>Ga0209595_100002_pt1 | contig 1089398 bp, 866 predicted proteins | sample Porto_4metaG_FD_187427 | JGI IMG/M metagenome (GOLD analysis project Ga0209595, IMG submission 187427) | Marine algal microbial communities from Porto, Portugal - Porto_4 metaG (SPAdes) (version 2) | ecosystem: Host-associated > Algae > Red algae > Unclassified | place: Portugal: Porto... | reverse complement strand
CGACGGCAGCTGGACCTACACGCTCGACAACGACGCCGCCGAAACCCAGGCACTGGCTGCCGGCGAGACCGTCACCGAGAGCTATACCGTCACGCTGAGCGATGACTCGACCACCACGGTCGACATCACCATTACCGGTGACAACGATGGCCCGGTGATCCGTGTGGACGCGGACGACAGTGCCGCCGCCAGTCTGACAGAAGCGAATGCGCCGCTGTCGGCCACGGGCACGCTGTCCGTGTCGGACGTGGACCTCACCGATAGCGTCACGCCGAGCGTCACCGGCGTCGACGCTGACGGGGATATCGGCACGCTGTCCGAGGCCGATCTGCTCGGCATGCTGGGCGTGGATGCCGCGGCCATCATCGAGGGCACCGGCACTGACGGCAATCTCACCTGGGACTTCGACAGCAGCACGGTCGGGGAAGATTTCGACTACCTGGCGGCGGGTGAGGTGCTGACGCTGACCTATGCGGTGACGGTCACCGACACCGCCGGCGCGACGGACACCCAGAACGTCGTCATCACCATCACCGGCACCGACGACCTGCCGGTCATCTCCGCCGATACCGGCGCCGTGGCAGAAGACGGCACCCAGAGTGTCAGTGGCACGCTGACCGCGACGGACGCCGACAATGCCGACCTGGCCTTTGTCGCGGCCACCGACGGCAGCGACTACGGCACCTTCACGGTCGATGCCGCGGGCAACTGGACCTATGACCTTGCCAACGATGCCGAGGCGACCCAGGCGCTGGCCGCGGGCCAGACGGTCACCGAGCAATACACCGTCACGCTGAGCGATGACTCGACCACCACGGTCGACATCACCATTACCGGTGCCAACGATGGCCCGGTGATCCGTGTGGACGCGGACGACAGTGCCGCCGCCAGTCTGACAGAAGCGAATGCGCCGCTGTCGGCCACGGGCACGCTGTCCGTGTCGGACGTGGACCTCACCGATAGCGTCACGCCGAGCGTCACCGGCGTCGACGCTGACGGGGATATCGGCACGCTGTCTGAGACCGATCTGCTCGGCATGCTGGGCGTGGATGCCGCGGCCATCATCGAGGGCAGCGGCACTGACGGCAATCTCACCTGGGACTTCGACAGCAGCACGGTCGGGGAAGATTTCGACTACCTGGCGGCGGGTGAGGTGCTGACGCTGACCTATGCGGTGACAGTCACCGACACCGCCGGCGCGACGGACACCCAGAACGTCGTCATCACCATCACCGGCACCGACGACCTGCCGGTTATCTCCCCCGATACCGGCGCCGTGGCAGAAGACGGCGCCCTGGAAGCCACTGGCACGCTGACGGCCACGGATGCCGACAACCCGGATCTGGCCTTCGTCGCCGCCACCGATGACAGCAGTGTCTACGGCAGCTTCGAGGTCGCCGCCGATGGCAGCTGGACCTACACTCTCGACAACGAGTCGGCCGCGGTGCAGGGCCTGACGCCGGATGACACCATCGGCGAGCAGTACACCGTCACGCTGACCGATGGGACGACCACCACGGTCGACATCACCATCACCGGCGCGACCGACGCAGTGCCGGTCATCACGCTGGCTGACAAGGAAGTAACCGAGGCCACGGGGGAGACGGTCACTGACACCTTCGAGGTGGCAGCGGATGCCGGCATCGCCAGCGTCACCATCAATGGCACGGATATCACTTCGGCGTCAGTGGATAACCCCATCGTGATTCCGGGTGCGACTGATGACGAAGGCACGCTGACCATCACGGGCTACGATTCCGGCACCGTGTCCTACACCTATGTGGAGGATGGCACGGCTGCGGATCACACGGCTGGCGATGATAGCGTGTTCGACAACTTCGCCGTGGTCGTCACTGACCTGGCAGGACAGAGCACCAGCGACAGTCTTGACGTCAAGATTCTGGATACCGCGCCGACGGCCAAGCCGGATGAGCGCGATATTGATGAAGATGAGACGGGCGAGCTCACGGGTAACGTGATCGACGGTGCCAATGACAATGAGGACATCCTGGGTGCAGACGCGCCGTTCATGGTCTGCAAACTGGACGATACCGGAATTGCCGACGGCGGCAGTGCCACGGTTACGGGCGACTACGGCACGCTGACGCTCAACAGCGACGGCAGCTATACCTACGTTCTGGATACCACCAAGACGCAGTCGCTGGCAGAGGGTGAGCCGGCGGAAGACGTCTTCACTTATGTGCTGGAAGATAGCGATGGCGACACCTCCAGCACCACGCTGACCATCAATATAACGGGCTCGGGCGACGCAGTGCCGGTCATCACGCTGGCTGACAAGGAAGTGACCGAGGCCACGGGTGCCACAGTCACTGATACCTTCCAGGTCGAGGCGGATGCCGGAATCGCCAGCGTCACCATCAATGGCACGGATATCACTTCGGCGTCAGTAGATAACCCCATCGTGATTCCGGGCGCGACTGATGATGAAGGCTCGCTGACCATCACGGGCTACGATTCCGGCACTGTGTCCTACACCTATGTGGAGGATGGCACGGCTGCGGATCATACAGCTGGCGACGATAGCGTGTTCGACAACTACGCCGTGGTCGTCACTGACCTGGCAGGACAGAGCACCAGCGACAGCCTCGACGTCAAGATTCTGGATACTGCGCCTGTCGCCAATGATGACACCTACACCATTCGTGAGGACGATACTTCCCCTGATGGTGAGCCGGTGATCAGCACCAATGTGATCTCCAGCGTCGTAGGTGGCGGGCGGGATGAGCTTGGTGCCGATGCCGTGACCATCACGAAACTGGACGGCATCTTGCTGGCAGACAACGGGGGTAGTGTTACCGTCGATGGCAGCTATGGCAGCCTGACCCTCAATACCGATGGCAGCTTCAGTTATGACCTGGACGATGTACGTGCCCAGGCACTGGGTGCCGGTGACCTCGTCAAGGAAGTATTCGAGTACACCATCCTGGATGCGGATGGCGACTCGGATACCGCTGTCATCACCATCAATGTCCAGGGCTTGAACGACAAGCCGGTGGCCTATGACGATGGCCCGATTCTGGTCGAGGAAGATACTCCGGTCAGCGGCAACGTCCTGAGCAACGATGTTGATGCCGATGGTGATGAGTTGAGCGTCGTCAGCTTCACTGTTGACGGCGATACCTACGACTCGGGCGAGACGGCGGATCTCGGGGAAGTCGGCACACTGCTGATCAATACTGACGGTACCTTCACCTTCACGCCCGGTGAGAACTACAACGGTCCGGTGCCTGATACCACCTATGTGATCACGGATGGCACCGAAATTGATGAAGCCATTCTCAGCTTCCAGGATGTCACGGCGGTCGATGACCCGGTTGTCATCAGTGCCGATGATGGCGCTGTTGTCGAAGATGGTGTGACACAAGCCTCAGGCACGCTGACCGCGACCGATGTCGATAGTGTTGCGCCGACATTCGTGGCTGCGACCGATGACAGCAGTGCCTACGGCAGCTTCACTGTCAATGCTGACGGTAGCTGGACCTATACACTCGACAACGACACAGCTGCTGTGCAGGGACTGACGTCTGACGACGAGATTGTCGAGCAGTACACCGTCACGCTCAGCGATGGTTCCACCACGACTGTGGATATCGTGATCACCGGTACTGATGATGCACTGCCGGTCATCAATTCACTGGAAGATCAGTCCGTCACCGAAGCGACAGGGAGTACGGTCACCGATACCTTTACCGTGACAGCTGCGGCAGGTATCGCGGCAGTGACGATCGCTGGTGTGGATATCACGGATGCCAACACCTCACCGGTAGTGATCTCCAATCCAGATGGTGAAGGGACGCTGACCGTCACTGGCTATGATGCCGACACCGGGGTGGTCTCCTACAGCTATGTGGAAGATGGCACTGCGGCTGATCATTCCGGTGGCGATGACAGTGTCGTTGACGACTTCGCTGTCGTGGTGACGGATCTTGCCGGTCAGAGCACCACATCCAGTCTGGATGTCACCGTTCTGGACACCGCGCCGATAGCCAATGCTGATACCCGTAGCATGAACGAGAATCGCAGTGCTGCCGTTACCGGCAATGTGGTGGACGGCTCATCTGCGACGGCGGATACCCTGGGGGCCGATGCGGTCACCGTCACCGCCGTCACTTCCGGATCAGAAACCGTCGCGGTGAGCGATGGCGCAGCGGCTGTGATCACTGGGTCTTATGGCGAGCTGACGCTTGAAGCAGATGGCTCCTATAGCTACCAGTCAGCGCGCGAAGATCTGCAGTTCCTCGCGGTAGGTGAGTCGGTCACGGATGTCTATACCTACGTGATCACGGATGCTGACGGTGATACCTCCAGCACCACTCTGACAATCACCATCAATGGTCGCAACGACGGGCCGGCGATCAGCGTCAGCAGTGGCGACAGTGCAGCCGCCAGCCTGACGGAGACGGATTCACCGCTGAGCACCAGCGGTACGCTGTCGGTGACGGATGTGGATCTCAGCAATAGCGTGACGCCGAGCGTGACCAGTGTCTCCAGCAATGGTGATACTGGCACGCTGGACAATGATGATCTGCTTGCGCTGCTGGGGGTGGACACCGGCGCCATCATCGATGACGAGAACACGGAAGGAACGCTCAACTGGACCTTCGACAGCAGCGCTGCCGGGGAAAGCTTCGACTACCTGTCTGCAGGCGAGTCACTGGTCCTGACCTACACCGTCACTGTCACGGATACGGCGGGAGCGACAGCTACCCAGGATGTCACCATTACCATCCAGGGGACGAATGACGCTCCGGTAGTGACTGCGACTGAAGGCCGCGTCAGCGAAGAAGGGCTCGAAGGTGGTATCGCCGACAGTGATGCGGCTGATGGCTTCACGGATACCACCGATGCCACCACCGTCACCGGTACGGTTTCCATCACGGATGTCGACAGTGACAGTGTCTCGCTGGTACTGACGGCGCCTGCCACGGCCATCACCTCCGGTGGCAGTGCGGTGACCTGGTCCGGCAGTGGCACCCAATCAATGGTGGCAACCGATGCCGAGGGCAATGAAGTCGCGACGGTCACCATCGATGACAGCGGCGCCTATACCTTCACTCTGAGTCAGGCGGTTGATCACTCGGGTGACGGGGAAGATGTCCTGTCTCTGGACTTCGGTGTACTCGCAACGGATAGCGAAGGCGCAAGCTCCACCGGTACGCTGACCATCGGCATCGAGGATGATGCCCCCGAGCAGCAAGAAGCACAGAGCTTCTCCTCGACGTTGGTGGATACCAATCTCACTATCATTCTTGATGTGTCAGGTTCCATGAATGCAACTGATGGAATCGATGGTGAAACTCGCCTGCAGAGCGCTATTGATTCCATCAAGTCTCTGATTGAGGCCTACGATGACTTTGGTGACGTACGTATCAATCTGGTGACATTCTCATCCATCGGTACGGCTCAGAATGCTTGGGTGACCGTAGGAGAGGCTGAGAGCATTCTGGATAACCTGCAGGCCGGTGGTTATACCAATTATGATTCCGCTCTTGCAGCTGCTATCGAGAATTATTCTGAAGATGGAGCATTGGAGGATGCGCAAAGCATTTCCTATTTCTTCTCCGATGGTGAACCTAACTTTGGTGATGGTGATGATGAAGCCCTGAATGTGCTTGTGGGTAATACCATCTTCCGTTCAGATGCAGGTATCTCGGAGAGTGAAGAGAATATCTGGACAGATTTTCTGGTGGAGAATGGCATCAAGTCATACGCGATAGGACTGGGAGGCAGTGTCGATGAAGACAACCTCAATCCAATTGCCTACGATGGTTCAGCGGACGAAGATATCGATAGTACAGTCGTGACCAGCTTCGAGGATCTGGACGATACGCTTGCTGCCACGGTCCAATCACCCGTCAGTGGTCAGCTGGTATCAGGCAGTTCCGTAGATGGCAGTTTGTTGGGAGCGGATGGTGGTTATCTGCAGTCGGTCACTGTGGATGGCACTACCTACAGTTATGACCCGGATACCAATGCTGTTTCTGCCACTGGCATCGACAACAGCAGCTACGATGCGGACAGCCTGGAGTTGACCATCTCGACGGAACTGGGCGGCAGCATGCTGTTCAATCTGGGGACTGGTGATTTTTCCTATACGCCACCGGACAATGTCAGTGAGCGTTCCACGGACAGCTTTGATTACGTCACGGTCGACAACGACGGGGATACCAACGCTTCAAGTGTCAGCATCGACGTCGACAAGCTGTCGGTCCTGATCGGGACCTCTGGCAACGACACCCTGACGGGCGATGGCGATGGCCCGTTCTATGCGGACTATCTGATTGGCCAGGGCGGCAATGACATCTTGAGTGGCGGTGTGGGCAGCGATCGTCTGGAAGGTGGCAGCGGCAACGATACGCTGCGGGGCGGCACCGGCAACGATATCCTGTCCGGTGGTGAGGGCGATGATCTTCTGGTTGGTGGCTCCGGCAACGACATCCTCACCGGCGGCGATGGTGCTGACACCTTCCAATGGCTGAGCGGTCATGACATCAACAGCGAAGGCGGCATGGCGACGGATACCATCACCGACTTCAGTGTCGAGGATGGCGATGTCATCGATCTGTCCGATCTGCTTCAGTCCAACGATGATGCCGATACGCTCTCGAGCTTCCTGCACTTCGAGTCAGATGGAGAAGGGGGCACCAATATCGAGATCAGTGTCGATGGCTCCAACGGCAGCAATATCACGCAGGAGATCAATCTGCAGGATGTCGACCTGACCTCAGGTGGCGACACGGATACGCAGATCATTCAATCTCTGCTCGACAGCAACAGTCTCAAGACGAACGTTGACGGCTGAATCGATGGGATAGGGGAGATGGCTTAGGCTGTCTCCCCTTGTTGTATTAGACTTTGCCGTAGAGACATCTGCGAAGTGCCCTACTAAGGAGGACAGGTTGAGCGATCAACCCACGCCATTAAGACCGGAGCCTGTTGGCGAGAGGGAGGGCGACCCCCTTCTCAATGCGCTGGTCTTCATGGCGCGTTACCACGGCAATCCCAGATCTGCAGCAGTGCTGGTCGATGGTCTTCCCATGGAGGAAGGCCGACTTCCCCTGGCGCTTGTCAGTCGTGCCGCGGCACGTGCCAATCTGAGTGCCAAACTGGTCAACCAGCAGATCACGGCCATCAGCGACATGTTGATGCCGTGCATTCTCATACTCAAGGAAGAGCGTGCTGTCGTCTTGCTGGAGGTCGACAACGACGCAGGCAAGGCCAGGATTCATCAGCCTGAGGCCGATGGCGATGAACTGGTGGACATCGAATCACTGGCTGAGCGTCATGATGGGCGTGTCGTCTATCTCAAGCAGGAGCACCGCTTTGATGAACGCGCCCCGGAAACGCTCAAGCAGAGCGATGGTCATTGGTTCTGGTCGACGCTGAAGCTGTCGCGGCCGATCTACCGTGACGTGATCCTGGCGTCGATATTGATTAACCTGTTCGCCGTGGCATCACCACTGTTCGTGATGAATGCCTATGACAAGGTCGTGCCTAACCTGGCCTTCAACACGCTGTGGGTCCTGGCGACGGGTATGGCGATCATCATGGTGTTTGACTTCGTGATGCGCCAGACACGCGCCTACTTCATGGACACGGCGGGCAAGAAGTCCGAGGTACTGCTGACCTCGAAGCTCTTCTCCAAGACCATGAACCTGCGGATGGAAGCGCGTCCCGGCTCCGTCGGTGGCTATGTGAAGCACCTGCAGGAGTTCGATTCGATCCGCGAGTTCTTTACCTCCGCGACCTTGACCACTCTGGTCGATCTGCCGTTTGCCCTGCTGTTCCTGCTGGTGATCTGGATCGTGGCTGGACCATTGGTTCTGGTGCCATTCGCCGCGCTCGTGATCCTGCTTGTCTACAGTCTGGCGATCCAGAAACCGCTGCGCAGCAGTATCGAGCAGGGTTCGCGCCTGGCGACGGAGCGCAATGCGCGCCTCGTCGAAGCAGTCTCAGGTCTCGAGAGTCTCAAGCTGGCCAATGCTCAGGGTGAAACCCAGCGCCGGTATGAACGCGCCGTCGGGCAGATCGCGCATTGGGGGGTGAAAAGCCGCAATCTGACGACCTCTGTCAGCTCGCTGAGCATGTCGCTGACACAGGCTACCACGGTGGCACTGGTCGTGTTCGGGGTCTATCTGATCGCGGATGCACGCCTGTCTGTCGGTGGCTTGATCGCCGCGGTCATGCTGTCCGGGCGTGCATTGCAGCCGCTGGGGCAGTTGGCGTTGCTGATCACGCGCATCGGCCAGACTCGCAGTGCGATGAGTGCGCTTGAGCAGATCATGGCATTGCCGGAAGAGTCGGAAGATCGTCGTTACGTTCACCGCGAGCACCTGCAGATGCGTATCGAATTCGATCGCGTCGGCTTTGCCTATGCGCCGAATACGCCGCCTGCCGTATCGGATATCTCACTGACCATCAATCCAGGTGAGAGGATCGCGATCATCGGGCGTATCGGTGCTGGCAAGAGTACCTTGCAGCGTCTTGTCTCTGGCCTGTATCGCGCCACGGCGGGCAGCGTTCGCATTGATGGGCTGGATCTCAATCAACTGCACCCCGCCGACGTACGTCGGCATATCGGCCATGCGGGCCAGGACAGTTCACTGTTCTTCGGCTCCATTCGCGACAACATCACTCTTGGCCAACCACACGCCAGTGATGTACAGATCGATCTCGCAGCTGATGCCTCCGGCGTGACCGAATTCACTCGTCATCATCCCGAAGGTCTGGACCGTCAGGTCGGTGAAGGCGGACGCATGCTCTCCAGCGGTCAGCGTCAGACAGTCTTGCTGGCACGCGCACTCTTGATGCGTCCCCCGCTCTTGCTGCTCGATGAGCCTGGTTCGCACATGGATAATCGCGCCGAGCTGCGGCTGCGCAGAATGCTCAAGTCCCTGCCGCGCAGTCAGACGCTGGTGCTGGTCACCCACAAGAGCAGCATGCTCGACGTGGTAGACCGCGTCATCGTCATGGAAGGAGGGCGCATCGTCGCCGATGGGCCCAAGCAGCAGGTGCTGAGCGCCTTGAATGAAGGCCGAGTCGCCGGGCGCAAGCAGGAGGTGAATCGTGGCTAAGGCACCGATTGAGCAGCGTGACCTTCACCATCTCGACGATGTCAGCTCGGCCGTGTTGCTGGCGACTCCCTGGAAGTCGCGCATCCTGATCTGGATGGTGCTCGCATTCGTGGTCATCTTCATCATCTGGGCCAGCCAGGCGAGTCTGGAGGTCGTCACGCGTGGCTCGGGCAAGGTCGTGCCCTCGACGCACCTGCAGGTCGTGCAGAACCTGGAAGGCGGTATCGTGCGCGAGATCTATATCAAGGAAGGTCAGGTTGTCTCGCCCGGGGAGCCACTGCTGCGCATCGATGACACCAGTGCAGGTTCCGATCTGCGCGAGCGTGTCTCGACCCTCGATGGCCTGCAGGCCACCATCATGCAGTACGACACCGAACTTGATTCCATCGAGGTCAACGCCTCCGCGGATGCCTGGAAGGATCAGGTGAGCGTGAAGAATATCGAGTTGCCCTTCGACGAAGAATTCAAGGCGCGCAGTCCCGCTCTGGTATCGCGTGCGATGACCGCATATCGCACACATCTGAATCAGCTCAACAGTGGCCTCAATGGCGCGCGTGAACAGATTCTGCAGAAGGAGCAGGAATTGCGTGAGTTGAGATCGCGCATCAACAGTCTCGAGCGCAGCTATCAACTGTCGCGTCGCGAGCTCGGCATGACGGCCCCGCTGGTGCGTGAAGGCGTGGTCTCTCAGGTGGACCTTCTCAAGATCCAGCGTGAGGTCAACGACCTGCGTGGTGATCTTGAGTCGGCGCGCCTGGCCGTGCCGGGCAAGCAATCGGAGCTGGATGAGGCCATCTCGAACCGGGTCGGCGTCGCGCAGGAATTTCGCTCGCGTGCCGCGGAAGAGCTCGCCAAGACCCAGGCGGATCTGGGTCGCTTGCGTGAGGGGCGCACCAGTCTTCAGGACCGACTCGATCGTACTTTGGTGACCTCTCCGGTTCAGGGCGCCATCAAGACGCTGAATATCAATACCATAGGCGGCGTCATCGAGCCCGGGGAAGACCTGATGGAGATCGTTCCCATCGAGGATCAGCTGCTGGTTCAGGCGCGAGTCGCTCCCAAGGACATCGGCTTCCTGAGAATCGGACAGCCGGCCGTCGTCAAGTTATCTGCCTACGACTTCACCATCTACGGTGGGTTGGAAGGCAAGGTCGATCAGATCAGTGCGGATACTGTGCAGGATGAAGAAGGCAACAGTTTCTACGAGATCAAGGTGCTGACGGAGCAGAACCACCTTGGAAGTGACTCGGATCCGCTCACGATCATCCCGGGCATGCAGGCCAGCGTCGATGTGATCACTGGCAATCAGACCGTACTGCAATATTTGATGAAGCCGATTCTGCGCGCCAGGCAAGGTGCCTTGCGTGAACGTTGATCAAGGATTTGATGGATTCGAGGGTAACTCATAATGAAAAAGACACTCTTGGCGTTGAGCATCGCCGCAGGGATGGGGTTTGGCGTTCAGGCTTCGGCTGCGACTCTTGAAGAGGCCGTATCCCGAGCGGTAATGGAAAACCCGCGCACGCGCATTCAGGTTTCACGCCACATCCAGCGACTCGAAGAAGCGGAAACCCAGCGCGGGGCGTATCGCCCGACGGTGGATCTGACCGGTCGCCTGGGTTATGGCAAGTTCGACTCGGAAGATGACGGCGTCAATGATGATGACGACTGGCACGATTACACGCGTCTTGATCTGACCATCCGTCAGCTGCTCTGGGACGGCAACACGACAATCGAGCGCATCCGTCAGGCCGAGACAGAGGCGGACTACCAGCGCCTGCAGGTCGCGGCCGAGGCCAATGACATCGCGCTGGATACGGCCGGTGCCTACCTGCAGGTCATGCGTGATGAGCTGATTCTCAAGTACGCACAAGCCAATCTCGAGGCTCACCGTCGCATCTCGAATGATATCGGGCGGCGTGCGGAATCCGGCCTTGGTGCGCGCAGTGACGTGCGTCAGGTGGATGGTCGTCTGGCCAATGCCGAAGCCAGCGTGCTGTCATCGATCAACAATCTCGAGGACTCCCGCTCTGCCTATCTGCGTCTGGTAGGTGAGATGCCGTCGGACCTCAGCATGCCGGGCATCGACACCAGCCTGCTCAGCGAGGATGTCGAGAGCGCCTATGTACAGGCCAATCAGCGCAACCCGCTGTTGGCAGCAGCGCGGGTCTCAATTGATGCTGCACGTCATGAAGTGAATGCCGAGAAGGGCGATAACTACCCCGAGTTCAGTCTCGAAGGCAATCGCACGCTGGACAATGATTATGATCAGGACGAGAGCAAGTCAGACGACTGGAGCGTCGAACTGGTCATGCGCTACAACCTGTATCGTGGTGGCCGTGATCAATCCGAGATCCGCGGTCGTCAGGCAGCGCTGGAAGCGGTCGAGCACGACAATGATCGCGTGATGCGCGATGTGCGTGACGAGATTCGTCTGGCATGGAATGCCCGCGAGAACCTCAAGCGCCAGATCGATTACCTGGAAAGTTATGTGCGTGCCGCGACTGATACCCGCGAGAGTTATCGCAAGCAATTCGATATCGGGCGCCGTACATTGCTGGACCTTCTGGATAGCGAGAGTGAGCTGTTCACCTCTCAACAGAACCTGATTCGCGCCCGTTTTGATCTGGAAACCGCCAACTATCGCCTGCTGTCGGCGACCGGCGCTCTGCTGGATTCCATGAGTGTTGCCGTCCCCGTCCAACAACAGGGCTAAGCCACCCACGGCGCTTCCGCACATTGGAAGCGCCGTTGCCATGCTGATGGTTGATGAGGAAATCAGATGAGTCTTTCGCGCCGCCTGTTTACCTTGATGTTGCTGGTATTGTTGGGGTTCTCCCTCGGTATCTTCTTCATCCAGGTCAACAACACCCGTGATGCATTGGCCGAACGACAACGCGTCGAACTCTCGAATCTCGCCCAGAGCTTGAGTCTCGCGCTGGTGCCACATGTAGAGCTTGGCGATGCCGCCAGTGCTGAAGCCTTGATACGTGCCACGGTGGATGGTGGCCATGTGCGCGATGCCAGACTGGAAAGCGTGGCGATCGCGACGCCCATCGCTTTCAATGTCGTGCGTGAGAGCTTGGCACCGGAATGGTTTCGTGACCTGATCCCCATGCCGGTGGAATCGGCGAGCCGCGAGCTGCCCGGTGGTTGGGCGTCGCTGGGTACGATCAGCCTGACCGGCGAATCTGCCCAAGGCTATGACCAGCTCTGGCAGCTGGCCAAGCGTTTGGCGCTGTGGCTGTTGCTGGGGGGGCTGATCACGCTGCTGATTGCCTCATTGGTCATGCGCCGTCTGCTGCGCCCACTGGAGCGCCTCTCGTCTCGCCTCAATGAAATGGAGACCCAGCGCTTCGACGCGCCGCTGGAAGAGACCAGCGTGGCGGAGCTCAAGGGCATCACCTCGGCGGTCAATCGTCTTGGTCAGCGCCTGCAGACCCAGTTCGAGGCTCAGGCCGCGCAGTTGGCGCGCCTGCAGCGCCAGGCGGAAGAGGACTTGGTATCGGGGCTTGGCAACCGCGGCTATTTGAATCGAGCGGTCGATGAGTGGCTGAGCGAGCCAATGGGGGGCAGCTTCGCGTTGCTGCGCGTGTCACATATCGAGGTGGTGTATCGCGAGCAGGGCTACAAGGGGCGTGATGCCCTGGTGAAGGCCATTGCGCGCAAGCTGGAAGATCGCGAACTGGCGGGTGAGGCGATCATCGCCGCGCGTCTGTCCAATAGTGATTTCGGCCTGTTGCTGCCGGAAACTGACGAGACTCGACTTCAGGAGTTTCTCACGCTATTGGCGGAGGATATCGATAACCTGCTGGATGCCAATCCGCTGGTGGACATTCCGCCGCAGAACTGTGCCCTTGGCGCCGTTCGGCGTGAGCCGGGCATGCAGCGCACCCAGATGTTTGCCGTTGCAGATGCCACGCTTCGTCAGGCCATCGAGCAAGGGTCGGGCGTGGAACTGGCCCCTGCGGGTGGCCGTGCGCGTCCGCGAGGCGAGTGGCGCGAGATCATCGAAAAGGCTCTGGATTCCCCCAAGGGGCTCGATTTCGTCGCCCAGCCGGTGTTGCTCAATGATGGTGGCGAGCTCCACCGCGAGCTGTTTGCCCGTCTGCGCGATGGTGATGAACTGCATCGTGCGGGTGATTTCCTGCCCGTGATTCGCCATTTCCGCATGGGGGCGCAGTTCGATCTGCGCGCTCTGGAGTGGCTGGCGTCCTATATCGACAGGATCGAAGTGCCCAGACTGGCGCTCAACCTGACCGAAGAAACCTTCGACGATGAAGCCAGTTATATTGGTCTGCTCAACTGGTTGGCGGCGCATCCGCGCCTGTGCAAGCGTCTGGATATCGAGGTGTCCGAAAGCATCGCCCTCAGGCATCAGGAGCGTATCAAGATGCTGTTCCGGCATGCTCGTCGACTGGGGGCGCGAGGCGGCATCGACCGCTTCGCCCGAGAGCTGAAGGAACTCAGTTATCTGTCGGCGCTGCGGCCTGATTACGTCAAGATCGACCAGGCGTTCTTCAAGCGCGAAGATGTCGACACCGAGCTGTTGCAGAGTCTGTGCATGACGGCGCACCAGGTCGAGTCGCAGGTCATCGTGACCCGCGTCGAGTCCGAGGCGGACCAGGAGCGGGCAATGTCGCTGGGCGCAGATGGCTACCAGGGCTTCGTATCACCGGCAGTCGATGTCATGGCAAGGCCCGCCAATCCGGCAGAAGATATGCCTCGCTAAGTGACATTCAGGGTGCCTCGACATGAATCATCGCCGCTGGTGGGAGGGTCTTGCGGTCGGGGTGCTGCTGGCGTTGTCGCTCGGTGCGGGTCTGGCACAGGCGGTGGATTCCCGCCAGTTCATCCAGATCTACGGGACAGGTGGCTGGAATCGTGTGCAGCAATGGCAGCAATTGTTGCAGCGGCTGGAGGGCGCGCCGGTCAGGCGCCAGTTGAGTGAAGTGAATGATTTCTTCAATCGTCTCAACTTCACCGATGACCTCAGTGTCTGGGGGGCAACCGATTACTGGGCGACGCCGCAGGAGTTTCTGGGGGCCGGGGCCGGTGATTGCGATGACTTCGCCATGGCCAAGTACCTGACCCTTCGCGAGCTGGGCGTACCGGAAGATCGCCTGCGCCTGCACTACGTCAAGGCGCTCAGCCTCAACCAGTTCCACATGGTCGTGACCTATCAGGGTGTCAATACGCGCAATCCTGATGTACTGGACAACTTGAACAGTTCCATCCTGCCGGCCAGTGAACGCACGGACCTGCTGCCTATCTACAGTTTCAATGGTAGTGCGCTGTGGATGAGCAAACGTCTGGATGGGGGCAAGCGCATCAGTGACAGCCAAGGCCTTTCAAGTCTGTCTGATTGGCAGAAGCGCCGTGCACAAGGAGTGCTGAGAGTGCCGCGCCACAAACGGCCATGAGTCCGGCGGCGAAAGCCCCCTCGAGGAATGGCGATTGAGCTCTGCTCTAAGCACTGCCTAAGCACTACAGCACGACAAGACACCCCGTGGCCTTCCGGTCGCGGGGTGTCTTGTCATTCGGGCGTTGCTGGTCAGCGCCCTCGTCAGCTGCCCCGTGCAGATGGCGGGGTGTGCGCTAGCGGGGCGTATTGCCGCGCAGGTGCAGAATCTCGAGCAGATTGCCGTAGCGATGGCGGCTCGGCATCGTGGCCAGCCCCGAAAACAGCAGCCAGAACATGCGCCGGCCACGTGTCAGACGATGCGTATGCTGCAGCAGGCGTGACAGCAGCTGGCTGTCATCGAAACCCTTGAAGTTTGGCGTCATGCTGACCTGTTCTCGTACCAGTACCGGCGCCATCTCCAGGCGATAGAGCTTTTCCAGTTCCTGGAAGCTCAGTCCCTGGGCCTCGACGACTTCTGCCATGTGCTGATACTCGGCTTCACGTGGGTCGCGCTCCAGCCACAGTGGAGACAGCGCCAGCCAGATGTCCTGTCGGCGCTCGAGCAGGGCGGCCACATCGGGGGCGAGGTGAGCGTTCTGATCGTTCATGAAAACATCCTGGGCAGAGCCTGTCGGACAGTGCGGCTGGCAACCAGCGGCGAATGCAGGACGGCAGTGGAATGGCAGTACGTGAAAAGGTCTACATGATACGGCAGCTGCCGCGGCTGGCTCCAGTGATATGCAGGCAGATGGCGGATCATGACGGCAGGGCGGACAGCGTCGCCGACAGCCGCTAGAATAGCGCCCATGAGCTGGCACTGAGCCTGCTTTACGGGATTCGAACGCCCTATTTCACGATACGCTTCACCACCCAAGGACGGCCATTGCCTGCTGTCAGGGTGAAGCGAGTATCGCATCGGCGGGTACACGCCGGGCCAACAGCAAACGAGGTTCTTTACGTGATCATCAAACCCAAGGTTCGTGGCTTCATCTGCACCACCACACACCCCAAGGGCTGCGAGCAGAATGTCGCCGAGCAGATCGCCATCACCCGCAAGACAGTCGGTGACAAGCGTGACGGTGGTCCGAAGAAGGTGCTGGTGATCGGTTCTTCCAGTGGCTATGGCCTCGCGGCACGCATCACGGCAGCCTTCGGTTATGGCGCGGACACCCTGGGCGTGTTCTTCGAGAAGCCGGGCACCGAGAAGAAGGCCGGTACCGCAGGCTGGTACAACTCTGCCGCCTTCGACAAGTTCGCCAAGCAGGAAGGACTCTACAGCCAGGCCATCAACGGCGATGCCTTCTCGCACGAGACACGCGCCAAGGCCATCGAGCTGATCAAGGCCAACATGGGCGAAGTCGACCTCGTCGTCTACTCGCTGGCCTCTCCGGTGCGCAAACTGCCGGACAGCGGTGAAGTGAAGCGTTCCGTGCTCAAGCCGATCGGCGAGACCTACCGCGCGACCGCCATTGACACCAACAAGGACACCATCATCGAAGCGGAGGTCGAGCCGGCCACCGAGCAGGAAATCGAAGATACCGTCACCGTGATGGGTGGTCAGGATTGGGAGCTGTGGATGCAGGCGCTGGATGAGGCTGGCGTGCTGGCGGAGGGCGCCCGCTCCGTCGCCTTCAGCTACATCGGTACCGAGATCACCTGGCCGATCTACTGGCACGGTGCGCTGGGTCGCGCCAAGGAAGATCTGGACCGCGCCGCCGGCAGCATCCACGAGAAGCTGTCCGCCAAGGGCGGTCGTGCCCACGTGGCCGTGCTCAAGTCCGTGGTCACCCAGGCCAGCGCCGCGATTCCGGTCATGCCGCTCTACATCTCCATGGTCTACAAGATCATGAAGGAAAAGGGCCTGCACGAAGGCACCATCGAACAGCTCAACCGCTTCTACGCCGAGCGCTTCTACGGCGAAGGCGAGATTGCCACCGACGAATCCGGCCGTCTGCGTCTCGACGACTGGGAGCTGAAGGACGACGTCCAGCAGGCCTGTCAGGAACTGTGGCCGCAGGTCACCAGCGATAACCTGTTCGACATCACCGACTACGCCAGCTACAAGCAGGAATTCCTGAAGCTGTTCGGCTTCACGCGTGATGATGTCGACTACGATGCTGATGTCGCCACCGACGTCGAGTTCGATGTCGTGCAGATGTAAGCACGGATAAAAGCTCTGATGCACGACAACGCCATCCTTCGGGGTGGCGTTGTCGTTTGCACAGTCTTTGTGGTGCTGTCTCTGGGGCGCTGGTCAGGCATTGGCGCAGCAGGCATGGCACAATATGGCGGCACTCTGATGGCAGTCTGGTGGCATGTCTCTGATATCCACCGACATCCACCGCCCGTTTGACTCACCTTCTACCCGACGGATTCAGCGCCATACTCATGCCCGTGGATTCCCTGGTTTCCCCTCAGGCCCAGCAGCGCCAGATCGGCTTCGTGCTGCTGCCCGGCTTCTCATTGCTGTCCCAGGCCTGCGCGCTGGAGCCCCTGCAGGTGGCCAACCAGCTCGCAGGGCAGACGCTCTATCGGGCCGTCACCTTCGGACTGGACGGACGAGGCGTGGCGTCCGCAGCGGGCTTGAATCTGTCACCGGACAGCCTGGTCGCCAGTGATTCGCGCCATCTGGACGCCTTGTTCGTATGCGGTGCTCAGCCGGCGGGCGAGGCGGGCCTGCAGGAGGTGGCCTCGAATCCCGCGCTGCTGGCCTGGCTCAAGCGTCTGGCCGAGCGTGGCGTGATGCTGGGCGGTATTTCCACCGGCACCCGTGAGCTGGCCCGCGCCGGGTTGCTCGATGGTTATCGTGCGACGATTCACTGGCAGCGCGCCGAATCCTTCCGCCGCGACTTCCCGCAGGTCAACGTCTCCCATCAGCTTTATGAGCTGGACCGCGATCGTGTCACCTGCGGCGGTGGTACCGCGGCGATGGACATGATGATGACGCTGATCGCCCAGCAGCATGGCCGCGCGCTGGCCGAGAAGGTCTCCGAGCACTTCGTCTGCGAGCGCATCCGGCTGGCGGACGAGCCACAGCATGTGCCGCTCAAGAATCGCTTCGCGCACGCGCCCCAGCCGCTGGTCGAGGCCGTGACCCTGATGGAGGCCAATATCGAGGAGCCACTGTCCACCCACGAGATCGGCGAGCATCTCGGCATCTCACGGCGTCAGCTGGAGCGGCTGTTCAAGAAGCATCTGCAGGCGGTGCCCAGCCGCTACTATCTGGATCTGCGTCTGGCGCGCTCGCGCCAGCTGCTGCGCGAGAGCGATCAGCCGATCGGCGAGATCGCGCTGGCTACCGGTTTCTCCAGTGCTGCTCACTTCTCCACGGCGTTTCGCAACCATTTCGGGCGTAGCCCCCGCGACGAACGTCTCATGCTGCAGGCCTGAGGCGCGTCAATGTCACTGAAAGCCGTCTCTTGACATAAGTCACCGTCCTTTCGCTGAAAGTCTTTGTCATCTCGCCTCCCTATACTCGAGTGTCATGCCCCGTGGCTCGCCGATCATCGGCCGGCCACGCCAAGACCCCGCGATGAGGAAGAGACGATGACCCAGCTGACCCGTGCCGATTTCGACCATGCCATGGTGCCCAACTACGCACCCCAGGCTGCCATTCCGGTACGCGGCGAGGGTAGCCGTCTGTGGGATCAGGAAGGTCGCGAGTACATCGATTTCGCCGGTGGCATCGCCGTCACCTCGCTGGGTCACTGCCACCCGGCGCTGGTCAAGGCGCTCAAGGACCAGGCCGACAAGGTCTGGCACCTGTCCAACGTCTATACCAACGAGCCGGCACTGGCGCTGGCCAAGGCGCTGACCGAGCGCACCTTCGCCGACAAGGTCTACTTCTGCTCCTCCGGTGGTGAGGCCAACGAAGCCGCGCTCAAGCTGGCGCGCCGTTTCGCCCATGACACCCATGGCGAGAAGAAGGACAAGATCATCTCCTTCCGTCAGTCCTTCCATGGCCGTACCTTCTTCACCGTCAGCGTCGGCGGCCAGCCCAAGTACTCCCAGGGCTTCGGACCGATTCCGGGCGGTATCCAGCACGCCGAATTCAACAACCTCGACTCCGTGCGCGAGCTGATGGGCGATGACACCTGCGCGATCATCGTCGAGCCGCTGCAGGGCGAGGGCGGCATCATCCCCGGCGAGCAGGCCTTCCTGGAAGGACTGCGTGAGCTGTGCGACCAGCACGATGCGCTCTTGATCTTCGATGAAGTCCAGAGCGGTGCCGGACGTACCGGCCACCTCTACGCCTATCAGCACTTCGGTGTGGTGCCGGACATCCTGACCACCGCCAAGGGCATCGGCGGCGGCTTCCCGCTGGGCGCCATGCTGACCACTGATCGCATCGCACCGGCCATGGCCATCGGCACTCACGGTTCCACCTACGGTGGCAACCCGCTGGCGTGTGCCGTCGGCCTGGCAGCACTGGAAACCATCGACACGCCGGAAGTGCTCGAGGGCGTCGCACACCGCCACGCGTTGCTGCGCAACGGTCTGGAAGGCATCGCCAAGCGTCACGGTGTCTTCAAGGAAGTACGTGGCATGGGCCTGTTGATTGGTGCCCAGATGGCCCCGGACTACGCAGGGCGTGCCAAGGACATTCTCAACCTGGCGATGGAAGAAGGCTTGATGGTGCTGATCGCCGGCCCTGACGTGCTGCGTCTGGCGCCGTCGCTGGTGATCAGTGAGGAAGAGATCCAGAGCGGTCTCGACAAGCTCGACCGCGCCGTGGCGAGCTTCATCGCCGCCTCTGCATCTGCATGAGCAGCGCCATGAGCAGTGCCCCGATGCTGGTGGTACGGCCTGCCGAAAGCCGCGATCTGCTCGCCCTCGAGCGGCTCGCGGCCACGGCCACGCCGCGCCTGACCAATCTGCCGGCGCATCGAGATCGCCTCGAGGAGCGCATTCTGCGCTCCCAGCGCAGCCTGCGTGCCGAGATCGACTTCCCGGGCGACGAGATCTACTGCTTCGTGCTGGAAGACCTCGACAGCGGCGAAGTGGTCGGTACCGCCTCGCTGCGTGCCGAGGCTGGCGCGCGGGAGGCCTACTACACCTATCGTCAGGAAACGCTGATCCACGCCTCGCAGCAGCTCAACCTGCGCCACGAAGTGCAGACGCTGTCGCTGTCGCATGAGGTGTCAGATGCCACGCTGCTGTGTGCGCTGTCGCTGGATGCCCGCTACCGCGAGACGGATGCGGACAGCCTGCTGCGTCGCGCACGTCTGATGTTCATCGCCCAGTACCCGGAACGCTTCGCCAATGAACTGGCGGTGGCCTTCCCGGGCTATCTGGAAACACGTGACGAGCGTCAGGTCAGCCCGTTCTGGGACAGCGTCGGCCAGCACTTCTTTGATCGCGACTTCAATGACATCAACCAGATGGCGGGGGTGCGCTCCAAGAGCTTCATCGCCGAGGTGATGCCGCCGTTCCCGCTCTATCTGCCGCTTCTCACGCCCCAGGCGCGTGCCGCCATCGGGCGCGAGAATCCGCGCCACGAGTACGCCATGCAGGAGATGCTCGCCGAAGGCTTCTCGCGCTCGCGCCACGTCGACATCTTCGATGCGGGCCCCTTGCTGCTGGCGGAGTGCGAACGTCTGCACACCTTCAAGCAGTGCGGCTGGCACCCGGTGCGTATCCGCCCGCAGGAAAGCCTGCCGGACGCGGTGCCGGCGATGGTCGCCAACCAGCGGCTTGGCGATTTCCGCTGCGTGCTGGCGCGCTATGCACTGACGCCGACCGGCCAGCTGATGCTGACGCCGCAGCAGGCCGAGGTACTGGGGGTAGAAGAAGGGCGTGCGGTGCTTGCCGTGCCGATGCCCTTGCCGGCGGTCGATGAGGGAGAGCTGTAATGCGTATTCGTCCTATCGCTCGTCACGATATCGAAGGCCTCAAGGTGCTGGCGCGGGAAACCGGCGTCGGCTTCACCTCACTGCCGGACAATCATGAATTTCTCAGCGCCAAGATCGAGCGCACCCTGGCCGCCTTCGAAGGCCGGGAACCCGGTGATGATCGCCTGTACTTCTTCGTGCTCGAGGATGAGCGCGACGGCAGCATCGCGGGCTGCTGTGCCATCGAGGCCTGTGTGGGCACCGATGCGCCGTTCTATCACTATCGGCTCGGCTCGCTGGCGCACTCCTCGGTGCAGCTCGACCTGCATCGCACCCTGGATACGCTGACGCTGTGCTCCGATCACACCGGCGATGCCGAGGTCTGCTCGCTGTTCCTGCGTGAGGGCTGGCGCAAGGACCGCAATGGCGCGCTGCTTTCCAAGGTGCGCTGGCTGTTCATGGCCCAGTTCCGCGCGGCCTTCCCCGACAAGGTGCTGGCCGAGATGCGCGGTGTCTTCACGCCCGAAGGGCGCAGCCCGTTCTGGGAGTGTCTGGGCAGCCACTTCTTCCCGATGGACTTCAATGAGGCCGACCGTCTCACCGGCATGGGCCAGAAGAGTTTCATCGGCGAGCTGATGCCCAAGTTCCCGATCTATACGCCGTTTCTCTCCGAGCCCGCGCGGGCCGCCATCGGCCAGGTGCATGAGCACACCCGTCCGGCGGTGGCGATGCTCAAGAAGGAAGGGCTGCGTTGGGAAGGCTACGTCGACATCTTCGATGGCGGTCCGACGGTCGAGGCCTATATCGATGATGTGCGCGCCGTGCGTGACAGCCAGCTGGCGAGTGTCGAGGTCATTGCGTCTGATGCCCCGGCCTGCGAGCGTCCCGCCGTGATGGCCGCCACCACCGGCATGGCGGACTTCCGTGCCAGCTGGATCAGCCACGACGTCACCCGGGACGACGCGGGTGGCTGCCATGTGCGCCTTCACCGTGATGAGGCCGAACGCCTCGGCGTCACCGGCGGCGACACGCTGCGCGTGCTGGCCGGCTGAAGCGCCCGCAACGGGCATCCGCTTCTTCGCGCCATCTCGCAGGCGAATCGCCTTGCGTTCTTTTGCCATCAGCGGGGCAGATCGCCAACTGCCCCGTTATCTCCTTGTTCAGCGTCGCTCGCGCGGCGCGCCCTTTCGATGAGGCATGCCATGACCACTACGAATTCGACTCCCGCCACACTCAACGTGCGTCAACAGCTCTTCATCGACGGCGCGTGGCAAGCAGGCAAGGCCGCATCCTTCACCAAGACCGACCCCGTCTCCCACGCACCTCTGTGGCGGGGCGCGTCGGCCACGGCCGAGCAGGTCGAGCAGGCCGTCACGGCAGCGCGTCAGGCATTCCCGGCCTGGGCGCGTCTGGGCTTCGAGGCGCGTCTGGCGGTGGTGGAGCGCTTCCGCGATCAGCTGGAGCAGCATCGTGAAGCGCTGGCGATCAGCATCGCGAGCGAAACCGGCAAGCCGCTGTGGGAAGCGCGTACCGAGGTTGGCGCGATGATCGGCAAGATCGCGATCTCGGTGAAGGCCTATCACGAGCGTACCGGCGAGCGCGCCAAGGATGTCTCGGGCACCCAGGCGGTCCTGCGCCACCGCCCGCATGGCGTGATGGCCGTCTTCGGCCCCTACAACTTCCCGGGCCATCTGCCCAACGGCCACATGGTCCCGGCGCTGCTGGCGGGCAATGCCTGCGTGTTCAAGCCCTCCGAGCTGACCCCGGCCACCGCCGATCTCACCCTGCAATTCTGGGAGGCCGCCGGCCTGCCGGCTGGCGTGATCAATCTGGTGCAGGGCGCGGCGGACGTCGGTCAGGCGCTGTCCCAGTCCGAGGGTATCGATGGCCTGCTGTTCACCGGCAGTGCCAAGGTCGGCAAGTTGCTGCACCGTCAGTTCGCCGGTCAGGTCGGCAAGCTGCTGGCGCTGGAGCTGGGTGGCAACAATCCGCTGGTGGTGCGTGATGTGCAGGATGAAGCCGCCGCGGTGCTGGCGATCATCCAGTCGGCCTTCGCCTCGGGCGGTCAGCGCTGTACCTGTGCGCGGCGCCTGATCGTGCCGCAGGGCGAGGTCGGTGATCGTCTGATCGAGACTCTGGCCACGGCGCTGCGCGAGCTGCAGGTAGCGGGGCAGTTCGAGCAGGACGCGCCCTTCTATGGCGGCCTGGCAAGCGTCGCCGCGGCCGAGGGCCTGCTCAAGGCGCAGGATGATCTCGAAGCGCTGGGCGGCAACGTCATCGTGCGCATGCAGCAGCTCGAAGAGGGCACCAGTCTGCTCAGCCCGGCGCTGATCGATGTCACCGGCCTTGCGCTCGAGGACGAGGAGTTCTTCGGCCCGCTGCTCAAGATCCATCGCTACACCGACTGGGACGAGGCCATCGCGCTGGCCAATGACACCCGCTACGGCCTCTCGGCCGGGCTGATCGGCGGTGAGCGTGCTGACTGGGACGACTTCCTGCTGCGCATTCGCGCCGGCATCGTCAACTGGAACCGCCAGACCACCGGCGCCTCCGGCGATGCGCCCTTCGGTGGCATCGGCGACAGCGGCAACCATCGCCCCAGTGCCTATTACGCGGCCGACTATGTCAGCTATCCGGTCGCCTCGATGGAAGCCGAGGAGCTGGCGCTGCCCGCGACCTTGCCGGCCGGTATCCGTCTGTAAGGCCGTCCGTTGGGGCACCGCTGCCGCTTACCCATTGTTGACCACGACGCCCGCCGTGCCTGCTCCCTGAGGTGCCAAGGCGTCGTGGCAGGAGACCTCCATGTCCGACACCCTGTATCACGAGATCAATTTCGATGGCCTGGTGGGCCCGACCCACAACTACGCCGGTCTGGCACATGGCAACGTGGCCTCGATGCGCCACGGCGGCCTGGCCTCCAACCCGCGCGAAGCCGCGCTGCAGGGCCTCGACAAGATGAAGTCGCTGGCGGATCTGGGTTATGCACAGGGGATTCTGCTGCCGCAGCAGCGCCCTGACCTTGGCGCACTGCGTGATTTAGGCTTCACCGGCAGCAACGCCCAGGTGCTGAAGGCAGCCAGTGAGCAGGCCCCGCAGCTGCTGCGCGCAGTATGTTCCGCCTCCAGCATGTGGACGGCCAATGCCGCCACCGTCACGCCCTCGCGCGACAGCGGTGATGGCCGCGTGCATTTCACGCCGGCCAACCTGCAATCCAGCTTCCACCGCTACCTGGAGCCCGCGACCACCGGACGCATTCTGGGCGCCATCTTCGCCGACGATGGCCACTTCGCGCATCATCCTGCGCTGCCCGCGACGCCGGCCTTCTCCGATGAAGGCGCCGCCAACCACACGCGGCTGTGCGATGGCCACGGCGGGCCGGGCGTGCATCTCTACGTCTATGGCCGCCAGGCCTTCGGCGGTGACGGCGTCGAACCGCGTCGCTATCCGGCGCGTCAGACATTGGAAGCCAGTCAGGCCGTCGCGCGTCAGCATGGTTTGAGCGAGTCTCAGGTGGTGTTCGCCCAGCAGCATCCGGACGCCATCGATGCCGGTGTCTTCCATAACGATGTCATCGCGGTGGGCAATGGCCCGGTGCTGTTCTACCACGAGCTGGCCTTCCGCGATGAGGAGGCGGTGCTCAACGAGCTTCGCGCGAAACTGTCCACACCGCTGATCCCGATCCGCGTGCCGCTGGAAGCCGTCAGCCTCGAGGATGCCGTCTCCTCCTACCTCTTCAACTCGCAGCTGCTCTCCAATGACGATGGCAGCATGACGCTGGTGGTACCGGGCGAGTGTCAGGAGAACGAGGCGGTATGGAACGCGTTGCAGAATTCGATTCTGGCTGGCCCGAACCCGATCGGCGAAGTGCTGGTCAAGGACGTCAAGCAGAGCATGCGCAATGGCGGCGGCCCGGCCTGCCTGCGGCTGCGTGTGGTACTGAGTGACGCCGAGCGCGCCGCGCTGTCCGGGCGCGTGATGATGACGGATCAGCTGCACGGAGAGCTGGGTGACTGGGTCAAGCGTCATTACCGTGACAGCCTGACACCGGCGGATCTCGCCGATCCGCAGCTGGCCGAGGAGACACTGGCGGCACTGGATGAGCTGACGCGGCTGTTGAAGGTCGGCAATGTCTACGCCTTCCAGCGCTGATCGCTTGGCCCGAGCCCATACGACACAGCCCCATACGACACAGCCCCCATCGGTCTCGCCGATGGGGGCTGTGTCGTTGTGGATATGTGGTCTGAGAGTTGAGATCTGAGAGGCAGATGCCGTGGCGCCACTCAGGCCAGTTGTGGCTGCACTATGCGCTTGGGCTCGCGGCGCACCGGCCAGTGCACGAGCGCGGCCAGCAGGCCGAAGATGCCGCTGGCGATCCACAGCAGGTCGTAGCTGCCGGTCAGCTGATAGACCACGCCACCGCCCCAGGCCCCCAGGAAGGCGCCGACCTGATGCGCGGCCAGCACCATGCCGAACACGAAGGCCTGACGCTTCTGACCGAAGTAGAGCGCGACGGCCTGGCTGGTCAGCGGCACCGTCGACAGCCACAGCACGCCCATGATCGCGCCGAAGGCGTAGAGCAGTATGCTGCTGGGCGGGATGACCACCATCGCCATTACCAGCGCGGCGCGGCACAGATAGATCAGCATCAACAGCTGCGGCGGGTGACGGCGGCCGCCCCAGGCACCGAACAGGATGGTACCAGCGATATTGAGCGCGCCGATGATCGCCAGCGTGTTGCCGGCCACGTTCAGGGGCAGACCGCAGGCGACCACGAAATTGGGCAGGTGGGTGGCGATGAAGGCGACGTGCACGCCGCAGACGAAGAAGCCGCCGGCCAGCGCCAGAAAGCGCCGGTCCTGCAGCAGCGGGCCCTGGCTCGGGACATCCTCTGCCTGTGTTTCACTGCCGGCCGGCGGGCGACGCAGCAAGGGCAGGGCCATGGGAATCAGCAGCAGACAGCTGGCGCCGAGCGCCAGCATGGCGATCTTCCAGTCGATCAGCACCAGCATCGGGGTCGCGACCGAGTAGATCAGTTGCCCGAAGGAGCCGCCGGCCGAGGCGATGCCCAGCCCGATGCCACGATGCTGGAGGGGAACCACGCGCGTGACGGCGGCCAGCACCAGCGGGAAGGTGGTCGCCCCGATGCCGATGCCGGCCAGTACGCCGGCGCCCAGCATCCACACTGTCGGGGTCGGCCAGAGGGCGGTGATGCCCATGCCGATCGCATAGCACAGGCTGCCGACCAGAAAGACGCTGAGCGTGCCGAAGCGATCCGACAGCTTGCTGGCGATGGGCGCGGCCAGCCCGAAGACCAGATTCTGGATGGCGAGCGCGAATGACAGACTGCCCATGCCCCAGGCAAGCTCACTGGCCATCGGTGGCAGCATGAAGCCCATCGCCTGGCGCGCGCCGGTGTTGATGGCGAGTATCAGCGCTGCCAGCGCGATCGCCGCCTTCCAGTTGAGTTGCATGTCAGATCCTCATGCCGGGAATCGTTATTGTCGTTGTTCTTGCAGTTTTGCAGTTCTTGCAGTTCTTGCGGTCCCTGCACCCGGTGCTGGCCATGGGCGGAACATCCTCCATGAGGACTCTCGCTACATTTCACTTTATTCTCATAAAAGTACAGATGCCGGATACGCCACTGTCAGACGCGTCTGCGACACTCTCGTCCATACCAGGCAGTCACATGGCTTCGCGGGAGTCCTCGCTCCGGTGCGCCGCCATCATTCTCGACCGCTACCGGCCCAGTCCCGAGGCGGACCGATGTCATGCAAACATCTGCCGATGACAAGGCGTGAAACGCTATACTGTGTGGCATGCGAGACAGCATCTGCATGGCCATGATGAGCCCAGTGACATCACACTGTTTCCTTCTTGGCACCGTGGTGTCGAATCGTGACCTGTAGAATTCACCGATTCGAATCGTGCCAGGCCTCAAAGCCCGGGGTCGGTCCCTGACGCCGAACCCACGCCACGTCAGTCAGATGACGTCATGGCTGGCCACGACACCCTGCACGCGTTGTCCGAACCCTGCCCCCTGCTTCATGCTCCTGAGGAGAAGCCCCTTGGCCAACTTCACTCTGAACGGCAAGGCCGTCAGTCTCGAGGTCGATCCGCAAACCCCGTTGCTCTGGGTGCTGCGTGAGCACCTGGGCCTGACCGGCACCAAGTTCGGTTGCGGAATCGCCCAGTGCGGTGCCTGCACCGTCCACCTGAACGGCACCGCGGCGCGCACCTGTGTCCTGCCGGTACTGGCCGCCGAGGGTGGTGACATCGTCACCATCGAGGGGCTGGCCGAGAACGATGACCACCCGCTGCAGCAGGCCTGGGTCGAGGAGCAGGTGCCGCAGTGCGGTTACTGCCAGTCCGGCCAGATCATGCAGGCCGCCGACTTCCTCAAGCACACGCCCAACCCCACCGATGAGCAGGTCACTGCCGCCATGGCGGGCAACCTGTGTCGTTGCATGGCGTACGTGCGTATCCATCGTGCGGTGAAGCGTGCCGCTGCGATCGCCAGTGAGCGCGACATGGCGCAGGTGATGGGCCAGCAGACCGAGGCTACAGTCGCCACCGCCGGAGTGGGCACATTCGATCCGCGTGCCACGGCAGATGCCGTGAGCCGTTCTGCTGCCGAGGAGACATCTCATGGCAAGGTTTGAAGATCAGCTGGCCGCGCATCAGCGCGAGCTGGCGGCCACGCAGCAGTCTTCCTCCCACCATGGCGGCATCACGCGGCGTGGTTTCCTGATCGGCAGTGTCGCGGGTTCCGCGATGCTGGCCTTCGGGGTCTCCGGCGCGGCGCTGGCCGCCGGGACAGACGGCAAGGGCTCGGCCAGCGAGACGCTATCCGCCGGCGCCTTCGAGCCGACCATGTGGTACGCCATCGCCACTGACGGCACCGTCACCGTGCATATCACCAAGTCCGAGATGGGCCAGCACGTCGCCACCAGCCTGGCGCGTCTTGTGGCCGAGGAGCTGGAAGCCGACTGGGACAGCGTCAAGGTCGATTACGTCGACAGCGCCCCCAAGTGGGGCTACATGATCACCGGCGGCAGCTGGTCGGTTCACCAGAGCTACCGGCCGCTGTCACAGGCGGGGGCTGCCGGGCGTATCGCGCTGATCGAGGCGGGTGCTCAGCAGATGGGCGTGTCCGTCGAGAGCTGCAAGGCGCGCAAGGGGCGCGTCATCAGTGGCGATCAGTCGCTGGGCTATGGCGAGATCGTCGCCGCGGGCCTCGAGCGCAGCTTCACGGAAGATGAGCTGGCGGCCATCGAGCTCAAGCCGGCCTCCGAGCGTCGCGTGCTCGGCACCAGGGGCAACGCGCTGGACGTCCCGCCCAAGACCAACGGTCAGGCCGTCTACGGCATCGACTACACCCTGCCGGAAGATATCGAGGCGCGTGTCGGCAAGACATTGCACGCACGTCCGGTAATGCCGCCAAGCCGCTTCGGCTGCAAGGTCACGGCCGTCGATGATAGCGAAGCCCGCAAGGTCATCGGCTATCGCCAGACCATCGAGCTCAAGGACCCGTCCGGCATCTGCCAGGGATGGTTGGCGGTCATCGCCGACAGCTTCTCGGCAGCCATGCGCGCCACTGACCTGCTCAAGGTCGAGTGGAGCAAGGGCGACAGTTATCAGGTCGACGAGACGGCGATCCAGGCCGAGGGCCAGCGACTGGTCAACTCGCCGAGCCGCGACAATGGCTCGCTGCTGGTGGATCAGGGCGATCCCGCGCCGCTGCTCGAGAATGCCGTCACCACGGTGGAATCCACCTTCACCACCTCAAGCGTGCTGCACTTCACGCTGGAGCCGGCCAATGCGCTGGCCTATGAAGAGGATGGCCACTGGCACATCCACTGCGGCAATCAGCAGCAGTCCCTGCTGACCTCGCTGGTCACCAAGGCGCTGGAGCTCGAGGAAGGCAAGGTCACCCATCACCAGCTGTATCTGGGTGGTGGCTTCGGCCGTCGTCTGCACGGTGACTACGCCGTGCCGGTGGCGCTGGCGGCCAAGGCCGTGGGGCGTCCGGTGAAGATGATCTTCACGCGCCCGGATGACAGCCGCTTCGATTGCGTGCGCTCGCCCTCGGTGCAGCGCCTGCGTTCCGGCCTCGATGCCGAGGGCCGCGTGGTAGCCTCCGAGCACGCCGCCGCCGCCGGCTGGCCGACGGCGGCCCTGATGCCGGCTTTCATGGCAGAAGCCATCGAAGGTGGCGGCAAGCTCGACTCCTTCTCCATCAGTGGCGCGGACCACTGGTACAACGTCGGCACCCAGCGTGTCTGGGCGCAGCAGAACAAGGTCGCTCACGAGGCCTTCGTGCCCGGCTACCTGCGCTCCGTTGCACCGGGCTGGACGTTGTGGGCGGTCGAGCAGCATATCGATGAGCTGGCGCTGGCCGCCGAGCAGGACCCGGCCGAATTCCGTCTCGCATTGCTGGACGCCGAAGGCCGCAATGCCGGCAAGGCGCCGGTCAGTACGGGCGGCGCCGAGCGCCTGCGCAATGTGCTCACGCGCGTGATGGAGAAGTCCGGCTGGAGCGAGCGTGACAGCCTGCCGGCAGATACCGGCATGGGCGTGGCGCTGAGCTTCGGTCAGGAACGCAGCATGCCGACCTGGGTGGCCTGCGTGGCACGGGTCAAGGTCGATCGCGCCACTGGCGAGGTCAAGCTCGAGAAGCTGACCAGTGTCGTCGATGCCGGTACCCTCGCACACCCGGATGGCGCCATGGCGCAGCTGGAAGGCTCGCTCTTGTGGGGCGTCTCGATGGCGCTGCACGAAGGCACCGAATACCGCGAGGGTGGCCCGGTAGCACAGAATCTGGGCGCCTACCAGCCGCTGCGCATGCATCAGGTGCCGCAGATGGATCTCGAGTTCGTCGACAGCACCGAGATGCCGGTCGGTCTTGGCGAGCCGGGCACCACGGTGGTCGCACCGGCGGTGGCCAATGCCATCCAGCATGCGGTCGGCGTGCGTCTGCGTGATCTGCCGATGCGCCCGGCGGCGCTCAAGGCCGCGCTCAGCGAGGCCTGATCCTCACCGGTGAATTCGTCTGATACCCGCCACTCCGGCATGCCCGGGTGGCGGGTTTCGTGTCTTCAGGCCGAGTGCAGGCTTCTGATATGAGTGATTATTGATGCAACATCTTGATCTTGAAGTGATCTGTCAGGCGATCGACTGGCTGGTACCCGCAGATGGCACGCGCCCTGACAGCCCGATCTGGCTGTGTACGGTGCTGTCCACCTTCGGCTCCTCACCGCGAGAGCCGGGTACCTGGCTGGTGGCACGTGAGGATGGGCAACATCGTGGCTCGCTGTCCGGCGGCTGTGTCGAGGAGGACTTTCTGGCGCGCCTGGCTGACGGGGAATTCACCACGCCCGCCCAGGTGATCCGCTACGGCGAGGGCGGCCATCAGGGGGCGGGGATCGCCTTGCCCTGCGGCGGCATTCTGGAGGTGCTGGTCGAGCGCTTCACAGCCTGTGAAGACGACATCGCACATCTCAAGGCGCTGCGTGCGGCACTTGAAGGCCAGACACCACGTCTGCGCCTGGTGCAACTCGATGGCGAGCCAGCCTCACGCCAGCTGCAGGATGACAGTGGCCTGGGCGAGCGGGTCGAGCGTCTGACTGGGCATGACGGCCAGACGAGTGGCTATCAGCTGCGTGTCGGGCCGGTGGCACGTCTGCTGCTGGCGGGCCTCTCGCCGGTGGCGGAAGCCTGCGCAGCCTTCGCCGTCAGTCTCGGCTTCGAGGTAATCATCTGCGAGCCACGCGAGGAAGTGCTGGGCGACTGGGATGCTCGCAAGGCACCGCTTGCCGGCGTCACCCTGCGCCGCGAGCTGCCGTCACGCTTCATCGCTGCCGGCGGCTGTCATGCCGCCACCGCCGTGGTCGCGCTGACCCACGACCCGCGTATCGATGACCTGGCGATGATCGAGGCGGTACGTCAGCCCGCATTCTATATCGGCGTGATGGGCTCGCAACGTACCTCGCAGGCACGCGCCGAGCGGCTGGCACGCAGCGGTGGGCTCAGCGCCGAGGAGATTGCGCGCATCGTGATGCCGATCGGGCTGAATCTGGGCAGCAAGACACCGGCCGAGATCGCGCTGGCGGTGATGGCCGATATCGTGCGCATCCGCCGTGGCCGCGCTCGCGGGAGTCTGTGAAGCTGCTCGCTGGATTCGTCAGGGAGGTTGCCCATGAATGAGTCGATCATCCTGGTCATGGCGGCGGGGCAGAGTCGCCGCTTCGGCAGTGACAAGCGTCAGGCACGTCTGGCGGATGGTCAGACATTGCTGATGGCGACGCTGTCGCGGGTCATGTCCTGCGAGGTGGACTGGCGTCTGCTGCTGCGTGAGGACGATGACCCCGCCGCACTGTTGGGAGATGACTTCGCACGTGAGCATGCCCGGCGGATCTGGCGTGCGCCGCAGGCGGTCAATGGCCTCGGTGCCAGTCTTGGCAATGCCTTCCGTCAGCTCAGTGATGAGGCTGGATTGGCGCATGTGCAGGTGGCGGCAGTGTGGCTGGCGGACATGGCGCAGATCACGCCGCAGACCTTTCATGTCCTGCAGGCCCAGGCCGATGGCGTTCATATCGTGCGGCCGAGCCTTGAAGGCGAGGGCGGTACCGGGCATCCGGTGCTGTTCGGGCGGGCGCTGTGGGCAGAGCTTGCGGCGCTCGAGAGTGGCGAGGGGGCGCGTGTGGTGATCGCGCGACATCGCGAGGCGCTTCGTCAGGTGACAGTCGGTGATGTCGGTATCCATCACGACATCGATACGCCAGCGATGCTGAAGCTGAGAGGCTGAAAAGCTGAAGCCGAGGAACTACGTGCGCTCGAAACAGGCCTCCAGACAGCAAAAGGCCCCGTCACTCCAAGGTGACGGGGCCTTTTGCTGTCTGCCTATCATGTTACAGCGTGCGCATATCCAGCAGCTTGATGCTCTGGATGCGCGGCTCGCCCCAGCTCAGGTCGAGCACCCACTCGGCGTCGAAATGCGTGTGCAACACGCTGCCATCACGCATGGCGGCGCGGTGCTCACCGCCCATGCGCAGGGTGGCGCTGTCGAGGCTGTTGCGCTGCGCTCGCACCCAACCGAGTGCATGGCCATTGACCAGCAGCTCGCTGCGACGCTGCTCCCAGTTGGCCAGGTACTCGTTGCCGGTCAGGGTTTCATCGAGCAGCTGGATGCAAGCCTCCTCGCCCAGCAGCTCCGCCAGTTCGATAGCAGGCGCCATGCGGTTGAGCATGGAGAACCAGCGGTGCGCGAAGTTTTCGAGTTCGGCCTCGAGGGCCAGATCATTGAAGGTGTCGGCGTACATGGCACCTGCTCCCGAGTGGGTAGATATTGATGGGCATTATGCCGAGAGTCGTGAGCAGTAAACATGCCACGAACGGAATGGCAGTGTTGCCAACGGGGAGTCAATGCTTCAGTGGATGCTGAAGCCGCGACGCCCCGTGGCGTTTGCCTATCCTCGATCTCTCGGGAGAGTGGACGTACCAGTGGTCGTATCAATGACTGTGGCGGCCTGACCCGGCATTGCTGTCCGGCGTGCCAGCGTCCTGATGCGATTCACGTTTCTCGACCAGGCGACGGATACCGACATAGAACAGCGGTGTCAGCAGCAGGCCGAACACGGTGACGCCGATCATCCCGGAGAACACCGCCACGCCCATGGCCTGACGCATCTCGCTGCCGGCACCGGTGGCAAGTACCAGTGGCACCACGCCCGCGGTGAAGGCCACCGACGTCATCAGGATGGGACGCAGACGCAGGCGACAGGCCGTCAGCACGGCGTCCAGACGACTCTGACCTTCATGCTGCTGCTCGCGAGCGAACTCGACCAGCAGAATGGCGTTTTTGCATGCCAGTGCCACCAGCACGATCAAGCCGATCCGCGTGAAGATGTTGTTGTCGCCCCCCGTCAGCCAGACGCCAGCCAGCGCCGACAGCAGCGTCATCGGCACGATCAGGATGATCGCCAGCGGCAGCGACCAGCTCTCGTACTGGGCGGCCAGCACCAGGAATACCAGCAGCACCACCAGTGGGAAGATGTAGATCATGGTGTTGCCGGCCAGCACCTGCTGGTAGGTCACCTCCGTCCACTCGTAGCCGATGCCCTGTGGCAGGTTGTCGGCCAGCACTTCCTCGATGGCGGCCTTGGCCTGATCGCTGGAGACGCCCGGCGCCGGAGAGCCGTTGATATCGGCACTGACGAAGGTGTTGTAGTGCATCACGCGGTCCGGGCCGGTGGTCGGTGTCACCTTGACGAAGCTGCCCAGCGGAATCATGCGCCCGTTGTCGCTGCGCACCTTGAGGTTGCGGATGTCATCCGGGTCGAGACGCGCCGACTGCTCGGCCTGGGCGCGTACCTGATAGGTACGCCCGAAGCGGTTGAAGTCATTGACGTACAGCGAGCCCATGTAGATCTGCAGGGTCTCGAAGGCACGCTCCACCGGCACGCCCATGATCATTGCCTGCTCGCGATCCAGATCGATGTCGTACTGCGGCACCTGGATGCGGAAGCTCGAGTAGACACTGGTCAAGCGCGGGTCAGCGTTGCCCTTGGCAGTAATGGTCTGCACGGCCGAGAACAACTCATCGAAGCCCTTGTTGCCACGGTCCTGCAGCTGCAACTTGAAGCCGCCGGTGGTGCCCAGACCCAGAATCGGCGGGGGCGGGAAGACGGCGACGAAGGCCTCGTCGATACCGGCGAATTTCTGGTTCAGCTGAGCGGCGATCGCCTGTCCGGACAGCTCCGGAGACTGGCGCTCATCGAAGTCCTCGAGGGTCGCGAACACGATGCCGGAGTTGGAGGCATTGACGAAGCCGTTCACCGACAGGCCGGGGAAGGCCACGGTGTGCGCCACGCCCGGTGTGTCCAGCGCCAGTGCCTGCATCTCGTCGATGACCTCGGATGTGCGATCAAGGCTGGCCGCGTCCGGCAGCTGGGCCATCGCGACCAGGTATTGCTTGTCCTGCCCCGGAATGAAGCCGCCGGGCACGCTGTCGAACAGCTTGCCGGTGGCACCGAGCAGGGCCAGATAGATCACGCCGACGATGACACCGAAGCGCAGCAGTTTCTTGATCAGGCCGGTATAGCCATTGGCCATCGCATTGAAGGCGCGGTTGAACGGTGCGAACAGCCAGCGACCGAACAGGCCGTCGATGACACGCGTCAGCCAGTCCGGCTTGCTGCCATGCGGCTTGAGCAGCAGGGCTGAGAGCGCCGGTGACAATGTCAGCGAGTTGAAGGCCGAGATGATCGTCGAGATGGTGATGGTCAGCGCGAACTGCTTGTAGAACTGACCGCTCAGGCCGCTGATGAAGGCTGTCGGCACGAATACCGCCGTCAGCACCAGCGCGATGGCGATGATCGGACCTGTCACCTCGCGCATGGCGATCTGGGTGGCCTCGATGGGCGAATGGCCCAGCTCGATGTTGCGCTCGACATTCTCCACTACCACGATGGCGTCATCGACGACGATGCCGATGGCAAGCACCAGTCCGAACAGCGACAGCGTATTGATCGATACGCCCATCAGCTGCATGACCGCAAACGTCCCGATCAGCGAGACCGGCACCGCGATCAGCGGAATGATCGAGGCGCGCCAGGTCTGCAGGAACAGGATCACCACGATCACCACCAGCAGGATGGCCTCGAACAGAGTGTCGATGACCGCCTCGATGGATCCGCGTACGAAGACCGTCGGGTCGTAGACGATGTCGTAGCTGACGCCATCCGGGAAGGCGTCAGACATCTCGCTCATGCGCTCGCGTACGGAATCCGACAGCGCGATGGCATTCGAACCGGGGCGCTGGAAGATCGGCATCGCCACGGCATCCTTGCCATCCAGCTGTGCGCGCAGCGAATAGCTGTCGGCGCCCAGTTCGACACGCGCGACATCCTTCAGGCGTGTCAGGCGGCCATCTTCATCGACGCGGATGACGATGTTCTCGAATTCTTCGGTGCTTTCCAGGCGGCCACGGACATTGAGAAGACGCTGGAACTGGTTGTCATCCGGTGCGGGCTGGGCGCCGACGGAGCCGGCGGCGACCTGCTGGTTCTGCGCACGCAGCGCACTGATCACATCGCCGGCAGACAGTCCGCGGGCCGCCACGGCGTCCGGATCCAGCCACACACGCATCGAGTACTCACCGGCACCGAACAGGCGCACGTCACCGACCCCGTCGAGACGGGCGAGATTGTCCTTGAGATTCAGGCGCGCGTAGTTGGACAGCCACAGCTGGTCATAGCGGCCATCCGGGGAGGTCAGGTGGACCACCATCGTCAGGTTGGGCGAGGCCTTCTCGGTGGTGATGCCGAGCTGCTGCACCTCCTGCGGCAGGCGTGGCGTGGCACGTGCCACACGGTTCTGCACCTGCACCTGGGCCTTGTCCAGATCGGTGCCCAGTGCAAAGGTCGCGGTCAGGGTCAGGTTACCATCGGAGGTCGCCTGGGAATCCATGTACAACATGCCTTCGACGCCGGTGATCTCCTGCTCCAGCGGCGTGGCAACGGTTGATCCGATGACCTCCGGGTTGGCACCCGGATAGTTGGCGCGTACCACCACGGTGGGTGGCACGACTTCGGGATACTCGGAGATGGGCAGCTTGAACAGCGATAGCATCCCGCCGATGACGATCAGGATCGACAGCACCGCGGCGAAGACCGGGCGCTTGATGAAGAAACCGGAGATGTTCACGAACGACCTCCGGCTGCCTGGCGCTCGGCCTCGGCGAGTTCCGCGGCGTTCTGATCGTTGTCCTGATTCAGCTGTTGGGCGGTCTGCTGCGCCTGCAGGCGTGAGACACGTGCAGCGAGTGACTTGAGGGCGCCGTCATCGGGCATTTCGATCAGCTTGGGGGTGATCGGCATGCCGGGTCCTGCCTTGGCGGGACCCGCAGCCAGTACTCGGTCACCGGCGGCCAGGCCATCGGTCACGGCGCGCAGCGGGCCGAAGCGTGGGCCAGTGGTGATGCCACGGTAGGCGAGGGTGTTGTCCTCACCGACCACCAGCACGAACTGACGATCCAGATCGGTGCCGATGGCACGTTCCGGAATCAGTACGGCATCACGGATCTCGGGTGAGGCGAGACGCAGGCGCGCGAAGGCACCCGGACGCAGCGCGGCATCATCGGCGGTGAAGGTGGCGCCGATGCGCAGGGTGCCGGTATCGATGTCGACGCTGTTGTCGATGAAGTCGAGTTCGCCGTGGAAGGGGAAGTCCTCCTGTCCGGCCAGTTGCAGTTCCACCGGCAGATGATCCTCGGCGGTGACGTGAGCGAAGTCCTGGTTCCAGGTCAGCTCGCTGATGTCGATGTAGGCATCCAGCTGGCGGGTCTCGACCAGCGTGGTCAGCACGCTCTGGCCAGCCTGCACGGTGTTGCCACGCGTGATGCGCGCATTGGACAGACGGCCGTCGATCGGGGCGCGGATGGTGGCGTAGTCCAGGTCCAGGCGGGCACGTTCGAGTTGAGCGATGGCACCCTTGAGCTGGGCATCGAGCCCAGTGGCATTGGTGCTGCGTGAGTCGGCTTCCTCGCGGGAGATCAGGTTGCGCTTGACCAGACTGGCAGCGCGACCGGACTCGCTGCGGGCATTGGCCAGCTCAGCCTTGAAGCGTGCGACTTCGGCTTCCAGGCGCTGAACCTCGGCAACGAAGGGACGAGTGTCGAGACGTACCAGGGGCGTCCCGGCAGTCACCTGGCTGCCCTCGGTGAACAGCACTTCTTCGACTTCGCCGGAGACACGCGGGCGCAATTGCACGCTCTGGGGGGATTCCAGACGAGTGGTGTAGGTGTGCCAGGCCGCGACCGGCTGCGACTTGGCGGCAACCACTTCCAGCGCAGGAGGTGTCTGTTGGGCGCTGGCTGTCTCTTCACCACTGCCCTCGCTGCAGGCGCTGAGCGCCAGAAGACCCCCAAGGGTCAGCAGCAGGGAAGAGGCGATACGAGGAAGGCGCGCCGGACGTGAGTTCAGTCTCGACATGGGAATTTACCGTTGCAGTATGGGATGCTCGGCATCCTAGAGAGCCTGACTGCGACGGATAAGCCCCTTGGAGCACACTGCTTTGATGCTGAATTTGCACCAATTGTGCAGAGAGCATGGTTTCCACGTCATGCGCTTGAGCGATTGATCCTGTTCAGGTCGTGTCAGGGTTGTCACAAGACAGGTGACTGAATGCCACTGAACACTGCCTCAACGCAAAAACCCCGCGGCAGATGCCAACGGGGCTTGTTGTCGAACATGTCACTTGTGTCTGTTACCGCTCATCTCATGGCGCAGACATCACGGCATGGCTGGCATGCCGCCTGAGATGAACTTACTTCTTTTCGCCGAAGTACTTGGTATGGATGGTGTCGTAGGTGCCATCGGCCTTCAGTTCGGCCAGGGCGCCGTTGATCTGCTCGGCCAGGTCCTTGTCACGCTTGCGCATGGCGATACCGAAGCCGTCGCCGAAGTACTTCTTGGGCTCGGTGACCACTTCACCCACGGCCTTGTAGTTGCCGTTGCCGCCGTCGATCAGGGTGGACTTGCCGACCGGGAAATCGAGGAAGGCGATATCGAGGCGACCCGCGTCCATGTCCAGCACCAGGTCATCGGCGGTGGTGTAGCGTTTGACCTCGGCATTCTTGCCATAGAGATCAGTGACGTAGTTGTCCTGCAGGGTACCGCGCTGCACGCCGATGGCCTTGCCGGCCAGGGCCTCGGAGGAGGTGGCGCTCAGCTCGCTGTCGGAGGGGGCGAACCAGGCGGACGGCGGGGTGATGTAGGTGTCGGAGAACAGCACCTTCTCGCGGCGTTCCTCATTGATGGTCATCGAGGACATGATGGCGTCGTACTTGCGGGCCATCAGGCCGGGAATGATGCCGTCCCATGCCTGGATGACCCACTCGCAGTCGCGATTGATCTTCGCGCAGATGGCATTGCCCAGTTCGATATCGAAACCGGTCAGCTCACCGTCGGGTGTCTTGTATTCCATCGGCTCGTAGGGCACGTCGACGCCGATGCGCAGCGATTCGGCCGCCTGAGCGCCACCGGCCATCAATGCTGCGCCCAGCAGGGAGATTCCCAGAAGCTTCTTCATGTCAGTCCCATCCATCATTGTTGTTGGTCATACTGGCTGATCAGTGGCATCAGACACTCCCTCCTGAACACCAGTCGTCTGAGCCGGGAACATAAGGGGGTGTGTCATGCCAGTGGCTCCACACTAGCCCAGACCGAGGCTGCGGTGAAGAGGGTCAATGGACAAATTCAAACGGTCGTTAAACGAGATGAATTCCTGCCGTTATCTCCGGATAAGAAAAAAGCGCCCTCCAAAGGGCGCTTTTGACGTTCAGCTTAATGGTTTCAAGTGTGCCAGCAGGCGTTTCTCCAATTGCCGGAATATGGCAATGATGGTGAAGGTCAGACACAGGTAGATGGCGGCGACGAACAGGAAGGCCTCGAAGGGCGCGTAGAAGCGTGCGTAGATGTCACGCGCGGCGCCGGTGAGGTCCAGCAGCGTCACCACACTGCAGATGGCACTGGCATGCAGCATGAAGATGACTTCATTGCCGTAGGCCGGCAGTGCCCGGCGGAAGGCACTGGGCAGAATGATGCGACGCATCATCTTGCCGCGTGACATGCCGTAGGCGCGGGCGGCTTCCATCTCGCCCTTGGGGGTCGACTGGATGGCGCCGTGGAAGATCTCGGTGGTGTAGGCCGCGGTATTGAGCACGAAGGCCAGCAGTGCCGGCACGAAGGGATCTCGGAAGTAATCCCACAGCCAGGTCTCCTGGATGCTGGGCACATGCACGCTGGTCACGCCCAGCGAGATGTCGAAGCCGTCGAAGAACACCACGCCGTAGTAGATCAGATAAAGCTGGATCAGCAGCGGTGTACCCCGGAAGACGTAGGTGTACAGGTACACCGGCATCTTCACCCAGCGACGGCGAGACCCCCGCAGGATGGCCAGTGGCACGGCCACCACCAGTCCGATGATCAGTGACAGGAACACCAGTTGTACCGTGGTGACCAGTCCATCCCAGTAATGCCAGAGCGTGGTGGCGGTGAAGATGTAGTTGTCACTCAGCACGTCGTCGAGCATCTGGCCCAGCTGGGCGATGACGCCACTCGGGCCCGCATCATTCAGTTGTTCCATGCGCTGGCCTCCCCGAATCCGGCGTTATAGCGCTTCTTGAGACGCGCAAGCCCCCATTCGGACACGGTGGCGATCAGTAGATAGCCCGCCGCGACCGGCAACAGGAAGGTGAAGGGCTCGTGGGTCGCCTTGGCGGCCTCACTGGCGACACGCACCATGTCGACCAGCCCGATCACCGACACCAGGGCGGTGGTCTTGAGCAGTACCATCCAGTTGTTGCCCAGCCCCGGCAGGGCGTGACGCATCATCAGCGGGAAGCGAATGCGCTTGAAGACCTTCCAGTCGCTCATGCCATAGGCGCGCCCGGCCTCTATCTGACCGGCATCCACCGCCATGAAGGCGCCACGGAAGGTCTCGCCCATGTAGGCACCGAAGATGAAGCCGATGGTGACGACACCGGCAGTGAACTCATCGACATTGACGAAGACATCGATGTCGTAGGTGTCGTACAGCCAGTCGGTGACCATGTTGATGCCGATCTGGCCGCCGAAGAACAGCAGCAGCATCAGCACGATGTCCGGGACGCCGCGGATGATGGTGGTGTAGAGCGTCGCGAGCCAGCGCAGAGGCGTGGAACGCGACATCTTGGCCGTCGCCGTCAATAGCCCCAGCGCGATGGCCAGCAGCTGGGCCAGCACGGCCAGCTGCACCGTGACCCAGGCACCTTCCAGCAGGCTGGGCCCGTAGCCTTGTAGGTCAATCATGGGAAATCTCCCGTGAAGCGCCGAATAACCCGTTCAGCGACTTACTGGTGGTTGTCGGACGCAGTGGCGGCGCTGGCGAAGTACTTGTCGTTGAGACGCTTGAGCGTGCCATCGGCCTTGAGCGCTTCCAGGGCGCCATCGATGGCCTTCTTGAGGTCGCGGTCGCGCTTCTTCATGGCGATGCCGAAGCCGTCGCCGAAGTATTTCTTCGGCTCGCTGATGGCGCTGCCGGTGTTGACGAAGTTGCCGTCATTGGCGTTGACCAGGGTGTCCTGACCGACCGGCAGGTCCAGGAAGGCGACATCGACGCGGCCGCTGTCCATGTCCAGCACCAGGTCATCGAGCTTGGTGTAGCGGCGCACTTCTGCCGTGCGGCCGTAGAGGTCGGTGACGTAGTGATCCTGCAGGTTGCCGCGCTGCACGCCGATCACCTTGCCCTTGAGGGCCTCGGCATCGAGGCTGTCCGCGCCGGCCAGCGGGCTGTCTGCCTTGACGAACCAGCCGGACGGCGGCGTGAAGTAGGGCTCGGAGAACAGCACCTGACGCTCACGCTCCGGATTGATGGTCAGCGCCGACATGATGACGTCGTACTTGCGCGCCATCAGGCCCGGGATGATGCCGTCGAAGTCCTGCTCGGTCCATTCACAGTGAGTGGCGAGCTTGGCGCAGATGGCGTTTCCCAGCTCGATCTCGAAACCGGTCAGCTCACCGCTGGGCAGCTTGTAGCCGAAGGGCGCGTAGGGCACGTCGATGCCCAGGCGCAGCGGGTCCGGCACATCGGCCGCCTGAGCGGCGCTGGTGGTGATGGCGAAGCTTGAGAGACCGAGGGTGAGACCCAGCAGGGCACGTGTCGCGAACTGTTTCATTACTTGTCATTCCTGAAGTCTTGGACACCTCGAGGCCTGCCGTTGGCTGGCGCTCGCGGTGCTGAATCATGTGCCGGTCACGGGATCACCGTGCCGGGTTTTGCCGCAGGCCGAGCGGTTGGCTCAGCGATGGGCCAAGGATCATTCAACAGTGCTGGTGATCGGGGCTGCTGATCAGGGCGCTTTGTCAGTACTTGGGCGCCAGAAACTGCTTGAGGCGCTCCGATTGGGGATTGCCCAGCACGTCTTCCGGCTTGCCGGCTTCCTCGACCAGCCCCTGATGCAGGTAGACCACCTGGCTCGAGACATCACGCGCGAAGCTCATCTCGTGAGTCACCACTACCATGGTGCGGCCTTCCTCGGCCAGGTCTCGCATGACCTTGAGCACGTCACCGACCAGTTCCGGGTCGAGGGCCGAGGTCGGCTCGTCGAACAGCATCACCTCCGGCTCCATCGCCAGCGCGCGTGCAATGGCGCCGCGCTGCTGCTGGCCACCGGACATCTGTGCCGGATAGTAGTCGGCGCGCTCAAGCAGGCCGACGCGGTCCAGCAGGCTGCGTGCGTGGGCGATGGCTTCCTTCTTCGGCTTGCCGAGCACGTGGATCGGCGCCTCGATGACATTTTCCAGCAGCGTCATGTGTGACCACAGATTGAAACCCTGGAACACCATCGACAGGCGCGCGCGCATGCGCTCGACCTGACGCCAGTCCATCGGTTCTCGGCCACGGCGGCTTTCCTTGAAGCCGATCTGCTCGCCATGCACGAAGATGTCGCCGCCGTCAGGCTGCTCCAGCAGGTTCATGCAGCGCAGAAAGGTGCTCTTGCCGGAACCGGACGCACCGATCAGGGTGATGACATCGCCCTTGCGTGCTTGCAGTGACAAGCCCTTGAGCACCTGATTGGTGCCGAAGGACTTGGTGATGTTGCGGACCTCGAGAGGCAGCGCGTTGCTGCTCGGGCTCTCGGCCACGGAAGATCTCATGGTCATGCAGTTACTCCAATCCGGACGTTGCCAGCCCTGGGGGCAATGACACGCCACGAGTCCGCCGCGGGGCGGTCGGGCTCGGGATACAGGTTCGTTGCCGACATGGCACGGCTGCCTGGCACTGCCTTTCACTGCCGCTCGCTGATATGCGCGACGGCTACGTGATGAGGCGGCAAGGAGTGGCACGGGAGGAGTGGCGGAGAATGCCGTCAGGGGCATGGCCAGTTCCTCACGATCAGTCCGATTGATCGTCGTTCTCGCTGCCAGTGGCCGTCTACAACAGGCGAAAAATGCCTGAGCTTGCATGTCGTGGACGGGAAAGGGGGCCGATTCTACCAGCTCAACGCAGGGTTCACCGCTATCTGGCGTGGAGGAATGTTACGACTTTGGTGGGGCGTGCAAGGACGCACGCGGATGCTATCCGGCCGTAGAGGAGTCGTCTTCATGATCAAGGTCGCCTGTTGTCGTTGTAGTAAGGCTTTCGTCAGTACAATCGCGCCGTCGTGATTTGCCCTGCGGGGGAGTGGGCGGGCAGAACGCCGGCGCTGCTTGGGGTTCAGTCTGTCGGTGTCGAGCTCGGGGCCAGCAGCAAGGCGGCGCGGGCGCCTATCTCCACCTTGGCGTTGGGGAAGACTACCCGCAGTGGCGTATCGCCGATGATGCAGGGGCCAGCGGTGGCGTCTTCGGCCACCACGCTGCCGGGGGCGAAGGTGGTGAAGTTGGCGACATCCTCGCTGAAGCACAGCGTGAAGTCGGCTGACTGACGCATCAGTTCCACTTCCACCGTGAAGTAGTCGATGTCCTGTGGGGCTGCTTCGGCAGGCGCCGTGCCGGTCGCCAGCGCTGCGAGCAGGGCCTTCATCGGCGCGAGTGCCGCCATGTCGTTGGCGCCGAACGGGCGCACCTGGCCCAGTTCCAGCGTGAAGGCGTCGGCAGCATGGTAGTGGCGCGAATAGTGCGAGAAGGTCCAGCTGTGTTGATGCTGGTGCAGCACGGCCTGGATGCCGGCGGCGCTCAATATCGGCCACTGCGATGCGCTGATGGCGTCGCCATCACTGAAGGGCACCACCGCGAAGCGCGGATAGAGGCTGTCGCGGATGGCGGTGTGCATGTCGTAGTGCAGGCGGCGTGTACCCTGGGCCAGCGGGAAGCGAGCATAGAAGGTATCCACGGCCGCCATCAGCTGGCGCGCGCGCGCCGGCTCATCATCGGATGGACAGTCGTTGCCCGTGACGCTGGCCTCGGCGCGCTTGAACAGCCGATTGAGATTGGTGGTGATGAAACGCTCGCCACTGCGGATGGCGGGCAGGTTGCCCAGAATCAGCAACAGCGGCGCCCCGACGATCAGATGGCCGCTCTCCAGGCCCGCGATCAGCTCACCGAGCAGTTCGATGGGGGCGGTCTCGTTGCCGTGGATGCCGGCGGAGATCACGCACGGACGCGCCTCGGGCCCCATGGCGTCGGGGGTGATCTCCAGTACGCCGGGCGCGACGATCTCATAGCGACCGCCGGGGATACGGCCCATGCCACGGGCGCTGGCGTGGCCTTCGAGTGTCAGGTCTAGCCAGTCGGCAATCACGAGGCAGTCGGCTCCTGGCGGACATTGGTGGATTCGAAGATCTTGTCGGCGCTGGCGGCCACGAAGCCCTGATACAGCTCGCCATTGGCGTCGGGATAGCGGCGCGCGAATTCGTAGTAGCAGGTGGAGATCTCATGCTCCTCGCCACCGGCGAAGGTGAAGGTCTGGCGGTCGGCGAGGGTGGAGGCCTGCTCCAGCAGCACTTCGGGCGAGCCCTTGATGCGTCCGCCCGCCGGGTTGATGCCCAGGCCCAGCGACTCGACGCGCGTCAGCACCTTGTCGAGGGTGTCGTGACGGCTGAGCGCGTTGACGCTGATGGTGAAGTGGTTGGCGCGCAGGCCGATGATCGACAGCCAGGCCGCATACTCGCTCTCTTCCATCAGGCGCTGATACTGCTCGAAGGTTGGCGCCTTCCACAGGCGGCCCGACCACAGCACGGAGGGCTGGGTGGCGGCATCCGGCGAGATCTGGCTGACCAGGCCGTCGATGATCGCCTGGGCGCGCTCGGAAAGCTCATGACACTTCAGCTCGGAGAGGAAGACACGCGGCATGTCGGGAGACGGCGGCAGATAGCCGAAGGCGCGCAGTTTCTTCTCGCGGAAGTCATAGGGTGCGAAGCGGGTGTAGCCCAGCGCCAGCAGGTGAGGTTCCAGTGCGCTCAGGGTGATCGGCCCGCGATCGAAGGTGCGGAAGGCGACGTGGTCGTTGACGATGGTCTCGCCGTCAGCGATGAAGGCATCCTGGATCTTTTGGGCCTGGGGCGTCATGGCGACGTAGTCATCCCACAGGGCGCTGAAGAACTGCTGGATATCCATGGCACGGGCTCCCTCTGAACTGAGTTGCCCAGTGCAGCGAGGTGTCACTGGCACTGGGCGGCAGCATCAAACGATTGGCATCAGGGCAGTGCACTCGGCGTGGCGCTACCCCGGAAGATTGTCAGCTCACCATTGGCGAGCCGCGCGCGCGTGACAAGATGCAAGGTCGGTTGGATGAAAGCGACTGTCCGCACCATATAAACGTCACGCGCCGGTTTAGACCTTGGATGGAGCTTGCGCCGTGAGCAAGAGCCGGCGCCTGCGTCATCAGCTCTCGCCGTCAGCGACGGGGCATGCCACACCCTGCTCGACCTTGATCAGCGCGTCGGTGGCGAAGCCGAGCTCGGCGGCCTGATCGACCAGCGCCTGATAGGTGCCGTCATCCAGCTGTGGCTCGCGCGCCAGTATCCACAGGTAGTCGCGATCGGCGCCGGCCACCAGCGACCACTGATAGTCATCATCCAGCGCCAGCACGTTGTAGCCGCCATAGAAGGGGCCGAAGAAGCTGACCTTGAGGGCCGCCGTCTCGCTGCCCCGAGTGAAGTAGGCGCGCCCCTCGGCCTGGCTCCATTCCCCTTGCTCGGCGTTGTAGCCGCGGTTGATGACGCGCACGCCGCCATCCTCGCGGGGCGAGTAATCGGCGCTGACGCAGCTCAGGCCTTCCTCGAAGCTGTTGGGCAGGCGGGCGATCTCGTGCCATTCACCGTAGTAACGTTCGAGCTCGAAATTCTCGACGGGCTGGGAGCCGGAGGGGACTCCGGCGCAGCCGCCGAGAAGGCCGAGGAAGCCGAGAGAGAAGGCAAGATGCGGCAGGCGTGTCATTGGCAGGCTCCAAGCGCCATGACGCCCCGTTGATGAGTCGTGGGGCGTCTTGGCGAGATGCGGGTCATGAGAAAAAGGACGAGATGGCATCCCTGTCTCATTGGGGCGTCTGCCGCTGTCTCAAGAGGGAGGGGGGCGCGGCGACATGCTCGAGACGTCGAGCGTCGATCATCGAACGTCGAGCGTCACAGTACCAGGCGGAGCGGATTGCCGGTGACGACGACGCCCCGACCGCGTTGCTTGGCCTCGTACATGGCGCTGTCGGCGCGCGCGATGACCGTTTCCGGCGTGGCGCCCGAGAAGGGGAACAGGCTGATGCCGATGCTGGCGCTGACGGCGATGATCAGCGGTTCTCCATCGACTTCCAGCGTGATGGGGCGGCTGATGGCATCGATCAGACGTTCCGCCAGCTGCTCGGGGCCCTTGCGGCCGTTGCCCTCACGGCTGATCAGCACCAGAAATTCATCGCCGCCCAGGCGGCCGACGATATCGTTGCCGCGCAGGGTGTTGCCCAGGCGCTCGCCGGTGATGCGCAGCACCTCATCGCCGATGGCATGGCCGTGGCGGTCATTGACGGGCTTGAAGCCATCGAGGTCGATGAACAACGCGGCCTGCACGGTGCCGGGGGTCTGGATGTCGAGTATCTGGTCGAGGCGTGTCAGCAGGGCGCGCCGGTTGAGCAGCCCGGTGAGCGAGTCGCACATCGCGTGGTCGCGCAGATCGTCCCGCTCCCCCGTGATATGGCATTCATGCAGGAAGAGTTGTCGGCTCTGGCGTTCGCGCGAGTAGGCGCTCATGCCCGCCAGCAGATTGACGGCCATCATGAAGAAAGCCTCGTTGGCTTCCACTAGTACCTCGGAGCCATGATGCATCACTGCGCAGCTGGCGGTGCAGCCCATCCATATCAGCAGGCCGCAGGCCATGGCATAGACGAACTGCAGCCCCAGCAGGGTGTAGGTCCAGAAGACCACCAGCATCAGGGTGACGAAATAGACCGGAAAGACACCGTGTTCGTCCTCATGGTGCCCGGCGGCGTGATCGTGCCCCACGTGGAACATCGCCAGCGTCCCCAGCGCTGCCGCCAGCGAAGCCAGGCACAGGATGCCATTGACGTGGTGTTTGAAGCGCGGGAGGCGTGACAGCAGAAACAGGCCCAGCACGCTGACCAGAATACTGGCGCGCAGCATCAGGAAGGCCTCGTAGTGCTCATCCATGCTGATCTCGATCAGCGCATAGGAAGCGAACACCAGACAGCTCAGCGGGATGGTGATCCGGCTGAGCTTGTGTGAGGTCTCGATCTGTCGACGGCGGTAGCGTCGTTCCAGGGTGTCATCCGCAAAGCAGAGTGTCATGGGATTCATGGGGCGATACCTGAGTTGCCAGACTCTCAGGATGCCACTGCCTTGCGTGGTATGCTCTGGAGGAACCGCCGCAACCCTTGCGTGTGGTTCAACGCTCTTTCAGGCACTCCGCAGCATGAGGGCTTTGGTGCTCATGACTGGGTGAGGTTGGCACCGGCCAGCTGGCGTGCCGTGACACGCAGCGCCGACTCCACCATGTCGTAATCCACATAGCAGCCCTGCAGATGGCGGCGACCGGTGGTCGGGTCGAAGGACTTGCGGCCGTGCATCACGCGGCGGTTGTCGAAGGCCACCATCTGGCCGGCTTCCAGCTTCAGATGCAGGCGGAAGGCCGGTTCGCGCAGGATGCTCCAGTACTGGCGATAGGCGCTGTACCAGGCCTGCATCTGTTCCAGCGGCAGGCGCAGGCTGTCGCGGATCCAGTTGTTGAAACGCACCTCGATGACCTTGTCGTTGGCATCCAGATGGATCACCGGCTCGCGCACCACCAGGTCGGTGGTCTCGTCGGCAAAGCGGGAGTCCACCGGGGTCTCGGCCAGCAGCCTGAAGGCCTGCGGGTCGCGCTCGCGCAGGGCCTCGGCGACCGCCATGCCATCTCCGAAGATGGAGTCTCCGCCTTCGGCCTCATTGGCCAGACAGTAGAGCATCTGGATGTCCGGCGGCTGACGCCAGTTGGGCAGGTCGGTGTGCAGTTCCAGCGCGATCGGCGTGTAGGCAGCGTTGTTGGGCGCCTGCTTGGAGAAGACCTCGAAGCGGCCACCGAAGTTGGTCGCACGGATCGGGCCGATGGTCGCGGCCACCTGGTCGATCTCGCCACCCGCCGTCGGGCCGGCATCCAGAATCGCGAAGCCGTCGCCGCACAGCGCTTCCAGCCACCCCAGGCGTGCTTGCCCACCGGCCATGTAGTCGGCAAAGGCGGTGACGTGAGGCTGATGGCCCTGCTGCCAGGCCTGGCTTGCGGGAACCGGTGTGGCGGGCGGCGCATCACTCGGGCGACGTTGCAGCAACCAGCCGGCATCGAAGCGGCTGGTGTGGCCATCCTGCCAGACGACGACAAGATTGCCCTGCTCGATACGCATCTGATGCACCGTCAGAGCCGCATCATCCATCAGCATGAAGGTGCGCTCGAAGGTCTGCGGATGACGGCAGAGATCGCAGGCGCAGTGATCGCGTAGCCAGATCAGCGGCAGTCGGGTCTGCTCACCGCTGGCCCATGCCAGGGACGCCAGGGTCTCGTCGTGGTCTGCCATCACCAGCGGTGCGCCCTCGTGATGGGGCAGGTATTCCTTCATGTCCCACTGATGACGTGCCTGTGACGCTTCAGTGTCTTGGGTATCAGGGGCAGATGCGATGAGAGTCTCCATGGGCGCCGTCCTTTGTCGTATGAGCAGTAGCAGGTGAGCCAATGCGTGTCGCGTGGCTGGGTCGTATGGCTGAGCCGTGTAGCTGGGGCATATAGCCGAGCCATGACCCGAGAATGAGACCATTGTCCCCCTCGTCATCACGGCTGGCCAACGCGAAATATGACGGCCATGACTTAGCTGAGCTAATGTGTGGCGATCGACCTTCATGCTCTGATGCGAGATAGCCATGCACGAACCTTCCTCCACGACAGCGAATGCCTTGCCGCGCCCCCTGCCGCCACTGGCCTGGTTGCAGGCCTTCGAAGCCGCTGCGCGCCTGATGAGCTTCACGCGTGCCGCCGAGGAGCTCAATGTCACCCAGTCGGCCATTAGCCAACGGATTCGCCAGCTGGAGGACCGCCTTGGCCAGCCATTGTTCGTGCGGCATGCCCGCAGTCTGAATCTGACACCGGCCGGACAGGCCTGGTTGCCAGCGCTGCAGGATGGCTTCCAGCGCCTGCAGGAAGGCACGCTGGAAGTCTTCGGCCCCTCGCGCGCCGCGCCGGTCAGCCTGCGTGCGACCCCGATGAGCCAGCAGGCCTGGCTATTGCCGCGGCTGGCGAATTTCCATCGTGATCAGCCCGAGATCGCATTGCGTCTGGTCAGCGCCTTCTGGCAAAGCGACTTCGATGGCGAGCAGGTGGATATCGAGCTGCGCTACGGTCAGGGCGACTGGCCGCAGGTCGAGGCGATCCAGGTGGGGGCAGGGCAGGAGAGAATGGCCGTCGTGGCAAGCCCGGCGCTGAGCGCGCAGCTGACTACGGCGGCGGACCTGGCCGGCATGACGCTGCTGCATGCTGCAGGATTCGCGGTGGGCTGGCGGCGCTGGCTGGTGGCGGCAGATCAATTGGGGCTGGAGAAGACGACCTCCACCATCAGCTGTGATACCCAGGTGATGACGCTGGAAATGGCGCGCCTCGGCATGGGGGTGGCACTGGTGCATGAGGGCCATTTCCGGCAATGGCTGGCGTCCGGCAACGGCGGGCTGGAGCAGGTCTTCGCGCTGACGATTCCCGCCGAGCAGAGCTTCTGGCTGGTACGTTCCAATCAGCGCCCGATGCGACCTACCGCGCAGCGTGTCTGGGATTATCTGTTGGCCGAGCCCCAGTGAGCGATGAAGGCGACGTTTCACACCATTGCTGATCGAGTCTGTGTGCTGATGATGAGTTCCTGAATGATATACCGTTAGCTTGAGGTGGTACCCGGCGGGGTGAGCGGCCGCTACCCCTTCTCCCTCCTCTCTTCTCTCTCCTCTTTTCTCTCTCGCGATTTCCTCGACTTGCTGGCGCCTTGTCTGGCTAGTGTGGTCAGGCCTGACAGGCGTAGTCAGTTGGAGGGCGGTGGGCAACGCGCCAATGGCGACTGCTGGAAGAAGCGCTCCAGCAGGGCATATAGCGACGGATAGGCCGTATTGAGCTCATCCGGTGCCGTGAAGAAATACTCGCAGCAGACGGCGAAGCACTCGGCGGGGTGGCTGGCGGCGTAGTCATCGATGGGCGTCGGCTCACCGCGTGACAGGCGCGCGTTCAGGTCATCCCACACGGCAGTGAAGGTGGCATGCCACTCCGCCGCGCTGATCTGGCGCGGCAGGGGCGGAAAGCCATCGGCATCGGTGGCGTTGGCCATGTCGAGCTTGTGAGCGAATTCATGGATCACCACGTTGAAGCCGCTCCAGTCACCGCTGGCGGCCAGGTCCTGTCGGGTGACCACCACCGGCCCCTGATACCAGGTCTCGCCGGCACGGGTGTCTTCGAAGACATGCACCACACCGGCGTCATCCATCTCTTCCACCTCACGGCGGATGGCCAGCAGCGGCAGCATGATCTCGTGCACGCGAGCGCCGGCGTCCTGCCAGCGCTCGGTATGCGCCCAACCGTTGAGTAGCAGCATTGCCTGGGCGGCCAGTGCCAGCGCCTCGACCTCTTCGAGAGGTTCGGCGCTGGTCAGCTTCCAGTCGCTCAGCTGATGGCGGGCGCGTCGCGCAAGACGCGCCAATGCCTCGGCGTCGAGCCCATCGAGAATCGGCAGGCGCTCACGGACTGCCTGCCACGCATCATCCTGCGCTGTCTCGCCATCGGGCGATGCGGTCGAGACAGCGCCGGCGTCGGGGGCTGCGCTATCACGGCCGTGGCGATTGGAGCGCTGCCACAGCCGTTGCCACCAGTGCGTCATCGGCTCAGTCCTGACGGCTGCCGGACTTCCACGACCAGTCACGCAGACGCAGCTCGAAGAGGTCCTTGCGGCGATCCTTGAGGTTGGTCACCGAGCCTTCGCTGCGCACGACCTTGAGACGCTCCAGATCGAGATCCGAGAACATGATCATCTCGGTGTTCGGCGTGGTCTCGGCCATCACCGCGTCATGCGGGAAGGAGAAGTCCGACGGCGAGAACACCGCTGACTGGGCGTACTGGATGTCGAGGCTCTCGATGGACGGCAGGTTGCCGACGCTGCCGCAGACCACCACGTAGCATTCGTTCTCGATGGCACGCGCCTGGGCGCAGTTGCGCACGCGCAGGTAGCTGTTCTTGGTGTCGGTCCAGAACGGCACCATCAGGATGTCCATGTCCTGATCGGCCAGCAGGCGCGACAGTTCCGGGAATTCCACGTCGTAGCAGATCAGCATGCCGATGCGTCCGGCGTCGGTCTCGAACACGGCCAGTTCGTCACCGCCCTTGATGATCCAGTCGCGGCGCTCCTGCGGCGTTATGTGCAGCTTGGCCTGACGGTCGATCTCGCCATCGCGGTGACACAGATAGGTGACGTTGTAGAGCTCGTTGTCGTCACCGATCTCGACCATGGAACCGGCCACGATGTTGATGTTGTAGGCCACCGCCATGCGCGAGATTTCCTGCTTGAAGCGCTCGGTGAAGCCGGCGAGATAGCGGATGCAGCGCACCGGGTCGCTCTGATCTTCCAGCAGGCCGATCAGCGGCGTGTTGAACAGTTCCGGGAAGACGGCGAAGTCGCTCTGGTAATCCGACAGGGCATCGACGTAGTACTCGACCTGTTGCAGCACGGATTCGACGCTGTCGAACTTGCGCATCTGCCACTGCACGGCGCCGACGCGAATCATCGTCTTGCGACTTTCCAGCACGCGCTCGACGGGCTCGAACAGGATGTTGCTCCACTCCAGCAGCGTGGCGTAGCCCTGGGAATCCTCGTCTTCGGGCAGGTACTGGCGCAGCAGGCGCTTGACCAGAAAGCCGTTGGCCAGCTGGAACGACAGGATGGGATCATGGATCTCGCGACGCTCCACCTTGTCGATGTACTCGGAGGGCGAGAGCTCGGCGGCGTATTCGTGGTACTGGGGAATGCGTCCACCGGCCAGAATCGAGCGCAGATTCATCGAGCGGCACAGCTCCTTGCGCGCCTCGTAAAGGCGGCGACCAAGGCGATAGCCGCGGTAGTCGACGTCGATCAGCACATCCAGACCGTAAAGCGCATCGCCATCTTCCTTGTTGAGGATGATCTCGCGCTGACCGATCAGGTCGTCGTACTTGTGCGGGTTGGAAAAGGCGTCGTAATCCACCAGCGCCGTCAGGGCGACACCGACCAGCCTGTCGCCATCCTCGATCACGATCTGGCCATCGGGGAATTCGGCGATCAGGCGGTTGATGGTGTGCTCAGGCCAGGCGCCACCGATATCGTCGTAGATGCCGTCCATCAGGCGCTTGAGCTGGGGGTAGTCCGATTCCTGCAGGTTGCGCAGGTTCAGGTGCAGGTCTTCGACGGACATCGAGACTCCTTGGAAATAATGAAAGAGGGGATCAGGGCAGGAAGTGGCTGGCGCGAAAGTGATAGGCCCCATTATTCGCGCTGTCGAGGCCGGGTGTCATCAATATCCTTTGGTCAATGTCCGGCCCTGGTCACGCAACCCTCATCAATGGGTCCAACCTCGCGTCACTGCAAGGGCCGGCGAGCCCTGGCGCCCTGAATGGCGCTCGGTGCGATATTGAACGAATGCTCATTTTGCTTGCATTTGCGCGGCACAACGTCCAAAACATTGCCAGGGGCAGGACGCGCGCAGCGAAGTCATGCCGTTCACATCAAGCCTCAATGACATCAGGCCTCAATGACATCAGGCCTCAATGACAACCAAGGAGTCCCGCATGACCCCAGTCCTCTATGAATTGCGTGGCCGTGATGACCGCCTGCGTTTCTCACCGTTCTGCTGGCGCGCACGTCTGGCCCTGGCGCACAAGGGCATCGAGGCAGAACTCGTGCCGATGCTGTTCACCGACAAGAGCCCGATCGACTTCTGCGATTCCACCACGGTGCCGGTGCTCAAGGATGCGCACGGCGTGGCGATGGACAGCTATGACATCTTCAAGCATCTGGACGCGCATTATCCGAACGCCGGCAATGGCCCGCTGATCGGTGATGCCCAGGCGCAGGCGCGTCTGAATTTCGTCAAGGTCTATGCCGAGCAGGTCATGGCCGTCGGCTTCTTCCGCCTGGTGGCGCTGGATCTGGTGCAGGCCATTCACCCGGATGACCGCGAGTACTTCCAGAGCGCCCGTGAAGCCCGCTTCGGCATGTCCTTCGAGGAGTTCCATAACGTCGAGATCGCGCGCGGCATTCTCGACAGCGCCTTCAAGCCGCTGCGTGGCCTGTTCGCCAATCAGCCTTTCATGGATGGTGATGCCCCGGCGGCGGCAGATTACCTGATCTTCGGTTTCTTCATCTGGGCCCATATCGTCTCTGACACCTCGCCCTTCGGCGAGACGGAAGACCCCAGTGATCCGCTGGTGCAGTGGCGCGAGCGCATGATGGATCTCTACGACGGCATGGCGCGCAAGGCGCCACGTGCTAGCGAGATTGCGCAGTAATCTCGCATCGGAGATGACCTTTCTCATGGCCCGAACGCTGAAGGGCGTTCGGGCCATGTCGTGCTGTTCCAGACAAGGAGCCCATGATGATCGATCTGTATTACTGGACCACGCCCAACGGCCACAAGATCACGATCTTTCTGGAGGAAGCCGGACTCGAGTACCGTCTCATTCCGGTGAACATCAGCAAGGGCGAGCAGTTCGCGCCGGAGTTTCTGGCCATCTCGCCCAACAATCGCATGCCGGCGATCGTCGACCATGCGCCTGTGGATGGCGGTGAGCCGATCTCGGTGTTCGAGTCCGGCGCGATTCTGGAGTACCTGGCCGACAAATGCGGCAAGTTCCTGCCGCGCGAGACGCGCGCGCGTAATGATGTGCTGCAGTGGTTGCACTGGCAGATGGGCGGCCTGGGGCCGATGCTCGGTCAGGTGCACCACTTCAAGCACTACGCGCCAGAGCCGGTGGAGTACGCCATCGAGCGCTATCACAAGGAAGGCGAGCGCCTCTACGGCGTGCTGGAGCGCCAGCTTGCGGGGCGTGACTTCGTGGCGGGGGACGAGTTGAGCATCGCCGACATGGCCATCTGGCCGTGGCTGAAGGCCGAGAAGCAGGAGATCGATCTGGCCCGCTTCCCTGCGGTCGCCGCCTATCGCGCCCGCATCGCCGAGCGTGACGGCGTCAAGCGGGCGATGGCACGTATCGATGACATCAATCCGGCCGCCAATGTGGCGATGGATGATGAAGCGCGCCGTCATCTGTTCGGCCAGCAATCCTGACGGGCAGTCAGTAATGATATGAGATGCGAAACCGAGACGTCGTGAAACCGGGACGTCGTGAAGCCACCGCTCAACGGCCTGAGGCGCTGTCAGGCCGACAGGTCAGCGGGTCCAGTCCATCGGCACACGACGGCGGATATGGTCGAGCAGCGCGCCGAGCTTGCGCGGCGGGTGGCCGAAGGGATAGTGCAGGCTGACCGGAATCGATGGCCCCTTCCAGTCGGGCAGACAGGCCTCGAACTGTCCCGGGTGCGCCTTCGCCCGAGTGCGCACGTGGTAGTCCGGCAGCAAGCCGATACCGGCGCCATGCGCGATGTGGTCGGCGTGCACCACCACGTTGTCGACCGTGAAGCGTGATGGCGGCAGGCTCAGGCGATACTCGCCTTCCTCGGGGTGGTTGAGCACCAGGTTGGGGTGATGGCGATCGATCAGATTGACCCAGTCATGGGAGGTCAGCTCGCTGGGGTGCTGCGGATGGCCATGCTGGCGCAGATAGCTGGGGTGGGCATAGAGATGCTGCTGCTGTTGCCCCAGTATCTCCTCGCGCAGCCCGGTGTCCTTGACCGGACCTTCCCATAGCCACAGCATCACCTGGTCGTCATCACGTGACGGCGGCAGGTGGTTGGCGGTCAGGGTCAGACGGATGCCCGGATACTCTTCTATGAAGTCGGTCAGCACACGATTGAACCAGCCACGCAGGAAGTGCGGATGCGCGCTGACGGTGATATCACCGCTGATCTCCTCGCGCAGTTCATCCAGTGCGATCTGCGAGCGCTCGCCCAGTGACAGCATCTGCTGGCAGTACTGATAGAACAGCGTGCCGGCCTCGGTGGGAATCAGGCGGTTGGCCTGGCGATGCAGCAGTGGCTGGCCGAGCTGATGTTCGAGATGACTGATCCGGCGGCTGAGTGTGGACTTGGAGATACCGAGATGCTCGGCTCCAGCGCCCAGATTGCCGTAGCGCATGATGGCATCGAAGGCACTGAGGCCCTGAAATTCGTCAAGTACTGGAGGCATGACTTGGTGGCACCCGCCGCTGTTGTCTGCCGTTGAAGCGGCAAATAGCGTGAAAGAAAGCATGAAAGCAGGAATCGCGTCGTTGCCGGGATGTGGGCCAGCGTCTCCCTGCCATTTTGGCCAGCATTGTAGCCGATCTGGGCGAGTGAATGGCATACATGTGAGTGATTCGCGTTTGCTTGTAGCTGGATGCGGCGAAACATTCGCCAGCCGGCGGCCGTCGTTGACCAGCGCGTGGCTGATGGCAGACGGGCGCTGACAGGCAGCCAGCCTGCCTCAAGCGAGGCTCATGCCGCTGGCGTTCGACATTCAGGGTCGACGGTTTCCGCGCCCTGCGCGGCAATTGCGCCCACATGAGATGCACATGGCGAGCGAGCGCGGCATCATGGCGAGCTCAATGCGCGGCGGGCCTCGTCGCTGCGTTTCCCTGTTCAAGGACCCCTGTAGATGTCATTCGCTACCCGCTTGCGCGCCCGGGCCGCCTTGCTTGCCTCTCCGCTTCGGCTTGCGTCATCAGTGCCGACTCTTTCATCAACGCTATCTTCTTCATCAGCGCTATCTCCTTCATCGGCACTGTTGAGGGCCGCCAGCCTGGCGGCCCCATTGATGCTGGCTCTGCTGGCCGCGCCGGTTCAGGCAGACGAGCGCCCCCAGATCCGTGTCATGGCCGCCGCCTCGCTGCATGATGCGCTGGATGCCATCGAGGCGCGCTACGAGCGTCTGGCCGACGTGGATATCCAGCCGGTCTACGCCTCCTCCTCGACCCTGGCGCGTCAGCTGGCCAATGGTGCCCCGGCGCAGCTGTATCTGTCGGCCAATGAGCGCTGGATGGACTGGCTGGAGCAGCAGGCCGGCATCGTCGTCACCGGCCGTCACGACCTGCTGGGCAACCGTCTCGCGCTGGTCGCGCCTGGCCCCAGCCAGCTGGACGCCAGTGTCAGCAATGCCGAGGACGTCACCGATGTGGCCGAGCGCCTCGCCGCCACCGGCAACAACACTCGCCTGGCCGTCGGCGACCCCGGCCACGTGCCCGCGGGCATCTATGCGCGTCAGTCGCTTCAAGCGCTGGGGCAGTGGCAGACGCTGCGCTCGCGTCTGGCCAGCGCCGAGGACGTGCGCGCCGCGCTGGCGCTGGTCGAGCATGGCGAGGCCCCGTTGGGGATCGTCTATGCCACCGACGCCGCCATCAGCCATCGGGTGCATCAGATCGGCCTCCTGCCGGACAGCAGCCATGATCCCATCCACTATCCTGCCGCCTTGATCAGTCGTGGCGGTGATGCGCCGTCGTCACAGGCCGAGGCCTTCTCGGCCTGGCTCTCCAGCAACGAGGCCGGTGCCATCTTCCATCGCTTCGGCTTCAGCACGCTCGCCCATCAGGCTCCTGCTGCGCAGCATGACGGCGACTAGCCGCTGGCTCAGCGTCGAGGCGCTCGCGGCACACGCTGGCATGTCATCGACAAGATGAGGCCGCTACACTGGAAGCCTGCTGTCACATCGGCGTGATCAAGGAGGGCAGGGCTGTCTGCCGGCGCCTCTGGTCACGCCATGTGTGAGAACCTGTCTTCGTCTGAGGAAGATCCATGCTGAGTGCGCTGGAATGGGAAGCCCTGAGCCTGAGCCTCAAGGTGGCTTGCGTCGCGGTCGGCCTGAGCCTGATTCCCGGTTTTGCGGCGGCCTGGTGGCTGGCGCGACGTGAGTTTCGTGGCAAGGCGCTGGTCGATGGTCTGCTGCATCTGCCGCTGGTGTTGCCGCCCGTGGTGGTCGGGTATCTGTTGCTTGTCACCTTCGGGCGCAATGGCGCCATTGGCCAGTGGCTGGCCAAGATCGATATCGTGCTGCCCTTCACCTGGCAGGGCGCGGCCCTGGCTGCGGCGGTAATGGCCTTTCCGCTGATGGTGCGCGCGATGCGCCTGTCGCTGGAGGCCATCGACCCGGGCCTGGAGGCCGCGGCCCGCACCCTGGGGGCCAACCCGCTGCGCGTGCTGTTCACGGTGACCATGCCGCTGGCGCTGCCGGGCATTCTCACCGGCGGCATGCTGGCCTTCGCGCGTGCGCTGTCGGAGTTCGGTGCCACCATCACCTTCGCTGCCAATATCCCCGGCGAGACCCGCACGTTGCCGCTGGCGCTCTATACCCTGATCCAGACCCCGGGCCAGGAAGGCGCCGCGGCCAGGCTGTGCGCCATCGCCGTGGTCATCGCGATGCTGTCATTGCTGGCCTCCGAATGGCTGGCACGGCGCGCGCGACTGCGCATGGAGGGGCGTGATGCTTGATTTCCACCTCCATCGTCAGCAGGGCGCCTTCACGCTGGATGCCACGCTCAAGGTGCCGGCGCGCGGCGTCACGGCGCTCTTCGGGCGCTCCGGCAGCGGCAAGACCACCATCCTGCGCCTGATCGCAGGCCTCGAACGTCCCGACCATGGCCATCTGCGCCTGGATGGCGAGTGCCTGACGGGCGGCGAGAATGATATCTTCGTGCCGGCGCATCGTCGCAGGCTCGGGGTCGTCTTCCAGGAGCCGCGCCTGTTTCCGCACTACAGCGTGCGCGGCAACCTCCGCTACGGCATGCCGCGCGCCCTGACACCCGCCCAGCGCCAACAGAATCAGTCACGTCTGCATGAGATGGTGATGCTGCTTGGCATCGAGGACCTGCTGTCGCGCATGCCCGGCCAGCTCTCCGGTGGCGAGGCGCGACGTGTCGCGATCGGCCGCGCCCTGTTGTCACGCCCGCGCATGCTGTTGTTGGATGAGCCGCTGACCGGCCTCGACGGTGCACGCAAGCAGGAGCTGCTGCACTACATCGCGCGGCTGGCGCGCGAGATCGAGATTCCGATCCTGTTCGTCAGTCATGATACCCGCGAGCTGTTCGCGGTCGCCGACCGCCTGGCGCTGGTGGACAACGGCCGCATCACGGCCAGCGGCGAGATCGGTGACATGCTGTCACGGCTGGACCTGGCACCCCAGACAGGCCGCTTCGAAGCAGGCTCACTGCTGACCGCCGAGGTGCTGTCGCATGATGATGACTGGCAGCTGACGCGTCTGGGACTGGGCGCCGGGTTGAGTCTCAAGCTGGCGCGGCTGGCGATGCCGGTGGGGCGTCGTGTGCGGTTGCGACTGCGGGCGCGTGACATCAGCATCGCGCTGGAGACGCCGACCCACACCAGCCTGCGCAATGCCTTGCCGGCCGTGATCCACGAGATCGAGAGCGAGCGTGGCCATGCCAGCGCCGAGCTGGTGCTGGGCATCGCTGGCCAGCGGGTGAGGGCGCGAGTCGACCGTCTGGTGTGTCAGGAGCTGGGCCTCAAGGTGGGGCTGGGCGTCAAGGCGCTGATCTCCAGCGTGGCGCTCTCGGGCCCCGACGTGATCAGTCTGGACGCCATGGATGACGATATTCCCGTGATGGATGCGGCACAGACACATGCGGCACAGGCAAATGCGGCACAGAATGACGCAGGCTCTACTTCATCTGCGAGCTGATGCCGTTCGGTTGCACCCTACGCTGACTTGTCAAATTGATGGATTCTGGAAAGGAACTTCTCATGCAGTTGACCCACCTGTGGCGGTATCCCCTCAAATCCGGCGCCGCTGAAGCGCTGGAGGCAGTGACGCTTGGTGAGGAAGGTCTCACGCAGGACCGCCGCTTCGTGGTGGTCGCGGCGCGGGGCAAGTTCGTCACCGCGCGCACCCATCCGCAGATGCAGCGACTGGCCTTGCGCGAAGACGCCAGTGGCCAGTGGCGACTGTGGCATCTGGACCGCCCCGAACTCGGCAGCATCAGCTTTGCCACCAATGAACAGAGCGAGCGTCTCGATATCCAGGTCTGGGCGGATCAGTTCAGTGCCTTGAGTGTCAGTGCCGAGGCGGACGCCTGGTTGAGCGAACAGCTCGGCATGCCGGTGCGTCTGTGCTGGTTGGGTGAGCGCTCCGAGCGCTATCGTGAGGTCATCGGGCAGCGTGTGAGTGCCGCCGACGGCTTCCCGCTGCTGCTGGCCAACGAGGCCTCGCTGGAAGCGCTGAATCGTGAGACGCCGACGGCGGATCATGGCATGGATCAGTTCCGGCCCAATCTGGTGATCAGTGGTGCCCAGGCCTGGGCCGAGGATGGCTGGCAGGAAGTGATGATCGGCGATGTGCGTTTCCGCCTGGTGTCGTCCTGTACGCGGTGCGCGATGGTCAATGTCGATCCGGCCACCGGCGAGAAGCGTGGCGACAGGGAGCCGCTCAAGACACTGGCGCGGGTGCGCCGTTTCGAGGATAGTCAGGTGCACTTCGGTTACAACCTGGTGGCGGTGGAGCCGAACCGGCATCAGACCTTGCGTGTCGGCGATCCTGTCGAGGTCATGGCTTTCAAGTGATGCCACGGCCGCAACCCGAATGCCCGCCATCATCGATGGCGGGCATTCGGGTTCAAGGGGCGTTTGGGCTCAAGGGATGCTTGGCAAGACAGTTGGCGAGGCGGTAGGCAAGACAGTAAGCAAGCTCAGCCCGGCGGCCCGAAGAGGGCAGGCTGACCATGTGCCTCACGCCAGACATCCAGTGCCGCACGGTGCAGCTGGCTGTGGCGCCATGCCAGCGCCTCGATATCGCGGTCATAGCCGCCGCCGATCACGCAGGCGACGGCGGCGCCCGCCGCGCGACAGCGCTGGATGACATGCCGCTCGCGCCGGTAGAGGCCGCGGTCGCTCAGTGCCAGATGGCCGAGCCTGTCCGCGGCATGCGGATCGACACCGGCATCGAAGATCACCAGCTCCGGGCGTACCCGCGCCAGCACCTCCTCGAGCGTACGCTCCAGCACCGCCAGATAGTCCTCATCCCCCATGCCCCTGGGCAAGGGCACGTCCAGATCACTTTGCTGCTTGCGCGCCGGGAAGTTGCTCTCGGCATGCAGTGACAGCGTGAAGACTCGTGGCTCATCAGCGAAGATCAACGCCGTGCCATCGCCCTGATGGACGTCGAGATCGACGATCAACACTCGCGTCACGCCGTCGTCCAGCGCCTGATGCGCCGCCACACCGATGTCGTTGAGCAGGCAATAACCGCTGGCGGCCTCCGGGTGGGCGTGATGGGTGCCGCCTGCGGTGTTGCAGGCCAGCCCGCGTGTGAGCGCTTCGCGCACGGTGGTCATGGTGCCACCCACCGCCAGCACGCTGCGCTCGCGCAGTGCCTCGCTCCATACGAAACCGCTGCGCCGCTGGGCCTGATGACTCAAGGTGCCAGTGAGAAATTCATGCACGTAGCGGCGGGTGTGCACGCTCAGCAGGTCGTCTTCCTCGGCGGGCTGGGGTGTCACCCAGTCGACGGCCGAAGCGCAATCAACCAGCTGGCGGTCCAGCAGCCGCTTGAGCACGCTGAACTTGTCCATCGGAAAGGGATGCTTCTCGGGCAGCGCGATCCGATAGCCGGGGTGGTGAATCAGCGCCAGCGGCGGGCAGTGGGCATCAGCGACGGGGCACAAAGTGCACCTCCTGCCCGTCGGTGGTCAGCTGGCGGATGGCGGTGGGGCGGCCGTCGCTGTCCAGGTCGACCAGCCCGATGCCGCAGGCATTCAGCAGGCGTTCGCCCTGGCTGGCCGCATCGTGGCGGCGTGGCGTGACGCGCATGTTGCGCCGGCGTGTCAGCAGATTGAGCGGCGAGCGCGGGGCGTACAGCCAGCGATTGAGGCGATCGAGCACATCCAGCAGTCCGACCGGGAAGCGATTGCGGATGCCGCTGCTGGTGATCTGCCAGATGTTCGGGCTCGAACGGCGATGCTTGAGGCGCACGTCGTAGGCGAAGGAGTAGTGCACATCACCGGACAGGATCACGAAGTTCTGCGGCGTGCGCGAGTGGCGGAAGATGTTGAGCATCACGCTGGCGGCGCCGCGATGCGCCATCCAGTTCTCGGCATCGACCATCAACGGTTTGCCCGCCAGCGTGAACAGCTTCTGGATGCTCTCGATCAGCTTGACGCCGAACATCGGCGCCGGGGACACCAGCACCACGGCCGGATGGTCGACCAGCCGTTGCTGTAGCTCGCTCAGTGCCTCCCAGTCCATCAGCCCCGAGGGATGTGAGAGCTTGCGCTCGCTGCGCCAGCGGCGGGTGCGCGTATCGGCCACGATTAGTGGCGGCGTGGTATCGAGCTGATAATCCCAGCTCTCACAGCGATGCAGGTGGGCGATCAACGCCTCCTGACGCTCGACATTGAAATGGCCGTCGGCGGCCGTGTCAGTACCAGTCAGGGCATGAGTGAACAGCGCCCGGGTCTCCTCCAGCAGCTCCGCCAGTGGCTCCGGCCCATTGCCGGCGGCCTGGCACAGCAGATAGCCGGTCAGCGCATTGCCGATGATGCGGCGCGAGAAGGGGTGGCCATAGGCGGCTTCCTCCCAGGCGGCGCTGAGGTTCCAGTCATCGGTGACATCGTGGTCATCGAAGATCATCAGGCTGGGCACATTGGCCAGCAGGCGGCGTACCTGACCGAGGCCGCCACAGAAGCGCCGCAGATGGCGGGCCTCGGTGGCATGGCGCTCGCGGGTGGCGTCGTCATGGCCCTCGAGCGCCGAGGGATCTTCCAGCGTGATGCCCAGCGCCTCCCACGGCACGTCAGACCACACCAGCAGGTACATGGCGATGACTTCCGACAGGCCGATCAGATGATTGTCGGCACCGGTGGAGGTGAAGATGGGCTTGCGCTTGGCACCGAAGAAGCTGGCGGCCACGCCTTCGTTGGCCGGCATGTCCGGCAGCAGCTGCGGGCGGTGGTAGAGGTGTGAGGGGTGCTGGCGCAGCTCGCGAGTGTCGGAGACCTCGGCCTCCATCAGCGTCTCCTCCGGCAGGCCCAGCCCCGCGATCAGCTGATCGATCGCGCCCAGCATCGGCCCCGCGACATCGTCGGCGTAGATCTGATCGCCGGTGAACAGCATCACTTCCGGCCACTCGGCGACGGTGTGGCGACGCTCGCTCAACCAGCGATCCAGCGCCACCAGCCCATCTCCACCGGGGCCCTTTGGCGGCGTCTCAAGGCAGTCGGTCGACGCAGCATCTTCCGCACTCTGCTGCGCCTGTTGCTCATCGTCACTCAAGCCGTGATGCGGCTTGCGGCAGCTGCCATGCGCGACACGCGTCAGGCGTGACGGCAGACGAAAGCGCGGCAGACTTTCACCGGGGTAGCAGATCTGTGGCGCCCAGTCGGCGATGCCCTGCCATGCGGGCGTGTCTGTGGATGATGCTGCCGTTGTCGTGGATGGCTCCGCCAGGCCCAGCTCGTAGGCGATGGCGCAGTCGGCGGGCAAGGGTGTGCCGGGATGCGCTTCGATCAACAGCAGCCAGGCGTGCTCCCCCAGCGGCATCGCCAGATGCTCCGTCAGCCGACAGCTTGGTGCTGTCGGCAGGCCATCCTCACCTCGCGAAAGAGGCGTCGCGTCCTGTTCCGGTAGCAGCCACACCCGCGCCTGCTGTGGGCGAGAGGTCACCAGCCACAGCATCACGCCCTCGGCAGTGACACGGCGCAGTATCGGGCCTGCCAGCACGCGGGGCAGGGCAGCAGTCGGTGTGGGAGAGCCGTTGGCAGGCAGCGAGGCGGACGAAGTGGCAGACATGAAACAGGCTCGATGGCAGGTGGAGAGGGATAGCGGACAGCTGACGTTTCGCAAGCGATAGCGGAACAGGCGACGAACGCCAGCCAGGGGCGCAGGCCAGGGCCTGGGCCTGTGAGTGGCTCCGTGCGTTGACTGTGACAACTCGTCGTGGCGCGAGGTTCGCAGGCTCGCAAAGCATGCGCGAGCTAGCGTAAAGTTGGGCCCTTGAATGCACATGGCGTTCGCACAATAGCATGGGAAACCGGCATGAATGATTCATCGGCGAAGCGCCTCGTGAGCTCGTTGTCCAGACCAGTCAATCGCGCGCACGGTACGCGCAGCTCTGTCTGGCGCAAGGTCGCTCTGGCCGCAAGTCTGACAGCAGGCCTGGCCGCGAGCCTCGCAAGCCCTGTGGCCTTGGCCGCCGAGGCGCCTCTGGCGACAGGCGAGCGCCACGCGCTGGCGGCCAATGACTGCTTGCCTGTCCCCAGCGGGCCGGTGGTGTTGACGGTGGAGGGCGCTGTCAGCTGTGGCAATGCCGGTTCCCCGCAGGCTCCGCGGGCGCGTTTCGATCTGGCGATGCTCGAAGCCATGCCGTCGCGCGTGGTGGCCACCCACACCCCCTGGACCCAGGGACGTGTCAGTTTCTCCGGCCCGCTGCTGCGCGAGCTGGTGGCGCGGGTGTCTGATGATGCCAGGGGGCTCAAGGTGCGGGCACTGAATGACTTCGTGGCCGAGATTCCCCTCAGCGACATCGAGGACTTCGATGTCCTGCTGGCCACGCGACGCGATGGCGAGCGCATGCCGGTGCGGGATCTCGGACCCTTGTTCGTGCTGTATCCCTTCGATGCTCATCCGGAATTGCTCAATGAGCAGGTACGCTTTCGCAGTGTCTGGCAAGTTACCGGGCTGACGCTGGAGTAAGCGAGGGCTGGCGTCTGATCCCTCAGGCGCAAGATGACATGGAGTCATGCAGTGAATCAGTCGCCGGATGAAAGAACCCCGTTGTCAGGCACCGCTGCTGATCAGTGCTTTGCTGATCAGGGTATTGCCGCGTCGGGCGTGGCCGGAACCGACACTTCCCCCGCACGCTGGCCGCTGTGGCTGGGCATGGCGATCAGCATCCTGTGTCTGCTGGCCTCCATCGGCATCGGTGGCACCATCCTGCACAACCAGATCAGTCTGGAAGACCGCACCCGCGACGACGCCGTCTGGTCGATCTACAAGCTGGATCGCGAGGCGGTCAGCCTTTCCTCCTCGATAGCGCGCTTTCGCGTCGCCGGGCCAGATGACCGTGCCAGTATCTGGAATGAGGTACTGCAGAATTACGAGCTGCTCTACAGCCGCACCTATATCTTCCGTCGGGGGGATTTCCAGCGCCACCTGATGACCCTGCCGGCCGTGCCGCTGCTGGCCGATGAGTTGATGAGCCAGATCGAGTATCTCGATCTGCGGCTGGAAACGTGGCGGCATGGCCCGGTGTTCGAGGGCACGGGCCCGGTGCAGGGCGCCCAGGCTGGCGACGCTTCCGCAGACAATGACGCCGCACAGCGCTCCCGGATGCCGGGGCCCGAGGGTCACGAGGCTGCGGAGTTCCAGCAGCTGAGCGATGCGTTGGCCGATACCACCCAGACGCTGTTGTTGCGGGTACGTGCACGTCTGGCCGAGGAGCTGGCCCACGAGCGTCAGAGCCGCGACAGCCTGGTGCAGCTGATGTTGCTGTTGCTGGCGCTGATGCTGCTGGCCACCTTGATGGTCTGCCGTCAGGTCTGGCTGCAGGCCCGCGGGCGTGAACAGGCCCGCCAGCAGATGTTGACGATGTCATCGGCCCTCAAGCACGAGGCGGCGCGTGCCGAACAGGCCAGTCGCGCCAAGTCCGAGTTTCTGGCCACCATGAGCCACGAGATTCGCACTCCGCTCAATGGCGTGATCGGCATGAGCGAGCTGTTGCTGGCTGAACCGTTGCAGAGCAGTGCGCACCGCTATGCCAGCAGCCTGCGCGACAGCGGCGAAGTGTTGATGGGGCTGGTGGATGATGTCCTCGACTTCTCCAAGATCGAGGCCGGCAAGCTCAGCGTCGAGCGGCGCCCCTTCGAACTGCACACGGCCATCGATGGCGTGATCGACCTGCTGCTGCCGCAGATGGACAGCACGCGCATCGTCTTCGATGACCGCCGCTCCGCCCAGCTGCCCGAGCAGGTCATGGGCGATTCGGTGCGTCTGCGTCAGGTGCTGCTCAATCTGCTCTCCAATGCCTTCAAGTTCACCGAGCAGGGGCGTGTCTGTCTGCTGGTCGAGGCATTGCCGGCGGGGCGCGTGCGCTTCGAGGTCGATGACACCGGTATCGGGGTCAGTGAAGAGCAGGCCGCCCAGCTGTTCGAGCCCTTCACCCAGGGCGATGCCTCCACCGCGCGCCGCTTTGGCGGTACCGGGCTCGGGCTTTCGATCTCGCGGCGGCTGGTCGAGCTGATGGGCGGACGACTGGGTATCAAGCAACGCCCGGGCAAGGGCGCCTGCTTCTGGTTCGAGCTGCCGCTGCCACGCGCCGCGGCGCTCAAGCGTCCGGCCTTCACGTCCGCGCCTCTGCCGCTCAGCCGTGGCGAGCATGTTCTGGTGGTCGACGACAATCACATCAATCGCGAAGTGGCCCACTCCATGCTCAGTGGCCTGGGCTACACGGTGACGACGGTCGACAGTGGCGAGGCGGCGCTGGCGTGGTATGCGCGCCAGCGCGATACGGTGCTGGTGCTGCTCGACCTGCGCATGCCGGGACTGGATGGATTTGCGGTGGCGCGTCGTTGGCGCGCCATGGAGCACAGTGACAGGCGTGCACCGAGCCTTATTGTCGCGATGACGGCCAACGTGGCGGCGGGGGAGCGTGCGCGCTGCCTCTCGGCGGGCATGAACGACTTCCTGTCCAAGCCCATCCGGCGTCAGCAGCTCGCCAGCATGCTGGCGCGCTGGCAGTCGGGTAGCCAGGACCTCGGCGAATGGCGCGTCAATGCCCTCGCCAGCACCCAGCCCTTCGACCCGATCAGCTATTCCCCTACCACTGAGCGACCGCCCCATTTCGAGGCACCGCCGGAAACCGATGAGGCACATGCGCGTGCGGCGTCACTGGTGGCATCACTCGACTCCCCCGCAGCGCGGCGTCGCATGATCCATGAGGCCCAGGCGCGTGCCACTGAGGCCGAGGCTGAAGCTGAGAATGAGGCAGACAGGTTGAGTGAGCCGTCGGCGGCTGGCCCCGTCGAGCGGTGTGAGCCTGAGGGCAAAGGCGAAAGCGAAGGCGAGAGTAAACGGGAAGGGGAAAAAGAGGGGCACATGAGCATGAATACAGGGGAGTCATGGACATCTGGCGGGTCAGCGGCGGAGCTTTCACAGGCCGCGACGCCTGCGCTGCGGGATGAACTGGATGCCGACAGCATCGCGGCCCTCGAGGCGGCCTTCGAGAAGCAGCTCGAGCAGCAGTCCCAGCGCCTGTCGCGGGCGGTGGATCACATGGACCTGAAGCAGCTGCAGCATGAAGCCCACCTGCTCAAGGGCAGCGCCGCCACCCTGGATCATGACCTGCTGCGTGACGCCGCCCTGCAGCTGGAGCTGCTGCTGGCATCCGACACGCCGCGCACCCGCATCGAGGCCGCAGTGGCGGCGCTGCTGGCCGAGATTCGCGATCACCGCATCGCCCATGATGCCGGTCAGGCCTGCCGCTAGCTCAGTCTGGCGCTAGCTCAGTCTGGAAGAGCCTGGCGCCAGCACAGTTTGGCACCAGCCAAGCCGCCTTCGGCCAGACACATTACCTCAGACATCACCTCAGTGCTGACGGCGGCGCAGTTCGCGTTCCACCAGTGTCACGCCGGGCGTGGACTTGCCCTGAATGCCCTGCAGTGCCAGCGTCAGCGTCGCATCGGCGATCCGCTGGTGGCGCTGGGGAAGTGAATGGATCGGCAGCGGCAGGAAGTCGAGCAGGCGGTCGTCGCCGAAGCTGGCCATCGCCTTGGGCGGATTGGCCGGCGGCCCCTCGGCGAATAGCACATCGAGCACACCATCCATCAGGGTGTAGGAGGCGGTGACGATGGCGTCCGGCAGCGGTGAATGGCGAAGGTGCTCGGTCAGCGCCGCTGCACCGGCCTCGCGCTCGTAACGTGCGGCATGCAGGATGGTGGCCTCAAGCTCGCTGCTGCCGGTGCGCTGCTGATAGTGCGCCAGCGCCGCCTGCATGCCGCTGGCCCGCGCCTGCGTGATATCGATCTCCGGCAAGGCATCCAGCCACAGCAGTCGCTGCGGCGCGTGTTCCAGCACGGCCTCGGTCAGCTGGCGGGCGGCATCTTCGTTGTTGCTGACCACGCTGGCGAAGTGGCGGGTATCCAGCGCGCGATCGACACCGATGACCGGGAAGCCATCCAGCGCCAGTTCGCGGTAGAAGGGGTCATCGGGAGACAGGCAGCTGGCGGTGATCAGCGCATCGACCCGCCGCGCCTTGAGCATGCGCGCCAGCTCGCGCTCGGTTTCCGGCTCATCGTCGGAGCAGACGATGAACAGCTGATAGTCGCGCTCACGCGCCCCGCGCTCCAGCAACTTGGCCAGGCGGGCATAACTGGCGTTCTCCAGGTCCGGCAGCATGAAGCCCAGCGTGCGGCTTTCGCCACGCCGCAGCGCGGCTGCCTGGGCATCGATCCGATAGTGATGACGTTGTACCACCGCCATGACGCGCTCGACCGTCTGGGGGCTGATACGTCGTGCCTGTGCCTGCCCATTGACCACATAACTGGCGGTGGTGCGTGAAACGCCTGCAAGACGCGCGATTTCTGCCAGGGTCATGCCACTGTCCTTGCTGGAAAGGGGAACGGGATCTGCGTGCTCCATGTGCGAGGAATGATGCGCACTTGTGGGCTCGGGTGCAAATCCTCTCTGCGCCGGGCATGCCTCGCTCGACGCCTCTCGAGCCCGCGCCACAGGCGGCTCTACGCCCAATGTCTAGTCACCAGAAGCACGTTTTCGGTTTGTGTTCGCTTGATCGGGCGCAAGAAAACGGCCAGCATGAGTCCCATTGAGGTGACACGATTCAGCACGCTCGTCATCACGCCATGACGCCGCTACCCTGTCGGAACTCGCCAAGTGACGTGTCGCGCAGCTGAAAGACACGCTTGCAGCGCACCGCCAACATCCAGGCTCCTCATCAGAAGGGAGCCTCAAGGAGCCAGCCATGCTCAGTCTTGATCGCGAGGACATCCTTCTCGCCGCCCATGCCAGCGACTGGCGCGATGCCTTGCAACAGGCCGCCGATGCTCTGGTCGCCGGTGGGCGCGCCACGCCCGACTACCGTGAGGGCCTGCTGGCGCGCGAAGCCCAGTCTTCCACCTACCTGGGGCAGGGAATCGCGATTCCCCACGGCACGCCGGACAGCCGCGAGGCCGTGCTGGCCACCGGGGTGCGTGTCCTGCAGTTTCCGCAGGGCGTGGAGTGGCACGACGGCAATCGCGTCTTCCTGCTGGTGACCATCGCGGCACAGTCCGATGAGCATCTCGACATCCTGCGCGCGCTGACGCGTGTGCTCGATCGCGACGGCGTCAGTGAGCGCCTGGCCTCGGCGACCACCGCCGAGGAAGTGCTGAGCGAGCTGGGACGCGAGGTGGTACCGCCGCGGCTGGATGCCGAGACGCTGCTGTGCGGCTTCCCCGCGCGCGATCGTGACGAGCTGGTGCTGGCGGGGGCCGCGCGCCTGCGTCAGGCCGGTTGTGTCAGCGATGGTTTCATCTCGGCCATGCTCGCCGCCCAACCGGTGGCGCTGGGGCAGGGCGTATGGCTGGCGCAATCACAGCAGGATGTCACCCGCTCGGCGCTGGCCATCGTCACGCCGGAGAAGGCACTGGAAACGCGCCACGGGCGCATCACTGCGCTGGCCTGTCTGGCAGTCGATGCCCGGGATAGCCAGCATCAGCCGTTGCTGGAAAGCCTGCTGACGCTGCTGGAAGAGGGCGCGGGGGAAAGCCTGCCGGGCCTGTCGGCCAGTGCCTTGCTGGCGCGGCTGTCGGGGGAATCCGCCACGGCGCAGCTGGCCCAGGTCGTGTTGCTCAACGCCCACGGCCTGCATGCGCGTCCGGCCAAGCAGCTGGTGCAGGCGGCGCGCGAAGCCGGAGAGCGGCATGGCGTCATTCCGGCGCTGCGACTGGAAGGTGATGATAGCGGTGTGGTCAGTGCTGCCAGTCTGACCAAGGTGTTGGGGCTGGGGGCACGCCGCGGCCAGACGCTGATCTTCAGTGCCTCCGGCGATGACTCGGCGGCCAACCAGGCAGCGCTGGGCATGATGGTGAGCGCGGTGCAGGCCGGTCTCGGAGAAGCGGTGGAGCCGCTGGCCGATTGGCGTGCGGACGCCGCCACGCCGCTGGAGGCCAGCGAGCAGCAAGCCGCCAGTGACCCTCAGCAGGCCGCTCCTGCCGCCGATAGCGTGGTGCCCGCGGTGGCCGCCTCACCGGGCATGGCCATCGCGCCGTGTTGGGTGATGCGCCTTCCGCGCTTCGTCTATGAGACGCGCAGCGATGCCGGCGCCGATCGTGAGGCCGAGCGCCTGGTGACCAGTATCCAGACCGCCCGCGAGCAGTTGCTGGCGCTGGTCAATCGCGCTGAAGGCGCCGAGATGGCCGAGATTCTCTCGATGCACGAGGAGATGCTCGGTGATCCGGAGCTGTTTGCCGCGGCGCGCGAGAGCCTCGATGAAGGCCACAGCGCCGAAGCGGCCTGGTGGTCGGCCATCGACAGTGCCGCTAGCGCTCAGGAGAACCTCGCCGATCGCCTGTTGGCCGAACGCGCCGCCGACCTGCGCGATGTCGGCCGGCGTGTGCTCGGCGTGCTGACCGATACGCCGCTGCCCAGCGCCCCCGAGACACCGCATGTGCTGGTGACCGAGGACATCGGCCCGTCGGATGTGGCACGCCTGGATACCACTCGCGTGCGTGGCCTGGTCACGGCGCTGGGCGGGGCGACCTCGCACAGCGCGATTCTGGCGCGCTCGCTGGGCATCCCGGCGGTGGTCGGGGCTGGCCCGAGCGTGCTGGCGATCGCCGATGGCAGCGAACTGATCGTCGATGGTGAACGAGGCCGCGTCAGCGTGATGCCCTCTGCCAGTCGCCGTGCGCGCGCCGAGGAGGCGATCGCCGGGCATGAGCAGCGCCAGGCCGCTGCCTGGGAGTCGCGCATGGCGCCCGCCACGACCCTGGATGGCCATCATGTCGAGGTGGTCGCCAATCTGGGCAACACCGCCCACGCCGGTGATGCTGTCGAGCGCGGTGCCGAGGGTGTCGGTCTGCTGCGCACCGAATTCGTGTTCATGGCGCACCCGCAGGCGCCGGATCTCGCCACCCAGACCGCCCAGTACGGTGAGGCACTGGATGCCCTCGAAGGTCGACCGCTGGTGGCACGCACGCTGGATGTCGGCGGCGACAAGCCGCTGCCGTACTGGCCGCTGCCCCGTGAGGACAATCCTTTCCTGGGCCTGCGCGGCATCCGTCTGGCGCTGACGCGTCCGGAAGTGCTCGAGACACAGGTGCGCGCGCTGCTGACGGCCGCCGGTGCACGGCCGATTCGCCTGATGTTCCCGATGGTCAAGGATCTGGCCGAACTGCGTGGCGCGCGTGCCATCGTCGATCGCGTGCGTGCCGAGCTGGACGCCGCCTACGCGGCTGAACATGGTCAGCCGCCGGTGCGCGACGTGCAGGTCGGCGTGATGATCGAGATCCCTTCGGCGGCATTGACGGCGGCCAGCATCGCGCCGGAAGTCGACTTCTTCTCGGTGGGCACCAATGACCTGACCCAGTACACCCTGGCGATCGATCGTGGTCATGCGACGCTTTCGGCACAGGCCGATGGCCTGCATCCGGCGGTGTTGCGCCTGATCGAGATGACCGTCAGTGCCGCCCACGCCCACGGTGCCTGGGTCGGCGTCTGTGGTGAACTGGCCAGTGATGACCAGGCCGTCGGCGTGCTGGTCGGGCTGGGCGTGGATGAGCTGTCGGTGTCCAGTCGCCAGATTCCGCTGGTCAAGGCGCGGGTGCGTGAGCTGGACCTGGCCACGGCGCGTGAGCAGGCGCGGGTCGCGTTGGCCCAGCCGACCTCGGAAGACGTGCGCAGTGCTCTGGAAGCGCTGCTCGAGCAGGGCGGGCCTTCCGCTGCCGAGGTCACGTCAGGCGCTGCGGCCAGTGATGCGGACAGTAATGCGCACAGTGATGGACACAGCCCGCGGGAGTCAGTGTGATGAGTGACAACACGACGCGTCAGGCCGCCGACTGCCCGGTATTGTGCGTGACGCTCAACCCGGCGCTGGACATGACCATCGGTCTCGACAGCCTGGTGCCGGGCAAGGTCAACCGGGCGCGCAGCCACCATCTCGAGGCGGCGGGCAAGGGCATCAACGTCGCGCGGGTGCTGGCGACGCTGGGGCATCCGGTGACGCTGAGCGGCTTTCTGGGCGCCGACAACCAGGCCGACTTCGAGGCTGCCTTCAGCGAGTGGGGGCTGCATGATGCCTTCGAGCGCGTCGCGGGTGCCACCCGCATCAACGTCAAGCTCGGTGAGGCCAGTGGTCGCGTCACCGATATCAACGGCGCGGGCATGCAGGTCGATGAGGCCGCCTTCACGCGGCTCGAGGCACGCATCGATGACTGGATCGATCACCAGCACGCCGAGGGTAGCCCAGAGCGCTGTGCCGTCGTCATCGCCGGTAGCCTGCCGCCGGGCGTCAGCAGCGAGCAGCTGGCGAGCCTGGTGCAGCGGGTGCGTACACGCCGCATTGCCTGCTGGCTGGACACCAGCGGCACGGCGCTGGAAGCCGGTCTGGCGGTGCCGCCCAGCGGCGTGAAGCCCAACGAGCAGGAACTGGCGCTGTGGGCGGGCGAGCCACTGGAGACCGACGCTGCCCGTCAGCGCGCGCTGGCGAGTCTGGTCGCGCACGGCATAGAGCAGGCGCTGATCTCTGCCGGTCCGGAAGGCGTGCTGTGGGCAAGCCCCGGCGCCGAGACACTGCGGGCACGCCCGCCGCGCATGCGAGTGGTCAGTACCGTGTGTGCCGGTGATACCCTGCTGGCCGCCATGCTGCATGGTGTTCTCTGCCAGCCCGGCGCGTCACATGCGGCGCGACAGACGATATTGCGCTTCGCCACCGCACTGTCCGCCGAGGCCGTGACCCACCCGGGGCCGGGCAATCCCGCCGCCCCGGAGCTTGAAACACTCCAACAACACACCAGCATCGAGACATTGGCCAGTGCCGAGGTCGCGACAGCCGGAGAGCCACGCCCATGAATGTCATCATCGTTACCGCCTGCCCGAGCGGCATGGCGACCAGCTTCCTGGCGGCACGCCGCCTGGAGCAGGCCGCCCGTCGTCGCGACTGGGAGCCCCTCATCGACATGCGCTCGCAATTCGAGCGTGAACTCGTGCTGAGCGATGCCCAGCTCGCCGCCGCCGAGCTGGTGATCGTCGCGGCGTCACCGCTGACCAGCGCCGGTCTCGAGCGTTTCGTCGGCAAGCGCGTGCATGTGGCGCCCATCGAAGAGGCGCTGCCGGACCCCGCCGCCTTCCTCGCCAATGCCGAGGCTCGCGCCCGCGTGCTGGAAGCCAAGGACATCGCCGACGTTGCTGCTACTCTCAGCACGACGGTCAGCGGTACAGCAAGCGCAGCTGGTGGAGACGTGGCGCACACGCCGTCCATCGTCGCGGTCACCGCCTGCCCGACCGGAGTGGCGCATACCTTCATGGCCGCCGAGGCCCTGAGCGAGGCAGGGCGAGCGCTGGGCTACCCGACGCGGGTCGAGACCCAGGGCTCGGTCGGTGCCCAGGATGCGCTGACCGAGGCCGAGATCGCCGCGGCCGAGGTGGTGATCCTGGCCTGTGATATCGAGGTCGACCCGACCCGCTTCGCCGGCAAGCGCATCTGGCGCACCTCCACCGGTACCGCGCTCAAGAAGCCGCGCGACACCATCGAACAGGCGCTGGAAGGTGCCGAGGTGGAATCCGCCACGGCCGCGGGCGGTCAGGGCGGCCAGCAGAAGGGCGAGAAGCGCGGTCCCTACAAGCACCTGCTGACCGGGGTGTCCTTCATGTTGCCGATGGTAGTGGCGGGCGGTCTGATGATCGCGCTGTCCTTCGTGTTCGGCATCAAGGCCTTCGAGGAGGAGGGCACGCTGGCGGCGGCGCTGATGCAGATCGGTGGTGGCTCGGCCTTCAAGTTGATGATTCCGGTGCTGGCGGGCTATATCGCCTACTCCATCGCCGACCGTCCGGGCATCACGCCGGGCATGATCGGTGGCTGGCTGGCTGCCACTCTCGATGCCGGCTTCCTCGGCGGCATCATCGCCGGTTTCCTGGCGGGTTACAGCGCGCTGGGGCTGAGCCGTTTCGTCAAGCTGCCGCAGTCGATCGAATCGCTCAAGCCGATCCTGATCATCCCGCTGGTGGCGAGCATGGTCACCGGGCTGGTGATGATCTATGTGGTCGGTACGCCAGTGGCGGGGCTGATGACGGCGCTGACCGAGTTCCTCGAGTCCATGGGCTCGGCCAATGCCGTGCTGCTGGGCGTTCTGCTCGGCGCGATGATGTGCTTCGACCTCGGTGGCCCGGTCAACAAGGCCGCCTACGCCTTCGGTGTCGGCCTGCTGGCCAGTGAGACCTACGCGCCGATGGCGGCCATCATGGCGGCCGGCATGGTGCCGGCGCTGGGCATGGGGCTGGCCAGTTTCATCGCGCGTTCCAAGTTCGCCGAGCCGGAGCGTGAGGCGGGCAAGGCCAGCTTCATTCTCGGCCTGTGCTTCATCTCCGAGGGCGCGATTCCGTTCGCCGCCAAGGACCCGCTGCGCGTGATTCCGGTCTGCATGGTCGGCGGTGCCGTCACCGGTGCCCTGTCGATGCTGGTGGGCGCCAAGCTGCTGGCGCCGCACGGTGGTCTGTTCGTGCTGCTGATCCCCAATGCCATTAACGTGCCGCTGATGTACCTGGGCGCCATCGTCGCCGGCACCCTGGTGACGGGTATCGGTTATGCGCTGATCAAGAAGGGCGCACAGCAGGTCGAGACCGTCGCCGCGACCTGATCGCTGGCAGGCAAGCAAGGACGCAAGCTGTAAACGTACAAGGCAAGACGCAAAAAGCCCCCGCCGGTCTCCCGGCGGGGGCTTTTTGCATTGCAGGCCGAGCGCAGGCGCTCGGCAACGGCTCAGTCCAGTTCTGATCAGTCCAACTTTGATCAGTCCAGCTCCGATCAGTCCAGTTCTGACTTGCCGATCACGCCCGGCATCGCCGGGGCTTCGTTGACCGTATCGTGGCGCACGAAGGCCAGATGCTGCTGGTAGGCGGTGACGACTTCGTCGAGCACCTGGGCACGCGACAGGCCGTTGAGCTCCTGACCGCTGCCACCCTCGGAGAGGTGCACTTCCAGACGCAGGTAGAAGTCATCATTGGCGTCGATGAAGCTCGGCGTCTGCTGGCGCACCGCACGCACCTGGTAGACGAAGTTGGAGGCGTCCTCGAACTCGACTTCCAGCGTCACGCGGGGCAGCGGCTCATCTTCCAGCGTCTCTTCGGTGACGCTCGAGACCTGACCGCGACGATTGAGCTCCTCGGCCAGCTGGTTGAGTGCCGGACGGATGGAGCGCTTGAGGGTCGCCTCGGAACTGCCGCTCTGGGCGAAGTCGAGCACATGGTCCAGACGCTCATGCCAGTCGACACCTTCGTAGACGCAGCTGTTGTCCTGACGCACGTTCTCCTTGCGGTCCTCGATCATCAGCGCCTTGTACATGCCGATCATCATGAAGATCAGCACGATGGAGAAGGGCACGGCGGTGATCACCACGGCGCTCTGCAGCGCGCTCAGCCCCCCGACCATCAGCAGTGCCAGCGTCAGCAGGCCGATGATGGCGGACCAGAAGATGCGCAGCCAGATCGGCGCATCGTGGTTCACGTCCTTGAGGATGGAGGTGAAGTTGGCCAGTACCAGGGCGCCGGAGTCGGCGGAGGTCACGAAGAACACGATACCCAGAATCGCCACCACGGCGGTGGTGATGGTGGAGTAGGGCAGCTGCTCCAGGAAGGTGTAGATGGTGTTCTGTGGTGCGTTCAGGGCTTCGGTGGCCAGTGTGGCGACGTCCTGATTGGCAACCATGTCGATGGCGGAATTACCGAACACGCTCATCCACACCATCATGAAGCTCAGCGGAATCAGCAGCGCGCCGAACACGAACTGACGGATGGTACGGCCACGCGAGATACGTGCGAGGAACAGGCCGACGAACGGGGTCCAGGCGATCCACCAGCCCCAGAAGAACAGCGTCCAGCCGCTCATCCACTCATCGGTGCCCGGCGTGTAGGCGTAGGTATCGAAGCTCTTGGCGGTGAACTGGGTGATGTAATCACCGACGTTGAGCACCAGGGCGTTGAGCAGCTGCGAGGTGTCGCTGACGGCGAGCACGAAGATCAGCAGCGCGGTGGCCAGCAGCATGTTGAACTCGGACAGCAGACGGATGCCTTTCTCGACACCGGTGATCACGGAAATGGTCGCCAGTACCATCACGCCGATGATCAGCGCGGCCTGAACGGCAAGGTTCTCGGGCACGCCGAGCATGAACTTGAGGCCGTAGTTCAGCTGGATGACGCCGATGCCCAGAGAGGTGGCGATGCCGAATACGGTGGAGATTATCGCGAAGATGTCCACGGCGTTGCCGATCGGGCCGTTGATGCGGTTGCCGAGCAGCGGGTAGAAGGCCGAACGGATCGCCAGCGGCAGGCGGTGGCGGTAGCTGAAGTAGGCCAGCGACATGCCGGCGAGCACGTAGATGCCCCAGCCGGAGAGACCCCAGTGGAAGAAGGTTTCCACCATGGCGTTGCGGATTGCCGCCTGGGTCTCGGGGTCACCGGTCACCGGTGCCACGTAGTGGGACAGCGGTTCGGCGATGCAGTAGAACAGGATGTCGATACCGATACCGGCCGCGAACAGCATCGCCGACCAGGACAGCAGTGAGAATTCCGGGCGTGAATCATCCGGCCCGAGGCGAATGCGGCCGAAGCGCGAGCAGGCGATCAGTACCCCGAAGACCAGATAGGCGACGATGGCCAGCATGTAGAACCAGCCGAAGGTATCAATGGTCCAGCTCAGGGCGCTGCCGATCCAGGCGTCAGCCTGTTCGGTGAACAGCATCGCGAAGGCCAGGAAGGCGAGGATACCGATGATCGATCCGTAGAAGACCGTCGGGTTGATACGACTCGAGGACGGCGTGGCGTTCTCGGCGGAAGCAGGTTTCTGCATGAGCAACTCCTTATCAGGGGAAGTTTCACTCGTGCGTGGTGCTTAGCTGCCCGTCAGCCGCAGACATTGCGGGTGGCGTGCAGGAAAAGACGGACACGAACGGCACGGGCCGTGCTCAGCTCACGCACGGGGCGGAGCTTGCAGCAGCGGCAGTGTCGACTGCCGTGACGATGCGATTGCAGGGGCATCGCTGGGCAGCAAGCAAGAAATGCCGGTGGGCAATTCATGAGAGACGCCGAGCGCGCGCACCGCGGTGCTGCGGCCCCTTTCCTGCAGGCCAGCATGGCCGCAGAAGCACGATGATGGGTCGAGCGCTGAGGAACGCCTGGCCTTCATCGTGCTGCTCTCATCACTTCGAACGTCTACTCGGCGTCCCTGGACGTCACCCGACCTTCTCGCGAAGGGCGGGTCACTCCGGTGTCTGCTCGCGAGCCCGTGGCGGTCGCCGTCGCCTGCTCCCTCGAAGTTGCCGGGGTGGCAGGCGTCAGTCTCGTCGGCATCTGCCGGGTCCGCTTTCCTGTGACGGTTGCAGGCATCCCGTCGTGCTGCCACCGGTCGAGATCGGCAGCGGAGGGGAGCTCAGCAGTCAGGAAAACGCGACTCACATCATCACGCCGTGTAATGCTCAAAGCCTTGCAGAATTATTTTAATTGATTGTTCAATAAAAATATAACCCCCCTTTGGGGAAAAAGGCAGTGCAACTGTCGCTTTCGCTTATCCTCGTGTCGCGATCAGATCGCCGCGAGGCCCGATGGCAGAGCCTCGCAGGCGCGGTGTCGTGCTCTGGAAAATCGCTGTCGGTAAAAGGACACAACGACGCCGCCCCGACCACAGAATCGTGGCCGGGGCGGCGAAAGTGACGTCAGCAGGGCCGCTGAATGGCTGTGTCCGGGGCGCGATCGTCCGGTTCTTGCCTCGCCGGATTGTCGATCAGCCGGCTTTCAGCTGCCCGGGTGATGGCCTGACTCAGGCATCTTCAGACGGGTCGTCGTCATGCATCGGGCCGCGCTGCATGTCGCCGCCCTTCATGTCACCCTTCATGCCACCATGATGCTTGCCAGCGTGATGGCGCATGCCATTGGCCATGAAGGCTTCCAGCGCATCGAGCTGCTCGGCGGACAGCACATCGGCGAGTTTCTCGCGGCCTTCCTCACGCAGCTCCAGGCGCTGCTCCTTCATTTCCTTGCGCATTTCCTGGCGGGCGGCGACACGCTCCTGCTTGGTGTCGGCGTCCTGCATGGCATCACGCATGTCGTCGTGCATCTCTTTCATGCTGTCATGCATCTCGTCACGCATTTCCTTGCGGACTTCCTTGAGCGCCTGCATCTGGTCATCGCTCAGGTTCCAGCTGGCCAGCAGGGCCTTCATGCCTTCGCGTTGCTGACGGTCGGCCATCTTCGGTCCGCGCTTGTCACGCTGGTGCATCAGGTCCAGCACCTTGATCTGGTCTTCGCTGAGCACCTTGGCCAGACGATCGTGCTGGGTCTTGCGCAGTTCCTCGACGGCGGCCTTGCGCGCTTCACGCGAGTCGAAGTCCTTCTCCTTGAGTGACGCCATGTCGTCGCGCATGGACTTGAAGGAGTCCTTGAGGGCGCTGCGCTGGTCATCATCCAGGTCCCAGCTGTCGAACAGGGCACCCATCAGCTGCATGCGCTGCTTGCCGTCCTCAGCCATGTGCTTGCCGCCGCGTTCGCCGCCATGCTCGTCGGCATGCTTGCCTTCGCCGTGATGTTTACCGTCATGCTTGTCCATATGCTTGCCGTGCATCGGCTTGCCGTGCATCGGCTTGCCGGCAGCCCAGTAGGCTTCGAGCACCTTGACCTGATTCTCGTCGAGAATCTCTGCCAGGGCGGCCTTGTGTTCATCACGCTGTGCCTGGATGGCGTCGCGGCGCGCTTCGCGGGAGTCGAACTTCTGCTCCTTGAGCTGCTTGCGGCTTTCCATCTGCTGTTGCTTGAGTGCGTCGAGCTGTTGCTGCTGTTCATCGCTGAGATGCCAGCTGGCGAGAATCTTGTCGAGGCCTTCCTTGCGGTCGGCGCCGTCATGGTGCTTGTCGTTGCTTGAGGCCATGGCGGTCATCGGCAGTGCCAGGGCGGTCAGCAGACCGGAAACGATGAGCTTGCGAGAAATGCGGTTCATGGCGTACTCCGAGTGTCTAGGTAAAGGGCCGGAATCAAGCGATAAGAGCATTATCAGCAGTGAATGTGCCGGCATTGTGCAAGGTTTCATGGGGTTGCGTGCAACGCGCTTCGGCGGAACATGCAACGGCTTGCTGCGTCGTCTTTGTGCAGCGTGATCTTGTGGCCTGAATCCTGTAGAGGCTGAGTCCTTGATCAAGGTGATGGCGCCAGGATTCAACCCGGGGCGCTCAGACGTGGTTGCCGTCAGCCGCCGTGGTGGCTCTTCTTCGCTACCTTGGCGTTCGCCTGGGCGTTCGCCGGATAGTGGCGGTCGAACTGCTGGTGGAAGCGCTGTGTCTGATGGCCGTTCAGGATGCGATCGACATCGGCCAGGTAGGCCTTGCGCGCCTTGGCAAGCGCCTTGGCGTCGTGATGGCTCTCCGCGGCCTGACGTTGCTGGCGATAGTGGCGATATTGCTTGTCGAGGGTGGCACGCTGGCTGACGTTCAGGCTGATGCCATCCAGCAGCACGTTCAGCGAGACATCGGCGGCGCTGGCACTGGTCACGCTCAGCGGTGATGCCATCAGCATGACGCTCAGTACGCCGGCACCGATCAGGCGAGTGCGGGAGAGAGCACGACTGGCAGGACTGTGGGACATGACGAATACCTCACTTGTGGCGTAGACCCGCGCTTGAGCAGCAGTAAATGGCTCTCGCTTGGGCAGTGATGACAGTATCCGCCCTAGTTGGACAGCTAGTTCGCACCGTGGGTGCAACAAAAACGCAACCGCCGTCTGTGGTCACAGACGGCGGTTGTCATGTTTCTGAAAGGTTTCGATGCCTGCGTGAGGCGGGGTGTCAGTCCAGCACGTCAGGCTCGAACTTGTAGCCGACCCCATAGATGGAGCGAATCACGTCGCGCTCCGGCCAGACATTGGCGATCTTGCGGCGCAGCTTCTTGACGTGGGAATCCACCGTGCGCTCGGAGACGATGCGGTGGTCGCGGTACATGTGGTCCATCAGCTGATCGCGGGAGAAGATGCGCCCCGGCGACTGCATCATCACCTTGAGCAGCTGGAACTCGACGGCGGTCAGGCCCAGGTCACTGCCATCAGCCAGCGCCTGCCAACCTTCTTCATTGAGTACCAGCTGGCCCTTGTCGGAGGTCTGCGAGAGGGTCTGATCAAGCGCCTGGCTGCGCCGCAGCACGGCCTTGATGCGCGCCACCACCTCACGCGGGCTGAAGGGTTTGCAGATGTAGTCATCGGCGCCCAGTTCCAGCCCCAGCAGGCGGTCCACTTCCTCGACCCGCGCGGTCAGCATCACGATGGGGAGCAGATTGTCCTCGGCCCGCAGCTGGCGGCACAGGGTCAGGCCGTCGGTGCCCGGCAGCATGAGGTCCAGCAATACCAGGGCGGGTGTCTCGTCATTGACCGCCGCGATGACAGCGTTGCCGTCGTCGACATGCCGGGTGCGATACCCGCTGCCGTCCAGATAATCGCACAGCAGGCTTGCGATCTTGGGCTCGTCTTCCACCACCAGAATCAGCGGTTTCTGGGGCTCGGCCCGGGCGTCAGTGGTGTCGGCGTGAACGTCGCTCATGGTCAAGAGTCCTTGCAGATGAATATGACTGTTTCAAGTAGACAGCAGCGGCAGGCGAATGTCCCATCGCAGTCCGCCCAGTGATGACTGGCCCGGCACCAGCTCGCCATCATGGGCACTGACCAGCGCGCTGGCGATCGACAGGCCCAGGCCTGAACCCCCGCTGGAGCGATTGCGCGAGTTCTCGACCCGGTACAGGCGCTCGGTGAGGTGGGCAAGCTCGGCGTCCGGGACGCCGGGGCTCGAATCCTCCCAGCGCACCACCGCCCAGCCGGGGTGGCCGGCGCCATCCCCGGGTGAGGCAGCTTCGCGCAGCAGGCTGACCTTCAACTTGCCGGGCGAGTCGGTGTAGGCGCGGGTGTTGCTGGCCAGGTTGCTCCACAGCTGATGCAGGCGCTGCATGTCGCCCTGCACGCGCAGTGGCAGCTGGATGTCGGTCTCGAGCTGGATACCGCTGTCTTCCAGCCAGCCGCGCAGGTCGTCCAGGCTATCGTTGAGCTGGGCGTCCAGCTCCAGCGGCTCGCGCCAGGCTTCCAGGGTGCCGGCGTCGCTCTGGGCCAGCAGGCGCAGATCCGACACCAGGCGGTTGAGGGCATCCACCTCCTGTTCCAGCGAGCCGAGGCTGTCCTGGCTCATCGGGCGGATACCGTCCTGCATGGCCTCTATCTCGCCCTTGAGCACCGCCAGCGGCGTGCGCAGCTCATGGGAGATATCACTCACCCAGCGCTGGCGGGAATCGCGGTTGGTCTCCAGTGTCTGCGCCAGCGCATTGAAGTCACCGGCCAGCCGCGACAGCTCATCCCGCCCGCGCACCGGCAGGCGGGTGGCATAGTCGCCGCTCGATAGACGGCTGGCGCCACTGGCGAGGTCCCGCACCCGGTGGCCCAGCCACCAGGCGATACCGGCCGCCGCCAGCAGCGAGGCGAAGGTGGAGGACAGGATGATGGTGGTCAGATTGCGTGATTGGCGCTCCAGATACTGGTCCTTGCCGCGGCGCAGGAATTCACTCACCGGCAGGTAGCCCAGCTCGCCGATCTTCTCGCCGTCCAGTATCAGGTCCTTGAACTGCATGCCGGGGATGGGGCGTGGCGGTCCATTGAGACGCTGGCCGCGGGTATCGCGCAGCATGTAGTCCTGGGGGCGATTGAGGTTGGCACCCGGCGGTATCTCGAATCTGTCCGGCGGCGCCTGGGAATGCACGATGCGCCCCCAGTTGCGCCGGCTCTTCATCCAGTCCCAGTTGCCTTCCGCGGCGTAGGCGCTGACCAGGTCGGACGAGATCAGCTCGATGCGCTCCTGCTGGGTCTGCTCCAGATACTCCGCAAATCCTCTGTCCATGCTGTGGGAGATGAACATGTAGATGCTGCCGCCGATCACGACATTGGTCAGCAGCAGGATCACGAACAGCCGCACGGACAGCCGTGAGCGCCAGGCGGTGATGGCGGGCATCATGAGGCTTGTTCCTCCTGACGCGGGGTGCGGGGCGGCAGCCCCAGCAGGCGTCGCAGGTTGTGCTGCAGGTCTTCCAGCAACAGATAGAGCGAGGGCACCAGGATCAGCAGGATGACCGTCGCGAACAGGATGCCGAAGCCGATGGAGACCGCCATCGGGATCATGAAGCGCGCCTGGCGCGAGGTCTCGAAGATCATCGGCGCCAGGCCGAAGAAGGTGGTCAGTGTCGTCAGCAGGATGGGGCGCAGACGCCGCGTGGCCGCCATGATGATCGCCTCACGCGCGGTGGCGCCGGCCAGACGCTGGCGGTTGGCGTAGTCGATCAGCACCAGGGCGTCGTTGATGACGATGCCCGACAGCGCCAGCATGCCCATCAGGCTGATCACCGACAGGCCATAGCCCATCAGCTGATGGCCGATGACCGCGCCGATCAGGCCGAAGGGAATCGCCGTCATCACCAGCAGCGGCTGCAGGTAGCTTCTGAACGGCAACGCCAGCAGCAGATAGAGTGCCGCCAGCGTCAGCAGCAACGACACCTGCAGTGACCCCAGGTTGTCGGCGGTCTCTTCCTGACGCCCGCCATAGCCGATGCTCAGGCTCGGATACTGGCTCTTCAGCTGGGGGTAGACATCGCTTTCCAGACTGGTGATCACCTGACTGACCGCGTCGGACGGGGTGACGTTGGCGGTGACCTCGATCACGCGGCGCCCGTCGATGCGTAGGATGCTGGACGCGGCGCGTCCCTGCTCGATGTCGGCCACCAGCCCCAGGGGGACGCTGACGCCGTTGCCGGTCTGTACGCCGAAGTTCTCCAGCTGGGCGAGGCTTGCGCGCTGGTCTTCGGGCAGCAGCACCTTGACCTCGACCTCATTGCGGCCCTGCTGCTGCTTGAGGGCAGTCGCGCCGGACAGCGGCCCGCGCAGCTGGTTAGCCAGGGTGGCGCCATCCAGGCCCAGCGAGCGACCGTAGGCATTGAGCTGCAGATAGAGCTCGCGCTTGCCGTCATCCAGACCGCTGTCGACGTCCGACAGCGAGCTGTAATCCTCGAGTGACGTCGCCAGCGACTCGGCGGCGGCCATCAGCGCGCCACTGTCAGACGAGGAGAGCCGGATGGTGAGGCCGGCGCCACGACCCGGGCCGCCGATGTCGGACTCGAACAGCAGCGAATCGGTATTGGCGATGGTGCCGGCTTCCTCACGCCAGGCCGTGATCAGCTGCGAGGGCGACCAGTTGTCCTCCACCGTGGTATCCAGGTTGGCGATGATGCTCAGCGAGTTGCCTTCGATCTCGGCGCTGGTGGAGAAGATCGCGGGGGCGTCGTCGCGCTCGCGGACTCGCTCCAGTGCCTCCAGCAGCAGGGTGCGTACCTCGCGGTCCTGGCTGATCGGGCTGCCCACCGGCAGGTTGGCGGTGACACCGGCACGGTTGGACTCGACACGCGGCATCAGCGAGAAGCCGAGGCGGCCACTGGCCATCCAGGCCATCGCCAGCACCAGCAGCGCCAGGCCGCAGATGGCGGTCAGGCCGCGATAGTTCAGGCACCCCTCGAGGAAGGGCTGGAAGCGGCGTCGCGTGAAGCGCTCGAGGCCGTGCTGAACGCCATGGCGCACGCGGTCCAGCGGTGCCAGCCAGCGAATCGGCTTCTCGCTGGTGTGACCCAGGTGCGCGGGCAGGATGAAGATCGCCTCGATCCAGCTCAGCGCGAAGATGCTGATCACCACCAGCGGGATGATGCCGAACACCAGCCCGAGGAAGCCGGGCAGGAACAGCAGCGGAATGAAGGCGACGATATTGGACAGGATCGAGAACGCCAGCGGCACCGCGATCTCGCGCGCGCCGAGTATGGCGGCTTCGCGCATGCTGGCACCGCGCTCGCGGTGCGAGTGGATGTTCTCGCCGACGATGATGGCGTCATCGACCACGATGCCCAGCGCGATGATGAAGGCGAACATCGAGATCATGTTGATGGACACGCCGACCAGCGGCAGGAACAGCATCGCGCCGAGGAAGGCGGTGGGAATGCCCAGCGTGACCCAGAAGGCGAGACGCGCCTCGAGGAACAGCCCCAGCAGCACCAGCACCAGTACCAGCCCCATCCAGGCATTCTTGAGCAGCAGCTCCAGACGGTCCTGATAGACCAGCGAGTCATCGTCCTCGACGCTCAGCGTCAGACCGCGCGGCAGGCTGGCGGTCAATTGCGGCAGCATCGCCATGGTCGCGGCGGACAGCTCGTTGGGTGTCTGGGAGCCGACCTGATAGATGTCCAGGCCAATCGCCGGTTCGCCGTCGTAGAGCACTTCCTTGTCACTGTCGGCGAAGCCATCGGTGACGGTGGCGATATCGCCCAGACGCACGACATTGCCTTCCTGGCTGGAGATCACCGGCAGCTGCGCGAACTCGGCGGCGCCGTCGCGACGCGCCTCATAGCGCACCAGGTATTCGCCCTGCTGGGTGTCGAGGCTGCCCCCGGCCAAGTTGAGCGCCTGATTGCCGATCAGGCCGGCGATATCCTGATGCGACAGGCCATAACGGCGCAGCGCGCCTTCTTCCAGCGCGACATGCACCTCGCGGTCACGGATGCCGGTCAGCTCCACCTTGGTGATGTCGTCACTGTCGAGCAGGCTCAGGCGCAGACGCTCGGCGACATTGCGCAGGGTCTGGTCATCGGTCTGGCCATGCAGCTTGAGTTCCATCACGCTGCGCGAGCGGCCCGCCAGCGAGTAGACGGGCGGGTCGGATTCATCGGGCAGGGTGGTGATGCTGTCGATGGCCTGCTGGATGTCCTGATAGGCGCGCATGGTCTCGACGCCGTCCTGCAGCTCGATGGACAGCGAGCCGAGGCCTTCCTCGGCGGTGGCGGTGATCTCCTCGATGCCCTCCACGTCCTGTACCGCGGACTCCATCGCCTGCAACAGGCTTTCGGAGACCTCATCCGGCGTGGCGCCGGAATAGCTGACGCTGACGTTGATGATCTCGAGCTCGAAGGAGGGGAAGACCTCCTTCTTGATCTGACTGGACATCAGCAGGCCGCCGAGAATCAGACACAGCATCAGCAGGTTGGCGGCGACGCCGTGATCGTGCATCCAGCGGATGGGGCCCTTGAGGCGCGACTGTGCCGTCATGAGTCACTTCCGGTGGTCGTGGCGTTCTGGTCGGCTACCGTGGCGTTCCTGTCGCCAGTCGCCGTGTCCTTCTCGACTGTCGCGGTGTTCTTGTCGCCAGCCGTGGTCTTGTCGTCAGTCGCCTTGGCATCTGCCGCCTGGGCGGTCGGCGTCGGCGTCGACGTAGGCGCATCATCACGCGTGCGCAGGGCCATGCCGGCTTCGACGCTGCTCAGGGAGCTTGTGATGACGCGCTCGCCGTCCACCAGGCCGTCGGCGACCAGCAGGGTGTCATTGCCCAGATGGCGCACGCCTACCGAGCGCTTCTCGAGATGACCGTCCTGCGTCAGCACCCAGACCTGCTGGCCGCTGCGCAGTGCACTGATCGGCAGTTCGATCAGCGAGGCGGTGCGCTGGGGTGTCAGGGTCGCCTCGACCACATCGCCGATGCGCAGTGCCGGAGTGCTGGCGCGCGCCTCCTCGGAGACATTGAGCGCCAACGGGTCTTCCACTGCCACCATCACCTGGGTCAGCAGGCCGTTGTCTTCCAGCGACGGCAATACGCTCCACACTTCGCCACGGCGATGCTGGCCATCCGGCCATGCCTTGCTCGAGAGCAATACCGGCGTGCCCTGGCCATCACGGGCGTGGGTCGAGAGCCACTCCATGTCGGCCTGCGGCAGATTGAGGCGCACCCAGAAGCGGTCGGTGGCCACCAGCGTCAACAGGTCAGTGAAGGCGTTGAGGTCACTGCCTTCGCCGACCAGACGCTCGCTGATCAGACCGTCGTAGGGGGCGCGAATCTCGGTGCGTGCCAGATTGAGCTTTGCCTGATCGCGGCTGGCGCGGGCGCTTTCCACGGCGGCCTGGGCCGACTTGAGCTGAGGCTCGCGCAGGACCAGCGCTTTCTGGGCCGCCGGCAGGTTGCGACCGAAGGTCTTGTATTCCGAGGCGGCGCGGATCTGCTCGCCCTTTTCAGAGGCGAGGCTGGCTTCTGCCGTGGCGAGATCCGCCTCGGCCTGACGCAGTGCCAGCTGATAATCCAGTTGATCGAGACTGGCCAACAGCTGATTCTCGCGGACCTCGCGGCCGGCCTCGATGCCTTCGGGGAAGGGCGCCAGCTGACCGCTGACGCGCGTGGAGACCGTGGTCTGACGATCGGCGATCACGCGACCGAAGCCCTCAAGCGTCGGGGCGTTGGCAGCGTGGCTGACCGTCACTACCTCGACCGTGGGCGCAGGCGCCTCGCTGGGGGCGCGCTTCGGCGCACCGGGGCGATGATTCATCCACCAGGCGGCGAGGGCGATCGCCAGCGCGAGAATGATCAGCGCCAGCAGGCGCATCCAGATCAGGTGCCGCGAGGACGGTGCGGGGCGGCCGTCAGGGGCGGGCGACGCGGAAGACGACGCTGGCGTCTCAGGGCTATGGTCCATGCGGACTCCGAACGAAAAGTGACTGGCCTGATGCGCAGCCGTCTTCTGGCCAGTCGCTGTGGCGTCGGTCAGAGCGGGCGGTGGATCATGGCCATGAAAGGCAGACGAATGGGTGGATGATCGCATGATGCCATTCAGGCGCAATGCCAAAATGGGAAATAGCGTGCAACAAACGCAATCTACAATTGCGTGATTGGCACCCCACAAAAAAGCTGCCACTCGAAGTGGCAGCTTTTCATGAGTCCGTCGGGCGGGTGGCATCTCTGACGGATGAATCGCACTATCAGCCTGGCTGAACCGCGCGGGCAGGCCAGGTTCACTCGTTGAACTGGATAAACTAGAGGAACAGGCCGATCAGCAGCGCCATGCAGACCCCGATCACGCCGATCAAGGTTTCCATTACCGTCCAGCTCTTCAGCGTTTCCTTCTCGGTGAGGCCGAAGTAGCGGCTGACCAGCCAGAAGCCGGAGTCATTGACGTGACTGAGCACGGTGGCACCACTGGCGATGGCGATCACCACCAGGCCCAGCACCGGGCCTGACAGCGCCAGCGTATCGATCACCGGGGCCATCAGGCCGGCGGCGGTGATCATCGCCACGGTGGCCGAGCCCTGGATGACACGGACGGCGGTGGCGATCAGGAAGGCAAGCAGGATCGGCGGCAGATTGCTGTCGGCCATCAGGTTGCCGAGCACGTCACCGACCCCGGAATCGATCAGCATCTGCTTGAAGACGCCGCCCGCGCCGGTGACCAGGATGATGATGCCAGCGGGTTCGAGTGCCTTGGTGGCGACTTCCATCACCTGTTCGCGCGTCATGCCACGGCGCGTGCCCAGCAGGGTGAAGGCCATCAGGGTGGCCAGACTCAGCGCCACGAACGGATGGCCGAGGAAGCCCAGCCAGCCGATCAGCGGGCTGTCGTCACCGAACAGGAAGCCCGAGACGGTGTTGAGCACGATCAGCGCCAGCGGCAGCAGTACGATGGACAGGATCAGACCGAAGCCCGGGGCGCGCTGATTGACCTCTTCGTCGCTCATCACGCTGCCGGTATTTTCCATGTAATCCGGGATCCTGGCGTCGATGCGCGCCGCGATGAAGCGACCGAAGATCGGCCCCGCGACGATCATCGCCGGCAGGCCACACAGCGCCCCGAACAGGATGACGTAGCCGAGATCGGCACCGATCAGCTTGGCGACCGCGATCGGTCCCGGCGTCGGCGGAATGAAGGAGTGCGTCACAGCCAGACCGGCGAGCAGCGGGATGCCGTAATAGAGCAGCGAGCGGCCGCTGCGACGCGCCAGTGCGTAGACCAGCGGCACCAGAATGATGAAGGCGACATCCAGGAATACCGGAATCGCGACCAGGAAGCCGGTCAGCGCCAGCGCCCATTGCGAGCGTGAGGTGCCGAAGCGCCCCAGCAGGGTGTTGGCCATGCGATCGACACCGCCGGACACTTCCAGCATCTTGCCGAACATCGCGCCGAGACCGACCACGGTGGCAACGAAGCCCAGGGTGTTGCCCATGCCGTTGGTGACGGAGTCGATGATGGCGTCGGGCTGCATGCCGGTGGCCAGTCCGACCCCCAGACTCACCACCAGCAGGGCAACGAAGGCATGCAGGCGCAGGCGCATGACGAGGTAAAGCAGCAGCAGGATGCCGCCGAGGGCGGCAAGGACGAGGGTGCTATCTGGGGACATGATGGCGAACTCTTGCGGCTGGCAACGGCGTGATCATCCGCCATTGCCCAAAGGCGTATTGTGTGAGGCGTCGTGGGTCGTGCAGGATGGAAGTTACCGGTAACATTAACGCTTACGCAATGATCCGAAAGGTGCATGAGGGGCAAAAGACGGTCGCGTCTGGCAGCAGATTGTCCGCCAGCGGGCGGTCGCTCAGCGCGCGACAGCCGTCCCGAGGCGCCGGACAAGGGATTGATCGGCAACATCGGGTACGCTGGTGGGCCATCGTTTTCATTCAGGGGGAGAGGGTTTTCATGCAGCAGCAGGCAGAAGGAGCATCAGCGGTCGCGTCGATGCCGACCAGGTCAGAGGCTCTGGCCGCTCAGGGTGGCGTGCGTCTGGTGGTCATGGGGGTGTCGGGCTGTGGCAAGTCGCATGTCGGCCAGCAGCTGGCGGCGTGCCTGGGCGCGCAGTTCATCGATGGCGACGATTATCACGGTGAGGCCAACGTGGCCAAGATGGCGCGCGGTATCCCGCTGGATGACGACGATCGCCACGGTTGGCTGGCCCGTCTGGCCGAGTTGATCGAGGCGGCGCGTCGCGACGGGCGCAGTCTGGTACTGGCCTGCTCGTCCTTGAAGCGACGTTATCGGGATCAACTGCGTGGCGGGGACCCCGCGCTGGGCTTCGTGTTTCTCGAAGGTACGCGCGAGCTGCTGCTGGAACGCCTCGAGGCGCGAACCGATCATTTCTTCAAGGGCGCTGACATGCTCGACAATCAGCTGGCGACGCTCGAGGTGCCCGGCGACGATGAAGGGCGCATCCACACCCTCGATATCAGCGCCACGCCGCAGGCGCTGGTCGAGAGTGTCTGTCAGCAGGTCCTCGACGCGCCAGAGCGCTAGTCAGTCGCCGGGCGTATCACGCGGACAGGCTGCTGCCACGTATTACGAGGAGAAAGTATCATGGCGCCAGGCTGCCACCTTTCTGCAGACTGAAGCCCAGGTCTTCCCACAGGCCGTGGGGCGTGGCGTCGAGATCACCGCTCAAGCGCGCCAGCAGCAGGGCGGCGGCGCGCTCGCCGATCTCGCGGCGTGGCGTGACCACGCTGGCCAGCGGCGGCCAGGTGCCGCGGGTCATCTCCAGGCCGTTGAAGCCGGCCAGTGCCAGCTGGTCGGGCACCGACAGGCCGCGGCGCTGACACTCGAACAGCCCGCCGGCCGCCAGGTCGTCATTGCAGCAGAACACGGCCTGGGTCTCGGGCCAGCGAGTCAGCATCTCATCGAGCAGCTCGCCGCCCATGCGCACGCTGGAGGGCGCATCGGTGGTCAACAGCGCCTGCTGCGACAGGCCGGCGGCCTCCATTGCTGCACGCCAGCCGCCCAGGCGCTGTTCGACGCGGCGGTCCATGCGCGCGCCGAGAAAGCCGATATGGCGATGCCCCAGGGCGATCATGGCCTCGGTCATCGCGCGGCCAGCGGCGTGCTGGTCCAGTCCTACCGCCATGTCGAGCGGCGTCTCGCGTTTCTCCATGCATTCCACCACCGCACAGCCCGAGCGCGCGATCATCTCGCGGGTACGAGGGCTATGGCGACTGCCGCACAGCACCAGCCCGTCGATGCCGAAGGAGAGCCAGGTCTCGATCAGGCGCTCCTCTTCCTGCATCGAATAGCCGGTATGGCCGATCAGCAGCTGATAGCCTGCGGCGGCCAGCGGGGCTTCCAGGCCACGATGCAGCTCCGAGAACACGGCGTTGGAGAGCGACGGAATCAGCAGCGCGATCAGCCGCGAGTGACCGCTGGCGAGGCTGCCGGCCTGACGATTGGGCATGTAACCCAGCTCGCGGGCGCATTCGGTTACCCGCTCGCGCATCGCGGCGGACACCTTCTCGGGCTGATTGAGCGCGCGCGACACCGTGACCTTGGTGACGCCCAGTCGGGCGGCGATATCGGCCAGGGTGACGCGCTTGAGGCGGGAAGCTTTGTGAGGCTGAGAGGGCATGGACATTCAAGCGGCTGCGAAGGAGGACAAGAGTGTCCCTGTTAAGGCAGCCCGGGAGCAAGCCTTGCCCGGCGGATCAGACGTGACTCAGCGAGAGCAGGAACAGGATCATCGGCGGCGCTGCCAGCGACAGCAGGAAGCCCGAGACCACGGCGACCGGGACGCAGGCCACGCCGCCGGTCTGCTGGATCACCGGTAGCGTGAAGTCCATCGAGGTGGCCCCGCCGATGCCGATGGCCAGCGGCGTGTAGCGCTGGATGGTCAGGGGGATCAGCACGAAGGCCAGCAGCTCGCGCGCCAGATCATTGAAGAAGGCGGCGCCGCCGAGAATCGGTCCGAGCTGATCACCGACCAGGATCCCCGACAGCGAGTACCAGCCGAAGCCGGCCGAGATCGCCATGCCCTGATTCCACTCCAGCGCCAGCAGGGGGGCCGCCAGCAGCCCGCCGAGCAGCGAACTGGCCATCACCGTCAGCGCGATGACCAGGCCATGCCGATTGAGCAGGATCTGGCGCAGGCTCATGCCGGAGCTTCTGAGCTGGCAGCCGATCAGCGCCAGCAGCACATAGAGCGCCCATTCGGCGAGGGTGTCGGTATCAAGCTGGGTGCCGAAGGTCTTGAGCAGCACGCCCGCGCCGACGCCGAGCGCGACCACGGCGGCAAGGGTCAGCGAGCCGGACAGCGCCTGCCAGCGGGTCATCGGCGCGCCATCCACTGCCTGGGCGGGATTGGCGCGCAGCGGGCTGCGGCGCGACAGCCACCACAGCGCCAGCAGATTCAGCGGCGTGATGATGGCGAACAGCGTCAGCGCCTGACCGCTCATGGCGGCCATGCCGACACTCAACTGCTCCAGCGCCGCCAGCCCCATGCCCATCAGGAACAGGATGAGATAGATGGAGGCATTGACCAGCCGATTGACCACCGCCAGGCGGCCAGGATCGGTGAGACGTACCAGATAGCCGAGTATCAGCGGCAGCAGAATGAAGATGAGACCCGACAGCATGACCCTTCCTTGGCGTTGCCACCCGGACAGCAGGGGCGGCGCAAGTGATTGATTGGCGGTGAATACCGCCGAAGGGCCTTACTATATCGGTTGGCGTGGAGTCTGGATAACCCCGCCATCACCATTGCGCAAGAGACTTGCTGATGGCGTATCAGCGGGGCTTATGATCAGCCGCGCTAGAGGTGGGAGCTTTCCTCACTGGCGGGCGCTGCTCAGCTGGTTCAGGGTCAGGTGGGCCGAGCGCGGCGGTACCTCGCCGTTGCGGTTGCCGTCCTTGTCCATGACGTCTTCGTAGTCGAGGTAATCGAGGCCGACCATCAGGCCCGGCCAGCGCGGTGCCAGCCAGATACGGTAGTGCTTGTGCTCGCGATGCTTGCGCCACGCCTCGATACGCAGGGTGCGGAAGGTGCGCTGTGCCGCCTGGCGCGTTTCCTGGCCCTGGATCTCGTACATCAGGGTGCGCTGGCGGCCCTTGTGGTCGAGATAATCCAGTGAGCAGGGCGTCGCGGCCAGACAGGCCTGCTCGCTCCATTGGCTGTCGACCTGCTGGCTCAGCAACACCAGCAGGCTCTGACGGTCAGGCAGGCGGGTGTCGCCTGCCTCCGGTGCTTCCCGGTTGTAGTCCTTGCCGATGCCGGCCAGCCGATAGCCGGAGCGATAGCCCTCGGGCAGCATGCGGCCCTCCGCGAGCGTGAAGCGGCCCTGCTCGTAGCCGCTGGCGACCTTGATGGAGGCTTCCATGCTGGCGATGTACAGCTCGCCGCTCTGGCTGACGCGCTGGGTGATGGGCACGTCCGGCCAGCCATCCAGCACCAGAGTGTAGTGGGCGGTGAAGGGCACCGGCGCGATGCTGGCGACTGGCGCCAGGGGCGCATCAGGGCTGGCAGCGGCCTCATCGCTGGCCGCCTGGGCACTGCCCGCCAGCAGCAGGAGCGCCCCCAGGCCTGCGCGGCACAGTCGCTGCCATGCCGAAGGCCGATCAGCGCGTGTGGCGGTGCAAGCGTCGCGACACGTGGGGGCTTGAGAGACGTGAGACAAGGCGGAAGATGGCAGGGTCATGGTGACTCCCGAGATCGGCACTGGAGCCGTGGCCTGTGGATGGGGTGTCGAGCGGTCAGGCAGCGACGGGGCAGAGCGACTGTACATGATGATGTAATGATGTTGAGGCGATCCACAATCAAGCCAACGCCCGTCAGGCGGTCACGACGATATTTCAGCGCTTGCTCATGTGCAATGGATAGGTACTCTGTAACAGCCTTGTCCTTCCGCCGCGCGCGGCGCGTACCTAGACGTTGGGTCCAATCAGGAGATCATCATGGTCAGCATTGTCATCATTGCCGGGGATTTTGTAGAAGATTATGAGCTGATGGTGCCGTTTCAGGCGCTGCAGGCGATGGGGCATCGCGTGGATGTCGTCTGCCCGGACAAGGCGGAAGGCGATATCGTCAAGACCGCCATCCATGACTTCGAGGGCGATCAGACCTATACCGAGAAGCCGGGCCACAACTTCGCGCTCAACGCCAGCTTCGCCGAGATCGCCGTCGAGAGTTACGACGCGCTGCTGATCCCCGGTGGCCGTGCCCCCGAGTATCTGCGTCTGGATGAGCGTGTGCTGACGATGGTGCGTCACTTCGTCGAGGCCGACAAGCCCATCGCCGCCGTCTGTCATGGTCCGCAGCTCTTGGCCGCCGCCATGTCGCTGGAAGGCCATCGCGTCAGCGCCTATCCGGCCTGCGCCCCTGAGGTGAAGCTGGCGGGCGGTGAGTTCGTGTCGCTGGAAGTGACCGACGCCGTGACCTCCGGCAAGCTGGTGACCGCACCGGCCTGGCCGGCGCATCCGGAATGGCTGCGTCAGTTCCAGGCGCTGCTGGTGTGATGCACCCCTGCTAGTCACGCCATCGCATCGGATCTGCCTTACGACACCCTGCCACTCGGCGGGGTGTCGTCGTTTCAGGCCCCGTCGTTTCTATAGGCAAACGCCTCGATCCAGGCCCGTTGCGGGGCGAGTCGCGATTGCTGGGCGGCTCGCCATGCGGGATCGCCCAGCGTGGTGGCATACCGCTCGGCGTGATCACAGGCCAGCAGCAACCAGCTGCCGGCCAGCGACTCACCGCGAGCGCGCCTGAGCGCCAGACTCTCGAGCAGCCCCGCGAAGGCGGTGCCGGTGGAGGGGCCGACTTCAAGCCCGGCATGCTCGGCCAGCCACAGCGCGGCCGCCTGACTGCGCGCATCCGCGATGCGTCGGTAGTCATCGAAATGCGCGGGGTCGAATGCCTCCAGCACGCAGGGGCGTCCGATGCCTTCGATGGGGTTGGCCGCCTGTGGGGCGGGCAGTCTGGTCATACGGGTGCCATGGGCACGATGGTGCTGCCAGCAGGCGTGATAGACGGAGTGCTCGGGGTCCACGCCGATCACGCGGGCACGATGACTCCCGTGATGCAGATAGCGCTTGTGGCGCAGATGACGCGCGAAGCTGGCGGCGCTGCCGCCGGTGCCGGCGCCGAGAAATACCGCCTGTAGCTCGGGCAGCTCACGTGCGGCGATCTGTGCCAGGCACTCCCCGGGCAGGCTCGTATCGCTTGCCCCGTCGCTTGCCCAGTCACCGGCAGTAGCGGCATGACGGAACTGGTTGATGAAGTGACCGCCGCTGTCATCGGCAAGCGCCTGCGCATGCTGGCAAAGCCGAGCGGAGTCTTCGATTTCCACCACGCGCCCGCCCTCGCCACGAATCGCTTCCTGCTTGTAAAAGGCGGTACCCCTGGGCACCACGGCAATGAATTGAAGCCCCAACTGGCGTGCCAGCCACGCCTCGGAGACCGCCGTGGAGCCCGAGGAGGCTTCGATCACCGGACAGCCGGGTGTGAGCCAATCCTTCAGCAAGGCCTGCTCGAACAGCGACATCGCCAGGCGATGCTTGAGCGAGCCGCTGGCATGCGCCCGCTCGTCCTTGATCAGGATGCGCGCCTCGCCCAGTCCGCGCAGGCTGAGTTCCAACAGCGGGGTCTCCGGAGTGGCGGCTTTCAGGGTCGCAAGCCTGGCGAGGCTGCGTTGGCGCCATGATTCACGCTGAGTCGCGTGCGGGGCGTACTGTTCTGGGGGCGTAGCTGCGAGCGTACTGGCATCGGCGGCCGCCATGAAAGGTGCTGTCGAAGGGGAGGCAGTGATCGTCATGGCGGCGGTTCCGGTCGCAGGAAGGAGCTTTCATGGTACGACCAGCCGCCAAGCAAAACTTGCCAGTTGTCATGGCGTGGGCCATGTTTCATGGCAAGAATTCATTGCGAGGTGAGGGTAATGGAGAAAATAGTGCTCGATGCCACGGACCGCGCCCTGCTGCGGCTGTTGCAGCGCGATGCCAGCCTGTCGCTGGCGGCGCTGGCGGAAGCCGTGCATCTGACCACGTCTCCCTGCTGGAAGCGCCTCAAGCGCCTGGAAGAGTGTGGCGTGATCACCGCACGGGTGGCGTTGCTGAATGCGGAGCTGATCGGCATGGGGCTGACGGCCTTCGTGCAGCTCAAGACCCGCGATCACTCGCGGGCCTGGTTCGAGCGTTTCGTGGCCATCGTCGAGGAGATCGAGGAAGTCACCGAGTTCTATCGCATGGCTGGTGACTACGACTACCTCCTCAAGGTGCAGGTCGAGGACATGAATGCCTACGACCGCGTCTACAAGCGGCTGGTCAATACCATCGACGAGCTGAGCGACGTGTCGGCCCGCTTCGCGATGGAGCGCATCAAGACGACTACCGCACTGCCGCTGTGATGGCTGTCAGGCGGTGACGTTTATCGCCGGTTGAGCACCGCGCGCCAGCGCGCTCAATACCCGTACTCGCGGCTGATGCCGGTCAGCACTTCACCTCGCTGAATGCGGCGAATGTTGTCGGCCAGCTGGTCGGCGGCCTCGGCCACCGGGGTCGGTGCGGCGGCATGCGGCGTGATGATCACGCGCGGCTGGTGCCACAGCGGGCTGTCCTTGGCCAGTGGCTCGTGCTGGAAGACATCGAGCAGGGCGCCCCTGAGCTTGCCTTCCTCGAGCGCCGCGACCAGATCTTTCTCGACCACGCTGCTGCCACGCCCCGGATTGATCAGCACGGCGTCGTCGGGCAGAGCCCGGAAGACGTCGGCGTTCAGCACGTCTCTCGTGGCCGGCGTATTGGGCAACAGATTGATCACCGCCTTGAGACCGAGCGACTCGTCACCCAGCACTTGTTCGAGCGAGCGGCCGCCTGCGCCGCTTTCATGGTGGCAGGTCACGCCCTGCAACGTGTGGGCGCTGCGGCTGAAGCCATGTACCGGATAGCCGTCTGCCGCCAATGATTCGGCGATCTGGCTGCCGATGGCGCCGAGCCCGAGTACCGCCACCGGGTACTGATGGGCGCGCACCACGCGGTGCGGGGCCCACTGGGTGTCCGCCTGCTGTCTGGCGTAACGATCGAAATCACGCCGAAAGTGCAGCAGGCCATAGCGCACGTAATCCAGCATGTGGCTGGCCATGCCGGCATCGCTCAGCTTGAGCACCGGCACATCGTCAGGCAGTGCCGGGTTGTCGAGCAGGCTGTCGACGCCCGCGCCCAGATTGAGGATCGCCTTGACGTCATGATCGCGGTGGCGCTCGAACAGCGCGGCGGGTGGTGCCCACACCACTAGCACGTCGCCCAGCATCTCGCCGTCATCGGCAACGATTTCCAGCGGCGCGTGTTTTGATGACGGTTCCGACGACTCACGTTGCCGCGACCCCTTGGCGTCGGCGGCATTGCACAGGCGCTGACGCAGAGCATCGCACCAACGTTCGGCGCGTTCATGATGTACCAGTATTCGCATGCTGTTCTCCTCTTCAGGGACGCTGGGTGGCGGGGCGGGATTGCTGAACTGTCCTGGTCTGTACGCAGGCGCTGTTCGTGGCTCTATTCAAAGGGTCTGGTGTTGTCACCTCGCCATGCGCGGCTGCCGCGAGAGCATGGCCTGCTCACGGGCGGCAATGGCGCAGGCCTTGCAAGGGCACAAGCGAAGGGCGACAGTGCCAGAGTCGTCCTTTGACCCGTTGTTGGCAGAGTGACAGACTCGAATCCAGAGGGGAATTCGGATGTACGCATGTACGCCGACCCTGGCGACCCGCAGAGCGCATCGTTCGCTCGCGGCGCAGGCAGGCATTGTCAGCCCGGTGCGGCTGGCAGGTCGGTCACCCGCTGCCTGGCCCTGCGTATGGCCACTGGCTCCGCCCCAACGTGCTGCTTGCCTCAAGGCCTGATCGAAAAGGAGCGCTGCATGAGTCAATTCCCGCCCCATATTGGTGCGCCCCAGCCAGCCTTCGCTGGCCTGGCCACCTTGCCCAGCAGCGAGGCACCGGCCACCGAGAGTGACTGGACGCCACGCGCGCTGTCCGCTGGCCGCCAGGCCTTCACCATCGGCGAGTATCGCGCGCGCATCCAGCGGGTGCGTGAAGCCATGGCGCGCGCCGGTATCGATGTGATGGTGATTTCCGACCCCTCCAACATGGCCTGGTTGACCGGCTATGACGGCTGGTCCTTCTATGTGCACCAATGCGTGCTGCTGGGGCTTTCCGGTGAGCCGGTCTGGTATGGGCGTCGTCAGGACGGCAACGGCGCGCTGCGTACCTGCTGGATGGGTGAGGACAACATCCTGTGGTATCCGGATTACTACGTGCAGAATCCGGACATGCACCCGATGGAGTTTCTCGCCCAGTCGATCCTGCCGCAGCGTGGCTGGCACGACGGGGTCGTCGGGGTCGAGCTCGACAACTATTACTATTCGGCGCGGGCGCATCTGGCGCTGGTCAAGGAGCTGCCCCACGCGCGGCTGGTGGATGCCAACTCGCTGGTCAACTGGTGTCGGGCAATCAAGTCCGAGCAGGAAATTGCCTACATGCGCGTGGCCGGGCGCATCGTCGAGCGCATGCATTCGCGCATTCTGGAGATGATCGAACCGGGCCTGCCCAAGAGTGCGCTGGTCGCGGAGATCTACCGGGTCGGCGTCGAGGGCGTGATCGGCCCCGAGGGCGAGATTCTCGGCGGTGACTATCCGGCCATCGTGCCGCTGCTGCCCACCGGCAGTGATGCCGCCGCGCCGCACCTGACCTGGGATGACACACCATTTCGTCAGGGTGAGGGCACCTTCTTCGAGCTGGCCGGCTGCTACAAGCGCTATCACGCGCCGCTGTCGCGCACCGTCTTTCTGGGGCGTCCGCCACGCGACTTCGTGCGCGGCGAATCGGCGTTGCTGGAAGGTATCGAAAGTGGCCTGGCCATCGCCAAGCCCGGCAATCGCTGCTGTGACATCGCCCTGGCGCTGGGCGCGGCGATGGACAAGTACGGCTTCGACCGTGGCGGCGCACGCTGCGGCTATCCCATCGGCATCAGCTATCCGCCGGACTGGGGCGAGCGCACCATGAGTCTGCGCCCCAGTGACGAGACCGTGCTGGAACCGGGCATGACCTTCCACTTCATGCCCGGCATGTGGATGGACGACTGGGGGCTCGAGATCACCGAGTCGATCCTGATCACGGAAAACGGTGCCGAGCCGCTGTGTGATGTGCCGCGCCAGCTGTTCGTCAAATAGCCTGCCGACAAGTGTCAGCAGCCCGCCATAACAAGGAGTGGTGTCATGCGAGAGTCCCCCGTCAGTCTGACCATCGATCTGTTCGCCGATGGCGTTCAGCACGGTTTCTTCAAGCTGCCTATCTCGACTGACGAGTCGGCGTGGGGTGCGGTGATGACCCCGATCAGCGTGATCGCCAATGGTGAGGGGCCGACGGTATTGCTGACCGGCGGCAACCATGGCGATGAGTACGAAGGCATCACCGCGCTCTACAAGCTGGCGGCGCGTCTCACGCCTGAGGACGTCAAGGGTCGCGTCATCATCGTGCCGACCATGAATGCGCTGGCGGCCAAGGCCGGGCGGCGTTGCTCGCCTCTCGATGGCGGCAACTTGAATCGCAGCTTCCCGGGTGACCCCACCGGCAGGCCCACCGAGCAGATTGCGGATTACTTCACCCGTGTGCTGGTGCCGCAGTGCGACTATGCGCTGGACCTGCATTCCGGCGGTCGCACCCTGGATATCCTGCCGTTCGCGGCCGCGCACCGTCTCGACTATCTCGAGGAGTCGCTGGGCGTCGAGCAGTGTCGACTGCAGGAAGCCGAGAGCCTGGCCGGGGCGCTGGCCTTCGGGGCGCCCTCGGCGATGATGATGTTCGAGCTGGACGCCGAGGCACTCTACGACACCGCGGTGGAACGCCAGGGCAAGGTCTTCGTGACCACGGAGCTGGGCGGTGGCGGTTCGACCACGCCGGAGCGTCAGGCGATCGCCGACCGTGGCGTCGACAACTTCCTCGCCTTCAGTGGTGTGCTGCGCACGCGCAGTCGCGCTGATCTGGAACAGGACATCGAGCGCCAGCGTGCCAGCCAGGCGGGCGCGCCGCTGTTGATCGACATGCCGGATGCCAGCTGTTACGTGCAGAGTGAGCATGAAGGGCTGCTGGAGCTGTGCGTGGCACTCGGTGAGCAGGTCACGGCGGGGCAATGCGTGGCGCGGGTCTATCCGCTGGGGCGTGCCGGTCAGGCAGCCGTGGAATATCGCGCCGAGCGTGATGGCGTGCTGGTGGCGCGCCGCTTCCCTGCCCAGGTGAGTCTGGGCGACACCCTGGCGGTGATCGCGGAAGTCGTGGATGACCTGGCGCGAGAGGCCTCATGAGCGCGAGCCCCTCCCGCTCGCTGCCAGCGCCGAAACTGGATGCATTCGATCTCAAGATTCTGGCGATACTCGAACGTGATGGCCGCATCACCAAGTCGCGGCTGGCCGAGGAGATCAACCTGTCGGTCAGCCCGTGCTGGGAGCGGGTCAAGCGCCTCGAGCAAGCGGGCATCATCGAGGGCTATGCCGCCATCATCAATCAGCAGCGCCTGAGTGATCAGCAGGGTGGCGCTGCTTCGGGGGCTGCCCCGCGCACGCCAGTCTGGGTCGAGATCCACCTCAAGCATCATGATGCCGGCAGCTTCCAGCGCTTCGAGCGTGCCATGCGAGAGGCGGACGAGGTGATCGAGTGCGTCGCCGTCGGCGGGGGAGTCGACTATCTGCTGCGTCTGGAGACCGCCAGCATCGATGCCTATCAGCGTCTGGTCGATCATTGGCTGGTGTCAGAGTTGGGCATCGATCGCTATTTCACCTACATCGTCACCAAGCAGGTAAAATAGCGCGCCGCTGCTGTCTTTCCGTGCTTCTTTCCGCGTTCGAGATCTCATCACCATGGCGCCCACCAACGCCCATCTGGCCACTGATGCCAGTCTTTGCACTGTCGCGAGCGACACATCAAGTGCCCCTGTGCTGGTCTTCGATTCCGGTGTCGGCGGCTTGTCTGTCGCTGCGGAAATTCGTCGTCAGTGGCCGCAGCTGTCGCTGGCCTATGTCTGTGACAACGCCGCCTTGCCCTATGGCACCAAGCCGGATGACTGGTTGATACCGCGCATCGTTCAGGTCTGCGTGGCGGCCGTCGCGGCAAGCGAGGCACGGGCATTGGTGGTCGCCTGCAATACCGCCAGCACCCTGGCGCTGACGGCACTGCGCGAAGCACTGTCGATTCCGGTGATCGGCACCGTGCCCGCCATCAAGCCTGCTGCGGCGTTGGCACGTGCGCGCCAGAGCGCAGCACGGCGTGAGGAGTGCGAGCCGCCGGTTTTCGCGTTGCTGGCGACGTCCGCCACGGTGAGACGTGCCTATACGGAGCAGTTGATCCACGATTTCGCGGCGGATTGTCGGGTGATTCGCGTCGCCGCCGATCCGTTGGTCGCGGAGGCCGAGCGGCGTCTGCGTGGTGAGCCGGCGCGCCCTGAAGTGGTGGCGGCCAGTCTGGCTGACCTGGCGGCGGTCGAAGCGCTGGAAGTGGTGATTCTCGGCTGCACGCATTTCCCGCTGCTCGGCGCTGACATCTCGCAGGTGCTGGGCGAGTCTCGGGTGGCGCTGGTGGATTCCGGCGCGGCAATCGCCCGCCGTGTGGCGGAGGTGCTGGCGCTTGGTGCTGCGGCCCAAGTGGCTGGGCAACAAGTCGCTCAGACTGATCAGCAGGTCTCTCAAGAGGCTGGACAGCAAGCCGCTCAGGCGGTTCAGCCAGCACCACGTGAGCACATGGCGCTGGCGACGGATGCCCGGCAGCCTGGGCTGGCCACGGCGTTGGCCAGTCAGGGTTTCGCCGCACCGCAGGCGCTGTCGTTCGACGACTGAAGCGCAGGGGCGTTGACTCTCGCGGCCCCCTTGCACCTGCTTGCCCCCATCTTGGCCCGCCATTTGGCGCTTGAGCTTCGCGCTGCCGATGGTAGGCTAGCGCGCCCAACCTTTGAATGGACGTGATCGGCATGGTTCACCATGACGTTCCCGCGTCCCTTTGCTCATCGTTTCAGTGCTGCGGTATGCCCGCAGGCAGGAGTCAGTGTGGCCATCGCCGTCGTCGATCCCAGTCAGTATGAACATCAGCTCGCCGAGAAGGCCGAGCAGACCCGTGCACGTTTCGCTGCCTTCGATGCGCCGGAACTCGAGGTATTTCCCTCGCCGCCCAGCCATTACCGCATGCGTTGCGAGTTCCGTATCTGGCACGAGGATGATGACCTCTATTACGCGATGTTCGAGGTCGAGTTCGACGACGAGGGCAACAAGAAGAAGACAGTCGTACGCATGGACGACTTCCCGGTCGCCAGCCAGCGCATCAATGCGTTGATGCCGCTGCTGCGTGAGCGCCTCAAGGCAAGCCCGGTGCTTCGCGAGCGTCTGTTCCAGTGCGAGTTCCTCACCACCCTGAGTGGCGAGGCACTGGTCACGCTGATCTACCATCGCAAGCTCGGCGAAGACTGGGAAGCCGAGGCGCGTGCGCTGGAAGAAGAGCTCGACATCATGATCATCGGGCGTTCGCGCAAGCAGCATATCGTGCTGACGCGCGATCACGTTTTCGAGCGTCTCGAAGTCGATGGTCGCGAGTACGTCTATCAGCAGGTCGAGAACAGCTTCACCCAGCCCAATGCCGAGATATGCCGCTCGATGCTCAGCTGGGCACGTGACGTGACCCACCCCGACAAGGCGAAGGCCGAAGGTCGTGAGCAGGGCGATCTGGTCGAGCTCTACTGCGGCAACGGCAACTTCACCATCGCGCTGGCCGAGAACTTCCGTCGCGTGCTGGCCACCGAGATCTCGCGCACTTCCGTGGCCTCGGCGCAGGTCAATCTGGCCGCCAACGCCATCGACAATGCCCAGGTCGCACGCATGTCAGCGGAAGATTTTTCGCTGGCGCTGGCGGGTGAGAAGGAAGGTCGCCGCGTCGCGGAGATGGACCTCGACAATCACGACTTCCGCACCGTGCTGGTCGATCCGCCGCGTGCCGGCCTCGATGCCGACAGCTGCGAGCAGACCGCCCGTTACGAGCGCATCGTCTATATCTCCTGCAACCCGCAGACGCTGATCGACAACCTTGAGGTGCTGTGTCGCACGCACCGTATCGAACGCTTCGCGCTGTTCGATCAGTTCCCGTATACCGACCACCTCGAGTGCGGTGTCTATCTGGTTCGCAGATAAGCGCATCTTCAAACCGACAGCCGATGTCACGCCCGCATGAGCGAGGCATCGCGGCAATCGTTTGAAAAACCAGCGCCCCGTCGTCATCTACCTGTCAGGTAGGGGACGACGGGGCTTTTTTGCGCACATGACAGTCACTCGAATTAGACTTTCGTTTCATGCGCGCACCGCCAAGTCAATACCCGATGCACAGATGTAATGCTGCATGACCAATATGGAACAGGCATGGGGCAGAGGCGCAGACTGCGCTAGTCTGTGATGCACTGCATGAGTCTGTGCTGCAACGCCTTTCTTGGCCGGCGCAGACTCTCTATGACTATTTTCCCTGATACATCCATCAGGTCAGTCGAGGTGATTGATGCTACACGTGGCGACGGACGGCAAGCAGGAATTTCTTGCGCAGCTCGAAGAGCAGCTGGACAAGCGACTTCCCAAGGACAAGGTGGACGTGATCGCGGCGTTTGCGCGCGACTATCACGCAACGGCCTCCTTCGAGGACATGGCCGAGCGCAAGCTGGATGACCTCTACGGTTCCACCCTGGCCGTATGGCACTTCCTGCAGAGCCTCGAGGCTCCCAAGGTGCGTGCCTACAACCCGGACTTCGAGAAGCATGGCTGGCAGTCGACGCACACCATCATCGAAGTGCTGCACCCGGACATGCCGTTCCTGGTCGATTCCGTGCGTATCGAGCTCAACCGTCGTGGCATCACCGTTCATGCCATCCACAACGCCGTGCTGGCAGTCGCCCGCGATGACGCCGGTCAGCTGGAGCGCGTGACGGCACCGCGTGCCGAGAACGCCCCGCAGAACCGTGAGTCGCTGATCTACATCGAAGTCGATCGTCACAACGACGCCGAGACCCTGGAAGACCTCGAGACCAGCCTGCGTGAAGTGCTGGCCGAAGTGCGCGTTGCCGTCGCTGACTTCGATGCCATGCGCAGCCAGGGCGCCCAGGCGCTGCAGGAACTACGCGACAACCGTCCGCCGACCGTCTCCGAGGCTGATCACCAGGAAGCCTGCGACTTCATGCAGTGGATGGGCAACGACCACTTCACCTTCCTGGGCTATGACGAGTACACCGTCGACGAGCAGGAAGACGGCACGCGCGTGCTGAACAAGGTCGAAGGCTCCGAGCTTGGCGTGCTCAAGCTGGATCTTGATCGCTATCACGAGCAGTCGCGTCACCAGCAGAGCGTCAACAGCGATCAGTACGTGCTGATCCCGGAGCTGCTGTCCTTCGCCAAGAGCGCCTTCCACGCCCGCGTGCATCGTCCGGCCTACCCGGACTACATCACCGTCGAGCGCTTCGATGAAGAAGGCCGCGTGATCGGCGAGCGCCGCTTCCTGGGGCTCTACACCTCCACGGTGTACAACCAGAGCCCGCGCAACGTGCCGATTCTGCGTCGCAAGGTGCAGGACGTCATGGAAGCCGCCGGCGTCAACCCGAAGGGCCACAACGGCAAGCACCTGCTGCAGATTCTGGAAGTCTATCCGCGTGATGACCTCTTCCAGATCTCCACGGACGAGCTGACCCGTACCGCCACCAGTATCCTCAACATCCGTGAGCGTCGTCGCGTGCGTCTGATCGTGCGTGAAGACCGCTTCGGCAAGTTCTTCTCGGTGCTGGTGTTCGTGCCGCGCGACGTCTATTCCACCGACCTGCGTGTGCGCATCCAGAATCTGCTCTGTGAAGAGCTGAATGCCACCTTCGGTGACTTCACGCCGTATCTGTCCGAGTCCGTGCTGACGCGTATCCAGTTCATCCTGCGCTTCAAGGGCGATGAGCCGGGCCAGTACGACATGCGCGCGCTGGAGAACAAGATCGCTCAGCTGGCCCGCAGCTGGCGCGACGAGCTGCACGCCGCCATGGTCGAAGGCTTCGGTGAAGAGCAGGCCAACGAGCTGATGACTCGCTATCGTGATGCCTTCCCGGGCAGCTACCGTGACGACTTCTCGCCGCGCACCGCCGTCTATGACGTGGGCCACCTGCGTGCGCTGGACGAAGGCCAGGCCGTCGGCCTGAGCACCTATCGTCTGGTCGAGGACGACAACTCCGGCGTCAACCTGAAGCTGTTCCACAAGCATCAGCCGATTCCGCTTTCCGACGTGCTGCCGGTGCTGGAAAACCTCGGTCTGCGTGTCATCGGTGAGCGTCCCTACGAGATCACCCGCACCGATTCCTCCTGCTGGGTGCACGATTTCGACCTCGAGCATCACGGCAAGGGCGCGGTCGAGCTCTCCGAAGTGCGCGAGAGCTTCATCGAAGCCTTCAAGAAGATCTGGTCCGGCGAAGCCGAATCCGATGCCTTCAACCGTCTGATCATCGGCTCTGGCCTGGATTGGCGTGAAGTGGCGATGCTGCGTGCCTATGCGCGCTATCTGAAGCAGATCCGCTTTGGTCTCTCCCAGGCCTACATCGCCAACGCGCTGGGCAGCCATCCGGACATCACCCGCGAGCTGGTGCAGCTGTTCAACCTGCGCTTCGACCCGCAGGGGCAGGGTGGCGAGGATGACGTCAGTGCCTGCCGCGAGCGCATCAATGGTCTGCTCGACCAGGTCTCCAGCCTGAACGACGACCGTCTGCTGCGTCGCTACGTCGATCTGATGATGGCCACGCTGCGCACCAACTTCTTCCAGCCGGCAGAAGATGGACAGGCCAAGGACTACATCAGCTTCAAGCTCGACACGCGCAGCATTCCCGACGTGCCGAAGCCGCGCCCGATGTTCGAGATCTTCGTCTACTCGCCGCGCGTCGAAGGTGTACACCTGCGTGGCGGCAAGGTCGCGCGTGGTGGTCTGCGCTGGTCTGACCGTCACGAAGATTTCCGCACCGAGGTGCTGGGTCTGGTCAAGGCACAGCAGGTCAAGAACGCGGTCATTGTGCCGGTCGGCGCCAAGGGCGGTTTCGTCTGCAAGCGCATGCCGGAAACCACCGACCGCGACGTGATCCAGAAGGAAGGTATCGCCTGCTACCAGATTTTCATCCGCGCACTGCTCGACATCACCGACAACCTGTCCGGTGGTGACGTGGTGGCTCCGACGGCCGTCGTGCGTTACGACGAAGACGACCCCTACATGGTCGTCGCGGCCGACAAGGGCACCGCGACCTTCTCCGACATCGCCAACGCCATCTCCAACGAGTACGGCTTCTGGCTGGGCGATGCCTTCGCCTCCGGTGGCGCCAATGGCTACGACCACAAGGGCATGGGCATCACCGCCAAGGGCGCCTGGGTCAGCGTGCAGCGTCACTTCCGCGAGATGGGCATCAACATCCAGGAAGACGAGTTCAGCGTGGTCGGTATCGGTGACATGGCCGGTGACGTCTTCGGCAACGGCATGCTGCTGTCCGAGAAGATCCGCCTGGTCGGTGCCTTCAACCACCGCAACATCTTCGTCGATCCGAACCCGGACACCGCGAAGAGCTTCGCCGAGCGCGAGCGTCTGTTCCGTCTGCCGCGTTCCAGCTGGGACGACTACGACAAGAGCCTGATCAGCGAAGGTGGCGGTCTGTTCTCGCGTGATGCCAAGACCATCGCCATCAGCCCGCAGATGAAGGAAGTCTTCGACATCAGCGAAGACCGTCTGGCACCCAACGAGCTGATCAACGCGATGCTCAAGGCGCAGGTCGACCTGATCTGGAACGGCGGTATCGGCACCTACGTGAAGGCTTCCAGCGAGACTCACGCCGAAGTCGGCGACAAGGCCAACGATGGCCTGCGCATCGACGGCCGAGAGCTGCGCTGCAAGGTGGTGGGCGAAGGCGGCAACCTGGGTCTGACCCAGCGTGGCCGCATGGAAGCCGCGGCCAAGCGTGGCGTGCGCGTCAATACCGACTTCATCGACAATGCCGGTGGCGTGAACTGCTCGGATCACGAGGTCAACATCAAGATCCTGCTGGACGACATCGTCGCCCGCGGTGACCTGACCGACAAGCAGCGCAACCAGCAGCTGGCCGAGATGACCGACGAAGTCGGCGAGCTGGTGATCAAGGACAACTATCGTCAGACCCAGGCACTGTCGCTCTCCGAGCAGCAGTCCAAGGAAGGCATGGGCGTCTTCCGTCGCTTCATCAATGAGCTGGAAGCGGCCGGCACCCTGGACCGTGAACTCGAGTTCCTGCCGTCCGATGAAGCGCTGATCGAGCGTTCCAACGCCGGTGAAGCCCTGACCCTGCCGGAACTGTCCGTGCTGGTCTCCTACGCCAAGAGTGACCTCAAGACCAGCTTGATCGCCTCTGACGTGCCGGATGACAGCTACGTGCAGCAGCACCTCGAGCGCGCCTTCCCGCGCGTGCTGATGGAGCGCTTCCCGGAAGAGATGTACCAGCACCGTCTGAAGCGTGAAATCGCCGCGACCCAGATCGCCAATGATCTGGTCGACCACATGGGCATCGCCTTCGTGCGTCGTCTGGAAGACACCACCGGTGCCGACAAGGCGGAAATCGCGCGTGCCTACATCGTGGCGCGTGACAGCTTCAATCTGGAAGCGCTGTGGACCCAGATCGAGGCCCTCGATCACCAGGTGCCGGCAGAATTGCAGTACCGCATGATGGGCGATCTGATGCGCCTGATGCGCCGTGCCACTCGCTGGTTCCTGCGTCAGCGCAGCTCCATGAGCGTCAAGGAATGCATCGGCCACTTCGCACCGCGTCTGGCCCAGCTTTCCGAGAGCATCGGTGAGCGCCTCAAGGGCGAAGCCCGTGAGAATTGGGAAGCGCGTCGCGACAGCTACGTCGAGGCAGGCGTGCCGGAGGCCCTGGCCAGCACCATCGCCGCGACCTCAAGCCTCTACGCAGGGCTTGGCATCATCGAGGCAGCCAAGGCGACTGGCGAGAAGATCAATCGCGTGGCAGAAGCCTTCTACGGCATCGGCCATCGTCTCGAGCTGCCGTGGGTCGGTGACAAGATCAACGGTCTTGAGGTACAGGACAGCTGGCAGGCGCAGGCCCGTGAAAGCTTCCGCGATGATCTGGATCGTCAGCAGCTGGCCCTGACCGTCAGCGTGCTCAAGCAGGACAATGCCCCGCGCGAGATCGATGAGCGTGTCGACAGCTGGATGGTCAGCCACGAAAGTCTGGTCAGCCGCTGGTGCTCACTGCTCGGCGAGATGAAGGGCGGTGCTCAGCTGAGCTTCCCGCTGTTCGCGGTCGCCCTGCGCGAGCTGGTCGATCTGGCCGAGTCCAAGCGCGAAGCCTGATGTGTTCGGCCTCGAATGCAGCATGAGGCTGACGCAAGCGGCGGGTAGCTGAAGACTCGCTGATGGAAGCCCTCACCATTGGTGAGGGCTTTTTCATGTCGGGCATGAATAAAAAAGTGATAGCTGGAGCTTGCGGTAAGGTAACTGTCGTCAGCTGTCTGGTATGCTGAATGGCGACCAGTGCACAGACTGATACAGGCCCTGATGGTAGGCCCCTTTTCTGTAGACCCTGTTTTCAGTCCTTGATCTTCAGACCCTCATTTCAAGTCTCGGAGTCGCTGCGGCGCTCGCTGGAGGCTTCTGTTTTCAAAGCATCAGTACAACAAGGCAGAGACACCATGTCACATCGTGCATTACCCCTCGCCTGCGCCCTCGCGCTCGGCCTGTCCACTCTGGCATCCCAGGCCGTGCTGGCCGATGGCAGCCCCGCTCAGCAGCGTGCAGAAGCAGCCGCTGGCAAGCTGGACATCTCCAAGTTCCTCAAGCCGCGCAGTGATGCCCACAGCCAGAACTTCCTGTTCGGCGGCACCAGCGTGCATCAGTTCACCATCAAGGAAGCCGGACGTTACGAAATCGATGGCGTCGCCAGTTTCGATGTGACCGACCCCTACACCATGAAAGCCACGCTCGAGAGTGAGCAGGGCGAGGTCGTGGCCACCGCAGAAGGTGACAGGGCCTCCAATGGCTTGACCATGAATACCGAGCTTGAGCCGGGCGTCTACAAACTGCGTGTGCGCGCCGACAAGTTGGGGGCTGGCAAGTCAGGCGGCAACACCTATGAAATCAACGTCGCAGGCCTGAGCGAGAGTGGCGAGAAGTTGAGTGCCGAGGAAAGCGGCATCGAGACCGGCAACGGCCTGGTCTTCCTGGACACCGATAGCGATGGCCGTCGTACTGCCTTCGTCGATGCCAACGATGAAGTCGCGACCATCAAGCCGGCCACCATTGCCGCCGCCGAACAGGCTGCCCGCGAGAAGAAGGCTGCCGAGACGGGCAATGCGGCGGCTGAAGGGGCTTCTGCCACAGGCGCCGCCACTGCTGCTACGGCAGCCGCGTCTGGAGCAGCCGAGACGTCTGCCGCGGCTGCCACGACCGCTGCTGCCACGGGTAGTGCAGCCGTGACGGAAGCCGAAGCGGAGCCGGATCGTCGTTTCGACGAGATCGTCACCGATGTGCGCATTCTCGAGAAGGGCGAGGTCATGACCTTCGATGTCGCGGATCGTGGCACCGTGACCATCGACAGCGAGACCTTCCCCGGCAGCGAAGGCACCTACAAGCTGCAGATGCGCCTGCTCGACGAGAACGGCAACACCGTCGCCAGCGACAAGGGCGAAGGCTTCCAGGGCGACTTCCACCTCAAGACCGTGCTGGAGCCGGGGCGTTACACCGTCTGGGTCAGCGGTCAGAAGTTCGGCTCCTCCATGCAGGGCGTCAACAACTACACCGTGCGGGTGCAGCAGCTCGACGTGAAGTGATCTGCAAGGGATGACCCCGACACTGTCGGGAGTGTCACCAGGGCGGCCCATCGGGTCGCCCTTTTTTGCTGCCCTGAGCATGAGCAATGGTGCCGGCCTTGGCGTGAGCGATGCTGTCGATGGCAGCGCGAGCAATTGTCTCGACAGCTGTGCGAGCGTTCCGGGCGCGCAGTGTCTGTCCCCGCGGGCTTCGGGTATACTTCGCGCCCAGCTATGCTGTCGTCACGACCCTGCCGCCCGCTGTCTGGAGATCATCATGTACTCGTTTGCTCGCTCGCTTCTTTTCAAGCTCGACCCGGAAACAGCTCATGGTGTGACGCTGAGTGCGCTGGACATGGCGCACCGCCTCGGCATGGCACGTGGTCTGGGCGGTGAAGCGCCGCGTGATCCGGTCTCGCTGATGGGGCTTGAGTTCCCCAATCGCGTTGGCCTGGCGGCAGGTCTCGACAAGAATGCCGATCACCTCGATGCGCTCGCCGCTCTGGGCTTCGGCTTCGTGGAGGTCGGCACGGTGACGCCGAAAGGGCAGGACGGCAATCCGAAGCCGCGTCTGTTCCGGCTGCCGGAGCATCAGGCGATCATCAATCGCATGGGCTTCAACAATGCCGGAGTCGAGCATCTGGTCGCGAAGGTCAAGGCCAGTCAGGCGCGTGGTGCCTCCGGTGTCGTGTTGGGGATCAACATCGGCAAGAACCTGACCACGGCGGTGGATGATGCACTGAGCGACTATCTGGTCTGCCTCGATGCCGTGCATGCGCATGCCGACTACATCACCGCCAATATCTCTTCGCCCAATACCCCGGGGCTACGTAACCTGCAGTTCGGCGACCATCTCAGCCAGCTGCTGGCCGGGCTTCGTCAACGTTGCGATCAGCTCGATGCCGAGCGCGGCAGGAAGGTGCCGCTGGTGATCAAGATCGCGCCTGATATGGACAGTGAAGAGATTCTGTTCGTGGCGCGGGCGTTGGCGAACAACGGCATCGATGGCGTCATCGCCACCAACACCACCATTGTGCGTACGGCGGTAGCGGGTAGTCCGCATGCGCAGGAGGCGGGCGGACTTTCCGGCGCACCGGTGCGTGAATCCTCCACCCGTGTGATTCGTGGCCTGCGTGAAGCGCTGCCGAACATGCCGATCATCGGTGTGGGCGGTATCACCGATGGCGAGAGTGCACGTGAGAAGATTGCCGCGGGGGCGGATCTGGTGCAGCTGTATTCCGGGCTGATCTACCGCGGCCCGGCTTTGGTCGGCGAGTGCGCGCGTGCACTGGAAAAGGCCGATACCCTGATCAAGGTGTGATCCGGACTTGGGCTTCGTCGCAGCGTGATGCTGGCATCCTTCGCTTACGGCGCTTCAAGAGAGGGCCGAGTGGGGAAGGGCAGACACAGAAAAGCCGCCTTCTGACAGCAGAAGGCGGCCTCGGTACCGGCGTGAATGATGATATGACAGCGGCAGGGAAGTGATGCGTGATCTGCCGTTGTCGTGTTGGCTGCCATGTCCAGCCAGCGTGCACGATGCGAAGCGCTTTTGCCGTCAGAAACGGCGGTTGGGGGTTGGCCCCTTGAGCTCATCGGGTGCGTGGATGGTTGAAGCAGGCCTGGAAAGAACCTGCTGATGCAGTCAAGGTGAACGTTTGCCCGAGTCGTGCTCCGCGCTGGACCGTCGTCCTCGCAGGCCGTCGCCTGCTGCGCCTCCTCTTCTGGAGCCATACCACGATTGAAACGACACGAGCGCCAACATCTCGGCCTTTCAGGAAGTGAAGCGAGTCGGCCCCATTGCCTACTGCGTCTCTTGCCTGTCAGTGCCGCGCGTCATCAAGATAGAAATAAGGCGTTACCTCCCTGGTGATTTGACGTGTCGCTGGGCGACTTCCGTGGGATTTTCCGGGTGATGTCGTCAAACCGACTCACCGTGAACACCTCGAGTCCTCTCTGTACGTGCCAGCCGACCCTGTAACTTGTCAGGCGCCGGTGGCGTGATGCCGGAGAATCCGCTTGGGCAGCGCATCAGGCTGCGTCGGCGGGGTGAAAGGCGCCAGGCGCCGTATTGCTAGTGTCATTCCGTGACGTGCCGCTTTCCTGAAATGGGATGACCTCCTGGTCGCGGATGATGAACCTTGGCGTCATGCGGTGCTCAGCTGAGCACCATGGGGTTCTTGTGGATGCCGGAGACGCCGGTCATTCCCGACCATTGGTCCCCGCGGCCTTCACGCCAGCCGCTCATCCAGAATTCACGTAGATTGACATCGATACTGGGACAATCATCACGGGAACGGCCGGTGACACCAGCCTTGTAGCCGTGAACATAGGCACGCTGAAAGCGATCACGTTTCTGTCTCTTCATGGATGACCTCTAAGTGAGAACCCATCGGCACTGTGTGTCAGTGATGGCGAAACGTACCCGGCGAGACCTTGTCTGGCCGCGGTTGTCCTGCCATTGGACATGCCGAGTGAGAGAGTTGGCCGATGCCCTGTCGGGCACTGCCGGCCTCGTGCATCATCACCTCGCGTCGTTGGCCATTCTTGTCGGAAAAGGTCACGAGTGTGAGATGATGGAAGGTCTTGCCTGTATATGCTCGAGCGTGATGGTGAAAAGGCGACTGCCTTGCCGCGCCGGAAGTCCGATCTCCTGAGCGGCACAGGTAGGCTGCCCGAATGAGGCTCATGTTCCTTGATCCTCGATTTCGCATGGCGTGCCACCTTTCCGAATTGCAGCTACACCTATAGTTTTTAGAACACTGCCTCTGGCTTGTCGACAGCCGTATAGGAATATCGCTAGTGCCAGAAGCCAACTCACAGGAATAAGTCCGGCACCTGCCGGTGAGAGATTCATGACTGATACGACCTCTGCGACTACACCCCGCGCGCCCAGCAACTCGCTCTCTACCTGGTTTGCGACCTGCCCGCGTGGCATCGAAACGCTGCTGGCCGATGAGCTGACGGCTCTGGGTGCCGAGGTGACTGGCACGACCGTCGCTGGCGTACACTTCAACGGTAGCCAGGAAACCGCCTACCGCACCATCCTGTGGTCGCGACTGGCCAACCGCATCATTCGTCTGCTCACTCGCGTGGGTGGCGTCGACACCGGCGAGCAGCTGCGCAAGGCGAGTGCGGGTGTCGATTGGGCGATGGAATTGCCGGATCGAGCCTCTATCGCCGTCGATTTCCATGGAACATGGAAAGACATTCGGCACACCTTCTTCGGTGCCCAGACCGTCAAGGACGGTATCGTCGAGGCGATGTTCGAGGAAGGCCGCAACAAGCCGACCGTCGATGGCAAGAATGCCGATCTGCGCATCTACGCGCACCTGCACAATGGCTACATCACCCTGGGCATCGACCTCGTGGGGCGCAGTCTGCACCAGCGTGGCTACCGTCCTGATCTCGCCCATGCGCCGCTGAAAGAGAACCTGGCGGCGGCCCTGCTGATGCGTGCCGACTGGCCGGCGCGTGCGGCGCGTGGCGAGAGCCTGGTCGATCCGATGTGCGGTTCCGGCACGCTGCTGATCGAGGCAGCCTTGATGGCCGCGGATATCGCGCCGCAGTCGCTGAATCAGGAGTTCGCCTGCCGCCACTGGGGGCGCCATGACGAGCGCATCTGGAAAGGCCTGTGGGAGGAGATGGAGCAGCGTGCCATTGCCGGACGCCGCAAGGTCACCGCGCGTCTGTTCGGTCGTGATCACAGCCCGCAGGCGATTTCTGCCGCGCGCTCCAACGCCATGCGTGCCGGCATTCCGGCACTGATCGAGCTGGAAGGCGCCTCCGTCGCCGAGCTGACCTGTCCCGAAGGCGCCACCACGGGCCTGGTGATGACCAACCCGCCCTACGGTGAGCGTCTAGGCGAGCTGCCGGCACTGGTGCCGCTCTACGCAAGCCTCGGTGAGCGCATGAAGCGTCACTTCGGCGGCTGGACACTTGGCATGTTCACCGGCAATCCGGATCTCGGCCACCGTCTCGGCCTGCGTGCGCATCGTCAGTACGCCTTCCGCAACGGCCAGCTCGACTGCAAGCTGTTGATGATCGATGTGGCGGCGCGTGAGCGTGCGGTCGACGAAGACAGCGTGGCGGAAGATGCCCGCAGTCAGCCCGCGCTGAGCGAGGGCGGCCAGATGTTCGCCAATCGCCTCAAGAAGAACCAGAAGTCACTGGCGCGTTGGCTCAAGCAGAGCGGAACCACCTGTTATCGCCTCTACGATGCCGACATGCCGGAGTACGCGCTGGCCATCGATATCTATGGCCGTCACGTGCACGTGCAGGAATACACGCCGCCCAAGTCCGTGGATGCCAGTCAGGCGCAGCGCCGCCTGATGGATGCACTGGCGGCGATTCCGCAGGTGCTGGGCTGCTCGCCCAACGATATCCATATCAAGCAACGCACCCGTCAGGCGGGCAAGGCGCAGTACACGCGTCAGGACAGCTCCGGTCAGCGTATCGAGGTGCAGGAAGGCGACGCCAGGCTGTGGGTGAATCTCAAGGACTACCTGGATACCGGCCTGTTCCTGGATCACCGTCCGGTGCGCAAGCTGCTGGGCAAGGAAGCGGACGGCAAGCGGGTGCTCAACCTGTTCTGCTATACCGCGACGGCCACCGTGCATGCGGTGCTGGGTGGCGCGAGTGAAAGCGTCAGCGTCGACATGTCCAATACCTATCTGGACTGGGGGCGCGAGAACTTCAAGCTCAATGGCATCAGCGAGAAACGCCACCAGCTGGTGCGTGCCGACTGCCTGAAGTGGCTGGAGCGCTCCCGCGAGGAGTTCGACCTGATCTTCCTCGATCCGCCGACCTTCTCCAACTCCAAGAAGATGGAAGGCACCCTGGATATCCAGCGTGATCACGCGCGCCTGATCGACCTGGCGATGGCCAGTCTGGCGCCGGGCGGCACGCTGATCTTCTCCAACAACCATCGTCGCTTCGTGATGGATGACAGCGTCAGCCAGCACCATGTGGTGGAAGACCTGTCGCGCAAGCTGTTGGACCCGGACTTCAAGCGTCGTCCGGATATCCACCACGTCTTCCGCATCCGTCGCGCCAGCGATGTGAAGGACTGAGCGATGGCCGGCGTCCCGCTGTGGCTTTACACCACGGCGGGCTGTCATCTGTGTGCCCGGCTGGAAGCCACGCTGCAGGCGCTGGGGGCGGATGTCACGCTCACGCGGGTCGAGATCGCCTTCGACGCGCAGCTGAGCGAGCGTTACGCGACGCGCATTCCTGTACTGGCAAGCGCATCGGGTGCGGAGTATTCTCTGGCCGATGGCGAAGAGGTGATGCCGAAGTGGTTGCGCGCGCAGGGCGTCGAAATGACGCCCCCAGCCGAGCGCGACTCAGCCACTGAGCCACAGGGCCCCACCCTGCGCAACGGGCGTCGTTTTCTGCGCTGAGCGGTGCAGACGTGTCGCTTGACGCTGGTGAAAAAAGACCGCCGCTACCTCAGGGTAGCGGCGGTCTTTTCGTGTCCTGCACCGTGCTGCGCGCTAACTCTCCAGCAGCGACATCTGGCGCATGGCGTCTTCGGCTTCCGGACTGTCGGCCGTGGCCTCCAGCACCTTGGTGTAGCCGCGTGAGGCCTGGATGTGGGCGAGGTCGCTGACCCAGGTCATGGCCTGCTCGTGGCTTTCGGCGAGATCGTGCTTCAATCCGCCGAACTGGGTGCCGATCTGGCCCCATGAGCGGCTGACGATCCAGTCGCCGAACATGTCCTGATGCACATGGACCAGAACGTAATCGTGGTGGCTTTCCCAGCGGATGATCACGCGTGACTCCCGAGGCGAAACGATGGTGGCTGGACTCAATCATGAGCTTGTGACGCCCGTTGCGTGCGCCTAAGATGGCACGGCGGCGGGCAAGCAAGCATACCATTGTAATCTTCACGTGCCTTGCGGCAAGGTGTGAAGTCACTCAGGCGCTCATGCTGGCCCGTGAACCCGCAGCGACACTCATTGCCACAGCAAGGAAAGGCAACAGATGCACATCATCGTGGACGATAACGTCCCTCTGGCAGAGGAATTCTTCTCCGAACTGGGAGAGGTGACCTGCATGCCGACTCGCGAGATCACCAATGCCGTCCTCAAGGACGTCGACATGCTGATCTGTCGCTCTACCTTGCGCGTGGATCAGGCGCTTCTGGAAGGAACGCGGGTGCGCTTCGTCGGCTCGCCGATCATCGGCACCGACCATGCCGATCTCGAATGGCTCGCGGCCAATGATATCCACTTCACCAACGCGCCGGGCTGCAATGCCGACTCGGTAGTGGATTATGTGCTGTCGTCGCTGTGGCATCTGGCCGAGCAGGAAGGGCTGGATCTGCAGCTGGACCGCCGCTTCGGTGTGGTCGGGGCCGGGCAGGTCGGGTCACGGCTGGTCAAGCGTCTCGAGTCGCTGGGCGCCGAGGTGCTGGTCTGCGATCCGCCGCGTGCCGCGCTTGAGGGTCAGAGCGATGAGCGCCCCGAGAAGTCCCGCTTCGTGGACCTCGATGAGCTGGTCGCCGAGTGTGATGTCATCTGCGTGCACACCCCGATGGTCACCGGTGGCGAGCACCCGACCCACCATCTGATCAATGCCGAGCGCATCCGCGCCATGAAGCCCGGCAGCGTGCTGCTGAGTGCCGGCCGCGGTGGCTGTGTCGATACCGCGGCGCTCAAGCAGCGCCTCAAGGAGCAGGCTGATCTGCTGACCGTGCTGGATGTGTGGGAAAACGAGCCGGATATCGATGCCGAGCTGGCCGCGCTGGTGGACATCGCCACGCCGCACATCGCCGGGCATAGCCTGGATGGCAAGATGCAGGGTACCGAGATCATCTATCAGCAGGCCTGTCGTCACTTCGGGCTGCCGGCGCGCCGCAAGCTGGGTCAGCTCAAGCCGGATCCGTGGCTGCGCAAGCTGGTGCTGACGGGCTGGGCGCCGCCGGAAGAGGCGCTCGGGCTCTGCGTGCGCGCCTGCTATGACGTGCGCCGCGATGCGCTGGGCCTGCGTCGCTATCAACGCCGTTTCGGCAATGCCGAAGGGTTCGTGGGTTATCGACGGGAATATCCGCTGCGCCGCGAGTTCTCCACGCTGCGCGTCGAGCTCAAGAAGAATGCCCGCGAACTGCGTGAGGTGCTGGAGGGCTTCGGCTTCTCCCGCGTCAAGCTGGTCAGCAAATGATCACGAGGTGATTCGCAAGGCCTCTGGAATGCCCCTGTCAGCTCTGCTGGCGGGGGCGTTCGCGTTGTGGAGGTCGCCTGGTGGACGACGACCTTGCCGCATGCGTGAATCCTTGACCGTTTCGGTCTTCGACCTTGGTCGATATAATGCGCCCCAGATCGTCTGGCGACACGCGCCGGGGCTGGTCTTGACGGCATGCCCCGCCTGACGCTGCGGCGTTGCTCCCCATTCTCCGTGTCTTCTGCCATGCCCGTCACCACGCGGCGTGTCGGCGTCCTCATTTCTTGAAGATGGTGTCTTGAATGCAACAACACCCTGATAACTCTGCTGAGGACAGCGGCTATCGTCCGCCTTCTCTGCTGGATGCTCTGATTCCCATCGTGCTGGTCATCGCCATGCTGGTGCTGGCGGTGGTGCTGTTCGGTGCCGATGCCTCCTGGGGGCCCAATCAGGTCGCGCTGCTGTCCGGTGCGATGATCGCGGGCCTGATCGGTCTCAAGAACGGCTATCGCTGGAGCGATATCGAAGAGGGGATCAACAAGGGCATCCAGATCTCGCTGGGCGCGATCCTGATTCTGCTGGCGGTCGGCGCGATGATCGGCACCTGGATTCTCGGCGGCACCGTGCCGGCGATGATCTACTACGGTCTGGACGTGATCGCGCCGCAGTACTTCTATGCCTCCGCTTGTCTGCTGTGCGCGCTGGTGGCGCTGTCGGTGGGCAGCTCGTGGACGGTCGCCGGTACCATCGGCATCGGTCTGATCGGTATCGCCGATGGCCTGGGGCTGTCCGAGGCGATCACCGCCGGCGCGGTGATTTCCGGGGCCTACTTCGGTGACAAGCTCTCTCCGCTGTCCGATACCACCAATCTGGCGCCGGCAGCCGCCGGTACCACGCTGTTCGCGCACATTCGCCATATGCTGTGGACCACCGTGCCCAGCATCCTGCTCGCGTTGGCAGGCTTTCTGTGGCTCGGTCACGACTCCGTCTCCAGCCTGCAGACGCCGGAACAGGTCGCCAATCTGCGTGCCCAGCTGGGCGAGCAGTTCAATATCGGCCTGCACCTGCTGATTCCCCTGCTGGTGCTGCTGGTGATGGCCGTGCGTCAGATGCCCGCCTTCCCGGCCATCTTCATCGGTGCGGCGCTGGGCGCCGTCTTCGCGGTCATCTTCCAGCCACAGGCGGTGATGGGGCTGGCAAGCGTCACGGACATGTCCACCGCCATGGCGCTGCTCAAGGGCGTGTGGATGTCGATGTTCGACGGCTATGTGTCTCACAGCGGTGATGAGGTGATCGACTCGCTGCTCTCCAAGGGTGGCATGAGCAGCATGCTCAACACCGTATGGCTGATTCTGTCGGCGATGACCTTCGGTGGCGTGATCGAGCGCCTCGGTCTGCTGGAGCGTCTGGTGCAGAGCCTTCTGGGCGCGACACGCAATGCCGGTTCGCTGGTCATCACCACGCTGGGCACCTGCCTGGCCTCCAATGTGGTGACCGGCGATCAGTACATCTCGGTCATCCTGCCGGGGCGCATGTATCGCGCCGAGTTCCGCCGCCGCCGCCTGGCGCCGGTCAACCTGTCACGCGCGCTGGAAGACTCCGGCACCATCACCTCACCGCTGATCCCCTGGAACAGCTGTGGCGCCTACATGGCGGCCACCCTGGGTGTCGCGACCTTGAGTTACCTGCCCTTTGCGCTGTTCAACCTGATCAATCTGGCGCTGGCGGTGGCCTATGCCATGATCGGCTTCAAGCTGGAGCGCCTTGAAGAGGGTGAGGGATCCGAAGGCGTGGAGCCGACGCCGCTGGCCGAGTCGCTGGTGCTGGATACGCCCCACGAGACCTCGGAGTCACGCTGACTCAGACCTGAGACATAAAGAGAAAAAGCCCGTCACGTGGTTCACGTGGCGGGCTTTTTTGCAGTCTGCAGGGGCCATTGAGGCTGTGCAGGATTGGCCGAGCTTACTTGTAGGCAGCGGCCTTGAGCGCGGCGATACGGTCATCCAGCGGCGGGTGGCTGGCGAACAGTTGCTCCATCAGCTTGCGGCTCTTGCCGGTGGTGATGGCGAAGGCGGTCATGGTGTCGGGCATCTGGTCCGGCAGCTCATGTTCCTGCTTGAGGCGAGCCAGGGCGTTGATCATCGAACCGCTGCCCGCGAGACTCGCGCCTGCGGCATCGGCACGGTATTCGCGCCAGCGCGAGAACCAGGCGACGATCATCGAGGCCACCAGGCCCAGCACCAGTTCAAGGACGAAGACCACGGCCATGTAGCCGAAGAAGCCCAGGCCGCCGCTGTTGTCATCTCGCTTCAAGAAGGCATCGATGGCATGCGCGGCAATGCGCGCGAAGAACATCACGAAGGTGTTCACCACGCCCTGGATCAGCGTCAGCGTCACCATGTCGCCGTTGGCCACGTGCCCGATCTCGTGCGCCAGCACGGCGCGCACTTCCTCGGGACGCATGCGATTGAGCAGGCCGGCCGAGACGGCGACCAGCGCATCATTGCGGTTCCAGCCGGTGGCGAAGGCATTGGATTGCTGCGCCGGGAAGATACCGACTTCCGGCATCTTGATGCCGGCGTCGCGGGCCAGTTCACCGACGGTGTCCAGCAGCCAGCGCTCGGTGTCGTTCTGCGGCTGTTCGATGATCACGGTGCCGGTCGAGGACTTGGCCATCGTCTTGGACAGGAACAGCGAGATCACGGAACCGGCCATGCCGATGATGAAGCAGAAGATCAGCAGCGCCGTGTAGTTGATGCCGTTGGCTTCCATGTAGCCATCGAAGCCCAGCAGGCGCAGCGTGACACTGGCCAGCAGCACCACCGCCAGGTTGGTGATCAGGAAAAGGGCTATCCGCATCATGGGGTCAGGTCTCCAATGCCAATATATCGGTAGGGCGCAATTATCTGCCCGCGATACTGACAGTGAGATGAATCACTGGCAGTGGCGCGGGCAGAATTTGCGTCGACGGTCTGCAAGGACGCTCTGCAAGGACGCTCTGCAAGGACAGCAAGGTATCACCACTGGAGGCGACCTGCGTAGCCCCTTGATCGCGGGGGCTGGGCCGACGTCAGGCCTTGCGACGTCGCGCCAGGAAGCGGCCGAGGCGTTCGATGGCTTCTTCCAGCTGGTCGGCGTAGGGCAGGGTGACGATGCGCAGGTGATCCGGATTCGGCCAGTTGAAGGCGGTGCCTTGCACCAGCAGCATCTTCTCTTCCAGCAACAGCTCCAGCACCATCTGCTGGTCGTCCTCGAAGGGATACATCTCCGGGTCGAGCCGCGGGAACATGTAGAGCGCGCCCTTGGGTTTCACGCAGCTGACGCCGGGAATCTCGTTGAGTTTCTTCCAGGCCGCGTCACGCTGGGCCAGCAGGCGTCCGCCCGGTAGGACCAGGTCATTGATCGACTGATAGCCGCCGAGCGCCGTCTGGATGGCGTGCTGCGCCGGGACGTTGGCACACAGGCGCATGCTGGCCAGCATGTCGAGGCCGGAGATGAAGTCGGCCGCCGGGCGCTTGTCGCCGGAGAGAATCATCCAGCCGGAGCGGAAGCCGGCGCAGCGATAGCTCTTGGACAGGCCGTTCATGGTCACGATCAGCAGATCATCGGCCAGCGCGCCGGTGGAGACGTGCTCGGTACCGTCATAGAGGATCTTGTCGTAGATCTCGTCAGAGAACACCACCAGACCGAATTCGCGCGCGACCTGGAGGATGTCCTTCACCACCGCGGGCGGGTAGACCGCGCCGGTCGGGTTGTTCGGATTGATCAGCACGATGCCCTTGGTGTGGCTGGTCACCTTGGCGCGGATATCCTCGATGGAGGGCGCCCAGTCCTGCGCCTCGTCACACAGATAGTGCACGGCGCGACCACCGGCCAGGTTGGCGGCAGCAGTCCATAGCGGGTAATCCGGCGCCGGTACCAGCAGCTCGTCGCCATCATCCAGCAGTGCCTGCATGGCCAGCACGATCAGCTCCGAGACGCCGTTGCCGACGTAGATGTCCTCGATCCCGACACCCTGGATATCCTTGCGCTGGCACTCCTGCATGATCGCCTTGCGCGCAGAGTAAAGCCCCTTGGAATCACAATAGCCCTGCGCGGTCGGCAGGTTGCGCATCACGTCCTGCAGAATCTCTTCCGGTGCCTCGAAGCCGAAGGGCGCCGGGTTGCCGATATTGAGCTTGAGAATGCGATGGCCCTCATCCTCGAGACGCTTGGCGTGTTCGAGAACCGGCCCGCGAATGTCATAGCAGACGTTGTCCAGCTTGTGTGACTTGCGAATTTCGCGGGGCTTTCTTTGCTCGGTATCCATGATGCTTTCCGTAGATCTCCGTCACGTAAGGTGTAGGGGCGAGCGTCCAGCATATCGCGCCGCTGGCCTGCCGCGCCACGGCCAAGGGCCAATAGCGTGGTTAAATTTGTGGTTTGAGATGTTCAGGCAGAAAAAAATCCCGCCAGAGGTTTTCTGGCGGGATTTTCAACTGGCATTCAAGCGTCTCCAGCGGGCGGGAGCCGGACGAGAGTCGCGTTAGCGCCTTGTTCTGGTAGCGTTATTCGCTCTCTTGCTCACGCGTTTCGGCTCCATCTTCCGTCTCGCCACTGGCTTCCGGCACCGGCTCGGCAGGAATGTCCGCCGGCGTTTCCAGCGTCAGGCGCCCGAGTTTGCCGTCGCGCAGCTCATGCAGCAGCACCTCGGCACCGCGGTGCAGATCGATGATGCCACCGGCACGCAGGCCACCGCGCTTGCTGGCGATCTCTTCCAGAATCGCGACCCCATTGAAGCCGGACAGCGCCATCAGATCGACCTTGCGTGGGCCATCACTCTCGACTCGCTCGGCGTCAGGGTTGGCGCTGTAGGCCGGCAGTGACTTCAGCTTGTAGCGTGCGGTCAGCTCCGTGGGATAGCGCTTGGCCAGCTCCGCCGCGACGATCACCGCCACATCGGTGTAATCGATGGCGGTGTCACGGATCGCGCCACTGCCAGCCAGACGATAGGCGCTGGCCTGGTCCTCGATCTTCGGCCACATCACTCCGGGGGTATCGATCAGGGCGATGCCACCGTCGATGCGAATCTTCTGCTGGCGCTTGGTGACGGCGGGCTCGTTGCCGGTCTTGGCGATCTTGCGACCCGCCAGGCCATTGATCAGCGTCGACTTGCCGACATTGGGGATGCCCATCACCATGACGCGCGCATCGCGATCGACGCGAATATGACCGGCCATCTCGCGGCACAGTCGCGGAATCTGCTTGAGGTCACGGGCCTCGAGCGTGGTGATCGCCAGTGCGCGGGTGTTGGGTAGGGCATCGAAATACTCGACCCATTCGCGGGTGCGTGCCGGGTCCGCCAGATCGGCGCGCGACAGCAGCTTGAGTACCGGCTTGTGGCGGGTCAGTTCGGACAGCACCGGATTGGTGCTGGAGTAGGGGAGGCGGGCATCGAGAACTTCGATGACCACGTCGATCTCGGGCAGCGCGTCCTTTATCTGACGGCGTGCCTTGTGCATATGTCCCGGATACCAGCCCAGCATGTCGGTTCTCTCCTGCCGTCAGGGGTATGACGGTTGTTCTGTCACCTCTGTCCTGCCTCCTTCTTCCCGCATGCCAGGGAAGGCGCTCATCCATCAAGGATGGCGCTACATGGCATGCGGGGGAGGAGGGGACGCGTATGGCGACGCATTCTATCAGAGGCGGCCTGGCCATGGAGGCGCGCTATCCGGTCGTCACTGCCCAGCGCCTCTATCGACTATCGATGTCCCGGGCGTCAGGCGCGTATCGGCTTGAAGCGCAACGCGACGGAGTTGATGCAGTAGCGCTGACCGGTGTCAGTCGGGCCATCCGGAAAGACGTGCCCCAGATGGGATTCGCAGCGGCGACAGCGCACTTCCACGCGACGCATGCCATGGCTGGTATCGAAGTGCTCCTCGACAGCGGCATCGGCATAAGGGCGGTCGAAGCTTGGCCAGCCACAGCCGGAATCGAACTTGGTGTCGTTGTCGAACAGCTTGGCGTCACAGGCGATGCAATGATAGGTACCCGGCGTCGGGCTGACTTCGTGATCGCCGGTGAAGGGGCGCTCGGTCCCTGCCTCGCGCGTTACCCGGTATTGTTCCGGCGTCAGTCGCTTGCGCCACTCCTCTTCACTGCGAATCAACTTGTCCTGAGTCTGCGGGTCTTGTTCGCTCATGGTCTTTTCTCTCTATCTATGCGTTTCTCGAATGCGTGCTCGTGCGAACCTGCAAGCAAGTTCTCCTGCGCGGCAATTCGAAAAGAGTGGCTGCCGGTCTTCACGCGAAACCCGGTACATACCCCCAGAATGCGGGCGTCAGGGCGTGACCACAAGCATGTGGTGGGTAGACTTGGCCAACGCCGGAAAAATCCTGTTGAAGCAGGGGGTTGACGAAGGGGGAGGGGCTTTGTAATATACGCGCCACCTCGACGAGGCAAGAACGTTACGTCCCATTCGTCTAGTGGTCCAGGACACCGCCCTTTCACGGCGGTAACAGGGGTTCGAACCCCCTATGGGACGCCACTTTCTTGCAGCGTAGAGATCGGAGTGCGGGAATAGCTCAGTGGTAGAGCACAACCTTGCCAAGGTTGGGGTCGCGAGTTCGAATCTCGTTTCCCGCTCCATTCGGAACAAGTGGTGTGACAAGGTCGCGAGCTGAACGTCAGCCCGGTCGAATCTCATCTCTCGCTCCAAAGGAAAAGGCAATGCGACAAGGTCGCGAGCTGGTTCGCCAGTCCGATCGAATCTCGTTTCCCGCTCCAGTGTGTCCCATTCGTCTAGTGGTCCAGGACACCGCCCTTTCACGGCGGTAACAGGGGTTCGAACCCCCTATGGGACGCCATCTTCGGTCTTGTGTGGTCGCATGATCTGCTTGTGTTGCGGGAATAGCTCAGTGGTAGAGCACAACCTTGCCAAGGTTGGGGTCGCGAGTTCGAATCTCGTTTCCCGCTCCATTCGGAACAAGTGGTGTGACAAGGTCGCGAGCTGAACGTCAGCCCGGTCGAATCTCATCTCTCGCTCCAGAGGAAAAGGCAATGCGATAAGGTCGCGAGCTGGTTCGCCAGTCCGATCGAATCTCGTTTCCCGCTCCAGTACGTCCCATTCGTCTAGTGGTCCAGGACACCGCCCTTTCACGGCGGTAACAGGGGTTCGAACCCCCTATGGGACGCCATGCAGAGCATGATGGTGTGGCAAGCCAGCAGTAAGACAGATGTCGTGAGCACAGGTTCATGACACCCGGTGCGGGAATAGCTCAGTGGTAGAGCACAACCTTGCCAAGGTTGGGGTCGCGAGTTCGAATCTCGTTTCCCGCTCCAGTAGGAAAAGGTAATGCGACAAGGTCGCGAGCTGGTTCGCCAGTCCGATCGAATCTCGTTTCCCGCTCCAGTACGTCCCATTCGTCTAGTGGTCCAGGACACCGCCCTTTCACGGCGGTAACAGGGGTTCGAACCCCCTATGGGACGCCATTCTGTTTGACGCCGCAGTTTTTGTGTTTCGACAGGCGGGAATAGCTCAGTGGTAGAGCACAACCTTGCCAAGGTTGGGGTCGCGAGTTCGAATCTCGTTTCCCGCTCCAGTCGAATGTGACGTTGCAAGCAAAAGCATGACATAGCAGTACACCATCGCCTGACAGACACGATCATCGTGTTACGTCACTGGCGATTTTTTTGTGCCTGAAATTCCTCTCCACCCTGTTCTGCGCCTCTCGCTGGTGCTGCCCCTGGCGTGATTTTCACCCTCTGCTTGTTTCCCGTGGCGCACTAATGCCTTTCTGCCGTGTGTCTGATGTGGCAGCGCCGAATGCGTTACCATGCGCATCCAATATCTTGCATCTGATTTTCATGTTCGCGGACTGCGAGAAACGGTGCCATCACTGTTGCGCAATTGTTCTCAGATGCGTCTTTTCTGCTGTGCTGGCTGACAGCGTCAATCGATTACAGGTGTCCGATGTCACGACCTGCCTTGTCTATCCGTGGCCTGACCAAGGTCTACGGCAACGGTTTTGAGGCGCTCAAGGGGATTGATCTTGACGTCCCCGAGGGCGATTTCTTCGCGCTGCTGGGCCCCAATGGGGCCGGCAAGTCCACGACCCTCGGCGTGGTGAGTTCGCTGGTGCAGAAGACCGCAGGCAAGGTCGAGATCTCGGGAATCGATATCGACAAGGACTTCTCGAAGGCCAAGTATCACCTCGGCGTCGTGCCGCAGGAGTTCAACTTCAATCAGTTCGAGAAGGTGCAGGACATCGTGATGACCCAGGCGGGTTATTACGGCATGCCGATGAAGGAAGCGCGCCCGCGTGCCGAGCGCCTGCTCAGGGATCTCGGGCTGTGGGACAAGCGCGACACCCCGTCACGCATGCTGTCCGGTGGCATGAAGCGCCGTCTGATGATTGCCCGTGCGTTGATCCACAAGCCGCGCCTGCTGATTCTCGATGAGCCGACCGCTGGCGTGGATATCGAATTGCGCCGCTCGATGTGGGAATTCATGCGCCGCATCAATCGGGAGGAGGGCACCACCATCATCCTCACCACGCATTACCTGGAAGAGGCTGAGAGCCTGTGCCGCAATATCGCCATCATCAACCATGGCGAGATCGTGCATAACACCAGCATGCGTGAGCTGCTCAAGGAGCTGGATGCGGAAACCTTCCTGCTCGACATTCGTGAGCCGCTGACCAAGGCGCCGGTGATTGCTGGGTTCGAGGTTTCCTTGAGTGACCCTCAGCAGCTGGCGCTCGCCGTGCGCAAGGGCCAGTCGATCAATACCGCCTTCGCGGCGCTGGATCGCGCTGGCATCACCGTGGTGTCGATGCGCAATCGTGCCAATCGCCTCGAGGAGCTGTTCGTCGACCTGGTCGAGCGTTCCAACGCCAAAAGCGGTATCGCCTCCAATGTCGCCAAGGAGATCACGCAGTGAACCCCCGTCAGCTATGGGTGGCTCTGGTCACCATCGTCGTCAAGGAAGTCCGCCGTTTCACGCGCATCTGGCCGCAGACGCTGTTGCCGCCTTCCATCACCATGACGCTCTATTTCGTCATCTTCGGCAATCTCATCGGCTCGCGCATCGGCACCATGGATGGCATCAGCTACATGGATTACATCGTGCCGGGGCTGATCATGATGTCGGTGATCACCAATTCGTATTCCAACGTGGCTTCGTCATTCTTCTCCAACAAGTTCCAGCGCAGCATCGAGGAGCTGATGGTCTCGCCGCTGCCATCGTGGATCATCCTGCTCGGCTACATCATCGGTGGCGCCGTGCGCGGGCTGGGGGTCGGCATCATCGTGACCGCCGTGGCCTTCCTGTTCACGGATCTCGACATCCATCACCCCTTCCTGACCATCATGGTCGTGGTGCTGACGGCGCTGCTGTTCTCCATCGGTGGCTTCATCAATGCGCTGTTCGCGCGCAAGTTCGATGACATCTCGATCATTCCGACCTTCGTGCTGACTCCGCTGACCTACCTGGGGGGCGTCTTCTATTCCATCCACATGCTGCCGGAATTCTGGCAGACGGTGTCGCTGGCCAACCCGATCCTCTACATGGTCAACACCTTCCGCTACGGCATTCTGGGCGTCTCGGACATTAGCGTCGGTCCGGCGATGGCGGCCATCGTGGCCTTCATCATCGGCCTGTTCGCCTTCGCGCTGTGGTTGCTTGAGCGTGGCAAGGGCATCCGCAGCTGAAGATGTCGCCCAGACGATGATGGTAAGATGCGCGCTATCGCGCCAGTGCATGCAACGCCGGCTTCTGCCGGCGTTCTGCTGTCTGCGCCCCTGATATCGATGCGTTATTGGCCTATTTCACAGGAGTGCTGTCATGGCTCACCCCACTGCCGTCAACGTGCCCGACGAGGCACGCCCCGAGACCCTCAAGGATGCCCCGCTCGGGCGAGAGTCCGCCTATCCCGAGCACTACGATGCTAGCCTGCTGTTTCCCATCGCGCGGGCAGCCAATCGTGGCCCCATTGGCATCGATGACGCGGCGCTGCCGTTCGTCGGTGAGGATGAGTGGCATGCCTTTGAAGTCTCCTGGCTAGATGAGGCTGGCAAGCCATGGGTGCGCGTGGCACGCTTCCGCCTGCCGGCAGCTTCGCCGAACCTGATCGAATCCAAGTCCTGGAAGCTCTATCTCAACAGTCTCAATCAGAGCCGTTTCCCCGATCAGGCGGCGGTGCAGGCAACGCTGGAGCGTGACCTCGCCGCCGCGGCCGGTGCGCCGGTCGAGGTGCGTCTGCTGGAGCTGGACGATAGCGAGCTGGACGTCGGGCGTCTGCCGGGAGAGTGCCTCGATGACTTGCCGATCAGCGTCGAGCACTACACGCCGTCGCCGGAGGTGCTCAGCGCCGATGCCGCCGACATCGTCAGCGAAGACCTGCACAGCCACCTGCTCAAGTCCAATTGCCCGGTCACCGGCCAGCCGGACTGGGGTAGCGTGTGGATCCATTATCGCGGCCCGCGTATCGATCGCGAGCGCCTGCTGGCCTATCTGATCAGCTATCGCCAGCACCAGGATTTCCATGAGCACTGCGTCGAGCACCTCTTCGTCGACCTGATGGCGCGCGTGAAGCCCGAGTCTCTGCTGGTGATGGCGCGCTACGTGCGGCGTGGCGGCCTGGATATCAGCCCGTGGCGTGCCACGCCAGATCTCGAGGCCGAGGCCCGCGCCAGCCTGCCGCTGCGTCTCTCGCGTCAGTAGTTCTCTCTATGCTCATGTCGTCTGATCGGCTTGCCAATCAGGCAGATAGCAGCGAGTGATGAGACGGCATACCGGCGACATGCTAGTGTGAGAATCATTCTTATCTTAAGTCTGTGACAGGAGAGACGATGGACGCGCTGACGTTACTGCATGAACGCAATTCCATGGGCAAGTTGATGGCGCCGGCCCCGAGCGCTGAGCAGATGGAGGCCATCTACCAGGCCGCCCTGCGCGCGCCGGACCACGCCGAGCTGACGCCCTGGCGCTTCATCGAATTCACGGGCAGCGGGCTTGAGCGCCTCGGCGAGCTGTTCGCCGAAGCGGAGCGCAACAAGTCGCCGGCGGGTGACGAGACCGCCCAGGCCGCCGCCAGCAAGAAGCCGCTGCGTGCGCCGATGGTGATCGCGGTGATCGCCAGGGTCACGCCGGACCACCCCAAGGTGCCGCGTGTCGAGCAGGTGGTCAGCGCCGGCTGTGCCGCCCACGCCATGCTGTATGCCGCTCAGGCCCAGGGGCTCGGTGGCATGTGGCGCACCGGCGGCTACGCCTTTGACCCCATCGTGCACGCAGGGCTGGGCATGGGCGAGCAGGATGAGCTGGTCGGCTTCCTTTATCTCGGCACTCCGGGCGGACGCCTCAAGCCATTGCCGAACCGCAAAAGTGCCGACTTCGTCGAACGCTGGCAGTGAGGCGCTGAATGAACGAGCAGTTGCGCTCGAGTGGTGAAGCCTGGCCACCGTTGCCCCTGCCGCGTGATGCGCAGGGGCAGCCGGGCAGTCTCGCAGCGCCGGTCAGCGACGACCTGTCACGGTTCCGTGATTGGCTGAGTCAGGCGATCCCGCTGGCCGCCCATCTGGGGCTTGTCGAGATGCAGTGGTCAGAGCCCGAGCGTGCAACGGGGCAGCTGAGCTGGCACCTGCGTCTGCCGCCCAATCTCAATGACAAGGGCACTGCCTTCGGCGGCGCCATGAGTCTCGAGGCGACCCTGTGTGGCTGGAGCTGGCTGACGCTCTGGCTGCGTGCCCGCGGTATCCAGCGCGATATCGTGGTGTCGCAGGCCAGTCAGCGGTTTCTGGCCCCGGTCAGTGGCGACTATCACATCATCTGCGCGCCGGATGACATGGCAGCGCTGGACGAGGTGGGCGAGCGCCTGACGGCAGGGCGGCGAGCGCGACTGTCGCTGACCCAGCAGCTGTGGTGTCAGGCCGAAGGGCAGTCCGCTCCGCGACTGTGTTTCGAGGCCCGTGGTGATTACGTGGTGCTGGGGCCGTGACGATGAGCACGCCCTTGGGCCAGTGCGCGGGTTGAGAGCACAGGGTGCAAGCGTAGGGTGAGGGCGCAGGGTCAGTGAGCAGAGTGAGACGCTGACGCTATCTATCTGAAAGTTTTTGGAAAAAAGGCTTGCGCCACTCGAAGGTTATCGATAATATACGCCGCGTTCTCAAGGGAAACACGACGCAGTCGGGTGACCAATGAGAGCACTGATCTGGAGGGGTGTCCGAGTGGTCGAAGGAGCACGCCTGGAAAGTGTGTAAGTCGAAAGGCTTCGAGGGTTCGAATCCCTCCTCCTCCACCAGATTCAGAAAAGCCCGCATCTCACGATGCGGGCTTTTCGCGTTTCTGAGGGATGGTCTGTCGCTTGCCTCTCATTCAGCGGCGTCTGAGCCGCTTGTCTTCCTTTAATCCGCTCTCATCTATTCCGCTCTCATCGCGCGCGCCAGCATGTCCGCCATGGGTTTGCCGATATAGCTGGCAAAGCTGCGCTCGCCAGTACGGATCATCACTTCCGCCGGCATGCCGGAAAGCAGACGCATGCTGTCCGTCATGTCGCCTTTGCCGGCTTCGGTGACACGAATCCGTGCCTTGTAGTAGCGCGCTCGGGTCGCTTCATCCTCGAAGCTGTTGGCGCTCAGGTGGGTCACCTCACCATCGATGATGTTGGACAGGCGCTGGTTGAACGCGCTGAAGCGGATTTCCGCCGGCTGACCAAGGTAGAGGTGGTCGATGTCGTGGTCCGGGACCCTTGCCTCGACGATGAAACCATCGCCGGCGGGCACGATATCGAGCAGGGGGTCGCCGCTGCGTATCACCGCCCCCAGCGTATGCACCTTGAGCCCGACCACGGTGCCGGCAACCGGGGCGATGACCTTGGTGCGCCTCAGATTGTCATTGAGCGCGACCAGCCGCTCTTCCGCATCGGTGACTTCGGCCTGCACCTGACGCAGGGACTCGCCGATCTGCTGCTGGAATTCCTGCAGGCGAATCTGTTTCTGCAGCTCGTTCTCGCTGATCTGCGAGCGCAGGCGCGCGACCTCGGCAAACTGGCCCGCGTTGTCGCTCTGGTATTCGAGGCTCTCGCGCTCCATTTCCCGCAGACGCTGATTGTTGATCAACCCGTTGCGAAACAGCTTGCGATGGTTGGCAACGTCATCATTGAGTGAGTTGATGCGTCGTCGCGTGATGGCCTGGGTATTCTCGAGGCCTGAAATCTGCTCGTTCATCTGCACGATCTGCTCATCCAGCGCCGCCATGGCACCGTTCAAGGATTGGCGGCGGACCTCGAACAGACGCTGCTGGACTTCGAGGACTTCCTGCACCCGCGGATTGGTCGAACTGACCAGCGAATCGGGGAAGTCCAGGCTGTCGGCATTGCTGTATTCCGCCAGCAGACGAATCTCACTGGCTCTGGAGATCAGATATTCGGCTTCGACGATCTTCTGCTGCGAGCGTGCCTGGGTATCGTCGAAAACGATCAGCACATCACCGGCCTCGACATGATCGCCATCCTCGACCTCGATCGATTCGACGATACCGCCCTCGAGGTGCTGAACCGTCTTGGTGAAGCTTTCCACCGATACGGAGCCCGGTGCGACGACGGAAATGGCCAGGTTCGCCATTACCGACCAGCTGCCGAATCCGCCCACCGCGACCAGCAGCACGGCCAGACCGAGGCGTCGATAGCCATGATCGCGCAGCGGCACGTCACTCTCGGCACTGGTATTGCCGGATGTGGAGTGGGTCATGAGGCGCTCTCCTCGCCGCCTTCATGGCGGCCTCTGGCACTGGGCTTGAGCTTGGTGACGCGCTGGATGCCTGTCGATCGGGCCTGATGCCCGTTGCCTGCCACGGCACGCGCAACGGAGGGCTCACGCGTCGGCGCGGCCAGTGACACCACCTGGCCGTCATTGAGTACGAGAATGCGATCGACCTGCTGCAGCAGGCGCTGGCGGTGAGTGATGATCAATGCCGTGGTGCCTTCGCGACGCAGACGCATCAGGCATTCGGCCAGTGCCTGTTCACCGCTGGCATCCAGATTGGCGTCAGGTTCATCGAGTACCACCAGCACCGGTTTGCCGTAGAGGGCTCGGGCCAGGCCGATTCGTTGGCGCTGACCCGCGGAGAGGGCGGCGCCGCCATGCGATAGCCAGGTGTCATAGCCCTGGGGGAGTCGCAGGATCATCTCGTGCACCCCGGCGCTCTGTGCGGCTTGCACCACGAGTTGCGCATCGACTTCCTGGAAGCGAGCGATGTTCTCGGCAATGGAGCCATCGAACAACTCGATGTCCTGGGGCAGATAGCCGAGGTGAGGCCCAAGCGCGGTTCTCTTCCACTGGGAGATGTCCGCGCCATCGAGTCGCACGCAACCCAGCTGCACCGGCCACAGCCCCAGCACCACTCGCGCGAGGGACGACTTGCCTGAAGCGCTGGGGCCCACCACGGCAATGTGCTCGCCCTTGGCGAGTGTCAGGTTGATGTCCTTGAGGGTCGGCAGGCGCTCGCCTGGCGGGGCGGCGTTGACCGCCTCGAGCTTCAATCGGCCCTTGGGGATCGGCAGCGGCATGGAAGGTGCCTCGGCTGGCACGGCCTCAAGCAACTCCTCCAGACGGGCGCGTGCGGTTCTGGCACCGCTGAAGCCTTTCCAGCCATTGATCATCTGATCGATCGGCGCCAGCGCACGCCCCATCAGAATCGAGCCGGCAATCATCATGCCCGGTGTCAGGTCACCGGCCAGCACCAGATAGGCGCCCAGCCCGAGAATCAACGACTGGAACATCAGGCGCAGGATCTTGGAGGTGTTGGTCAAGAGGCCCGCGCGGTCGCTGGCTTTGGACTGCAATGCCAGATATTCCCGATGGCGTGCCGCCCAGCGCCCCTGAATGCCGGGCAGCATGCCCATGGCGTGCAGCACTTCGGCGTTGCGCAGATTGCTGTTGGCAAGATCCTGGGACAGGACGTGCTGTCCGTTGGCATCGGCCAGCAGCTGTCTGGTCGTCTTCTCATTGATCAAGGCGATGATGGCCAGCACGAGACCCGCGCCCAGGGCAAACAGGCCAAACCACGGGTGAAACAGTGCCAGTACGGCGATATATACCGGCACCCAGGGGGCATCGAAAAACGCGAACAGGCCATTGCCGGACAGGAATTGGCGCAGGGTAGTGAGGTCATTCAGCGGTTGCGCGGATGGCTTGCCCGGGGTGGTCAACGAGCGCTTGAACATGGCGCCATAGAGCCGAGGGCTGAGCAGTACATCCAGACGATTGCCGACCCGCACAAGGATTCTGGAACGCACCAGTTCCAGCGCGCCCATCACCATGAACAGGAACACGACCACCAGAGTCAGCATCAGCAGCGTTTCCTGGCTGCGTGTCGTGATGACGCGATCATAGACCTGCAGCATGTAGAGCGGAGGCACCAGCATCAGCAGGTTGATGAAAAGACTGAAGAGACCGACGTAGACGAAGCTTCGCCGGCAATGGTTCAGGACCTTTTGCAGGTCATTGCCTTCCTGAGGGGTGGCCATGATCTCGTTCCCTAGCGTCATTGTTGTTCTTTTTATCCAGTTCACCGTTGTCGACGGCTGCTCTGCGCCTGGATCTTTTCATGATGAGCTGTCTGGCGATGGAATGAACCGTATTGCCCAGCAAGTTATATTGGTTATCTGTTTATTAGATTTTTGTGTTTTATTTTTCAGATAGCCTATTGAAATATTACGTCTGAATAGGTGACTGGCAAGTGAATGTTTCGATGATCATGAAAAATTTTCCAGGGTTTTATATTATTGGTTTTTGCTGTTCATTTTGCTCATCTCTTAACCTATAAATCCACCTGATTCGCACCTTTATAAAAGTATGTGGCCTCTAGTTTTTTGATGGATCAAATCTTTTGGTGCTCGGTATTGTTTTTCTCCTCATCTGGCGCATGACAAGAGCTCAAAGAAATCATTTTTTATTATTTTAGATTGCTATGATGTTGTTTTTACTGGGCTTGTTTTATTTCTCTGGACCTTTGCATATTGCCATTCCAGGTGAGGTGTCAAAAACCTCTTGTCTTGCCATAGGCCACGTCTAGACTCGTTTTTGACGGGTTGAAGGGGATTTGCCGGTCATTTTCGCAAGCATCGGGATAGCGTTGGAGTTTAGACAACACGGGAGTTCAGCTCCGGTGTGGGGGAGTCATGTCATGAGGTTTCAAGATGGCGTAGCGGATTCGCCACGATAATAATATTCAGGGGGTAAGGAAAATGTATTCCATGTCATTCGTATCCAGCCGTCATGATTTCAGCAAAGGACGTCTCCGCAACGGCGATCGTCTGGAAGAAAACGCTTTCCAGAGTCACGATATCAATGTCACGCCGTTTCCCTCGACTTGGGGAGATTCGATCATGGCAGTGCGAATGACCCTGGAAGATGCCCAGAATCGATTGTCGGTATTTGAGCGTTTCGAGCGTCCCTTTGTCTTCGATCATCTGCCTGCCCCCATGTCCGGCAAGCTCAAGATGATGATCGAAGCATTGGATGACGCGGGCGAGGTACTGCCCGGGTCTGGTGAGCAGTTCGGCTTCGAGATCGAAGCCCCCGATGTCGTCGTCGAGGAGGTGAGCGAGCTGGGCGGCACGCCACAAGATGTCATGGAGGATGCGCCTCCGGCTGACCCCGGTGAGGCCCTGGCCCTCCAGAGCGAGGATGTCATCGGCGAGCCCATCGCTCAGGAAGACCCGCTTGCCCAGGCGCTGCTGGCCAGTGATGACGAACCTGCCGCAGGCGCCGAGCCTGCGCTTCTGGCCGAGCCCGCGCCTCTGGCAATGGCGGCGCTCATTGCGCCGGAAAGCTTTGCTACCCTGCGCATCGAGGCGGAAGACCTCACGGACTCGGACGGTGATGGCAATCTTGCCTCCCTGAGTGGCACCGGTATCGAGGTGGTGTCGGGAGTGCAGAGCCCCCTCAATACCGAGAATGCCTCAGGCAGTGCCTATGTGGACTTCGCCGCCGCGACCGGCGAGACGCTGACCTTCAGCTTCAGCGTTGCCGAGGCCGGCGAGTATGAACTCGCCCTAGGGTATGCGCTTAGCCAGAATGGCGACGGGTCTGATCGTAACCGCCCTCTGCGCCTGGACGTCAACGGCGAGCTTCAGGATCGAATGTTTGACCTGCCGAGCACGACCCTGACCGGCGACGCCACTGATTTCAGTGAGTTTGGTGAGCGTACCATTCGCGTTCAGCTGCAGGCAGGTGAGAACACGGTGTCGTTCACCTCCAACGGTGCCAGTGGCCCCAACGTCGACTATCTGGAAGTGCGTGCGCCGGACCCGGACGTCTACGTCATCCAGGGCGAGGATCTCGCCATCGGCCCGACGTCTGATGTCGCCGATGCTGGCACCAATCGCGTGGTGACGGTCGACAACATCGCCAGTTTCACCAATGGCGGGGAAACCTTCCGGGTCGGGGCCGAAGGGGCCAGCTATCTCGATTGGGCATCGGGCAATGCCGAGGCCTACGGAGAATTCACCCTTGAAGTGGCTACCGCCGGCACGTACAGCGTTACCGTGACCTACGCGTCCAGCTCCCCGCGCCCCATTGGTCTCTTTCTGGTCGATGACGACACGCCAAGTCAGGTCGGCACCTTCCAGTTCGCAGCGGTAGAGGCGCCGGACTACTACCCCGATGATGTCGATGATGTGCCCGCGGGCAACCAGCCAGGCAATGGCGGGCCTTCCGCGTGGGAGGGTTGGAGCACCGAGACGCTGGAAATCACGCTTGCCGCCGGCAGCAATACCCTGCGTCTGGGCGGCGCGACCAATGGCCCGAATATCGACAAGATCGAGGTGGCGCTACTGGAAGCTGACGAGGTAGATCCTGTCGATCCGGTGATTGCGCCAGTGGTGGTGCAAGCCGAGGACGCCGCACTGGGCGCCGACAACGGGGCCGCCACCTTGGTGCGTGACGCCGCGAACCCCGAGGCCGGTGGCTTTGTCGGACTGCGCCCGGACTTTTCCGGCACCGGTTACGTGGATTTCGGCAGTGCGCCGGGTGACAGCCTGACCTTCACCGTCAATGTGGCCGAGGCGGGTGACTACGACCTCAACTTCCGCTATGCCAGCAATGGTGCGCGTCCGCTGGATCTGTCGATCAACGCAGGCGAGCCCACCGCGCTTGCCTTTGTCGCGACGGACCCCAACGCCACCAACGTCGACCCTGAAGGCTTCGATGTCTGGGAGTACCAGACCCTGACGACGCGACTGGAAGCCGGCGACAACACCATTACCCTGGCGATTCCGCAAGGGCGCAACAATGGCCCCAATGTTGATCGCCTGGAGGTCACCACCGCGGGCACGGGGCCGATAGGGGACGTCGTGGCGGATGACGATGCCTCTGTGCTGGCCTTTGCCGCGGTGGAGCCCCTGCTCAATGGCGCGACCGTCGGCGAAGCCGGCTTCAGCGTCACCGGGCTTGATGCCGACATCACCTTCGTCGGCGTGACCTTCGATGAGGGCGTCACGGTCCAGGAGGTGGTGCCGACGTCGGAAGGCAGCTTCACGCTGGATCTGTCGGGCTTCGCCGATGGCGACCTGTCGGTCACGCTGATCGCCATGGATGCCTGGGGCAACCGTGCTGAACAGAGCGTGGCGCTGACGCTGGATACCACCGCCGATGAGGGGGGCGACCTGGCCCTTGCAGGCCCGGAAGAGGCCATCGAATCGGCCGACAGTGCCAGTGTGGTGTTCAGTGTCGTGGGAATCGATGCTGGCTCGACTCTCGAGATCAGCTTCGACGGCGGCGTGACCCGTCAGTCGGTCGTCAGCGATGGGGATACCCTGACGGTCGATCTCTCGGCGCAGGCCCCGGGCGATATCACCGTGACCTTGATCGTGACGGATGCTGCGGGCAACGAGGCGAGTGCCACGGATACGGTAACGCTGGCCGCCGTTGGTGCCGAGAGCCTCGCCGTCAGCTTCGATGACGCTACCCTCAGCGCCTACAACGCCACCCAGGACAACCCGTCCGTCGGCACGGGGGCGGTGGTGGAAGACGACGGCGGCACCCTGACGCTGACCGATAACGTCTGGAAACGGGCGGCTCTGCCCAGTGACTACACGATCACCGATGCCACCCTCCTGACGGTGGACGTGGCCATCTCCGGCTCGCCGGTGCCCGAGATCGTCGCTATCGGCTTCGATGCGGACTCCAACCCCTTCAATGGCGGCAACAGCGTCTACCAGCTTGGCGGTACCCAGACCCAGGGCGGCTTCGTCGATCTGCGAGGCCAGGGGGTCGACAACGGTGATGGCACCTTGCGCTTCATCATCGACCTGTCAGCGCATGCGGGCACCACCCTCGAGTCTCTCGTCTTCGTCAATGACGACGATGCGGGTGCCAAGGGCAGCACGAGCTTCAGCGCCGTCAGCCTGTCGGAAGCCGACACCGGCGACACCAACAGCGCACCGCGCGTGGTGGGCGGTGGCATCGCCGACCTGAGTCTCGACGAAGGCGCGAATCTCGAAGTCGATCTGCCCTTCGTCGATGACGATGGCGACGACCTCACCTACAGCTTCCTGGTCACCGATGGCGATGGTCAACCCGTCAGCGCTCCGGGGCTGAGTGTCAGCGACAATGTGCTGTCCGGAAGCCTCGCGGGCCTGGCGCCGGGCAGTTACACCGTGACGGTGACCGCCGATGATGGCACCACCAGCACCGACACCGACTTTGCCCTGACGCTCGAGAACGTCAACGACGCGCCGATGGCCGAGCCCGTCGCCCTCGAACCTTACTTCGGAGAAGTGGGCGAAGACTTCCTCCAGATTCCGCTGTCGGACTTCGCAGCGCTGTTCTCCGATGCCGATGGCGATAGCCTGATATTGACGGCCGAGGACCTGCCGGCCGGGCTCGAGGTGGTCGATGGCATCATCCAGGGCACGCCCAGCCAGGGCGGCACCTTCGATGTCATCGTGCGGGCCACCGACCCGGGCGGTCTGTCAGCGACCCAGACGCTCAGTTTCATCATCGAAGGCACCCAGGTCGGCGATAGCATCACGATCGAGGCGGAAGACTTCACGGATCTCGATGCCAGCAATCTGATCGTCACCGGCAGCGCGTCCGCGTCCAATGAACAGCTGATTCGTCTGACCAGCAATGCGCCGGCCACGATTGGCACCGACCTTGCGGCGGGCGGCGTGGAGCCCGGCTGGTACATCGCGCGGCTTTACGTGTTCGATGAAACCGACGGTGAAGGCACCTTGACCCTGACCATCGGTGACACCGTGCTTGAAGCGCGCAACACGACAACCGACAGCCTGAGTGCTGACGTGGTGTTGAATGACGACTTCGGCACCTTCGTCGGCAGTGGCGCGCGCGGCAACGCAGGCCAGAGCGGTAACCGCAAGGAAATCGTCTTCGAGACACCCTTCGAGGTGACCGCCGGTGATCTGGCGAGTCTCGAGCTGATGGGGGCCGGTGGCGAATTGATGCGAATCGATTCGCTGGTCTTCGAACGTATCGATGAGCCGGTCAATGGCGCGCCGACCCTTGAAGGGCTGGAAGAGAGCCTGAGTGTCGACGAGAACGGCACTGCCGTGGCCAGCCTGATACTGGATGACCCGGACGGTGACGACCTGACCGTGACGCTGTCCGGTGCCGATGCGGCGCTGTTCCGCTATGACGAGGTGAGCCAGGGCATCGCCTTCATCACTCCGCCGGACGCGGAGCTCGCCGCCGACAGCGATGAAGACGGCGTCTACGAGTTGACCGTGACGGTGTCCGATGGCGAGGACAGCGTGTCACAGGACACTCTGATCACCGTGGCTGATCTCAATGAGAGCATCGCCATCACCCAGACCGAGTTTGCGGTAGACGAGAATCTGACCGAGATAGGCGCGATTCCCCTCGTCGATGAGGATGGTGTGGCCCTTGGCCTCGACGCCCCGGTATTCGCCATCACCGGCGGGGTCGATGCTCCGCTGTTCAGCATCGACCCGAGCACCGGCGTGCTGAGCTTCACCAGCCCCCGCGATTTCGAGCTGGCGGTCGATGATGACGAGGACGGCGTCTATGAAGTCGAAGTCAGCGTCACAGATGGCGAGCTTTCCACCACCGAGCAGCTCTCGGTCACCGTCAATGACGTCGACGAAGCGCCTTTCTCGGCCCTGAGTCTGCAGGCCGAGGACGGGGTGGTCGAGAGCTTCGATACCGATGCCAACGCCACCGACACCCAGGTCCGTGATCCGGACAACCCCGAGCCGAATCAGCCCACCGGCCTGCGCCCGGGCTTCACCGGCAGCGGCTATCTGGACTTCGGAGATACCTCGGGAGACAACGTCAGCTGGCAGATCGACGTGGCTCAGGCCGGTCAGTACGACATCAGCGTGCGTTACGCCAGCAACACCGATCGTCCGCTGGATCTGGTGATCAACGGCGGTGACCCGCTCGCCCTGGCCATGATCAGTACCGACCCGGATGGTGCCGGTAGTGAGGAGGGCTTCGACCACTGGCTGTTCGAGACCGTCACCGTCACCCTGGCGGCGGGCAGCAATTCCATCGCCCTGGCGATCCCGGCGGGTGCCAACACCGGCCCCAACATCGATCGCATCGAAGTGACCGCGGCAGGCAGCGGCCCGATCCCGGAGGATGTCAGTGCCGATGAGGATGGAAATCTTGCCATTGTCGCCGCTGACGGGACGCTTGATGCCAGCCAGCTGGCGGCGGCCGTCTTCAACGTCTCCGGCATCGATGACGACGTGACCACTATCGCCGTGTCCTTCGATGGTGGCGCGACCCGCAGTGAGGTGATACCGGATGTCGATGGCAACATCACCCTGGACCTGAGCGGCCTGCTTGATGATCAGAGTGGCGATCTTGTCGTCTCGTTGTTCGTCACCGACGCCGCCGGCAACGAAGCCAGCGCCAGCGAGGTGGTCAGCTTCGAGGACGCAGGCGTGGTAGTGGCGCCGATCACCCTGCAGGCGGAAGACGCCGATATCGTCGATGTGGGCGGTAGTGCGATAGGCGAGGAGACGCGGGTGGTCGATGCCGACAATCCCGATGACTTCGGCAACCATCGCCCGGATGCGGTGGGTGATGCCTATGTGGACTTCGGCTCCAATCCCGGCGACCAGATCACCTTCAACGTCAACGCGCTGGAGGCCGGTAGCTACACCGCCACCGTGCGCTTCGCCAACGGCGGCAATGCAGCGCGGCCGCTGGATCTGACCGTCAATGGCACTGATCAAGGCCAGCTCGCCTTCCCCAACGCCACCGGTACGGATGCCTGGGATCAGTGGCAGACGCTGGAGGTCGAGGTGGCGCTTGCCGAGGGTGCCAATACCTTCACCCTGACCATGCCTGCCGGTGCCACCGGCGGGCCCAATATCGACCAGGTGGTATTCGACTTCAATGAGTCCGACGTCGGCTCCCCGGCGTTCAACTTCGCCATCGAGGGTGAGGCGTTGACCATCGTCGATGTCGATGGCGACACCCAGGTGCGTGATGCCGACAACCCGGAAACCAACACTGCAGCGGGTCCTGATGGACTGTGGAATGACTTCACCGGCACCGGCTATCTGGACATGGGGGCCGACGCCGGTGACGCCGCCGAGTTCCAGGTGAGCGTGGATGAGGCGGGTACTTACACTCTGGAAGTGCGCTACACCAACGCCGGCTCCAACGGCGCCGATCGCCCCATGGACATTCTGGTCGACGGCCAGAGCCAGGGCAGTCTGGCCTTTGCCTCCACCGGTACCGACGCGGCCGGCTGGGAGAACTGGACCACCACCACCCTCGAGGTGGAGCTCGCAGTTGGTGACAACACCATTCGCCTTGCCAACCTGGGCAATGCCGGCCCCAACATCGACAGCCTGACGGTGAGTCGTGACGGGGTGGAACCGGAGCGTCCGGTGGAGCCTGGCGAGCGCTTCTCGGTCAAGATCAACTTCCAGCCCGAAGGCACCGCGGTGCCGGATGGCTACATCGCCGACAACGGCAAGGCATTCGGCACCCAGTCGGTGACCGTGGACGGCCAGACCTATCAGTACGGCTGGGTCACCGAGGCGTCGATCTACGACGCCGAGCCCGGTACCGAGCCGCTGGATATCAGCGCGCTGACCAGCGTGGCGGTCAATGACCGTACCGATGACATAGCGGGTCTCGATCCGCGTCAGGGCACCTACGCCCACTTTGATCAGCCCAGTGCCAACTATGTACGCGCGGGCTGGGAGATCGAGCTGGAGGATGGCTACTATGAGGTCACCATCTCCATCGGTGACACCAGTGGGCCCTATGACAGCCGCAATGTGCTCAATGCCGAAGGCGAGCTGTTCAATGACCCCTTCACCCCGTTCCGCCCCGAGGACTTCCCGGCGGACGGCACCCCGTCAGATGATACCGAGGGCTTCCGCTCGGACCTGGTCACCCGCATCGTGCAGGTCAGCGATGGGCGGCTGACGCTGGATTCCCTGGGACTCGACAGCGAGAACACCGAGATCCAGTACCTCGAGATCCAGGCACTGCCGGACCTGACGCCGGAAGATGACCGCATCGCGGCCGAGGACTACGCCTTCTTCACCGATGCCCGTGCCATCGCCGGGGTCGGCGAGAACGAGCTGGAGGTGGACCTTGATCCGGAGGATGGCGGCATCCCCACCGGGGTCGATCCGACATCCGACATCTTCGTCGGCATCTCGGTGGTGGATGGGCGCGGCGGAGCCCTGCTGGAAAGCCTGGGGGATGGCTCCATCCGGCTGTTCGAGACGCTCAGCGGCGAGGAAGTCACCTTCAATGCCAACACCACCGGCGGCTTCGACTCGCTGACCATCTCACCGAGCCAGACGCTCAAGCCCTTCACCAGCTATACCCTGGTGATCGATGGCTTCCAGGACCGTGGCCCCAACGACGATACCGACGCGCCGACGCGCGAATTCCAGAAGTACACCAACACCTTCGTCACCGGCGAGGAGCCGGAGGTGGTCGCGCGTGACGTGGCCTTCAACGACGTGGTGGAGCTCAACGGCGCCTCTGACGACGCCTATGGCTTCACCTCGCTGGAGATGAGCTCCGACGGCGCCTTCATGTACGTCGCCACCATCAGCGGCGAGCTGCTGCGTTATGACGTCGACCCCGTCGACGGATCGCTGTCCAATCGCCAGGAACTCGCCCTGCCCGATGACTACTTCGGTCAACCGGGGGAAGACCAGCAACGCGGCATCATCGGCCTGGTGGTGGACCCGACCGACCCCAATGTGCTGTGGATCACCGACAACTATCCGATCCCGCTATCAGGACGTGACAACGGTGTGCCGGACTTCAGCGGCCGTGTGACCAGGATTACCCTGGATGATGGCCCCGATTTCTCGGGGACCGCCGAGGCCTACATCACCGGTCTGCCGCGCTCCAATGGCGATCATGTGACCAATAGCCTGGAGTTCCGCGCGAATCCGGATTACGACGCGGATACCAATCCCGATGTCCCGAGCCATCTTCTGTATCTGATCCAGGGCTCCAACTCTGCCATGGGCGAGCCCGACAGTGCCTGGGGCAATCGCCCCGAGCGTCTGCTGAACGCGGCGGTGCTGGAGATAGACCCGACCCGGGATGTGTCCAATGGGCCCTTTGATGTCTCCACCGAACCACTGCCCGACAACGGCCTGAATCAGCGCTTCGATGACCCTGATGGTCATCCCAAGGATGACCCCATCCCCATGGGCAATGGCGAATTCCTGGTCTTCGATGAGCGTGGTGTGGCCACGGTGCAGGATGAGTCCGGCAACGTGCTCGAGTCCTACTACGACCCCTACGCCAGCGATGCAGTACTGACGATCTTTGCTACCGGGGCGCGCAATGCCTACGACCTGGTATGGCATTCCAATGGCTTCCTGTACGTGCCGACCAATGGCTCGGCGGCTGGCGGTAACGTCCCGGATGATCCCTCCACGCCCGAGGACGAGCGCTACACCAGTGTCGAGAAGCAGGATGACTACCTGTTCCGTGTTGAAGAAGGGGGCTACTACGGACACCCCAATCCGCTGCGTGACGAGTACATCCTCAATGGTGGCAATCCCACCTCTGGCACCGACCCCAACCAGGTCGACAAGTACCCGACAGGCACCGACCCCGAGGGCACCTACGATATCGCCGGTGTCTACTCGCTGGGCGAGAATCGCTCGCCCAATGGCGCGGTGGAATACACCAGCGATGTCTTCGGCGGCAATCTGCAGGGCAATGTGCTGTTCACCGAGTATTCCGGTGGTGACGATGTACGCTCCATCACCCTGGATGCCAATGGCAACGTGATCGGCGATGACGTGCTGCGTGATCCCGAGGGCAACGTCATCAGCTACGTCGACCCGCTGGACATCATCGAGAACCCGGCCACCGGCCAGCTCTACCTGCTGACCCTGAATCGCGGCAATGGCCAGAGCCAGATCATTCGCCTTGACCCGGCCCCGGGTGGGGTAGTGGACCCGGTGGATCCCGTCGACCCTGTCGATCCGGTTGATCCCGGCGATGATCTGGTCTCGCTGCTGGCCATCCAGGCCGAGGACAGGACGCCTGAGGACGGCACTGCCGTGACGATCGCTACCGGGGCGGAGATCCAGATTCGCGACATCGACAATCCCGAGACCAACCAGCCCGATCTACCCAATGGCCTGCGTCCCGGTGCCTTCGGGGTAGACGGAAATACCGTGGATGACGATGGAGTGCCTGGCGGTTATGCCGACTTCGGCAGTACCAATGATGACTTCATCACCTTCAGCTTCGCGCTGGACCCCGAACAGGCCGGTGACTCGGTGCTGCGTCTGCGCTATGCCAATGGTGGCAACGCTGACCGGCCTCTGGAAGTGTTCGTCAACAACGTGAGCGTCGGGGTGTATGACTTCAGCCCGCCCGAGGGCCTGAGCGGTGATGCAGCCTGGGCGGAGTGGCTGACAGAAGACGTGGCGGCGACGCTGGTCAGCGGCCAGAACACGGTGCGCCTGCAGGCCACCGCTGACACCGGCCCCAATATCGACCAGCTGGAGATCCTGCAGGAAGCGCCGGACACGACTCCGGGCTTCGATGAGTACGAGGCCGAGGGAGCCGCGCTCGATGGAGCGGTGGTGGTACTGGCCAGCGAGGAGGATCGCAATGCCTCCGGCGATGGCTTCGTCGACTTCGATGGCAGCGGTGACCAGACCATTACCTGGACGATCGATGTTGCCGAGACCGGCAGTTACGACATCGCCTTCCGCTATGCGCTGGCGGCGACCAAGGCTGATCGGCCGCTGGGCCTGAGCATCAATGGTGTCGACCTGGGGCAGTTGAATTTCGAGGGGCAGAGCAACGGGGATGAAAGCGACTGGTTCTTCCAGAATGCCCTGGTTGCACTGCAGCAGGGCAGCAACACCATTACCCTGACTGCGCCGGGAGCCGTGGGGCCGAACATCGACCTGTTGAGAGTGCCGGATGCGCCGTCTGACACCTTCGTCCCCGTCTATGCCGATGTCTCGGATGGCTCGCGTATTGAACTCGAGAGCGGTGACAGCGCACGCACCCTCAACGAGCTGACCGCCGACTTCTACTTCAGCGTGGACAGCAGCGGCCTCTATCGGCTCGACCTGGCCGCGAATGCGGACGCCGATGACGGTCAGGGCCTGTCCCTGACGCTCAACGGGCAGGCCCTGGATACGCTGGCCTATCCGGGAGAGGGGGATGCCGGGGAAGAGGGCACCTATGTCGAGCTTGAGGCGGGCGTGGAGTACAACCTGCGAGCGGTGTCCGCCGCCGATGGTGCCGATGACCTCGACTACCTGGACGTGACACCGGTGGTCGGCAATGACAATGCCGACATCGCGGTGCAAAGCGGCGATGCGGCCTACTACTCCGATCGCCTGCATTTCAGCTATCTGGAGAACAACAGCGCCTCGAATGCCGACCGCGACTTCAAGGAAAGTGCCACGGTGACGATTTCCAACACCGGAACGGAGTTGCTGGAAATTCTCGAAGCCGATATCGAAGGACCCTTCGTGCTGCAGGCCCCCGCTGCCTTCGACGGCCTGACGCTAGCCGCCGGGGAGTCGCTCGAGGTGACGGTGCTGTTTGACAGTGCGAGCTACGAAGCGCCCACCACCGACGCCGGTGACGGAGTCTTCGAAGGACGCATCCGACTGGTGACCAACGACCAGGACTCGCCGGTGGCCGAGATCCATATGGCGGGCTTCTGGCAGGCACGCGACGAGGGTGGCTGGGAGCCCAACGTCAATGAGGTGTGGGAGGTCTTCGGCCTCGGTAACCGCATCGATGGCTTGCCGACCGCGGGTGGTGGCCAGAACTCGGTGCTCAACGACTTCGATCTGTATCGCCCGATCAATGATGACGAGGTGCTGTCGCGCTACTGGACACTGGCGGATGGGGTTACAGAAGCCAAGATCACCCAGCTGGCGGCCTATCATGGCAACGGCGGCGCGACACTGGGCATCCATAACCCCGGCAACAAGGGGCAGGATGTCATCTTCTCCAATCATGCGGGGGACAATAATCAGACGATCCTGCCGGTGCTGGGCAACGGCGAATTCGCTACCGCGACCTTCGGGCTCGATGACATTCCCGCCGAGTGGGCCGGGAGTGGCGTGTTCGGGATTGAAGTGGCCAACCTGTCCACTGATCCGTCACTCAACCCGTCAGGCGGTGGTACGCCGCCAGCCGATGCCGAGGGTATCGAGCGTGGCTATACCGTGCGCATGTTCCGGGCGCTGGATGCAGAGGGCAATGTGATCCCCGATACCTATGTGGGCATCATGGACTACACCGGCATCAACTATGACTACAACGACAACATGTTCCTCATCGAGGGGGTAACGCCGGTCGCTGGCGGTGACCTCACGGTGATCAACAACGATGTGCTGCCGTCCAATGATCGCCTGGTGATGTCGCGCATCGAGAATCCGGTCAACAACCAGGTGGTGCATGACGAGGCCACTATCACCTTGCGCAATGACGGCTTCGAGGACCTGACCATCGACGATGTCGTCGTCAGTGACACGACGCTGTTCGAATTGACCCAGCCGTTCAGTACGCTGACGCTGGCGCCGGGGGAATCGGCGGATGTCACGGTGCGTTTCATCGCTGATGACCCCAACGATGGCAGCCTGTATGAGGCCAGCCTGATCATCACCTCCAGCGATTCCGATGAGGGCGAGAAGGTCATCCAGCTTGCGGGTCTGGCCCAGAACCAGTCCGAGAGCGGTCAGGAGCCCACGGTGCAGGAGATCGTCAACGCCTTCGGCTACTCCACCAACGTGGTACAGGACCAGATGAACCAGGGCGGCCTGGTGGAGGCCAACGGAGACGAGATCCTGTCACCGTACTTCCAGCGTGCCGATGGTGATGAACCGATCAGGATCACCCAGATCGCCGCCTATCATGGCCAGGGCGACATCGCGCGACTGTTCGTGCATGACGTCGACAGTCGCGAGCTCGAAGAAGTCATCGTGCATGACGAGCAGGACGGCCAGACGCTGTTCCCGCGGGCGCTCGATAGCGGCGATCAGCAGGCAGTGGTGAGTCTGGATCGCGATGATCCCTTCGGCTTCTACGCCGAGATATCCGATCGCCAGGGCTATATCTCCTGGTCCGACCCGGATGCCAACCTCTACGAGGACACCATCGATGCCATCGGCAATCCCGGCAGCAATCTGAATTGGGATGAAAGTGATGGCCACCTGATTCGCGTCTACGTGGCCAAGGATGCCGACGGCAACGTGATTCCGGACACCTATATCGTCATCCAGGACTACGCGGGGGTGAATTACGACTACAACGACAACATCTTCCTGGTCGAGAACGTCACCACCTACGACCCCACCGGCGCGGAAGATGCCGATGGCAATGGGCGTGTGGACCTGTACGACGATGACGACAACGACGGCGTGCCGAACTTCCTCGACACGCCTGATCCGGTCGGACAGAGTGCCTTCAATGACGATCAGACGGCCTGGGCGGTCGGGGCCGATGGCCTGAGCCTGGAGGCGCGCCTGTTCGACAACGGCGGCCAGGGCGTGGCCTACAACGACACCACGCCGGCCCATCAGGGCGATGGCTTCCGCTCCGATGAGGCGGTGGATATCTCCAACGGCAGTCTGGCCATCGGCTATGTCGCCGACGGCGAGTGGCTGGAGTACACCCTGAATGTCGAGACGGCGGGCACCTATGCGCTGAACTTCTCCGCATCGGCGGTCTCCGATGGCAAGTCGATCACCGCTGCCTTCGAGCAGGACGGCAGTTTCTATACCGACGCCCAGGCGGTGGCGGTGCCGGACACCGACGCCTTCACCAACTTCACCGATGTGGGGCCCTTGACCTTCGAGCTGGAGGAGGGCGAGCAGGTGCTCAGGCTGACCTTCAACGGCGGACAGCTGGATCTGGCATCTCTCGACCTGTCGCTGGTGGCACCGGTGGATGATGGCCAGCAGGCATTCACCGACGATGGCCAGCCCTGGCAGGTGGGCAGCGAGTTCAGCCTGGAGGCGGTGAATTACGATGAGGGCGGCCAGGATGTCGCCTACAACGATTCCAGCGAGGTGCAGCAAGGCAGCAACGTGCGTGGCGAAGGGGTGGATCTGGCCAACGGCGGCACTGCCATCGGCTGGATCGAGGACGGAGAATGGGTGGAATACACCCTCGATGTCGAGCAGGCCGGCACCTATGACATGGCTTTCCTGGCTTCACTGGGCACCAGTGGTGGTGGGCAACGTACCGTGACCGCAACCTTTACCAAGGAGGGCGATACCCCTTATGCCAGCGTCACGCCGGTGGGGGTAGAACCGACCGGTGGCTGGACCAACTATGTGGAGACCGATACTGCCCAGGTGACTCTGGAGGCCGGCGAGCAGGTGCTGCGGCTGACCTTCAATGGCGGATCCATGGATCTGCAGGGCTTCACGCTGTCCCGGGATGGTCAGCAGGCCTTCAATGCCGGCGGCGTTCCCTGGCAGGTGGATGCCGATGAGGGACTCACCCTCCAGGCGATCAACTTCGACGAAGGCGAGCAGGGCGAGGCTTACAATGAGCTCTCCAGTGCCCAGCTTGGCTCGGGGTATCGCGACACCCCGGTGGACACCGTCGGCGAAGGCGAGGCGATAGGCTGGGTGGAGAATGGTGAGTGGCTTGAATACACCCTCGATGTCGAACAGGCGGGCTCGCACACGCTGTCGTTCGTCACCTCCGCGCCTGACAATGGACGCAGCATCACCGCCTCGGTGGAGAAGGATGGCGAGTTCTACGATGAGGCCAGTGGCACGCTGCCCAATTCCGGCGCCTGGGGCGTCTACGTTGACGGCCCCTCGCTGACGCTGGACCTGGAAGAGGGGGTGCAGGTGCTACGCATCACCTTCAATGGCGGCTCGCAGGATCTGGCATCGTTCCAGATCACGCGTGACCCCGACATCGCTCCGGCCAGCGCGCCGAGCAATACCGCGCTGATGAGCCTGATCGATGAGGGCGATATCGCCCCGGTCTCCAGCGATGAGGAAGTGCCGATGAGTGATGATGTGGCCCTGCAGGGCGTGCAGGATGACGCCCCGGGGAGCCTGCTCTGACAGTGTGACGTAGCACGACGGAGCAATCCGCGATACGGGCGCGGGGCGGCAATGGTGACAGGGAAAGACACAAGGCGAGCATTGAGCGCAAGGCGCCTCGCCTGCTGTCACCTCATCCGTCCCTGTACCCGATGCATGTCACTGCCAGCCTGAGCGTGAGTGAGTGTGAGAGTCAGCACTTCACTCGCGCCCAGGCTGGCAGCGGCGTTTGTGGCATCAATGCTTCACGGCTGTCTGCTGTGGCATGGATCGTTGCATCGTCAGTGGCATGGTCTGACGTATCGGCTCTCGCACCGCCCCGCGCTCTTGGCCCTATCTGTCCTGTCTGCCCCGTCTGCCCCGTCTGACTACCGACCAGGTTATGGATACACACGCATACAGCGTCTGTCATCCTGAGCTGTTATCATGCTCGCCTTCAGACTCACCCCATCGCCTGTCTCACCTTCCCCGAACGCCTGATCTCGCGTCATGACGACTGTCATGTCGTCATGGACGTGGTCGGGTGACGTCGGGCCTGCTTCCGGGATATCCGGGGCATAAGATGGCGTGAGGCAAGACCGATTCCGCCTGCAAGAGGACACGAGATGGCTCGTATTGCCATGGCACGCCACATTCTGGTGAAGACCGAGGCCGAGGCGCAGCGTCTCAAGCAGTCACTGGAGTGCGGCCAGCCGTTCGAGAAACTGGCGAAGAAGCACTCCACCTGTCCCTCCGGCAAGCAGGGCGGTGACCTGGGCGAAGTGCGCCCCGGCCAGATGGTCGGCGGCATTGATCGCGCCATCTTCAAGGGCCCGCTCAATACCCTGCAGGGGCCGCTGAAGAGCAAGTTCGGCTATCACCTGCTGGAAGTCTTCTTCCGCGGCTGATGCCTGCCAGGCCTTTGCGGCCCCCGTATTTCCCGGCGCCAGCGTGACGCTTCGTCACCGCCCACCTTTTTCATTTCAAACGGATATTCCCTCGTGATCTCTACCGCCAATCTCACCATGCAGTTCGGTGCCAAGCCGCTGTTTGAAGACGTCTCCGCCAAGTTCGGGCGTGGCAATCGCTACGGCCTGATCGGTGCCAACGGCTGCGGCAAGTCGACCATGATGAAGATTCTCGGTGGCGATCTGGAGCCGTCCGGTGGTCACGTCATGCTCGAGCCCAACATTCGTCTGGGCAAGCTGCGTCAGGACCAGTTCGCCTATGAGGAATACACGGTGCTCGACACCGTCATCATGGGCCACGAGCGTCTGGCCGTGGTCAAGGCCGAGCGTGACCGCATCTACTCGCTGCCGGAGATGAGCGAGGAAGACGGCATGAAGGTCGCCGACCTCGAGGTCGAATTCGCCGAGCTTGACGGCTACACCGCCGAAGCGCGTGCCGGTGAGCTGCTGATGGGCCTCGATATCCCCATCGAGCAGCACCTGGGGCCGATGAGTGAAGTCGCGCCGGGCTGGAAGCTGCGCGTGCTGCTGGCGCAGGCGCTGTTCTCCGATCCTGACGTCCTGCTGCTCGATGAGCCGACCAACCACCTGGACATCAACACCATCCGCTGGCTGGAAGGCGTGCTGACCGCGCGGTCCAGCACCATGATCATCATCTCGCACGACCGTCACTTCCTGAACAGTGTCTGCACCCACATGGCGGACCTGGATTACGGTGAGCTGCGCCTGTTCCCGGGCAACTACGACGAGTACATGACCGCCGCCACCCAGGCGCGTGAACAGCTGCAGGCCGATAACGCCAAGAAGAAGGCGCAGATCGCCGAGCTGCAGTCCTTCGTCAGCCGCTTCTCCGCCAACGCCTCCAAGGCCAAGCAGGCGACCTCGCGTGCCAAGCAGATCGACAAGATCCAGCTCAATGAGATCAAGCCGTCCTCACGCGTCAGCCCGTTCATCCGCTTCGAACAGACCAAGAAGGTCCACAACAACGCGGTGATGATCGACAAGCTCTCCAAGGGCTTCGACGGCAACACCCTGTTCGAGAACTTCAGCTTCACGGTCGCCGCCGGTGAGCGTGTCGCCATCATCGGCCCGAACGGCATCGGCAAGACCACGCTGCTGCGCACCCTGGTCGGCGAGATGCACCCGGACGCCGGTGAAGTGAAGTGGACCGACGCCGCGGACGTCGGCTACTACGCGCAGGACCACGCCCATGACTTCGCCAACGACATGAGCCTCTATGACTGGATGGCGCAGTGGACCGGCGGCGGTGAGCAGGTCGTGCGTGGCACCCTGGGTCGCATGCTGTTCTCCAATGATGACATCCAGAAGTCGGTCAAGGTCATCTCCGGTGGCGAGCAGGGTCGCATGCTGTTCGGCAAGCTGATCCTCAAGCAGCCCAACGTGCTGGTGATGGATGAGCCGACCAACCACCTAGACATGGAATCCATCGAGGCGCTCAACCTCGCGCTGGAAAACTACCCGGGCACCCTGATCTTCGTCAGCCACGACCGTGAATTCGTCGGCTCGCTGGCCACCCGCATCATCGAGCTGAAGGCCGATGGCGTGGTCGACTTCTCCGGCACCTACGATGACTACCTGCGCAGCCAGGGCGTCATCGTCTGAGACGTGCCGTGACTGGCTAGTCTGTCCGGTCTGACAAGACACCCTCATCGTCTCTGACGGTGGGGGTGTCGTGTTTTCATGTCCGGCCGCTGGCTGCAGCAGGCTTCTGGTAGAATGCCGGCCCGCCTGTGTCTGCACAGCCGATTTCCTTTCTTTTCCTCGCTTCACGGAGTGTCCCGCATGGCCACATATGACGTCATCATCATCGGCGCAGGCGCGGCAGGCCTGATGTGTGCCGCCACGGCAGGCTATCAGGGCAAGCGCGTGCTGGTGCTGGATCATGCCAACAAGGCCGGCAAGAAGATCCTGATGTCGGGTGGTGGGCGCTGCAACTTCACCAACCTAGATGCCGGGCCGTCCAACTTCTTCTCGCGCAATCCGCACTTCTGCATCTCGGCGCTCAAGCGCTACACGCCGCATCACTTTCTTGAGCTGGTCGAGCGCCATGGGCTGGAGCACGTCGAGAAGAAGCCGGGGCAGCTGTTCTGCGCCGATTCCGCCAAGGACCTGCTGGCGATCTTGATGACGGAGTGTGAGTGGGCCGGGGCGGAGATCCGCCTCAGCACGCGCATCACCTCGCTTGAGCGCGCGGGCGAGGGCATGCGGGTCGAGACCAGCAATGGTACGCATACGGCAGGGCGTGTGGTGGTGGCCACCGGCGGCATGTCGATCCCGACGCTGGGTGCGACCGGCTTTGGTTACGATATCGCGCGCCAGTTCGGGCTTGAGGTCACCGATACCTACGCCGCGCTGGTGCCATTCACGCTGACCTCGCAGTGGAAGGAGCGTCTGTCACCGCTGTCCGGGCTTGCCTGTGACGTGAGCGTGACGGCGGGCAAGGGCCATTATCGCGAACCGATGCTGATCACCCACCGCGGGCTTTCCGGCCCGGCGATGCTGCAGGCCTCCAGCTGGTGGACACCCGGTCAGCCGCTGGACATCGACCTGCTGCCGGGGGTGGATGCCTATGCAGAGCTGCTGGCCCTGCGCGAGCAGCATCCCAAGCGCCAGATCGGCCCCTGGCTGGGCGAGCGCCTGCCCAAGCGCCTCGCCCAGTCGCTGGTCGAGTGGCAGGACGCCGATGCCGGCCGCATCAGCGAGCGCAGTCTCGCCGAGCTCTCCAACGCGCGTCTTGAACAGCTGGCCAAGGCGCTCAATCACTGGCAGCTCAAGCCGGCAGGTACCGAAGGCTGGCGCACCGCCGAGGTCACCATGGGAGGGGTGGTCACCGACGCCATCTCGCAGAAGGACTTCAGCGTGCGCGATCTGCCGCAGCTGGCCTTCATTGGCGAGGTGCTGGATGTCACCGGCGAACTGGGTGGCTACAACTTCCAGTGGGCGTGGTCCTCGGCGGTGGCCTGCGGCCTGAACTGCTGACCAGCACCTTCTCGCCACTAGCTGCGTCTCACGCCATCTGCTGGCGGATGACGGGCAGGCGTTGCTCCACCAGCGCGACGAAGGCTTCGATCACCGGGCGGACCGGTGTGGTCGGGTAGTGCAGCTCAAGCGGTACCGCGCCGAGTGCCGGGCGCAGGGGGATGAACTGGCAGCCATCGCGCTGCAGGCGGCGGATGCAGCCGGGCGCGATGGCGATGCCCAGACCGGCCGCGACCTCACTGAGCAGCGTCTGCATCAAGGCCGGTTGGCGCTGGATGCGGGGCGAGAAGCCGGCATCGCCGCAGGCACTGATGATCTGATCGAACAGCCCCGTCGCCTGCCCGCGCTGAAACAGCACGAAATCCTCCTGCGCAAGCTCGCCCAGAGCCAGTCGCTTGCGGTGCGCCAGTCGATGCCTCTCGGGCACCACCGCCATCAGCCTATCCTCGTAGACCGCCAGGGCGGTCAGGCTGTCACGCTGCTCGCTGGGCAGCGGGCGCGACAGGCCGATGTCGATCTCGTCACGCGCGAAGGCATCCAGCTGCTGCTGGGCGCTCATCTCATGCAATGACAGGCTGACCTCGGGATGGTCGCTGACGAAGTCGCGCATCAGGCCGGGCACGAAGCTTGCGCAGGCCGAGCTCATGTAGCCGATGCGCAGCGTGCCGGTCTGGCCGCTGGCAGCCATCGCCACGCGCTTGCGTGCCTGCGCCTCCAGCGCCAGCATGCGCTGCGCTTCTTCCAGCAATGCCTCCCCCGGTGCCGTCACCTTCACTTCCCGCGTATTGCGCCATAGCAGCTTGACGCCCAGCTCGGCTTCGAGGTCGGCGATCTGGCGGCTGATGGCGGGTTGCACGGTATGCAGCTCGCGGGCGGCGGCCGAGAAGCTTCTGTGCGTCGCCACTGAGACGAAGGTTTTCAGTGTGCGGAGTTCCATGCCGGCCCTCGTGGCTGATTGATGTTCAGTCAGTATAAGTCATATCAAGTATTGTCATTTCTATTATAAGCCTGCACTCGCTAGTCTGAAGGCCTGCCAAACCTCCCTTCACCAGTCTCTGCCGTCTCGCCTTGTCTCCTGCCTCTGGCTGCCTGCCGCTGGTCTTGTCTCGCGAGCACGCAAGCAAGCGAGGGGGCGGGGCGCGTAGCGTCTGACAGGAGGGTCCTGTTTCCGAGTGGAGCCGATATGACGACATCAACTTCCCGAGGAATCGCGCAGGATACACGCGATTCCTCTCGATCACTTTCTGGCGGCGGGCGTTTCACGCTGCTGGCCATCGCCTGTCTGACCATCATGGTGGGAACCGTGGTCGCGCCGGGGCTTCTGAGCATCGCCTCGGCGCTTGAGGTGGAAAGCCATGCCAGCTGGCTGATTACCCTGCCATCGCTGGGTGCCGTGCTGTTCGCGCCCATCGCCGGGCGGATGATCGATCGCATCGGCGCCTATCGTGCGCTGACAGGCGGGCTGTTTCTGTATGGTCTGCTGGGGGCAGGCGGTGCCCTGCTGGAAGGCACCGTCGTCGTGTTCGCCGATCGCATTCTGCTTGGTGGCGTGACCGCGGTGGTCATGGCGGGCGGCACCACGCTGATCTCCGAGTGGTATCACGGCCATGCACGTCTGGCGATGATCGCCCAGCAGGGCATGTCCATCGAACTTGGCGGCGTGATCTTCCTGTTCGTCAGTGGCGTGCTGGCGGGTATCGCCTGGCAGCTGCCTTTCCTGCTCTACCTGCTGGCCTGGCTACTGCTGGTCATGCTGTGGATGATGGTGCCCAGGCAGTCACCTGCAGCCCCTGATGAAATGGCTGGCAAGTCGGGTCAGCAGGCGCTGTCAGCTTCGCTCACCAGTGTCTATCTGGCGGCGGCCATGGCCATGACCCTGTTCTTCACCGCCATCGTCATGCTGCCCAAGCGCCTGAGCCTGCTGGGGCTGAACGAGGCCTCGACCGGCATCTTCCTGGCGGCGATCTCGCTGGTTGCGGTGGTGGCGGCAATGCTGATGCCGAAGGTCTCACGTGCCTTGCGCGAGATGCCGACGCTGGTACTTGCCTTCCTGCTGTATGCCGCCAGCCTGTTCGTCTTCCAGCAGGCCGAGAACATGACGCTGATGAGTGTCGGTGCTGTCTTGTCCGGCATGGGCTTCGGCTTCTCGATCCCGTTGCTCAACCACATGACGGTGGAGCGCAGCCACGCCTCGGTGCGCGGTCGCAATCTCTCCTACCTGACGATGGCGATCTTCCTGGGACAGTTCCTGACGTCCTTCCTGGAGTTCCTGCCCGGTGACGGCAGCAATGTCTTCGGCGCCGCCGCCGTGCTGGGGCTGATCTTCGCGGTGCTCTATCTGGGCGTGTATCTGCTCAAGCGTGACAGCCGCAGCGCTTGATCGCGGCAGGGGTCATAGAGCTGCACGTCGCAATGACGAAAAAAGCCCCGCCACCTGAGTGCCAGGTGGCGGGGCTTTCGGTATGTATCGTGATCACTTGTCGAACAATATTCTCAGCCGGCGAATCATCACCCAGCCCATCAGGCCGCGCTTGAGCAGGCTCAGGCCCTTCTTTGGCCGGAAACCGCCCCGCGCCGCGATCAGACCGCCCACCAGCACCAACGGGCCGCGGTATTGCTGGACCTTGGCCCAGCCGCGGTCGATGGGGGCGGTGGCCTCCTTGAGTTCGCGCATCGCATGGCTGACATCGAGGCGCTGCTGACTGATGCGTGCTTCGAGTTCCGCACGTTTGGCGTCACGCGGATGGGCTGACCGACGTCCGTTGCCCTGTACGGGAGGTAGCGCCGGCTCGCGTCGCGCGAGGGATTGTCTGGAAGAACTCATCTCGCCTCCTTGGCAGGCACTGGCAAGCGGGGCATCAATGGTTTTCGCGTTGGCGCTGGCGTTCCAGTGCGTCGGCACGCACATCCTTGAGGCTGTCGCTGTCACGGCTCAGGTTGCTGAGCGTGGAGCGCAGCAGGCTACGCTGGGAAGCGATCACCTTGACACGCCAGGCGATCAATCCCCCCAATGCCAGCAGGACGCCGCCGCTCAGAGCGATGGCCAGCAGGCGGTGGGTATCCCAGAAGGCCACGACCACCAGCAGGATCGCCAGGCCGATACCGAAGCAGATCAGCATCAGGGCGATACCCGACAGCAGCAGCATCACGAACAGCCGTTCGCGTTCTTCCTCGAGCTCCAGCACGGCGAGACGCAAGCGCGTCTCGCCACTCTCGACCAGGCTCGCAGTCAGACGTCGGATGGCGCCAAGTACGCGTTCAACCGGCCCTTGCTCCTGCATCAGCGACGGCCAAGCAGCATGCCGACGACGACACCGGCGGCCGCGCCGATACCGACACTGGTCCACGGGTTGTCGTGCACGTAGCGATCAGCGCAGTCCACGGATTCGCGTGCGCCAGCGGCGAGGCGATCGCCCTGTGCACTGAGGCGGGCGCGGGTAGCTTCCAGGCGAGTCTGGGCGCGGGCGCGGGCTTCCTTCATGCTCTCGCGGGAATCTTCAGCCGAGGCGTGCAGCAGTTCCTCGACGGTCTGGGACAGATGGCGCAGATCTTCCTTCAGCTGGTCGGTGTTGGCACCGGTCGCGGAAGTGGTGTGATCGCCGATCTTTTGCATAGCCATGGTGTAACTCCTTCCCGTATGTCGAATCAGATTTCGCGAATGGTGAGCGCGGTGTTGTCTGCGCTTGACTCTCGAACTCTCTCTTCCCTGGGGCGCCGCAGGCGGCAGGGCATGACCTGAATCCACTTGCACGAGACTCTCTGCAAGCATCGTCAGCACGTCGTCATGACGCGTCTTGCGTGGTCATGCACAAGTCGTGGGGGCCGAACGCGACAAACACAAGGGCAAGACACGCACAGAGCACGATATCGCCATGTCATGTGCGGCAGACATGATCTGGATCATGGGCGTGCCACTGGATTCATATGGGCGGTCCACATGAGCGGTTCACATGGGCGGCGCCTACGGGCGGGGCAGATGGCAAGACGGGCAGCCTGGGCTGCCCGTTGCGGGAGGGTCATGCGAGTGCTTGCGTCAGCACTCTTTGATCAGAACTTCTGGATCAGGTCTCTTTGATCAGGTCTCAGGCGAGCCGGCGAAGAAGGTATTGATCGAGAAGCCCAGGCCAAAGCGATTCACGCTGTGGTCGTAGTCGATCAGGCTCTCACCGTAGCCGTGGTAGTACTGCACGTAGCCACGTACCTTGCCGAACAGCGGGAAGGAGTAGTCGAGCTGGTTGCCGTAATTGCCCTTGGAGGGGTTGCCACGCACCATCCAGGTGAATTCGTGCTGATCCGCGGTATAGCCGACCGTGATGTCGCCGTAGCCGATGTAGTTGTAGAGGTCCGGGTTGTCGTCTTCGTCGGACTCCTCCGGCACGCGCCAGTGCGGCGTGACCGCGATGGCCCAGTCGCCGTTCTGGAACATCATGTCGGCGTAGACGCGGTTCCAGCTGCGCGACAACGGGTCGGAACGGCCATTGGACTGATGCGCGAAACCGATGCGGTTGCGGGTATTGGTCCAGCCGAACAGCTCATAACGATTGTCGAACTGCAGGAAGGCTTCCGGCTCGTAATTGGTCTCGCGGAACGGCGCCGAGGCATCGGAGTTGTAGGCCTGCCACCAGCTGCGCTGGGTATAGGCGAAGAACACGTCGCCATTGTCACCGAAGATGTCATCCATCAGCTCGACCTTGAGGCTGAGCTGATATTTCACCTCGGTCTTGTCCACCTCGCCTTCCCGGGTGACTTCGGCAAAGCCATTGGCATCCGGGTTGGTGTTGTAGGCCCAGGGCAGCAGGTAATTGCGCTTGTAGGCGGTGATGGCCAGCGGATTCTTCTCGGCATCGTCCTCAAGAACGACACGCTCCTTGGCACGCTGCTGAGCCAGGCTTTCATCGAGGGGCGCGTCAGCGCTCTGGCCTTGTGCCCGCTCGGTCTCGGCCGCTTCCGCCGAGTAGCGGTCGTAATCCGCATCGTCCCGGTTGGAGAGGAATACCTGCTCGGTACGCGGGTCACTCTCGACGTCCTGCGCCGTGCCCGGCGCAGAAGCTGCCAGTTCGTGCCACTCGGTCTGGCTCATGGCACCCGCACGGGCCTGGGCGGCAGTCATGCCCAGTGCTTCGGGAGCGAAGCGCTTGCCGTTGGCCAGTACCACGCGTCCCTCGGTATCCATGGTGTAGGGCACGTCGGCCGCTGCAGGTGCGGCAGCACCCAGCAGTACTGTGGCCAGCACTCCCGAGAGGCGTGCAGGGACGGACCGGAATCCGATGGAGGCAAGGCGGAGGGGCATGGAAGTATCCTGTCGGTTACACCGCGGCGGGGGAGCAGGGCATTATGGAGCAATGTTCATGACATGTCTGCCATTCTACTGGCGGCGCAGTGTCCGGTTCCAGCACGAAGATTCCGACAGGTGCGTCGCCTCGATGCGACGATGCATGCCGCTCACGCTGGCCTGAAAGCACCGCTTTTCCATCCTGTCATTCTTTGCTTCATTCTTCACTTCGCTCTCTCGTTCATTCTCCCTCTCATCCTATGCTGGGCGCCGCTGGCAGACGTTTGCCGACAAGGATTGCGTGGGATGCAGCGCCAGTCGACAATGCGGCCCTTGCCCGCGTTTGCGACCTGTCACGATGTCATCCTGCATGGCTGACGGCGGCCAGGCGGGGTAGTGGAGCCGATGAAAAAGCGCGGTGGTGACCATTGAGGAGACAGCTGTGACAGGTAACAAGTCCTTGAGACTGATGATGTTGGCAGGCGCCTTGCTGCTGATGGTGCTGCTGGCCTGGGTGCCGGCCACGGCCAGTGCGGACGCCCCGAAGCGTGCTGATGTCCAGACTCAGCTTGAAGACCTGCAGAGCGTCGAGAAGCCGGATGCCGACACGCGTCAGCGTATCGCGGACCTCAAGGATACCCTGACGGTGCTGGACGACCTCGCCGAGGCCAGCAGCAGCCTGAGTTCCCTCAAGAATGAGGTCAAGGAGGCGCCGGCGGAGCTGGCGAAGGCGCAGGCTGAGCTGGCGCGTCTGCCCCAGGATTACACCCCACCCAGCATCGCGTCACTGGAAGGCGAGTCGGTCGAGGCCCTGGACAAGCGCATGACCTCGATCCTGGACTCGCTGCAGAACCTGCAGGACAAGCTGGCCGACACCAACCGGCGCCTGATCAATGCCCAGAGCCTGCCGGAGCGTTCGCGCTCGACCCTGGCCGATGCTCAGCAGCAGGTGCAGCGCCTGCAGACCCAGCTGGGTGGCAACACCGATGACGATCTGTCCGGCACCGGACGTGATCTGATCGAGGCCCGTCTGGCATTGGCCGAAACGCGTGGCGAACTGAGCCATTCAGAGCTCAATTCAAGCTCTCTGCTGCGTGAGCTGGCCCAGGTGCGCAAGACACTCTACAGCCGCCAGATCGCCAATCTGGAGCAGGACCTGGAGCAGATCCAGACCCTGGTCAACGACAAGCGCCGCAACCAATCCGAGCAGACCATCGCCGATGCCACCAGTGGCGAGAACGCCGCGCTGGCCGACAATCCCATCTTCCAGCAGGTACTCAACCGCAACCGCGAGCTCAGCAGCCAGCTGCTGGCGATTACCGATCGCGTCAACGCCGTGATTCGCGATGGGCTGGAGGTGCGCACCCAGCTTGATCGTGTCACCCAGGTCGAGCGCACCATGAGCGAGCAGATCGAGGCCATCAAGGGCAGCGTCCTGCTGGCGCGTATCCTGCGCGAGCAGCAGAGCCGCCTGCCGCAGGTCGATGTGCGCAAGGACTTGAAGGAAGAGATCGCCGACCTGCGCCTCAAGCAGTTCGAGCTCAACAAGGTGCGCGAACAGCTCGCCGATATTCCGGGCTATCTCAATTCGCACGTGCTGGGCGAGGCCGCGGCGCTGGAGCGCCCCGGCGGTAATGCCGATGTCAGCCAGGTCAGCGCCGAGCTACGTCAGGCATTGATCGGTCAGCTGGAGGCACGCAAGGAGCTGGTCGACAAGCTCGACAAGGAATACGACAGCCTGTTGGCACGTGCCATTGACCTGCAGCTCAACCAGCAGCAGTTGCTCGAAGTCTCCGGACGTCTGCGCCAGACCATCGAGGAGCAGCTGTTCTGGGTCGCCAATGGCAAGCCACTTGATCTGGAATGGCTGTCACGCACCCCGGAGATGCTTGCCGAGGAGCTCAAGCCCACCGTCTGGCGCGGCGTGGTGGCAGGGCTATCCAAGGGCTTCCAACTCAATGACCTGTGGGTGGCGTTGCCGGGCTTGCTGCTGCTGATCTTCATCACCTGGAAGCGCTCGCGCATCCGCGCGCGCCTGGCGGATCTGCACGCCCAGATAGGGCGCCTGAAGCAGGACACCCAGCTGCATACGCCGCGCGCCATTCTGCTCAACGTCCTGTTGGCCATTCCCGGCGCGCTGGCGCTGGCACTGGTCGGCAGCGTGCTGTCGCTGGGTGAAGGCGTCATGCTATGGGCGCTGGGGCAGGCGCTTTTGAAGCTTTCTCTGGCGTGGGGCATCTTCGCCATCTTCCGCCGGCTGCTGGTCAAGGACGGCGTCGCCGAGCGTCACTTCCAGTGGCCGGCCACCTACGTGGCGGAGCTGCGCCGCCACATCTGGTGGCTGGGATTCGCGCTGCTGCCGGTGGTGCTGACCACCAACATCATCAGCGAGGCTGACCTCAATCTGCTCGAACGTCCGCTGGGGCTGGCCATTCTGTTCGTGGGCCTGATGGCGATGAGCTTCTGTCTGTCGCGGCTGATACTGGCCCACGTCCCCTTCTTCGGCCTCAAGCTGTTCCGACTGATTCTGGGTCTTGCGATGGCGCTGGTGCCGGTGGCGCTGGGCGTGCTGATCTGCCTTGGCTACGAGTACACCGCGCTGCGCCTGTGTGGCCGCTTCATCACCACCATCTTCCTGTTCGGAGCCTGGATTCTGGTGGAAGCCACCGTGGTGCGTGGTCTGGCAGTCGCCGCGCGGCGACTGGCGTATCGTCGCGCCGTGGCGCGTCGCCGCGCCCAGGTTCAGGAGGGCGCCGAAGGCGGTGTCGAGGTGGTGGAAGAGCCGCCGCTGGACATGGAGCAGGTCAACTCCCAGTCATTGCGTCTCTCGAAGCTGATTCTGGTCATCAGCTTCCTGGCGATCTTCTATGTGGTGTGGGCCGATCTGCTCAATGTGCTCAGCTATCTCGATAGCGTGGTGGTGTGGGAAATCGCCGCCTCCGTCGAGGGCGATTCGGCGACGCCCATCTCGCTGGCGGATTTGATCGCGGGCATGATCACCCTCGCCGTGGCGGTGATGATGGCGCGCAACCTGCCGGGCCTGCTGGAAGTCTCGATCCTGTCGCGGCTCGAGCTCAAGCAGGGCTCCAGCTATGCGATCACCTCGCTGCTGTCCTATGTGATCATGGCCACCGGTTTCGTGATGACATTGGGCAGCATGGGCGTCAGCTGGGACAAGCTGCAGTGGCTGGTGGCGGCGTTGAGTGTCGGGCTGGGCTTCGGTCTGCAGGAGATCTTCGCCAACTTCATCTCGGGCCTGATCATCCTGTTCGAGCGCCCGGTGCGCATCGGCGACACCATCACCATCGGTAACCTGCATGGCACGGTCAATCGCATCCGGATTCGCGCCACCACGGTGACGGATTTTGATCGCAAGGAGATCATCATCCCCAACAAGACGTTCGTTACCGACCAGCTGATCAACTGGTCGCTGTCGGACAACGTCACGCGGGTGGTGCTCAATTTCGGTGTCGCCCATGGCAGCGATCTGGATCTGGCGCATCGTCTGCTGATGCAGGCCGCCCAGGAAAACAAGCGGGTGCTCAAGGACCCGGAGCCACTGGTATTCTGCCTGACCTACAACCAGGACAACTTCGGTTTCGAGCTGCGCATCTACGTCAATGACCTGACCGATCGTCTCTACGCCACCGATGAGATCAATCGCTGGGTCGATGCACGCTTCCGCGAGCACGGCCTCAAGGTCGCCTTCCAGCAGATGGATGTCTGGCTGCATCGCGCCGATGGCACCGAGCGCCTCGTCGAGCAGCGCAGCGCCTCGGCGGAGCCATTGCGCCCCGCCAGCGGCTCATTGGAAAGCAGCGAGGCGGAAAGTACGCAGTATCAGAGCAGCGAGCACCGGGAAGGTGGCGCGCTGATCGCGCGTCGCAAGCCCGCCGATGGTCTGGCAGGCCGTGAGGACGCCGGGCTGCGTGAGGCCGCACCGGATGCCGAGGGCGGCGACGGCGGCGGAGATGCCGGTGGCCGTTGATGCCGAGGCCACTGCTCATGGCATTGAATGCCGTATGCCATCACGCACAAGGCGCCCCTCGGGGCGCCTTGTGCGTGATGGGCACGGTCCAGTGTCCAGTGCGCCCGGTAAAGGCGCCTTTTGCAGATCGAGCCATGAAAGAGAGGGTGTGCTAGTCAGGCCTGACGATACGGATCATTGGTTCAATTCTGGCGGCGTTGCTGACGGGGTCTGGCCCTGACCCTGACCCTGACCCTGACCCTGACCCAGGCTCGCCTCACCGGCAACGGGAGCGGGTGCCTCGAATTCCAGCACCCAGCGACTCAGGAAACTGGCCTGCTTGAGGCGATCGAGTGTCGCCAGCAGGCCAGGGCCGATCTCGATCGGGCGCAGCGCATCGCCCAGCTGCTCGCGCATATGCTGAGCGCTGCCCTCGCCACGCACCTCGGGGTGCAGTGCGCCCAGCTGGCTGTCGCTGGCCACCGCCTGCTGGCCGGCGAGACTCAGCCACCAGTCGAGAAAGGCTTCACCGGCCTCGGGGTGAGGTGCCTGCTGGGGTACGAAGGCCAGCCGGCGCTGAATCAGCACGTAGTCTTCCGGCACGATCACCACCAGCTCCGGATGGGCGCGGGCAAAGGTCACCGCATAGGGGCCGACCAGGTTGTAGGCGATGTCCACCTCGCCGCTGGCCAGCGCCTCGAGCATGGCACCGGTGGTGCTGGCCAGCCTGGCATCGGCCTGTCCCATGGCGCGGACCAGCGTCCAGTAGCGCGGCGATTGCCGGGCGTCGGACACGGCATAGGTAAAGCCGGAGCCGCTGCTGCGCGGGTCATAGCTGATGATGCGACCACGCAGCTGCTCGGGGCGTGTCTCGAGCAGGTGCCAGAAGTCGCGATGACTGCGCAGCACATCGAGGGGATTGCGCAGGCCGTCGAGGTCCGCCAGGTGCTTGAGCGCATCGCGTCGTGCCACCATCACGATCGGCTCGAAGCTCATCGCATACAGCTCATTGCGCCAGCGTGAGTTGGCCGGCCAGGCGGTCAGGTTGGGGGCCTCGAGTGCCAGAGCATGACCCTGATTGGCGAGTCGGTACTGCAGCCCCATGGCCGAGGAGATCATCAGATCCGCCTGCGGTGTCAGCGGCGCCTGCAGGTACTGTGCTTCAAGTCCCAGGGCGGAGCGATTGACGTAGTGCAGCACGCGCTCAGGATGCTGGCGGCTGTAACGCAGCAGCAGCGGGCGAATCTCGGGCAGATCCAGCGCGGCGTGTATCGTCAGGTCTGCGTCGCTGTCAGGCGCGGGCGGCGTGACTGGCTGACCGCCCTGCAACCACAGCGATTGATGCTCTTCGAGCAGCGGATCGAACGCCGCCCGGGCCCCCGCCTGGATTGCGGCCTGACTGACGGGGCTCAGAAGCACGGCCAGCGCGAGGCAGGCCACCAGTCGTCCAGCGCGCTGTCTGCCCGGGCGGTGATAATCCGGGCAGGGATTGTCAGGACGGTCATTGTCAGGACCGTGATTGTCAGAACAACGATTGTCAGAATGCTGCCGCCCGGTTGGCGGTCGTCTCGTTAGCATGCTGTGCCTCCTGTCTTCGCAGGCTTGCCGGTCTGCGCTGATTCATCCTCCCCATCCACTCTCACCTCAGGCGCTGCACAGGGCGCCAGATGCAGACTGACGCATAGCCCGCAGGGCGCGCCTGTCTCGGCTGTGCCGTTTGCGTCGGCTGCGCGGGTTGCATCGTCTGTGCGGGATGCAGGATCAGCAGCCTGCGTCACGCTGCGTGCTGTCGCGTCGCTGAGCGTCAGGCGCGCATCGTGATGTCGCGCGATGCCATCGACGATCGCCAGCCCCAGTCCGGCGCCTTCATGATGCTTGAGCTCATCGGGCTGCTGCGCCGGTGCCTGATCATGACTGTCGGGCTGGGCGTTGCGGTGGAAGGGGCGCAGCACCAGCAGGCGCCGCTCGGCGTCGATACCCGGGCCATCATCCTCGACACTCAGCCGCCAGCGGCCCGCCAGTGCGGCGCTGTCTGGTTGCGTGAACGTGGCATCGCTCGGCGCCGCCATCCGGCTCAGGGTGAGTGTGACGGTGCGCGCGCCGTGCTTGCAGGCATTGTCGATCAGATTGGCCAGTGCCTCCTCGAGCTGCCACTCGACGCCCAGCGTCCAGGCGGCGCCGTCGATATCCGGGGCGATCTCGAGGCCGAGGTCCACCCCGGCGCGATCACAGCGCAGGAACAGGCGGCTGACGGTGGCGCGCGCCAGCGCCGACAGCTCCAGCGGCACGCGCGGCGGCTGCACTTCCGGGTTGTTGAGACGTGTCAGTGACAGCAGTTGATTGGCCAGATGGGCAGTATGGCTGGCGGTGGCCTGCATCTGGCCCAGCGCGGCATGCCAGGCGCTGGGGTCCTGCTGGCGCAGTGCCAGCTCGGCGTGAGCGGAGAGTCCTGCCAGCGGGGTGCGCAGCTGGTGTGAGGCGTCACCGATGAAGCGCTCCTGATTGGCGCGCACTCGGCGCATGCGCGCCAGCAGGTCATTGATGGTGTGCTTGAGCTCCTCGAGCTCGCGCGGCAGGGGCAGGTTGAGCGGTGCCAGGCTGCGCGAGTCACGTTCGCGAATGGCACGCCGCAAGCGGGTCAGCGGCGACAACGCCAGTCGCACGCCGATCAGCACCACCAGCAGTGCCAGGGTTGCCATCCCCGCCAGACGCACCAGTGAGCCACTGAACAGCTCACGCGTCAGGGTGTCTCGCCCCTCGCGGGTATGGGCGACGCGAATGCTGTAACGCTGGCCGTGGCGTGGGTCGTCGCCCCAGCCGCCCAGCCGGGTATCCAGGCTGCCCAGCCGCAGTGCCTGTCCCTGCCAGGCGATATCGCGAAACGACAGCTCGCCGCTGCGTCCAAGCGATTCCTGTGGGGCCAGGCGACCATCGGCGGCGCGATTGGCGTCCGGCAGGTGGGTATTGCCGGTGACCTGCTCGCCATCGGCGTCCACCAGGCTGTAGAAGACGCGTTCCTGGGCATCGGTGGCCAGCATCTCGAGGGCGGCGGGCGGCAGGTCGAGCCACAACTGGCCGTCCTGCCATTTGACCTGTTCCGCGATGGTGACCAGCGAGGCCTCGAGCAGTCGGTCGTAGGCGCGATCCGCTGCCTCGCGCGCCGACAGGAAGGCCTGCACCAGCAATAGAGTGCCCAGCGCCAGCAAGGGCAGCAGCAGCCAGCTCAGCAGGCGTCGATAGAGGCTGATGCTGCGTTTTGCCGCCGACTGCGGGCGTGGTGAGGGTGCGGAATTCAAGCGCTGCCGTCCGTGGTCTGTTCCAGTAGATAGCCAAGGCCCCGGATGGTGCGCAGATTGACGTCGCTGCCTTCCAGGCGCTTGCGCAGGCGATGCACATAGACCTCGATGGCGTTGTCGCCCACGGCTTCCTCCTCACCGAAGGCCTCGCGGGTCAGGCGCGCCTTGTCCACCGGCTCGCCGGCATGCTGGATCAGACAACCCAGCAGGCGCTGTTCGCGGGGCGGCAGCGCCAGAGGGGCATCGGCGAGCAGAAAGCGTGCATTGAGTGGCTCGAAGGCCAGGCTGCCGAGAGTCAGGCGTGGGGCGATGCCAGGCGAGGGCGCCGGCTGCTGGCTGGCCTGCTGACTGGCCTGCTGACTGGCCTGAAGAGTGGCATGGCGGCGCAGCAGGGCGCGCACGCGGGCTTCCAGCTCATCGAGCACGAAGGGCTTGGCAAGATAGTCATCGGCGCCCAGGTCCAGCCCGCGCACGCGATCTTCGATGGCGCCACGCGCGGTGAGAATCAGCACCGGCGTCTGGCGGTCATGCTGGCGCAGCGCGGCGAGAATCTCGAGACCGGAAGCGCCGGGCAGGTTGAGGTCGAGCACGATCAGCGCGAAGCCGTGATCGCGGCTGGCCGCCAGGCGGGCAAGCGCCGCGGTGCCGTCGGCCAGGTGGGTGACCGCAAGCCCCTCGGCGCAAAATACGCTGCACAGCGTGCTGGACAGCAGGGCGTCGTCCTCGACCAGCAGCAGGGCCGGGGGCGGGGCGGTGGCTGGGCCATGCGCTGATGCGTCAGCCGCTGAGGCGTCAGCCGCTGAATCGTCAGTCGCTGAGGGGAGTGAGTCGGGAGAAGTCATCCGGGCTCCGCAAGGGCGCGTCAGGTACGCGACAAGAGTGATGAGAGTCAGGCTCAGGGCCGGTCTGCGACCTGCACGGCCCGCTTGAAGGCACAATATTGCCTCAAACAGGCAGCCAATGGCGCTTGCGCCAGCGTATCATTGGTGGCCTGTTTCGTGTCGCTGACAAGGAAGCCAGCATGCCATCCATTCCGCCATTGCAGCGCCTCAAGGCGCGCGCCTCTCGTCTCTCGCCAGCCCATTGGTTCACGGCTGTCATGTCGCTCAGGGCTGTCACGTCGCTCAAGGCTGCTATCTCGCTCAAGGCTGACGCGCCGCTCAGGCCGCTGCTGACCTCGCTGGCGCTGGGCGTGGTGGGCGGCTGGCTGTTCCAGCTCACCGGCATGCCGCTGGCGTGGATGCTGGGGCCGCTGGTCGCCAATCTGCTGGGCGCGATGGCCGGGCTGACGCTTGGTGTGCCGGACCGGCTGCGCAATCTGTTTCTGGGGGTGCTGGGTCTGACGCTGGGCGCGCGCGTCTCGCCGGAGCTGGTCTCGCACCTCTCCAGCTGGTGGTTGTCGGCGTTGTTGTTGCTGGCGGGGGTGTGGGTCTCGACGCTGGTCTGCGCCGCCTGGTATCGCCGCTGTGGTTTTGACGCCACCAGCGCGTGGTTCTCCTCGGTGCCCGGCGCGCTGACAGCGATGGTGGTAATCGGCGAGCGCATCGGTGGCGATCCGCAGCGCATCGCGGTGGCGCAGTCGTTGCGGGTGCTGCTGGTGATCATGATTCTGCCACCGCTCTATTGGGTGCTGGAGGGCGCGGCGGGTACGCCCGGCATCGGCAGTGATGTGGCGGTAAGCGGCCTGTGGCTGATCGCGGTGCTGCCGATGCTGCTGCCCCTTGCCAGGCGACTGCGCATTCCCAATGCCTCGCTGCTGGCGCCGCTGTTGCTGGCACTGGTGCTGTCGCTGGGTGACGTGGTGCATTTCTCGCCACCGGTATGGGGCACCGATGTCATGCAGCTGATACTTGGCTGCGCCATCGGGGCGCGCTTCAAGGGCCTCAAGCCGCGTGTGCTGGTCGGGGTGATGGGCCAGTCGGGCGTGGCGACCCTGATCGCGCTGTCGGTGCTGGGCTGTTTTGCCGAACTGATCCATCAGCTGATGGGCGTGCCGCGTGATGTGGCCTTTCTCGCTCTGGCCCCCGGCGGTATCGGCGAGATGGCGTTATTGGCGGTGGCGCTCGATCTCGACCCGATCTTCGTCGCCTTCCATCACCTGCTGCGCCTGATCGTCCTGATGCTGTTGCTACCGGTGATGACGCGTCATTTCCGTCACCGCCGAGCGCGTGAGGCAACGCAATAACCCGAGGCGTGATCTCCCCTTGTGAGGGCGGCGATGCGCTGTTATAGTGTGCGCCTTGATCACGCCAAGTGCTTGAAGTTCAAGCGATTGGCTCGGTAGTTCACCGAATGATCATATCTGTGGTGGCCCTGTCGGTCCTCCCGCAATGCTAGGCTGCAAACCCCGCCAGGCCCGGAAGGGAGCAACGGTAGTGGCTGACGCGTGTGCCGGGATGTGGCTGATGGGGCCGCCTCCATTTCAGGGCCCTGAAAGTGGCTGCTCATGAAATGTCCGTATCATCCCGTCTGCTGTACAACGCGCTATCTCGAGCCCTCGCAAGCTTCACGCTGCCTGAAGCCTTTCGCTACACCCTCGCTGTCTGAATCTGTCATCTCCTGCCTGTCCCGAGCCCCGCTTGGCGTTTCGTCGTGCCCGCAATTCGGGCCGAGTGCCACACCTGTCATCCGGCGTCGCGCCACCAATCCTGCTGCGCAAGTGGCATCGTGCTTTGAAGCCACTCGGCAAGTCGCTAGAATGAGCGCATTCTCAGCGAGGCCTTGTCATCGGTCTTCGTCTGTCGACCGTCGGGGGTTAAAGCCCAACCGGGTCGTGCAGGTTTCAGCTCATGTTTCAGATCGCCCAAGGAATGCCCCGCTCAATGAGCTATCAGGTATTGGCGCGCAAGTGGCGCCCGCGCAATTTTCACGAACTGATCGGTCAGGAGCATGTCAGCCGTGCGCTGGTCAATGCCCTCGATCAGGGGCGCCTGCACCATGCCTATCTGTTCACCGGGACTCGCGGTGTCGGCAAGACGACGCTGGCACGCATTCTGGCCAAGTGCCTGAACTGTGAAGAAGGCGTCAGCTCCAGGCCGTGTGGCGTGTGTGGCACCTGTCGCGAGATCGATGAAGGCCGCTTCGTCGACCTGATCGAAGTCGACGCCGCCTCGCGGACCAAGGTCGAGGACACGCGTGAGCTGCTGGACAACGTCCAGTACGCCCCGACCCAGGGCCGCTACAAGGTGTACCTCATCGATGAGGTACACATGCTGTCGACCCACAGTTTCAATGCGCTGCTCAAGACGCTGGAAGAGCCGCCGCCCCATGTGAAGTTCCTGCTCGCGACCACGGATCCGCAGAAGCTGCCGGTCACCATCCTGTCGCGCTGCCTGCAGTTCACGCTCAAGAACATGCCGCCGGTGCGCGTGGTCGAGCACCTGTCCGACATTCTCGCCCGCGAGGAAGTCAGCTTCGAGGAAGACGCGCTGTGGCTGCTCGGCAAGGCCGCCGATGGCTCGATGCGTGACGCCATGAGTCTGACCGACCAGGCGATCGCCTTCGGCCATGGACAGGTGCGGCGCGAAGATGTCGCCGCCATGCTCGGCACGCTAGATCACCGCCATGTGCTGGCGCTGCTGGAGTGTCTGGCTTCGCTGGACGCCGCCAGTCTGCTGGCGGAGGTCGCGACACTGGCCGAGCAGGGGCCGGACTATGGCGGGGTGCTGGATGACATGGCCTCCGTCTTCCATCGCCTGGCGATCGCCCAGATGGTGCCGAGCGCGCTGGACAACGGGCATGGCGACCGTGATGCGCTGCTGGCACTGGCCAGCCGTTTCACCGGCGAAGACGTGCAGCTCTATTATCAGATCGCCCTGCAGGGACGTGGCGACATGGCCAACGCCCCGGATGCGCGCACTGCGCTGGAAATGACGCTGCTGCGCATGCTGGCCTTCCGCCCGCAGGGCGTACCGCGCCCGGCGCAGACGCCGCTGCCGATGATCGGCCAGGCGGATGGCGCTCAAGCCTCGGCGCCTGTCCAGCAAGCGCCCGTCCAACAGGCTTCTGTTCAAGCAGCTCCGGCTCAGCAGGCCCCTGTTCAAGAAGCCCCGGCTCAGCCTCAGCAAGCGCCGGCGGCCCCGGTGGCGGCCGCGCCCCAGCCTGCTGCACCAGTTGCTGAGCCAGCGACCGAAGCACAGCCGCCGATGGCCGATGAGCCGCCCCCGTGGGCGACGGAGGACGTTCCGCAGGACGCCCGGGATGCCGGCTTTCGCGACGTAGCGCAAGACGCGCCTCAGCCAGCGGCCGCGCCAGAACCGGAACCAGCACAGACAGCGGCTTCCGCACAGACCCCCGCTGCTCCCAGCTCGGCGATGTCACGCCTGAGTGCCGCCTTCGGTTCGTCAGCCCAGCCAGAGGCTGCTGAGTCATCGGCGCCGCCGCCCCCTGAAGCTGAAATGGCAGCGCCAGCACGATCCGAGCCCGCTGCATCGCCGGCGCCTGAGCCTGTCGTGTCTGAGCCTGTCTTGCCGGAGCCGGTCGTGTCTGAGTCTGTCACGCCCGAGCCGGTCGCCAGCGAGCCGGCCGTGGCAGCGCAACCAATGCCGGAGCCTGCTCCCGCACCGGAGCCGGCACCTACGGCAGTGCCTGCACCAAGTGCCCCGAGTGCCGATGGTCGCTTGAATCATGCGGCGTGGCTGGAGCTGTTCCCCTCACTGGGGCTGGGCGGCATCACGCGCAATATCGGCGCGCATTGTCTGGTCGAGCACGATGACGGCACCCACCTCAAGCTGAGGCTGGACCCCGCCCAGTCGGCGATGATGGCTGAAGTCCATCAGGACCGCATTCGCAAGGCGCTGGCGGGCCAGGGCGTGGAGCGTGTGCTGGAGATCAGCGTCGCGCCGCTGCCGGAAGGTCTGGAAACGCCGCACAGTCGTCGCATTCGTCTGCTGGGTGAACGTCACGTGCGCGCGGTTGAAGCCTTGCGTGCTGACCCGCATATCCAGTCCATGGAGCAACAGCTGGGCGCGCGTCTGATCGAGGAGAGCGTCAACTCCTTCGAGCCGGACGATTTCTGACGCTCCGGGCAGTTTCGACCGAGTGTCGATGGTGCCGGTCACCACTGATGCTTCCCCGGATTTACGGTGTGTGTGCCGGCAAGGCATGCACACCACAGGCCGGAGGTGCCACGACATGGCACGTCCGCCAGACAGCATTTATCGTTAGGTCATGTTCAACACGTTATTGATGAGGTGAGCCATGTTCGGTGGAAAAGGCGGTATGGGTAACATCATGAAGCAGGCGCAGGAAATGCAGGAGCGCATGCAGAAGGTCCAGGAAGAAGCCGCCAAGGCGGAAGTCCAGGGCGAATCCGGCGCGGGCATGGTCAAGGTCACCATGAACGGTCGTCATGACGTCGCGCGCGTCGAGATCGATCCGAGCCTGATGGAAGAAGACAAGGAGCTGCTGGAAGATCTGCTGGCGGCCGCCGTCAACGACGCGGTGCGCAAGGTCGAAGTCAATTCCAAGAAGCAGATGGAAGAGGCGACTGCTGGCATGAACCTTCCGGCCGGCTTCAAGATGCCGTTCTGATGGGATTCTCGCCGCTGGTCGATCAGTTGCTGGATGCCTTGCGCGTGTTGCCGGGCGTTGGCCCGAGAACGGCACAGCGCATGGCGCTGCATCTGCTGGAGCGTGATCGCATGGGCGCCGACCGTCTGGTCGGCGTGCTGGGCGAGGCGCTGGAGCGCGTCGGCTATTGCGCGCGCTGTCGCACGTTGACCGAGGAAGAGGTCTGTCAGCTGTGCCTGAGTCCGCGGCGTGATGAGCGCGTGCTGTGCGTGGTGGAATCGCCCGCCGACCAGCTCGCCATCGAGGGTGCGGGTGGCTATGTGGGGCGCTATTTCGTGCTGCATGGCCATCTGTCACCGCTGGATGGCATCGGGCCCGAGGATATCGGGCTGGATGCGCTGGAAACCCGCGTCCGCGAGAGCCAGATCGAGGAGCTGGTGCTGGCCACCAACCCGACGGTCGAGGGCGAGGCCACCGCACATTACATCGCCGAGCAGCTTCGCGATGTGCAGCATGGTGGGCAGCCGCTCAAGCTGACGCGTCTGGCCTATGGCGTGCCGATGGGCGGTGAGCTGGAATACGTCGATGGCGGCACGCTCAGCCGTGCCTTCAGCGGTCGTCTGCCGTTCACCCTCGGCGAGATCTGATGCGATGCCGGTACCGGTTCCGGTGCCGACGATGTTCAGCACCGGCACTGGCTTCAAGGTAGCTTCGGCTTCAAGGCAGCTTCGGCTTCAAGGCAGCTTCGGTATTGAAGCAACTACAGCAGCACGTCTGCGGGCGTGGTGGTCAGGAACCACCACGCCCGCGGTCGTTTACCGCCCGGTGTCTGGCGAGTGCCCGTCACCTTCAATTTCCGCTTGCCCGGGCAAGCCTGTCACCACGAGATTTCCTTGCTGATGAGTGATCAACCCGCCACCGCACTGCTGTCAGAGCTCGATTTCGAGGCCGTCTGGGTCGAGACCCCCGAGGCGCTGGCCGATGCCTGTGCTGAACTGGAAGGCGCCGATTGGCTGGCGTTGGACACCGAATTCATCCGCGAGTCGACCTTCTTCCCGATTCCGGCACTGGTGCAGCTGATGGCCGCCCATGACGGTGAGCTGCCCGGTGTGGACGGCAAGACGCCGCGCATCTTCCTGATCGACCCCACGGTGGTGCCGGCCAGCGAGGCGCTCAAGCGTCTGCTGGGGGCAGAGGGTCCACTCAAGCTGCTGCACGCCTGTGGCGAGGACATGGAAGTCTTCCTGCGCTGGGCGGGCGTGGCGCCGACGCCGCTGATCGATACCCAGATCGCCGAAGGCCTGACCGGCGGCGAAGCCTCGATGGGCTATCAGCGTCTGGTCGAGCGCGTGGTAGGCGTCACCGTGCCCAAGGAAGAGACGCGTTCCAACTGGCTCAAGCGTCCCTTGAGTCAGGCGCAGTGTGATTACGCCGCACTGGATGTGCTGTTCCTGCCGCAGGTGTGGTCCGAGCAGCGTGATGCGTTGCTCGAGCTGGACCGCATGGCATGGCTTGAAGAGGATTGCCGGGATCCGGGCAGCAGCGGCGGTGCCACGCCGGACCCGGAGTACTGGAAGCGTCATCGCAGCCTGTGGAAGCTCTCGCCGCGCGGCCTGGCCGCCTGGCAGGTACTGTGTGACTGGCGTGAGGAGCAGATTCGTCTGCGTGACGTGCCGCGTTCACGCCTGCTGGCCGATGCGCAGCTGTTCGGTATCTGCGAGCGACTGCCGACCAATCGCTTCGAGCTGGCCAAGGTCGATGGCATGCATCCGCCGCAGATCAAGCGCCACGGGGACACCGTGCTGACGCTGCTCAAGGACGTGGCGATGATCGATGACAGTCAGCTGCCGCGCGTGCCGCCATCGCCGTTGGCGCCGGAATGGAAGAACTGCATGAAGCGCCTCAAGCGTGAGGTCAATGCGGTGGCCGAGGCACAGCAGCTCAAGCCGGAGATTCTCGGCAAGCGCCGTGACATGGAAGCGCTGGTGATCGCCGATCACGAGGGTGAGCCGTTGCCCTTGCCTCAGGGCTGGCGTGGTGAACTGCTGGCCGCGCGCCTGGCCAAGGCGCTCGAGAGCTGACGCTCGCCGCTTCCGTGGGCCAGACTGCAAAGGGGCATGCGCGAGGTTCGCGCAGCCTGGTCTGCCAGCAACACAGGTCAGAAACAGGTCAAACAGGTAGTGAGCTCTCGGGTCATGCCCGTGACGTGAGAGCTCACTGATGCGCGCAAGCGCTGCAAGATGATGGGTAGCCCGATGACAGACGACAAGATGATCTGCGAGATCTACAAGAGCGCCAAGAAGGACGAGATGTACCTCTACGTCGAGAAGGCGCGTGGACTCAAGGATGTGCCGGAATCCCTGCTGGGCATCTTCGGTACGCCGACACCTTTGATGACACTGCTGATTCGTGCCGACAAGCCGCTGGCGCGCGTTGCCAGCACCACGGTGCTCGAGAAGATTCGCGAGCAGGGCTTCTACCTTCAGATGCCGCCGGCCAAGGAAAATCTCCTCAAGGAGATTGGCGTGACACCGCCGGAAACGCATTACTGACGCCCTGTCCGGCAGACAAGACCGTACTGATGAAACGACCCTGCTGCCCGGCAGGGCGAGGAGAGCAAGATGAGCGATGTTCCGCAGCCTGACGGCGGAAAGCGTGAGCGTTTCTGGGAGCGCCACGCACTCTCGGAGCTGAATACCGCCGAGTGGGAGGCGCTGTGCGATGGCTGTGGCCAATGCTGCCTGCTCAAGTTCGAGGATGAAGACAGTGGTGATATCGCGGTACTCGATGTCGCCTGTCGCCTGCTGGATGTGCGCAAGGTCAGCTGCCGCGATTATCCCAATCGCGCCACGCGCGTACCGGGCTGCATCCCGCTGGATGTCGAGACGGTGGGCAAGCTGCGCTGGCTGCCGGAAACCTGCGGCTATCGTCGCCGGAATGAAGGTCGTGAGCTGCCTGAATGGCACCCGCTGTTGACTGGCGATGCCAGGAGCGTCAAGCGCGCCGGGGTCTCGGTGTCACGCTTTGCCGTCTCCGAGGTATCGGTGCGCCAGCAGGACCTGGAAGACCACATCATCGCGATCATCGATCCCGAGAGCTGAGTCGCGCCGCGGGCGCGTGTCAGTTTTCAGGTGGATGTCTCCAGAGAAGCGCAGCTCGATGAGCTGCGCTTTCTTGTTTCTGACATTCTGTATCTGGCATTCCGTGCCTGTCATTTCGAGTCAGGCAGTTCGAGTCAGGCATTCACTGGCCTTGTCGTTGACTCCTCTGACCCTCAGCCACGTTGGATCTTTTATATAAGTTGCTTTGCATGAGCTGCTTTGCATGGTCCATGGCGCGTGTATGCATTCAGATGCGCAATGTCTGGTTGTAAATAAATGAACGTTCATTTATTTTGTTGAAATTCGTTCAAGAACAGAACAGACCAGAGGCAGACGGGCCATGCGCCATCGTGATGAACACAAGCAGCAGGCGTTGCTGGAAGCCACGCTGCATGAGGTGGCCGAGCATGGTTTCGCCGTGACCTCCGTGGCGCGCATCGCGCGCGCCGCCGGCATGTCGCCCGGCACGCTCTATCTTTACTACCGTGACAAGGATGCCCTGCTGGAGGCGACCTTTCGTGAGGTCAGTCGGCGCATCATCGCGGTCGCCATCGAGGCCTTCGAGGCTGAACCGGCAGAAGCGATCGAGGCCGAGCCGTCACCGCTGTCGCCGGCTGCCCGGCAGCTGAAGTCGGCACTGTGTCGAGTGTGGAATGCTCTGGTGGCGCTGGGACGCCATCAGCCGGCGTTGTTCCGCTTTCACGATCAGTTTCTGCACTCTTCCCATATGCAGGACGCTCTGAGGGTCGCCAATCAGGAGCGCGCCGCGCCCTTGCTGGACGCCTTCGCGCTGGGCCAGCAGACCGGCATCCTCAAGCAGATCGATCTCGCCCTCATCGAGGTATTCATGTTCCGGTCGATCTACAGCCTGTTGCAGGGCTCCGGGTGCCAGGTACCGGCCATCAGCGCTGCCAGCTTCGACCAGGCCTTCGAGATGGCCTGGGACGCGATCGCGCTTCGCCAGTGAGGGCAGCCAGTCCCGCAGCGCAGCCGGACAGATGACAGATTTTCGCTTATGCCATTCCATTCCAACGACTCAAGGGCCCGCTGATGAAACTTCGACCTGGTGCCAAGCCACACCTGCGTACTCCTTTCGCCTGGCGGGGAGGCCGCGCCCTCAAGCTGTTCGCCGGACTCCTGTTGGCCATAGGGCTTGCGGCCTGCAGTGAGGCCGAGGCACCGCTGGAGAAGCAGAAGGTACATCCGGTCAAGTTGCTGTCACTCTCGGATGAAGGCGACGGTGTCATCCAGCGCTATCCCGGCGTGGTCGAGGCCTCGGAGCGCTCCAACCTGTCGTTCCGTATCGGCGGTGAGCTGCGCGAACTCAAGGTCCAGGCCGGCCAGGAGGTCGAGAAGGGCGAGCTGATCGCGCGTCTGGATGATCGCGATGCCAGAAGCGAGCTCAACAATGCCCGCTCCAGCTTCAATCTGGCGCAGGCGACCTACAAGCGCATGAAGTACTCGGTGGAGAAGGGGGCCATCAGTCGGGCGCGCTTCGATGAGGCGCAGGCCGAATTCCAGTCGGCGCAGGCCCAGTATTCCCAGGCGCAGGACCAGCTCAGCTACACCTATCTCAAGGCACCCTATGACGGGGTGATCGCGCGCGTGCCGGTGGACAACTATCAGGTGGTCGCCGCCCAGGAAACCATTGCCGTGCTGCAGCAGCCGGGGCAGATCGACGTGATCTTCAACATGCCGGAGCGTCAGGTGCGTGCCATCGATCGTGAGCGTGCCGAGGCCGGGCGCCTTGAGGATGCCGCCCTGGCCTGGGTGCGCTTCGGCAGTGGCGAGTCGCGCTATCCGGCCCGCTACAAGGAGCATGACACCAGTGCCAGCGAGGGCTCGCTGAGCTATGAAGTCACCCTGACGCTGCCGGAGCCGCAGGACATCACCGTGCTGTCAGGCATGAGCGCTACCGTGGAGCTGGACATGCAGCAGCTGACGGCGGCGACCCAGGGCCAGTGGCGCGTGCCGATCGAGGCGGTGGTCACCCGGGAGGAGAGTCCGGATCAGGCCGTGGTGTGGCGCTACGTGCCCAATGGCGGTGACACTCAGGCGAGCGAGTCGATCAATGAGGACGCCACTACGGACACCGGCTCAGACGACGGCAAGAATGAGAGCAAGCGCGAGGGCAAGCAGCAGGAAGCTGGCGCCCAGGGCACCGTCGAGGCCGTGCCGGTCACGGTATTGCAGGCCACCGGCGAAGGGCTGGTGATCACGGGAGAACTGAGTGCCGGTGACCGTCTGGTCACGGCGGGCGCCAGTCGCATGGAAGCCGGGGAGCCTGTGCGTCCCTGGGTCAAGGAAGCGGGGCTCTGATCCATGGTCGATTATTTCCTGAGACACAAGGTCATCAGCTGGATGGTCGTGCTGCTGCTGTCGGTGGGCGGCGTGACCTCCTTCTTCGGCCTCGGCCAGCTGGAATTCCCCGAGTTCACCATCCGCAACGCGGTGGTGACTACCCAGTATCCGGGCGCGACGCCCAAGCAGGTGGAAGAGGAAGTCACGCTGCCGCTGGAGAAGGCGATCCAGCAGATTCCCAATCTCAAGCGCGTCAGTTCGGTCAACAGCTCCGGTCTTTCCCAGATCACGCTGGAGCTCGAGAGCAGCGTGCGCGAAGGCGAGATGCAGCAGTACTGGGACCTGCTGCGTCGCAAGATCAATGATGCCCAGTCGAGCCTGCCGCCCGGCAGTGGCTCCTCGATCGTCAATGACGACTTCGGCGATGTGTTCGGGCTGCTCTACAACCTGAGCGGCAAGGGCTATTCGGCGCATGACCTCGAGGACCAGGCCGACTTGCTGCAGCGCGAGCTGACGCTGGTAGAGGGGGTCAAGAAGGTCTCCATCGTCGGCGCTCGCAGCGAGCAGGTCATCGTCGCGCTAGATCGTGATCGCATGCAGGCGCTGAACATCTCGCCGGATCAGCTCGCCAACCTGCTCAATGCCCAGAACGTGGTCGGTGACGCCGGGCGTATCCGCCAGAACGGCCTGTCGCTGGAACTGCAGCCAAGTGGCGAGTTCCAGAGCGTGCAGGACCTGGAGCGTCTGGTGGTCGGGCGTCCCGGCAATGGTGGCCTGATTCGTCTCGGCGATATCGCCTCGGTCAGCCGTGAGTACACCGAATCGCCGTCGCGTCTCTACCACACCGATGGTGAGACGGCGTTGTCACTGGGCATCTCATTCGCCTCCGGTGTCAACGTGGTCGAGGTCGGCGAACTGGTCGACAAGCGTCTTGGCGAGCTTGAGTCGCGCATGCCGCTGGGCATGGAGCTGACGACGGTCTATCACCAGCCGCAGGTGGTGGATGAGGCGGTGTCCGGCTTCTTGATCAACCTGGCCGAGGCCGTCGGCATCGTGATTCTGGTGCTGCTGGTGTTCATGGGCGTCAAGAGTGGCGTGCTGATGGGGCTGGTGCTGTTGATCACCATTCTCGGCACCTTCGTGATGATGTCGATTCATGGCATCGAGCTGCAGAAGATCTCGCTGGGGGCCTTGATCATCGCGCTGGGCATGCTGGTGGACAATGCCATCGTGGTCACCGAGGGCATGTTGATCGGCCTCAAGCGTGGCAAGACCAAGCGTCAGGCCGCCTTCGAGGTCGTCAGCCAGAACCGCATGCCGTTGCTGGGGGCCACGGTGATCGCGATCACCGCCTTCGCGCCCATCGGTCTGTCGCCGGATGCCACCGGCGAGTTCGTCGGTTCATTGTTCTGGGTGCTGTGCTACTCGTTGCTGTTGAGCTGGATCACCGCCCTGACGCTGACGCCGTTCTTCTTCGACATGTTCTTCCGCGAAGCGCGGGAGACGGCAGGCAGTGACACGGACGAGAATCAGGAGGAAGACCCCTATCGTGGCGTCATCTTCCGTGGCTTCCGCAGCCTGCTGAGCTGGGCGATTCGCCTGCGCTGGCTGACCCTGGGGGGCGCGGTGGCGTTGCTGGTGGTGGCCGTGATGAGCTTCGGGCAGGTCAAGAACGCCTTCTTCCCGGATGCCTCGACACCGCTGTTCTTCGTCGATGTCTGGATGCCGGAAGGCACCGATGTGCTGGCGACGGAAGCGCGCATCGCGGACCTTGAGCAACAGGTGCTCAAGATGGACAAGGTCAATCATGTCACCAGTGTCACCGGCGGGGGTGCCCAGCGCTTCACGCTGACCTACTCGCCGGAAGACAGCTATGCGAGCTTCGGGCAGCTGATCGTCGAGACCCGGGACCGGGCCAGTCGCGAAGCGCGCATGGAGGAGGTGATACGCCTGATACGCGCCGAGTACCCTGAAGTCGAATACAAGGTGCAGGCGTTGCAGGTCGGGCCCTCGGCGAAGGCGAGTCTCGAGGCGCGCCTCTATGGCGAAGACCCTGCAGTGCTGCGTCAGCTGGCGGGCAAGGTACGTAGCGTCTTCGAGGAGGAGCCGCTGGCCGACAGCATTCGTCTGTCATGGCGCAATCGCGTCAATCGCATCGAGCCAGAATTCCTGGATGATCAGGCGCGGCGTGTCGGTGTGACGCGTGATTCACTGCATCAGGCGCTGCTGATCAACAGCGACGGTGAGAGCGTGGGTGTCTATCGCGAAGGTTCCGAGCTGATCCCGATCCTGCTGCGCGGAGAGGAGCGTCAGCGCTTCGACCTCGACACCCTGGCGAGCCTCAACGTCTGGAGCGATGAGCAGGAGACCTACGTGCCGGCGGGCTCGGTGATGGGGCCGCTCAAGACCGAGTTGCGTGACCCGCTGATCAAGCGTCGTGATCGTCAGCGCATGCTGGCGGTCTACGCCGAGCCGATGCCGTTGTCCGGGGAAACGGCGGCCAGCGTGCTGGGGCGTATCCGTCCCAAGATCGAGGCCATCGAGCTGCCTGAGGGCTACCACCTGGAGTGGGGCGGCGAGTACGAAACCTCATCCGAAGCTCAGCAGGCGCTGTTCTCCTCGCTGCCGATGGGGCTGCTGGGCATGTTCGTGATCACGGTGCTGCTGTTCTCCAATCTGCGTCAGGCGCTGGCCATCTGGTCCATCGTGCCGCTGACGCTGATCGGTATCGTCAGTGGTCTGATCGTGTTCGGCGCACCCTTCACCTTCATGGCGCTGCTCGGCACCTTGAGTCTGATCGGCATGGTACTCAAGAATGCCATCGTGCTGGTGGAAGAGATCAACGTGCAGCTCGATGAGCAGGAGGATCGCTTCCAGGCGGTGGTGCAGGCGGCCGTCAGTCGTGTGCGGCCGGTGTCGATGGCGGCGATCACCACCATGCTGGGCATGATTCCGCTGTTCCCGGATGCCTTCTTCTCGAGCATGGCGGTAGTGATCGTGTTCGGGCTGGGCGTGGCGACCCTGCTGACGCTGGTGGTGCTGCCGGTGGCGTACTGCGCCTTCTTCCGCATCCCGACCAGCAAGCACTCCATGAAGACATCCTGATGTGATGATCCTGATGTGATGAGAATGCGGTAATCTTGGTCTGCGCTGTCTGCGGCCACCCACACCATGACGCCCGATGACAGTGCCTTTGTCATCGGGCGTCATGGTGTGGTTCGTGCTCGCTATCCTGCGTGAGGGGCATCGCCGCAAGCCCCTTTCCGTTACACTATGCGCCGCCGGTTGCGAGTTGCCCGGTCGCAAGTGTTGCGTCAGTCGAATCCTATCGAGTCGTGAGGTGTGCCTTGGTCGAACCCCTGAGTGCCTGGTGGGGGCAACAGCTGGTGTTGTGCGGTTGGGGCTTCAGTGCAGCGCCGGAAACGGTGTGGACACCGGCCCAGGCGTGCGCGCGTCTGAAGGCCCAGGAAGTCCCGGATGCGGGGGAGCTGGGATGGCGTCTGCTGGAGGCCTTCCCCAATGACACCCCGGACCCGCTGCACCAGCTGGAGGCGTTGGAGCTGCTGGCGCTGGCACGTACCGCGGGCTGGCTGTCAGAGGCGCGCACGCGTGCCTGGCTGATACGTCTGCTGACAGCGATCGGCGGGCGTTTCACCTCGCTGGATGACTGGCTCAAGGCGCTGGCCCATTCGCGCAGCGATGCGGGCTGGACGCGAGGCGATGATGGCTTCTTCGAGGCCAGCCTCGCGTTGTCTCAGTTGGAGCACGAAGACGCCGGCGTCACCTGGCCACGCCTGCAGGAGGCGCTGGAAGCACAGCCTCCGGTGGCGGTCACGCAGCTATGGCCTCAGGGCGAGCGCGACCGGGTCTGGATGGCGCGCGCCATCTTCTCACCGTGGCTCGGTGGGCAGTCATTGACCACTGATGACACCGGCCCGCACGAAGACGGTGCCAGCGGCTTTGACGCCGCGGCGCACTGGCCGGATGTCACGCGCTGGCTGGCCGAGACCTGGGCGATCACCGGGCGTGATGAGCTGATACGTCTGCTGCTGTGGCTGGCCTCGCAGGGGCATCGCTATGGCTGGGACATCGACAGCGCACGCCTGATGACGGCCAGCGACAGCGAGCGTGCCAAGTGGCTGGATGAGCTGGAAGCGGATGCGGCTCAGGAAGAGGCCGAACGCAAGTCGGAAGGACGCAAGGGCGCCCCCGCGCATGCTTCCTCCAGTATTGAAGTCGCCGATGGCGGGCTGGAAAAGCCCCCGTCACCGACGGCCTACGGCGAGCTGCTGTTGCAGTATCTCGATCGTGGTGAGCCACTGGAATTCGCCGCCTGGGACTGGCTGCGTCTGGTCGATCTCGCCTTCGCCGGGTTATGTGCCGGCTGGCTGAGTCGTGAGGAGGGCGAGGACTTCGCCGCCCACGGCATTGACCTGCTGGTGCGCCGCTATGCCGACTGGCAGGGCGTGGCCCGCGCCTATCAGCGTGGTCGCAGCCTGTTCGAGGGTGTCGATCTGACCCGCGACACCGAGAGTGACTGGCGTCCGCTGATGGCGTCGCCGCTGACGCCGCTGCGTTGCGAGCTGCATGCGCTGTTACCTGCCGCCCAGCGTGAGCGCTGCCGCGCGGCGATTCGCGCCTGGCGCAATGACAGCCGCCACTGGGTGCTGGCCATCGCCAGTATCCGCGAGCCGGACCTGCTCTATCGTCAGGGGCTTGTCGCCGAGGTCGATACGGCGCGCCGCGAAGAGGCACGTCAATATCTCAACGAGACGCTGGCGCTGGACACCCGCGATGGCGTGCAGGGCATGGCGCGCTTCTGGCTGCCGGCGCAGGCGCATCATCTCAATCAGCTGGCCGCCGATGCCGCGCGTGGTGCCTTGCCTGATGCCCAGACGCCCTTCGGGCGTGCCGATGCCGTCGAGCTGGAACGCCGTCAGCGTCTGGCCGTCTGTCATCGCTATCCTGCCAGTGTGGTGATGGCCGAGAAGTACGCCTTCTATCTGCTGATGGTGCAGGACAGCGGTGATTTCCCGGCCGATGAGCTGGCGCAGTGTGCTGAGCGTCTGCGCAGTGCCCTGTGTCGCTACTACCCGGACGCCATGCGTCTGCTGGAAGCCTGGGCGGTGTGGGAATCCGCGGTGCCGGAACTCGAGGACCATCCGCTGGTCAACGAGATCCGCTGGCATCTCGATGACCCCGGCAGTCTGTTCCATTGGCTCGACTGGCGCGCCAGTGACTGGCAGGAGCCGGGGCTGCGTCCGAGTCTGGATCGCTTCACGGCGCTGGCGCTGAGCGGTCCGCTCAATACACCGTGCTGGGGCGAGCCGATGGTCGAGTACGGGCGGGGCGTCGAGGAACTCAGCGGCTGGCTCGAAGGTCATTATGGTCTCGCCAATGCCGAGGCGCTCAAGGGCTTCCTCGACTTCCTGCGCGATGCCGGTGATCGGGATGAATACCAGATCAATTACGGCCCCTACACCCTCAATCGCGCCCGCCTCGATAACGAGATCGACGTGCTGGAAAGCGCCGAGCGCGGCGATGACGAGCAGGTGCATCTGGACCGTCTGCGTCGCGTCAGAGACAACGAGGCGCGCTGCAACGAGCTGGACATGGCGGCGTGGGACATCGCCCAGATGGTGGACCTCGCGATTGCCGGGCGACAGCTGGGCTGGCTGGACGAGGCGACCTTCACCGCCTATCTGGACAGTGCCTATGCGATGGCGCGCGACCACTACGGCAGCTGGAAGGAATATGCCCGGGGACTGTTCGCCGGCTATGCCTTCTTCATGGGTGACACCGACCAGCGTGACAGCTTCCTGCGCGGCTTCCGCGACGCGCTCATCCAATGGTTGACGGCGGCGCCCCCGCTGGCCGGCGCCTGGTCGAGTCTCGATTTCCCGGGCGCGCGGCCGGGCCATTGGCCGGCATTGCATCTGGATGTGCTGAGCGGAGACGCTCGCACGCTGCACTGAGCGGGACTCAATTCAGGTTGGGTGAGCGGCAGAGGGCACCTTATCTGATACTTTGGTCTAACTTGTGCGGCAATGGCATACGGTTTGCGGAAACATGAACTACTATCCTGCGAACGACTCGGGTTTGTCATCTGACTGTCGTCATCGTGTTGCAAGGTGTGCTGCTGCCTGATTTGGCCCACCCTGTCAGATAGTCGCCGTGTTATCTCTGATCGATCAACGATCATCGTCATGCATCAATGGTTATCGCCGTCCGCAAGCGCTGCTCACCTTCACCCTTCCAGCGCCGGGCCCACGACGAGGAATGCTGGATGCGCCACGCGTTATTATGCTGTTTTCTGATCCTGCCACTGGGTGTGGCAGGCTGTGCCAGTCACTCAACACCGTCCAATGATGTGGCCTACTACGATGTGGACCTGCCGGAATTGCCGAAGCTCAAGCGCTATCGCCAGTCCGCGTCCCAGCCGGCTGCCGAGCCGCAGGACTACGCCATGTCAGGGCCGAGCATCCGCGATGTCCTGCTGGAAGAGCATGACCGCTGGGCCGGGACGCCCTATCGTCTGGGGGGAACCAACACCCGCGGCATCGATTGCTCCGCCCTGATGCAGCATGTCTTCAGTGATGGCTTCGGTATCGATCTGCCGCGTACCACCACCGACCAGGTGAAGCGTGGCAAGCGCATCGACAAGTCGCAACTCAAGCCGGGCGATCTGGTCTTCTTCCGACCCTCGCGTCGCTATAACCATGTAGGTGTCTACGTCGGCAACGGCTACTTCCTGCATGCCTCCACCTCACGTGGCGTGAAGCTGTCGCGGCTCGACAACGTCTATTGGTCCCAGCACTACTGGCAGTCGCGTCGCCCGATGCCCTACGAGGCCATGCAGATGAAGCTGGCCATGCGTAGCCAGTGAGCTGATCACGCGTCGCACTGAAACAGACAAGTGTCTTCCTGGACATCACCCGGCCCTGGCCGGGTGGTGTCGTTTCTGGGCCCGGGAAAATGTCAGCCACTGCTCAGGAAGGGGGGGCCAGCGCAGTGCTGCTTGCCTGATCCCCAGCGCTCTGGGCGTCCGGGGCGGGTCTATCGGCCGCCGAGTGTTCAATGACGAAATCGACCAGCGCCTGCTCGGCACGCGACAGGCCGCGTTCGCGGCGCCAGGCGAGTGACAGCTCAAGCCAGGCGGGCTCATCGAACGATACGGCGGTCAGGTTGTTCTCTTCACGGTCGTCCTCGACCACACGCTTGAGGAAGGTGGTGATTCCGAAGCCCCGCGCGACGATCGCCTTGTTGAGGGCGATCAGGTTCGATTCGAAGGCGATGCTCGGCGCGAGGCCATGCCGGCTGGCCAGGCGCTCGATGAAGTCGCGATGAAAGTAGCCGCGCTTGAAGACCACCAGCTCCTCGGCGAAGAACTCCTCGACGCTGATCTGCGTGCGGGCGGCCAGCGGATGATCGTTCGCCAGGCAGACCACCATTTCCTCGCTCAGGAAGTGGCGTCGAATCAGGCCGTGGGTGTCGCTGCCGAGCTGGTCCTCGACGATGACGCCCAGGTCCAGCTCGGCATTGTCGATCATCCGGCGCAGGCTCAGGGTGCCTCCCTCGATCACGCTGAGCTTGATGTCGGGGTAGCGTGCCTTGAACGCCATCAACAGGGGCGGGAAGTAGTAGGAGCCGAGCATCGAGGAGACGCCGATGCGCACCTCGCCCTTGACCAGCCCCTCGAGCTCCGCCATCGCCAGTGCCGCGCGCTGTGCCTGTTGCAGCAGGGGCCGGGCATGCTCGAGCAGCGTATCGCCGGCCGGTGTCAGGCGCAGACCGCGTGAGCCCCTGACCAGCAGTTGGGTGCCCAGTCGGCTTTCGAGCCCGGCGAGCGACTGGCTGACCGCTGACTGGGCCAGGCCGAGTGCCTGAGCGGCGGCGGTGAAGCTCTGATGCTCGACGACACTGATGAATATCTCCAGTGAACGCAGATCGAAGGGCAGTTTCATCGCGAGGTTCCTTTCAGCGCGAGGTTCTTTATCAGCGCGGATTCTGTCTTGGCTCAGTTTGTGTCATCCCTGTCCCGTCATTGTCATCAGCTTTGCTGATGGTTGGCATCATGTCGAGCTATTTTACTGATGCGAGTGCGCGGCGCAGACTGGCGCCATCCCCATGCTTGATTGAGTGCAGGTACCTGATGGCTTCATCGCTCTCCGCGTCTTCTTCCCACGACTCCGCCAGTTCAGGCTTGGCTACCCAGTCCGAGCTGCCCGAGCCACTCAAGGCACACGGGCGTGACTGGCGGCGCATGACCCAGGCGCTGTGCCTGGGCTCCTTCGTGGTCTTCATCAACCTCTATCTGGTGCAACCGCTGCTGCCGCTGCTGGCGACGGATCTGGGCCTGAGCTCGCTGCAGGCGAGTCTGTCCCTGTCGGTAAGCACCCTGACGCTGGCTCTGGCATTGCTGGTGTTCGGTCCGCTGTCCGACGCGCTGGGGCGGAGGCGTATCCTGCTGTGGACCCTGGCTGGCGGGGTCGCCTGTTCAGGTCTGGCACTGTTCGCCGAGGGCTTCTGGTCGCTGCTGGCGGTGCGCGCGCTGCAGGGCTTTCTGCTCGGCGGCCTGCCGGCAGTGGCAGTGGCGTACATGAGTGATGAGATGGAGCAACCCGCCTTGATGGTGGCAGTGGGGCTCTATATCAGCGCCAATTCGCTGGGCGGCATCTCGGGGCGGGTCGCGGGGGGGGTGATCGCGGAGCACTGGGGCTGGCAGGCCAGCTTTGCCGCCATCGGCGGCGTCAGCCTGTTGGTACTGGGGGCCTTGTGGCAGCTGCTGCCGCGCCAGAGACGCTTCGTTGCCCAGCCGCTCAAGCTGAGCAGCATGCTGGCAGGCCTGGGGCGTCATCTGCGCAACCCTCGTCTGTGGCCGGTGTTTCTGCTCGGTGGGCTGAATTTCTTCATCTTCGTCAATCTCTACAGCTACATGACCTTTCGATTGAGTGAGGCGCCCTGGTCGCTCAGCAGTCAATGGCTGGGGCTGTTGTTCCTGACCTATCTGGCGGGTACCTTCGGCGCCTCCCAGTCTGGCCGGCTGGCACGGCGTCTGGTACCGGGAGGTGCGGCTGAGCACGGCGAGGCCGCGCTGGCGATCGCTCAGCGACGCGGTCAGGCGCTGACCATGATGCTGGGCACCGGCATCGTGATACTCGGCACGCTGTTGACGTTGAGTCACTCGCTGGTCGGGATGTTGATCGGTCTGAGTCTGAATGCCTTCGGCTTCTTCCTCGCGCATGCCACCGCCTCAGCCTGGGTCGGGCGCAATGCCGAAGGCGCGCGGGCCAGTGCCAGTGCGCTGTATCTGACCGCCTACTATCTGGGCGCGAGTCTCGGCGGCTTCTGGCTGGAACCCTTCTGGCAGGCTGCCGGCTGGCCCGGGGTGGTGGCCGCCAGCGTACTGGTACTGGTGGTAACCTTCTCGCTGGCAATCCTGTGCTGGCGCCGGGCTACTACGCAGTATTGAGTCTGACAGCGGCACAGGCACCAGAGCACGCATACGACAACGGCTCGCCAGATGGCGAGCCGTTGTCGTTCAGAGGGCCTGGAGGGCGGAATCAGTGCGCGGGGGCGTCGTCACCCCAGATCTCTTCCAGACGGTCATCGCGGCCACAGCCGGCGCGATAGAAGCGATAGCGTACCGGGTTCTTCTTGTAGAAATCCTGATGGTAATCCTCGGCCGCATACCAGGGCCCTGCCGCCTCGATCTCGGTGGCGATGCCTTCGGGGAATCTGTCCTTCAGTGCATCGCGACTGGCTTCGGCGGCCTCACGCTGTGCCTCATCCACCGGATAGATGCCGCTGCGGTATTGGGTGCCGGCATCACAGAACTGGCGATCCACCGCGACCGGGTCGATGTTGTGCCAGAAGACATCCAGCAGGGTGTCGTAGCTGACCTTTTCGGGCTCGTACACCACCTTGACCGCTTCGGTGTGCCCGGTGCCGCCCGAGGAGACCTGCTTGTAGGTCGGATTGTCCTGTTCGCCGGCGGTATAGCCGGAGGTGGTCGAGATCACACCGTCCAGCTTGTCGAAGGGCCCCTCCATGCACCAGAAGCAGCCACCGGCGAAGATGGCGACTTCCTGGCCTTGAGCAACACCCTCGGCGACGCCCTTGGGCGCCGTTTCCGGGTCGAAGGCATTGGCGTGACCGACAAGCAGCAGGCCGCCGAGGAGGCTTGCCAGTGGCGTAAGACGTCTGAGCGCTGGGAAGGGGATTCGAGTGTATCGGGTCATGGTGTCTCCGGGAAAGGCGTCATTCCTTCGAGATGAGTACACGGAAATTTCCATGTCTCGGTGAGCCGTGAGATGACTGGCGTTGTTGAGTTCTCACTGCCTGTATCAGGTTTCTACGCGAATAAACGTGTGATGGATGCGAACATGCAGAATGAAACCTTACCGTTGTCGTGATCAAGTCACTGTCATTCACCCCGCTACGCGAATCAGTGCATCCAGTCAGCGTCATGCCTCGTAAGGACACGGTACATCCCAATGACATGCCCATGACGGCAGGAATCGAAAAGGAAATCGCCAGTGAATAAACGCAAGTTACTGCTTCTGGGCGCCATCGTCGCTGCCATCGTGGTGTTCTTTGCCAGCGGGGCGCAGGATTACTTCACCCTGCAGAGCCTCAAGGCCAGCCAGTCGGAATTCCAGGCGTTGTTCGCGGAATCGCCGTACAAGGTCGCGGGCACCTTCTTCGTCGTCTACGTGGCGATGGCGGCACTTTCACTGCCCGGGGCAGCACTGCTGACGCTGCTGGGCGGCGCGCTGTTCGGCTTCGGCTGGGGGCTGTTGCTGATCTCCTTCGCCAGCACCATCGGTGCGACGCTGGCCTTCCTGATTTCCCGTACTCTGCTGCGCGAGAGCATCGAGAAGCGCTTCCGCCGTCAGCTGGAATCCCTCAATCGTGGCGTCGAGCGTGAAGGCGGTTTCTATCTGTTCACGCTGCGCCTGGTACCGGTCTTCCCGTTCTTCATCGTCAATCTGGTGATGGGCCTGACCCGCATGCGCGTGGTCACCTTCTACGTGGCAAGCCAGCTGGGCATGCTGGCGGGCACCGCCATCTACGTGAATGCCGGTCGTGAGCTGGGCCAGCTGGAGTCTCTGTCCGGCATCCTCTCGCCGGGACTGATCGCCTCCTTCATCGCGCTGGGCCTGTTCCCGCTGATCGCCAAGAAGATCGTCGGCGTGCTGCGCAAGCGCAAGCAGCAGGCGGCCTTCACCAAGCCGAAGACCTTCGACTACGACATGGTCGTCATCGGTGCCGGTTCCGCCGGGCTGGTGACCAGCTATATCGCCTCCGCCGTCAATGCGCGTGTCGCGCTGATCGAGCGTCACAAGATGGGCGGTGACTGCCTCAATACCGGCTGTGTGCCCTCCAAGGCGCTGATTCGTGCCGGGCGTGCAGCTCATGAGATTCGCCAGTCACAGCGCTTCGGGATCACCGCCAATGAGCCGGAGATCGACTTCGCCAAGGTGATGGGGCATGTGCAGGACGTGGTCGAGAGTGTCGAACCGCATGACAGCATCGAGCGTTACGAGAGTCTGGGCGTGGAAGTCCATACCGGCAACGCCAGACTCAGGACGCCCTGGGAAGTGGAAGTCGATGGCCGCGTGCTGACCACGCGCAACGTGGTGATCGCCACCGGTGCCCGCCCGCGTGTTCCTGCGATCCCCGGTATCGAGCTGATCACGCCGTTGACCTCTGACAACCTTTGGGATCTCAGGGTGCAGCCCAAGCGCCTGGTCGTGCTGGGTTCCGGCCCGATCGGCATGGAACTGGGCCAGAGCTTCGCGCGCCTGGGCAGTCACGTCACCATCATCGAGGGTGCCCCACGGGTGATGCCGCGTGAGGACGAGGAAGTCAGCACGCTGATGCACGAGCAGCTGGCTGGTGAGGGCGTCGATCTGCGCATCAATTCCACCGCCACGCGCATCGAGGTGCTCAAGGACAAGGACAGTCAGCCGATGCGCCATCTGGTCGTGAGTTCTCCCGACGGTGAGGAGAGCTGGATCGAGTTCGACGAGCTGCTGGTGGCCATCGGGCGCGAAGCCAACGTCGAAGGCTTCGGTCTGGAAGAGCTGGGCATCGCGGTTTCCGAGCGCGGCACCATCGATGTCTCCGAGTCGCTGCAGACTCTGCAGCCGAACATCTGGGCATGCGGCGATGTGGCCGGCCCCTACCAGTTCACCCATGCGGCGGGTCATCAGGCGTGGCACGCGGCGGTCAACGCGCTGTTCGGTGGTCTGAAGACCTTCAAGGTCGACTACCGTATCATGCCGATGGTCACCTACACGGAGCCGGAAGTGGCACGTGTCGGCCTCAACGAGACCGAAGCCAAGGCCCAGGGCTATGAGTACGAGGTCACCCATTACGAGATGGGCGAGAGTGATCGTGCGCTGGCCGAGCGGGCCACCGAAGGCTTCGTCAAGGTACTCACCGAGAAGGGCCGTGATCGTATCCTGGGTGTGACGCTGGTCGGTGCCTATGCAGGCGAATGGTTGGCAGAATTCACCATGGCCATGAAACACGGCATCGGCCTCAACAAGATACTCTCCACCATCCATCCGTACCCGACACTGTCGGAAGCCAACAAGGCCGCGGCGGGCATGTGGAAGAATGCCCACAAGCCGGAAGGCGTGCTCAAGGTGCTCGACCGTTACTTCACCTGGCGCCGCAATGGTCGCTTCGAACCGACCAAGACGCTCAAGGCGACGGACACCGCGAGTGCTCCGGCTGCTGAAAAACACTAATCGATGACTGATGCCGCGCACCCGCATGTCCGGGACGCGGCATTTTCCTATCAGGAGATCCCCTCATGGAGACGAATCACAAGCCGGGCCGTCGTCGTGCCCTGGCGTTGATGGGCGGATCCTTGCTGTTGATGGCGGGCGTGAGTGCCTCGCCCTGGTCCACGGCACTGGCGTATGCGGCCGATGCGAAAGCAGGGCACCCGGTGCCTGAGCTTGCCGCCCTCGAATGGCAGGAGATCGCCGACAAGGCGCGTGGACAGCGTATCGATTTCCACGCCTGGGGCGGGAGCGAGGCGACCAACGCCTATCTGCGCGATCAGGCGAGTATCGCGGCAAGACAGCAGGGTATCGAGGTGCGTCACGTCAAGATTGCCGATACCGCCGAGAGCGTCTCGACCCTTTTGGCGGAAAAGGCGGCTGGGCGCAGTGATGGCAGCATCGATGTGATCTGGATCAACGGCGAGAACTTCCGTGCGCTCAAGCAGGCCGAGCTGGTGTGGGGCCCCTTCGTCGAGCGCCTGCCCAACAGTGACTATCTGCTCGAGGAGATCGGCGCGCGCGATTTCGGACTCGCCACCGATGGTCTGGAGGCGCCCTGGGGACGTGCGCAGTTGATCTTCATGTATGACACCGCGCTGCTGGAGTCGCCGCCGCGCTCGATGCAGGCGTTACTGGAGGTGGCCAGAGAGCATCCCGGGCGCGTGACCTATCCGCAGCCGCCCAGCTTTCACGGCACCACCTTCCTCAAGCAGGCATTGCTGGAATTGATGCCCGTCGAGCAGCGCGAGGTGCTGGCATCTCCCGTGGCGAGTGATGCCCAGTTCGCTGAGGTGACCGCACCGCTGTGGGACTATCTCGATGCGCTGCATCCTCTGATGTGGGCACAGGGCGAGCGTCAGCCAGCCGGTGCCGAAGAGCAGATGAAACTGCTCGCCCAGCGCAGCGTGTGGATCGCGCTGACCTTCGTGCCCCAGGAAGTGGCCAATGCCCGTCAGGAAGGGCGGCTGCCACCGACCATCGAACCGTATATCCATGACGGTGGCACCCTCGGCAATGTGCACTATCTGGCGATTCCGGCCAGTGCACCACACAAGGCCGCAGCACTGGTGTGGATCAATCAGTTGATGTCCGCCGAGGCCCAGGCCGCCAAGGCCGACCCCTCGCGCTGGGGCGATGACACGGTGCTGGATGTCGCCCGCTTGCCGCCGCAAGAGCGCGCTGCCTTCGATGCCTTGCCAAGACTGCCCGGCAGCATGTCGCCCGAGGCATTGGGCACACCGCTCAGCGAGCCACACCCGAGCTGGACCGATGCGTTGGAGGCCGAGTGGGCGCGACGCTATCGCAACTGACGCAATGGGTCGCTGATCGCTGGCGTGTCGCTCCCGCCACTGGTCATGCGCTGCTGACGCCCGCCCGCGTGCTGCGCTGGGGCGTCTTGCTGTTGCTGCTCGGGCCTACGGCACTGGGGCTGGCCGGACTGGTCGCTCCGGCCTTCGGGCTGTGGCCGACACTGGGCTTCGATCAAGTCTCGGCGGTCGCCTGGCAGCGCTGGTGGGCCTTGCCCGGGCTGGCGGAGGGCTTTCGACTGACGCTGGTCAGTGGCCTCGGTGGCACGCTGCTGGCGGTGCTTTTGACCATGGGGTGGGTCTCGGCGGCCGCCGGGACTCGCTTCGGTGAGCGCATGGAGCGCCTGCTGGCCCCGATACTGGCGATGCCGCATCTGGCGCTGGCGCTGGGGCTCTTGTGGCTGGCTGCCCCGAGTGGCGTGCTGATGCGCCTGCTGATGGCACCCTTCGAGGTGCTGGTGCCGCCGCAGTATCCGCTGCCGGATGCCCATGGCATCACGCTGGCGCTGGGACTGGCACTCAAGGAAGCGCCGTTTCTGATGCTGATGGCGCAGACGGCGCTCTCGCGTCTGCCGGTCACCGCGCAACTGCAGGCGGGTCAGGCGCTCGGCTACAGCATCCCCCAGCTGCGCTGGCGCATTTTGATGCCCCAGGTGATGCGCGCGATCGCCTTGCCCATCGGCGCGGTGCTGGCCTACTCGCTGGCGGTGGTGGATGTCGCCCAGGTGCTGGGGCCGACGCGTACGCCGACGCTGGCGGTGCGCCTGGTCGAACTGTGGCGTGACAGTGACCCGACGGCGCGCCTGCCGGCGAGTGTCGGCGCCCTGATGCTGGCCCTGCTGGTGATCGGGATGATGGCGCTGGGCGCGGCTCTGGGACGCTCTCTGCTCACCTGGCATCGCGATTGGGTATTGAGCCATCACCCGGCGCGCGCAAGTCGTTTGGTGCTGGCGAGTGACGTCATGTTCGGGCGTGTCGCGCGCGGAGTGCTGGGCGTGGTCACGCTGATCTCACTGCTCGCCTTCGTGGTGATCGGCGTGCAATCGGTGGCCAGAAGCTGGTTCTTCCCTGCGCTGCTGCCGTCTCGCTGGGGCTGGGAGAGCTGGCAACAGGCTCTCGCTGGTCTGGGGGATGCCTTCAGCAACAGCCTGTGGCTGGCACTGCTGGTGGCGACACTGGCCGTCATCCTCAGCGTGGCGGTGTTCGAGCGTGAGCGGGAAAGTGGCCGCCTGCGCGGCTTCGTGGTCTGCCTCTATCTGCCATTGCTGTTGCCGCAGGCAAGCTTTCTGTTCGGCTTTCAGGTCGGCTGGTTGAGCCTGGGTGCTAGTCCCGGTTGGGCAGGAGTGGTGATCGGCCATCTGCTGTTCGCCTTGCCTTACGCCTGGCTGACGCTGGCCGGCCCCTGGGCGCGCTTCGATACCCGACTCGAGCAGGCGGCGCGTCTGCTGGGGCGTTCACGGCTCGAGGTGCTGATCGGTATTCGCCTGCGCCTGATGCTCAGGCCGCTGGCCATCAGCTGGGCAGTAGCCTTCGCGGTCAGTATCGCGCAGTACGTGCCGACGGTGGTGCTGGGCGGTGGGCGTGTCCCGACCCTGACCACCGAAACCCTGGCGCTGGCGACGGGGGCCGACCCACGCCTGACTGCGGTAGCCGCCTGCTTGCAGGCCTGTCTGCCATTGCTGGTTTTCCTGCTGGCACGTGCGGTACCTGCCGGGCGCTCGGTCTCGCCGACGCGCGGTTGAGCGCCTGTCAGGCGCTGGAATGATGATGACCTCAACGATCTCATGGGAGTAGATGCAACATGCTGGACAAGTGGACCTCACGCTGGGTACAGCCACCTCTGAAACGCCTGGCACGTAGCGCAGCGGCACGCGGTCTGCATCCGGATCAGCTGACTCTCGCAGGCTTCGCCATCGGCATGCTGGCGTTGCCGTTGCTGGCGTATGGACATTTCGGGCTCGCGCTGGTCGCTATCCTGATCAATCGGGTGGTGGACGGGCTGGATGGCGCGCTGGCGCGGCATGCCGGCCTGAGCTCCGATGCCGGTGGCTTCCTGGATATCTGTCTCGATTTCCTGTTCTACGCCGCCGTGGTGGTGGGCTTCGCACTGGCTGATCCGGCCGCCAATGCGATGGCGGCGGTGGCACTGTTGTTCGCCTTCGTCGGTACGGGATCGAGCTTTCTGGCCTTTGCCATCATGGCGGCCAAGCACCAGCTGGAGCGTCCCAACTTTACCCGCAAGGCCTTCTATTATCTGGATGGCCTGACCGAGGGCACCGAGACCATCGCCTTCTTCGTGCTGGCCTGCCTGATGCCACAGCATTTCGCATTGATGGCGTGGGTCTTCGCTGCGGCATGCATCCTGACCACGCTGACACGCGTATGGGGAGGGTATGTCACCTTGCGAGCCCAGGACCGAAGCGAGCAGCACGGCAACGCCCCGGGCTGATGTGTGCCAAGCGCGGTACCTGGCCCGGCAGGTGACTCGCCCCGCCATCTTTTCTCATTGCGTTGTTCAGCGCTCCGGAGTCTTGCCAATGAAAACCACTTCCCGTCAGTTGTCTTCCTTCTTCCCCATGCTCGCGGCAGTTGCCTCCAGTGGCCTGCTGGCGGCGGTGACGCCCTCTGCGGCACTGGCGGCTGACAAGACCTTCACGCCGGCCGAGATTCTCGCCTGGGGCGAGAAGACCTTCGAAGGCCAGACCGCGTATCGCGTGGTGGAGCGCGAAGGCCGACCCGCTCTCGAGGCGCGTGCTCAGGGGCAGGCTTCCGCGCGCTATCTCGAGGAAGATATCTCGCTCGAGGAGACGCCCTATCTGAAGTGGTGCTGGCAGGTGGACAGCATCTATCCGGGCGTGAATGAGAAGACCAAGGGAGGGGATGACTACCCGGCACGCCTCTATGTGGTCAACAAGACAGGCATCCTGCCGTGGCAGGTCGAGGCCATCAATTACGTCTGGTCCAGCAATGAAGCGCGAGGCAGCCATTGGGACAACGCCTTCACGGATCGTGCCGTACTGCTGGCCGTTGAATCCGGTGACGAGAAGGTAGGGCAGTGGGTGGCGGAGGTGCGCGATCTGCGTGCTGATTACGCGTCACTGTTTGGCAGCAAGCCGAGCGAGATTGCCGGACTTGCGCTGATGGCTGACGGTGACAATGCCGGCGGTGATGCCACGGCGCTGTTTCGTGGCCTGAGCCTTTCCAGCGATGCCACACCACCCAGCTGCGGCGCCTGATCCGGGAGCCTGAGGAAAGAGCTGGGCCTGAAGCGCTTGAAAGAGTGGGCTTGAAAGGGTGGGCTTGAAAGAGTGGGCTGAGCCACTCCGACAAGCCTGCCAAGTCAGCCAGCCAGACACGAAAAAGCCCCGCGACTGACGACTCAGTCGCGGGGCTTTCGGTTCCGGCCTCACACATTGTGTGAGGCGCTCATCCGAGGCGATACCTCGGATGAGGGAAGAGGCGGAGCTTAGTGCTCCACGCCACCTTCGCCGTGAACGTGGCCGTGTTCCAGCTCTTCGGCAGAAGCTTCACGCACGTTGGTGATCTGCACGTCGAAGTTCAGGGTTTCGCCGGCCAGCGGGTGGTTGCCATCGACAGTGACAGTGTCTCCTTCGACCTTGGTGACGGTGACCATCAGCGGGCCGCCTTGGGTCTGTGCCTGGAACTGCATGCCAGCTTCGATGTCTTCGACACCCTGGAAGGCTTCACGCGGCACTTCCTGGACCAGGGCTTCCTGGACTTCGCCGTAACCTTCTTCCGGAGAGACGGCAACTTTCAGCTCGTCACCGGAAGTCTTGCCGTCGAGTTCCTTCTCGAGGCCCGGGACGATGTTGCCAGCGCCGTGGATGTAGGCCAGCGGCTCGCGACCTTCGGAGCTATCCAGCACTTCCCCTTCGTTGTTGGTCAGGGTGTAGTGGAAGGATACGACGGCATTCTGGGCGATTTGCATGATGAGAGCCTTTCGATAGGTATATGAACGTCAATGGTAACGTGCCCCTGAGGTGACTGTCAGGGGGGAAACTGGAAAAAAGCCGCGTATCACGTGGCTTCTGGCCCGCTGATGACATCGCCTGAGAGGCAATCCAGCGCACGTTACCTTGTCTTGAAAGTATAGGTGACGCTCGCAGGCGTGCATTTCAACCCTGAGGCCGGGTTTTTTCTCACCCTCGAAGCCATCGGTGGAGGAAGGGGGAAAACGATTGGATTATCAGGTGTCTGGCGGGGTTGCCCTGCCAGTGCACGGCGGCCGTCCTGCTGACGGCCATACAAGGTTGGGGCGATGGCTTGCGAGGGCCACGGGGTCTGGTTACTCTGCCTACTCGGATATTGCGGATTCTGACGCGCGGCCCGGGGTGGCCTCGCTCTGCACACTCTGTCCCGTCGCCTGACGGGAAATGACAACTCAGGCGCCATGCGACCCTATTTTTTCAGGAGAGAATTTCGATGACCGTGACATTGATCTGGCTGGTGAGCTTCGCTGCGATCTTCATGCTGTGCTTGAACCGCTGGGAAGGCTCGCTGGGTGCCACCGTCAAGCGTGTCCTGCCGGAGGCTCTGAGCATCGATAGCGGTGACCGCTATGTCTGGGGTGTGGCCCTGGGTATTCTGGGCGCGACCTTCATCGTCAATCCCATCTCCATGCTGATGGCATTGATCGTGCTGGCGCTGATCGTTCTGATCGGCGGCAAGCTGATCTGCTGGGGCATGAGCAAGGTCAAGATGCACTGATCTCACCATCAGCAACCCTCCGGGAAGCATGACGTTTCCCGCAGACAGAAAGGCCGGGCTATCTGCCCGGCCTTTCTGTCTCCGCTCATCAGACACTTCTCATCAGGCTCTTCTCATTAGATTCTGCTCATCCATCGCGTCCTGTCAGTGCCGTCTGCAGCTCGGCGCCGAGTCATAGCCAGGTCGAGAGCGTCAGCGAGCCGAATTGATCGCTCTCCTGCTGCGTCTCGAATTCGTGGGTGCGCCACACGTTGACGAACGCCAGCTGCCAGCGTTGCCAGCTGAGCGCGAAGCCCAGTTGCAGGTCGCCGACCAGCGGGCGACGGTCTACCGAGGCGCTGTCCTCGAAGCCATTGCCGTCCAGCAGCATGTTGTAGGCCATCGCGCGGCCTTCGATATTGGCGAACAGATACCAGGCAAAGTCGCCGTCGGGATGAAAGTACTGACGGCCGCCCTGGGCCGGTGCCACTGTCGGTATCCCGTAGCTGCGGGTCAGTCCCTGGCCGATACGTATGCCGCCACCGACGCCCGCATAGGTGTAGAGGTTGCCCAGCGCCACGGAAGCCGAGGGGCCGTACTCCACCTCAAGCCCCGCGGCCCTGGCCGGCAGCCATAGCTGCGTCTGCCAGCCGGTGCTGATCACCGGCTCGTTGTGCAGCTGGTGATCCCAACCTTCCGGTTCATCACTGCCGGTGATCTCGTGGACACCCTTCTGAGCCTCCTTGGCGCCTGAGGCCGGGCCGACGATGCCGAGATCCAGATTGAAGGTATCCACCCGTCGCCAGTCATCTCCCTTTTCACCAGCGAACAGCGATACGCCACCGAACAGGTAACCCGCGTAGGGGCGGTCGTCCTGATCCGGTTGTTCGCGAGAGATGTCATTGGGGGTATAGATCTGCTGTCCGAAGCGATAGGCCGTGGCGTCCAGTCGCGCCGCGCTGAAGCCGGGCACCCAGTCCGCGAATGAGCGTGACCAATGTTGATCCGGTGTCGCGAAGGTATAGCTCAGCGCAAAGCCATTGGTGTAGTGGCCGTCATCGCCGGAGGCGAGAAGGTCATTCTCGACCTTCAATGACAGCACGCCACCCTCGTCCTCGGCTGCCTCCACCATGGGGGCCAATGCCACTGCACCGAGCATGATCAATGCCATGCCCAGGCGACGGGTCGAGAAGGCCGGCGCCACCTGCGGCGCGTGGCTGAGGGCGGCGGTACCCCCGGGACTGTCATTGACTGTGCCGGGGTAAGCGTGAGGGCAGTTTCTTGAAGGTGATGTGCCACAAGACAGCTTGCTGGCGCCTGGGAGAGAACCTGTTGGACGGGCAGTGACGGGACGCATCGCAACTCCTGGGACGAAAAGTTGTACACAGAGTCAAGTTAGGCTGCACATGTATAACTTTGCACAAAAAATCACGATTTCATAGCCTGTTAATCAATAGGCGAACTGCAGATTGTTCGCTGAGACAAGCCGTTCATGCGTGGAACCGGAGGAGGGAGTGCGAAGCGAGAGAGTGGGAGGCAGGAGAAAGCGTTGCGGAGGATGTAAGAAGCGTGAGGAGGACGAGAGTCAAGCAACGGGGCATTTGGATGCGATGTTCAAAATGCCACCGTAACCGAACATATGTCAGAGAAAAGGTGAGAAATGTTCAACCTGCTGCGCCAAAAATTTAGACTTGAATTAGTATGAGGAGGGTAGCCTAGCCTCTAAAAAGGTTTACACAATGATTAGTGAGTGAAAAGGGCTGTAAAGGAAATTCTGCTTGCAAAATGCGCTGGATATATCAATATCCTCGATTATAATGGTGTGGATCTTCATGGTGTAGTGATGATTGTGAGGCTAGCGCACGGTATTAGTGTTTTGTATTAATAAAAAACATTTAAGGAACATGGATGTCAAATATTATAGAGCACCCTGGCGACGGAAATGATGATGCTGTTGTAGTAATTGGGAGTGAAGGCGCTCCTGTTTCTATGAAGTTGTACCAAGATATTTACCATCAGATTACAGGCAGGAGTGAAAAAGTAAGTCAGAAGTATAGTGAAAATCTATTGTTAGAGTTTTCTGAAATCGAACAGTTGCATCATAAAATTATGCAGATCTGTGATATTCATGAGGTGATTGCAAAAAATGAATTAGTGACTATTTTCCACGAGAAAGAGAGAAAAGAGCAGTTTACATCATTTGATAGGTTTAAGTTTTACAACTCAAATGCTACACAGCATACTGTGAGCGTAGTTATTAAATATAATTTTTCTATTATGATTTCAGGCTTGAAGAAGCCTCAAGAATATGTAGTTACAGTGGTGCTTAATTCAAAAGTTGCTATGATTCATTCTTTTGAAAGTGAAGTGCCTGCTTTTATGCGTGGTAAGATATTCAATATTGTCGGATTTCATCCTGCTGAAATATCTGTTGAGTATGCAGATTTTATAGTGGCAAGAAGTTTTCTTCAAGCATTTCAAGAGTGGATTGATGGCTGTGGCTGTGAAGAAAATAATAAATTTTTAGATAAGTTGAGAAATTTCTCTCATACTTTTCCAGTGGTTTTTAAATTAAGCATAGCTATGTGCTTCTCTTATTTTAGCATAAATGCGTTGAGTGACTCTAGTCTCGTGTTAAACACCAATGAGTTATTCCGTTTGATTGTTTTGTACGGCGCCTCTTTTTATTTTGTGATTGTATTGTCAGGTGTGATTGGTAAGGTCGCTGAAGGCATTGTAGATAATATTTATGTTCTTTCATATCTCAAGATTAATAAGGGAGACTCTAAGCTAATAGAGAAATTTAGTTCTCGTAATCGAAAGACTTGGGTTAAGTCGATATTTACGGGCGGGCTGACTGTTTTACTAGGTATTCTATCGAGTAAGATATCAGAGTTTATATAGTGTTTATGTGTCGCAGAACGTTTTTGGTTATGTTGCTAGTTATGGCTATTTAGGGACTCCTAAATAGCCATACTGTAATTGATGGAGTTTATTATTAGTAAGGTGCGACGCTCAGGTTGGCGCCGTAGCCGACCAGGCGGACACGTTGGCCAACCGAGAAGGCGGTGTCGGCTTTCTGGACGACGATGAGGCTATCGCCGGCATCGCGGCGGACTTCAATCTCGTAGGCGTCGATCTGGTCGACGTTGTCGGCGATCGACTTGCCGGCCACGCTGCCGCCGATGGCGCCCGCGGCAGTGGCGATCGCACGGCCGGAGCCGCCGCCGATCTGGCTGCCGAGCAGGCCGCCGACGACCGCACCACCCAGGCCACCGAGCACACCGCTGCCTTCATCCTGTGCCTGGATCTGTACCGGACGCAGTGAGGTGATGGTGCCGTAGCTGACGGACTGTGCGCGCTTGGCCTGATCGCCGGTGTAGACGTTGCCGGAATAGATGTCGCTGTTCGCGCAGCCGCCAAGCGTCAGTACGCCGAGTGCGATCACGGGCAGCCAGCGGCGTGCGCCAGTCGATCGTTTATGAGTCAGTGAGAGTGTCATGGTGTGTCTCCTCGCATGATGCGGTGCAGCTTGAGGTTGTGATGGAGAATGCTGAGTGCTGAGAGAGCAAGGCTCAGGTAGGCGATCACTTCCTTGGGCCGCCAGCAGGTTCTTGTCACGACGGGCGTGCGAGAACACTGTTTCTTAACATTATAGACCACATCGACCATGCCGGGTTCCCGACCTGAAACGCTGAGGTGACGCAACTTCTGCACTTCCCTGTCGCGCGAGTGCTACCGCGTCAGTATTCTGCATGAGCCATGCCGGGTGAATGTCAGCGCAGGGGCGTTCGTCGACGTTGGCTAGTAGTCACGTCGGACATTCGCGGCGGGTATTCACGGCGCCAAGGCACGAAAAAGCCCGCGTGAGCGGGCTTCGGTCAGTCTGCGGGTGGCACCTCGCGCAATCTCGTCATTTCGAGGTGTCATGTCCAGGTGTCAGGTCGAGGTGCCATGCAGTGAGCCGCGACGGCTAGTTTTCGCGATCTCAGCGGTCTAGAACTGGTCTTCTTCCGTGGAGCCCGTCAGCGCGGTGACGGAGGAGTTGCCGCCCTGAATGACATTGGTCATGTCATCGAAGTAACCGGTGCCGACTTCCTGCTGGTGCGCCACGAAGGTGTAGCCCTTCTCGGCTGCGGCGAATTCGGCTTCCTGCACCTTTTCGACGTAGTGCTTCATGCCTTCGCCCTGCGCATAGTCGTAGGCAAGATCGAACATGTTGAACCACATGTTGTGGATACCGGCCAGGGTGATGAACTGGTACTTGTAGCCCATGTCCGACAGTTCCTGCTGGAACTTGGCGATGGTGGCGTCGTCGAGGTTCTTCTTCCAATTGAATGAAGGCGAGCAGTTGTAGGCCAGCAGCTGGTCCGGGTATTCCTTCTTGATCGCTTCGGCGAAGCGGCGCGCTTCCTCGAGGTCCGGCTTGGCGGTTTCACACCAGATCAGGTCAGAGTAGGGCGCGTAGGCCAGGCCGCGGGCAATGGCTTGATCCAGACCTGCATTGACGCGATAGAAGCCTTCGTCGGAGCGCTCACCGGTCAGGAACGGCTTGTCGTAGTCATCGACATCCGAGGTGATCAGGTCAGCGGCGTTGGCATCGGTACGTGCGATGACCAGGGTCGGGACACCCGCCACGTCAGCGGCCAGGCGAGCGGCGACCAGCTTCTGCACCGCTTCCTGAGTCGGCACCAGCACCTTGCCACCCATGTGGCCACACTTCTTGACCGAGGCCAGCTGGTCCTCGAAGTGCACCCCGGAGGCGCCCGCACGGATCATGGCGGTCATCAGCTCGTAGCCATTGAGCACGCCACCGAATCCGGCCTCGGCATCCGCCACGATAGGCGCGAAGTAATCGACGAAGCCGGCATCCCCCGGGTTGGCACCTTTCTGCCACTGGATCTGGTCGGCGCGGCGGAAGGTGTTGTTGATGCGTTTGACCACGGTCGGCACGGAATCCACCGGATAGAGCGACTGATCCGGGTACATGGCTTCACTGGTGTTGTTGTCGGCGGCGACCTGCCAGCCAGACAGGTAGATGGCCTCGATACCGGCTTTCACCTGTTGCATGGCCTGGCCCCCGGTCAGGGCGCCCAGACAGTTGACGTAGCCCTTCTTGGCATCACCATTGACCAGTTTCCAGAGCTTCTCGGCACCGCGGGTCGCCAGGGTATTGGCTTCCTGGACGGAACCGCGCAGGCGCACCACATCCTCGGCGGAATAGGGACGAGTGATCCCTTTCCAGCGCGGATTCTCGGCCCAGTCCTTTTCGAGCGCGGCAATCTGATCGGCACGTGTGTGACTCATGGTGGCATCTCCTGATGGCTTCGTCGTCGGGGCTCAGCCCCTGGCGTGTTGTCTGTGTCTTGTTGCTGTTCGCTTGTCTATCGTCTGGCCGTTGACGCGAGAGCGCCGCGTGAAATGGGAGTGGCGGTGCTCGGCGTCTTGAGGTTGCTGCATGACAGTTTGTTGTTGTTATTGATCTTTCAGGCGTTGTCAGTGGAGTCACGCCGTGCGACAGCAGGCGTCGTCGGTGGCGTTGTCGAGCTCCACTGGTTCGGCAAGTCTGAAGCGAGCCTTGATCACGCCAAGGCAGGCAGTTTCCAGGCCGGGTGCGGCTGTCAGCGTGATGCTGTCCAACCAGGGCATCAGGAAGTACAGGCTGGCTTCCAGCGTGGGTAACGTGCAGTGGCTGAGAGTAAGGGCGATGTGCGGTGGTCTGCCGTCCGGCGCGCGCAGTCGTGAGATCAATTCTCCCCAGCACAGCGCTTCGCGCACGCTGCTGATCTGGGCAATGGCCAACACCGAATGACGTTCGCCGCGATGCCGCGCGGCGGCCAGGGTCCAGAGGGCCCGGGGGAGCGGACGGTTGCCCAGTTGCATCCCCTTCACGTCATCTGTGAGTCCGGCAAGTGCCAGCTGGTCAGACGCGTCCTGCATGTCGGTGGTCGCTGTCTGCTCTGCATGGCGCTGCAGCTGCCATCCGCTGGCCTGTGAGCGCAGTTGCCACTGGTCGCCGGGGAGCTGCCAGCGCTGGTCGCGACTCAGATGACAGATCGTCTGCGCCTGTGCCGCCACCGTCTCCGCTGTCTGCGGTGGCAGCAGGTCCTTGAGGGGGCGCGCCAGCTTGAGAATCCGCGTGCGGATCTCGGCGTTGTGCCATTGCTCGGCCAGAGCGGCATCTTCAGGATGCCCGAGTACCTGGTCACCTCTACCGCCCATCAGGGTGGTCTGCGTTCGTGTGTCTGAGGTGAGCATGGGCGAATCTCCTGAAGGCGGTGCCGGATCTGGCAGCGTGTCATGTCGCAGTGCAGCGTAAATGACCTGATCTCTAGCATCGCTCCGAAACTGAGTGCTGTCTTTCATTCCTTGGTCGCATTAAAACGATCGTTTTATATCGGTTTCAACGTTGCAGAATTCTCGTTGGCAAACAGTCGTTTTAATATTTCTCAATGACGTCATGATGTCAGTATCCATGGGGCTTTTGGAATGATGACTTGGTCAAGGATCGGGTTGTAGCCAGACTACAAGACACTTCAAGGCACAAAAAAACCGGCCCCAGATAGGGCCGGTTTCTGTAAGGCGGACGCTAAAATTCAGTTCAGAATCAAGCGCATGCTGCGGTGCGGTATGCCGGCGTCGAGAAACTCGCCGCCGTAAGCCGTGAAGCCGAGGCGTTGATAGAAATCCAGGGCATGTGTCTGTGCATCAAGCAGTACCTCACCATGGCCTGCCTGCCGAGCGGCGTGAATGGCAGCCTCCATCAGACGTTGGCCCAATCCCAGACCGCGTGCCTTGGAGAGAATGGCGACACGACCGACATGGCCGTCCGGCAACAGACGGGCCGTGCCGACGGTGCGACCATCCAGATGCACGAGGAAGTGTTCGCAGACATCGTCGCGTCCGTCCCACTCTTCCTCCTGCGGCACCTGCTGTTCCTCGATGAACACGACGCGTCGGATCTCGCTGGCCTCGTTGCCCAGCGTCTGCCAGTCGCCCCGTTCCAGGCTGATCATGGCGTCACTCATTCTTCATCGTCCTCTTCGTCCTGAAGGTCACATTCCAGTATCAGGCTGCCGCGGTTGATCAGCGCCGTCAGCAGGCTGACCACGGCACTGCGATCAAGGTCTGCCGTGGTGTAGTCAAGCAACACCGCCGTGAGGCGCTGATCAGAGGCCAGCGCTTCCGCCAGCGGCTGAGGGGCCAGGATGCCATCGCCATCGACGAACAGCGTGCTGGTGCCATTCTCGCCGTGACGGAAGGCGAAGCGTGAGCCCAGGGAGCGCACCAGTACGCCTTCATCTTCCAGATACTCGACCAGCTCATGCGTCTTGAGGGCCGGTTCGCGGGCGGCGAGCTGCTCCAGATACTTGGGCTGGGTCATGTAGCGACCGAACCACTGTGCCAGCTGGGTCGGGTTGTCCAGCGTGCTGAGCAGCAATTCACGCACGCGCTCGAGTGAGACGTCGTCCAGCTCGCCGGCATTGGCGACCGGTGCCATGCCCTGGTCACGGTAGCGCAGCGATTCCGGCAGGCTGGCACCCAGATAGTCGGCGTAGGAGGTGACGACTTCATCGGCGGAAGGCGCACGGAAGCCGACGGAGATGGTCATGCAGTCATCGGACTGGCTGACACCGTGGTGCGCCAGGCGCGGCGGCACGTAGAGCATGTCGCCGGGTTCCAGCACCCAGTCCTCGCCCGGCGTGACCTCGAAGTGCTTGAGGATGCGCAGGTCGATGCCATCGATGATCTCGGCGTCGTCACCGTGCATGCCGCCCAGCTGCCAATGACGCTGGCCCTGGGCCTGAAGCAGAAAGACATCGTAGTTGTCCAGGTGCGGGCCGACGCTGCCACCGGTCGGCGCGTAGCTGATCATGATGTCATCGAGGCGCCAGCGCGGCAGGAAGGTGAAGGGCTCGAACAGTGCGGCGACGTCGGGGACATAATGGTCCACCGCCTGCACCAGCAGGCTCCACTGGCTGTCGTCCTTGGCGTCGAGACGCGCGAAGGTCGCTTCATCGAAGGGGCCGTGGCTGACCTGCCAGGCCTTGTCCGGGCCGTTTTCCTCGACCAGACGCGCTTCGATGCCATCTTCACAGGCCAGGCCGGCCAGTTCATCGGCTTCCAGCGGCGTCTCGAAGTCTGCGAAGGCCCCGCGGATCAGCAGTGGCTTCTGCTGCCAGTAATCGCGCAGGAATTCACGGATGCTCAGGCCGCCCAACAGTGCCAGTGGCGTGTCGGTGTCGCGGGGGGCGGGGGATGTGTTCATGCAGAACCTCTCGAACGCGAACGGCAGCCTGCCAGGGGCAGCGGTCTCGCGATGACGTCGTTGAAGCCGTTTTGCCGGATGGCAGAAGGCGATGCGTTCCATGCCAGCCCAGGTGGGCATGGCATGTCGTGCCCACTGACGGAGAGCATCAGTGGTCGTGAATCCAGTGTGTCGTTCAATGTGCAGCGTGTTGCATGCTGGCTAATACGCAATGCATGACGCCGGAGCAGAGGCCCCGGCGTCTCAAGACTTGCAGTGACCTGCGCCGCTTAGAGCGCCTTGGCCTGTGCGATGGCGTTGCCGATGTAGCTGGCCGGGCTCAGCGCCTTCAGCTCGGTCTTGACGTCTTCCGGCAGTTCCAGCGTCTCGATGAAGGCGGCGAAACCGGCCTGGTCGATACGCTTGCCACGGGTCAGCTCCTTGAGTTTCTCGTAGGGCTTCTCGATGCCGTAACGACGCATGACGGTCTGGATCGGCTCGGCCAGCACTTCCCAGCTGTTGTCCAGATCAGCGTTCAGACGCTCCGGATTGGCTTCCAGCTTGCTGATGCCTTTCAGGGTCGCCTGATAGGCGATCAGACCCTGCGCCAGGCCGGTGCCCAGGTTGCGCAGCACGGTGGAGTCGGTCAGGTCACGCTGCCAGCGGGAGATCGGCAGCTTCTGTGCCAGATGGCCCAGCACGGCGTTGGCGATGCCCAGATTGCCTTCGGAGTTCTCGAAGTCGATCGGGTTGACCTTGTGCGGCATGGTGGAGGAGCCGATCTCGCCGGCCACGGTACGCTGCTTGAAGTAACCCAGCGAGATGTAGCCCCAGACGTCACGATCGAAGTCGATCAGGATGGTGTTGAAGCGGCAGATGGCATCGAACAGCTCGGCGATGTAGTCGTGCGGCTCGATCTGGGTAGTGTACGGGTTGAAGGTCAGCCCGAGGCTCTCGACGAAGGTTTCGGCGTTGGCCGCCCAGTCGATGGCCGGATAGGTGGTCAGGTGGGCGTTGTAGTTGCCCACGGCACCGTTGATCTTGCCGAGCATCTCGATGCGTTCGATCTGGGCCAGCTGACGACGCAGACGCGCGGCGACGTTGGCCATTTCCTTGCCGAGGGTGGTCGGGCTGGCAGTCTGGCCGTGGGTGCGCGAGAGCATCGGCTGTTCGGCGTGCTGGTGGGCCAGCGCGACGATCGCTTCGGTCACTTCACGCATCTGCGGCAGCAGCACCTTGTCCAGGCCGCCACGCAGCATCAGGGCGTGAGACAGGTTGTTGATGTCTTCACTGGTGCAGGCGAAGTGGATGAACTCGGTGACGGCGTTGAGTTCGGCGTTGCTTTCGACCTTTTCCTTCAGGAAGTACTCGACCGCCTTCACGTCGTGGTTGGTAGTGCGTTCGATGTCCTTGATGCGCTGGGCATCCTCGACACTGAATTCACTGACGATGCTATCCAGCACGGCGTTGGCATCCGCGGAGAAGGCCGGCACTTCAGCGATCTCGGCGTGGGCGGCCAGGCGTTGCAACCAGCGCACCTCGACGATGACGCGGGCACGGATCAGGCCGAATTCACTGAAGTGCTCGCGCAGGGCCTCGGTCTTGGCGCCATAGCGGCCATCGACGGGAGACAGGGCGGTGAGGGCGGACAGCTGCATGATGAGAATCTTCCGATGGTGGCAGGACATGATGCGCTGCCGGTTCAAGTGTCTCGGAGCCCGATTGATGGGCTCCAGCGTTGTTGAAGCGAATTCGGGTGTGAATCAGGTTGCGTCAGGTGACGCGCTGGCGCGAGCGCGTAGGCGGTCTCGGCTCAGCCCAGCTGCTGCAATGACTTCTTGAGCGCGCTGCGCTGGAAGACCAGCTTCCAGCGACGGCCACCCTGCTGGTCCCACAGCAGCGCAAAGCGCACGCCTGCCAGCAGGGCGCAGCGGATGCGTTCCGGCATCATGCGTTGCTGCAGCAGGCCGGGGTCGCCCTGCACCACGATCCGGTAGCGGAAGGTGGAGAGGGTCTGCTGGTAAAGCTCGCCCAGGCTTGCGATCACGTTCTCGTGGGTCGGCCCGAAGTGCTCGGCCTGGCCCTGGATGCGGGTCAGGCCCGCGCCCAGCTTGTCCAGCATGTCCGGGTCCTTCTTGAGCTTGCTCATCAGCATCACCAGCGAGAAGCCGTAACGCATCACCACGGGCGAGACCTGGCGACGTTCCATCACCGCACTGACGGTGTCGATGCCGAGCCGCAGACGGTTATGGTGCCCGCCGTAGATGGCTTCGAAGCTTTCCGGATTGGTATCCAGCGTGGCATTGACCAGGGTTTCCCAGGCGCGCTCATCGCACTGGCCGTGGCGGGCCAGCTCATCGACCAGCGCGGCTGCCTGGAAGACGCCCGCCAGCGAAAGTGCCTGGCGGGTAGTGGTATCAGTGACGGGACGGATCGGCACGCTGGTCATTGCGCGGCGGACTCCTCGGGGCCAGAGAGCGGGGCGGTGGAAGTGCTGGCGTCCGCCGCCGGAAGTTTCCAGGCGGCATCGATCACGCCGCCGCCCAGACAGATGTCGCCGAGATAGAAGACGGCAGACTGGCCGGGCGTGACGGCGCGTTGCGGTTCATCGAAACGCACCTCGACACGCTGGCCGTCATTGACGATCAAGGTCGCGGCCTGATCTTCCTGGCGATAGCGGTTCTTGCAGCGAATGCGCAGCTCGCCATTGGCATCGGTCTGCGGCGGCTCGCCGGCGACCCAGTCGACGGATTCGGTGCTCAACGCCTGAGTGTAGAGCAGGTCGTGGTGCTTGCCTTGCACGGCGATCAGCACGTTGCGCTCCAGATCCTTGGCACACACGAACCAGGGCGCGTCCGGATAGCGCTTTAGGCCGCCAATTCCCAGCCCCTGGCGCTGGCCGAGGGTGTAGTACATCAGGCCCATGTGCTCGCCGATGACGTCGCCATCGGGGGTCTCGATCTTGCCGGGCTGAGCGGGCAGGTACTGCTTGAGGAAGTCGGCGAAACGCCGCTCGCCGATGAAGCAGATGCCGGTGGAATCCTTCTTGCGCGCGGTGATCAGCTCATGCTTCTCGGCGATGGCGCGTACTTCGTGCTTCTCGAGCTCACCGACCGGGAAGAGAGTGCGCGCGATGGCCGCCTGTGGCACGGCGTGCAGGAAGTAGCTCTGGTCCTTGTTGGTGTCCAGGCCCTTGAGCAGGCGCGGGAGACCATCACGCACGCCGCCACGCACGTAGTGACCGGTGGCGATTAGCTCGGCGCCCAGCATCTCGGCATACTCGAGGAAGACCTTGAACTTGATCTCGCGGTTGCACAGGATGTCGGGATTCGGCGTGCGACCCGCCTTGTACTCGGCCAGGAAATGCTCGAAGACGTTGTCCCAGTATTCCGCGGCGAAGTTGGCGGTGTGCAGCTTGATGCCGAGCTTGTCGCACACGGCCTGGGCGTCGGCCAGGTCTTCGAGGGCGGTGCAGTATTCGCTACCGTCGTCTTCGTCCCAGTTCTTCATGAACAGGCCTTCGACGTGGTAGCCCTGCTCCATCAACAACAGGGCAGAGACGGAGGAGTCGACACCGCCGGACATGCCGACGATGACCTTGGTTCCGGTACCGGTTTCAGCGGTCATCAGTTCTCTCGTCACCCGCATGGCCGCGGGTTGTCACAAACAGGGGAGGCGGCAGCCCCGTCATTCTGGCGCCGCTTGAATTGGCGGGATTATACCTGAATGCGGGGGGGGGATTCACCCCGCCTGCGCCGTCTACCGCACTGGGCCAGATGCGCCGCTCGCAGCATGCCCGGCGGCGGACTTGCTGCGCGGACAATCGCTCAATCGTGCAGCACATCCAGCGGGAAACGCTTGCCGCGCTGGCTATCGCGGATGCGACGGGTCACCAGCGGGCTGCGCAGGCGGCCCATGTCCTCGAGTTGCTCTATCTCCTCAAGCGACAACCAGTGCGTTCTGACGATGTCAGGGTCCAGCGGCGTGCATAGGTGCTCAAGGGCGGCGGCCTCGAAACTGTGGGAGTGGAAGTGGGTGCCATCCTCGGCCACATGCACATAGAGACCGAGATAGCCGGTCAGCAGGATGCGCCAAGCGGTTTCCTCGCGGACTTCGCGCTGCACGCCATCGATGATGCGCTCATGGGGTTCGAGATGGCCGGCGGGCTGGTTGAACACCGTGCAGGGCCCGCCCTTGTCTTCCTCGACGATCAGGTAGCGCCCGGCGCGTTCGACGACGCAGGCGACGGTGACATTCGGGGTCCAGCGAGCAGCCATCAGGATTTCCTTCCTTTCTTGGGAGATGAGAGACGACGGGAGGGGACGCCGGGTGTCTTGCCTGAACCTTGACCTGAGCCCTTGCTGGAACCCTTGCCATTCCTGGCTGTGCTACTGCCTTTATTGCCATTGCCCCGGGGGCCAGCGTTGCCGGTGCGGCGCTCGCCCGGCTTGCCCGTCGCGCCCTTGTGGCGTGGCGAGCGGGACTCACGGCGAGGTGCCGTTGGCATCTCGACTTCCTCGCTGCGCCATTCACCGGGGGCAAGGCCGTCGAGCTTCCACGGCCCGATGGCTGCGCGGATCAAGCGCAGGGTTGGCAGCCCGACGTGGGCGGTCATGCGGCGTACCTGGCGATTGCGACCCTCGCTGATGATGATCTCGAGCCAGTGGGTCGGAATGCTCGCACGAAAGCGCACGGGAGGTTGCCTGTCTGGCAACGCTGGCGGGGCGATGAGCCTGACCCTGGCTGGGCGCGTCATGCCATCCTTGAGTTCGACACCGGCACGCAGCGCGGCGATGGCCTGCTCGTCAGGGGCACCTTCCACCTGCACCCAGTAGGTCTTGGGTTGCTTCTTTCTCGGGTGCGCTATCTGGTGGGAGAGCGCGCCATCACTGGTGAGCAGCAGCAGTCCCTCGGAGTCATAGTCGAGGCGCCCGGCGGCATAGACATCCGGCACGTCGATGAAATCCGCGAGTGTCTGGCGGCCCTGATCGCGGTCGGTGAACTGGGTCAGGACGCGATAAGGTTTGTGAAGCAGATATATGAGAGACATGGTTTAGACTTTTGTCGCGGCTGCCGTATAAGCCTACTGTGAGAAGCGGCACGGGTGCTATACTCGCGCCTCCACTGAATCCATGACAGGGGAGTTATCAATGGGGTTCCAGAAGATTGTCGTCCCGGAAGGCGGTGCCAAGATCACCGCAAATTCCGACAATACCCTCAACGTTCCGAATAATCCGATCATCCCGTTCATCGAAGGCGATGGTATCGGTGTGGACGTGACTCCGGCCATGAAGATTGCCATCGACGCTGCTGTCGACAAGGCCTATGGCGGCGAGCGCAAGATTCACTGGATGGAAGTCTACGCCGGTGAAAAAGCCACTCACGTTTATGATGCTGACACCTGGCTGCCGGAAGAGACTCTCGAGGCTGTCAAGGATTACATCGTTTCCATCAAGGGTCCGCTGACCACTCCGGTGGGCGGTGGTATTCGCTCCCTGAACGTCGCTCTGCGTCAGAAGCTGGATCTGTACACCTGCCTGCGCCCGGTGCGCTGGTTCACTGGTGTGCCGAGCCCGGTCAAGAAGCCGGCTGACGTCGACATGGTCATCTTCCGCGAAAACTCCGAAGACATCTATGCCGGTGTCGAATGGAAAGCGGGAACGCCGGAAGCCGACAAGGTCATCAAGTTCCTGCGTGAAGAGATGGGTGTCACCAACATCCGCTTCCCGGAGAACTGCGGTATCGGCGTCAAGCCGGTCTCCGAAGAAGGTACCAAGCGTCTGGTCCGTCAGGCTGTCCAGTACACCATCGACAACGACCGTGAGTCGCTGACCCTGGTGCACAAGGGCAACATCATGAAGTTCACCGAAGGTGCCTTCAAGGACTGGGGCTACGAAATCGTCAAGGACGAGTTCGGCGGCGAGCTGCTGGACGGCGGCCCGTGGATGACCTTCAAGAACCCGAACAACGGCAAGGACATCGTGGTCAAGGACGTCATCGCTGACGCCATGCTCCAGCAGATCCTGCTGCGTCCGGCGGAATATGACGTCATCGCTACCCTGAACCTGAACGGTGACTACCTGTCCGACGCTCTGGCGGCGGAAGTGGGTGGTATCGGTATCGCGCCGGGTGCCAACCTGTCCGACACCGTCGCCATGTTCGAAGCGACTCACGGTACTGCACCGAAGTACGCTGGCCAGGACAAGGTCAACCCGGGCTCCGTCATCCTCTCTGCCGAGATGATGCTGCGTCACATGGGTTGGGTCGAAGCGGCTGATCTCGTGCTGAAAGGCGTCGAGAAGGCCATCGCCAAGGGCGAAGTCACCTATGACTTCCATCGCCTGATGGACGATGCCAAGCTGCTGAAGTGCTCCGAGTTCGGTCAGGCTGTTGCTGACAACATGGATGCCTGAAACCCTGCGTTGATCTGATGCCCAGGCATCAGGTTACGTGACAGGTTTCAGCAGAAGGCCCCCGGACATGTCCGGGGGCCTTCTTGCGTTTGAGATGGAAGCTTCTCGGTTGCGCGCTCAGTCTGCTGCCAACGATTGCCCTTCCTGGGCGTCGTGCGTGGATGTTCTGTGCTGGGCGTGCTGCGCGGTAATATCCCGGCCTGCATCGGGCGGCGAGACGCTTGAATGGGTCGCCGGTTGGCCATGCCTGTCGAGAGGTGCTTGTCGTGTATGTGAGCGAAAATGCATGCAAATGCTCGCATTCATGTCAGAGCGTCGCGATGCAGGCATGAACGTGTACGCCTGGGCGTACGCGACTAAAGCTTGCAACCAGATCGACAAGCCCCCATCTTTTCCTTATCACACCCACATTGAGACGACGTGGCAGCGCTTGACCTTCTCCGCGGCGCGTTGAGGCAATCTGCTTCGTCACGGCTTGTGTTCACCGGATCAGCCCCTTATGTTCAAGACAGAGACATCGCGCGGCAGTCCTCCCTTTCTGGAGACACTGTCGATCAGCAATCAGGCCCCGTCGGCTCAGGAACCCGGATACCAGGAAGACCACGAAGGTGATCTGGCATTCGAGACCGCTGAGCCTGAACTGGCTCCACCACCCATGTACAAGGTCGTTCTGCACAATGATGACTTCACGCCGATGGACTTCGTCGTGGAGGTGCTGACCACCTTTTTCAACAAGGATCAGGAGCAGGCAGTACAGATCATGCTCGCTGTCCATCATCAGGGAAAAGGAACCTGTGGCATCTTCAGTCGCGACATCGCGGAAACGAAATGCCACCAAGTCAATCAATATGCTCGAGAGTGCCAGCATCCGCTGCTGTGCGACATCGACCGGGCGGAGTGATCCGTCCAAGACGCGGCCTAGAGGGGACTTGCCATGTTGAGCAAAGAACTTGAACTGACCCTGAACACGGCCTTCACCGTGGCACGTTCCAAGCGCCACGAATTCATGACCGTGGAACACCTCCTGCTGGCACTGCTGGACAATGCCTCCGCTGCCGATGTCCTGCGCGCCTGTGGTGCCAATCTGGACAAGCTGCGAGTCGACCTTCAGGACTTCATCAATTCCACCACCCCGCTGATTCCGGAAGAGCAGGAAGACCGCGAGACGCAGCCGACGCTGGGCTTCCAGCGCGTGCTGCAGCGTGCCGTCTTCCACGTGCAATCCTCCGGCAAGAGTGAAGTGACCGGCGCCAACGTGCTGGTGGCCATCTTCTCCGAGCAGGAAAGTCAGGCCGTCTACTTCCTCAAGCAGCAGAATGTCGCGCGTGTGGATGCGGTCAATTACATCGCGCATGGCATCTCCAAGGTCGCGGGTCACACCCAGACGCCCCAGGCGTCGGTCGAGAATGAAGAGAGCGAAGAGGCGAGCAGCGAAGGCGGCAACAACCCGCTGACCAACTACGCCACCAACCTCAACGAGCAGGCGCGTCTGGGCAAGATCGATCCGCTGATCGGCCGCGATGGCGAGCTCGAGCGCGTGGTGCAGATTCTGGTGCGTCGCCGAAAGAACAACCCGCTGCTGGTCGGTGAGGCTGGTGTCGGCAAGACCGCCATCGCGGAAGGTCTGGCCAAGCGCATCGTCGAGGAGGACGTGCCGGACGTCATCAAGGAAGCCGTGGTCTACTCGCTGGATCTCGGCGCGCTGCTGGCCGGCACCAAGTACCGCGGTGACTTCGAGAAGCGTCTCAAGTCGCTGCTGGCGGAGCTGCGCAAGGAACCGAACTCGATCCTGTTCATCGACGAGATCCACACCGTCATCGGTGCGGGTGCCGCGTCCGGTGGCGTGATGGATGCCTCCAACCTGCTCAAGCCGCTGTTGTCTTCCGGCGAGCTGCGTTGCATCGGTTCCACCACTTTCCAGGAATTCCGTGGCATCTTCGAGAAGGACCGCGCCCTGGCGCGTCGCTTCCAGAAGGTCGATGTCATGGAGCCGTCGGTGGATGACACCATCCGCATTCTCAAGGGGCTGCGTGGCCGCTTCGAGGAGCACCATGCCATCAAGTACACCGATGCCTCGCTGGAAACGGCAGTGCGTCTGGCGGACCGCTATATCAACGACCGTCAGCTGCCGGACAAGGCCATCGACGTGATCGACGAGGCCGGTGCCCATCAGCGCCTGCTGCCGGAGAGCATCCGCGTCGACACCATCGATACCGAGCAGGTCGAGGCGATCGTCGCCTCCATCGCCCGCATTCCGCCGAAGACGGTCTCCAGTTCCGACAAGAAGCTGCTGTCCAACCTCGAGCGCGATCTCAAGATGCTGGTGTTCGGGCAGGACGACGCCATCACCGGGCTGTCCGCGGCGATCAAGCTGTCGCGTGCTGGCCTCAAGGCGCCGGACAAGCCGGTCGGCAGCTTCCTGTTCGCTGGCCCGACAGGCGTCGGCAAGACCGAGGTCGCCCGTCAGCTGGCGGCGCTGATGGGTATCGAGCTGGTGCGTTTCGACATGTCCGAGTACATGGAGCGTCACACCGTCTCGCGCCTCATCGGGGCACCGCCGGGCTACGTCGGTTATGACCAGGGCGGTCTGTTGACCGAAGCCATCACCAAGCAGCCGCACTGCGTGCTGTTGCTGGATGAGATCGAGAAGGCACACCCGGAAGTCTTCAACCTGCTGCTGCAGGTGATGGACCACGGCCGCCTGACCGACAACAACGGTCGCGAAGCGGACTTCCGCAACGTCATTCTGGTGATGACCTCCAATGCGGGTGCCGAGCAGGTGGCGCGTCGCTCCATCGGCTTCAAGCACCAGGATCACTCCACCGACGCCATGGAAGTCATCCGCAAGACGTTCTCGCCGGAATTCCGCAACCGTCTGGATGGCATCATCCAGTTCGGCGCGCTGGATCTCGCCGTGGTGCGCAATGTGGTCGACAAGTTCCTGGTCGAACTGCAGGCGCAGCTGGATGAGAAGCGCGTGCAGCTGGATGTCGCTGATGAGGCGCGCGACTTGCTGGCGACTCTCGGGTATGACCCGGCAATGGGCGCTCGCCCGATGGCACGCGTGATTCAGGAGAAGCTCAAGAAGCCGCTGGCAGAGATGATCCTGTTCGGCGACCTGTCCGAGTCGGGCGGCATCGTACATGTCACGGTCGACAACGGGGAGCTGCACCTGGAAACGGAAGCGGAAATGGCGTGATCTGACGCTCAGCTTGCTGCCCGGAACGGGCGACATGAACGGTCAGTGCTCAAGCACTGGCCGTTTTTTATGCCTGTCTCTCAGCAAGCTGTCCGCACATGGTGAGCATGGAGTCGATTGCTCAAGCTGGACACGCGCGCACGCCAAGGGGCTCGCGCCATCCTCGAGGGAAGGGCGGGGAGTTGGATGAGTACAGGAGGAGGCGAATGCGTATCGGGGGAAGCGAATGCGTATCGGGGGAAGCGAATGCGTATTGAGGAGAAAATGCCCAGCGGGGATGAGCCGCCTGTCATCATTGAATGGGAGCGAAGACCAGATTGGCGTTCGGGCTCAAGACGCATTCATGGGACAAGGCGGCATCATCGGAATACTCAGGCATACGCCATCGAGGTGGCGGGTGTCTCGACGCGAAGGGCGAGTCTTGCAACCTCGATGCGTTCCGGGTCCGGGCGGAGGGTTCAGGCGGAGGTGACGCTGGTGCCTGAGGTGCCGGGAACGACCGGTTCAGCCAGCCGGTGTCATGATGATCGCATGCAGGTCCAGGACGTGCAGAGTGATCGATGGCATGGCAACCGGCAGGGCAGTCTGACCGTGCTTAGCGCGAACGGTAGACGATACGGCCCTTGGACAGGTCGTACGGAGTCAGCTCAACCTTGACCTTGTCGCCAGTCAGGATGCGGATGTAGTTCTTGCGCATCTTGCCGGAGATGTGAGCGGTCACGATGTGGCCGTTTTCCAGTTCAACACGGAAAGTGGTGTTCGGAAGGGTGTCGACGATGACGCCTTCCATTTCAATATGATCTTCACGCGCCATATAGGCTGATCCTCACTTATTACAGGGAATACTGCTGGTAGTTCCGAGCCGCCTCAGCACAAAAAGTGCCCGATTCGGGACTTCGATACGCGATATTGTGCCGTAAGGGCGGCGGCAAGGCAAAGTCGAAGCGCGATTGTACGCTCCTTGAGCGCCTGTGGGCAGCTCAGGAGGAAGATAAAAATCGGCATCTTGCGTCGGGGCAAATACCGGAAGGCGGTTGGTCGGCACTCGGCGCTGTCTGGTGGTCCCAGCCAGCTGAGCGTTGCGTCACCTTGGCGTTGTCAGACTGCTTGCGTCGAGTGGGCGCCCGTAGCGTGTCACTTGCCGGATGTCACTGACGCGCCTTGCTTGACCAGGCTCAGTGGCAGATGGCTGTCGGTATGGTTGGCCGGTATGCGTCGCCGCCAGTGGCTGCCATCCAGATACTCGAGCGGCTGGAAATGCTGCTTGTAGTTCATCTTGCGGCAATCGCGAATCCAGTAGCCCAGGTAGAGGTGGGTCAGGCCTTCGTGGCGTGCCTGCTCAATCTGCCACAGCACCGCGTAGGTCCCCAGCGAGCGCTGATTCAGTGACTCATCCGGATCGTAGAAGGTATAGATGGCGGACAGGCCATGACTCATGCGGTCCATGGCGGCGACGGCCACCAGACGGCCATCGAGACGAAAGCTCACCAGGCGGGCATAGTCATCGCGGGAGGTGAGGAAGGTGCGATACTGCTCATGACTGGGCGGGAACATGTCGCCATCCGCGTGACGGCTGCGGATATAGTGGGCGTACAGGCGATAATGCTCGGGGTCGAAGAGTGCCGGCCCCTCTTCGATGACCAGGTCGGCATTGCGACGCACCAGACGCTTCTGGGTGCGGTTGGGCGTGAAGTCGGCGATCGGCACGCGTACGGAAATGCAGGCACGGCAATCACCGCAATGCGGACGATAGAGATGAGAGCCGCTGCGGCGAAAGCCGAGCAGGGCAAGGGCGTCATAGACACCGGAATTGGGCGCTTCCTGCGGATCGAGAAACAGCGTGGTCGCCTGACGGCCTTCCAGATAGCTGCAGGCGTGCGGTACCGTCAGAAAGAAGCGCAGATCGCGTTGCGGTTGCTTGGGGGTATTGCTGCTCACCGTTGCATCATCTCCCTCTTGGAATTGCCGTGGCCATCATTCCCGGGCGTGCTGCGTGGGCCAGGATGTCAGTGACCACTTGCCCTCATGCCCTTGGCCAGTGGCATACTGGTCAAGATAGCTGATGAAATCGCTGCGGGCGATGCTGCGGGCACCAAGACTTGCCAGGTGCGGAGTATGCATCTGACAGTCGATCAACGGAAAATCCCGTGCCCTCAATTCCTGGCACAGGATCACCAGCGCCAGTTTCGAGGCATCGGGCACGCGCGAGAACATCGACTCGCCGAAGAAGATGCGTCCACAGGCGACGCCATACAGGCCGCCCACCAGAGAATCGCCCTGCCAGACTTCAACGCTGTGGGCATGTCCCATGGCATGCAGGGCGATGTAGGCCTGCTGCATTTCTGGCAATATCCACGTGCCCGCCTGGCCATCGCGAGGAATGCTGGCGCAGGCATTGATCACACCGGTAAAGTCGCGGTCGATACTGTAGCTCAGGCCTGCATTGCGCAGGCGCTTGGCCAGACTGCGGCGTACACGGACTTCCTCTGGCTTGAGCACCATGCGTGGGTCCGGTGACCACCACAGGATGGGGTCACCCGGACTGAACCAGGGAAATATGCCGCGGGGGTAGGCTGCCAGCAGCCACTCGGGACTGAGTTCGCCCCCTGCACACAGCAGGCCGTCGGGCTCGTTCAGGGCGGTGGATGCATGCGGAAAGCGGACAGGGGCAGGGGGAAGCCAGGGAAGCATGGGCAGCCTCTTGTCGGTTCGGAAAGATGCACGGAGCAATGGGCTCCTGGCGCCTTGGCGTCATGAGCAGACGTGAATCGGCAATTATGACGTCACTGCCATCGAATGGTTATGATAACCGGCTGAAGGTACATGGAAAATCGCCCACAAGGTGCAAGGGGGATGGCGACTTGACTGCCAAGAGTGCCAGAAAGACAAGTCGGGAACAGGCCAAGCCTGAAACCCGTAGCCGCCGTGCGGCAGCAACACCCAGGAAGCGTGCCCGCCAGAAAGCGGACTCGCCGGGCTTCTTCGCGCGTCTGCGCGGTGCTTCGTCCACTGAGGCCAGCCCGGCACGCAAGACGCCGCGCGTCTCGAGCAAGCCTACGAGGAAGGATGCCAGCGGCCAGCCTGCTGCCAAGGCTAGAAACAAGCCGCGCGTGCAGGAAGAGAGCCCCGCAGCCCAGCGCCGCGCCGAGCGTCAGGCAGAGCGCGCCGAACGCCAGGCCATCCGCGCCGAGCAGCGTGCGGAGAAGGCAGCGCGACCACCGTCACGCCTGACTACCACCCTGCAGGGCGTCAGCCGTGAAGGCGTGGTCATTCTCATGCTCAGCCTCTGCGTCTTCATACTGCTTGCACTGTTCAGCTATGCGCCGACGGACCCCGGCTGGTCCTACAGCGGCCCTGAGCTGACGCCCAGCAACTGGATGGGCAGCATCGGCGCCTGGCTGTCAGACGTACTGTATTCGCTGTTCGGCGGCAGTGCCCTGTGGTGGCCGGCGATGCTGGGCTTCGGTGCCTGGCGTCTGATGCGTCAGCCCAGTACTGAGCTTGTGTGGGACCCGACGACCATCGCGGTGCGCGCTGGCGGCCTGTTCCTGCTGATCATGGCGACCTGCGTCATCGGTGATATCCAGTTCTACAGCCCAGATAGCCAGCTGACCAACGGCGCGGGTGGCATTCTCGGCAAGGGCATTGCCGGCGCGCTGACGGCATTGATCGGCATGGGCGGCACGGTACTGGTCGCGATGGCCAGCTTCCTGTGCGGCTTCACGCTGTTTACCGGCATGTCGTGGCTGACGGTCATGGATGAGCTGGGCAATGGCTGCATGCGGGTGTCCGGCTGGTTCGCCGAGCGTTTCAACAGCCGCCGCGACGACCAGGACGCCTACGATGACGAGGCAGCCTATGCCGAAGAGTCTCTGACGCACGAGGACGGTGAGGAAGATGACTCGGATCGCGACCCGGCCCCCAGACTGAGCTGGTGGCAGCGCCTGTTGCCGGGCCGCCGTGCCCGAGAGGAGGAGTGGGACGAGGACAGCGACGAGATTCTGCTTGGTCGCCGTCAGGAGGCAGAAGGCATCGTCGCCGAGCCGCGCGGCCCGCGCCGTGTCGAGCCGTCTCTGGATGGCGGCACCGACGAGGCCATCAGCGCTCGCGATGACTTCGCGGATGACCGCAGCACCGATATCCCGTGGCAGACCGCTGAAACCACGCCTTCCGCCAAGGTGCCGGGCGCTGCCTACACCGAGCGCATGACGGTGCAGAGCGCCAATGTGAGTATCGAAGGGGTTGATCTGGCTGCGGCTCTGAAGACTGCCGTGGCGGCAGAGGCTGCCTCCGTGCCGCGTGTAGCGCATGCCGATGTCACGCGCTCCCGTCTGCCGCAAGCCGCTGCCATTGAAGCCGAGCGTCAGCGTCATGCTGACGCCTCAGCCACGGCACAGGCTCCCAAGGCGCCGACGCCAGGCCCTGCCGTCGAAGATACGGCATCAGCCTCCGACAGCTTGGCTGCCCCTGCTGCCTGGGATGCCGCCTCTGCCTTTGCGCCGACCGCTCGTCACGACACGGCTCGTCATGAGACTGCCCGTCACGAGACGGCGCAAGACGCTCAGGCGCAGAGCGAGGCCGAAGCTCACAAGGCTCAGGCCCAAGAGCTGGCTCGCGAGCAGGAAGCGCAACGCTTGGCTGAACAGGAAGCGCAGCGTCTGGCAGAGCAGAAGGCGCAGCGCGAAGCAGAGCAGAAAGCGCAGCGCGAAGCAGAACAGAAAGCACAGCGCGAAGCCGAGCAGCAAGCGGCAGAGCGACAAGCGCAGCTCGAGAAACAGGCGCAGCTTGAGAAAGAGGCACAGCGCGACGCGCAACTTGCGCGCGAGCGCAGCGGTGCCGCGCCGGATAGCCGCAACCAGCCGCCGGAGCCCAGGGACGACGATGATGCGCCCCTGCACGGCAATGGTGGTCAATTCGCCACGGCCGCAGGGCTGGCTGCCGGTGCGGGTGTGATGGCGGCCGGTGTCGCGGCGGCCTCATCCGAGACTCCCGCTCGCAAGGCGGTCGTCTCCTGGGATGATGCCTTCGAGCAGCCGACGGGCAACGCGCCGACACCGGCAGATGCGCCTGCGGCGCCGCAGCATGCTCCTGAGCCGCGTCAGCCTGCAGCGCCTCATCAACCGGCCGAGCCGGTCGCGCCAGCAGAGCCCGATTCCGTTGCGCCTCAGGCCGAGCATGTGCCGCCTTTCGAGGCGCCGACAGCCACGCAGGAAGCGACACCCGCACCGGTTGAGCGCCCGTCCTGGGCCTATGACGGCGATGAGTCCGGCATGGTGCCGGGCGGAGGCCGTCTGGCGACGGCGGAAGATGCGCAGGCGGCTGCCAGTGATCCCTCCGGCCCGACCCTGTGGACCGTGGAGCACATGCAGAGTCAGCGCCATGAAGGTGCCGATCACGAGGATGAGCCGGAAGGGGATCTGCCGCAGCTGAGCCTGCTGACACCGCCGGATGCCCAGAAGCCCAACTACAGTGAAGAAGAACTCGACCAGATGGCCGAGCTGCTGGTGGTGCGTCTGCGCGAATATGGCGTCAAGGCCGAGGTGGCGGATGTGTGGCCGGGGCCGGTCATCACGCGCTTCGAGATTCAGCCGGCGCCAGGCGTCAAGGCGTCCAAGATTTCCAACCTGTCGACGGACCTGGCGCGCTCACTGCTGGTCAAGAGCGTGCGTGTGGTGGAGGTGATTCCGGGCCGTCCCACGGTCGGTATCGAGATTCCCAACCCCAATCGCGCCATGATCCGTCTGCGCGAAGTGTTCGATTCCGATGCCTACCAGCTGGCGGAATCGCCGGTGACACTGGCACTGGGTCAGGACATCGGTGGCGCACCTGTCGTGGCCAACCTCGGCAAGATGCCGCACCTGCTGGTCGCCGGTACCACCGGCTCGGGCAAGTCGGTCGGCATCAACTCGATGCTGATCTCGATGCTGCTGAAGGCCACGCCGGACGAAGTGCGCATGATCATGGTCGACCCCAAGATGCTGGAGCTTTCCGTCTATGACGGCATTCCGCATCTGCTGGCGCCGGTGGTGACCGACATGAAGGAGGCCGCCAACGCCCTGCGCTGGTGTGTCGCCGAGATGGAACGTCGCTACAAGCTGATGGCCGCCATGGGCGTGCGTAACCTTGCCGGCTTCAATGCCAAGATCGATGAAGCCGAGGCGCATGGCGCCCAGATCGCTGATCCGCTGTGGGAGCCGCAGCCCTGGGAGATGCACCAACATCCGCCGGTGCTCGCCAAGCTGCCCTATATCGTGGTGGTGATCGACGAGTTTGCCGACATGTTCATGATCGTCGGCAAGAAGGTCGAGGAGCTGATCGCACGTCTGGCCCAGAAGGCGCGTGCCGCGGGGATTCACCTGATTCTCGCCACCCAGCGTCCGTCGGTGGACGTGGTGACCGGCCTGATCAAGGCCAACATCCCGACGCGCATGGCCTTCCAGGTCTCCTCCAAGATCGACTCGCGCACCATCCTCGATCAGGGCGGCGCCGAGGACCTGCTGGGCCACGGTGACATGCTCTACCTGCCGGCCGGTGCCGGCATGCCGACGCGCGTTCACGGCGCCTTCGTCGATGATGACGAGGTTCACCGTGTGGTCGACGACTGGAAGCGTCGCGGCTCGCCGGAGTACATCGAGGAAATCCTCACCGGTGGCGTGCAGGCCGATGCATTGGCCGGTCTCGAGGCCGAAGGCGAGGACAGTGATGCCGAGCAGGATGCGCTCTACGACGAGGCCGTGGCCTATGTGGTCGAGTCGCGTCGTGCTTCCATCTCTGCCGTACAGCGTCGCTTCAAGATCGGGTACAACCGCGCCGCGCGTCTGGTCGAGGCGATGGAGATGGCGGGTGTCGTCTCCGCGATGGGCACCAATGGCTCGCGGGAAGTGATAGCGCCCAACCACAGCGGCTAGTCGCCGCAGGCCTGGTCGTTGCACGCTGGAACACACGAAGGGGAGCTTTTTGCTCCCCTTCGTGTCAAAGACGTCAGATAACAGATCACTGTCAGCAGGATATTGGCAGCAATCATCCCGAATCGCTGAAATGATGAGGGTCAGATGCAGGGCATCGGTGCCCGTTGCCGAGGCTTGCCACTGGTCTTCCTCATCGCAAGGAGTGTCATGATTACACCGTCACGTTCTTTCGTTTCTTCGTTGACCGCTCGTCTGGCCAAGGGGCTGGGCGCCGCGCTGATGCTGGGCATGGCTGCTCTGCCAGCTCACGCCGAGGAGTCGGCAGGCGATCGCCTGTCGCGCCTGCTGGAGCCGCTCAAGACCTATGCTGCCGACTTTGACCAGCAGATCCTCGATGCCTCCGGTCAGCGTCTGCAGGAAGCCAAGGGCAAGATGTGGCTGTCGCGCCCGGGCAAGTTCCGCTGGAGCGTCGATGCGCCGTACCGTCAGGAAGTGGTGTCGGATGGCAAGGAAGTCTATCTGCATGACCCGGACCTCGAGCAGGTCACCGTGCAGCCGCTGGATGAGCGCGTCACCCACACGCCGGCGCTGTTGCTGTCCGGTCGTGCCAGTGAGCTGACCGCCAACTATGCGGTCAAGCGTCAGCAGCAGGGCGCGCGTGAGACCTTCACGCTGACGCCCAAACAGGCCGATACGCTGTTTGAAAGCCTCAAGCTGACCTTCGACAGTGAGCAGCTCGACATGCTGCAGATGGCGGATTCCACCGGTCAGCGCACGGCGATCGACTTCAGCAACGTGCAGTACAACCCGTCGCTGCAGGATAGCCGTTTCGTGTTCCAGATCCCGCAAGGCGCCGACGTCATTCGCGAGCAGTGATCACGTCCAAGGGGCAGCGCAAACCCTGAATATGCTTGAACAAACAGGAACGCCCGGACCAGATGGTCCGGGCGTTCCTGTTTATCGCGGTTATTGCTCGGCAGCCATGTGTGCGCAGGATTCGCCGCTGATCAGTTCTGCCCGGGCATCTCGCCACGGTCTGCGGCGGCGTCCTGCTCGCGGCGCCAGCGCTCAATCTCGGCGAAGCGCTTCTCGCCACCATGCTGGGTCGGGCGATAGAACTGCTGGGTCGGCAGCTCTTCTGGCCAGGCATTATGGGAGCTGCCGGCCGGATAGCCATTGGGCTCGTTGTGGGCATAGCGATAGCCTTCGCCCATGCCCAGCTCCTTCATCAGCGTGGTCGGGGCATTGCGCAGGTAGACCGGCACCCCGAAGTGGGGCTGCTGGCGCACGAAGGCCTTGGCTTCCTTCCAGGCCACCTCGATGGCGTTGCTCTTGGGCGCGATGGCCAGGTGAATCGCCGCATGGGCGATGGCGCGCTGGCCCTCGTAGTCACCGAGGCGCAGATAGGCGTCCCACGCGGCGATGGTCAGCGGCAGGGCGCGTGGGTCGGCGTTGCCGACATCCTCTGAGGCAATCGCCGTCAGGCGCCGCACGACATCCAGTGGGTCGCCGCCACCATCCATGAAGCGCGCCATGTACAGCAGCGCCGCGTCGGGCCGCGAGGAGCGTATCGACTTGTGGATCGCCGACAGCAGGTCGTAATAGTCATCGCCCTGCTTGTCGAAACTGGAAGCCTGATGGCCGAGCACGGCCTCCAGCGAACTGTCCTCGAGTATCTCGCGCGTTCCCCCCTGGGCGTCTGGCTCACGGCGCACGAAGTCACAGGCGGTCTCCAGCAGGCCCAGGGCACGGCGTGCATCGCCGGAGGCCGAGCGCGCGATGCGGGTCAGCGTCTCGCGGCTGGCGTCGATGTGACGCTTGCCGAGGCCGTTGACCTCATCCTGCAGGGCGCGCGTCAGCACCTCGATCAGGTCTTCCGTCTCCAGGGCCTTGAGCACGTAGACCCGCGCCCGTGACAGCAAGGCGGAGTTGACCTCGAAGGACGGATTCTCGGTGGTCGCGCCGATCAGCGTCAGCAGGCCGGATTCCACATGCGGCAACAGGGCATCCTGCTGGCTCTTGTTGAGGCGGTGGATCTCATCGAGAAACATCACCGTCTGGCGATCGCTGGCCTGGAAGTGTCTGGCGCGTTCCACCACCTCGCGGATGTCCTTGACGCCGGCCATCACCGCCGAGAGCTGCTCCAGGTGGGCATCACAGCCCTTGGCGAGAATCTCGGCCAGCGTCGTCTTGCCGACGCCCGGCGGCCCCCACAGGATCATCGAGCGCACCACCCCGGAGGCCACCATCTGGCGCAGCGGCATATCAGGCCCGACCAACGCTGTCTGTCCGATGTAGTCATCCAGGGTGCGGGGACGCATGCGGAAGGCCAGTGGCGCATGGGCATTCGAGGCGGTATCGGCAAAAAGATCCATCGGCGAGTCTGGCTCCGGCAGGCGTGGGGCAATATTGCGCTCATCATGGCCGATCCTGCAGGCCTGTACAAATCAGCAGGGCGGCGCGCTCGATCAGCGGCCTCAGGCCGCGCGTGGCATTGCACCAGACTGTCATGTTTTCCTGACAGCATGACACGCTCATTTAGGCAATCCCACCCAACGTCTAACTGGCGCTCGGGGGATGTGTCCTACACTTCTAGGTGACGACATTGCTACATTCGGTAGCAATGCCCGAGGCGGCAGCGCTGTCTGCCAGCATCGGCCACCTGTTCCGTAAGGAGGAGGAAGTCATGCCCAATGTGACTCAGCTGCGCCAGGACCACGCCAACATGGCCCGTCTGCTGCACGTGCTTTCGCACCGCCACAAGACGCTCGTCAGTGGTGAGCGTCCCGACTTTCGCATGATGCGTGAGGTGGTGGATTACATTCTCGATTACATGCAGGGCTTCATCATTCCGCTGGAGCGTCAATGCACCCAGATGCTGTGCGAACGCTCCGAAGACGCCGCGCCACTCTGTCAGCGCCTCATCCAGCAATATCGCACCCTGCACGAGCGTCTGGACAAGCTGTCCGACAACCTCGACAGCATCCTGATGGACCAGATCATCCCGATGGATCAGTTCAATGCCGACCTGCGCGAATATGTGGAGGCACACCGTGATTATCTGCGTGCCGAGCGCCAGGAGCTGTTCCCGCTGATGCGCGACAACCTCAGTGACGAGGAATGGCAGCAGCTGACCGATGCCATTCCGCATGCGCGCAGCGAGCTTGAGCGCCTTCAGGAAGCCTACCCGGAACTCTACGCCGAGCTGACCGAGAGTGATGTCGTGACCGCCTGATCCATGGCGGTCCAATCAGTGACGTTCTGACACTTGACGTTCTGAGCCATGACGCTCTGATCTATAACGGTCTAGTCAGGAACTCGCCCCACAGAAAGAATCCGCACTTTGCCCGCCACAACAGAAAGAACGCCAAGTCGTTGGCGGGTATTCCGAAAGTCTCCATGTCGTATCTCCCCCACACTGAGGTCATCACATGACGCCCGCCGCGTTTCGGTGGGCGTCGTCCTTGGCGGTGTTCCGCCTTCTCAGATGACGGCCGTGCGGCCCGGGAGACAAGCGATGAGTGCTCAATCTCTTGCACGACAGTGGGCAACTTCCCAGGACGGAGCGACGTCCGAGCACACCCAGTTCGCCAGCGAAGGCATTGCCCTGGAAGATCCGCGCCTGTTTCGCCAGCTCGCCTATGTGAATGGCTGCTGGGTGCATGGCGAAGGTGGACGTGAGGAGGCGGTCTTCGACCCCGCCACCGGCGAGCGCCTCGGCCAGGTGCCGTGGCTCGAGGAGGCGCAGATCGACGCCGCCATCGCCACCGCCGATGAGGCCCAGCGGGAATGGCGCAAGCTGCGCGTCGATCAGCGCGGTGAGCTGCTGGATGCCTGGTACGACCTCATCCGCGCCCACAAGGAAGACCTGGCCATGCTGATGACGCGTGAGCAGGGCAAGTCGCTGGACGATGCGCGTGGCGAGGTGGAATACGGCGCCAGCTTCGTTCACTGGTTCGCCGAGGAGGGCAATCGTGCCTTCGGCGAGACCATCCCCAGTCACATCCCCAATGCTGCGCTGGGCACCGTGCGTGAGCCCATCGGCGTGGCTGCGCTGATCACGCCGTGGAACTTCCCGCTCGCGATGATCACCCGCAAGGCCGCCGCCGCGCTGGCGGCCGGTTGCACGGTGCTGGTCAAGCCGGCCGGCGAGACGCCGTTCTCGGCGCTGGCGCTGGCGGAACTGGCCGAGCGCGCCGGCATTCCCGCCGGTGTCTTCAGCGTCATCACCGGCGAGGCCTCCGAGGTCTCGAAGCAGCTGTGTGATGACCCGCGTGTCGCGGGGCTCTCGTTTACCGGCTCCACCCGGGTCGGGCGTCTGCTGCTGAAACAGTGCGCCGACAGCGTCAAGCGTGTCTCGCTGGAACTGGGCGGCAATGCGCCCTTCATCGTCGGGCCGGACATGGACCCCGAGGAGGCGGCGCGCGCCGCCGTCGATGCCAAGTTTCAGACCTCCGGTCAGGACTGCCTCGCGGCCGACCGTATCCTGGTCCACGACAGCCTCTACGAGGACTTCCTGAGCCACTTCGCGCGCATCATGAAGCAGCTCAAGGTCGGCAATGGTCAGGTGAAGGGGATCGACCTTGGCCCGCTGATCCACCGCGACGCCGTCGCCAAGGCGCAGACCATCGTCGATGACGCCGTCGAGCGGGGCGCGCGGCTGATCCACGGCGACCAGAGCATGGCGCCGGGCCCCAACTTCTTCATGCCGGTGCTGCTGGCCGACATCACGCCCGACATGCGCGTCTGGCGCGAGGAGACCTTCTCGCCGGTGGCCGGCATCACCGCCTGGCACGATGAGGAAGAGGTGATCGCGATGGCCAACGACACCGAATATGGCCTTGCCGCCTACGTCTATACCCACGATGTGCGCCGCATCTGGCAACTGATGCGTGGCCTGCGCTTCGGCATGGTCTCGGTCAATTCCGTCAAGATGACCGGCGCGCCGATTCCCTTCGGCGGCGTCAAGCAGTCCGGTCTGGGCCGCGAAGGTGGCCGTCAGGGGCTCGAGGAATATCTCGATATCAAGTACTACTGTCTGGGTGGACTGGAAAGCGCCTCCGGAAGTTGAGACGGACACCCTTCACTGTCACATGTCGATCATGGCGACCGGTGGTCATTGAGCAACCCCACCGGTCGATCGCCCCTAGTTGAGCATTCGGAGAGTCATATGAGCACCGATAACACCCAACGTCAGTCTGTCGGCTTCGATGACAGCATCAGCACCGACGAGCTGATTCGTCGTGATCGCAAGGTCACCTTCCATGCCTCCACCCACCTGCGTGATTTCGCCCAGGGCGATGCCCCGGGCCGCGTGATCACCGGCGGCGAAGGCATTCGCATCCGTGAGCGCGACGGGCGTGAGCTGATCGACGGCTTCGCCGGTCTCTACTGCGTCAACATCGGTTACGGGCGCACGGAGGTCGCCGATGCCATCCACGAGCAGGCCCTCAAACTCAGCTATTACCACACCTATGTCGGCCACTCGAACGAGCCGCAGATCGCGCTGTCCGAGAAGATTCTCGAACTGGCCGGGCCTGGGATGTCCAAGGTCTACTACGGCATGTCCGGCAGCGATGCCAATGAGACCCAGCTCAAGCTGGTGCGTTACTACCACAACGTGATCGGCAAGCCGGAGAAGAAGAAGGTCATCTCGCGCTGGCGCGGCTATCACGGCTCCGGCATCGCTTCTGGCTCGCTGACCGGGCTGGCGGCCTTCCATGATCACTTCGATCTGCCGATTCCTGGCATCCTGCACACCGAGGCGCCGGACTACTACCGTCGTCCCGCCGAGTGCGCCGAGATGAGCGAGCGTGAATTCTCCACCTGGTGCGCCGACAAGTTCGAGGCGATGATCCAGGCTGAAGGGCCGGAGACCATCGGCGCCTTCATCGGCGAGCCGGTGCTGGGTACCGGTGGCATCGTGCCGCCGCCGGAGGGCTACTGGGACGCCATCCAGGCCGTACTCAAGCGCCACGACATCCTGTTGATCTGCGATGAGGTGGTGTGCGGCTTCGGGCGCATCGGCAGCCAGTTCGGCTATCAGCACTTCGGCATCAAGCCGGACCTGGTCACCATCGCCAAGGGCCTGACCAGCGCCTACCAGCCGCTGTCCGGGGTCATCGTCGGTGACCGCGTGTGGAAGGTGCTGGAGCAGGGCACCGGTGAATTCGGCCCCATCGGCCACGGCTGGACCTACTCCGGTCATGCGCTGGGTGCCGCCGCCGGTGTCGCCAACCTGGAGATCATCCGTCGCGAGGGTCTGGTGGACAACGCCCGCGATACCGGTGCCTATCTGCAGAAAGCCATGAAGGAAGCCTTCGCCGATCACCCCATCGTCGGCGACGTGCGTGGCATCGGCCTGCTGGCGGCGCTGGAGTTCTCGCCGCAGCCGTCACGGCGCAAGGCGTTCGATTCCGCGCTCAAGGTCGGCCCGCGCATCTCGGCGGCAGCCCTCGAGGAGGGGCTGATCGCCCGTGGCATGCCCCAGGGCGACATTCTCGGCTTCGCGCCGCCGCTGGTGGTCACCCCCGAGGAAATCGATGACATCGTCGCCCGCGCGCGTCGCGCCGTGGACAAGGTGCATCAGGAGCTTGTAGACAATGGCGATCTCACGTCTGGTGATCAGTAAGCCATGGCATTGACCCTACCCCCGCTCAGAAGCACACGGGAAACGCCGCTGGCGCTGGCCGATATCTATGCCGCGCGCCAGCGGCTGTTTCATGCATCGATGGCCACGGGTGTCGAACGCACGGCGCTGGTGCCTTCACCGGCGCTGTCGCGACGCTTTGACGCCGAGATTCTGCTCAAGCTGGAGACCCGCCAGCCCACCGGCGCCTTCAAGCTGCGCGGGGCCAGCAATCTGCTGGCCGCCGTGGCGGAGCAGGCCGCTGGGGAGGCCTTCGAGCGCCTCCAGCGCGGCGTGACCACTGCCTCGACCGGCAATCACGGTCGCGCGCTGGCCTACGCCGCGATGCGCCGTGGCTTGAAGGCGGTCATCTGTCTCTCCGAGCAGGTGCCCGCCAACAAGGTGCGTGCCATCGAGGCGCTGGGTGAACTGGGCGGTGCCACTGGCGGCAGTGTCGAGGTGCGCCGGGTCGGACGCAGTCAGGACGAGGCCTTCCACGAGGTCAATCGGCTGGTCGAGGAGGAGGGCATGCTGGCGGTGCCGCCCTTCGATGATCCGCTGATCGCCGCCGGTCAGGGCACCATCGGGCTTGAGTTGATGGAGGATTGCCCGCAGCTCGATCAGGTACTGATCGGGCTGTCCGGCGGCGGCCTGCTCGGCGGTATCGGGGCGGCGCTCAAGGCGATTCGTCCCGAGACGCAGGTGCATGGCATCAGCCTCACCGAAGGTGCTGCCATGTGGCATAGCCTGCAGGCAGGCACACCGGTGGAGGTGGAAGAGATCGCAAGTCTCGGCGACTCACTGGGCGGTGGTATCGGGCTTGGCAATCACACCACGCTGCCGCTGGTGCGCCGCGTGATGGATGAACACCATCAGGTCAGCGAGCGTGCCATCGCCCGCGCCATGCTGATGCTGCTGGAAGAGGAGAAGCTGCTGGTCGAGGGCGCTGCCGTGGTCGGGCTTGCCGCACTCGAGGCCTCGCGACTGGGCGAGACTGACCCGGCGCTGGCCGAGTCGATCCGCGGCCAGCGTGTCGCGCTGATCATCAGCGGCAACGGCGTTAGTCTGGAGACCTTCGATCAGGCTCGAGCGCTGCTGGCGGACGATCAGCAGTGATTTTTTCGCCCATGGCTCACAGCGTGAGACAGATGACGGCATACCAGGAGGAGGGCGCATGACACAACCGACTCAAGAAAGGATGCAGACGTATTCCCGTGAACAGATCGAGCAGGTCGTGGGGCTGGACACCACGGCACTGGGCACCATCCGCGATGCCTTCATCGCGCTGGGGCAAGGCAAGGTAGTGCAGCCGCCGATCCTGTCGATGGCCATCGAGGAGGCCAACGGCGAGGTGGACGTCAAGACCGCCCACATCCAGGGGCTCAAGCATTTCGCGATCAAGATCAGCCCCGGCTTCTTCAACAATCCCGCCCGCGGCCTGCCAAGCCTCAATGGCCTGATGGTGGTGTTCTCCGCCGAGACGGGGCTGGCCAAGGCCCTGCTGGATGACGGCGGCTATCTCACCGCCATTCGTACCGCGCTGGCCGGTGCCGTGGCGGCAGAGGCCCTGTCACGCCCCGACAGCAAGCGCGTCGCGCTGATCGGTGCCGGTGAGCAGGCGAGCCTGCAGCTGGAGGCGCTGCGGCTGGTACGCGATATCGAGAGTGTCGATGTCTGGGCACGCGACAAGGAGCGCGCCGAGCGTTTCGCGCGTGAGACGGAGAAGCGGCTGGGCCTCACCGTGCGCAGTCATGACAGTCTGCATGCGGTGTGTCAGAACGCCGATATCATCGTCACCGCCACGCCGTCCCACACGCCGCTGCTGGAATACTCGATGCTGCCGGAAGGCGTGCATGTCACCGCGATGGGCTCCGACAGCCCCGAGAAGCGCGAGCTGGAAGCCGATGTGCTGACCGATTGCGACTACTTCGTGTGTGACAGCCGCGCCCAGTCGGAAATCAATGGCGAGCTCAAGGGGCTGGATGACGACCAGGCCAAGGCATGCGAGGTGTACGAGCTGGGCAAGCTGCTGGCCGATGGTCGTCGTCTGCGTGCAGGTGAACAGACTGATACCCTCATCACGGTGGCGGATCTTACCGGCACCGGCGTGCAGGACACCGCGATTGCCAGCCTGGCGCTGGCTCGACTCGCCCAGCGCTAGCGCCGCACGTAGCGACAGCGGGTCATGAAGGCGCGACGGACTTGCCCAGCGCGGCGGCGCATGCGAGGGTCACGCAGTAACGGCAGGAAGCCGTTGACTCCCTCGTCCACCCGGAGCCTGTCGTGACTCGAACCATGCCTTCACCCTCTGCTGCGCCGCGCGCCCTCAATGCTGCCCCCGGGCTAGAGGTCCGCCGCTCGCCGCTGGCGGACCTCTGTGCCGACTGCGATGCCGTGACGCTGCTGCCACCGCTATCCCCGCCGGGTGAGGGTTATCTGCGTCATTTCTGCCAGCTGGATTCCCCGCTGGCGGTGTTCGATCTCGACGATACCCTGCTCGATGGCGACTGCACCGGCATGTGGATGCGCTGGATGGCCGCCTGCGGCTGGATCGAGGATGTCGAGGCCTTCATGGCCATCGGCGAGCGTCACCAGAGCGAGTATCACGCCGGCACCCTGGATATCCACGAGCACACCGGCCATCTGCTCAGCCCGCTCATCGGGCGGCATCGCGATGAGGTGCGTCGCGAAGTCGATGATTTCGTGGAAGAAATGGTGATGCCGCGCCTATTGGAAGGCGGCATCGCGCGGCTGGCCGAACACGGCGAGGCGGGCCATCGCACCCTGATCATTTCTGCCTCCATGCATCACCTGGTCGGCCCCATCGCCAGTCGTCTGACCGCCGATGGTGCGCTGGCCACCCATCCTGCCTTCGATGATGAGGGCCGCTTCACCGGCGAGACCACCGGCATCGTCACCTTCCGCGAAGGCAAGCTGGCGGCGCTGGATGCCTGGCTGGAAGACGCCAGCCAGCTCAAGCGTGCGCCGCAGGCACTGTGGGGCTACTCCGACTCCCACAACGACCTGCCGCTGCTCGAGCGGGTCGATCATCCCCATGCCACCCAGCCGGATGCGCCGCTGCGCCAGTTCGCCGAAGCGCGTGGCTGGCCGGTGGTCGACTGGCGTCAGTCGCACCTGTCCATCGAATCCGACTGAGCGTGCATGAAACCGTCAAATGACTCCCACCTCGCGCGCGATCACAGCCCGGATGCCAGAGCCCTGCAGGCGCGTGGCGTCGCGCTGACGGCGCTGGGCGTGCTGCTGATCTCGCCGGATGCCCTGTTGATCCGGCTGGCGGATGTGGCGGATGGCCCGCTGGTGTTCTGGCGAGGGCTGCTGACGGCGATCGGTTTTGCGCTGATTCTGCTGGCAAGTCAGCGTGGCAACCTGGCGCAGCGTTTCACTGCCAGTCTGTCGCGCATGCGTGGCTGCGGACGCACGGGACTGTGGGTCGCGCTGCTGTTCACCGGCTCCACGCTGGGCTTCGTGCTCGCCAATCAATACACCCGCGCCGGCAATGTCTTGATCATCCTGGCGGCGGGGCCGCTGTTTGCCGCCGTGATGTCGCGTCTCTGGTTGGGCGAGCGTCAGCCAGCGCATGTCTGGGGGGCAATCCTTGTCTCCCTGGCAGGCGTCACGCTGCTGGTGATGGATGATGCTGGCAGCGGTAGCCTGATCGGCAATCTGCTGGCGTTGGTGTGCAGTCTGTCCATGGCGGCCAATTTCACATTGTGTCGTACGCGTCCTGCCCTCGACATGAGCCCGATGCTGACGCTGTCTGGATTGCTCACCGGGCTGTGCGGCCTGCTGGCCTGCGCATGGCTTACGGCCAATGGTGCCGAGAGCGTGCCCAGCCAGCTATGGCCATCCGAGTCGCCGGACTTCGCCCTGCGTGCTGTCTGGCTGACTCTGCTGTGCCTGGTGCTTTCGCCGCTGGGCTTCACGCTGATCCAGCGTGGCCCGCTGTATCTGCCGTCCGCCGAGGTGGCGCTGCTGATGCTGCTGGAAAGCGTGTTCGGCATCCTGTGGGTGTGGTGGGTGCTGGAGGAATCTTTGACCCTGCGCGGCTGGGTGGGCGGCGCCATGGTGCTGGGCGCGATGCTGATCAAGAGCCTGATCGACCGCCGCCTGCGTCACATGCCGGCCACGCGCACGCCTTCTGCGGATGCGTCTGCGGGCGGCAGCTGATACAATCCCGCCCATCCCCGAGTTTATTCACTGTCAAATGACAGCCCTCTGGACGCCTCACGGCGACCGGAGCGAATAGCTCATGGCGCGAAGAAAGCCACGGGGCGACCGGAAACGACGACGACTTCACGACGCGAGCCAGGCGCGAGCGGCACTGCCCCTGACGGCAGTGATGAAGAGTGCCACAACCGGACGCCAGACTGACTCGACAGCGCCAGGATTCAGCACGCACACCACCTTCCCCAATCTGTTGCGGACGACTCGATGACAAGCAGCCTCAAACAGCAGTGGCTCTCCAACCTCCGGCCCGACATCCTGTCCGGCCTGGTGGTGGCGTTGGCCCTGATCCCCGAAGCCATCGCCTTCTCCATCATTGCCGGTGTCGACCCCAAGGTCGGCCTGTATGCCTCCTTCTCCATCGCCGTGGTGACCGCCATCGCCGGTGGCCGTCCGGGCATGATCTCCGCCGCCACCGGTGCCATGGCACTGCTGATGGTCGACCTGGTCAAGGACCACGGCCTGGAATACCTGCTGGCCGCCACCGTGCTGACCGGCGTGATCCAGATCATCTTCGGCTACTTCAAGCTCGGCTCGCTGATGCGCTTCGTGTCGCGCTCGGTGGTCACCGGCTTCGTGAATGCGCTGGCGATCCTGATCTTCATGGCCCAGCTGCCGGAGTTGACCAACGTCACCTGGCACGTCTACGCCATGACGGCGGCCGGTCTCGGCATCATCTACCTGCTGCCGCTGGTGCCGAAGGTCGGCAAGCTGCTGCCGTCGCCGCTGGTCTGCATCATCGTGCTGACCATCTTCGCCATGGTCGTCGGTCTGGATATCCGCACCGTCGGCGACATGGGCGAGCTGCCGGACAGTCTGCCGGTCTTCCTGATTCCGGACATCCCCTTCAATCTGGAAACCCTGTGGATCATCCTGCCGTACTCGCTGCCGCTGGCGGTCGTGGGTCTGCTGGAATCCCTGATGACGGCCACGCTGGTCGATGATCTGACCGATACGCCGTCCGACAAGAACCGTGAGTGCAAGGGCCAGGGTGCGGCCAACGTCGTCACCGGCTTCCTCGGCGGCATGGCGGGTTGCGCGATGATCGGCCAGACGATGATCAACGTGAAGTCCGGCGGTCGTACGCGTCTCTCCACCATGGTGGCGGGTGTCGTGCTGCTGATTCTGGTCGTGTTCCTCGGCCCGTGGGTCTCGCAGATTCCGATGGCCGCACTGGTCGCGGTGATGATCATGGTCTCCATCGGTACCTTCTCCTGGCAGTCGATCCGTGACCTCAAGACTCACCCGATGTCCACCAACATCGTCATGCTGGGCACCGTGGCCGTCGTGGTCGCGACCCACAACCTGGCGATCGGCGTGCTGGTCGGCGTGCTGCTCTCGGCGCTGTTCTTCGCCAACAAGATCGGTCAGGTGCTGCATATCGGCAGCGACATGAATGCCGATGGCCGTACCCGCGAATACCGCGTGGTCGGTCAGGTGTTCTTCGCCTCTAGCGAGCAGTTCCAGGCTGGTTTCGATCTCAAGGAGACCGTCGAGCGTGTCGTCATCGACGTCAGCCGTGCGCACTTCTGGGACATCACCGCCATCGGCGCACTGGACACCGTGGTGGTCAAGTTCCGCCGCGAGGGGACCGAGGTCGAGGTACGTGGCCTCAACGAAGCCAGCGCCACGCTAGTGGATCGCTTCGCGGTGCATGACAAGCCGGATGCGGTCGAGAAGCTGATGGGGCACTGATCGCGTTGGCGCCACCCGCCTGAACGAGGGCGGTGGTGCCAGCAGCGTGATTGATGCGTAAAGACGGCGGGCAGTCCTTCATGGGCTGCCCGCCGTTTGCGTTGGTGGGGTCGGAAAGTGGTAATCTCGAAACAGGCGCCTGAAGCGCCACCTTGATCGTCAGCATAAGGAAGCACGCCATGAGCCAATCCTCTGCCAGTGCCCTGACAGGCCATGACAAGGTCACCGCCTGCATTGACGGCTCCGCCTTTGCCGTCTTCGTGTGTGATGCCGCCGTATGGGCAAGCCAACGTCTCTCGGCGCCGCTGAGCTTCCTGCATGTGATCGACCGCCAGGAAGGGGCGGGCGAGACCAACAGTGATCTCTCCGGCAGCATCGGGCTCGGCGCGCGCGAGCATCTGCTGGAAGAACTCGCCACTCTGGATGAGCAACGCGGGCGCATCGCCCAGGAGCAGGGCCGCCTGATGCTTGAGGCCGCCTACGAGCGCGCCGTGCGGGCGGGTATCGCGGAGCCGCGCCCACGCCAGCGCAATGGCGAGCTGGTCGAGACCCTCGCGGAGCTTGAGGACGAGATCCGCCTGCTGGTGATCGGCAAGCGCGGTGAAGGAGCGGAGCAGGCCAGCGAGCACCTGGGCAGCAATCTGGAGCACGTGATTCGCAGCCTGCATCGCCCCGTGCTGGTGGTGCCGGGCGAATTCGCTGTGCCGACACGGGTGCTGATCGCCTTCGATTGCAGTACCACCATCAAGCGCGCCGTCGAGGTATTGGCGGCAAGCCCGCTGCTGCAAGGCGCTGAGCTGCATCTGGTGATGGTCGGCGCGGAGTCGGTGGAACATCAGGCCCCGCTGGACGCCGCGCGCGACACTCTCACCGCGGCAGGTTTCAGCGTGCAGGCCAGCTTCAAGGCGGGGGAGGTGGAAGCCTGTCTGCGCGAATATGCCAAGGAACACGCCATCGACATGCTGGTGATGGGCGCCTACGGCCACTCGCGCATCCGCCAGTTGCTGGTCGGCAGCACCACCACCGAGATGATCCGCAATGCCACGGTGCCGCTGCTGATCCTGCGCTAGCACGTTCAGCACACGCCCTGCCGGGCAATGAGAACGCCGCGCCTTCCCGTGTCATGTCGGGATGGCGCGGCGTCGTCATTTCCGCCCCTTGGGCAGTGGCTACAGGTACGCAAGGCAGAAACCCTCACGACGACTGGAAAATACCCCGCAGGTCGCGTTGCGCCGCTCGCGCGAATCTGGAACGCTGATGGACTGACTTCATCCTGCTTCGACAGCGGTCTTTTCTGCATCAGCACCGCTGGCGGCATTTTTCCACTACCCAAGAAGAACAGCACAAGGACACACTCGATGAACATCCAACGCCATGACACCAAGCCGCGCATGAGCCGCGCCGTGATCCACAACAACACCATCTACCTGTGTGGTCAGGTTGCCGGACCGGAACAACGCTTCAGTGATATCACCGATCAAGCCAACAGCATGCTGGCGCGTGTCGATGCGCTGCTGGAAGAAGTCGGCACCGACCGTGAGCACCTGCTCTCCGCCACCGTCTATCTCAAGACAATGGACGACTTCAAGACCTTCAACGACATCTGGGATACCTGGGTGCCACAAGGCCACGCCCCCGCCCGCGCCTGCGTACAAGCCGCCATGGCCAGCCCGGAACTGCTGTGTGAAATTACCGTGGTCGCTGCCGTTAAGTAACTCGCAGTATGGTTTTTCTAAGCCTGCCAGAGATTTCTCTGGCGGGTTTTTTTAGGATGAAAGCTGCTACTAATATCAAAGATATATCCATGAGATTTTACTTGTTAGTCACGTTTGGTTCAATTTTATTTATAGCTGTCTATCATTAAGTGATAATTTCTGGAGCGTAATGTGAATAGAAATCTCAAAGTAATTTTCTGTTCTAATGTTAATGATAATAAAGAAGATGATGCCATTTATGTTTATCCTACTAAGGGGAGGTGGAATGATTTTAAATATAAGATTTATGGCGCATTTGAAGTTTTTATTAACGGTGATGTTGTTTATAAAGACGATATTTTGATGGCCCTAAGAGTCGCCAGTGATTTCGAAAATGATGATTACCTCGGTATAGGAAATGTGGAAGAGGCTGGTGATCTTGAATTATTTTTACAGATTAATAAAGATGATTTTTTCTCTCTTTTGATAGGAATAGATAGATATCGTAATATTATTAGCGAGCTGGGCCGTGATTTCGCAATGCAAGTGTTGAGTTGTTTGAATGATGTTGTTTTGATGAAGACAGATGCCAAGAAGAATAATATATATGATAATGCAGTTAGAAGTTATGTTTTTGTGAAGTCTTTTTTACGTAATTCAGAAAGGTTTTTTGCTTTTAATAATGCACAGGATATTCTTGGTGGTTTAGAATACGAAAATTTGAGTTATATATCAAGTGAGTTGATATTAAGATTCAAGATGGATGGTTTTAGTAATGATCACGAATTAAAGTTGAAGTACTCTGAAGATAATCTTATTCCAAAGAGAATTAATATTATAATAGGTGAGAACGGAGTTGGTAAGAGCCAGTCCTTGAATCACTTCGTGCGATCAGCTTTGCAACAAAGAAAGTATAAAGATGAATTGCTTGATGCCGAGACCGGTAGTAGACCCATGATAAATAGAGTGCTAGCAATTGCTACGCCTGGAGAAACAAGACATACTTTTCCAAATGATAATATTATAAATCCAAAGCTTTATTATAAAAGATTAGTTCTTACAAGAAATGCAAGTTCTAAACAAAGCCGTGCTTTAGGTAACAGTATCGTACAGCTTGCAAGAATGAATAAATCAATTAGTAATCTTGATAGGTGGGAGATATTTATAACAGCCTTAGAAGAAGCTTTACCTTTGGACAAAGTCGTGGTTCCGTTAAAGCATCGCCAGGGTCAAGATCCATATATTCATATTACTGAGCTAGCTGATAGTTGGCACGAAAAATCAAGTTTAGAAATTTGGTCAAGAATTGAGGGTAATACGGAACCTAAAATTTTAGGTGAGAAAAATCTCTACTCGATGAGTAGTGGGCAGTTATCCTTTTTTAAGTTCGCTCTTCTTTCATGTTTGTATATTGAAAATGGATCATTTGTCTTGTTAGATGAGCCAGAAACACATCTACATCCATCGCTGATATCTGACTTCGTTAGGTTATTGGATAATATATTGGAAAAAACAGGGTCATACTCTTTAATTGCTACTCATTCACCGTATCTAGTTCGTGAGGTTGCGCGCGGTCAAGTTCATATTTTAAAGAAAACTGAAAATAGTTGTATAAGTATACAGCAACCGAGATTGAAGACTTTTGGAGCGAATGTGGGTGATATCTCATATTTTGTTTTTGATGAAAATTATGATAATAGTTTGAGCGAAAAAATCATACGTAGAGCTAAAGATAATAATATCAGTTATCCTTCGATAAAAGAGAGTTATAGCAATGAGCTTCCTGCAGAGGCACTGCACTATATCAAAGAGGCTCTGACGAGAAAATAATATGAAAAAGTTACCAATGCCAGATGTAGTAGATACCGATATCTTAGATGGAATGAGAAATTACAATACATCTTCTACAGGGGCATTGATTTGTGCTGAATATGCTAATCTACATGCAAAGTACATAGAATATAATAGTTGTAAAGGTAATCCATGGAGCTGCATAGGGAATACTATATCTGAAGCGTTGAGGGATAGGCTTGAATATCATTATAACTCGCCTCGCACCGACTTGCAGTATATTAATGAGATGAGGAGAAAGGGGTCGCCTGATGTATGCCCTTTATGTGGCAGTGCAAAGACTAGTACCTTAGATCATTATCTCCCGCAAGCTAATTATCCTGAGTGGATTGTTCACTCAAGAAACTTAGTTCCAGCCTGCGATTGTAATTCAAAAAGGCAAAACGACGTAAAAGGAACGAATAATAATCAACGTGTTTTGCACCCATATTTTGATGAATGTTTAACATCACGACTAGTAATTACAGAGATAACTGGAGATTTACTCGATCCTGATATTGACTTAATATGTGTTAATCGTACCCTTGTACATAGAGATACAGTACAATTCCACATAAATACAGTTGTTAAAAGGTCTACGGTATTTAGTTGGATGGAAGTAAAATGGCAGACTTTAGTAAGAGAACCAAGACTTCTGATCACAGCTATACCTAGAGAGCGTGTAGAGCTTAATATGCATGGTTTGGAAACTTGCTTAAGAGAAACGTTGTCAGATAAAGACGATGAATATGGTACCAAGAATAACTGGTATTCAATGCTTATTGCTGGAATACTTTCTTCAAAAAGTGTTAAAGTTTGGTTGCTTTCAAGACATAATGCAATTGTAAATGGTTTGATTGATAGGTTTGATTGATAGGTTTGATTGATAGGTTTGATTGATAGGTTTGATTGATAGGTTTGATTGATAGGTTTGATTGATAGGTTTGATTGGGTGTTTTTTAATATTCAGCTCTTAAATTTATTTTATCTGTTTAGTTATACATTCATACCTAACCCATTCCCGATAAAAGCAATCTAAACGTTCTGTCTCGCTGAGGTGTGATACCTCGGCGAGGCGTTCGCGTGCGTCTGTAGGCAGCATGGCGATGCGGGCGTCGAGGTCGTGAGCGTGGCGGGGGTTACGGTATTCGATGTCCAGCCCGAGCGGGAGGGTGGCGAGGCCGACGAGGACATGGCCGTGGCGGTGGGCGATGGAGACGTAGAAGCCTGCTGGTAGCGCAGGGTGGTGGGGAGCCTGGCCGCGCGGCGACCAGTCGGCCAGCGCAAGCTGGATACCCTGGGCAGCGGCGAGTTCACCGAGCAGGAGGCGGGCGAGGTGTGACTCGGCTTCACGTTGCTGGCGACGGCGGGCCTTGGCAGATGACACGGGGGTGTCCGCGTTATCCACATCCGCATGGCGTGCGCGCAGCGAGCGTCGGCGGCAAGCCTCAGCCGAGGAGTTGATTGAGGGAGCAGCCGAATCAGCACAGGAGGCTGGCAGCACACACGCCTCGGCCAGCCACAGGCGGGCTGGCCGAGAGGATAGTTCAGAGCAGGGATTCGGCAAGGCGCAGGCTGCCGCAGATGCCAGGGCGGCGGCGAGGGCGTGGGGATCATGCGAGATCAGCGGCTCGCCGTTGGACAAGTCGGCGCTCAGCGGCTCAAGACTTGGCGAACCACTGCTCAGCGAACCAGTTCTCAGCGAATCAGCGCTCAGCGGACCTGTGCTCAGTGAAGCGGAGCCATCCGCTGCAGCAGGCCCCAGCACCACGCAGCGATAGGCGGGGTGATCGGTCAGACGCGTCGCAGGCTCGCCTGCCGAGTTATCCTCAACCGGCTCGCCTGCCTCGCTCACATCCTTGCCTTCCCTGGCCGTCATGATGGCGAATCAGTTCTTCGGATGCAGGATCACCAGATCCCCACGCAACGCGACGCCCGCGACGATATTGCCTGCATGGCACTCGTACTTCTCGCTGCTGGAGTAGGGCACCTTGTCATAGTCGCTGCGAATGTTGATGACCGCATTGGCCCCGTATTCGCGCGCCTTTTCCTGCAGCTCACGCAGCGCCGACAGGAACACCCAGCGACAGGCTTCCGCATCGCTCTTGTTGGTCGCGTTGGTCTTCGGGTTCACCCGTGCCCAGCCGCGCTTCTCGATGCGCTCGTAGGGCTGCTTGTCACCGAAGAAGAAGGCCACGTCCTTGCCCAGTCGCTGACTGGCCGCAGTGCTGGCCATCACCGGCATGATCGGCAGGAAGTGCTGCGTGTCCCGCGCCTCTGCCGGCGCGGAGGCCAGCAGGCTGGCAGTGCCGATCACCAGGGCGGTGCCCATTGCCATGCCTCGTGCAGAGCGAGTGGCACGCAACACCCAAGAGAATGACTGAGCAACGGATGACGCCATGTGAAACCTCTCCTTACCGTGTGATTGACTGGCTCGATGCCAACGAATATCGCCGTCAGACAGCCAAAGGCGTGAGCCAATCACACCATAGACCATGCAGCGGGCGCGTATCTTGCGCCAGAACTGACCCGCTGCAAAGTCGTCTGGTAGCGACAGTCGTGCGCTAGCTCGCTCGCGGTGAAGTCACTCCTGCCAGCGACGCAGAATCAGCGAGGTATTGATGCCACCGAAGGCGAAGTTGTTGCTCATCACGGTGTCCGTCTCGATCTCGCGGCCTGCGCCGGTGAGGTAGTCGAGCTGCGCGCAGCGCGGGTCGAGACTGGTGAGATTGGCGGTGCCGTGGAACCAGCCCTCACGCATCATCTCGATGGCGATCCAGGCCTCCAGCGCGCCACAGGCACCCAGGGTATGGCCGGTGAAACTCTTGAAGGCGCTGATCGGCGTGGAATCGCCGAACACGGCATGGGTGGCATGGCTCTCGGCGATATCGCCGCGCTCGGTGGCGGTGCCATGGGCGCTGACATAGCCGATCTCACTGGCCTCGACACCGGCATCCTCCAGCGCCATGCGCATCGCGGCTTCCATCATGTTGGCGTCCGGCTGGGTGACATGGCGGCCATCGGAGTTGGTGCCGAAGCCGAGAATCTCGGCATGGATGGTCGCGCCGCGCGCCAGGGCGTGTTCCAGCTCTTCCAGAATCAGCGTACCGGCGCCTTCGCCGATCACCAGGCCATCACGTTCGGCATCGAAGGGCCGCGGTGACAGGTCCGGGCGCTCATTGCAGGTGCTGGTGGCGAACAGGGTATCGAACACGGCGGCGTCGGCGGCGGACAGCTCCTCGCAGCCACCGGCGACCATCGCGGTCTGGCGGCCGAAGCGGATCGCCTCATAGGCGTAACCGATGCCCTGACTGCCCGAGGTGCAGGCGCTGGAGGTGGTGTGAATCCGTCCCTTGATGCCGAGGAAGACGCCGATATTGACCGGCGCGGTGTGCGCCATCATGCGGATATAGGAATTGGCGCTGAGCCCGTCGGTGGAGTGGTTGATCAGCATGTTGCCGAAATCGGCTACCGCATCCGGTTCCCCGGCGGAGGCGCCGTAGGCGATGCCCATCTGGCCGCTCTCCTTGAGCGGGCTGTCACTCAGGCCCGCCGCTTCCAGCGCCAGCTCGCTGGAGCGGGTCGCCAGCTGCGCCACACGCCCCATGCTGCGCAGCGCGCGGCGGTTGTAGTGTTTCGGCAGTTCGAAATCGTTGACCGGCGCGCCGAGACGGGTGTTGAGGCCGTCGTACTTGTCCCAGTCCTCGATATAGCGGATGCCGGTGCGCCCGGCGGCCAGATTGGCGCGCAGGGTCGGCCAGTCATTGCCGATGGGCGAGAAGCCATGCATGCCGGTGACCACGACACGTCTGCCGCGCAACGCGTGAGAGGAAGCCGTCATCAGAACATGCCCCCGTTCACCGCGATGGTCTGGCGGGTGATGTAGCCGGCATCCTTCGAGCACAGGAAGGCCACGGTGGCGGCGACTTCCTCAGCTTCCCCCGCGCGGCGCATGGGAATCATCTTCAGCGCCTCTTCCATCTCGACGCCTTCGGTCATCTCGGTGGCGATGACGCCCGGTGCGACGGCATTGACGGTGATGCGGCGCTTGGCCAGCTCTACCGCCAGCGCCTTGACCGCGCCGATCAGTCCCGCCTTGGCGGCGGAATAGTTGACCTGCCCCCGATTGCCCATCATGCCCGATACCGACGACATCACGATGATGCGCCCCGGCTTGCGGCGGCGCACCAGCGGCATGGAAAGCGGCTTGATGACGTTGTAGAAGCCATCGAGGTTGGTGCGGATGACGCTGTCCCAGTCTTCATCGGTGAGCGCCGGGAAGGCGTTGTCGGCATGGATACCGGCATTGCAGACCACTCCGTAGTAGCAGCCATGTGCCTCGATATCGGCTTCCAGCGCGCTGCGCGCGGCCTCGCGATCGGCGACATCGAAGCTCAGGATGCGCGATTCACCGCCCAGGGCGCTGATCTCACGTGCGACCTCCTCGGCGGCGTCACGGCGCGAGCGACAATGCAGCACCAGGTTGTAGCCTTCGCGGGCCAGACGCAGCGCGATGGCGCGGCCGATACCCCGACTGGAGCCGGTGACCAGAATCCACTCGCGTGTCTCAGGGGCGGCGGTGGCAGTTTCAGTAGTGGGGGATGTGACAGACATCAGACATTACCTTGCGATGAGGCACCGGCAGCATCCTGCTGTCCGGGTGAGGATTCTTGAGCGGGGGCTTGTGTAGACGCCGCGGAGGGCAGCGCCTCGGGCGCGGGTTCGAAGACATTGACGCCGGCACGGGCGACAGTGGCGCCGTGCTCGTCGCTGATGGTGGCCTCAAAGGCGCCCAGACCGTTGTCGGCGCGATAGTCGAGCTGAACATGAATCTGCCAGCGACAGTCGCAGGAAAAGGCGGCGACTTCGCTCTCATAGCGGCGACTGCCGAGCAGAAAGCCGACCCGTGGCGACTGACCGCTGCGCGCGGCCTGCATACCCGACCAGGCGGCGATGGCCTGCGCCATCCATTCAAGCCCGACCCAGGCGGGAATCACGGCCTGGCCGTCGGCATTCTGCTCGGCGAACAGATTGTCTGGCGTCGGGGTGATATCGGCGCTCAGCGAATGCGCGTCACAACGCAGCACGCTATCCAGCAGACACATGCCGGCATCGTGGGGCACATAGGGGCCGATGGCGCAGGGCATGGCGGGATAGCACGCCTCGCCAGCAGGTGTGTCCGGGGCAGTCGTTGAGTCGGGGTCGGTGCTCGGGGTCAGCATGCAGAGGACTCCGGGTCGGGGGTGTGGCGCTCCAGCACCAGCGAGATATTGTTGCCGCCGAAGGCGAAGGCATTGCTCATCACTCTGAGCGGCGGGGTCTCGGGGCGGTCACGATAGACGATGTTGAGCGCGGGCAGTGTCGGGTCCAGCGCCTCACGCGGCGTGGCATGCGGCGGCAGACGGCCATGTTCCAGCGCCAGCCAGCAGAAGGCGGCTTCCAGTGCCCCGCAGGCGCCCAGCGTGTGGCCGGTCAGGGCCTTGGTCGAGCTGACGGCGGGCAGGCGGGACTGATCGATATCAGAACCGGCACCGGCATCAGAACCGCTGTCAGGATCGACAGTGGCACCGAACAGACGGCTGATGGCGAGGCTTTCCATCGCATCATTCAGTGGCGTGGCAGTGCCGTGCAGGTTGATGTAGTCGATCTCGCCGGGGGCGCGACCGGCACTGGCGAGCGCGCCGCGCATGGCGGCCTCGGCGCCGCTGCCATCGGGGCAGGGCGCGGAAATATGATGGGCATCGCTGGATTCGCCGACGCCGGTCAGCTGCACGCCGCCGCGCTCCGGCGTGACCACGAACAGCACCGCGGCCTCGCCCAGATTGATGCCGTCGCGTTCGGCCCCCAGCGGCAGGCTCTCCTTGCGGCTGACGGCCTCCAGGCTCATGAAGCCTTTTACCGTCATGTGGCACAGGCTGTCGGCACCACCGGCGATCACCGCATCGCACTGGCCGGAGGCCAGCAGACGCCGTGCACTGGCCAGGGCCTTGGCGCTGGAGGTGCAGGCGGTGGACAGGGTGTAGACCGGCCCGCGCGCGCCGCTCAGCCAGGCCACGCACTCGGCGGGTGCGCCCAGTTCCTGACGGCGGTATTCAAAGTTCTCCGGCCAGCTGTCGGCGCTCGGCGTGCCCTGAGCGACGGCGGCGCGCTGGTCGTCCATCGCGGCTTCCGTTTCCCCGATGCCGGAGGTGCTGGTGCCGAGCACCACGCCGATGCGCTCCGGCGCGATGCCCTGGCGCTTGAGAGCCTCAAGCTCCGGTGCCAGCTGCTCAAGCGCGGTGGCCAGCAGCCGATTGTTGCGTGAGCGCAGCGGGGCCGGCCAGTCAGTGTCATCCACCAGCCGCGCGGTGACGCGTCCCAGTGACAGCGGCGTGCCGGGGCTGAAGTCATCGCTGACACGCAGGCCACGGCTGGCGCTGAACAGCGCGCTGCTGATCAGGCCGTGGTCTGCGCCCAGCGGGCAGACGATGCCGGGGTGTGACAGGCGGCAGGCGTTGCCAGTGTCGCGGCCCTTCGTGGTAGCAGTGGCCACGGTTGCAACAGATTCAGTCATGCGCGGGAGCTTCCGGTGAGTCGTCAGGGGCGTTCTGTGTGCTGGGCGCTGCCAGCGGTTCCAGCGTCAGCTGCATGTCGGCCGCCGGGTCGCGCAGGGTCACGCGGCCGCTGGCATCGCGGGTCAGCTCGGCGATGGTCACATCGTCTTGCAGGATGATGCGCTGCGCGGGCTGGCGAGGTTGCTGCCAGTCGCCGCGTTGTACCAGCTGCCAGCCTGTGTTCGCAAAGGCTGAATCGATCGCGGCCTGCGGCCAGTGCACCCAGGCGATACGCCGTGCCAGCCAGTCGGCGGTGAAGGGCAGCTTCTCGAGCACTTCCGGGCGTGCCTTCTCGAAACGGCTGCCGTCGGCGTCATGCACCAGCGTCAGCAGGCGTTGGCCCTGCACGCTGAGCATGACCAGCCGCATGGCCTCGGGCGATTGGTGCAGTACGCCGATGAGAGGCGGCAGGTTGCGCTCCTGCGCACTCTCGTCAGCATCAACAGCACGCTGCGCGCCGCCTTCACTCTCTATACGCGCCACACGCAGAATCAGACGTTGGGTACTGGTCTGCTCGAGACTCGCAAGCGTCGGCATCGGGCTGGCAGCCTGTAGCGGCTGCGGGGCGAGCAGGCTGCAGCCGCTCAACAGCAGACCGGCGGCCACGGCAAGGCTGGCCAGCCTGAGGCGGCTGCGCAGCCCTGTGGAATCAGCGTGAGAGGCGAAAGGCATGTTGTTCATGAGGCTACTTTACCTGTTCTCGCTGACGCTTGCTGTGCGACCGAAGGCGCTCAGGCCAGCGACCGGGTCGCTTTCCTGCACCCTGTCAGGCGTGAGTGCCTGCTCGGGCGCGGTCAGTCTGGCAAGGGCCGTCAGACGGCGGCGACTGGCGCTGACGAAGGGGTTGGCCGTGTCCCAGGCGTAGCCGGCGAGCACCGAGCTGATCATCTGGCGAATGCGGTCCGGCGAGCGAGGATGATAGATGATGTCGGTCAGGCGGCTGTCATACCAGGCGGTGACGAACTCGCGGAAGACCTCGATACCCCGCCGCAATGGCTGCTCGTATTCGCTGTCCCAATCGGGGCGCTGCTCATCGTGGGTCGCGGTAAGCTCACGCTCGACCAGCGGTGCGGCACGCAGCGCCGATTCCAGCGCGATGGTCACGCCGGAGGAGAACACCGGGTCCAGAAACTCGCCGGCATTGCCGAGCAGCGCATATCCCGGGCCATGCAGGCGGCTGACATCGGCGCTGTAACCGCCCAGCGACTGCACGGCGTTGGCGGGCGTGGCATCACGCAGCAGCTCCGCCAGGCGCGGTTCTTCCATCACCCACTGCCACAGGCGTGTCTGCGCATCGTCTTCGGCGGCAGGCTCGATCAGCTCGCGCGGGCCGACCACGCCCAGCGAGGCGCGGCCATTGGCGAAGGGAATCAGCCAGTACCAGACATCGGGATGCACCGGGTGCGAGGCGATCAGGATATTGTCGCGGCGATAGCCCTCGGCGGGCGGCGTGAGGTCGGCGATGCCATCGTGAACATGACCGAACAGCGCCATGCGCGGCTCCAGGCGCGGGTCACGCTCAAGCGATTCGAGCCGCGCCAGCACGCGGCCATAGCCGCTGGCATCCAGTACGAAGGCGGCCTTGAGCTCGCGGCCATCGGCCAGCGTGAGGCGTGGCCCCTGTGCATGGCCGGTGGCGTCGCTCTGGGCGGCGCGATCAGGAGTGAAGCCCGTGACCGTGACGCCGAATTCGACCTCGGCGCCTGCCGCCCGCGCGCCCTCGATCAGACGCTGATCAAAGTCGGCGCGCTCCACCTGCCAGGTGGTGCCGGGGCCGTCGCTGAACTTGTCGCGGAAGTCGATAACGCGATGCTCGCCGCGCCGGGTGAAGGCCGCGCCAGTCTTGGGTTGATAGCCACCGGCGGCGGCGGCCTCCATCAGGCCGCAGGCCTCCAGATGCTGCATGCAACGTGGCAGCAGGCTCTCGCCGATGGAGAAGCGCGGGAAGTGGCTGCGCTCCAGTACGCGCACCGCATGGCCCGCGCGCGCCAGCCACGCCGCCGCCGCCGCACCGGCGGGCCCGGCGCCGATGATGATGACTTCCTTGCGTGGTGGGTTGTTGCTGCGATCTGCCGATTCCATGGCCTCGTCCCCTGTTGTTGTCGATATCGTTATCGTTATGTGTTCATGTTGCGCTGCGTTCCCTGCGGCTTGCTTGCCTCTCGCTTTTGCCTCTCGCTTCAGTCCCGCCTCAACTACGCGCGAAGGGCACCAGGCACCAGGTGGCGCTCAGCCCCAGCAGGCAAGCCAGCCCCAGTGCCGCCAGCGCCGGCGTCTGGCTGAAACTCAACAATCCAAAGGCTAGCAGGCTGGAGGCGCACGACAGCGAAATCGCCAGCAGGCTGGCCTGCGAGGCGCGGCTGGCGGTGTCTCCGATCCTGTCTTTCTCTGCGCTGCGCCTGGGATTACCTTTCTCTGCGCTGCGCGCCGGATGCTCGGCACAGAAGATGCCGGCATCCAGGCCAATCCCCAGAACCAGCAACAGACCCAGCAGATGGAACAGGTTGAGGCCGACGCCTGCCAGCGTCAGGGCCGCCAGCGTCAGTACCAGTCCGCCCAGCGGCGGCAACAGGGCGCGCCCGGTGCTGCGGCGATAGCGCAGCGCCAGCAGCAGGCTGATCAAGACCACCGCGCCGCCGACCAGCCAGGCCATCTCGCTGCGAATCCTGCCCAGCGTCGTCGAAAGCCTGGCGACCTGGTCGACATACTCGAGGCTGTCGTCATCCGCGGCGAGGCGCGCAAGCGCTGCGCTGCCCTCGGCCGTGACATCGCCGAAGCGCACGATGCCGATGGCGGCGGTGCGGGAGTCGAGCCACAGTCGCTGGCCCATCTCACCGGCGGGCAGCGCGACCCAATCGGCCGGGCGTAGCGGGTGGGCGTCAGCGATGGCCTGCTCGGCGCGCTTGACCAGTTCGGGCGGCAGGCCTGCGGTGCGCAGCACCTGGGGCAGCAGGGTGCGGGTGCGCTCACGCATGGTGCCGAGGTTGGCCTGCTGCTGTTCAAGCGTCGGCAGTTGCTGAGCGAGGCTCGCCCAATGGCCCAGCTGCTGTTGGGCATTCAGCTGCTGAAAGGTGCCTTCCAGCGCATGCAGGCGCGAGAGCAGGGCGGCATCATTCTCGGCCTGTACGATCAGGTAGCGCAGGCCGTCTGGTTCGGCGAGCAGGCGCTGGACCTCGCGTTGCTCGTTGATCAGCGACGCAGGCGAAGGATTGAGCTGAGTAAGGCGGTCATCGCTGCGCAGTCCGTAGAGGCTGGCCAGCGCGGCCACCAGCAGCAGGCCCAGCGCCTGCCAGCTGCGCCTGCCGGGAATGGCGCGCGCCAGACAGTCTGCGGCGCGGGCGGCGGGGGAGTCCTCGCGAGTGGCCTGCGCCGGCAGTGGCAGTTGCGGCAGCCACAGGCGCACGCTCAGCCAGGCACCGATCAAGCCGAGTGCCGCGAACATGCCCATCTGGCGCAGGCCGGGCATCGGCGTCAGGGTGATGGCCATATAGGCGGCGAGGCTGGAGCACAGCCCCAGTGTCAGGCCCGGCCATAACGCAGCGAGTCCGCCACGGCCATGCGTCGCCAGGCGGCGCATGCATTCCAGATGCAGTACGTAATCGATGGAAATGCCGATCAGGCTGGCGCCGAAGGCCAGCGTCAGCACATGCAGGCTGCCGAAGGCCCACCAGGTCAGCGGCAGCGCGAACAGTACGCCCGTGGCCACCGGCACCAGCAGCAACGGCAGCCGCCGTGGGGTGCGGAACACCGCCCACAGCAACAGCAGCACGCCGATCAGCGAGCCGAGCCCGATGGTCGACATCTCCTGTCTGGCCTGTTTGGCACCTGAGCTTGCATGGAAGACCAGCCCGGAGCGCAGAATGCGCACCTCGGGGTAGTCATTCATCACGCCCGCAATTGCTTGTTCCAGCGCCTGCTGATCACCCATCGCGTAGGCGCTGCCGGTGAGGGTGGCGCTGATCAGGCGGTAATCGTTGCCGGGTTGGTCACCGCTTGACGTCGGCGCGCGCAACAACAGCTGACCGCCGGACAGCGACAGGTTGGCGGGTGTCAGCCAGCTCTGCCAGGCGCCGGCGAGACCGAAGGGGTCGCGGATCAGGTCGCGCTGGCCGCCGGGCTGGAACAGCTGTTTGAGGGCGCGCGCCTGCCACTCATCGTCACTCAGCTCGCCAAGCCGCGGGGCGATCAGCGCCGGCTGGACCTCTGCTGGCAGGCGCAGGCTTTCGAGGCTCTTGCCGTCATCCAGCCGCGCGATGGGCGCGAGCGCCTGACGCAGCGCCTGGGCGGCAGCGTCACGCTGCTTGCGTGCGGCGGCGCTGGCATCGTCTGCGCCGACCAGAATCACCAGCCGGTTGGCGGTGTCATCCAGCGATTCGGCGCGCGCCGCCAGCGGGCTGCGTTCCTGCTCTGGCAGCATGGCGGTGATGCGGGTGTCGATCGCCCCTCGCCATGGGCTCTGCGGGGCGATCTTCGCGGCCAGCAGCAAGGCGCACAGCAGCAGGGCGGCGGCCCATAGCCAGCGCCAGACGGCGCGATCCAGCCCATTGCGTGACTCACGGCTGGGTGATGTCATCGTTCGCAGTGACCGCCGGCGGTGAGGGTCAACTCGAGACGGTCGCCGTCGCCGCTGGCGAGGTTCACGTGTTCCAGCCAACTGCCACCGTCGATCTCGAGGTGCTCGATGGCCTCGGCGAGCCGAGCATCGTTGGGCGTCAGGCTGGCCTGCCAGTCATCCGGCGTACCCGTCAATGTCAGGGAGAAGTGCTCCTCCAGCGCCTGCCAGTCGCCGTGGAAGAAGCTGATCAGCAGCTCCGCCATCGCCTGCTGGTCGGCCGGCAGCGGTTCGCCATTCGGGCCTTGGCTGGCATCGGGACGCATCTCGAGACGGTCTTCAATCGGCGAAGTGGTTTCCCACACCAGGCCTTCGGGTGCGTTAGGGTCGCCGATCAGGCGGAAATGGCCCTGGCTCTCGAGCTCTGCGCCGACATCCTCGAGCCAGCGCGTCTGCTGGAAATCACCGCAGACCGGAGCGGTGCGCGCCAGCTGTTGGGTCAGGGCACGGGCGTCGAATCTGGCGTCTGAGTCGCTGGTCTCTGAGGCACTGGTCTCGGATGCGTTGGCCCAGGGGGCACCGGCAGTGAGCAGCAGGGCAGTGGCGGCAATGGCAAGGCGTGACGTCATCACGGCGTTCCTCGGGTGTCTGAAGGGGAGTCAGGTGAATCGCTTGCGTGTGTCAGCGCTTGTTCGGCTTGCCACTTCGCCAGCCGCTCGCTGAGCGCAGGCGGCGAGGCCAGCAGCATCTCGCCATCCTCCAACCCGACGGCGACCTGCACGCTGTAGCCACGGGTCAGGCGCTTGCCGCTCTCGACATCGCGGATCACGTAATCGAGCTTGAGGCGGTTCTCCCACTCGCGCAGCCGTGCGGTGACGGCAATGCGCTGGCCGAAGCGCGCCGGGCCGGCATAGCGCAGGCGCAGGTCGATCACCGGCCAGGCGTAGCCGGAATCGCGCATCTGCGGATAGTTGTAGTCGAGCATGTCGAGCAGCTTGCAGCGGGCGATCTCGAGATAGCGCACGTAATGGCCGTGCCAGGCGACTTCCATCATGTCGACGTCGTGGAAGGGCACTTCCATCTCTACCGTGGCGGTCGGCATCGGCGTGTCTGTGGGCTGATTCATGGCTTGTTTCTCGCTCAAGGCTGCCTCGCTCATGGTTTTTTCCTCGCTCAAGGCTGTTTCGCTCATGCGTTGGCCTCGCCGGCGCTCAGGGTCCAATGACGTTCACGGATGCGCGCGCACAGCAGGCGCAGGTCGGCTTCCAGAGCGCGATCTTCCTCGAGGGGCGCTATGTCTTCACGCAGCTCACGGGTGAAGGCGGCCAGCCTGGGCGGCGTGGCGTCTTGACCCGTGATGTCGGCGCGCTGCTCGCTGCCCTGCACGGCGGCATGCAGGGTAGCGGCGGCGACCTGCTCCACCAGTGTCAGCACGCGCAGCGCATCCCGCGCGGCGATGGTGCCCATGCTGACCTTGTCCTGATTGTGGCATTCGGTGGAGCGCGAGAAGACGCTGGCGGGCATGGTCAGCTTGAGGGCTTCCGCCGTCCAGGCCGAGGCGCCGATCTGCACCGCCTTGTAGCCGTGATTGAGTGGCGCGCGTTCGGGCGTGGCACCGCTGAGGTTGCTGGGCAGGCCACGGTTGTAGCGGCTGTCGACCAGCAGGGCCAGCTGGCGGTCGAGCAGGTCGGCCAGGTTGGCGACCGCCGTCTTGAGGCTATCCATCACCATCGCCACATGGCCGCCGTAGAAGTGGCCGCCGTGGAGGATCTTGCCGGCCTCGACATCGATCAACGGGTTGTCGTTGGCGCTGTTGAGCTCGGTCTCCAGGAAGCGGCGCCACCAGTCGAGACTGTCCTCGACCACGCCGATGACATGCGGCGCGCAGCGTGTCGAGTAGCGGTCCTGCAGGCGCGGCGAGTTGATCGGTGTGGCGTCGACTTCCGGCGCCGCCGGGTGGGCCAGATCATCGCGCAGCCACTGGGCCACGCGGGCCTGACCGGGGTGCGGCTTGGCGGCGAACAGATCGGCATCGAAGTGGTAGGGGTTGCCTTCCAGCGCCTGCACGCTGAGCGCGGTGATGCGCGCGCTCAGGCGGCTGAGGTAGCAGGTGCGGCCGTAGGCCAGCACGGCGAGGGCCGTCATCACGGCGGTGCCGTTCATCAGCGCCAGGCCTTCCTTGGGGCGCAGTACATAGGGCGTCAGGCCGTGCTCGGCGAAGACTTCTACCGTCGGGCGCAGCGCATGGGGCTGATCAGCACTGGGACGCACCCAGACTTCCCGCTCGCCACACAGCACGGCGGCCACATAGGACAGCGGGGTTAGATCGCCGCTGGCGCCCACCGAGCCTTCCTCGGGAATGCGCGGCAGGACGTCGTGATTGAGCAGCCATACGAGGCGCTCCAGCAGCGCCATGCTGACCCCGGAGACACCACGGCACAGCGAGACGAGGCGCACCATCACCACCGCGCGACTGCTGACCACATCCAGATTTGCGCCCATGCCACAGCCGTGGAAGGTATAGAGGTGGCGCGGCAGGGCTTCGAGCTCCTCTGCCCCCTGCACGGCACGCGTCACGGAATCGCCGTAACCGGTGGTGACGCCGTAGACCACGCCTTCTTCTTCCAGCAGGCGTTCCAGCAGGGCCGGGCCGGCCTCGATACGGGCTCGGAAGGCGGCATCCGGGGTCAGGCGCACCTCACGGCGGCCTTCGGCGACATCGATCAACTGCTCGAGGGTGATATCACTGCCGTCGAGCATCAGGGCGGAGGAAGAGGTGGCGGGCTGTGACATGACGAGGTACCTGGCGAAAAGAGAAGCGTGAATACGCGCTGAACGTGAAGGCCGAACAAGGTGAAGACAGCAGAGCCGGGCGCGAAGCATCGTTGTCGCAGGCCCGGCGCGGATCAGGCGTCCTGTTTCGGAGCCGACGTGCTGTCTGGCGCCTGATGCCAGAAGTCGAAGAAGTTGAACCACTGCAGTGGATGGCGCTTCACGCGCGCTTCCAGGTGGCTGGCGTGACGTTGCATGGCCTGCTGGATCCAGGCCTCGCGACCGCTGCGCTTGACGGCGCGACTGTCATCGAAGGGAGCGAAATCGACCCGGAAACGCGGATGGGCGCCGCCCTGTTCGCGAATGCAGCTCAGGGTATAGACGTGACAGCGCAACAGCGCGGCCAGCATGAAGGGCCCCTGCGGGAAAGGCGCGGGCTGATCGATGAAGTCACAGTGCAGCACGCGCGGTGAGGCCGCGGCACTGGCCGGTGACGCGGGTCTGCTGCCTGCTGCCGAAGGGGAGTCTGCGTTGGCATCGTCGAGCGCGGGCGGAATCGGTACGCGGTCGGCGGCGATGACCACGAAACCGCCACGATTGACGCGATCGCCCAGTGCCATGGCGGTGGCAGGCGTGATCTCGCTGACCTCGATCATCTGCGGCGGCTTGCGGCCGGTGGCCTGCTCCAGCAGCTGATTGAACTTCTCGGCGTGGCGCGTGTGCACCAGCGCGCACAGGTCGATGTCGTGGCGCTCGCCGATGGCATTGATCACATCCAGGTTGCCGTGGTGGGCGACGAGGATGATGCCGCCCTCGCCACGCAGCGCGGCGTCGCGCAGGTCTTCCGGACCGGTGCCGGTCAGCGAGGACAGCGGAATCTCGCCGCTCCAGGCCGAGACCTTGTCCATGATCGCCTCACCGAACTGCATGAAGTGGGCAAAGCTTCTTGTCCACAGGCGCACGCCGCCAAGCTCTGGCTCAAGGCGCTTGAGGAAGTCGAAGGAGGCACGCCGCGCCACCCCGCGCAGCAGGAAGTACCATACCAGCACTGGAAACAGCGCGATGCGAAACGGCCAGGCACCGAGGCGACGACGAATCGTCACCATCAGGCGCATGCCAGTGGTGGAGCCGGTTTCCGACAGGCGTGCCCAATGGGTCATTCGTGTTTCCCCTTCGCGTCGTCAGGCTGCGAGGGGCGACTGACATGAGTGGATGATGTCTTGCCATTGCGTTTCGACAGCGTGCGCCAGGCAAGTTTCGGTGAGCGCAGCAGCATGCCGAGGAACAGTCGCGTGTGCATGGCGCTGATCAACAGGTTGTCGTGACCGGGGCGGAAGTGGCTGACGCCTCCGGTGGGGTAGCTGACATGCACCGGCAGGTTGGCGACCTGACCATCGGCCCAGTACCAGCGCACCAGCACCTCGGTGTCGAAGGACATGCGGTCGCCACAGTCATGGCGCGCCAGCAGCCGGTTGGTGGCGGCCAGCGGGTAGAGGCGCACGCCGCACATGGTGTCGCGGATGGCCAGTGACAGGGTGTTGATCCACACCCAGATGTGCGAGGCGTAGCGGCCATAGAAGCGGATGCGCGGCACGCTGGCGTCGTATTGCGGATAGCCGATCTGCAGGCAGTCGGGATTCTCCTGCATGCCGTTGAGGAAGGCGGGCAGATCACTGACGTCGTGCTGTCCATCGGCGTCCACCTGCAGGGCATGGGTGAAGCCGAGCTGCTCGGCGGCCTGCAGCCCACTGCGCACGGCGGCACCCTTGCCGCCATTGCGCTCACGACGCACCAGGTGATGACCCTCGGCTGCCAGCTGATCCAGCACCTCGGCGCAGGGCGCGCTGCAGCCATCATCCACCAGCACGATGGGCAGCCCGAGCGGTGCCAGACCCGCACACACGCCGGCGATGGTAGCGGGGTGGTCGTAGACCGGAATCACCACGCAGGCGCGCAGTGACGACTCGCTGACGGGGGGCGAGGATGTGTGGCCGGTCATCGGCGCCTGGGGTTGGCTCATGACGCCTCCGGTGTGGGTGTCGGCTGGGGTGAACTAAGTGGCGAACTGAGTGGCGAACTGAGAGGTGCGCTATCGGTATCAGCACCGTAGCGCAAGCGGCCACTGGCGTGCAGGCCCGCGCGGGATTCCAGACGGAAGTCGACGCGCAGACCGTGGCTGTCGGCGACCAGTGTCGTGGCCAGCGTGAAGCGCATGCCCGGCAGCAACAGGTTGGAGAACTTGATGCGTTCCAGACGCTGAAAACGACTTTCCGCCACGCCGACGCCCGCCAGGCGCAGGCGGCGGCCGAGATCGCGTGCCCACTTGAGCATCACCACGCCGGGCACCAGTGGCTGGGCGGCGAAATGACCCTCGAGATAGCACAGGCTGTCGGGCACCTCGGCTTCCAGCGTCAGCTGCTGCGGGCCGCTGGAGGTTTCGCCCAGCCAGCGTGGCAGACGATGATCGTCGAGATCGGCAAACAGCCGCGCGACGGAGTCCGCAGTGAACTTGCCCTGGGCATTCAGCGGCAGGCGCGTGACGAAGCGCCAGTAGCGCGGCAGGGCGATGCGCTCGAAGCCCGGCATCAGCGCGCGGCGCAGACGCGCGATCAGGTCGCGGCGGCTGGCGTGGTCCTGTGGCAGCGCGCTCTCCTCCATCACCACGACTGCGCCCAGGCGGTGATCGCGGGTGGGCATCGGCAGGCAACGTACCTCCAGCACCTGCGCTTGCTCGCTGAGGCAGCGCTCCACCGCGCTCAACGAGACCCGCTTGCCGGCCAGCTTGACCAGCCGATCACTGCGCCCCAGCAGCTGGAAGCGTGGCGCCGCCTGCTGCTCGCCTTGCGACGGCGTCTCAGCCGCCACTGGCGCGGCGTTGTCGGCCTGCTGCCACCACTGGTCTGGCTGCTCCAGAAACGGCGAGCGCACCGCGAAGGCGGGCGAGAAGCGCAGCTCGACTTCCGGCAGTGGTGTCCAGTGGGATGTCTCGTGCTGACGACGATGCGCGATGCCGCCCGTTTCGGTACTGCCGTAGATCTCGATCACCGGTGCCTGCAGGCAATGCTCGGCGTGGCGGGCGGCCTCGGCCGGTAGCGGAGCACCTGAAGAGAAGACCCGCAGCACCTGAGCCTGATCCTGAGCCTGTCCCGCCACGCGGCTTTCGTCACTGGCCTGGGGCAGGCGCGCCAGCTGGGCCGGCGAGCTGACCAGCTGGCAGCGATGCCCGAGGCCGGACAGCTGCGCGATGGCGGCGGCCAACTGCTCCGGGTAGTGGCACGCTTCACTGAGAAAGGGCACCCCTTCGCTGAGCGGGCGCAGCAGCGACACCAGCAGACCATAGATGTGCTGATGGCTGACCTGGCTGAGGCTGACGGTGTCTGTGCCTGGCTCAGACGCTGAGTCGGTGTCTGAAGGACCCGGCGCCAGCGGCCACCGCGCGCGATGCACGGCCAGTTCGGCCTCGAGCTGATCGAAGCGCTTGGCGATGCGCAGCGGCTCGCCGGTGGAGCCGGAGGTGCAGAGCTCCAGCGCGAGACGCGCGCCATCAGGCGTGATCTCGGGTCGTGTGCCGGGCGCGGCGCTCGAGTCGAGCGGCTCGGTCGGCCAGCCAGCGGGGCTGGTCTCGGGCAGCTGGCCATCACTGCTCGCGGCCAGGCGGGCCAGGGTATCCGGACGGTCATCGCCGGGCAGCACGGCGAGCATGCCGCGCTCCCACAGCGCCAGCAGCTGCACGCAGGCGCCAAGCGCCGTGGGCTGGAACAGCACCCAACGTGCGCCGGGCCGGCGGCCAGCATGTGCAGCGGGCAGGTTGTCCAGCCACTGATGCCAGGCATCGACGCGTGCCATCAGCGCAGCACGACTCAGTGGGCGCAGCGGCTGACCGGGACTGGCCAGCCAGCAGGCCGGTGCCTCGGGCGCGAGTCGGGCGAGCTGACGCCAGCCCTGACGTATGAGAGGGGTGGCGCGCTGGGCGGCGTCTTGCTCAGTGGCGCGGCTGGCAGGCTGGCGGGCATCAGGCATGTGAGGCAGGCAACTCTTCAGAAAGTCGGATTCATCGGGAACGGGCGGCTGGCGGGCGACAGCCTGAGCGCTCAGCTATCGGCGCGGCGCAGGCGACGGCGTACCAGCCATTCGCCGCAGAACAGCAGCCCCATCAGCACGTAGCTCACCAGGCCGTTGTAGAGCGTCCAGGTCGTCAGGTCGGCATACAGCGCCGTGGCCGCGGCCACACTGGCATTGAAGACGAAGAAGCCGCACCACACTCGGGTGACCTTGCGGGTATAACGCACGCCGGCGGCGGGCAGATCAGGCTCCTTGAGACGTGCCAGGCGCTCGATGACCGGCATGCCACGCCACAGACTGGTGGCGAACACGCTGAGCATGGCCAGATTGACCAGCACCGGATAGGCGCGCAACCCCAGTTCCGCCTCGCTGAGCAGGCTGATGATGATCAGCAGCGCGGCCAGCGTCAGGCGCAGGATCAACGGCAGGGGCAGACGCTGGATCAGCAAGGCGCCCAGCGCGATCAGTGCCCACACCCAGGGCGAGACATGTCCGCTGGTCGCGTCGCCCGCCGGGTCTGTCGTCAGCCGCGAGAGCAGGGCATAGACCAGCAGCGGCCAGCCTACGGCGGCCACGACACCCAGCCCGCCGAGCAGCAGGCTCGGCAGTGACGGGCGCCGCCTTCGACCAGAGGACAATGACGTCATGCCTGGCGCTGCATCAGCTGCTCGACGGCGGTCACGACGTCATCGAGGCTGCGTACGCTCTTGAAGTCATTGGCGTCGATGCGTCGGCCGGTGAACTTCTTGAGTTCGACCACCAGATCCACCGCATCGATGCTGTCGATGTCGAGGTCTTCATAGAGCAGCGCCTCGGGGTGGATGTCAGCGGGCTCGATCTCGAACAGCTCGATCAGGGTGCTGCGGACATGCGCGTAGATCTCTTCGCGGGACGCGGTCTGTTGCTCAGCGCTCACGACGGGCCTCCACGAGTTCACGCAGGGCATTGAGGCTGGCGAAATGCGCGCGGGTGTCCTCGGCTTCGGCGTCCAGCGTGATGCCGTATTGCTTCTGCAGCGCGAGACCGAGTTCCAGGGCGTCAATCGAATCCAGCCCCAGGCCGTCCACGAACAGCGGCTCATCGGCGACGATGTCGTCCGGGGTGATGTCTTCAAGCTCCAGGGTGTCAATGATCAGTTGCTTGAGTTCCAGTTCCAGCTTGGCGCTATCGCTCATGAGTATTCCTCGTGTCGGCGTACCGATAATGGCCGGTATGAATGGCAGCAGGCTTTATTAACGGCGGGAAGGCCGAATATCTTAATCGCTTTTTCTCGCTATCGGATCAATAGCGAGATCAGGGCAGCATGGCTGACCGCGCTGTCATGACTCGCGGATCCGTTGCTGAAAGGCGGCCAGTTCAGCGGCAAAGTCGCTGGCCAGGCGGCGCGTCAACTGGCGGGCATCGCGTGACAGCGGTACCTCATCTTCTGTTGCCGGTGGCGGTGCGACATGTGACGTCATGTCCGGCAGCACCTTGATGTTGAGCATCACCCGCCGGGCCGGGATGTGATACCAGGGTTCGCCCTTGGTCAGGGTGCTGGGCTGGCAGTCGATCAGCACGGGGGTGATCTCGCTTGGCGTGCGCAGTGCGATGTTGGCGGCGCCACGGCGGAATTTCAGGGCGCGGCCCGGCACGCTGCGTGTGCCTTCGGGGAACAGGATCAGGGCGTTGCCCTTGGCCAGGCTCTCGCGGGCGGCATCCAGCACGCCCTGCGGCTCTTCATTGGTGATGTAGCCTGCGGCACGGATGGGGCCACGGGTGAAGGGGTTGCGCGCCAGCCGCCCCTTGACCACGCAGTCGGCGTGGGGAATCAGCGCGAGCAGGAAGACCACGTCGATCAGCGTCGGGTGATTGGCCAGCACCAGCAGGCCCGGACGTTGCAGGCGCTCGCAGTCGTGCAGGCGATAGTCGAGCACGCCCAGGCCGCGCATCAGAGCCACGAAGCCGCGCATGCAGTGATGGATGATGCTGCGCGCAAGCTTCTGTCGCTTGTCGGGGCGGCGCACCACCAGTGCCAGCAGTGGCCACATTCCCCCCACCAGCAAACCGCCAAGCCCGAAGGTCAGGAAGCTGATGGCCGTGGCGATGCCACGCCACAGGCGTCCGAAGGGAGACGACAGCATGCGCGGCATCAGTCTGCTGGTGGCGTCGGTGAGGCGGCGTGAGCGCGGCTCAGCTGCCAGTGATGGCGGCGACAGGCGAGCGTCTTGCTCCCGGCCTGCTCAAGCCAGGCGATGACCTCAAGTGGCGTCGGGGTGCTGTCCGTCAACGTCTCGCCCGGCGTGGCACTCAGTGTCCATGCACTGTCGTCGTCACTGCTGCGGCTCAGGCGCAGGGCGACGGCGCTGGCACAGGCCGGGTAGTCACCGTGGTGCAGGAAGGCCTCCGGTGCGGCGATATCGGAGAACAGCACGATGACGTCCTCGCGCTCGCTCAGATAGCCGAGCGCCTCGCTCATCAGCGCCTCGAATTCGTTGCCACAGGCGGCGAGGGCTTCCAGCGGCTGATGGGACTTGCCGGTGATCGAGTACATGCCCAGCACGGCGTTGTGCACCGAGAGCGAGAAGCGCGCCGGTGACAGGGCCTCGTCGGACTGGGTGGCGGCATCCAGCAGGGCGAGAATCTTGCCGGTATCGCCATGGCGCGAGGCATGGATGATGGGCAGGTCGGCGTCAGGGTCGAGCGCGAACAGCAGCTTGCAGCAGGCCTGGCCGACCGGGCTGAGTCGACGACGCTGCATGGCCGGGACTTGCTCGGCACGCGGGGAGGGGGTGATATCTACGCGGCTGTCGTGGGCGGTGCGGGTCGCACTCGCCTGCCAGGCTCGCCAATCAGTCAGACGCATGAGGTTCTTGTCCGTGAACGCATCGTTGCCATATTGGGGCCTCAGTGTACCGTACAGGGGTTGGGCAGCCCAACCGGACTCAGGCGTGTTGGCACTGAGCAGGCGGCGTGGCTACGCGTGTCGTTGGCAGGATAGCAGCTTGCGGGGCGGCACAAGGCGCCTGACGTGAGGTGTCGGGGCGTGATGTCCTGCGGCGGGTCACCGCTGTGGCGGCGCTGGACAGCGGCGGAAGAGGGTGTAGGGTATCGCCGCACTGAGACTGGCGCCCGGGGCGTCATGGGGTAAAACGCTGAGGACGCACAATGATGACTGTCATCAACAGGTCGGTGGCATGAAGGCTGGCGCGCCGAAACGGCGGCGCAGACGGGCGCGCGCAGGGCAGGCGACCCGAGCGCACTCGCAGGCGCTGGTTCGCCTTCTCTCGCTCTCGGAGTGGTTGCCGGTCATCCGGGTGCTCGGCCTGCTGCTGTGCGTGGTGGCCTTGATGATGCTGGCGCCCTTGCTGGTGTTGCTCGGCGAAGCGGATGCGGATGCCAGCGCCTTCCTGATCTCGCTGGGCATCACGCTCGGCTCGGCGGCCATCATGCTGACGGTATCGCGCAAGGTGGAGCTGCAGCTCAAGCCACGTGGGATGTTCGTGCTGACCACGCTGAGCTGGGTGCTGGTATCGGCCTACTCGAGCCTGCCGTTGATCTTCGGGGCCACCCACCTGGGCGTGACCGATGCCGTGTTCGAGTCGGTGTCGGCGATCACCACCACCGGCTCGACCGTGCTGTCAGACATCGAAGGGCTCTCGGATGGTCTCAAGCTGTGGCGCGGCCTGATGCAGTGGGTCGGCGGCATCGGCATCATCGTGATGGCGATCGCGATCCTGCCGTTTCTGAAGGTCGGCGGCATGCGCCTGTTCCAGACCGAATCCTCGGACTGGTCCGACAAGGTGCTGCCGCGTGCCGGTGGCGTGGCCAAGGCCATCGGGCTGGTCTACGTCGGGCTGACCTTGCTGGCCATCGTCTGTTACTGGCTGGGTGGCATGCACTGGCTGGATGCGCTGGTGCATGGCATGACGTCGCTGGCCACCGGCGGTTTCTCCAATTACGACAGCTCGATGGGCGTCTACTCCGACCGGCCCTATCTGCTGTGGATGGCCTCGGCTTTCATGTTGCTGGGGGCGCTGCCCTTCGTGCTGTTCATCCGTGCCTGGCAGGATCAGGCCGGCGTCCTGTGGCGTGATGCCCAGGTGCGCGGCTTCCTGCGGCTGCTGGGATGGGTGATCGCCTTGCTGACGCTGTATCGCGTCGTCAATGGCGAGGCCATCTTCACGGCGCTGACCCAGGTGACCTTCAATGTCATCTCGGTGGTGACGACCACCGGCTACGCCAGCGACGACTACAGTGCCTGGGGGCCCTTTGCGGTGGTGGCCTTCTTCTATCTGACCTTCGTCGGCGGCTGCAGCGGCTCGACCAGCGGCGGCATGAAGATCTTCCGCCTGCAGATCGGGCTGATCATGCTCGGCAATCATCTGCGCTCGCTGATCCATGCCAACGGCGTCTTCTCGCAGCGCTACAACGGCCGTGCGCTGCCCGACGAGGTGGTGCGCGCGGTGATCGCCTTCTCGTTCTTCTTCTTCATCACCATCGGTGGCCTGGCGCTGGCGCTGTCGTTCATCGGGCTGGATCTGGTCACCGCGGTGACCGGCGCCGCCACGGCCGTCACCAACGTCGGCCCGGGGTTGGGTGAGATCATCGGCCCGGCGGGCAACTTCTCGAGCCTGCCGGACAGCGCCAAGTGGTTGCTGTGTATCGGCATGCTGATGGGGCGTCTCGAGATATTGACCGTGCTGGTGCTGTTCTCGCCCAGCTTCTGGCGCAAGTAGTACTGTCCAGTCCTGCCCAACGAAAAAGCCACCGTCGATTGACGGTGGCTTTTTCGTGGCTTTGGTCGTGCCAAGTGCGGGGGCGAAGTGTCTTGCGCCGTCTTACTGTGCGACCTTCTCGCCGTCCGTCGCCTCGGCGGCATCGAGCTTCTCATCGAGATCGATGGAGAGCCCTTCGCGATTGAGGATCGGGTTGGCGTATTGCACCAGCCACCAGTCCTTGAGCTCTGCGGGCACCTCTGCGAGGCGGTTCTCGAAGGTGGCGCGCTCGGCACCGCTGATGGCCGAGACATCCAGCGCCGAGGCCAGGCGCGGCTCCTCTCGCAGCTGCGGGCGGCTGGCGGCCAGCTTCTCGAGTGCCAGCTGATGGCTCGGGTAGAGGGTGTAGTAGGCCAGCACCTGACGGTCGACTTCCTTCACCACGTCTTCCGGGGTCTCGAAGTCGCCCTTGAGCGGCTCGCCGAACACCAGCTTGACGCGCCCCTTGTGGCCGCTGATGCCCGCCGCGATGGACTTGATGTCCTCGTACTGAACCTTCTCGTAACGGCCTTCATTGGCGACGGCCGCCAGCTCACGCGCCTTCTGCAGGTCGCAGGGGTCGAACTCGTAGCTGATCGACACCGGCACGATGTTGAGCTCGCTGACCGCCTCGCTGAACGGACGCGTCTTGTCGGCGGTGCGTGCCGCCATGGTCAGCATCTTGATGATGGCGCTTTCGGTGCCGTCACGGCCGTCCTTGGCGCGCCCTTCACGCTGGGCCAGCCAGATGGAGTGCTGGTCGTGGGTCAGCGAGTGGCGGATATAGCCCGACAGTGACTGGTAGGCGGCCAGCATCGCGCGCTTGCCCTTGGCGGAGCGCGGCACGATGAAGCTCTTGTTGAGGCGCATCAGGTCGGTGACGAAGGGTTTCTGCAGCAGGTTGTCACCGATGGCGATGCGCACCGTGTCACGCCCGTGACGATAGAGGGCGTAGTTGACGAAGGCCGGGTCCAGCGAGATGTCGCGATGGTTGGACAGGAATAGATACGGCGTGTCCGGCGACAGACGCTCCAGTCCCACCGTCTCGAAGCTGGTGGTGGTGGTGTGGATCATGCGCGCCATGTAGACGGCAATGCGGCTCTGGAAACTGGCAACATCTTTGACGCCAATCATCTCGCGCTTGATGGCCAGGCGCGCGATCTGGCGTGCCAGCCATGGGAAGCGCTGGGTCAGGCCCGGCAGGCGGAAACGCGTCAGGGTGTCGAGCAGCTCGCGGTCCTGCTCCAGGCGTACCAGCACCTCCGCTACCTCGTCGTCATGGTAGGGGCGAATATCGGCGAACGGGTCCTGTTCGCTGGTCGTGGCAGGCTTGGGTGTTGCAGTGTCAGTCATCGACGCACGTCATCCGGGTTTGTCATTCTGAAAAAAGAGAAGGTCAGCAGCGGGCCCAAGGCTCAGCTGGCGGGCTGGGCTTCACCACCCAGCCAGGCGGTCATCTGCTCGATCACGCCGGACAACACCTGGGCCATCAACGCGAAGTCGGTCTCCAGACGCAGGATGGGGTCTTCGCCATCATCCTGGGCGTTGGCTTCATCGACCACGGCATCGGCGAACTTGAGGCTCTTGAGCGCCATGTCCTCACCGAGCACCAGCGCGACGCGGCCATCGACTTCCAGTGCCAACTTGCTGACCACACGGCCGAGATTCAGCGCCGTCTGGATTTCCTCGCCGTCGAGATCGAACTGGCGCGCACGCAGCACGCCATCTTCGCCGCCCGGCGCCTTGAGTTCGACCTGATCACCGACGATCAGGTCTTCCGGGCGCGAGCTGACATCCTTGAGCCAGGTGGTCATCACCAGGGATGGCGGCTGCGCGACGGCCAGCGGGGTGACCTTGAGCGTGCCCAGTGTCTGGCGCAGCAGGTCCAGCACTTCCTCGGCGCGCTTGGCATTCGAGGCGTTGACGGCGATCAGGCCGCGACGGCTGTCCCACCACAGGTCGGTGCGCGAGGAGCGCGTGAAGGCGCGCGGCAGCAGCTCCTCGTAGATCTGCTCCTTGAGGGTCAGCTTCTCGCGACGACGCAGCGGACGACCTTCGGCGGTCTCGCGCTCGGCCACGCGCTCCTCGAGCTCTTCCTTGACCACGGCGGAGGGCAGTACGCGCTCCTGGCGCAGGGCGCTGATCAGGAAATGGCCCTGAATCTCGTGCACCAGCAGATCGCTGTTGCGGCCGCCCGGTGCCACCCAGCCGATACGCTTGGCTTCGACGCCGGTGACAGGGCGGAAGACATGCTCCGGCAGGGCATCGGCGAGACGACCCTCTTCCAGCGGTGCGCTATCGTGCAGGCGATACAGTTGCAGGTTCTTGAACCACATGCGACCAGTCCTTGAGTCCGGTGAACGGGGGCAGCCCGTCTGAATGGCGCATATTATGGCGAAACTCATGCGGCGGGTCATCCGCCGTGGACGTGACCCTGCGTCACACTGCGGTTGCCGACCATCGCGCGCGAGCGCAAGGACATACTGTGTGCACGCTGTGGCGCTAGTCTTGAGTCGACCTGGCGGTGCGCGGTCTGGCGGTTTGCGGTATCGCTCACCAGGCAAAGACCAGTAGATATCGATCAGCAGGCATCGACCTGTAGGCATCGACCATCAGACTTGAGACGCGGAGGGTGGCAGAGTGATCGATGACGTTGTTGTAGAGACCGCTGTGGGGACTGCTGAGGAGACGGTTGTGGAGGCTTTTGTGAAGAGCCGGACTTCGGGCGCGAGCGCGCTGAAACGGACACGACCACTGACGCTGGTGGCGCTGACCCTGTTGCTGTTCGGCTGCAGCGGGGAGCATGACGCCCACGACAAGGCGGCCAGCGCAGCCGAGACCAGTGCAACGGTCACGAAAGAGACAGTCGTTGCAGAGGAAGTCACGGACGGCGAACCTGCCCCGGCGGCGGCCGGGCTGGAGCCTGAGATGTTTGCCGAGGGCGCGATCGTCGGCGAGGTCGAGACCGTCGATTGCACCTTGAGCGGCGGCACGCAGACGACCTGCTATCAGTTCCGTGTGGCCGGTGCGCCCGCGGACCCGGAAACTTCGCCGGTGGGGCCATTCTGCCCGCCCAATATCCACTCCGGTGAGGAGGAAGGCGGCACCTGGATGGATGGCGAGGGCACCCTCTATCAGGTGGACGGCGAGTTCATCAAGAATCTGGCCACTCTCTACAAGGACAAGGAGTGGCAGATGTACGACGTCAACACGGGCGAGATCACCGTGATCGATGGCGCGCGTGGTTGTGAGGTGGCGGGGAACCCGAACCCCATCGACGGCTTCGACAATTTCTGTCTCGAGTGTCCGCTTGAGGAACTGGGCGGCGGCATCGAGAAGACTGTCGTGATCCCCAAGGTGCCGGTACCGGCCGCCGAGCCGACCTCGCTTGCCGGCCACTCCAATACCGGCGTGGCGCTCAATGGCGTGATGTTCGGCCCGCCGGCGCCGCTGGAGCTGATCCTGAGCTCTCACACCCTGGGGGTGCTCGATGATTGTGGCGCGCATGCCAACCCGCATGAGGGCTATCACTATCACACCGCCACCGGCTGCTCCGAGATCGGCATTCAGGAGGATGGCCATTCGCCGATGATCGGCTATGCGCTGGATGGCTATGCCATCTATGCCAGAGAGGACAAGGAAGGCAATGTTCCCGCTGACCTGGATGAGTGTGGCGGCGAGACGGACCCGGTGCGTGGCTATCACTATCACGCCTCCGCACCGGGGGTTAACCAGATCTTCGGCTGCTTCATGGGTGAGAAGGGGCACTTCCTCGACGAGGAGGGCGGCGAGAGACCGCCGCAGGGTCCGCCCGGCGAGTAGCCGTCTTGCCGGGCTGGCGAGCAGGGCAGGCGTCATCATTCAGCCAAGCGTTTGTTTTTCTGTCAGTCACCGGCATAAGATCAGCTGACGATGGCCACACGACGCGATCGTTTCACGGACGGGAGACAGGGATGCAACACGACAGCAATCCACCGCAGGCAGCGGACGCCAGTCACACAGACGTCGGCAATCACACAGGCGTGGTCAGTCGCACGACCCTGACGGTGCGTGGCTACCATCTGGATGGCTATGGGCACGTCAACAATGCCCGCTATCTGGAGTTCTATGAGGAAGGGCGCTGGGAGTTCATGCTCGCGCATCTCGACCTGGCCGCGCTCAAGCGCGAAGGCATCGCGATGGTGGCGGTCAACCTCAACCTGGATTGGCACTATCCCGCCACCGTCCACGATGAGCTGGTCATCACCACGCGGCTGTCAGAGCTCGGGCGCCGCAAGATGATCATGCGCCAGGAGATCCATCTGGGTGAGCGGCGCATGGGCGAGGTGCATCCGCGCTCCGGAGCGCTGGTCTCCAGGGCGGACTTCACCTTCGTGCTGATGAATACCGACACCGGTCGCGCCATGCCGCTGGACGGCGAGATCGGCGCGCTGCTGGGCGCGTTGGTCAGTGAAGAAACGGCCTGATCGTCCTCAGCGGCGAGGCATGAGTCAGCAGGCCGCGCACATTGACGGCCGTACTACCGTACTGAGGTGTCCTTGCGGCGTCGTGTGAGCTGCTAGGCGCGCTCGCAAGTGATATAATGCCGCCACTTCGGTGCCGCGGAGCTGGCACCCCGTGTCTGCTTCACGCCACTGCCGCGCTGCAGTACCGACGGAGCATGCGTCGTTGCTGCAGTGGCGCCAACAGTTGAGTTCAAGGATTTGACGAATCATGGGTGAGATCGCCAGAGAGATACTGCCAGTCAACATCGAGGACGAGCTCAAGCAGTCGTATCTCGATTACGCGATGAGCGTCATCATCGGGCGTGCCTTGCCGGATGTTCGCGATGGCCTCAAACCGGTTCACCGTCGCGTACTGTTCGCGATGCACGAGCTGAACAATGACTGGAACAAGGCCTACAAGAAATCTGCCCGTGTCGTCGGCGATGTGATCGGTAAATACCACCCGCACGGTGACAGTGCTGTCTACGACACCATCGTCCGCATGGCCCAGCACTTCTCCATGCGTTATGTGCTGGTGGATGGTCAGGGCAACTTCGGTTCCATCGATGGCGACAGTGCCGCGGCGATGCGTTACACCGAGGTGCGCATGGCGCGCCTGGCGCACGAGCTGCTGGCCGACCTCGAGAAGGACACCGTCGATTGGGTCGACAACTATGACGGCACCGAGCGCATTCCTGCCGTGCTGCCGACCAAGACCCCGAACCTGCTGGTCAACGGCTCCTCCGGTATCGCCGTGGGCATGGCCACCAACATCCCGCCCCACAACATGGGCGAGGTCATCGACGGCTGTCTGGCGCTGATCGACAACGGCGATCTGACCGTCGATGAGCTGATGGAATTCATTCCGGGGCCGGACTTCCCGACCGCCGGTATCATCAACGGCCGTGCCGGCATCCTCGATGCCTACCGCACCGGTCGTGGTCGTATCTACGTGCGTGCCGTGCATACCATCGAGCACAACGACAAGAACGGCCGTGATCACATCATCATCACCGAGCTTCCCTACCAGGTGAACAAGGCGCGTCTGATCGAGAAGATCGCCGAACTGGTCAAGGACAAGAAGATCGAGGGCATCGCCGAGCTGCGTGACGAGTCCGACAAGGACGGTCTGCGCGTGGTCATCGAGACCAAGCGTGGCGAGTCCGGTGAAGTGGTCGTCAACAACCTCTTCTCCCAGACCCAGCTCGAGACCGTGTTCGGCATCAACATGGTCGCGCTGCACGAAGGTCAGCCGAAGATCCTGAATCTCAAGCAGATTCTGGAATCCTTCGTGCGTCACCGTCGTGAAGTCGTCACCCGTCGTACGCTGTTCGAACTCAAGAAGGCGCGTGAGCGTGGCCACATTCTTGAAGGTCTGGCAGTGGCGATCTCGAACATCGATGAGGTGATCGAGCTGATCAAGGGCTCGCCGAGCGCGGCGGAAGCCAAGGAAAAGCTGATCGATCGTGAATGGCAGCCGGGCCAGGTGGTCGAGATGCTCGAGCGCGCCGGTGCCACTTCCTGCCGTCCGGAAGATCTGCCGGAAGGTCTGGGTCTGTCCGAGGACGCCAAGCATTATCGTCTGTCGCCGGCCCAGGCTCAGGCTATCCTCGAGTTGCGCCTGCATCGCCTGACCGGCCTCGAGACCGAGAAGCTGCTGGCCGAGTACTCCTCCATCCTCGAGCGCATCGCCGAGCTGATGGAGATCCTGTCCTCTGCCGACCGCCTGATGGAAGTCATCCGCGAAGAGCTGCGCGAAGTGCGTGCCCAGTACGCCGATGAGCGCCGCACCGAGATCATGACCAGCCGTCGTGACCTGACCATCGAAGACCTCATCAACGAGGAAGACATGGTGGTGACGGTCTCGCGCAGTGGTTATGCCAAGACCCAGCCGCTGTCTGACTACCAGGCCCAGAAGCGTGGTGGTCGCGGCAAGTCCGCCACCGCGATGAAGGACGAGGATGTCATCGAGCACCTGCTGGTCGCCTCGACCCACGACACCGTGCTGCTGTTCTCCAACAAGGGCAAGGTGTACTGGCTCAAGGTCTACGAGATGCCGCAGGCGTCACGTGGCTCGCGCGGCAAGCCGCTGGTCAACCTGATTCCGCTGGATGACGGCGAGTGGGTCACCACCATCCTGCCGGTGCGTGACTACGCTGCCGACAGCTACATCTTCTTCGCGACGGCCAACGGCACGGTCAAGCGCACCGCGCTGAGCCAGTTCTCGCGTCCGCGCAGTGTCGGTCTGATCGCGCTGGATATCGAGGAAGGTGACCGTCTGATCGGCGCCGATATCACGTCCGGTTCCGACCACGTCATGCTGGTGTCCTCCAACGGCAAGGCGATCCGCTTCGAAGAGCAGAACGTGCGCGTGATGGGCCGTACCGCCCGTGGTGTACGCGGCATGCGTCTGCTCGACGATGCACAGGTCATCAGTCTGATCATTCCGCGCACCACCGCGATCGATGACAATGAGATCGAGGTCGATGAGGCGGCGGACGCGACGGCGGAAGGCGTCGAGAGCGCTGATGTGGCAGCCACCGATGGCATGACGGAAGACAGCGTCGCCAACGGTGAGGTGCCGCAGTGCTACATTCTGACCGCGTCCGCCAATGGTTTCGGCAAGCGCACGCGTCTGGAAGAGTTCCCGCTGCGTGGCCGTGGTGGCCAGGGCGTGATCGCGATGCAGACCAGCGAGCGCAATGGTGACCTGGTCAGCGCGGTGCAGGTCAGCGACAACGACGAACTGATGCTGATCACCGACCGCGGCACCCTGGTGCGTACCCGCGTCGCCGAGGTGTCTACCACCTCGCGCAACACCCAGGGCGTGACCTTGATCCGCACCGCGGAAGAGGAGCGTCTGGTGACGACGGTGCGTGTCGACGAGCCGGAAGAGGTCGTCGTGGTGCAGGATGAGCTGGACGAAGAGGCGCTGAGCACCGATGAACAGGTGCAGGCGGGAGATGATTCCGAGTCGACGGATACCCCGCCGACAGACGCGGAATAAGACGCTGGATTGCGACCGCCTTCGGGGCGGTCGCTTCACTTTCGGGAAATAAGACGACATGACACGCAAGTTCAACTTCTGCGCCGGTCCTGCTGCACTGCCGACCGCTGTCCTGGAGCGCGCCCGCGCCGAGATGCTGGATTATCAGGGCCGCGGACTGTCCGTCATGGAGATGAGTCATCGCTCCGACGAATTCGTGGCCATCGCCGAGAAGGCCGAGGCGGACCTGCGCGAACTGCTCGAGATTCCGTCCAACTATCGCGTGTTGTTCATGCAGGGTGGCGCCTCGACCCAGTTTGCAGGTGTGCCGCTGAACCTGCTGGGCGCGGGTGGTAGTGCCAACTATCTGTATACCGGTATCTGGGGCAAGAAGGCGATCAAGGAAGCCGAGCATCTGGCGGTGGGCAGCCACGTGGCGGCCTCCAGCGAGAGCAATGGCCTGATCGCCGTGCCGCGCCAGAACGCGATCCAGCTATCGGGTGATGTGGGCTATCTGCACTACACCGCCAACGAGACCATCGGCGGCCTCGAGTTCGACTATATCCCCGAGGTGGCAGCGGATGGCGTGCCGCTGGTATGTGACATGTCGTCTTCCATCCTGTCCGGCCCGCTGGATGTCAGCCGTTTCGGCGTCATCTACGCCGGCGCCCAGAAGAACATCGGTCCGGCGGGTCTGACGCTGGTCATCGTGCGCGAAGATCTGCTCGATCGCGCCCGCAAGGACTGTCCGACCATGCTGAACTGGAAGACGGCCGCCGAGGCCAATTCCATGTTCAACACGCCGCCGACCTATGCCTGGTATCTCTCCGGGCTGGTGTTCGAGTGGCTCAAGGACGAGGTCGGTGGCCTTGCCGCCATGGACGCGATCAATGATCGCAAGGCGCAGGCGCTCTATGCCGCCATCGATGGCAGCGACTTCTATTCCAACCCGATCGTGACCGAGAACCGCTCACGCATGAACGTGCCGTTCGTGCTGGCCGATGACCGTCTCGACAAGACCTTCCTCGCCGAGTCCGAAGCGGCGGGTCTCTTGAATCTGGCCGGTCACCGCAGCGTTGGTGGCATGCGTGCCAGCCTCTACAACGCCGTGCCGGAAGCTGCCGTCACTGCGCTGGTGGACTTCATGGGCGACTTCGCGCGCCGTCACGGCTAAGGGAGGAGGTGAGATGTCGGATTCCAAGCAGAATCCCGTGTCGCAGGCGACGGGCAAGCCGGTGACGCTGGACGACCTGCGTCAGCGCATCGACGCCATCGACAACGAGCTACTGAACCTGATCAGCGAGCGCGCGGGTTGCGCGCAGCAGGTCGCTGAGGTCAAGCTGGCGGCCGGTGACGTGGGCGAGGACGGCCAGGTGCAGTTCTACCGCCCGGAGCGCGAAGCCCAGGTGTTGCGCCGCATCATGGCCAACAACCCCGGCCCGCTGAAAGGCGAGGAGATGGCGCGTCTGTTCCGCGAGATCATGTCCGCCTGCCTGGCGCTGGAACAGCCGATCCGCCTGGCCTATCTCGGCCCGGAAGGCACCTTCACCCAGCAGGCCGCGCTCAAGCACTTCGGTGACAGCGCCGTGACCAAGCCGATGGCCGCCATCGACGAGGTGTTCCGAGAAGTGGAAGCGGGTGCGGTGCAGTACGGTGTGGTGCCGGTGGAAAACTCCACCGAGGGCGTCATCAACCACACGCTGGATTCGTTCATGGGCTCGCAGCTCAAGATCTCCGGCGAAGTGGTGCTACGCATTCACCATCACCTGCTGGTGGGCCCGAACACGCGTCGCGAGAAGATCTCGCGCATCTATTCCCACGCCCAGTCGCTGGCCCAGTGCCGCAAGTGGCTGGATGCCCACTTCCCGCACGCCGAGCGCATCGCGGTGTCCTCGAATGCCGAGGCCGCGCGTCAGGTGCGCACCGAGTGGCACAGTGCGGCGATTGCCGGTGACATGGCGGCCAAGCTCTATGAGCTGGAGAAGGTCGAGGAGAAGATCGAGGACAGCCCCGACAACTCCACGCGCTTCCTGATCATCGGTGACAGCTCGGTGCCGGCGTCCGGCGATGACAAGACCTCCATCGTGGTGGCGATGCGCAACCAGCCGGGGGCACTGCACGACCTGCTGGCGCCGTTCCACCGCCACCAGATCGACCTGACGCGTGTCGAGACGCGTCCGTCACGTTCCGGTGCCTGGAACTATGTCTTCTTCATCGACTTCCGTGGCCACCGCGATGACCCGCTCATCACGGCGACGCTGGAAGAGCTGCGTCAGTGCGCGGCGGACGTCAAGGTGCTCGGGTCCTACCCGGTCGGTGTGCTGTGAGCGAGGTTGACCACGTGCGCCATGCTGCGTCGTCTGACCTGCTGTCCTCGCTGCCGTCAGCGGAGCGTCTGGCCGGCGAGCGGCGTATCCTGCTGGTCGGGCTGGGTCTGATCGGTGGCTCGCTGGCCGCGGCATTGCGCGCGGCGGGCCATCGCGGCGAGATTCTCGCCTGTGATCGTGACTCCAACGAGATTTGCCTCGGTCAACGCATGGGGCTGATCGACGGTGGCAGCACGCAGCTGGCGGCGTTGGTGCCGGGCGCCTCGCTGATCGTGCTGTGCGTGCCGGTGATGGCGATGCAGAGCGTGATGGCCGAACTGGCGCCGTTGCTGGAGGATGACGCCGTCATCACCGATGTCGGCAGCACCAAGGGCGCGATCCGCGACGCGGCGCTCAGCGTCTTCGGTCGCATGCCGCCGAATCTGGTGCTCGGTCACCCGATCGCCGGGTCCGAGAAGAGCGGTGTCGCGGCGTCCAATCCCGAGCTCTATCGCGATCACAAGGTGATTCTGACGCCGGAGCCGGACAGCGACCCCGAGGCCGTGGCACGTGTGGCGGCCATGTGGTCGGTATGTGGTGCCCAGCTTCTGAACATGAGCGTAGCGCGCCACGATGAAGTGCTGGCGCGTACCAGCCACCTGCCGCACCTGCTGGCGTTCTCGCTGGTCGACAGCCTGGCGCGTCAGGATGAGCGGTTGGAGATCTTCCGCTACGCGGCGGGCGGTTTCCGTGATTTTACGCGCATCGCGGGCAGTGACCCGGTGATGTGGCGCGACGTCTATCTGGCCAACCGCGATGCGGTGCTGGAGGCGTTGGATGAATTCGAGGCCGGGGTAGCGCGGGTGCGCGCTGCCGTGACCGCGGGCGATGGTGAGGCGATGCTGGGGATATTCACCCGCGCAAGCCACGCCCGACACTACTTCAATACCCTCTTGAAACAGACGAGTTATCAGACAATGGAACAGCAGAACGTGCGGTACCGTGCACTGCCGGGTGGGCAGGTTCAGGGGCGCATTCGTGTGCCGGGTGACAAGTCCATGTCACATCGCTCCATCATGCTGGGCGCGCTGGCGAACGGCGTGACCGAGGTCGAGGGCTTCCTCGAGGGTGAAGACAGCCTGGCCACGCTGCAGGCCTTCCGCGACATGGGCGTGGTCATCGAAGGCCCGCATCAGGGGCGTGTCACCATTCATGGTGTGGGCCTCAACGGCCTGAAGCAGCCGCCGGGCCCGCTGTATGTCGGCAACTCCGGCACCGCGATGCGTCTGTTCGCCGGTCTGTTGGCCGGTCAGGCCTTCGATACCGAGCTGACCGGTGATGCCTCGCTGACCAAGCGTCCGATGGATCGCGTCGCCAACCCGCTGCGCGAGATGGGGGCGGTGATCGATACTGCCGAGAACGGCCGTCCGCCGCTGCGTATCCACGGTGGCCAGCCGCTCAAGGGCATCCGTTACGAGATGCCGATGGCGTCCGCCCAGGTCAAGTCCTGCCTGTTGCTGGCCGGTCTCTACGCCGAAGGCGAGACGCGTGCCATCGAGCCGGCGCCGACGCGTGACCACACCGAGCGCATGCTCAATGGCTTCGGCTACAAGGTCGAGCGTCAAGGCGCCGAGGCGTGGCTGACTGGTGGTGGCAGCCTCGAAGCCTGCCCGATCGACGTGCCGGCCGACATCTCCTCCGCGACATTCTTCCTGGTCGCTGCGGCCATCACGCCGGGCTCCGATCTGGTGCTGGAGCACGTCGGCATCAACCCGACACGCATCGGTGTGATCAACATCCTCAAGGCGATGGGTGCCGACCTGAGCGTCTCCAATGAGCGCGAAGTCGGCGGCGAGCCGGTGGCAGACCTGCACATCCGCTATGCGCCGCTCAAGGGTATCGATATTCCGGAAGACCAGGTGCCTCTGGCCATCGACGAATTCCCGGCGCTGTTCATCGCCGCCGCCAACGCCGAGGGCATGACCCGTCTGCGTGGCGCCGAGGAACTGCGCGTCAAGGAATCCGATCGCATCCAGGTGATGGCGGATGGCCTGGCGCAGATCGGCGTCGAGCACGAAGTGGTCGCGGACGGTATCGATATCCGCGGCGGCGCCTACGGTGGCGGTCTGGTCGACAGCCACGGCGATCACCGCATCGCGATGGCCTTCAGTGTCGCGGCGCTGCGCGCCCAGGGCGAGATCCTGATCGACGACTGCGCCAATGTCGCGACCTCCTTCCCGAACTTCGTGGCGCTGGCAACGGAAGTCGGCATGCAGGTCGAGAATCTCGGTGCCGTGGCGCCCGGCCAGGAGGCTTCATGAGCGGGGAAGCGACACCTCATCACAGCCAGATCTGCGACGCGCCGGTGCTGACCCTTGATGGCCCCGGCGGGGCCGGCAAGGGCACCATCAGTCGTCTGGTCGCGGCGAGCCTGGGCTGGCATCTGCTGGATTCCGGGGCGCTGTATCGCCTGACGGCACTGGCCGCCGAGCGTCATGGCGTGGCGCTGGAAGACGAGGATGCCGTGGCGACCATCGCCGAGCACCTCGATGTGCAGTTCGATGCCGAAGGCGATGCCACCAGCGTGATTCTGGAAGGCGAAGACGTCACCCGCGACATCCGTCTCGAGTCGGTCGGCAACAATGCCTCCATCATCGCGGCCCAGCCGCGCGTGCGCACCGCACTGCTGGCGCGTCAGCGTGCCTTCGCGCGTGCGCCGGGCCTGGTGGCCGATGGTCGCGACATGGGCACGGTGGTCTTCACCGGTGCGCCGCTCAAGATCTTCCTGACGGCAAGCGCCGAGGAGCGTGCGCGTCGTCGTCATGCCCAGTTGCAGGAAGCGGGTGTCGATGCTAATATTTCGAGCCTTTTGACAGAAATACAGGCGCGCGATGCGCGTGACATGGGCCGGGCAGTCGCCCCGCTCAAGCCTGCAGACGACGGCGTGATCCTCGATACGACGGATCTCGACATCGACCAGGTGATCGAACGCATCCAGCAGCTGCTGGTCGAATACGGCCTGGTAGCGGCGCGCTGAGACTCGAGTCTCAGCCTGTGAATCGTCAGAACAACGGATTGATCGCCTGCTGTTGCAATACGGCCTCCGGGTCGGGCAGCAGCGGGTTTCGCTCGCTTCGCGAGTGATGATGCAGAACCCAGATGACACCGAGGTGTCATCAACCCCCCGGCAAGGTGTCATGGGGTGCATCGGCGGCAAGCGGAAAGCCGGTGTATCTCGAACCAGCGTCAACGCCCCCGGGGATATGTAGATATGGCCCGTGCTTGCTGGTGGTACGGAGACTGCGGTGCAAGCCGCCCCAAACGTTGATCATGTAGGAATACCATGAGCGAGAGCTTTGCTGATTTATTTGAACAGTCACTCCAGGACATCAACATGGAGCCGGGCGCAATCGTGTCCGCTACCATCGTGGATATCGATGGCGACTGGATCACTGTCAATGCCGGTCTGAAATCTGAAGGTCAGATTCCGTCTGAACAGTTCCGTGACGAAAGTGGCCAGCTGTCCATCAGCATCGGCGACGAAGTCATGGTTGCACTGGAAGCCGTGGAAGATGGCTTCGGTGAGACCCGCCTGTCCCGCGAGAAGGCCAAGCGTGCCGAAGCGTGGAAAGAGCTGGAAGCCGCCTTCGAGAAAGACGAGATCGTCAAGGGCGTGATCAACGGCAAGGTCAAAGGTGGCTTTACCGTCGACATCAACACCATCCGTGCCTTCCTGCCGGGTTCTCTGGTCGATGTCCGCCCTGTGCGCGACACCGCCCACCTCGAGAACAAGGAACTGGACTTCAAGGTCATCAAGCTCGACGCCAAGCGCAACAACGTTGTCGTGTCTCGTCGTGCCGTCCTCGAAGCCGAGAACAGCGCTGAGCGTGAAGCCCTCCTGGCCACTCTGCAGGAAGGTCAGCAGATTCAGGGTATCGTCAAGAACCTGACCGACTACGGCGCCTTCGTCGACCTCGGCGGCGTTGACGGCCTGCTGCACATCACCGACATGGCATGGAAGCGCATCAAGCATCCGTCCGAGATCGTTGCTGTCGGCGACGAGATCAATGTCAAGGTGCTGAAGTTCGACCGCGAGCGCAACCGTGTGTCTCTGGGTCTCAAGCAGCTGGGCGAAGATCCGTGGGTCAACATCAAGGCTCGCTACCCGGAAGGCGCCAAGATCAACGCACGCGTCACCAACCTCACCGACTACGGCTGCTTCGCCGAGCTGGAAGAGGGCGTCGAAGGTCTGGTCCACGTATCCGAAATGGATTGGACCAACAAGAACATCCACCCGTCCAAGGTCGTCAATGTCGGCGATGACGTGGAAGTGATGATTCTGGACATCGACGAAGAGCGTCGTCGTATCTCCCTGGGTATCAAGCAGTGCACCACCAACCCGTGGGAAGACTTCAGCGGCAAGCACAACAAGGGCGACCGTGTTTCCGGTACCATCAAGTCAATCACTGACTTCGGTATCTTCATCGGTCTGGAAGGCGGCATCGACGGCCTGGTTCACCTCTCCGACATTTCCTGGAACGAAGCTGGCGAAGAAGCCGTGCGTCGTTACAAGAAGGGCGAAGAAGCTGAAGCGGTCATCCTGTCCATCGATCCGGAACGTGAGCGCATCTCTCTGGGCGTCAAGCAGCTCGAGAGCGATCCGGTCTCCGAGTACCTGGCCGTCAACGACAAGGGCGCCATCGTGTCCGGTCGTGTTGTCGACATCGATGCCAAGGAAGTTCAGGTAGAGCTGGCGACTGACGTCATCGCTATCCTGAAGGCTTCTGAAATCAGCGCTGACCGTGTCGAAGACGCACGCAACGTCCTGAGCGTCGGCGATGCTGTCGAAGCCAAGATCGTCGGTGTGGATCGCAAGAGCCGCCTGATCAACCTGTCCGTCAAGTCCAAGGACCAGGTTGAAGCACCGCGTCGCGATGCTGCCAAGCCGCGTACCCAGGAAGTCGAGAGCAACGGCCCGACGACCATCGGTGATCTGATCAAGCAGCAGCTGGGTCAGGAGTGATCCCGAGGCACTTCGCCTCCTCGTGAGGCGGAGTGTCCGGATCCACGCTGAGGTGACATGCCTCTGGTTGCCACCTCAGCGTCTCCGAATCGGTATCCTGTCTGAGGTTCTCCCTCATGCGGGGACGAAAAAAACCGCCACCCCTCGGGGTGGCGGTTTTTTCATGCCTGGTCGTTACGGGTGGCTGCTGGTCATTGCTGATCGTTGCTGGCCATTAGCAGTCGCCACCTGCCAACCACCTGATCTGGCATTGTTCAATGCGCCTGCGAGGCTGCGGGCTGACTGACCTTGGCCAGCAGTTGCATCTGACGTAGCGAGATCGTGCAGTACAGGCTGCGGTAAAGCGTCGGTTCCTGCGTCGGGTCGGTCTTGAGCAGGCGAGCTTCCAGCTGGTGGATGTCGCTGGCCAGCTGTTCCGCGTCCGGGGTCTGTGTCTGTCGTGCGGCTGTCTGAGTCATGTAAAGGCGCTCCGTGAGTCCATGGTCGTGGATGGGATCAGGGTCGGCTCTTCGTGTGGGTGTCTCGAGGGGCGTCGCCACGCGGCCTTTCATGTGCTGGCGTGGCGGCGTCTGCCTGCTCTTGCGGCAGTTCTCGACCTGCATGGCAGGTCTCAAGGTCGCATAGGAGCCTTTGCCTGACACTGCAGCCTTCGCACGTGAACTCCTTGCTGGGCTGCAGCTACTGCATGGGTCTGTACCGTATGTCTATGCCGGTATCGCTATACCGGTATCGCTATACCTAAGCTGTGTGACGGGTTCTGCGGTGCCTGACGTCTTGCCTATCAAGCATAGCGGAAGGTCTACAGTGCACCTTGATCCATGTCAGAAGGATGACGTTGCGCTGACAGGCTGTTGCGAAGTGGCAAGAGCCAAGTGGGCAAGAGCCAAGTGGCAGCGGCCCGAGTCTCGGTACATGACGGGGCGGCCGTGCACGACTCAGGACGCCTCGTGGTCGCTCTGCTCGCTGTCTGTGCCAGCGTTCGCCGCTGCTGTCTGGCGTTCAAGATTGGAGAGCATGCCACGCAGGATGGAGAGCTCGCGGCGTGTCGGCTCGGCACGCGCGAACAGGGCGCGCAGGCGTTCTTCGGTCTGGGAGTGGGGCTGGTTGAGGAAGCCGGAGCCCTGCAGGGCGCGACCAAGATGCTCATGGAAGTAGCCGAGTTGTTCGCGGGTCGGCAGCTGGTCGTCCTCACGGCGCGCGACAGGCGTCTCCTGAGGCTTGTCGAGCGTCAGGCGCCATGCACTGCGGCACTCGTGCGCCAGCACCTGGACGGCCTGTGAGACGTTGAGGATGCCGTAGTCCGGGTTGGTGGGGATCGATACCTGATGCGTGCAACAGGCGATCTCCTCGTTGGTCAGCCCGAAGCGCTCGCGGCCGAATACCAGCGCCACCTTGCCATCGCGCGCGATATCCATGGCGTGCGCCGCCATCTCGCGTGGCTCATCGAAGTGGGGCAGCGGAACGCTGCGCAGGCGAGCGCTGGCCCCGATGACCAGCTGGCAGTCATTGACGGCGTCTTCCAGGCGCTCGACCACGCGCGCATTTTCCAGCAGCTCCGCGGCACCGCTGGCCATGCGTGTCGCTTCCTCATCGGGGAAGCAGCGCGGATTGACCAGCACCAGGTCCTTGATGCCCATGGTCAGGATGGCGCGAGCGGTGGCGCCGATATTGCCGGGGTGGAAGGTCTGCACCAGCACGACACGCACATTGTCGAGGGCGCTAGTGATCGGGGAAGCGGCGGGGGTATCAGTCATGAGAAGGTCCTGGGCAAGCGAGGCGCGCGGCCTGAGCGGTTGGCGTCATCGGTCGTGACCGTATGCATTTCAGCATCAATACATCGTCAGCCTCGATGCACTGTCATCACCAGGCGCAATGACTCGGGTCGCGGCAAAAAGTGGCGCCTAGTGTAGCGTGGTGAGCGGGAGGCGTCAGGTGCCGAGAGCCGCGCTGCTCACCGAATGACAGGCATGAAAAAACCGCCCCTGCTTGCGCAGGAGCGGTTCGGGTCACGACGGGTGAGTCGTGGGGTGAGGCTGGCTTACATCATGCCGCCCATGCCACCCATGCCGCCCATACCACCCATGTCGCCGCCGCCGGCAGCGGCCTTGTCTTCCGGATCTTCAGCGATCATGCATTCGGTGGTGATCATCAGACCGCCGATGGAGGCCGCGGACTGCAGTGCAGAACGGGTCACCTTGGCCGGGTCCAGAACGCCCATCTCGAACATGTCGCCGTAGACACCGGTAGAGGCATTGTAACCGTAGTTACCTTCGCCAGCCTTGACGTTGTTGAGCACGACAGAGGCTTCTTCACCGGCGTTGGTGACGATCTGACGCAGCGGCGCTTCCATGGCACGCAGTGCGATGGCGATACCGTGAGTCTGATCTTCGTTGTCGCCTTTCAGGTCGACCAGCTGGCCCAGCACGCGAACCAGGGCAGTACCACCGCCAGGTACGACGCCTTCTTCGACGGCTGCACGAGTGGAGTGCAGGGCGTCTTCGACGCGAGCCTTCTTCTCTTTCATCTCGACTTCGGTGGCAGCACCGACGCGGATGACGGCAACGCCGCCGGCCAGCTTGGCGACACGTTCCTGCAGCTTCTCGCGGTCGTAATCAGAGGAGGTTTCCTCGATCTGAGCGCGGATCTGGGAAACGCGAGCTTCGATATCGCCTTCGTTGCCAGCGCCATCGATGATGGTGGTGTTTTCCTTGGACATGGTCACGCGCTTGGCGGTGCCCAGGTGATCCAGGTTGGCCTGCTCGAGATTGAGGCCGACTTCTTCGGAAATCACGGTGCCACCGGTCAGGACAGCGATGTCCTGCAGCATGGCCTTGCGACGGTCACCGAAGCCCGGTGCCTTGACGGCAGCGACCTTGACGATACCGCGCATGGTGTTGACGACCAGAGTCGCCAGCGCTTCGCCTTCGATGTCTTCGGCGATGATCGCCAGCGGCTTGCCGGACTTGGCGACGCCTTCCAGCACCGGCAGCAGTTCGCGGATGTTGGAGATCTTCTTGTCGACCAGCAGGATGTACGGGTCTTCGAGTTCGACCGCCATGGTGTCCTGGTTGGTGACGAAGTACGGAGACAGGTAACCGCGATCGAACTGCATGCCTTCGACCACTTCCAGCTCGTCTTCGAAGCCACGACCTTCATCGACGGTGATGACGCCTTCCTTGCCGACCTTCTCCATCGCTTCCGCGATGATCTCGCCGATGCGAGAGTCGCCGTTGGCGGAGATGGTGCCGACCTGGGCGATGGCCTTGGTATCGGTGCACGGCACGGACAGCTCACGCACGGCCTTGACGGCTTCGATGACGGCCTTGTCGATGCCGCGCTTCAGATCCATCGGGTTCATGCCCGCGGTCACGCCTTTCAGGCCTTCGTTGACGATGGACTGAGCCAGCACGGTGGCGGTGGTGGTACCGTCGCCAGCCACGTCAGACGTCTTGGAAGCGACTTCCTTGACCATCTGGGCGCCCATGTTCTCGAAGCGGTCCTTCAGCTCGATTTCCTTGGCGACGGAAACGCCGTCCTTGGTGACGGTCGGAGCGCCGAAGGATTTTTCCAGTACCACGTTACGGCCTTTCGGACCGAGGGTAGTCTTGACCGCGTCGGCCAGGACATTGACACCACGCGCCATGCGCTTGCGTGCATCATCGGAGAAACGAACGTCTTTTGCAGCCATGTTTATCTCTACCTTTAATCAGTAAGTCGAAGCGTTGGAACCCGAAAAAGCTGAAACTCAGCCTTCCACCACGGCGAGGATGTCGCTCTCGCTCATGATCAGCACCTCTTCGCCGTCGATTTTCTGCTTCTCGACGCCGTAGCCATCCTTGAAGATCACGGTATCGCCGACTTTCACGTCCAGCGGGCGAACTTCACCGTTTTCGAGGATGCGACCGTTACCGGCGGCGAGAATCTCGCCACGGGTCGGCTTTTCCTGGGCGCTGCCGGGCAGAACGATGCCACCTGCAGTTTTCTGTTCTTCTTCCACGCGACGAACCACGACGCGATCGTGCAAGGGACGAATGTTCATTGCTCACGTTCTCCTGATGGTAAATCCCGCCAGCTCCCGTTCTTTGTCGGTGAGTCTGGCGTTCAATGGGGTTGCCTACCGAGTGTTGGGCCCCGCCGCTGAGGGCGTGGCCGTTATCCATTGCACCGCTTTTATGGTGGCGGGGGGACAGCTTTCAAGTAGGCGATCATAAAAAAATTTCAAATCGGCGCATCTCGTGCGTCGCATGAAAGCTACGCACCCTGGATGCAGTCTGTCTTCCGCAAGGTTCCACTAGATGAATCAACGGTTTGAGTGTATCCGAGCCGTTCACCGTAGGCATATAGCTGGCAGTCTCCAGACGGTGTCCATTGGTACAAGACGCCAGAGGGTGGTCATCGGTCAGGGTGAGCATCATTGCAGGATGCAAGGTTCGGACGGGTAGCTCACGGAGCGCGAACCCGACCAGTGACTGGCATTGGCACAGGGGCTGGACAGGGCAGGTCATTACAGAACAGAAGAGCATGGTGGGGCCTGTGAGGCGAGGTATCCCGAATCAAGAAGGCCCGTCACTGGCGTCCAGTACCGGGCCCATCGTTCTCATGCAAGACTTTCAAACATGATTCTCAAGCAGGCGATTGCGCGTGGTGCTTGTGCGTGACAAGGCGCTAGAGGCGCGGCTCGTCACGGCTGATGTAATCGCCTTCCAGCGGCTCGCCGGTCTGCTGGCTGTTGCCTTGCTGTCCCGCATGGTTGCCGCTTGCGTGCTGCTGATCGCCATCGCTGCGTGATGCACTGTCAGCACGGGCGTCGGCTTCCCAGTCGCCCGTGCGGGTGCTGCGCGAGCTTCCCGCAGCCGAGAAGCGGCCCTTGAAGAAGCGCGCGATCGCGCCATTGCCGCTCAGGCCGCGCGTCAACAGTCCCCGTGAGGCGGGGAGCAGGCACAGCAGGCCGAAGGCGTCAGACAGAAAGCCCGGCGCCATCAACAGGGCGCCGCCGAAGATGAGCGCCGCGCCTTCCATCAGCTCGCCGGAAGGCATCTCGCCACGTTGCAGGCGCTCCTGGGCGCGCAACAGTGTCGCGCGACCTTCACGGCGAATCAGATGCAGGCCGACGGCGCCGGTGATCAGCACCAGCGCCAGGGTCGGCAGCAGGCCGATCTGGCTGCCGAGGCTGAACAGCACCACGAAATCCAATAACCCGAACAGGGTAATCACTAACAGTATGGGCATCGTCTCTCCCGAAGCAGGTAGATGGCAGGTTGCGCCAATGCGTCAAGGGTAAACCAGCCGCCGGATGGGGAACAGTCGAATCGGGCTCATGAACGGGCCCTGATCTGTTGATGAGCCGCTGATGGTCGGCGGCATGCATGGCTGGCGCTGTAAGAGTGGCGGTGCCATGCTGTATGTTGCAGTGCACAATAGAAGGGCTGGACAGAGAGAGCCGGATAGAGAGAGTTGGACAGCGAGAGCCGGCCAGCCAGAGTCGGACAGGCCGGCCGCAGGGGGCGGGCCGAGGCTCACGCATCAGCATTCCCTGTTTTCGTGCACGCTGTCGACGGCGTGCGTTGACGCCGTCAGTGCGTTGCGTTGGCGGATCTCGCCTGCGTTGAGGCAGGACACGCCGCGATCTGTTGCACTGCATCATGAAAACTCACCGCGAGCTGGCAGCAGGCGTCATCCCGAGGCATTCTCTATCACGATGACGCTCAACACTGAAGGGCGCGGTGCGGGACACTCGACACATAGATCGTGACGCCCGTACGGCATGCGGGCCTCGCATCCGGCAGACGTTCCTCACTGCCGGCAGACAACCTGGGAGACGGGACATGAAGCTTGACGACAAGGTCATCGCGATTACGGGCGGCGCTCGTGGGCTGGGGTTGGCCATGGCGCGCTATCTGGGCGATAAGGGAGCGGTATTGGCGCTGCTGGACATCGAGCAGGACGGCCTGGATGACGCCGTCGCGAGTCTGGAGGCTGCCGGCATCAAGGCGCAGGGCTTCGTGACCAATGTCGCGGAAGAGGACTCCGTCACCGCGGCCTTCTCGGCCATCAAGGGCGCATTGGGGCCGGTGAGCGGTCTGGTCAACAATGCCGGCATCACCCGCGATGGGCTGCTGATCAAGGCGCGTGATGGCGTGGTGGAGAAGACCATGTCGCTGTCCAGCTGGCAGCAGGTCATCGATGTCAATCTGACCGGTGTCTTCCTGTGCACGCGTGAAGCGGCCAGCCAGATGATCGAGGCCGGCCAGCCGGGGGTGATCGTCAATATCTCCAGCATCTCGCGCGCCGGCAACATGGGGCAGAGCAACTACACCGCCGCCAAGTCCGGTGTTGCGGCGCTGAGCGTGACCTGGGCCAAGGAGCTGGCACGCTACAAGATTCGCGTCGGTGCCGTGGCACCGGGCTTCATCGCCACCGAGATGACCGCCGGCATGAAGCCGGAGATGCTCGACAAGATCAAGAGTGGCATCCCGTTGCGCGACCTGGGCCGCCCGGATGATATCGCCAGCAGCGTGGCCTTCATCTTCGACAATGACTACTTCACCGGGCGAGTGATCGAATGTGATGGTGGTCTGCGCATCTGACCCGATGGCTGGCGTCAGCCGATGAGACCCAAGCCCCCGCGATGGCAGCATCGTGGGGGCTTTCTCATGGCGCATGCATCCAACGCAGGCTGCTGCGCGTAGAAGTCAGTGTTGCCGTTCATTGCTACAAGGAGATATGTCATGCAACGTCGCCAATTCATGGGGCTGGTGCTGGGAGGCGGAGCGATGCTGGCGCTGCCCAGGCTGTCTGCCGCGCGCCCGGAGCTGGAACTCGAGCGTGGTGCGGACATCACGCCGCTGACCCTCGAGGAAGACGAATGGCGCGCACGCCTGAGTCCGGAGCAGTATCGCGTACTGCGCGAGGAGGGCACCGAACGTGCTGGCTCCAGCGAGCTCAACAAGGAGCATCGCGAGGGTGAATATCGCTGTGCCGGCTGTGATCTGGCGTTGTTCTCTTCTGCCGCCAAGTTTGAATCCGGCACCGGCTGGCCCAGCTTCTTCGATCATATCGAAGGACGCCTTCTGACCAAGACCGACTACGGACTCATCTGGCCGCGCACCGAATATCATTGTGCGCGCTGTGGCGGGCACCAGGGGCATGTCTTCGAGGATGGCCCCAAGCCCACCGGCCTGCGCTGGTGCAACAACGGCGTCGCACTGCGCTTCGTGCCCGCGTGAGACGCTTTGGATGCATCTCGGCTGGCGCAGTGAGCGGCTAAAGCAATCTTGCCGCTTTGTGGTAACGTGACGGCATCGTGATACAGACGGCCCGGTCGATTCCACGACCGGGCCGTCTGTATATTGCCGCATGAATTCTGCTGTAAGGGACTGACGTTTCATGGACGCTACTGCAACCGACGCTACCACCTCCCGTCCTGCACCGACGCTGTCGCCCGCTGCCACCACTCGCCGCATTCAACAGGCGTTGGCCGGTGAGCTTGGGGTGCGCGAAGAACAGATCACCGCTACCGTCGAGCTGCTGGATGGCGGCGCGACCGTGCCGTTCATCTCGCGCTACCGCAAGGAAGCCACTGGCGGACTCGATGACACCCAGATGCGACAGCTGGAAGAGCGTCTGCGCTATCTGCGTGAGCTGGAGGAGCGGCGTCAGGTAGTGCTCGAGTCGATCGCCGAGCAGAACAAACTGAGCGCCACGCTTGAGCGCGATGTGCTGGCCGCCGACAGCAAGCAGCGTCTGGAAGATCTTTACCTTCCCTATCGCAAGAAGCGCCGTACCAAGGCCCAGATCGCGCGTGAAGCGGGGCTTGAGCCTCTGGCCGATGCGCTGCTCAATGACCCGACGCTGGAGCCGGAAGCTCAGGCGATCGGCTTCGTCGCTGTCGACAAGGATGTGGCCGATACCAAGGCGGCGCTGGATGGCGCCAAGCAGATCCTGATGGAGCGCTTCGCGGAAGATGCTGCCCTGGTCGGTCGTCTGCGGCAGCGCCTGTGGGACGACGGCATCCTGAGTTCGCGCGTCATGAAGGGCAAGGAGCAGGAGGGCGCCAAGTTCTCCGATTACTTCGAGCATGATGAGCCGCTGCACAAGGCACCCTCGCACCGTGCACTGGCCATGCTGCGGGGTCGCAACGAAGGCGTGCTGAGCCTCGCGCTCAAGCTGGAAGGCGAAGACGACCTGCCGCGGCACCCGATGGAAGGTGCCATCGCGGCGCATTTCTCCCTCGAGGATCAGGGGCGTGCCGCGGACCGCTGGTTGAAGGAAGTGGTGCGCTGGACCTGGCGCGTCAAGCTCTATACCCATCTGGAAAGCGAGCTGATCGGTCGCCTGCGCGAGCGTGCCGAGCAGGAGGCCATCCAGGTCTTCGCCGACAACCTGAAGGACCTGCTGCTGGCAGCGCCGGCAGGACCCAAGGCCACGCTGGGCCTGGACCCGGGCTTGCGTACTGGCGTCAAGGTCGCGGTGGTGGATGCCACCGGCAAGTATGTCGATCAGGCCACCATCTATCCGCATGCGCCACACAATCGCTGGGACGCATCGGTGGCCGAGCTGGTCAAGCTGGTCGAGCGGCATGATGTCGAGCTGATCGCCATCGGCAACGGTACTGCCTCGCGTGAGACCGACAAGCTGGCTGGGGATGTGCTGACGCGCCTGTCCGGCCGTCGCCTGCAGAAGGTGATGGTCAACGAGGCTGGCGCTTCCATCTACTCGGCTTCGGAGTATGCGGCCCGCGAATTCCCGGACTTGGACGTGACCATTCGCGGCGCGGTCTCCATCGCGCGTCGTCTGCAGGATCCGCTGGGCGAGCTGGTCAAGATCGAGCCCAAGTCCATCGGCGTCGGCCAGTACCAGCACGATGTCAGCCAGGTGCAGCTGGGACGCAGTCTGGAAGCCGTCGTCGAGGATTGCGTGAATGGTGTCGGTGTCGACCTCAACATGGCCTCCAGTGCGCTGCTGTCACGTGTGGCTGGCCTGAATGCTACGCTTGCCGAGAATATCGTCGCGCATCGTGATGCCAATGGCCGTTTCGCTTCACGTCAGGAATTGCTCAAGGTCAGCCGCCTGGGCCCGCGCACCTTCGAGCAGTGTGCCGGCTTCCTGCGTATCGCCTCCGGCAAGAATCCGCTGGATGCCAGCGCCGTCCACCCGGAGGCCTATCCGCTGGTCGAGCGCATCGCCAAGGCGCACGGGCGTGATCTGCCGAGTCTGCTGGGTGACAGCGCCTTCCTGCGCACCGTGAAGCCGACGGAATTCACCGATGAGCACTTCGGGCTGCCGACGGTGACCGACATCCTGCGCGAGCTGGACAAGCCGGGGCGTGACCCGCGCCCCGAATTCCGCTTCGCGGAGTTCAAGGAAGGCGTCGAGACCCTCAAGGATCTCGAGCCGGGCATGAAGCTTGAGGGCGTCGTCACCAACGTGACTCACTTCGGAGCCTTCGTGGATATCGGCGTGCATCAGGACGGCCTGGTACATATCTCTGCCCTGTCGCAAAAATATGTTGCCGACCCGCGAGAGGTGGTCAAGGCGGGCGACATCGTCAGCGTCAAGGTGATGGAAGTCGACATCCCGCGTGCGCGTATCGCGCTGAGCATGCGCATGAGCGATACTCCCGCTGAGAAAGGCGCGGCAGGCGAGGCACGACGCGGCGCAGAGGGCGGTCGCGGTGGACGCTCGCAAGGCGGCGGTGGCCGTCAGGAGCGCGGCGGTCGCGGCGGCAATTCTGGTGCAAGCGGCGGCGCGGCACCGGCCAACAATGCGATGGCGGCAGCGCTGCTCAATGCGCGCAAGTCGAAATCATAAGCCTTGAAAGCATTTTTTACGCGCCCATAATGTGGGCATACTGACCTGACGCGAACGGTACCTGCCGTTCGCGTCTTGCATGGCATCCGGTGCAGCACGCGGGCCATGGTCATCCAATTCGACCGGAGAGGCTGGGCTTCTCCCCATGCGAAAGGGTTCATACCTTGTCCGAGCAACTCGCGTCCGCCATTGCGCGACTCACGCCCCAGGCCCGTCAGGGTCTCTTCGGGCGCCTGCGCCGTGGTATCGAGAAGGAAGGCCTGCGGGTTACCGCTGGCGGTGACATCAGCCAGACGCCGCATCCGCGTTCTCTGGGGTCGAAGCTGACCCACCCGTACATCACCACGGACTATTCCGAGTCTCTGCTCGAGTACATCACCCCGGTGTCCACTCGTCCCAAGGAGTCGCTGGAGTTTCTGGCTGACCTGCATCGTTTCAGCTATCGCAACCTGGGCGATGAGCTGATCTGGCCGGCCAGCATGCCGCCGCGCCTGCACGGCAACGACAGCGTGCCGATCGCCGATTACGGTACCTCCAACAGCGGCACCATGAAGCATGTCTACCGCAAGGGGCTGGATGTGCGTTACGGACGCATCATGCAGTCGATTGCCGGTATCCATTACAACTTCTCGCTGCCGGATGATTTCTGGAGCCTGCTGCAGGGGCTGGAAGGGGCAGAGGCGGAAGATGCGCGTGACTTCCGCTCACGTCGCTATTTCGAGCTGATCCGCAACTTCCGTCGCCACAGCTGGATCCTGCTCTATCTGTTCGGCGCCTCGCCGGGCATCGATGAGAGCTTCCTTGACGGTGGCAATGATGATCGCCTCAAGCGTCAGGCGGACCGCAGCCTGGTCTCGGCCTATGCCACCAGCCTGCGCATGTCGGACCTGGGCTATCAGAACAAGGTCCAGGCACAGCTCAAGATCTGCTTCAACTCGCTGGACAACTTCGTCGGGACGCTGCGTCACGCCATCGTCACGCCGTGGAAGGACTACGAGAAGCTGGGCGTCAAACAGGCCGATGGCAGCTGGTCGCAGCTCTCCAGCAACATCCTGCAGATCGAGAACGAGTACTACTCCGACATCCGTCCCAAGCGTGTCACCCGCCAGAACGAGACGCCCAGTCAGGCGCTGGAGGGGCGTGGCGTCGAATACATCGAAGTGCGCTGTCTGGACCTCAACCCCTTCCTGCCGGTCGGGATCGACGAGACGCAGATCCGCTTCCTCGATACCTTCCTGATCTGGTGTCTGCTGACCGAGAGTCCGTGGATCGACGACGAGGAATGCGCCACGCTCGACAACAGCAAGCGTCGCGTGGTCGAGGCAGGGCGTGATCCGGAACTGACCCTGAGTGTCAATGGTGAAGAGCGTCGCCTGCGCGATCTGGCGGCCAACATCATGGATGAGCTGGGCGAAGTCGCGGGCCTGCTCGACAGTGGCGACAAGACAGGCAACGCGCACCGTGATGCGCTGGCGGCGCTCGCGCCGCGCTTCGACGATGCGCAGACCACACCGTCGGGCCGTCTGCTGACCAGCATGCTCGACAACGGCAGCAACTTCGTCGACGAAGTGCTGGCACTGGCCAAGGGCCAGGCCGAGCAGTTCAAGTCAGAGCCGACGGAACGTGCGCGCGGCTATCTGCTTGATCAGCTGGTCGAGACCTCGCTGCAGCAGCAGGGCGATATCGAGAAGGGCGATCATCAGGATTTCGACACCTTCATGGCCGAGTACTTCGCGTCCGCCCATGGCACGCAACCGGCGTGATCTCGTGACGCAACGCAAATTCATGTTCAGGTCATCACGACACGGCATGATAGGCGTCAGTCGCTGATAGTGACGGATTGGCTATCGCTTCATCATCGGCGCCTCAGGCTTGAGGCGCCGATGATGTATGTGGCCTGTGCAGCCTGATTGAGCGCGGTTGCGGGGTACGACGCGGTACATGCCTCAATGCAGTCGCAGGGCCTTGATGGCCTTGCGGCTGCGTCATTTCTCACCCATGACTCCACTGGAGTTTTACCGGCAAGGACGGCAAATGACACAAGCGGACAAACAATCGGGGCAGCAGCCGGTAGCGAGCTGGAGCGGGCGTCAATGGTGTCTGTTGGGAGCGCTGGGGTGCGCCTTTCTGCTGGGCGTGGCCTTCGTGCTGCAGTTCGCCTTCGATCTGGCGCCGTGTTCGCTGTGCATCTTCCAGCGCGTGGCGGTGGCCGTGGCAGGCGTCTTCTTCCTGCTGGGGGCCTTGCATGGCCCCGGGCGCGTCGGCACGCGCATCTACGCGCTGGGCGCACTGGCCGGCAGCATCGGTGCGGTCGTGCTGGCGGGGCGTCATATCTGGCTGCAGTCTCTGCCGCCGGATCAGGTGCCGGCCTGTGGCCCGGGCCTCAACTACATGCTGGAAGTGCTGCCGGTATGGGACGTGATCACCCAGGTGCTCAACGCCTCCGGTGAGTGCGCCCAGATCAGCGCGCAGTGGCTGGGTCTCTCGATCCCGCAGTGGTCGCTGATCGGCTTCTGTGGGCTGGCGCTGGTACCGCTGGCGATGCTGTGGAGCAGCTTCCGCCGTTGAGGCAATATGTCCTGCCACCATGGTGGGGGGTTGGCAGCGTGCACGGCATGGAGGATAGTGGGTTGGCAGCGGGGCGAGCACCGGATGTCAGCCCCTATCGTTCGGGTCATGCCAGAGGAGGCGCCCATGCTGGAGGAATGCACCACTGCGGCGGAACGCTTTCGTGGCGTTCATCAGTTGGTTGATCGCTGGCTGGATCAGCGACGCGAGATGCTGGTCTGCTTCATGGATCTGCACGAAGCTTGCGTCAGTGACCTCGAGCAGCTCGAGATGACGCGCGTCAATCGCTTCATCGAGCTTCTGATGGACTACATCTCGGCGGGGCATTTCGAGGTCTATCCCCAGCTCAAGGAAGAAGGCCGTGTCTTCGAGGACACCGCGGCACTGGCGGTCTGTGAGCAGCTGATGCAGCGTCTGGAGCCCTCCACCGAGCTGGTGCTGTCCTTCGATGAGGATTTCTCCAGCCCTACCCGCTGCCAGCACTATCGCGCACGACTGCCGGAATGGCTGGCTCGTCTGCAGCAGGGACTGACCGAGCGTTTCGCGCTGGAGGATCAGCTGATCCAGCGTCTGCATGCGGTGCATGAGCCTATTGCCCGGTCGGGCCAGTCGGTGTCCTGAGGCCGAATTCCGCCAATCGCCCATCAAGCCAGTCGCCCATCAAAAAGCCCCGCCAGCAATCGCTGGCGGGGCTTTTTGATGTTCATCCCGATGTGAGTCTCGAAAGAGGCTTACATCAGTGAGGAGGCTTCCGGACGCTCGATCTCGGTCAGTTCGATCTCGCCGGTCAGCAGGTCACGCTCGAAGGCGTCCTTGTCGATGTTGAAGCCAAGGAATTCCTGCGCGAGATACATGTCCTTCTCGGCATTGCCCAGACAGCTGGTGCCACCCGGTGACGGCGTCATGTTGAAGACGATGCCGGTGCCCGGATTGATCTTGGCTTCGCCCATCACGAGCTTCTGCTTGCTCTTGTCGATCAACTGCGGACGAACGCCACCGAAGCCCTTGGCGAAGCTGACGTCCTTGACGTCCAGGCTCGGCACGATCTTCTTGATGTCTCCGTGGAACAGACGCTCACGCAGCACCGGCACCTCGAACATGAAGTTCTTGAAGATGTAGTTGCGGATATCGCGCACCTTCATCAGGTCCCACAGGGCCTTGACGACGTTACGGTCCATGCGCAGCACCTTGAGGAACTCCCAGAAGGTCTTGCCGTTGTAGCGCTCCAGCAGCGGCAGCATCAGGGCGGTCGGACCGAAGCGGGTCTTGCCTTCCACCAGCACGTCCGGGTCGCCGTGGACGGCGGCGAACGGCAGGTTCTCGTTCTGGATGGTGTAGACCTTGCCGTTGAGCACCTTCGGAGTGAAGTAGAAGGAGCCGGCCATCGGCAGGCAGGACTTGTCCAGGCCGTAACCCATCTTGTGGGCGAACAGCAGGGAATGTCCGCCGGCGCTGACCACGACATAGCGTGCGCTGAGCTCGCCCTTGTCGGTCTTGACCTTGTAGACGTCACCTTCCTTGCGGATGTCTTCCACGGCGGTCGAGAGGCGAACGTCGAAGTTCATGCCTTTCTCGGCCGCTGCCTTCTCGCCCTCGCTGACGAAGGCCTCCGACAGGGTGGTGTAGTTGACGGCGGTGTATTCGTCGGTGGAACCCAGCGCGACGATTTCCTCGTCAGGACGACGACCTTCCACCACCTTCGGCTCCAGCTCGGCGATATCATCACGCTCGAGCAGCTTCAGGTTGGGGAAAAGCTGCTTGAAGGTGTCGAAACGCTTGCGCAGGAACTGGCATTCCTTGGCACCGACCGCCAGCACCATCTTCGGATACTTGTAGACGATGTGATCGCGCTCACTCTCGTTGAGCTTGGTGGCGAAGTTGACCACCATGCCCGCGGTGCGCTTGGTCACACGCGCCTTCTCGACCGTGTAGTTGGTCTCGATGTCGCCGCAGTGAATGGTCTGGGAGTTGTTGCGACCGTGCGAGTTGACGATCGCGACGTGGTCGTACTTTTCCACCAGGCCGACCGACTTGAGGTCGGTGTAGCGGGCGAGTTCATAGAGAAGGGCGGTGCCGGACACGCCGCCACCCACAATCAGGACATCGTATGTCGTTGAGGACATGGCTGCTCACGCTCAAGGTTGGTGAGGGACATCCCCCGGACCCGACCGGGATTCCGGAGGCCGTCCTGCCGTGACGGGGCAAAGTTGCCGCACCAGGCTCGACGGTTCGATGGACACACATTATAGACACATCTTGTGCGAAATGATTCAGCAAATAAGGTCGACTTTATGGTGAATGCTTGTAGCCACATGAAAACCTTATAGCTGAGGCTGCTCGACCTTATGGATCAATAAAATCCATGTAAATCATGGTGTTATCAGTCGCGCAGCGAAATGATGCGCCAATCACGCGCATCAGCGGCAGCGCGCAGTTGCTCATCCGGGTCCACTGCGATGGCAGTATCGACACGCTCCAGCAGCGGCAGGTCATTGATGGAGTCGCTGTAGAAGGTGCTGCCGTCCAGGGTGTGGTCACGCTCGGCCAACCATGCCTCGAGGCGGGTCACCTTGCCGGCCTGGAAGCTGGGGACGCCGCTGACGCGTCCGGTGTAGCGGCCGTTGACGATCTCGGGCTCGATGGCGATCAGCTCATCGACGCCGAGGCGGTCCGCGATGGGAGCGGTAATGAAGCGATTGGTGGCGGTGATGATCAGCAGGGTGTCACCGCGTGCCCGGTGACGTGCCAGCAGCTCTTCCGCTCGCGGCAGGATGATGGGCTCGATCTTGGCGGCCATGAACTGCTGGTGCCAGGCTGCCAGCTGCTCCGGACTGTTCTCGGACAACGGCTTGAGTGAGAAGGCCAGGTATTCGTGAATGTCCAGCTCGCCACTCTGGTAGAGCTGGTAGTAGCGCTCGTTGGCTTCACGGTAGACGTTGGCGTCGACAGCGCCCTGTTCGACCAGAAATTCGCCCCAGGCGTGATCACTGTCCCCGGCGATCAGGGTATTGTCGAGATCAAAGATGGCCAGACTCACGGAAAACTCCTTGCTCTGCCCAGCCACACTCGGCTGGACGACAGACACGGACAACAGAGCACGATAGGGTGCCGGCCCAGTGTTTGCGCGGGTGTACGGTGGCCGACGAGCAGTCTCGCACGACCGTGTTGCACTGCAATAGCGTGAAGGCAGCGATTATTGCAGAGGTGCTCGGGCTTTCACACCGCCAAACCGCGTATTGAAGCGCTTTCAGCCTTTGTGGAAGAATGGTTTCAATTAACGAATCAAAGGTGACATCCGTGATCGACGCTGACGGCTTTCGCCCCAACGTTGGCATCATCATTGCCAACTGTGAGGGCCAGCTGCTCTGGGCGCGCCGGGTAGGACAGAATGCGTGGCAGTTTCCGCAAGGGGGCATCAAGCCAAACGAGACACCGCAACAGGCGCTGTTTCGTGAACTCGAAGAAGAGATCGGCCTGAAAGCTGAGGACGTCGAGATACTGGCCTGCACCCGTGGATGGCTGCGCTACCGGTTACCCAGACGCATGGTAAGAACGCACTCCCGACCGATCTGCATCGGTCAGAAGCAGAAGTGGTTCCTGTTGCAGATACGCTGTCAGGACAACCGCGTGAGTGTGGATACCACGCCCAATCCTGAATTCGATGGCTGGCGTTGGGTAAGCTACTGGTATCCACTGGGGCAGGTCGTGGCCTTCAAGCGCGAGGTCTATCGGCGCGCCCTGCGCGAGCTGGCTCCGCGTCTGCAGCGTCTGGTGGACACCGAGCGGCTCAAGGCGCTCGCCGAGGGGGCCTCGCTGCATGAAGCGCGGGGCGCTTGCGGTACGCCTGGTGCCAGTGGCTCACCGGTCGGCACTGCCAATGCGGCGGCGGCCAAGGGGCTCGATGGCACAGGTGCCACTGATCCCGGGGCCGGTGAGGCCAGTGCCGAGGGGCAAGGGCGTCATTCGTCCGGCAGATGGCGTTGATGGGCGCGGGTGGCTGAGCGTGGGTCACGCCGCCCTGGCTGTGCAATCACCTTCTCGACGTCTTCGATGCGCGAGATACACCATGCTTGAGGTACTCCATGCTTGAGGTGCTACGTCGTATCGTTCAGGAGGTCAATGGCGCACGTTCTCTGGACGCGGCACTGGCGACCATGGTGTTGCGCATACGCAAGGCCATGAAGACGGATGTCTGCTCCGTCTATCTGCTGGCACCGGAAAGCGATCGCTTCGTGCTCAAGGACACCATTGGTCTGCGCTCGTCGTCGGTGGGGCAGGTCAGTCTGGCACGTGGCGAGGGTCTGGTCGGGATGGTGGCGCTCAGAGAAGAGCCGCTCAACCTCGAGGATGCGCCCGCACACCCCCAATTCCGCTATTTCGAGGAGACCGGAGAGGAACGTTTCTCCAGCTTCCTCGGTGTCCCCATCATCCATCAGCGTCGCGTGCTCGGGGTGTTGGTCATCCAGCAGCACGAGAAGCGCCGTTTCGATGAAGGTGAGGAAGCCTTCCTTGTCACCCTTGGCGCTCAGCTGGCGGGAGTGCTGGCCCACGCGCTGGCCACGGGGGCGCTGGGCAAGCTGGCCGGCACCAGCGGCCAGGCGACCTTCTCCGGCGTGGCCGGCTCGCCCGGTATCGCCATCGGCAAGGCCTTCGTGCTGTCCCCACCCGCCGACCTGGACGCCGTCCCCGATCTCATCCCCACCGATATCGAATTCGAGATCGCACGCCTCAAGGAGGCGATCAACGCCGTGCGCGAAGAGATTCGCGTCGCGGCGGAGCGCCTCGCCAGTCGTATCTCCACCCAGGAACATGCGCTGTTCGAGGTCTATCAGCAGATGCTGGGTGACGCGGCGCTGGGACAGGAAGTCGAGAAGCGCATCCGTGAAGGGCAGTGGGCGCCGGCGGCGCTGGCCGATATCGTGCGCCGCCATGTGCAGTACCTCGAGCGTGTCGATGACGACTATCTGCGCGAACGAGCCGCCGACATTCGGGATCTTGGACGCCGAGTGTTGTCACACCTTCAGGAAGAGGGTGACAGCGGTCCGATCGAATATCCGGAGAACACCATTCTCATCGGCCACGAGATCAGTCCCGCCACGCTGGGGGAGGTTCCGCGTGAACGCCTCAAGGGGCTGGTCGCGGTCAGTGGCTCGAGTACCTCGCATGTTGCCATCCTGGCGCGTGCGATGGGAATTCCCACCGTGCTTGGCATGGTGGATCTTCCGTTGTCGCGACTGGGCGGTGCACCGGTCATTCTCGATGGTCACCGTGGTCGACTGGTGGTGCGTCCCGAGCTTGAGCTCGGCGCCTACTATTCACGGTTGATCGAGGAGGAGCAGGCGTTGAGTGCGCTGCTGGAGCAGGAGCAGGATCTGCCGAGCGTGACCCCGGATGGTCATGTTCTGCCGCTGATGGTCAATACCGGCCTGGCGCTGGATTCCGTCGCGTCGCTCAAGTCGCGGGTCGGCGGAGTCGGGCTTTACCGCACCGAAGTGCCGTTCATGATGAGTGACCGCTTCCCCAGCGAACAGGAGCAGGCGCGTCTGTATCGCGAGCAGCTGCTGGGCTTTGCGCCGCTGCCGGTCACCATGCGCACGCTGGATATCGGCGGCGACAAGGATCTGCCCTATTTCCCGATCAACGAGGCCAATCCCTTCCTGGGCTGGCGAGGCATCCGGGTGACACTCGATCACCCCGAGGTATTGATGGTGCAGCTGCGGGCCATGCTGCGTGCCGCGGAAGGGCTGGACAATCTGCGCATCATGCTGCCGATGATCTCGGGAATCGAGGAAGTCGATGCGGCGCTGGCGCTGGTCAATCGGGCGCTGGTCGAGCTGGCCGAAGAGGGCATCAACGTCTCGCGACCGAGTGTCGGCGTGATGATTGAAGTGCCGGCGGCGCTTTACCAGCTGGAAGCGCTCGCCACCCGGGTCGATTTCTTCTCGGTGGGCTCCAATGATCTCACCCAATATCTGCTGGCGGTGGATCGTAACAACCCGCGCGTGGCGAGTCTCTACGATGCCTGCCATCCGGCGGTGTTGCGCGCCCTGGCGCGTCTGTCGGAAGAGTCACGTGCGCTCAAGATGCCGGTGAGCGTCTGCGGTGAGTTGGCGGGCGACCCCGCCGGGGCCTTGCTGCTGCTGGGCATGGGCTTTGACAGCCTGTCGATGAATGCCCCGAGCCTGCCGCGCGTGCGCGCGGCCATTCGGCGAGTGTCACTGAGTGCGGCGCAGGGACTGGTGGACGAGGTACTGTGCCAGCCCACCGCCGATGAGGTTCATGCCCTGTTGCTCCATCGCCTGCAGGCGTGGGATCTGGACCACCTGCTGCCACCGCGCGACAACGCGCCCGTGGCACAGAAGGTTGGCGAGACGACTAGCTGAGTCGCCAGCTGCCGATACCTCCTTCCTCGCCGCTCTCCGTGGCGATCGAGCGTGTCCTGGCCCTGCGGCTGGCGATGGTGTGACCTTCAGGGCTGAAGCGGCGTTCCAGCAGGGTCAGGGTCTGCACCACATCGGATGCATCAGCCGTGTCTCTGGCCGAGTGGCGTTGCCAGCGCACCAGGGTCGAGGCCCGCGTGCCATATTCGGTACTGACGATGAACGGGCTGGACAACAGGACTTCGCGTTCGAGGGCAAGCCCGGTGGCCGGCAGCTGATTCACCGCGGGCCGCCAGTCATCCTTGAGCAGGCCAAGTAGCGCATCGTCGCTCAATGGTCGAGCGGTTGTTTCGCCAGCACGGGCTGACGGGTCGAGGAGGGCTGCCAGGCGTTCGCTCAGGCGTCGTTGCTTGGGCCAGTCGACATCGGGATGGCCGTTGCTCAGGCTGTGGATGCCCGCGTCGAGTCGGCTCACCTCGGCCCCTTGCGGGCCATGATGCAGACGCCACAACGCCTTGCCATCGCAGACCAGCAGGTTGCACCAGTCCACGGCTTCAAGCGTCAGCGCAGACAGCTTCTGTGCATCCGCTCCCTCCAGTGCCGCGGGCACGCTCTCTCCTGCGACCAGTGCGCGCAACCAGTCTTCAAGGCGCCAGCGTGAGCATCGGCCCAGTGCCTGACGTGCCGCTGCCGCGACCAGCTGGCCACGGCTGATGCTGGCCGTCGGGGCAGGGCGGTCCAGCTGGCGCACGTTGGTCAGCGTGGCGAGGCTGCCGGCGGGGTGCATGACCAGCCAGCCGCCGCCGGCCACCAGGTCGCGTCCGCCGCACAGGACACCATCCGGCCATACGCAGAGCCCGGCGGTGGCGCGTGCGTGAAATTCATCTCGATTGCCGATCAGTAGCAGGCATTCGCCCCGCGCCGAGTCCGGTTGCCAGTCAAATGCCATCAGGCACATGTCGCCACTCCATCAGGGGGTCGGGAGAAAATAGCGCCTCTGTCACGCTGGCACTGCATGACGCCTGACGGCGGCTTGCGTATGCTGCTGCTTTGTCTCGACAGCTTGCGCTGGTCAGCGGTCGGGCTTGCCGACGCCTCACCTACAGGATGCTTTCAGATCATGTTCTCGCGCCGTGCTTCCTCTGTCGAGCCACCGCCTGCTGTGGCAGTGGCTTCGAATGCCCAGAATCCCGCCAGTGGCCTGGAGAAGGTCTGGGCGCGCATGATTCGGCTGACGGCTGGTCCGCTGCTGCTGGCGGAGCTGGCGGTGGCGTTGAGCTTTCTGGTCGGGGCCGCCGTGGTCTGGGACAGCACGCAACATGCCGCCGTCGATACCGCGCTGGGGGAGCTTCGGCAGGAGCATTCACTGGCCACGGCGCTGGTCAGCGAGCGTCTGGAGACCCAGCAGCGTCGCCTGCAGATTCTGGCACGCTATGCACGGCGCCATCTGGACTTCGGGGCCAACACGAGCAGCGCCTATGACGATGGCCTGGACCAGTTCTCGCTTACCGAGCAGGGTCAGTTGTTCAGACCGGTATCGCGTGGGGGAGCCGCACTCTACGGCGAATTCACAGGACCGTTGAGCGATGAGGATCGCGACGCCGGACGACGACTGATGCATATGCAGTGGCTGCTGTCGGACCTCTACTCGTCGGACCCCCTGATCTCACGCCTGTTCGTGAGCCTCGATAACAGCATGGTCATGCTCTACCCCTGGTTCAACGTGCTGGACGCCTTTGCGCCGGGCAGCGATTTCATGCCTTATACCGGCGTGCTGCCGGACACCGTGCGTCAGCTTGCCGAGAACACCGACAATGGTGCGGCGCGCGTGGTCTGGCTGCCGCAGCACCCGGGGCCTGCCGGCCTGCCACAGATCACGGCGCTGGCGGAGGTCTCTCTCGGCAATGGCCAGAAGGCGCGTGTCGGGCTGGATCTCGCGCTGCCGCAGATGGAGGCACGCTTGCTGCTGCCGGGTCATGCTCCCTCGGATGCCTTCTGGCTGGTCGATGACCACCTGAACGTATGGGCGGCCAGCAGCAATGTCGGCGACGGCCATTCTCAGGAGCTGCCCGCGGATATCGCCCGCGAGATGGATACCAGCCTGCGCGGCGCCACGCTGGATGACCCGCACGGGACTCAGGTGGTGGTGTGGGACAGCTTGCCGGTCACGGGTTGGCGCCTGGTGTCCAGCACGCGACTCGAGGTGCCCGGCCAGGTGCCGCTGCTGACCCTGCTGCTGGGCAGTGGTGGCGCGCTGCTGCTGGTGTTTGCCGTCGTCATGCTCATCTTGCAATGGCGGCTCAGGCGCATGGACCAGCGCCTGGGGCAGCCCCTGGAGTGGTTGGCGCGCCAGAGCGAGCGTATCGAGAACGGTGAGGTGATGGAGGAGTATCCGCCGGTGGGGCGGCAGGCCTATCCGGCGGATGACATCCTGCGTCGCCATCGTGGGGCCGTGGCCTTGCTGCGTCGGGGTCGCGGCCATGAGCTGGATGCCTTGCCGCTGCCGGCCTTCGTGATGCGCCATGGTCTGTTGGCGATGGCCAACCCGGCCTTCGAGAAGCTGTTCGGGCTGGTATTGCATGAGGCGCTGGGACGGTCGGTGGGCAGCTTGCTGATGCTGGAGCCCAATCCCAGCGTGCCCAGCAGTCGTGAACTCCGGGTACATGACGCCGAGGGCCGCATGCGGCGGATGCGGCTGGAGCTGTGTCGCTTCAACAATGACCCGGCGCAGGTGCTCGGCGTGATGATCGATGAGTCAGAGCACGATCAGGCCAGCCAGCAGTTGCTGGTCGCGCGTGACCGTGCCCGCGAAGAGGCGCGTCTGAAGAGTGATTATCTGGACATGCTGCACGCTGAACTGACGCCGCCGCTGCAAGGTCTGGTGCGCAAGCTTGGTCAGCTCAGGCGTGAGCGTCATATCGAGGATGCCGAGCTCAGCCTGCTGCAGGGGCGTCTCGACAGCGTGGCACAACTGCTGGATGCCCTGACCGAGCGCGAGGAAGTGGTGCGGACGCCGCTGGAAGAGAATGACTTCTCACCGACCGAGACGCTCGGGGCACTGCTCGAGGATATGCAGCAGCGCCATCATGATGTCGGCTGCCCCTTCGAGTGGCAGCTGGGGCCGATGCCGGAGGCATTGCGCGGTGATGTGCGTCGCCTTGCGCAGCTGTTCGAGCATCTGGCGGAAGGCTGCGTGCGTCACGAGAGCGCCAGTCATCAATCCTTGCTGCTTGAACAGCAGCAAACCTGTGACCTGCCGGCCTGTCGCGATGCAGCGTTCTCTGCCGAGGGCTCAGACGATGAGGGCGCTGGCTGTTGTTGCCTGCGGCTCGAACTGCGTGGGCATGTCGGTCTCGATATCAGTCATCAATCGCCCTCGAGTCTTGTCATGGCGCGGCGCTTGATCGACGAGCTGGGCGGCAGCTATCGCCAGATCAACGTGGACGACGAGCAGGCGCTGGAAATCCTGCTGCCGATGACATGGCCGGGCAAGTCCACTGAAACCCGTATCCTGGTAGTGGATGACGGGCCGGTGAATGCGATGCTGGCGCGCACGGTGCTTGGGCGGCAGGGGTTGTTGGTCGATACCGCCAGCAGCGGTGAAGAGGCGCTGGCCGCACGTGAACAGCATTTCTATGCACTGGTGTTCATGGATATCTTCATGCCCGGCATGGATGGCGTCAGTGTCAGCCAGCGCTGGCGCGAGCAGGAAGCCGCCGCCGGCAGCGGGCGGCGCAGTGTCATCATCGCGCTGACCGCCAATGCCAGTGAGGCCGATCGCGAGCGCTTCTTCGCCGCCGGGCTGGATGATTATCTGGGCAAGCCCTACCGCCCTCAGGCGCTGATCGACAAGGTCAGCATGTGGCTGCCTGACGTGACGCTGACGCCCCGCGCGTCCGGCAGTGGCGAAGGCCAAGTATCAACAGACGGCTGACGGTCATGGCGCTGAGAGGCCCGGGCCACTCTCGGCAGACAGTCACCGCAATGCAGCATGAAAGGAGTCGGGTATGTGGTGGTGGTATCCCTTGTTGGGCGCAGTCGCCGGCATGATTGCGGGGTTGTTCGGGATCGGCGGAGGGCTTGTCATCGTGCCGGTGCTGGCCGCGGCCTTCGTGCTGCAAGGCGTCGCGCCGGAGGTGTTGATGCATCTGGCGATCGGTACCTCGCTGGCCACCATCGTGGTGACCTCGCTGTCGTCGGCGCGGGCGCATCATGAGCGCGGTGCGGTGCGCCTCGATTGGCTCAAACGCCTGTTGCCGGGGCTGGTGGTCGGCACCGGGCTGGGCGTGGTGCTGGCCAGTGAGCTGAGCGGTGAGACGCTCAAGCTGGCCTTCGGCGTCTTCGTGCTGCTGGTGGCGGCCAAGCTCGGGCTGGATCTCAAGGTGGGCCAGATGGCCCAGGCGCCCGGGCGGGTCGGCCAGTTCGTGGGCGGCAGTACCGTCGGCGTGATTTCCTCGCTGTTCGGCATCGGTGGCGGCACGGTGATGGTGCCGATGCTTTCCAGCTGGCAGGCGCGCATGACCGAAGCGGTGGGGACCGCGGCCGCGGCAGGCTTCCCCATCGCGCTGACCGCCGCACTGACCAACATCGTGGTCGGCTGGCATGCCCCCAATCTGCCGGAGCACGCCATCGGCTATGTCCATTGGGTGGCGTGGCTGGGCATCGTGCTGGTATCCGTGCCGTTTGCGCGCCTCGGGGCGCGGCTGGCGCATGCCTTGCCGGCTCTGCTGCTCAAGCGCCTGTTCGCGCTGATTCTGGTCATCGTCGGACTGCGATTTCTGCTGGCGTGAGCGGGAATACGCTGCTTCAGGCAGGTCGTGTTCATGCTTTGACTGTTATGCTCTGCCCGCCTGAGAGGCGATGACTGCATCGCCCAGTACGTTGGTAGAGCCCGACTTCCTCATTCAAGGTTTTCACATGTTGCAATATCCTGAGATCGACCCCGTGGCGCTGGCGCTGGGGCCCTTCAAGATTCATTGGTATGGGTTGATGTACGTGATCGGTTTCGCGGCGGCCTGGGGGCTGGCGCGAGCACGTCGCGCACGCGTCGGCCTGAGTCAGGACGCGGTGGGTGACCTGATCTTCTTCGGCGCTCTGGGTGTGGTGCTGGGTGGCCGCCTGGGGTACGCGCTCTTCTATGGCTTCGACAAGCTACTGGCGGACCCGGTGTGGATCTTCAAGGTCTGGGATGGCGGCATGAGCTTCCATGGCGGCCTGTTGGGCGTATTGATCGCGATGCTGATGTTCGCACGTCGTCATCAACTGACCTTCTTCCAGCTGACCGATTTCATCGCGCCGATGGTACCGATCGGCCTCGGTGCAGGGCGCTTGGGCAACTTCATCAATCAGGAGCTGCCGGGTCGCATCACCGATGTCTCCTGGGGCATGGTCTATCCGCTCTACGGGCCGGAACCGCGTCATCCCTCGCAGCTCTATCAGTTTGCACTGGAAGGCGTCGCGCTGTTCGCCATCCTGTGGTTCGTCTCGCGCGAACCGCGTCAGAAGGGCTTGATCTCCGGCCTGTTCCTGCTCTGCTACGGTGGCTTCCGGTTCATCACCGAATTCTTCCGTCAGCCGGATTCCCAGCTCGGCTTCATCGCCTTCGACTGGCTGACCATGGGCCAGTTGCTGTCGCTGCCGATGGTGCTGTTCGGGCTGCTGTTGATGGCCTGGTCGCGCGGTCAGGAAGTGGCGCAGCCGCCGGTACCTCGGGCTTCCTGAGGTGGCAATGCAGGCGTGAATACAGGGGGCAATCGGTGTAAACTGGCCCTCTGCCAGATACGCAAGAACGCGGCCATCGGGCCGCGTTCTTGCGTATCTGGCAGCGTCAAATATCGTCGATTGAACGATTCGAATTCATGAAGAGGCTGGCGCAGGGCGATCCACGGCTTTGCTCGTCGTGCCAGCCTCTGACACGCCGTACGGACTCGCCACCATGCAACCCTATCTAGACCTGATGCGCCATGTGCTGGAAAACGGCACACAAAAGGGCGATCGCACCGGCACCGGCACCCTGAGTGTCTTCGGTCACCAGATGCGCTTTGATCTGGCCGAAGGCTTTCCGCTGGTCACGACCAAGAAGCTGCACCTGCGCTCGATCATCCACGAGCTGCTGTGGTTCCTGAAGGGCGATACCAACATCGCCTACCTGAAGGAAAACGGCGTGCGTATCTGGGATGAGTGGGCCGATGAGAATGGCGACCTCGGGCCGGTATACGGTTACCAGTGGCGCAGCTGGCCGAACCCGCAAGGCGGTTCCGTCGACCAGATCAGCAACCTGATCGAGCAGATCAAGACCAACCCGGATTCGCGCCGTCTGATGGTCTCGGCCTGGAACCCGGCGCTGGTGGACGAGATGGCGCTGCCGCCCTGTCATGCACTGTTCCAGTTCTACGTCGCCGATGGTCGTCTGTCCTGCCAGCTCTATCAGCGCAGCGCGGACATCTTCCTCGGCGTGCCGTTCAACATCGCAAGCTATGCACTGCTGACCCAGATGGTCGCGCAGGTGTGTGGTCTCAAGCCGGGCGAGTTCATCCATACCCTCGGCGATGCCCACCTTTACAGCAATCATCTCGAGCAGGCGCGTGAGCAGTTGACGCGTGAGCCGCTGGCGCTGCCGCAGCTGGTATTGAATCCGCAAGTCACGGATCTGTTCGACTTCACCTTCGATGACATTGCCATCGAAGGCTATGAATCCCATCCGCATATCAAGGCGCAGGTGGCTGTATGAGCGATAATGAATTCTCCCCACTGACGGCGGCGGCTGACACCGTCGTGCCCGTCGCGATGATTGCCGCCATGTCGGTCAACCGCGTGATCGGCGTCGACAACCAGTTGCCGTGGTATCTGCCGGAAGACCTGAAGTTCTTCAAGCACGTCACCCAGGGCAAGCCGGTGATCATGGGGCGCAAGACCTTCGCCTCCATCGGCAGGCCGCTGCCCAACCGCCTCAATATCGTGGTCACGCGTGACAGCGAATTCCGTCATGATGGCGTGCGGGTCTGCAGTGACCTGGCCGCCGCGCTGAGCATGGCGGACCACCACGCGATGATCGAAGGCGTGGATGAGATCATGGTGATCGGTGGCGGTCAGATCTACGCCCAGGCGCTGCCGGTGGCGACGCGCCTCTATCTCACCGAGGTTGCGGTCGAGATCGAAGGCGATGCCCATTTTCCGGCACTGGATGCGAGCTGGCAGGAAGCGCAGCGTGTCCCGGGGGAGAGTGGTGAGGGCCTGCCGGCCTATGACTTCGTGCGCTTCGAGCGCCGCGACGTCTGAGCCACTGGCTGGCCGGCGTGACCTTTACAGTCAGCAGGTACTGACACAGACTGGTGCCAAACGGAACTGCCCATAGCGTGCAAGGGAGGCTCAGGCCTTGACGATGGATCGCCTCGAAGCGCTGTATTCTGCGCTTGAACATGAAGCCGACACACAGCGACAGCAGCGTGACGGAGAGCGCCAGGCCCGTGCGGCCCTGGAGTCGGAAAATGCCCGCCTGCGCGATGCGCTGGCCCAGCTGGAGCAGCAGGCGATGTCTGCTGCCACGGCAGATGCCGATGCGCATCAGCGTGCCCTCGCAGAAGCCGAGCGTGCACTGGCCGCGGAGCGTCGTGAGCGTGAGCAGCTCGCTGAGCAACTCGCGGCGGCGCGCCAGACCCTGCAGGAGCAGCAGGCGCAGTTGAGCGCGGTGAATGACGCGTTGCTGGCGCGAGATGCGCAATTGCGCGAACTGGCTGAGCAGGTTGAGCAGGCTTCTGCGCCGCAACCCTCCACGAATGCGAATGCGAATGCGAATGCGAATGCGGAGGTGGAGGCGGAGGCGGAGGCGGAGGCGGAGGCGGAGGCGGGGCTGGCAGCGCAGCAGGAAGCGCAGGCAGAACGCCTGGCCTCGGAGCGCCTGAACGTGAGTCAGCCGGCAGCTGCCACCCAGTCAGCGTCGGCTGCTGATTCGCCTGAGGCTCAGGCACCGCAAGCCCAGATGTCGCAAGCCCAGATGTCGCAAGCTCAGACGCCGCAAGCTGAGGTACCGCAGGAGCAGGAAGCGCATCAGCAGAGTGAGGCCGAGCAGGGCGAGGCCCCGCAGATGCAGCAGGCTTCTCAGCCTGAGGTAGCGCCTTCTCCCCATGCGCTGCTCAAGCAGTGGTACAAGCGCTATCCGGATACCTTCTTCAAGGGCCACACTCGGCCGCTGAAGATCGGCATCCATATCGAGCTGCTGGAAAACGAGCCCTGGGATGACAAGCTGGTGCGGCGCGCGCTGGCGGGTTATGTCCATCTACCGCGATATCTGAAGGCGGTACGGGCGGGCACGCAGCGAGTGGACCTCTCGGGCCAGTCGGTGGGTGCCGTGACGGAAGATGAGGCCCGTCATGCCCGCCAGCAGCTCGATGAGCTGACGCGCCAGCAGAAGGCGCGAGAAGAGCAGGCAACCGATCAGCGCATCAGCCACAAGCTCAGCGAGCTGATGACCAAGCACCGCCCCTGAACACTGTCCCTGAGAGCCGTCCCTGAGCACCGTCCCTGAGAATGTTCTGGCAGGTGGTGTGACAGCTGAGGAAGACGCTCGGTCGACAATGATCGGTGCTAACAGACAAGGCCTCTGTGCGGATTCCCGCACAGGGGCCTTGTCGTTGGTGGGCGGAAATCCGCACAGCTCCCTCATAAACTGCCAGTGCCGGCGGAATTCGGCTCACTTGTGTGAGAGTGTTGCGCGACTTGTTGGTCTGCAACTCATTGAATTGTATGGATTGTCTTATCTATCTGGCGGCTGTGGCGCAATGCTCGCAGTGTCTCGGCCATCCCTGCTCGCGCCACACCTCTGCGCGGCTTCATGTTGGAGTCGCGCAGACGGGATATCGAATGCCTTACAAGATCAACAATATCCGCAATTCAAGAGGATTCGCCATGCGCCTTATCAAGCCAGCCCTGACCGCTCTGAGTGCTGCCATCCTGTTTGCCTCAGCGACGGCCATGGCCGACCCGATCACCATCAAGTTCTCCCACGTGGTAGCCGAAAACACCCCCAAGGGCCAGATGGGCAAGAAATTCCAGCAGCTGGTAGAGGAGCGTCTGGGCGACAAGGTGGAAGTCGAGCTCTACCCCAGTTCGCAGCTGTACGGTGACGACAAGGTGCTGGAAGCCATGCTGCTGGGCGATGTGCAGCTGGCGGCACCGTCACTGTCCAAGTTCCAGAAATATACCGATCAGCTGCAGGTCTTCGATCTGCCCTTCCTGTTCAAGGACATGGGCGCCGTCGAACGCTTCCAGAGCAGCGAGACGGGCCAGTCATTGCTGACGTCGCTGGAATCCAAGGGGTTGGTGGGGCTCGGTTATCTGCATAACGGCATGAAGCAGCTGTCCGCGTCATCGCCGCTCAAGACACCGGAGGATGCCGACGGCAAGAAATTCCGCATCATGACCTCCGATGTGCTCGAGGCCCAGTTTGACGCGGTGGATGCCGTCTCGCTGAAGAAGCCGTTCTCCGAGGTCTTCATCCTGCTGCAGACCAAGGCCATCGACGGCCAGGAGAACACCTACTCCAACATCTACTCCCAGAAGTTCTTCGAGGTGCAGCCGTATATCACCGAATCCAACCACGGCGTGCTGGATTACATGGTGGTGTCCTCGGCGCGCTTCTGGAATGGCCTGCCGGATGATGTACGTGGCGAGGTCAAGTCGGCGCTCGATGAGGCCATCGTCTACGGCAACCAGCTCTCCGAAGCCAAGAACATGGAGGCCAAGCAGGCCATCATCGATTCCGGTCAGAGCGAGATCATCACGCTTGACGATGCCCAGCGTCAGCAGTGGGTCGATGCCATGAAGCCGGTATGGGGCGAGTTTGCCGACGACATCGGTCAGGACATCGTCGACGCCGCGGAAGCTGCCAACCAGTAAGCCATCAGGCCATCCATCGCTTGCCCCATCTTGAGCGCCAGGACATCGGTGATCTCGCGTGGGGCAAGTGTCCTTGAGCGACATGAGGATTCTTGCCATGGCACTACGATGGCTTCACAAGGCGGAAGAGACATTGTTTTCGCTGCTGCTGGTAGCGATGGTGCTGCTGGTCTTCGTCGAGGTGGTGTTGCGCTTCGTCTTCAATACCGGCATCAGCTGGTCACAGGAGGCCACGCTGTATCTGGCGGGCTGGTTCGTGCTGATCGGCGTGTCCTGGGGGGTCAAGCAGGGCGCGCACATCGGCGTGGACGTCGTGGTCAAGATGCTGCCGATGTTATGGCAGCGCGTGGCGACCTTGCTGGCGCTGGCGATCTGCATGGCGTACTGCGTGATGTTGCTGGTCGGCAGTTATGAATATCTCTCGCTGATGAAGATGATCGGCATCGAGCTTGAGGACATCGCGATTCCCAAGTGGTACGCCCTCACCATTCTGCCCATTGCCATGTTGCTGCTGATGCTGCGCTTTGCGGTGCTGGGCTGGAAGGTGATTCGTGGCGATGCCAGTGGCTTCGGCTTTCATGACGAAGGCGAGGACAGCATGCATCTGGTGCAGACGGAGGTGCCAGATGGCCGAGACGACGGCGATGTTGGCCGTGACAGTGATCAGGGAACACCACGATGACCATAGCCACTTTGTTTGCGCTGCTGTTCGGCGGCATCTTTCTCGGCATGCCGATCGCCTTTGCGCTGGGCTTCTCCAGCGTCACCACGATCCTGCTGTTTTCCAATGACTCACTGGGGTCGGTGGCGATCAAGCTGTTTGAGGCGCTGTCGCATCACTACACCCTGCTGGCGATCCCGTTCTTCATTCTCTCCAGCACCTTTCTCTCGACCGGTGGCGTGGCACGTCGACTGATCACCTTCGCCACCGATGCCATCGGCCATGTGCGCGGTGGGCTGGCGATGGCCTCCGTATTGGCGTGCATGCTGTTTGCCGCTGTATCCGGCTCTTCTCCGGCCACGGTGGCGGCAATCGGCTCCATCGTGATCGCGGGCATGGTGCGCCAGGGGTATACCGAATCCTTCGCGGCGGGCGTGATCACCAATGCCGGGACACTGGGCATCCTGATTCCGCCGTCCATCGTGATGCTGGTGTATTCCGCCGCCACGGAAGTCTCGGCGGCCAAGATGTTCATGGCCGGCCTGATACCGGGCCTACTGATGGGCGGCATTCTGATGGTCGCCATCTATATCGCGGCGCGGATCAAGAAGTTGCCGGCACAGCCTTTTCCCGGCATGCGGGTGCTTGCGCGCTCCGGCCTGATCGCCATGGGCGGTCTGATGTTGATCTTCATCGTGCTGGGCTCGATCTATGGCGGCGTGGCCAGTCCCACTGAAGCCGCGGCCGTGGCCACGGTGTATGCCTGGTTCATCGCCGTGGTCGGCTATCGCGACATGGGCCCCTTGAAGAACGTGCCGTGGCGCAAGGGCAACGAAGCCTGGGGGAGTGCGGGGTTGCGCGCGCTGTGGCAGGTACCTGCCGGTCTCCTGGGCTCCTTCACCGATCAGGAGGTCAAGAAGGTGGTGCTGGATGGTGCGCGCGTCTCGATGATGCTGCTGTTCATCATCGCCAACGCGATGCTGTTTGCGCATGTCCTGACCACGGAGCGCATTCCGCACACCATCGCCGAAACCATCATCGGCTGGGGGCTGCCGGCGTGGGGCTTCTTGATCGTGATGAATCTGCTGTTGCTGGCGGCGGGCAATTTCATGGAGCCTTCGGCCATCCTGCTGATCATGGCGCCGATCCTCTTCCCTATCGCGACGCAGCTGGGGATCGATCCGATCCATCTCGGCATCATCATGGTGGTCAACATGGAAATCGGCATGCTGACGCCTCCGGTGGGGCTGAACCTCTTCGTGACGGCGGGAATCACCGGCAAGCCGATGACCTGGGTCATTCGGGCAGCACTGCCGTGGCTGTCGCTGTTGCTGCTGTTCCTGGTGTTGATCACCTACGTACCATCCATCTCGCTGTTCCTGCCCAACTGGTTGAGCAGTTGAGGATCACTGTCCACTGAACAATGTGTGATGACAGGGCTTGATGACAGGGCTTGATGACAGGGCTTGATCATTGAGCTTGATGACTGATCTTGATAGCAGACTCATGAATGAATCATTGGCACAGGGACGGTGCCTTTCATGAAGATAAAGCTGAGAGGAAACCACAACTTGGCATCAGACAAGCACAGCAGTTGACGGGGTTTTGTTCTGCGACTTTTGTCGCAAGCGAGGTTTTTCCACAATGAATCCGAGATTAACGCTAAGCGTTGCGCGCGATGACGCAGGAAACCGCGTCAAGACGCATGGTTGTCATGAATCCTTCATTCTTGAGCCCTAGAGTATGCTCACGCCAGACAACCGACCGATGGATAGGTTCAGGAGTGGTGATCGAAAACAGTGTTTTTTTCTGTTGCACATCCTGAAAGCCCGGTATATGGTTTCCCTGCGAGCATTGGATAATAACTAGGCCACAGAGTTTTAGAGGCGTCATCAAGCGCCCGGAACCTTGGTCACTGCCACCGGCAGACACGATCGAACAGTTAACGCTAGTTAAGGAACTATCGCGATGAAAAAGACACTTCTGGCTACTGCCATCGCCGGCGCTGCTGCCCTGGCTGCTACTTCTGCTTCCGCTGCTACCGTCTACAACCAGGACGGTACCAAGCTGGACATCTACGGTAACGTTCAGCTGGCATACTCTTATGTCGACCAGCTCGGCGGTGACCCGGAAAGCGAGCTGGGTGACAACGGTTCTACCTTCGGTGCCAAGGGCGAGCACAAGATCAACGACGATATCGTTGGTTACTTCAAGGCCGAGTGGGAATATGACGCTGACGAATCCAAAGGCGGCGGTAATGGCCTGAACGATGGCGACCAGTCCTACGTCGGTGCCAAGGGTTCCTTCGGTGACGCGCGTATCGGTTCCTGGGATCAGCTGATGGACGACTGGATCCAGGATCCGATCTCCAACAACGAATACTTCGATCTGACTGACTCCAGCGGTAACATTTCTGGCGACAGCTCGGTTCGTGAAGGCAACAAGCTGCAGTACATGTCTCCGGTCATGGGTGGCATGCAGTTCGCCGTCGGTTCCAACTTCGAAGGCGACGGTGAAGACGAGAACGTCACCGATTCCAACCAGGCATCCTTCTATGCCGGTGGTAAGTACACTGTCGGTGGTTTCTCCATCGCTGCCGTGTATGACGATCTGGGCCAGTTCGACGGCGTAGATGACGGTACTGGTGCAAGCCAGGGTGATATCGGTGAGCAGTATGGTCTGACCGCTCAGTACACCGTTGATGCACTGCGCGTTGCTGTGAAAGCCGAGCGCTTCGCTGCCGATGCTGACAACGCTGATGTCGACTACTACGGTATCGGTGCGCGTTACGGCTACGGCATGGGCGACGTCTACGGCGGCTACCAGTACGTCGATGCAGAAGATGGCTCTGACCTGGCTGCTGACAATGGCGGCGACGACAGCTTCAACGAATTCAACCTGGGTGTGACTTACAACATCTCTTCCGCGATGTACACCTACATCGAATACGCCCAGTACGACCGTTCTGGCGATGCTGGTGACGGCGCTGCAGTCGGCATCTACTACGGCTTCTAAGACGTCTTCAATCGTCTAGCAAGCTAACGAAAGCCGGCCCCTCGGGGCCGGCTTTTTTACGTCTGTCTCTTCTGCGATGACTGACTTCCTGTCAGATGAAGGGAGGGTGGTCAGTGTTCAAGCATGAGAGACATGATCACCAAAAAGCCCCTTTGATCTGATGATCAAAGGGGCTTTTATCATGCGCTTTCCGGGAAAATGATAACGCTGGTCTGTTATTCGTCAGCGTTATTGTCCGGCCATCATTTCATGGCGTCGAGATCTTCACGCTTGGGCAGTGCGGCATAGGCACCCGGGCGAGTCACGGCGAAGGCGCCGCAGGACGCAGCACGCTCCAGTGCGGCGTTGAGATGGCTCTCATCTTCGCACCAGTCGCTCAGGTTGTCGGCATGGATGCCGGCTTCGCTGAGGGCTGACAGGAAGCCGCCGATGAAGGCATCGCCACCGGCCGTGGTATCGACCGCCTTGACCTTGGGCGGCGTGATGCTGACGGTCTCGATGTCGCCGCTCTGCTTGCGCACCAGGGCGCGAATCACGCCCGGGCCATCGGTAAGCACGATCAGGCGCACACCGGCCTTCAGGCGCGCTTCGAGCCAGTCGGTCTGCGGCTGACTGCCGGTCAGTGCCTCAACCTCTTCCTGGGACAGCTTGAGGATGTCGGCGTTGTCCAGCAGACGCGTGACCAGGGTCACATCGACCTGCTGGTTCGGCCACAGGTTGTGACGCAGATTGGCGTCCACGCTGACCAGAGAGCCTGCAGCACGTGCGCGAGACGCCAGCACGAAGCTGGTGTCCGCGATGCCGGCGTCGGTCAGGCTGTTGCTGCACAGGTGGAAGATGGCGGGAGTCGCGAACAGCTCAGGTCCGGCGTGTTCCGGACGGAACAGCAGGTCAGCGGCCGGCGGACGATAGAAGTCGAAGCGGCGTTCACCCTCTTCATCGCGAGACACGAAGGCGAGCGCGGTGCGCGCCTGGCTGGTGCGCTTGACGTGATCCATCTGCACGCCATGGGCGCTCAGCTCGTCGTGCAGGAAGTCGCCGAAGCTGTCCTGACCCAGCATGCCGACGAAGTGGCTCGGCAGGCCGAGGCGGGCACAGGCAACCGCGACGTTGGCCGGTGCGCCGCCCGCGTAGGGCGTGAAGGTTTCCTGCTCGACGGCCTGGCCGCCGAGCTTGTTGGAGAGCATGTCGACGAGCGCTTCGCCGAACGCGATTACCGGAGTCATCAGGAGGAGGTTTCCTTGCGAGTGGTCGTCGTGGAGCCTTTGGCTTTCTTGCCCGGCTTGTCGTTGCTGTCATCCGCCTGGGTGGCGCCACCGGCAGGGAAGTGCTCGCGGACCAGTGCCAGCAGACCCTGGGTGGACGGATCGAAGGCCTTCACGTCGGTATCGATACGCGCGCTGATTTCCCCGGCGATGCGCTTGCCGAGCTGCACACCCCACTGGTCGAAGGAGTTGATGTTCCAGATCACGCCCTGCACGAAGACCTTGTGCTCGTAGAGGGCGATCAGTGCGCCGAGATTGCGCGGGGTCATCTCATCCAGCAGCAGGGTGCTCGACGGGCGGTTGCCCGGGCAATTGTAGTGCGGATCGAGGTTGCTGCCATCCTGGCTGCCTTCCATGAAGGCGTTGGCCTGCGCCAGCATGTTGGTGATCAGCGCGAAGTGGTGCTCTTCGGTGCCCGGCTCCGGCTTCAGCGAAGCGATGAAGTCGATGGGCACGTAGCGAGTGCCCTGGTGCAGCAGCTGGAAGAAGGCATGCTGACCGTTGGAGCCGGTCTCGCCCCAGACGATCGGGCCGGTCTTGTAGTCCACCGGGCGGCCGAAGATGTCGACCGACTTGCCGTTGGATTCCATGTCCAGCTGCTGCAGGAAGGCGGGCAGCTGATGCAGGGCCTGGTCGTAGGGCACGATGGCCTGGGTCTCGGCGCCCATGAAGTTGATGTACCAGATGCCGATCAGCGCCATCAGGACCGGCATGTTCTCGGCCATCGGGGCATTGATGAAGTGCTGGTCCATCTCATGGGCGCCTTCCAGCAGCTCCATGAAGCCTTCATAGCCGATGGACAGGGCGATGGGCAGGCCGATGGAAGACCACATGGAGTAGCGACCGCCAACCCAGGCCCAGAATTCGAAGACGTTCTCTTCGCGTATGCCGAATTCCTTGGCCGCCTTGCGGTTGGTGGAGGCCGCGACGAAGTGGGCACCGACGTCGGCATCCTGACCGGCGTGCTCCAGGAACCAGCGGCGCGCCGTCTTGGCGTTGAGCAGGGTTTCCTGGGTGGAGAAGGTCTTGGTGGAGACGATGAACAGCGTGGTGGCCGGATCCAGGCGCTTGAGCACCTTCTGGATGTGGTTGCCATCGACGTTGGAGACGAAGTGGAAATTGATTTCCGGGTGGCGATGCTTGAGCAGCGCACGGCAGGCCATGTTGGGGCCCAGATCAGAGCCGCCGATGCCGATGTTGACCACGTCGCGAATCCGCTGGCCGTCGAAGCCTTTCCATTCACCGCTGCGCACGGCTTCCGAGAAGGCGCGGATCTGCTCGCGGGTCTTGTGGATTTCCGGCATCACGTCCTTGCCATCGACGATGACCGGCGTGTTGGTCTGGCTGCGCAATGCGGTGTGCAGCACCGGGCGATTCTCGGTGACGTTGATGATGTCGCCGGAGAACATCTGCGCGCGACGTTGAACGAGTGCAGAGTGCTCAGCCAGTTCGACCAGCGCCTCCATCACCTCATCGGAGATGTGGTGCTTGGAGTAGTCGAGGAACAGGCCGCCGACGCGCAGGCTCATCTTCTCGAAGCGCTTGGGATCCGCCGCGAAGTAATCGCGGATGCGGTCGTTGCGGGTCACCTCGCCCAGCCGGGTCAGCGCCTGCCAGGAAACACTACGGGTCAATTGCAGCATGGAAGTGTCCATCGTATGGGTTGTTGAAGTTCATCGGGGCGGGTCGCATTCTGTGGCGGCCCGACGCACGCTTGCAGGCGAGGCGAGAGTCACTGTCAGCCAGGAGTCGTGTCGATGACACGATTCAGGCGCTGAGCGCTCTCGGTTGGTCAACAAGGTGCGCAAGGTGCCGGCCACGCGTTGAGCCGCGTAGCCGGCTGTCATTCACACGCCGCTCGTCTCATCACCGCTCAGCAGTGAGATATGCTGGGCCAGCAGGTGCTGAGCGCCCGGCGGCAGCCAGACCGGATCGAGGCGCGTGCAGGCGGTCTCGACACACAGGAAGCCGCGTGCATTCTCGACGCTGGTGTCGGCCGGCGGCGCGTCTCCCGGGTGCCAGACCACCGTGGAGTCAGAACCCTGCTTGGCGATACGCAGCTGACGCTTGCCGTCTTCGAGCACCTGAACCTGGCTGGTCTGGTAGATGCGGTCCAGCGGGCCGCGTATGCCCAGTTCGCCCTGCTGGTCGAAGCGCGAGAAGTCCTGGCGCTTGTCCAGATAACTGGCGCCGGCCAGACCGGTGACACGACACTCGAAGGCATTCGGCACTGCGAAGTAGGTATGCAGCGCGCCGGTCATCTTGATCGGGGCCTCGCCACGGTTTTCCGTGATCAGCTCGACCTTGAGGAAGCGGCGGCTGGCAAAGATCACCACGCGCGGAGAGAGGGCGGCATGCAGCGCTGAGACCGGCGAGGCATGAATCTCGACGCCTTCCTCTTCCTCGTCCACCGCATCGATGCGCCAGTCGGCCTTGCGAGCGGGGCCGTGCAGTTCGCTTTCGCCCTCGGGGAACTCATCCGCGAACCAGGGCCAGCACAGCGGAATGCCGCCGCGAATGCTGCCCGGCAGGGCGGCGGGCGTTTCCGTCACCCACAGCCAGGGAGAATCGCCCGTCGGCTGATAGTGCAGCACCTGAGCCCCCTGGTGGCAGACCACCAGCTCGCCCCACTCCTGGTTGAGGATCAACAGCGAGCGGCCCTGCCATTCGGCAGTGCGTTGGCCAGCGGTGTCGGCGATCAGTGCGCGCAGACTTTCGGGGATCATCTCGAGCTACCTCGATGGTTCAGGAGGTGGCGGTGCATCATGCCACCTCTTCGTTGTGCAGAGCCTCGGCGGCACCCAGCAGGCCGGTCCACGGCGCGGTCACCACCCAGGTGGGTATCGCGGCATTGTAACGGCTCAGACGATTCTTGTCGGTGAAGGCGTGGCGGAAATCGCTGCGCATCAGCAGATCCAGGTTGCGCGGCAGCACGCCACCGCACAGATAGACCCCGCCACGCGCCCCCAGCGTGAGTGCTGCATCGCCGGCGACCGCGCCAAGAATCTTCATGAAGCGCATCACGGCATCAAAGGCGAGAGCATTCTGCGGTTCATCGTGATGCAGGTGCTCATGCGCTGCCTGACTGACACTGGCAGCACTGTCGAGAGGTGTCGGCAGGCCGCGAAGCTCGCCCAGGGCCTGATAGATCTCGAGCATGCCCTGGCCACACAGCAGGCGCTCCACCGAGACGCGACCATGGCGACGGCGGAAGATACCGAGCAGGCCATCCTCGACCTCGTCGGTAGGGGCGAAGCTTGCATGCCCCCCTTCGGTCGCGAGCGGAATCCAGTTGTGCGTGCCGCGCACCAGACCCGCGACACCCAGCCCGGTGCCGGGGCCGATCACCAGGCGTGGCGAGGCCGCGTCACCACTTCCTGCGGTGAGCTCCTCACCGATGGCCAGGCGTTCGCTGGCCTCGATGTGTGGCACGCCCAGCGCCATGGCGGTGAAATCATTGAGGCACTTGAAGCGCTCAAGCCCCAATGATTCGCGCACCTCGCGCTTGAGAAACGTCCAGTGATTGTTGGTCATGCTGACGCGTTCATCATGCACGGGGCAGGCAAAGGCCAGGCAGGCCTCGACGGGTCGCTCGGCCTCTGACAGGCCCAGCATCCGATAGTAGGCCTGGATGGCCTCCTCGAGTCCTGCATGCTCGGCGCAGGCGAGCGTCTGGATGTGCTGCAGGGTGTGGCTACCCGGCTGGACGAGTGCCAGCCGGGCATTGGTGCCACCGATATCGCCTACCAGAGCAAGGCGATGGGAGGTGTCGCGGGTCATCGTCCGGCATCCTTCCTTTGCGTCAGTGCCTCGGGAGAGTGACAGGGTTGGCCCATCACATCAGGTCGTGGCCGCTGCCCGGCAGATCGCCGTAGCCCGCAAAGCTTGAGGCGCCTTCCTCTGCACCGCCGACCAGTGAACGCATGCCGGAGAACAGCTCGCGGCCCAGGCCGTGATGATAGCTGTCGCGAGTGATGGTCTCGGCCTCGCGCTCGGCCCATTCGGCTTCATCGACCAGCGCCGTGAGGGTGCCGGCATTGGCATCCAGACGGACCACGTCACCTTCGCGCAGGCGGGCCAGCGGACCGCCGTCGAGCGCTTCCGGCGTCATGTGAATGGCGGCCGGGACCTTGCCCGAGGCGCCAGACATGCGGCCATCCGTCACCAGTGCGACCTTGAATCCACGGTCCTGCAGGATGCCGAGGTAGGGCGTCAGCTTGTGCAGTTCCGGCATGCCGTTGGCGCGCGGGCCCTGGTAGCGCACCACGGCGACCATGTCCTGCTCCAGCTCACCGGCTTCGAAGGCGGCCTTCATCTCATCCTGGTCGCTGAACAGCTTCACCGGCGCTTCGACGAGACGATGCTCTTCCTTGACGGCGGAGACCTTGATCACGCCACGGCCGAGGTTGCCGTCCAGCACGGTCAGGCCGCCTGTCGGGGCGAACGGGTTGGCCACCGGACGCAGCACATCTTCGTCGAGGCTGTCGGTGGGGCCGTCCTTCCAGACCAGCTTGCCGTTCTCGAGGAAGGGCTCGCGGACATAGCCGGCCAGGGTGCCGCCGTCCTGGGTGGGGATGTCGTGGAGCAGACCCGCCTTGAGCAGTTCACGGATCAGGAAGCTCATGCCGCCAGCCGCCTGGAAGTGATTGATGTCGGCCTGGCCGTTCGGGTAGATGCGCGTCAGGCTCGGCACCACCGCGGAAAGCTCGGTGAAGTCATCCCAAGTGATGGTCACACCCGCTGCGCCGGCCATCGCGACCAGGTGCAGGGTGTGGTTGGTGGAGCCGCCGGAGGCCAGCAGGCCGACCATGGCATTGACGATGGCGCGGGCATCGATCTGGCGATAGAAGGGACGGTAGTCGCCGCCAACTTCACTGTTGCGGATGGTCTGCTCGGCGGCGTGACGCGTCAGGGCTTCGCGCAGCGGGGTACCCGGATTGACGAAGGACGCGCCCGGCAGGTGCAGGCCCATCAGCTCGACCATCAGCTGATTGGAGTTGGCGGTGCCATAGAAGGTGCAGGTGCCCGGGCTGTGGTAGGACGCGGACTCGGCTTCCAGCAGCGCATCGCGGCCGACCTTGCCTTCGGCGAACAGCTGGCGGACACGCGCCTTCTCGTTGTTGGGCAGGCCGGAGGGCATCGGGCCGGCCGGCACGAACAGCGTCGGCAGGTGGCCGAAGCGTGCGGCGGCGATGAACAGGCCCGGGACGATCTTGTCGCAGACGCCGAGGAACAGGGCACCATCAAACATGTTGTGCGACAGGCCGACAGCGGCGGCCATGGCGATCAGGTCGCGCGAGAACAGCGATAGCTCCATGCCCGGTTGACCCTGGGTCACGCCATCGCACATCGCGGGCACGCCGCCGGCGAACTGGGCGGTGGAGCCCATCGCCTGGACGGCTTCCTTGATGATGCGCGGATAGTCCTCGAACGGCTGGTGGGCGGACAACATGTCGTTATATGACGAAATAATGCCCAGGTTGGCCGAGTTCATCAGTTTGAGACGATTCTTGTCGGTCTCGCCACAGGCGGCAAAGCCGTGCGCCAGGTTGCCACAGGAGAGCTCGGAGCGGTGTACGCCGCGGCGCTGCTGGCTTTCCATCAACTGCTCATAGGCGGCGCGGCGTTCGCGGGAGCGGTCGATGATGCGCTGGGTCACGTGCTCTACGGTCTGGTTGACTGACATGCTCTTACCTCATGTATCAGGCGGCGCAGGGCGCCGAGGCTGGCGAAAGAAAGCGTTTCCCGCTGTGTGGGCGTGCTGCTATCCGGCGACGCTATCCAGTGGTGATGGCGGTGTAAAGCCTCTGGCCTCACTCGTGTCGCGTCGTTCGGTTACCGGGGTAGCCTACAGTAGCGCGTCATGGCGCTCGAGAAACGGTTTTGTTCGGAATATTCGGTAAATTTAACAAAAAAACTGCTTGAAGACTGGACGACTTTCGGCCAAATTATGGGAAAAGCGTGTAGGATAATTTCATGGAACGTATTGCAAGCTTTCGTTCTTCGATCAGGTCTGGTCCTGCACCCGCCATACGCCACAGGAGTTGAGTCATGACATTACGCGTCGCCATCAATGGTTTTGGTCGCATCGGTCGCAACGTGCTGCGTGCGCTGTATGAAGGTCAGTACAACGATCGTATCCAGGTCGTCGCCATCAATGATCTGGGTGATCCGAAGCTCAACGCTCACCTGCTGAGCCGCGATACCGTCCACGGCCGTTTCGCCGAAACCGTCTCACACGACGAAGAGAACCTGTTCGTCGGTGACGACAAGATCCGCATCCTGGCCGAGCGTGACCCGGCCCAGCTGCCGTGGTCCAGCCTGGACATCGACCTGGTGATGGAATGCACCGGTCTGTTCACCAAGCGTGCTGCCGCTGCCAAGCACATCGAAGCCGGCGCCAAGCGTGTGTTGATCTCCGCGCCGAGCGGTGATGCCGATGCGACCGTCGTGTTCGGCGTCAACGAAGATGTGCTGAAGGCCGAGCATCAGGTCGTCTCCAACGCGTCCTGCACCACCAACTGCCTGGCGCCGGTCGCCAAGGCGCTGAATGATGAAGTCGGCATCGAGAATGGCCTGATGACTACCATTCACGCCTACACCAACGATCAGAACCTGTCGGATGTCTACCACTCCGACCCGTACCGTGCCCGCAGCGCGACCCATTCCATGATCCCGACCAAGACTGGTGCCGCCGCGGCGGTGGGTCTGGTGCTGCCGGAACTGAACGGCAAGCTGGATGGCCTGGCGATCCGCGTGCCGGTCATCAATGTGTCGCTGGTCGATCTGACCTTCACCGCGTCGCGTGATACCTCCATCGAAGAGATCAATGCCATCGTGGCCAAGGCCGCCGAAGGCTCCAGCGTGCTGGCCGTCAACGAGCTGCCGCTGGTGTCCATCGACTTCAATCACGATGCACACTCTTCCACCTTCGACAGCAATCACACTCGCGTCAGCGAAGATCGCCTGGTCAAGGTCATGGCGTGGTACGACAACGAGTGGGGCTTCTCCAACCGTATGCTCGACACTGCGCTGGCAATGCAAGCCGCCAAGTAAGCGCTTGGTGAGTCCCGCGCGGCTTTTGATCCCTCGTTGATCAACCGACAAGGCCGCGCGGGGCAGCAAGAATTCGGGGGTCTGTCAGTCTGTCGGCAAGACAGCAGGACAGGCTCCCAACAGGTGAGGACGAGTGGCCCGAGGATTCTCGCGTCGCGCTCAGGCTCCACGGACAAGGCAATGCCATTCGTCCCCTTTGAATCGGTGGTCGGTCAGGGTTGGCGCCAAGACCGGCTTCGATGCTGCTCGGAATGACATCGCGTCATCCATTTTTGAACCTCTCCCAACGGGAGAGGTTTTTTTTGCGCACCATAAAAGTGCGGGAGGTGCTCCAGAGCGCAAAGTGTCGTTGCATCGCGTCAATGGCGTGCCCTTATGGCAACTTTTCTTGGCACGATCGCGACAGAGTTGGCCCGGGTGGTGTGAAACGTGCACTGATACGTCGAGAAAGGTGGTCAACATGTCGTCATCGTAATTCACGCCCGAGTGAAATTAGCGAAACTGTGGCGGTGTGTTACACTTCTGACCTGTTGGCCTTGCGTTCATCGGTTAGCCAGGTCATGACAACGTCAAATCATGCAGGCGGTCACATGGCCTGTGAGTGATCCATTGTTGTGCGCAATTCAGGGAAGGTATTGCCACACTGCCGCACACTCTCCGGCAGTTATCTCGACTTCCACAGCAGGCTGTCTCAGATGCACGATGCCATCCGCGAAGCTCATGAATTGATCGGTGCCACCTTGCGCGACCCGCGCACCCAGCGACAGGGCAAGGTCGTGGGTATGGACCTGGGGCGTGAGCAGCCGGCGATCTATGTGCTATGGCAGGAAAGTGCCGCAGCGGAGCGCATTGGCATGGAGCCGGACGATTTTCGCGCGTTGCTCGAGCACCTGCGGGCGCGCCTGCCGGTCAAGGCGCCTTCCGCCCAGCAGGACAAGGACAGCAGGCAGCCACGGCGTCACAAGCGCAAGGCCCCGCGCGCTACTGCCCAACCGGCTGGCGAGGGCAACGACGGCAGCAGCGGCGCACCTGATGCCCCGTCTTCCGCGCTCATCGGTGATGCCATGCCGCGTTCCGCTCAAGGCTAGAGCTTTTCCAGGCGAGCTCTGTTCAAGGCCAAGTCTGTTCAAGGCCAAATCTGATCAAGGCAAGTCCCCCAAAAGCCCGAAGCTTATGCTTCGGGCTTTTTGCATCCTGAGGTTTTCCCTTCGGCGCCGCTTGCGTGATATTCGCCCACAACATTGCGCCTGCGCTGCCGATAAGGGAAATAGTCTGACGCAAAGGCAAAGGTTGCAATCGTTCCCATGCCATCATCTGCCCGGATCTTCGCGTAACCAAGCGTTGGGGGTACTGCTGGCTGCCAGCGCCATGGATAGGGCATTCTTGAGAGAACCGCATGACAGAGAAGGGGTTTCACGTTGTCTGAATCATTCGCGGATAGTCGTTTGCTGCAGCATCATTATGCTGTCGTGGCAGATGTGTTGTTCACGCTCAGTGCAGATGGTCAGCGCCTGATTGCCATGAATGCAGCGGCGGAACGTCTCCTAGGATATACGGTGCGGGATTTTCTCAAGCAGCCGGAGCTCTGGCTTTCGCTGGTGATCACCGCCGACCGGCAGCGGTTGAGTGACTTTCGCGCCTCGATGGGGCGGTTCGAGCGCACGACGTACCGCATGCGGGACCGCAGCGGACAGTTGTTGTTGCTCGAGGAATGCCTGTGGAGTTCCGGCGTGGGGCATCCGTTGTGTGGGCGTGTGACGGATATCACGCAGCGGGACAAGGCCAATGAACAGGAGCAGCAGCTGGCGCGTGCCTATCGTCTGATGATGGTGCGCAGCCGTGACCCGATGGCGATCCTGTTGCTCAAGGATGAAAGTCTGGTGATCAGTCATGCCAACCCGGCCTGGCATCTCTATCACGATGCGGCCTGTGCGCATTCCCGCCTCTCGCTTGAGCATCTCTACCTGCCTCATGTCCTGCGTAGTCTGGAGAGAGCCGAACCCTGGCAATGCGATATCAGTCTGTCGCTGCCACGAGGGGAATCCAGATTGTCCGTGCAGATGGTCAGTCTGGGACGTTCACTCGCCGACGAGGGGCGTCAGGTGGCCGTGATGGCACGCGACATCACGCAGGTACACCAACGTCTCGAGAATGTGATCGATCAACAGCAGCGTCTGGCGCGGCGGGTGGATGAGACGCCCGGCGCTCACTACGCGACCGCTGGTGAGTGGCCTCCAGAGGAATTGGAGTATCTGTCGGCAGGTAGCGAGGCGCTCACCGGGCTCTCGCATGATCTGCTGATGGCAAGCCCGGGCCTCTGGCAGGCCCGGTTGGTGCCGGAAGAGCTGGCCATCTGTCAGCAGCGCTTCGGCGAGGCCGTGCAGGAGCGCCATAGCCGTCTGAGCCTGTGTTACGCCTTCGTGCATGTGGATGGGCGCAAGCGCTATCTCCAGGATGACATCCAGCTGAGTTACTCCCCTGAGGGAGAGGTCACCGCCGTACTCGGCAAGCTCAGTGACGTCACGCAACGCGAAGCGCATCGGCGCCAACTGGACAACCTTGTCCAGCAGATGCGCGGCGTCGTCTTCCAGTGTCGCCTTAGCCTGGAGGGCGAGCTGCGTTATACCTATCTCTCGCCTGTCGCCTCGCAACTGCTGGGGCTCGACCCGCAGGCCGTCATCGACGATCCCATGCTGCTGCTGGCACGCATCGTGGATCACGAGCGTGAGCAGCTGCTCGTCTCATTGCAGAGCAGTGCCCGGCAGCAATCACCCTGGGAGGCGGAGGTACGCTATCAGCATCCGGATGGTCAGGAACGCAGGTTGGCGTGTGTCGGGCTGCCGCAGGTGATTGACTCCCCCGAAGGCGGCGTGATCTGGAATGGCTATTGTGACGATGCCACCGCCCGATACCGTATCGAGGATGAGCTGCGCCAGAGCGAGGAACGCTATCGCTTCATCCTCAACTCCGTCAGCGATCTGGTCAGCATCGAGGACTCCCACGGGATCTGTCAGTACATCAGTCCCTCGGTGGAAAAGCTATGCGGTTATCGCCCGCAGGAGATCATCGGCCAGGAGATCAAGCAGCTGATCCACCCTGATGACATGCAGCGCATCGCGCAGGAAGTCCATCGTGCCGCCTGTCTCGGTGAGGTGTTTCGAATCGACTTCAGGATTCAGCACAAGGCTGGGCATACCCTGTGGTTCGAGTCGATCTCGACGCCCTCGATGGACCCCGTCTCCGGGCGTTATCAGCGCGTGCTGTCGGTGTCGCGCAACATTCATGAGCGCAAGCTGGTCGAACAGCGCCGTGAGCATGAAGCGATGACGGACGCGATGACGGGCGCCATGACCCGCGCCAGCTTCCTCGACACGCTCGATACCCTGCTGAGTTCGTCATCGCGGGAGCAGATGGCGTTGATCCTGTTTGATATCGACCACTTCAAGCGCGTCAATGACACTCACGGCCATGCGGCGGGTGATCAGGTGCTGATCAGTCTTGGCGAGGAGTGTCGTGCCCAGCTGCGGCGCGACGACTGCTTTGCGCGTCTGGGCGGCGAGGAATTTGCCGTCCTGCTCACCGACGCCGGCACGGCCACCGGTGTCGGAATGGCCGAGCGGCTGCGACAGCAGATCGCGGCGCTGGAGGTGCGCTTCAAGTCGCTGACACTGCGCTGCACCATCAGCATGGGAGTGGCGACACCACAGCCGGGGGAGACCCGGGATGGCTACCTGCACCGTGCCGACATGGCACTCTACAGTGCCAAGCGCAGCGGTCGCGATCGGGTGGTGCTGGCATCGCAGTCCTTGAGCGAGGACAATTGAGCCAACACCGGTGATCAACCGGGCACACCTGCAGCCGGTGTGTCGGATTGTGGATCGCGTCATGCAAGTGGATCAGGTCATACAAGGAGTAGGCGATGCGAATGTTACGTGGCTGGTGCGCTGGCACCCTGTTGTTTGCACAGTCGGTATTTTCCGCCGGACAGGCCATGGCCGCCGAGGAGGCACCGCTGGTCAATCGTCTCGAGGGGCCGCAGGTGGTGACGGAGACGGTGACCTATCGGGCCAATGGTGAGGAGCACGTGGGCCTGATCGCACGCGATGCCAAGGCACAGGGGCGCCGGCCCGGCATCTTGCTGGTGCATGAGTGGTGGGGCTTGAACAGCTATGCCCGCAAGCGCGCCGAACAGCTGGCAGGACTTGGTTATGTGGTCATGGCCGTCGACATGTATGGCGGTGGGCGCACGGCCGAGCATCCCAAGGAGGCAGGGGCCTTCTCCTCCAAGGTGATGAGTGACTGGCCGAAGGCCGAATCCAGCTTCAATTCGGCGCTGGCGGTGCTGCGCTCACGTCCGGAAGTCGATGGCGAGCGCATGGCGGCGATCGGCTACTGCTTCGGCGGTGCCGTGGTGCTCAACATGGCGCTGACCGGAGCCCCGCTCAAGGCGGTCGTCAGCTTCCATGGCAGCCCGTCGATTGCCGTGACGGAGCCCGAGCCGTTCGCCGGTCGGGTCGTGATCCAGAATGGCGCGGCAGATACGCTGGTGCCGCAGGAGGATCTCGACAAGCTGGTCGCGACCTTCCAGTCTCTCGAGACGCGTACCACGCTGATCCAGTATCCGGGCGCCAAGCACGCCTTCACCAATCCGGAGTCGGATGCCAAGGCGGCCAGGTACGATCTGCCGCTGGGCTATGACGCGGCCGCGGATTCGGCTTCCTGGCAGGTCATGCTCAACCTGTTCAATGAGGTCTTCAAGACGCCGAAGAAATCCGTCAAGACCTGAGTCGTCAAGGCCTGAGCCGTCGCCATCTGTGCTGAAGGTGATCGACATGAAAAAGCCCGCCCGGGGAGTTTCCGGGCGGGCTTTTTCATGGGGCTTTTCCAGGAGCTATTTCATGAACCTGTTTCAAGGTCTCTGTCATGAGGTCAGGGCAAGGCGCTCAGCGATCGCTGAGCGCGCCTCAATCCAGCTCCTTGAGCGACAGCACCTGATGCGCCAGGCGAATCATGTCGGGATCGCCGGTATGTTTGCTCGTGACATCGGACAGCTTGATCACCGGCACCCATTCCTGACCCTCGGGGCGGGCTTCGGTCATCTTGATCACCATGTTCATCGGCTGTGGGCCGACATCATTGGTGAAGTTGGTGCCGATGCCGAACGACATGCCGATACGCCCGGCGCAGTAGCGCACGATACGATCGACCTTGTCGGTGTCCAGGCCATCGGAGAACACGATGGTCTTGGTCTTGGGGTCGATTCCCAGTGACTCATAATGGCGGATGGTGGTCTCGGCGAATTCGATGGGGTCACCACTGTCGTGGCGCACGCCGTCAAACAGCTTGGCGAACTTCTTGTCGAAGCTCTTGAAGAAGGCCTGACTGGTGAAGGTGTCAGACAGGGCGATCCCCAGGTCGCCGCGATAGACCTTGACCCAGTTCTCCAGCGCCAGGATGTTGGCCATCTTGAAGCCGAAGCGCGCGGCATGAAACATGAACCACTCATGCGCGTGCGTGCCGATCGGCTTGATGCCGTGGCGCTGTGCCATGTGCACGTTGCTGGTGCCGATGAAGCAGCCGCGGCCGTGGTCCTTGAGACCCGCGACCACCTTGTCGTGCACATCGTAGGAGTGCCGACGACGAGTGCCGAATTCCGCCACGCGGATGCCGAGTCGCTTGTAGTGCTCGATCTTGGCCAGGGTGCTGTCGCGCAGTGCCTGATCGCTGTCGCGCTGATCCCCGCCCAGCTGATACCAGAGCTCGCTGATCATCGCCATCAGCGGGACTTCCCACAGGATGGTGCGATACCAGTAGCCTTCGATATGTACCTCCAGCTCATCACCGGTCTGGGTGATGGTGATCTCGGAGGGATCGAAGCGGAAGCCCGCCAGGAAGTCACGGTAGGTCGGGTCCAGGAAGGGGCAGTGAAGCTCGAGGAAGGATTTCTCTTCCACGCTCAATGCCAGTTCGGCCATGTTGTCTACCGCGATACGCAAGGCCTCGCCGAACCCCGGCGGGAATGAATGCTCGCCACGGTTGATGAAGGCGTAGCGAGCGCGCGCATAGGGAAACAGTTTCACCACGGCGTTCTGCATGGTGAACTTGTAGAAATCATTATCGAGAATCGAGTACAACATCGAGGCTCGCTCAGTATCAAGGCGGCTCGGGGGAACCGGAATCGCTGGCAGGGCAGGCGCTGCGAGAAGCAGGTATGCCCCGCTGGCACGGGGAAGCAATGTCGACGCATTATCCGTGCAGGCGCGCTGCACGTTCAAGCCGGAGTGCCCAGGCGTAGGTCAGGTGCTGAAGGCCATGATGCCGAACATGGTCAGCATCATGCCGCCGAACATCAGCAGGCCGGCCAGCGACAGGGCGATCAGCAGGTAGCCGAGAATCAGTCCTGCCAGGGCCCAGCTGTCACCGGCTTCGCCACTGCGGCGGATCTGGCTGCGCGCAATGTGGCCACACACGACGCCGCCGAGTGCCGCAGGCGCGAGCAGGCAGCCGAGCACGCTCAGGGCAAAGGCGGCCACTGCCATGAGATTCGTGCTGGCATGGGTGTCCTGCGCGGGCGGGGTCGGTGCATAAGGCCCTTGAGAGGACTCTTGAGCGCGCCCCCGGGTCTGTGAGCCGCTCGTGGATGTGTCATCGGGCGGCGTGGGAGTTTCTGTCATGTGGGTCTCGTTGTCCTGCATCATGACGACACACTAGCATGTCCTGGGATGTGCGGCATGTCTGCACCAGCGGTGGGCATGGCAAGACTATGAGGAGAGTACGGTGACAGGGCAATGGCAGGCGGATGATGACGCAGCTCAGGCGGTGACAGGGACGGTGACAGGGGCGGCGACAGACCAGAAGCAGACTGTGAGCGCTGCAGATGTCGCAGAGAAACAGGGCTGGCGCCTGGAGGTGCTGGATTCTCTCGACGCCCTCACCGCCAGTGAATGGAATGCGCTGGCAGGCGATGACTATCCCTTCCTGCAACATGCCTATCTGAGCGCGCTGGAAAGCTGCGGTGCGGCCAGTGCCGCCAGTGGCTGGCATCCTGCCCATCTGGTGGTGCGAGATGCCGACGGCCGCTTGCTGGCAGGGCTGCTGCGCTATCTCAAGCTGCACTCGCGTGGCGAATATGTATTCGATCAGCAATGGGCGGAGGCCCTGGAGCAGGCCGGTGGGCGCTATTATCCCAAGCAGTTGACTGCCGTACCGTTCACTCCCAGCGATGGCCCACGCCTTGTCACCTCGCCGCAGTTGACGTCGCCTGCCGCCCGACGTGCCTTGCTTGAGTGGTTGTGGCCGCATCTCAAGGCTGGCATCGCGCCCGCGGCTGAGCCGGGTAGCGCGCTGCGTCGTTATGAGCACAGCGGATTTCATCTGCTGTTTGTCGCGGCAGAGGAGCGCCAGGACTGGCTGGCGGCGATTCCGGAGCTGATTTCGCGTCCCGGGATGCAATATCACTGGCAGTCACGCGGTGAGCCGGATTTTGCCACCTGGCTTGAGAGTCTGCGCTCCAAACGGCGCAAGGAGATCCGTCGCGAGCGGCGCAAGGTCGCCGAGCAAGGCTTCACGCTGGCCAGGCTCGAGGGGGCGAAGATTGGCCCAGACGATATCGAGGCCTTCTACCGCTGCTACTGCATGACCTATCTCGAGCGCGGCCAGCGCCCTTATCTGCCGCTCGATTTCTTCCATCAGCTCAGACGCAATATGCCCGAGCGGCTGCTGCTGGTGCAGGCGCGTGATGAGCAGGGCGCACCGGTGGCGGCAGCCTTGTGTCTGATCGGCAGTGATTGTCTGTATGGTCGTTGGTGGGGCAGCGAAGTCCACGCTGACTGTCTGCACTTCGAGGTCTGCTATTACCAGGGGCTCGAATTCTGCCTGCAGCGAGGGCTCAAGCGCTTCGATCCCGGCACCCAGGGAGAGCACAAGATCAGCCGCGGTTTCGCGGCGTATGCCACCGGGTCGCTGCATTGGCTGATGCATCCCGGGCTTCAGGAGGCGGTGGCAGAGGCCGTCGAGGAGGAGGCGCGCTGGCTGAGCAAGGCGCGTCAGCAGGTGACGGCAATGCTGCCTTACCGGGAGGCCGCGCCTCAGACAACGCAGGAGTGATGGCCCTCAGCTTCCGTCACTGCTATCCGCTATCCGCTGGCGGACTTTCCCGCGGAGTCATAGGCAAGAAAGATTGCGAATAGAGCACTACACTGAGTTATATATGAATGCTCTAATCCAGAGGCGCCCATGCTGATCAAGGACTGTGATTCACGGGAATATGACCTGCTGGTGCTTGAGGTGCTGGCGCAGGATGCTGCGCTTGCCGCGCCCGAGCGCCACAAGGTGCTGGAGGCCCTGCGTGCCATACGTGCCCGTCAGGCGCGTCGCCGTGCGCTGGCAAGCCAGCTGGATGCCTTGTTGGGGACACGGGATGATTGGGTCGTGCTGCATGATGTGCGCCTGGCGCAGGCAGAGGGCGTGATCGAGATCGATCACCTGCTGATCAACAGCCTCATGCAGGTCTGGGTGCTGGATGCCTCCTGTTTTGATCTGACGCTCTCGATCACCCCCTTTGGTGAGCTGTTGGCCCATAGTGGGCGAGTCGCGCAGGGGAGCGAGCCCCCCTCAGACGAAGATGGGGTCATGGCGCATGCCGTGACGCCGTGCCCCTTGCAGACGATCCCTGAGCGTAGCCGCGCCATCGTGCAGTGGCTGGAGGCCTCCGCGTTGTTGCCTGTGCGCCTGGGGATGACGCTGCAGCCGCAATTGCGCTATCGCATCGTGGTGGCCGATGCGGCTCAGGTCAGTCGCCCGCCGGAAGATATCGTCGACAGCCGTGCGCTGTTGTCCTTCGCGCGCCTCAAGCGTCAGTGCCTGCAGGTGAGCGGCAAGACCGCTTACGTGACACGGCTGCGCAGTTTTACTCACCGCCTCGATCAGCGCCGCCTGCGCCAGCTGGGGCGCGCCATCGCGACCCAGCATGTGGCTCCCAATACGGATTGGGTGGCAAAGCTGGGCCTGGCCGCTGACACGCGCGCGTCGGAGGGCGACGCTGCCACTCCGGTGTCTCCGCTGGCCTATCTATGGCAACCGCCGCTATCACCTGAAGCACTGCCGCAGACCTCAGGCGAAAGCGCTGCCATGGCGGCAGAGTCTGATGACATGGAGGGGACATCGGATGACACGACGCTGGCGGTCCAGCGTGGCGTGACATCTACGGCTGCCCTGAAACGGCAGTGCGGTTTTGGGGGCCGAGGGCTGCAGGCCGCGCATTGGCAGCCCGGGCACCAGGCTCTGGATCAGGGCAGCCAGGAAGATCCCGCTAGCCCGCAGGCGGCAGGCGAGCAGCCGGGGGCTGCGCCCAACGATCAGCAGGGTGCGTCTTCCGCCCAGTCGCAGGATGAGGAAAGCCTGCCGCGCTGCCAAGGCTGTCGGCGATGGCTTTCCTCCCAGAGTGTCGACTTCTGTCGCCAGCCAGATCAGGCACGTGCGCTGGGCGGGCGCCTGCTCTGCAAACGCTGCCGCGACGCCTCATGCCAGTGAGGCAGCAGCACGGCGCTATCCTCAAGTTCAGCCTTTCAGCTTCGGGCCTCTGTCCCAGCCCTGTGTCCCAGCCCTGTGTCTGAGTCCTATGGTCCAGCACTTTGGCCCAGTCTGGCGTTCCAGGGCGTGGTGTGTGGCATGACGGGGCCCCAGGGCGTCAATTTTCTTTTCGACTTCTGATTGTTTTTCTCCAGTGCAATCAAGTGACTGCATCAACCCGAGCGTACAGGCCATTCGTTGCGATGTTTTTGATGTTGCAGTGCAACAAAGACTGTCTTATGCTGCGTTGCAGCGAGGATGGAACCTGGTCGATAGCACTATCTGACCGCGACGGCTTGATAGTGACGGCTTGATAATGATGGCTCGGTCACTACGGTGCACCAGCCCGGTTCAGTCCTGATAACCGAACGGAGCAAGGCTCCGGTTCATTTCAGCGTGATGCCAATACCCTGGAGGGTGCCTACATGTTCAATGCCAACTTCGAGAAGTCCGCTCAGCAGTTCGACGATATGTTCCTGTCTCCGCTGCGTGCTTTCAGCGCCCTGAGCATCGATTACAGCGAGAAGCTGATCGGCGCCCAGATGGAACTGACCAAGTCCTATGCTGATGCTTCCCTGACCCAGGCGCGTTCCATGCTCGAGATCAAGGACAGCGAAGGTCTGAAGAACTTCGTCAAGGAGCAGCAGGAAACCGTCAAGACTCTGGGCGAGAAGCTGCAGAACGACACCCAGAAAGTGGTCGAGCTGAACCAGGAATACGCCAAGAAAGGTCAGGAACTGGCAGAAAGCAACGCCAAGTCCGCCTCCGAGGCCATGCAGAAAGTCGCCAAGTAAGCGACTGCTGCTGACGTTCTCAGGCGAGCGTCCTCAATGCCCACTCGGTCTTCCGGGTGGGCGTTTGCGTGTCTGGAGTACTGAATCTGATTACTCGTTGCTGGAGAGGGAGGCGTTGGCACCATCCCCTTGAGCGTTAAGGCAATGATGACGGTGTACGGGTAAGGTCGCAGGGAGTGGGCCGGCGCTGTCAGTCGGCGTTATCCGTCTCGTCATGAGGCAGCGCTATCTGGTCATGTCACCGCAAGTGACGGTCATTGATGATCGAGCAAGGCTCCCCGGCGGCGTATGCCGGGAGTCATCAACACAAGGAGTGTGTGATGAATTCTGTCAGTGCGGCATTGGCAGCCTTAATGGATGCGGTCTCGGGCTTGAGTGGGCAATTCGGTGAGGGTGTCGCCTCGCATCTGACGACGACAGCAGGGCTTCAGCGCGAGCATGTCGAGACCCGCTATCAGGGGCAGGTGATCGATTTCGATACCCTGCATTGGCGTGTTCTAAATGACTCGGTGTGCGCCAACAAGCGTCAGAATGCCATGGCGCATACCCGCTGCAGTCAGGCGGCCAGTGAGATGTTCGCTGCAACGTGTCAGGAAATGACCGCCAAGCGTCCCGCCTTGCCATCACGGCGCTTCGACAGTACTCGGCGGATGACATGCAATGCGGCTGTCAGCTATCGGCCCAGCATCGGCAATATCCAATGGGCCGAGACGTCCGGTGCCGATCAGCTGGCGGAAGCGGAATGCAACGCGGCAACGGCAGCATTGCTCGGCAGCAATGATCTGGATGCCATCCAGTATCAGCGCCGAGTGTGTGCAGGACGCTAGCGGCGAGCGCTGCCTTGGGCCACAATGGCCTGCCACGCCATCGGTGGTTGCCGGTGGCACCAATTTGATCAGTGACAGGTGATAGACATGGCACAGGCCACAGCGCGTCATATTCTCGTTTCCAGCGAAGAACAGTGTGCAGCTCTCAAGACCGAAATCGAGAACGGTCGCGATTTCGCTGATGCCGCAAGCGAGCATTCCTCCTGCCCGTCCGGTCGTAGCGGCGGTGATCTGGGCTCCTTCGGCCCGGGCATGATGGTCAAGGAATTCGACGAAGTCGTGTTCAGCGCACCGCTCAATACCGTGCAGGGCCCGGTGAAGACCCAGTTCGGTTATCACCTGCTGGAAGTCACCAGCCGCACGTGATCCCCGGGTCACGCTCATGTCGTTCATGAGTGGTTGGCAAGACGCACAAAAACGCCCCGACCAGTGATGGTCGGGGCGTTTTTTGCTGCTCAGGAAGTCAGCGCTCAGTGAGCGCCAAGCTTCTTTCTATACTTCCTGATAGAGCTGGCTGCCTTCACGCTTGAACTTGTCAGCCTGCTCCTGCATGCCGGCCATCACGCTGTCGGCATCGCCGGTCAGGCCATGTTCGTTGGCATAATCACGCACTTCCTGGGTGATCTTCATCGAGCAGAACTTCGGCCCGCACATGGAGCAGAAGTGGGCGACCTTGGCGGAGTCCTTGGGCAGCGTCTCGTCGTGGAAGCTGCGCGCGGTATCCGGGTCCAGCCCCAGATTGAACTGGTCTTCCCAGCGGAACTCGAAGCGCGCCTTGGAGAGCGCATTGTCACGTCGCTGCGCACCCGGATGGCCCTTGGCCAGATCGGCGGCATGCGCGGCGATCTTGTAGGTGATGATGCCGGTCTTGACGTCGTCCTTGTTGGGCAGGCCCAGGTGCTCCTTGGGGGTCACGTAGCAGAGCATGGCGCAGCCGAACCAGCCGATCATCGCGGCACCGATGCCTGAAGTGATGTGGTCATAGCCCGGGGCGATGTCGGTGGTCAGCGGGCCGAGGGTGTAGAAGGGTGCTTCGTCACACTCGCTGAGCTGCTTGTCCATGTTCTCCTTGATCAAGTGCATCGGCACGTGACCCGGACCTTCGATCATGACCTGGACATCGTGCTGCCAGGCGATCTTCGTCAGCTCGCCGAGCGTCTCGAGCTCACCGAACTGGGCGGCGTCATTGGCATCGGCCACCGAGCCAGGGCGCAGTCCATCGCCCAGTGACAGGCTGATGTCATAGGCCTTGCAGATCTCGCAGATGTCCTCGAAGTGGCGATAGAGGAAGCTTTCTTCGTGATGCGCCAGACACCACTTGGCCATGATGGAGCCGCCGCGCGAGACGATGCCGGTCACGCGACTGGCAGTCAGCGGCACATAGCGCAGCAGGACGCCGGCGTGGATGGTGAAGTAATCGACGCCCTGTTCGGCCTGCTCGATCAGCGTGTCGCGGAAGATCTCCCAATCGAGGTTCTCGGCCACGCCATCGACCTTCTCCAGTGCTTGATAGATCGGCACCGTGCCGATGGGGACGGGAGAATTGCGCAGAATCCATTCACGGGTCTCGTGGATGTTGGCGCCGGTCGAGAGGTCCATCACGGTGTCGGAACCCCAGCGGATCGCCCAGGTCATCTTGTCGACCTCTTCCTCGATGGAGGAGGTGACCGCCGAGTTGCCCAGGTTGCCGTTGACCTTCACCAGGAAGTTGCGGCCGATGATCATCGGCTCGCTTTCCGGGTGATTGATGTTGGCGGGAATGATGGCGCGGCCGCGTGCGACTTCCTCACGCACGAATTCGGCGGTGATCTCGTCGGGGAGGTTGGCGCCGAAGCTGTGGCCCGGGTGCTGGTGGCCCAGAATGCTCTCGACGGATTCGCTGCCCTGATATTCCTCACGCAGCGCGATACGACGCTGATTCTCGCGAATCGCGATGTATTCCATCTCCGGCGTGATGATGCCCTGGCGCGCATAGTGCAGCTGGGTGACATTCTTGCCCGGCAGGGCACGACGCGGGCGGTGGTCCAGCTCGAAACGCAGTGATGACAGGCGCAGGTCGGCCTGGCGCACGCGGCCATATTCACTGCTCAGCTGATTGAGCTGTTCGGTATCACCGCGTTCCTCGATCCACTTCTCGCGCAGTGGCGCCAGACCCCGGCGGATGTCGATCTCGACCGCCGGATCGGTGTAGGGGCCGGAGGTATCGTAGACGACGATCGGCGGGTTCTCTTCCAGACCGCTGGAGGTCTGGGTCGGCGAACAGCCGATCTCGCGCATGGGCACGCGGATGTCCGGGCGGGAGCCTTCGATATAGATCTTGCGCGAGCCGCTCAGCGGCGCGATGGCGGCGGCGTCGACCTGTGCTTCGCTGGCGAGGTGGCGGCTGCCATCCTTGCGACCGGCACGCGCGCGTGCCTTGGGAGCAGCATCAGGCTGCGAGGCGAGCGGTGACTCGGCGGCGTTGGTGGCTTGCGGGTCTTGTGTCGTCGGGGCAGTGCTCATGCAGGTCTCCTCAAAGGGCGACGTCATGGCTGACGTCATCATGGGAAGACCGTGCGCAGGGAGAGGATGGTCGTCACCGACTCCTTGCCAACAGGTGGCCCGGGAGTGAGGCGGCCGCGCGCAGCGGCTGACCATCAGCTTGATTCCTACGCCGGTCCTAACCGGTTCAGGTTCCACGGGACCCCTTGCTGGCAAGCTCGCGCGTCAGGGCTGCGAAGCATGCATGCAGGATCTCAGCCGGTTCCACCGGCACCCCGTCAAGCGTGTGCAGATTTCAATGCGAAAGTGTGTTGCCCGAAGCGTCAGGCTTGCCTCGGAAAGCGTTCTCGCATCCAGGCTCTGTTGGCCTGTCAGTCGTGCCATCCAGGGGGGATGGCGTCATTCCGAGCGGCTCATGGCGAGCGCCGGGACGTCAGTCTGTCATGATTCAGTCGCGATCGAGGCCCATCTGCCAGAAGTCGATCTCGAGTCGCGTGGCGTCCCGGAAGACATCGACCAGTTCACCCAGTCGGCGCTCCGAAACCTCCGAGAGACGCGCATCCAGCCATTCGCGCTCGGCTTCGACGGCTTCCTTGAAGTCATCGCTTGAGTACATCGCGATCCAGTCCGCGTACGGGTTGTTCTCGATCTCGGTGGTGTCCTGATCGAGCAGCCACTCGGCGATCTCGCCGTAGCCGATCAGGCAGGGCGCGAGCGCCACATGCAGATCGAGCAGGTCACCGCGCTGGCCGCAATCGAGCACGTAACGGGTATAGGCCAGGGTGGCGCGCGATTCCGGCAGCTCGCTCAGGTCATCCTCGCTGATGCCCCACTCGCTGCAGTAGCCGATATGCAGATCGAGCTCGGTATTGAGGATGGTGTCGAGACTGGCCGTGGCCTGACGCAGCTCCGCGAGGGTGCGGCTCTTGTAGGCGGCCAGCGCCCAGGCGCGCGCGAAGTGGATCAGGAACAGGTAGTCCTGCTGCAGGTAATGGCGGAAGGACTCCTCCGGCAGACGACCTTCGCCCAGCTGGCGAACGAAGTCGTGCTCGAGATAGTCACGCCATTCCTCGGCGCAGGCACTGGTCAGGTCGTTGAAACTAGGCATGACGCATCCCTCGGTGAGCGTGCTGACGACCCGTGATGGGGCGACAGGTCTCTGGCGCAAGCGTGGCCAGTACCGGAACAGGAGCAGGGGAAAAGCGGGGGAGGTGCCGACAGTCACCGTGAGAGAGTGGTGACGATATCGAGTGGCATCGCTTCGCGCTTGATCCCTACGCCGGTACTAGCCGGATCAGGTTCGGCGGGATCGTCATTCACGCAAGGACATTGCCTGCGCATGACATCTCAGCCGGTCTTACCGGCACCCCGTCAAGCTGTGACATGTGAGTCACTGTGCAGCGAGTGTAACAGCCCTGCGGCGCAGAAGAAGGGCAGTGTGAGCAAAAATGCATACGACTTTGGGAGGCATGCCGGGCGTGTGAAGAGCCTTAAGCGGGCTTGCTAAGAGCCTCAAGCGGCAAGGTCGGCCATGAGCGCCGGCAGGTGGCACGAAAGACGCTCCAGGTCACGCGGTTCATCGACATCCCAGCTGATCGGCAGGCAAGTGGCCGTTTTCCCGGCCCGTGCCAGTAGCGCTAGAGTGTCCCGGCAGACATGGGCATGACTCCAGCGGGGCAGCTGGAAGGCCTGCGGGCAGGGCGCCTTGAGGCCGATCAAGCCATAGCCGCCATCGTCGGTGGGCTGCAGGACCGTGTCGTGGGTGCGTAGTCTGTGGGCTGCTTCACGCAGACGCTGGCTGTCCAGCGCCGGCAGATCGGAGCCCATCAATAACACCGGCCCCTCGGGCAGATGCCGGGCCATGGCCCGGGACATTCGCTCACCGAGATCTCCCTGCGGCTGTGCCTCGAAGGTGAGGTCGGCAGAGGCATTGACAACGCTTCGCAGCCGGGATTCAAGTGCTGCTCGCAGAGCCGCCTGTTCAGGGGTATGACTCGACGGCTCGGCAGAGGGCGTCAGCATCACCACGACCTTGCCGAGGCGCGCGGCGCAGGCCTGGTCAACGATATGGCTCAGCATCCGCTCATAGAGTCGAGCTGCACCCTCGGGGCCGAGTGCGGGAATCAGGCGTGTCTTGCAGTGGCCGGCGATGGGCAGGCGACCGAAGATGATGAGAGTCGGGCGCACCTCTGACGCGTTATCAGCGGTGGGCAAGGTAGGCAACGCCGTATCACGCATGGGGCATGCTGCGCTGCTCACAGGCCTGCGCTGCGGCGCGATAGCCGTAGAGGCGTGCCAGACGTGCAGGGGAGACGCCACACCAGGCCGCCAGCCGCAGCCCCCACATCTTGACGATGGTGCGCCAGACGCCGTGGGTCTCCCAGCGTCGACCGCTGGTCGTGACACGCGCCGTCAGGTTCATTGGCGGGGTCAGATGCTTGAGCTGGGCACTCAGCCAGATATCTTCCATCAATGGCATGTCGGCAAAGCCGCCGATGGCCTCGAAGGTCGAGCGCTGCACGAACTGGGTCTGGTCGCCCGTGCTGATGCTGGTCAGCCGCGAACGCAGATTCATCATGGCGGCGATCATCGGTAACCACGGCGACTCGCCCTTGATGCTGACATCGAAGCGGCCCCAGTCGCTGCGGCGATGCGTCGTGACGGCCTCCTTGAGCAATGCCAGCGCATTGTCGGGCAAGTCGGTATCGGCATGCAGAAACAGCAGCCATTCTCCGCGTGCACGCGCGGCTCCGGCATTCATCTGGCGTGCCCGGCCCGGCTCACTGCTCAGCACGACATCACACAGCGGTCGGGCCAGTGAGGGGGTGCCATCCGTCGAGCCACCATCCACCACGATCACTTCACAGTCGCCGCCCGCGCGCAGGCGACTCAGGGCAATGAGGGTTTGCACGATGCCGGCTGCCTCGTTATGCACCGGCATCACGATGCTCAGCCAGGGAGCGCGCGTCAGGTGTGTGCATGTGCTCGACAGGGAGTCCCGGCTGGCGGGCGTCCGTGATGCTGGGGGTGGCTGCTGGTTCATGGCGGCAGGCTCCGACGATGGCGTATTCGTTGGATCATACGCATGAGTCTGTAGGCTGGATGCACGAGCGAACGACGCTCTCTCAACGCGTCATCGTTCATTAAACGCTTGGCGTGGCCTCAGTGTCGCTCTATGGACACACGATGCCTAGATGGCCATTGGGCGCATGTGGGGACACAGGACTACATTTCTGTAATTCGAAGGCGGGGCATGAACGTCAGGTTTTCTGAGTCTGCAGCAGGCAAGCGCTGCATTCATCGGCCCTATTCATAGGCCCTCTCCCAGGCAGCTCCCGGGAAGAGAGCCCGGACAGGGAGCTTGGACAGAGAGCTTGGAGAGGGCGCTTTGAGAGAGCGCTTGGAGAGAGCTTGGAGAGAGCTTGGAGTGATGGCTTTGAGAGAGCGCCTGGATAAGGGCCAGGGCTTCGCTTCTCAAAGGCCCGTTCTGATCAAGGTCAGACCATCAATCGAAGGTGAGGCGATAGAGACCTGCCGCGCCGCTATCCGAGGTGAAGTACAGACTGCCCTCAGGGCCGAACAGGACATCGAGCGGGCGAATCCAACGTTGGCCGCTGCTGCTGTCCTGCAGACCGGTCAGTACCGGAACCAGGCGTGCTTCAGTGTCTGGCGTCGCCAGCTTGAGGCCCAGCAGGCGAGGCTCACGGCGGCTGGCCGGGTCACCCGCGGCGTTGCCGGAGGGCGCCGTACCCCAGCTGCCGTGGACTGCCACCACGATATCCATGTCAGCAGCCAATGGGTGCCCTGGCGGTACCACCGCGATTCCCATCGGCGCACTACGAGCGGGGATCTCGGCCAGTGGCGGCGCGATCTCGTCACGCTCACGCGGTGAATCGCTCGCGATGCAATCATCCGCCTGCCATTTGCCATCAACCCACTGATACCAGGGCATGCCATGGAAACTGCCTTCGCGGGCTGCGACCACCAGCTCGCGGGGTTGCTCATAGCCCCAGTGGTCGGGGCCGTTGTTGGTGGCCAGCAGGCGCGGCTCACCTGCCATGCCCGGCTGCCAGGCGAGGCCTACCGGGTTGCGCAGTCCACTGGCCCAGGGCCGCCAGTGCGGAGCATCGCCGGATTCCTCAAGACGCAGCACGCCACCGCGGCGTTCACTGAAGGAGTAGCCCTGCTCGCTGCCTGCAAGGTATTGATTCGAGCAGTTGCCCTGGATACCCAACGCCAGATAGAGGCCCCCCTCCGGCCCGAGACTCAAGGTGCGAGAGTTGTGGCCACCGCCGCCGGGCAGAGCGATCAGCTCACGAAAGTCATCGCGGGTGAGAGACTCGCCGTGTGAATAGTCGGCGACCAGCAGCGCTGCGGTGGTCGCGACGTAGAGCCTGTCACCGCGCACCACCAGCGAGTGGGGATAGCCCGGCAGTTCGACCAGCGTCTTCACGGCAGACAGGTTGCCGTCAGGCGTCAGCTGAGCGCGATAGACACGCTCGGCCCGCGAGCCGATCAGCAGCTCGCCAGCATCACTGAGATGCAGCATGCGTGGACTGTCGAGCGAGGCCAGCCGCTCGAGCGTGGCGCCCTCAGGCAGCTTGAGCGCTGGGGCATCGCTGGGCACTTGCTGAGCGCTCACCAGCGACAGTGAGGAAGAAGTACCTGTCTCTGTCTCCGCCTGGGCCGGTAGAGACAATGCGAGACAGGCCACCGCGACGCTTGTGACCAGGCGTGTCGCCAAGCCTGTCATCAGACGTGCCGGTACCGCTCGAGGCAGGGAGGGCCGTCCTTGCGAAGCACCATGCGTGACGCAAGCGGTGTGAGCGATGAGAGGGGTGTCAGCGGCCTGAGAGATGTTGGTGGTGTGAGTGGCATAAGCGGCGTGAGTCTCGATCGGCATCCTTGCCTCCTGTCATTGAGCCATGCGCATTCAGTCTGGGAGCTGATGGCCTGTTGCGCCAGTGCTGCCCTCAGCCGCGCTTGCTGGCCTTGCGGCGATGCTTGAAGTAGCGGCGCCAGCCCTTGAGCGAGAAGAAGGAGTAGGTGCGCGCATAGAATCGGGACTCCTGCCAGCCAGGTTGTTGCTCCATTTCCTGCGGGCTCTTGCGCCAGCGCTTGTATTCCCACTGATACTGGGCCGGCGCCAATGCGATCGCCGCTTCCACCGAGGCATTCACCCCGCGTGCCGAGGCGACTTCCTCTTCGCAATAGACCCCCTCATCCGCGGCGAGGAAGTGGATGGCGAAGCCATGGCCATCTTCCAGGCGTTGGGCGACACCGGTGACGACGCGCGCATCGGTTCTCGCCACCAGCTTGGGCAGCAGGGTGGCGGTATAGGCGGGGCGGCCATAGAAGTCGGCGAAGACGCCGCTGCCACGGCCCGGCTCCTGATCCGGCAGTATGCCGATCGCTTCGGCGCGCTTGAGTGACTTGAGCAAGGCAGCCACGCCACGCGAATTGGTGGGCACCAGACTCGCGCCCATGCGTTCACGGCCATTGCGGATGATCGGGTCGAGTCGCTCGAACTTGGGCGGCTCGTACATGGCAGTGAACGGAAAGTGGCTGGAGAGCCAGAAATTGAGCACTTCCCAGTTGCCGAAGTGCGGTGCCAGCACGATGACGCCGCGTCCCTCGGCACGCGCCTCGTCGAGCAGATTGCGACCGTGGACCTCGAGAATCGAGTCGCGTACGGCGTCTTCATCGCCCAGCCATACCTTGCCCAGTTCCAGCATGGTGGCGGTGGAATGCGCGAGGCTGTCGCTCGCCAGACGCGCGCGCGCCTGCTTGTCGAGCTGCGGGAAGGCCTGGCCAAGATTCTGGCGCGTGACCCGGCGCTCGCGGGGATTGCACAGCTGCACCACACGCGCCAACGGGCGCGCCAGCCACCAGAGCTGGCGGGTGCTGAGCCCGGACAGTCGTTGCCACAGACAGGCCACGGAGTTGGCCTTGAGAGGAGTCAGGCGCTGTTCCATGGCCTGTTCGAACCGCTTGAGAGTCTTGTCCATCGTCACACGTGAAGTTCCGGTGGTCTGGCATGAAAGATCGCGCCTGGTCTGACGCGAAGGCAGGCGCCGTGACATCGTCAGGTGTCGCGGTGCCGTACTCGAATGATGCTCATTGTGCCAGAGGGGGGCGTTGCCTGCAGGCTCCATCGCGGCAGGCGCAGGACACTGGCGCGGGGTATCATTCAGCACTCAGACAGTCGTCGCGTTCGATACGTTCACCTGCAGCGGAATTGCCAGTGCCGCTACGGTATCGCGCGTGGTGCCGAGATGTCGCCGCCAGCCGTATGGTGACGTCGCCCCCATCGCCAGCGTCCCTTGCCGCGGAGCCCTGATGTCAGCCCCTGATTCCCTCGTTCCCCATCCGCCTGCAGATACTGTCTGCCCGCTGTGTGAGGCGTCCCAGAGCCAGCATGTACTGCACCTGGTACAGCGGCGCAGGCCGTGCTCCGACACCGGTCAGCGACCTCCCGCCGACGAGCGCGACTACCTGCGCTGCCCGGAGTGTCATCTGCTGTATCTGGCGCCATCCCAGCGCCTGGATGCCAGGGCAGAGCAGGATATCTACGACCAGCACGAGAATGATCCGGCAGACCCGCGTTATCGAAGCTTTCTGGCCAAGCTCTTCACGCCGATGTGTGAGCGGCTCGCGGCCGGTGCCAGCGGACTCGATTTCGGCTGTGGTCCTGGGCCTGCCCTGGCGCAGATGTTCGAGGAGGCGGGTCATCCGATGGCGCTGCACGACCTCTATTATCATCCGAACCCGGCAGCGCTCACCCGCCAGCATGACTTCATCGTCAGTACCGAGGTGATCGAGCATCTCTACGCCCCGGGGGAGGTCTTCCGCCAGTGGTTGCGCTGCCTCAAGCCCGGCGGCCTGCTGGGGGTGATGACGCAGCCCGCCTCGGATGACCCGGAGGCGCTCAGGCGCTGGCACTACCTGCGTGATCCGACGCATGTGTGCCTGTTCAGCCCGGCGACCTTTGCCTGGCTGGCACGCACGCACGGACTCGAGCTTGAGCAGGTCGCCAACGACAGCGTCATCTTCCGCGTGCCTCAACCCGTCTGACAAGAGCGTGGGACAGGGCAGGGTACAGGGCAGGGGACTAGGCATGGAGAGAGCGCAGGACAGCGCGCAGCGACACCCAAGACGACATTGTCGCCAAATGACGCAAAAAGGCTTGGATTTGGCGCTGACTGTCACTATATTGCCCGCGCCTTGACGTATTCTCGCAGGGCAAACTTCCCCCCCGACGATATCCGCACCTTGCGGCATTGGCTGATCGCTGACTGGCGGCCGGCCGAGGATCTGGTCATGCCCCGTCATCTGCTGTTGATGTCCCTTGCGCCCCTGCTCGGCCTTGCCTTGCTGGGGATCGGTAACGCCATGTTGACCTCGCTGGTCCCGTTGCGGCTGTCTGCCGCCGGCGTCTCGAGCGAGGCGATCGGCCTGATCAGCTCGGCCTACTATCTGGGCCTCGGGCTCGGCGCGCTGGTCAACGACCGCCTGCTGCTGCGCATCGGCCATATCCGCGCCTATGCCGGCTTCGCCTCGCTGGTGGCGGTCGCGGCACTGGCCATGGGACTGGGCGATCACCCGGTGGTGTGGTTCCTGCTGCGCATGATGATCGGCTGGTCGCTGGTCGGGGTGTATCTGGTCATCGAGAGCTGGTTGCTGAGCGCTGCCGACCCTGCCGTGCGGGGGCGTCTGCTGGCGCTCTACATGATCGTGCTCTACGGCGCGGGGGTGCTCGGGCAGCTACTGCTGGGCGTGACCGCCATGCTGAGCCTCGAGGCGGCCTTCATGCTGGTGGCGATGCTGGCGGCGGCCTCGGTATTGCCGCTGGTGCTGTTGCCGCGTGTCTCGCCGCTGATTGAACAGTCCGAGCCCTTGAGCCCGTGGCGCCTGATTCGCATCACGCCGACAGGCGTGTTCGGCTGCCTCGCCTCGGGGCTGGTGGTGGCGGTCATCTACAGCCTGCTGCCTCTGGCGCTGGGCGATGGCGGCGCCCTGAGCACCGCGGAGATCGGTCAGCGCATGGCGCTGGTGATTCTCGGTGGGATGCTGCTGCAGTACCCCATCGGCCGCTGGTCAGACAGCCACGACCGCCAGCAGGTGCTGATCATCCTGTCGATCGCCATCGTCGGCTTCGCTGCCTTGCTGATGGGGCCGGCGCGCGAAGGCATCGCCCAGCTGGTGGTGCTGTTCCTGCTCGGTGGTGCCGCCTTCACGCTCTATCCGGTGGCGGTCAGCCACGCCGCCGACCGTGCGCCTGCCGGTGCCCTGGTGCGCATGAGCCAGGGCCTGCTGTTGATCAATGCGGTGGGGTCGACCCTGTCACCGCCTGCGGTATCGCTGCCGATGGCCGAGATGGGCGCGATGCCCGGCATGGCACTGAGTCTGGCGGTGATGGGCGGCGGCATGCTGCTCTTCTTCGTCTGGCGCCGCGTGATGCGCCCGGCACCGCAACCGTTGGCACCCTTCGAGACCCATGCTCCGCAGACACCGCTGGGCACCGAGCTTGCGGTCGGGCCTGAACTGGTCGAGGCCGCCGAGGAGCACCTGCGTGACGCCGAAGCCGATGACCCGCTGGTCGAGGTTACCCGTGAGCTGGCCACTGACATGCCGGAGCTGATTACCGACGCCTCGCTGGATAGCCTCGAGGAGATCGAGGTCAAGGAAGAGCATGCCTTGCAGGAAGAGCGGACGCTCCCGAAATAGTCACCTTTCAGATCAGCGTGCCGGGTCGACCAGATTGCCCTGTGAGGTGTTGCGGCGGAACCAGCCGGTGACGCTGGCGCGCGCCTGATGCGTCGGCAGTACCTCATGGGGGATCTGCTCGGAGAGAAAGCACACTAAGGTGCCGGCCTCGGGGGTGACACGCGCCATCTCGCGGCTGTCGTCCTCGGGGTCGTAGAGCACGATCTCGCCGCCGCCATCGCGCGGCCAGTCCTCATTGAGATAGAGCACGCTGGAGATCAGGCGATTGCCGCGGCCGCGAAAACTGTCGAGATGCTTCTTGTAGAAGCTGCCGACCGGATAGTGGGCGAAGTGGGCCTCATATTCGAACAGCCCCAGATAGAGGGCACGGTTGAGCTCATCCTTGAGCACGTTCATCGCTTCCAGGTAGGCGCGCTGGGCGCGTGAGTTGCGGTCCAGCCAGCGAATCGCGTCGCCGCGGATGTCCGGGCGCAGATCATGCTCGCGTCCGCGTCCGATACCTGCCGCCGTCAATTGCTGACGCGTCTCCAGCTCCGTCAGCTCATCATTGAGCTGACCGATGACCTGCCGCGGCAGGAAGTCGGGGCGCACGCTGTAGCCATGCTCGACCAGTTCATCGATCAGCAGGTTCAGTGCGACAGGGTCCAGCAGTGGGGCGGGTGCAGGTGCAGCGGGCATCAGGCGCTCCGAACGGGAAGTGGCATGGCATCGTGGGCGAGGAGTTATAGTCGAGTGCCATTGTCGGTGCAATATCGTCGAGGCAATGACAGCGCTGCGATGCCATCAGGGCGATGACGAGCCGCTCGGCGGGAACGCACCCTGTCGGGTTCAGGAACTCAGGAACTCAGGAGCTTGGAAATTCAGAAATTCAGGAAGTCAGGAACCTGGAAATTCAGAAATTCAGGGTCTTGAGGTTCAGGGGCGAGGTGGCACGGGGCGCGGCGGCAGATGGCGCAGCGGAGCACCAGGCGGTGGCACTGCCTTGAGGCTCACGGCATGGCCGAAGCCGATGGCCATCAGTTCGACCAGCATCATCGAGGACAGCCCCCACAGCACCTGGTCGGCCACGCGATAGCTGGGCACGTACCAGGTCTCGTCGCCGACGGTGATCACGTCGGTATGCTCGCGCTCGTCTCTCAGCAACATGCTCAGTGGCATCTCGAAGATCTGCTCGATCTCGCCGGGGTCCGCGCGCAGCGGCAGGTCAGCGGGAATGCGCCCGACAAAGGGCGTGACGCGCATGCCGTGCAAGGAAATCACGTCGCTCAACTGACCGAAGACCTCCACGGCGCTGGGCGGCAGCGCGACTTCTTCCTCGGCTTCGCGCAGCGCGGTGGCCAACAGATTGCTATCATCGGGCTCGGCCTTGCCGCCGGGGAAGGCTACCTGGCCGGGGTGCTGACTGAGATGGCTGGCACGACGCGTCAGCAGCAGCGTCGGTTCGGGACGATCGATCAGCGCGATCAGCACGGCGGCGCGTGGCAGCTTGTGGTCAGTCGCCAGGGGTTGATGTGCTTGCAGGCGTTGGCGCAGGGCTTCTAGCATGTCGTTTCCTCGTAGGCATTCATGATGTGGCGCGAGGGTCCTGGCGGTCAAGGCGACTGCCATGCCGCTGGGCCCACCGCGCAGCGAGGAAGCGGGGACGGGATGTCACTGAAGGGCGCCTTGAGATTTCATGGGAGAGCGAATGAATTATTGCAGTCACTGTGGTGAAACGGTGCGTCTGGCAGTGCCGCAGGGCGATGATCGTCTGCGCTACCTGTGTGATAGCTGCGGCACCATCCATTATCAGAATCCGCGCATCATCGCGGGCACCCTGCCGGTGCGGGACGGCAAGGTGCTGCTCTGTCGGCGTGCCATCGAGCCGCGCCTGGGGTATTGGACCCTGCCGGCCGGCTTCATGGAGAACGCCGAGACCACCAGCGACGCCGCTGCCCGCGAGACACGCGAAGAAGCCGGGGCCGAGGTCAAGCTCAAGGGGCTCTATACGTTGATCGACCTGCCGCACATCAATCAGGTCTACATGCTGTTTCGGGCCGAGCTGATCAGCGACTACTCGGCGGGCGTCGAGAGCCTCGAGGTGGCGCTGTTCGCCGAGGAGGAGGTCCCCTGGCAGTCGCTGGCCTTCCCGACCATGGAAGTGACGCTGCGTCGCTACTTCGAGGACCGCCGCCACGGCGAGGGTGACGAGCATTTCCCGCTGCATCTCGAGCAGATCGACCTGGAGACCCGCGAGCACTTCTTCAATACCACCTTCCTGCCCGCGAGCTAGATCGTCTGGCCAGTGCTGACCTCGCGTGCCTCGCTCTTCGGGGCGCGCGGGGTCAGAACGTTTCCAGTCGCCAGCAATCGAAGGCGACTTCTTCATAGGGGTGGGCGTCGCGCAGCGCCGCCACGGCAGCGGCGATGAGCGAATCGTCACATACCAGCTCTATCTTCAGTTCGGCAACGCGCTCCAGCGTGCCGCAGGTCCCGATATGCGGATTGGCGCTGGCCAGTGGCCGGAACTGGCCGGTGCCGCGTGTCTCGAAGCAGCAGGCCTCATAGTCGCCGATGCGCCCTGCACCGGTGGCAAAGACGGCTTCCTTGACGTGTTCGGCGTCATTCTCCGGGACGAAGAACGCGAGCTTGTACATCGGATGACTCCTGGCAGAAGGGTGAGAGGGCGCTGTCATCAGGTGGCCCTGATCGACAGGGGGGCGTCAAGCGTGGCAACGGATGCTGGCAGTGCCTGCGTCACGCTCCCGGATGATGGCATAATGCGCGCTGCAACGGCCAAGGACATCGCCATGCTCAAATGGATCAATATCTCACTGCTGCTGCTGCTGGCACTGCTCCAGTATCGGCTGTGGTGGGGCGAAAATGGCATCACCGAATTATTCGATATTCGCGCACGCGTGCAGCAGCTTTCCAAGGAAGATGCGGTGCTGGATAACCGCAATCAGCGACTCGGTGCGGAAGTGGTCGACCTCAAGAATGGTCTGGCGGCCATCGAGGAGCGTGCACGCAATGACCTCGGCATGGTGCGCAAGGACGAGCAGTTCCTGTGGGTGCCCAATGTCGCGGTGCCGGAACGCAAGGCGCCTTCACCCGATGAGGTGGCGGACGGTGCGCTGGAGGGCAAGGGCCTGGAAGGCGGGCTGCCCAAGGTGATCACGCCATGATGCCGAAAGACACCTCGCGCGAGCCCCGTCTGTGGTATCTGGTGCCGGCCGCCGGCGTAGGCAGCCGCATGCAGGCCGACCGCCCCAAGCAGTATCTGGAGCTGTCGCCCGGCGGCTGCGTGCTGGAGGCGACGCTGGCGACGCTCAAGCGCGCGCTGCCCGAGGCAGGGCTCTGTCTGGTACTGGGCGCCGATGATGGCTATTTCTCGCCATCGATGGTGCCGTGGCAGGACTGGCTGCGCGCCGATGGCGGCAGCGAGCGTGCCGACAGCGTGCTGGCGGGCCTTGATTGCCTTAGCCGCCACGCCCACGACGATGACCTCGTGCTGGTGCACGATGTCGCGCGCCCCTGCGTTCGCGAAGCCGATATCCATGCGCTGGTGGCGACCGCTCGCCGCAGTGCCGATGGCGCCATCCTCGCGGCCCCCGCCAGCGACACCATGAAGCGCGCCGCCCCGGCCGGCGACTCCCGCTCGCATGGCGATGCAGAAAGTGCGCCGAGCATCGCGCATACCGAATCCCGCGTCGGCCTGTGGCATGCCTTCACGCCGCAGGCCTTTCCGCTGGGCCTGTTGCGGCGTGCGCTGCGTGAGGCGCTCGGGGAGAACCCCGCGCTCATCACGGATGAGGCCTCGGCACTGGAGGCCTGTGGCCGTGCCCCCGTGCTGGTCGCCGCCGCCCGCGACAATCTCAAGATCACCCATCCGGAAGACCTCGCCATGGCGCGCCTGCTGCTGGCCGCGCGCGAGGCGCTTCCCGATAGCTTCCGGACGCCTGCCTGACATGACTGAGCATTCTGCAACATCCTCCAGCGCTTCTTCCTCATCCCATTCCGAGTCCCGTGCCTCACATGCGGGTCATGTGCCGATGGCCCTGCGCATCGGCCACGGCTTCGATGTGCATCGCTTCGGCGATGGCGATCACCTGATGATCGGTGGCGTGAAGATCGCCTACGAGCATGGCTTCGTGGCGCATTCCGACGGTGACGTGCTGCTGCATGCGCTGTGCGATGCGCTACTCGGCGCCTGTGCCATGGGCGATATCGGCAAGCATTTCCCGGACACCGACAGCGAGTGGTCCGGTGCCGATAGCCGTGGCCTGCTGCGCCACGTGATCGGGCTGGTCAATGCCGCCGGTTTCGGGGTCGGCAATGTCGATCTCACCGTGATGGCGCAGGCGCCGAAGATGGCGCCGCACATCCAGGCGATGCGTGAAGTGATCGCCGAGGACCTGCGCGTGCCGCTGGCGGTCGTCAACGTCAAGGCCACCACCACCGAGCGGCTTGGCTTCACCGGTCGCAAGGAAGGCATCGCCGCCGAGGCGGTGGTGCTGCTGGGCGCGCTGCCGGCCGCGGGCGGAGCCGAGCATGTCTGAAGTGAATGACATGTCTGAGTCGCCCGAGGCGGACGCGCTGTTTGCCGAGGCGCTGGCGGCGCTGGACGACGCGGGCAGCGAGGCGTGGGTCAAGGAAGCCGAATTGATGCAGCGCTGGCCGCATGCGCATGGTGGCCCGCTGGGAGCTGGCGACTTCCGCCACACGCCGGAGGACTTCCGGGTCACCGAGTTGATGGATTTCGTGCCCGAAGGCCACGGCGAGCATCAGTGGCTGTGGGTCGAGAAGCGCGGCCTGACCACCGATGATCTGTGCCGTGAACTGGCCAGCCTGTGTGAGGTCGTGCCGCGCGATATCGGCGTGGCCGGTCTCAAGGACAAGCAGGCGATCACCCAGCAGTGGGTCTCCGTGTGGTTGCCGGGGCGTGAAGCGCCGCAGGACCTCGGCGAGGCGCTGGCCGAGAAGGGCGTCCGCGTGCTGGCCAGCGTGCGTCATCCGCGCAAGCTCAAGCGTGGCGTGCATCGCGGCAACCGCTTCGCGCTGCGTGTCAGCGGTGAGGCCGTCGCGCATCCCGAGTTCGAGGCGCGCTGGCAGACGCTGATGCGTGATGGTGTGCCCAACTATTTCGGTCCGCAGCGCTTCGGTCATCAGGGACATAATCTCGGCCGGGCACGTGCCGTGCTTGTGCGTGGCTGGCGCAAGCGTGATGACCGCAGCGGCATGCTGCTGTCGACCGCGCGCAGCTTCCTGTTCAACGAGGTGCTGGCTGCGCGCCTCAAGGCGAATTGCTGGGCGACGGCGTTGAGCGGTGAGGTATTCGCGCTCAACGGGACGGGCTCACGATTCGTCACCGACGGTAGCGAGTCGGCCGAGACGCTGGCGCAGCGCCTGGCGAGTGGCGATATTCATCCCACTGGCCCGCTGTGGGGGATGGGGCGTGCCGAGGCTCATGCTCAGGTCGCCCAGCTCGAGCAGGTCCTGGCCACGCGTTGGCCGCAGTTGTGTGAGGGGCTCGAGAAGGCTGGCGTCAAGACGGAGCGCAGACCGCTGCGCCTGATGCCCGGCAAGCCGCGTCTGGAGTGGGCAGTCACGCCAGAGCAGGCAAGAACCGAAGGTAGTGAGGCCAGCGTCTGGCTGCACTTCGATCTGCCGCGCGGCAGCTTCGCGACGGGCCTGTTGCGTGAGCTGATCGCCCACCCGCTGCTGTAATGCCGTCAAGCGCCATGACGGCTATCCGATGATTCGCAAAGGAGTGAGATGATGCGCAGGATTCTGCTTTCCAATGATGATGGCGTGCACGCTCCGGGGCTCAAGGCGCTGCATGATGCGCTGGCCGGGCAGGCACGCATTCGTGTGGTCGCGCCGGACCGTGACCGCTCAGGGGCCAGCAACTCGCTGACGCTGAGTCGGCCGTTGTTGCTGTCCGCGATGGAGAATGGCTTCTACAGCGTCGATGGCACGCCCGCGGATTGTGTCTATCTGGGCGTCAATGGCGTCTGGGACGAGAAGCCTGACATCGTGATTTCCGGCATCAACCATGGCGCCAATCTGGGTGATGACGTGCTGTATTCCGGTACCGTGGCCGCGGCGATGGAAGGCCGCTCGCTGGGCATGTCGGCGATCGCGATGTCACTGTGCGGCAAGACCCATTTCGAGACCGCCGGACGCGTGGCGGCGAGCCTCGTCGGCGCGGCCGAGACCCTGGCTTTGCCGCCGCGCTCATTGCTCAACGTCAATGTGCCGGATGTGCCATGGAGCGAGATCCGCGGCTTTCGCGTTACGCGTCAGGGCCATCGTGGCCCGGCGGGCGCTCCGATCGAGGTCAAGGACCCGCGTGGCCGTACCCGCTACTGGATCGCGCTGGCCGGCGATGGCATCGATGATGGGGATGACACCGACTTCGCCGCCATCGCGGCGGGCTATGTCTCCATCACGCCGTTGATGACCGACCTTACCTCCCATGGGGCGCGCCACGATGTAGAACAGTGGCTCGAGGCGCTGACCTGAGCGATGCAGCGCCAGGCAAGGCTCAAGATTTCGCTGTGAAGTCCTCGCTCGACAGGATATGAATCAAGACCATGAAGGACGTGTATCAGAACGCTTTCCCGCTTGCGCAGTCAGACAGCGCAGCGGGAATCGCCGGGCCCCTGCATCTCAGGCGACCGGACACGGCGCAGCTGAGCGGAATCGGCATGACGTCCCAGCGCACGCGAGACCGCATGGTGGCGCGCCTGGAGGATGCCGGCATTCGCGATGAGCGGGTGCTGGAGCTGATGGCCAGTGAGCCGCGTCATCTGTTTCTCGATGAGGCGCTGGCGCATCGTGCCTATGAGGATACCGCACTGCCGCTGGGGCAGGGGCAGACCCTGTCCCAGCCTTACATGCACGCCCGCATGACGGAGCTTGCCCTCGCGCAAGCGCCGCGCCCGCGCGAGGAGTGTCGGGTGCTGGAGGTCGGCACCGGTTCGGGCTATCAGACATTGCTGCTGGCGCGTCTGTTCGCTCGGGTGTCTTCGCTCGAGCGCATCGCCGTGCTGCACGCCAGGGCCGCTCAACGCCTTGGCTGGTTCGGGCTCGACAATGTCGAGTTGCGCCATGCCGATGGTGGGCATGGCTGGCAGGATGATGACTCGGCATTTGATCTGATCGTGGTGACCGCCTGCGCGCCGCATCTGCCGCAGGCGTTGTTGAAGCAGTTGGCCCCGCAGGGGGTGATGATCGTGCCATTGGCCGAGGACGACAGTGATCGTCAGTGGCTGACACGAGTGCGCCGCGTCGGCGACACTCAGGATATTCAGCGGTTCGAGGCCGTGCGCTTCGTGCCGTTGCTCGAGGGAGTGATCAGGTGAAACGAGCTTTGAGCGTGTTCTTCAAGGGCGCTGGCATGGGGGCGGCGGATGCCGTGCCCGGGGTATCAGGCGGCACGATTGCCTTCGTGACCGGCATCTATGAAGAATTGATCGAGTCCATCAAGCGCTTCGGTCCCTCTGCCATCGGCGTATGGCGTGAGCATGGCGTCAAGGCGCTGTGGCAGCATTTGAATCTGGCCTTTCTGCTGCCGCTGGTCGCTGGCATCTTCGCCAGCCTGATCAGCGTGGCACATCTGGTGACCTGGTTGATGGAGGCGCAGCCGCTGCTGCTCAATGCCTTCTTCTTCGGGCTGGTAGTGTGCTCCGGGGTGGTGGTCGCGCGGCGTATCACCACCTTCCGGATGGGCTATCTGGTGTGGTTGGCGCTGGGGCTGGTGCTGGCCAGCAAGTTGCCCAGCCTGTTGCCTGCCGCCACCGATGCCTCCTGGGTGCTGGTGGTCGGCGGTGCCATCGCCATCAGCGCCATGCTGCTGCCGGGTGTCTCCGGCAGCTTCCTGTTGCTGACCATGGGCCTCTACGGCACGGTGATGACTGGCATCAAGAGTTTCGATCTGCAGCTGATCGTGCTGTTCGGCAGCGGCTGTGCCATCGGGCTATTCACCTTCTCGCGTTTGTTGTCGTGGTTGTTTCGTCATCATCACACCGCGACACTGATGCTGCTGACGGGCTTCATTCTCGGCTCGCTGCCGGTATTGTGGCCGTGGCGCACCATCACCGATTATCGTCTGGGACCCAAGGGTGAACAGGTTCCGCTGGATTACCACTTCATGATGCCGGATACCTACACCAGTGTGACCGGTGAGCCTGCCCAGCTGTGGGCGGCACTCGCCCTGATGCTGGCCGGCGTATTGCTTGTCTGGTTTGCCGGAGAACGCTCCGGCCCGGATGACGACTCCAGCAATTCCCGCAAGGAGCAGGAACATGCGTGACAGGATGGACAAGGGAATCAAACTGACGTTGGCAGGTCTGGCGCTGGGTGCGCTGACAGCCTGCAGCACGGCGACCACTCGCCCGCAGGTTCAGGACCTCAACGCCGGCAATGCGCGTATCACCTCCGACACTTATACCGTTCAGCGCGGTGACACCCTATATGGCATCTCCTGGCAGAGTGGCCAGGATTTCCGGGATGTGGCGCGGATGAATGGCTTGAATCCGCCCTATACCCTGCAACCGGGGCAGACGCTGCGTCTGGATCCCAACACCCAGCTGCCGGCAAGTGCGGCGGGTGCTTCCGGCACGAGCGTCGCCTCGAGCGGTGGCGTCGTTGCCACGCCGTTGGGCGGGGGCAGCGATGGTTCGATCGCCGGCGGCAGTGAACTGCCGGACTGGCTGGCGCCGGATGAGTCCGCCATGGCTCAGCAGCAACAGCGCACCAGCCAGGCCCAGTCCCTGACGACCGGCTCAGGTGGTGTGTCATCGGCTGCCACCGGGGCCGCAGCGGCTGCCGGACTTGGGCCTGTCTACCAGGAAGGCAGTGAAGAAGCACTCGCCGAGACGGCGCGCAACGCCGCCAATGACAGCACGGAGCAGGTCAGCAGCAGTGCTGCGCAGGCCAGTAGCTCGGCCAGTCAGACAGCCAGCGAGGCAGCTGCCAGTGCGGCGGCTGCCCAGGCCGAGGCGCGCAAGGCCGCCAAGGAAAAGGCCGAGCAAGCCGCCGCTGCCGCAGCAGCAGAGCGCGAGAAAGCGGCCGCTAGCGTGAAAAATGAGGCTGCCAAGGTTGAAAAGGGCACCAATGTCGCTGGCGAAACCGCCAAGGCTGCACCGGCCAAGAAGACCTATGTCCCGGTAAAAAACGTTGACTGGCAGTGGCCTACGCAAGGCGAGATCATCGGCAAGTTCGGCGAGTCCGAGAGTGTCACCGGCGGCATTGATATCGCTGGTCAAAAGGGGCAACCTGTCAAGGCAGCAGGGCCGGGAATCGTGGTCTACGCCGGAAGCGGAGTACGTGGTTACGGTAACCTCATCATTCTCAAGCACAACGACCGCTATCTGAGCGCCTACGCCCACAACGACACTCTGCGTGTATCAGAGAACGATGTGATCGACGCCGGACAGGTCATCGCCACTCTGGGAGCCACTGACGCTGAACGTGCGCAGCTGCACTTCGAGATTCGCGAGGATGGGCAGCCCAAGGACCCGCTGAAATTCCTGCCTAAACGCTGATTCCCACCGCTGCCACAACAACAAGTTCCTGGCACCAGACCAGAGACAACGGGGTATCGACATGAGCATGCTGGAAAAGGATATCGATCAGGCTGAGGTTGAGTTGTCCCTTGAGGATGTCGAGGACGACGATACGCTTGAGGCAGAAGCGGAAGAGGCGGCATTCGAACGCGCCTTGAACCGTGAAGAGCGCAAGCACTACCAAAGCCTGGATGCGACCCAGATCTACCTGAACGAGATCGGTTTTTCCCCGTTGCTCAAGCCCGAAGAGGAAGTCTACTTCGGGCGTCTGGCACAGGCGGGCGACCCTGCCGGTCGCCAGCGCATGATCGAGTCCAACCTGCGTCTGGTGGTCAAGATCGCACGGCGTTATCTGAATCGTGGTCTGTCGCTGCTCGATCTGATCGAGGAAGGCAATCTGGGGCTGATCCGTGCGGTGGAGAAGTTCGACCCCGAGCGCGGTTTCCGCTTCTCGACCTACGCCACCTGGTGGATTCGCCAGACCATCGAGCGGGCACTGATGAATCAGACGCGTACCATTCGTCTGCCGATCCACGTCGTCAAGGAACTCAACATCTACCTGCGTGCCGCGCGCCAGCTGACCCAGAAACTGGATCATGAGGCTACCGCGGAGGAGATCGCCGACTTCCTGGACAAGCCGGTCGATACCGTCAAGAAGATGCTGGGGCTCAATGAGCGCGTGTCATCCGTCGACTATCCGATGGGCGGCGAGAGCGACAAGCCGCTGATCGAGACGATCGCCGACGAGAATGACACCAGCCCGGAGTCCAGCCTGGTGGATGTCGACGTCAAGGCGCATGTCGATGAGTGGTTGGCGGAGTTGACCGAGAAGCAGATGGAAGTGGTGGTGCGCCGCTTCGGGCTGCGCGGTCATGAAGCTGCGACGCTGGAAGAAGTGGGCGAGGAAATCGGTCTGACGCGTGAGCGGGTGCGTCAGATTCAGGTCGAGGCGCTCAAGAAACTGCGGCGCATGCTCGAGAAGCAGGGGCTGACCCTCGAATCCATCTTTGAATGATGCGCGGGCACAGTCGTCATGGCTGTCGATGCCCTGATGCAGGTTGTCAGTGAAAACGGCCCGCTCGTGATTCGAGTGGGCCGTTTTCATATTGTGTCATCATTATACTGGCAGAGTGGGGTGCTCTGACGTTCAAGCGCTGGGCACTCCCTGAGTTTGTTGTCAATCTGCTGAGATTGTTGTCAATTTGGAAACGCTGTATCGTGCAACAAAGTTAGCCAACTAACTGGACGCCCAAATGAGCGGCGATTAGACTAAGGCCACTTTTTCCACGATTCGCTTGAGCAGGGCTGAGGCAGTAGTCCAGCCGATGTGTGAGCTACCTTTTACCTTGTCCTGGTGCTTTCGAGGCGCCATGCAGGTCACGACTGTCACTGATCAGGAACAACGCATACATGGCCAACATTCGCATACTGCCACTGGTGCTGGCGATGGGTTTTGCGACCCAGGCTCAGGCTGCCAATCTGCTCGACATCACCCGTGATGCATTGACTCATAACGCCAGCCTGTCCTCCTCCCGCTCGCTCTATCAGAGCGTCGAGGACAATGAGCGTATCGAGCTTGCTGACCTGCTGCCCCAGATCACTGCCACGGGAACCGTGTCGCGTACCGATGTCACCGGCAATTCCCAGAGCGGCACCGAAGGCGATTACACCGACAGCAATATCGTGGTCAACGTGAACCAGCAGCTGTTCGATGCCGCCGACTGGTATGAGCTCGCGACCAGCAAGGACACCACCCGTCAGCAGAAACTGCTGCTGGATTCCGATCAGCAGCAGCTGCTCTATGATGTGGCGTCTGCCTACTTCACCATCCTGAACAATCGTGATGTGCTCGACGCGCGTATTGCCCAGGAAAAGGCCTTTTCCCGCCAGCTGGACCAGGCCAATCAGCAGTTCGAGGTCGGTCTGATCGCGATCACGGATGTGCAGGAAGCCAGGGCATCCTTCGATGATGCGCGTGCCCAGCGCATCGCGGCCGAAGCCGATCTCCAGGTCAGCTTCGAGGCCCTGCAGCAGTTGACCGGCCAGCAGTACGATTCCATCGATGGTCTGGAGGAAGATCTGGCGATCGAGGCGCCGGTGCCAGCCAGCCGCAGCAAGTGGGTCGAGATGGCATTGTCCAACAACCCGCTGATCGGTGCTGCCCAGAAGGGGGTCGATGTCGCCAGAGGCGATGTGAAGACCTCCCGCGCAGGCCACCTGCCGGAAGTCGGCGCCTTCGCGACCTACTCCTATGATGAAACCGACATCGATACTGCCGGGGGGTATCAGGAATACAACCAGATCGGTATCCAGGCCTCCCTGCCGATCTATACCGGTGGCCGCACCTCCGCCCAGGTGCGTCAAAGCACCCATCTGCTCGAGCAGAGCCAGTATGACCTGCTCGATCAGCAGCGCTCTACCACTCAGAGCGTGCGCTCGCTCTACAGCCAGGTGCGCAGCGACGTCCTGACTGTCAAGGCGCGCAAGCAGGCAATCGTCTCCAGTCGCAGTGCACTGGAAGCGACTCGCTCCGGTTATGAAGTCGGGACCCGTAACATCGTCGATGTGCTGGACGCCGAGCAGGCCCTGTATCAGGCGCTGGCGGACTACGCCTCATCGCGTTACACCTATGTGCTCGACCTGCTCAATCTGCGTCAGGCGGCGGGCATCATCGATATCAACAGCGTGCGTGACCTCAACGAGAGCCTCAAGGCAGATCGTCAGGTATCACTGGTGCTGAATGATGAGAGCTCCGACGAGCTGGAAAACGTGACGCCCTGATCGTCCTGCGCTGGCTGTCGCCACGTGTTGCATTCACCCCCACAGGCCCTGCCTGCGGGGGTGAATGCGTTTTGGGACATCAGCCCATCAGGCAGTGTTTGTCTGACAGGAAGGCGCCGAAAAGGCAGCGCGCAAGAGCGGTGCGGCCTGGTGGTTGGTGGTTTTGCGGTAGTTTTGGTCGAAAATCCTGCATATATTTTGAAAGGCAGTTATATCTATCGGTAATTTGGGTAAAGTTTGGTGGTTTGCGACGTGACCTGGCGGCGATGATGGAAAATAATTGAGGGGTTTGCTCTGCAGTCTGTCATCTTCACCTATCACCCTGGAGTCCCCTCATGTCCCGCCCACTGCGCGCTGATATTGATCTCGATGCACTGCGTCACAACTATCAGCTGGCCTGCGAGCTGGCACCGCATTCGCGCGCCCTGGCCGTGATCAAGGCGGATGCCTACGGGCATGGTGCTGTGGCGTGCGCGCAGGCACTGGCGGATCTCGCCCCCGCCTTTGCGGTGGCCACGATAGAGGAGGCGCTGGCGCTGCGGGCGGGCGGCATCTCTCATCCGATCGTGCTGCTTGAGGGGGTGTTCGAGGCCGCGGAGTACGCCTTGGCGGCCGAGCATGACTTCTGGTGCGCCATCCATAGTGAATGGCAGTTGGCGGCCCTCGAACAGAGTGAGCTTGCGCAGCCCTTGTCCTGCTGGATCAAGTTCGACTCGGGGATGCATCGTCTCGGCTTCACGGCCGAGCAGGTGCTGGGCGCCAAGGCGCGCCTCGAGGCGAGTGGCAAGGCACGTGATCTGCACCTGATGACGCACTTCGCCAGCGCTGACAGCCTGACCCCGGACTACTTCCAGCAGCAGATGGCGGCGGTGACGGCCCTGGCGGCCGAGGCAGAGCTGCCGCTGTGTCTGGCCAACTCACCGGCGACGCTTGCCTGGCCAGAGACGCATGCGGCCTGGAACCGCCCGGGAATCATGCTCTACGGGGCAGACCCGCTGGAAGGTGCCAATGACGCCAGCCGGCGCCTGAAGCCGGTGATGACGCTGTCTTCGGCCATCATCGCCGTGCGTGAGATCGCCATCGGTGAGCCGGTAGGGTACTCGGGGCGCTTCGTGGCCACGCGTCCGACGCGTATCGGTGTCGTCGCCTGCGGCTATGGGGATGGCTATGACCGCCACGCCGTGGATGGCACGCCAGTGCTGGTGGATGGTCAGGAAACGGTGCTGGCCGGCAAGGTGTCGATGGACATGCTGACGGTGGATATCACGGACCTGCCCGAGGCGGGTGTCGGTTCACGTGTGGTGCTGTGGGGCGAGGGGCTTGAGGTCAATCGCGTCGCCGCCAGCTGCGACACTATCAGCTATACACTGCTGACGGGGCTGCTGCCGCGCGTGCCCAGACACTACCATGGCGGCGTTGGCAGTGCGGCGGACGACAAGGGTGTCGCGCAGTTGGCCAGCGCTCAGCCGCTGGATACGCACGCCTGACCTGACGGCAAGGCTCGCGCGGTCTACAATGGCCGCCGTTGCCCGTCGAACGAGAGAGTCATGGCCAAGAAGAGCTATCCCGAGAGTTTTGCACACCCCCGCTACTGGCTGACCTGGCTGGGCATCGGTGCCATGAAGGCTTCGGCCTATCTGCCCTGGTGCGCCAAGTTGTGGCTGGGGCGTGGCCTTGGTGAGCTGGCATGGCGCTTCGGCAAGCGTCGTCGTCATATCACCGACACCAATCTCAAGCTGTGCTTTCCCGAGTGGAGCGAGGCGGAGCGCGCGCGTCAGGTACGCAAGACCTTCCACGCCAACGGCATCGGTATCTTCGAGACGGCCACCGGCTGGTGTCGTGATCCCGAGCATATGCGTGATCGCGTGACCTTCAAGGGGCAGGAACACATGGAGCGCGCCATGGCCCAGGGCAAGGGGGCGCTCATCGTGGGCATCCACTTCTCGACTCTGGATCTGGGCGGCGCACTGCACTCGCTGTTCTTCCCGGCCGATGTTGTCTATCGACCGCACGACAACCCGCTGTTCGAGCGCTTCATGACCCGTGCGCGCAATCGCATCTTCGGGACCGCCATCGATCGTCACGACCTGCGGGGCGTGGTACGTCGCATCAAAAGTGGCCATGGCGTGTGGTATTCACCGGATCAGGACTTCGGCCGCGAGGTCAGCGTGTTCGCGCCGTTCTTCGGCATCGATGCCGCCTCCATCAAGCTGACGGCCAAGATCGCCCGCATGACGGGCGCGCCGGTGATGCCCTTGATGTTCCACCGCAATCCGGACAATCGTACCTATACGCTGGAGTATCTGCCGGCGCTGGACAACTTCCCGAGCGGCGATGACGTCGCCGATGCCACGCGCATCAACGCCTTCATCGAAGGGGCGATCCGCAAGCATCCCGAGCAGTATCTGTGGCTGCACCGTCGCTTCAAGACACGTCCCGAGAAAACCGATCCGTCACTGTACTGAGGTGAACCATGAGCAACGACATCTCTTCTCACGTCACCTTGGCCGAGGTGGAAGCGCGGCTGGCCGCTGGCGATACCTTCGTGCTCAATCAGGTCGCTGAATGGTGCCCGGATTGCACCGAGCGTCAGCGTCCGGCGTTGCCTGCCTTCGAGGCGGCGCTTGCCCGTGGCGGTCTGCCACTGGTGACCCTTTGCGTGCAGCAGACCCGCGGGGTCTATCTCAGCGATGCTCATGCACAGCTGAGTGAGCGTATCGGTGGTGCGGGCTATCCACGTACCTTGCTGGTTCGTCACGGTCAGCCGGCGAGTCTCAACAGTGGATTGAACCGCGTCGAGGTGATGAGCGAGTCGGAGCTCATCGCCTATGCCGAGGCAATGATCGCTGCGCTGTAAACGTCACTTGCGCCCATGTGTGAGCCGACGAGCCCTGCCGTCAGGCGGCATACATGGGTCTTTATCGAAAACGCCCCGCCAGGAAGCTCCTGGTGGGGCGTTTTCGATGGAGATAAAGTGGCACCCGACAAGTAGCGCCACTTGTCCGAGCTGCATGCGTGCGGCCAACCGGATGCCACCTGCCGTGTGCCTGTAATGGACCTGCGGCTGATGTGTGAGGCTTTCAACCCGCGCTGGAAAATCTTTTACCAATTCGAGACATGGCCTTGACTTTACTTGTATTGATTACCATCTTCACATGGACAAGGTGATCAAGCGGTCTGTCGTGACTCTGCCCTTCGGCAATCACGCCAGCTGCCACACCTGATGAGCGAAGGGCGAGCGCGTCGAATGAGACGCCATATGCAGAGGCAGGCATTGTGCCGCTGCTGCCGTCGGCCACTACAGGTTCTCCATGACATAAGGAATTGCCATGCTCAACTATGCCATCATCTTTCTGATCGTTGCCGTGATTGCCGCTGTACTCGGCTTTGGCGGTATCGCGGGTACTGCGGCCACCATCGCCAAGGTACTGTTCGTCGTCTTCCTGGTGCTGTTCCTGGTGTCGTTCTTCAAGGGGCGTCGCAAGCCCTGATACGGACGGCTTTCATCACGATGCAAACGCCCGCAGACGGTATCGACCGCTGCGGGCGTTGTGCGTTATATCGCTGGCCTTCTACCACTGAGGGCTGGGCAGGTTCAGTCGATGGTGACCGGCCTGCAGACCGTGTTCGATGAAGCGACGATCCACCTCGAATTCGGCCTGGGCGAGAATCGCCTCCACCACCTTGTCGGCATGCTGTTGCAGCAGCACCAGGTGGCCGTGTTGCGCGCCCATCAGGGACAGGGTCTTCAACAACTCCAGCAGGGCCAGGCAGATCGAGAGGTCATCACGGCCATAATGCAGAATCGGCGTGATGGAGCGGTAGAGGAGGCTTGCGAAGGACTCCATCTGCCAGCTGACACGAACGGCCTTGTGATCATCCACGCAACAGTTGCACAGCGGTATCGACATGCGCTCGCTGAGCAGTTCGGTCAGCTGGTGCATGCACAGACGTGCCGTGCCGGGGTCATTGATGCCGGGCGACAGCGCCTTGATGGCGACCTCCATCAGCTGGGTCAGGCCGTGCTCGTGCAGGTCCTCGACGGACTCTCCATCCAGATAGCCAAGCGCAGTACGCAGATTCTTGATCAACTCGGCCTGCTGCTCTTCGTCGAGCTCTTCCCCCGCCGTCGCGCCCTCTGGCAGGCCGTTGGGCCACTCGATGCGCATCAAGGGCATGCCGCTGACGATGAAGGCGCCCAGCGCGAAATCCAGATGCACCACCATGTCATGCTTGATGGCCAGCTGGCGCAGCGCCGAGAAATCGACCTGCTGGATGTAGCCACGCCTGCGTGCCCGCAGTAGCTGGCACTGGTCGTCGTCACGGCTGACCTCGCGCTCGCAGAAGCCATCGTCACGATTGCGCTCACGCAAGCGCTCCAGCGAGTGGCGGGTGCGTCCGGACAAGCGACGCGCGACGGCGTTGATCTGCACCGACTGCGAGACTTGGTGGATGAAGTAGACGAACATCCCCAGGCAGTTGACCATCATCAGCACGCCAAGATAGACCGCCAGCGAGCGCCACAGAGTCGGGGAGTCGCCCGTATTGGGCACCATCAGGTTGACGAGCAGGAACAGCAGGCTGCCCAGATAGTGGCCGAGCACCAGCTGGTGATGGCGCTCGGTCACCAGACCCAGCAGAAGCTTGTGGGAGAACTGCGCGCCGGCCTGGGTGAGCACGCTCATCACCATGGTGAAACTGAAGACCATCAGCGAGATCAGGCCGCCGACCAGTGCCGCCAGCAGGGTGCGCGGTGTGTCATGTTCCTTGAAGGTCAGTGCTTCGAAAAAGTCGCTATACGGCAGCGAGGAAGGATCCGGCAGTCCGGAGGGCATCACCGAGATCAGTCCCAGCAGGGTATAGACCATGGCCAGCATGCTGGGGAGATAGGCGATGCTGGTGGTCCAGGTTCGCAGCCACATGAGGGGTTGTTGTAGCCAGCGATTCATAGACGGTTCCCGAATGGATGAATTGGCAAGCTCCTGTTATGACGGCTTGCGCCGAGCACTGCAAGTCAGGGTGGCGTGCTGGGAGGAGGGGGTGGTGGTCAGGAGAGAAGGAAAGACGCTGAACAAGGCGGACAGAGCGGACAGAACCGAACAGGGCGACAGAGCGGAAAGACGGGAGAGGACAGACTGAAACGAACAGTAGGGCCCGACGGCAAGACGCCCCCACCGGGTGAACGGTGAGGGCGTCTAGAGGCTTGCGTCGATCAGCGTGGCTGACCCCGCCGGGTCATCAGGCGTCGATACGCTTGTACTTCATACGCTTGGGAGCATCGTTGCCGACACGCGCGTGATAGTCCGCTTCGTACTCGGTATAGCTGCCTTCGAAGAACACCACGTTGGAATCACCCTCATAGGCGAGGATGTGGGTCGCGATGCGATCCAGGAACCAGCGATCGTGCGAGATGACCATCGCACAGCCCGGGAAGGCCAGCAGGGCTTCTTCCAGTGCACGCAGGGTCTCGATGTCCAGGTCGTTGGACGGCTCATCCAGCAGCAGCACGTTGGCAGCCTGCTTCAGGGTCTGGGCCAGCTGCAGACGCCCACGCTCACCACCGGACAGATCAGACAGACGCTTCTGCTGGTCAGTGCCCTTGAAGTTGAAGCGACCGACATAGGCGCGCGACGAGACTTCATGGCCGTTGATGTTGAGCATGTCCTGACCTCCGGAGACGGCTTCCCAGACGGTCTGATTGTCTTCCAGGCCATCACGCAGCTGCTCGACGTAGGCGACCTTGACGGTCTCGCCCAGCACGACTTCGCCGCTGTCCGGGGTGTCCTTGCCGGTCACCAGCTTGAACAGCGTGGATTTACCCGCACCGTTGCCGCCGACGATACCGACGATGGCGCCCTGGGGGATGGTGAAGGACAGATCATCGAACAGCAGCTTGTCGTCGAAACGCTTGGTGACGTTGTGCAGCTCGATGACCTTGTCGCCCAGACGCGGTCCCGGCGGAATGTAGATCTCGTTGGTCTCGTTGCGCTTCTGGAAATCGCCGGACTGCATTTCCTCGAAGCGGTTGAGACGCGCCTTGCTCTTGGCCTGGCGGCCCTTGGGATTCTGACGAACCCACTCGAGCTCCTGCTGGATGGCCTTGTTGCGTGAGGCTTCCTGCTTGGCTTCCTGCTGCAGGCGAGCGTCCTTCTGCTCGAGCCACGAGGAATAGTTACCTTCGAAGGGGATGCCCTGGCCACGGTCCAGCTCGAGAATCCAGCCGGCGACGTTGTCGAGGAAGTAGCGGTCGTGGGTGATGGCGACCACGGTGCCAGCGTAGTCGTGCAGGAAGCGTTCCAGCCAGGCGACGGATTCGGCGTCCAGGTGGTTGGTCGGCTCGTCCAGCAGCAGCATGTCCGGGCTCGAGAGCAGCAGACGGCACAGTGCGACACGGCGGCGCTCACCACCGGACAGCACGCCGACATTGGCATCCCACGGCGGCAGGCGCAGTGCTTCGGCGGCCACTTCCAGCTTGCGCTCGAGGTTGTGGGCGTCGGAGGCCTGGATCAGGTCTTCCAGCTTGGCCTGACGCGCGGCGAGGGCGTCGAAATCGGCGTCCGGCTCGGCGTAGGCGGCATAGACTTCATCAAGCTCGGTCTGGGCGTTCTTGATGTGGGCCAGGGATTCTTCCACGCACTCGCGCACGTTCTTGGAATCATCCAGTTCCGGCTCCTGGGGAAGGTAGCCGACATTCAGACCCGGCATGGGACGTGCTTCGCCGTTGTAGTCCTGGTCGACGCCGGCCATGATGCGCAGCAGCGAGGACTTGCCCGAGCCGTTGAGACCGAGCACACCGATCTTGGCACCCGGGAAGAAGGACAGCGAGATGTCCTTGAGAATCTCGCGCTTCGGGGGAACGACCTTGCCCACCCGGTTCATGGTATAGACGTATTGCGCCATGGAATCCCAATTTGGTTGGAGAATGGAATGACGCGCAGATGATAGTGCCCGGCGTCACGCTTGGCCAGCCGGGCAGCCTGTGCCAGGCGAGCGCAGTGACTCACTGCATGACATTCCCTGTCCTGGCGTCGACCTCTTCCATCACCTGTCTGCTCCCTGGCTTCCCTGCCCCTGCACGTCGCTGGTGGCAAGCTTACTCCTCTTCGCCCCAGTCACTGGCCTCGATCAGATCATCGTCGTCGGCTTCATCGTCCCAGCCTTCACGGATGGAGCGTGCCAGAGCGCGCTCCTCAAGCAGGGCTTCAAGACGTTGGCGGGAGTCATTGCGTTGTGGCTTGGCAGGTGCGCTGGAGGACGACAGCTCGAAATCCACATCGGTGGGGCTGTCTTCGGCGAGTGCCGTGGCATCGATATCATCGAGGAATTGTTCACGGGCCATGGGCGGACCTCACGATCTTGAAACGACCTACCCGATATCCAGCGCCTGGACTGGGCTGTGATACCGGGCACCGCCAGCGGCGATGCGCCGAAGGCTCTCTGGCTATATACCGCCCGTCGGCGAGGATGACAAGCCTTTCGCTCAGCTCGTCGGAGCCTTCGCCAACTGCCAATGGCGAGAGGCGCACAACGACAACGCCCACCAGTGGGGTGGGCGTTGTCGGTGGCATGCACCACATGATCTCCGGTGACCGCTCTTGCGTGACCGTGCTTCACTGAGCAGTCTTCAGCGTCCGGCTTTCAGCGCCGGCGGTCAGTTGGACTCGCTGGGGTGCTCCGCGCGCAGGCGCTCCAACTCTTCCTTGGCGGTCATCAGGCCGGTGACATCCTTCTGGACGCCAACGAAATACTGCAGGTTGTCATGCTCATCGAAGACCGGTGTCATGGACAGTTCATTCCAGAACAGGCTGCCATCCTTGCGATAGTTGCGCAGTATCTCGCGGCATGGGCGCTTGTCGCGCAGCGCGGCACGAATGTTGTCCAGCTGCGGCTGATCGCGATCATCATTCTGCAGGAAGCGGCAATCGCGGTAGAGAATCTCGTCGGCGCTGTAACCGGTGAGGCGCTCGAAGCCCTGATTCACGTAGATCAGGATGTTCTCATCGCCTTCCTGTTCCGCCACCACGATGCCATCGTCCGAGGCATTCACGACTCTCTCGAGCAGCTCGGGGCTGATCATGTGGGGTCTTTTCATCTGACTCTGATCCTTGCGGCTTAAGAACCCGGCCCTGAAGACCGAGCCCGAGAGTACGGGTATAGGGTGCCTGTCCGTGTGCCCGGACATTCCAGCACCATGATCGGTTTCACTATGGCGGGGAGACGCGGCTTATGCAATCGCAGCCGCTAATGTGACAGGGCCTGACATCGTTGTCAGGCCCTGTCAGCGCAAGAGTCGACCAGATGAACAAGGGGAGGAAGGGGGGATGGGTAACAGGGGAGCCATCATGCCACCCCGTCATGTTCAGACGTCCTCCACCTCCGGCAGGCGCTGCGCGCAAAGTGCGGCGCAGGCCGCGACGACTGCCAGAATCATCAGCAACCATTCACTGCCCAGCCACTGGGCAAGCCCGCCGATCAACAACCCCAGCACCAGCATCAGCACGCCGGTCAGGGTGTTGGAAAGTGCGACGTAGAGGGCACGATTGTCAGAGGTGGCGAGATCGACCACGTAGGTCTTGCGCCCCAGGCGGATACCGGCGTGGGCGATCACCAGCAGTCCGTAGACCAGCGCGTAGCTCCAGATGTTGTCGGCCAGCGCCTGCGGCCACCAGGCCATGCTGCCGGCCAGGGCGCAGCAGACGGCGGCGCCGGCCCCTGCATTGCGCATCACGCGGCGGCTGGAGGTGTCAGCCAATCTGCCCCAGATGGGGCTGGCCAGCATGCCGGCGAGCCCTGATACCACCACCAGTACGCCCAGCCCACCCAGGCTCTCACCGCTCTGCTGCTGGCCGAGCAGGGCAATGTAGGGAAGTGCCAGCGCGCTCGAGAGCAGCAGGGCACGTGCCAGATTGAAGTTGCGGAAGGCGGCGTCATGCTTGAGCTGAATGACCCCATCGCGCACCGTCTCCCAGGCATTGGCGCCGCCGCTGGTGGCGCCGCTGTCCTCGCGGATCATGGCGGCGCACAGGGCATTGAGTGTCCAGCCCAGCGCCGCGATGGCCATCAGTATCGCCAGTACCTGCTGCCCGGGCTGCTCGCCCAGCAGCATCAGGGCGACACCGGCCAGCAGGGTCATCGCCCCCGCCACACTGCCACTCCAGCCCATCAGGCGCCCGCGGCGCTGCTTGGCGATGGTCTTGCCCAGCACGTCCTTGGTGGCGATGGAGGCTACCCCGCGTCCGAGGGACAGCAGGATCAACAGGATCAGTACCAGGCTGCCCGCGAGGGTGCCATCGAGTCCGTGGCGCGCGGCGAAGTTACCCTCGGCAAGCAGGGTGATCATCACCAGCCCCAGCGCCATGAGTGCCTGGATGGAGGCTCCGGCGACCCACACCCACTTGCGTTGTGGCAGTGGGCGAATGAAACCTGCTACCAGCAGTTGAGGCAGCAGGGCGCCCGCCTCGCGAATCGGTACCAGCAGCCCCACCATCCACACCGGCGCCCCGATCAACCCCAGCAGCCACGGCAGCACCAGCCGCGCACTGGCCATCTCGTCGGCCAGCTTGGTGCCCAGCGAGGCCAGCAGGTGACGCCAGAAATTGCCGGGTTGCTGGTGACAGGCGTCCTCGGAGATGTCCTTGCACATGCGCGAATCTTCATCGCCGGTCATGCGCTCGAAGAAGCGACTCTGACCGCTGCCCGACGGCCTCTCGTGGGCTTTTTCTGCAGACTCCCGCTCAGTCTCGCGCTCTTGAGCGCCTGACGGTGAGGAGGCCTCGGGGGAGGGAGAAAGGGGTGACATGTGACCAGGGCTCCGCTATCGGCGTCGTGTACGGGAAGTGGTGATGCAGATCACGTCCGGACTACCGGTTGAAGAAGGATCGATCGCAATGCGACGTCAACTGAAGGAATGACTGCGTCGAGTATAGTTTATGTATAGTTTGTGTGTAGGTTTCTGGTGTTGACCATTGCGCGCCAGTGCAGTGAAGTGATCATTACATCATTGATTGGAGTAGGCACCACCATGGATCAGGCGTCCACGCTGAAAGTCCGGATTCACTACTGCACCGGCTGCAACTGGCTGTTGCGAGCGGCCTGGTATGCACAGGAACTGCTGTCCACCTTCGGGGAAGACCTTGGTGAAGTGGCCTTGGCACCAAGTCACGGCGGCCATTTCGAGGTGCTGTGCCAGGCCACTCCGCAGTCGGAGTGGCTGGTCCTGTGGGAGCGCAAGCGTGACGGCGGCTTCCCCGACAGTCGTGATCTCAAGCAGCGCGTGCGTGATGTGCTCGACCCTGAGCGCGATCTGGGCCATATCGACCGCGCCAGTCGTGAGCAGGGCTCGTAAGCAGGGCTCGTAATCAACCCACCTGTGCCATGAGTGTGCTCACCACCATTTCTTGCGCTTGAGCAGCCACATCTGCATCGCCACCACGCCCAGCGTGAGGCCGACGAAGGCAGCGAAGCCCCACTGGCTGTCGCTGCCCGGTATACCGCCGACGTTGACACCCAGCAGGCCGGTGAGAAAGCCCAGCGGCAGGAAGACGGCGGTGATGACCGACAGCAGATACATGCGCTGGTTGAGCTGCTCGTTGTGCTCGCTCATGCGCTGTTCATGGATGATCAGCGCACGCTCCTGCATGGCCTGGAAATCCTCCACGTAGCGCGACAGCTGGTTGGCGATCTCGCGCAGGTCCAGACGCGCCTGCTCATCGATCCACAATGGCCCCTGGGAGAGTTGTGCCAGACAGTCGCGCTGCGGCCCCATGAAGCGTCGCAGGGTGATCAGGGGCCGCCGCAGGCGGGTAATGTCATCGGGGTCGATCTCGACATCATTGAGCTGGTCTTCCTCGATGATGGCGAGCTGTTCATCGAGGCGATGGCTGAGCTCCGCCACGCGATCGACCAGCGCATCGCTGATCATCGCCAGCAGCCAGGAGATGCTTTCCGCGCCCTGACCGGCTTCGAGCTGCTCACGCACCTGAGTGATCGACTGGAATGGGCGGCGGCGCAGGGTGATCAGGCGGGTCGGGCTCATCCACAGGCGCAATGACAGCAGGTCTTCCGGCGCGGCGCCGGGATTGAGGTTGATGCCGCGCAGCGTGGTGACCATGCCGCCGCCGAAGCGCGCCACACGCGGACGGGTGTCCGGCTCGGTCAGGGCCTCGATGCTCGGCTCATCCAGCTGGGCAAGGTCGTCCAGGTAGTCATTGACGTCGCCGCGGGTGTAATCGAGGTGCATCCAGATCAGCGCTTCGGGGTCCTGCCACTGCTCGCGCAGGCTATCGTCATCGAGCAGTCTGGCGCCGCCCTTGCCATCCAGGCGATAGGCGCTGACCAGTGCCGTGGTCGGGGCATCTGCCGCGGGCGGCGCGGCTGACGGCAAGGCTTGCGGATCGGTGGCATCAGTCATTCACGAAATTCCTTTTTGGTGGCGCGGCTTGCAGCAGCGGGCAGGGCACGCGATGCTCGAATGTCAGGCCGTGGGCAGTATCGGTGTCATCGCCATGACCTTAATCGCCATGACCTTGATCGCCAGGAAGGCGATACCCGAAATGCGAGGAAGGATGCCATGAGTCAGGATAGGGAAGCCATGCTCTACGGTCTGGGTGCCGTGGCCTTGTGGTCGACGGTGGCGACCGCCTTCAAGCTGGCGCTTGCGCAGATGTCGCCGCTGGAGCTGGTATGGCTGGCGGCACTGGTGTCGTGGATGTTGATCGGCGTGCTGATGTGGCGTCAGGGCAAGCTGCGCGAAGCGCTCACCACCGGCTGGCGGGGCGGTTGGCGCACGGCACTCTGGGCCGGACTGATGAATCCGGTCGGCTACTATCTGGTGCTGTTCGGCGCCTATGCGCGACTGCCGGGCCAGGAGGCGATGGCGCTCAACTACACCTGGGCATTGGCGATGGCCTTTCTTGCCGTGCCGATCCTCGCACAGCGCCTGACGCGCATCGACGTCGCGGCGGGGCTGATCGCCTACGCCGGCGTGTGGACCATCGCCACGCGTGGCGAGATATTCGATGTCGCCTTCGCCGACCCGCTGGGCGTCGGGCTGGCGCTGGGCTCGACCCTGCTGTGGGCGCTCTACTGGTTGCTCAATGCGCGTGACCCGCGCGCGCCTCTGGTCGCCCAGTGGCAGAACTTCAGCATCGCCTTGCCGGTGCTGACGCTGCTGGTGGCCGTCGGGCCGGGCTTTGGCAACTTCATCGGCGCAGGCGCCAACCCCCAGGCGCTGATGGCGGGCATCTATGTCGGTCTGTGCGAGATGGGCATCGCCTTCGTGCTCTGGCAGCTGGCGGTGCACAAGGTGTCGCGCACCGCCAAGGTCTCCAATCTGATCTTCCTGTCGCCGCCCATTTCATTGACGCTTCTGCACTTCATCGTCGGCGAGCCGATTCTGACCTCGACGCTGGCGGGGCTGGTGCTGATTCTGGCCGGACTGGGCCTGCAGCAGCTGCAGAAGGCGCCGGCAGAGCTGTCACGGTCGACCTGAGCGAGCCGCGCCGTCGGCACACAGCCCGCCACTCAACCGTCAGTCGTCGGGCAGGATGAGGCGATCGGCATCCACCACGATCAACGGGTCCGGGGTGCCGATCATCTTCTTGTCCTTGCCGGGGTAGTCGAGCTGGCTGAGCACATGGCGCAGCGCGCCGATACGGGCCCGACGCTTGTCGTCGGAGCGGATCAGCGTCCAGGGGGCATGATCGCTGTGCGTGCGCGCGAACATCGCCTCGGCGGCATTGGTGTACTCATCCCATTTCTTCTGCGCCACGGCGTCCATCGGTGACAGCTTCCAGTGGGTCAACGGGTCGGCGGCGCGCTTGGCGAAGCGGATCGATTGCTCTTCTCGGGATACCGAGAAGTACAGCTTGACCAGATGCAGGCCATCCTCGACCCACAAGCGCTCCTGTTGAGGCACCTGAACCAGAAAGCGTTCGACTTCCTCCGGGGTGGCGAAGCCCATCACCGCCTCGACCCCTGCGCGGTTGTACCAGCTGCGATCGAACAGCACGATTTCCCCACTGGTGGGAAAGCGCGAGACGTAGCGCTGGAAATACCACTGACCCTTTTCCGTCTCGTTGGGCTTGTCGAGGGCGACGATGCGCGCGAAACGCGGATTGAGATACTCCATGAAGCGCTTGATGGTGCCGCCCTTGCCGGCGGCGTCACGCCCCTCGAACACGATGGCCAGACGTTCGCCACTGTCACGCAGCCAATGCTGCACCTTGAGCAGCTCGATCTGCAGCGCGCGCTTCTCGGCCTCATAGACCTTGCGCTTGAGGCGCTCGTCGTAGGGATAGGCGTCACTGGAGACCGGCCCCAGCGTCATGCGTGGGGCATCGCCAGTGGCGTGATTCTTGCTCCTCTTGCTCTTGACGTCCTTGCCCTTGGCATCCTTGGCCTTCGAATGCGCCTTGCCGGCATCCGCCTTCCTGTTGTTGGATTTACTCATGGCAGTACTCCCTGTGAGGATGGGGTCTGGCCCTGACGAGCGTCACGTGGTTTCAGGGCTGATGACGTCAGCGGTCCAAGCCTTCATGGCCCCGCTGGCCTGTCTGACAGGCACTGGTCAGGCAGGCGCGGATTGTCATCTCGCGGCAAGGTAGGCGCATGCAAGCTGTCGTGACATGCGCCGCGCCTGATATTGATCACTCCGCTGATGTCGCGTGTTGCGCCAGTGGCGCGAGTGTCGGCCAGATGGTGTCGAGCAGCTGAGGTTGCGCCTTGGCGGTGGGATGAATGCGGTCCTGCTGCATCAGCTTCTCGCTGGCCGGCGCCGTGGCGATGCCTTCGAGGATGAAGGGCACCAGCGGCACGGAATATTCGTCGGCCAGATCCCGGTAGACCTGGCGGAAGGCATCGGTGTAGGCCGGGCCGTAATTGGGCGGAATCTCGATGCCCAGCAGCACGGGCTGGGCATCGGCGTCCTCCACGGCCTCGATCATGCTGGCCAGGTTGGCCTGCATGCGGGCGGGAGGCAGGCCACGCAGGCCGTCGTTGCCGCCCAGTTCGATCATCACCAGTGAAGGGTCGTGCCGTTCGAGCAGTGCCGGTAGACGATTGAGGCCGCCTTCGGTCGTGTCACCGCTGATGCTGGCATTGATGACTTCAGGCGCATCGCTGCCCAGGTTGTCCTCGAGGCGCTCGTCGAGCAGCGCGACCCAGCCCTGGCGACTGTCGATGCCGTAGCCGGCCGAGATGGAGTCACCGACCACCAGCCAGGGGGCCGGCGCATCTGCCAGCGCCACCTGAGGGCTCAGCACGGCCACGAGGGACAATGCCGTACTGGCGAGGGCATTGCGCAGCCACTTGAGTCCCGGCGTGCCGGGGACTTTGCCACCACTCGCCAGGCATTGGGTGTCACGGCGATTCACTAGCCATTTCTGCATTCATCATCTCCATCATCTGCACACTATTCATACCCGTTTCGGGGTCTGGAGTTCGTGCCCACCCCGTTCTCTACCATAAGCGAGCAGACACGATGTCACATAACACCTCCATTAACGACGCGATGCATGCCTCGGATCAAACCTCGTCAGACGTGCAGACCAGCGCAGCGCCTGCACCGGTGCTGGAAGTGAGCGGGCTGGCGCAGCGGGTGACCAGTGGCGAAGGGCGCCTGACCATCCTCGAGGATCTTGAGCTTGCCGTGCAGGCCGGGGAGAGCGTCGCCATCATCGGGGCCAGTGGTTCCGGCAAGTCGACGCTCCTGGGCCTGCTGGCGGGGCTGGACAGCCCGAGCGAGGGCGATATCCGCCTGTTCGGAACCTCCTTGGCGGGGCTTGATGAGGATGGCCGTGCGGCGCTGCGCGCGGGACAGGTCGGCTTCGTGTTCCAGAACTTCCAGCTGCTGCCGACGCTGACGGCGCTGGAGAACGTGCTGATGCCGCTGGAGCTGGCCCCGCAGGGCGATATCGAGGCGCAGGCACGTGACTGGCTGACGCGGGTCGGGCTGGGAGAGCGACTCGATCACCTGCCGCGCCATCTGTCCGGTGGCGAGCAGCAGCGCGTGGCCATTGCGCGCGCCTTCGTCGCAGGGCCGGGACTGGTGTTCGCCGATGAGCCGACCGGCAATCTGGATACTGCCACGGGCGAGCGCATCGCGGAGCTGCTGTTCACCCTCAACCGCGAGCGGGGCACCACGCTGATTCTGGTCACCCACGACCTGACGCTGGCCAGGCGCTGTGATCGCTGCCTGAATCTCGAGGCCGGCAAGCTGGTGGAGTGGAAGGATGACGCGAGTGCGCCGGCCGTGGCGACGCCACAAGGAGGCGACGATGTCTGAGTCCCGGGTGTCTGACCGCGCGGCGACATCTTCCGCCAACGCGCAGCGCCCGCGTGGGGCGCGCCTGCCGCTGGCGCTGCGTGGCCTGCTGCGTGACCTGCGCGCCAGTGATGTGCGCGCCCTCTTTCTGGCGCTGATGCTGGCGGTCGCCGCGACCACCATGATCGGCTTCTTCCTTGACCGTCTGGACCGTGGACTCAATCGCCAGGCGAGCCAGCTGCTCGGCGGTGACCTGGTGCTGGAGTCCAGCAACCCGCTCGACCCGCGCTTCGCCGAGGCCTTCCGCGCGGCTGGGCTTGAGATGTCACCGCAGCTGGGCATGGTCTCGATGGCCTCGCACGGCGACAGCTTCGTGCTGTCGAGCCTCAAGGCGGTGTCGCCGGGCTATCCGCTCGCCGGACGGGTGGAGCTGGAGTCGGATGCCTCGGGCGAGGAGGCGCAGGCACCGGGCACCAGTTCGCGTGCGGAGATTCCGCCACCGGGCGAGGCGTGGATCGTGCCGCGCCTGGCCATGGCGCTGTCGGCGGAGGTCGGCGACACCCTGACGGTCGGGCGCAAGCAGCTGACCATCAGTGGCCTGATCACGCGTGAGCCTGATCAGCAGGGTGGCTTCTCCGAGTTCAGTCCGCGTCTGATGTTCAACATGGAAGATCTCGACGCCACCGGCCTGATCCAGCCCGGCTCGCGGATGGAATATCGCCTGCTGGCCGCGGGTGACCCGGCGGCGGTTCAGCAGGCGCGTGATGCCATCGCGCCGCTGCTGGCGAGTGCCGACAACGCCGAGGTGCGCCTCAAGGACGTGCGCGAAGACCGCCCGCGTCTGGGGCGCTCACTGGAGCGTGCCGACAAGTACCTTAGCCTGGCCGGGCTGGTGGCGGTGCTGCTGGCCGGGGTCGCGGTGGCGATGTCGACGCGCCGCTATGTGGAACGTCATCTGGATAGCGCGGCACTGTGGCGCTGCTTCGGTGCGTCTCAGCGTCAGTTGTCACGGCTGTTCGCGGCCCAGCTTGGCTGGCTGGCCCTGTTGGCGAGTACCGGGGGTGCGGTGCTGGGCCTGCTGGGGCAGATGGGACTGGTGGCGCTGCTGGAGCGCTTCCTGCCGCTGGAGCTGCCCGCACCGGGGCCGTTGCCGCTGGCGTTGGGGATTCTGACGGCGCTGGCGGTGCTGGTCGGCTTTGCCGGCCCGATGCTGCTGCGCCTGCGTCAGGTCAGCGCGCTCAAGGTCCTGCGGCGTGAACTGGCCCCGCTGCCTGCCTCGGCGTGGGTGGTGGTGGCGATCGCCAGTCTGGTGTTCGGCGCCCTGATGTGGCTCTACTCGGGGGACCTCATGCTGGCGGCCGGCCTGCTGGTCGGTGGCATCATCGCGCTGGGACTGCTGATGGTGGTGGGGCAGCTGCTGCTGTCGCTGATGCTCAAGGTAGTGGCACGCATGCGCGGTCAGGGCGGCTGGAGCCGGCCGATTCGCCTCGCCGGCGGCATGCTGGCCAGGCGGCGCGGTGCCAGCCTCGGTCAGTTGGTGGCCTTTGCCGTGACCTTCGCGGCGATGGCGTTGATCGCGCTGGTACGCGGTGACCTGATCACCCGCTGGCAGGCGCAGATTCCGACCGATGCGCCCAATCACTTCGCGATCAATATCCAGCCCGGAGAGCAGCAGGCCTTCGGCGAGCAGCTGACCGCAATGGTGGATGAGCAGGCCGGCGACAGCCAGAGCGAGCTCTATCCGATGGTGCGTGGACGCATCACGGCACTCAAGGGCGAATCCCTGCTGGGGCGCACCCAGCAGCGACTCCAGGCTGCAGGCAGCGATATGTCGGCCCAGTCTGATCAGCCGGCGGCAGGCGGCATGCAGGAAGGGCGCAGCGACGAGGGGGATGGTGCGCAGCAGGGAGTCCCGCAGCGTGAACTGAACCTGACCTGGCATCGTGATCTGCCGGACCACAACCGCCTGTCAGCGGGCGAGTGGGCGCCGATCAGTGACTTCGCCGATGCCGACAGCGAGACTCGCAGTCGCCTCGCCGCCACGCAGGGCGTGCCGGTATCGATGGAGGAGGAGCTTGCCGAGCGCATGGGACTGGTCATCGGTGACAGCCTGTCGTTCACCATCGGCAGCGAGACCGTCAAGGCGCAGGTGGTCAATCTGCGTCATGTCGACTGGGACAGCTTCCTGCCCAACTTCTACGTCATCTTCCCGCCCGGGGCGCTCGAGAGCTTCGCCCACAGCTACATGACGGCGTTTCATCTCGAGGATGAGCGCAAGCTGGCGCCGCTGGTGCGCGACTACCCCAGCGTGTCGTTGATCAACATCGACGCCATCCTGACCCGCGTGCAGGAGCTGATCGCCCAGGTGTCGCGCGCGGTGGAGCTGATTCTGGGGCTGGTGCTGCTGGCGGGTGCCAGCGTGCTGTACGCGGCGCTGGTAGCCAGTCGTCCGGCACGTGAGCATGAAGGCGCGCTGTACAAGGTGTTCGGCGCAGGTCAGGGGCTGCTGGCCCGCCTGCAGGCCGCTGAGTTCGTGCTGCTCGGCCTGCTCAGTGGGCTGCTGGCGGCGATGCTCGCTGAAGGCGCGGCGGTCGGACTCTATTCCGGCTGGCTGGGGCTGCCGGTGGTGCTGCATCCCTGGCTGTGGGTGCTGCTGCCGCTGGCGGGTGGCGTGTTGATCGGCGGGCTGGGCTTCTGGCTGTCGAGAGACGTGAGGCGTCAGCCGCCGATGGCGGGGCTGCGCGCCCTGCAGTGAGCGGTGTCAGGCCTCGTCATCGCAGCGCCGGATGATGACGCCAGACGACATCAACCTGCGGCCTCATGATCGTCGTCTCGGTCATTGGGCCGCCTTGCGTTAACAATGATGCTGATTCATGTGAATCGCACCGCTGGCTGAGGTATCATGCTGGTCCTGATCTTACCCCCAGATGGCGAGCCGGCCGCGCCGGAATTCGCTGTCGTCATCACCCTTCAGGCGAGGACACCCGATGTTCACCCGTGACATGCAGATTGCCGGTTTTGATGATGCGCTCCTGAGCGCCATGGACGACGAAGTCGTTCGCCAGGAAGCTCACATCGAGCTGATCGCCTCCGAGAACTACGCCAGCCCCCGCGTCATCCAGGCGCAAGGCTCCCAGCTGACCAACAAGTACGCGGAAGGTTACCCGGGCAAGCGTTACTACGGCGGTTGCGAGTTCGTCGACAAGGTCGAGCAGCTGGCCATCGATCGTGCCTGCGAACTGTTCGGTGCCACCTACGCCAACGTTCAGCCGCACGCCGGATCCCAGGCCAACAGTGCCGTCTTCCAGGCGCTGGTCTCGCCGGGCGACACCATCCTGGGCATGAGCCTGGACGCGGGGGGTCACCTGACTCACGGTGCACGTCCGAACTTCTCCGGCAAGCACTACAACGCCGTGCAGTACGGTCTGGGCGAGAACGGGCTGATCGACTACGCCGAAGTCGCGCGTCTGGCGCGTGAGCACAAGCCGAAGATGATCATCGCCGGCTTCTCCGCCTACTCCCAGATCATCGACTGGGCCGAGTTCCGCAAGATCGCCGACGAAGTGGGTGCCTACCTGCTGGTCGACATGGCCCACGTGGCCGGTCTGGTCGCCGCTGGCGTCTACCCGAGCCCGCTGCCCCACGCCCACGTCGTCACCACCACCACGCACAAGACCCTGCGCGGTCCGCGTGGCGGCCTGATCCTGTCCGCCGAAGGCGATGCCGACATCGAGAAGAAGCTGAACTCCGCTGTCTTCCCGGGCGGCCAGGGTGGCCCGCTGATGCACGTCATCGCGGCCAAGGCGGTGTGCTTCAAGGAAGCGATGGACCCGGCCTTCACCACTTATCAGAAGCAAGTGGTGAAGAACGCCAAGGCGATGGCGTCCGTGTTCCTGGAGCGTGGCTTCGAAGTCGTCTCCGGCGGCACCGAAGATCACCTGTTCCTGCTGTCTCTGGTCAAGCAGGGCCTGACCGGCAAGGACGCTGACGCTGCGCTGGGCCGTGCCCACATCACCGTCAACAAGAACGCCGTACCGGGTGACCCGCAGTCGCCGTTCGTCACCTCCGGTCTGCGCATCGGTACTCCGGCCGTCACCACGCGTGGTTTCCAGGAGCAGGAGTGTCTGGAACTGGCCGGCTGGATCTGCGACATCCTCGATGCGATGGTCGCCGGCGATTCCGCCGCTGCCGAAGCCGAGGTGCAGGCCAAGGTCTCTGCCGTCTGTGCACGTCTGCCGGTCTACGCCTGAGGCGTGACGAGGTGCCAGCCCGGCTGGCCCTCACCGCAGCAGGGCTGACAGTGGCGTAATGCTGTCATGCACCAGACAAGAAACGCCTGTCGCGCAAGCGGCAGGCGTTTTTTTGTGCTTGCACCACGGCCAGCCGAGGCCGAGCGGTGTGGTGCGCAGCGGGGTGGGAGAGTGGTCAACCAGCGCTCAGAAAGATCAGCCTGTGCCTGGGGGCGGACGCGCTACGCTATTCTCGATGCCGGGCACACTCTGCTCATCTTCGTGCAAGGAGGCTTCCATGGCCGTCATGCAGCACCATGCCTTTCTGATCCTGGTCGAGAACAGCGGCAATACCTCACTGAGCAGTCAGGGCAGCGGCGAGGTCCGCATTTCCGTCGCCACGCTGGGGACGCTGAGGGCCGCCGAGCGGCTGGTCAGTGAACTGGTCGCCCAGGGCGTCAGCCAGATCGAGCTGTCGGCCAGCTTCGGCGCGGCAGGCGAGGAAGCGCTGAGAACGGTGGTCGCGGACAGCGGTGCCGAGCGTACGGTGTCGATCGGGCGTGTGCGATTCACGGCATGACGCCAGCACACGGGGAAATTGCCAGCACCTGAATAGTCCTTTCGCAACATGGGGTTGCGTAAAAGTGTGACCAAAGTCGGGTCTCACCCTTGGTCTAGGGTGTCTTGTTGGCATGTCTGACATGGGCTATTCCTTGACGGACAAGAGCGCGCCGCGATGCATCCCGTGAAGGATGTGCGCGAGTTACAAATGACGCGCCACGCCATCAAGGAACGTTCGATCATGACCACGCCTCCCACGAGTGCCCCTGGCGGCAGCCCGCGCGCCAAAGCCTCTTCTTCTACGCCCGAGTCCGCAGCAGAGGCTAGCGCCGGCGACACCTCGACCGCGCGTGTCGATGTCGCCGAATGGCTGGCGCAGGCCATCTTCGAGAATCGCTACCCGCCGGGCAGCCTGATTCCTCGTGAGCTGGACCTGTGTGATCAGCATGCCCAGAGCCGCGCCACCGTGCGCACTGCGATCCAGAGCCTGGTCAATGCCGGGATTCTCACCCGTACCACCGGCCAGGGCACCCGCGTCAATCCTCTCAGCGAGTGGCATCTGCTCGATCCGCGTGTCACCGGCTGGATGACGCGCTACGCGATGCCACATCCGCAGCTGGCGCGGGACATCTACGCCTTCCGCATCTCCATCGAACCCTTCGTCGCCGCCCTGGCGGCCACCGAGGCCACCGCCCAGGACCTGTCCGCCATCGAGCAGGCCTACGACGGCATGGCCGCAGCGGTGCATGGCGGCAGCGCCATGGAGGAGTTCGACCGTGCCGATATCGCCTTTCATGACGCCATCTTCGCCGCGACCCACAACGTCATCTGGGCGCAGCTTGGCCATGTGCTCAAGCCGTCGATCAGCCTGCTGGTGGCGACTTCCAATCACAATGCCTCGGAGCTGGGTGACAGCCTCGGCCGCCATCGCGCAGTGATGGAGGCGATCCGTCTACGCCAGCCCGATGCCGCCCACGCCGCGACCCTGCATGTACTGGACCGCACCGGCCAGGACCTCGGGCTTGCCATGCCTGCGGCCTCTGAAGGCAGTCATCCCGCCGGTCGCGCCCAGGAACCGCTGGAGCTGCTGCGCCGCTTCGGCCAGCTGCCCAGTCTGTCTGCACCGCTATCAAGCGAGTGAACGGCACCTCGTGGCGTTCGCCACGCCGGGAAGTGCCTGCACGTCTTCCATTGTCCACAGAACGTCATAACACGTCATAACAACAAGTCAGGAGTTTCACCATGCCGCGTTCCACTACCTCGCCGCTCACCACTGCCGCACCCGCCCGTGTCACGCTCAAGGCGCTGGCCCTGTCCACCGCCGTGGCCGCCGCGCTGGTCGCCACACCGAGCTGGGCCGCCGAGTACGAATGGACCTTCCAGACCTCCGAGACGGCCGGTGAGCCGCAGTTCGAGGTCAAGAAGGCCTGGGCCGAGAACATCAAGACCATGTCGGATGGCCGCATCGCCATCGAGATCCTGCCGGTCAATGCCGTGGTGCAGGCCAACCAGACGCTGGACGCCGTCAGCGCCGGCATCCTGCAGGGCCACCTGACGGACCCGTCCTACTTCTCGGGCCAGAATCCGGCCTTCGGCATGCTGGGCAACCTGGTAGGTGCCTGGGGTGACCCGCTGGAATATCTCGAATACATGCAGCACGGCGGCGGTGAAGCGCTCTACAACGAGCTGGTCGAGCCCTACGGCGTGCATCTGATCGGCGCGGGCGCCACCGGGCTTGAGTCCTTCGTCTCCAAGAAGCCGGTGCGTACCGTCGATGACCTCAAGGGCCTCAAGGTGCGTGCCCCGGAAGGCATGGTCTACAACATCTTCCAGAAGGCCGGCGCGGCGCCCGTCAACCTGCCGGGCTCCGAGGTCTACACCGGCCTGGAGAAGGGCGTGATCGACGCGGCGGATTACACCGTCTTCGCCACCAATGATGACCAGGGCCTGCACAGCTTCGCCAAGTACCCGTCCTACCCGGGCTTCCACTCCTTGCCGATGGTGGCGGTGTCGATGAACAAGGGCATCTGGGACGGCCTGCCGGCGGATCTGAAGGCGATCATGGAGACCGCCACCGACGCGATGGCCTACGACATGGTCTTCACCCTCAAGGCGCGTGACCTCAAGGCGGTGAGCGCGGCGCGCGCCAATCCTGATATCGAGGTGATCGACATGGCGCCGGAAGAGCGCGCCAAGTTCCGTCGCATCGCCCAGCAGGAATGGAAGGTATGGGCCGAGAAGAACGAGCTGACCGGCAAGGTCTACGAGTCCGTGGTCACCTTCCTGACCGACCGCAACCTGATGTGAGCCGGCTTGCGCGCGGGATGGGCGCCAGCTGCTGCGTGGCGCCAGTCAGCTAGCCACGCGGATAGCCACTCTGTTAGCCACGAGGTGGCAGAACGATAAAGACGCGGGAGATCAAGGTCGGCGTGCTCACTGGGCGCGCCGATTCTCCTTGAGGCAGCGAGTCAGCAAGGAATTCGATATGGCAGAACATGATGTGGCGTCGCCGGGGCTTCCCGAGGCGTCGGATGACCACGACCCGAATCTGGGCACACGCACGCCGCTGGACCGCCTGGTCGGCAAGGGCACGCGCGCCGCGGCGTGGCTGGTGTTGTTGGCGATGGCGATCAGCGTGTTCGAGGTGGTGATGCGCTATGGCCTCGATTCGCCGACCTCCTGGGTGCATGAGACGGTGATCTTCTTGGTCGCGACCAGCTTCGCGCTGGGTGGTCCGGCGGCACTGGCCAATAATCGCCACATTCGCGTGCGTGTGCTCTACGACCTGGTCGGCACGCGCTTTCGCTACGTGCTGGACTGCTTCAATGACGTGATGACGTTCGTCTTCTGTCTGGCGATGAGTTACGCAGGCTGGGTGATGTTCTGGCGTGCCTCGCACAGTCCGCTGGGCGAGTGGCAGCTGGAGCGCTCCGGCACCTCATGGAATCCGCCGTTTCCAGCGCTGACCAAGGGCGTGATCCTGTTCGCGCTGGCGGTGATGACCCTGCAGGCGCTGTGGCATCTCTACCAGACCTTCTTCTCGTCCCGCCCGCCCGAGGGCGGCAGTGAGACGCGTGGCGCCTCCGACGCCGCAGCTGACCACAAGGAGCCGCGCTGATGGATATCGCAACGGCTACGATGCTGCTGGTCGGCGGCATCTTCGCGCTGCTGGTCACGGGATTGCCGCTGGCCTTCGTCACCGGGCTGGTGGCATTGGCCTACACCTTCGGCTGGTTCGGCCCGATGGCGCTGCCGCTGGTCACCAGTCGTGTCTATGGCTTCGTCACCGAGTATTCGCTGGTGGCGGTGCCGATGTTCGTGTTGATGGCCTCGCTGCTGGATCGCTCGGGGATCGCCAAGGACCTGTTCAATGCCATGCGCGTGATGGCAGGGCGCCTGCCCGGCGGCGTGGCGATCCAGACCATCGTGGTGGCGTTCTTCCTCGCCGCGATGTCCGGCATCATCGGCGGCGAGATCGTGCTGCTGGGAATTCTGGCCCTGCCGCAGATGCTCCGGCTCGGCTATGACAAGCACATCGCCATCGGCGTGGTGTGTGCCGGTGGCTCGCTGGGCACCATGATGCCGCCCTCCATCGTGCTGATCATCTATGGTCTGATCGCCAACCAGTCGATCGCGGACCTGTTCACCGCGGCGATCACCCCGGCCATCGTGCTGATGGCAAGCTACATCATCTACGTGCTGATCCGCTGTCTGCGCAACCCTTCGCTGGGGCCGGTGATGCCCGAGGAGGAGCGGCGTGCCAGCTTCCAGAGCAAGCGTGAGCTGCTCAAGGCCATCGGCGTACCGGCGGTCATCGCGGGGCTGGTGCTGGGCTCCATCTACGGTGGCGTGGCCTCGGTGACCGAAGCCGCGGCGATGGGCAGCTTCGGCGTGCTGGTGGCGGTGATGCTGCGCGGCGAGTTCTCCATCACCCTGATGCAGCGTGCGCTGTCCCAGACCATGAACACCTGCGGCATGATCATCTGGATCGGTATCGGCGCGGCGGCACTGGTCGGGGTCTACAACCTGATGGGCGGCAACCGCTTCGTGTCGAGCATGATTCTCGGTCTGGATATCCCGCCGCTGGCGATCATCATGGTGATGATGGCGATCCTGCTGCTGCTGGGGTTGTTCCTTGACTGGATCGGCATCGCGATGCTGACCCTGCCGATCTTCGTGCCGATCATCGTCCAGCTCGGCTACGACCCGGTATGGTTCGGGGTGCTGTTCGCGGTCAACATGCAGGTGTCCTTCCTGTCGCCACCCTTCGGGCCTGCTGCCTTCTATCTGAAAGGCGTGGCACCGGAAGGCATCAGCCTAAAGGATATCTTCGTCTCGCTGCTGCCGTTCATCGCCATCCAGCTGTGTGTGCTGGCGATGTTGCTGCTGTGGCCGCAACTGTCACTGTGGTTGGTCTAGTCTCAACAGACTCGGCTGATGGCCGCAGATTCGACGCCCTCGCAGATGCGAGGGCGTTGTCGTTGGTGGCGACAGATTTGCGCCGTCGTGTGGCGAGGCATCATGCCATGCGGGCTTTATGCACCCCTGTGGTGCAAATGCTCGGACGCATGAATACAGTCATGGCGAGAATGAGCAGGCTGTCATGGCTGCTGCACCATCTTGGCACATTCCCTGCAATGCTCTTGCAATGCCTGTCCGGTGCCACGAGATCCTGTCGAGGTGACCCCCGACACGCTGCAGCACTTCATGAGGAGAGTTCACATGTCAGAGACTCAAGCACCGCTGTTGTTGCTGACCGATCTGGATGGCTCGCTGCTGGATCACCATGATTACTCGCCGGGCCCGGCGCGCAGCTGGCTGACCCGCCTGCGCGCGCGCGGTGCCTGGATCGTCCCCAACACTTCCAAGACCGCGGCCGAACTCACGCCACTGATGGACTCACTGGGGCTGGCGGGTCAGCCGTGGATCGCCGAGAACGGCGGCGTCGTGGCGCTGCCGGCCTCCTGGCTGAGCGCCTATCCACTGGAGGAGGCCAGCGCCCCGGATGCGCACGGCCTGTGCCGTATCGCGGTGGCCATGCCCCGCGACAGGATTCTCGCGGTACTTGAGGAGCTGAGCGGAGAATTTGCCTTCGAGGGCTTCGCCTCGATGTCGGTGGCAAGAATCAGCGAGCTGACGGGGTTGGGGGAGGCGGATGCGGCCTTGGCGGGTGAGCGTGATGCCAGTGAACCGCTGGTGTGGCGCGACGCGCCGGAGCGCCTCGAGGAATTTCGCACGCGCCTGGCCAGCCATGGCCTCAAGCTGACACGTGGTGGGCGCTTTCATCATGTGACCGGGGACAGCGACAAGGGCGTGGCAGCGCGCTATCTGATCGCCCGCTACCGGCTCTGTGAGCGGGTGCGCCCCTGGACGCTGGGCTTCGGTGATGGCGCCAATGACCTGCCACTGCTGGCCGCCGTCGACAACGCTGTGCTGATTCCCGGCATCGGGGATACCTCGCAGCGTGATCGGGAGCTTGCCGATTATCCGATACTGGCGGATGAACGCCGCTGTTTTCGCGCCAATCTCCCCGGACCGCAGGGATGGGTCGAGGGATTGCGTCACTGGCTGGCCAATGGCCAGCCGGAAGAATGGACATCCAGAGGTCTGGGCGCCTGACGCCTGCCTGATGCGTGTCTTCGGCATGACAAGGAGCTGACATGAGCGATTTTTACCAGAATGGCATCATCACCAACTTCCATAACCTGACCGATCGTCCGGTGGAAGATCTCGAAGCGGACCTGATGCGCTTCTCCCGCAAGCGACCGATGAGCCTGATTCTGCCGTCGCTGTATTCCGAACTGGAAGGCCCCGCACTCAAGCATATCGTCGAGGAGCTGGCGCAGGTGCCGTATCTCAGCGAGATCGTGATCGGGCTGGACCGCGCCGACCGCGACCAGTTCGAGCATGCCAAGGAGTTCTTCTCACACCTGCCGCAGCATCACCGCATCCTGTGGAACGATGGGCCGCGTCTGCGTGCACTGGATGAAGAGCTGACCGAGCATGGTCTGGCGCCGATGGAGGCCGGCAAGGGGCGCAACGTCTGGTACTGCTCCGGCTACGTGCAGTCATCAGGCATTGCCGAGGCAGTGGCACTGCATGACTGCGATATCGTCACCTATGATCGCGGCCTGCTGGCGCGACTGATCTACCCGGTCGCCCATCCGCAGTTCAACTACGAATTCTGCAAGGGGTATTACTCGCGCATCGCCCAGGGCAAGCTCAATGGCCGCGTGGCACGCCTGATGGTCACGCCGCTGATCCGTGCGCTCAAGAAGGTCTATGGCCCGCTGCCGTATCTGGATTATCTCGACAGCTATCGTTATCCGCTGTCTGGCGAGTTCTCGATGCGCACCGACGTGCTGGCGGACATTCGCATCCCCAGCGACTGGGGGTTGGAGATCGGCGTGCTGTCCGAGGTGCATCGCAACTATTCCACCAAGCGCCTGTGTCAGGTGGACATCGCCGATGCCTATGATCACAAGCATCAGCCGCTGTCCGAGGAAGATGCGCTGGGCGGCTTGAATCGCATGAGTCTGGATATCGCCAAGGCCATGTATCGCAAGCTGGCCACGCTGGGTGTCGAGATGCACGGCGAGACCTTCCGCACCATCAAGGCCACTTACTATCGTATCGCGCTGGATCTGATCGAGACTTACTACAACGACGCCGTCATGAATGGCCTGACGGTGGACCGCCACAGCGAGGAAGCGGCGGTGGAGCTGTTCGCCTCCAACATAATGGATGCCGGCAGCGCCTTCCTCGACAATCCGCGCGACAAGCCCTTCATCCCCAGCTGGAACCGGGTGCAGTCAGCCGTGCCGGACCTGCTCGAGCGCATGCACGAAGCGGTGGAACTGGACAACCAGTAACGCTCGCGGCGGGAAACAGCAAGACCCACGACAACGGGGCTGCCAGTGGCAGCCCCGTTGTCGTGGGCGGAAGGAGAGAGCGCGGGCGTCAGACGACCTCGATGGCCGGCGGGCGTACCGCTTGCTCCATCAGCCAGGCCGCCTGATAGGGGCGGCGTGCCATGGTGGGGTCATAGGCCTTGTCGTGGCACAGGTGGTCGGTCAGCGCGACGCCTTGCCAGCTTTCCGGCAGTGGCAGTACCCGCGGCTGATCGGTGACATTGAGGGCGAACAGCAGACGGCGCCCTTCATGGGTGACGCGCTCGAAGACGAAGAAGTCCGGGCCGACATCGAAGACATTCTGATCGGCATCGGGGTGGAAGCAGGGTTCGTTGCGGCGCAGTGCCATGCGGCGCTTGAGGGCGTGGAAGACCTCATGGGTCGCGGTGTTGGGGCTGGCCAGCAGCGCTTCCAGTTCATCACGCTGCCACTTGCGGCGGTTGATGGCGCGCAGATGGCCATCGCGCTCGACGCCTTCCTGGTGATTGGGGGTCGCGGTCAGCGAGTGGATATACAGCCCCGGGATGCCCTGCAGGCTCAGCATCAGGGTCTGACTGGCGATGAAACGCTCGATCTGCCACGGGTCCTGGCCGCGCCGCGTGCCCTTGAGCGCATCGAAGTAGCTGATGTTCAGCTCATAGGGAGTGTCGGCGCGCCCGGGGTTGGCGCGCATGCTGACGTAGCCACCGAAGTCATGCACCAGCCGCACCAGGGTATCGCGCTCGTGATCTGGCAGCAGGCCTTCCAGCGCACGCACGCCGATACCGTCGTGACTGGCGGTGAAGTTGAAGTAGCTGCAGCCGGAAGGCAACGACGGCAGGCTGGTGGCCCACTCGGTCAGGGCGCTGGCATCGCCGGAGGTCAGGGTGTGCAGGGTCAGCGGCGGCAGCGTGAACTGATAGATCAGGTGAGCTTCATCGGCCTGGGCGCTGCCCTCGATGGCGGTGAGGTCGTGTCGTGACAGACGATCGAGCCCGAAGTAGGACATGTTCTCGGCGTGGGGCACGTTGGTCTCGGTGATCAACAGACTGCCCGGCGCCAGGTGGTCGACGATGGCGCGCAGCAGACGCACCACGGCATGTGTCTCCGGCAGGTGGATGCAGGAGGTGCCCTGGCGTTTCCACAGGAAGGCCACCGCATCGAGGCGAATGATGCCCGCGCCCTGCTCGAGGTAGTAAAGCAGGATGCCGATGAATTCGAGCAGCACATCGGGATTGGCGAAGTTCAGGTCGATCTGGTCATCCGAGAAGGTTGCCCAAAGATGGCGCAGGCCGCGGCGGGTATGCACCGGCGTGAGCAGGGCGGACGGACGCGGGCGCACGACCTCGGAGACATCGGTGTCGGGGTCCATCTCGATGAAGTAGTCGCGGCCGGGCTGCACGCCGGCCAGATAATCGGCGAACCACAGTGACTCGCGCGAGCAGTGATTGATGACCAGGTCTGCCATCAGATCGCGGTGCTCGCTCAGGCGCCGGATGTCCTGCCAGTCGCCGAGGACAGGATTGACCTCGCGATAGTGGATGACGCTGAAGCCGTCATCGCTGCTCCAGGGAAAGAAGGGCAGCACGTGGACACCGGACAGGCTGTCGTCCAGTCGGCTGGCGAGGAAGTCGTGCAGGGTCGCCAGTGGCGCCTCGCCTTCCTGCTGCAGGCTGTCGCCGTAGGTGATCAGCCACTGGTCGCGCTCGCTCCAGAGCGGCTCGCCTTCCGGCACGCGAGGGTTGAGGCGCGTGCGATGGAAATCCAGCACCGTCTCAAGGCGTCTGAGAACTTCCTCATGACGCTGTGGATAGATCTCGGCGAGCAGACGTGTGGCGTGCGCCTGGAAATCAGTCTGCGAGAGGCGTCTGGAGAGAGAAACTCTGGTGCGTGGCCTGGCGTTGCCCTCGCTCGGCGCAGGGCCGGAGGCAGTGGATGTCGAGTGATCGGGAGATGACGTATCGGACATGGGCAATCCTCATGGCAGCAAAAGCGTTCAGGCTCTGCCTCGTGAGACGCAATGGGCAGAGCGTGTCGCGGGTGATCTTCGTGAAGCCCGCCGGTGCAATCCTGCGGGGCCGATGGCAAGGCAGGAGGGCGCGCATCAGATGAATTCGACTGACGGCAGCCGAGTGACATTCCTGAATCGTGCATCGCTCAGCGACGCTCGTGGGTGACGGTCTGGCGCCTTTGACCCTGAGTCATGCACGCCTCGGGCCAGATTCGACAAGCCTGCAAGGCAGGACGGCCAGCCCGCATGTGCCGGCTGGCCGTCCTGTCTGGCGTCATGTGGCCCGAAGCCAGCTGACGCCACTGCGCTTCATGACATGCTTTACTTGCGTAGCACGCGATACAGAATCAGCAGAATGACGGCGCCGAGCACGGCGATGACAAAGCTGGCCAGATTGAATCCCGTCACTTCACCGAAGCCCATCAGGGTGCCGACCCAGCCACCGACCACGGCACCCAGGATGCCGATGATGCTGGTGACGATGATGCCGCCCGGGTCCTTGCCGGGCACGATCACCTTGGCGATGATGCCGGCAACAAGACCGAATATGATCCATGCAATGATTCCCATGTCGCAGCTCCTTGCGTCATCGTGATCAATCTCGCGGCAGAGATCATCCGCCGCCAGTCGTGAAAGGGTTTCACGGCTCGGGCAAGCGCCCTTGTGAGGCGCTGCACCCTGATATCATCTTTCGGTTATCGCGCGGGGATTTCAAGCCTGCCGGGCAGGTTGATTGATGCTTTCGCCGCGCGCTGGCCACCTCGGGCGACGATGCAGGAAACTCCTGTCGCCCCTTTGGTCGCTCCCCAAGGCTAGTTCAGATAGGTCGAGGCTGACATAGGCTCCCGTGGCGGGGCCTTAACGGTTACAATACCCGCCATTCGCTGTCATTCGGCTGCGCTGCGCCACTTCCTCGCTGTGCTTCGCGCGGGGCCGCAGCCACCTCGCACCCAAGCAGGCTCTCCAACATGCACTGTCCCTTCTGTGGAACTCATGAAACCAAGGTCACGGATTCCCGACTGGTGGTCGAGGGTGACCAGGTGCGGCGTCGGCGCCAGTGCGCGGCCTGCGGTGAGCGTTTCACGACCTACGAAACGGCGGAGCTGGTCATGCCGCGCGTGGTCAAGGGTGACGGCTCACGTGAGAGCTTCGATGAACACAAGCTGCGGGCCGGCATGCTGCGCGCGCTGGAAAAGCGCCCGGTATCCTCCGAGCTGATCGAGGCCGCGGTGGAGCGCATTCGTCAGCGTCTGCGCGCCACGGGCGAGCGTGAGATCGAGGCGCGGCGCATCGGTGATGAGGTCATGCAGCAGCTCAAGCGGCTGGATCAGGTCGCCTATATCCGCTTCGCTTCGGTCTATCGTCGCTTCCAGGATCTTGATGAGTTCCGCGCCGAGATCGACCGTCTCGCCCAGGAGCCCAGCTTCCTGCCGGGCGAGGAAGATGCGCGGCCCTGATGCCTCGATAAGGCATCTTTACCGATGACCTCGAGGCCTGCGCCTGCTGGCTCTGTCGTGTCACGCTGCGTGGCTCAGGCCTCGGTGTATTGGCCGCCAGGGCAACGCCTGACCTTCTCTCGTTTCACGCCAAGGTATCGCATGTCTCTTTCTCCTCGTGCTTCTCATGCTCCCCGTGACAGCCATTCTCGCGACAGCCATTCTCGCGATAGCCACTCTTGCGACCGCAGTGCTCCCTCGGCGCGTGATGCGCGCCATATGGCCCACGCTTTGCGCCTGGCGCGCCTGGGCAGTTACACGACGCAGCCCAATCCGCGTGTCGGCTGTGTCCTGGTGGAAGCCGAGACTGACGAGGTGATCGCGAGCGGTTTTCATGTGCGTGCCGGGGAAGGGCATGCCGAGGTCAATGCGCTGGCAGAGGCGGGCGAGCGTGCGCTGGGCTGCGTGGCTTATGTGACGCTGGAGCCCTGCTCCCACACCGGGCGCACCGGTCCTTGTTCGCTGGCCTTGATCGCGGCGGGGGTGTCGCGGGTGGTGATCGCGATGCGTGATCCGAATCCGCAGGTTGCCGGGCGCGGCATCGCGCTGCTGCAGGGCGCGGGCATCGCGGTGACGGTCGGGGTGATGGAGCAGGAGGCGCGAGCGCTCAATCCCGGCTTCCTGTCACGCATGGAGCGCGGTCGGCCCTTCGTGCGCCTCAAGCAGGCCATGAGTCTGGACGGGCGCACGGCGATGGCTTCCGGCGAATCCCAGTGGATCACCGGCCCCGAAGCGCGCAGTGCCGTGCAGCGCCTGCGTGCGCGCTCCAGTGTGGTGATGAGCGGCATCGAGTCGGTCATCTTCGATGATTCGCGTCTCAACGTGCGCGCCGACCAGCTCGGGCTCGAAGACCATCCGCTGGGGCTCGAGGCGCTGGTGGCGCGTCAGCCGTTGCGCGTGGTGGTGGATAGCCATCTGCGTCTGCCGCTGGCGGCGCGCATTCTGGCGCAATCCGGTCGTACGCTTCTGGTGTGTGTCGCGGATGAGACAGCGGCTCAGGCAGAACGGCGCAGACTGTTGGAAGCGGCCGGCGCCGAGGTGCTGGCGCTGCCGGCGGGCCCGGAGGGACGCGTGGACCTCGAGGCCCTGCTGCGCCATCTGGCCGAGCACGAGCAGGCCAACGAGGTGCTGCTGGAGACCGGTGCGGTCCTGGCCGGCGCCATGATCCAGGCGGGGCTGGTCGATGAGATGCAGATCTTCATGGCACCGACGCTGCTGGGTGGCGAGGCTCGCCCGCTGCTGGCGCTGCCGGGGCTGGATCGCATGGCACAGCAGCGCCGGGTCGAGATTCGAGACATCCGGGCGGTGGGGCGTGATTGGCGCATCACCGCAGTGCCATTGGCATCGCCAGACCCGCAGGAGAGCGGCGACTGATTTCTTCTTTTAACGCAAGCACTTGCCGCCGTCTGGCGACAGCTGCGTCGCTGGGTGCTGGCGCAAAACGGGGTGGCGGGGTACCCTGACGCCCGACTTTTTGATAATACGCGTGGGTCCGGCATGGGCCGGCGCAGCCCGTAAAGTGGAGCAAGCATGGCGCTATCAGGCATCGCAGCACTCGTCGAGGATATCCGGCAAGGCAAGATGGTCATCCTCATGGATGACGAGGATCGTGAGAATGAAGGCGACATCATCATCGCCGCGGAAGCCGTGACAGCCGAGCACATCAACTTCATGGCACGCCACGCGCGTGGCTTGATCTGCATGCCGATGTCGCGTGAGCATTGCGAACAGCTCCAGCTGCCACTGATGGTTCAGGCCAACGGCTCCGGCTTCGGCACCAAGTTCACGCTCTCCATCGAGGCCACCGAAGGTGTCACCACCGGCATCTCGGCGGCAGACCGCGCCCGCACCGTACAGGCTGCCGCCGCGCGCAATGCGCGCCCGCAGGACATCGTCCAGCCGGGGCACATCTTCCCGCTGATGGCGGAACCGGGTGGCGTGCTGCGTCGTGCCGGCCATACCGAGGCGGCCTGTGATCTGGCCTCCATGGCGGGCTTTGGCGCGACCGGCGTGATCTGCGAGATCATGAACGACGACGGCAGCATGGCGCGTCGTGAAGAGCTCGAGCGCTTCGCCGCCGAGCACGACCTCAAGGTCGGCACCATTGCGGATCTGATCGAGTATCGCATCCACAATGAGCAGACCGTGGAAGTGCTGGACAGCGAGCAGGTCGAGACCGCCTTCGGTGAGCTGACGTTGCACTGCTTCAGCGATCGCATCCAGGGCCGTCACCACCTGGCGCTGGTCAAGGGCACACCGAACGCCGAGTCTTTGACCACCGTGCGTGTGCACGTGCAGGACCCGATGCGCGACCTGTTGACCCTGCGTCAGCCGGGCAGCAGCAGCTGGGCGCTCAATGATGCGCTCGCCGAAGTCGCCGCCGCCGATGCCGGCGTGCTGGTACTGCTGGACACCGGCAGCGACGCGATGGATTACAAGGATCGTCTCGATGTCTTCCTCGGACGACGTCGTACGCCGCGCACCAACGAATCCGATGGTGCGGGCAACTATCTGACTACCGGTACCGGTGCCCAGATCCTTCGGGATCTCGGTGTCGGCCGGATGCGTCTGCTCAGCTCGCCGTGGAAATTCTCTGCTCTGTCCGGGTTTGGCCTCGAAGTGGTCGAACTGGTCGGCAGTGATGACACGGCTGGCGAGACAGGCGCAGACGCCGCAGGCGCGTAAGCGCTTCGGCACCCCAAATGGCGGGGGAGGTCGCGCAATTCTGGCGGCCTTCCCCGGTATGATTGATATCCCCGCCCCGGTTCTCCGGGGCGCTAGCATTGTGGACTGACCATGCAACCGATTGCTCAACTCGAAGGCACTTTCACCAATGTCGATGGCCGTTACGTCATCGTCGTCGGGCGTTTCAACCATCATGTTGTCGACAGCCTGGTGGAAGGCGCGGTCGATTCTCTCGTACGCCACGGCGTCGATGAGGAAAACATCGACCTGATCCACGTGCCGGGTGCCTGGGAAATTCCGCTGGCCGTCAAGGCCGTGCTGGCCAAGGTCAAGCCGCACGCCGTCATCACGTTGGGTGCGGTGATCCGCGGTGGTACGCCGCACTTCGAATATGTCGCCGGTGAGTGCAACTCCGCGCTGTCCCGTCTGCAGCTCGAATTCGATACCCCGGTCGCCAATGGCGTGCTGACGGTGAATTCCATCGAGCAGGCCATCGAGCGTGCCGGCACCAAGGCTGGCAACAAGGGTACCGAAGCGGCCATGGCGGCGATGGAAATGGTCTCCCTGCTCAAGGCCATGGGAGGTGACGCGTGAGCGAACGCAAGGAACGTACCGAGCGCGAACCGTCCAAGCAGCAGCAGGCGCGCCGCGCCGCTCGCGAGCTGGCCGTGCAGGGCATCTACCAGTGGCAGATGACCGGCAAGAACATGACCACCATCGAAGCCGAGTTCCGTGGTCAGCAGGTCGATGATGACGTCGAGCTCCACGAGAACTGGGTCGAGGTGATGCGCATCGCCGACCAGGCCCTGTTCCACGAGCTGCTGCACAATGTGCCGCGCTTCCAGAAAGAACTGGATGCCAGCATCAGCCCGCTGCTCGACCGTCGCCTGCAGGATCTTGACGAGATCGAGCTGGCCATCCTGCGTCTGGGCGCCTACGAGCTGTCCAAGCGCATGGAAGTGCCGTATCGCGTGGCGATCAACGAAGGGGTCGAGCTGGCCAAGACCTTCGGTGCCACCGACGGGCACAAGTACGTCAACGGGATCCTCGACAAGCTGGCAGTCAAGCTGCGCAGTGCCGAGGTGACCCAGGCTCGCCTGCGCTGACATGCCAGGTGAATTCGAGCTGATTGCCCGCTACTTCCAGCGCGATCTGTCCGGGGCACCGGGCGTGTTGCTGGGGCCGGGTGACGACTGTGCACTTCTTGCCGCCAGTGATGGCATGCAGATGGCGGTCAGTGTCGATACCTCGGTGGCGGGGGTGCACTTCCCGCCGGATGCGCCTGCGGCGTCCATCGGCCATCGCGCCCTGGCCGTCAATCTGTCTGATCTGGCGGCGATGGGGGCGACCCCGCGTTGGGCGTTGCTGGCTCTGACATTGCCGGATGTGGATGAAGACTGGCTGCATGGTTTTGCGGCCGGTTTCCACGCGCTGGCAGAGCGCTACGGCATCGCGCTGGTGGGCGGCGACGTCACGCGCGGCCCGCTCTCCATCACGATCACCGTGCATGGCGAGCTGCCGTGCGTGCTCGAGCCTGCCCAGCAGGTCGACAGCGTGACCCGCCCGATCCTGCGGCGTGACGGCGCTCGCGAGGGGGACCTCATCGCGGTCACCGGCCTGCCGGGGCTGGCGCATGCCGGCCTCAAGGCCTGGCAGGATGGGGTCCGCGATGTGCTGAACCCCTGCCTGGCGGCCTACCTGCGACCTGAACCGCGCGTCGATGCGGGACTGGCGCTGCGTGAGCTGGCCAGTGCGGGCCTGGATGTCTCCGATGGCGTGATGGGTGATCTGGCACATATCTGTCGTGCCAGCCAGCTGTCAGCGGCGCTGGAGCTCGGCGAACTGCCGTTGGCGCCGGAGCTGATCACGGCGCTGGGCGAGCAGGGCGCCCGCGAGGCGGTCCTCAATGGTGGCGACGATTACGAGCTGTTGCTCACGCTGCCCGCAGAGAACCTCGAGGCGGCCAGGCTCGCCCTGCGCTCGCTCAACCTGTCCTTGAATGTCATCGGTCGCATGCAGGCGGCGGGCAGTGATGCGCCGCGCGTGATGCTGATGGACAAGGGCATTGTGCAGGCCGCGACGGGCCAGAGCTGGCAGCATTTCTCTGCCTCGCAGGCCTCTGAGCCAGACGGCTCCTGCGACGATGCATCGCCACGCAACGTAAACGGGGTGGCACCATGAATCGCGCTCCCGCCAGTGTCTGGCGGCGCCCCGTCCACTTCCTGGCCTTCGGGCTGGGCAGTGGTACCGCGCCCTTTGCACCGGGCACCTTCGGTACTCTCGCGGCAATCCCGTTCTACTGGCTGATGACCAACCTCACGCTGTGGCCGTATCTGGCCATCGTGCTGGTCGCGTCGCTGGTCGGGATCTGGATCTGTGATCGCACCTCGCGCGATCTCGGCGTGCATGATCACTCCGGGATCGTCTGGGACGAATTCGTCGGCTATTGGATCACGATGGCTGCCGTGCCATTCTCTTGGCAGGCAGCGCTATGGGGCTTCGTGGTCTTTCGGGTCTTCGATATTCTCAAACCATGGCCGATTCGCTGGGCCGACCGCCGGGTCGCCGGTGGCTTCGGCATCATGCTGGATGATGTCTTCGCCGGTATCTACGCCTGGTCGACGATGCATCTGTGGCTGTGGTTGCACTGACGTCTCGCTGCCTTGGTGGCGAGGCTCACGCACGTGTTTCACTGATGGAAGCAGATGCGACAAGAGGCACCGCGCAGACGGTGTGATGCTCCAATAACGGACAAGGGTTAATGCGATGGGCAAGGGACTGGTAACCGTGACGGCAGTGGTCGTCATCGGGGCAGCCGGCTATGTCGGCGGCGTGGCTTACTCGAGCCAGCGTTTTGAAGATGAGATGGCCCGCATGGTGGCAGAGCTCGACAGGAGCTCTGACATCAAGGCGACCCGTGAAGAGGTCGACAGCGGCTGGTTCGGCTCCACGGGCCGGGTAGAGATGGAGCTCGCCACCGGGGACGGTGAAGGTCCCATGCGCATCGTATTGCCTTATGAGGCCGGCCACGGCCTGCTGTCGACCAGCATGAAGGGCAACGTCAAGGTGTTGTACGGTACGCCGTCACGCGACGTCTTCGCCGAAGTGCTCGGCGATGGCAAGGCGATCGCCTTCGATGGCAGCGTCGACAACTTCAGCGGCGCCAGCGACACCACCCTGACCTTGCCGGCCTTCGACTGGCAGGACCCGGAGAGCGGCACGCGCATCGACTTCCAGGGCGGCGAACTGCTGGCTTCCCACGATGGCGGTGATACCCCGGAAATCACCGTGGATGGCGAGATCACGCCGTTCGATATCACCAATGGCGCCGAGAAGGTCAGCGTCGGTACCCTGAGCCTCAACGGCATCTATCGTGGGGCGGACAATGACTTCCGCCAGGACGACAAGATCGTGCTGGACACCTTGACCATCGACAACGGCACCGGTCAGCCGCCAGTGGTCGCCAGCGATATCCGTTACAGCGGCGAAACGCGTCTGGACCCGACCGAGCTGCGCTATCTGATGAAGCTGTCGGTGCAGGATGTCAGCGCGGGTGATCAGCAGATGGCCAGCGGTGATGTGTCCATCTCGATCGATCGTCTGCAGGGCGCAGCCGTCTATGACTTCATCACCCAGCTGCAGGGCTTGCTGGAAGAAGCGGGCAAGCCGTTCGAGGAGCTGAGCGAAGCGCAGCAGGTCGCCATGCTCGAGAAGGTCGAAGCGCCGCTGTTCACCATGCTGAGCACCTCTCCGCGCATCACGCTGGAATCGCTGAATGCCAAGAGCGATGCCTTCGGTGTCGACATGCAGGGTGATGGCCAGATGATTCTCGATGGTGCCGATATCACTGACCTGACCATTCAGGAGCTGCAGACCGTACCGGGTCAGCAGGCCTTCCTGAACCGTCTGAGCGGGCGTTTCGAGTTCCGCAATGTACCGCCGATGATGGCCATGATGGCGGGTGTCTCTCCGCAGGCAGCCGACCGCAACCTCGTGGTCGAGATCGATGGTGACAGCGTGAGGATCAACGGCACCCCGATCTACTGAGGGAGATGCGCGGCGCTGGTGTCACGAAAGCTCAGCGACGCCGCGCCGCGCAGTATGCCGGAAACGACAATGCCCGCCTCATGGCGGGCATTGTCGTTTCCGGGGGCGCATCTCGTGCCACCCTGAACACGCAGCGTTGCGCCTCCGGCGCGGCAAGCGTGCCTTGATAAAGTGGCTCACTGGCCGCATTGGTGGAGATGATCGCCTCAACCGAGGCCTGGTTTCATGAGGGTTGCATGCCACGTCACGAAGAGATTTCCGATAACGACGACATTCTTGCCGGCTTCGAGGATGACAGCCAGTCACAAGAGCCTTCTTCTTCCGCCTCGGGTGGGCTGGTGCCGAGTGGTGACCAGCTGCCGGAGCGCATCTACCTGCTGCCGATTCACAATCGCCCGTTCTTCCCGGCCCAGGTTCAGCCGCTGGTGATCAACAAGCAGCGTTGGGCCGAGACCATGCAGCTGGTCGGCAATACGCCGCATCATGCTGTCGGCCTGGCCTTCGTCGGCGATGTCGAAGTGGATGAGCTGGGGGTCGAGCACTTCCCCGAGATCGGCTCCGCCGTGCGCGTCCACAAGCCCGAAGACGGCGATGACCAGGTACAGTTCATCGCCCAGGGGCTGCGTCGCTTCCGCATCACGCGCTGGCTGTCGCGCAAGCCTCCCTATCTGGTCGAGGTCACCTATCCGCGCGAGCCGGTCGATGCCGAGAGCGATGAGGCGCGCGCCTACGCGATGGCGATGATCAACGGCATCAAGGAGCTGCTGCCGATCAACCCGCTGTACGGTGAGGAGCTCAAGCAGTACCTCAATCGCTTCAGCCCCCATGAGCCAGGCCCGCTGACCGACTTCGCCGCCGCCATCACCTCGGCCAAGGGCGCTGAGCTGCAGGAGGTGCTGGAGTCGCTGCCGGTGATGGAGCGCATGCAGAAGGTGCTGCCCCTGCTGCGCAAGGAAATCGAGGTCGCACAGCTGCAGACCGAGATCTCCCAGCAGGTCAATGCGCAGATGGAGAAGCATCAGCGCGAATTCTTCCTGCGCGAACAGCTCAAGGTCATCCAGCGTGAACTGGGCATCTCCAAGGATGACCGCGAGAACGATGTCGATACCTTCCGTGGCCGTCTCGATGAGCTCAAGGTGCCGGAGCGCGTCCAGTCACGCATCGATGATGAGCTCGACAAGCTGTCGGTGCTGGAGACCGGCTCGCCGGAATACGGCACTACGCGCAACTATCTCGATTGGCTGACCTCGCTGCCGTGGGGCATCACCTCCACCGACCAGCTGGATCTCGCCCATGCGCGCAAGGTGCTCAATCGCGATCATGACGGGCTGGATGATGTGAAGTCTCGCATTGTCGAGTTTCTGGCCGAGGGTACCTTCAAGGGTGATGTCGGCGGCTCCATCCTGTTGCTGGTCGGCCCGCCCGGCGTGGGCAAGACCTCCATCGGGCGCTCCATCGCCCAGGCGCTGGGGCGCGAGTTCTATCGCTTCTCGATCGGTGGCATGCGCGATGAGTCCGAGATCAAGGGCCACCGTCGTACCTATGTGGGGGCCATGCCCGGCAAGCTGGTGCAGGCGCTCAAGGAGGTCAAGGTCGAGAATCCGGTGATCATGCTCGATGAGATCGACAAGCTGGGGCAGTCCTTCCAGGGCGATCCGGCCTCGGCACTGCTCGAAGTGCTGGACCCGGAGCAGAACGTCGACTTCCTCGATCACTATCTCGACGTGCGCCTCGATCTCTCCAAGGTGCTGTTCGTGTGTACCGCCAACACGCTGGACAGCATTCCCGGCCCGCTGCTGGATCGCATGGAGCAGATCCGCCTCTCCGGCTACATCGCCGAGGAGAAGATGGCGATCGCCAAGCACCACCTGTGGCCGAAGCTGCTGACCCGCGACAACATTCCCAAGAAGCGCATCAATCTGAGTGATGCTGCGCTGCGTCAGGTGATCGAGGGCTATGCCCGTGAGGCTGGCGTGCGCCAGCTGGAGAAACAGCTGCACCGCATCGTGCGCAAGGCAGCGGTGAAATTGCTGGAAGAGGAGCTTGCGACCGTGAAGGTCTCGGTCAAGAACCTCGAGGAATTCCTCGGCGCGCCGATCTTCCGGCGCGAGAAGGTCCTGGCCGGCGAAGGCGTGGTGACCGGGCTTGCCTGGACCAGCATGGGCGGTGCGACCCTGCCCATCGAAGCCACTCGGGTGCATGGCCTGACACGTGGCTTGAAGCTGACCGGCAAGCTGGGCGATGTGATGCAGGAATCGGCCAACATCGCCTATTCCTACACCCTGGCCAATCTCGAGGCCTATGATGCCGAGGCGGGCTTCTTCAACGAGTCGTTCATTCACCTGCACGTCCCTGAGGGCGCGACGCCCAAGGACGGCCCCAGTGCCGGCGTGACCATGACCACGGCGTTGATGTCGTTGGCCAAGCATCAGGCGCCGCGCAAGGGGCTGGCGATGACCGGTGAGCTGACCTTGACCGGCCAGGTGCTGCCGGTAGGCGGTATCCGCGAGAAGGTGATCGCCGCTCGGCGCAGTGATATCTATGAGCTGATTCTGCCGCAGGCCAACCAGCGCGATTACGATGAGCTGCCGGAATATCTGAAGGAGGGCATGATCGTGCACTTCGCGGCGCGCTACGCGGATGTCTCGCGTGTGGTCTTCGACAATGACAGCGCACAGCGCCACTGACAGCGCACGGCGCAGAATGGATGGCGACATCCGACGAGAAGCAGAAGCCCCGCCAATCGGCGGGGCTTCTGCTTTTCAGTGGGGCGTCGTGTGTAGGCAGGCGTCATGCTCGCGGGCATTCAGGCGGTATCGAGCTGTTCCAGCACGGCCGCCTCAGCAGCATTGCGCCCGACGCTGGCGATGCCGTTGTCGCGGCCGGATTCCGACTTGTACATCTGACTGCGACCGATCTGCTGGCTGTTGGCGGCCAGCAAGGTGAAATAGAAACGTCCGTCCTTGGCGACTTCCCGGGTGAAGCGTTTTTCCTCGACGGCATTCTTGCGCACGGACTCCACGCCGTTCAGGCAGCCGCGCTTGTCGGCATAGCCCTGACTCTGCAGGATCTTCTCGCCGTTGCCTGCCTTAAGCGCAAAGTAGAACTTGCTGTCCTTGCCCCGAGTGATGACGAATTTTCCGGCCATGGGTGACTCCTGTTCCTTGTGGGGTGTCTGGCATTGCCTGATGTGTCGTCCTTCAGTGTAATCAGCGCCTCCCGCCGCAGGCCCACGCTAGAGGCCGCTTCATTCAACGCTGTCGGCGCCTGTCGGCATCTTTCGGGGCTGCTGATGGCGTGGGCGGTGCTATCTGGTAGGCAAGCGGGGGCGGTACATGACAGAATTGACCCCAGGCTGACAGCGTTGACCCATGAGGTACGCGTCTCCTCTGGACACCAGGTGTGCGTAACCCGTGCGGGGCGCCGCCTGACCAAAACAGAAGCCGCTCCCGTTCGGAGTGATTCTGCAGCGGATTGCGCAGAAGGGCGGCGTCAGTGTGACCCTGCCAGGCGCGATTCCATGAATCAGTCCCTCTTCGCACAGGAGAGCGGCCAAGCACTATTGACGAGGACACCATGCCAGAGTATCGCTCCCGTACGACCACCGCAGGTCGTAACATGGCCGGCGCTCGCGCCCTGTGGCGCGCCACCGGCATGAAAGATGGCGACTTCCAGAAGCCGATCATCGCCGTTGCCAACTCCTTCACCCAGTTCGTGCCGGGCCACGTCCACCTCAAGGACATGGGTCAGCTGGTCGCGCGCGAGATCGAGAAGGCCGGCGGCGTCGCCAAGGAATTCAACACCATCGCGGTCGATGATGGCATCGCCATGGGCCACGACGGCATGCTGTATTCGCTGCCGTCGCGTGACCTGATTGCCGATAGCGTCGAATACATGGTGAATGCCCACTGTGCGGATGCGCTGGTGTGCATCTCCAACTGTGACAAGATCACCCCGGGGATGCTGATGGCCGCCATGCGCCTCAACATCCCGGTCATCTTCGTCTCCGGCGGCCCGATGGAAGCCGGCAAGACGAAGCTGCTGGATCACGGCCTCGATCTGGTCGATGCCATGGTCATCGCCGCCGATGACAGCGTCGACGACGAGACGGTCGCCGAGATCGAGCGCAGCGCCTGCCCGACCTGCGGCAGCTGCTCGGGCATGTTCACGGCCAACTCCATGAACTGCCTGATGGAAGCGCTGGGTCTGGCATTGCCGGGCAACGGCACCGTGTTGGCCACTCACTCCGATCGTCGTCGCCTGTTCGAGAACGCCGGGCATCGCATCGTCGAGCTGGCGCGCCGTTACTATGAAGGTAACGAAGAGCATCTGTTGCCGCGTGCCATCGGCTCCCGCGCCGCCTTCGCCAACGCGATGACGCTGGATATCGCCATGGGTGGCTCGACCAACACCATCCTGCACCTGCTGGCCGCGGCTCAGGAAGCCGGTGTCGACTTCACCATGTCCGACATCGACAAGCTGTCCCACAGCGTGCCTCAGATGTGCAAGGTGGCGCCGAACACCCAGAAATATCACATCGAGGATGTCCATCGTGCCGGCGGCATCATGGGGATTCTGGGCGAGCTGGACCGTGCCGGCGTGCTGGATACTTCAGTGCCGACCGTCTATGGCGACTCGCTGTCTGCGGCGCTGGAAGAGTGGGACATCATGCGTTCGCCCACTGATGAAGTCGTCGAGTTCTACCGCGCCGGCCCGGGCGGTATTCCGACCCAGACCGCCTTCTCGCAGAGCGCGCGCTGGCCGAGCCTGGATGGTGATCGCGCCCAGGGCTGTATCCGCGATTACGACCATTGCTTCTCCACTCAGGGCGGCCTGGCCGTGCTGTACGGCAACATCGCCCTGGATGGTTGCGTGGTGAAGACCGCTGGCGTCGATGACTCCATCCTGGTCTTCGAAGGCCGTGCCTACGTCTGCGAGTCCCAGGATCAGGCGGTGGAAGACATCCTGGCCGACAAGGTCAAGGAAGGCGATGTCGTGATCATTCGTTATGAAGGGCCGAAGGGCGGTCCGGGCATGCAGGAAATGCTCTACCCGACGTCCTATCTCAAGTCCAAGGGGCTGGGCAAGGCGTGTGCGCTGCTCACCGACGGCCGTTTTTCCGGCGGTACCTCGGGCCTGTCTATCGGCCACGCGTCTCCGGAAGCGGCGGCGGGCGGTGCCATCGGTCTGGTCGAGCATGGCGACACCATCCTGATCGACATCCCGAACCGCACCATCAACGTCAAGCTGAGCGACAGCGAGCTGCATGAGCGCCGTGAAGCGATGGATGCCCGTGGCAAGGATGCCTGGAAGCCAAGCATCCAGCGCAACCGTCGTGTCTCCGCCGCGCTCAAGGCCTATGCCTTGCTGGCGACTTCCGCTGACAAGGGCGCCGTGCGCGACCTGAGCAAGCTGGACTGAGAATCGGCTTCAGATATCTGAGCCGGTCTCTGAGCAGGGCTTCTGCGCTGAAACACCCCGCAAGCCTGTGTGGCTCCTTTGTGAGTGCTGAGTAAGTGCTGAGTGAGTCCAACGACAACGGCCACCCTTCGGGGTGGCCGTTGTCGTTGATGGGGATGTGCCTTGAGGGTCTCCTGAGCAGGACGCACACACGGCAGGATACTCTCAGGACAAATCGGGAGAGGGGAAGCCGGACGGGGGCTGGGGGCTTGCGAAGGTATCCGTCGGGATGACCGGTTCAAGATCCAGGAAGCGCACGCGATTTCGCCCCTGACGTTTGGCCTTCTTGAGTGCGTGCTGGGCGCGTTCACAGAGCTCGAGTCGGTTGGCCAGCGTGAGCGTATCGGGCGCCGGGTGATAGCAGGTCAGCCCGATGCTGCAGGTGACCGGCCCGTCGAGACCATGCAGTTCTGCCGTGGCATGACGGACGCGCTCGGCGAGGATGATGGCGCCGCTGGAATCGGTCTGGCCCAGCACCGCGATCAGCGAGCCATCGTCGCGCTGACTGAGCAGGTCGCTCTTGCGTGTCGCGTTGCGCAGGATGGTGGAGACCTGCTGCAGAGCGCGGTCTCCTGCGGCGCGGCCGTACTGGCGATTGAAGTCGGTAAAGGCATCCACGTTGAGCAGCAGGATCGACAGTGGCTGCCCGTGGCGTGCACTGCGCGCGATCTCACCATCCAGCTGTTGCTCGAAGATCTCCATGGGCAACAGCTTGTCCAGCACCGACGGCACGGCCGGGCCCGGGGGCGCCATGCTGGCCAGCTTGTGCCGCATGCGGGCCAGGCTTTCCTCGTGGGAGCGCTGCTCGCTGAGGTCCTGGTGCTGGCTGAGAATGACGCCGGAGTGGCTGTCGATCACATCCAGATGCAGCATGACTTCGATGATCTGCCCCTGTCTGCCCAGATAGCGATGCGGCTGCTCGAAGTGGGTGATCTCGCCGGCCTGCATGGCCAGAAGCGCCTCCTGACAGGCCTGCATGTCAGCAGGGTGGGAGACATCCTCCAGCGCGCCACGCTGCAGTTCACTCCTCTCCGTCCCCAGCAGTTGGGCCAGCGCCGGATTGAGACGTGTCCAATGGCCATGGAAGTCCATGATCGCCATCGGGAGCTGGCAGCGCGAGAACAGCAGCTCCATCTCCTGGTAGGCGAGGCGCAGGTTGCTCAGTTCACTGGTCAGCCGCTTGCGCGCATTCTCACGATCGATCAAGCCTCCCAGCAGGCTGGCCAGTGTCTCGACCAGTGCACGATCGCTGACGCTGAAATCTGCCGCGCGCGGTGAGTTGTCGCCGAAGCAGACGGTGCCGGTCAGACGGCCTTCGGTCCATACCGGGGCGGCGATGTAGCTCTGGAAGGGCATCGACTTGAGGGCCGGATGAGCCTCGAGTGCTGGCGTGGTCGCGATATTGGCATAGGCGATGCAGCCTGCCTGCTCAACGACTTCATTGCAGAAGGTCTCGTTCAGCGGTGCGATCGCGCCCTCGACCTTGCCGGGCGGCGGGTTGACCGCCGCCATGATTTCATAGCGATTGGCCTCAGCGTGGCCGAGGATGCCGGTGGTCATCCCCAGCAGGCGGCAAGCGGTCACCAGGTACTCTCTGAGCTGTTCGTTGAAGGTACCCGCAGGCGCGAGTGTCAGGGCAAACAGCGCTTGCAGCTGGGCGGGTCCGAGATTCTCATTGAGGAAGACAGTCGCGGCGGCGGCTTGCGGTGAGAGCTCTGGGGTATCAACTGGACTCGAGTACCCCGAGGAGGGTGGCCGTGCGGGCGGGGTGGGCAGCATGTGACATCCTTATCTTGCATGTTGCGGGGAGAGGAAATGACCAAACAGTGAGTATGGCGGCTGGGAGCGATGAACGGGTGCTTTGCCGGGCCAGGAAATCAACTGTTCATACACGTAAGACTGGTGGGGCTTTTCGAGGTGCGGCTGGATTAGAGACATGTCAGGTCGTGAATCTGGTAGAGCCACAAAAGAAACGGGGAGGCCGGTCGATGGCTGATCGACGGCCTCCCCGACAAGTTCTTTCTCTGCCCACCATGATGCGTCGTCATGCGTGGCAGAGTCTGTGTGCCGCTTGTCCTGTCATCCGTGTCCTGTGCCGTTTCACACCTGATGTCACCGGTGGGGCAGGCAGGATCCCGCTGTTGTCATGCGTATCGCTCCTGCTCAGGCGGCTTCTGCCAGCTGAGGTTCCGCTGTCGCATCCATATCGATGGCTTCCAACGCCAGTTCGATCGAGAACCAGTTGTCGTTCAGCCACAATTCCAATGCTTCATTGCTCATGCACATCGTCAAGTCTCCCCGAGAGTAGTGGCAAGCGCGTGTGTGTCATGGTGTGCTGCCGGTAAGCAGCAATCATCAGTATGGCGTCTCCTTGCCGAGAGCGAATGAAGTTTGCGCGACGATATGATGTCAGCAGCCTTGGATAGCGAAAGCAGGACATCACCCATGGTCAAATGACCATGGGTGATGTCCTGCTTTTCGTGAAGGATGAGTCTCTCAGTCTCGAGAGCTTGCTTGCCGGGGGAAGCTTCTATTTGCCAAGGAGCGCTTCAGGCTGTTGGCGAGTCGGCAGGCTGTTGGCGAGTCGGCAGGCTGTTGGCGTGGTATCAGACTGAAAGGAGCGAGCCTCAGCGGCGAGTGAAGGAGCGCAGCAGGCTGCGAATCAGGGTCCGTCCCAGCTGTGACCCCAGGGCGCGCATCACGGACTTGAGCAGGGTCTCCATGACGCCCTGACGCTGCCTGCCACCGGAGCGTGGGGCGCTTTCGGCCACCGGACTTGTTTGCTCGGAGTCGCGGCTGGCAGCGGCTTGAGCGCTTCCATCCCGTTCTGTGGCAGGCGGCGTGGTGTCAGGCGTTGCCGCTGGCGTCTCCTCCGGCCGAACCTGGGCCGTCGCCGAGCTCGTCAGTTGCGCCTCGAGACGCTCGTGAGCCGATTCACGATCTATCACCTCATCATAGCGACCGGCCAGTGATGAGCTTGCCAGCAGCGCTGTGCGCTCGCTGTCACTCAATGGGCCGATCCGCCCACGCGGCGGCGCGATCAAGGTGCGCTCCACCTGGGTGGGCGTGCCCTTGCTGTCGAGCACCGAGACCAGTGCCTCGCCCACGCCCAGCTCCGTGATCACCTGAGCCGTATCGAGAGCCGGGTTGGGGCGGAAGGTCTCGGCAGCGGTCTTGACGGCCTTCTGGTCGCGCGGAGTGAAGGCGCGCAGGGCATGCTGGATCCGGTTGCCCAGCTGACCGAGCACGTCATCGGGGATGTCGGCGGGGGATTGGGTCACGAAGTAGACGCCGACCCCCTTGGAGCGAATCAGGCGCACCGTCTGCTCGAGGCGCTCAAGCAATGCCTTGGGAGCGGCATCGAACAGCAGGTGGGCCTCGTCGAAGAAGAACACCAGCACCGGGCGGTCGGCATCGCCGCGTTCGGGGAGGGTGCGAAAGAGCGTCGACAGGAACCACAGCAGGAAGGTGGTGTAGAGACGTGGACTCTGCATCAACTCACGCCCATCGAGCAGATTGATGAAGCCGCGTGTCTGGTCTCCCTCGCCCGTGGTCGCCAGCATGTCATTGATGTCGAGCGCCGGTTCGGCGAAGAAGCGCTCGCCGCCCTGGGTGGCCAGCACATGCACCCGGCGCAGCATGGCACCGAGGCTCTGGGGGCTGACACTGCCATAGCGCTCCTCGAAGCCTTCGCGTTCACGCTCGATATGCTTGAGCAGGCTGATCAGGTCCTTGAGGTCGATCAGCTCCAGCCCTTCACGCTCGGCATGATCGAAGGCCAGGTGCATCAGGCCACTCTGGGTGTCGTTCAATTCCAGCAGGGTCGACATCAGCTCAGGCCCCATGGAAGCCACGCTGGCGCGCACTGCATGTCCGCTCTTGCCGAACAGATCCCACAGCCTGACGGGCGCGGCCTGAGGCTGCCAGTCATTGATGCCGAGGCTGGCGAGGCGTTCATCGACGCGTGGATGCGGGGCACCCGCCGCGGCAATGCCCGAGAGGTCGCCCTTGACGTCGGCGGTGAACACCGGCACTCCCATGCGCGAAAACTCTTCTGCCAGCACCTGTAACGTGACGGTCTTGCCGGTACCTGTCGCACCGGCGACCAGGCCGTGTCGATTGGCCAGTGCCCCGGCTAGCGTGATGTGGCCCTTGGGTCCCTGTCCTGCGAGTCCCCCGATCAGCACGTCTGGCATGTGAGTCTCCTGTCATTCAGGTGATGGCGGTGCTTGCAGAGGGAGGTGTGGCAACCACTGCCGATGACCGCAGAGATGGGCGATGTCGTGGAGTCATAGGGTTACAAAATGTTTCGTTGAGTAAAATACTGCAAGTCATCTTGCGCCACTTGACGCATGGCGTCAGGCAACCGACGCGCGGCAAGCCGCCTGATGAGCGGCCAGCAGCCCATGTGGGCGCTAATTAAACGCGAGCCGATATCTCACTCTTGTATAGGAAATCTGGAAGAAAGATATTTTTCTTTCCCTTCTCTGCTTGAAAGTCTGGCCCTCTAGTTCCATATCTTTAGGCATCAGGGCGCATGTGACGCAACACGCCTCGGCAGATTGGCGCTTTCGTCAAGAATGACACCAGCAGGTTCGGGTACAACTCTGGTGACGGTTTTGAAGATTGCTCTACAAAGTAGCCGACGCTCAAGGGTGTTTGAACCATGCGCCGCAAGGATTTGACGCAGTACCACAAGACGTCGCCGAGACAGGAAGAACGCGTCTTGTGGAGCCTGGAGCTCGAGACATCCAGTCTCGGGATTCTTGAAGGCTTACCGGCAACGGCCGAGCGAATCATCTGCTCGTCTCTTGCAACAGACCGCTACTGGAGGATGAATCATGAACAAGCTGACTGCTGCACTTTTCGCGACTGCCCTGGCACTGCCGACCACTGCTGCCTATGCCGAGCACCACGAATCCAGCAACACCGGTTCCGCCAATACCGGCGCTCATTCCACCATGGTAGAAGGCGGCACTGCTGCGGGTCATGAAGACGGCAAGGTGCATGACGACGCCGAACGCAATACCGAGAGTGGCTCTGCCAACACCAAGAAGGATTCCATGATGGTGGAAGGCGGTACTGCACAGTCCGAGTCCGCCAAGCACGGCAAGGTGATGGACAAGGGCGAAGACCACATGGGCGTCAGCCCGGAATCCGGTTCGGCCAATACCGCCGATGGCAGCATGAAGACTGAATAAGCATGTCTTGACGGTCTGGTCTCGGGCCAGACCCGCAATGGATCTTGCGGTGCCTGAACGAGTCGCCAGCACGACTTGCTTGAGTTCATCGCAAGTGAAACGACAAGCCCCCGCCATTGGCGGGGGCTTGTCGTCGTAGTGAAGCATGAAAAGGCAGGGAGTTCAGGGCGGGAATGAGGTGGGCTGGGCTCTTGGATACTTGAGGCCAGTACCTGTCATCGGTGCCTGCCATCAAGCCCTTACCACCAGCGCGGGCTGTAGGTGTCTTCCCCGGCCAGCAGGCGTTCGCGTGCCATGAACAGCGCCGCGATCGCGCGTGCCTCGTGGAAGTCCTCGCGTGCCAGCAGCGCCGGCAGTTCATCGAGGCGGTGGCGCTCGACGACCAGCGGTTCCGGCTCATCCCCCGGCAGGCGCTTTTCGAACAGATCGCGCGCCAGCATCACGTTCATGCGGTGATCCATGTAGTTGGGCGCCAGGCTCAGTTCGGCCAGGGGTTCGATGTTGTGTGCGCCATAGCCACATTCTTCCATCAATTCGCGATTGGCGGCGGTCACCGGGTCCTCGCCCGGGTCGATCAGCCCCTTGGGCAGGGTCAGCACGTATTGCTCAGGGCCAGCGGCATATTCGCGGATCAGCAGCACGTGGTCAGGGTCGGGCATGGCGACGATCATCACCGCGCCGTGACCGCCGCTCTTGAGGCGTTCGAAGCTGCGGGTGGCGCCATTGGAGAAGGTCAACTCCAGCGCTTCGACGGCGAACAGGCGCGAGCGGGCGACCTCGCGGCGTGAGTCGATCCGCGGTGGCGTCAGCGTGTGGCTGTCGCCTGCATGATTCATGGTCGGGTAAACGGTATCTGGCGCATCATCCATCGCAAGTCCTCGCGAGGCAGTATGAGAAGAGAGAACACTGTCGCTCATCGTGGCAGGCCGCCGCGAGCGGGGCAATCACAAGCCGTCATCACCCCTCGTTGCACATGCGCGCCCGTGGGCCATGCTTTACACTATGAGGCCAAATTTCCCTCTGGCTGACAGAATCCGATGCTTGACTGGAACACTATCGACACCGTGCTGTTGGACATGGACGGCACTCTGCTTGACCTTCACTTCGACAGCCACTTCTGGCTCGAACACCTGCCCAGGCGCTATTGCGAGCTGCACCGCCTCGATGAGGCGCTGCAGGCCGATCTCAAGGCGCGCATCATCAGCGAATCCGGCACGCTCAACTGGTACAGCCTCGATTACTGGAGCCGTGAGCTCGAGCTCGACGTCGTCGCCTTGAAGCGTGAAGTGCAGCATCTGATCGGCTATCGCCATGAGGCCGAGGACTTCCTCGCCTGGCTGCGCGATCAGCCGCAACGCGTGGTGCTGGCGACCAACGCCGACCGTCATGGCATCGATCTCAAGTTCGCGCTGACCGGCATGGGCGACTACTTCGACGCCGTGGTGTCGTCCGCGGATCTGGGCCACGCCAAGGAAGAGCAGGCCTTCTGGCACAAGCTCAACGAGATCGAGCCCTTCGATCCGGCGCGTACCCTGTTCATCGATGACAATCCCCAGGTGCTGGAAAGTGCCCACACCTATGGCATTGCCCATCTGCTGGGCGTGCGACAGCCGGATTCGAAACGCCCTGCGCGTGATTTCGAGCGTGTGCACGGCCTGGACGGCTTTGCGGAGCTGACCGAGGGTGCGGGCTCTGAGGTGGCCAATGCCGGAGCCTCGAGCGACGGGGAGGGCAAGGAGGCGTCATGAGCGATCAGGTACGTATCGACAAGTGGTTGTGGGCGGCGCGCTTCTTCAAGACGCGTGGCATGGCCAAGAAGGCCATCGAAGGCGGCAAGATCCAGTACAACGGCGGCAAGGTGAAAACCTCCAAGACCGTCGAGGTCGGCGCCGTGATCGAGGTGCCGCAGGGCTGGGATCGCCTCGTCGTCGAGGTGCTCGCCCTCAGCGACCAGCGCCGTGGCGCGCCCGAGGCCCAGAAGCTCTATCAGGAGACGCAGGAGTCCCGCGAGCGCCGTGAGCGTGAGGCCGAGACGCGTCGCCTCGGCAATCAGGGCATGACGCCTCCTCCCGGCCGTCCTGACAAGAAACAGCGTCGCAACATCCATCGCTTCCAGCGCCAGGATGCCGATAGCTGAGCCAGCGCGAGTCACTGCCGGGTGCCTTGGCACCGACCGGCACAATTTCCATACCGATGTGTGTCAGCACATCGTTGTTGGCGGCCTGACATGGGGGCGCTTGTGCGCTCTCCCTTCACGCCTGCCTTGAGGTCCCTCAATGAGCGAACACGACATGCAAGATTCCCATTCCACTGACGATGCGGCCGCGCCGAGCTTCGATCAGATCCAGCGCTTCCTGTTCGATGCCACCAACGTGCGTGGCGAGATCGTCACACTCGACAAGGCCTACGCCGAGGTGCTCGATCGTCACTCCTACCCGCAGGCCATCTCGCGCCAACTGGGCGAGATGCTGGCGGCCGTGGCGCTGCTGACCGAGACCATCAAGCTCGATGGCACCATGACGCTGGAAGTTCGTGGTACCGGTATCGTGCGCCAGCTGATGGCCGAGTCGAACCCCGGCGGCGAGCTGCGCGCCATCGCCCGTCTCAGCGATGAAGCGGTGTTGCCGACGGAAGAGTCCAGCCTGCAGGAGCTGGTCGGCCAGGGTCAGATCGTGATCACCCTCGATCCGCGTGAAGGCAAGCGCTATCAGGGCATCGTGGCCATCGATCAGGACAGCCTCGCCGGCTGCCTGGAGAGCTACTTCAGCCAGTCAGAGCAGCTGCCGACCCGCCTGTGGCTGATGGCCGATGGCAAGCGCACTGGCGGCGTGATGCTGCAGCAGCTGCCCAACGATGACGCCAACAAGGACCCGGATGCCTGGGAGCGCGTCGTGCACCTGGCCGAGACCCTCAAGGCCGAGGAGCTGCTGACGCTGGATCAGCAGGAAGTGTTGCATCGTCTCTATCACGAAGAAACCGTGCGCATCTATGAGCCCAAGGCGCTGCGTTTCGGCTGCACCTGTTCGCGCGAGCGTCTGGGCGCCGCCCTGCACAGCATCGCCGCCGACGAGTTGCGTCAAATCGTCGCCGAGCAGGGCGAGCTGGCTACCCAGTGCCACTTCTGCCACACCCGCTATTCCTTCAGTGCCGCGGAAGTGGAAGCGATCATCGAAGATCCTGACGCCGAAAGCCCCGTCGTGCATTGAGCATTTTCCGACGCGCCGACGACTGGCCACGGGGATGATGATTGTCTGACATATCGTCGTCCATCAGGCGGCGGCACCTGCGCCAAAGTGTTGCAACAATGGGCGTTTCCGCCCGACACCCTTTTTGCCATAATGCCTTGCCAGCACAGGGCCGGATGCCCTGTGCTGGTGGTATCGACGGTGTCATGGCATGCCGTCATGCGCGATCGGGCAGCAACGATCGATCACAAAATAAGCCTGTGGCATGTACCTCGGGCATCTGGCTTCAGCCATCAAGAGAGAGGGCGGCCCTGAGCCGCGGAGACGCGAATGAGCAAGCATCAAGACAGTGCGGTGACCACTCACACCAATCTCAGCAGCGCAGAGCTGATCGAGCTGGCAGTGGCTCGCGGCGAAGGACGTCTGGCCGACAACGGCGCGCTGGTCGTGGAGACGGGAGCGCGTAGCGGACGCTCCCCGAACGACCGCTTCATCGTCGACGAGCCGTCCACCTCGGACGCCATCGACTGGGGCAGCGTCAATCGCCCGTTCAGCCCGGAGCGTTTCGACGCCCTGTGGGAGCGCGTCGAGGACTATCTCGGCGAGCGCGACAGCTTCGTCTCCGAGCTGCATGTCGGTGCTGACCTCGAGCACTACCTGCCGATCCGCGTGACTACCGAGACGGCTTGGCACAACCTGTTCGCGCGTACCATGTTCGTGCGTCCGGACAGCTTCAATGCCAAGGACAAGAGCGAGTGGACCATCCTCAACGCGCCGCACTTCACCTGCGAGCCCGAGCGTGATGGCACCAACTCCGACGGCGTCGTGCTGATCAACTTCGCACGTCGTCGCGTCCTGCTGGCGGGCATGCGTTATGCTGGTGAGATGAAGAAGGCCATGTTCTCGGTGCAGAACTTCCTGCTGCCGGAAAAGGACGTGCTGCCGATGCACTGCTCCGCCAACGTCGGTGATGACGGCGAGACCACGCTGTTCTTCGGTCTGTCCGGCACCGGCAAGACCACTCTGTCCGCCGATCCGGCGCGTTACCTGATTGGTGATGACGAGCATGGCTGGGGCGAAGGCACCGTCTTCAACATCGAAGGCGGCTGCTACGCCAAGTGCATCGACCTGTCCGAGAAGAACGAGCCGGTGATCTGGAACGCGATCAAGTTCGGTGCCGTGCTGGAAAACGTGGTGCTGGATGACCGTCGTGGCGCCGATTACGGCGATGACCGTCTGAGCCAGAACTCGCGTGCCGCCTACCCGCTGGAGCACATCGAGAAGCGCGTGCCGGAAAACCGTGCCGGCGAGCCGAATGCCATCGTCTTCCTGACCTGCGACATGTCCGGCGTGTTGCCGCCGGTGTCCGTGCTCAGCAAGCAGGCTGCTGCCTATCACTTCCTGTCCGGCTACACCGCCAAGGTCGGCTCCACCGAGATGGGTTCCACCGCCGGTCTCGAAGCCACCTTCTCCACCTGCTTCGGCGCGCCGTTCTTCCCGCGTCCGGCACGTGAATACGCCGACCTGCTGATCAAGCGCATCGAGGCGTTCGGCTCACGCGTCTACCTGGTCAATACCGGCTGGACCGGTGGCTCCTACGGTGAGGGCGGCTCACGCTTCTCCATCCCGACCACGCGCGGCATCATCAGCGCGATCCAGAACGGTGCTCTGGCGGACATCGAGACGCGTCACATCGACGTGCTCAACCTGGATGTGCCGGTGCGCGTGCCGGGCGTCGACTCCAGCCTGCTCGATCCGCGTGAGACCTGGGAAGACCGCGCCGCTTACGACAGCAAGGCGCGTGACCTGTCAGCCAAGTTCGTCGAGAACTTCAAGAAGTTCGCCGGCGTGGATGAGGCGATCATCGCGGCAGGCCCGACTCTGGTCTGACGATCAGCGGGATTGATCGCAATCGGTAAGCAAGAAGCCTCGCCCGGTGTTCCGGGCGAGGCTTTTTCGTGTCTGCTGCTTTTCTCGTCGACAGCTGCCGTCATCACCTGCTTTCGGGCGTGTCAGGGTTGTCAGGGACTGCCACCGGCGGCCAGCGAGCGGTTGGCAGGGCCGTCGAAGGTATCTTCGGCAGCGAGCGGCTCCTGGCCTTGCGCAGCGCCGGTATGTTGCTCGATACCCTCACCTTGCTCAACACCACCACTTTGTTCGAGGCCGGGCTCAGTGTTGCTGGCCTCGGTGCGGCGTGACGCACCTTCGTTGGCGGTTTTGGCAAGGTCTTCGTCGGCGGTGTCGACAAGGCCTTCGGGCGTACGTTCGGCGACGAAGGGCGCCGGCGCCTGATACCACCAGCGGGTTGTCCAGGCACGCATCACCCGCTCCGGGTACCAGGTCTTGCCGAGGCTGCCGTTGTAGCGCGCCAGCGCATCGGTGATGTCGCCTTTCTCGCGTTTGAGATAGTGGGCAAGGATGGTGGCGCCGTAACGCAGGCTGGTGTCCTGATCGAGCAGGTTGTCGCCGGGCTCGCCGATCTCACGCTTCCAGAACGGCATGACCTGCATCAGGCCGCGGGCACCGGCGTGGGAGACCGCGGTGGGTTTGAAGGCGCTCTCGACCTGGATGACGGACAGGATCAGCTCCGGTGCCAGACCTGTGCGTGTGGCTTCGCGGCGTACCTTGCGCAGCAGGTCGATACGCGCAGCTCGGTCCGGCATGTAGCGTTCCAGACGCTGCTGCATGCTCAATACCCAATGCAGGGCATCGATGGGGTCTTCGAAGGCCTCGGGCTCGGCCAGGGCTTCACGCAGGCTGTCACGTAGCCCCGGCGACAGTCCGTGCTCGGGGATCGCGGCGGCGGCCTGCACCGGGGGGCTTGTCAGTCCGGCAGACGCGGCGCCGAACGTCAGCAGAACAGCGGCCAGCCACGGGCGCAGACGGCGATATGAGGTGTCTCCTTCAGCGCCTTCTATGGGCGACGCTGAAGGGGTAGTCGATGAGATGGTCATGCGCAGTCCCTGCGTATCAGTCATGGCGCCATTATGCCGTTACCGCGGCGTTGACGGTAATGGGGTGTCAAGTGAAGGCCTATAACGAGACAGCCCGCCCCTCAAGAAGAGGGGCGGGCTGTCCTGGGTGCTGCGATGGCGTCAGCTGTGAGCGAGTGGCTCAGGCTGCTTGAGTTCAGCTAGCGCTGCGCTCGGCCAGGAAGTCCAGCAGGCTGTCGACGGCGATCATGGTCGCGTCCGCATCAGTGCGACCCTTGTACTCGTACTCGCCATTGTCGAGACCGCGATCACCGATCACCAGGCGGTGCGGAATGCCCAGCAGCTCGCCGTCGGCGAACTTGTTGCCCGGGCGCAGATCACGATCATCCAGCAGCACGTCGTAACCGGCAGCGGTCAGCTCCTGATAGACACGCTCGGCCGTCTCGCTGACACGCACGGACTTGTGAGCGTTCATCGGCACGATGGCGACCTGGAAGGGCGCGATGGCTTCCGGCAGCACGATGCCGCCCTTGTCGTTGCCCTGCTCGATGGCGGCGGCGACCACGCGGGTCACGCCGATGCCGTAGCAGCCCATGGACAGCGGCTGTGCCTTGCCGTTCTCGTCGAGCACGGTGGCGTTCATGGCTTCGGAGTACTTGGTGCCGAGCTGGAAGATATGACCCACCTCGATACCGCGCGCGATGTCGATCACGCCCTGGCCATCCGGCGACGGATCACCGGCGACGACGTTGCGGATGTCGGCGATTTCCGGCAGTGGCAGGTCGCGCTCCCAGTTGAGGCCGAAGTGGTGCTTGCCTTCGATGTTGGCACCGGCACCGAAATCGCTCATCAGGGCGACGCTGCGGTCGATGATGATCGGCATCTCGAGGCCGACCGGGCCGAGGGAGCCGAAGCCGGCACCGACGGCGGCACGCACTTCTTCGTCGCTGGCCATGGTCAGCGGCTCGGCGACCTGGGGCAGGTGCTCGGCCTTGATCTCGTTCAGCTCGTGGTCGCCACGCACCATCAGTGCGATCAGACCACCTTCGACGCCTTCGGCCGCCTTGACGATCAGCGTCTTGACGGTCTTCTCGATGTCCAGACCGTGCTGCTCGACCAGTGCGGCGATGGTCTTGGCGTTCGGCGTGTCGACCAGCTGCATCTCCTGGGTCGGTGCCGCGCGCTCAGGCGTCTCGCCCAGCGGTGCCGGCAGCGCTTCACACTTCTCGATGTTGGCGGCGAAATCGGAGCCAGTGGAGAAGGCGATGGCGTCTTCACCGGAGGCGGCCAGCACGTGGAATTCGTGGGAGCCGGTGCCACCGATGGAGCCGTTGTCGGCGATGACGGGACGGAAGTCGAGGCCCAGGCGCGTGAAGATGCGCACGTAGGTGTCGTACATCACCTGATAGGTCTCTTTCAGGGATTCTTCGCCCAGGTGGAAGGAGTAACCATCCTTCATCACGAACTCGCGCGAGCGCATCACACCGAAGCGCGGACGAATCTCGTCGCGGAACTTGGTCTGGACCTGGTAGAAGTTGGCCGGCAGCTGCTTGTAGCTGTTCAGCTCACGACGCGCGAGGTCGGTGATGACTTCCTCGTGGGTCGGGCCGACACAGTAGTCGCGCTGGTGACGGTCAACGAGGCGCAGCAGCTCGGGGCCGTACTGCTCCCAGCGACCGGATTCCTGCCACAGCTCGGCTGGCTGCACGGCGGGCATCAGCAGCTCCTGGGCACCGGAGCGGTCCATCTCTTCACGCACGATGCGCTCGACCTTGCGCAGTGTGCGCAAGCCCAGTGGCATCCAGGTGTAGAGGCCGGAGGTCAGGCGACGGATGAAACCGGCCCGCAGCATCAGCTGGTGGCTGACGACTTCGGCGTCGGACGGGGTTTCCTTGAGAGTGGAAATCAGCAGTTGACTGGCACGCATGGGCTCAGCGATCCCTCGACTTGTCGCTTTGATCGGTACGCTTCGCAGTCGCGAAGCATGAACAGGCAGGTCTTCGGCACGCCTTTTACAGGCGCATCAACGAAGCAGACTGAGCGCATTGTACTGCCGCGAGCCTTGGAGGGGCAAAGTGCATGGCCAGACTGGAAAAATCCGCGCCGGCCTGCCGATACTGGTGACACGGGATTTCCCTTTGGAGAGGGCCGTGAACGGCTTTCTCAGGGGAGGTCTGACAAGGAGACAAGGATATGTCGTCACTCGATCAGCGCATGGGATACGCGCGTGCCAGGCATCGTTGGCCCTTGAAGGCAGGGTTGGCGTTGGTTGCATTGGGAGCGTGCCTGAGCGTTTCCCTGTGGCTGGTGAGCCTTTGCCTGCCGATCCCTTTCATCGATGAGGGAGTGCATTTCGCGCAGATTCGCCAGTTTCTCGCCGGCGACTGGAGTCAACATCCCAAGCTCACCACCCTGACGCTGTATCACGCCAGCATGGCGGTGGTGCTGATGGCGCTCCAGACGTTGGGGGAGTGGCTCAATCTTCCTCTGGCGGGTGATGCCATGGCCGGGCGCTGGCCTGAAATGCCCTCGGTGAACTGGGTGCGGGGTCTGTCTCTGCTGGGGTTCAGTGCCATGGCATTCATCGTCTGGCGGGCGCTGCCGAGCGTCTATCGGCGTCTGGACCCCATGCTCGATGAGAGCGACGCCCAGCAACAGGCGAATCGTCAGAGCTGGCAGTGGCTATGGCTGCCGATCATCTTCCCCTATCTGGCGCTGGTGTATACCGACCCGTGGATCATCGTGCTGGTCGCGCTGCAGCTCGTCGCGCTGGTGCGTGAGCGGCGTCTGCTGTTGCTGGTGTTGATCCTGGCCGGCCTTGGCTTGCGACAGGACAGCATCGTGCTGCTCGGGCTGTGGGGTGGTCTGTTGCTGTTCATGACGCATGCGCAGCCAGGGGCTAAGTCGCAGGCTGTCGGCATGGCGCCACCGCTGCGCTCGCCATTGCGCCAGCTCTCGGTCTGGTGGGGCCTGATCGCGCACTGGTGGTGGGTGGCCGTGATTCCGGTGACCGCCTTCATCGGGTTTGTCGTCTGGAACGGCGGCATTGCCATGGGCGATACCACCCGTCATCAGGCCGGTTGGCACACCGGCAATCTCGGCTATTACCTGGGCGTGATCGGCGTGGTGTTTCTGCCGTTGTGGTTGGCCGACTTGCCGCGCCAGTGGCATCTGCTGCGCCGTCTGTGCACCCAGGGCGACTGGCCGTGGCGAGGCTTTCTGCTGCTGGTGGCATTGGCAGGCGTGTGGGTCATGCTGGTGGTGAGCTTTGAGGTGACGCATGACTACAATTTCCAGCGCTGGACGATCCGCAATATCTGGCTGTTATGGCTCAAGGAGCACCCGGCGGGGCTGTGGGTCACCATGTTGCTGACCACCAGTATGGCGCTCTGGTGGCTGAGAGCGCCGCTGCGGCTGGGGCACGGGGGCTTGCTGCTGGTAATGCTCGCCTTGATGATCTGCACGCGCGAACTGATCGAGACGCGCTACATGCTGCCCTTGATCACGGTCTTCCAGTTGCTGCGCTGTGCAGAGCGTCCGCAAGTGGAGCGCGCGATGACGCTCTGGGCGGTGGCGATGGGGGCGATGCTGCTGGCGGGATTGGTGCTGACACGCACCCTGCCATGAGACGCGGGCAGGGTGCTTTGGCGGTTCACTCGGTGGCGGGTGCTTCAGACCTGCTGGCGTTTTGCAGCTGGGGGCTGGGTGTCACCGCCAGTGGGGCGGCTATCAGTGCCATCACCGATACCAGAGCCACCGCGCGGTGGCTCGGCAACCCAGGCATAGGCGGCCTCGCGCTCGTCGGGCGAAAAGTGGCGAACCTCGATGGAGCGCACCAGGTGCTTGCTGAACTCGGTGACATGGCGCAGCCAGTCTGCCTTGCTGATGATGGCTTCGCGCTCGAAGTCTCCCAGGTGGCGCAGGGCATAGCCGATGTCATTGAGTAGGGCGGCCGGAGTGATCAACCCGAAGCGCTCGATTTCCACCAGCAGCGAGATGCGATCGTGACGTGCCAGGCGTTCGTCGCATTCCTTGATGATGGGGGTGAGTGCTGCCTGGTCGATACCGCCGTCCAGATGTAATGCCACAACATGATCGGCGGGGCTCTTGAGCAATGTCAGCATGATGGGCTCCTGGCGATGGATGAAGGGAGGGCGATACTCCTTCGCTACAATCCAGTGTGGCTGTCTATTGCGATATCAGCCAGTCAGGCATTGCGCTGCGGTCGCAAGCCATACCATAGCGGCAGGGCGACCAGCAGGCTGCCACCCAGCAGGTTGCCGATGCCGGCGGGTATGATGTTCCAGCGCATGGCATCCCACCAGCCGGGGCCTTCTCCCGTCGGCATGATCATTGAGAAATAGGCCATGTTGGCCGGGCTGTGCTGGAAGTTGCCCGCCACGAACAGGCTGACGGCCAATACGATGGGCACGAACTTGTCGATGATGGTGCGCCCCATCACGGCCAGAAACGCTGCCATGCCGACCATCCAGTTGCCCAGCATTCCCGACAGTACCAATGAGAACCAGCCTTCGGCGCCACCTACCTGTTGATAGTGCATCTTCTTGGCCACCACGCTTTCCAGCAGCTGGTAATGCTCCGGGGAGTAGACCTGTGCCAGCGAGATGACCCATCCGGTCAGCAGTGTGCCGATCAGGTTGCCTATCCAGGCCAGCACCCAGAACTTGAGACCGCGACGCAGCATGTCACTTCGCGAGCAGTTGAGCGCACTTACCGGCAGGATGACATTGGCTTCAGTGAACAGGGCGGCACCGGTCAGGATGACGAGAAAGAAGCCCACCGAGAAGCCGATGCCCTGCAGCAGCAATTGCAGGCCATGTGTCTCGACGCCTGTGGAAAGCAGGATCGAGAACAGTGCCCCCATGGTGATGAAGGCACCCCCCAGGATCGCCAATACCAGTATCCGTGGTGCCGAGAGGGTGTGAATGTGTTCGCATGCCTCGCGACAGATTTCCTGTGCCACATCATGTGATGCGATGAATTGGGCGGCAGGGCGGGGTGAGTCACTGGGCATGGGCAGTCCTTTTGATGATCTGCTGTGGATGATCTGCTGTGCAGGGTCTGGCTCTGATGATCTGTCTCTGGTGGCCTGTCTCTAGTGGCCTGTCTTTGATGGCCTGTCTTTGATGGCCTGTCTTTGATGGCAAGGGAGCAGCAGAACACGAGGTCACGATGCCAGGTTCTGATTCAGCAAAGCTTAGACCTTGGGGTAAAGGCGGATAATTCAATCAAGGTGTCTTGAGAGTCGCCAGATTCGAGACCAGAGCCAGGGCCGGGGACAACGCATGTGAAGAAAGCCAGCGGTGACAGATTGTGGAGTGGATCTGTGGAGATGATCTGTAGAGAGGGCTTGTAGAGAGGGCCTGTAGAAATAGCAGTCAGTACTGGTGAATATCAGTCCCTCCGACGTTTTATCAGACATGAAAAAGCGCCGCCCCTCGTGAGAGGAGCGGCGCTTTTGAATTCAGTAGTGATCTTGCATCTGGTACGGCCAGCCGGACTCGAACCGGCACGCCCGAAGGCAGGAGATTTTAAGTCTCCGGTGTCTACCGATTCCACCATGGCCGCGCAGACTGGCGGGTAATCTATCATATTTCAGATCAAGGTCAACTTTAATGCACGTGAAGTGATGTTTGTCGCATGATTCAACTGATTGTTATGCAAAAGGTTTGTGGTGATATCGCTATGGTGGGACAGCTAGGGATGAGGTGCGAAATACCCGGACTGTCGTTCAGGCAATGTAAGCCCTCGTCTTGGAAGCCATCGTCGTGCAAGCAGCAATGTCGACGTCAGCAATGAAGCGCTAGCGTAAAAGTGACAGAGAGAAATGGTGAGGAGCGAAAAAATCGAAACAGGAAATGACGAACGGTGAACCAAGGTAAAGAAGAGAAGTTCTGACGACCTGAGGGGGTAGGTGTCATAACCATTCCAGAAGGAAACAGGGGATGTTTCGGTATCTGAAATGGAGGCTGGAGTCGGAATCGAACCGGCGTACACGGAGTTGCAGTCCGCTGCATGACCACTCTGCCATCCAGCCTCAATGATCGAGATGTCAGTCGAAACTGATGTCTGATCCGAGGAGTATCCACTGATGCTGCTGTAGATACATGAGTCAGTAAATCAGGTGAAGTTGCGCTACCTGTGTTACTGGAGCGGGAAACGAGATTCGAACTCGCGACCCCAACCTTGGCAAGGTTGTGCTCTACCACTGAGCTATTCCCGCTGAACTCGAGGTCGAATTATACGGATAATTCCCATGCTGTCAAACAGTTAATGAAAAATTGTCTCGCGAGTCAGGTCGCTGGAAACGAAAACGCCCACCGGCCTGAGGGGCGGTGGGCGTTGTGGCATTCGCTGTGTCTCGTGTCTGAAGGCGGGGTCAGACCGAGCGCACCAGTTCCGGCCAGGCGGCGCGCAGGTAGCTGATCATCGACCACAGTGTCAGCGCTGCCGAGATATACAGCAGGGCCAGGCCGGCATCCCCCCCGACACTGCCCGGAGCGAAGAACAGCAGCATGAACAGGGCCAGCATCTGGGCAGCCGTCTTCAGCTTGCCGACCCAGGACACCGCGACGCTGCCGCGCTTGCCGATCTCGGCCATCCACTCACGCAACGCCGAGATGACGATCTCGCGACCGATGATGACCAGGCTCGGGATGGTCATCCACAGGCTATCGTAGCGTTCGATCAGCAGGCCCAGTGCCACCGCGACCATCAGCTTGTCGGCGACGGGGTCCAGGAAGGCGCCGAAGGGCGTGGTCTGATTCCACAGCCGGGCCAGATAGCCATCGAACCAGTCGGTGATGGCGGCCAGTGCGAAGAGCAGCGCCGTCAGCGGCAGGCTCCATGCATAAGGCAGGTAGAAACATACCACCAGCAGCGGAATGAACAGGATGCGGATCAGAGTCAGGATATTGGGGATGCTCATCGTGACGGCACGAGTCCTTGCATGAAGCGTAGGTGGCTGGGCGCAATCGAGGGCGAGTCGAGCCCCTGAAGAAAGCCGATCGATCAGCGCCGCACAAGTCGTCTATTCTAGCCTGCCGGCGACGCATTCAGCCATGCCAAACGGCAGGTTATTCAAGCCAACGCTCTGTCACTCTTCCTTGAGCGTTGAGTCGATGGTGCCAGAGGCAGCCATGTCGTGCACGGGGTCAGCCATGCAGTGCCTGATGAATCAGCTCGGCGAGCGATTCGCTGATGCCGGGCACGCGCGCCAGTTCCGGTTTGGAGGCCTGTTTCACCCCCTGCAGGCCGCCGAAGAACTTGAGCAGCTCGCGGCGCCGTTTGGGGCCGACTCCCGCGATGCCCTCCAGGCTTGAGGTACGCCGCGCCTTGTCACGCTTGGCGCGGTGACCGGCGATGGCGAAGCGGTGCGATTCATCGCGGACATGCTGGATCAAGTGCAGCGCCGGTGAGTGGCTGTCGAGGTCCAGGGTGTCATGCACCGTCTCGATGAACAGCGTCTCGAGCCCTGCCTTGCGCGTGGTGCCCTTGGCCACCCCGAGCAGGATGATATCGGTCACCCCGAGGGACTCGAACACCCCGCGCGCCATGTTGAGCTGCCCCTTGCCGCCATCGACCAGCAGGATATCCGGGCGTTTGCCTTCGCCTTCCTGCAGGCGCTTGAAGCGCCGCGTCAGTGCCTGTTGCATGGCGGCGTAGTCATCGCCGGCCGTCACGCCTTCGATATTGAAGCGCCGGTAATCCGACTTGATCGGCCCGTCATGATCGAAGACCACGCAGCTGGCCACGGTCGCCTCGCCATGACTGTGGGAGATGTCGAAGCATTCCAGGCGCTTGGGCACCTCATCGAGTCCCAGCGCGTCGCGCAGCGACAGGAAGCGGTTGGACAGCTGCTGGCGGCTGGCCAGCTGGGTGGCCAGATGTTGCTCGGCGTTGGTCTGCGCCAGTGTCAGCCACTGGGCGCGATGGCCACGCACCTGATGTGCGACCCGTACCCGGCGTTCGGCCTTCTCGCTCAAGGCGCCTTCCAGCAGATTGGCGTCTTCGAGGGCCAGCGAGGTCAGCACCTCATCGGGCATCTCCCTGTCCTGACCGAGGTAGTACTGGCTGACGAAGCCGGTCAGCAGCTCGCTGCTGGTCAGGTCCAGACCATTGCCGGGCGAGAAGTGGCGCGCGCCGAGCATGCGACCCTGACGGACCGAGACCACGCTGATGCAGAGCCCGCCGGGGCGCTCGGCCAACGCCAGAATATCCGCGTTGCCGGTACCGGTATCGACGTACTGCTTCTCCTGCATGCGGCGCAGCTGGGCGACCTGATCACGCAGGCGAGCCGCTTCCTCGAATTCCAGCCGCATGGCCGCGTCTTCCATCGCCTGGCTGAGCTCATCGGTGACCTTGTCGCTCTGGCCGTTCAGGCACATCACCGCATGTTCCATGTCGCGGCGATAATCCTGCTTGCTGATGTAGTCGACACACGGCGCGGTGCAGCGGTTGATCTGATATTGCAGGCACGGGCGCTCGCGGTGGGCGAATACCGAATCCTCGCAATTGCGCAGGCGGAAGATCTTCTGCATCAGTGTCAGTGATTCGCGCACCGCGACGCTGCTCGGGTAGGGGCCGAAGTAGCGTCCGTCATTGCGCTTGTGGCGCACGCGCTTGAACTCCAGCGCCGGGTAGTCGTGATGCTGACTGATGAAGACGTAGGGGTAGGATTTGTCGTCGCGCAGCAGGATGTTATAGGGCGGGCGCAGCTCCTTGATCAGGGTCTGCTCCAGCAGCAGGGCCTCGGTCTCGCTGCGCGTGATGGTGACCTGCACATCGGCAATGCGCCCGACCAGCGCCTGGGTCTTGGCATTCAGTCCGGTATTGCGAAAATAGCTGGAGAGGCGCGCTTTGAGGCGCTTGGCCTTGCCCACGTACAGCACGTCACCTGCGCTATCCAGCATCCGGTAGATACCGGGCGCGTCGCTGACATGCTTGAGGAAATGGCGGGCATCGAAGCCGGTTGCCTCGCCGCCCGCGAGAAGATCACTGTGCGCGTCGCTGGTGATCAGGCGGCTGGAGACGCGCGCGGCGTCGCTGCGTGCGCGGCTGTCAGCCTGCGCACTCGCTGAGGAGGCAGGTTGGGTATCAGGCTGGCTGGCGGTGTCTGCCGGCTCTTCATTCTCGGGCGACTGAGAAGTGGTGTCCGTCATCGTGGGATCAGTGTGCTGCTTGGCCATGAGGTTCCTCATCCAGAGATGCCTCGAGTCTATCAAACAAGGGCGATTGCTCGCAGGCATGGGGGCAACAGGGCCATGCTGCAATGCCTGCTGGCATGACCGGCCCGGTCAGGACGCGCCATTCACGAACGTCTCAGACAGAAACGCCTCATGCATGAACGCCTCATGCAAGAACGCCACCCGGGGAAGGTGGCGTCGTTGCATGAGGCGTTGTCGGCGCTGCTCGGAAGTGTCACGAGCAGCGCGGGCCTGCAGTGTGTGGCGTGCCGGCAGCGTGTACTTGCTCAGGTCTCGTCAGGACGATCCAGCACGTAGTCATCCAGCAACTGGTGACGCATGGCCAGATGCGTCATCTCCACATCGCTGGTCACGCCAAGCTTGTCGAAGATGCGGTAGCGGTAGGTGTTGACCGTCTTCGGGCTCAGGTGCAGGCGGTCCGAGATCTCGCTGACGCGATGGCAATTGACGATCATCGTCGCCACCTGCAGTTCTCGGCTCGACAGCTGATCGAAGGGATTGCTGCGCTGGGTGTCCATGCCCGAGAACACCAGGCGCTGGGCGATTTCCGGGGAAAGATAGCGTTCGCCAGCGGCCACCTGATGGATGGCGCGAATCATCTCGTCAAAGGGCGTGCCCTTGGAGATGAAGCCGAAGGCTCCCGCTTCCAGCAGGCGTTTGGCGAAGGACTCTTCTAGGTAGGCGGTCAGCACGATGACTCTGACGTCGGGCAGGCTGCGCACGATCTTCTGCGTGGCTTCCAGGCCATCGACGCCGGGCATGCGAATGTCCATGAGCACGATATCCGGGCTGTGCTCACGGCAGAGTTTGATCGCGGTTTCGCCATCCGAGGCTTCTGCAATCACCTTGAGCCCATCCTCTAGCTCAATGGTACGGACGATGCTGGTACGCACCAGGTGGTGGTCGTCAGCGACAAGAACCTTGATCAAGGCGGCTCCAGTAAAGATGTCAACAAGCAGTGAAATGAATGCGGGATCCAATGTACCCATTGGGCAAGGGCTTGTCGATGCCCTGTCATCCAGTGCGTCGCGTTCAGGATAACCACTACTGATATAGTGCTAGCGTGTTTCCTGCTCCCTGTGATTGGCCGTAAGTCGGTCAGCGAGTCCCTTCGGAGAACAGTGCCTCGCGATGTGATCCTGAGACTTCATGCGCTCCACAAAGCGCAGCAAAAATAAGAGGTTGACGACGTATTCGTCGCTCTGTAACATGCGCTCCATCGTGAAGACGGGGCCTTAGCTCAGCTGGGAGAGCGCAACACTGGCAGTGTTGAGGTCAGCGGTTCGATCCCGCTAGGCTCCACCATGATTCACGACAAGCCTGTCTCGGTTTCACGTGTCTCTTGCCTGCAAGTGACATGCGAAATGACAGTCTGATTCGGGGCCTTAGCTCAGCTGGGAGAGCGCAACACTGGCAGTGTTGAGGTCAGCGGTTCGATCCCGCTAGGCTCCACCAGAATTCTTGAAAAAGCGGTCATCCTTCGGGGTGGCCGTTTTTTTGTGCTTGGCTTTCCGCTCGTCCCTGTCAATTTCACCTATATAGCTGCCAGTACCCGGGTCTGCCAATGCTGTGGGAGATGGGCAAGAAATCTCACCCAGGCTCGTGATTGGCTGGAATGCCTGAAAATAATTGCCTGATCATCTCAATGGATTGATGAGAGGCAGGCTTGGCGCTAGATTGGCGACATGAGCAGACAAGAGATCACACGACTCGTGGCGAGCCTCGCCGACGAGGAAGGCATTCGAGAGACCGCAGTGAAGGGCGTGCAGCTCTTTCGCATGACGGAGCCCGTGCGCTGCGCGCCGGCCATCTATGAGCCCGCCGTGGTGGTGATCGTCAGCGGTGCCAAGGAGGCGATACTGGACGGCGAGCGGCATGTCTATGACAGCCGCCAGTATCTGTGCTGTCCCATCTCGATGCCGGTCGAGGCGGGCGCCCCCATGGCGTCGCCAGAGACACCGCTATTGGGCGTCTACCTCTCGCTGGACACGCGGGTGATGACGGAGCTTGCCATCGAGATGGAAAGCGCCGCGGGGCTTGTGCACAAGCCGGGCAGGGGGCCGCTGCCGCCGGGGCTTGCTCTGGCGCATTGGGACGCCGCCTTCAGCGATGCCCTGTTGCGACTGCTGCAGGTGGTACAGAGCCCTAGCGATGCGGCGATATTGGGAGAAGGGCGGCTGCGGGAGCTTTACTACGCTGTCCTGAAGGGCGAGGCGGGGGAGTCGGCGCGGCGCGCCTTCGGCGTGGGCAATGAGATCGCGCGGGTAATCGATTACCTCTCCAGCCACCTGGATGAGCCGGTCAGCATTGACGACATGGCCGGGCGGGTCGGCATGAGCCGCGCCGTCTTCCACCGCAAGTTCAAGCAGGCGACCACGATGTCGCCGATCCAGTTCGTGAAGTCCATGCGCCTCAATACCGCCGCCATGCAGATCGCCAATGGCAAGACCGTCAGCGAGGCGGCCATGGCCGTGGGCTATGTCAGCTCCTCGCAATTCAGTCGCGAATTCAAGCGTCTGTACGGGCAGTCGCCCAAGCAATGGAGTCAGTTCACATAGCGACACGCCCCGAGCGGGACATGATAAAACGGCCATCCGAAAGGAGGCCGTTTTATCATGGCTGGCGATCATCCTGCGCGTGGGGCGCTAGAGCACCGCTTCACTCTCCTCGACACGCTCGAAGAGGATCAGATGGTCGGCCTGGATACGCAGCATGACCTGCTCGCCGGGCTGATAGTCGTGATGGCTGTTGAAGGCCGCCTCGACTTCCCGCCCGGAAGGCAGCGCCAGCCGGTAGAGGGTGCTGGTACCGGCGAAGGTCGCGCTGAGCACGCGCACCTTGAGGTCGGTGGCTTCCAAATCTCCTTCGGCCAACACCAGGTCATCCGGGCGCAGCAGCACATCCACCGGCGTGCCGGGTGCATACGGATAGGCACGGTTGCCGCGAATCACGCCCAGCTCCGTGCTCACGCATTCGTTGTCCTTCAGCGTGCCGGGGATGAAATAGCCCTGGCCGATGAAATTGGCGACGAAGCGCGTGGCGGGTTCGTGATACAGATTGAACGGCGTGTCCCACTGCTGCAGATGACCGCCGTGGATCACGCCGATCTGGTCGGCCATCGCGAAGGCCTCATTCTGATCATGGGTGACCAGCACCGCGCTGATGCCGAGGTGCTTGAGAATCCGCCGCACCTCCTGGCTCAGCTGACGACGCAGCTCCACGTCCAGATTCGAGAACGGCTCATCGAGCAGCAGAATGCGCGGCTCCGGTGCCAGCGCACGTGCCAGGGCCACGCGCTGCTGCTGGCCGCCGGACAGCTCATGCGGGAAGCGCTCGCCGAGATGGGCGAGGCCGACCAGCGTCAGCAGCTCCGCCACCTTGTCATTGCGCGCTTCACGGCTCATGCGGCGCACGCCGAAGGCCACGTTGTCCGCCACGCTCAGATGGGGAAACAGCGCGTAATCCTGAAAGACCATGCCGACATGGCGCTGCTCCGGTGCGGTCAGATGAGTCGCGCTGGACAGCACCTCGCCTTCGAGACGAATCTCGCCCACCGCCACCGGTTCGAAGCCGGCAATCGCGCGCAGCAGCGTGGTCTTGCCGCAGCCGGAGGGGCCGAGCAGGCAGGCAATGTCACCCTTGTTGAGGGAGAAATTGATGTCGCGGGTCACGACGGTGGTGTCGTAGCGACATTCCAGCGAATCGATCTGAAGGAGCGGTTGCATGATGGCAGGTCAGTCCGGATGGCGATGAAGGCAGCGGAGCAGAGGAGTGTCCGTCTTGCTTGGGCATACGCGTGCGCCGCCTGCGTGGATGCAGGCGGCGCCAGGCAGGACTATCTCAGTCCTGACGACCCAGCATCAGGAACTCGAGCAGTGCCTTCTGGGCGTGCAGGCGGTTGCCTGCTTCCTGCCAGACGACGGCGCGCGGGTCATCCAGCAGCCCCATGCTGATCTCTTCGCCGCGGTGTGCCGGCAGGCAGTGCAGGAAGATGACGTCGTCGGCGGCCTTGTCGAGCATGGCTTCGTCGACCTGGAAGCCGGCAAAGTCGGCTTCACGCTTGAGCTGCTCTTCCTCCTGGCCCATGGAGGCCCAGACATCGGTGGTCACCAGGTCGGCACCCTTGACCGCTTCCTGCGGGTCACGATGGATGCTGACGCGCTGGCCAGCCGCCGCGACGATCTCGCTGTCCGGCTCGTAGCCTTCCGGGCAGCAGATGCGCAGAGTGAAATCGAACTGACGCGCGGCGTTGATCCAGGAATGGCACATGTTGTTGCCATCGCCGATCCAGACCGCTGTCTTGCCCTTCACGGAGCCGCGGCATTCGGTCCAGGTCATCACGTCGGCCAGCAGCTGGCACGGATGATAGTCATCGGTCAGCGCATTGATGACCGGCACGCTGGAGGCGTCGGCGAAGGCTTCGATATCGGAATGGGCGAAGGTGCGGATCATCACGCCATCGACCATCTCGGAGAGTACGCGCGCGGTGTCGCCGATCGGCTCGCCACGGCCCAACTGGGTGTCGCGCGGCGACAGGAATAGCGCATGGCCACCGAACTGGGCCATCGCCGTCTCGAAGGACACGCGGGTACGCGTGGAGGACTTCTCGAAGATCATCGCCAGAGTGCGGTTGGCGAACGGCGTATAGACCGGACCTTCCTTCTTCAGCCCATCCTTGATGGTGATGGCGCGCTGGATGAGGTAGTCGAGTTCTTCCGGAGAAAGGTCAAGCAGGGTCAGAAAGTGCCGGGTGGCCATCGAGCGGGCTCCTGTCAGGGTCTCGGGCAGCGCCATCGAAAAGGGCGCCATGCGTCGGAGGGAAGGAAGTCGCCGACGATCACGGCGCCCGGATGGCGCTGCCTGTCAAAAGAGCCATCCTAGCCAGCTCGGCACGAGCGTGCAACGCTCACGCCGTTATCAAGGCGGCCATGGCGCGCGCTGCAGGGCCGATGCGCGCTGCTGCAGACAGCAATCCACAACTCGGGCACTATCGGGGGCTGAATTCATGGCTTACCCCCAGTAGAATGAGGGAATGACACTCACGGGCCTTGCGCCCACCGTCCGAGGATTGCACATGAGCACTACCATCGAATCGATCGAAAAGCAGATTGGCGAGAACCCGATCCTCCTGTACATGAAGGGCACTCCGCAGCTGCCGCAGTGTGGTTTCTCTGCGCAGACCGTGCAGGCCGTCATGTCCTGCGGCGAGCGTTTCGCCTTCGTCAACATTCTCGACAACCCGGACATCCGCGCCGAGCTGCCGAAATACGCCAACTGGCCGACCTTCCCGCAGCTGTGGGTCAACGGCGAACTGGTCGGCGGTTGCGACATCGTGGTCGAGATGTACCAGAACGGCGAACTGGAGCCGCTGATCAAGCAGGCCGCTCAGGAAGCGTCTGCCGAGTGATCGGTATCTTCTGATCGGAGTCGATTTGACCCGAACAATTCCGTTCAGAAAAAACGCCCCCGCAGCCTGGCTGCGGGGGCGTTTTCGTGTCTGACAGTCAGAAATCCGTCAGTCAGGGCGCAGGCGTATCGAGCGAGGCCGGCACCTCATCATTCATGCCCTGTTCCTTCATCGCCAGGTCCCAGCCGCCCAGGTCCTTGAAGCGGTTGACCATCGCGCAGAACAGCTCCGCGGTGCGCTCGGTGTCATAACGCGCCGAGTGGGCGGAGGCGTTGTCGAACTCGATGCCGGCAGCGCGGCAGGCGCGCGCCAGTACCGTCTGGCCATAGACCAGCCCCGCAAGCGAAGCGGTATCGAAGCACGAGAACGGGTGGAACGGATTGCGCTTGATACCGCAACGCTCGACCGCCGCGTTCAGGAAGCCCTGATCGAAGGCCGCATTGTGGCCGACCAGCACCGCACGTGTGCAGCCGTGCGCCTTGATGGCCTTGCGCACCGGGCTGAAGATCTCGCCCAGCGCCTGATTCTCGGCCACCGCGACCTGCTTGCGCACCGGGTTGTCGAGATCGATCCCGGTGAAATCCAGTGCCGACTGTTCGATGTTGGCGCCCTCGAAGGGGGCCACGTGGAAGGCATAGGTCGCATCCGGCACCATGTTGCCATCGTCGTCCATGGTCAGCGTGACGGCAGCGATCTCGAGCAGTGCATCACCGGCGGCATTGAAACCACCCGTCTCGAGGTCGACCACCACTGGCAGAAAGCCACGGAAGCGCTGTGCCATCTGTGTGCGCTCGCTCGCCTGGGTCATCAAGATCTCCAATCCCGTCATAGCATCTCGTGCTGCGCCGTGCATATTGCCGACGCTCAAGGTGGCCAATTGTAGCAGGGCGAAAAGGGCGCGTCGCGGCGCTGGCCGCGTGCCGGGGTGTCTCTGGCCCTCCTGGCAGTATCGGTGAGGTGCCAGCCTCGCTATAATCGGCGTCACATCGTGATTCGGGTAGATGAGCGGCTGCGCTTGCGCGGCCTTCGCTCGTCTGGACCGGGCGATCCAACCCCACCTGCGGCCACGGTGTTCATCAGTGGTACGCGGGAACTACAAGCATCAACTCAGGAGTCAAGCATGTCCGACGTGCAAAAGGTCGTTCTCGCCTACTCCGGCGGCCTGGACACTTCAGTCATCGTCAAGTGGCTGCAGGAAACCTACAACTGTGAAGTCGTGACTTTCACAGCTGACCTCGGTCAGGGCGAGGAAGTCGAGCCGGCGCGTGCCAAGGCAGAAGCCCTCGGCGTGAAGGAGATCTACATCGAAGACCTGCGCGAGACCTTCGTCCGCGATTACGTCTTCCCGATGTTCCGTGCCAACGCCATCTATGAAGGCGAGTACCTGCTGGGCACCTCCATCGCACGTCCGCTGATCGCGCGTCGTCTGGTCGAGATCGCCAACGAGACCGGCGCCGACGCCATCTCTCACGGCGCGACCGGCAAGGGCAACGACCAGGTGCGTTTCGAGCTGGGCGCCTACGCGCTGAAGCCGGGCATCCAGGTCATCGCGCCGTGGCGTGAGTGGGACCTGAACTCCCGCGAGAAGTTGATGGAATACTGCGAGCAGCACGGTATCGAAGTCGACTACGCCAAGAACAAGAAGAAGTCTCCGTACTCCATGGACGCGAACCTTCTGCACATCTCCTATGAAGGTGGCGTGCTGGAAGACCCGTGGACCGAGTGCGAAGAAGAGATGTGGCGCTGGAGCGTCAGCCCGGAGCAGGCGCCGAATGACGCGACCTACATCGATCTGACCTACACCAAGGGCGACATCACTGCCATCGACGGCAAGGAAATGGCCGCTCACGAAGTGCTCGAGTACCTGAACAAGGTCGGCGGCGCCAACGGCATCGGCCGTCTCGACATCGTCGAGAACCGTTACGTCGGCATGAAGTCGCGTGGCTGCTACGAAACACCGGGCGGCACCATCATGATGCGTGCTCACCGTGCCATCGAATCCATCACTCTGGACCGTGAAGCGGCTCACCTGAAGGACGAGATGATGCCGAAGTACGCCGAGCTGGTGTACAACGGCTACTGGTGGAGCCCGGAGCGTCGCATGCTGCAGGCGGCCATCGATGAGTCCCAGAAGGTCGTCAACGGCGTCGTGCGTCTCAAGCTCTACAAGGGCAACGTGATCGTCGTCGGCCGTCAGTCCGAAGACTCGCTGTTCGACGCCTCCATCGCGACCTTCGAAGACGATGCGGGCGCCTACGACCAGAAAGATGCTGCCGGCTTCATCAAGCTGAACTCCCTGCGCCTGCGTATCGCGGCCAGCAAGGGACGTGGCATCGAGTAATCTCTGATCCGATAGCCTGATCTCGGAACACCATGACGCCGGCCCCTGCTGCAGCCATTCGCTGCCATAGGGGTCGGCGTCGTGCTATCCGGCTGTCTGTGCCAGGTTGTCAGGCTGTCGATGTCGCGCTGTCCGGCTGTGGATGCCGCGCTGTCGGCAGCCGGAGCCGGGCGCGCTTTCGTCTGATGAGGTGCTGATCATCCAGGGCACGCATAACGCCCAGGGGCGTTGCTGGGCGCTTTTCTCCCCCGTGGGTGCATGCGATGCTGACAGAAGCCCCTTTTCATTGTCATTTCTGCACGTAGATCGCCGGCCACCGTCATGGCGGCCGGCCAAGGAAGATGTCTCATGCTGGGTATGCTGAAGAAACTGTTTGCCGCAGGCGAGCCTGCGCCGGTCAAGGAACCGGAAGCCACTGAATACAAGGGCTATCTGATCGTGGCGATGCCGCAGAAGCACGATGGTCAATATCGGGTGTCGGGCGTGATTCGCAAGCCGGTGGAAGGCGGCGAGATGCTGGAGCACCGTTTCGAGCGCTCCGACACCGTGCCGGGCGAAGAGGGCGCCGTGGAGCTGACCCTGCTCAAGGCGAAGCGCACCATCGATGACCTGGGTGACAGCATCTTCGAGCGCTGATCGCCCCGGAGCTGACCGCTGCGTATTGCCCCCCACCTTCAGGAGCACGCCCATGATCACGGTTCACCATCTGGAAAACTCGCGCTCGCAGCGCATCCTGTGGCTGCTGGAAGAGTTGAATCTTGAATACCGTCTGCAGACCTATGCCCGCGACAGCAACAGCATGCGCGCGCCCAAGGCGCTGAAGGAGATTCACCCGCTGGGCAAGGCGCCGATCATCACCGACACCACGCTGGCGGGAGAGAACGCCGAGCCGGTGGTGGTCGCCGAGTCCGGCGCGATCATCGAATACCTGATCGATCTGTACGCCGGCCAGGGCAGCGGCAGCACTGCCCATCTGCGCCCGCCCGCCGGCAGCCAGGCCGAGCGTGACTATCGCTTCTGGCTGCATTTCGCCGAAGGCTCCGCGATGCTGCCGCTGATGCTCAGGCTGGTATTCTCGCGCCTCGACAAGCCGCCGGTGCCGTGGCTGGTGCGCCCGATCGCTCGCAAACTGGCCAAGGGGGTCAACGACAGCTTCATCAGTCCGGAGATCAAGGCGCATCTCGTCTACATGGATACCTGTCTCGAGCATCGTCAGTGGCTTGCCGGTGACTCGCTGACCGGTGCCGATATCCAGATGAGCTTCCCGATCCAGGCGCTCGATGCGCGCCAGGGGCTCAAGAATCATCCGAATATCCAGGAATGGCTGGCGCGTATCCGTCAGCGCGAGGCCTTTCAGCGTGCCGTGGCCAAGGGTGGCGAGCTGGCACTCTGACGCGCTGATGCTTTTGCGCTCTGAGGTGCTGATGCCCGGGCGCGATGTGCAAACATCATATGGCTTGCGCATTTTTGCGCTATTGATGTGATTGAGACTTTCGTCGGGATTCTTTCGGCGTTCGGGCTGTCACATCTGGACGTTATATCGATAAGTCCTGTTTTAGGTATTTAAGCTACAGTTAGTGCTTATTGACCTCGGGCGGGCGACAGCCTCCCAGCCACGAGGCTGGGCGGCGAAGCGCCAAGGACGCAAGACCCAACCGCTGGAAAGCGCCGCAACACAGAACGGCATGACAGTTCGTCAAGGCATAACAACAAGACAGAACAGAAGACCGTGAGCGATGCATCGGCAAGCGAGTGGGGAGTCCGCCGTGGTGTCGATGGATGAACAGGATGCAGGACAAGGAGTCGACCGGGGGCCTGGCATGGCACGCAAGAGTCTGCGTGAACAATCACTGGAACAAGCACTCCAGCAGATGGAACGCGACAAGGCTCGCCTTGAACGCCGACTAGCGGGGCTGGAAGAGAAACTGTCGACGACGCTCGACGGTACCGGCCTGCGCCTCTGGCAACTCGAAGTGCCCAGCGGCAAGCTCACCATCTTCAACTATCGCTGGGGGCGCATGCTGGGCTATCAGCCCGGCGAGCTGAACGCCCATTTCGATGTCTGGCGTGAGCACCTCCACCCGGAAGACCGCGACGAAGTGCTCGCCAACCTCAATGATCACCTTGAGGGGCGTACCGAGGTCTATCAGGTCGTGCATCGCATGCTGGCCCGTGACGGCAGCATCACCTGGGTCGCCGACCGCGGCCGAGTGGTAGAACGCGATGAGCACGGCAATGCCCTGCGCCTGCTGGGCACGCATACCGATATCAGTCATGAGAAGGACTACGAATCGCGCCTCAATGCGCTGGCCAGCACCGATGCCCTGACCGGGCTTGCCAATCGCCAGGCCATCAACAGCTGGCATCAGCGACCGCTGGCGGATGACAGTGCCTTGATCTTCATCGACCTGGACGGCTTCAAGCAGGTCAACGACCAGTTCGGCCATCGTGCCGGCGATGAAGTGCTGGTGCTGGTCGCGCATGGCCTTAACGATGAGCTGCATCGACTGGGCATCCACCATCATCTCTCGGCGCGTTTCGGCGGCGACGAATTCCTCTTTCAGCTGCCCCGCATGTCACTGCCGCGTGTCGAACATGTCGCCCGTCGCTGGCTGGAGCGCTTCACGCACCCTCTCGAGATCAGTGGTGGCCTCGGTCGCATCGGCCTGAGCATCGGCATCTGCTTCGGGCGCGATGCCGACAATCGCTTCGGGCTGGCGCTGGAACAGGCCGATCAGGCGATGTACCGGGTCAAGCACCACGGCAAGCACGGCTTCCGGGTGCACGCGCCGGTAAAGTACTCTTCCGGCGAATACCAGGCCTGCGAATACCAGACCGGCGAATACCAGGCCTCGAATCTGGTAGCCCCCGGCAGTCGTCTGCCTTCCTGGCTGCATCCGGAGCCCGCGCCGACATCAAAGCCCGCGCCGCTATCGCAGCAGGCGCCGGCGCCCAGGCCAGCTTCCCAGTCGCCGCCCAGGCAGCAGGCAGCTACTGCCGGTACTGAGTCTGTCGGTACCAAGCCTGTCGATGCCAAGCCAGCCGATGCCAAGCCAGCCGATACCGAGCGTGGCGATAGCGTGTCTGCTGATTCCGAGTCTGCCGATGCCAGGGCCAAGGAGGAAAGGTGACTCGCATGACAAACGAGCCTGAGTCTCACTGGCTCCCGACATCGAAAGCCCCCCGCACGCGCAGGCGTCGGGGGGCTTCTGTCTTTCCGGCCGCTCGATTGACGGGCGTGGCGCAGCGCTGCAGCGCGAATGCCATCATTTTCTGATATGACTATTGCAACCGGCAAGGTCGCGAACGACGCTGGGGGACGGCAAGGCAGGGTGAGCCGAGGCCCCTTGGTGTCATGAAAGCGTCATGAACGCGTCATGGCACAGCACAGGCATGAACGGCGGCCTCAAGCGCCGCCTATATCAGCAGGGCGAGTGTCCTCAAGGAGAGAAGGATGAGTAGCAGCGAGTCTGGCCGACAGTTCATCAATCAGCCACGCCAGGTCGTCGCAGAGGCGCTGGAAGGCTGCGCACGACTGCGCCACCCGGATGGCAGTGGCGTGCGGCTGTCAGACCCCGCCAGTGGCATGCGCCTGGTAGTGCGTGATGACTGGGCGCGTGATCAGGTCGCGCTGATCTCCGGTGGCGGTTCGGGGCACGAGCCCGCGCACGCAGGCTTCGTCGGCACGGGCATGCTGACGGCCGCCGTATGTGGTGAGCTGTTCGCCTCGCCAACGGTGGACGCCGTGCTGGCGGCGATCCGCGAAGTCACCGGTGAGGCCGGGGCCTTGCTGATCGTCAAGAACTACACCGGTGATCGCCTCAACTTCGGGCTGGCCGCCGAGCGGGCGCGTCAGGAAGGCTTCAAGGTCGAGATGGTCATCGTCGCCGACGATGTGGCGCTGCCCGACAACCCGCAGCCACGCGGGCTGGCCGGGACACTGCTGGTGCACAAGGTCACCGGTGCGCTGGCGGCACGCGGGGCGGGCCTCAAGGAAATCACCGCCGTCGCGCGTCGCGTCGCCGACAGCTGCTCGACCCTGGGCGTGGCCTTCAATGTCGGCCGCCATCCCGGCAAGCCGCGTGAGCAACGCGCACCGGAACTGGGGCTGGGCATTCACGGCGAGCCGGGCGCCATGGCGCTCGAGCTTGGCGGCGACGCGGATACCCACGGCGTGCATGCGGTCATGGACACCGTGGTCACGGCGCTGGTGCAGGGCCATTCGCGCAAGGAGGCCGGCGGCGACCTGCCGGCCAGCGGCCATCTGCTGCTGATCAATGATCTGGGCGGTTGCTCGGCGCTGGAACGCAGCCTGCTGCTGAACGAGGCGTTGACCCATCCGTCGCTGCAGGCGCTGGGCATTCATGCCGTGGTCGGCCCGCAACCGCTGATGACCTCGCTGGACATGCATGGCTTCTCGCTGACGCTGCTGCCGTTGGATAGCCTGCTGGAAGAAGCGCTGAGCGCCAGCTGCGCGCCGGTCGCCTGGCCGGGCGTGCAGCCGGTGACGCCATTGACGCCCTTCACGCCGAGTCAGGACGCCGCAAGAACGGCCAGCGACGAAGTCTCGGATGCCAGACGCGCCCAGGCCAAGGCCGACTGCCAGGCGCGTGCCGCCCGCGGCGTGAAATCGCGTGCTGGTCTGCCGGGCGATCCGCAGGTCGAGCAACGCCTGCGCGCGGCGCTGGAAATCCTGCTTGCCAGCGAGGCGGACCTTGACCGCCTCGATGCCATCAGCGGCGACGGCGATACCGGCAGCACCTTCGCCAGCGGTGCGCGCGCGGTGATCGAGGCGCTGGAAGACTGCGAGCTGGCGTGTGGCGATTCCGGTGAGCTGATGGCCACCATCGGCAAGCAGCTTGCCCACGGCATGGGGGGTTCCAGTGGTGTGCTGCTCTCAACGCTGTTCACCGCCGCCGCCACCCGCTGGAAGGAGCAGTCGGAGGCGAATGGCCAGGCCCCGCTGGGCCAGCGCTGGCACGACGCCCTGAGTCACGGCGTCGCCCGCATGCAGCATTACGGCGGTGCCTCACGCGGTGACCGCAGCCTGCTGGATGCGCTGTTGCCGGCCCTGGAGGCACTGCAGTCTTCGCTGCAGACGACACCGAGTGGTCGCGTCGACTGGGCCGCGATGGCACGGGCCGCCCGCCAGGGCGCGGATGCCACAGCAGAGATGACCAAGGCACGGGCCGGACGCTCCGCCTACGTGCCTTCTTCCCATCTGGTCGGCAACAGTGACCCGGGTGCGGAAGCCGTGGCGCGTGTCTTCGAAGCGCTGGCCGATGCCGCCGAGGAAGCGGCGGGCTGATTCGATTGACCGGCTGAGCCGGTTGATCCGAATGATCAGCGTCTGGGCTCCCCGGACCCACAAAGCTCATAAACCAGAAGCCCCATGAACCAGAAGGCCCGCCCCATGAACCTCACGTTCAGGGACGGGCCTTCTTGCATCGCGCAGCAGCCGTCAGGCGACTTTCTGGCGAGTCGGCAGACGAATCAGGCGGGTGGCGATGGCGGTGCCCAGCAGAGTGATGCCCATGCCGGTGAGGATGCGCGCATCGATCACCTCATCGAGCAGCATGTTGCCCCACAGCAAGGCGCTGACCGGTACCAGGAAGGTGACGGAAGTGGTCGCGGTGGCGCCGGCGCTGGCCAGCAGGCGGAAGAAGATCAGGAAGGCGAGGCTGGTGCTGAGTACCGCCAGCGCGATGGCGCTGCCCCAAGCCTCCAGACTGACGCTGGCCTGTGGCCACATCCACAGGCCCGGAATCAGCAACAGCAGGGAAGACATCAGCGAACTGCCTGCGGCCAGCACCGGTGAGGGCAGGTGGCTCAGGCGCTGGCGCGAGAAGTTGGAGGCGAAGCCATAGCAGAAGGTCGCGCCCAGGGCGGCGAGGATGAACCAGCCATCGCCGCCGAGCTGGAAATCGAGGCGATCACTCGACAGCACATAGACCCCGCTGAAGGCCACGGCCAGTCCCAGATACTGTTGCTTCTGGATCGGCGTGGCGAACAGCGCCATGCCCAGCAACGCGGTGAACAGCGGCGTGGTGGCATTGATCAGCGAGGTGAAACCGGCCTCCAGCTGGGTGGTGGCCAGCGCCAGCAGGCAAAAGGGCAGCGCCTGACTGGTCAGCCCCAGCACGGCAAGCGGGCCCTTGTGTTCCCACAGCATCTTCAGGCGGCCCGCGCCCAGCAGCAGCGGGGCCAGCACCAGCGCGCCGATGCCCATGCGCAGCAGAATCAGCGTGGTCGGGCCGAATTCCGGCGCGGCCACTCGCATGAAGATGAAAGACATGCCCCACAGGGTGGAAAGCAGGACAAGACGCAAGGCATCGCTGGCGGACATGGTGTTCTCGACGTGGCGTGTGAAAGGCAGTCCGCTAGGCTAGCCCCTCACGCGCATCACGGGAAGCACGACCTTGTGTCTGTCGCTCTTCTTTCCCTGCCCCAGCCCCAGCCCGCTGGCCTCAGGCGGAGGGTATCGCGCCGCGCTGGATGGCGGCGATATCGCGGGCGGCGCGCTCGAGTGCCGGCAGATGCTTGAGCATGTCCTCACGCGACTGACGCATCACCGGCGCCTGGATCGCGACGCCGATGTTGGAGGGCCCATCGGGATTGGGCGCCAGCACCGCGATGCACACCAGCCCGGGCAGGAATTCCTCATCATCCAGTGCGTAGCCTTGCCGGCGGACCTGCTCGATCTCGGCCTCGACGGACTCGATGTCGGTCAGGGTGTTGCGCGTCATCGCGTTCAGCGGCGTGCCGGTCAGCAGGCGGCGGCGCTGGGCGGGCGGCATCTGGGCCAGAAACAGCTTGCCGCTGGCCGAGCAATGCACCGGCACCCGGGAACCGGGGTGCAGATAGAAGCGCAGCGGGGCCTGGGTCTCGACGCGGTCCAGATACAGCACTTCGCTGCCTGACAGCGCGGTGATGTTGCAGCTTTCGCCCACCTCTTCCATCAGCCGGCTGAGCACGCCGTGGCGTGCACCCTGCACGGTGTCGTTGAGCAGCAGGTTCTCCGCCAGACGGCGCAGACGGCTGCCCTTGCTGTAATGGCGGTTGTCCGCCTCGCGCTGCAGCATGCCGCTGCCTTCCAGCTGCTGCAGCATGCGGTGCAGCGTCGGCTTGGGCAGGCCGGTCTCTTCCACCAGTCCCTGCAACGTGAAGAACTGGTCCTTGGCGGCGATCACTTCCAGCAGCGCCAGCAGGCGCTGGGCAGGTGTATCACCCTCTATCTTGCTGCCTTCCTTGCCGGTGTCCTTGTCTGCGTCCTTGCGGTCACGCGGCAGGCTCGCCTGGGGCTGGGTGGCACTGTTCATGGGCTTTTCCCTCCTTCAATCCGTGCGCGGGGCAGTGTGGCGCCGAAACGCTCGGCCCGTCAGTGCCTTGCGTTGCTGTGCCTACTTTAACAGTACTCCATTCATCGGAAGAAGTTTCTAAAAAAGGAGTGTTTTTGATCATTTTCCGAAATCGGTCTTGACGAACCGCGCGGTGAGGGCTAGTTTTGGTCACATGTTTCGGTAATCGGAACTAAATGTATCAATAAACATAAAATTTAGAGTTGGAGACGCCATGAGCACTCAAGACAGCGCAGACAATCGCAAGGTCGTGCAGGGCAAGCAGAAGATGACCCCTTCCGAGGCCTTCGTGGAAACCATGGTCGCCAATGGCGTCACCGACATGTTCGGCATCATGGGCTCCGCCTTCATGGATGCAATGGACATCTTCGCCCCGGCCGGCATTCGCCTGATCCCGGTGGTGCATGAGCAGGGCGCCGCTCACATGGCCGACGGCTATGCGCGCGTCTCCGGCCGTCACGGCATGGTCATCGGCCAGAACGGCCCGGGCATCTCCAACTGCGTCACCGGTATCGCGGCCGCTTACTGGGCGCACAGCCCGGTGGTCATCGTCACGCCGGAAGCCGGCACCACCGGCATCGGCCTGGGCGGCTTCCAGGAATGCAAGCAGCTGCCGATGTTCCAGGAATTCACCAAGTACCAGGGTCACGTGACCCACCCGTCGCGCATGGCGGAATACACCGGTCGCTGCTTCGATCGCGCCATGTCCGAGATGGGCCCGACCCAGCTCAACATTCCGCGTGACTACTTCTACGGCGAGATCGAGTGCGAGATTCCCAAGCCGGCACGCGTGGACCGTGGCCCGGGTGGAAGCAAGAGCCTGGATGAGGCAGCCGAGCTGCTGGCCAGCGCCAAATTCCCGGTCATCGTTTCCGGTGGCGGTGTGGTGATGGCCGATGGCGTCGAGGAGTGCAAGGCACTGGCAGAGCGTCTCGGCGCGCCGGTCGTCAACAGCTACCAGCACAACGATTCCTTCCCGGCCAGCCACCCGCTGTGGTGTGGTCCGCTCGGGTATCAGGGCTCCAAGGCGGGCATGAAGCTGATCTCCCAGGCCGATGTCGTCATCGCGCTGGGCACGCGTCTCGGGCCGTTCGGTACCCTGCCGCAGCACGGCATGGACTACTGGCCGAAGGACGCGAAGATCATCCAGATCGACGCCGACCACAAGATGCTCGGCCTGGTGAAGAAGATCTCCGTCGGCATCTGCGGTGACGCGCGTGAAGCGGCCATCGCCCTGACCGAGCGTCTGTCCGGTCGCAATCTGGAATGCGATGCCACCAAGGATTCGCGCCTCAGCACCATCCGCGAAGAGAAGGCCGCCTGGGAAGCCGAGCTTGACGAGTGGACCCACGAGAAGGACGCCTTCAGCCTCGACGCCATCGACGAGGCCAAGGACGAGAAGCCGTTCTCCGGCGGCGAATACCTGCACCCGCGTCAGGTCCTGCGCGAGCTGGAAAAGGCCATGCCGGAAGATGTCATGGTCTCCACCGATATCGGCAACATCAATTCCGTGGCCCACAGCTACCTGCGCTTCGACAAGCCGCGCAGCTTCTTCGCCCCGATGAGCTTCGGCAACTGCGGCTACGCTCTGCCGACCATCATGGGTGCCAAGACCGCCGCGCCGGAACGTCCGGCCATCGCCTACGCCGGTGACGGCGCCTGGGGCATGAGCCTGATGGAAATCATGACCGCCGTGCGTCACGACATTCCGGTCACCGCCGTCGTCTTCCACAACCGTCAGTGGGGCGCCGAGAAGAAGAACCAGGTCGAGTTCTATAACCGCCGCTTCGTCGCCGGTGAGCTGGACAATCAGAGCTTCGCCGAGATCGCACGCTCCATGGGGGCCGAAGGCATCACCGTCGACCGTCTGGAAGACGTGGGCCCGGCGCTCAAGAAGGCCATCGACATGCAGATGAACGAAGGCAAGACCTGCGTCATCGAGGTGATGTGTACCCGCGAACTGGGCGACCCGTTCCGCCGCGACGCCCTCAAGAAGCCGGTGCGTCTGCTCGAGAAGTATCAGGATTACGTGTAACGCCCGGCCCTTGCGCGCCTGAGTGGACAGGCGCGCAAGCGAACATGGCGCAACACACAAGCTAGACGGAACCTCTCCCTTGCCCCGGCCATTTCTGATGTCTGGGGCTTTTTGGATGTGTCGGCTGCCTGCAAGGGCAGCGAGGAGACAGACATGAAGGCACTCAACAACATTCTGGCGCGGGCCAAGGCTGACCCGCGTCGTATCGTGCTCTGTGAAGGGCAGGACATGCGGGTGGTGCAGGCGGCGGTGAGCGCGGCGGAGCAGGGCCTGGCGCAGGTGATGCTGGTGGGCGACCCGACCGTCATCGCCGCCACCGCCAGAGAAGCCGGGCTCGAGGATGGCTCGCTGGGAAGCTGTGAGCTGATCGACCCCGCCATCTCCGAGCACACCGCCAGGCTTGCCGAGGCGCTGCACGACCATCGCGCGGCCAAGGGCATGACGGCGGAGCAGGCCGCCGAGAAGATTCGTGATCCGCTGACGTTTGCCAACATGCTGGTGCGTGAAGGGCTGGCGGATGGCTCGGTGGCGGGGGCGGTGAATACCACTGCCGATGTGGTGCGCAGCGCCATCCAGTTACTGGGCCTGGCGCCTGAGAGCAAGCTGGTCTCCAGCTTCTTTCTGATGATGCTGTGCAAGCCGTTCCACAACCTGAAGGGCGGGATGATCTTCTCGGACTGCGGGCTGGTGATCGACCCCGACGCGGAAGAGCTTTCGCAGATCGCGCTGGCCGCCGCCGATAGCGCCCAGGCTCTACTCGGGGAAGACCCACGGGTGGCGATGCTGTCGTTCTCCACCAATGGCAGCGCGCATCACGCCGCGGTGGACAAGGTAGTGCAGGCCGCGCATCTCGTGCGGGAGCAACGTCCGGAGATCGCCATCGATGAAGACGTGCAGCTCGACGCCGCCATCGTGGCGGAAATCGCCGAGCGCAAGCTGCCCACCTCCCGCGTCAAAGGCACCTCCAACGTGCTGGTGTTCCCCAATCTGGAAGCCGGCAACATCGGCTACAAGCTCGCCGAACGCATCGGCGGCGCAGAAGCCATCGGTCCGCTGCTCCAGGGCCTCGCCAAACCCGCCAACGACCTCTCGCGCGGCTGCTCCACCGCCGACATCCTCAATGTCATTGCGGTGACTGTTGTTCAGGCACAGCAGCGCACCTCGCAAGACTGAATTTCTCTTTCTTTTCCTTCTGTTAGCCGCTCACGGCGGATAGGGCAGGCGCAAGCCTGCCTGATTTTTATAAAAAAATTAGGCGCACAGACAATAGGAGATATATCACTTTAGATTGCCTAATAACAAAGTGCTGCCTGCCTAATTTTCGTGGGTTTCACGTTGATTGTTATATTTGATTGTTCTTCATGACAAATCTGGAATTTTGTATTACGTTAAAATTTCATTGGAATAGGAGGATTTATGAGATTACATGAAGTGCATATTAAAAATTTCAGAAAACTTAAAGACTGTAAAATAAAGTTTAGAGATACTACCTTTCTGATAGGTCCTAACAACGCTGGAAAGTCTAGTGTTTTTTGCGCCATTGATTATTTGCATAAGAGCGTTAATTTAGATCGCGAGGACTATTCTAAAAAATATGATCAAGACAATGATCAAGAAATATATGAGCAAGAGGTTGAAATAATAGCTAAATATTACAATCTTCCTGATGAAGCTAAGAGCTGGACTGGATTTAAAGGTCGAGTGATTCAAGTTGATGACCCACTAGATGGCGAAACACAAAATTCTATATGTTATAAAAAGGTATGGCACTTAGATAGTAGTAAACCGAAGTTTTATATGATGGAACACCCTAGGTCTGTAAAGGCACTATACTCACACTGTCAAAAGGTAAGTGATCTAGTAGGTGCTGATTACTCAGAACAGTATTTAAAAGATTTTTTTGGGGCATCAAACTTTAATAAAAGTATTAGCGCTGCACCTATAAAAAATAAACTTTTGGATTTATCTGCATACTGGGATGTGGATATAACTGTAGAACCTAAATGGATCGAAAATCCAGGTGGTATCCCGGGGATTGTTTTAAAGAAACTGCCAAAAGTTGTTGTTATACCAGCTGAGTCATGTATTTCAGTGCTGACGAGCACTAATGGGGCTCTTCTATCATTGCTAAATGAGCTATTCGACAAGGTGAGAAGCGGGTCTGATAATTATGTTCAAGCTCAAGGCTTTCTAAGTAAGCTTGCACAAGAGTTAGATCCTAACGATTTAGATACAGATTTCGGTAAGTTAATAAGCGATCTCAATGGTGTCGTCGATAATTTATTCCCTGATTCATCAGTACATGTAAATGCTGATCTAGACGTTCCTGAGAAATCAATTAAGCCGCAGTTTAATGTTGAGATGCGTAGCAATGTTAAAACTGCGGTTGGCTATCAAGGCCATGGCATGATAAGAGCAACAGCTTTTCAATTGCTTAGATTTGTTCAGGACTTTGTCAATAGAGGGCAAGAAATTCCTCGAGCAACCATGTTCTGCTTTGAAGAGCCAGAAATATATCTTCATCCATCTGCTGCAAATCAGATGAGAGACTTGCTTTATGATTTGGCCGGCCCTAACTGCCAAATTGTTGCTACTACTCATTCACCCTATATGGTTAATTTGGGGTCTGAAAAGAGTATGAGTTTAACCAAGTTCTTTTATACTGGAAAAGAATTCTCAACTACTAGCTCCTTTAATTTAGAAGACGCATTTATCGATCTTACTCAAGATGAGAGGCATAATTTAAAAATGCTTCTTAAAGTTGATGACTACATATCACGTATGTTCTTCTCAAAAAAATCTATTTTTGTAGAAGGTGATACAGAAGAAGTAGTAGTCCGAGAAACCATTAAAAGACTCTCTAAAGAGGATAGGTCGAAGGTTATAGGGAATTGCGAGTTCCTAAGAGCTAGAGGGAAAGCTGTATTAATATCTATAGCGAAGTATCTGAATGCGCTAGATATTAACTATATTTTCATGCATGACAAAGATACTGGTACCGAAAGAGCAGCAGCTATGAATGCTCCGATATTGGCGCAGACAGGCGAACAACGTAGAATCATGATAGAAGAGTGTATAGAGGATGTATTAGGGTATGAAGCTCCATCGAGTGAAAAGCCGTATAGAGCTCACAAGCATATCCAAGAAAACTGGGGTGATGAATTTTTAGAGATACCCGAACGGTGGAGAAATATCTTCATTGATTTATGTGCGCCCTACTTGAATCATTTGAAATAAATTAATGGTACAGGTAGATCCGGCTAATCGGATAAATGAAATTTATCCGATTTCACACCCCCTGATGCCGAAACGCCAGCGCCATGTGATGGACAATCTCATCGGCGAGGGCGTTGTCGAGGGTGCGTTCGAGGTCGATGATCAGCTGGTGGGGGTAGTAGGCGCTGAGATCCAGCCCGACGCCGAGGCCGAGGATGGCCTGGCGGCCGGAGCGGGTCTGTTGCGCGACAACCTGCTTGAGGTGGCTGTCGAGGTATTGCTCGTCATTGGCGGTGTTGGTGGCGCTGTCACAGGGGCTGCCATCGGAGATGACGACCAGTAGACGGCGCGTGCCTTCGCCGGCAGGAGCGTTTTCCGCGAGACGTGAGCAGGCCCATTGCACGGCTTCGCCATCCACGCCTTCGCGATAGAGATCGGCCTTGAGCAGGGCGCCGAAGTTGCGGCGCACACGGCGCCACGCCAGTGAGGCGGGCTTGAAGACCAGATACTGCACTTCATTCAGGCGACCCGGTCGCGCGGGCTTGCCAGCACGCCGCCAGTCCTTCAGGGCGCGGCCACCATTCCAGGCGCCAGTGGTGAAGCCGAGCACCTCGGTGGGCACACCGGCCATGTCCAGCGCGCGGGTGAGTATCTCGATCAGCATCGCCACCGCCTCGCCATGCACCTTCATCGAACCGGAGCAGTCGATCAGGAAACTGACCTGGGCACTGGCCTCGGGCACCCAGCGCTCGCGCTGGAAGACCCGCCGTTCGGCCGGCGAGGAAATCACCTGACTCAGCCGCCGCCCATCGATGATTCCTTCCTCTTCCCCGAAGTGCCATCCCTCACGCTGTGGCGAGCTGAAATGGCGCGCCAGCTGACGTGCCAGGCGCCGCACGTTGATCTTCTGCTCCGCCAGACGCGTATCCAGCGCCTGACGATACTCATCGAGCAGCGCGGCACGCATGCGCCTGGCCGGTTCCAGCTCGCGGTCATAGGCCGTGGTGAACACCTGATAGGGCAGCAATTCCTCCGGCGCGCCACGCCGATGACTCGGCAGCGGCGATGCCGCCTGCTCCTCGAGCAGACTCGCTTCCTCATCCTCGTTTTCCAGAAACAGCGCGAAGCGTTGTCTGGCATCCGAGTCGTCATCTTCCTCGCCGTCCTGCTCCTCCAGCGACTCGGCCAGTTCCTGCTCCAGCCACAGGCTGATGTTCAGCGCGTGCTGCTGATAGGCCGCCTGATCGAAACGCGTGCGTCTCAGCCCCGCCATGTCAGCGCCCAGCGCCTGATAGAAGGAGGCGCGCGTCGTCTCGATGTAATCCTCCGTCTCGTGGATCACCGCACAGGCCATCAGGCGCGACCAGCACGACTGGATGACGCTATAGATGAGGATGCCGCTGCTCGTCTCGGTCAGGCCCGCGTGATAGAAGGCCAGGCACCAGTCGGTGAAGCGCCGCGCCAGATTCTCGCGCACGCCGGGCATGTCAGGATCGACCAGCGCCTCGACGCGCAGCTGCTCCAGCAGGTCATAGATCAGGCGGGTTTCCGGCAGCGCCGGACGCGCCGCCAGATGCAGTGTCTCGTCGGTGTGGAGCAGGCGCAACGCGATGGCATCGCTGACCGCGCGATAGTGGTCGAGCGTGCAATCATCTTCCTCAAGGCGCAGATGCGGTGTGCGCAGTGGCAACGCCTGAGCATGTCGACTCAGGCGCCGCCCCCGATAGGCCCAGCCGGCCTGACCGCTGAGTGCCCCGAGACTCGCCGCCGCAAGCTCCTCGAGATACTGCTGACGACGGCGTACCTGCTGGGCCGCACTCATGCCCGGGCTCCCTTGTCGCTGTCCTGTTCATCCATCAGGTCGCTCTCCATCAGCGCCGCGGATTCCTCAAGCTCCCTGGCGAAGCAGCGCTGATAGAACTCGGCGACCAGCGGGCGCTCATGCTCATCGCACTTGTTGAGGTAGGAGAGGCGGAAGGCCAGCGCCGGATTGCGGAAGATCTCGCAGTTCTCCGCCCAGGTGATCACGGTACGCGGCGACATCAGGCTCGACAGATCACCATTGGCGAAGCCCTTGCGGGTGAGGTCCGCCACCGCGACCATCGCGCGAATCAGCGCCTGGCCACGTTCGTTGTCCTTGGCGGGCACGCGGGCCAGCACGATCTTCACTTCCTCATCCCGTGGCAGGTAATCCAGCTTGGCGACGATGTTCCAGCGGTCGATCTGCGCATGGTTGAGCAGCTGGGTGCCGTGATAGAGCCCATCCTGATTGCCCAGCCCGACGGTATTGGCGGTGGCGAACAGCCGGAACTGCGGGTGCGGGCGGATCACGCGGTTCTGATCCAGCAGCGTGAAGTGGCCATCGCGCTCCAGAATGCGCTGGATGACGAACATCACGTCCGGGCGGCCGGCATCGTACTCATCGAAGATCAGCGCGATCGGGCGAGTCAGCGACCAGGGCACGATGCCTTCCTGGAATTCGGTGACCTGCACGCCGTCGCGAATCACGATGGCGTCCTTGCCGACCAGATCCAGCCGGCTGACATGACCATCGAGATTGACGCGCAGGCACGGCCAGTTGAGGCGCGCGGCGATCTGCTCGATATGGGTCGATTTGCCGGTGCCATGCAGGCCCTGAACCATCACGCGACGGTTGTTGGTGAAGCCGGCGAGGATGGCGAGGGTGACATCGGGATTGAAGCGATAGGCGTCATCGATTTCCGGCACGTGGGCGTCGCGCTCCAGAAAGACCGGCACCTTGAGATCACTGTCGATGCCGAACAGCTCGCGCACGCCGCGCAGCTCAGTGGGCTGCAACTGACCGGCGGGCAGCGGCTGCTCGGCAGAGGCGGCGGGGCCTGCATCGCTGGCAGGACTTGCATCATTGGCAGAGCTTTCATCGCTGCTGAAAGGCGTCAAGGTGGCGTCGCTCACGGGGTGTCTCCCTCGTCATTCTTGTTGGTGGCTGCCCGGCAGACCTGTCGCGGGGATGTCGGTAGACCTGTCACAGGGAGTCAGGCAAACCGGGCAGCGGCAATGGCTTGAATATAGCTTTGTTTCTAAAAATAATGCAAATCGTATCGAAATATGAGATTTGTGATTATTCATTCCCCGCAGGAGCAAGGCAGATGAGCGATACCCTGATCATTGGTGGCGGCGTAATGGGCATGATGATGGCGTGGCAGCTGGCCGAGGCCGGTCAGACGGTCACGCTGCTGGAGCGCGGCCAGTGCGGACGCGAGGCATCGTGGGCCGGTGGCGGCATCGTCTCGCCGCTGTATCCGTGGCGCTATTCGAGCGCCATCTCATCACTGTCACGCTGGTCAGAGGGCGAATACCCCAGGCTTGCCGAGGCGCTCAAGGAGGCCACCGGTATCGACCCCGAGTACCGCCAGAAGGGCCTGATCTACCTGCGAGTCGAGGATGAGGCGCTGGCGCTGGACTGGGCGCGCGCCCAGCACAAGCCGCTGGAAGTGATCGAGCAGGAGGCGCTCTACGCGCGCGAGCCGCATCTGGCCAGTGGCCATCAGCAGGCGCTGTGGATGCCGACGCTGGGCAGCATCCGCAATCCGCGCCTCGGTCAGGCGCTGCGTGCGCGTCTGCTGGCGCATTCGCGTATCCGGGTGCGTGAAGAGTGCGAGGTCACGCAGCTGGTGCTCGCCACGCCGTCGCGCGTCACGGGCGTCCGGCTGGTTGATGAGACCGTCAGCGCAGACAACGTCGTGGTGTGTGGCGGCGCCTGGAGTGGCAAGCTGCTCGCCGCCGCCGGTGTGCTGCTGCCGGTGCGCCCGGTGAAGGGCCAGATGATGGTCTTCAATCCGGTGGCGGCGGGGCTTTGCAGTGTGGATGCGCCGCTGCTGTCGCGGGTGGTGCTGTGCGATGGCCGCTACGTGATTCCGCGCGCCGATGGGCGGATTCTGATCGGCTCGACCCTGGAGCATCAAGACTTCGACAAGTCCACCACCGCGCAGGCACGTGAGTCTTTGCATGCCAGCGCCGCGAGCATTCTGCCGGCGTTGGGTGAGCTGGCGCCGGAGCATCACTGGGCCGGCCTGCGTCCGGGCACGCCGGATGGCACGCCCTTCATCGGCGCGGTGCCGGGGCTTGATGGCCTCTACGTGAATGCCGGTCACTACCGCAATGGCCTGGTGCTGGCGCCCGCCGCCACGCGCCTGCTCAGTGACATCCTGCTCGGGCGCGAGAGCTTCATGTCAGCGGAGGCCTTCACGCCACCGGGCGTGGCAGCGCCCACGGCCCTTGCAGGTTGAGTCGCTCGAGGGCGGCGATTGGGCGGCCTTGGTACAGCATCAGCGTGGCGCGATGGGACCAGTTGGCACCAGGGCAGCCCCGCTGGTGCCAACTGGCCCAATCGGTGGTCGCCAACTGGTGCTAAAGGGCGGTGCAAGTGTCGGCGTAGTCTCGGGTCATGGCGCAGCGCTTGCTGCCGCTCATCAGCTCAACAACAAGCCCAACAACAAGACTGCGGAGCCCGACCCATGACTCACCAAGCCACCATCGAACTACTGACTGCCTTCTGCGATGCCCTCAACCGTCACGACATCGACGACTGCCTGTCGATGATGACCGATGACTGCGAATTCCTCGCCATCGCCGGGCCGGAGCTGGAAGGCAAGACCTTCGCCGGTCAGGACGCCGTGCGTGCGGGCCTCTCCGCTGCCTGGCAGAACGCGCCGGATGCCCAGTGGATCGACGCGGAAATCTTCGCCGATGGCGAGCGTGGCTTCGTCATCAGCACCTATACCGGCACCACCGCCGATGGCGCGCGCAGCGAAGCGCGCATGATCGACGCCTTCACGCTGCGTGACGGCAAGATCGCGATCAAGAACGCCTTCCGCAAGAACCGTCCGCCCGTCAACGTCTGAGCGCCAGCGGCGCAACGATCAGGGAAGAGGTTTCTGAAGCTGTCTTTGCCCCGGGGCAGCACGTCATGGCGTCAGGTCATGGCGTGCGCCCCGCGGGTGAGAGGAGGTGTTCGAGATGGAAACTATCGTGCAGCACGGCGCCCGGCCAGACGAGGTGGGCAGCGAGTCAGAACAGCGCCCGGCCACTCTGGCCTCGCGGCCGTATGACCCGGCCTACGACCCGCTGGTGAGCGCCACCCCCGGCGAAGGGCGTGACTACGCGCCGACCTACTGGGTCGCCACCGCCGGTGAGCCGCCGGCAGACGATGGCCCGGTGATGGGCGATATCGACGCCGATGTGGTGATCGTCGGCTCCGGCTTCACCGGACTCACCGCCGCCATCGTGCTGGCCGAGAAATACGGCATCAAGGCCACCGTGCTGGAGGCCAATCGGGTCAGCTGGGGCTGCTCGACCCGCAATGGTGGTCAGGCGCAGTGCGCCACCGGGCGCCTCAAGCGCTCGCAGTGGATCGAGCGCTACGGGCTCGAGGCCGCCCACGGCCTGCACCGCGAGTGCGTCGAGGGCATGGAGAATTTCAAGGAGCTGATCAAGGACATCGACTGCGACCCGCAGCCGGGCGGTCATCTGTATATCGCCCATCGCGAGCGCATGATGCCGGGGCTGGAGAAGGAAGCGCGCCTGTTGCGCGAGACCTTCCATTACGATGCCCGCATCATCGACGGCGCCACGGTGCGCAATGAGTGGGTCGGTGATGAAGAGGCCTGCGGTGCGATGCACGAACCGGAAGGTATCGGCGTGCACCCGGGCAAGTTGGCCTTCGGCTATCTGCGCAAGGCGCGACGTCTGGGGGTGAAGGTACACCCGGCAAGCCCGGTGGAGAGCTGGGAGACCCGCGATGGGGTGCACTACCTGAGAACGCCGGGTGGCGTGGTCAAGGCGCGTTCGGTGGGCATGGCCACCGGCGGTTACACCTCCGGCAAGCTGCATCCGGAGCTCGACAAGCGCCTGATGCCGGTGCTCTCCAACTCGCTGGTAACGCGCCCGCTGACGGCGCAGGAAATCGAGGCGACCCGCTTCCATACCCATCAGGTGCTCACCGACACCCGCGTGCTGCGTCACTACTATCGCCTGTTGCCGGACAACCGCCTGCAGATCGGCAGTCGCAGTGCCGTGTCAGGCCGTGACGCGCCCAAGGCACAATACGAGCAGCTGCTGATCGCCGACATGCATCGCAAGTTTCCGGCGCTGAGCGGCATCGAGGTCGATTATTCCTGGTGGGGCTGGGTGGATGTCAGCCACGACATGATGCCGCGCATCCATCAGCCGGACCCGAAGCAGAGCGTCTATTACGCCATGGGCTATGGCGGCAACGGCGTGATGTATTCCGCCCAGGCGGGCAAGCGCCTCGCCCAGTGGATCGCCAGGGACGCGGCGGATCTGGTGCTGCCGATCTTCCAGTCGCGCCTGCCGTATCCCAATGTGCTCAACAAGGTGGAGTCGCCGCTGTTCGCGCCATTCCGCCGCACCGGCCAGCGGTGCCTGTATCGCTGGTACGCGATGAAGGACGAGGCGCAGTAGTCTGCAAGTGCGATTGTCTGAAAGACAAGAGGCTCCCTGACTGCCAAGTGTTATTGGTCAGTCAGGGAGCCTCTTTTTAGCTATAGGGTAATCATTTTCCATAAGCTCCTGTCGGGAGTCAGGCGCTCATGTCGATGACGCTTTCGGGTGCCTCCATCGCCAGCGGCACCAGCGCGGACAGCTTGATGATGCCGGCCTCGATGCGCGCTTCCGGAATCGCCGAGAAACCGAGGCGCAGGTAATGGCGATGGGCACTGCGATTGCAGAAGAAATGCAGGTCGCCGACCTCGATCAGAATGCTCTGCTCACGGGCGAGGGCAGCGAGGCGATGGGCGTTGAGCGTGTCGGGGCCATGCATCCAGAAGCAGGAGCCGCCGTAGGTAGCAGGCGTGCTCATCATCGGCAGATGGCGCTGGATGGCGTCACGCATCAGCAGGAAGCGACGCTGCATCACCTGATGCATCTGATTGATCAGGCTGTCGTGATAGCCACGTGCGATGAAGAGTCCCACCGCACGCTGATTGTTGGTCGGCGGATGGCGCAGCATCAGGCGGCGCAGGGCGCGGGCCTCTCGAATCAGCGTGGGGTGCGCGACCATATACCCCAGTCGCAGGCCGGGGGCGAGGGTCTTGGAGAGGCTGCCGACGTAGATGACCCGCTTGTGGCGGTCCAGGCTCTTGAGCGCCGGTGTCGGGTTGTCGGCGTAGTTGCTCTCGCTCTCGTAGTCGTCCTCGATGATCAGGAAGTTGCCGGTCTCGGCCATGTCCAGCAGCTGGCGGCGACGCTCCAGCGGCAGGGTGACGGTGGTCGGCGATTGATGGCTGGGCGAGACATAGACCAGTCGGCAGTCCTTGAGCGACTCCACCGGCTGCATGCCCTTGTCGTCGATGGGCAGCAGCTGGATGTCGTCAGTGAAGGTGCTGGCGATGTTGTACATGTCGACGTAGCCCGGATTCTCCATCGCGAAGCGCTGGCCCTGCTTGAGCAGCAGCATGCAGCTGATCCAGAGTGCCTGCTGCGTGCCCACGGTGATCAGGATTTCTTCCGGGCTTGCCCAGACACCGCGGCGGGGCAGCAACCGCTGATGGATCTGCTCGATCAGCAGCGGGTCGTCATTGTTGAGGTGGTCCACCGACCAGCTGCGAATCGACGGTACGCTCATCGAGTCACGGCTGCATTCCCGCCAGTGTTGGGTGGGGAAGAATTCCGGGTCGAGCTGGCCGTAAAGGAAGGGGTAGTCGTACTGGTGCCAGTCGCCGGGCTTCTCGATGGTGCGCTGCCCGGAGGGCTTGATGGCCAGACGCTCATCCCAGTCGAGACTGTCGGCATCGATATCATTGAGGCGTACCGGTGTGTCGGCACGGCCTTTGAGAATCTCGGGATTGATGAAGTAACCGCTGCGCTCCCGCGCGATCAGAAAGCCGTCTTCCAGCAGCTGGTCATAGGCCAGCATCACGGTATTGCGCGCGACATTCAGCTCGCGGGCCAGCTTGCGACTGGAGGGCAGCGCGACATCACGTGGCAGATGGCCTTCGAGAATCGCCTGGGAAATCTGCTCGCGAATCTGGAATTGCAGGCTTTCCTTGCGCGAGGAATCGAGGTGAAACAGCGGGTGGCTCATGCGTGTTCTCTATTGTTTTCGCGAGCGTGTCGTCACGAGGACTTTCCAGCGGAAGTGCCCGTTTTATATGCATTTTCTGTACCTGATTGCCCCGCGGTGCGCCGTCAGTGAGTGGCGCGCGGGACGCTGCCTGCCCTGAGGTGGCAGCCACCGGTACGGCTTCATTGAGGCAGACCCCTGTCGGGAGAGCAATAGCCAGCCGGGACTGGCCCCATCGATGCCGACGGACTGGTTCTATCGAGGAATGGCGCACGGGGAGAAAGTGATCTGGCAGGTACAACGAAAGCACAGTTCAAGCACGACGCGACTTCACACTCCCTTTCCTGGGGCTGTAGATGAGCAGGTGATGGCAATCGTGAATGACATGAGGCGCTGCAAGATAGTGGTGCAGACGCGAAGTCATTGATGATATGAGGTGCAGTACCCCGCTCGCTATCACGCGCAGCCGTCAGGAGCCCGCAACAACAATAACGACGGGACAGACAAGATGATCGACTCGACACAGACCCTTTCAGACTTCCGCCTCCTTACTCGCACTGGCGTATCTCGCACCAGCGCCTTCAAGTCCTCGCTGGCCATCGCGGTGGCTGCCGCGAGTCTGGGCATGGCCGCCGGCGCCAATGCCGCGACCTGGAAGATGGCCCTCGGCGATGCCGCCGGCGGCACCCAGTATGAACTGGGCAAGACCTTCGCAAGCCTGGTGGAAGAGAAGTCCGGCGGTGACATCAAGGTCGACCTCTTCCCCAACGGCCAGCTGGGCAGCGAGCAGGACACCGTCAACAACGCCAGCATGGGCCTCGTTGACCTGTCAGTGGTGGCGATCAACAACCTGACGCCCTTCTCGCCGACCGTCGGCGTGCTGACCCTGCCGTATGTCATCCACGGCCCGGACGATGCCAAGGCGCTGACGCAAGGCAAGATCGGCGATGAGCTGCGCGAGAACACCCTGCGCGATTCCGGTATCCGCATTCTGGGCTGGGCCTATTCCGGCTGCCGCCGTCTGACCAATTCCAAGCAGGCGGTCGCCTCACCGGCAGACCTGGAAGGCATGGTCATTCGCGTGCCCAAGAACGAGATCATGATCTCCTCCTACCAGTCCTGGGGCGTCAACCCCAACCCGCTGGCGTGGTCCGAGACCTTCACCGCCCTGCAACAGGGTGTCGTCGATGGCCAGGACAATCCCTACATCACCATCGATGCCATGAAGTTCTACGAAGTGCAGAACCACGTCACCGACAGCTGTTACGTGTTCTCGATGGAACCGCTGATCATGGGCGAAGGTACCTTCCAGAGTCTCAGCGAAGAGCAGCAGACGCTGGTGCTGGCGGCGGGTGAAGAAGCGACGTCCCATAGCTACGACTACCTGCTGGCCACCGAGGATTCCATCAAGAAATCACTGGTGGAAGAGCACGGCATGACCATCACCCAGCCCGCCAATGATGAGAAGGAATGGATCGCCAAGGCCTCCAGCATCTGGCCGGACTTCTACGACAGCATCGGCGGCCGCGACAAGCTGGTCGAGGTGCTCGAGACCCTCGGGCGTGATCCGTCCACGGCGCCCTGATGATTCGCTGAGCTGCTGAGGCTCCAGGCCTGTCCGTATTCCCCTGCCTGCCGGCACCGGTCATGAGCATGCCAAGAGCATGTCGTCGACATGTGATCGCTGGCAGGGGAAGCGTGGCGTCAAGTGGTCATTGCTGGCGATGTCGGGGGATGTATTTCCATGCGGGTATTGTTGAAGTTTCTGGATAATCTCGAGAACTATCTCTGCCAGTTTCTGCTGGTGGTGTTCGTCATCATTCTCTTTGCGCAGATCATGCTGCGTAACCTTTTCAGCTACTCGATTCCCTGGGGAGACGAGTTGGCGACCTATGCCTTCGTGTGGTTTGCCTATCTAGGGGCCGTCTACGCCACACGCATGTCGGCGCATAACCGCGTGACCTTCCAGTTTCGATTCCTGCCGCGATGGGTGGAAACCCTCTGCGGTGTGCTGACCGATATCATCTGGATCGCCTTCAATGCGGTGTTCATCTATTACAGCTACGACTTCGTGTTCAACAAGATGAATCTGTTCTGGAAGTCCCAGACGCTGGGTGTGCCGATGAAGTACTTCTATCTGATTCTGCCGCTGGCCTTTACCGCCATGACGGTGCGCATCATCCAGACCAATTATCTCAAGTTCGTGCGCAAGGAAGACATCGTGGACCCGGATTCCCAGGCAATGGAGGAATTGAAGCAGAGTGGTGACGGCCAGGCCGCTGATCCACAGGTCACTGGTGGACAGCCCAGAGAAAGACAGGAGGGCGACAAGTCATGATCGATTCCACCATCATCTACATCCTGTTTGGCGTCTTCTTCCTGCTGCTGGTGCTGGGCGCACCGATCACTGTCTCGCTGGGTGTCGCGGCGCTGGCGACCTATCTGAGCATCGATGAAAACCCGATGGCGTTCGTGCAGATCGCCTTTACCTCGGTGGGTTCCTTCCCGCTGATGGCCTTGCCGGCCTTCATTCTGGCCGGGGCGCTGATGGAGGCCGCCGGCATCTCGCGACGGCTGGTCGATATCGCCGAGGCCTTCGCCGGGCCGGTGACGGGCGGACTCGCCGCCGCCACGGTATTTGCCTGCATGTTCTTCGGTGCGATTTCCGGTTCGGGGCCGGCCACCACGGCGGCGGTCGGCATGCTGATGATTCCGGCGATGGCCAAGCGCGGCTATGACCGTGGCTATGCCTCGGCGATCACGGCCTCTTCCGGGGGCCTGGGGGTGGTGATTCCGCCATCGATCCCGATGGTGATCTTCGGGATTTCCGGCATGGGCCTGCAGCCGCCGCCTGAAGCGGTGGCCATGCACGGTGACTTCCAGACACTGTCCATCCCGAAGCTGTTCATCGCCGGCGTCATGCCCGGCGTGGTGATCGCCGGCTTCCTGCTGATGATCAACTACGTGATCTCGAAGAAACGCGGCTATCGCGGGCTGACCAACAGCTGGTCGTGGCCACATATCCGCGCCACCTTGAAGAAGGGTGTCTGGTCGATGCTGGCGCCCTTCATCATCCTGGGCGGCATCTACAGCGGCCTCTTCACGCCGACCGAATCCGCCATCGTCGCCATCGTCTACACCCTGATCGTCGGCATCTTCCTGCACAAGGAACTCAAGTGGAAGCCGACGCTGCGCACCCTGGAAACCACCACCTGGATCACCGGTCGCGTGCTGCTGATCCTGTTCACGGCGACGGTGTTCGGGCGGCTGCTGGTCGAGCAACGCGTGCCGGCGCATATCGCCGAAGGCATGCTGGCGATGACCGACAACCTCTACCTGATCTGGGCGATGATCATCTTCTTCCTGCTGTTCGTCGGCATGTTCATGGAGACACTGGCCGCGATCATGATTCTCACCCCGGTGCTGCTGCCGATCATGTACATGCTGGGCATGGACCCGGTGCACGTCGGCATCGTGGTGGTCTGCGCGTTGGCCATCGGCTTCCAGACGCCGCCATTGGGGGAGAACCTCTTCGTGGCCTCGGGGATAGGCGGGGCCTCCATCGAGGAGATTTCCCTGAAGGCATTGCCGTTCGCGGCGGGCTCGGTGGCGGCCATCTTCCTGATCGCCTATGTGCCTGACATCTCGCTGTGGCTACCCAGGGTGATGGGGTACTGAAGCGCCATCTGAACGCTAGCCCTGCAATGAACGAGGAGAAGGACGATGCCGGCAGTCAAACGAATTCTGTGTTGTGTAGGCCTGCGCGGAGACTGTGAGCGGGTACTGGCGCGCTCGGTGTGGTTGGCGGGTGCGACGGGCGCCGAGCTGCATGTACTGCATACCGTCAAGTCATTGTCGGATGACGTGATGAACACCCTCAAGGTCAACATTCGTCACAAGCCGACGCTGGAGGGCCTGATGCAGCAGCGGCTCGATCAGGCCAGGGAGAGCCTGGAAAAGATGCTGGAGGACTTCTGGAGCACCCATGACGACGGCGACCCGCGCCCGGTGATCGCCGGACTGAATGTGGTGGAGGGCTATCCGGCCTCGGAGATCATCCGCTACGCCACGCGCCATGACTGCGACATGATCATCATGGCCACCAACAAGCGCGGCTTCGTGGCGTCCTACGCGGGCAAGGTCACCAAGGGGGTGATCAAGCGCGCCAGCATTCCGGTGGTGGTGGTACCGACGCCCTGAGCGCAGGAGAGAAACGCTTGAGGGATAGCGGTACTCAGAAAGTTGGCACATGAAAAAGCTCGCTGAAAAACGCTCGCCCTCGCAGACAATCACTGTCTGCGGGGGCGAGCGTTTTGGATCATGGCCCATCGTCAGCGTGGCCCATCGTCAGCGTGGCTCAGGCGTCACTCGGGGCTGGACGGGATCGCCTCATGCGTCATGTGCGCACAAGGTGCACGCCTCAGAGCGTACCTTCCAGCTCAGTGGCGATCTGGCGCATCAGCGGTGCCCATTCCAGCAGGGAGTCGATGGAGTGGCGCAGGCGTGGCGCGTGGATCGCCAGTGTCGCCTGGATCTGGCCGACCTCATCGAAGACCGGCACCGCGATGGCGACCATGCCCTGGATGAACTCCTCATCATCGGTGCTCAGCTGATTGCGCACCACGATGTCGAGCGCCTCTTCCAGCGTGGCCCGCGAGGTCAGGGTGCAGGGCGTGTGTGCCTCCAGCGCCAGATGGGCGAGCAGGGCGCGGCGGCGATGCAGCGGCATCAGCGCCAGAAACAGCTTGCCACTCGCGGTGCAGTGCAGCGGCAGGCGTGAGCCGGGCGCTAGCTGGATGCGCACCGGCCAGTTGGTTTCCACGCGGTCGTAATACATCACCTCGTGGCCATCGAGCAGCGTCAGGTTGCAGGTCTCGCCGACTTCCTTCGCCAGTCGCTCCAGCAGGACGCGGCGCGGCACCTTGAGGCCCTCATTGGCCAGTGCGCCCAGCGACATGCGCCGAAAGCGCGGGCCGGGCAGCAGGTGACGGCCATCCAGATCACGGCTGATCAGCTGCTGTTCTTCCAGCTGCTTGAGCAGGCGATGGACGGTCGGCTTGGGGATGTCGAAGCGCTTCTCGAGGTCGGCAGCGCTGACGGCGTGCTGGGTGGTGACGATTTCTTCCAGCAGGCCGAGTGCGCGAAAGAGCGTCGAATTGGTGGGCGTGTCTTTGCTCATCTAGTGTCCTCATCCTGCTGTCGGGCGCATGTCACTCGGGGTGACCGGGGCCGACAGGGGCAGGGTGGCAAGGCGTCAGTGCATCGATTCATCACGGCAGCGGACCCCTTGGCGAAGGCAGCCCTGATGAGACGAAGACAGCCCCTCGCGGGGCTGTCGATGAGGCTAGTGTTACAGGTTTACCAGGAACAGGGAAAGGGAAGGCACCAGGCAGATGGCCAGCCAGCAGGCGATCAGCGCGATGAAGTAGGGAATCACGTACTTGACTAGTCTGACGTAGGAAATGCCGGTGATGCTGCTGGCCACGTACAGGTTGAGCCCGAAGGGTGGCGTGACGAAGCCGATGGCGGCACCGACCAGGAAGATGACCGAGAAGTGGATCGGATCGACCCCGGCCTGCTGGGCGATGGGCGCGAGAATCGGCGCCAGGATGATCGTCACCGGCAGACTTTCCAGAATCATGCCCGCCAGCAGGATGATCAGCATGCAGGTGCCCAGCGTCAGGTAGTAGTTGTCGATGCCGCTGAGCATCTCGCTCAGCGCCTGACCGGCACCCAGTACCGACAGCAGCTGCTGCATGACCACCGAGATGGCGATCAGCGGCGCCAGCATGCCGGCGATCTGACCTGAGCGTAGCATGATGGTCGGCAGCTTCTTCAGGCTGATCTCGCGGGTGATCAACAGCCCCGCGATCATGGTGAAGCCCACGGTGATGGCGGCGGCTTCGGTCGGCGAGAACTTGCCCGAGTAGATGCCGTAGACCACCACGCCGATGGTCGCGAAGCCCAGATAGGCCTTGCGCGCCAGCCTGGCGCTGACACCGGCCTTGAAGGGCTGCAGCTGACCCCAGCCATTCTTTCGCGCCACCAGATAGCAGGCGACCATCATCGCCACCACCATCAGCGCGCCCGGCACCATGCCGGCGATGAACAGGTCACTGATCGACAGGTTCATCATGAAGCCGTAGACGATGAAGATGATGCTGGGCGGAATGATGATGCCCACGGTACCGCCGGAGGCCGCCGTCGCGGCCGCGAAGCGCTCGTCATAGCCGTTCTTGACCATCTCGGGCTGCATGATCGAACCGATGGTGGCGGTGGTGCCGGCGTTGGAGCCGGAAATCGCCGCGAACAGCCCGCAGGCGCCGAGCGTCGACATGCCCATCCCGCCGCGCATCCAGCTCAGCGTCGAGTAGGCGAAGTCGGAGAGTCGTTTGGCGATGCCCGCCGCGTTGATCAGGTCCCCCGTAAGGATGAACAGCGGCAACGCCAGCAGGCCGAAGAAGCTCAGGCCCTGGAAGAGGGTGACGCCGACATTGGCCAGCGTGAAGTCGATTACCAGGCTGGTGCCGACCACCCACAGGCCGATGACGAGGAAGATGGGCACGCCGAGCAGGAAGAAGGCGGTCACGCCCGCCGTGATCAGGGAGATCCAGATACCGTCTGTCATGCTGACCTCCTCAGTCCATGATGGACGGTTGCAGGTTGAAGGAATCGCCGCGGCGATAGCGTGCCCAGTCGGCGTAGAGGTTCTGCAGTACGCGATAGATGATCATCACCCACGCCAGCGGCGTGGCGAGGTAGAACCACCACTGCATGACGTTGTCGGTGCCCGGCACGATGGCGTAGTTGTCGTAGGCCAGCGTCACCTGGGTGGTGGTGAAGTAAATCACCATCAGCCCGAAGCCGATCCACAGCACGGCATCGAGGATCAGGCAGGCGAACTGGCCAGTGCGTGGCAGCTTCATGCGAATCTCGTTGAGGCTCAGGTGGGTGCGCTTCTTGACGTTGAGCGAGGCGCCGAACCAGGTCAGCCACAGAAACAGCAGCACAGGAATGCTGGTGCTCCAGGGGGCCTGCAGGCCGAAGAAGAAGCGCCGGATGACTTCGACGAAGATGATGCCGGCCATGCCGGAATAGGCGATCAGGATGACGACCTGTTCCAGATGAGCGTCCAGCCACAGGAAGGGACGCGCCCAGGGCGCGGCCTTCTTGAGGGCAGATTGCTTGGTCGGTTGACTGAAGATGGTGGTATCGCCCATTACCCCCTCCACCAGCGCTGCGGCTTGACGTTGACGGCGGCGACATCACGCGGAATCTCGCGCGCGACATCATGGATTTCCTGATAGATGTCGAGACCGCCGGACCACTTGTTGAGGCGTTCACGCCACTGCTCCCACGGTTCGGGATTGAATTCAGGCGAGCACATCTGCTCCGCGCGTGAGCGTTCGGCATCCGACAGCGGCGCCACGCGTACATTGTTCTCGGCGAAGACGGTACCGGCGGCGGGGTGTTCGGTGGCACCGACGATCTCGAAGCGCCCGGCCTCGTTCATGCCTTGGGTGAAGATCTGCGCGCAGTAGGCGGACTCCATCACCTGGTCCTGCAGTTCGGCGCCGAGGCTGTCGAACTTGGGCAGGCTCATGCCGGTGTGTTCAGTACCGGCGAAGAAGCGCAGGTCGACGGCCTGGGACACCACCGGTGCCATGCCGGCGTAGGCCACGGCGCTCATCCAGGTCTCGGCGCCATCCAGCAGGCCCTGGCGCAGGCCATCGAGGGTCTCTTCCCAGGCGACCGGCACCGGGTTCAGGCCCAGCTGTTCCATCGCGATACGGCCCATCTGGGTGCCGGTGACGCGGTTCTTGGTGCCCTTGAGGTCATCGATGCTGGTGACCAGCGGTCTGTCCTGCCACTTGAGGCCGAGCATGATGCCGCGCAGGTCACAGTGGGTGAACAGGAACTGCAGGTTGTGGCGCTGGCGCAGCGGTTCGCGCAGCAGCTGCTCACTCTTCTTGTGATAGAAGAAGTGGAACATCGAGGCGACGGTGGGGAACAGATAGGCGAAATCCAGCACGTTCAGATACGGCGCGCTGCCCGAGGAATTCTGGGTGGAGGCCGAGTAGATATCGACGATGCCTTGCTGGGTCTTGCCGACGCAGTCCAGCTGGTTGCAGACCTCATTGCTGCCCATGAACTCGACGCGGATGGCGCCGTTGGTGCGCTCTTCCAGGTCGCGGGCGAAGAACAGCTGACCGGATTTCTGGATATCGAGATTGCGCTCATTGAAGCCGGAGGCACCGAAGCGCAGCTGGAACTTTGGCGCTGTCTTGTAGCGTTTCTGCTGCTCCTGGTCGGCGGCACGCGCCAGCGTGGACGCGGTGAGACCTGCGCCGAGGCCGGTGGCGGCCAGCAGGGTCGAGGTCAGACCGAAGCGACCCGAGATGTCGAGGAAGTCACGGCGTGACAGCTTGCTGAGTGGCGATGGCATGGTAGTGCTCCCGGTATTGTGTTTGCTTTTGTGGTGGGATGCAGGCCTGGCGGCCGGGAAGTGATGTCGTATCACTCGCCCTGTGTTGGCGTTGTTATGGGTCTTGCGGTGCGGGGCTTGCTTCCGCTGCTTGTCCGGCAAGCCGTTCGTTGATCACTTCTTTAGCCAAGTGCTTGTTTATCCGTCCTTATTTACTGTCCTTTTATGCCCGTCTTTATTTGTCAGGCGTTTCGCAGTGCCTGTTCAGAGCGTATCTAGTTAGAGAGTGTTTTTTCAGGGCGTGTCTATTCAGAGCATGTCGGGGCGCTTCTCAAACTCTCCTCAAGCACCTCTCCAGCGCCCATGAGCTCTGCTTCTGGCCTCTCTGGTGATTGCCCATGTTGGCGGTCTGTATCGTTCTCGCTAGTTCGTCTTACATAATTGGTCGTATAACGAGACGAAAAGTACCGTTACCGGCGTTTCAAATCTCAATGTAGGGCACTTTTTCAGCTTTGGCAAAGATATTGAGACGCTGTGTTTCGTATTTGACGAATTTCAATTTTGATACCATGATTATGAGACAATATGTCTCGATATGGTATATAAAATAATGAAAACAACACGTTACGCCAATGCAGACGCATCAGCCGCCTATGACTACATCGTGATCGGAGCGGGTTCAGCCGGTTGCGTGCTAGCCAATCGTCTAAGCGAAGACCCCTCCATCAAGGTCCTGCTGCTGGAGGCCGGCGGCTCGGACTGGAATCCGTGGATCCATGTCCCGGTGGGCTACTTCAAGACGATGCACAACCCGGCCACCGACTGGTGCTATCTCACCGACCCTGACAAGGGCATCAATGGTCGTCGGCTGCAGTGGCCGCGGGGCAAGGTGCTGGGCGGTTCCAGCTCGCTCAATGGGCTGCTGTACATCCGTGGTCAGCATGAGGACTACGACGACTGGGCGGCGGCAGGCAACAAGGGCTGGGACTTCAAGTCAGTGCTGCCGTACTTCCGCAAGTCGGAGTGTCAGGCGCGCGGCGCAGATGAGTGGCACGGCACCGATGGGCCGCTGCATGTCTCTGACCTGCGCCTCAAGCGCGAGATCGCCGAGCGCTTCATCGAGGCGGCGGTGGAGGCGGGGATTCCGCGCAACCAGGACGTCAATGGCGAGCGCCAGGAAGGGGTCGGCTATTTCCAGCAGACCACCTACAAGGGCCTGCGCTGCAGCACGGCCAGGGCTTTCCTGCGTCCGGCGCTAACACGCAGCAATCTGACGCTGGTCAAGCATGCGCACTGTCGTCGCGTGTTGCTGGAAGGCAAGCGCGCCGTCGGGGTCGAGTACGAGGTGAAAGGCACGGTTCACGTGGCGCGCGCCGAGCGCGAGGTACTGCTGTCCAGCGGCGCCATCGGCAGCCCGCAGATTCTGCAGTGCTCCGGTATCGGTGAGCCCGAACATCTGGCCAGTGTCGGCGTCGAATGCCTGCACGCGCTGCCGGGCGTCGGGGAAAACCTGCAGGACCACCTGCAGGTACGGCTGGTGTTCAAGACCCAGTGCCGCACCCTCAATGACGAGGTGCGTCATCCGCTCAAGAAGCTGGCGGTCGGTACCCAGTACCTCTTCACGCGTACCGGCCCGCTGACGCTGGCGGCCAGCCAGGTGTGCGCCTTCACCCAGTCGCGCGAGGGGCTGACGCGCCCTGATATCCAGTTCCACATGCAGCCGTTGAGTGCCGACAAGCCCGCCGACGGTGTGCATCCGTTCTCGGCGTTCACGTCCTCGGTGTGTCAGCTGCGCCCGCACAGTCGCGGCCAGGTGCGCATCACCAGCGCCGACGCCAGCATCTACCCTTCCATCCAGCCCAACTATCTCAGCGCCGAGGAAGACCGCCGCGTGGTGGTCGATGCCATCAAGGTGGCGCGGCGTATCGCCCAGGCAGCGCCGTTGGCCTCGGTGATCAGCGAGGAATATGTGCCGGGCGCGCACTACCAGAGCGATGAGCAGCTGCTGGAAGCCGCGCGTCAGTTCAGCCAGACCATCTATCACCCGGCGGGCACCTGCAAGATGGGCCACGATGCGCTGGCGGTGGTGGATGACGAGCTGCGTGTCCATGGCCTGCACGGCTTGCGCGTGGTGGATGCCTCGATCATGCCGGTGATCGTGTCCGGCAATACCAATGCGCCGACCATCATGATCGCCGAGAAGGCCGCCGACATGATCAAGGCCGCCCAGGTGAACATGGCCCAGGCCAGCTAGCAGGTCTTCGGGCCTGTACGACACATCGCGGCGGGGCAGCTTGCCCGTCACCGCTTGCCGGTTTGCTTGAGGAATTCGCGTGGCCATTGACAACAGTTCATCACTGCACGACACACCCACTCCGCCCACCAGCCTGTGGCGGACCCTGGAAGGGCGCGTGCGCATCATCATGCCGGGCCTTCTGATCTGCATCATCATCGCACTGGCGACCACCTTCATCGCCGATCATTACGGCGGCCCGACGCTGCTCTATGCGCTGCTGTTCGGCATGTCGCTGCACTTTCTCTCCGAGGAGGGGCCGTGCAAGGCGGGCATCGAGTTCGCCTCCAGGACGGTACTGCGCCTCGGCGTGGCCCTGCTGGGCGTGCGCATCACGCTGGAGCAGGTCGCGAGTCTCGGCCTCGGCCCGGTGATCACGGTGGTGCTCGGGGTGGTGGCGACCATCCTGTTCGGCGCGCTGCTGGCCCGCGTGATGGGGCTGGACCGCGACATGGGGCTATTGACCGGCGGCTCGGTGGCCATCTGCGGTGCCTCGGCGGCGCTGGCGCTGTCGGCGGTGATGCCGCGCAACGCCACCAGCGAGCGTCACACCATCATGACCGTGGTCGGGGTGACGACCCTCTCGACCGTGGCGATGATCACCTATCCGCTGATCGTCAGGTTGCTGGGGCTGGATGATGCCGAGGCCGGCATCTTCCTCGGCGGCACCATCCATGACGTGGCTCAGGTGGTGGGCGCGGGCTACATCATCTCCGAGCACACCGGGGACGTCTCGACCTTCGTCAAGCTGCTGCGCGTGGCGATGCTGGTACCGGCGGTGATGGTCTTCATGCTGCTGTTCCGCAGTGCCCGCCAGGCCAATGGCGATGAGGGCGGCAAGGTACCGATGTTCCCCACCTTCCTGATCGCCTTCGTGGCACTGGTGTTGATAAACAGCCTTGGCTGGGTGCCGAGCGTCGCCGTGGAAGGCTTCACCGATCTGTCGCGCTGGTGTCTGGTGGCGGCAATTGCCGCGCTGGGCGTCAAGACGTCGTTCCAGAAGCTGGCGGTGGTGGGCTGGAAGCCGGTGATCCTGATGGTGGTGGAAACCCTCTTCCTGTTGGTGCTGGTGACACTGTGCATCAAGTTCGGGCTGGCCAGCATCTGATGGACACCCATGTGTGCTGAGTGTCCAGGGCCCTGCCAAGACTGGTGGGGCCCTTCAGGTTGAGGACAGGGGATGTTCAGGTCAGGCGATTATGTTCAGGTCAGGCGAGTGTTCAGATCAGGCGGGCTCATACAGCCAGCCAATCAGGGCGATAAGGTGACTCAATTGCTTATCAGCCCACGAGTCGTATGATCTGCGCTTATCGGTACGCGTCTGACGCTGAGTCGTCAGCGCAGCGCGCCGCATCCCCATTCTTCTGGAGTCCGATCATGTCTGAATCCCTCGTGCTGGCCTGTCCGCAATGTCTCGCTCTCAATCGTGTGGCCACCGCGCGTCTGGATGACAACCCCAGCTGCGGCAAGTGCAGCGCCGCCGTGCTGCCCCAGGAGCCGCTGGAACTGACCAGCGACAACTTCGAGGCTCTGGTGGTGCGCAGTGAAATGCCGGTGGTCATCGACTTCTGGGCCAGCTGGTGTGGCCCGTGCAAGATGATGGGGCCGATCTTCAATGAAGTCGCGGTGCAGATGGGCACCCGTGTGCGTTTCGCCAAGATCGACACCGAAGCCCAGCAGGCGCTGGCCGGTCGTTTCGGCATCCGCAGCATTCCGACGCTGCTGGTGATGAAGCAGGGCAAGGAGCTGGCGCGCGAATCCGGCGTGATGCAGGCCGGTCAGCTCAAGCAGTGGCTGGCACCGCACGCGGTGTGACCACGGCCCGCTCAAGACAAGCCCGCAGTTGAGCGTTCAGGGAAACCCGGACGCAGCTCAAGAACTGACAACGCCTGACGTGCAATCGCGTCAGGCGTTGTCGTATCAGTCGGCCTTGTCGTCTCAGTCGGAATAGACCATCTTGCGCGTCATACCGCCATCGACGATATGATTCTGGCCGGTGATGAAGCCGGCCTTGTCCGAGATCAGGAAGGCCACCAGCGCGGCGATGTCATCGACATGGCCGACGCGCCCGACGGGGTGCTGGGCGTGGTCTTCGTCACTCAGCGACTCGGCCTCGCCGCTTTTCTGCAGGTGGCTTACATCGATCCAGCCCGGACTGATGGCATTGACGCGAATCTCCGGCCCCAGACTCATCGCCATGGCATGGGTGAGGGCGACGATGCCGCCCTTGCTGGCGGCGTAGGCTTCGCTGTGCGGTTCGGACTGCAGGGCGCGGCTGGAGGCCAGATTGACGATGCTGCCGCCGGTCTCGCGCAGATGCCGCGCCGCATGCTTGGCGGTCAGGAAGCTGCTGGTCAGGCTGGTGTCGAGTACCTGATGCCAGCGCTCAAGCGATAGCTCCTCAAGCTTGCCCTGGAAGGGATCAGCGATCGCGGCATTGTTGATCACCGCGTCCAGCCGGCCGAAGGCCTCGCAGGTAGCCGCGATGCTGGCGGCCACGGATTTCTCGTCACGCACATCCAGTGTGAAGACGCGCAGACGCTCACCGATGTCCTCTGTGGACAGCTCGCCAAGTGGCGCTGCCGAGCGTTCTGCGAGATCTCCCGGCGGCGCTGCAGGCTCCTGTGCAAGCCCGCTCGCCTGTCGCTTCTTCATCTCCCGATATTGCTGGCCTGCCTCGGCATCGATATCCGCCACGGCCACGCGCCAGCCGTGGGCGAGCAGGTAGTCGCTGATGCCGCGGCCGATGCCTTGAGCTCCGCCGGTGATATAGGCCACCTTGGCTGTCTTCATGTCATTCTCCTGATGGGGTGCCGGCAGGGCGTTGTGACGAAGCGTTTCACTCATGTCTCGTCGATGGCGCGGCGTGTCCCTGCGGGCAATGATATAGGTGCGGCAGGTGCGCGAGACAAGGGCGGTGCATGCAGACACCGCGCGGCGACCATGCCTCAGCATGACAGGCCTCAGAGTCGTGATGGGGCTCAAGGGTGGCGCGGCGCCTCACGGCCTGCGTTGAGGACTGATCCTGATGGCTGATTCTATTGGTCAGGGAGTTATCGCCTCGCGTGGCAGCTGTCAGACTGTGCATGAGTCCACGTCAGGCGTCAGGTGCGTCTGGGTGACCACGAGATATCGCCATTCGACGCGAGGGGCGAGGAACTCGACTGCCGGGCCGTTGCCCGAGTCCCCTCAAGCCGCAAGCGAGTGGATGAGCGAGCGGGTAGCCCCCGATGAAGTATCAGTCGCGCGAGGAATGAAGATGAACAAGGGGATGCAACACTGGCTGGCGATGGTGGCCGTGGCGGTGATGCTGACGGCCGGGGCGGGATGCGATGGCGTCAATGGCCCGCGCCCTACCAGCGTGGCGACGCTGCTGGAACACTCCGAGGCCTGGCAGGGCGAGCAGGTGGCCGTGCAGGGCAGGGTGCGCAGCGAAGACGTGCCCAACCGCTACTGGCTGGAAGGCGAAGGACAGCAGCGCCTGGAACTGCTGCCCCCGGAGCGCATCGGTGCCTATATCGGGCGCGAGGTCCAGGTGAGTGGCCGCTTTGAATTCGAGGTCGGCGGTCAGCGCCGCATACGCCTATCCAAGGTCACGCCGCTCGACAAGACGTCGCCCGAAGAGTGAGTGAGCACTTGCTGGGGTGGTGGGCTGGTGCGGGCTTGAGAGGACTGGAGCGAACTGGAGCGGGCCGATGCCGGCCAGAGCGGGCTGAGCAAGGCGCCTCGGCAAGCCGGGAATGGCGGGCTGGAAACGATAGACCGCAAACGACGATGCCCCGTCGCGCACATGGCGCAGGCGGGGCCGTCGTGTCAGGCAAGTAGAGCGATCAGGCTTTCTTGACGAACATCGACTTGAGCTTCATCGGACCGACGCCATCGATCTTGCAGTCGATGTCGTGATCGCCATCCACCAGGCGGATGTTCTTGACCTTGGTGCCGACCTTGACGACGGAGGAGGTGCCCTTGATCTTCAGGTCCTTGATGACGGTGACGGTATCGCCATCGACCAGCTCGTTGCCGTTGGCATCGCGGAATACCGGACCGGCTTCCTCGACGGCGGCTTCCTTGGACCACTCATGGGCACATTCAGGGCAGACGTACTGCATGCCGTCGTCGTAGGTGTATTCGGAATTGCAGGCCGGGCAGTTCGGAAGGGCGCTCATCACGGTGTCCTGAAATCAGTCTCTCGCGCTCTTCCCGGCAAGCACACGGGTCAAGGTTCAGGAAGAGACAGGGTGTTGGAAGGCGCGCATCGGGCTCAAGCGGTGCGCGAACGGCGGCAAGCCTACACCGATTCCGTGACAGCGACCATCCAGTGCGGCCCTTGGTCGCAATCGGTGCGCGCCGTGCTGGTCTCGCCAGCGTCTCACGCAGATCGCTCTCAGCCACTCGCCTCTATCCACTCGCCTTCAGCCACTGGCCATCAGCGCCTGACCGACGCGTGAGCCATTCGGCCGGCCCAGCACACGGCTGATCCAGTCGCCGGTCTGTGCCAGCGCTGCCAAGTCCACCCCTGTCTCGATGCCCATGCCCTCAAGCAGATAGAGCACGTCTTCACTGGCGACATTGCCCGAGGCGCCCTTGGCGTAGGGGCAGCCGCCCAGGCCCGCCACGGAGCTGTCGATCACCGCGATGCCTTCCTCCAGCACGGCGTAGAGGTTGGCGAGCGCCTGGCCGTAGGTGTCATGGAAGTGCGCGGCGAGCTGCGCGATCGGCACCTCGCGACTGACCTGATCCAGCATGTGCTTGGCCTTGAGCGGCGTGCCGACGCCGATGGTGTCACCCAGCGACACCTCGTAGCAGCCCATGGCCTTGAGCTCGCGAGCGACGGCAGCCACCTCGGCGGGGGCTATCTCGCCTTCATAGGGGCAGCCGAGCACGCAGGAGACATAGCCGCGCACACGCACACCGGCCTTGAGGGCGTGTTCCATCACCGGCGCAAAGCGTTCAAGCGACTCGGCGATCGAGCAGTTGATGTTGCGCTGCGAGAAGGACTCGCTGGCCGAGCCGAACACGGCCACCTCGCGCACACCACACTCCAGCGCCGCCTCAAGGCCCTTCATGTTGGGGGTGAGAGCGGAGTAAGTGGTCGCTGACTTGGCAGTTGTTGACTTGGTAGTTGGTGACTTGGCGTGGCCGTCGCGCAGCGCCAGCATGATCTCGCGGTGATCGGCCATCTGCGGCACCCACCTGGGCGAGACGAAGCTGGCGGCCTCGATATGGGCAAGGCCGCTGTCGCTCAGGCGCCGGATCAACTCGAGCTTGGTGGCAGTCGCGACGGGCACCGACTCGTTCTGCAGTCCGTCGCGCGCGCCCACCTCGACGATGCGTACCCTGCGGGGAAAGTGCATGCTGACTACTCCTTGTCTGCCGCGGTTTGCTCGGCCGTGAACTCGAGCAGCACATCGCCCTGGACCACGCTGTCACCGGCCGAGAAGTGGAACTGGGCGACCTCGCCATCCGCGGGGGCATTGAGGGTGTGCTCCATCTTCATCGCCTCCATCACCATCAAGGGCGTACCCTGCGGGACATGGCTGCCCGGCGCGACCAGTTGTGCGACCACGGTGCCATTCATCGGCGCGTTCAGGGTTGCCTGGGTCTCATGGCGTGCGTGGTCCACGGCATCGGCGCGCCGCCATAGCAGGCGTGACTCCCCCTGTGGAGTGCTGCCGGACTGGCTGTGCTGCGCTGACGACAGCACCAGCACTTCACCGCCGCGGGCCGGCGCATGGCTTGCCTGGAAGCGACGACGATAGCCATCCAGCGTCACGGCGATGGCGTTGCCTTCAAGGCGAGTGAGTCGGCCGAGATGCTTCGTAGTCTGTCTTTCATCGCCGCAGTGAGTGGTCACTTCAATCTGCCAGTCGCCGTGCGAATCACTCCCGGATGACGTACCCGCCGTGTGCGTATTCGCCATGGAGGCATGCGTTACGGGGCGGCGCGCGATGATATGCGCCACCTTGTCGCTGCGCTCATCGGCATCGGCGTCAGCGGGCAGACACAGCGCCAGGCGCACCTGGTGTGGCAGGCCATTGCGCCAGCCATCGCGGCGCTCCCACGGGCTGGCGCAGGGCGCTTGGCTCGGATGTGATGTGGAGCGCGAATGTGTTGCGTGGCTGGCTTGCTCATTCAGGCGCGAGAGCGCCAGCAAGGCACTGGCCGCGAGGCTGTCGTGATCCAGCGTCGCGCTGGGGAACAGGCTGTCGTGATGACGTTCGATGAAGCGGGTATCCAGCTCGGCGGCGCGGAAATCAGCATGGCCCGCCAGACGGGACAGGAAGGCACGGTTGGTGGTGACGCCGCGTACTTCCAGCGCTGCCAGTGCGCGCAGCAGCGTCTCGAGGGCCTGTTCACGAGTCGGGCCGTAGCTGATCAGCTTGGCCAGCATCGGGTCGTAATGCATCGAGACTTCATCGCCCTCGGCGACGCCGCTGTCCAGGCGTACCTGTTGTGCGGTCAGTCCGCCACCCGCCAGATCCAGCCGGAAGCGTTCCAGCACACCGGTGGCGGGCAGGAAGTCGTTGTCCGGGTCTTCGGCGTAGAGACGCGCCTCGAAGCTGTGACCGGTCAATGTCAGTTCATCCTGCTGGCGCGGCAGGCGTTCGCCCCGCGCGATGCGCAGTTGCCATTCGACGAGGTCTTCGCCGGTGATCATCTCGGTCACCGGGTGCTCGACCTGCAGACGGGTGTTCATCTCCATGAAGTAGAAGGCGCCGTGGGTTTCGCTGCCCGATTGCGGCGCGTCGAGCAGAAACTCGATGGTGCCGGCACCGACATAGCCGATCTCGCGCGCTGCCCGCACGGCGGCCTCGCCCATCTCACGGCGCAGCGACGGCGTCAGTCCCGGCGCGGGCGCCTCTTCCAGCACCTTCTGGTGGCGACGCTGGACACTGCAATCGCGTTCGAACAGATAGACACCGCTGCCGTAGCTGTCGCAGAACACCTGGACTTCGACGTGGCGCGGCTGGGTCAGGTATTTCTCGATCAGCATGCGCTCGTCACCGAAGGCGGCGCGAGATTCACGGCGACAGCTGGCCAGCGCCGCCGCAAATTCCCGCGCGCTCTCGACCACGCGCATGCCCTTGCCGCCACCGCCGGCGCAGGCCTTGATCAGCACCGGATAGCCCATGCGGTCCGCTTCGGCCTGCAGCAAATCGTTCTGCTGGTCCTCGCCGTGGTAGCCGGGCACCAGCGGCACATTGGCCGCCTGCATGCGCATCTTGGCGGCGGACTTGTCGCCCATGTCGGCGATCGCGCTCTGGGGCGGGCCGACGAAGATGATGCCGGCCTCGGCCAGCGCGCTGACGAAGGCGGCATTCTCGGACAGGAAGCCGTAGCCGGGATGCACGGCATCGGCACCGCTTTTGCGTGCGGCAGCGATCACCTTGTCGATATCCAGATAGCTTTCGCGGGCGCTGGCGGGGCCGAGGCGCACGGCCTCATCAGCCTCGCGCACATGCAGGGCATCGGCGTCGGCATCGGAGTAGACCGCCACTGTCTGGATGCCCATCGCGCGAGCGGTGCGCATCACGCGTACGGCGATCTCCCCCCGGTTGGCGACCAGCAGCTTGCGGATCTCGCCGCAACCGGCGGGGAGGGTCTGGTCTGTCTCGCGGTTGGCGTTCATGGCAAGCGTCCTGTGGCGAAGGTGGCTAGGGAAATCAGTAAGAGAAAAGCTCTTGAGAAAAAATCCGGCAGGCATGGCCGAGGTGGATGGCCGAGAGTGATGGCCGAGAGTGATGACCAGTGCCTCTGGCGACATGTCGTCAGCGGCTTCAGGCCTCTGGTGTTCACGAGGGTTTCGGCGTCTCGGTTGTTTGGTTCTCGCTCGGCACCCAGGGCGCCGGCGTGCCGGCGAAGAAGACGGCCAGTCCGGCCTGGCCCTGCTCGCTGACGCGCAGCTGGCTGATCACCTCGCAGCAGCGTTCACGGGTCGCGGCGCTGGCTGGGGCCTGAGCGACCTCGCTGAGCAGTGCCTTGGTGGCGCGGCTGGCGGCAGGCGAGGTGGCCAGCAGGGTCTGCACCATCTCCGTGACGCGCGCCTCCAGCAGCTCATCGGGGCAGGTCTCGTGGACCAGGCCGATGCGCTGCGCGGTAACACTGTCGATCACCTCGGCGCTGAGCGCATAACGGCGCATCTGGCGTGAGCCGATGGCGCGCTGCACGTAGGGACTGATGACGGCCGGTGCCAGGCCGATGCGCACTTCGGAGAGACAGAAGCGCGCCCGCTCGGCGGCAATCACGATGTCGCAGCAGGCCGCCAGGCCGACGGCACCGCCGAAGGTGGCGCCCTGGACACGACACACGCTGGGGCAGGGCAGCTCATCGAGCAGCTGCATCAGTCGCGCAAGCTCGCGTGAGTCGGCAAGGTTATCTTCCAGCGAATACTCGACCATGCGCTGCATCCACTTGAGGTCGGCGCCGGCCGAGAAGCTCTTGCCCTCGGAGGCCAGCACCACCACACGCACCTCGTCGCGACTCGCCCTGATGTGCAGGTTCTCCAGATGCTGATTCAGCTCTGCAATCAGCAGATCATCGAAGGCGTTGTGTACCTCGGGGCGCAGCAGGGTGAGGCGGGCGACGCCGTGTTGATCTATCTCGAGGCGACTCGATTGGCGAGGCTCTGTCATCGTGCTTTCTTCCATTCTGTTAGCTTCAAGATGACTACTTGTGTTCGGTGCAGGCCACAATCATCGTTGTAGCGCTTGACGGGTTACATGCGAAGCACACCGAAGCGACTGTCCTCGATCTCGGCATTCATGGCCGCGGCCAGTGACAGCCCGAGAATGTCGCGGGTCTGCAGCGGGTCGATCACACCGTCATCCCACAGGCGCGCACTGGCGTAGGTCGGATGGCCCTGACGCTCGTACTGCTCGCGTACCGGCGCCTTGAAGGCCTCCTCTTCCTCGGCGGGCCACTCGCGCCCCTCGCGGGCATGCTGGTCGCGCTTGACCTGTGCCAGCACGTTGGCGGCCTGCTCGCCGCCCATCACCGAGATGCGCGAGTTGGGCCACATGAACAGCAGGTTGGGGTCATAGGCGCGCCCGCACATGCCGTAGTTGCCCGCGCCGAAGCTGCCGCCGATCAGTACCGTGAACTTGGGTACCCTGGCGCAGGCCACCGCCGCCACCAGCTTGGCGCCGTGCTTGGCGATGCCTTCGTGCTCATAACGCGAGCCGACCATGAAGCCGGTGATGTTCTGCAGGAAGATCAGCGGAATCCGGCGCTGGGTGCACAGCTCGATGAAGTGTGCGCCCTTGAGGGCGCTTTCCGAGAACAGCACGCCATTGTTGGCGAGGATGCCGACCGGATGGCCATGCAGGTGCGCGAAGCCGGTGACCAGCGTCTCACCGTATTCGCGCTTGAACTCGTCGAAGTCCGAATCATCCACCAGACGGCCGATCACCTCGCGCACGTCGTAGGGCTTCTTGAGATCCATGCCGACGATGCCGTAGAGCTCCTGCGGGTCCAGGCGTGGTGGACGCGATTCGCGCAGCGCGAGCTGGCCCTTGCGTTGCCAGTTGAGGCGCGACACGGCACGGCGAGCCAGCTGCAGGGCATGGGCGTCGTTGTCGGCCAGATGGTCGGCCACGCCGCTGATCTTGCAGTGCACCTCGGCGCCGCCCAGCGCCTCGGCGCTGATGTCCTCACCGGTGGCGGCCTTCACCAGCGGCGGCCCCGCCAGGAAGATGGTGCCTTGCTCGCGCACGATGATGGATTCGTCCGCCATCGCCGGCACATAGGCGCCGCCGGCGGTGCACGAGCCCATCACCACGGCGATCTGCGGGATACCCTCGGCAGACAGCGTGGCCTGGTTGTAGAAGATGCGGCCGAAGTGGTCGCGGTCCGGGAAGACCTCGTCCTGGTGGGGCAGGTGCGCGCCGCCGGAATCGACCAGATAGAGACACGGCAGGCGATGCTTGCGGGCGATCTCCTGGGCGCGCAGATGCTTCTTGGCCGTCATCGGGAAGTAGGTGCCACCCTTGACGGTGGCGTCGTTGGCGACGATGACGCACTCCACGCCGCTGACGCGGCCGATGCCGGTGACCAGGCCTGCGCCGGGGACGGGGCTGTCATAGACGTCATGGGCCGCCAGCGCAGAGAGTTCGAGGAAGGGCGAGCCTTCATCGATCAGGTGGTCGATGCGTTCGCGCACGAACAGCTTGCCGCGCGACTCGTGACGTTCGCGCGCCTTGTCACCGCCGCCGGCCGCGACGGTCTCCAGCAGCTGGTGCAGGCGATCGACCTCGGCCTGCATCGCCGCTTCATTGGCGCGGAACTGGTCACTGCGCGGATTGATCAGGGAGGTCAGTATGGCCATCGAGCAAGCTCCAGCGGCGAAGGGATACGAAAAGAGTAGGGGATGACGAGAGGTATCAGGCGCTCTCGTTGAACAGTTCACGCCCGATCAGCATGCGGCGAATCTCGCTGGTGCCGGCGCCGATCTCGTAAAGCTTGGCGTCACGCAGCAGGCGTCCGGTGGCGTACTCGTTGATGTAGCCGTTGCCGCCGAGCAGCTGGATGGCATCCAGCGCCATCTGGGTGGCCTTCTCGGCGCAGTAGAGAATCACGCCCGCGGCGTCCTTGCGTGAGGTCTGGCCGCGATCACAGGCGTTGGCGACCGCATATAGATAGGCGCGACAGGCATTGAGCGTGGTGTACATGTCGGCGACCTTGCCCTGCACCAGCTGGAATTCACCGATGGCCTGGCCGAACTGGCGGCGCTCATGCAGGTAGGGCACCACGATATCCATGCAGGCCTGCATGATGCCGATGGGGCCGGCGGCCAGCACGGTGCGCTCGAAATCAAGCCCCGACATCAGCACCTTCACGCCACGATTGACCTCACCCAGCACGTTCTCCACCGGCACCTGGCAATCCTGGAAGACCAGCTCGCAGGTGTTGGAGCCGCGCATGCCGAGCTTGTCGAGCTTCTGGGCGGTAGAGAAGCCGGGGAAGTCGCGCTCGATGATGAAGGCGGTGATGCCCTTGGAGCCGGCGTCCGGGTCGGTCTTCGCGTAGACCACCAGGGTGTGGGCATCCGGGCCGTTGGTGATCCACATCTTGTTGCCGTTGAGCAAGTAGTGATCGCCGCGCAGCTCGGCCTTGAGCTGCATCGAGACCACATCAGAGCCGGCGCCGGGTTCGGACATCGCCAGCGCGCCGACATGCTCGCCACTCATCAGCTTGGGCAGATAACGTGCCTTCTGCTCGGCAGTGCCGTTGAGCTTGATCTGGTTCACGCACAGGTTGGAATGCGCGCCGTAGGAGAGCGCCACCGAGGCGCTGGCCCGCGAGATCTCTTCCATCGCGATGCAGTGCGCCAGATAGCCCATGCCGCTGCCGCCGTCCTCGTCGGGCACGGTGATGCCGAGCAGGCCCATGTCGCCGAACTTCTGCCACAGGTCATCGGGGAAGGCATTGCTGGCATCGATCTCGGCGGCGCGCGGCGCGATCTCGTCGCGGGCAAAGGCGTTGACCTGCTCACGCAGCAGGGTGTGTGTCTCGTCGAGTCCGAAATCCAGCGGTGAATAGAGGCTGTGCATGATCTGGCATCCTGTAGACGGTTAGGCGCGATGAGCAAGGCCCGCCAGGGGCGGTGATGACCTGATGGTGAACGGTCTGTCGCAAAGGGCTTGTCAAGTCCGCCCGACATGGGCCGCCTTGGCATGTGATGGAAATTACTCTAGGTCAAAGTTGACGTTAACGTAAAGGTCATTGTGAGACGCTTTGACCAAGGTCGCAGGGCTTGTGGCAGAAGGTCAGCAGGGAGACTCGAGAGGGGAGTGTCAGGTAGAGCAGCTGAGTTAAATAACGTCAGGGAGAGAAAGTCAGTCAGAGAGGCTCAGTCAGAGAGGCTCAGGTCGAGAAGGTCATTGAGAGAAGTCAGCTCAGGAACGAATTTGCTCCGGCATCGCCGGGGTGACTTGATAAGCTGAGACGCTGTAGTCACTGTTGATTGAGGAAGTCGTGAGGGCGTCAGTGGGGAGCATCCCCGTCGCCTGCCTGGTGTCACCGGCACGCTCCAGTGTGCAAGTGCGCTGACTCGCCAGCGCTTTCCGCCATTCCAGACTCATGCTCACCTGCCTAGAAGGACCTACTCGATGAGTGATGACACCGCCCCGGCAGTCCGCTTCAGCGGCCTGCACAAGGGCTTTGCCGGTCAGCGCCTGTTTGAAGGCATTGATCTTGAACTGCCGCGTGACCGTATCACCGCCCTGGTCGGTGCCAGCGGCTGTGGCAAATCGACCCTGCTGCAGCTGATCAACGGCCTGATCCGCCCGGATGAAGGCGAGGTCAAGGTATTCGGCGCCGCCGTCGATTACGCCAACCTGCCAGCCATGCGTCGACGCATCGGCTATGCCGTCCAGCAGATCGGTCTCTTTCCCCATCTCAGCGTGCGCGACAACGTCGCCATTCTCGCTGACCGCGAAGGCTGGAGCGCCGAGCGCGTCAAGGCGCGTATCGCGCGGCTGTTCCAGATGATGGATCTCGACATGGCGCTGCTGACGCGCTATCCCCACGAGATTTCCGGCGGTCAGGCCCAGCGCGTCGGCCTGTGTCGCGCCATGATGCTGGAGCCACCGTTGTTGCTGCTCGATGAGGCCTTCTCGGCCGTCGACCCGATCACGCGCATTGAGGTGCATGCCCAGTTCCAGCGCATGCAGCAGGAGGAGCCGCGCAGCGTGGTGATGGTGACCCATGACATGAATGAGGCACTGAGCCTCTCCGATCACATGGTGGTGATGGCGCCCGGCGTGATACTGCAGGCCGCCAGCCCCGACACCATCACCACATCGCCAGCGGATGAGCGCGTGGCCCGACTGCTGGAGGCACGCGCATGAAGAGGCTGATGACGACTCCCGTCCTGCAACGCTCGCGCCGCGGGCTGTCTGGCGCGCTGATGGTTGCCGGCCTGGCGCTTGCGAGTCTGGGAGCACTGGTGAGCAGCCCGCTTGTCAGCGCGGAAGAGGAAGCCGCGGCATGGCCAGAGAACAAGCCGATCGTGGTCGGCTCGAAGGCGGACCGCGAAGGCCATCTGCTGGGCGAGATATTCGCGCAGGTGCTGGAGGACGCCGGCTTCACGGTCGAGCGCCGTCTGGGACTGGGGCAGACCATCATCACCTATCAGGGGCTGGCGGAAGGCGAGCTGGATGTCTATCCCGAATACACCGGCACCCTGGCCCACGCCATTCTCAAGCTGGATGACGTACCCCCGCTCGAGAAGCTCGATGAGCTGAGTCGCGAGCAGGGCCTGCGCGTACTCGAGCCGCTGGGCTTCAACAACACCTATGCCGTCAGCATGCGCCGCGATCAGGCCGAATCGCTGGGCATCAGCACCATCGGCGATATGGCCGATCACCCGGATCTCTCCGTCGCGATGTCGCATGAGTTCATCAAGCGGCCGGATGGCTGGCCGGGACTGGCCGCGGAATACGGGCTTTCCCAGGTGCCGCGTGGCATCGAGCACGGTATCGCCTATCAGGCGCTGCGCGAGAGCAAGATCGACGCCACCGATGCCTACTCCACCGAGGGTGACATCAAGCGCTTCGACTTCGTGCTGCTGGAAGATGACAAGGGCTACTTCCCCGAGTATCTGGCGGTGCCCTTCGTGAATGCCGCCTTGCCGGAAGATGCCGTCGCGGCGCTCAATCAGCTGGCGGGGAGTCTCGATGAAGACAGCATGCAGGCGCTCAACGCCCGCGTCTCCACCGATGAACAGAGCTTCGCCCAGGTTGCCAGTCGCTTCATTCAGGAGCAGGGCATCACCACCGAGCAGCGTGAAGTCAGTGGCGCCAAGTGGGACAAGCTGGGCACCAATCTGATCGAGCACCTGCAGTTGACGCTATCCGCATTGCTGCTGGCCTGTCTGGTCGGCCTGCCGTTGTCACTGCTTGTCTATCGCAATCCGAAGGTCTCGCGGGTGGTGCTCTATGTCACCGGCCTGCTGCAGACCATCCCCTCCATCGCGCTGCTGGCGCTGATGATTCCGCTGTTCGGGATCGGGGTGGTACCAGCGGTGATCGCGCTGTTCGTCTACTCCTTGCTGCCGATCATCCGCGCGGCCATCACCGCGCTGCTGACGGTGGACCCGTTGCTGGTCAAGGTGGCACGTGGCATGGGTCTGACGCGTCGCGAGCAGCTGCGTCACGTCATCCTGCCGCTGGCGACGCCAAATCTGCTCACCGGCATCAAGACCGCCGCCATCATCAATATCGGCACCGCGACGTTGGCAGCCTTCATCGGCGCCGGTGGTCTGGGCGAGCCGATCGTCACCGGGCTTTCGCTCAATGACTATGATCTGGTGCTCTACGGGGCGATTCCCGCGGCATTGCTGGCCATCTGTGCCGAGCTGCTGTTCGAGCTGTTCGAGCGCCTGGTGATACCGGCGCATATGCGCGGGCTGAAGTCGCGCTGAGCTGGAGAAAAACGGCGTAGTACATTACACGACAATCATGTCGCAACTCCTGTACAAGGCGTGCAGTAAAAAAGGAAGCCTGCTGCGAAGGTTTAACGTTGGTCGTCGATCAGAGTAATGTGAAGGGGAACGTAAGGGCTTGCAGACAGCGTCGTGCCGTCATGGATGGCTCGGCCTTGCAGCAGCCTCTACCCCCTTGAAGGAGAGACTCATGCGTATCAAAAATCTGTTTCCGATTGCACTGGTCGCGGCGACTCTGGCCCTGAGTGGTTGTGGTCTGTTCGGTCATGGCCACGGCCATGGTGGTCACGGCGGCGGTGGCGGTGGTGGCAAGGGTCACGCGATGATCGACACCCCGGCCAGCGCAGCGGCGGATCATCTGTCCTGATCTAGCTTCGCCTGTCGGTTGACGAAAAAGCCGCCCCTTTCTGCCTCACGGCAAGGAAGGGGCGGCTTTTTTGTGTGCGTGTCCGTGTGCCGATCTGAGCTGAGCTGTGTGTGCGAGGACGGTGCTTTCCGTCGCGATGCTTTCAGTCGCAGTGCTTTGCGAGCGGCGAGCGCTGGACAGGCGACATAAAAAAGACCTCCCCGAGGGGAGGTCTGCAAGCACGTCACCGTATGTCTGCCGTGACGCTCGGCGCCCTTGAGGCAAGGGGCGACCGATAGAGGTGCCGACAGCTGCGGTTCCTGAGTCTGGAAGCGCTACCAGCTGCCATCCATGGCATCGGGGGTCAGATGATCAGTTGTTCATGGCCTGCGGCAGATAGAGCACGATCTCCGGGAAGACGTGCATCAGCACGATGGAGAAGATCATCAGCAGGAAGAACGGCAGCGTCGCCTTGGTGATGGTGATGATGTCCTTGCCGGTCAGGCTCTGGATCACGAACAGGTTGAAGCCAACCGGCGGGGTGATCTGCGACATCTCGACCACGATGATCAGGTAGATACCGAACCAGATCAGGTCGAAACCGGCGGCTTCGATGACCGGCATGATGATGGAGGTCACCAGCAGGATCAGCGAGATGCCGTCGAGGAAGCAGCCCAGGATCAGCAGGAACAGCGTCAGCACCACCAGCAGCATGGTCGGGGACAGGCCCAGTGTGGCGATGCCTTCGGCCAGCTGCATCGGAATCTGGGTGAAGCTCATCGCCGAGGACAGGAAGGAGGCACCGGCGATGATGAAGGCGATCATGCACGAGGTGCGCAGCGCCGCGAACAGCGATTCCTTGAAGGTGGCGGCGGTCATGTGGCCGTTGAGGCGCGCGATGATCAGCGACAGTACCACGCCGACCGCGGCCGCTTCGGTGGGTGACGCCAGGCCACCGTAGATGCTGCCGAGGATGCCGCCGATCAGTGCCAGCAGCGGAATCAGCTGGGCGCTGTTGCGCAGCTTGGCCATGAAGCCCATGTGCGGCTCGTCATGGCCGGCGCGGCCCTGCGGCTCACCGACGACCTTCGACCAGATCGCCAGATAGCCCATGAACAGGGCCAGCAGCAGCATGCCCGGCAGGACACCGGCGATGAACAGACGCGAGATGGACTGCTCGGTGACCACGCCGTAGACGATCATCATGATCGACGGCGGAATCAGCAGGCCGAGGGTCGAGGCGCTGGCGAGGGTACCGATGGCCAGGTTGCTGTCGTAGCCGCGGCGCTCAAGCTCCGGCAGGGTCATCTTGCCGACGGTGGCACAGGTGGCGGCGGAGGAGCCGCACACGGCGGCGAACAGCCCGCTGCCGATGATGTTGGAGTGCAGCAGACGGCCCGGCAGGCGATTCAGCCACGGTGCCAGCGCGCGGAACATGTTGTCGGCGAGTCCGGAGCGGAACAGGATCTCGCCCATCCACACGAACATCGGCAGGGCGGTCAGGTCCCAGCCATAGCTGGCACCCCAGAAGTCGGAGGCCAGGATCGGGCCGGTCTCGAAGGTGGAGAAGAAGGTCAGCACGATCCAGCCGGTGCCGATCAGCGAGAAGGCGACCCATACGCCGCTGCCGAGCAGCAAGGCGAGAGCCAGTAGAGTGACGAGGATGAGTGTCAGCATGTCATTCGGCTCCGTCTTCGGGCTCGGGCGCCACGTAGCTTGAGGGCGCGGTGAAGGCGGTGCGCAGCGTGGCGATCAGGGTCTCGAGAATCGCCAGGCACAGCAGGCCGGTACCGGCGACCAGCACGCTCTGCGGAATCCACAGCGGCAGCGCCAGCAGGCCGGAGGAGATGTCGTGGTACTCGAGGCTCTCGCCGACCAGCAGTACCAGTTCATGGGTGATCAAGACGCTCAGGCCGAGTGCGATCAGCAGCGCGAGGCTTTCGATCCATACGCGCACGGCGGCCGGCAGGCGGTTGATCACCAGCGTCACGCGGATATGGGCGTGATGCGTGAAGGTGTAGGCGAGGCTCAGGAAGGTGGCGCCGACCAGCAGGAAGGCAGCCATTTCCGACACGCCGGAGATCTCGAAGCCGAGACGCTCGGCACCGAACATCACCATGATGGCGTCGATCAGGCGCAGGAAGACTTGCAGGCTGACGAGGGTGCAGATCAGCAGCATGCAGGCCGCCGCACCCCACGCACCGAGGCGATAGAGTCTGTCGAAGAAATAGGTCATGACGGGCGCTCACAGGGAAGGTGAGGGTGGCCACGCGATGTTGCGCACAGGCTTGTCCGTGGGACACCTGCCGGCGGACGGCAGGTGTCGGAGTCTCGAGTGGCGTATCGCGTGGCGGGATAGCAACGCTGCAGCTGGGGTCAGTCAGGACATCTGCAGCGCTCGGGCAATGCTCAGACGTTGCTCAGGCAGTGCACGGTCGATGCGCTCGGCCATGTGACCAGCGTTCAGTGCCGGGCAGTCAGGCTTGTGAGCTCATCTCAGGCATCCAGGTCTGCGCGGTAGCGCTCGAGCAGCTGCTGGCCTTCTTCACCGGCACGCGACTTCCAGTCCTGGAACAGCTTGTCACCGGCGGCCTTCAGGTCTTCGGCCAGCTTGGCGTCAGGCTCTGTGATGGTGAAGCCATTCTCGGTCAGCACCTTGGCGCTCTCGGCGGCATCGGCCTTGCTGGCTTCCCAGCCGCGGGTCTCGGCGGCCTTGGCGGCATCGAGCACGGCTTGCTGGGTGCTCTCGTCGAGGCGATCGAAGGCACGCTTGTTGACGAAGACGATGTTCTTCGGCAGCCACAGCTTGGCGTCATTGTAGTGCTTGACGTAATCCCAGGCCGACATGGACTTGCCGGTGGAGCTGGAGGTGATCATCGCGTCGACACGACCGGTGCTGAAGGCGGTGGGGATGTCGGCTTCTTCGGTCTCGGTGGGCTTGCCGCCGACGTTCTCGACGAAACGCTGGGTGTTGATGTTGGGCGCGCGGATACGCAGGCCCTTGAGCTGGGAGACGTCGGTCAGGTCGAAGTCGGTGTAGATACCCTGGGCCGGCCAGGCGACCGCGTACAGCGGCATCAGACCTTCCTTGGCGAACAGCGCGGTGATGTCCGGCTTGGAGGCCTGCCAGAGGGCGAAGGCTTCTTTGTAGCTGGAGGCGACGCCCGGCAGGGTGTCCAGCTCGTAGACCGGCGATTCGTTGGAGAGAATCGACAGGAAGATCTCACCGGCCTGGACGGTGCCGCGACGCACGGAAGGCTTGATCTCGCCGTGGGAGATCAGGGAACCGCCGCTGTGCACGGTCACGGTCAGCTCGCCATCGGTAGCCTCGGTGACGTCCTCGGCGAACTGCTTGGTGTTCTTGGTGTGGAAGCTGGCATCGCCATACGGAGTAGCGAGGTTCCACTGTGCCGCGAGTGCCGAGCCACTGAAGGCCAGGGCACCCACTGTCGCCAGCCAGGCGAAGGACTTGACTGTCGGGGTCTTGCGAGTGAGGGAATCGTTGGGCTTACGCATGTCTTGTTCCTCATTATTATTGAATGTTGTCGGCAGACGATTTCATTCTTCAAGCGACGGGCCATCCCGTCCAATCGTTAATTCTGATGCGCAGTATCGATGAAATCTTTCATCGTGTCGTCGCATGAAAGCCTTTGGCGATATTGTTAGACCTTGGTCTGATGCTGGCCTGATGCGGAGCGGCGCGCGATCAACCCTGACTCAGCGCATGACAGGTAGTCTGATCAGGGATTGGAATGCGCGTGTTGCTGCGAGTAGGTCTCGGCACATTGGCGGCCGAGGCGAGCCACGCTGGCACAGAAATCGGGATAGTTGGCATTGCGCCAGATGGCTTCATAGATCATCGGGGGCAGCGGGGTCGTGAGTGGCAGGCGCACCAGTTCGCCGTGGCTGATGACATCCTCCACCGTGGCGACCGGCAGTACGCCGATGCCGAGCCCTTCGCTGCTCATGCGCAGGATGGTCATCAGGGTGCTGGTGCAGTGCACCTTGGGCTGAGTGATGCCCTGGTCCGATAGATAGCTGACCAGCTCGGTATAGGGGCGCGCCTGCTTGCTGAAGGAGATGAATGGTGTGGAGGCGAAGCGCTCGTCATCCTCGGCCAGCTGCTCGGCGAGGGTCGGTGAGGCGAACATGCCCATCTCGAAGGTGCACAGCGGGGTCTGGGTGGCGTAGGGCCCCATGGCGGCGCTGTCCATCGCGAACAGCATGTCGAGATCATTGTCGGCCAGACGCTGATGCAGGGAGGGCGAGATATCGACGGTCATTTCCAGCGTCAGCTTGGGATAGCGTTCGGCCAGCTGGCGCATGAAGGCGGGAAACCAGCTGTTGGCGATGGTCTCGATCACGCCCAGGCGCAGGGTGCCGGAGAAGGCACCTTCATCCTGAAACAGGCGCATGGCTTCGTCGCGACCACTGAGCAGGCGCTCGGCATGGGCGAAGAACTCTCGTCCGCGCAAGGTGGGTTGGATGGGGCGGGTGGCGCGTTCCAGCAGGGATTCGCCGACGGTGGCTTCCAGGCGGTTGATGCGGTCCGAGATGGAGGGCTGGGTCAGGTGAAGCTTGGTCGCGCCCTTGCGGAACGAGCCAAGCCGGACCACCCAGACGAAGGCCTCGAGTTCCTTGAAGTCGAACATGGCAGATGCCCCGTGATGAATCGTTGAGACCGCCCATCTTGCCGCATGCGGCGCGGGGCGTCAGCTTTCATCACGGGGCATGGTCTGCGTCAGGCCGGGCGCGGGCTCACTCGCTGGCGCGGGTCGCTTGCGTCATTTGCGAAACAGCTGGCTCTCGCGGTCCTTGAAGGCCTTGAATTCCAGCGCATTGCCGGTGGGGTCGAGGAAGAACATCGTCGCCTGTTCGCCGGGTTCGCCCTTGAAGCGGATATGGGGCTCGATCTCGAAGGTGACACCCTCGGCGATGAGGCGGTCCGCCAGAGTCTGCCAGGCGTCCATCTCCAGTACCACGCCGAAGTGCGGCACCGGCACGCCATGGCCATCGACCGGGTTGCGGTGCTGAGCGACGGCGCTTGCCGGGTCGGCCAGCGCCGGATTCAGGTGACAGACGAACTGATGGCCATAGAGGTCGAAATCGACCCAGCTGTCGGACGAACGCCCCTCGGGGCAGCCCAGAAACTCGCCGTAGAAGCGGCGTGCCTCGACGATATCGCGGACCTGAATGGCGAGGTGAAACGGGTCGCTGACGGCCATGGTGAAACTCCTGTTGTTGTTGGGGGGCTGAGCAAGGAATGACTTCAGACAAGCGGTGGGCGGGGTGACAGGCCCTGCAGCCACCGCTCGGCTCGCCCAAGACAGAAGCATGACGCGCTCTGTCGGGCAAGCGATACACGGCCGGTGCTTTCATGGCGCAAGATGATGAAAGATTTCACCGATATGACGAATCATAAAATACGATTGGATACCAAGGCGGCCCCTTACATAGAGTGGAGGCATAACAACACACAAGATCTGACCTGTGAGGTTCCGCTATGTCCCGCTCTGCTCCCTCTCTGCCCCTGCTCAACTGCGATATGGGCGAAAGCTTCGGCAACTGGAAGATCGGTCTGGATGAAGAGGTCATGCCCTTCGTCGACTGCGCCAATATCGCCTGTGGCTTCCACGCCTCCGACCCCACCATCATGCGCCGCACCGTGCGCCTGGCGGTCCAGCATGACGTGCGCATCGGCGCGCACCCGGCCTATCCGGACCTGCAAGGGTTCGGCCGCCGCTCCATGGCGTGTTCGCCTGCCGAAGTCGAGGACATGCTGCTCTATCAGATCGGCGCGCTCGATGGCATCTGTCGCGCCGAGGGCACTCGCGTCCAGTATGTGAAGCCACATGGTGCGCTCTACAACGACATGGCCGCCGATCCGACGCTGCTGCGCGCTGTCATGCAGGCCGTGGTGCGTTATGACGCCAGCCTGCCGCTGATGGTGATGGCGACCGCCAACCCCGCACCGATGCAGGCGCTGGCCGACGAGATGGGCATCACGCTGTGGTTCGAGGCCTTCGCCGACCGCGCCTACGACTCGCGTGGCCATCTGGTGTCGCGTCGTGAGCCGGGTGCCGTGCATCACGACAGCGAGGTGATCATCGCCCAGTCCGTGACGCTGGCGCGTGGTGAAGCACTGACCGACAGCAGCGGCGGTGATCTGGTGCTGTCCGCCGATACGCTGTGCGTGCACGGTGACAACGCCGAGTCCGTGGCCGCGGTGCGCGCCATTCGTGAAGCCTTCGATACGTTGGCGGGTGCCTGATGGCGGGGGCTGACAGCCACGGCCGTGGCACGTCACCGCAACTGCGCCTCGAGACCGTCGGCATGGACTCGCTGATCATTCGGCTGTTCGATCGCATCGAGGAATCCAACATGGCCTGGGTGCTGGCCGCCGACAGTGCGCTGCGTGAGGCCTTCGGCGCGGCGCTGGTCGATCTGGTGCCGTCCTACACCACGCTGCTGCTGCACTACGATGTGGCTGCGCTGGAAGAAGGCGAGGCGCGTGCCCGCATTCAGGCCGCGCTGGCGGATCTTGCGCCGGCCAGTGGCCAGCAGGGCCAGCTGCATGAAGTGCCCGTCTGGTATGACGACAGTGTCGGGCCGGAGCTTGCACCGATTGCCGCGCGGCTGGGCATCAGCGTCGAGGCGCTGATCGAGCGTCACGGGGCGCATGACTACTGCGTGTTCGCCCTCGGCTTCGCGCCTGGCTTCGCCTTCATGGGCGTGCTGGAAGAGGCGCTGACCACCCCGCGCCTCAAGACGCCGCGCCAGAAGATCGCCCCCGGCAGTGTCGGTATCGCCGACCGTCAGGCCGCCATCTACCCGTCCCGCTCACCCGGTGGCTGGAACATTCTGGGCCGCACGCCCATCACCCTGTTCGGGCGCAACGAGGCCGGTGAACCGTCCAGTCGTTTCATGCCCGGTGATCGCGTGCGCTTTGTCTCCGTGAGCCGAGAGGAATTCGTTCGCCTGGGCGGCGATGTCACCCCGCTGGAGGAACGCGCATGAGCGACGTGAAGACGAAGACGACGCTGCGCGTCGAACGTAGCGGTGCCCTGGCGCTGGTGCAGGACGCTGGCCGTCTGGGCGTGCGTCACCTGGGCGTGACCCAGGGCGGGGCGGCTGACTGGGTGTCACTGGGCTGGGCCAACTGGCTGCTGGGCAACGCCCATGATGCCCCGGGGCTCGAGATCACCATGGGCGGCGGCTTGCTGTTCAAGGTCGAGCAGGCCGGCACCCTCGCGCTGTGCGGCGCGGATCTGGCCGCGACTCTCGACGGCGAGGCGCTCGCGCCGGGTCAGGCCTTCGAGGTGGCCAATGGACAGCTACTCAAGTTCGAGCGCCCTGTCGCCGGGCTGCGCGCCTATCTGGCCTTCCCCGGGGGCCTGGATGTCGCCCCGGTGCTGGGCAGCGCCGCCAGCACGGTGCGCGACGGCCTCGGCGGGCTGGATGGCGAAGGGCGAGTCCTGGCCAGTGGTGATGTGCTGACGGCTGCCAGCAATGAGCTGTCGCTGCGCGAGCTGCCGGCGTCGGCACAGGCATGGCAGCAGTCGCTGACCCCCAAGGAGGGCGAGGCGCTCGAGTTGCCGCTGGTCGTGGGGGCGCAGATCGCCGAGTTCAGTGGCGATAGCCTCTATCGCGCCTTCAACAGCGAATGGGCGGTGGATGGGCGCGCCGACCGCATGGGGGTGCGCCTGACCGGCCCACGTCTCGAGCGTGAAGGGGCGGGCATGGTGTCCGAGGGCATTCCGCTGGGCGCCGTGCAGGTGCCGGCCGATGGCCAGCCCATCATATTGCTCAATGACCGCCAGACCATCGGCGGCTACCCGCGCCTTGGCGCGCTGACACCACTGGCCTGCGCACAGCTCGGGCAATGTGTGCCGGGCACCCGGGTGCGACTGGCGGCCGTGACACCGGGGCAGGCGCGTCGTGATCACCTCGAGGTGCTGGCCGGCTGGCAGTCGTGATGCGCCGCAGCGGAGCTTTCCGCTCGGCACCTGCAGGCCAGAGCGTCTAGATCTGAACGAGCAGACCAGAAAGTGCAGATCAGAGCGTGCAGGCCTGAGTGACTGGATCTAAGTGCGCAGACAAAAAAAGGGCCTCCAAGTGGAGGCCCTTTCGGTTTTCCCGTGAGGGAATCTTTGATGCTGTTGGGAGTGATTGATCAGATCACGCCCTTGATGAACAGATTCCCGGAGAAACGTTGCGCGAGCATCGGGAAACGTTGCACTGACTCGTGGGTATCGATGAAACACGAAGCAATGCGGTCATCATGTCGGGCACATTACCCTCACATGCTGACGGGTAACGAACGGCTTATCCCCCGAACGGGACTGTACTGGCAAGAATAACGGTTGAGGCAGGCGGATGCCAGTCATTTACGAGCGCTGTTTCCTAATTTTTTTCTCGCCGCATCCCTGCGGTGAGTTCTGCTGATTCATCGTGCCCTTCACTGCCGGGCAGGGCGCTTGCGCAGGCGCCACAGGTGAACCTCCAGCCAGCCGGCTTCCAAGGCCAGCATCAGGTTGCGTTGCATCAGGGAAAAGGCCGGGCCGAACACCAGTTCCGGCGTCAGGCCGCGGGCGGCCAGCATTGCCGGCGAGGGCGCAGGCGCGTCATCGCGGTAGGCGCTGGGTTGCTCGCTGGTGCTCTCGCGCAAGCGGCGCGCCTGCCAGCTCAGCACCTGATCGGTCAGCTCGACATGGGCATCGACCTCGAAGCCACTGCTGGCCATCGCCTCATGCAACTCCTCGCAGCTGGCCAGCTGGTCGCCGCGCGGTGACAGTGCCCACGGCAATGGCAAGGCAGGGCGCTCGCCAAAGGCCTGCGCCTGCACGCTGAGCACCGGCTCGTGCAGCAGGAGATAGCCATCCTGCTCAAGACAGTCATGCCACTGCGTGAGCGTGCTGACCTTGTCGCTCAGATGCACTAGCAGATGCTGGCTGAAGAGGCGATCAAAGCGGCGGCCCGACAGGGCCGGATGCAGCTCGGGGTAGCAGGCGTCGCCCTCCAGCACGCGAATCGACTCGCGCAGTCCGGTGGCCCGGTTGAGGGCGATCGCCAGCTCGCAGAGACTGCTCGAGAGATCCAGCGTGGTGATGCGGTGATTCGCGCCGGTGTCACGCGACTGGCTGGCTATATGGCGCGCCAGCCCGCCAAGGCCGGCGCCGAGTTCGAGCATCGAAAGTCCCCGCGACTGGGGTTCCAGCCTGGCGAGCGCCAGCAGCTCGCGGGTGCTCGTCACGCCACCCAGATGCAGTTGGTCCAGCCCGGCCAGTGCCATGATCGGCAGTTCGCCTGCCGGATGGGCATCGATCAGCGTCTCGAGCGCTTCGTCGAGGGCCGCATGATGGTGGCTCGCCGCATAGTGGGCGACCTGCTGACGGGCGCTGCTCAGGTGGCGTGTGGCGGGGGCGTCATCTTCCTCCTCACGTGACGTGCTCACCTGGCCAGCCCCAGTTCTTGTGTCGCGGCCTCGCGCATCTTGAACTTCTGGATCTTGCCGGTCACGGTCATCGGGAATTCCTCCACGAACTTGATGTAGCGCGGCACCTTGAAGTGAGCGATACGTCCCTGGCAGAACGCCTTGAGGCCATCGGCATCCAGCTGCTCGCCTTCCTTGAGCTTGACCCACGCCATCACTTCCTCGCCATACCGCTCATCGGGCACGCCGATCACCTGCACGTCCGACACCGCAGGGTGGGTGTAGAGGAAGTCCTCGATCTCGCGCGGATAGATGTTCTCGCCACCGCGGATGATCATGTCCTTGATACGTCCCACGATCGTCACGTAGCCGTCTTCATCCAGCGTAGCGAGGTCGCCGGTATGCATCCAGCGGCCGGCATCGATGGCCTTGGCGGTGGCCTCCGGATTGTTCCAGTAGCCCAGCATCACGCTGTAACCCCGCGTGCACAGCTCGCCCTTCTCGCCGAGTGGCATCACGCGCCCGCTGTCAGGGTCGATGATCTTGATCTCCAGATGCGGGTGCAGGGTGCCGACAGTGGAGACACGCTTGTCCAGCGGCGCCTCACGCGTGGTCTGCAGGCTGACAGGGCTGGTCTCGGTCATGCCGTAGGCGATGGTGACCTCGCGCATGTGCATGCGTTCGATGACCTGGCGCATCACCTCGATGGGGCAGATGGAGCCGGCCATGGTGCCGGTGCGCAGGCTGGTGAGGTCGAATTCGGCGAAGCGCGGGTGTTCGAGTTCGGCGATGAACATCGTCGGCACGCCGAACATCGCGGTGGCGCCTTCCTCGCTGACCGCCTGCAGGGTGGCCAGCGGATCGAAGCCCGCTTCCGGATAGACGATGGCGGCGCCGTGGGTCAGGCAGCCCAGATTGCCCATCACCATGCCGAAGCAGTGATAGAGCGGCACCGGCATCACCAGCTTGTCGTGCTCGCTGAAATTCATGCGCTCGGCGACGAAGAAGCCGTTGTTGAGGATGTTGTGGTGCGAGAGGGTCGCGCCCTTGGGCGCGCCGGTAGTGCCGGAGGTGTACTGGATGTTGATCGGGTCATCGAAGGTCAGGCTGGCCTGCAGCTCGCTGAGTGTTTCCCGCGAGACGCTGTCGGCACCGCTGAGCACATCCTGCCAGTTGAGCATGCCGGGCAGGGCATCTTCGGCTTCGAAGCAGATCAGACGTCTGAGGTCCGGCAGCGCGCCATCGTGAATGCCATCACGGCCGCGGGCCTCCTTGGCCTCGGGGAACAGCTCCTCGAGGATCGCCACATAGTCGGACGCCTTGAAGCGAGACTGGAAGATCAGCGTCGCTGCGCCGGATTGCTTGAGGGCGTAGGCCAGCTCATGGCCACGATAGCTCGGGTTGAGATTGACCAGCACCACGCCGATCTTGGCGGTGGCGTACTGGATCAGCGTCCATTCGGCGCGATTGGGTGCCCAGATGCCGACGCGGTCGCCACGCTCGATGCCCATCGCCAGCAGGCCGCGCGCCACGCGCTCGACCTCTGCGTGCAGTTCGGCCCAAGTGTAGCGCAGTCCCTGATGGCGACTGATCAGGGCGTCGCGCTCGGGCCAGCGCGCGCAGATGCGATCAAGGCAATCCCCGATGGTTTCTCCCATCAGTGGGGTGTCGGAGGTAGCACTGAGATAGCTGGCTGACTGGCTCGCGCGTGCCATTTCGCTGGCAGGCTGGCGTGTGGCGATGGCGTCCTGTGACATGGTGCTTTCCTGTGTCCTTGGTTGTTATTGGTGAGGCAAGGCTTGTCAGGGGGAGCCGCCTCAGGGAGGCGGTGACGCAGTGTTGTTGTTCTTTTCGTTCTTTTCGTTCTTTTCGTTCTTTTCGTTCTTTTCGTTTTTGTCGTCTGGTCGTGCTGTCGTCTTGTCGTGAGGTCAGCGGGCGACGCGCTGCTCTCCGGCAGTCTACTGTCGCCCGCTCTCGCGAGGCGCTGGTCAGTTTTCGACAGACAGTTCTCTACACTCAGTCTAGTCGCTGTCACTTGTGTAGCCGGCAGTCATATAGCTGCTGCTGGCGCGAGTGGGTGCTGGTGTTGTTGACGTCAATCAGCTCTCGTTTTCGCCCGCCAGGCGGGCGAGGGCTTCGCGGGCACGTGTCTCGACGTCATCCAGCTCGCGCTGCATGGCGGTGAGATCGCGCAGCTGTCGCTCAAGGCCCTCACGCTTTTCGCTCAGGATGCCCAGCAGACGGGTGAGCTGCTTCTCGCCACCGCCGTCGGCGGCGTCGTAGAGGTCGACCACTTCACGAATCTCGGCCAGCGAGAAGCCCAGTCGCTTGCCGCGCAGGGTCAGCTTGAGACGCACGCGGTCCTTGTCGCGATAGACGCGCGTCTGACCGCGTCGCTCCGGGTGCAGCAGACCTTCCTGCTCGTAGAAGCGGATGGTGCGCGTGGTCACGTCGAAATGCCGTGCCAGCTCGCCGATGCTCCAGGTGCGCTGGGTCGGACGGATGGCGTCGCTGGTGCTGGTGGTGCTCAGCAGGGACTCCACACCGGCATCGTTGTTCATTGCGCCATCAGGCGTTGTCCGGGATTTTGGGTCAGGACTTGGGGTCATCATCGTATCTGTCATGGGCACTGCCGCTCCGGATGCTGTGCGCGCCGTGGAGAGGGGAATGCTCCTTGGCGCAGTGGGTGCCAGCGGCGTCTGGCCGTGAATTTTCTACAGACTAGCATTGTTTACGTTAACGTAAAGGGTAATAGTGTTTGCAGCCAACCAAGCAGATGCTAGGTTGAATCAGATCACAGTCTCGGCTTGCCGTTTTCTGCCAACGGTCTGGTTCTGCGAAATGGATCTGCCTGATGACTTCGGCTCTGTTGACACACTGTCTTCCTCCCAATAACAACAGCCACAGGAATGCCACGCCATGTCTTCGACGTCTCTCACGCCCTCTACTGCCGCGCCCTCTACCGGTTCACTGGATCTGCTGTCACGCCTGCGCGCCGTGGTCGCCGGTGACAGCGCGCCGCTGGTGCTGCCACAGCTGATCAATGGTCAGTTTGTCGAAAGTCGCGCCGATCAGCACCTGGGCGTCACCAACCCGGCCACCAACGCCGAGATCGCCCGCGTGCCCCTGTCGCCGCTGAGTGAGCTGGATGAAGCGCTGGACCACGCCGAGCAGGCCTTCCAGCGCTGGCGCAACACGCCGGTGCCGACGCGCGCCCGTCTGATGCTCAGCTATCAGCATCTGCTCAAGCAGCATCATGACGAGCTGGCCGAGATCATCTCCCACGAGCTGGGCAAGACCTTCGAGGACGCCAAGGGCGATGTGTGGCGCGGCATCGAGGTGGTCGAACACGCCGCCAACATTCCCAGCCTGCTGATGGGTGAGACGGTGGAGAACGTCGCCACCGGCATCGACAGCTATTCCGTGACCCAGTCGCTGGGTGTCTGCCTGGGGATCACGCCATTCAACTTCCCCGCCATGATACCGCTGTGGATGTTCCCGCTGTCCATCGCCTGTGGCAACGCCTTCGTGCTCAAGCCTTCCGAGCAGGTGCCGCTGACCACGCTGCGGCTGGCGGAGCTGTTCATGGAAGCGGGTGCCCCCAAGGGCATCCTGACCGTGGTGCAGGGCGGGCGCGATCAGGTCAATCATCTGCTCGCCCACGAGATTCCGCGCACCGTCAGCTTCGTCGGCTCGGTGCCGGTGGGGCAGCACATCTATCGCACCGCCACCGACAACCTCAAGCGCGCCCAGTGCTTCGCCGGGGCCAAGAACCACATGGTGATCATGCCGGATGCCCCGGCCGACCAGGTGGTCAACGCGCTGGTCGGTGCCAGTGTCGGCGCGGCGGGTCAGCGTTGCATGGCGATCTCGGTGGCGGTCTTCGTCGGTGATTCGAAGGCCTTGATCGAGCGGGTACGCGATGCGCTGGCCGAGGTGCGCCCGGGCGCCTGGGATGACAAGGGCGCCAGCTACGGGCCGCTGATCTCGCCGCAGGCGCTGGAGCGCGTGACCGGCTGGATCGGGCAGGGCGAGCAGGAAGGTGCCGAGCTGCTGCTGGATGGTCGCGGCGTCTCGGTGGCGGGCTATCCCGATGGCAACTGGCTGGGGCCGTGTCTGTTCTCCAAGGTGACGCCGGAGATGGTGCTCTATCGCGAGGAAATCTTCGGGCCGGTGCTGTGCTGCATGGAGGCGGCGGACCTGTCCGAGGCCATCGAGCTGATCAACAACAACCCCTACGGCAATGGTACTTCCATCTTCACGCGTTCCGGCGGCGCGGCGCGACGCTTCCAGAACGAGATCGCGGTCGGCCAGGTCGGTATCAACGTGCCGATTCCGGTGCCGCTGCCGTTCTTCTCCTTCACCGGCTGGCGCGGCAGCTTCTTCGGCGATCTGCATGCCTATGGCAAGCAGGCGGTGCGCTTCTACACCGAGACCAAGACGGTGACGGCGCGCTGGTTCGACGATGCGCCGGCCGAGGGCAATCAGCCCAACTTTTCTATCCAGATGCGCTGATGGCTCTTTTTACAAGACCGCTGAGGGCTCTTTTCACAAGACCGCTGAGGGCTCTTCAGATGCGCTGATGGCTCCTCAGATGCGCTGAGCCGCTTTGACAGGCCCGGGCGATAGACCCGGGCCGACAGAACAAGGACAACAGGAGGCAGCTGCATGAACTTTTCGCTGACCGATGACCAGCGTGCCCTCCAGGAGGGGGCGCGTGCCTTCGCGGATGCCGAGCTTGCCCCGCATGCCGCCGAGTGGGACGCCACGGCCCATTTCCCCATCGAGACGCTGAAGAAGGCGGGCGAGGCGGGTTTCATGGGGCTCTATGTCGCTGAGGAGCACGGCGGACTGGGCCTGCCGCGTCTGGACAGCTCCATCATTCTCGAGCAGCTGGCCACCGGCTGCATCTCGACCACCGCCTACATCACCATCCACAACATGGTGGGCTGGATGATCGCCAGTTTCGCCACGGACAGCTGCCGCGAGCAGTGGGTGCCGGCGATGGTAGCGGGCGACAAGCTCGGCTCCTATTGCCTGACCGAGCCGGGCAGCGGCAGTGATGCCGCCAGCCTGCGTACCCGCGCAGAGCGTGAGGGCGATGACTACTACCTGAGTGGCTCCAAGATGTTCATTTCCGGTGCCGGTGCCACGGACGTGCTGGTGGTGATGGCGCGTACCGGCGAGCCCGACAGCGGCGCGGCGGGTATCTCGGCCTTCGTGGTGCCAGCGGATACAGACGGCATCAGCTACGGCAAGAAGGAAGACAAGATGGGCTGGAACAGCCAGCCGACCCGGCTGGTGAGCTTCGATCGCGTGCGGGTCCCGGCGGCCTATCGTCTGGGTGAGGAGGGCGAGGGCTTCCGCTTCGCGATGAAGGCGCTGGATGGCGGACGCATCAACATCGCGACCTGCTCACTGGGTGCGGCCCAGAAGGCGCTGGAGCTGTCGCGGGATTATCTCGGCGAGCGCAAGCAGTTCGGGCGCGAGCTGGCCCAGTTCCAGGCCCTGCAGTTCAAGCTGGCCGACATGGCCACTGAGCTGACCGCGGCGCGCACCCTGGTGCGGCTGGCGGCCTTCAAGCTCGATGAGGGCGACGCCGAGGCCAGCGCCCACTGTGCGATGGCCAAGCGCTTCGCCACCGACATGGGCTTCGAGGTCTGCAATCAGGCACTCCAGCTCCATGGCGGCTACGGTTATATCCGCGAGTACCCGTTGGAGCGACTGGTGCGTGACACCCGTGTGCACCAGATTCTGGAAGGCACCAACGAGATCATGCGTCTGATCATCGCGCGCCGTCTTCTGACGCCGGGCATGATCGAGTCGCTGGCGTAACGCCGCCTCCACTTCAATTCGTCATTGGTTACCATCTTTCAGGGAGTTACATGATGTCATCCAGTCAAGGGCCATGCCTCGTTCTCGAGAAGGATCGTCATATCGCCCGGGTCACCATCAACAACCCGCCGGCCAACACCTGGACGGAAGCGTCCTTGATCGAGCTGGAGCAGCTGCTCGACGAGCTGGAGGGCGATGGCAGCATAAGTGCGGTGGTGATCACCGGTGAGGGCGACAGGTTCTTCTCCGCCGGCGCCGATCTCAAGACCTTCGCCGATGGTGACAAGGGCGTCGCCGCCACCATGGCGCGCCGCTTCGGGCTGGCCTTCGAGCGGCTGGCCAACTTCCCGGGCGTGACGATCGCCGCCGTCAATGGCTACGCGATGGGCGGCGGGCTCGAGTGCGCGCTGGCCTGTGACATCCGTATCGTCGAGCGTCAGGCGAAACTGGCACTGCCGGAGGCCAAGGTGGGGCTGTTGCCGTGTGCGGGCGGTACCCAGCACCTGCCGTGGCTGGTCGGCGAAGGCTGGGCCAAGCGCATGATCCTGTGTGGTGAACAGGTAGACGCCGAGATCGCCGGTCGCATCGGGCTGGCCGAAGAGGTGGTCGAGACCGGTCAGAGCTTCGAGCGCGCACTGGCGATAGCCGAGAGCGTCGCCAACCAGAGTCCGAGTGCGGTGGCGCGCTGCAAGGCGTTGATCATGTCGTCACGCCATCGCGGCATGAGCGATGGCCTGCGCATGGAGCGCGAGCTGTTCGTCGAGCTGTTCGATGACCCCAACCAGAAGGAGGGCGTCAGCGCCTTCCTCGAGAAACGCGCGCCGCAATGGGTCTCGCACCAGGAAGAGGTGAAGGGAGGAGTGCGCTCATGAGCCAGATAGAAGGTGTCACCGCCAAGGCCGCGACCGATGTCGAGGCGCCCGTGGTGTTCGAGACGCGGCGCGCCCGCGACGGCAAGCAGCTGGGCATCATGCGCCTGAACGCGCCGCGTTCGCTGAATGCGCTGTCGCTGGCCATGATCGAGGCCATCGAGGCGCAGCTGGATGCCTGGGAGCTGGACAGCAGCATCGCCATGGTGTGGCTGGAAGGTGCCGGCGAGCGTGCACTGTGTGCCGGTGGCGATATCGTGGCGCTCTATCAGGCGATGACCACGGCGCCTGCCAGCGAAGGCGCTGACCCTCTTGAGGCGCTGGATGATTTCTTCGCCACCCGCTACTTCACCGCCGAATACCGGCTCGATCACCGGCTGCATACCTTCCCCAAGCCGCTGCTGGTGTGGGGCGGCGGCATCGTGATGGGCGGCGGCATGGGGCTGTTCGCCGGTGGCTGTGAGCGTGTAGTCACCGAAACTTCACGGTTGGCGATGCCGGAAGTCAGCATCGGCCTGTATCCGGATGTCGGTGCCAGCTGGCTGCTCAATCGTTTGCCGCGTGGCATCGGAGAATATCTCGGCGCGACCGGCGCGCAGCTGAATGCACGCGATAGTCTTGATCTCGGGCTTGCGACACGTCTGATCCCCGACGAGCAGCGCGAGCCGCTCAAGCAGGCGCTGTGCGAGGGAGAGTTCGGACGTCACCCCGCACGGCATCTGAGCCGCGTGCTGAATGACTTCGAACGCCGTGAACTGGCACCACCGGGACAGGTGCTGCCGCTCTTCGATCACCTTCAGCAGCTGGTGGCGGGACGTGATGTGCAGGAGGCCTGCCAGCGAATACTGGATGATCCCCAGGCGCGCAGTGATTGCAATGCGTGGCTGAATGCCAATCGTGAACGACTGGCAGCCGGGTGTCCCAGTTCACCGCATCTGGTATTTCGCATGCTGGCGCGTCATCGCCACTCCTCGCTGGCGGAGGCCTTCCGCGACGAGCTGACCCTGTCGGTGCGCTGCTGCATGGGCACCGAGCTTGCCGAAGGGGTGCGCGCCCTGCTGATCGACAAGGACAAGCAGCCGCAGTGGGCCTATGCCTCGATCGCTCAGGTCTCCGAGGAATACATCGACGGCTTCTTCGCGCCGCTGTGGGAAGAGGATGAGCATCCGCTGATGGACCTCTGAACGCGCATTTCAGCACCGGTAGCAGGCTCAGACTTGCCGCCGGACGCCAATGACAACAAGAACCTGTACACAAGGAAGCATTGCCATGACATCTATCGGTTTCATCGGACTCGGCAACATGGGCGGGCCCATGGCGCTCAATCTGGTCAAGGCTGGCCATGCGGTAAGGGTCTTCGATCTGGTCGAGTCGGCCATGAATGAACTGGTCGAGGCGGGCGCCACCCGCGCGGCATCTCCCGGAGAGATCGTCGAAGGTGTCGAGGTGTTGATCAGCATGCTGCCGGCCGGTCAGCACGTGCGAAAGCTCTATCTGGGTGACAAGGAAGACGGCGCGGGTGGCCTCCTGGCTGCGCTCGACGCCTCGGTACTGGTGATCGACGCCTCGACCATCGCGCCGGATGACGCCCGCCTGGTCGCGCGCCACGCCGCCGAGCGTGGCATCACCTTCATGGATGCCCCGGTGTCCGGCGGGGTCGGTGGTGCACGTGCCGGCACGCTGAGCTTTATCGTCGGCGGTGAGGCCGACGGCTATGCGCGTGCCGTGCCGCTGCTGGAAGTGATGGGCAAGAATCTGTTCCATGCCGGCCCGGCCGGTAGCGGTCAGGTCGCCAAGATCTGCAACAACATGCTGCTGGGCATCCTGATGAGCGGCACCGCCGAGGCATTGGCGCTGGGGGTCAAGAACGGACTGGACCCGGCCGTGCTCTCGGAGGTGATGAAGCAGTCCTCCGGCGGAAACTGGGCACTCAACGTCTACAACCCCTGGCCTGGCGTGATGGAAGCCGCACCGGCTTCCAATGATTATCAGGGCGGCTTCCTGGTGGACCTCATGACCAAGGACCTGGGACTTGCCTGGGAAATGGCGCTGGGCTCGAAATCGGCGGTGCCAATGGGCTCCCAGGCGCGCAATCTTTTCGTCCAGCATGCTGCCCAGGGTGCAGGACGCCTCGATTTCTCGAGCATCCAGCGCTTCTATCGCTGCGGCGAGGCCGATGCGTGAGCTGTCACTCAGCCAGCCGCTGACATGCCCCCGAGCACAACATCATCTGCAAGGAGAGCACCCCATGATTCGACCGGTCAGTGAGCTGGTGGCAGCCGCCGAGGCGGAGATCGAGACCCTGTCGCCCCGTGAGCTGCGCGAGGCGCTGGAAGCGGCGCGCGCCGGCGGTACGCCCCTGACGCTGGTGGATATCCGCGATGTGCGGGAGCTGGAGCGCGAAGGCCGTATCCCCGGTGCTATCCATGCGCCGCGCGGTATGCTGGAGTTCTGGGTCGACCCGGCCTCACCCTATCACCGCGCCGACTTCGCGCGCGAAGGCCGCTATGTGCTGTTCTGCGCTGGTGGGCTGCGCTCGGCACTGGCTACCAAGTCGCTCAAGGACATGGGTTTCGGGCCGGTCGCCCATCTGGGTGGCGGCTTCGCGGCCTGGCGTGAGTCGGGGGGAGAGGTCGTCTCGCCCTTCATGCAGGGCAACTGATGCAGCGTGGGAATGCTCGATGCGATCCGGCGTTGCCCTCATCTGACACGCTGATGCTTTACACTGTTCGACCCCGCTGGCGTCTCGCCGGTCGGGGTCGTTTTCTGTCCGGAGCCTGTATGTCTGACCCTGATACCCCTGCCACCCCCAAGCGTGCCTCGTCTCGGCGTGGTACGCGTGACCTGCTGCGTGACCCGATTGCCTCGACGCTTGCCCGCATGACGGGACCGGTGATCGGCGGCATCGTCACCATGATGCTGTTCAATCTGGTGGACGCCTGGTTCATTGCCCAGCTGGGCACTGCGGAGCTGGCGGCGGTCACCTTCACCTTTCCGGTGACCTTTGCCGTCATCAGCATCGCCATCGGCCTGTCCATCGGCACCACCGCCGTGGTGGGGCGCAGGCTCGGGCGCGGCGAGTTCGAGACGGTCAAGGCACGTACCACGGATGCCAGTCTGCTGGGGCTGCTGCTGGGGCTGGTGATGCTGGTGCTGGGGCTTGCCAGCATCGCGCCATTATTCAGGCTGCTGGGGGCCGATGACACCTTGATGCCGCATATCCGCGACTATATGCAGGTGTGGTATTTCGGCGCGCCCTTCGTGTTGCTGCCACGTGTGCTGGGCAGCGTGCTGCGCGCCGAGGGCAATACGCTGGTCCCCTCGCTGGTGATGGCGGCGGCGGGAGTGCTCAATGCGCTGCTCGACCCGCTGCTGATCTTCGGCATCGGTGACTGGCAGGGCATGGGGGTTGCGGGCGCGGCGCTGGCCACGGTGCTGTCGTGGCTGGCGATGACGCTGGGCTTGCTGGCATTGCCACTGCTGCGCGCGCGGCTCGATTTCCGTCACCTGAGCGTGACGCGGCTGGTGACGTCATGGCGCGAGGTCGGGGCGATCGGTCTGCCTGCCGCGCTGACCAGCGTGATGACGCCGATTGCCACTGCGCTGGTCACGCGTATCGTCAGTCAGCATGGACACGCGGCGGTGGCGGCTTACGGTATCGGTTCGCGCATCGAGTCGCTGGCGCTGATTCTGGTGCTGGCGCTGTCCATGACGCTGTCGCCCTTCATCAGTCAGAACGACGGCGCCGGGCAGCAGCAGCGCGTGTGGCGCGCCATCCACGGCGTGCTGGCCTTCATTTTCGTCTGGCAGCTGGTCGTCTGGCTGGGGCTGGGGCTTGGCGGTGAGTGGATCGCGGCGCGTTTCGCCGAGAGTGAGGAGGTCGCGGCGCTGGTCAGCACCTATCTGTGGCTGATACCCGCCGCCCTCGGGGCCCAGGGCGTGATCATTCTCGCCAATTCCAGTCTCAATGCGCTGCACAAGCCGCGCCGCGCGATGACACTCTCGCTGGTGCGTCTGTTTGCCTTGCTGGTGCCGCTGGCCTGGCTGGGCGGCGCCCTGTATGGCGTGATCGGCATCTTTGCCGGGGTGGCGACAAGCTACCTGTTGATGGGCGGCATCAGCTATCTGGCGCTGCGTTCGGTACTCAGGCGACGCGCCTGAGCCGGGTAGCGAGAGGCAGTCGTCGTGATGAAAAAAGCCGCCGTGCCCGAGAGGGGACGGCGGCTTTTTCATGTCTGGCTTTCAGTGCCTTGGGCTTCGTTTCCCAGTGCCTTAGGCGTCTTCGTACTTGCACAGATAGGCGGACTCGACCGTGGTGCGTACCTCGAAGCTCTGGTTGGCTTCGACGATGAAGCTTTCGCCGGCGGCGAGCTGGTACCACTCTTCCGCGCCCGGCAGCAGTACCTGCATATCGCCGCTGATCAGCGTCATGTATTCGCGTTGGCTGGTGGAGAACACGAATTCGCCGATGGCCATCACGCCGACCGTGGCAGGAAGGTCAGCGCTCTGGAAGGCGATGGAGGCCACCTGGCCGTCGAAGTAGTGGTTGGTGTTGAACATGGGAGGGTTTCCTGGGTGAGTAGCGGTGTTGTTGTGGTCAATGTGTCGAGACGTGGTCGACGTGTGTTGCCGTGAACGACTCTTGATGATCTGACGTCGGGGTCAGCGCGGTGAGAAGCGGCGTGCCAGGCCGGTCTCGGCGATCATGCGTGTCGAGATCTCCTCGATCGAGAAACGCGTGGTGTCGATGTAGGGCACCTTGGAGCGGCGGAAGAGTGCCTCGGTCTGCTCGACTTCCTGCAGACACTGATCGATCGAGCAGTAGCGACTGTTGGGGCGACGCTCGGTGCGAATCGCGGCCAGGCGGCGCGGGTCGATGGTCAGCCCGAACAGCTTGTGGCGGTAAGGCGCCAGCGACGCCGGCATCTTGAGGGTGCCGGACTCGTCCAGATCATCCTCGGTCAGCGGGTAGTTGGCCGCGCGGATACCGAACTGCAGCGCCAGATACAGCGAGGTCGGCGTCTTGCCGCAGCGTGAGACGCCGATGAGGATGACGTCGGCCTTGTCGTATTGATGCGTGCGCGCGCCATCATCGTTGTCGAGGGCGAAATGCACCGAATCGATGCGATTCATGTAGACGTCATCCTGCCCGATGGAGTGGGTCTTGCCGACGCTGTAGGACGAGTGGGTATCCAGTTCCTCTTCCAGCGGCTTGAGGAAGGTCGAGAAGATGTCGACCTTGAAGCCGGAGGATTCGGAGATGATGTCGCGGATGTTCTGGTCGACGATGGTGTCGATGATGATCGGGCGCTCGCCGTCATTGGCATGCGCGCTCTCGATGGCCTTGACCAGTGCCGTCGCCTTTTCGGCCGAATCGATGTAGGGCTTGGTCACCATGCGGATGTCGGTATTCTCGAACTGGGCGAGCAGACTGCGTCCCAGTGTCTCGGCGGTGATGCCGGTGCCATCGGAAATGAAGAAGGCGGTTCGGGTCATGACGGGCACTCGTGAAGAACGAATCGAAGACACCAGCCCGCTCAGGCTGTTGCCCCGTGAAGACCCCAAGTGTCGGTGTTCACTGTCGAGCTTGCAATATCCGGCACAGGGCCAGTGGCGCGATATGAGAAATCCCGTGTTCCCGTTCTCTACAAAAGCGCCGCATGACTACATTCCTGTAGCGGCCGTTTCTGGCTTGTCGACATGTTCGCCGACGATGGCGACAGAACGTCTGAAACAGGCTCAGGGTTGTAGTCCTCCTCCACTGACTAGCCGGTTAGACCAATGGCTAATACTAGAGAGAGCTTGTTAGGGTGGCGTCATTGCTGAACGGAAGGCGGTTCATCGTCCTCCATCGGTCATTCGTTTCCATCCATTGGTACCAGGGGGTTCCCTTGTCACAGCAAGCCACATCCGAATACGTCGTCGATTTCGATCAGCTCGGCATGAACGATGTTGATCGCGTTGGCGGCAAGAACGCCTCGCTCGGTGAGATGATCTCCAATCTGGCCGATGCCGGTGTCACCGTGCCCGGCGGCTTTGCGACGACCTCCTATGCCTATCGCGAGTTTCTGGCCCACGAAGGCCTCGACAAGCGTATCAATGCTGCCCTCGATGCCCTCGATGTGGACGACGTGGTCGAACTGGCGCGCGTCGGTGCCGAGATTCGTCAGTGGATCATCGACACGCCGCTGCCGCCGGCCTTCGAGGCCGAGATGGAACGGGCCTATGCCGAGCTTCAGGCCAGACACCCGAACCTGAAGGTCGCCGTGCGTTCTTCCGCCACCGCGGAAGACCTGCCGGACGCCTCCTTCGCCGGTCAGCAGGAAACCTTCCTCAACATCGAAGGTTTCGACAACATCAAGCGTGCGGTTCACGAGGTGTTCGCGTCACTGTTCAACGACCGCGCCATTTCCTACCGCGTGCACAAGGGCTTCGATCACTCTCTGGTCGCGCTGTCTGCCGGCGTGCAGAAGATGGTGCGCTCCGAGACGGCCGCTTCCGGCGTGATGTTCACCCTGGACACCGAATCCGGCTACCGCGACGCCGTCTTCGTCACCGGCTCCTGGGGGCTGGGCGAGACCGTGGTGCAGGGCGCGGTCAATCCTGACGAGTTCTACGTCCACAAGACCACGCTGGCTGCCGGCCGTCCGGCGGTACTGCGCCGCAACCTGGGCTCCAAGCTGATCAAGATGGTCTACACCGACGACACCAGCGCCGGGCGTTCCGTGGCGACCGTCGACGTGCCGGTGCCGGACCGTCATCGTTTCTGCATCAGCGATGCCGATGTCGAGGCTCTGGCGCGCCAGGCCATGATTATCGAGAAGCACTACCAGCGCCCGATGGACATCGAGTGGGCGCGTGATGGTGATGACGGCAAGCTCTACATCGTCCAGGCGCGTCCGGAAACGGTCGTCAGCCAGGAAGAGGGCGGCAACCTCGAGCGCTTCCAGCTGCGCGAGAAGGGCCGCACTCTGGTTACCGGGCGTGCCATCGGCCAGCGTATCGGCCAGGGCGCGGTACGCGTGATCGACAACCCGGAGCAGATGGACAAGGTCCAGGTCGGCGACGTACTGGTCACCGACATGACCGACCCGGACTGGGAACCTGTCATGAAGCGCGCTTCCGCCATCGTCACCAACCGTGGCGGCCGTACCTGCCACGCGGCGATCATCGCGCGTGAGCTGGGCATTCCGGCCGTGGTCGGCTGTGGCGACGCGACCTCGGTGCTCGCCGAAGGCCGTGAAGTGACGGTCTCCTGCGCCGAAGGCGATACCGGTCATGTCTATGACGGCATCCTCAACTTCGATCGCACCGTCACCAGCGTCAACGAGATGCCGGAGATTCCGTTCAAGATCATGATGAACGTCGGCAACCCGGACCGTGCCTTCAGCTTCTCGCGTCTGCCGAATGCCGGCGTGGGTCTGGCACGTCTCGAGTTCATCATCAACCGCATGATCGGCGTGCACCCCAAGGCGCTGCTCGACTACGCCACCCTGCCCATCGACCTGCAGCAGACCATCGATGCGCGCACCGCCGGCTACGCAAGTCCGGTCGACTTCTATGTCGACAAGCTGGTCGAGGGCATCTCCACCCTGGCGGCTGCCTTCCACCCGCAGAAGGTCATCGTGCGCATGTCAGACTTCAAGTCCAACGAGTACGAGAACCTGATCGGCGGCAAGATGTACGAGCCGGGCGAAGAGAACCCGATGCTGGGCTTCCGTGGCGCCTCGCGCTACGTGTCTGACACCTTCCGCGACTGCTTCGATCTGGAATGCCGTGCCCTCAAGCGCGTGCGTGACGAGATGGGGCTGACCAACGTCGAGATCATGGTGCCCTTCGTGCGTACCACCGGCGAGGCGGAGCAGGTCATCAAGCTGCTGGGCGAGAATGGTCTGGTACGTGGCGAGAACGGCCTGCGCGTCATCATGATGTGCGAGCTGCCGACCAACGCGCTGCTGGCGGATCAGTTCCTCGAGCACTTCGATGGTTTCTCCATCGGTTCCAACGACCTGACCCAGCTGACCTTGGGGCTGGATCGCGACTCCGGCATCGTCGCTCACCTCTTCGATGAGCGTAATCCGGCGGTCAAGCAGCTGATGTCGATGGCGATCCGTGCCTGCAAGGCGCAGGGCAAGTACGTCGGCATCTGTGGCCAGGGCCCGTCAGACCATCCGGAGCTGGCCAAGTGGTTGATGGAAGAGGGCATCGACAGCGTCTCCCTCAACCCGGATTCCGTGCTGGAAACCTGGTTCATGCTGGCGGACAAGGAGCTGGTGTAACCCAGGCTTTCCACGACGGTGACCTGACGCGCTGAGGCGCAGAGGGTGGTTGTCACTCAGGGCGCCCATCGCACTCAACGTGCGGTGGGCGCTTTGTCGTTTCGCGCTTGAAACTTGAATGATTGGTCAGTTCAGGCATTAGACCAATGGTGTAGAAGCCGGCAGATACATGTCAGTTCGTAACAAATAGCAACAAAATGATCTCGAATCCGCGACTAAATGATGATCATCCTGCCTCATGTGGAAAAGGCAGTCATTTATAATCCCAGCCACCCCGCTGACCACAATATCCATGGTGGCCATGACGGCAGGCCTCACCGGTAGCCAGCAATGCGGTGGCACGCAACAACCGACCTTTCAGACACAATCCAAGGTAGTCGTAACGTGAAACAGTCTTTATGGAAGAACATCGGCGTCCAGGTAGTCATCGCCATGATACTGGGCGCTGGTGTAGGCGCTTACATGGGCGAAGACGCCTCGATGTTCGCGCCACTGGGTGAGCTGTTCATTCACCTGATCAAGATGCTGGTCGTGCCGCTGATCGCGGTCTCTATCGTATCGGGAGCCGCCAATCTGGGCGACAGCCCGTCTGCCGGCAAGATCGGTCTCTCCACCTTCGCCTTCTTCATGCTGACCTCCGCCGTGGCCGTGATACTGGCATTGGTGATGGGGCATGTCTTCCAGCCGGGCAGCGGAGTGGACCTGGAAAGCGCCAAGGGCATGTTCTCCAACGCCTACGCCGACAAGGGCAGCGTACCGGGCGTGATGGATACCATTCTGGGCATGGTGCCGACCAACATCTTCGGTGCACTCACCGATGCCAACATCCTGCAGATTCTGGTGTTCTGCCTGTTCCTCGGCATTGGTCTGTCCAAGACCGGTGAGCGTGGCAAGCCACTGATCGAAGGTCTGAACACCGTGATCGAGGCCTTCGTGTGGATGATCAACGTGGTGATGCTGATCGCGCCGATCGGCGTCTTCGGCCTGATGGCGGACGCTGTCGGCACCTTCGGCTTCGATGTACTGACGCTGGTGATGAAGCTGTTCCTCGTCTACATGGGCGCGATTCTCATCTACGGCTTCGTGTTCTACCCGCTGGTGGTCAAGTTCGGCTCTGACGTGCCGTTGGGTCGCTTCATGTCCGCGATGAAGAAGCCGCAGGCCGTCGCGCTGTCCACGGCGTCCTCCATGGCGACCCTGCCGGTCAACATGGAAGTCTGCGAGAAGGAGCTGGGCCTCAAGAACGCCACCTCTGCCTTCGTGCTGCCGCTGGGTGCGACCATCAACATGAGCGGCAATGCCATCTATTACGGGCTGGTGGCGATGTTCTTCGCCCAGGTCTTCAACGTCGATCTCGGTTTCTCTGCCTACGCTGCCATCGTGTTCACCGCGACTCTGGGGGCCATCGGTCAGGCCGGTGTGCCGGGGCCGTCTTTCCTGGTGGTTGCCGTGCTGCTGGCGGCCGGCATTCCCATCGAAGGCCTGCCTCTGCTGTTCGCGCTGGATCGTATCTTCGACATGACGCGCACCGCGCTCAACATCACTGGTGACGCGGCTTGCGCCGCCGTGGTGGATCGCTTTGCGCGTGCCGACGATGCGGCTGCGGCCTCGCAGGTCAGTGCTCAAGCCGGTTTACAGGCCGATTCATCCAGCGCAGAGCCCGCCAGCATTCGCTGAGTCCGCACTCTGACGCGAAACGCCCCCGCAACCTGTCCGGTTGCGGGGGCGTTTTCATTGCGGCTCGCACAATGGCGTGAGACGACCATTCAGGGCGTCGGCTGGGTGCGGATCAGCGCTTCCTTGGCGGTGATGACACCATTGTTGTCGGCGTAGAGGTAGTCGCCCGGCACGATGGTGACACCGGCGAAGGTGACCGGAATATCGCGTTGGCCTTCGCCGCGCTTGATGCTGGGGCGCGGATAGCAGCCCAGTGCCTGCACGCCGAGGTTGGTGGCGTGGATCTCATCCACATCGCGGATGCAGCCATACATGATCACGCCGGCCCAGCCACTCTTGGCGGCCTGCTCGGCGAGCATGTCACCCAGCATGGCGCAGCGCATCGAGCCACCGGCATCGACGACCAGTACGCGGCCTGCGCCGGGTTCCGCGACGGCTTCCTTGACCAGCGAGTTGTCCTCGAAGCACTTGATGGTCACGACTTCGCCGCCAAAGGACTCGACGCCGCCGTAATTGATGAACAGCGGCTCGAGCACCTGCACGTCGGGGAACTCATCGCAGAGGTCGGGGGTGGAGATGGGATGCGTCATGTCGGATTCCTTGTGCTGGGCGGCCCGGTGAGGGTCGCTTGGGAACGGAGCGCTGGCGATTGCTGCAATGCCACAACGTCGAGAATGCCCGATACGCCAGGCCTTTGCACCTGTGCGAAGGGCTAAGCGGGCCTCGGGCGCGCGCAAGCGGGGGGAGCGGGAAGGTCACGAGGACATGTTGCTGACTGGCGACGTGACAAGTAGTCAAAACGCCACTCTTGAAACACTGTTCTATATCTACCACGATGCTTCTGCAACCCATGACAGGCGCCGTTTTACCGTCAGTGTCCGGCCGGCAGCTGCCTGTGCCGCCCATTGGATCAAGGAGCAATACATGAGCAAGTCACGTCTTCTGGCCGCCCCATTGGCTACCGTTTCCTTCGCCGCTCTCGCTCTGGCGCTCAGTGGCCACGCTCAGGCGGCGGGCAATACCACCGAAGGGCTCTACATCGGTGCCGGTACCGGTTTCTCCAGCCTGAAGAACGATGATTCCGATGAGGCCGGTGACTTCATCGAATCAGGCAGTGATGATTTCGATGTCGACGATGACGACAACGTCTACAAGGCCTTCGTGGGCTATCAGTACAATCCGTACTTCGCTACCGAAGCCTTCTACACCGACCTGGGAACTGTCCAGCTCAAGGGCAACGACTTCAGCAATACCGATCTCGAGTCCAAGGCCTATGGTGTCAACGTGGTGGGTATCCTGCCGATCGGCCAGTACTTCTCGCTGTTCGCCAAGGCGGGGATGGCCAAGTGGGAAACCGATGTCGATGGCAATCTGGGCAATTCCAGCGTCGATCTGAAGGACAACGACGGCTTTGATCCGGTCTATGGTGCCGGTGCCCAGGTCAATCTGGACCCGTTCCTGATTCGTGCCGAGTACGAGCGCTATGACTTCGACAGCGATTATCAGGTGGATGCCTTCACCGCCTCGGTCGGCTACAAGTTCTGAGGCCTGGTGGGCTCAAGTCCGCTGAACTCATCGCAGGCAAGAAAAAACGGGCCGTCCCTTGAGGGGCGGCCCGTTTCGTTGTTTCGTTCAGCTCTGGCATGGCCAGCGACTGCTGCTGTCCAGAGAGGCGCCGGACGTTGGTGCCCGGCGCCTCGCCTGATCAGGCTTCCTGGGTGACCGGAATCACGTTGGAGGCGGCGTTCTGGAACTCTTCGATCTCATGGAAGTTCAGGTAGCGATAGATCTCGCCCGCCATGGCATCGAATTCGCCCATGTAGCCCTGGTATTCCTCGACGGTCGGCAGACGACCGACCACGGCCGCGATGGCGGCCAGTTCGGCAGAGGCCAGGAAGACGTTGGCGCCGTCGCCCAGACGGTTCGGGAAGTTGCGCGTGGAGGTGGAGACCACGGTGGACTTGGCAGCCACACGTGCCTGGTTACCCATGCACAGTGAGCAGCCCGGCATTTCCATGCGCGCGCCAGCACGGCCATAGATGCCGTAGTAGCCTTCTTCGGTCAGCTGGTGCTGGTCCATCTTGGTCGGCGGTGCCAGCCACAGCTTGGTCTTCAGGCTGCCGGCCGGCTGCTTCTCGAGCAGCTTGCCTGCCGCGCGGAAGTGACCGATGTTGGTCATGCACGAGCCGATGAAGACTTCGTCGATCTTCTGACCGGCGACGTCGGACAACAGACGGGCATCATCCGGGTCGTTCGGCGCGCACAGCACCGGCTGATCGATCTCGGCGAGATCGATCTCGATGATCTCGGCGTATTCCGCGTCCTTGTCGGCACGCATCTGGCTCGGGTTGGCCAGCCACTCTTCCATGCCGGCGATACGACGCTCGATGGTACGGGCATCGCCGTAACCGTTGGCGATCATCCACTTGAGCAGGGTGATGTTGGACTTCAGGTACTCGGTCACGCTCTCGTCGGACAGCGTGATGGTACAACCGGCGGCGGAACGCTCGGCAGAGGCGTCGGACAGCTCGAATGCCTGTTCGGCCGTCAGATCTTCCAGACCTTCGATTTCCAGAATGCGGCCAGAGAAGGCGTTCTTCTTGTTGGCCTTGTCGACGGTCAGCAGGCCCTGCTTGATGGCGTACAGCGGGATGGCGTGGACCAGGTCACGCAGGGTGATGCCCGGACGACGTTCGCCCTTGAAGCGCACCAGGATGGATTCCGGCATGTCCAGCGGCATCACGCCAGTGGCGGCGGCGAAGGCCACCAGGCCAGAGCCCGCCGGGAAGGAGATGCCCATCGGGAAGCGGGTGTGGGAATCACCACCGGTGCCGACGGTGTCCGGCAGCAGCATGCGGTTCAGCCACGAGTGGATGATGCCGTCGCCCGGACGCAGGGAAACGCCGCCGCGGTTCATGATGAAGTCGGGCAGGGTGTGGTGGGTCTCGACGTCGACCGGCTTCGGGTAGGCAGCGGTGTGGCAGAAGGACTGCATCACCAGATCGGCCTGGAAGCCCAGACATGCCAGATCCTTCAGCTCGTCGCGGGTCATCGGGCCAGTGGTGTCCTGGGAGCCGACGGTGGTCATCTTCGGCTCGCAGTACATGCCCGGACGCACGCCTTCCAGGTTGCAGGCCTTGCCGACCATCTTCTGTGCGAGGGTGAAGCCCTTGCCGGTGTCCTTCGGCTGCTCCGGCAGGCGGAAGACGTCAGATGCTTCCAGACCCAGCTCGGTACGCGCCTTGTCGGTCAGACCGCGACCGATGATCAGCGGGATACGACCGCCAGCACGCACTTCGTCCAGCAGGACCTGAGTCTTGAGGGAGAAGGTGGAGATGACTTCGTCGGTGTCGTGACGGCAGACCTTGCCTTCGTACGGGTAGATGTCGATGACATCGCCCATTGCCATCTTCTCGACGTCCATCTCGATGGGCAGGGCACCGGCATCTTCCATGGTGTTGAAGAAGATCGGTGCGATCTTGTTGCCGATGCAGAAGCCGCCAGCGCGCTTGTTGGGCACGAACGGGATGTCATCGCCGAAGAACCACAGCACGGAGTTGGTGGCGGACTTGCGGGAAGAACCGGTACCGACCACGTCACCGACGTAGGCGACCGGGAAGCCCTTGGCCTTCACTTCCTCGATCTGGGCCAGCGGGCCGACGACGCCATCTTCCTGCGGGCTGATGCCTTCACGCGGGTTCTTGAGCATCGCGTTGGCGTGCAGTGGGATGTCCGGACGTGACCAGGCGTCAGGCGCCGGGGACAGGTCATCGGTGTTGGTCTCGCCCGGCACCTTGAATACGGCCAGCGAGATCTTCTCGGCCAGCGCCGGCTTGGACAGGAACCATTCGGCGTCGGCCCAGGACTGCAGCACGGCCTGGGCGACGGCGTTGCCGGCCTTGGCACGGTCGGCGACATCGTGGAAGGCGTCGAACATCAGCAGGGTGTGCTTGAGCTGTTCGCCGGCTTCCTTGGCCAGGCTTTCATCGTCCAGCAGCTCGACCAGCGTGGCGATGTTGTAGCCGCCCTGCATGGTACCGAGCAGCTTGACGGCATGTGTCTTGTCGATCAGCGGAGAAGCGGCTTCGCCACGTACGATGGCGGTCAGGAAGCCAGCCTTGACGTAAGCGGCTTCATCAACGCCCGGGGGAATGCGATTGGTGAACAGATCGAGGATGAACTCTTCTTCACCGGCCTGCGGATTCTTGAGCAGTTCGACCAGCTCGGCGGTCTGCTCGGCAGTCAGCGGCTTTGCCGGGATGCCCTGCTGGGCGCGTTCTTCAACCTGTTGACGGTAGGCTTCAAGCACGTGGGAGACCCTCATCTGTAATCGTGTCGAAATGCGCGGGCCAGTCGTCTTGAAGACGCAGGGCGGGGCACCTCGAGGCTTCTTGCGGGTAATTCAAGCGTCTTATTGCGAGCGAATCAGGCGCTACGGGGCGAATGCGAGTCTACTCAACTTTGTCGACAATGTTAAGGAGCGCCCAATGGCGGGGGCTGAGACTTTGGTCGCCTATTGCGACATAACATTCTGATATTTCATCTGATTGTCAGGAAATCACGCTGAGCAAACACTATGCGGCAACGCTGATGACGCGCTGATGACGTCCAGCGCGGTGTTGACGCGAGGTCCTTTCGGCACTGACGGCGCGATGCTGTCGGCTCTCAGGTGCGCACGGTATGATGGTGTTACCCCGAATCACACTTTCCGCCTCCCCCGAGGGCCACATGAGCCGTATTCTTTCTCCTTGCGTAGGTGTCTGTTCCACTACGGTCGGCGATAGCGTCTGTCGCGGCTGCCAGCGTCATGATCATGAGATCCTCGCCTGGTTCGGCTATGACAGTGACCAGCGCGCCGAGCGCATGCTGGAACTGGACGAGCTGCGCAGTCAGGTCGCCGCCCGCTGGCTGCGTGTCGCCGATGACGCCATGCTGGCCGAGCAGCTGACCCGCCATCGCATCCGTTTTCGTGCCGATCAGTCGGCGCTGTCACGCGCCGTTGAGCTGCTGCGCGTCGGGCGTACCCGCATCAAGGACTTGTCAGCGTATGGCATCGCGCCACTGGACCATGCACGAGAACTTGAGCCCGAACGGCTTTTTGCCCAGATAAACGATGAAATCATGGTGGAAGCGGCAAAGCGTGCCGATAATGAGATGAACTCCGTCGTTGAGGTGTCTCCTGTCAGTCAGCAGCAGACGCAAGCGAGCGAGACAAAAGACTGACGTGATGATGAATTCAATGACCGACGTGACCGAGCGCAATGTGATTGCGCCTGAGTAGAGCAGGCAGCATGATGATGCCCATGCTGGACAGTATGGCGAGACTGAGGCTGGGCCACGCGTGATCGCAGCGCCGCAGGGGCCAAGCGATGAAGATACCGATGCCTTGCTGCCGGTGTCGCTGCTGGCCTTTCTGCCCTGCAGGACGCCCCTGAGCTGGGTCGAGGCGGCGCTTGAGAATCCGGAACTGCTGCTGATCGACCATGCGCAGTGCGAGAAGAAAGCCGCCTCCACCGCCATGAGCCTGATGTACCGCTACGTGAACCGGCCACTGTTGTTGACCAAGATGTCACAGCTGGCGCGCGAGGAGCTGCTGCACTTCGAGCAGGTAGTCGGGCTGATGGAGAAGCGGGGCATCGTCTATCGGCATATCAAGGCCTCGCGCTATGCCGAAGGCCTGCGCCAGCAGGTCAGGGATGAAGACCCGCAACGCCTGGTGGACATCCTGCTGATCGGCGCCCTGATAGAGGCAAGGTCGTGTGAGCGCTTCGCGCGCCTGATCCCGTATCTGGAACCAGAGCTTGCAAAGTTCTATCGCACTTTGGTTAAGTCAGAAGGACGTCACTATGAGGATTACCTCATGTTGGCGGAGCAATACACCAATGAACCACTGGAACCCCGTCTCGCGGTGCTACGTGAAGTGGAACGAGAGCTGATCGAAACCCCCGACGCTGTCTTCCGCTTCCACAGTGGTCAGCCGAGTGCACGACGGGCAGCGCGCGCCTCGGCCAGGGTGGGTCGGGACGCGATGGATCAAGGCACGAGAGACTAAGGCAAGGATCAAGGACAGGGGATCACCGGCGCCGTGGCAGGGCTGGCGTTTCGTTCGCGACTTTGAAATGGATGACACATGACGCAGGAAACATCTGGTCAAGCTCAACTGGCACTGCTGGGACATTTCCAGCTGACGTTGGGTGATGACACGCTGACTCAGTTCAGCTACGACAAGGTCAAGGCGCTACTTCTGCATCTGCTGCTGCATGATCAGGCCGTCTCCCGTGCCGGGTTGGCGGAGTTGCTCTGGCCGGATCAGGGGCTGTCCTCCGGACGGACCAACCTTCGCCACGCCTTGCATTGTCTGCGTCAGAGTCTCGGCGAAGAGGCTGACAACCTGTTGACGGTGTCGCGCCAGACCATCGCGCTGTCACTGCCGGAGCACTGGGAGCTTGATCTCGACGAGCTCAACGGCCTGCTGCTGGCACCGCCCTCCGTCGCCACTCTGGGAGAGATTCTCACCCTGTATCGCGGCGATCTGGTCGAGGAGCTCTCCTTGACCCAGTGCCCGGACTTCCAGCGCTGGATGATCAAGGTGCGTGGCGAGTGGCGTCAGCGCGTCATCCAGTTCGCCGAGCGGGTGCTGGCCACGGACGAACCACTGCCCGATGACGTGCTGCGCACGCTGGTCAGCCGCTTCTCCGGTTACGGCCCCTTCCATGAGCGCCTCGTGCGTCAGCTGGCCGAAGGCGGGCAGTCGGCCGCGGCCCACGAGCAGTTCAATGCCTTCCTGCAGCAGCTGGCGCTATCCGGTCAGCAGCCGGACCCCGGCTTCCTGCAGCTGGCTCGCTACTGGTCTGATGGCAAGAGCGAGACCATGAGTGCCATGACGCCGCAGGGCGCCATCTCACGGACCCTGTCATTGGACAGCGCGCCGCTGCGCGAAGAGGAAATCGATCACCGTCAGCTGTCGGTCATGGCCATTCGCCTGAGCGTCAAGGACAGTCATCGTGACCGCGTCTGGGCACGTGCCTGCCTGACGCTGCAGATCGAGCTGTTGCGCTGGCTGGAGCAGCAGTGCCATCACCTGGGCGGCTTCTGGCTGCCGGGCGCCACGGGAGGCGTGGGTCTGGCATGTTTCGGCACCCACGGCCCGGCGCATCAGCTCGCCGAGCTGGTCGCGCTCTATGAGCACTGCAGCAAGGCGATCCCCGATGAGATCGCCAAGCTGTGGGACGGCGAAGGCAAGCCGCCGGCCTTCTCGCTGTCGGCGGGCCTGCACTCCGGTCAGGTCATCTACCTGCCGGAGCGTCAGCTGGCCGACCCGCTGGGTCAGGTCACGCAATATTCCCTCGAGTTGATGACCGCCGCCGAAGGCAGCGAGCTGGTGATCTCCCAGGAAGCCAGTCAGCACATGCCGCCGGCACTGGACCTGCAACCCCGCTTGACCTCGCGCCTGTTGGCCGCTGATGGTCGCGTGCGTCTGCGTGCGCTGGTGCTGGGTAGCAGTGTCGGCACCCGTGAATCCTCACTGCCGACCTTGATCGGTCGCGAGGGCGAGCTGCGTCGTCTGCGCGATGCGCTGGCCCGCGCCAGCATCGGCCTGCGCCAGAGCGTGCTGGTCAGTGGCAACTCCGGCATGGGCAAGTCGGCCCTGATGGTCAATTTCCGTCAGCTGGAGCAGAGTCAGGATGTGGGGCTGTGCTGGATGCCGACCACGCGTCTCTCGCAGCTGGAGCCCTACAGTGTCGTGACGGCGCTGATCCGCTGGCGTCTGGACGGCAATATCGATCGTGAAAGTGTCGAGCAGCTCTTCGAGTCCTCCGAAGCGCTGCAGGGTATCAGCGAGGAAGTGCGTCGCTCCTTCCATGCGGTGCTCGGCACGGCGGAAGATACTGCCGAAGACGAAGTGCTGATCCAGTCCAGCGAGACGGTCGAACGCGTCGTGCGCGTACTGCATCTGGTGATCGAGAAGTCAGCCAGCCTGCGTCCGCTGGTGATGATGATCGATGACCTGCAGTGGCTCGATGAGCCGTCGCTCAAGGTGCTGGCTGGCCTGCAGGCGCGTCTGCCGATCAACATCGGCTTCATGCTGGCCGCGAGCCACAACGGCCGCGACAGTCTGGCGGTCAAGCTCAACTGGGACCAGCACATCGCGCTGGGTCGCCTCGATCCGATGCAGGTCTCGCGCCTGCTGTCGCACCTGTCACGTCGCTATCGCCTGCACTTGAGTCCGCGCATGCGCAGCCAGCTCATCGAGCGCTGCGATGGCGTGCCGCTCTACCTGCAGGAAATCTGTCGCCGTCTCGACATGGATCGCCGTGAAGGGCGCCCGGTGCAGCTCGACGAATTGCCCAAGGGGCTGATCGGACTGCTCTCCAGTCGCATCGACCAGCTGGAAGAAGGGCGCGATGTCGCTCACGCCGCCGCGGTGTTGGGGCGTGTCTTCAAGCTGAGCTTCGTGCGCCAGAGCTGTGAGTTCGAGGAAGGACGGCTCAAGCGCGCCATCGAGAACATGCAGCGCCTGGAGATCATCGAGGCCTGCAGCAGCGACAGTGAATTCGACTACCAGTTTACCCATCAGCTGATCCAGGAAGCGGCCTATCTGTCGTGTCCGCGGGATGTGCGGCGCCGGATTCACCATCAGGTGGTCGCGCTGATCGAGGACAAGTACCCCGCCTGGATCAGTCGTCACCCCGGCTACTTCGCCGTCCACCTGCGCAAGTCGCAGAACTTCAGCCGTGCCGCGCGTTACTTCGAGCTCTCGGCGCGTGAGGCGCTCAAGATCAGCGCCAACCGCACCGCGCTCAAGATGGCGGACAACGGTCTGGCCTGCCTCAAGCATGTCGAGGGGCAGGAAGAGCGCGAGGTCAGCCTGCTGACGGTACGTGGCCAGTCCGGTTTCGCGCTGGAAGGCCATGGCTCACGCATTGCCCACGAGAGCTTCGTGCAGGCACGCAACCTGCTCAGCAGCCCTGCGCTGGTCGAGGACGACGAGCCGGACCTCGAGCAGGCCTTCATCGTCAAATGGGGCCTGTGGGTCGGCTGCAGTGAGCGTCATGCCCACGCCGATGCCTTCGCGCTGGCCTCGGGCCTCAGCGAGCTGGCGGAAGAGCTTTCCGATGATCGCTATCGTCGACTGGCCGATTATGCGCGTGCCCACTGCGAGTTCTGGGCCGGCCGCGTGCGTGTGGCGGGCGAGCACCTGGATGAGATCGATCCGGTCAACCATCCGATGGTGCTCGAATGGCTGCCGTTCAGCGATCACCCGCAGGTGGCGGCCTCCTGTCTGCAGAGCTGGACATCGTGCCTGCGCTGCGACTACGTGAAGGCCGAGCAGCAGGCCGAGGCGGCGATTCGCATGGCCGAGCAGATCGGTCAGCCCGGTTCGCTGGCGATGGCGCTTATGTTCTCCACCTCCCTGTATCGCCAGCTGGGTCTCACCCATCTGGCGACCCAGCGCGCCGAACGGGCCCTGGAAGTGACGCGTTCAGCGGACCTTCACCTGTGGCACATGGCCGCGCATGGCGTGCTGGGCTGGGCGCGGGCGATGAACGGCGACCGCGATGGCCTGTCCATGCTGCAGTCGAGCATGAACGAGTTCGCCGAGCTGACCGGTCGCGAGCGTCATCAGCGCCCCAACCTCTGGTACATGGACGCCGTGATGGCGCTGGGCGAGCACGCTGCCGCTGAGGAATACATGGAGAAGGTGCTGCTGGTCGCCCAGGAGCGCAATTCCTTCTACCTGTCAGAAGTCAGCTATCTGGTCGCGAGCCTGCGCAGTGCTCAGGGACTGCCGCTGGAGAAGGTACGCTCCCTGATCGAGCAGGGCCTGTCCTACTCCATCGAGCAGGAAAACACCCATCATGAAGCCATGGGGCTTGCCACCTGGCTGCGTCTGGTCGATGCCCATGATGCCGAGCGGTGTCAGCGCCTGAAGGTGTTGCTGGAAGAGCTGCCGAGCGCCGATGCCCCTGCGGTACTGGGCTGGCATCAGCTGGTGGAGATTGCCGAGGGGCGTGCGCGCCGCAAGGCGTCGTCACCGGCCTGAGCGCAGCGTCTGGCGCAGCGAAGCGCCTGATACTGTGAGAGCGTAAGAAAAAGCCCCGCTGCCGTGATCGGCAGCGGGGCTTTTTTGGTGTGTGCAAGCGATCAGCCGTGGGTGATCGCATCGACCAGCGGCAGCGCAAATTCACGCAGCTCCGGCCCCTGGCCACGGGCGATGATGTCGAAGGCCTGAGTCGGGCGCCAGTCGCCGAGCACGATGCGGCGCGCCGGCTCGCCATCGATCTCGAGTTCATGCACCGCCGGGCGATGCGTATGGCCATGGATCAGCGTGCGCACGTCGTGCTCACGCATCTCGCGCACCACTTCCTCGGGCGTGACGTCCATGATCGCCTCGTCCTTCTCGCTGTTGGTCTCGCCGGACTGCATGCGCAGTGACTGGGCCAGCGCCAGGCGCTGCTCCAGCGGCATGGCCAGAATCTGTGCCTGCCACTGCGGGTCGCGGGTCATGGCGCGGAACTTCATGTAGGCCTCATCGCGGGTGCACATGCTGTCGCCGTGCATCAGCAGCACGCGCTCGCCATCGAGCTCGATCACGCTCGGGTCGGGCAGAAGGGTTACGCCCGCCTCGGCGGCGAAGGTCTCACCGACCAGGAAGTCGCGATTGCCATGCATGAAGAAGATCGCGGTGCCGCGCTCGGCGATGCGCTTGAGCGCAGCGCTCATGCTGTCGGTGAAGTCGTTGCGATAGTCATCGCCGACCCAGACCTCGAAGATGTCACCCAGCAGGAACAGACGTTCGACGGCAGGTTGGCAGGTTGCCAGGCGTGCCAGGTAGTCGAGGAAGCCCTGGGCGATCTCTGGCGTGTCGGGTTGCAGGTGCAGGTCGGAGATGAAGAGGGTGGTGGCAGTCGTGTTCATGGTCGGGGTCCGCGAAGGTGGGCGGTCAGCAGGGCATCGCAGGGGCGCACTGCCGTGGGAGTTCATAACGCAAACCGCCCAGCCTGGCACTCGCGATCACGAGGCAAGGCCGGGCGGCAGGCACGCCTTGCGGCGTGATCAGGCGAAATCGCTTATTCGGTGATTTCAGCGCTGGTGATGATCACGTCTTCTGCCGGCACGTCGGCGTGGCCGTCGCGACGGGTGGTCTTGACCGCTTCGATCTTCTCGACCACGTCCATGCCTTCGACAACCTTGCCGAACACGCAGTAACCCCAGCCCTGGCTGGTCTTGCTGGTGAAGTTCAGGAAGTCGTTGTCATTGACGTTGATGAAGAATTGGGCGCTGGCGGAGTGCGGGTCCATGGTGCGAGCCATGGCCACGGTGCCGCGATCGTTCTTGAGGCCGTTGTCGGCTTCGTTCTCGATCACGCCATTGGTCGGCTTCTGGTTGAAGTCGGTGTCAAAGCCACCGCCCTGAACCATGAAACCCGGAATGACGCGGTGGAAAAGGACATTGCTGTAGTGGCCTTCACGCACGTACTGCTCGAAGTTGGCCGCGGTCTTCGGGGCCTTCTCGTGGTTGAGTTCGAGGGTGATATCGCCGTAGTTGGTGTGAAGAACGATCATTCGGGCTTCCCGGTCATCTGTCTTGCTCAAGTGTCAGGCAGGCGCGGCTTCATGGCATCGCCTGCGGGCGTCGCGCTATAATAGCGGCTTTGCATCCAGACACGAAAGCCTGAGCGGGCGGCAGGCGCGTGGATGCAGCCCCGATCATCCGTCTTGTTGTCCTTGCGCACGTTCGTTCAACCACATGACGACCCGCAATACGACGCCCAGGAACCACACAGAGGTGCAGCGAAACTTCATGAGTACCGAGACCCAGAGCGCTCCGAACTTCGTGCTTAACCAGATCCGCGAAGAACTCGAGGCCGGCCGTGCCGATAAGGTTGTCACGCGTTTCCCGCCGGAGCCCAATGGCTTCCTGCATATCGGGCACGCCAAGTCGATCTGTCTGAACTTCGGTCTGGCGCAGCAGCTCGGTGGCGATTGTCACCTGCGCTTCGATGACACCAACCCGGCCAAGGAAGAGCAGGCCTATATCGACGCCATCAAGGAAGACGTCGAATGGTTGGGCTTCGAGTGGGCCGGCAAGGTGCGCTTCGCTTCCGATTATTTCGACCAGCTCTATGCCTGGGCCCAGCACCTGGTGCGTGAAGGCAAGGCCTATGTCGATGACCTGTCGCCGGACGAGATTCGTGAATATCGTGGCACGCTGAAGGAGCCGGGTCGCCCGAGCCCTTACCGTGAGCGTAGCCCCGAGGAAAACCTCGACCTGCTCGAACGCATGAAGAAGGGTGAATTCGGCGAGAGCGAGAAGGTGCTGCGTGCCCGTATCGACATGGCGGCGCCCAACATCAATCTGCGTGATCCGATCCTCTATCGTATCCGCCATGCCAGCCACCACCAGACCGGCGACAAGTGGAAGATCTACCCGTCCTACGATTTCACGCATGGTCAGTCCGATGCGCTGGAAGGCGTGACGCATTCCATCTGTACGCTGGAATTCGAGGACCATCGTCCGCTGTATGAGTGGTTCCTGGCCAATCTGCCGGTACCGGTCACGCCGCGTCAGATCGAATTCGCGCGTCTGAACCTGGACTACACCGTCACTTCCAAGCGCAAGCTGAAGCTGCTGGTGGACGAAGGCGTCGTCGATGGCTGGGATGATCCGCGCATGCCGACCATCTCCGGCATGCGCCGTCGTGGCTACACCGCGGCTTCCATCCGCAAGTTCTGCGACATGATCGGCGTGAGCCGCGCGGATGGCGGCATGGTCGAGATCGGCATGTTGCACCATGCCATCCGTTCCGACCTGGAAGACAACGCGCTGCGGGCCATGTGCGTGCTCAATCCGCTCAAGGTGGTGCTGACCAACCTGCCGGAAGGTCACGAGGAAGTCTTCGAGGTGCCCGGCCATCCGGCACGTGACGACATGGGCACGCGCCAGATTCCGCTGACCCGCGAGCTGTGGATCGATGCCGATGACTTCATGGAAGACGCGCCGAAGAAGTTCTTCCGCCTCGCGCCCGAGAAGGAAGTGCGTCTGCGCAACGGTTACGTCATCCGCTGTGATGAAGTGATCAAGGATGAGGCCGGCGAGATCGTCGAGCTGCGTTGCAGTGTCGACCTCGATACCCTCGGCAAGAACCCGGAAGGCCGCAAGGTCAAGGGCGTCATCCACTGGGTCAGCGCCGAGCACGCGGTGCCGGTCGAGGTGCGTCAGTACGAGAACCTGTTCCTGGAAGCCGAGCCGGACCGTGACAAGGATGTCGACTTCCTTGAGCACCTCAATCCGAACTCGCTGAGCATCGTCAAGGGCTTCGGTGAGCCGAGCCTGCGCAATGCCGCCCCGGAAACGCGTTACCAGTTCGAGCGTATCGGCTACTTCGTCGCCGACCGCCATGACTGCGTCGATGGTGCACTGGTCTTCAACCGCACCGTCAGCCTGAAGGACGGCTGGGCCAAGGCCCAGAAGAAGGGTTGATGGCAGCCAGGCCTCCCGCGGGAGGCCTGCTGGCATGACTTTTGACCCGCTTCACGGCCCGCAGGCTGATCCTGTACCTTCGATGACGAAGCTGCATGACCGGCCTGCGGGCCGCTCCATTTCGCAAGGCTGGCAGAGCGCTGTCAGCAAAGTAGCCAAGGGCGATGACTGAATGATTTCACTCGAAGATGCCGCGAGCACACTGTCCATCTACAGTACCCTGAGCCGGACCAAGGCACCCTTCGTGCCATTGGAAGGCAACAAGGTGCGCATGTACGTCTGTGGCGTGACGGTCTATGACCTCTGTCACATCGGCCATGCGCGTGTGATGGTGGCCTTCGACATCATCACGCGTTACCTGCGTGCGCGTGGCTATGACGTCACCTATGTGCGCAACATCACCGATATCGACGACAAGATCCTCAAGCGTGCCGACGAGAATGGCGAAGCCTTCGAGGCGCTGACCGAGCGCATGATCCAGGCGATGCACGAAGACGAGGGGCGTCTGGGGATCCTGCGTCCTGATCGCGAGCCACGGGCGACCGCCCACATCAGCGATATCATCGCGATGACCAAGACGCTGATCGACAAGGGCTTTGCCTACGCGGCCAGCAACGGTGATGTCTACTACCGTGTGCGTCGTTTCGAGGGCTACGGCAAGCTCAACAACCGTCAGCTCGATGACATGCAGTCCGGCGCGCGTGTGGAAGTGGAAGAGGCCAAGGAAGACCCGCTCGACTTCGTGCTGTGGAAGGCTGCCAAGCCGGGCGAGGCCAGCTGGCCGTCCCCCTGGGGCGATGGACGTCCGGGTTGGCATATCGAGTGCTCCGCGATGTCGACCTGCTGCCTGGGCAACACCTTCGATATCCACGGCGGCGGGCCGGACCTGACCTTCCCGCATCACGAGAACGAGATCGCTCAGTCCGAAGCTGCCACTGGCCAGCAGTACGCCAATGTGTGGATGCATGCCGGCGCGGTGCGTGTCGGGCAGGACAAGATGTCCAAGTCGCTGGGTAACTTCTTCACGATTCGTGATGTGCTGGAGCAGCACAACCCGGAAGTGGTGCGTTACCTGCTGGTGGCCAGTCACTACCGCAGCGCGATCAGCTACGAGGCCAACTCGCTGGATGAAGCGCGTCGTTCGCTGGAGCGCTTCTACAATGCGCTGGAAAATGTCATGCCTGAGCAAGGCGAGGTGTCAGGCGACTGGCGGGCTCGCTTCGTGGCTGCCATGGATGACGACTTCAATACGGCCGGTGCGCTGTCGGTGCTGTTCGAGCTGGCTCGCGAGCTGAACCGTGCCAAGAAGGAGTCACCGCAGCAGGCGCCGGCGCTGGCCTTCGAGCTGACCGCGCTGGGCGGCCTGCTGGGGCTGTTCGGCCAGGACCCGGCGGTCTTCCTCAAGGGCGACACTGCTGCATTGTCGTTGTCGGAAGACGAGATCCAGGCGCAGATCGAAGCGCGTGCTGCCGCCAAGAAGGCCAAGGATTTCGCGGGTGCGGACCGCATTCGTGACGAGCTGGCCGCTCAGGGCATCATCCTCAAGGACTCCCGTGAGGGAACGACCTGGGTGCTGGAGGGCTGATGTCACTTGCGTGATGCGATGTCAGTATGAAAAAAACCGCCGTCCCGAGAGGGGCGGCGGTTTTTTGTGCGTTGTCGACCAGCACCGCTTTCGAATCGTCTGCGATCAGCTGGCGAGGCGCTTGACCATGGCCTCGACCATGCGCGAGGACTGACGTGCGGCGACGTGCAGGAATTCCTCGAAGGACTGGCTGTTGTTGTCCTTGCCGGCGATGTCCGACAGTGCACGGATGACCACGAACGGCATGTCGTAGACGAAGCAGGTCTGGGCGATGGCGGCGGCTTCCATCTCGGCGGCCAGCATGTCCGGGAAGCGTGAGCGAGTCAGCGCGACCAGTTTCGGGTCTGCCATGAAGATGTCGCCGGTGCAGATCAGGCCTTCACGTGCCTTGATCTCGCCCTGGGCTTCGACGCACTCACGCGCGATCTTCACCAGTGCCGGGTCTGACGGGTAGGCGGCCGGCATCTGCGGCACCTGGCCGTATTCGTAGCCGAACACCACGGCATCGACGTCGTGGTGACGCACTTCGCTGGAGATGACCACGTCGCCGATTTCCAGATCAGAGGCGAAGCCCCCGGCGGACCCGGTGTTGATGATGGCGTCCGGCTGGTAGCGCTCGATCAGCTGGCAGGCACCGACGGCGGCATTGACCTTGCCGATGCCGGACTGCAGCAGCACGATCTTGAGGCCGTGCAGCTGGCCGACGTGGAAGGTGGAGCCGGCATGTTGAGTCGTGGTGCTGTCTTCCAACAGCTCGGCGAGGATGGCGACTTCCTCGGCCATGGCGCCGATGATGCCAAGTGTCTTGAGGGACATGATGAAATCCTGAAGCAAGGCCTGCGGGGCATCCTGTCACGCGATGCCCCGCGGCTAGGGTAGGTGTCAGCGAGAGGGGGCGTGCTTACTTGCCGGCCAGCTGGGCATCGTGCAGTTCGGCGGCGAACAGGGTGTTCTCCAGCAGCGAGGCGACGGTCATCGGGCCGACGCCGCCCGGTACCGGCGTGATCCAGCCTGCACGCTCCGCCGCGGGGGCGAACTCCACGTCACCGACCAGCGAGCCGTTGTCGAGGCGGTTGATGCCCACATCGATGACGATGGCGCCTTCCTTGATCCACTCACCCTTGACCAGGCCCGGCTTGCCGACGCCGACCACGACGAGGTCTGCCTGGCGCACCTTGCTCTCCAGGTCCTTGGTGAAGCGATGACAGACGGTAGTGGTGCAGCCGGCCAGCATCAGCTCCAGTGACATCGGGCGACCGACGATGTTGGAGGCGCCCACGATGGTGGCGTCCATGCCGCGCACCTGCAGGCCGCTCTCGGACAGCAGCGTCATGATGCCCTTGGGGGTGCAGGGGCGCATTACCGGCAGGCGCTGAGCCAGACGACCGAGGTTGTAGGGGTGGAAGCCGTCCACGTCCTTGTCGGTGCGGATGCGCTCGAGAATCGGACGTGAATCGAGATGCGCCGGCAGCGGCAGCTGCACCAGGATGCCGTCGATGCTGGTGTCATCATTCAGCTGGTCGACCAGGGCTTCCAGTTCCTGCTGCGTGGTGTCAGCGGACAGGCGGTGCTGGGTGGAGAGAATGCCAGCCTTCTCGCAGGCGAGGTGCTTGTTGCGGACATAGACCTCGGACGCCGCGTCTTCACCGACCAGCACGACGGCAAGCCCCGGAATACGTTCACCGGCATCACGACGCGCATCGACCTGACGACCTACCTGTTGGCGTACGCGTTCGGCAATGGCCTTGCCATCTATCAGTTGTGCTGACATCAGCGATCATTCCTTCTCGTGGGCGATAAATGCAGGAGGGACAACGATGGCCAATTTTCGCATGCCTTGCCCTCCAGTCAACGCCGAATGACGACCTTGGTCGAAAGCTGTCATGGGTGTCAGGTCTTTCGCAGGCATCCGCAGGTCAGATGACGGCGCCAAGTCACAGGCGGGAGTGGGGCATGTCATGCGGTTATCGCCTTGAGTCTTCATCGGTAGAGGCGCAAGGAAAGGTAAAGGTCCAAGCAGAGGCAGAAACAGATAGGGAGTGGCAAAGGGTGAAGCAGAGAGCGGAGTAAGGAGAAGGGTAGGGCGTATGGTATAGAGTGGATGGCAGAGAGGTAGAAGGCATGAGGACAATCGTCAGTCCACCGGCGGTACTCAGTCGTCGCAAGTCATCACTGCGTCAGTGGCAGAGTCGATGACAGGCATGGCGTCTTGTATCAGCAAGGAGAGATATTGGAGGCTGCAGCGCTGAATGCTCATGAGAGGTCATTGGCATGACAGCGCGAGGGGCAAACGATTTTCTTGGAAAAAATTCACGTAAGGGCTTGACCGCAGACGAAAGTTCGGTAGAATACGCCTCGCATCGACGGGGTTCGACGGTCGGTTGAAGACGGTTTCGGGATATAGCGCAGTCTGGTAGCGCGCCTGCTTTGGGAGCAGGATGTCGGGGGTTCGAATCCCTCTATCCCGACCACTTGAATACAACGTATCGCAAGGCTTCGGTCTTTAGAAACAGTATTCAGGGCTTTGTCCGGAGGTTGACTCGCAGTATCAGTTTCTGCGCCTATAGCTCAACCGGATAGAGCAACGGCCTTCTAAGCCGTAGGTTGCAGGTTCGAGTCCTGCTGGGCGTGCCATCGAGATGACGTTTGTCATCGAAGTGGATGTCGGAATGCTCTTCATCGAGCCTGATGACTGCGACCAGACGATGTGAAGATGTTCATGCAGTGGTGGGTGTAGCTCAGTGGTAGAGCCCCGGATTGTGACTCCGGTGGTCGTGGGTTCGAACCCCATCATCCACCCCATTGCATGTCAGCTTGAGCAGTATCAACGAGATGGAGACGACAGGCTTTCTGTCCAACCTCCAGAAGTGGTGGGTGTAGCTCAGTGGTAGAGCCCCGGATTGTGACTCCGGTGGTCGTGGGTTCGAACCCCATCATCCACCCCACGTCTCGATGAATATCAGGATGCTGCCTGGCCCACTTGGGCGGGCGGCATGCCGCAAAAGGGGGAGAAGGCCAATGGCTTTCTCCTCCTTTTTTTTTGGTTTTTTCGCACTGCTCCATGCATGACGATTCCGGGTTGCCGGGCGCTCCAGGTGCCTGTCTGGCGGGTAGGTGGAGCAGAAAATGGCCGGGGTCCTTGAATAACTTGGACCAAGGCACCATATGAAAGGGTCATATCCGCGCTTGCCAGCGCGTGGCGGGGTTTCTACAATCTTCGCCTTTATGATTCGAACGCCACCAGTGGGTAGAGGAACTTTCATGCAAGCTTCTGTCGCAACGACTTCTCCGATCGAGCGCACGGTCACCATCACGGTGCCGGCTTCTGAAGTCGACCAGGCCGTCAACGCCCGTCTTCTGGAAACCGCCAAGACCGTTCGTCTGAACGGCTTCCGCAAGGGCCACGTGCCGATGGCAGTGGTGCAACAGCGTTACGGCAAGGACGTGCGCAACGAAATCGTTGGCGAGATCATGCGCCAGCATTACGTGACCGCCGTCACCGAAAACGAACTGAACCCGGCTGGCTGGCCGAAGATCGACGCGACCGTCGATGAAGCCGGCAAGGATCTGGAGTTCGTCGCGACTCTGGAAATCTACCCGGAAATCGAACTGAAGCCGATCGAAGGCGCTGAAATCGAGCGTCCGCAGGCGGAAGTGACCGACGCCGACGTCGAAGAGATGATCGAGACACTGCGCAAGCAGAACGCCTCCTGGACCGACGTCGAGCGCGCTGCCGCTGACGGCGACCAGGTCAAGATCGACTTTGAAGGCTTCCTCGGTGAAGAGGCCTTCGAAGGCGGCAAGGCAGAAGGTCACGAGCTGGTGCTGGGCTCCAACAGCTTCATCCCGGGCTTCGAAGAGCAGCTGGTCGGCGCTGCTGCCGGCGACGACAAGGAAATCAAGGTTTCCTTCCCGGCTGACTACCAGGCCGAGCACCTCGCCGGTCAGGAAGCGACCTTCAAGGTCAAGGTCCACGCCGTCAAGGCTCAGGAACTGCCGGAAGTGAACGAAGAGTTCATCGCCCAGTTCGGCCTGGAAGCTGCCGATGTCGAAAGCTTCAAGGTGGAAGTGAAGAAGAACATGCAGCGTGAGCTGAAGAACGCGATCGAGAATCGCGTCAAGCAGCAGGTGCTGGCGGAACTGACCAAGGCCAACGACATCCTCGTGCCGCAGGCTCTGGCCGACCAGGAAATCGACGGTCTGAAGCGTCAGGCTGCACAGCAGTTCGGTCTGGGCGAAGACTTCGATGTCTCCCAGCTGCCGGGCGAGCTGTTCCAGGACCAGGCGGTCCAGCGCGTCAAGACTGGCCTGCTGCTCAGCGAAGTCGTCAGCAGCAACGAGATGGACGTCAGCGACGAAGAGCTGAATGCTCGCGTTGAAGAAATGGCTCAGCAGTACCAGGACCCGGCTCAGGTCACCGAGTACTATGGTTCCAACGAACAGGCTCGCAACCAGCTCAAGTCCGTGCTGCTTGAAGAGAAGGCCGTTGACAAGCTGCTGGCACAGGCTCAGGTTAAGGACGTTGCCATGTCCTACCAGGAAGCCCTGCAGGCTGCACAGCAGCAGGAAGAAGCAGAAGAAGAGGCTGCTGAAGCCGAAGGCGAGCAAGCCTGAAGCTTGGTTGACCCCTAGTGCTTGCTAGACCAGGACCCGGCTACGGCCGGGTCTCTGGTCAGTGGGCGGGGTAAAGTGGCATGCTCAATGGATATCAATGTCATCGGATGAAGGAAGCCCCCATGAACGACTTCGACATCAAGAATGCTGGCGGTCTGGTTCCGATGGTTGTCGAGCAGAATGCTCGCGGCGAACGGGCCTATGACATCTATTCCCGCCTGCTGAAGGAACGGGTGATCTTCCTTGTGGGTCCGGTTGAGGATTACATGGCCAATCTGGTCGTGGCTCAGCTGTTGTTCCTCGAGTCTGAAAACCCGGACAAGGACATCCATCTGTACATCAACTCGCCGGGTGGCTCCGTGACTGCAGGGATGGCGATCTACGACACCATGCAGTTCATCAAGCCCGACGTGTCCACCGTGTGCATCGGCCAGGCAGCCAGCATGGGTGCCTTGCTGCTGGCAGGCGGTGCCGCCGGCAAGCGCTACGCGCTGCCGAATTCCCGCGTCATGATCCACCAGCCGCTGGGCGGCTATCAGGGTCAGGCCACGGATATCGAGATTCACACCAAGGAAATCCTGACTATCCGTGAGAAGCTCAATCGCATTCTCGCGCACCACACTGGCCAGGACTTCGACACCATTGCCAATGATACCGACCGTGACAACTTCATGGCGGCCAATCAGGCAATGGAGTACGGCCTGATCGATGCCGTGCTGGAACGCCGTCCCGACGTGGAATGATCCCGCGTAAACGGCTGACCTGACGTCGGCAAACATGCATTTCCGGCGGCTCCCCGGGGAGTCGCCGCCATTGAGAGGTACGCGAATGGCTGACGGCAAAGGCAAGGACGAGAACGGCAAACTGCTGTACTGCTCCTTCTGTGGCAAGAACCAGAATGAAGTGCGCAAGCTGATCGCGGGACCTTCCGTCTACATCTGCGACGAATGTGTCGATCTGTGCAATGACATCATTCGCGAAGAGGTCCTCGAAGCCGACGCCGAAGGTGATGATGATCGCCTGCCGGCGCCGCGTGAGATTCGTTCCACTCTCGACGATTACGTGATCGGCCAGGACCGCGCCAAGCGTGTGCTGTCCGTGGCGGTGTACAACCACTACAAGCGTCTGCGTGCCGGTCAGAAGGCCGCGGATGAAGTGGAACTGGGCAAGTCCAACATCCTGCTCATCGGCCCGACCGGTAGCGGCAAGACGCTGCTGGCCGAGACGCTGGCGCGCCTGTTGAACGTCCCGTTCACCATCGCGGATGCGACCACCCTGACCGAAGCGGGCTATGTCGGTGAGGACGTCGAGAACATCATCCAGAAGCTGCTGCAGAAATGCGATTACGATGTCGAGAAGGCCGAGCGTGGCATTGTCTACATCGATGAGATCGACAAGATCTCGCGCAAGTCCGACAACCCCTCCATCACGCGTGATGTCTCGGGTGAAGGCGTGCAGCAGGCACTGCTCAAGCTGATCGAGGGCACCACTGCCTCGGTGCCGCCGCAGGGCGGTCGCAAGCACCCTCAGCAGGAATTCCTGCAGGTGAATACCGGCAACATCCTGTTCATCGTCGGCGGTGCTTTCGCCGGCCTGGACAAGGTGATCCGCGAACGCGCCGAGAAGGGCGGCATCGGCTTCAATGCCGAGGTCAAGAGCAAGCAGGACGAGAAGACCGTGGGTCGCGTGCTGGCAGACGTCGAGCCGGGTGATCTGGTCAAGTTCGGTCTCATCCCCGAGTTCGTTGGCCGCCTGCCGGTCATCGCGACACTGACCGAGCTGGACGAAGATGCCCTGGTGCAGATTCTGACCGAGCCGAAGAACTCGCTGGTCAAGCAGTACTCGCGCCTGTTCGAGATGGAAGATGTCGAGCTGGACCTGCGCGAGGACGCGCTGCGTGCCGTGGCTCGCAAGGCCATCGAGCGTCGTACCGGCGCACGTGGCCTGCGCTCGATCCTCGAGTCCGTGCTGCTCGACACCATGTATGACATCCCGTCCGAGGAGAGTGTCAGCAAGGTGGTGGTGGATGAGTCGGTGATTGCCGGTGACAGCAAGCCGCTGCTGATCTACTCCAAGAACGAAGAGAGTCAGGGCAAGGTGGCCGGCAAGGACGGCTGAAACGTCCGGGCCTGAGTCGCACCAACGGGGGGCCGCAAGGCCCCCCGTTGCGTTTGCGCTCGCAAGCCATCTTTATCGTGATGCATTCGCGGATCACGCACGGCTTCATTCAGCGTTGAGTTACCGCCAGGCGTGTCGGGATCATTGCAAAATCATGACCTTGCCCCCATGGTCTCAGTATCAAAGTGCCGTGTGAGGCGGCCCACCCACAGAATACCGAGGAACGTCTGCCATGGAGCAGAACGAAGATCAGACCCTGACACTTCCGCTGCTGCCGCTGCGGGATGTGGTGGTCTATCCCCAGATGGTGATTCCGCTGTTCGTCGGCCGGGAAAAGTCGATCCAGGCCCTCGAAGTGGCCATGGAAGGCGACAAGAAGATCCTGCTTGCGGCGCAGCGTGAAGCCAGTCAGGACGACCCGACGGCGGAAGACCTGTTCGCCATCGGTACCGTTGCCGACATCATGCAGCTGCTCAAGCTGCCCGATGGCACCGTCAAGGTGCTGATCGAGGGTAGCTCGCGCGCCGATATCCAGGCGATTCGCCTGCACGACGATGGCCACAGCATCGCCGATGTCGCGCTGCGTGATAGCCAGCCGCTGTCCGAGCGAGAGCAGGAAACCCTGGTGCGCGTGCTGCTCAACCAGTTCGAGCAGTATGTGAAGCTTTCGAAGAAGGTGCCCAACGAAGTGCTGGGCAGCCTGCAGGGCATCGAAGACCCGAGCCGTCTGGTGGATACCATCAGCGCGCATCTGTCGCTGGGCATCAACGACAAGCAGGCGCTGCTCGAGATGGACAAGGTGCGTGACCGCATCGAGCACCTGATGACGCTGATCGAAGCGGAGATCGACCTGTTGCAGGTCGAGAAGCGCATTCGTACCCGCGTCAAGGAGCAGATGGAGAAGTCGCAGCGCGAGTACTACCTCAATGAGCAGATGAAGGCCATCCAGAAGGAAATGGGTGAGCTGGATGACGTGCCCAACGAGGTCGAGCAGTACGAGCGTCGCATCAAGGACGCCGGCATGCCGAAGGAGGCAGAGGAGAAGGCCACTAAGGAGCTCAACAAGCTCAAGATGATGGGGCCGACTTCCGCCGAGGCGACCGTGGTGCGCACCTATCTGGACTGGCTGTGCGACGTGCCGTGGAAGAAGCGCACGCGAGTGCGTCACGACATCGACCATGCCGCCAAGGTGCTGGACGAGGACCACTACGGTCTGGATGAGGTCAAGGAACGCATTCTCGAGTATCTCGCCGTGCAGAAGCGCGTCAAGAAGCTCAAGGGGCCGGTGCTGTGTCTGGTCGGTCCGCCGGGTGTCGGCAAGACCTCGCTGGGCAAGTCCATCGCACGTGCCACCAACCGTCAGTACACCCGTATGGCGCTGGGCGGTGTGCGCGATGAGTCCGAGATCCGCGGTCACCGTCGCACCTATATCGGGGCACTGCCGGGCAAGATCATTCAGCGCATGGCCAAGACCGGCGTGAAGAACCCGCTGGTGCTGCTCGACGAGATCGACAAGCTGGGCATGGACCACCGCGGTGATCCGGCCTCGGCCCTGCTTGAGGTGCTCGACCCGGAGCAGAACGACAAGTTCGCCGATCACTACCTCGAGCTTGATTACGATCTGTCCGAGACGCTGTTCATCTGTACGTCCAACTCGATGAACATTCCGGGGCCGCTGCGCGACCGCATGGAGATCATCCGTCTGCCGGGTTACACCGAAGACGAGAAGCTGGCCATCGCGATGCGCTACCTGGCGCCCAAGCAGCTCAAGGCCAATGGCCTGAAGCCGGGCGAGCTGACCTTCAGCGAAGCCTCCGTGCTCGAGCTGATCCGTTATTACTCGCGTGAAGCCGGTGTGCGTGAACTTGAGCGTCAGCTCGCCAAGGTCTGCCGCAAGATCGTGCGTGAGCGTGTGGTCGCCGAGGCAAAGGAGGGTGCACTGTCTTCCATGCACCTTGAGGCCGAGCAGGTCGAGCACTACGCTGGAGTCCGCAAGTACAGCTTCGGCCTTGCCGATGCCGAAGACCAGATCGGCCGTGTCACTGGCCTGGCATGGACTTCCGTCGGTGGGGAGCTGCTGACCATCGAGTCCGTCGTCACGCCCGGCAAGGGCCGTGTCAGCAAGACCGGGTCACTGGGCGACGTCATGAAGGAATCGGTGAGTGCCGCCCACACCGTGGTACGTGCACGTGCCGAGGCCTTCGGTATCGAGGCTGAGCGCTTCGAGAAGGAAGACCTGCACATTCACGTGCCGGAAGGCGCCACGCCCAAGGACGGCCCCAGTGCGGGCGCTGCCATGGTCACCGCGATGGTATCCGCTTACTGTGGACGCCCCGTGCGCTGTGACGTGGCAATGACCGGTGAGGTCAACCTGCGCGGCGAAGTCATGCCGATCGGTGGCCTCAAGGAGAAATTGCTGGCGGCGCGACGCGGTGGTATAAAGCTTGTGCTGATTCCCGAGGAAAATCGCCGTGACCTCAAGGAGGTTCCGGACACCATCAAGGATGCACTCGATATTCGGCCGGTGCGCTGGATCGACGAAGTGCTTGAGGTGGCTCTAGCAGAAAAGTCGACTGCTGAGAAGGATGATTCTCGTTCAGACGATGCCAGCGGTCGTCAGACAATGATCAGTACACATTGACGGGATTTTTTTGGCCATGCCGCTGTCGAAACGGCGGCGTGGTGCGGTTTTGCGCGTGAGGTTGCTTGACAGTCGTTTGAGGGCGTTGCTATAAACTCCGCTTCGTCGCGATCGCGTTTAGCACCCGTAATTTTCGCGCTGATTTCTGGTAATTTTTTGCAAATTCAAGGGGTGAAGAGTGAATAAATCCGAGCTGATCGAAGCCATTGCTGCATCTGCCGATATTCCGAAAGCAGCAGCTAGCCGTGCACTCGATGCGATGGTCGACACCGTCACTGATAGCCTGAAGAAGGGTGAGACCGTGGCACTGGTCGGGTTCGGCACCTTTATTGTCAAGGAACGTGCTGCACGTACTGGCCGTAACCCGCAGACTGGCGCTCCGATCGAGATCAGTGCTGCCAAGGTGCCGAGCTTCAAGGCTGGCAAGGCACTGAAAGACGCCGTCAACTGAGGTCTGCCTGCTTCGCAGGCACCCGGTGGCGCGGTACCGGTTCGGGAGTGGTCTGATGACTGCCGAACCGGCACCAGAACATCGAAGCGCATCGCCTGGCGATGCGCTTTTTTTGTGGCTGAACTCGGCCATGTCGGCAGGGCGCAAGCGTTTGATGACCCTGGCGAGTCAGTCAGTCGTGCAAAGTCACCTGCATCTGTCTGCGGCATGCGTATAATCATCAGTCACTGAGTCGCGGCCCTTGTGGCCATTCCAATCCCTGTAGTTCGAGGCCTGCATGCTGCAACGAATTCGAGACCGGTCGCATGGCTGGGTGGCCAAGACGATCGTTGGTTTCATTGTCGTCACCTTTGCCTTCTTTGGTGTTGAGTCGATCATTGGCGCCTTCACTGCCAGCAGTGACGACGTGGCCACGGTCAATGGCGAAACCATCAGCCGCCAGGCGGTGGAAACCGAAGTCCAGCGTGCCATCCGTTCTGGCCAGGTAGCGCCGGAACAGGAGCGCGAAGCACGCAATCAGATCATCAACCAGATGATCGATTCCCGCCTGCTGGATCAATATGCCGAGGAAGGCGGCCTGCACATGTCCGATGCGCAACTCGATCAACTGATCGTGAGCATTCCGGACTTCCAGGATGACAAGGGGCGCTTCGATGCCGACCTGTTCCGCAATCGTCTGGCCAGCGCCGGCTATTCTCCCACCTCCTTCCGTCAGCAGCTGAGCAGCGACACTCTGCGTCAGCAGTTGACCGATGGCTTTGCCGCCAGTGCCTTCATGCTGCCGGGCGAAGAAGAGAAGCTCAGCCAGTTGCAGCGTCAGACGCGTAGCTTCCGTTATGCCACGTTGAGCAGTGCGGACCTCGATGCGCCGGTGACGGTCAGCGAAGACGAGCTCAAGGCCTGGTATGACAGCCACCAGGACAACTACCGTCGCCCGGCACAGGTCAAGCTGGCCTACGTGCTGCTGGACCAGAACGAGCTGGCCAGCGGTGGCGATATCAGCGAAGACACGCTCAAGGCCGAATATGCGGCCAAGCGTGCCGATGCGCCGCGGGAAATCGCGCACATCATGGTCGAGAAGGGTGACGATGATGCGGCGGCACGTGCCAAGCTCGAGGGCGCACGTGACGCGCTCGCCAACGGCGAAGACTTCGCCAAGGTGGCGGCCGAGGTCTCGGAAGACAGCTCCACGGCCGAGGACGGCGGTGAGCTTGGCGTGATTACCCGCGGCATCTTCGGCGAAGACTTCGATGACGCGGCCTTCGCGCTGGATGAGGGTCAGGTCTCGGATATCGTCGATACCGGCGACAGCCTGCACCTGATCAAGGTGACCGGTCTGGATATCGCGCCCTTCGAGGACATGCGCGACGAGCTGCTGACGCAAGCCCGTCAGGCCGCTTCCCGCGACACCTTCAACGAGAAGGCGCAGCAGCTGAAGGACGAGAGCTTCGCGGCGGATGATCTGGCCAGCGTCGCCGAGGATCTGGATCTGCCGCTTGAGAAGACTGACTGGGTCGCGCAGGAAAACGATGACGAACTGCTGTCCGAGCCGGGTGTGATGGCAGCCGCCTTCGGTGACGAAGTGCTGGAAGATGGCTACAACAGTGACGTCATCGAACTGGATGACAGCCGTCGTCTGGTGCTGCGCGTCCTCGAGCAGCGTCCGGCCACCACGCTGGCACTGGATGAGGTCAAGCAGCAGGTGCAGCGCGAAGCCAAGGCCGACAAGACCGCCAAGGCACTCGAGGCACTGGCCGAGAAGCGTCTGGAGACGCTGCGCCAGGGCGGATCACTCGAGGGGATCGACTGGCAGCAGGCTGACGATGTCAGCCGTCAGGCCAGCACCCAGCTGCCGCAGAGTCTGGTCAAGCAGGCCTTCACGCTGGCGCACCCGCAGGATGGCCAGTCGGTCTACGGCAAGGCGTCGCTGAGTAATGGCATCGCGCTGATCGCTCTCACCGAGATCGGCGAGGCCGAGCCGGGCGAGATGGACCAGTTCCTCTCGCGTCTGGCCACACGTCTGCGTGCTCAGGCCGCTGTCACGGGCCTTCAGGAATCCCTGCGTGAGCGTGCCGAGATCGAGCGCAACTGATCGAGCGCAAATGAGCCAGGCAACTGGCGTGGGCAGCTTTCCCTGCCAATGAGACCGTCACCCCTTGGGGTGGCGGTCTTTTTTTGGTTCAAGTCATTGGTTCAGGCCATTGGGTTCAATCATCGCGGGCTCAGGTAGCGAAGCTCAGGCCGCGAGGCTGCGTGCCGTGTGGTGTCAGGTCACGAGCCCAGCCGCTGACGCAGGCGTTGGGAAAGTTCGCGGTGACGGGCCTGAATGCCTGTGGAGAGCGTCTGGCGCAGCCAGCGGTGGCCGGCGTCATGGTGCAGGCGTTCGTGCCACACCAGCCAGTAGGAGAAGCGGTTGAGGGGGATGGGCAGCGGACGCAGGGCCAGCGGCAGCTGATCGAGCATGCTGATGGCCAGACAGCCCGGCACGCACAGCAGCAGGTCGCTGTGGCAGCTGACACTGAAGGCGGCCAGAAAATGAGGCTGGCGCATGACGACCTGACGACTCAGGCCCAGTTCCGCCAGCTTGAGGTCAACCGCGCCTCGCTCATCACCGCCCATGCTGATCAGTTGGTGACTGGCGGCGAGGAAGTCCTCCAGGCTCAAGGTCTCCTTCGCTGCCAGCGGATGGTCCTGGCGCATCACGCAGACGAACTGATCATCCCCGATCTCGCGACCATGTACGCCGGCCGGCACTCTGGCGGTGGGCACGCACATCGCAAGCTCCGGCCCGCCTTCCTCGAGTTGCTGTTCGACATTGCCGCCGTAGGCCTGGATATCCAGACGGATGCCGGGTGCCTGCGCGTGCAGCGGGGCGATCTGGGGTGCCACAAAGGCGTGCATGCCGTAATCGGTGGTGGCCAGCTGAAAGCGACGTTGGCTATCTTCAGGCGAGAACTCGGGCGGTGCCAGCAGCGCGCCCAGCTCCTGCAGCAGGCGTGCGAGGGGTTGTCTGAGGGCCTCTGCGCGTGCGGTGGGGCGCAGACCGCGTTGCGCGCGCACGAACAGGGGGTCATCGAAGGCCTCGCGCAGCCGCCCCAGGGTGCGGGACACCGCAGGCTGGCTCAGGTTGAGGCGCTCAGCGGCCCGCGACACGCTGCGGGTTTCCAGCAGCGCATGCAGCGCGACCAGCGTATTGAGATCATGGCGGGCAAGTTCAGCCAGATGCATGGCAAGCGGTTCCCGGTAGCGAGGCGGCCCAGTCACTGGGATGAAAGTGTGCAGTTTCAACCGCGCATGATATCAGTCTCATGCATACCGGGATTCAGTTTCTGTCATTGGTGTGATATCGGGGGCGAGCGTAATCTGGTGATACTTCGTCGCCGAGCAACGCTTGCGGCGACCAGACGTCACAGGGTTGAGGCCTCGGGCCAGCGGCCTGATGACGATTCTGATCACTCGTCGTTTGACCAGATCATTCGCAAGGAGCATTGCATGCAGACACGCTATTACACGATCACCGACTATCCGAAAGGTACCCCGGAACGCGACCTGTTCCAGTTGCGTGAAGAGGAGTTGAGCGAGCTCGGCGAAGGCGAGGTGCGCATTCGCAACAGCTGGTTGTCCGTGGATCCCTACATGCGTGGCCGCATGAGCGGCGTGAAGACCTATATCGATCCCTTCGAGCTCAATGAGCCGCTGCAGGGCGCAGCCGTCGGTGAAGTGATCGAGTCACGTGACTCTCGCTTCAAGCGCGGCGACAAGGTACGTCACATGGGTGGCTGGCGTGACATCGCACAGCTGTCGGGTGACCAGGTCGAGCCGCTGCCGAGCATCGATGTGCCGGAGCAGGCCTACCTGGGTGTGCTGGGCATGCCGGGCATGACCGCCTGGACCGGCCTCAACATCATCGCCGAGATGAAAGAGGGTGATAACGTGCTGGTCAGCGCGGCCTCCGGTGCGGTCGGCTCGCTCGCCGTCCAGCTGGCCAAGGCCAAGGGTGGCACTGTCGTCGGCATTGCCGGCAGTCAGGAAAAGCTGGATTGGCTGGAAGCGCGTGGCGTCAAGGCGGTCAGTTACAAGGGCAAGGATGCCGAGCAGCTGACGAAGGCGCTCAAGGACGCCTGCCCGGATGGCTTTGACGTCTACTACGAGAATGTCGGCGGTGATTGCCTGGTGGCGGCGCTGAACAACCTGAATGTCGGCGCACGCATCGCCGTCTGCGGCATGATCTCCAGCTACAACGATACCGAGGTGGCGCCTGGCCCCTCGAACATCTCGATGATCCTGATCCGCCGCGCGCGCATGCAAGGCTTCATCGTCTTCGATCACTGGCAGAACTACAGCCGCTTCCTCGAAGAGGTAGGGCCGCAGGTCGCCAAGGGTGATATCGACTACGAAGAGACGGTGGAAGAAGGGCTCGAGCAGACGCCGGATGCCTTCCTCAAGCTGTTCTCGGGTGGCAACAAGGGCAAGATGCTGGTGCGTCTGTGATCTGAGAACTAAGTGCTGAGAACTGAGATCTGCGACGGTATCACTGAAAGCCCGGGCTGAAGACCCGAACACCTGACGCCGCGTGTACGCGCGCTGCTCAGGCAGTCACGAAAGGCTCGCTACGGCGGGCCTTTTGCGTGGGTGGCCAGGCGTCTGTCATCACGCATTACTGGTCATCAAGCATCACTGGTCCTCAATCATCACTGGTCGTGAGGATTGGTGACTCTCACGAACCAAAGACGTGCGGTCTGCGCTCTACTTTGGTCTTGGTCACTGCTCTAGAATGCAGACCATCGTTCGTGGGCAGGTGGCGTCATCGTCGCGCTTTTCTGTCATTTTGCCCACATATCACTCTGTGTCAGGTGGCGCCTGACCACGGCCCTGTCATCTCATGTTGCCGTGTCGCCCCTGACTCCGCGAGGAGAGCATCATGCAGGACTTTACCTATCAGAACCCGACTCGCGTGCACTTCGGTGCCGGCCAGATCGCCAAGGTGCGTGACGAGATTCCGGCGGATGCCCGCGTACTGGTCACCTACGGTGGTGGCTCTATCAAGCGCAACGGCGTGATGGACCAGGTCGAAGCCGCACTGGAAGGCCGTCAGTGGTGGAGCTTCGGCGGCATCGAGCCGAACCCGAGCTACCACACCCTGCTCGAAGCCCTGGAAGTCATCAAGCGCGAGAAGATCGATTATCTGCTGGCGGTCGGAGGTGGCAGTGTCGCTGATGGCAGCAAGTTCCTCGCACTCGCCGCCTGTCACGCCGGTGATCCGTGGGAAATTCTCGCCGAGGGCAAGCATCCCGAGACGGCGCTGCCGCTGGGCGTGGTGTTGACACTGCCGGCCACGGGTTCCGAGTCCAATGGCAACGCCGTGGTCACCAATTACGAGACCCACGACAAGCTGCCGATGTTCAGTGAGCTGGCCTACCCGCGTTTCGCGGTGCTGGATCCGGCCACCACCCTGACCCTGCCGGAGCGCCAGAGCGTCAATGGCGTCGTCGATGCCTTCGTGCACGTCAGCGAGCAGTATTTGACCTACCCGGTCAACGCGCCTGTGCAGGATCGCTTCTCCGAGGGGCTGTTGCTGACCTTGATCGAGGAAGGCCCCAAGGTACTGAGCCAGCCGGATGATCTGGCCGTGCGCGCCAACATCATGTGGGCCGCCAACCTGGGCCTCAACGGTCTGATCGGGCGTGGTGTGCCGCAGGACTGGGCCACCCACATGATCGGTCACGAGATCACCGCACTGCACGGTGTCGATCATGGCCGCACCCTGACCATCGTGATGCCGGCGCTGTGGGAAGAGCTGTTCGAGGCCAAGCGTGCCAAGCTGGCGCAGTATGGTCGTCGCGTCTGGGCACTGGAAGGCGACGAGGAGAGCGTTGCGCGCGCCGCCATCGACAAGACCCGTGAGTTCTTCACGCGCATGGGCGCGCCGGTGTCGTTGAGCGAAGCCGGCATCAGTGCCGACAGCATCGATCAGCTGGTCGATAACCTGACCCGTCACGGCTTCACCGCCATCGGTGAGCATGGCAATATCACGCCGGACGTGGCGCGTCGTATCCTGACCCGCGCTGCCTGATCACGCACGTCAGTCAGGGCCGGTTGTCAGCCTCAAACCCCTCGTCACCCCTGGTGGCGAGGGGTTTTGCGTATCTCCCCCTTGCCGCAGCTTGCCGATCGCCAGATCGTGTCACGCCAACAATCCGGATTCGCTTGACGAGACGTCGTCGCCGGCCGGTTTTTGTTACTCTATAACCTTTTGCATGTCCTTCATCTTGCGGAGATTTCAGCATGTCTGTGGCTTCACGCGGCGCCAGGAGCGGCGACGCCCCGACGGATCTTGCACGCCAAACGCGGATACCGGTGCATCTGATCACCGGCTTTCTGGGCACGGGCAAGAGCAGTTTCATCCAGGCATTGGTCGCGGCCAAGCCGGCGGATGAGCACTGGGCGATCCTGGTCAATGAGTTCGGGCAGGTGGGGATCGATCAGGCGCTGTTTGCCGGGCGCGAAGATGTCAGTGTCAAGGGGCTGCCCGGCGGGTGTCTGTGCTGTCAGCTGGCCTTCGTGCTGCAGGCGGGGCTGGTCAGCCTGATCCATCAGACGCGCCCTGATCGCCTGATCATCGAACCTTCGGGACTGGGCCATCCGGCAGGGCTGATCGATGTGTTGCGCAGTGAAGGGCTGGCTCCGGCGCTTGAGCTCAAGGAAGTCATCACCCTGCTGGACCCGCGTGCCCTGGACGATGCCCGTACGCGTGAACACGGCACCTTCCAGGATCAATTGACGCTGGCGGGCGGTGTGGTGCTCAGCAAGCGTGATCTGGCGACTGATGAGCAGCTGGCGGATGCGCATGAGTTTCTGGAAGGGATGTGGCCGCGCAAGCGCTGGGTCGGTGAGCTGGGCAGGGCCGACGGCGATACCCATGCACTCAAGGCACTCATGAACGGTCAGGAAGCCCGGATCATTGACTGGTTGATGGCAGGACAGGGCGCGAGCGGAGATGTCGATGAGCTGTTGGCAGAACAGGGGAATGTGACGATGCCGGCCGCGCATCGTGCCGCATACGCCAATGCGGGTCAGGCACTTGAGGCCTCCGCGGGTGATGAATCGCCCGCCTCAGACGTGATGCCGCTGCCCGGCGCACCGGTGATCGAGCAGGCCGAGGGGCTTGAGCATGCCAGTCTGGGCTGGCGAATCGCCGCCAGCGAGGTGTTCGATCTCGATCAGTTGACCCGGTGGTTGGATGGTCTGCCGCGCGAGTGGCGCGTGAAGGGCGTCTTTCATACTCGAGAAGGTTGGCGCAGCTATAACCGCGCCAATGGACGTGCCGAGCTTGCGCCGTCCAGTTGGCGGGAGGATTCACGCCTTGAGTTGATTGCACCACTGGACGGGCAGGAGCAGGAAGGGACGGTGACGACGTTGCCGCTTGAGGATTCCCGTCAGCTGAATGCGGCCTTGCTGGCCTGCCGCAGCGAAGGGGCCGCCAGACCTTTCAACTTCTTTGGCGAGTGAGCTGAGGCGCTCCTTCGTGGAGCGCTTCAGCCCATGCCTATCAAAAGATGTCTGCTATGTCAGGCGTTCCCACTCGCCGATCAGGCGCAAGGCCTCTTCGCGGGAATCGCCACACAGCTCGTGATCGAAATCGAAGTCACCGCACACCGCCGGGCGCTGCGGTGTGCCGAACAGCTTGCACAGGTTGTCGTCATCCAGCTGCACGCATCGCACTCCCGCCGGCTTGCCATTGGGCATGCCGGGAATCGGGCTCGAGATCGAGGGGGCGATGCAGCAGCCGCCACAACCGGCACGACAGCCGGCGGCGGCAGCATCTGCAGAAAGGGCGGCGGTCTGCGTCATGAGATGGCGGGCGTATCTTCGTGCTCGGGGAGGACGAGAGGCTCACGCGCCGTCTGCGGGGTATGCCGCGCGATGGCGCCCTTGTTGATGCCCTCGTAGGCTTCGACGCGGATGCTGTCACCGCTGTCGAGGGCGATCTGGCGCGCCAGCCAGTCGGCGATCCACTCGATGGTGGTCGGTGTCGGCAGCAGCCAGACCTGCTTGCGCGGCAGGCGAATGCGGAATCTGCCCTGCGGGGCTTCATAGCTGAATACCAGCTCACGCCCCGGACGATCGATCAGATCGCCTTCCTCGGCCAGGTAGCAGTCGTTGAGCTTCTCGGCCCACTCGGCTTCCAACGCTGTATCCCGCTCACCATTGCGTTCGATGATCAGCGGCGAGCGATGGCCATGCGCGATGCGCTGGCAGTTGCCGCTGTGGTGACGCAGACCATGGCTGTAGGTATAGGCAGCACCCTCGATGGACTCGTCTCGCAGACGCACGCGCAGCGCCTCGACGCGCGGCGGCAGGCGGCGAGTCAACAACTTCTCGAAGTGGTTGGCCAGCACCTCGGTGGTGACCTCGGCCACCGGCAGCAGGCAGAAGGCCTGACGCGGGCCGCGCACTTCCATGGCATAGGGCTGGGTAAAGCGCAGGCACAGTCCTTCCGGGCAGTCCGTGATGCTCACGCCCTCGGCCTGGCTGGGCACGATCAGGGTGTGATCGGCGTCCTGGTCGATCATGCGCTTGGCCCACGGCTTGACGTCGCCGAAGTCGAACAGCATGCCGTCATGGCCGACGGCGCCGTCCAGCTCCAGATCCAGATGCTGGCTGATGCCGTACAGGCCGCGGGTATTGCTCCACACCGAGGCATCCACCGCGGTGAGGGCCCTGACGAAGAGGGTCTTGGGAGTCATTGCGGTCATCAATCGATACCACTGATCTTGTGAGTCTGCAGCGAGAGCTGCCACTGGGGATTGCGCATGCAGTAGCTGACGCACTGGTTCATCGGCGTGTCGGACGCCAGCACCTCGCGGTAATGCTCGCGGGCCGCGGCAGGCGTGGGCAGAGCATCCAGGGCGGCGGTATCCAGTGGCTGCAGATAGAAGTGCGCGAAGTCCAGGCTGATGAAGCGCTCCGGCAGGGCCTCCGGCTGCGGGTAGACGAGCTTGAGTTCATCGCCGCCGGTGAGGACCAGCTCGCTTGCGCCCTTGGGGCTGACGCACAGCCAGTCGATGCCGGCAGGTGGCTCGACGGTGCCGTTGGTCTCCACCGCGATCTCGAAGCCGCGGGCGTGCATCGCGTCCACCAGTTCGCTGTCGAGCTGCAACAGTGGCTCACCGCCGGTGAAGACCACATAGGGCGTGGCGATGCCGGTGTGCTCCGGCCACAGGCTGGCCAGGAAGTCCGCCAGTGCGTTTGCGGTGCGAAACTTGCCGCCATTCTGGCCGTTGGTGCCGACGAAATCGGTGTCGCAGAAGCGGCAGACCGAGGTGTCGCGGTCCTGCTCGCGGCCACTCCACAGATTGCAGCCGGCAAAGCGGCAGAACACGCTGGCGCGCCCTGCGCGAGCACCTTCGCCCTGCAGGGTGTAGAACGCTTCCTTTACGGTATACATCAGAGAGTGCCTGCGCCCTTGGCCGAACCGGTCGTTTCGTAACCGAGCGGATCACTCAGCCCATGGGCGGCGAAGGCCTCGAGTCGCTCACGGCAGCTGCCGCATTCCCCGCAGGCCAGTTCACGGCCTTCGTAGCAGGTCCAGGTCTGGGCGTAATCGAGCTGCATGGCGATGCCGGCGGCCAGAATCTCGTCCTTGCTCGCGTGCAGGAAGGGCGCGCGAATCTCCACCGGTGAGAAGTTGGCGATCGCGGCGACGGCGTTCATCTTGTCGACGAACTCCGGACGACAATCCGGGTAGAGCACGTGATCGCCACCGTGGGCACCATAGAAGCAGACCTCGGCCTCGATGTTGACGGCCTTGGCGATGGCCAGTGACAGCAGGATCATGTTGCGGTTGGGCACCACGGTCGAGGTCATGGAGGCCTCGTCGTAGTCGGCCTTGGGCATCGCCTGGTCACTGTTGGTCAGTGCGGAGTTGTCGATCAGGCCATGGATGGCGCGAATGTCGACGACTTCGTGGGCGACGCCCAGTGACTCGCAGACCTGGCGTGCGACGTCGAGCTCACGCGAGTGACGTTGACCATAATGGAAGGAGAGGGCGTGTACCTCGAAGCCTTCCTTCAGCGCCTGGTGCAGGACGGTGTAGGAGTCCATGCCACCGGAGTAGATGACGACGGCGCGGGGGCGTTCTGCAGAGGAGGCAGAAGCGGAGACAGCGGAATTCTGGACGTTGAGAGTCATGACGGAGAATTTCTTTGACCGATGGATTCGGCGCCCGGGATCCGGTCCGGGCGAAACGGGCGCCTATCCTACTCTTCCGCACGCCTTGATGCCACTCGCGCACTGGCGCGGGCCGCGGATACGTCGTCTGTTGCCGGGTTTCGAAGCGGCGATGGCAGCCAAGCGTTGAGTCGGCGAGAAAATAGCCTTGGTGCCCGCACCACAGGCTGGCATAGACTCGGAGTATTAGCGAAGCGTAGAGAGTGTCGACTGCGTGCTGCACGCTTGAACCTCTGGTGCATCCCCTGACGGCACGCACTTCGGGATGACGGGGTGAGGAGCCGGTTGAGGAGCCGGTTGAGTGGCTTGCCGACTGGCTCCGGGAGCAGCTCTCGCAATGACGCCAGGAGCAGCGTCAGGTGACAGGCGAAGCGGGGAGGCGTCTGGCGTTCAAAAGAGCGTTCACGAGGGCACTCAAAAGGGTGATCAGAAGAGAAAAGTGCAGCACTCTGGCGCCTGGCAATGTCCATAGGAGGAGTAGCATGGGCGCTCGGACATTGCCGCATTAGCCATGCGGCCCGGGCCTTGCTGCAGCCAGCGGCGACAATGAAAGCAGGTGTAAGCAGATAAGCGCGAGATCAGCCGGAAGCGTGAATGACGTGTCATGTCCCGGCGGTGTTACCCGCGTTGCGCCAGCCAGCGGCCAGCATCACTGGCGACAGGCGGCCCTTGCGGGGCATCAAGCCATTTTCCTTATGACTGCAGGTGGAGTGAGCGTGCCTCTCGATATCTTGATCAAATTGCTGTCGTCCATCGAAGAGCCGTTGTGGATCCATGACCGCTTCGGCCAACTCGCCTGGACGTCGCCGCGCGCTCGCCAGGAAGACAGGGTGCCGGAGCTGCCATCCCCGCTGCCCAAGCAGCCGGAGCCTTGTGGCATCAGCGGCCAGCCCGGCTTCTGGTTGATGGGCATCACCGGCGAGCTGGGCGAATGGCTGCTGGTGCAGAAGGCCAATCTGCCGTGGCGCATGGCGATCTTCGATGCCGAGTGTCTGGTGGCCAACACCTGTGGCTGGCAGGAGCTGTTCGGCACCGAGCGGCCGCGTCTCGAGCCGGTCAGCGAGCGGCGAGTCCGCCTCAAGGCGCCGTTCTCGGGGCTGGCGGAGGCGCGGGCGGCCGGGGTGGATGACAAGGTCTTGATCGCCCTGCGCCGCCTGCAGCCCATCAACCTGCTGTCGCGCGATCGCTTCAATGCCCAGATCGATGAACTGCTGCTGGAAGAAAGCGTCGACGGCAGTATCGATGCCGGCATCATCTATCTGTCGCTGACCCACCTGGAGATCATCAACTCGGCGCACGGTGCCGAACGTATCGATCCGCTGCTGGAGCGGGTGGCAGAAGCCATGTCTCTGCAGTATCGCGACGCCCTGGTCTGCCGCCCCCTGGGCAATGCGTTCGCGCTGTTCTTCGTCGGGGATGAGGCCAGCCTGATCGCACGTGCCAACGAGCTGTGCGAACGGCTGGTGATGCTGATGCGACTGGATGGCAAGGCCCTGCCGGTCACGGCGCGGGTCGGCATCAGTCTGGCGCCGCAGCACGCGCGGCGTGCTCATCGCCTGATGCATCTGGCCGAACTCGCCATGTTGCATGGCGAATACGATGACATCGATGTCTGTGGTCCCTTGCACGTGTTCTCGCCCGGCGCGCATATGCAGCATCTCAACGACTATCGCCTGACCAGTGACCTGCGCGAGCATCTCGAAGAGCTGGATCTCGCCTTCCAGCCCCAGTTCGACCTCGCCAGTGGCGAGGCCGTCGGCGTCGAGGTGCTGGTGCGCTGGGACCACCCCGAGCTTGGCACCATCGGGCCGGGGCGCTTCATCCCGCTGGCGGAGCAGTACGGCTTGATCGGTACCGTCGGCGCGCGGGTGATGGATACGGCCCTCTCGGCGACGCGTGACCTGGTGACGCCGAACGGCAAGCCGCTGTCGGTGGCGATCAATGTCTCGGCTCAGGAGTTTCGTGATCCCGGCTTCCCCGAGCGTGTCTCGGAGGCCCTGGCGCGCCATGACTTCGCGCCGGAACGCCTGGAGCTTGAGATCACCGAATCCTCACGCGTGCCGGATCTTGATCGCGTCGTGGAGCGACTGACCGGCCTGATCGAACGCGGCGTGCGCCTGGCGATCGATGATTTCGGCACCGGCTTCGCATCACTGCTCTACGTGCGTGACCTGCGTGCTTGCCGCCTCAAGGTCGATCAGCGTTTCGTCGGTAGCCTTGATCATGATGCCCGCGACCGCGCCATCGTCTCCCACGCGATCTCGCTGGCCGACAGTCTGGGCATGGAGGTGCTGGCGGAAGGCGTCGAGACCGCAGAGCAGGAACGCCTGCTGGTCGAGATGGGTTGCCATCTGGTGCAGGGCTTCCGCTATGCACGTCCCAAGCGCCTGCCGGAGCTGGTCGAGTGGCTCAAGCGCAAGCCGTCGATCCATCCCTGCCCCTGAGCGCTTCGCCTTGAGAGCGCTTGATGAAGGTGACGGAAGTGAAAGGCGCTTGAAATGCAGGGGCCTGAAATGAAGAGGCCTGAAACGAAAACGCCCGCCACGCAGTGACTCTGCGTGGCGGGCGTTTTCATGCTGGGCATTCGGGTCTGGCAATGGCCGCGAGAGGTGGCGGCTTGCATTCAGACTCGAGAGTCGTGGCGACGTCTCATGCGCTGCAACCGCTACCGTAGCCGTACATGTTCTCGAAGCCCGGGATACGCTGCTCCCAGACGGGCGGCGTGCCGACGACCTCCTGCAGGCAATCGCTGAAGCGACGCGTCTTCTGCGGCAGGTACTGGCGGTGCGGGTAGACCAGGTGGATCGAAGGCAAGGGCTTCATCGGCACGTTGGTCAACAGCGGCACCAGCTCGCCGTTGAGGACCTCATCCTTGATGTTGATCGCGGATACCATGCCATAGCAGGCACCCGACTTGATGGCACCGATCAGCACGTCGGCATCATTGACCTTGAGACGCGAATCCAGCGCCACCTTTTCCTCGACACCGCTCTCGGTGCAGACGCGCAGGCGATCGAGAATGAAGCCATCGCGGGAATATACCGCCGCCGGCAGGCCAGACAGATCGGCGGGGGTCTGCGGCATGCCGTGACGCTCGATGAAGGCCGGCGAGGCACAGATCAGGTGACGGTGTGCAGCCAGCGGACGCGCGATCAGGTTGGAATCTTCCAGCTCCGACATGCGAATGGCCAGGTCATAACCGCCGCCGATCAGGTCGGTCAGGTGGTCTTCCAGGCGCACTTCCACCTGGGTATCCGGGTAGCGCTCCATGTACAGGCGCACGGCCTGGGCGACATAGGTGCGTCCGAAATGGCTCGGGCTGGTGATCTTCAGGATGCCACGTGGGCCATCCTGATAGGCGCCGGCCACATCATCGGTATCTTCCAGCACTTCACGTAGACGCAGTGCGTGCTGATGGATCTCGCGCCCCGCATCCGTCAGGGCCAGCGAGCGGGTCGAGCGATTGAACAGGCGAATCTGCAGTTCTTCTTCCAGACGACTGATCTGCTTGGAGACCACCGAGCGGTTGACCTGACGATGGTCAGCCGCCTTGGAAAAACTCTGTGCTTCTACTACATCGAGAAACAGCAACAAACGGGATGCTTTATCCACGGTCTGACCTCTCGTGATGCCATGGGGAGGGGAACACTCTGCCAGCCATCCATGAGGCAGTCAGTGCATATAAAGCGACGGTCCATCTTCGGTAGCAGTCGATAATCGGTGACATTGCATGGGGCGTCATCACGAATCCTGATGACGGAAATCCCTGACAAGGCCAGTTTATCACGGTCACTGTTTCCTCTAATACCACGCATCAACGCGTTTCTCGCTCTTCCTGTTGCCGACAATGCATCAAAGACATGTCTCACTGAGCCTATCTGGGGTCTGGCGAAATCCCTAGAATCGTCACTCCAGCGTCACACAAGAGTTCCGGCGCCTTTACCTTCATCCAACCAGTCATGCTCGACATGCTGGGAGTGAGTTCATGTCTTCTTCTATGTCCACCGAAGCTTCTGCAACATCGACCCCGCCAACGCCGGGAAGTCCGACGACGCGTGAGCTGATGTCACGCCTGTGGCGCAGCACCTTGCCGATGACGCTCGGCATCATGGGACTGCTGGGCTTCAACCTGGTCGATGCTGCCTTCGTCTCGCATCTGGGCACCGCGCCACTGGCTGCGCAATCCTTCACCTTCCCGCTGACCTTTCTGATCATCGGGGTACAGGTCGGGATGGGCATCGCGATCGCCGCGATCGTCTCGCGTACCCTGGGTGCCGAGGATGAGGCGCGTGCGCGGCGTCTGGGCGGTGTAGTGCTGCTGGGATCCGGTGTGTTGATGGCACTGCTGATGCTGCTGTTGTGGATCATCAGGGTGCCGGCCTTCGAGCTGCTGGGTGCCAATGCCGCCGAGATGAAGCTGATCGAGGTCTATTGGGGCCCGTCACTGATCGCCAGCTGGCTGGGGGCCATGGCCTATGTGCTCTACAGCCTGTTCCGTGCCCACGGCGACACACGCCTGCCGGGCGAGATGATGCTGCTGACCAGTATCTTCAATCTGGTGCTGGATCCGCTGCTGATCTTCGGCGCGGGGCCACTGCCAGGCTTCGGTCTGGCGGGGGCTGCCTGGGCGACCGTGCTCTCCTTCGGGGCCGGGCTTGCCATCACGGCGTTCAAGCTCTCGCGCCGCGACTGGATGGAATATCGCGGCCTGTGGGCCGAATGGCAGGCTTCGCGCCGCCAGCTGGCGGGGATCGCGATACCCGCGATCCTGTGTCAGATGATGCCGGCCCTCTCCGCGATGCTGGTCACTGCCATCGTCGCGGGGCTGGGTCAGACGGAGGTGGCCGCCTGGGGAATCGCCTCACGCCTGGAAACCTTCTCGCTGATCGTGGTGCTGGCCCTGACCATGTCGCTGCCGCCGTGGCTGGGGCGCTGTTATGGCGCCGGCCGTTGGCAGGAAATTCGTCGCCTGATGAACCTGGCTGCCCGCGTGGTGGTGATCTGGCAGCTGGTGCTGGGCATCATCGCGGCGGTACTGGCGACACCGCTGGCCTATGTGCTGGTGGGCAGTGACGAGGTCTCGGCGGCGCTGGCGGTCCTGCTGCCGTGGATGTTGCCCAGTTACTCCTTCCTCGGCATCTGCATGCTGGTCGTGTCGGCTGCCAACGCGCTGGGGTGGCCGCTGCGTGCCACGGCGCTGTCATTCGTGCGTCTCTTCATCTGCTTCATGCCGGCGGTATGGCTGGGGGCACACCTGGATGGGCTGCGCGGCGTCGCCATCGGCTCGGCCATCGGCAATCTGCTGGCGGGTGTGGTGGCATGGCGTGTCTATCGTCAGGCCCTGGGCAACCGGGGCAAGTCAGTGCGTGATCATGCCTATATCGCGACGACCTGATCTGACTGAGCGGAGCTGAGAAGCGGGCATGACGGTCTGTCCATGGCGGTCTGCCTATGAGGGGCAGATAGCGAGGGCCTGAACGCCAAGGTCTGATCGCGGCGGCCCGCGTGAGATGTCGTGCGGTGCTGCCTGCCGTCAGTCGCTTGCCACAAGATTCTGCCAGGAAGTCCTGTCAGCAGCCCTTGCCAGTAGCCCTTGCCAGAAGTCCCGTCAGCAGTCCGCTGAGACGCACCGAAAGCGGCCATTCCAAAAATGGCCGCTTTTTTGTTTTTTATCACTGCCATGATATGAAATTTACCTGCTTATTTTCTGATACGCAGCCTCATAACAGAATATTAACCGTGGTTTGCGCCTCTATACTGGATGCATTCAGGTCAAGCCACTGTGAGTCGCCTTGTCGACCGGTGACGGCCTTCATCGTCTTTATTCGCTGCCGAGTGCGCGAATACGCCTGTCATTTGCCGTGGGGCGCGGCTTGCAGTCATGGGGTAGGCCAACATGAAGATTCTTGTACTCGGTAGTGGCGTCGTCGGTGTCACCAGTGCCTATTATCTGGCGCGTCAGGGGCATGAGGTCACGGTCGTCGACCGTCAGGCCAGCCCGGCGATGGAAACCAGCTACGGCAACGCCGGTCAGGTCTCCTTCGGCTTCTCCTCGCCGTGGGCGGCGCCTGGCATTCCGCAGAAAGCCGTCAAGTGGATGTTCCAGGAGCATGCGCCGCTCAAGATCCAACCGCGCATGGACCCGCAGATGGCCAAGTTCATGGTCAAGATGTTCGCCAACTGCAACGCCGACCGTTATGCCGTCAACAAGGAGCGCATGGTACGGGTCTCCGAGTACAGCCGTGCCTGCATCAATGCCCTGCGCGAAGAGACCGGGCTGCGCTACGAAGACCGTCAGAAGGGGCTGTTGCAGCTGTTTCGTACCCAGGCGCAGGTCGATGCCGTGCAGAGCGACATGAAGGTGCTGGCGGGCTGTGGTGTACGCCATCAGCTGCTGGACGCCGATGCCTGCGCCACGGTGGAGCCGGCACTGACCCGCGTGCCGGGCAAGTTCATCGCCGGCCTGCACCTGCCGGATGACCAGACCGGCGATTGCCACCTGTTCACCAACCGGCTGGCGGATTACTGCCGTGACACCCTGGGCGTCAATTTCGTCTTCAATACCACCATCCAGCGTATCCAGCGCAGCGGTAGCCGCATCGAGAAGGTCATCACCGACCGTGGCGAGATGACCGCAGACAGCTACGTGATGTGTCTGGGCAGTTACTCGCCATTCCTGGCGCGTGATCTGGACCTGGATCTGCCGATCTATCCGGTCAAGGGCTACAGCCTGACCGTGCCGATCATCAATGCCGATGCCGCGCCGCAGTCCACCGTGATGGACGAGACCTTCAAGGTCGCGCTGACACGCTTCGATGATCGCATTCGCGTGGGTGGTACGGCGGAGCTTGCGTCCTTCGATCTGTCGCTGCTCGAGAAGCGCCGTGCGACCATCAACATGGTGGTGCGTGATGTCTTCCCGGAAGCGGGCGACTATGCCAAGGCGGAATTCTGGGCCGGCCTGCGACCGATGACGCCGGATTCCACGCCGATCATCGGCGGCACCAAGTACGACAATCTGTGGTTGAACACCGGACACGGCACCCTGGGCTGGACCATGAGCTGCGGCAGTGCGAGTCTGTTGGCGGACCTGGTGGATGGTCGCAAGCCCACGATCGACCCCAACGGTCTCAGTCTTGGGCGCTACGCTGCCTGATGCTCGGCGCAGTGTTGTCCGTGACAGTTTCTGGTTCAGTGGTTGCGCCAGGGGGCTGCCAGGTAGCGCGTAATGCAGTGAAGTCGTCTTTTTCGAGTGTCTCTCCGTCAACTGATTGAACAAGGAATTGCGCATGACCAAGCAGATTATCTCTACCGAGTCCGCACCGGCTGCCATCGGCCCGTATTCCCAGGCGGTGCGCACGGGTAATCTGGTGTTCCTGTCCGGCCAGATCCCGCTGGACCCGGCGACCATGGAAGTGGTGGAAGGCGGTTTTGAAGCCCAGGCAGACCAGGTGTTCCGCAATCTCAAGGCGGTGTGTGAAGCTTCCGGTGGCAGCCTGGATCAGCTGGTCAAGGTCAATCTGTTCCTGACCGATCTCAGCAACTTCGCCGTGGTCAACACCCTGATGGAGCAGTACTTCAGCCAGCCGTATCCGGCGCGTGCGGCCGTCGGCGTCAAGGAGCTGCCCAAGGGCGTGCTGTTTGAAGCAGAAGGCGTACTGGCACTCTCCTGATCGCTCGTCCTTGGTTGGTCTGAACGAGCGGACGGTCTGAACCAGTGGCCGCTCTGAATGAACGACTGGCGCGAATCGATGTTTCGTTTCTCACTCCCCTCGCTGATTCATCAGCGGGGGGAGTGTCGTTTCAGGGGTCGTGACGTCCTGTAGGCAGCTTGAGCGTGACATTTGGCGCCAGCATGATTAGCGTAAGGCTAAATGAGCCGGCGTCCAGCGCTGACTCTCGGAGCATCGCGGACGAACCCTTCAAGGAGCAACACCATGGCGCAGTCAGATACAGGCACCCGTGAACCCGGCATACGGCTGCGTCAGCTGGAAATGCTGTGGGCGGTAATCGAGTGTGGCTCGATGAAAGGCGGTGCCGCGCAACTGGGCATCAGTGTGCCGGTAGTCTCACGGGGCTTGGCACAACTAGAGCAGACACTGGGCTATTCGTTGTTTCTGCGCGAGGGCGGCAAGTTGGTGCCGACCCCGGAAGCCGAGCGTCTGACGCCCTCACTCGCCCGGATGTTCAGTGCCCAATCCGAGCTCAGGCGACTGGCCTTCGGGCCGGGCAGCGGCAAGCGTCCGCGTCTCGTGCTGGCGGTCACACCGGGTCTGGAAGCCTTCAGTGCCGGTTGGCTGACGCGCATCGCGGCCAGTGAAGCCTTGAGTGAGTGGCTGCCGAGTCTGGAAGTGCTCGAGGTGTCGCAGCATGATCTCGCCATCCGCGAGGGCCGTGTCGCGATGGCGGTGAGCCTGGAAGCACCGCCGGAGCCACAGGGCGGCAAGCGTGCCAAGACAGCGGCGGCACGCGCCCGCGAGCTCAAGGCCAGCCTGCGACAGCGTGCGCGCGAGGAGACGACACTCATCGAAGGCGATGACGACGAGGCAAGGTCTGCCGCCAAGTCTGCCATGCCCGAGCTGGGGGATACGCCGGAGCTGCCGTTTGACGTCGAGGAGGATGCGCACAATGTCGACGGGGCCGCTTCCCGGAACGGGACAAGTGAAGAGGCCAGTGACGAGGCGCAAGCCGAGGTACCGCCCGCGCTGAAGCTGCCCTTGATGCTGCTGTGGCCCTCGCGCTGGCCGCTGCTGGACAAGCCGCTGACCCTTGCACGCCTCAATGAGCGGCCCTTCGTGGACCTGCCCGAAACCAGCAGTCAGGGACGCTTGATTCGGGGGCTGCTGAAGCGTGAGCGCGTGACGCCGACGAGTCTGCTGGAAGTTGCCACGTCGGCCAGTGCCGGGCGTCTGGCGCGCTCGGGCAGTGCCGCCACCATCATTGATGCGCTGTCGGCGCTGCAGGTGCTCGAGGACGCCAGAGGCGACCTGATCGGCCTGCCGCTCTCGATGCGCAGCGAGCGCTATCTGGAGCTCAAGTGGAAGATGTCGACGACCGAGGAAGGAGAGTCGCTGTACGCGGTGCAGGCCCTGCTGGTCAGCCTGCTCGAGGAGGAGGTGGCGGCGAGTCTTGCCCGTCTGCCGCAGGCGGACGAGGAAGGCTGATCGGCATGATGGCGCAGGTAACTGGCTGAAGCCTTGCCTCAGACTGGAGAGCAGATCAGACAACCGACCATTCAAGAAAAACCCCGCCGATGGCGGGGTTTTTCTTGTCTTTCACGACAGCGCTCGCTCGGGCTCAGCCCTTGACGACGGTCGCGATGGCCTTGGCCACATAGGGCAGGTTCTCGGTGGAGAAGCCTGCCACGTTGGCACGCCCGGAGCGCACCATGTAGATGCCGAACTCGTCACGCAGGCGATCGACCTGTTCCGGCGAAAGCCCAGTGTAGGAGAACATGCCACGCTGTTCGGCGATGAAGGCGAACTGCTCATCCAGACCATACGGCTTGAGCGCCTCGACGAAATCACGACGCAGGCCGTTGATGCGCTCACGCATCTCGGTCAGCTCGCTTTGCCACTCGCCGCGCAGGGTGTCGTCCTCGAGGATGTCGATGACCACTGCACCGCCATGGGCCGGCGGGTTGGAGTAGTTCTCGCGCGCGGTGATCGCGGCCTGGGTGCGCACGTCCAGCATGCTCTCCTCGTCCTTGGCGATCAGGATCAGGCAGCCGGTGCGCTCGCAGTAGATGCCGAAGTTCTTGGAGCAGGAGCTGGTGATGATGGCTTCATCGACATTCTCGGCCAGCAGGCGCACGCCGTAGGCGTCTTCTTCCAGACCGTCACCGAAGCCCTGATAGGCGAAGTCGATCAGCGGCAGCAGCTTGCGTGCCTGAACGACTTCCAGTACCTGGTCCCACTGCTCGCGGCTCAGATCGAAACCGGTCGGATTGTGGCAGCAGGCGTGCAGCAGTACCACGTCACCTTCCGGAATCGTCTTGAGCGTCGCCAGCATGCCGTCGAAGTCGAGGCGGTTGTTCTCATCGACATACGGGTAGTTATGACGCGTGATGCCGGCGGCGTCGAAGATGCCCAGGTGGTTCGGCCAGGTCGGGGTGGACAGCCAGATATCACGGCCCTTGAGGTTGCTGGCGATGAAGTCCGCCGCCAGACGCAGGGCACCGGTGCCACCGGGCGCCTGGGTGGCGCTGGCGCGATTGGCGGCCAGTACCGGCGACTCGGCACCCAGCACCATCGGCAACACGACCTTGCCGAAGCGCGGGTCACCGTGGGAGCCGATGTAGGTCTTGGTGACTTCATTCTCGACCAGGCGGCTCTCGGCTTGCTTGACCGCACGCATGACCGGCGTATTGCCGTTGGCATCGCGATAGACGCCCACGCCGAGGTCGACCTTCTGCGGGTTGGTGTCCTTGTTGAAGGCTTCGATCAGGCCGAGGATGGCATCCCCGGGTACACGCGCAATCTGCTCGAACATCTTATTTCGCTACCTCGTCGGTTCTGGCGGCCATGATGAAATCGTTCTTGTGCAGACCCTTCATCTCGTGGGACCACCAGGTCACGGTGACCTTGCCCCACTCGGTGAGAAGTGCCGGGTGGTGCCCGACTTCCTCGGCAATCTCGCCTACGCGATTGGTGAATGCCAGTGCCTGCTTGAAGTTGCGGAACGTGAAGCACCGTTCCAGTTGCATGATGCCATCGCGATTGAGCAACTGCCACTCGGGAATCGCGGTCTTGAGCGTCTCGATGTCGCTATCGCTGACCTTGGGCGCATCGAAGCTGCAGGCTTCACAGGACTGTCTGGCGAGTTCGGTCATGTCACTATCTCCGGCTTGAGGAAAGAGGGTGGGGCGGGTGATAAGGAGCGCAAGGGCACCGGTGCGATCAGCGTGGCGCGAAGCGCGGCGTCTTGAGGCCGAGTGCCATCGCCTCGTGCACCAGCGCCATGATGTCGCGGCTGGCGAGTTCATGCAGATCGTCCAGTGACTCAAGGACATAGTAGAGCGGCTGCAGGATGTCGATGCGATACGGGGTGCGCAGTGCCTCGACGGCATCGAAGGGCAGATGTGCGGGATGTTCGAGACTCTCCGCAGGCTCGCCCAGGGCATAGCGGGTCTCGCGCGGCGAGGAGATGATGCCGCCGCCGTAGAGGCGCAGGGCGCGACTGCCATCGGGTTGAGTCTCGCGCAGCATGCCGAATTCCACCGTCATCCAGTAGAGGCGGGCCAGATAGACGCGCTCTTCCTTGCTGGCGGCGAGACCGAGGCGTCCGTAGGTGGCGGTGAACTCGGCGAAGGCGGGGTGAGTGAGCATCGGGCAGTGACCGAAGATCTCGTGGAAGATGTCCGGCTCCTGCAGATAATCGAGTTCTTCCGGGCGCCGGATGAAGGTGGCGACCGGGAAGCGCCGCTCGGCGAGCAGCTCGAAGAAGCGCGTGAAGGGGATCAAGGCCGGCACGCGAGCGGTTCGCCAGCCGGTGGCAGCTTCCAGGACCCGATCGATCTCGCCAAGCTGGGGGATACGGTCCTCTGGCAGGGCAAGGCGCTCGAGCCCTTGTAGATACTCGCGACAGACACGCCCCTCGACCAGTGCCATCTGGCGCGACATCAGTGTCTGCCAGGTGGCGTTCTCCTGATCGCTGTAATGGATCCGGCCTCGGGCATCCGGCTCATGGGCAACGTAGCGGGTACCCTTGGCTTGTGAGCCGGGCTGAGCTTCCTGGGATGTCTGTGGCCAATGACGACCCTGCGGTGCGTTCATGCAACCTCCCCAACCAGATGGCGGCGCTGCCGAGCAGGCTGCCGTGTTGTCATTATGGCGTACATGCCAGTCCTTGCATGTCGATGACAACGCTAGGCCCTGTCGGGTGGCGTTGACCAGTGGTCAGGCGTGGCTTCGCATAGCAGATAACGCTGCGTTGGTGCGTGTCTTGTCACATAATTGTGACACTGGAGCGGTAATCGGGCGCACCCTGTGCCATTCGGGCGTTCATGCACCTCTGCATTACTGTCTTTTGTAAGGAATGCTTTACGACGTTTTTGATAACGCTTACGTTAACGTCATTCAGCTGTCCGTCGCCAAGCCCTCCGTCACTCGAGTGGCGACGCCAGGCCGGCGACACCATTTCGACAACAATTCCAGTGACAATGCCAACAAGAATTCCAACGACAATGCCGAGAACGCCATGCGCCTCAAACTGACCTGCCAGAATCGAATCGGGATTCTGCGCGACATCCTGGCTCCCTTTGCCGATTACGGCCTCAACGTGCTGCGCGGGGAGGTCGGCGGGGAGGCCAACAACTCCATCTATCTGCATGTGCCCAACATGCTGCGCATGCAGCTCTCGACCCTGAAGCCGACCCTCGAGGAGATTCCCGGGGTCTTCAAGGTCAGTCGCGTCAGCCTGATGCCCACCGAGCGACGCCATCTGGAGCTCAATGCGCTGTTGTCATCGCTGTCAGACCCGGTGATGTCCATCGACATGGATGGGCGCGTGGTGGCGGCCAATCGCGCGGCGGGCAAGTTGCTCGGAGTGCGTATCGATGAGGTGCCGGGACTGGCGCTGACGCGTCATGTCCAGGATGTCGATCTGCCGGAGCTGATCCGGCGCAACAATGCCCGCGTCAATGGCCTGCGCCTGCGGGTGGGAGAAGAGACCTTCCTCGCCGATATCGCGCCACTGCACACCGAGAACGAGGATGTCGCCTCGCTGGCGGGCGCCGTGGTCACCCTGCATCGTGCAGACCGCCTGGGCTCGCGTATCTACCAGATCCAGCGCACCGAGGTGCGCGGTTTCGAGGCCATCTTCCAGGCGAGCCGTCAGCTGTCGGCGGTGGTCAAGGAGGCTCGCCGCATGGCGCCGCTGGATGCGCCGCTCCTGATCGAAGGCGAGACCGGCACCGGCAAGGAGCTGCTGGCGCGGGCCTGTCACCTGGCCAGCCCCCGCGGCCAGGCCCCCTTCATGGCGCTCAATTGCGCGGGGCTGCCAGAGTCGATGGCCGAGACGGAGTTGTTCGGTTATGCCCCGGGCGCCTTCGAGGGCGCGCGGCCGGAGGGCAAGCTGGGCCTGCTGGAGCTGACCAGTGGCGGCACCATCTTCCTGGATGAGGTCGGCGAGATGAGTCCGCGCATGCAGGTCAAGCTGCTGCGCTTTTTGCAGGACGGCGGTTTCCGCCGTGTCGGCAGCGATGAGGAGACCTTCCTCGATGTGCGCGTGATCTGCGCTACCCAACAGGACCTGCCGGCACTGTGCAGCGAAGGGCGCTTCCGCCATGACCTCTTCCATCGCCTCAATGTGCTGTGCGTGCAGATTCCGCCACTCAGGGAGTGTCTGGATGGACTCGAGGAGCTGGCACGGCATTTTCTCGAGCGGGCAGTGCGCCAGATCGGCGCTCGCGTACGGGATATCTCGCCCGAGGCCATGGCGCGTCTACAGGGCTATCACTGGCCGGGCAACGTGCGTCAGTTGGAGAACGTGCTGTTCCAGGCCGTCTCGCTGTGCGATGGCGAGGTGATCGAGGCGCAGCATCTGCGTCTGACCGGCGAGGCGCGTGATGAGGGTCTCGACAATATCGACCTCACCGGCAGCCTGGGTGATATCCATGACGAGGTCGAACGGCGCATCCTGGCGCATCTCTACCCCGAGTATCCGTCCAGTCGATTGCTGGCCAAGCGCCTGGGGGTCTCGCATACCACCATCGCCAACAAGCTCAAGCGTCACGGCATCGCACAGGAATGACCCGCGGTGCAGGTGATGGTGGGAGAGAACAGACAACAGAGCGAGAGGAAAGCAGCAAAGCAGGAAATAGGTGAAAGAGAAGGAGAAAGAGAAGGAAGGGTAAAAGACAGGCAAGAAGACAGGATCGGAGAGGCGCTTGAATGCGTGTCTGGATATCGGAACTGGTGAATTGTTTTGCTCGCTAATAAAGGGTATGATTCTTATATTGTTAGCAAGCTAATATAGGTGGCGTCTGATATCGGCGGCAAGCGCCGCCCTGACACCGTACCAATCAAGGCTCTCGTGGGTCTCCCGCTCAGTACTGATGAGGGGGAGTGTCATGGGAGCTTTCATGTCGAGAGACGCTATATGAACGCACATTCTCCGGGGACGGATCCGACACAGGAAATCCCGTTTCACGAGCAGATCAAGCCATCGCTGGGCGGCCAGGTCGGTCGAGTCCATCGTCTATGGCGCACCGCCATTACCAGCGCGGTGCGCAGCCTGGACATGACGGAATCGCGTTGGACGGTCATGGTCCATCTGGAAAAGCTCGGCGAGGGCTGTACCCAACAGATGCTGGCCAGTGAGCTGGGCATCGAGATGCCGTCGCTGACGCGCACCCTCAACCAGCTCGAGGCTCAGCAGCTGATCGCACGCGTGCCGCACGAGACCGACAAGCGGGCGCGTTGCCTGTGGTTCACCGAGCAAGGTCGCCAATGCCTGACCCAGTTGACGGAGCGCATCGAACGAGTACGGGCCGAGCTGTACGTCGGCTTCGATGACGAAGTGCTCAATGCCTTCGCCCGAGCTCTTCTCCAGTTCGAAGACAATGCCAGTGCCAGCATCGCGCGCTCCCAGGCCGAATATCAGCGCAGTCGCCAGGGGTGACATCCGATCAACGTGGCGCGTCGTAGCGCCCTGCGGTGCCATGGGTGAACACCACCTGCCACAACTGCAGCTGGCGGGCGCGGAAGGCGCCCGCGCAGGCACCGAGATAGTATTCGAACATGCGCTTGTCACGTGGTGAGTAGGTATCGGCCAGCTCATGCCAGTGCTGGTCGAGATTGGCGCGCCACGCCATCAATGTCGGGTCATAGTCGGCGCCGAAGTTGTGCCAGTCCTCCATCACCAGATGTGCTTCGCTGGCGCGTACCAGCTGACTGGCGCTGGGCAGTACGCCATTGGGGAAGATATAGCGATTGACCCAGGGGTCGGCCGAGATATCACTTTGGTTGGAGCCGATGGTATGCAACACGAAGCGTCCGCCGGGGCGCAGCAGGTGCGCGGCATGGGCAAAGTAGGTGGCGTAGTTCTTGTGGCCGACGTGTTCGAACATGCCAATCGAGGCGATGGCATCAAAGCTGCCCACCGTGCGCCTGAAGTCAGGGTCGCGATAGTCCTTGAGCAGGATTTCCACCGGTAGCCCTGCGCAATGCTCGCGCGCCAGCGCGGCCTGCTCGGCGGAGATGGTGATGCCGACGACCTCCACGCCGTAATGGCGCGCGGCGTAGGCAGCCAGGCTCCCCCAGCCACAGCCGATATCCAGCAGGCGCATGCCAGGCGTTAGCCCCAGCTTGCGGCACACCAGATCCAGCTTGGCCTGTTGCGCCTTGCCCAGGTTCTCCGCGCTCACCGGCAGGTCTTTCCAGTAGCCGCAGCTGTAGCACAGGGTGTCATCCAGCATGCGCGTGAAGAGGTCATTGCCGAAGTCATAATGCACCTTGCCGACCACGCCGGCGCGGCGGCGACTCTGCAGGTTGATCACTCCGGCCTGCAGTCGATAGGCGATGCGCTCGCTGGTGGTGTGGGCGCGGCTGCCCAGGCCATGCCGCAGCAGGCGACAGATCATCTCGTCGATCTGCTCGCAGTCCCACCAGCCTTCCATGTAAGCCTCGCCCAGTCCCAGGCTGCCTTGCTGCAGCACCCGCCGGAACAGGTCCGGATGGCGAACGCGAATGTCCCAGGGATCAGGCCCGTTGAGCCTGACGCCGGAACCTGCCAGCAGATGTTCGACGGTGCGTCGATGACGGGTGTCGGGGAGTGCAACGGGGGCCAGGCGTTGTTCGATACTCATGGAAAAGCCTCCTTGACGGCGCGCGGGCGCAGAGAGTCCTGATGGGTTCGTCATGGCGTATGGCAGTGATCGACAGTCCTCGGGCGATAGGGCTGTCGAACGTCTCGCATGGCAATGCGCGAGCTTTATTCAGTGATTTGCATGCTGCGCGATTCATGTCGCGAGCCCCATGCAACAAGGTTCATGCATGTTCAGTGTCCGAGTCGCCGCAGGTGTGCCAGTCCGGCGGCGGGTACTCACTCTTCACCAATCTCATATGTCGATCAGGGGCGGCGCTGGGACAGCTTTCGTCTCAGCATAGTCAAGAGTCGTCTAATGGGGCGGTGCAATTGACTGATTTCTGGGGCAACCCAAGGTTGCGGTCTCGAAACTCAGGCTCCGCAGTGTCGGTTTTCCCATGCCATCCTCGGGTGTCGGAACGCAAGAAAGCCGCCCCTGGGGGCGGCTTTCTGACGGATGCTGTGCATTCATTTCGCCGTCGTTACGGCTTTCGCTTTCGCGTTCGATCGCGCTGTCAGGTCACGCTACCTGACGGGGAACGCCTCAGCGGCAGCGTACGGTCCAGACGACCTTGTAGCCTTCGCCTTCATGGGTGGCGGCAGCCATTTCGGTGTCTTCATTGACGGTACCGCCTTCCAGCTGGTCATTGCCATCGGCAGCCTTGGCGGTGGCGTCGTGCGGGCCGAAGACGCGCGAGTCGAGCACATCGTACTTGTCGCGGTCCTGCTCTTCACACACCTCGAGTGCGCGCTCCTTGACCTGTGCGATGGCATCATCGCGGTCTTCATCGACGGCGCTGACTTCGTAGCGCGTGTCCTGCTTCTCTATCACGCTGGTGTTGCCGCAACCGGCAATGAAGGCGGAACCGACGATGGCCAGGGTCATGCAGGAATTGCGCAGGGCGTTGGATGTCAGGGTCATGATCTCTCCTTGAAGTGTCTTTCAGAACTGTCTTTCAGAACTGTCTTTCAGTGCTGTCTTCCCGAGCCGTCATGAAAACGGGCTCGGGTCGCAATTTCTGTCGTCAAGATGACGCTGACATCAGTACTGGGGGGTATGGGCGCGCGCTTCAAGTGTCGAGATGCATCGACGCTGACTGTCGCCTGCCGCCAACAGCAGAGGCGCGGGGGCACTGGCGAGCGGGCTGCGGGATAGCCGAAGTGACACTTTGGTCGTGAACTGTCTCATTCAGGTATGTCGATGCCTCATCTGGACAGCCTACCTGTGACAACTGGCCTAGTCTGCAGAAGCCCTTGCGGTTGGACGCCACCGACCGCGGGCTGGTGGCCGGTGCAGGAAAAGTGACGGGCGGCGCAAGCCAGCTTGTCTGCCTGACGCCGGCCACGTGCCAAACCCCCATGCCAGTCAGGAGCACGTCATGTCAGCCAATGCCAATCGCGGAGTTGTCTACCAGGGAGCGGGGAAGGTGAGTGTCGAATCACTGGACTATCCGACCCTGGCGCTGGGAAATCGCAAGTGTGAACACGGGGTCATCCTCAAGGTCGTCTCGACCAATATCTGCGGCAGTGATCAGCACATGGTGCGAGGCCGCACCACGGCGCCGCAGGGCCTGGTACTGGGCCACGAGATCACCGGTCTGGTCGTCGAGGCCGGGCGCGATGTGGAATTCATCAAGGTGGGCGACATCGTATCGGTCCCCTTCAACATTGCCTGCGGCCGTTGCCGCAACTGCAAGGAAGGCAAGACGGGCATCTGTCTGAACGTCAATCCGGCGCGTCCCGGCGCGGCCTACGGCTATGTCGACATGGGCGGCTGGACTGGCGGTCAGACAGATTACGTCATGGTGCCCTATGCCGACTTCAACCTGCTCAAGTTCCCGGATGCCGACCAGGCGATGGAGAAGATCCGTGATCTGACGCTGTTGTCCGATATCTTCCCCACCGGTTTCCACGGCTGTGTGACCGCGGGGGTAGGACCGGGCTCCACAGTGTATATCGCGGGCGCCGGGCCGGTCGGGCTGGCCGCGGCCGTCTCCGCTCAGCTGCTGGGTGCGGCCTGTGTCATCGTCGGTGACATGATCCTCGAGCGCTTGCAGCAGGCCGAGAGCTTCGGCTGCGAGACCATCGATCTGCGTCAGGAAGGCTCGATGGAGGACAAGGTCGAGGTGATTCTCGGCGAGCGCGAAGTGGATTGCTTCGTCGACTGCGTCGGCTTCGAGGCGCATGGCTGTGGGTGTGATCACGGCCGCGAGCAGCCGGCCACGGTGCTCAACTCGGCGATGGCGCTGACGCGTGCCGGCGGCCAGATCGGCATTCCCGGGCTTTATGTCACCGAAGACCCGGGCGCCGAGGATGAGGCCGCCAAGGTCGGGGCGCTGTCGATGCGCTTCGGGCTGGGCTGGGCCAAGTCCCACTCGCTGCACACGGGCCAGTGCCCGGTGATGAAGTATCACCGCCCGCTGATGCAGGCGATCCTGTTCGGGCGCGTCAATATCGCCGATGCGGTCAATGTGCAGGTCATCAGTCTGGAAGAAGCGCCGCAGGGCTATGCGGACTTCGATGGCGGCGCTGCCAAGAAATTCGTCATCGATCCTCACGCCATGGTGCGCAACGGCCGTGCTGCTTGATGCCATCACGGCCTGAATCCCGCCCGTAGCGGAGTTCTGTCACCACAGACGACGCTGCCACGCCCTTTCAGTGGGTGTGGCAGCGTCGTCTTTTTTGAAGCGTGCCTGCCAGGCGGATGTTGCAGCCAGGCCCTTGTTGTCGAAGAGGCGCTGCGCTATACCGGTGAGCATATGAGGCCAGCGCGCTGCGTGTGGTGCTCTCCGCTCTGACTGTATCTGCACAGGAATGCCCATGTCCGCTTCAGCGTCCCCCATCGCCAGTACCGCCAGCCTGATGCCACAGCACGCCGATTTTTCCGACTGGCCCAACAGCCGCGACTGGCTGGCGCACCTGGTCAGCTTCAATACCGTGTCACGCGAGTCGAATCTGGCGTTGATCCATTGCCTGCGCGATGCCCTGGAAGTGGTCGGCGTCAGTGCCGAGGTCATCCACAACGATGGTGGCGACAAGGCCAATCTGCTGGCGGTGATCGGGCCGGAAATCGAGGGGGGTGTGGTGCTCTCCGGGCACACCGATGTGGTGCCGGTGGAGGGGCAGGCCTGGGATAGCGATCCCTTCACGCTGCGTGAGGCCGAGGGTCGCCTCTATGGGCGCGGTTCTTCTGACATGAAGGGGTTCATCGCCTGCTGCATGGCGGCGGTGCCGGCGCTGGTGGATGCCCAGCGCGCGGGCACGCTCAAGAAGCCGGTGGTTCTTGCCTTCTCCTATGACGAGGAGATCGGCTGTCTGGGGGCGCCGCGCATGATCGCGCGCCTGCGTGACCGCCTGCCGCGTCCGGCGGCGGTGCTGGTGGGCGAGCCGACCATGATGGCGATCGTCGATGCCCACAAGGGCATTACCGATCTGCGCACTACGGTGACCGGCAAGCCGTCGCATTCCAGCCTGGTCTACCAGGGGGTGAGTGCCATCCATCTGGCGGCGCGCATGGTGACCTTTATCGAGGACCGCATGCAGGCGCGCATCGACTGTGGTCATCTGGACGAGCGCTTCGATGTGCCCCACGCCAGTCTGCATGTCGGGCGTATCGAGGGCGGCACGGCGGTCAACATCACCGCCGGGGAGTGCATCTTCGACTGGGAGCTGCGTCATCTGCCGGGCGAAGATGTCGAGGCGATGCTGGCGGAGATCGATGCCCACGCCGAGCGTCTGGTCGCCCCTTATCGAGAGCGGGCACCTGAAGTGGCGATCCGCAGTGAACGCACGGTGGAAACGGTGCCTTCATTGGGGCATGGCGATCGGGATCCGGCCATTCGCCTCTGCCAGCGTCTGCTGGGCGATCAGCGGGCCAGCGAGGCCGTGGCGTACACCACGGAGGCGGGCCAGTTCCAAAGCGAAGGCTGGCCGACGGTAGTCTGCGGGCCAGGCTCCATCGGGGTCGCGCATCAGGCCAACGAGTACATCGAACTCAGCCAGCTGGCGGCCTGCGATCGTTTCCTGGCCCAGCTGGTGCGTGAGCAGCAGGGCGGCTGAGGCTCCTGTGTTGAGCCTTTTGTTCTGAGCCTCCTGCGCTGAGCCCCTTTTGCTGGGCCTGATGCCCGGCTGAAGCGTGTGCGCTCACAGCATGCCGGGGCGGGGCGTCTCCTGCTCCGGCATCGGGCGCAATGCCGTGGCACATTCCCGCAACAGATGGTCGGTGAGCTTGTCCAGCGTGCTGCCACCGTGGCGCCAGTGATGCCAGTAAAGCGGCACATCGAGGGCATGGTTCGGCGCGATATCCACCAGCTCACCACTGGCCAGCAGATGCGCCGCCTGCTGCTCGGGAATCATGCCGTAGCCCATGCCGCTCAAGGCCAGGCGCACGAAACCTTCCGACGACGGGCAGAGGTGGTGGGGGAAGGGTTCATCGAAGCCCATGGTCGACAACAGCCGGTGTTGCAGGCGGTCATCACGGCCATAGACGATGGCAGGCATGCGACGCAGGGTCTCGGCCGCCAGTATGGGCGGGATGGCGCGGCCCTTCTTCGCGATATGGCGTTGCACGAAGTCCGGGCTGGCCAGCGCCCGATAGCGCATGCTGCCCAGCGGGTGTGAGCGCGCACCCTGCACCGGACGCGGTGTGGCACAGATGCAGCCCGCGACTTCTCCATCGCGCATGCGCCTGAGCGCCACTTCCTGATCTTCCACCAGCATGTCCAGCAACAGGTCGCGCTCGCGACAGAAACTGCCGGTGACGGTCGGCCACCAGGTGGCCAGTGAATCGGCATTGATGGCGATACGCAGCCGCTGTTCGCTCTCGCCGAGGGCGGGAATCTGGTCGAGCAGATCATGTTCCAGCAGGCGCACCTGCTGGACATGATTGAGCAGGCGCCGCCCGAGCGGCGTCGGCCCCAGGCGCGGTGTACGCACCAGTACCGGCTGCCCCAGCCGTGCCTCCAGCAGCTTGATGCGCTGCGAGACCGCTGACTGCGTCAGCCCCAGAGCTCGCGCCCCACGTTCAAAGCCCGCCTGATCGATGACGGCCGCCAGTGCCTCCAGCAGTTTATAGTCCAGCATCAGTATTCCTTATGATCCATTCCTTGAATCAATTTCCTTGATGGATTCATCCTAGCGTACTCTGCCTGCCTCAGCACTGACAGTCGTGGCATGCGTCGTCAGTCACGGCAACGACACGACGAAAGGACAGGCGATATGTGGTGGTCATTCTTCAATGGGGCAGGGGTAGGCGCAGGCTTGATCATCGCCATCGGGGCGCAGAATGCCTTCGTGTTGGGGCAGGGGCTCAAGCGCGAGCATCAATGGTGGGTGGCGGGGCTCTGCGCGCTGTGTGATGGCGTGCTGATCATCGCCGGCGTGCTCGGGCTTGGCGCGCTCATGCAGCAATCGCCGCTGTTGATGAGCATTGCCCGCTGGGGCGGCGTGGCGTTTCTGCTCTGGCAGGCACTCAAGGCGTTGGGGCGCATGCGCACTGGTGGTCAGCTGACGGCAAGCAACGCCCTCAAGGCCAGTCTCGGCAAGGTGCTGGCGGCGACGTTGGCCGTCACGCTGCTCAATCCCCAGGTCTATCTGGATACGCTGGTGATGCTGGGCGTGATCGGCGCTCAGCAGCCGTCCCCTGAAAGCTTCATCGTCGGGGCGAGCCTGGCCTCCATCGGCTGGTTCTTCGGCCTGGTGGCATGTGCCGGCTGGTTGGCGCCACGTCTGACCAGCCCGCGTGCCTGGCAGGTCATCGAGGCCTTCATCGCCACGATTCTGCTGTGGGTGGCCTGGCAGCTGGGCAGCGGTGCCTGGCTCTAGCAGCCAACGCAAGACGAGCATGCGGCAGTCGCAGGCGTGACGCTCAGATAGATGTAAAGAAAGCATGACGCAGTGTCAGGCGCTCGCGGCAGTGAGAGCGCCCCGGGTGAACAGTGTCGAGAGGACCGTCAACGCCATGGCAGAGTTTCGTTACATGTCTGGCGTAGGGGGAGGCAGGGTACGGCACCAATGAGGGCGCAAGGTGCATGGGCAGGGCGGCAGGCAAGGCATAGATTCCCGATAACGGAATCGGGACATCACAGGTGATCCGCGGCGCGTTTGCCTGACATGAAGGATGTTGCCCGCCTTCTCTCTACCTTGCCTGCCTTGTCGGCAGCCTGACTCAGGAGTCCCTCATGAACGCACCGGCGCGTATCGAACAGCACAATCCCATCGGCACGGACGGCTTCGAGTTCGTCGAGTTCACGGCCCCGGATGCGGCCGGCATCGATGCCCTGCGCAAGTTGTTCAACCAGCTCGGATTTACCGAGACCCGTCGCCATCGCTCCAAGCAGGTGTTCCTGTTCCAGCAGCACGGGATCAATGTGGTGCTCAACGCCGAGCCGAACAGCCCAGCGGCGGAATTCGCGGCGATTCACGGCCCGAGTGCCTGTGCGATGGCCTGGCGTGTGGCGGATGCCGAGCAGGCGCATCGCTACGCATTGGCGCACGGTGCGCGCAGCGTCGAGCATCCGGTCGGGCCGGGCGAGGTGGGCATCCCTGCGGTGCAGGGCATCGGCGGTTCCGTGCTGTACTTCGTGGACCATCACCGTGAGCGCTCGATCTACGATACCGATTTCGTCGCCATCGACGGCGCAATCGAGAATGCCAACAGTGTCGGCCTGCATACGCTGGATCACCTGACCCACAACGTCGGGCGTGGCCAGATGGATGAATGGGCAGACTTCTATGCGCGTATCGCCAACTTCCGCGAAATTCGCTATTTCGATATCGAAGGCAAGATGACCGGGCTCTTCTCGCGCGCGATGACGGCGCCCTGCGGCAAGATGCACATTCCCATCAACGAGTCCGCCGATGATGACTCCCAGATCGCGGAATTCATCCGCGAATACAATGGGGAAGGCATCCAGCATCTGGCGATGGCGACGGATGATATTCATGCCACCGTCAAGGCGCTCAAGGCCAATGGCGTCACCTTCCTGACCACGCCGGCCACCTATTATGAGAAGGTCGATGCGCGGGTGCCCAACCACGAAGAGAATGTCGAGGACCTCAAGGCATTGAACCTGCTGGTCGATGGTGCGCCGGGGGAGGGGATTCTGTTGCAGATCTTCACCGAGACGGTGATCGGGCCGATCTTCTTCGAGATCATCCAGCGCAAGGGCAACGATGGCTTTGGCGAGGGCAACTTCAAGGCGCTGTTCGAATCCATCGAGGAAGACCAGATACGCCGCGGTATCATCGGCGGCGAGTGATCATGATGGTGCTTCAGCAGCACGAAAGCCCCGCCGGTGGTAGCCGGCGGGGCTTTCGTGCTGGGTAGCCGAGCTAGAAAATTCGAGTTGAAAGACCTGGTTTGTACAGTCGGGCTCAAGAGGTCGTCGGGACGCGCTGGTGATCGATCACCTGACGCAGCACGAAGCTCGAATGCACGCCGGTCACCCCCTCGATGCGGGTGATCTGCTTGAGCAGCAGGTCGTGATAGTCATCCATGTCCTTGACCACCACCTTGAGCTGGTAGTCGGCTTCCTGGCCGGTGATCAGCAGGCATTCCATCACCTGGGGCAGCGAGGCGATGGTGTCCTCGAAGTTGGTGAAGCGCTCCGGGGTGTGGCGGTCCATCGAGATATGCAGCAACGCCATCAGACTGAGTCCCAGCTTGCGGGCATCTATCTGGGCGCGGTAGCCGGTGATCATGCCGCTTTCTTCCAGCGCACGGACACGGCGCAGGCAAGGTGACGGGGACAGGCCAATGCGCTCCGCGAGTTCCTGATTGCTGATGCGACCCGAGTGCTGAAGCTCGTCAAGAATGCGACGGTCGAAGCGGTCCAGTGTCGGGAGAGGAATATTCTGGCTCATTTTCGCAATCCATTAGCGATGAAGGTGTGAATGGTGAAATAATCTGCTTTTAAGATGGCGATGTCATGTGGTTTTCGCAATCGTCCGCCCTGATATGCGGCATATACTGTAATCACTGCTCAGCGATGAAGACGCCCGCTCGAGTCGTGGCTATCGCATGACATGACGCACGACGCGAACGACAGACCTGAGCAGGATGAGCCACCGGCGCTGGCGACTCGCCTCATGCAACCGGTGAACGCGGAATGCAGTCGGCTTCTGATCGAAGCGAGGCTGCCGAAGGGGCTCTGATGGTGATCCCATCGTCCTTTACTCCGCGCTGGTGACCGTGATCCGGTCCCGGAGCTTGCGGCGGGCAGTGACGTTACGCTGCCCCCGACTTGCTTGCTTGCCCTGCTGACGGCAAGCTTTCGGATGCAAGGCTTCCAAGCCTTCGTCATCTCACATTTACTCAGGCGCCCCGATTGGGACACTGTTGAGTGCGAAAGGTGCCATCGATCTCCCGTTTCGGGCCTCGATTGCCGGTTTTTCGCACCCAGACCGCCAAGGACACGACCATGACTGCTGCATCCACGCCAAGTGCTGCCTTCGACCACACCAAATATCGCCCCGTGACCCCTGTTGCACTGACCGACCGCCAGTGGCCGTCGCGTACCGTGACTCAGGCGCCGCTATGGGCGAGTGTCGACCTGCGTGATGGCAATCAGGCGCTGCTCGAGCCGATGACGGTCGAGCAGAAGAAGCTGATGTGGAAGTTGCTGGTCAAGATCGGCCTCAAGGAGATCGAAGTCGGTTTCCCCTCCGCCAGTCAGCTCGATTTCGACTTCGTGCGCTGGTTGATCGAAGAGGATCAGGTCCCGGAAGGCGTCAGCATCCAGGTGCTGGTGCAGGCGCGTGAGCACCTGATCGCGCGTACCTTCGAATCGCTGGTCGGTGCGCGCGATGCCGTCGTTCACGTCTACAACTCCACCTCCACCGTGCAGCGTGAGCGGGTGTTCGAGATGGACCGTGACGGCATCAAGGCCATCGCCGTCGAGGGCGCGCAGCTGGTCAAGGACTACGCCGAGCGTTACCCGGACACCAACTGGGTGTTCCAGTACTCGCCGGAGAGCTTCACCTCCACCGAGATGGATTACGCCGTCGAGGTGTGTGAGGCGGTGATGGATGTCTGGCAGCCGACGCCGGAAAAACGCTGCATCCTCAACCTGCCGGCCACGGTGGAAGTGGGCCCGGCCAATCACTTCGCCGACCAGGTCGAGTACTTCATCAAGCACCTGAGCCGTCGTGACTGCGCGATCATCTCGCTGCACACCCACAACGACCGTGGTGGTGCCGCCGCTGCTGCCGAACTTGGCCTGCTGGCCGGCGCTGACCGCATCGAAGGTACCCTGCTGGGCAACGGTGAGCGCACCGGCAACATGGACCTGATCACCCTGGCGATGAACCTCTACAGCCAGGGCATCGATCCGGAGCTGGATCTCTCCAACCCGGACGAGATCATCCAGGTCTACACCGAGTGCACCAATCTGCCGGTTCACCCGCGTCACCCGTGGGTCGGTGAGCTGGTCTACACCGCTTTCTCCGGCAGTCACCAGGATGCCATCCGCAAGTGCCTCAAGAAGCAGCAGGCGGATGAGCCGTGGCAGGTCGCCTATCTTCCCATCGACCCGCAGGATCTGGGCCGCGACTTCCAGGCGGTGATCCGCGTCAACAGCCAGTCCGGCAAGGGTGGCATGGCCTTCCTGCTCGAGCGTGATCACGGCATCAGCCTGCCGCGCTGGATGAGCCTCGAGCTTGCGCCGCACGTGCAGAAAGCCAGCGAGCAGGTCAGTGGTGAGCTGTCCAGCGACCAGATCCGCGCGATTCTCGATGCCAGCTTCAAGCGTGAGGCGCCGCTGAGTCTCAAGGGCTATCGTCTGGATCGCGAAGGGGCCGAGCAGCTCACCGCAACACTGGTCGATGACAAGGGCGAGCAGATCGCGCTGGCCGGTGAAGGCAACGGTGCCATCTCCGCCTTCATGGATGCCTGGCAGCGTCACACCGGCTCCACCGTCAGCGTGGTGGATTACGGTGAGCACGCCCTCGGTGAAGGCAGCGATGCCGTCGCGGTGGCCTTCGTGATGCTCAACCTGGATGGCAAGCGTGTCTGCGGCATGGCTGAAGATGGCGATACCGTGAGCGCGTCGCTCAAGGCCGTGCTGTCGGCGGTCAATCGCGGTCTGGAAAGCAGTGCGCGCAGTGAAGCGGAACGTGCCGAGGAAGCCGGTCCGGTCGCTGTCTGATGACATCACGTCTCATGCGTGACTGATCCGAGGCATTTTTGCCTCTCTCGAGACCCTCGCTCATCAGAGCGGGGGTCTTGGCGTTTCGAGACAGCGCAGAACCTGCCCGGCTGGCGCTCACGCCCGCGGTTACCGGCCTTGCGCGGAAAGGCTTGCGTGGAAAATACGTGTCATGCTCGCCAGGCCGCTATAGACTTTTGTCTGATGTTGACGGCTCAGTCAACATCCGGACTTGCACCGGTGCCCACCCTGCGTATCATCGCTGCACCCGCATAATGATAACGATCTGGTGGCAGACCGGATTCGAGAACACAACAATTCCAAGCGGTGCAAAGGCAAACCTCCTGATTGCAGAGATAATGGATGCGTCCCCATCCATGCTCTGATCGGGCATCGCCAGTGCACCTCTCGTTCAGGAGGTCCGCTAGAACAACCCACAACTACTCATCGGTATCGCATGATTCAACTTGATGCTATCACCACCCTGTTGCTGGCGGCGCTTGTCCTCGTCGTTGGCCATCTGATCGTCGAGCGCGTGCGCGTGCTGCGCGAATTCAATATCCCCGAGCCTGTGGTCGGCGGCCTCATCGCTACCATCATCGTTACCGGCCTGCGCGGCCTGGGTTACGAGTTCCAGTTCTTCGGCGGTCTCCAGACTCCCTTCATGTTGCTGTTCTTCGGCTCCGTTGGCCTGTCGGCAGATGTTCGCATGATTCGTGCCGGCGGCAGCAAGCTGGTGCTGTTCCTCGCGCTTGTCATTGGCCTGCTCATCCTGCAGAACCTGCTGGGTGTCGGTGTTGCCAGTCTGTTCGGTCTCGATCCGGTGCTGGGTCTGCTCGGCGGTTCCATTACCATGTCCGGTGGTCACGGCACCGGCGCGGCATGGGCCAACGTCTTCGCCGACGAATATGGCATCAATGGCGCGATGGAAGTCGCGATGGCCTGTGCCACCTTCGGGCTGGTGTTCGGTTCCCTGATCGGTGGGCCGACGGCGCGTTTCCTGATCAATCGCATGAAGCGCGAAGGGCAGGACATCAACGCCCAGGTCAGCGATTCCGAATATGACGAGACGGAAGTCCAGCACCCGCTGAATACGGCCAATGCCCTGAAGACACTCTTCATGCTGCTGCTCGGGGTCGTCTGTGGTCAGCAGCTGCAGTCATTCACGTCGGGCACCGCCTTCTCACTGCCGACCTTCGTGTGGGTGCTGTTCAGCTGTATCGTCATCGGCAACGTGGTGCGCGCCTTCGGCGACAAGCACCTCAATACCCACGCCGTGGATGTGCTGGGCAACATCAGCCTGTCCATCTTCCTGGCGCTGGCGCTGATGACGCTCAAGCTCTGGGATCTGGCCAATCTGGCACTGCCGATTCTGGCCATCCTGCTGGCACAGGTCGCACTGGTGTTCCTGTACACCACCCAGGTCACCTTCCGCCTGATGGGCAAGAACTACGATGCAGCAGTCCTGGTCGCGGGTAACTGTGGTTTCGGCATGGGCGCCACGCCGACGGCGATCGCCAACATGCAGGCGGTCACCCAGCACCACGGGCCGTCGCGTCTGGCCTTCATCATCGTGCCGGTGGTGGGTGGTTTCCTGATCGATATCGCCAACTCGCTGATCATCAAGGGCTTCCTCGGCTTCTTCTGAACATGACTGCAGGTGTCATGATGAGATGTCACAGAATCTGCCTGGCATGAACGACAACGCCGGACTCCTATGGAGTCCGGCGTTGTCGTTTCGGGGAGCCCCCCTTGCGGCGCGCGTGATGGGTCACGTGCGCTGTCAGGGCATCAGCTCCACAGCGCCACGATCAGGCCATAGGCCAGCATGGTGACGACCACGGTACCGGCCAGGTTCAGGAAGAAGCCGGCGCGCATCATGGTCTGGATCTTGAGGTGCCCGGTGGCGAACACGATGGCGTTGGGTGGCGTGGCCACCGGCATCATGAAGGCACAGCTGGCCGCGATGGCCGCCGGCACGGTGATCAGCAGCGGGTCGATGTCCAGGGACAGCGCAAGCGCGCCCAGCAGCGGCAGGAAGGCGGCTGCCGTCGCGGTATTGGAGGTGACCTCGGTCAGGAAGATGATCACCAGTACCACGATGCCCACGAGCCCGATGAGCGGCAGCACGCTGAACATCGACAGCTGTCCGGCGATCCACTCGGCGAGGCCCGAGCTCTTGATCACGCCCGCCAGCGCCAGGCCCCCCCCGAACAGCAGCAACACGCCCCAGGGCAGATCACGCGCATCTTCCCACACCAGCAGGCGGCGCCCGCGTGAGGTGCCGGAGGGAATCGCGAACAGGCCCACGCCGATGGCCATGGCGATGCCGGTATCCGACAGCCAGGCAAGGCCCATCTGGTTGATCAGCGGGCGGAACATCCACAGCAGGGCGGCTACCAGGAAGGCGATGCCGACTCGCTTCTCGGCACTGCTCATGGTGCCCAGTGCCTTGAGTTCACGGCTGATCATCTCGCCGCTGTCTGCCGTCTCGGACTTGAAGGAGAAGGGCGTGCGCGTCAGCCACCACCAGGTGATGGTGCACATCGCGATGGCGACCGGCAGGCCGACGACCATCCACTGGGCGAAGCCGATCTCGATGCCCTGGTCACTGGACAGGTATCCCGCCAGCAGGGCATTGGGCGGCGTGCCGATCAGGGTCGCGATACCGCCAAGGCTGGCGGAGTAGGCGATGCCCAGCAGCAGGGCGGCAGCGTAGCGCTTCAGTTCCGGGTCATTGCTGTCGCGCTCGTCTTGACCACTGGACATCAGGCTGACCACTGACATGCCGATGGGCAGCATCATGATGCTGGTGGCGGTGTTGGACACCCACATGCTGATGAAGCCGGTGGCGATCATGAAGCCGGCGATCTGGCGGCGCGGCGAGTGGCCGGCAAGCTTCAGCGTATGCAGGGCCACGCGGCGATGCAGGTCCCAGCGTTGCATGGCGATCCCGAGCAGGAAGCCACCGAGGAACAGGTAGATGGTCGGGTTGGCATAGGCGGCGGTGGTGCTCTTGATGTCATCGATGCCAAGTGCCGGCACCAGCACGATGGGCAGCAGTGAGGTCACCGGAATCGGCAGGGCCTCGGTGGCCCACCAGGTGGCCATCAGAAGGGCAAGTCCGACGCAGAGCCAGGCGCTGTCCGGCATGTCGCCCGGTGCCGGTGTCAGCCAGGTCAGCAGCAACAGGAGGGGGCCGAGTATCAGGCCGATGCGCGCCGCGAGTGGCGCTTGTGGCGGCGTAGTGGATTGATCAGCGACGTGATCGGGAGATTGCTCAGGCATGTCGACTCCAGAGAAGCCGGTCGGCGACTGGCTTCCTCATCATGGTGGTCATCGTGTTGTTGGTATGGGTCATGGTAGGTGATGGCGAGTTGTCATGTTGGTGTTATTCATGACATGTCGTGCATGTCCCTGCGATCGGGGTGGCGTGCACGGCGTGTCATGTTGCCTGCCTTGTCAGAAAGTCGCTCGCGAGTCGATCAGCTGGGCGCGCAGGCGACAAGGCGCGGCCATTGTCTCAGCATTGCGGCGCGGCTCAATAGCCTTCATGGCCTGTTTTGAAACTCCCGTGAATGAAACCTTGACGCCGCGCAAGCGCGACGCTTGATCCGAGGCGCTCAAACCCCGGGCCAGGCCCTGTGTGACGCCATCTTGCCCGGGTCAGGTTGCTGTCTGGCGACAGACGCTGTCGTTGGCTGTGGACTTGTGAGCGCAAGGGCTGGAAGGTAGGGTTAGCAGCCATGAACAGGGCCAGCGCAGGACTACTGCGCGGCCCACTGTCGCGTTACTTTCACAAGGAAGATGATTGATGATTCTGGTCACGGGTGGTGCAGGCTACATCGGCTCTCATACGGTATTGGCGCTCATGGAGGCCGGCCATCAGGTGCTGGTGCTGGACAACCTGTCCAATGCCAGCGAAGCCTCTCTTGCGCGTGTGGCGACGCTCGCCGGACGCGAAGTGCCGTTCGTCGAAGGCGATATCCGCAATGGCGCGCTGCTCGACAGCCTGTTCGAGCGTCACGATATCGAGGCCGTGGTCCACTTCGCCGGACTCAAGGCGGTCGGCGAGAGCGTCGCCAAGCCGCTGGCCTACTACGACAACAACGTCAACGGCACCCTGGTGCTGTGTGACGCCATGGCGCGTGCCGGCGTCAAGCGTATCGTGTTCTCTTCCTCGGCCACCGTGTATGGCGATCCGGCGTCCACGCCGATCCGTGAAGACTTTCCGACTTCCGCGACCAACCCCTATGGCCGCTCCAAGCTGATGGTCGAGGAAGTGCTGCGCGATCTGGCTGTCGCGGATGACAGCTGGCGCATCGCGCTGCTGCGCTACTTCAATCCGGTGGGTGCCCACGAGTCCGGCACCATTGGTGAAGACCCCAACGGCATCCCCAACAACCTGGTGCCGTACATCAGCCAGGTCGCCGTGGGCCGCCTCGAGGAACTGGCCGTGTTCGGGGATGACTACCCGACGCCGGATGGCACCGGGGTGCGCGATTACATCCACGTCGTCGACCTGGCCGATGGCCACCTCAAGGCGCTGGATTACCTGGCCGGTGATGCACGTGATGGCGTTCACACCTATAACCTGGGCACCGGTACCGGCTACAGCGTGCTGGACATGGTCAAGGCGTTCGAGAAGGCCAGTGGTCGTCCGGTACCGTATCGCATCGCACCGCGTCGTGCCGGTGATATCGCCGAGTGCTGGGCGGAGCCGGACAAGGCCTTCAACGAGCTCAAGTGGAAGGCCGAACTGGGTCTCGACCGCATGATGGCCGACAGCTGGCGTTGGCAGTCACGCAACCCCAACGGCTATCGCAGTGCCTGAAAACTGACACTGCATGGTCAGTGCGCCGAAGTTGACCGAGCTGGAATTGACCGAGCTTGAATTGACCGAGCTGGAATTGACCGAGCTTGAGTTGACGGCGCTTGAGTGAAGACCTCTCGAAGCGGTCGCGGGCAGCATCCGCGGCCGCTTTTGCGTATGATGACGGCGGGCCCAAGGGCCCGTGTCGACTCCTTCGAATTCTCTGCGAGACCCCCATGACCCAGTCCGATGTCACCCTCGATCTTGAACTGCTGACGGCCATTGAACAGCTTTGCCGTGAAGCGGGGCGGGCGATACTCGCCGTTGCCCGTGGGGGAGATCTCGGCACGCGCGCCAAGGCCGATGACAGCCCTGTGACGGCGGCGGATATGGCAGCGCATCATGTGCTGGTCGAGGGGCTGGCTCGCCTGACGCCGCAGATTCCGGTGCTCTCGGAGGAGAGCGACAAGGCCGATATCGCAGCGCGGCGTGATTGGCAGACCTTCTGGCTGGTCGACCCGCTGGATGGCACGCGTGAATTCGTCACCGGCAGCGGTGAATACACCGTCAACGTGGCCCTGATCCAGGGTTCGCGCAGCGTGCTGGGCGTGGTGGATGCGCCGGTGCTGGCGACGACCTGGAGCGGGCTTGCCGGTGTCGGGGCCTTCCGGGAAGACGCCGCCGGGCGTGTCGAGATCGCGGTCAGCCCGGAGCCTGAAGTGTTGAGAGTCGTGGCCAGCAAGTCGCATCTCGATGCGCGCACGGCAGCACTGATCGAGCGCCTGGCGCCGGTGGAGAACGTCAGCTGTGGCAGCTCGCTCAAGTTCTGTCGCATCGCGGAAGGCAATGCGGATCTCTATCCGCGCTACGCGCCGACCAGCGAGTGGGACACCGCGGCGGCCCAGGCCGTGCTTGAAGCGGCCGGCGGCCAGGTCTTCGATGCCGAGTCATTACCCGCACAGCCGCGCCGCCTGGACTACAACGCCCGCGACACGTTGGTGAACCCCTTCTTCATTGCCTGTGGCCAAGCGGATGGTCGCTGGCGCCAGGCGCTGGACGTCTGAGGGTGGCCGGGGCTCGATGGCTCGTGCATCTATTGGCCCGCGTAAGGGTTGAAGCGCTAATATCATGGCGGGGACGCGCATGAAGGGCCTACTGCAGCGCCTCGTCTATCGCCTGTTTGCGCGCAGTGATCAGGCGAGCAAGCGGGCCGGGGTGATTTCCGCCATCACGCTGTCCCTGCTGGCGAGTCTGGTGCCGTTGATCTACCACGGCCTGCTCGAGGGTGGCCTGATCTTGTTCGGCAACCTGTTGCTGTGGCCGTGTCTGTTGGCGGCGCTCCATCGCCCGCGCTGGCGTTGGCCGGCGCTGGGGCTGATGGCGGCGCTGGGCGTCAACCTCTCGGCAAGTGTGGTCAGCGCCGTCTATTACGACTCCCGCTACGGCCTGGCCTTTGCGCTCAGCTCGCTGGATACCAGTCGCAGCGAATCGATGGCGATGCTGTTCAAGTTCCCGCTGGCCCTGATCGTTCCGCTGGGGTTCTTCCTGCTGGCGCTGTCACTGGGCAATCGTTTCGGGACAGGGCTGGCTCGTGCTCGACTGGGTGGGCGCAGCGGAATCGCCTTCGTGCTCTGGATGCTGATGCTGCTGGCCGGTAGCTGGCAGTGGGGGCGGGCCAGCGTGCCGTTGGTCATCACCACGCTGTCGGTCTCGCCGGGCTGGAATCTGGCCACCACCTCGCATGCCTGGTGGGAGAAGGAGCGCTACAAGGCGCTGATGGCGGATGACTATGATTTCGGTGGCGTCTCGCGCAGCCCCGAGGTGCCGGATGACGCTGTCTTCGTCCTGATCATCGGCGAATCCCAACGCCGCGATCAGCTGTCGCTGTATGGCTATTCGCGCGCCACGACGCCGAATCTCGATGCGCGCCGCGATGAGCTGGTGGTCTTCGATCAGGCTATCGCTCCGGCGCCGCAGACCGTGCTGGCGGTACCGATGCTGGCCAGTCTGACCGACCCGCGGACCTTCTCGCCGCGCTATCTGGACGCCAATCTGATCTCGCTGGCCAATCAAGCCGGCTATCATACCGAGTGGCTGTCGCGCCAAGGGCTTGATATCACCTCCGAGCGCACCTGGATCACGGCCATCGCCCAGCGTGCCGATATCGCTCGCACCATCATGACCGACTATGACGACGGCTTGCTGGATGCGCTCGATGAGGCGCTGGCGCGCGAGGTCGAGGGGCCGCGGCTGATCGTGCTGCATCTCTACGGCAGTCACCCGCCGGCCAGCCTGCAGTACCCGGATTCATTGCGCTATTTCCTGACCCCGGACAGCCGTTCGCCGCTGACCGATGCCTACGATGACAGCATCCGCTTCACGGATCAGGTGATCGAGGGTGTCTTCCAGCGCCTCGAAGGGCGGCCCGCTGGCGTGCTCTATCTGTCGGACCACGGTCTCGAGCATGACCCGCTCAGCGACGCCTATGTGCATGGCGGTGATCGCCCCAGTCAGGCGCCGTATCGCATTCCGCTGTGGCTTTGGCAGACAGGGCAGGCGCCCAATCCCGCGCGCGAGCTGGCGCGCCTGCGCTCGCACGCCGGTGAGCCTTTCGCCAGTTTCGATCTGCCCTATCTGGCCAGCGACTGGCTGGGTATCCGCTTTTCCGGTGACAAGCCGTGTCTGTCGCCCTGGGCGGTCTGCTATCAGCCGCGTGAGCGTCACCCGGTGCTGGACCAGCTGGGACGGCTGAACTTCTACGAGGACCTGCCGTCGGACTTTCTTTCCCGTCCTCTCGCGCCGGGTGCCGAAGAGCTCGAGGAAGCGGTCGAGGCGACCACCGAGCTGCTGGAGCGCCCGGAGTTCATGTCCGGGCCAGGCGCGAAGCTCGACGGGCAAGCATCACAGCCGGATTCCCGTGTGACGCCGCCAGAGGATTCGTCGGCGTTCACCTTGTCACCTGCTTCATTACCTTCAGAAACCCTCAAGGACTGACATGAAAATCACTGTCTTCGGAACAGGCTACGTAGGCCTGGTGACTGGCACTTGTCTGGCCGATGTCGGCCATGACGTGATCTGCATGGACGTTGATGCGGCCAAGATCGATGGCCTCAAGCAAGGCGAGATCCCCATCTTCGAGCCGGGGCTGGAGAGCATGGTGCTGCGCAATGTCGAGGCCGGTCGTCTCAACTTCACCACTGACGCCCGTCAGGCCGTCGAGCACGGCGTGTTGCAGTTCATCGCCGTGGGCACGCCGCCGGATGAAGATGGCAGCGCCGACCTCAAGTACGTGCTGTCCGTCGCCACTACCATCGGCGAGCACATGAATGACTACAAGGTCATCATCGACAAGTCCACCGTGCCGGTGGGCACGGCGGACCGTGTCACGGCGCGAGTCGCCGAAGTGCTCGCCGAGCGCGGCGAAAGTGTCGATTTCGATGTCTGCTCCAACCCGGAATTCCTCAAGGAAGGCGCGGCGCTGGAGGACTTCACACGTGGCGCGCGCATCGTCGTCGGCACCGATTCCGAAGCCGTGCGTGAGCGCATGCGCGAATGCTACGCCCCCTACAACCGCAACCATGAAAAGCTGATGTTCATGGACGTGCGTGCTGCCGAGCTGACCAAGTACGCCGCCAACGCGATGCTGGCGACCAAGATCAGCTTCATGAACGAGATCTCCAATCTGGCCGAGCGCCTGGGTGCGGACATCGAGGAAGTGCGTCGCGGCATCGGCAGTGACCCGCGCATCGGCTACCACTTCATCTATCCGGGCTGTGGCTATGGTGGCTCCTGCTTCCCGAAGGATGTTCAGGCGCTGGCACGAACTGCCAGCCAGATTGGTTATGACGCCGAGCTGCTGACCGCCGTGGAATCCGTCAACAAGCGCCAGAAGGTCACGCTGTTCGACAAGCTGTCGCGGGCCTTCGATGGCGATCTCAAGGGCAAGACCATCGCCGTCTGGGGGCTGGCCTTCAAGCCCAATACCGACGACATGCGCGATGCGCCGAGCCGCACGCTGATGGAAGCGCTGTGGGCGGCGGGCGCGACCGTGCAGGCCTATGATCCGGAAGCGATGAAGGAATGCCGCCGCATCTACGGCGAGCGCGATGAGCTGGTGCTGGTCGCGGACCGTCAGCAGGCGGTCAAGGGCGCAGATGCGCTGGTGGTGTGCACCGAGTGGAAGGAATTCCGCACCCTGGATGGCGAGTGGCTGAAGTCCCAGCTCGGCTTCCCGGTGGTGGTCGATGGCCGCAACCTGTTCGAGCCCGCCGCCATGAAGGCCGCTGGCCTGATGTACTACGCCGTCGGCCGCGGTGACTCCATGCGTCGTGTGCAGGAGGCGTCGTGAGCACTGGTGCAGGCAAGCTGGCCGCGATCGCCATTCGTCAGGTCGAGAAGAATACCGGGGCCAGCCGCAATGCCTTCGAGCAGGCGGATGCGTTGTGCGCGCTGGGCTATCGCGTGGTGATTCTCGCCGAGCGCGGCAAGCCTGAACTGGCTCGCGCCCACGGCGCGGAGCTGGTGCGCCTGTGGCGGTGGCCCTTCAAGGGGGCGTATCGACGTTTCTGGTTCAATCGTCGTGTTCAGGCCTGGGCCAGCCGTCATGCGCCCGACCTGCTGATCAGTCATGGTGACTGCGAAAGCCCGGATACCGTCTATCTGCACAATTGCGTGCACCTTGCCTCGCAGTGCATCCATGGCCGTGAGCTGCCTGGCGACCACGAAGTGGCGGCGATTCATGATCACGTGCTCAAGGGTGGCAAGTTCCGTCAGGTCGCGGTCAATTCGCGCATGATGGGCGAGGATCTGATGGCGCGCTACGGTATCGCGCCTGAGCGGATCGAGATCAGTTACCCGGGCTATGATCCGGAGCAATTCACGGTCGAGCGCGCGCGCGCAGGGCGCACCGCCCAACGTGAGGCATTGGGCGTGACCGAGGATGAGCTGCTGGTCGGTCTGGTGTCATCCGGCAACTTCACCAAGCGCAACGTGGCCGGGTTCGTGGCGATGGCGGCGCTGATGGAGCAGGCCTCACCGGGCCGCTATCGCTTCCTGGTGGTAGGCAAGGATGATGCCGCGCCTTACCAGCAGCAGGCCAGGGAGGCGGGCATCGCCGAGCGCATGACCTGGCGCTCGACCATCCCGGAGGTCGAGACGCTCTACGGTGCGCTGGACCTGTTCGTGATGCCGGCGCATATCGAGGAATTCGGGCGTGTCGCGCTGGAGGCGATGGCCTGTGGTGCGCCGGTGCTGCTCAATGCGCGGGTCGGCTCGGCCGAGTTGCTCGATGATTACCCTGAGCTGGTCATGGCGGCAGAGTCCACGCCACAGCAGTGGGCCGAGCGCTGCAGCCATCTGCTCGAGAGCGACACGCAAGCGCTGAGCATTGCGCTGGCCAGCCTGGCACGCAATTACTCGCATCAGGCACAGAATCTCAAGCTCAAGGCCAGTTTCGAGGCCTTGATGGCGGGGCGCTGATGGCCAGACGATGAAAATCTGCGCCGACAGCTCGACCACTCGCGTATCGGGCGAAGCATGAGTGCGACAGAGCAAAGCGTACAAGAGTGATTGGCACGACTGGCCCCGTATCCCTGATGCGGGGCCTCTTGTTGACGAAAGGCGTGGGCGAGGGCGGGCTACGTGGTCATCGGTCGCAGTGCCCCGCCTTGGGTGTCGCGTGTGCAGTCCCTATACTCATGGCTTGTTTACCGCAGGAGAAAGGCATGTCCCTGACTATCAGCATCATTCTGGCCGTCATCGCGATCATCATCATCGCGGGATTGGCGTTCTATGCTCTCAAGCTGCGCCGCGAGGTCAAGGTGCGTGAGGCGCGCCGCGAGCAAGAACTCATCCAGGCGCGTGCCAACTGTCTGGAAAGCCTCGAAGCCATCGCACGCGCCATGCAGGCCGGGCAGGTCGACATGGTGGAGGGCGGTCTTCGCTGCAAGGTGCTGATCGAGATTCTCGATACCAGGCTGGCCGAAGATGACGTGCTCTCGGTCTTCGGTGTCCTGCATGGGCGGGTGTCACACCTGCATACCCATTCGGCGCGCAAGGAGCTGTCGCCGCGTGAACGCCTGGCCGAAGACAAGGAGCGCATCGCCGTCGAGGAAGCCCTGGCGGAGCCGCTGCAGCTGGCGGCGAGTCGCGTGCTGAGCAACATGGAGTTCTGGTATCAGCATTACCTGGGGCGCAAGCGTCCCGCTTCGCCAGCAGATCTGGGGCAGGCCATCTGATGAGTCTTCAAGAGGCAGGCATGAACACGACACTTTCCTTGCTGGACACGCCGCTGGCTGAGCTGCGTCACGCGCTGCACCGCTCACCGGAACTCTCCGGACAGGAAGCCGCCACGGCGGCCTGCATCGCCGGCTGGATGCGAGAGGCCGGTGCTGAAGTGGTCAGCGGGCTGGGCGGGCATGGTCTGGCCGCCATCTTCCGCGGTACCGCGCCAGGCCCGCGCGTCATGCTGCGCTGTGAGCTGGATGCTCTGCCCATCGATGAGACACCGCGTGGTGACTGGTCCTCCTGTCATCCGCATGTCGGTCATCTGTGCGGCCATGACGGGCATATGAGCTGGATGCTGGGCGTGGCGCAGCGCCTGGCGGCGTCTCCAGTCGCGAGGGGCGAGTTAGTGTTGCTTTTCCAGCCCGCCGAGGAAACCGGCGAAGGTGCGCGTGCTGTCGTGCGCAGCAAGGCCTTTGCCGCACTCAAGCCGGATTATCTTTACTCGTGCCATAACTTGCCGGGGCGCCCTCTCGGGGAGGTCAGTGTGCGCGACCATGCCTTCACCTGTGCTTCACGTGGCATGATCGTGCGCCTTTCCGGGCTCTGTGCGCATGCAGCTCACCCGGAAAATGGTCGCAGCCCGGCGATGGCCATGTGTCGCATCATGCAAGGCTTGTCACGTCTGCCGTTGCAATTTGCCGATGAGACCGGACTGGCGATGGTGACCCTGATCCATGCGCGGCTAGGTGAGGTCGCGTTCGGCACCTCGCCGGGCGACGCCGAGGTGATGGTCACCCTGCGCACCGAAAGCGATGACATGATGAAGGCACTGGCTGAAGCGGCGGTCTCACTGGCGCGCAGCGAGGCGGAAGAAGACCGTCTGGGCATCGATGTGGACTGGTGTGACACCTTCGATGCGACCTGGAATTCTCCCGAGGCGAACGACATGATTCGCCGTGTAGCGCGACAGCAAGGTATTGATTGCGTGGAACTTCCTCAGGCGCATCGCTGGTCCGAGGACTTTGGCGTGCTGGCACGAGACTGCCATGCCGCCATGTTCACATTTGGCGCAGGTGAGGAAATGCCGGGGCTTCACCACCCCGATTACGATTTTCCTGATACGCTGTTGGCGCCCGGCGTCGAGATCTTCGAGGGGCTGGTGCGCCAGCACCTTGGAAGAGGGTAAAACAGGGGTTTTACAGCGTCGCCATTCTGATACAGTTAGTGTCAAAGTTTTTCGACGTTGCAAAAAACACTGTTTTCCTTCAACGTATGCCTGAGGATCGGTACCGTTTTCAAGGGAAACAGACCCGATCAGAGCTGGAAGGACGCACCTGCATGTGCTTTCTTCTTAAAGGAAGATTTGAATAAAATTCCTTTCATCGTAACGAGTTCGGCTCTTATACTGAGTCGATACGTAACACCCTCGTTACATATTGCGCTGTGTTAAGAAGGAGTCTTACATGAAAAGATCTACGACTGGCCTGGTTCTGGGTTCTGCATTGGTTGTTGGCCTGTCTGGCTGCGCAAGCTCTGCTTCCCAGTCTTCATCTGCTGAGAAGCCCTGGTACAGCCAGCCGTTCGTCTGCGGTCTGGCCGGTGGCCTGATCGGTGGCGGGATTGGTTACGGCGTCTCTGGCGACAGCGACGAAGACACCGGCGCTTCTCTGGGTGCTGTCGGCGGCGCGACCGCTGGCGCACTGCTGTGTGCAGACGATGCTCCGAAGTCCATGGACGACGATGGCGACGGCGTGCCGAACGACCGTGACGAATGCCCGGGAACTCCGGCAGGCGTCGCTGTTGATGCGAAAGGCTGCCCGCTGGACACCGACGGTGACGGCGTTGCTGACTACAAGGACCAGTGCCCGGGTACCCCGGCCGGCGTCACTGTTGACGCGAAAGGCTGCCCGCTCGATTCCGACGGTGACGGCGTGCCGGACTATCAGGACCAGTGCCCGAACACCCCGGCCGGTGCCAAGGTCAATGCCCTGGGCTGCGTCGCTGACCTCGTCCTGCGTGACGTGAACTTCGAGTTCGACTCCGCCAAGCTGACTGCCAACGCCGAGAAAGTGCTGAACGGTGTCGCGGCCAAGCTGGTCTCCAACGAGAACGTCCGCGTTCGCGTCGAAGGTCACACTGACTCCGTGGGTTCTGACTCCTACAACAAGCAGCTGTCTCAGAAGCGTGCTGACTCCGTGAAGGCCTACCTGGCTTCCGAAGGTGTTGGCGCCAACCGTATCCAGACTGTGGGTTACGGTGAAGAGCAGCCGGTCGCCAGCAACGATACCGCTGCAGGCCGTGCCGAAAACCGTCGTGTCGAGCTTGCTGAAGTCAAGTAAGCCGATCGCGGTAAGCTGAATCAGACGGGGCGCCTCAGGGCGCCCCGTCTGCGTTCTTGTCATGCATGACCTTCAGTGGCCAAGCGTATCTTTACGACTTTTGAACGGGCTGCTAAGGTCTTGCCTCGTTCATGTTCCCGCGTCATGTGTCCATACCCTGCCTGGTCGCTCGATCAGCATGGGGCAGTGGGCGGCGCCCCAGGCATTGTAGGCCGGGGTCAATGACGTGAGGGGTGTGATCGTCATTGCCCTCATTTCGAGCCGACGCCCCGCGTTCGGCCAAATTCGCTTCACGTGACCCTTGGTAAGGGCCACCACTGAACGCAAGGAATTCTTCATGCCTATCGTTACTCTGCCTGACGGCAGCCAGCGTACCTTCGATACCCCGATTTCCGTGATGCAGCTGGCCGAATCCATCGGCCCCGGTCTTGCCAAGGCCTGTGTGGCCGGCAAGATCAATGGCGTCGAGGTCGATGCCGCTGACATGATCACCGAAGACGCCAACGTCGCCATTCTCACGGCGCGTGATGCGGAAGGCCTGGACGTGATTCGCCACTCCTGCGCGCACCTGATCGGTCATGCCGTCAAGCAGCTCTACCCGGAGGCCAAGATGGCTATCGGCCCGGTCATCGATGACGGTTTCTATTACGACATCGATTTCGGCCGCTCGATCACCCCGGAAGATCTCGAGACCATCGAGAAACGCATGAAGCAGCTGATCGACAGCGAGTACGATGTGGTGCGCGAGTATGTCTCGCGTGACCAGGCCATGGCCGCCTTTGATAAGCGCGATGAGCCGTACAAGCAGGAGATCATCGAGGGCATCGGCGAAGGCGACACCATTCGCCTTTACCACCACGAAGAATACACCGACATGTGCCGCGGCCCGCACGTGCCGAATACCCGCCACCTCAAGCACTTCCAGCTTCTCAAGCTGGCCGGTGCCTACTGGCGTGGTGATTCCACCAAGCCGATGCTGACCCGTATCTATGGCACCGCCTGGCCGGACAAGAAGCAGCTCAAGGCCTATCTCAAGCGTCTCGAGGAAGCCGAGAAGCGCGATCACCGCAAGCTGGCCAAGAAGCTGGATCTCTTCCATATGCAGGAAGAAGCGCCGGGCATGGTGTTCTGGCACCCGAATGGCTGGACCATGTACCAGGTGCTGGAGCAGTACATGCGCCGTATCCAGCGTGCCAACGGCTACCAGGAGATCAAGACGCCGCAGGTGGTGGATCTTTCTCTGTGGAAGAAGTCCGGGCACTGGGGGCATTACAACGAGCTGATGTTCACCACCGAGTCCGAGAAGCGTGAGTACGCGGTCAAGCCGATGAACTGCCCGTGTCACGTCCAGGTCTTCAATCAAGGCCTGAAGAGCTACCGTGATCTGCCGCTGCGCCTGGCCGAGTTCGGCTCCTGCCATCGCAACGAGCCGTCCGGCTCTCTGCATGGCCTGATGCGTGTGCGTGGCTTCACCCAGGATGACGCCCACATCTTCTGTACCGAGAATCAGGTCGAGTCCGAGGCCGAGGACTTCATCCGTCTGACGCTGGAAGTCTATCGTCAGTTCGGTTTCGAAGATGTCGAGCTGAAGCTCTCCACCCGTCCGGAATCCTTCATCGGTGAGCCGGAAGCGTGGGACAAGGCCGAAGCCGGCCTGCAAGCAGCACTGGATGCGACTGGCCTGCCGTGGGAGCTGCAGCCGGGTGAGGGCGCCTTCTATGGACCAAAGATTGAATTCTCTCTGCGAGATTGTCTGAATCGTGTCTGGCAGTGTGGTACTCTACAGCTCGACTTCAATCTGCCTGAGCGTCTCAGTGCCCAGTTTGTCGATGAAAGTGGAGAGCGTCGCATGCCGGTCATGTTGCACCGCGCGATTCTCGGCTCCTTCGAGCGCTTCCTCGGCATCCTGATTGAGCACCACGCAGGCGCGATGCCATTCTGGCTCGCCCCGGAGCAGGTTGTCGTAATGAATATCACGGATTCCCAGGCAGAATATGCCAAGGATCTGGTCTCCCGCCTCGAGAAACATGACATCCGTGTCAAAGCAGACTTGAGGAACGAGAAGATCGGCTTTAAAATCCGTGAGCATACTCTGCAGAAGGTTCCTTACCTCATCGTCGTTGGCGACAAGGAAGTGGAAGCTGATGCAGTAGCTGTCAGAACCCGTTCCGGTGAAGACCTCGGCACCATGAAAGTTTCAGAGTTCATGGAACGCCTGAAGGAAGAACAGGTCTGACAGTAACGAATTTCAGCCAAACGGAGACGCAACGATCAAGCGGAATAATCAGCGCGGACGCCCCCAGGAAAAGCGGGCTCCCATCAATGACCGTATTCGTGCGGACGAAGTCCGCCTCATCGACGCAGATGGCGAGCAGGTTGGCGTAGTGTCAACCAAAGATGCGCTTGTCAAGGCCGAAGAGGCAGGGCTCGACCTCGTCCAGATTTCCAATGCCGATCCCATCGTCTGCAAGATCATGGATTACGGCAAGTTTCTTTTCGACGAGAAGAAACAGAAGAATCTGCAGAAGAAGAAGCAGAAACAGATCCAGGTCAAGGAAGTCAAATTCCGTCCTGGTACCGATGAGGGCGATTATCAGGTCAAGCTACGCAACCTGACTCGCTTCATCGAAGGCGGAGACAAGGGTAAGGTAACCTTGCGCTTCCGTGGTCGCGAAATGGCGCACCAGGACATCGGCCGCAAGCTGATGGAACGGATCGCCGGCGATCTCTCGGAGCTCGTGACCGTCGAGTCCTTCCCGAAAATGGAAGGCCGTCAGATGATCATGATTCTCGCGCCGAAAAAGAAGTGATCCATAGGCAGTAAAACGGACATTTCAGGGTCACGCCTGCGGGCGTGGCTCTTTTTGTCGGCCCTGGATTTTCTCAAGAAACCGAGCGGAGTTAATACTCATGCCGAAGATCAAGACTAACCGCGGCGCTGCCAAGCGCTTCAAGAAGACTGCCAACGGCTTCAAGCACAAGCAGTCCTTCCGTAGCCACATCCTGACCAAGAAGTCGACCAAGCGTAAGCGTCAGCTGCGTGGCATGAAGCAGGTTCACGCTGCAGACAAGGCGCTGATCCAGCGCATGCTGCCGAACCTGTAAGCCGTCCTTACCTCGGTCCAACTTTCTTAATATCAGGAGTACGCTATGTCCCGCGTCAAGCGTGGCGTCGTCGCACGTCGCCGTCACAAGAAGATCATGAAGCAGGCCAAGGGTTACTACGGAGCGCGTTCACGCGTCTTCCGCGTAGCCAAGCAGGCTGTCATCAAGGCCGGCCAGTACGCTTACCGTGACCGTCGTGTCCGCAAGCGTCAGTTCCGTGCCCTGTGGATCGCGCGTATCAACGCTGCGGCCCGCATCAATGGCATGTCCTACAGCCGCTTCATCGCTGGCCTGAAGAAGGCCAATATCGAGATCGACCGCAAGGTCCTCGCCGATATCGCGGTTCACGAAAAAGCTGCCTTTGCTGCCATCGTCGAGAAGGCCAAGGCTGCTCAGTAAGTGACCGGATCAGATATCGCCCAGACCCGGCGAGCCGCTCAGGCGGCGAATCGGGCCGTGACTGTCGAATGCTTGCATTGGGCAACTCAGGCGGTATCGAGATGACGTGTTACGTCACAGGGGAAGAGCAGCCGCTCTTCCCCTGTTTTTGTTTGGCCTGCCGTCAGAGAATCGGTGGTGGGTCAGCAGTGACATGAACGGGATTGGCCGCGTTGTGGGCCGGTCTCTGGCAAGGGCGCGATCGTCTGTGTGACTCACCGCAGGCGGAGCGCTCTCCCTGCCGACCTTCGGGTCGGCGCGACTTCCATTGGTGGCGGACATTGCCGCGCCAGTGACTCAAGCGATCGGAGCTGAACGGATGGAACATCTTTCCACCCTGGTGGACGAAGCACGCACCGCGATCCAGGCGGCCGAAGACGTCCAGACCCTCGACGAGGTACGGGTACGTTTTCTCGGCAAGAAGGGCGAGATCACCGCACTGCTCAAGGGCCTCGGCAAGCTGTCCCCCGAAGAGCGTCCCAAGGCCGGTGAGACCATCAACGAAGCCAAGCAGCTGCTGAGTGGCGAGTTGGATGCACGTCGCAATACGCTGGAAACGGCGGCGCTCAATGCGCGTCTTGCCGCCGAGCGCGTCGATGTGACCCTGCCGGGCCGTGGTGAGCCGGTAGGCGGCCTGCACCCGGTCACCCGCACGCTTGAGCGTATCGAAAGCTTCTTCTCGCACATCGGTTACGGTGTCGCCGAAGGGCCGGAAATCGAAGATGACCATCACAACTTCGAAGCCCTGAACATCCCGTCGCATCATCCGGCGCGCGCGATGCATGACACCTTCTACTTCGACGCCACGCGTCTTCTGCGTACCCACACCTCACCGGTGCAGGTGCGCAGCATGAAAGCCAGTGAACCGCCGCTGCGCATCGTCTGCCCGGGTCGCGTCTATCGCTGCGACTCCGATCTGACTCACACCCCGATGTTCCATCAGGTCGAGGGTCTGCTGGTCGACGAGAATGTCAGCTTCGCCGATCTCAAGGGCACCGTCGAAGAGTTCCTGCATGCCTTCTTCGAGCGTGATGATCTGGAAGTCCGCTTCCGTCCGTCCTACTTCCCGTTCACCGAACCGTCCGCTGAAGTCGATATCCAGTGCGTGATGTGTGCCGGTGACGGCTGTCGTGTCTGCTCCCACACCGGCTGGCTCGAGGTGATGGGGTGCGGCATGGTGCATCCGGAAGTCTTCCGTCACTCCGGTATCGATAGCGAGCGCTTCCGCGGCTTCGCCTTCGGCATGGGCGCGGAGCGTCTGGCGATGTTGCGTTACGGCGTCAACGACCTGCGGTTGTTCTTCGAGAACGACCTGCGTTTCCTTCGCCAGTTCAGCTAGGCACTCATTCACGTATCGCGCCTTGAGGGCGTGAACTTACGGAACAGGACAGCAAGATGAAATTTTCCGAACAGTGGCTGCGTGAGTGGGTGTCGCCGGTACTGAGCACCCAGCAGCTGGCCGATCAGGTCACCATGGCTGGTCTGGAAGTCGATGGTATTGAACCGGTCGCCGGTGAGTTCACCGGTGTGGTCGTGGCCGAGGTCAAGGACAAGCAACCGCACCCGGAAGCCGATCGCCTCAATGTTTGCCAGGTGGATGATGGCAGCGGTGCGCTGGTGCAGGTCGTGTGTGGTGCGCCGAATGTCGCCGCTGGCCAGAAAGTGCTCTTCGCTCAAGTCGGCGCGAAGCTTCCGGGCGACTTCAAGATTCGCAAGGCCAAACTGCGCGGTGTCGAATCCCGCGGCATGATCTGTGGTGCCTCCGAGCTGGGCCTGGAAGCCGAGGCCTCCGACGGCATCATGGTGCTGGCCGCGGACGCGCCGGTGGGCCGTGATGCCCGCGAATTCCTGAATCTTGATGACAATGCCATCGAGGTCGATCTGACCCCGAACCGTGGCGACTGCTTGAGCGTCAAGGGGCTGGCGCGCGAAGTCGGTGTGCTCAACCGTCTTGCCGTCACGGCGCCGAGCATCGCGCCGGTCGCCGCCCAGATCGATGACACCTTCCCTGTCACCGTCAGCGCGCCAGAGGCCTGCCCGCGCTATCTGGGGCGTGTGGTGCGTGACGTCAATGTCGCCGCGACCTCTCCGCTGTGGCTTGAAGAGCGTCTGCGTCGCAGTGGTATCCGCAGCATCGACCCCGTCGTCGATGTCACCAACTACGTGCTGCTCGAGCTCGGCCAACCGATGCACGCCTTTGATCTGGCACGCCTGAACGGTGGTATCGAGGTGCGCATGGCAGCGGCTGAAGAGCCACTGACGCTGCTCGACGGTCAGGAAGTCGCGCTGCGTGACGACACCCTGGTCATCGCCGACGAGAAGGGCCCGCTGGCCATCGCTGGCGTGATGGGCGGCGAAGGCAGTGGCGTGAACGCCGAGACGCGCGACATCTTCTTCGAAGCGGCCTTCTTCGCGCCGTTGAGCGTCGCTGGCAAGGCGCGCAGCTACGGCCTGCACACCGACAGCTCGCATCGTTTCGAGCGTGGTGTGGACGCACAGCTGCAGCGTGACGCCATCGAGCGCGCGACAGCCCTGCTGCTCGAGATCACCGGTGGCAAGCCGGGCCCGATCATCGAAGTCGCCAGCGATGCAGAGCTTCCCAAGGCCGCTGTCGTCAGCCTGAGCGGCGCCAGCGTCGAACGCACGCTGGGCATGGCACTGCCGGATGCCGAGATCGTCGAGATTCTCGAGCGTCTGGGCATGCAGGTTGCGGCCGATGGCGACAGCCAATGGCAGGTAACGGTGCCGAGCTGGCGCTTTGATGTCAGCATCGAGGCTGACCTGATCGAAGAGCTGGCGCGCATTCATGGTTACAACAATCTGCCGGTCAGCCGCCCGAACGCGCGCCTGGCACCGGCCGTGGCCAATGAGACCACCCAGCCGTTGACCAGCCTGCGCCGTCAGCTGGTGGCGCGGGGCTATCAGGAAGCGATCAGCTACAGCTTCGTCGCCCCTGAGCTGCAGAAGACGCTGGACCCGCACGGCGTGGCGCCGGCACTGGCCAACCCGATTTCCAGCGACATGGCCGTCATGCGCAGCTCGTTGCTGCCGGGGTTGGTCAAGGCGTTGAGCCACAACCTCAATCGTCAGCAGTCGCGCGTGCGCTTGTTCGAGACCGGTCTGGTGTTCCGTGGTGAGCTGGACTCCCTCGAGCAGACGCCGATGATCGGCGGTCTGATCACCGGCGCCCGTCTGCCGGAAGGCTGGAATGGCGGTCGTGACAAGGTCGATTTCTTCGATCTCAAGGGCGATGTCGAGGCACTGCTGGCACTGGGCGGCAATCTGGGTGCCTGGCGCTTCGAAGCCGCCGAGCATCCGGCGCTTCATCCGGGCCAGTGCGCTCAGCTGTTCTTCAATGGCGAACCGGCTGGCTGGATGGGGGCCCTGCACCCGGCGGCGCGCGCCGAGCTTGGCCTGAAGGTCGAGGTGTTCGTGTTCGAGATCACGCTGGCCGCTGCCTGTGCGGGTCGTTTGCCGCGCTTCGCACCGCTCTCCAAGTATCCGGAAGTACGTCGTGATCTGGCCTTCGTGGTCGAGGAGGGTGTGCACGTGCAGTCGCTGCTCGACGCCATCCGTTCGCAAGCCGGTGAATGGCTGACGGATCTGCGCCTGTTTGACGTCTATCAGGGCCAGGGGGTAGCCGATGGTCACAAGTCGCTCGCCCTGGGCTTGACCTGGCAGCATCCTTCGCGCACGCTGAATGATGAGGAAATCAATCAGTTAGTCGATGCGATCGTCACCGATGGCCACACACGTTTCGGGGCGGCGCTGAGAGCATGAGTCGCCACTTGAACGAGGGAGCGGACATGGGAGCGTTGACCAAGGCGGAACTTGCCGAGCATCTGCACGCAGAACTCGGCATGTCCAAGCGCGAAGCCAAGTCGATGGTAGAGGTATTCTTCGACGAGATTCGCGGTTGCCTGCGGGAAAATGAACAGGTGAAGCTGTCCGGTTTCGGCAACTTCGATCTGCGTGACAAGCGCGAACGTCCGGGGCGCAATCCCAAGACAGGCGAGGAGATTCCGATCTCCGCGCGTCGCGTGGTGACATTCCGCCCAGGTCAGAAGCTCAAGGCCCGAGTGGATGAGTACGACGGCGAGACGCACGCACATCAGCGTCTTGAAGAGCATGATGACCACGATGATCATGATGATGATCACTGAGGCCATTGCCTGATCTCACCCGCCGCTCCCTGAGCGGGTGACCATGCTCACGAAAGCCCCGACGTCCTGCGTCGGGGCTTTCGTCGTTCTGAGGCGTCGTTTGTCGTATGTCATCAGCCGATCGAGAGCTCGGTGCGCGCATAGCTGATACCGGGACGGCTGCGGGTCGCCAGCAGATAGCCGAGGGCGAGTGGTCCGGTGCGGCCCAGCAGCATGGTCGCGATGATCAGCAATTGTCCTCCGGGCGAGAGCTCGGGTGTCAGGCCGTGACTCAGGCCGACAGTGCCGAAGGCCGAGACGGTCTCGAAGGCCAGCGTCAGGAAGGCGTGGTCCGGGTCGGTGATGGTCAGGCCGAACAGCATGCTGAAGATAAGCAGCATCGCCGCCAGCGCCACGGCGATCGACTTGAAGACGGTGTCATCCCCGATGCGGCGGCCATGCAGGGTGGGGGAGGGCGCACGGCGCAGGAAGGCGCGTGTGGTCAGCAGCAGTACCACGAAGGTAGTCAGCTTGATGCCGCTGGCCGTCGAGCCGCTGCCGCCGCCGATGAACATCAGCGCCATGGTCCACAGGGTCGAGGCTTGTGTCATCTCGCTGGAATCGATGACGCTGAAACCGGCAGTGCGCGGTGTGATGGCCATGAAGGCGGCGGCGAGCAGGCGTTCGCCATGACTGGCCATGGCGCCCAGCGTGCCGGGGTTGCGCCACTCGAGCGCCAGTATCACCACCAGGCTCAGCAGGTTGAGCGCCACGGTGGCCTCGATCACCAGACGGGTCTGCACCGAGAAGCGCGATGGTTGCAGCAGCACCCGCCAGCCATGTTCGCGGCGTCGCTCGCGCAGCTCGCCGATGACGGCAAAGCCGATGCCGCCGGTCATGAACAGGATGCCGATCACGCCACTGGTCACGGGATTGGCCGCCTCGCGCAACAGGCTGTCCGGCCATAGGGTGAAGCCGGCATTGTTGAAGGCCGAGACCGAGTGGAAGAGGCTGAGCCAGAGCCCCTCCTGCCAGCCGTACTCGGGCACCCAATCCAATGCCAGCAAGGAGGCGCCTGCCAGCTCGAGCGTCACCGCAAAGGCGGTGATGATCTTGAGCAGGCGGCCTATCTCGCGTGAGCTGCTGCGATTGAGCGCCTCGCGCAGCAGGCTGGTCTGATGCATCGGCAGGCGCTGGCCCAGCATCACTAGCGACAGGGCGGCGATGGTCATGAAGCCGAGGCCACCGAGCTGGATCAGTATCAGCACGACGGCCTGCCCCGCGAGGGTGAAGTCGCTGAGTGGCGTGACGGAGAGGCCGGTGACCGTGACGGCAGAGGTGGCGGTGAACAGCGCCGACAGCCAGCTCAAGCCTTCCTGATGCATGCCGGGCAGTTTCAGCAGGCAGGCACCCAGCATGCCGAGGCCCAGAAAGCCGCTCAGCAGAATCTCCGGCGGCGACAGATGGATGATGGGCCCGCGTGGGCTGCGGGTCAGGGGGCGGAGATAGCGCCGGTAGCGCTGCCTCATAGATGCGCTCCCAGTTTGCGCAACGCGCTCAGCTCGCCGATCAGGACCAGATGGTCGCCGGCGGAGAGTCGCGTGTTGCCGGAGGGTTGGCGATCGAGGGTCTTGCCCTTGCGCAGCGCGATCACGCTGATGTCGTCATCGATGGGCAGCTGATCGAGCTGCTGGCAGTCATCGCCCAGTCGTGCACTGACCTCCAGCTCGACCACGAACTGGTGATCACCGAGATGGATGAAGTCGACCATGGCATGGTAGGCGAGGCTTTCCGCCACGCGCACGCCCAAGTCGTACTCCGGATGCACGATGTGATCGACACCCAGGCGGCTGAGCAATTTGTGGTGCGGGTCCGAGGTGGCCTTGACCCACAGCTCCCTCGCGCCGAGCTCCTTGGCCAGCAGCGCGCAGATCAGGCTCTGTTCCATCGAGTCGGCCAGATCGATCAAGACGGCGTCGTACTGCTCAAGCCCCAGCTCCTGCAGGGCATGTTCATCGGTGGGGTCCGCGATCACGGCTTGATTGAGCAGGTCTGCCACGGCATTGAGACGCTTCTCATCGGCGTCCACGCCGAGCACTTCATGGTCATGGCGCCTGAGTTCCCGCGCGACGGTGCTGCCGAAATAGCCCAGTCCGATAACCGCGAATTGACGATGCATGACGACTCCTTGTCTGCGCTGCTGGGTGAGGCCAGACGTTCTTTGTCCAGACGCTCTTTGTCCAGGCATTCTCCGACCAGAGGTTCTTCGACCAGATATGCGTTGGCCGGGTCGTCCTGGTCGGCGTCTCTTGAAAGAGCCTACTCCAGTGATGCGGTGATGTCGGGTTCTTTTGCGGCACCGTACATCTCAGACGAGGTGACTTGTCAGATCTGGGAAGCAGGTATCGTTTCAAATGTTACCAACTTCAAGTATCTAATGTAGAGTAACTGCCGTCGTGTGGTGATGGTGTCTCCCCAGAGGATTTGTGAAGGAATCGCGGTCATTCTCGATGGGAATCGCGGACGTACATGCTTCATATCAGTAAAATGGTCTGTGTGAGCACCCAAGACGGCCAGGCGTTGCGTCGATCACCACTGGCTCACAACAATAACTCGTAAGGTATTCCATGACGGCAAGACAGCAACCCAAGAATCTCTGGATCAGTCGCTGGGGCTTCATCCTTGCAGCAACCGGTTCCGCGGTAGGGCTGGGCAATATCTGGAAGTTTCCCTATATCACCGGTGAGTACGGCGGTGGCGCCTTCGTGCTGGTGTATCTGGCCTGCATTCTCGCCGTGGGCGTGCCCGTGATGATGGCCGAGATCGCCTTCGGGCGGCGCGGGCGCGGCAGCCCCATCGAGGCGATTGCCAATCTGGCGCGTGAAGCGGGGGCCAGTCCCCTGTGGAAGGTCTTCGGCTGGATCGCGATGCTGGCCGGCTTCATGATCCTGTCGTTCTATGTCGTGGTGGCGGGGTGGTCGTTCAGTTACCTGTGGAAAATGGCCAGTGGCGCGCTGTCCGGACACAGCGTCGCGGAGCTGGGTGCCATCTTCGAGGCCGGCAACGCCAACCCCTGGGCGCTGGGTGGCTGGGCCACGCTGGTGACGGTGGTGACGATGCTGATCGTCGGGCGCGGGGTGCAGGAAGGCGTCGAGAAGAGCGTGCGCTGGATGATGCCGGGCATGGTGATCATGCTGCTGATCATGATCGGCTATGCCCTGACCTCGGGCAACTTCTCGAAAGGCTTCCACTTCCTGTTCGATTTCGATGTCACCCGCTTGAGCAGTGAAGGGGTGCTGGCCGCGCTGGGACATGCCTTCTTTACCCTGTCGCTGGCCTCCGGCGCCATCCTCACCTACGGCTCCTACCTGCCGTCGGGCACTTCCATCGCCCGTACCACCTTCACGGTGGCGATTGCCGATACCCTGGTGGCGCTGATGGCGGGTCTGGCGATCTTCCCGATCATCTTCGCCAATGGCATGGACCCGTCCTCCGGGCCGGGGCTGATCTTCATGAGTCTGCCGGTGGCCTTCAACCAGATGCCCTTCGGGCAGCTGTTCGGGGTGCTGTTCTTCGCCATGCTCTCGATCGCCGCCCTGACCTCCGCCATCTCGATGATCGAGGCGACCGTCGCCTGGCTGAGCGAGAACCGCAACATGAGCCGTACCAAGGCCTCATGGCTGGCCGGCAGCGTGCTGTGGCTGGTGGCGATGTTCGCGATGTTGTCGTTCAATCTCGGCGCGGACTGGACGCTGGCCGACAAGCACTTCTTCGACTGGCTCGATTACCTGACCTCGCGCTGGATGATGCCGATCGGTGGCATCGCCATGGCGCTGCTGGCCGGGTTCGTCTTCAAGAGCAGCATGCTGCGCGATGAGCTGAATCTGAGCGACGCCGGCTATCGTCTGTGGCTGTTCATGATTCGCTATGTCAGCCCGGTCTGCATCCTGGCGATCTTCGTCGATGCTCTGGGTGTTGCAAAGCTGTCATTCGGCGACTGGCCGTATTTCGTGGCCGCCATCCTGGTGGCCTGTCTCGTGGGCGAGCTGCTCTCGCCGCGCCTGCGCGAGCGTGCCACCGAACAGGGCTGATGTGATCGGTAGCGTCAGTTCGATGGCGCCGCCCGGAAGTCATCAAGGCGGCATGAAAAAGCCCCCTGCAGCACGCTGCAGGGGGCTTTTCGTTCTGGTGTCTGTGCGCTGTCTGTCTGCTGGTAACTGTGTGCCAGTTGGCGCCGTTACTCGCCTTCCAGACCGGTGATCGGCTTGACCGTGCCCCAGTGGCGGCACTTCGGGCATTGCCAGAGCAGCATCGAGGCTTCGAAGCCACAGCGATGACAACGATGACGAGGGCGTGCCTGGATCAGTTGCTGGGTGTGGCGCTTGAGCAGATTGAAGCGCTCGGTCTCGCGCTCGTCAGCATCCAGCAGGTAGAGATCGAGCAGGTAATCGACGCCGCGCAGGCTGGGGTGGCGATGCAGCTGCTCACTGGCGAAGCTGGCGGCGGCCTCCACACCCTCGCGGCGCTCGATCAATTGCGCAAGGCTGATGACTGTCGTGGTATAGGGTGCGCGCTCGACTTCCTGATGCAGCAGGCGTACCAGGCCACTCTCATCATCTAGCATGCGAAAGGCGTTGCCCAGTGGCTCGAGGATGATGGGGGTGAAGCCGGTATCCTGACGTGGAATGCGTTGTAGCAGGCGGATGCACTGCTTGTAGTTGGCATGATCGAATTCGATCTCGGCCAGCATCCAGTTGGCGCGTACGCATTTCTCATCGGTGGAGAGCGCCTGCTTGAGGCGCTTGCGGGCCATCGCCTGGCTACCTTCGGCGATATCCAGCGCGGCCAGTTCGCAGTGCCAATGGGCTGCTGCGCGCCGGATACCGCCTTCCTGACGCAGGATGGCGTGGGCGACTTCGAGTGCGGCCTCCCATTCGCGTTCCCGTTCGAGGAGGTCGATCAACAGGCGGCGGCCGGCACGCCGATGGCTGTCGTGCTGCGCCTGCTTGAGGAGGGTTTCCAGCAGCTTCTCGGCGCGGTCATAGACACCGCTGCGCATGAAGTCGCGGGCCAGTTCCAGCTGGACACGCTCGCCCTGTTCGCTATCCAGGGCAGGGCGGGCCAGCAGGTTCTGGTGAATCTTGACGGCACGATCGACTTCGCCGCGACTGCGATAGAGATTGCCCAACGCGATGTGGGTATCGACGGTGTCGCTGTTGACTTCCAAGGCCTGAACGAAGGTTTCGATGGCGCGATCAGGCTGCTCGTTGAGCAGATGATTGAGGCCGACGAAGTAGTCGCGGGACAGGGTGGCAGGAGCCGGTGCGTGTTCATCGGGGCGACGATCACGTCGCCCCAGCCAGAATCCGATGGCGATGGCCGCCATCAGCAATCCCAGCAATATCAGATCAGGCATTTATGCCACTTCCTTGATCTCCTGGATGCGCAGTTGGTCCAGTTCCTTGCGTTGCTGCTGGTTGCGACGCTGGGCACGGGTCAACAGCGTGCGCAGGCGCAGGTACATGCCTGTCATCGCGACCATGCCAAGCACGACGCCGACGGCCAGCGAGAACAGCAGCCACATGGAAAGGGACGCAGCAGGCAGCTCTACCCAGATGAGGTCGAGGGGCACGGCTTGCTGGTTGTGAACGGCGAAGAGAATACCGACCAGCAGGACGATCAGCAGGATCACGGCCAGAACGAGACCTTTTAGCCAACGCATAACGGTTTCCTTGTCATGAAATGCAGTCGTGAATCATCTGGGAGCGAGTGTATCACTGCCCATCGTGCGAGTCTTGGCGGCGACGCCGTGAGGTGGGTGGCTGTCGTCTCTGGCATGACGGCTTGGGCAGATGTCGGCCGGCGCTGAGCCAGCCGGCCCCGTCACTACGGGTCTTCATCTGCGGGCAGCGCTGTCAGTCAGCTGCGCCGTCTGTAGTGCTGTCGCCTCAAGCACTTTCAGTCAGTCGCCTATCGTCAATACCCCAGGGCGCGACTGGCATCGACCTGTTCGCGCAGCTCCTTGCCGGGCTTGAAGTGGGGGACGAACTTGCCATCCAGATCCACCGGCTCACCGGTCTTGGGGTTGCGCCCCAGTCGTGGCTCACGGTAGTGCAGCGAGAAGCTGCCGAAACCGCGAATCTCCACGCGACCGCCGTGGGCCAGGGCGTCTGTCACATCATCGAGGATGATGCGAACCGCGGCCTCTACATCCTTGAGCGACAACTCAGGCTGTCGCATGGCTATCTGTTCGATCAGCTCGGACTTGGTCATCGGATCTCTCCATGCCTGCGCCTTTCTCGCGAAAGGCGTTCGTGATGCGGCAGCCGGGCGACCTCTTGTCACCGGACAGGCACACGCATCCTTGTGATTGTTATCTCCTCAGCATAATGGGCAAATCCTGAGAAAACAACGCACTAGGGACATCATTGCCGATCACGGCACGGATTGCCAATTCCTGCCCGAGCAACGGGTCAACGGATGCCGCTGACGCCCCCCTCGGGTATACTGCGCGCATTGATGTGACGACTGAGGTTCAGGCAATGGAAGATGTGATTCGCAAGCGGCTTCATTGGCATTCGCGTCGCGGCATGTGGGAGCTCGATCTGCTGCTGTTGCCGTTTCTGGAGCAGCGTTTCGACGCCCTGAGTGAAGACGACAAGGCTCTCTATGTGCAGCTGCTGGCCGAAGAGGACCAGGACCTCTTCGTGTGGCTGATGAAGCGCGACCCGTGCGGCAATGCCGAGTACCAGCGCTTGATCAACATGGTGATCGCCAATGCCGAGAATGGCGAGCGCGATCAGTTCAAGGGCCTCTAGACAGGCGTTCGCGACCCACGCCAGCCTGCGTGTCGGGCTGTTGGCGGCGAGTCTCGCCTTGTGGGTCTGGTTTGCCGAGCTGGCGACTGGCCAGTTCGTTGTCAGTACGTGGTGGACCTGTCAGTGGCAATATCTTCGCAATGCCCTGCCTTTCGAGGCGGGGCATTGTGCGTTTGAGGGGCTCGCTCAGCTGCCGGATGGCGTCATGGCGCTGCTGAGCGTGATGGGGCTGGGCTGGCTGTTGCAGGCTGGCGAGCTGGTGTCGTGGTGGCGCAAGGCTCGGCGGCGTCTCAAGGACCCCGAGGCGCGAGTCTGGCTGGCCCTGGGGGGCAGCCTCTGCGCCGATGCGGCGCTTGCCAGCGGTGGCCAGCCACCGGAGAACGAGACTGAAGCCGAGACCGAAGCAGAGAGCGAAGCCAGCGACATCGTGCCTGCGTCAGAGGCGCGCCATCGTCACCCGGAGATGCAGCTCTGCTGGTGGTGGGCCGATGGTGCCTCACGCAGCTGGCAGCCCGTCAATGTGCGCTGCCTATGGTGCTCACCGCGCCTGATCGGGCTCGAGATCTCGCCGCGGGGTGTTGGGCCACCGGGGATGGGGGCTCAGGGTTTGAGGCAACCGGGCTTGAGGCCGCCGGGCTTGAGACAGCAGGGCGCGGACCAGCAGCCCCTGAAAACGCAGCGGGTATGGCTGTGGCCGGATAGTGCTTCCAGCGAAGACCTGCACCAGCTGCGCCTGTGGCTGCTATGGCCACCCTTGCCACATGGCTTGCCGCGCCAGCCGCCGCCATTGGAGACCCTGCGGCGCGTCCCAGCCCAAGAGGCTCATCCACGCTGAGCTTCCTGGCGGGCTTTTTCATGGTCCTTCGCATGGGTCGCTCAGGTCGCGGCCGCAAAGGCCGAGAGGCGAATGACGCTATCGCGGGCGCGCGGCCCCGGCATCGGGAAGTCGCGAATGAAGTGCAGGCCACGTGACTCATGGCGCTGATGGGCGCAGAGCAGCAGCAGCGGTGCCAGCGTCAGGGCCTGATAGAGCGCTAGATGATCGAGCCCTGCACGCGGCGTTGAAGCTTGCCTGTGCGGCTCGGTGGTCAGCGCCGTTTGCCCCGCCTCAAGCGAGACCCACTGTGCTATCTGCTTCAACGCCTCCCTCAGACCGTGCTGGTTGCGCTCGATGCCCGCCTGCAGGCTCATCAGCTGGCGCAAGCTGTGCAGGCGCGTGCGCGCCTCATCGGCACTCAGACGCATCACGCAGCGCCAGACCTGACCATTGTCCGCAAGCTGCGTGAGCAGGGCGACATGTTGCGGCATCAGCGAGTCGAGCGTGCTCATCAGGCGTGGCTCGTCGGCGCGGCGCGGCTGCCCCAGTGCTTCACCACAGGCTCGCGCCTGCACAAGGCACTCGAGAAGCGAGTTGCTGGCCATGCGATTGGCGCCGTGCAGGCCCGTGCAGGCGACTTCGCCGATGGCCCACAGGCCGGGCAGGTCGCTGGCACCATCCAGCCCGGTGGCGATGCCGCCGCAGCTGTAGTGGGCAGCAGGAACGACGGGAATCGGTGCATGACGAATATCGATCCCGCGCGCCAGGCAGTGCTCGGCGATGGTCGGGAAGTGATGCTCGATCGCCTCGGCCCCCAGCGCGCTGATATCCAGACAGACATGCTCGAGGTCATGCGTACGCATCTCGGCGAGGATGGCACGTGCCACGACATCACGCGGCGCAAGCTCCAGGCGCGGATCATGATCGGCCATGAAGCGATGCCCATCCGGGCGCAGCAGCAGTCCCCCTTCGCCCCGCACCGCCTCGGAGATCAGGAAGGGCATCCCATCAGGGTCATACAGGCAGGTGGGATGAAACTGCTGGAATTCCAGGTTCATCAGGCTGGCCCCGGCGCGGGTCGCCATCGCCATGCCATCACCGACGCTGGCGCTCGGGCTGGTGGCGTGGGCGAACAGGCCGCTGGCACCGCCGGTGGCCAGTACCAGATCATTGGCTGCCAACCATTGGCGCTGGCCCGTGCCGTCCATCACCCAAAGGCCACTGGCGCGGCCAGCGTTGACCGCGATGTCGACCGCCAGCAGGTCTTCGAGAATCTCGATGTTCGGGTGAGCTTCGACATGGGCGCTGAGTGTATCGAGCAGCGCCCGCCCTGTGGCGTCGGCGGCGTGAATGATGCGGCGGCGACCATGCCCCCCTTCACGGGTGAGGTGGAAGGGGTAGCTGGCATCGGCGCCGGCCGGGGTGAAGGGCACGCCAAGCGCGATCAACCATTCGATGGCTTCCCGCGAGTGACCGACGGTGAAGCGCACTGCACGCTCGTTGCACAGGCCATCGCCGGCAATCAGGGTGTCGGCGACATGGGACTCCACATCGTCCTCGGGCGCCAGTACCGCCGCGATACCGCCCTGCGCCCAGCGGCTGGCGCCCTGTGCCTCACGCGCCGGACGCAACAGCGTGACGCGGCGGGTGCGCGGGCCGGGGGGCAGGCGATTGGCGAGACTGAGTGCCAGGGTCAAACCTGCCGCGCCGCCACCGACGATCAGCACGTCGTGCTGGCTTGCGGGAGTCACTCCGGATACTGAGTTCATGTGTCTTTCCTGGCAGTCTCATCGCCGGTCGAGTCCGGCTGGCGCCTGTCGTGGTGGTCTGGCTCATCACGGCTGCTGTCGTCACTGATGCTGTCATCACCCGCCGGCGCTCTGCCGACCGAAGAGTGTTGCTCGCCAGCACCGTTCTCGCGTCTGGTGGGAGCTGCCGTATCGCCCGGTGTCGGGTCTTCCGGCAGGAACAGACGGCGCGCATCACTGATCAGGCCATGGCCCGGCAGACGGCGCTGAAGGCGCTGACTCGGCAGACGCTCCAACAAGGCCAGGCGCTCGCCCAGGGCTTCGGTCAGGCGTGCCAGCTCGCGGTTGAGCCACAGATAGCCTGCCGGGCTGAACAGCGCGCGGCCTTTGCGGCTCTCGACATTGCGGACATCGGCATAGCGTTGCAGGTCGAAGGGCGTCACCGTCAGTTCGATGCTCTGGCCGGTGCGCACCTGGAAGGCCAGGGTCCCCAGGGCGCGGGCCAGACGGTGCTGGGCATCGCGCAGGCCATCCAGCCCCTCGATGAATTCATGTCCTTCGCGGGTATTCCAGTGGGTTTCCTGCAGCAGTTCGATGGTCGAGATCATGCGGCGCTCGAAGGACAGGATTTCCTCAATGTCGGCACGATTGATGCGGCCTTCCTGAGCGACGGCATCGACCAGCCCGCGCTGTTTGACCAGTTGTGCCGAGGTGGCACGCACCAGCGCAAGCCCCTCATTGACGCCTTCACGCTCGGCCTTGGTATGGCCGTGGTAGAGGCGTGCCAGCTTGTCGAGATTGTCGGCCAGCAGGAAGCGGAACACGTCTGTCGCCTTCTGGGGCAGCAGCACCATGCTGACCACGATGCTGATCAGGGTCCCCAGCACCACATTGAAGACACGCCACAGCCCGATGCCGAGATCATGATTGCCATCACCGATCACCATCAGCAGGGTGACGCAGAACAGCAACGAGCTGTAGCCATAGCGGTTGCTGAAGGTGGCATTCAGCGCCAGGGCGATGCCGACGATGCTCCAGAAGGGCACCACGCCCGGCAGCGGCTCGGCGACCAGAATCAATATCAGGCCCCACAGGCCGCCAAGCAGAGTGCCGACCAGTCGTTGCCAGCCCTTGTCGATGACACCGCCGACGTGAGGCAGATTGCCCATGACCATCACGGTGCTGACCAATGCCCAGGAACTGTGCGGCAGGCTGAACAGCTCGATGATGGAAAAGCACAGCGTCAGGGCGACGGTCACGCGCAGGATGTGCAGGCGCTGGCGGTGCAGGTAGGTGAAGTAAGGGTTGTGCGAGAACCATTTCATCGGGCGTATCTCACTGTGCTTGTCATGAGGAAGAGGCTACCCGAGGGCGAAAGGGGTCAGTCATCGTGACCGAGAATGAGGTGAACATCTGGAGCGACAGGGTCCCGTTGCTGGAGAAGATGAGGTGATGGTCGACATTGATGGAGATGCAGTGGAGGCGTGGTATCTCCACTGCGCTGCTGATCCAGTCTCGAGGTGCTTCAGGGCTGCGGTGGCGCAGGACCACGGTGGTTCAAGACTGTAGTGATTCAAGACTGCCGCGGTTCAAGACTGCCGTGGTTCAAGACTGCCACGGTTCAAGACTGAAGTGGTTCAAGACTGCCGTGGTTCAAGGCTGCTGCCTCTCACGCGGCAGATATTACCCCAGACGCCGGCGATGGCAGGCGTCTGGTAGCCTCAAGTGCCTGTGAGGGTGTCAGGCGAGCGCTTTCAAGGCGTTGACGATATCTTCGGGTTCCGAGCGTATCCGGTAATCGACATCGACGTGACGCCAGCTCACGGTTCTGTCTTGTGCGATGACGAACGTCGCCGGGATAGGCAATACACTGCCATCACCGTTGTTGATGGCATCCAGATCGAGTTCACGGTCCACGCGCATGTGTTCCATCAGATAGTCCGGCACCTTCCACGCGACGCCATAGCGAGAGGCGACCTCTGCATCCTGGTCTGACAACACGTGGAACTGCATCTCATCGATCTCGGTGGCGGAGAGCGAGTCATCCGGCACCTGTGGGCTGATGGCGACCAACTGTGCGCCGTGAGCGCGAATGTCATCGAGTCGCTCATTCAGGGCTCTCAGTTGCAAGCTGCAGTAGGGGCACCAGTCACCACGATAGAAGGTGACCACGACCGGGCCTGATTCGAGCAATTCCTCGAGAGACACTGACTGGCCTGCGGCGTCGGGCAGCGCGAACCCGGGTGCCTTCTCACCTACGGAGAGAGCATTCGCACCCTGATGCAAAGCCTTGGCGTTTTCGATGATCTCATCGACATTCTTCATGAAATCAGGCTTGGCTTGGCGCCCAGCTTCAACCTTCGCTTCAGTCTGCTCTTTCAGGCTTTTCATGCTGTCCTCGCTAAGGTGGTAGTGGGCCGCTGGAAAGGGCCAGCCATAGGCCCTCGTACGCTCGGTAGTGTAACCGAGGCCCCGTCTTGCGTAACAGAGGATTGGTGACAGGCCATCTCGCAAGCGTGCGTCCTCGCCGTTGCAAGGCGGGTGATGACGGAGCCCGGCGATGAATGTGTAATTGTTATTGATAATCACTACCATCAAGCGGCTTGATTGGTATCCTGTGCGTCCCCAAGTGATCATCAGGGGATTGAAGCTGGCGATCAGGTCATTGATCAATTATTGCCAGCCGCCCATCAGTGACGCCAGCCAGGTGCGACGTCATATGCAACAGCACAGGGAGACAAGCATGAGCAGCCAGACCCGCCGTGAACGCGACAGCATGGGGGAACTCGAAGTGCCGGCCAGCGCACTCTATGGTGCCCAGACTCAGCGAGCGGTCGACAACTTCCCCGTCAGTGGCCAGCCGTTGCCTGCTGCCTTCATTCGCGCCGTAGCGCGCATCAAGCTGGCCGCCGCCGAGGTTAACCGTGACCTGGAGCTGCTGGATGACGTGCGTGCCGAGGCGATCATCAAGGCGGCGCGTCAGATCATCGATGGCGAACATGCCGATCAATTCCCGGTCGATGTCTTCCAGACCGGTTCCGGCACCTCGACCAACATGAACGTCAACGAGGTGCTGACGCAGCTTGCCAACCAGCATCTGGGCGACAAGGACGTGACCGTCGGCGCCAATGACCACGTCAACATGGGGCAGTCGAGCAATGATGTCATCCCGACGGCCATTCATCTGTCCGCCGTCATCGCTGTCTCTGACACCCTGTTGCCAGCACTGCGTCATCTGTATGACGTGATCGCTCGCAAGGCCTCTGAGGTGGACGACGTCGTCAAGACCGGCCGCACTCATCTGATGGATGCGATGCCGATTCGCATGAGTCAGGAGCTGGGCGCCTGGCAGGCACAGGTCGGGCAGGCCATCGAGCGTATCGAGCAGGTACTGCCGCGCCTCGAGCGCCTTGCCCAAGGCGGCACTGCCGTGGGCAGTGGCATCAATGCGCATCCGGAATTCGCCGAGCGCATCGCCGACCGCCTCTCGCAGCAGACCGGCCATGCCTTCCGCCCGGCCGAGAGCTTCTTCGCGGCGTTGTCCTCCCAGGACACCGCAGTCGAGCTTTCCGGCCATCTGCGTACCTACGCCGTGGCGATGATGAAGATCAGCAACGACCTGCGCTGGATGAATTCCGGCCCGCTGGCAGGGCTGGGCGAGATCGAGCTTGAGGCTCTGCAGCCTGGCAGCTCCATCATGCCGGGCAAGGTCAATCCGGTGATTCCCGAGGCGGCCGCCCAGGTGGCGGCGCAGGTGATGGGCAATGACGCCACCATCGGCATCGCCGGGCAGAGCGGCAACTTCCAGCTCAATGTCATGCTGCCGCTGATCGCCAACAACCTGCTGTCCTCGATCACCTTGAGTGCCAACGTCAGCCACCTGCTGGCGGACAAGGCCATTGCCACCTTCAACGTGCGCCAGGACAACATCGAGGCACCGCTGGCCAAGAACCCGATTCTGGTCACGGCGCTCAATCCGGTGATCGGTTACAACGAGGCAGCGCGAGTAGCCAAGGTGGCCTATCAGGCCGGCCGTCCGATTCTGGATGTGGCCGAGGAAGAGACTGAGCTGTCTCGCGAGGAGCTGGAGCGTCTGCTCGACCCGGCCAAGCTGACGGCGGGCGGTATCCAGTAAGTCGGTATTCCATAAACAGAAAGCTCGCCGGTCCTTCAACAAAAAGCCCGCCCCTCCTTACCGGAGGGGCGGGCTTTTTTCGCTGCTGGCTCAGCCAGTTTTCATCAGGCGGCGCGTGCCAGCAGGCGTTCCTTGAGGTAGTGGCCGATGCGCGTCTTCTGCTCATCGCTCAGGCGCAGCGTCAGCTTGGTGCGGCGCCAGACGACATCCTGCACCTCACGCGCCCATTCGTGCTCGACCAGGTAGTCGATCTCGGCGGCGCTCAGGCCTGCGCCGAAGTCCTCGCCCAGCTCCGCCTCGCTCTTCTTGCCGTCGAGGAAGTGCAGGCACAGGCTGCCGTAGCTTGAGGCGAAGCGTCTGGCGCGTGCTTCGCCGAGGAACGGGTAGTCGCGCTGCAGCTGGCGGGTGAAGGCTGCGCGGCTCTCGATATCGCCACCGGGCAGGGCCTTCTCGTGGGTCCACGGCTCGCCCATGCTCGGCAGCAGCGGCTTGAGGTCTTCAAGTGCCGATTCGGCCAGCTTGCGATAGGTGGTGATCTTGCCACCGAAGATGGACAGCATCGGCGCGCCGCTGTCATCCAGGTGCAGGGTGTAATCACGCGTCATCGCGGACGGGTCGGCCGATTCGTCATCACACAGCGGGCGCACGCCGGAGAAGGTCGAGACCACGTCATCGCGGCCGAGCTTGCGCTTGAAGTGATGGTTGACCACCTCGAGCATGTAGTCGGTTTCATCGCTTGAGCAGGCCACTTCGGAGGGGTCGCCCTTGTAGCGCACATCGGTGGTGCCGATCAGGCTGAAGTCTTCCTGATAGGGCAGCACGAAGACGATGCGCTTGTCCTTGTTCTGCAGGATGAAGGCGCGGTCATCGGTGTTGATGCGCGGCACGATCAGGTGGCTGCCCTGGATCATGCGGATGCCGTAGCGCGGCGTGCGTTCGGTAGCGCCCTTGATGAAGGACTCCACCCACGGCCCGGCGGCATTCACCAATGTGCGGGCGTGACGGGTGAAGGTCTCACCGCTGTCGATGTTCTCCAGCGTCAGCTCCCAATGCCCGTCCACGTCGCGTGCCCCGACGCAACGAGTGCGCGTCATGATCTCGGCGCCCTGCTCGCGTGCCTGCAGCGCATTGGTGATGACCAGACGGGCATCATCGACCCAGCAATCCGAGTATTCGAAGCCCTGATTGATCTCGCTGACCAGCGGGCTCTGCTCACCGAACTTGAGGCCCTTGGAGGCTGGCAGGGTCTCGCGCTTGCCGATGTGGTCATACAGGAACAGGCCCGCACGAATCATCCACGCCGGACGTAGATGCGGCTGGTGCGGCAGGATGAAGCGCAGCGGCCAGATGATATGCGGCGCCTTCTTGAGCAGTACCTCGCGCTCCTGCAGGGCCTCGCGCACCAGGCGGAATTCGTAGTGCTCCAGATAGCGCAGGCCGCCGTGGATCAGCTTGCTGCTGGCGGACGAGGTCGCACTGGCGAGGTCGTTCTGCTCGCACAGGGCCACGCTCAGGCCGCGGCCGCTGGCATCGTTGGCGATACCGGCGCCATTGATGCCGCCGCCGATGATGAAGAGGTCAAGAAGTGCATCGTTGTCGCGGGACATGGGCTGCTCCTGCACGTGCCCGGCGCTACCGGGTGGGGCGAATGAGTCTGCACCGGCAAGGTGCGCGATAATGGGTTTTCGAAAGTGAACATAGCTTAGCAAAAGTCGAACATCAAGAGGATTCTTCTGTGCTCATGGCTTTCGAAAGTGATCATTTGAGCGAGTGTCAGGCAACCGAGGATTGCCTGATATTCAACCTGTTGTCTTGCCGATGTTTTTTCTCAGTCTCTGATCATGGCGTGACATTTTCATGAAGCGCTTGGCTGTCATGTTGCCGCGCGTGCGGCGCAGACGATGCCGCAGTGAATGATCAAGCGTCATGACACCTCATGCGGAGACGAAGCAGGGCAGCTGGGCATCGGGCAGACCGTAGAAGGGCGGCTCTCGTGGGCCGCGAGGGTGTATCGGTGTGAGGGGGGTAAAGGGGGCAGGAAGGGGATAAGTAGAAGGGGGCGAGAGCCGGGCCAGGCTGCTCGTCGGCGTATTGCCTGGCCCCTTGATTGCGCGATGACCTGATTATGAGATGAGCCGGTTGCGAGACGACTCGTCGTCTGGATGGCGCGTCCTGGCGCTCAAGCGTCGCCAGTCTCGTCCGACGACTCGTCACCGGCGACATGCAGCGCGACTTCGTGCTGACGCATCAGGGTCAGGATGCTTTCCGGGGGCTGGATGTCGGTGAAGAGCGCATCAAGTTGGCTCAGATTGCCCTGACGCACGACCGCATTGCGCTGGAACTTGGAGTGATCCGCGATCAGGAAGACCTGGCGTGAGTTGTGGATGATCGCCTGGGCGACACGCACTTCCTGATAATCGAATTCCAGCAGCGAGCCATCTTCATCGATGCCACTGATGCCGATGATGCCGAAGTCGACCTTGAACTGGTTGATGAAGTCGATGGTGGCCTCGCCGATGATGCCGCCATCGCGGGAGCGCACCATGCCGCCGGCGACGATGACATTGAAATCCTCCTTGTGCTGGAGGATGGCCGCCACGTTCAGATTGTTGGTGATGACCTCAAGCCCGTGGTGATCACACAGCGCCTCGGCCACCATCTCGTTGCTGGTGCCGATGTTGATGAACAGCGAGGCGTGGTCGGGAATCTGCTTGGCCAGGGCCGCCGCCATTCGCCGCTTGGCACCCAGGTTCAATGTCTTGCGGGTGCTGTAGGCGGTGCTGACGGTACTGGACTCAAGCCCCGCGCCCCCGTGCACGCGCTTGAGCGCACCGGCCTCGGACAGCTGATTGAGGTCGCGACGAATGGTCTGCGGCGTGACCTCGAAGTGACTGGCCAGCTGCTCGATGGAGGCATAGCCCTGACGCGTGATCAGTTCGACAATGGCGCGATGGCGCTTTGGCTGCATCATCCTGCTCTCTTGTTGTCAGCGGCTTGCGGACCGTGAGTTCACTTCATGTCAGCAAGTGCGCATCACGGTTGCCGTTGGGGAGTGGGGTCGTCCAGTGAGGTTACATCCTAATCCAACAGGGGGGCGTCAGTGCAATTTGACGAATGGCGTCAAGGTGTTGCGAAGCTGCAACAGGCCATGTCGGCGCATTGGGCATGAGACCAAGGTACAATGATATTGATTGGTAATACGTTTGTGATAGCGCGCATTTGGCGCTAACGTTTGCAGCGATATTCGAAGACGAACATTTCGTGTTCGGTTGTGATGGTTCAAGAGAAAGTGTTCTCGCTGCGCCTGCCAAGCGCGAAGAGGACAAAGCCAACCCGCTTTCTCCTGTCGCCCTCACATGATACCCGAGCCAATATAGTGAAGTACCGCAGTCTCCGCTGACGTGTACTCTCAGAAGCAGCCTCGAAGCCAAGGACAGTCATAATGTCTAGCCCCAAGCCAGAGAAAGACTCTCGCGTCGATGGACCCACGCGCATTCTCGCGATCGACCAGGGTACCACCAGCTCCCGCGCCATCCTGTTCGATCGTGAAGGGACGGTGACAGGTCTGGCACAGGAAGAATTTCCGCAGCATTTCCCGGACAGCGGTTGGGTCGAGCACAACGTCGATGATATCTGGGGGTCAGTGAAGCGCACCGTGCGTCAGTCGCTGATCAATACCAATGTCGGCGCCGAGCAGGTGGCCGCCATCGGGATCACCAACCAGCGTGAGACCACCATCGTCTGGGACCGCGAGACCGGCGTGCCGGTCTACAACGCCATCGTCTGGCAGGACCGCCGCACCCACGAATACTGCCGTGAGCTTTCCGATGCCGGTCATGGTGACATGATCCAGCAGAAGACCGGCCTGCTGATCGACCCGTATTTCTCCGCGACTAAGCTGCGCTGGATTCTCGAGAATGTCGAAGGCGTTCGCGCGCGTGCCGAGAAGGGCGAGCTGGCCTTCGGTACCGTCGACAGCTACCTGATCTGGAAGCTGACCGCTGGCAAACGTCACGTCACCGATGCCACCAACGCCTCGCGTACTTGCCTGTTCAATATCGTCGATCAGTGCTGGGACAGCGAGCTGCTGGAACTGTTCGGTATCCCGGAATCCCTGTTGCCGCAAGTGCTGGATTCCAGTGATGATTTCGGCACCACCGATCCGCAGCTGTTCGGTGCGGCGATGCCGATTCGCGGCGTGGCCGGCGATCAACAGGCGGCGCTGGTCGGTCAGGCCTGCTTCACGCCCGGCATGAGCAAGAGCACCTACGGCACCGGCTGCTTCATGATCATGAACACCGGCGAGAAGATGGAGCTGTCCCGCAATCGTCTGCTGACCACGGTGGGTTATCGCCTCAATGGCAAGCCGACCTATGCCATGGAGGGCAGCATCTTCGTGGCGGGTGCTACCGTGCAGTGGCTGCGTGATGGTCTGAAGCTGTTCTCGGATGCCTCCGAGACCGAACCGCTGGCGCGGGCGGCCAAGGCCGACCACGGCGTCTACATGGTGCCGGCCTTCACTGGCCTGGGGGCACCGCACTGGGACCCGCAGGCGCGTGGCGCGATTCTGGGGCTGACCCGTGGCACCGGCATCACCGATATCGTGGCGGCCGGTCTGCAGTCTGTCTGTTATCAGACGCGTGACCTGCAGGAGTGCATGCTGGATGACGTGGCCATCAACTGCGCGAATCTGCGCGTGGATGGCGGCATGGTCAGCAATAACTGGGTGATGCAGTTCCTCTCCGACATGCTGGGCGTGAAGGTGGATCGTCCGCGCGTGCTGGAAACCACGGCGCTGGGCGTCGCCTATCTGGCCGGCCTTCATATCGGCTGGTATGACAGCCTGGATGAGATCAGCGAGCTGTGGCATTGCGAGCGTACCTTCGCGCCGGAAATGGCGGAAGAGCAGCGTGAGCGCCTCTACGCCGGCTGGCTGGAAGCGGTGGAAAGAGTGAAAAGCGACGGAGGCCACTGAGCATGTGGACCGATGTCATGACGGGCGAGTTTCTCGGCTGTCTGTTCCTTATCCTGTTCGGCGGTGGCGTGGTCGCCAATGTGGTGTTGTCTGACACCAAGGGCAATGGTTCCGGTTGGATCGTGATCACCACCGGCTGGGGCTTTGCCGTGATGATCGGCGTGTTCGTGGCTGTCTCGACCGGTTCGCCCCAGGCGGATCTCAACCCGGCGGTGACCCTGGCCAAGTATCTGCTCGGGGTGCATGCCACTCTCATGGATGTGGCGCGGCATGTCATCGCGCAGATGCTGGGCTGTTTCGCCGGTGCCGTGATGGTGTGGCTGGCCTATCTGCCGCATTGGAAGCGCACCAGCGATGCTGGCCTCAAGCGGGCAGTGTTCTGCACGGATCCGGCAGTTGAATGTCGCCTGGGCAACATGCTCAGCGAAGTGATCGGTACCGTGGTGCTGATCTTCGGTATCGGTGCCATCGTCGGTTCAGGCACCATCAGCGCTGGCCTGTTGCCGTATCTGGTCGGCATGCTGGTATGGGCCATCGGCCTCTCGTTGGGTGGCGCGACCGGCTATGCCATCAACCCGGCGCGTGACCTGGGGCCGCGTATCGCACACTCCTTGTTGCCGATCCACGGCAAGGGCGCCTCCGGCTGGGGTTATGCCTGGGTGCCGATCGCCGGCCCCCTGGCGGGGGCCTTGATCGCGGCCTCCATGTGGCATCTGCTGCTGTAACAAATCCTTGCCGCAATCTGCTGGTGAAGTTCCCTGCACCTGTGGCACTGTAACCAGTCTTCGCCCCGTCCCTCGACGGGGCGAAGTCATTTCGGGTCTTCGCCTTTTCTTGCTATCACTTGGCGATAGCATCACTCCATCGTCATGGGGCGCGTTCGTGCGGGCGAGAGATGGCGGTAGACGACTGACAGGGGGCAAGTGGCGGAGGTCATCAAGATGTGGACTGACGTCATGACGGGCGAGTTTCTGGGCACCACCTTCATGATTCTGCTGGGAGGTGGTGTGGTCGCCAATGCGATGCTCAGGGGCACCAAGGGAGCGGGTTCCAGCTGGTTGATGATCAATGCCGGCTGGGGATTTGCCGTGATGGTCGGGGTGCTGGTCTCGACCTCGACAGGGTCGCCCTATGGCGATCTCAATCCGGCGGTGACGATGGCGAAATACCTGTTGGGCGTGCATACCGATGAGCTCAAGGTCGCCAGGATGATGCTGGCGGAGCTGCTCGGCTGCTTCATGGGAGCGGTGCTGGTCTGGGCGGCCTATTACCCGCACTGGGAGGTGACCCGAGACCCGCTGCGCAAACGTGCGGTCTTCTGTACTGACCCGGCAGTGGCCAACAAGACGGCCAATGTCGTCAGTGAGGCGATCGCGACGGTGGTACTCATCTTCGCCATCGGCAGCATGGTCAACAGTGAGCTGATCACGGATCAGGTATTGCCGTATCTCATCGGGGCGCTGGTGTGGGCCATCGGTCTGTCACTGGGTGGCCCGACCGGCAATGCGATGAATCCGGCGCGTGATCTGGCGCCGCGCTTCGCGCATTGGGTGTTGCCGATTGCCGGCAAGGGCAGTTCGGGCTGGCAGTATGCCTGGGTGCCCATCGCTGGCCCCTTGCTGGGGGCCGTGTTGGCAGCTGCGCTGCGTCGGGTCTTTTTCTAGCAGTCCAGGCCCTGCAGCCAGTCATTGCCGTATCTGTGCGCTGCCAGCCAACCTTGTACCGTTCGACAAGAGCGGCTGGCGGTGTCGGGCCGAACAAGGAAGTGGATAAGCCATTTCAGGTCTGGTCATGATGATGTGCCTCGCTTGCGTGCCGCGAACCATGGCCGCTCTTTACCCGCGCTTTTTACCTGATCATGGCAAGGTAGATTGGCGAGAAAATTTTTTATCTTCAGGGGGTTGCATCAAAACGGGAGTTGCGTAGAATACGTCCTCGCTGACAGGGCAAAGCACTTCGCATCACACTGCTTCGCATTTCAGCATGCTGACATAGGACCATAGCTCAGTTGGTTAGAGCGCCACGTTGACATCGTGGAGGTCGGCGGTTCAAATCCGCCTGGTCCTACCAGCATCGGCACTGATGGCAACATCACGCCACTTGATTCAGGACCATAGCTCAGTTGGTTAGAGCGCCACGTTGACATCGTGGAGGTCGGCGGTTCAAATCCGCCTGGTCCTACCAAGCCGTTCCACGGTATGTTTCAAGTGCTTTTGTGTCATCTGCCACACTTCAGGACCATAGCTCAGTTGGTTAGAGCGCCACGTTGACATCGTGGAGGTCGGCGGTTCAAATCCGCCTGGTCCTACCAGATTCCAGAAAACGCCCGGCTCATCGAGTCGGGCGTTTTCGTGTGCGTGTCATGAACGTCTGCCGCAGGACTGGTGTGCGCCGCTCAGGCAAGCGTAGCGTCGAGGAATTCGCGTGCTTCCTTGAGAGCGGCATTGGCAGCGCTCAGCAGTGGGGCGAAACCGACGAACACATGCGGCATGTCCGGCCACAGGCTGAGCGTGACAGGTGAGCCACAATCCTGGGCCTGCGCGGCATAGCGTCGGCTGTCATCGAGCAGGATCTCCGCCTCGCCGCACTGGATCAGCGTCGGAGGCAGGTCAAACAGATTTCCCTCCAGCGGCGAGATGCGCGGATCGCTCATGTCGGTGCCGTCCTGCACATAGGCCATGCTCACGAAGGGCAGCAGGTTGGGATCGAGGATCGGGTCCACCTCGGCCTTGCGCGACAGCGAAGCGCTGCCCCAGCTGAGGTCGGTGGCGGGCGAAAAGGCGATCACTGCATCCGGCAGCCGCTCGCCTGCACTCTTGAGTGCATTCAGGGCCGCCAACGTGAGGTTGCCGCCCGCGCTGTCACCGGCCAGCAGCAGGTGGTCCTGCGGGTATTCGTCACATAGCCAGCGCCACGCGGCCAACACGTCCTGCAGGCCGGCCGGGAAGGCGGCCTCTGGCGCGAGACGATAATCCAGGGTGTAGGTCTCGGCGCGTGCCGCACGGCCCAGACGGCTGGCCAGCGGGCGGTGACCGGCAGGTGAGCCTGCGATCCAGCTGCCACCATGTACATACAGCAGGCGACGCGGGCGCGCTGGTGCGTCATCGGGTGCCGGCAACACCTCACAGACATGCTCTCCCTCGCCGCCTGGCACCATCGCGAGGCGCGGTGTCACGCCGGTGTCGAGAATGCTGGCGTCGGCGGCGAAGTAAGCCTCAAGCAGGGTGCGCTTGGCGCCGAGGTCATTGCCGGTGCGCGCCGTGAACGCCTTGATGCGCTCGAGATGCTTGATGACCTGCTCAAGCCCGGCATGGGCGTCATCGTGATTCTGGAGAGAAGCTTCTGCATGAGGAGGTGCGGTCGCTGGCATGTTCTGCTCCTGTCAGGTCAGAGGAGTCTTCACGTTACACCTCGTCAAGGGTTACGCAAGTGGCAGGGTGGCACAACGCAAACCGCCCGCGGTGCGGGTAAGCACGGCGGGCGGCAGGGCATGAAACTGCAGGCAGGCTGACCTCTTCAGACAGGCTGACTGATTCAGACAGGAACGCTGTCGAAATCGCTGGAGGCGATGAAGATCTCGACCAGGCGCTCGATGCCGGCCTGGTCTTGCTCGTCGAAGCGCTCAGGGCTGGGGCTATCCAGATCCAGCACACCCCACAGCACTTGCTGGCCGTCCTGTTCGATGAGCACCGGAATCACCAGCTCGCTGCGCGAAGCGGCATCACAGGCAATATGGCCCGGGAAGGCGTGCACGTCCGCGACACGCTGGGTGGTGCGCTCGGTGGCGGCGGCGCCACACACGCCCTTGGTGAAGGGAATCGGGTGGCAGGCCGGCTGACCCTGGAACGGCCCCAGGTGCAGAATCTGCGGCTGACGTTGCACATAGAAGCCTGCCCAGTTGAGGTTCTCCACCGTCATGTTGATGAAGGCAGCCGTCTGGGAGGCGTTGGTCAGCCAGTCGCGAGTGTCGAGAATGGCGTCCAGCTGGCGCGCCAGCAGTGAATAGTCGGGACGAGTGGCCATGAGGGCTCCTGAGGGATGGATAAGGTGGCGAGATGGCGCAAGGATGCGGTCGCGGGTCGCCTGTTTCAAGCGCGCTCTGCGTGTGCTTCTGCGCCGCCTCGGTAGCTGAACGTGATGGGGTGGTTCATCAATCAGATGCAAAAGCGCCGACCAGTGGTCGGCGCTCTGCGTTCAGGTGTCTGTCAATGACATGGGCTGAGTCTTACTTCCAGCCCGGCACCGCCGCGCCCTTGAACAGCTCCTCGGCCTTGGCTTCGACTTCCGGCGTCTGGTAGGCCTTGACCAGCTTCTGCACCTTCTCGCTGTCTTCATCACCCTGACGCACGACGATCAGGTTGACGTAGGGGGACTCGGCGCCTTCACGGATCAGCGCGTCTTCCGGCGCGAGGCCAGCCGGCTGTGCGAAGGTGTTGTTGATGAAGGCCAGGTCAACGTCCGGCAGGATGCGCGGCAGCTGGGCAGCCTCGATTTCCTTGAACTGGTAGTCATGCGGGTTCTTGGCGACGTCGATCGGGGTCGCTTCGAGATTGCTCTTGTCGGTCAGCTCGATCATGCCCAGGTCGTGCATCAGGATCAGGGAGCGGCCTTCGTTGGACGGGTCGTTCGGCAGGGCGATGGTCGCGCCGTCCGGTAGTTCGCTGATGTCCTCGTACTTCTCGGAATAGGCGCCGATCGGGTACACGAAGGTCTTGCCGGCGCTGGCGAACTTGTAGCCACGCTCACGCACCATGGATTCCATGTACGGCTGGTGCTGATAGGCATTGGCGTCCAGCGAGCCATCGGCTAGAGCGGCGTTCGGAGACACGTAGTCGGTGAACTCCGTGATCTCGACGTTCAGGTCGTACTTTTCCTTGGCGATCTCGGCCGCGACCTTCATCACTTCGGTTTCCGGGCCTGCGACGGTACCCATCTTGAGGGTGTTCTCGTCGGACGCGTCGTTGCCGCAGCCTGCCAGCAGAGTGGCGCCGAGCAGAGTGGCAGCACCGGCAAGGCGCAGGGGGGAAGAAAGCGTGTTCAGCATGTTACGCATCGATGTTCTCCTTGTGATCCGACGTGACCGGCGGGGTCCGCGGGATGTTATGAGTGACGGCCATTGTGATGAGCCGTCACGATACCGAAAGCCGTAAGATTTTTAGATCGAGCGCCACTTCTAGGTCAGTCGCCGCTCATGGATCGACGCTTACTTGTGGTTCGACTTGCGCACCAGATGGTCGCCCAGGCTCTGGAAGCCCTGCACCATGACGACGAGGATGACCACCGTCACCAGCATCACCATCGGATCGAAGCGGTTGTAGCCGTAACGGATACCGAGATCCCCCAGGCCGCCGCCACCGACGGTGCCGGCCATGGCGGAATAGCTGATCAAGGTGACCACGGTGATGGTCAGACCATTGATGATGCCGCCGCGTGCTTCCGGCAGCAGCACCTTGGTGATGATCTGCATAGGCGTGGCACCCATGGCCTGTGCGGCCTCGACCAGCCCCGGGCCGACTTCATTCAGCGCGCCTTCGATCAGGCGGGCGACGAAGGGGATCGAGGCGATGGTCAGCGGCACGATGGCGGCATTGGTGCCGATCGAGCTACCCGCGATCAGGCGCGTCAGCGGGATGATCGCCACCATCAGGATGATGAACGGCACCGAGCGACCGATGTTGGTGATGATGCTCAGCACGTTGTTGAGTGCCGGGCGAGCGAGAATCTGGCCGGGGCGCGAGGTGTAGAGTGCCACGCCCAGCGGAATGCCGAGTGCCGCGGAGATCAGGCCTGCCACCGCGACCATGTAAAGCGTCTCGAGGGTGGAGGTGAGAACGAGTTCAAGCAGTGCGGGTGACATGGCCGAGCACCTCCACTTTCAGGTCGTGGGATTCGAGATAATTGAGCGCTTGCCGGGTCTGGCGGCTGTCGCCCATCAGTTCAGCGATCATCAGGCCCAGGGTGCGGTCCTGAATGGATTCCACCTTGGCCTGCAGGATGCTGACATCCACCTGACATTCACGCGCCAGTCGCGAAATCAGCGGTGTGGACACGGCATCACCACTGAAGGCCAGGCGGACCACAGGATGGGTGTGAGGCCCTGCGCTAGCTTCGAGGCGATCGACCAGCGCGCGCGGCGGCTCCAGCTCCAGGAATTCATTGAGGAACTCGCGACCCAGTCGGGTCTGCGGCGCGGTGAAGAAATCGCCCACCGGCGCCACTTCCACCAGCTCGCCACCACTGATCAGGGCGACCTGATCACAGATGCTCTTGACCACTTCCATCTCGTGGGTGATCAGCAGGATGGTCAGGCCCAGCTTGGTGTTGATGTCCTTGAGCAGCTCAAGGATGGAAGCGGTGGTCTGCGGGTCAAGCGCCGAGGTGGCCTCGTCGCACAGCAATACCTTGGGGCGGCTGGCCAGCGCACGGGCGATGGCCACGCGCTGTTTCTGACCGCCGGACAGCTGGGCAGGATACTGGCCAGCCTTGTCGCTCAAGCCGGTCAGCTCCAGCAGTGGCTCGACGCGCTGTCTGATTTCGTCTTTCGAGACGCCAGCCAGCTCCAGCGGCAGCGCCACATTGGCGAAGACCGTGCGTGAGGAGAGCAGATTGAAGTGTTGGAAGATCATGCCGATCTGATGACGAGCGCTGCGCAGGGCGGACTCGTCGAGCTCGGTCAATTCCTGGCCATCGACGACGACGCTGCCGGCGGTGGGGCGTTCGAGTAGATTGACGCAGCGAATCAGGGTCGACTTGCCGGCACCGGACAGGCCGATGACGCCGGTAATGGCGCCCTGAGGAACCGTGAGGCTGGCATCCTTGAGCGCGACCACGGCCTTGTCACCACTGCCGTAAGTCTTGGAGACGTTCTTGAGTGTGATCATGGGGGTCCGAGTGGTTAAGGCACCATCCGGATTGCGGGCGAAGGTCTGTAGAGGACAGAACGTTCTGCCTGCGTCTGCGCACATGGCAGACAGCGAAGAGGGGAGCGATCCAGTGGGGAGAAAAAAGACCACCCAAGACGGGTGGCCATCAACGCTGGACACACCCTTTTAGCAGAACTTGCACCCCGTGAGACCAGCTCTCGTGGTGGGCGCCCGCAATCCGGGTACAAATCGGCGCCAAACAGATTTGAGGCGCATTCTATCAGTCACCTTGGGGGTGTCAACGACTTTGGTCTTGCGCTGGCCGTTTATTCGAACTGTCGTTCGATATGGCAATTCGGCGATACGCTCTGTAAGCCATTTCTTACAAGAATCTTGTCGTGACGAGGGTTCCAACCACCAATGACGGCTTTCCTGTCTTGACGGTCAGCCGGGCAAGACTTGCGGCCCGTACTGGCTGCTCTGTGTTCACGCAGCCCAACGGCCGGCATCGCCAGCATGTCGGCGGGAAGTCCACCATGCTAGGATTTCGGCTGGGCATGCCAGTTATCTCGCTGCTGCATGCCGTCCCTTATTCATGGCTTCTCGACAGCAAGAAGCAGCAGTGCAAGGAAAGATCACGCATGTTCACGGGTATCGTACAAGGCATGGCGGAAGTGGTGGCCATTGAAGAACGCACTGACTTTCGCACGCATCAAGTCCGATTGCCGGCGGGGTTGGAGGCGGGGCTGGAGCTGGGGGCCTCGGTGGCCCATAACGGTTGCTGTCTGACCGTGACGGCACTTGAGGGTCAACTGGCGAGTTTTGACCTGATGCGCGAGACGCTGCGTCTGACCAATCTGGGTGAGCTCGAGGTGGGCAGCGTCGTGAACGTGGAGCGAGCGGCACGCTTCGGCGACGAGATCGGCGGGCACTCCATGTCTGGTCATGTCATGGCGATGGTGACCATCGATGCCATCGAGGCCACCGCCGACAATCGTCGTATCTGGTTCCAGGCGCCGGCCGAGCTGATGCGTTTCCTGTTCGACAAGGGCTACGTGGGACTTGACGGTGTCAGCCTGACGATCGGCGAGGTGCAGGGCACACGCTTCTGCGTCAATCTGATTCCGGAGACCCTGGAGCGGACCCTGATGGGAGTCCGTGCCGTCGGTGATCAGGTCAACCTTGAAGTCGACCCGCAGACCCAGGCCATCGTCGAGACCGTCGAGCGGGTCATGGCCTCCCGTCTGGCATGAGGCTTGCAGGTCTGCAGCGGATCAACTCACTGGCATGACGCCAGAACTCGTCTGACTGGTCAGGAAATATGCCGGGAATGCTCGATTCGCTGCAGACCTTTGGGTACCATGTTGCGCCTTTCGATGCCCTGCCGCTGGCGGGGCATCGTGGTTCAGGCAGGCTGAACAGGGGAAAGCTTCATTCATCGCCCTGTGCGGCATACCTGTCCGAGCGAGTTCGTCTTGATCTGCTGATTCTGACAATCACCGACCACTGCGCCTTGCCGGACAGGCACTGCTCAAGGATAGGGGCTACCTCAATGCTGGAACGTCTTTTCAAGCTCTCCGAGCACGGTACCAATGTGCGTACCGAAGTCATCGCAGGATTTACCTCCTTCCTCGCGATGGCCTATATCATCTTCGTGGCCCCCTCGATGCTGGCCTCCACCGGCATGGATCACGGCGCCGTGTTCGTCGCGACCTGTCTGGCGGCAGCCATCGGCTGTCTGATCATGGGCCTCTATGCCAATTACCCGATCGCGCTGGCACCGGGCATGGGGCTGACGGCCTTCTTCACCTATACGGTCGCCGGTCAGATGGGCGTGCCCTGGCAGGTCGCGCTGGGCGCGGTCTTCCTGTCCGGGGTGAGCTTCTTCCTGCTCTCCGCCTTCAAGATTCGCGAATGGATCATCAATGCCATTCCCGCTTCGCTGAAGACCGGCATCGCCGCAGGCATTGGCCTGTTCATGGCGATCATCGCCCTGCAGGGCAGCGGCATCGTCGTCGACGCCCCGGGCACACTGGTCACGCTGGGGGACCTGTCCTCGCCGGCGGCCATGTATGCATTGCTTTCGTTCTTCCTGATCGTCGCACTGTCCTACCGCAAGGTGATCGGCGCGGTGATGATCGGCATACTGCTCGTTACGCTGCTGGCGACCCTGACCGGCAACAACGATTTCCATGGCTTTGCCTCGATGCCGCCGAGCATGCTGCCGACGCTGGCGGAGCTCGATATCGCTGGCGCCTTCAATCTGGGCATGGTGTCGATCATCTTTGCCTTCCTGTTCGTCGACCTGTTCGACACCTCGGGCACGCTGATCGCCGTCTCCCAGCAGGCTGGCCTGACCAATGAGCGTGGCCACCTTCCGCGTCTCGGACGGGCCTTGATGGCAGACTCCAGCGCCACCATGGTCGGCTCTGTGATGGGCACCTCGAACGTGACCAGCTACATCGAATCCGCCACCGGCGTGGCCGCCGGCGGTCGCACCGGCCTGACAGCTGTCGTCGTGGCCGGTCTGTTCCTCGTCAGCCTGTTCCTGTCGCCGCTGGCGACCTCCATTCCGGCCTTCGCCACTGCCGGTGCGCTGCTGTATGTCGCTTGCCTGATGACGGGCGGTCTGGCACGCATCGACTGGAACGACATTACTGAAGCGGCACCGGTGGTGATAGCCACCCTGGTGATGCCGCTGACCTACTCGATTGCCAACGGGATCGCGCTGGGCTTCATCAGCTACGCCGTGATCAAGCTGTTCTCCGGCCGTTATCGTGATCTGAGCCCGGGGCTGGTGATTCTCGCCATCCTGTTCGCCTGCAAATACCTGTTCCTCGACGGAGCCCTCTAATGAGCATCTACAGCGACTACATCAAGTCTGTCATCCGCACCGTGCCGGACTGGCCCCAGCCGGGTGTCAACTTCCGTGACATCACGCCGGTACTGCAGAATTCCGCCGCGTTCCGCAAGCTGATCGACTCCTTCGTGCATCGCTATCAGGAGATGGAAATCGACGCCATCGCCGCCATCGATGCACGCGGGTTCATCATCGGTGCACCGCTGGCCTATGAACTGGGCTGCAGCTTCGTGCCGGTGCGCAAGAAGGGCAAGCTGCCGTTCAAGACCATCAGCGAGACCTACACGCTGGAATACGGTGAGTCTACCGTCGAGCTGCACTCCGATGCCTTCCGTGAAGGTGATCGCATCCTGGTGATGGACGACCTGATCGCCACCGGCGGCACCATGCTGGCGGCCTGCAAGCTGATCGAGCGCACTGGTGGTGTGGTCGTCGAGACGGCAGCCATCATCGATCTGCCGGAAATCGGCGGCTCTGCCAAGATTCGTGAAGAAGGCCACAGTGTCTTCGCGGCGTGCAGCTTCACCGAATCCGAGTAATGTCGGCTTGACGCGATGGCCCTGTCTTCTGGCAGGGCCATCGTCGTTGCTGCGGGCAACGAATCTCAGACCCTCGTTTGCGCTCTAGCGTGGCTGAGTGGATCTTCCCCTTGTGCGGTGGCGCGCCAGCCACCATGCTTTCCTTCTGTTTCGTCATTGCGAGTGACCCTCATGTCTTCCGAACGCTACCACGACCACTTCATCGTCTCCTGGGACCAGCTGCACCGTGATGTGCGCGCGCTATGTCACGACCTCAGCGGTCGTGATTTCAAGGGCATCATCGCCATCACCCGCGGTGGCCTGATTCCGGCCGGCCTGATCGCTCGCGAGCTGGGTATCCGTCACATCGATACCGTATGCATCAAGAGCTATCACGACCACATGGAGCAGGGTGGACTGGAAGTGGTCAAGGGTGTCGACCACGACGGTGACGGCTGGCTGCTGGTCGATGACCTGGTCGACACCGGCAATACCGCACGCGCGGTGCGCGACATGCTGCCCAAGGCGCATTTCGTGACCGTCTATGCCAAGCCGGAAGGGCGTCCGCTGGTCGATGGCTTCATCACCGAAGTGCCGCAGAACTGCTGGATCCAGTTCCCGTGGGACATGGGCATCGCCTACGTCGAGCCGATCGCCGAGCAGCTCAAGAAGCAAGAGAGCGATAGCTGACATGCCGTTGGAGACTGCCGCGACTGGCCGCTCCGAGGTGTTGCCTGCCGATTGGCAGGCGCATCTTGGCCAAGAGTTCCAGGCTGACTACATGCAGCGTCTGCGCGACTTTCTGCGCGCCGAGAAAGATGCCGGCAAGGTCATCTATCCGCATTCCGATGACTGGTTCCGTGCCTTCTGGCTGACGCCGCTTTCCAACGTCAAGGTCGTGATCCTCGGCCAGGACCCGTACCACGGCCCTGGCCAGGCGCACGGGCTGTGCTTCTCGGTACGTCCCGGCGTACGCCCCCCGCCTTCGCTGAAGAACATCTACAAGGAACTGGCCACCGACGTCGGCTTTGAACCCGTCGATCACGGCTTCCTGGAAGGCTGGGCGAAGCAGGGTGTCCTGCTGCTCAACAGTGTGCTGACCGTCGAGCAGGGCAAGGCCGCCTCGCATCAGAAGCAGGGGTGGGAACAATTCACCGACCGCGCTATCGACGTGATCAACCAGCACTGCCAGGGTGTCGTCTTCCTGCTCTGGGGCAGTCATGCCCAGAAGAAGGCTCGCGCTGTAGACACCCAGAAGCACCTGGTGCTCCACGCGCCACACCCATCTCCCCTCGCAGCGCACCGCGGTTTCTTCGGCTCTCGCCACTTCTCGCAAGCCAACGCCTGGCTGGAAGCATGCGGGGAAGAGCCGATCGACTGGCAGCTATAATATACAATTGTGACAAGTTTCTAGGGAAAGCCGCCAAGGATGAACAAGAGTCAACAGACACTCGAGGTGGATGGGGTATTTTGTATCAGCCTCAAAGAGCGGGAAGACCGCCGGGAACATCTACAGAAAGAGTTTTTACCGCTAGGCTTGGATATCGAGTTTTATCTTGCCGAGCGTGATGTGGATAATCCTGAGCGTGGATGTTACGAGTCACATCGTACCTGCGCAGCAATGGCCATGGAGAGAGGTTATCAACGAGTCTTGATCCTTGAAGATGATGCTACTCTTGCCATGCCGGCTGAAAGTGTAATAGCACGTATCAATTGTTTCTTGAAAATACGAAACCCGGAAATTTTTTACCTTGGTGGCATGCTGGGAAGGATGTGGTTGATTCCTTTTGCGGGCGTGGTTAGAGCCAAGCTGACGGGAGGGCATGCCTATATGCTGTCTCGTAAAGGTATGAAGAAGATCATTGATAAGCCTTATTCAAAAAAAGCGGTAGATAGTTTCTACGCGACTGAATATAAGGCTTATGCCGTTTATCCTCTTTTTTGCGATCAGCTTCCAGAATCGGATGTCAAAAGTGATATCGCTGATTATCGAATTGAAACGAAAGGGGGAGGCAGCTACAAAGACGATGAATACTGGAATCTCAATTCAAGAAAGCAGGAAGTAGCGTTGCGTAGGGATATGTGGAGAACCTTATGTGGACGATGGCTTTAATGTTTCAGGAGATGGTCAATTGAAAGCATACTGGTGGCGATCGGCGAATGGTGGATGTAATTTTGGTGATGAAATCACATCTATCATTCTGGATAGACAGTTTCATATCGCTCATTCCATCTCTAATGTCGATGAGGCAGATTTGATCTCTGTTGGCAGTATTTTAAATAAGCTCGTCAACAATAAAGCGATTTCTTCACGAAATAGAAAGATTCATGTTGTAGGGTCTGGGCTTATTTCTCCATATGTCAAACATGCCTCTTTGTTCAAGCGAATGAAGCCAATGGGCAGGACATTTGGCAAATCTGTTGTTATTCATTCTGTACGTGGGTATATGACTCAGCAGGTGCTCACTTCATTGGGAGAAAAAGAATATCCTGTCGGTGATCCAGGTCTCATGCTCCCTTTGATTTATGATACAGATCCAGACAAGACTTATAGAATAGGATTTATTCCTCATATCTCGACTATTGATAGTCCGGAGTGGGAAAATGTGTGTGCTCGTGTAGGTGACAGTATAATAATAGATTTCCGCACGGATGATCTTGAATCTATTGTTACTCAGATAAAATCCTGCGAAATCATTGTAAGTCAGAGTCTACATGGCTTGATCATAGCGGATGCCTATGGAATCCCGAATTGCTGGTTCTATGATGGTCCTCTCCATTCTGGAGGTAAGTTCAAATTTTATGATTATTTCTCCTCTGTTGGCCGTAGCTTTACCCTGAGGCTTTGTTCTTTCAATGAGATAAATGCTGCCGACATCAATAGGTACGCGGATAAAATCGATCCTAATGTCATATGCAGCTTGCAGTCGGATATAGTCAAGAGTTTTGAGGAAGCCTTGCATCAAATATAAACTTGTATTGATCAATTATATTTTACTGATCCCGCTAGAAATGTAATGTGTATGTACTTGCATACTCTATGCAATATTCCTCCTTTTTCGTAGGCGAGAATGATCTTCTCGGATATCAGGAGGGGGAATGCGCAATAAAGCAGGTGGTGAGTTTCGAAGGTGTTTCAATAAGAATAAGTGTATCTTTGTCGGAGTGCCAAGAGTAGGAAGTGAATCTATCTTCTTGGCTCTGGGAGATGAGTACGTTAAGAATAGGGAGTATCATGATTACCGGTTTTATCAGAAAATAGATCCCTCTCTTTTTAATCAATATTTTAAGTTCGCTTTCGTTCGTCACCCACTGGATAGATTGTTTTCGGCTTATCAGTATTTAAGGCATTCTGGTAACCATAGTCAGAGCCACAAAGTGCTATCTGAAGAGCTACGACAATATCCAACTTTCGATGCGTTCGTCCTGAATGGCTTGACTGAAGAAAAATTCAAATCTCATTCGCTTTTTATTCCTCAGTCGCATTTCATTGTTGATGATAATGACAGGGTGATAATGGACTATGTGGGTAGATTTGAGAATTTTGAGGAAAGTTTAAGTCATGTTCTTAGTCACCTTGGCATTAAACAAGGTCGAGCGCACAACAAGCGATGGCTGACAAGCTGTTCAATAAAGTGTGATGAGAGTACTGTCAATGTTGTTCGTGATTTTTATTCAAGAGATTTTGATAATTTCAATTACGAGTAGTCAGAACCAACACCGTCGATGATGGATCTGCCAACGCTATTCATTTCAGGATAATATATTTTGATCTTAATATGAGTAAAGTCCCTGTGTCCATGGTATTGCAAGGGCCTCGTGCGGGGCATCTCATCAGCCTCAAGAATCTGGGCGGGGCTGAGCGGACCTTCACCAACTTCTTTCGAATGGCCGCACGTGAGCGAGATCATCATGTGCTGCTGCAGACGCCCGAAATTCATCCGATGCTGCAGTCTGAATATGTGGACTTTGCCGGTCGGGTGCATGACATAAAGCGTTATTGCGGCATCAAGCTTCCTCGGCAGTTGCCCTGGCTCCGCGATACCTGCCAGGCGCGCATGCTCAATGACGAAGAGGTGCAGGCAATCGTGGTGTGGAACAAGCTGCGTAACCATCCGCTGCATTTCCCCGATCACATCAGTCTCATTCACTACGAGCATGGCTCTGCCTGGTTCGTGGAGCCCACCTCTGATATCACGGACTATCTCTCTCGCCTCGATGGCATCATATGCAACTCCTTTGCAGCCAGTCGCATGTTGCAGTTGTCGCTTGGCATCAGTGAGTCCTTGCCATGTCGGGTGGTGCGCAATTCCATCGTACTGCCGCAGGTAGCCTCCGATCATCCGGTCGAGCGGTTCAGGATCGGTTTCGCAGGTCGTTTGACCGGACTCAAGGCGCCGGTGATCGCCATCGAGGCGTTGCGAGAGCTCAAGGCGAGTGTCCCCCATGCGGAGCTTTGGATCGCCGGCGAGGGAATATTGGAAGATGCCTTGAAGTCACTGGTCGTGAAGTGGGGGCTCGAGGAGAGTGTTCACTTCTGTGGTCTGTTGAATGACATGAGTGATTTCTATCCCTGCCTCGATGCCTTTGTGTGTCCTTCCTGGCGTGAACCTTTCGGTAATGTGGTGCAGGAAGCGCTGGCGCATGGTGTGCCTGCCATCGTCGGTAATGTGGATGGATTGCCGGAGCAGATCTCCCCGGGAGTCAATGGTGAAATTCTGTCGCCAAGCAGGCCCCGCGAATCGCTGGCTATCTATGGCGAGGATTTCATTTCCGGTCCGGACAGAGTCTATAGCCCGGAGCAAGACGCCATCGTGGTCGCACAGGTGCTCGAACCGAGTGAAATCGCTCAGGTGCTGAAACAATGGGCAGCAAGCCCGCAGCAGCGTAGAGAGATGGGCGCAGCTGCGCGCGCGATCATTGCGAAAGATTTCTGCCAGCAGAAATACTGTCAGGGTATCGGCGACTTCATTGCTGAAGTGGTGGCTGGGTAATCATTGCTGGCGATATCGGCCACAGGTCAGCCACCTTCATGGCTGGCCTGTCTGCCTCGCCATTGCCCTTTGACGAGCGTACTGAAGTTTCCTTGCACTTTATTCCGGTAAGCTGAAGCCACAATGGATTTTTCGTACATTGGGGGGCTGTCACCAGTGGCTGGTGACGAACCACAAGAACAGGATTGATATGATGTGGCGAAGCAATGACTTTCCTTATCGCAAACACTTTACGCGTAACAAGTGCATCTTCATTCATATTCCCAAGGCTGCCGGAACATCAGTCCTCGCCGCCTTGGGGAAGACGAAGGAAAAAGGGCGTGATCATGTCTCCTGGCAGGTTTACAAGAAGGCCAGTTCCAGAAAATTCGCCCGTTATTACAAATTCACCTTTGTCAGAAATCCCTACGATCGTGCCCTGTCAGCGTATCGCTATATATTAAGTGGTGGCAATCAAGGCAAGCAGGATCTCGCCATTGCCAAGGAGATGGCAGAATATTCAGATTTTGATGATTTTGTCGCACGTGGCTTGTGGCAAGGCGCTTTTCGTAGCCACCTCCTGTTTCTCTCGCAGTCCTCTTTTGTCATGGATGGAAACGAGACCTTGATGGTGGATTTTCTGGGGCATTTCGAAACCCTGGACAAGGATTTCCAGCAGGTTGCCAACAAGCTGGGCATCAGCGGCGAGATTGCACATCGCAACAAGGGGAGTGGGGAGGCGGGGGACGGCATGACAGCGGCGACCCGCGAGAAACTGGCCATTCTCTATGCACAGGATTTCGTCAACTTCGGTTACACGCCTTGAACGAGTGGCAGGCGGGGGGGCGCCAGTCCATTTGCGGCGCTTTCTCTGCTGTAACCTGAAGGCGAGAGCCTTAACTTGTAAGCCTGCTTCCGCTAGAATGCGCTCAATTTACCAGCCTTCCCGCTGCTATCGTCCGAGCCGGCGGGGGTAGTGCTGCGTATCGTTTGCACCATCTTCTGTCCCAAGAGGTATTTCCATGAGCGTCCATGCCATCAATCATCCACTGGTCCAGCACAAGCTCGGCCTGATGCGTGCAGCAGGCATCAGCACCAAGAGCTTCCGTGAGCTGGCCAGTGAGGTCGCCAAGTTGTTGACCTATGAGGCAACCCAGGACCTGGAGCTGGAAACTACCACCATTGATGCCTGGAGCGGCAACGAGCTGGATGTCCAGACCATCAAGGGCAAGAAAGTGACCATCGTCCCGATCCTGCGTGCCGGCCTGGGCATGCTGGATGGCGTGACGGATCTGATCCCCCCGGCACGCATCAGCGTCGTGGGTCTGTACCGTGATGAAGAGACGCTGGAGCCAGTGCCGTATTTCGAGAAGTTCGTGTCAGACCTCGACGAGCGTCTGGCCATCGTGATCGACCCGATGCTGGCGACCGGCGGTTCCATGATCGCCACGCTGGACATGCTCAAGGCCAAGGGCTGCCAGCAGATCAAGGTCATCGTGCTGGTCGCGGCACCGGAAGGGATTGCCAAGGTGCAGGAATCCTACCCGGACATCGAGATCTATACCGCCTCCGTCGATGACCGTCTCGACGAGAACGGTTACATCGTGCCGGGTCTCGGCGATGCCGGTGACAAGATCTTCGGCACGCGCTGAGCGCCCGCCAGAGATGACAACGCCCTGCGCATCCGCGCGGGGCGTTTTTGTATCTGTCTGACCTGTCTGAGCAGTCAGGATCAGGCGGTTGACTCCTCCGCTTGTGAAAAGAAGTGCTTCCATGTCGTCTTCATCACCGTCCTCTGAAACCTCCTCTCCCCATGAGTCGTCTACCCATGTGTCCTTGCCGGAACAGGAAGGGTTCTCGCTGACGACTCTCATCACCGGCGCGCAGATGCTGTTCGTTGCCTTTGGTGCGCTGGTACTGGTCCCGCTGCTGACCGGACTCGACCCCAACGTTGCCCTGTTCACGGCCGGTGTCGGCACCCTGGTCTTCCAGTGCGTGACCAAGGCCAGCGTGCCGGTCTTCCTCGCCTCATCGTTTGCCTTCATCGCGCCTATCCAGAGTTCGGTCGCGAACTTCGGCATTCCTGCCACCATGGGTGGTTTGTTCGTCGCGGGACTGGTCTATGTATTGCTGGCGCAATGCATTCGCCTCAAGGGTGTTGGTATCGTGCATCGCCTGCTGCCGGCCGTGGTGGTCGGTCCGGTGATCATGGTCATCGGCCTGGCGCTGGCACCGACGGCGGTGCAGATGGCCACCGGCGAGTTCAGCGACAACATCTCGCATGCCCAGGCGCTGACATTGTCGTTGGCCAGTCTTGGCGTGACGCTGGTGCTGTCGATCTTCGGGCGTGGCATGTTGCGCCTGGTGCCGATCCTCGGCGGTATTTTGACGGGGTATGTGCTGGGGCTGTTGATGGGAGTGATCGATCTCTCGCCGGTGCATGCGGCTGAGTGGCTGGCGCTGCCCAGCTTCACTGCGCCGACCTTCGAATTTTCCGCCATTCTGTTCATGATTCCCGTCGCCATCGCGCCTTCCGTCGAGCACATCGGCGACATGGTGGCGATCGGCTCGGTGACACGGCGCGATTACCTGAAAAAGCCGGGGCTGCATCGCACGCTGCTCGGTGACGGCCTGGCGACGTCGGCGGCGTCACTGTTCGGCGGTCCGCCCAATACCACCTATTCCGAAGTGACCGGCGCGGTGATGCTGACTCGCAACTTCAATCCGCGCGTGATGACGGTCGCGGCCTGTGTCGCGATCTCGCTGGCCTTCATCGGCAAGGTCGGCGCCGTGCTGCAGACGATTCCCACGCCGGTGATGGGCGGCATCATGTGCCTGCTGTTCGGCTCGATCGCTGTGGTCGGCATGAACACGCTGGTGCGCGCGGGGGATTCACTGACCGCGCCGCGCAATCTGGTGATCGCCTCCTTGATCCTGGTGTTCGGGATCGGTGGCATGCAGGTCGGTGGTGGTCAGTTCACGCTCCAGGGCGTGAGCCTGGCCGCCATTCTGGGCATCGTGCTCAACCTGATTCTGCCGCCGGCGAAAGAGGGGGAATGATTACCATTTGATGAGTGGTGGCAGGGAACATTTCCGCGAATGACGGTTCAGATAAATGCAACTCCCGTGTGCTGAGCGACTGGCACATGGGAGTTGCATTTTTCGTTTTCCCACCAGACGCCAGCTATCGTTTTCGCATGTCTTGCACGCGGCACAAAGCGGTACTGGCGGACATTCGAAGGAGTGATGCTTGCGTACCCTGGTCGTAGTGAGAAGCCTGAAAATGGGTGGCATGGAGCGAGTGGCGGTCAATCTTGCCGACAGTCTGGCCGCGAATGATCACGAGACGCATATGGTCATCTGGCGCGGTCGTGATCAGGTGCTTGAACCGCAGGATACCAGCGTTCAGCAGCACATCGTGCCGATTCAGCAGCGCGTCCAGCGCTCAGTCGGCGGCGCCCTGACGACACTGGCCTCACGTCTGGTGCTCAATCCCGTGATCCGTCGCTCCAATTTCGTGTGGGTCGGCAAGGCCGGGGGCGAGGAATTCGCTGCTTGGCTCGAGGAATTCGAGCAGGAGCACGGCAGGGTTGACCGCATCATCTTCCGTGGCCTGGGGACCTTCGAGCAGGTGTGGGGGTTCAAGGATTCCCGTGCACGTTACGTGCTGGAAAATCGCGTCAACTTTACCGGTCCGCAGTGGAAGCAGCGCATGTTTGCCCGCTGTCTGCTGGAGGACAAGCATCTGGTGGCGGTATCTGACGATGTGGCGCAAGGGGCCCGAGACATTGCTCGCCAGCATGGGGTGACACCGGCGCATATCGAGACGATCGTCAATGCCTGCCCGATCTCCCGGATCCGCGAGCAGGCCGCCATGGATGAGCCGGATATCCCCGCTGAGCCCTTCATTCTCAACGTGGCGCGTCTGGTGCCGCAGAAAGACCATGCCCTGTTGCTCGAGGCTTATGCCCTGGCCAATCCGAAGGAGCCGCTGGTGATCGTGGGGGCGGGCAAATGCCGGGAAGCCCTGGAAAATCAGGCTGAGAGGCTTGGCATCGCCGAGCGGGTGATCTTCGCCGGTCAGCGTGACAACCCCTATGCCTGGATGCGTGCCGCCAAGCTGTTCGTGCTCAGCTCGCGTGTCGAGGGCATGGGTATCGTGCTGATGGAGGCGCTGGCCTGCGGCACACCGGTCGTATCGGTGGATTGCCGTGGCGGGATACGCGAGATCCTCAAGGGCGAACTGGAACACGCCATCGCGCCGCATTCCGCCGAAGGCCTCGCGCGTCGCATGAACGAATTGTTGGCAGAGGAGGGCTATCCGATTCGCGAGGAATGGTTGGCAGATTTCTGCCCGCACACCATGGTGGAGCGTTTCCTGGCCGAGCCGGCCACCAATGACCCCTGGGAGGAGGTGCGCGAGCAGACATCTGACGCTGTTGACCGCCCTCACTCCCGCGCTGCAAGAATCTAGCGACGCGCGTTACACCAACTCGGTTGAGCTGGCTTGAGTCTTGTTGGTCAGGGTCATATCGGCCCGGTTATGCTGGCTTGGGTCGTGCTGGCCTGGGGCGCGCTGGCCTGGGGCGTGCTGGCCAGGGTTGAGCTGGCAGGGCCGAGCAGCTCTCGAGCGAATGCCTGCCTAGCGACTCTGTGCGATGCATAACCACTGGCAGCTTTGGGCTTCATCAGCGCCCGAGGCTTCGTGATTGATATCTTCACCGCTTGCGAGTTCATCGCTTGCGGCTTGTGACGCATCAGGCTTGCGCCAATACAGTTGATAGCGCTCCCCGGCATGCAGTCGCGCAGCATCACCGCATTCGAGAAGTGCCTCCTGGCAGGCCGCCGTCGCGGGGAACTCGATGCGCAGTGCGCCGTGCGTGACCAGTACCAGGCTGTCATGCGCGGCCTGCAGATAGGCGCTGCACTCCGGTGCGAGGCTGCCCAGCTCGACGTGGGGTTGTGGCGTTGTCTGCCGGGATTGATCAATGCGTCGCAGGGTGAGACCCGGTCCACAGCCCGCGACCGGTTCATGCTCGCTGTCACGCAGGATGCGTGGTGGTTCGACGGGTATCTCATCGCTGAAGAAGTCGCTCAGCGAGATCGGAAATACCTCGAGAATCTTGTTCAGCGAGCTGACGGAAGGGCTGACCGCGTCCTGCTCGACCTGCGAGATGGTCGAATTGGTCACTTGAGCACGCTTGGCCAGTTCGCGCTGAGAGAGGCCATGACGCGTGCGCAGTTCGCGCAGCCGCTTGCCCAGCGTGCGAGGCGCTGCCATTTTCTCGTCGTCAGTGGACTGCGCTGCCTTGCCGGCAGTGAGAGATTCGGGGGCAGTAGGGGGGCTATCGTGCGACATCAGTGGTGCCTGATTGAGTGAGCATGCGCGCAGGCTAGCACGCGGGCGGAAGTCCGTGGCAGTGTCCCTCGCCAAGGCCAGGTATGTTCATCTGCCGCCTGTGGCTCAAGGTGAGCGACTGCTGCCCCCGGCGCTGAGCGTCTCGAGCAGATGGCGCCCTTGATCATCCTCATGATGCCGACGTGCGATGCACGGCAGCCACAGGCAGAAGGTGGCACCGCCACCGGGCGTATCTTCCAGCCATAGCCTGCCCCCCAGCTGGGTGATCAAGCCCGATGAGACCGACAGACCAATCCCCGAGCCATTGGCACGCGTGGTGAAGAAGGGGGTGAAGATGCGCGACTTCAGATGCTCGGGCACGCCTGCGCCGTGGTCGATGACGCGTATCTCGACTCCCGCCACGGGGGCGAGTTCTGCTCCTGGCGCTTGCACTGAGGCTGACACTGTCGCTGAGGCTGACGTATCCGGACGGCTGTCTGGCTCGCCGTTCATTTCGGCCAGCGCCGCATCACGATCACGGCTGGTGATGCACAGCGTATCCGGCGCAGGCGCCATCTCGATGGCGTTGATCAGCAGGTTGACCAGCACCTGGGTCAGTTGGGCGCGATCGGCCTCGATCAGGCGAGTCGCCGCCAGCTCATGCTGCAATTGATGGCCATGATGATCCAGCGCGTGCCTGACCAGCACCTCGACACTGTGGATCGCCTCATCGGGATGAATCTGGCTGAGGTGAGGCGCGCCGAGTGACGGCGTCAATGAGTTGCCGTCGCCAATGTCGTTGGAGGCGAGCGGGTCGCGCGCGTACTGACGCAGGTTGTCGACCAGCGCGCGAATGCGCTCGACCTGATGGATGATGGTGGCGATTTCCTCGCGCACCGGCTCGGCCTGTTCACCGAGAATCACCTCGATCAACTCGACATGACCGAGAATCACGGCAGCGGGGTTGTTGATCTCGTGGCCGATACCCGCCGTCAGTTCGCCCAGCGCTGCCAGTTTCTCGCGGGTCAGCAGGCGCGCACGCGCTTCACGCAGCAGGCGGACGTGTTCCTCCAGTGCCTGACTGCGTTCTCGCAGCGTGGCGGTCTGGGCGCTCAGGTCGCGGGTGCGATCCTCCACCTGGGCTTCCAGCGTCTGGGCCGCGAGCTGTATCTCGTGGCGGTGCGCTTCCAGTCGCGCCAGCATGGCGTCGAATTCCTCGGCCAGTTCATCCAGCTCATCACCGTGCCGTTGCGCCGGCCCCAGCGAGGACAGCGGGCCTATGCGCAAGCCTTCCTGTGACGGAGTATCACGCACGGCATGCACCACACGGCGAATCTGTCGGATCGGCTGCATCAGGCGCTCGATGCTGCTCCATACCAGCAATACCCCCAACAGACTGACCGCGATCAGCACCAGGCTGATATGTGTCAGCGTCTCGCGATAGAGCCGCGCGTAGGGCGCCTGCGGATAGCCTGCGTAGATCATGCCGATCCGCTGGCCATCCAGAGAATCCAGCGGGGCATAGGCGGCCACGAACCAGTCACGAACTACGAAGGCACGATTGATATAGCGCTCGCCATTGCCGAACACCTGACGCTTCACCTCCAGCGAGGCGCGCGTGCCCAGTGCACGCTCGCCGCTGGCGTCGGTGACATTGGTGGCGATGCGGACATCATCGAGAAACAGGGTGATGGTGCCGGTGCCATCCTCCGGCAGGGTGCCGGGGCCATAGAGTAGATCGCGGATCTCATCGACCAGACGCGGGTCGCGATTGAGCAGGCGCCCCGCATCCAGCGCGCCCAGCAGCTTGCCTTCGCCATCGAGGATGGGCACCAGCGCCCGCAGTAGCATGCCGCGGTTTTCCTCGCGACGGGCACTGGGTTGTGCGTAGGGCGTCTGGCGCAGCGCAAGGCGCGCGCGCTCGGCAAGCGCAGGATCCAGCGTCGCCAGTGAATCGCTGGACAGCATGTCGAGGCCATCCAGGCTTTCGCCGCGCGCCAGTTGCGGAATCAGCGCAGCGACGCCGGGCGTCTGGCGCAACTGCTCGGTGGGCAACCAGCGCAGCCAGTCGGCGTTGAGGGTGTCCCGCATGGTAACCAGGCGCGGCACCAGGCGTGGCAACAGCTGCGCGGTCTGCTCATCGGGTGCCACCAGCTGGCGCAGGTTGCGACGCATCGCTTCCAGGCCATCACGCAGACGCTGATGCTGGCTCTGCAGCGTGCGGCTGGCGACATCGAGATCGCTGCGCACGTTCATGTACAGCTGGCGGTCGGTATAGGCTGTGGTCCAGTAGGCGGTCAGGCCGACCAGCGCCAGCATCAGCGCCAGCAGCGGCGCCAGCGTCAGCAGCAGCAGCCTGCGCCGCAGCGAACCGGCGAAGTAATGGCGCAGGCGCTTGATCATGCGCTGCCGTCGGCTCCGTAGGGAGTGATAGACGCAGTGGAGGTGGCGGGTTGATCACTCTCAGCACCATTTTCAGCGCCGTTGTCCTCACTGATCTGTTGCTCGGCGCGCCAGGTGGTCAGCTTGCGATCCAGCGTCTTGCGCGAGATACCCAGTTGGCGGGCGGCGGCTGACTTGTTGTTGGCATGTCGCTCCAGCACTGCGCACAGATGGGCCTTTTCCACCGCATCCAATGACCACTCGAGCGGATAACCGCTGCTGGTGGCCTCTTCCTCGGCGGAGGTGCTCGCGTCTCCGCTGTCGCCCCATGCCAGGTGGCCTGATGCCGGTTCGGCCTGCGCGTCGGCCGGCAGGGTATCGCCGGGCAGGCGGCCGAGCAGCAAGGCGCGCTCGATGACGTTCTTGAGTTCCCGCACATTGCCGGGCCAGGAATAGTGGCACAGGCGAGTGAGATCAGAGTGCTGCCAGGGCACGGCGGGGAGATTGAGTTCGCGCGACAGCTGGCGCGAGAAATGCTGGGCCAGCGCGGGGATGTCCTCCGGGCGCTCGCGTAGGGCCGGCAGCGTCAGGCTCAGCACGTTGAGGCGATAGTAGAGGTCTTCGCGGAAGCGGCCCGCGGCCACCTCCGTTTCCAGTGTGCGGTGGGTGGCGGCCACGATACGCACATCGACTGCCTGTTCCTGCTCGCCGCCTACGGGGCGCACGCGGCGCGTTTCCAGTACCCGCAGCAGCTTGGCCTGCATCGCCAGGGGCATCTCGCCGATTTCATCCAGGAACAGCGTGCCGCCATCAGCGAAGCTGAACAGGCCATCACGGCCTCGATGCGCGCCGGTGAAGGCCCCCTTGAGGTGCCCGAACAGTTCGCTCTCCAACAGCTCCGGGCTGATGGCGCCGCAGTTGACCGGCACGAAGGCACCGCGCCGACCGGACAGGCGATGCAGATCACGCGCCGCCAGCTCCTTGCCGGTGCCGGATTCCCCCAGGATCAGCACCGGCGAGGGCGCGGGGGCAACGCGTGCGATGATATGCACCAGCTCCTGCATGGCAGGGCTCTCGCCCTTGAGGCTGGCCTCTTCCTGCTGATGGCGGGCATTGTCGCGACGGAGCAGGAAGTTTTCCCGCGTCAGCTGGCGGCGCTCAAGGCAGCGGTCCAGCGCGGCCTGCAGCTGTTCGAGACGAAACGGCTTGATGATGAAATCACAGGCCCCGGCCCGCAGTGCGCGCACAGCGGTCTCGAGATCGGCGTAGGCCGTCATGAAGATGACATCGCTGACCGATGAGGGCGCAAGGGCTTCATCCCAGTCAAGGCCATCACGCCCCGGCAGGCGAATGTCGAGCAGGATGAGGTCGAAGTGCAGACGCGAGCGCAGGGCTTCGGCCTGCTCGACACTATCGGCGCATTCGATCAGCGCGAAGCGCGAGGACAGTGCCTTCTCCAGATAGCGGCGCATGCCTGGCTCGTCATCGACGATCAGTACCGAGGCGGTGGGGAGGGGGTCGCTGCCGCTACGCCGGGTCTCACGGGGTGTGGAGGGGGCGTGGGCAGTCATGGCGTTCCTCGGGTCAACAGGGCAGTGATAATGGTCGCAGGGGAGATCATCTCTATCATGCGGGCATTGTGGCGTGCTGCTCACTGGTAATCTAGCGCTGGATGCCACATTGCTGCCTCTTTCTGCTTGCGCTTGCCACAGGCGAAGCCTTGCAGCCTTGTCAGCACGCGGCGCTGGCGGGCAGGGTTGGCAGGCTGTCCCGTTGTGCTACGCAAGGCCCGGCGATGATGGGTCAATTGGGGCGTCATGGGTCAGCGGTGGTCATGCCTGGAGTTATTGTCAGTATTTTTCCTGCCATTCCAGCAGCGCCATTCGCTCCAGTTGATATAGCGACGTCAGCAGGGCGACAGGGGCGTCAGGGATGAGAGGGGCGTCAGGGATGAGAGGGGCGTCAGGGACGACAGGGACGACAGGAGGCGGGAGCCGGCAAGTCTGCCTGCTGGAGATGTTTCCGGTATCATCGCCGGCTGTCTTGCGTGCCAGCCCATGTATCAGCCCGATGCCAAAGCTCTGAAAGCCTCTGATGGATGGCAGGTCTTGTCACGAGAGCGCTTTCGGCATGTCGTTTGCACAGTCAGCATTCACGTTGATGTCATCAATACCGTCACGCCAGAAAAAATATTCAGGGAGCATCCCCATGCTGCAACGCCATACATTGTCTTCTCGTCGCCTGCTGGCCACTCTCGCAGGCCTGTCATTCGGTGCGCTGAGCATTCTGCCGGCCCAGGCGGCCGACGACATCATTCGTCTGGCCACCACGACCAGCACCTACAACTCAGGCCTGCTCGATCACCTGCTGCCGGAGTATGAACAGGCCCACGATGTCACCATTCAGGTCATCGCGGTCGGTACCGGCAAGGCGTTGCGCATGGGGCAGGATGGCGATGTGGATCTGGTGATGACCCACGCCCCGGGTGCCGAGCGCAAGTTCGTCGATGCCGGCTACGGCATCGAGCCGCATGGCGTGATGTACAACGACTTCGTGCTGCTCGGCCCCGAGTCGGACCCGGCGGCCATTGACGGCATGCAGGATGTGGATGCGGCACTGGGCAAGATCGCCAGCGCCAATGCCGGCTTCATCTCGCGCGGCGATGATTCCGGCACCCACAAGAAGGAATTGGCCCTGTGGCAGAGTGCCGATGTCACCCCTGACTTCTCCGGCTACAAGGCCGTCGGCCAGGGCATGGGCAAGGTGCTGAGCATGGCCAGTGAACTGCAGGATTACACTCTGAGTGACCGTGGCACCTGGCTTGCGATGGAAGACAAGCTGGAGCTTGAGATTCTGGTCGAGGGCGATGCGCGCCTCTTCAACCCCTATCAGGTGATTCTGGTCAATCCGGCCAATCATGACGGGCTCAATACCCGTGGTGCGCGTGAGCTGGCCGAATGGCTGATCTCCAGCGAAGGGCAGCAGGCAATCGATGATTACCGTCTCAAGGGCAAGGCGCTGTTCCATGCCAGCCACGGCGAGACCGGCTTCGATGCTCGCCAGACAGCGGACCGCGCCTCTGAGCGCACGCCGGTGAAGGCGCAGGACGCACAGGCTGAGCCGCGTTCGTGAGCTTGTGGCAAACCACGCAGGAGGCCTTGAGCCTCCTGCTGAGCATGGATGGCGCGCTGTGGGAGATCATCGGCGTGTCGTTTCGTGTCTCGCTGATGGCGATGCTGATCGCGGTGCCACCGGCACTGTTGATCGCCTTCGTGCTGGTTCGCTGCGCCTTCCCTGGGCGCTGGCTGCTGATCTCGCTGATCAATACCCTGATGGCCGTCCCCACCGTGGTGGTGGGGTTGCTGCTGTTCATCCTGTTGTCGCGCGCTGGCCCGCTGGGTGATTGGCATCTGCTGTTCACCCAACCGGCGATGGTGATCGGGCAGATTCTGCTCGCCCTGCCGATTCTGGTGGTGATGCTGCATGCCGCGCTGGCGGGGGTCGACAAACGTGCCTGGGAGACAGCCTTGCAGCTGGGGGCGTCGCGCCGGGCGGCGCTCTGGCGGCTGGTGATGGAGGCCCGTTTCGGCGTGATGGCGGCGTTGGTGGCCGCGTTTGGTAGAATCATCGCTGAAGTGGGTTGCGCCATGATGGTGGGTGGTAACATTGCCGGTTTCACGCGCAATATCACCACGGCCATCGCGCTGGAAACCCTCAAGGGCGAGTACGCCCAGGGGGTCGCCCTGGGCATGGTATTGCTGGTGCTGGCACTGGCGCTCAATCTGATGCTGGGGGTGTTGCGCGGTCGCGGTCAGCTGGCGGTGCAGGCCTGATCTCAGGCCCCGCCGCCAGTCGCGTTCTGCTCCCCCAGTCTGAAAGCCGCCTGCCAACCCGTTGAGACAAGCACACGCCAGCACTGATCGCGTCAGGCTGAATCGTCGTATGGAGTCATGATGTTCCCCCCTAGTTCTTCGTCCTCGTCTGTTCCCCCGGGCGACCCCTCCAGCCCGGTGACGGGGACTGGCTTCGCGCAAGCCTCGCCGTCTGTTGCCCGGGCACTTGATGCTGACGCAAGCGTTGCCCCCCTGTTGCGCGTGCGTGGCCTCGAATATCGCTTGCCGTCTGCGGCGCAAGTCTCCGGCGAGGGCGTCGAGGCGCAAGGGCGCCTGTTATGGCATGTGGCGGCGCTGGATTGGGCACCGACCCCAGCGTCCGGCTGGGTGCACCTCAAGGGTGACAACGGTAGCGGCAAGACCACGCTGCTGCGCGTGCTGGCCGGCATGCAGTCAGCGACCGGCGGCAAGCTTGAATGGCAGACCCGTGACGCTCATCCGGTGCGCTACCTGCATCAGCAGCCGTATCTGTTCGACACCAGTGTGGCCGGCAATCTGGTGCTGGCGGCTCGCTGGCAACCCGACAGCGGCTCTGCCGGGCAGCAGCGTGATCAGGTCGAGGAGATGCTGCGCTGGAGCGGGCTGAGCGATCAGGCCCGTCAGCCGGCCCGCTCCCTGTCGGGTGGCGAGCGAGCGCGACTGGCATTGGCGCGCGCCTGGTTGTCGCGTCCGCCGGTGCTGTTGCTGGATGAGCCTGCCGCCAATCTGGACCAGGCCGCTGTCGAGCAGTTGGCGCTGCGACTGGAGCAAATGTGCCAGCAGGGGTGTGCGGTGATCCTGTCCTCACATCAGGACAATGCCTTGAGTCAGGGCTCGAGTGCGCGCTGGACGCTGAGCGCTGCCAACCTGCACACTGAGCCCTCAGCGGGCTGAGTCATCTTCAATAGGCTGAGCCTTCAGTGCAGGCGCCTCAAGCTTCAAGGCTGAGAAAGCCCTGTTCATCAGCCGCTTGCGTTGGATGCCCTGCCAGCAGCCCTGCTGCATGACATTACCTGCGCCTTTGCGCACTCGACCGGGATACGCCTTCATGCCGAGCTCCAATCACACCTCTGATGTCATGCCACTGCCGAGCGATGCCGAGCAGCTCAAGGCCTCGCTCACGCCTGCCAATATCACCGGGGTGGTGCTGGCCGGCGGCCAGGCGCGACGCATGGGTGGCGTCGACAAGGGGCTGGTCACGCTCAATGAGGTGCCGCTGGTGGCGCATGTACTGGCGCGGCTGACCCCTCAGGTGGGCGAGCTGCTGATCAATGCCAACCGCTCGCACGCCGAGTATGCCGCCTATGGGCATCCACTGGTCGAAGACAGCGAGCAGGGCTACCACGGCCCCTTGATGGGTATGGCCAGTGCGCTGGCGGCAGCGCGGACGCCCTGGGTGATGATGGTAGCCTGCGATGTGCCGCATCTGCCCAATGAACTGGTCGAGACGCTGAGCGTGGCGTTGATCGACCAGGCCAACGGCGATCAGCTGGAAGGCTTCAGTGTCGAGGGCGGTCACGCGGTCGATGCCGGGCCCGCGCTGCTGGCCGTGGCGGCAGACGAGTTTCGTTACCATCCGGTGATCTGTCTCATGCATCGTGGCCTGCTGCCGTCTCTGCAGGCGGCGCTGGCCGCTGGCGAGCGCAAGATCGACCGCTGGTTCGATCAGCATGTCTGGCTCAAGGTGCAGGCGGGCAGCGAGCAGGACTTCGCCAACCTCAATACCCTTGAAGAATGCCGTGAGATGGAAGCCGGCTCGCGCTGAGCGCGCTTCATTCCTGACGTTCCTAGCGTGTCATCCGTTCCCGCTTGCACGCCCAGGTGTGTCATTGTGATGCAGGTGGTCATCGCCGGGAGCGTCTCTTCAGGAGTCTGGCGGCTTATTGTCTTTGCCTGTCAGGATTTGATGGCCTTGGCGTTGCACCTTTCACGTGTCGTGTCTGGCGGTTCTGGCGGGTATCTTGCCACTCAGCGTCGTTGCCCCCATTGAAATGAGCACCATGCGTGTTCACCTTCATGGCATCCGCTCAGCCCGCAGCAGTCATCGTCATCTTTTCCCTTGCGGGCGCGGGAGCGCTGCGGTGAACCCGTCGACAGGCCGCCATTCGCCGGAATCACCAAGAGAACCTTCATGCCTGAGTCTTCCTCCACGACTGACCAGCGTGCTGATACCGCTGTCAGTGCTGAACATTCCTCCCCCCGCAGTGATGCTCCCACGTCGCGTGGTGATATTTCTCATGAGGTCGGGATGTCGCCCGCTTGGCAGGCACGTCTGGCGGCGTCAGCGTGTCCGCTGCTGGGCATCGCGGCCTGGAGCGGCACCGGCAAGACCACGCTGCTCGAGCAGCTGCTGCCCGAGTTGAGCGCGCGCGGCCTCCGCGTCGCCGTGATCAAGCATGCGCATCATGCCTTCGATGTCGATACGCCGGGCAAGGACAGCCATCGTCTGCGTACGGCCGGTGCCGTGCCGATGCTGGTGGCATCTGCTAAGCGCTTTGCGCTGATGATGGAGACGCCGGACCAGGCAGAGGCCGATCTGGAGCAGCTGGTGGCACAGCTCGAGGGGCTGGAGGTGGACCTGATTCTGGTCGAGGGCTTCAAGCAGTGGCCGCTGCCCAAGCTTGAACTATACCGCGAGGCCGTAGGCAAGCCGCTGAGAGCCCCGGAGGACCCCTGGATTCATGCGCTGGCGACACCGGCGGCGCAGCTGCCGACTCGTGAGGATGTGCCGCAGGACCTCAAGCGGCTGGATCTTGACGATCCTCAGGCGCTGGCCGCCTGGATCGCCGCCTGGCCGGTGCATTGGCGTCTGGAAGGTGGCAAGCCGCGTGGCGAGGTGGGCGCATGAGCCTGTCGTGTTTCGATCCACGTTTCGGCGAGCGCATGCTGAGTGTCGATGAAGCCTTGAGCGTGCTGGGAGAGAGCCTGGCGGGCGTGATGCGCACGCCGCGCAGCAAACGTGTTCCCCTGGCGCAGGCGCCCGGACGTGTGCTCGCCGAGACGGTCATCTCGCCGCTGGATGTCCCGGCACAGACCAACGCGGCGATGGATGGCATCGCGCTGGCGCGGGCTTCATTGCCAGACGCGGCGAGCGGCGAGCCCTTGAGCGATCGCGGCGAATTGAGCGATCGCTGCGAGTTGAGCGTGGTCGGCAGCTCGCTGGCGGGCCATCCCTGGACGGGCCGGGCGCTCGCCGCGGGGGAGGCCATGCGCATCACGACTGGCGCGGCCCTGCCCGCAGGCGCCGACACCGTCGTCATGCAGGAGCAGCTCGAGTATCGCTCCGCGCAGGGCGAGGGCGAAGGTCAGGGCGAGGGCTTGATTGAGAGCGAAGCAGGCGAGCGGGTGGTGATCGAGGGCGTGACCAGCATTCGCCGTGGCCAGAATGTGCGTCAGGCCGGAGAGGATATCGCGTGCGGTAGCCAGGTGATGGCGCCGGGCCAGTGGCTGACGCCTGCCGCCGTGGGTGTGCTGGCGTCGCTCGGACTCGCCGAGGTCGCCGTCTATCGGCCGCTGACGGTGGCGGTCTTTTCCACCGGTGACGAGGTCACTGCCCCCGGCGAGACACTGCCGGCTGGCGGCATCTATGACGCCAATCGCTTCAGCCTCGTGGCGCTGCTGCGCGATCAGGGCATCGAGGTGCTGGATCTTGGCATCCTGAGCGATGACGAGGCGAGCGTGAGTGCTGCCCTGCATGATGCCGCGACGCGTGCCGACATGGTCATCACCTCCGGCGGCGTGTCGGTGGGCGAGGCCGATCATGTGCGCAGTGCCCTCGCTGCCTGTGGTGAACTTGCGCTGTGGCGCATCGCCATGCGTCCGGGGCGCCCGCTGGCGTTCGGCATGTTGCGTGCCACTCCCGCCGGCGCCGAGTCGTCATCTTGCCAGGTGCCGTTCTTCGGCTTGCCGGGCAATCCGGTGGCGACCATGGTCACCTTCCTGCAGTTCGTGCTGCCCGCGCTGCGCCTGTTGTCGGGCCAGCAGCGGTTGGCGAAGGGTGAGGCGAACGCCTCCGCGACGACGCTGGCGCAGTGGCAAGCCCCGCGCCTACAGCTGATCGCCGGCGAGACGCTGCGCTCGCGTGCCGAGCGTGTCGATTATCATCGCGGGCAGATCGTGCTGGATGATCAGGGGCGGCAGGTGGTGATGACCACGGGGCGGCAGGGCTCGGGGATTCTGACCTCGATGTTGCTGGCCGAATGCCTGATCGAGATTCCCGCCGGCTGCGCCACGCTTCACGCCGGCGAGCCGGTCATGGTGCAGTGGCTGGGAAGTCGCGGCATCGTCTAGGCGATCCCCGCGCAGTGGTCATGCCAGCTGATTCATGAAAGGATAGTCTGCTAATTTCTTGGCCAGTCCTGTTCATCAGGGCTCGCCTGCCTGCTTCATCAGGCATTGGTATTTCTGAGATTGCCGCCAGTCAGGCGCACCCGATACGGATACGAGACAGCTCATGAGCCTTACTCATCTCAACGCACGCGGCGAAGCCCATATGGTGGATGTTGCGGACAAGCAGGAAACCCGCCGCGAGGCGCGAGCCAGCGCACGCGTCAGCATGCTGCCTGCCACGCTCGCTCTGCTCGCCGAAGGTGGCCTGCCCAAAGGGGATGTGCTGGCGACGGCGCGTATAGCCGGTATCCAGGCGGCCAAGCGCACTCATGAGCTGATTCCGCTTTGTCATGCCTTGATGCTCTCCAAGGTGACGGTCGACTTCACGCTGGATAGCGCCAACAGCTGCGTGGAAATTCAGGTGCTGTGTCGCCTCAATGGGCGTACCGGTGTCGAGATGGAGGCGCTGACGGCGGCCTCGGTGGCGGCCTTGACGCTCTATGACATGTGCAAGGCGGTCGACAAGGGTATCGTGATCGGTGATATCCAGCTCGAGACCAAGACCGGCGGCAAGAGTGGTGACTGGCAGCGCCCGGAGGAGGCCGCCGCTGTCGAGCAGACGCCGGTTGAGCCAAGCCGGACTGAATCAAGCTGGGCCGAACCAAGCCGTGCTGCAACAGCTGAGCCTATCGAAGCGACAGCGGGACAGGCCGCTCCGGCGGCACGCGGCGATGCCACCGTGCGGGTTCTCTTCCTGGCGGAACTGCGGGAACGTCTGGACCTCGACAGCCTGGCGCTGAATCTGACGACGCTGTCCCAAGCGACGGTCGGGGGCCTTAAGCGCACCTTGGCGCTGCGTGATCCGCAGCTTGAAGCGCTCAATGACACTCGCGTGCTGTGCGCCGTCAATCAGGACATGGTGCGCGATGACCACCCACTGAATGCCGGTGATGAAGTCGCCTTCTTTCCACCGGTGACGGGGGGCTGACATGACCCAGGTCGCAAACGAAGCCTCGCAAGCCTTTTCGGTCAGCATTCAGGCCAGCGATTTTGATCTGCGTGTCGAGCAGGACGCCCTGACGCGTGGGCGCGGCGACATCGGTGCCGTGGTGTCCTTCACGGGGCTGGTGCGTGATTTCAACCAGCGACCCGATGTCGTCGCGCTGACGTTGGAACACTATCCCGGCATGACGGAGCGTAGCCTCGAGCGCCTGATCACAGAGGCGCGTGAGCGCTTCCCGCTCACCGGGGTGCGCATCATTCACCGTGTCGGACGGCTCGAGCCCGGCGACAATATCGTGCTGGTGCTGGTCGCCAGTGCGCATCGTCAGGCAGCCTTTGCCGGCTGTGACTTCCTGATGGACCATCTCAAGTCGCGGGCGCCTTTCTGGAAAAAGGAGCACACCGCCACAGGAGATTATTGGGTGCGGGAACGCTCGAGCGATCGCGAGGCACTCGAGCGCTGGCATCCAGAGTCTGCGGTGACGGCAGAGGGTGGATCGGCAACCCCCTTTGCCGAGCAACACAAGGCTGATGACTCATTGGCCGAGGCCAGCCGCGAAGAGCGACAATCAGCGCTGGCAACACCCAAGTTTTCGGGAGAGTCATGATGGAAACCCTGGTCGATGACTTCGGTCGTCGCATCCGCTATGTTCGCCTGTCAGTGACGGACCGCTGTGACTTTCGCTGCGTCTATTGCATGAGCGAAGAGATGACCTTTCTGCCGCGTGACGAGGTCTTGAGCCTCGAAGAGATCGCGTTGCTGGCGCGTGCCTTCGTGGAATTGGGAGTCGAGAAGATTCGCCTGACCGGCGGGGAGCCGCTGGTGCGGCGTGATATCGGCAAGCTGGTCGATGAAATCGGCGCGCTCGAGGGGCTCAAGGACTTCTCGATGACCACCAACGGCGCTGGGCTTGCCAAGCACGCCGCGCAGCTGAAGGCCGCCGGCATGTCACGGCTGAATATCAGCCTTGATTCTCTGGACCCGGAGCGCTTCAAGGCGCTGACGCGTACCGGCGACCTGGACAAGGTGATCGCCGGCATCCGTGCTGCGCGCGAGGAAGGTTTCCGCATCAAGCTCAATGCGGTAGTGCTGAAAGGGCGCAATGATCACGAAGTGGTGTCGCTGGTCGAATTTGCGCGTGAGGAAGGGCTGGACATCAGCTTCATCGAAGAGATGCCGCTGGGTCAGGTCTCGGATCACGGTCGTGAGGAGACCTTCTGCTCCAGTGATGATGTCCAGGCGCGCATCGAGACGCGTTATCCGCTGATTCCGACGCTGGAAGACAGCCTGGGGCCGGCGCGCTATTTCCGCATGGCGGACAGCGAATCACGGGTGGGATTCATCTCACCGCACAGTCATAACTTCTGCTCGACCTGCAACCGTGTTCGCGTCACGGTGGAAGGGCGGCTGTTGCTGTGTCTTGGCAATGAGCACTCGCTAGATCTGCGTGACATCATGCGTCGTCACCCGGGTGACATCGAGCCACTCAAGGCCGCGATCATCGATGCCATGCACCTCAAGCCCGAACGTCATCACTTCACGACGGATGGCGATGTCCAGATCGTTCGCTTCATGAACATGACGGGAGGCTGAGTCCTTTTTCGTCATCAGTCAGGGCGCTCATGGTGATCGAGCCATCCTGGATAACTCACAGGCGCTCACAAGAACCCCGCTATCAAGCGGGTTTTTTGTTGGTCTATCCTATGGAAACACTGCCTTGCTTTTGACAAGGCTTGTTAGTTCATATTTAGCGCTTATACTTTGCTGCATTATCACATCCAATGCGATGACTCGCAGGGATTCCAGCTCAGTGCATATGGTGGAGGTAGCGAAATGACAGCCGATTCTCTCGAAAAGATCGCTCGTAACAAGAATGTTGCTCGTGCAGCAGCGCGTCAGCTGTCCATGGAACAACTGCACAAGCTCTCCGAGGTCATCAATGAGGTGATCGAGCAGAAAGCCGAAGAAGACGAGCAGCGCCGCGAAGAAGAAATTGCCAAGGAGCGCAAGCTTGCCGAGATTCGTGATGCGATGATCGAAGCTGGCCTTTCCGTGGATGATCTGGTCAGTGATCAGCCCAAGCGTCGTGGCCGTCCGCCGAAGAACAAGTCCGTTTGAGACCTTCGGCCTGACGCCATGGAGGTGGCTGAAGCGCTTGAGATCGAGATTGCCAGTCGACAAGACGGCAATCTCGCCATCACCAGTCCCTGAGCGCCTCCCAGCAGCAGAAAAGCCCGCCCGGTATTTCCCGGGCGGGCTTTTTCATGCACCGCTTTGTGCAGGGCAGTGAGCTCAAGGCGGCCATCACTTCGATGATGGCGCGACACTCACTCCTGATTCATGGCCATGATATGCAGGAATAACACCGGCTCATGGCGCAGATGGTTGCGCAGCCAACGATTGATGCGACCATCGAGTTGCTGCTTGAGTTCACGTTCATTGCTGGCATCCAGGCCTGCCAGGGTGTCATCCAGCCACTCGGCGAAGCTGTCTTCATCCAGGCTCGAGGTACCGCTGATATCCAGCATCAAGCGGCCAATGCGAACCCAGCCTGCCTCCTGCAGCGTGACGGGCAATGCCAGCGAAACGCTGCCATGCCGGCCGAGACGCGCGCGGGCACGGCGGTCCATGGAATCCAGCGGACGCACCTTGTCATGCTCGATGATGCGTTCGTGCAGTGTCAGGCGTTTCTCCACCGACAGCCCCTGAGCATCGAGGCGAATCACGTCACCATTGACGGGAATCAGCGGTGCCTCGATGCCCAGGGACTGTGCCACCTGGGTATGAGCCAGCTGGTGGCGATATTCGCCATGCACCGGCAGCAGACGTACCGGTTTCAGCCAGCCATAGAAGGTGCGCAGTTCTTCCTGCGCCGGATGCCCGGAGGCGTGCAGGTCCGGGAACTGCTTCTCTTCCATGATGCCGACGCCAAGGCGTGTCAGCGCGTTGTGCAGCTTGCCGATGGCCAGCTCATTGCCGGGAATCGCCTTTGAAGAGAAGATCACGGTGTCGCCGGCAGCCAGCTCGAAGTCCGGATGGCGGGAATTGGCCAGGCGTGACAGCGCGGCGCGCGGCTCGCCCTGACTGCCGGTGGCGATCACCATGACCTCTTCCGGGGGCAGATAGCCCAGATCCTTCACCGGTACCAGCGGCGGGAAGTCTTCCAGATAGCCGAGGCCGCGGGCGACGCGCACCATGCGCTCCATGGAGCGACCCAGCAGCGTGATGCGGCGGCCATTGCGTGCGGCGGCGCGCCCCAGCGCCAGTATGCGGGCCAGGTTGCTGGCAAAGCAGGTCACGACGACGCGTCCGCGACAGCCGGCCAGCGTCTTCTCCAGCGCACGTGCCACCTCGCCCTCGCTGCGCGAATGACCCGCCAGCGGTGCATTGGTGGAGTCGCCGACGACCAGATCGACCGGTGCCAATGCCTGATAGCGCTCCGGATCAGTGGGCTCGCCGATCAACGGCTCCGGGTCGAGCTTCCAGTCGCCGGTATGCATCACGCGGTATTCCGGCGTGACGATCAGCAACGAGCAGCTTTCCGGAATGGAGTGGGTCAGCGGCAACAATCGCAGCGCGAAGGGGCCGGATTCGAAGCCTTCATCCACCTCGATGATCTGCAGGCTGGAGGTTTCCAGCTCGCGCTCGGCAAACTTGGCGCGCAGCAAGCCAGCCGCCAACGGCGTTGCGATGATCGGGCAGCGCCATTTCGGCCACAGCCAGGCGACTGCGCCGATGTGATCTTCGTGGCCATGGGTGATCACCAGCATCTGCGGGCTGATGCCCAGACTTGCCAGGGACTCGATATCGGGTACCTGCAACGGACCTTCTGGCAGGTCCTGACGAATCATCATGCCGCAATCCACGGCAATCCAGTGATCCTGATAACCATACAGCGTCAGATTCATGCCGATCTCGCCGCAGCCACCCAGCGGTAGCAGGTGCAGCGGCGGACGTTGTCTCTGACGGACTTGAACGCGGGGTTTCAACATGGATGTCATGCCATCTATAAAATGTGGCTCAACTATACGGGAATCCCGCGAAGCGCCACAAATGGCGCTGTTGTCCGGTCGAGCTGATTCGGTGGCGGTCCAGCCGTCCGCGTGACGCCTTGAGGTGGGCTGGCGTGATGGCCGCTCATCGCAATGTCGTATTGACCATATGGACAGAATCGGGGCCCAGCACTGTTTCAGGCCGCGTGATCAGCTACAATAGCCCACCTTTGCCGAGGGGCTGCTTACGGGCGGTGTCATGATTCCTCGCGCAGGCCGGCGCTTCGCCGGCTGAACATCATTCCCGCTATCACAATGGTTGAACTTACGATGTCTCACGCCTATCGCCTGGTGGTGTCCTGCCCTGATCAGGTCGGAATTGTCGCCCGAGTTTCCACTTTCATCGCCGAGCAGGGCGGGTGGATCACCGAAGCCAATCAGCATTCTGATCTTGGCGCCGGTCGTTTCTTCATGCGCTATGAGATCAACCCCGAAACCATCGGCCTGAGTGCCGATGAGCTCGGCAAGCGCTTCGCCCCGATCGGCGAAGAGTTCGGCATGCAGTGGCGCGTGCATGACACCGCTGCCAAGAAGCGTGTCGTATTGATGGTCTCCAAGGACTCCCATTGCCTGGTGGACCTGCTGCATCGCTGGCAGTCCGGTGATCTGGATTGCGAGATCCCCTGCGTCATTTCCAACCACGATGACATGCGATCGCTGGTGGAATGGCACGGCATTCCGTTCCATCACGTGCCGGTCGACAAGAATGACAAGGCCCCGGCCTTTGCCGAGGTCGAGCGTCTGGTGGAAGAATCCCGGGCCGATTGCATCGTGCTGGCGCGCTACATGCAGATCATTCCGCCGAGCCTGTGTGAGCGCTATGCCGGTCGCCTGATCAATATCCACCACAGCTTCCTGCCTTCCTTCGTGGGCGCCAAGCCGTATCACCAGGCCTTTGGACGTGGGGTCAAGCTGATCGGGGCGACCTGCCATTACGTGACCGAAGAGCTGGATGCCGGCCCGATCATCGAGCAGGACATCCATCGCGTCACTCACTGCCATACCGCCGAGGAACTGGTGCGTATCGGCCGTGATGTCGAGCAGAAGGTGCTGGCGCGCGGGCTGCGTTGGCACCTGCAGGATCGCGTGCTGATCCACGGCAACAAGACCATCGTCTTCGCCTGAGCCTCGCTTGCTCAACGCATGAGTCTGTCATCGACCTGAGGTCATGACGAAGAAGCCGGTACCTGTTTCAGGTGCCGGCTTTGTTGTTTTCGGATAATACCTGGCGGCCATCTGGTTACTAGGAAGTGCGTAGAGCAGAGCAGTATCGTCAGGATGCATATGCCAGAGAAATGACTGGGAGGCGATGCACTGGGGATGGGGCCAATGGGAAAGATTCGACAGTCAATTAGATTAAATGCAACTTAAGTCAAACTTTTGTGTCATTTTTCTCAGTCCTTGTCATTAGATGAATGTGTGTTTGGCGACATGAGGGTATGAAACCACTGCTCAAAAGGCCGATGTTGGCAATCCGCCATGAACTCCATTTCATGGTGTCAGTCCCATGGGGTTGATTAAGTACCAGTGTTTCATCCGTGTTGTCTCATGCTGAAGCATGAGCACGCGTGGTGGGACGATGACTGACCTCACGGGATTTTCTGATGTATATAGCCGTTGTTGGCCGTCCTGCGGCTGCTAGTAATGAGCAATCAAGTGGTGAGTCTTCGCAGGTCGAAGAAAGAGAGTGGGCGGTCAAGCCACAGGATCTGCTGCTGATGCTCGTGGAGCGGGCGCCACATCGCCCCTCGCACGCCACTGCGACAGATTTCTCCACGGCGAGATTCTCTACGACTGACCTTCCTGCGGGCAGCCAGTGTGATGCCATCCATCTGGCGGTTCAGCCTGCGGGGGATCTGACGCTGCAGGAGGCTGAGCGCCTGCTGCGCGATGTTCGAGCCACGGCGCCTGGTGCGCTGATGCCTGTAATCGTGACGGGGGCGAGCTCTGCGTCCATCGAGGCACTGGCTAACCAATGGCTGGGCAGCCGTCTACTTGACCTTTCCGATGTGGTGAAGCGCCTGGAGGCCTCGGCGTCAGCTGGGCAACATGAGGCTGGGCTGTCGGCGAGCGCCGAGCGTCTGCTGCGCTGGTGGCGCCTCTATCCCGACCATGTCCTGCAGGTTTCTCTGTCACCTGCACTGATGGCCGGTTGTGAGTGGCCTCTATTGAGTGCATGGGGCATGACTGCAAGCGAGCAGCACGATCTGCTTGCGCTGTTCACTCGGCGTGGCTGGACCCGCGAGGTGACGCTCATGACACGCACACGTCACTGCCGACAGTGTCGCAGCGTGCACCTCAACTACATCGATGTCTGCCCACGTTGCCGTCATCTGGATCTCGTGGCGCTTGATGGCTTGCACTGTTTCACCTGTGGTCATGTGGATCGTCTTGATCACTTCACGCATGACGAACGACTCGTCTGTCCGAAATGCCATGTCCGGCTGCGGCATATCGGGGTCGACTATGATCGACCTCTGGAATCGCTGGCCTGCGGCAAATGCGATCTATGGCTGGTAGAGGGCGAGGTGGAAGTCCAGTGCATGGATTGCGGCCAGTTGCAGCAGCCCGGAGAGCTGATCCAGCAACGTGTTGCCTCGCTGGCGCTCAGCGAAGCCGGGCGTCGCGTCGTCGCCTTGCCGCGCGACGAAGGCATGCCCGAGCAGATGGTGGGGCAGCGAGTCTCACGCGCCGAGCTTCATCACATGCTGGACCTGCTGGTACCTCTCGCGCGCCGTCATGCCCACCGCCATCTGCTGATGGTGATGTCCTCCGGCGCCCATCCATCACGCTCGGTGGCGTCTCCGCTGTCAGCTCCATCGCCGGCTGCGTCATTGAGCGCCATGGCACAGCGTCTGACGAGCCTGCTGCGTGATACCGATCTGGTCTGTGAATACGACGCCGGCCACTGGCTCTTTCTGCTGCCTCATACGCCCCGCGAACACTTTGCGGATATCGCGCGACGTATCAAGTCACTGACCGACCTGGCTGAGGACGACGCCGGGCTGAATATCGCGCTTGAGATGCATGAGCTACCCAGCGAGCGCTGCACAGGCAAGGCACCATACTGGCTGGCGCAATTGCTGGACGATCAGGCGTCTGGTCAGCCGAGTGGCAAGATGCCATCCGAGGCCGAGGCATGAGAGAGCTGGATATCTTTGTCTCGCAGGTAGTGATGGAAATGCACTGGGTCAGTGGCACGATGCTGCACTCGCCGTGGGTGGCGGTATCCATCCTGCCACTGTTGATTCTGTTCGAACTGCCGCTGGCCGCCATCGTGATTACTGGCATGCTCGGCCATCTGCGCGATCGCGGTTGGGGCAGTTCCCATGATGCCATGCCCGAACGCTATCCCTCCGTCAGCTGCCTGGTGCTTTGCTATTCCGAGGGCGAGGGGGTGACCGCCAGCGCCGAATCCTTGTTGCATCAGGATTATCCCGGCCACGTCGAGGTGATCATGGTGATCGATGGCGCCACGGCCAATCACGAGACGTTGGCGGCTGCCCGACGCCAGGCCAATGCCTTTCGGCAGCATGCCAACCGTACCTTGCGGGTGGTGCCCAAGTGGCAACGCGGTGGGCGGGTCTCGTCACTCAATACCGGGCTCGGGCTTGCCACCGGTGAGCTGGTGTATGCGTTGGATGGTGATACCGGCTTCGCCAGTGACATGGTCACGCGCAGCGTGGTGGTGTTCGAAGACCCCGATGTACTGGCGGCCGCCGGCAACTTGCGCATTCGCAATCGCAAGGTCTCGCTGGCGACACGTCTGCAATCCCTGGAGTACCTGCTGTCGATCGAATATGGCCGTACTGGGCTTGCGCGCTGGAATCTGATCAACAACATCTCGGGCGCCTTTGGCATCTTCCGCACCGATATCGTGCGTCAGGTCGGCGGCTGGGACACCCATACCGCGGAAGACCTGGATCTTACCTTGCGTCTCAAGCAGTACCAGCGTCGTCATCCGCATATGCGACTTGCGTTCATCCCCGAAGCCGTCGGCTTCACGGATGGTCCGGAAACCCTGCGCAGCCTGGCGAGTCAGCGCATGCGCTGGGAGGGTGATCTCTATTTCATCTACCTGCGCAAGCATTGGCGCGGCATGCGGCCGCGCTTGATGGGGTGGCCCGGCACGCTATTCACGATGGCCTATGGATTGGTGCAAAGCGTGGCGCTGCCTTTCCTGATCGGTGGCTATGTCATCTGGTGGTACGCCACCCAGCCACTGGTGCATGCGGTGTCGATCAGCGTGCTGCTCTATCTCATCTATCTGCTGTTGTGCAGCTGGTATGCGCTGGCCGGGCTTTGCTGTGTCAGTCGCGACGTTCCGGTCGCGCTCAGGAACATGGTCTGGCTGCCGGTGCTTCCGTTCTACCAGCTGAGCATGCGTCTGTTGGCACTGGTCGCGATTCTCAATGAAATGCTGCGCCGCAGCCACGAAGAAACCAGCATGGCCCCATGGTGGGTCCTGCGCCGAGGAAAACGCTTCTGATGGATATTCGATTTGACCCGGAAAAGTCTCGTCACCCGGACCAGCAGTCCGGGCTGAAGGTCCCCTACGCAAAGGCCAGGCGGGGCGGAGGGCGCTGGCGCTGGATAGGGCTGATGGCTCTGGTGCTGGTGCCGGTGGTGGCCTTCTCCTGGTATGCGCTGCGCGACCGCTTGCTGCTGTCGGCCCCGGCGGTACTGACGCATGAGCCGCTGGTGATCACCAGTCCGCGTGATGCGCGTGTCGTGGATGTGCCTCAGCGTGCCGGCCAGCGCGTCAAGCAGGGCAGCACCCTGTTCGTGCTCGAGGATGGTGAGCTCGAGGCCGATCGCACCGCGCTCAAGGAGATTCTTGCCACGCTGCCCGCCAAGGGCGCACAGCAAGAGAGTGAGTCGCTGGTCGATACCGCTCGCCAGCGGGTCGATAACGCCGAGGCCTCATTGCGCTTCCAGTCCGGACTGGCTGACAAGTTCGATGACTTCCGTCGCCAGGGTGAGGTCCCCCTGACGGACCTCGCCAGTATCCACGTGGCACGTGCCAGTGCTCAGGATCAACTGTCGGGTGCGCGTGAGAACCTGCTGCTTCAGCTGCGCGAGAATACTCGCTCCGAGCTGGCTGGCCCGGTAGTTCAGCGCCGTCAGGATCTGACTCGCCAGTTGGCGCGCATCGAAGCCAGTATCGCGGCGATGTCCTTGATGGCGGCTCAGGATGGCCTGTTGGCCAAGAGCTACGTGCAGCCCGGCCAGCAGGTGAGTGCTGGCGAGCCTCTGGGTGTGCTGGTGCCCGCCAATGCACCGGAACTGCATGCCTATTTCTCGCCGAAATATGTCGGCAAGGTGGCTGTCGGGCGAGTGGCCGAGGCGCATTTCGCGGATGGCCGCAGCGTATTGGCGCGTATCGTGGCACCACCGGAGCTGACCCAGAAGCTGCCCTCACAGCTGGCGGGCCCCTTCGATGCCAATCAAGCAATGCTTGAAGTCAGGTTGCGCCCCCTCGAAGCCATCGACGTTCAGCATGATGTGGAAGGTCTGCCGCTGGAGATTCGTCTGCGTTCCCCTTCGGCACTCTGGGGAGATTGGGGCGATGAAGGCGAAGCGGATACCGCCGCGGCAGAGCGCTCTTCGCCCGAGGCGAAGGCGGAAGCATGACCGCGAACGATCAAGGAGCTAGAACAATCCCAGCTGCTGGGCGTCCTCGCGGGCCTTGAGGCGCACGCCGACACCCAGCAGGCGGACAGGGCGGTGGCCGCGTTGCCAGGCTTGCTCCATCAAAAGGGCGAAGCTGTTGGCGCTTGGCAGCGTGGTGGTCGAGGCGGGGAGCAGGCTTTCCAGCGTGGTGCTCTCGAAGTTGTTGAAGCGGATCTTGACGAACTGCTTGGCCAGCACCGGCTGGTCATGGCGGGCGTGGCGGCTGGTCAGGCGTTCGAGCAGGGCAGGCAGGCGCTCGAGACAGGCCGGCAGGTCGGGCAGGTCGTGATCGAAGGTGTGTTCGACACTGATCGACTTGCGCTCGCGTTCGACACGTACTGGTCGCTCATCGATGCCGTGCGCCAGTTCGTGCAGGCGGGTGCCGAACTTGCCGAAGTGTTCGGCCAGTGTCGTCAACGGCGTGCCACGCATGTCCTCGCAGGTGGTGATGCCCAGGCGTGTCAGGCGCGCCAGCGTCGCCGGGCCGACCCCGTGCAGCTTGCCTACCGGCAGCTGGCGGATGAAGGCGTCGCTGGTCTCGGGTGTGATCACCGTCAGGCCGTCGGGCTTTTCCCAGTCACTGGCGATCTTGGCCAGAAACTTGTTGGCGGCCACGCCAAGGGAGAGTGTGATGCCGGTGCGCTTGAGCGCCTCCTCCTTCAGCCAGCGCGCCATCCAGGTGGCGCTGCCCTGAAAGTCAGTCACGGCGCTGACATCCAGATAGGCTTCATCCAGCGAGAGGGGCTCCACCAGGGGCGTCAGTTCATGGAAGAGTGCCTGGATCTCGGCGGAGACGGCGCGGTAGCGCTCGAAGTCCGGTGGCACCAGAATCAGCTGTGGGCAAAGGCGCAGCGCGCGGGCAGTCGACATCGCCGAGCGTACGCCGAAGGCACGCGCGGGATAGTTGCAGGTGGCGATGACACCGCGTTGCTCGGTGCGGCCGCCGATGGCGATGGGCACGTCGCGCCACTCGGGATGGCGGAGCATCTCGACGGCGGCATAGAAGCAATCGCAGTCGGCATGGAGGATCTTGCGCATGCGCGCATCATGCTAAAAGACTGGATGGCTGTCCAGTAGCTGTGCCCATTCATTGTGCCTGAGCAGGCTCAATAACGACAACGCCCGACAGTGAGGAAGGTCCTCGCTGCCGGGCGTTGTCATGTCTGGCATCTCACCTGTGGCCGAGTGGTGTCGGCCAGTGGATTACAGCGTCATCGCGGCCACCCAGCCGAATACGATCAGCGGGATGTTGTAGTGAATGAAGGTCGGCACCACGCTGTCCCAGATGTGGTCATGCTGCTGATCGACATTCAGGCCGGAAGTCGGGCCGAGGGTCGAATCAGAAGCCGGTGAGCCGGCATCTCCCAGCGCGGCGGCGGTGCCGATCAGCGCGACGGTGGCCAGCGGCGAGAAGCCGAATTGCAGCGCCAGCGGCACGTAGATGGCGGCAATGATCGGAATGGTCGAGAAGCTGGAGCCGATGCCCAGAGTGATGAACAGGCCGACCATCAGCATGACCAGCGCGGCCAGCGGCTTGTTGTCACCGATGATATGGAAGGAGGTGTCGACCAGGGTCTGGATGTCGCCGGTGGCCTTCATCACGGAAGCGAAACCAGCCGCCGAGATCATGATGAAGCCGATCAGTGCCATCATGCGCATGCCGGAGGTGAAGAGGTCATCCGCTTCGTTCCACTTGAACAGGCCACCCAGCGAGAGGATGGCGAAGCCGACCAGGCCGCCGAGAATCATGGAGCCGGAATACAGCTGAATACCGAGGGCGGCGATGATGGCGACGCCTGCCATGATCAGGCCGCTCTTGGACGGCGTGTGCATGGGCGTGTGGTGCGGCACGTTGCTGGACTTGATCTCGCGGGTCGCGTAGTCACGCGGCTTGCGGTAGGAGACGAACAGCGCCGTCAGCAGGCCGAGGAACATGCCGCCGACCGGAATCGCCATCGCCATCGGCACCATGCCACGGGTCACGTCCAGGCCGAGCGACTGGCCGGCATCATTGATGTTGGCCAGCAGGATGTCGTTGAGGAAGATGGAGCCGAAACCGACCGGCAGCAGCATGTAGGGCGCGGTCAGGCCGAAGGTCAGTGCACAGGCCACGGCGCGACGATCCAGGCGCAGGCGGTTCATGGCGACCAGCAGCGGCGGAATCAGGATCGGGATGAAGGCGATGTGGACCGGAATCAGGTTCTGGGAGGAAATCGCGACCAGGGTCACGCTGCCCAGCAGGCCGTACTTGATGGCCGTCTGGCGGCGCGGTGTGCTTTCGCCATTGAGCAGGCCGATCAGGCGTGCGGCGAGCAGGTCCGGCAAACCGGAGCGAGACAGGGCGACGGCGAAGGCACCGAGGGTGGCGTAGGCCAGCGCGACCTTGGCGCCGCCGCCGACACCGTCATTGAAGGCGCCGAGCGTATCAGTCAGAGACAGGCCGCTGAACAGACCGCCGACCAGGGCGCCGGCGACCAGCGCGAAGACGACCGAGACGCGAGCCAACGACAGGCCGACCATGACCAGGACGGCCAGAATTACCGCATTCATGCGAGTACCTCTATGTGGGGTTGTGCCAGCTTTGGGAGTGTTGCGGACAGAGCGGGCGAACTGTGGGAGCGTGGCCACCCGATCCCGGGGCAATGCCTCGCATGACATGTACATTCGTGACGAATGCCTTGCTGTCGCAGTGTTCCTGCGGCTTCCTCCTGAATGCCGTCAAAAACGGCGCATTATCTTACCAGAAGGGCAGCGCAAGCTGAATGGCCGATGAACGTGGGCGCTGCCAGATGGCACAAGTTGGCGTGCAATGACGGCTTTTTGTAGAATGCCACGCTGCCCGGCGGCTGCAGTCGCAGGCGTTATTCAACAGGAGTGCGCATGCTGGAGCTGGAAAATGCCCGCGTCATCGGCATGGGAAATGATCGGCGTGTCTATCAGGACCCGAACGATCCCCATCGCTGCATCAAGGTACCGCGTTACCCTGACAAGGGCAGCCGCCAGAATGAACGCGAGCAACGCTATTTCGAGGGCCTGGTCAGACGTGGCATGCGCGACTGGTCCTATGTGCCTGCCTACCATGGCAGTGTCGCCACCGCTGAGGGGCTCGGGCTGGTCTTCGATCTGATTCTCGACAGTGACGGTTCCACGTCACGCCGACTGCGCGAGGTGCATCTCGAGACTCCCGAGCGCCTGAGCGCCGAGGTGCTGGTGAGCGAGCTGGCCAATCTCTATCGCTATCTCGAGAAACGCTGGTTGATTCCGTCTGATCTCAATGATCGCAATATCGTGGTCCAGTTCAGCGACGACCAGCCGCCCAGATTGTGGCTGATCGACGGTATCTCGAACCCTGACTTCATTCCGCTGGCGACCAGCGTCGCCTGGCTGGCACGGCGCAAGGTCGCGCGTCGCTATCGTCACTTCCTCAAGAAACTGGTCAAGGGCGGCCAGCTCTCGCCAGAGGAGTATCAGGCACTCGAAGCCCGTCTGTGGGGGTGAATGCCTCTCATGGTGACGGCTCTCGAGACTGGTGGCGCTCGAGAGTGACTGCCCCTGATGGCGCTTGCCTCTGATGGCAATCGCCTTTGATGAGCATCGCCAGGGGCAGTCATGTTGTGTATCAGTGCATCACTGTTCCAGAGTCTCGAAGTAGCTGGTCATCGCATGGGTGATCTGGCGCAAGTCCTGTGGCGAGGTGATATAGGCCGGCATGGTATAGAGCCAGCGACCGAAGGGACGTAACCAGACACCCAGTTCACGGGCATGGGCCTGAGCGCCTGCCAGACTGCTGGCATCGTGTACTTCTATCACCGCCGTGGCACCCAATACGCGTACATCGCGAATGGCGGGATGGGAGAAGTTCAGCAGGGTGTCGCGCAACAATTGATTGAGCTCGGCAATCTTGCCCAGATAATTCTCTTCCTCGAATACCGCGAGACTTTCCAGTGCTACCCGACAGGCCAGCGGATTGCCCATGAAGGTCGGGCCGTGCATGAAGGCGCTATTGGCATCCTCGCCATCAAATGCATGGAAGATATGACTCTGGGCCAGGGTGGCCGCATGTCCCAGATATCCCCCCGTCAGTCCCTTGGAGAGCACCATGATGTCGGGAGAGACATTGGCGTGTTCACAGGCAAACATCTTGCCGGTCCGACCGAAGCCGGTCGCGACTTCATCGAAGATCAATACGATTCCGAACTCATCACATAACTCGCGTGCCGCCTCAAGATAGTAGGGCGAGTACATGTTGAGACCACCTGCCGCCTGCAAGAGAGGCTCCATCAACAATGCCGCTATCTCATGCTGGTGTGTTTCCAGGCAGGCGCGCAATGCGCTGATATCGTCTGCTACCTCGTCACGACTGGCACTGAACCCGGCAGTCGGCGCCGGTGCGAAATGATGTCTGGGCAGGAAATCGGCGAACAAGGAATGCATGCCTTCCTCAGGGTCACACACTGCCATGCAGCCCGCCGTATCGCCGTGATAGGCCTTCATCAATGACAGCATGCGCGTCCGTCCGCGCGTGTCATCGCGGTCTTTGCGCTGTTGCTGATATTGAACTGCCATCTTCATGGCGACTTCCATGCCCACCGAGCCGCTATCCGAGAAGAAGACATGATTCAGGCCCTCGGGGGTGACGCGCACCAGCGCTTCGGCAAGCTCCTTGGCCGGTCGATGGCGAATGCCGCCCAGCATCACATGGCAGAGTTCTGCCGCTTGCTGCTGAATGGCCGCGACGAGGCGCGGGTGTCCGTAGCCATGGATCATGCACCACCAGGAACACGTCGCATCCAGCAGTGTCTCACCTCCCGCCAGTGTCATGCGGGCTCCCGTGCCACCGACCACCTCCAGTGGTGCTGGCATGTCCTGCATCTGGGTATAAGGGTGCCAGAGAGAAAGTGAGTCCGTATCGCGGGTCGGCATCTGGGAGAATGGCATGGAGTATCTCTGCGAGTGGCGGGAGAGTGGAGTGGCGTGATGACAGCTCAATCTTTGTCAACCTTGACCATTCTATCAGGTTGACGGTGTTTTTGAAGTGACGCTTTCTGGAGAAAGTGTTGCATTTTGCACCACTATTAGTTCGCCACCTGCTTTAGTATGGACTTCTGTTGTTCGTTCAGGTGCATGCTTTTCGAGGTGCGCAGGCAATCACAGCTCTACCCCGAAAGTCTGCAATCTGACGCCGAAACACCAACGGGAAAGTGGCTGCATAATACTTGCTGATGGGGTGTTGTCATGAATTGTGCATATCTCGTGAATATTGGAGACCTAGTGATGGCGGGCCCTCAAGCCCGATATCAGGACGTGGTAAAGACGTCTTCGTGTTGTTGCAGAGACGCTTTTGTCAGATCTGTCTTCAGTTGTGACAGGAGATAATGAAGTGCCTGGGCAGTGAGTACTGTTTTTTAGCTGGCTATTGCATTGCTAGGAAAGATTGCATACTTTGGAAACACGTTATTCAAGACTTCACCTCGCAGTTGACTCGGTCTATAATCGCCCTTGATCTGGTGTGGCCGCTTAACTGTCCCGAGTGTCCTGCACAAGTCTTTATGAAAACGCGCTGTTAAACATGTACGGCAGATGAATATCGCCGAGCCTCTTTCAGCATCGTGTTTTCGTGACTCAACTGTCTGTCCCGACATCCTGGAGATACTCATGTCCCTGTTGACTGATTTCATGCAGAAAGAGCAAGAGCTCAAGAAACTTCAAGAGCAGCTGGAAAGCCTGCGCAATGATGACCGTCTGAAGAACGAACTCGAATTCAAGGACAAGCTGGACGCGCTGATGGGCGAGTACGGCAAGTCCACTCGTGACGTCATCACCCTGCTGGACCCGAAAGCGTCCCAGGCACCGGCTGCCGCCGCACCGGAAAGCAAGACCGGTGGCGTGCGTCGCAAGCGCAAGCTGAAGGTCTACAAGAACCCGCATACCGGTGAAGTCATCGAGACGCGTGGTGGCAACCACAAGCAGCTGAAAGAGTGGAAGGAAGAGCACGGTGCTGAAACCGTCGAATCCTGGCTCGAGCGCACTGAAAGCTGAGCACTGGCTTGCCAGCTAGCTAGCTGATGCTGCCAGACATGAAAAAGCCCCGCAATCGCGGGGCTTTTTCATGTCTGGCGTTTGACTGACGTCAGACGACGGCCCCCTCTTTGAGCAGGCCTAGAGCAGGTCTTGAGTAGATCGATAGGGCGCTTTCCCGTGAGACTCGCTGTGAAATTACAGCATCGGAAAGCGCCACTATCGGCAGCCGTCATGCTCGAGGGCTGATATGACGACTATCAACTATCACGCTGATTGAGGTCCACCAGGCGACCGATGGCGAGAATCTTGCCTGTCGGTTTGCCGGTCGGCGAGCCGCCTTCTGGCTCCAGGGTCATCTCCAGCAGCTGGCCCGGGCTCATGCTGCCGATCTGCTCGGCGCTGAGTTCGATGCCGGCAATCGGATCGACCAGTCCCAGTGAACGCGGCCCTTCTTGCGGGTCGGTCAGGGTCCACAGTTCGATGGCGCGCTCCGTCGGGCGCTCGATGGAAACCTTCGGCGTCAGCTGCAGGCCACCGCTGGGCGTGACATTGGCCACCCAGGTCGGCGTGCCCGGATCTTCCAGTGTCTGCAGGATAGCGACCATGCGTTGCGCGTCGCCGTCAGGTGTCTGGATAGCCACCTCCGGTGACGTGCCTTCCAGCGGCGCGCTGGGGGAGAAGGGCCCCATCTGCATGACCAGTGCCAGGGCGAGACCTGCCCCCAGGCCCAGTCCGAGGCCACCGCCGAGCCAGCGCAGCAGCCAGGGCGCCTTGGCCGAGGCGCTGGCCTGATCTGGGTCATCGCGGGTGGCGGAGGACTGCTTGAGGCGCACCAGGCTGGCGTCGATGCGCTTCCACAATGAGTCGGAAGGAGGCTCCGGCGGCAGGCGGTCACTCACGCTCAGCCAATGTTGCTGCCAGCGCAGGGCCATGCGTGCGGCATTGTCATCGCGCTCGATCCAGGCGCGCACTTCGGCTTCACGCTCAGGGTCCAGCAGCCCGAGGGCATGCTCACCCAGCAGCAGGTTCTGTTCTTCGGGAGATTCGGGAATCAGGGGGCTATTCATCGTGACAGGCACTCCTGCAGTAGCTTGAGACCGGCGCGGATGCGTCCCTTGATGGTGCCAAGCGGTGCGCTCAGCTTCTCGGCGATCTGTTCGTGTGTCAGTCCCTTGAAGAAGGCCAGCAGAATGGGTTCGCGACGCGGCACTTCCAGCTCACCCAGGCAGTCGCTCAACTGATGGGCCGTCTGGCTGTCACCAGCCGCGGTTTCCGGATTGGCGAGCAGATCGGCCAGCGTGTCGAGCGCATCGCTGTCGCCGCGTGGCGTCCGCCCCTGGGCGCGCAGTTGATCCAGGGCGCGATAGCGCAGGATGGTAAACAGCCAGGCGCGACCATTGCCGAGCTCACGGCGATACTGGCCCGCGTTGGACCACAGCTTGATGAAGGCGTCATGGACGGCATCTTCCGCCTGATCGCGGCTGTTCAACAGGCGCATGGCGAGCGCCAGCATGCGGCCCGATTCAAGATCATAAAGGCTGCGGAACGCGGCCTCGTCTCCTCGTGCACAGGCTTCTATCGCACTGGCGTGGTCAAAGCTTTCCGCATCTGGCGGACTGACTGACGGCTTCTGTGCAGGCATGGGGCGGCCGGCTCCTTTGGCAGGGGGTCCATTGTTCAACTGACGGTATGTGCACCGCCGAGGAATGGCAAGTTGCATGATAGAGGCCTTCGTTCGGGAAAGAATCAACGCCCGTGACGGTCGGGATGGCGGTGCGTCAATTGCGGGGGATAGTCAGGTAACGTCCAGCTTCCCGCCTTGGATGTTCATGGCCGGTTTGAAACGTGACTGGACATGACGCCAGCCAGTCGCTCCACAGTCGATGGGAAAAGCGCGGCGCGGCTGCATTGCTGCTCGCGCGGTGAGTCCGCATAATGGCCGGCATGACAGCCTGGGAGGCGTGATGAAGCAGCAATTCAATACGATCGGCGTGATTGGCCGACTGGGCAGTGCTCAGGTGGTGGATACGCTCAAGCGCTTGATTCGCTTTCTGGATTCCCGTGGCCTGGCCATGGTGATCGAGGAGCGTACTGCCACGCTGCTGCTGGACCACGGTCTGCAGGTGGCCAGCCGCCGCCAGATGGGCGAGCAGTGTGACCTGGTGATCGTGGTCGGCGGTGATGGCAGCCTGCTGGGGGCGGCGCGCGCGCTGTGCCGCAGCGGCACGCCAGTGCTCGGCGTCAATCGTGGGCGACTCGGCTTTCTGACCGACATTCGCCCCGATGAGCTCGAGGAGAAGGTGGCCGAGGTGCTGGGCGGCGACTATCTCAGCGAGCAACGCTTCCTGCTCGAGGCCGAGGTTTACCGCGAAGGCGAGCGCATCGGGGCGGCCGATGGCCTCAATGACGTGGTGCTGCACCCGGGCAAGGCGGCGCGCATGATCGAATTCGAGCTGTTCATCGATGGTCAGTTCGTCTACTCCCAACGCTCGGATGGCTTGATCGTCGCCACGCCGACCGGCTCGACCGCCTATGCGCTGTCCGGTGGCGGCCCCATCGTGCACCCGCGCCTCGAGGCGATCACCCTGGTGCCGATGTTCCCGCATACCCTTTCCAGTCGCCCGATCGTGATCGATGCGGCCAGCGAGATCATTCTGCATATCAGTGCCAGCAACTCGACCTATCCGCATATCAGCTGCGATGGCCAGACCCAGGTGGTGGCCAAGCCCGGGGATGTGCTCAAGATTCGGCGCAAGAATGAGCGCCTCACGCTGATTCATCCGCTGGAGCACAACTATTTCGAGATCTGTCGCACCAAGCTCGGTTGGAGCAATCGCCTCGGCGAATGACCTCAAGGCTGACAGCATGCAAGCATTCGTGGCGCCACAGGATGGCTATGACCTTATCGGCGATGTACACGGCTGCGGCGCCACTCTGGCGACGTTGCTGGAGACGCTCGGCTATCACATCGTCGATGGCGTCTATCGCCACCCGACCCGCAAGGTCATCTTTCTCGGCGATATCATCGATCGTGGTCCGCGTATCCGCCTGGCGGTGCAGCTGGCCAGCAGCATGGTCAATGCCGGTGAAGCGCTGATCGTGATGGGCAATCACGAATACAACGCCCTGGCGTATTGTCGGCGCGCACGCCCGCGTGCAGGCGGCGAGCATCGTGATTTCCTGCGCTCGCACACCTCACGTCACAATCGCATCATCCGCGAGACGCTTGATCAATATCAGCATCATCCCGATGAGTGGGACGAGGCGCTGCGCTGGTTCATGCGCATGCCGCTGTGTCTGGAACTGCCGCCGCTGGCCCCCGGCCAGAGCGGGCTGCGCGTGGTGCACGCCTGCTGGGATGAGCCGCTGGTGCGTACCTTCCTGGAGCGCTATCCCGATGGCTGTATCGATGAAGACTTCCTGCATGAGTCCATCGAGCACGACAGCTTCGCCTATCGCGTGCTGGACCGCATGACGCGGGGCGCGAATCTGCGCTTGCCGCAAGGAGTCGAGATCCATTCCGGCGATGGTTTCACGCGCCGAAGCTTCCGCACCCACTTCTGGGCACGTGAGCCCCGCACCTACGGCGATGTCGTCTTCCAGCCCGACAACCTGCCCGGCGAGCTGGAATCGCGCTGGTTGAGCGAGCAGGAGCTGGCCAATCTGCCTTACTACGGGCCAGAGCAGCCGCCCCTGTTCCTCGGGCACTACTGGTGCGAGGGCTTGCCGGCGTTGCCGGCCCCCAACATCGCCTGTCTGGATTACAGCGCGGTCAAGTTCGGGCGCCTGGTGGCATATCGCTTCAGTGGCGAAGCCACGCTGGATGCCGCCAACTTCGTCTGGGTACCGGTACCGCGTGAGCCCTCCCGACGCCCCGTGCCCGAAGAGCTGTCCCGCGACACCCTGTCGAATCCGTCATTGGCCAATGGTGCCAGTCAATAGTGCTGGCCATCAGTACTGGTCAACAGCACTGGCCATCGGCACTGATCAATAGCGTCAGTGATGCTGCTGTGGAGTGGCGATTGTTTTTTACAATCACGTATCAGTGAACCAAAGCCCGATTGCGCACTCTGAGTAAGTGTTCCCTTGAATGATCCTTGCTCAGTCCGGTGCCCCCCACCGGGCTTTTTTTATGTCTGTCACAAAGTCCAGACGCCTGCGGCGCTGTGGTAGATTTTCACAGGCTGGTCTGACTTCTCCTTGTTTATCAACGTGTACTGAGTTCGATCAGTCGCGTGTCATCTTCAGAGGCATAGCATGTTCAAGGTTCTGACGCTGCCCGAATCCTTCGACAGCCGCCCCCTGCGCGAAGCCCTGTGGGCCGAGAAGATCGGTCACCAGATCACCCTGAGCCAGGCTCGCCCGACAGAGGCTACCTCCGGCGACGATGCCGAGAGCCACGAGGTCGGCCAGGTGCTGTGGCTGGCCGATCCCGAGCAGCTACCGCGCGTCGTTGCGATGCTCGAGCGCCAGTCACGCGGTGAACCGTTGCGGGACGCCTCCGCAGGCGCCGCGACATGTGGCACCGGAAGTTCTCAGTCCCTCATCGCCCTGATGCGCCAGACGCCGCTGACCTGGCTGGTCGGCTTGGCCTGTTGCATCACGGTGCTGTTCCAGTATGCGCTGGGCCAGGCGGCGGTGTTCGAGTGGCTGGCCATCGTGCCCTTCGAGCTTGTCGGCAGTCAGCACATCGCGCCCGAGCCGCTGTCCGTGACGCTGGCGGGGGAGTGGTGGCGGCTGTGGTCGCCGTCGTTGATGCACTTCGGGGTACTGCACCTGGTGTTCAACCTGCTGTGGCTGTGGGTGTTCGGGCGTCAGATCGAGGCCATCGATGGCGGTTGGCGCTTCGCGCTGGTCGTGGTGCTGAGCGGCGTGGCGGCCAATCTGGCGCAATACGCCACCGGCAGCGTGCTGTTCGGTGGGCTGTCGGGGATCGACTTCGCCGTGATCGGCTATGTCTTCATCGCCGCACGCCGCCGCCCGGCGCTGGGCTATCAGATGCAGCGCTCGCTGATGATCTTCATGCTGATCTATCTGGTGCTGTGCATGACGCCGCTCTCGAGTGCCATCGGCCTGGGCGCCATCGCCAACGAGGCCCATCTTGGCGGCCTGTTGACCGGTCTGCTGCTGGGCTGGCTGCTCCCCAGGCGAAGCGCGGCCTGAGCGTTGGCTTCGGCCCCGAGGATGCCACCTCTGGAAATGACACTGCGCGAAACGACACTGCGGGAAACGACAATGTTAGAATGGCGGCCATCCCCAGTGACTCCGATGGTCCGCCCTCGGCAGTCGTGGACCCGTATCAGGAGAGTATGTGATGAGCAACATGTCCTTTGACGGCATGGTCGAGCAGATGACGCCGACCATCTACGAGAGCCTCAAGCAGTCCATGCAGCTGCGCAAATGGCCGGATGGCCGCGTGCTGACCCAGGAGCAGGTCGAGCTGTGCATGGAAGCCGTCATCAAGTACGAAGCGCACAACAACGTGCCGGCCGAGTCGCGTGTCGGATTCATCGACAACGGCACCTGTGGGCCGCGTGATGACGACAGCGCCGCAAGCGATGAGCCGGAGCAGATCAAGTGGGTCAACTGACGCTGGATGATGCCCTGAGTGCGGATGAAACCTCCGGCATGGCTCAGGAAGCCAGTGCTCAGGCTGCGGCGCCCATCACGCTGAGTGGCAACCTCCACAAGATGTCCATCGTGCCCGCCGGTGAGACGCTTGCGATCGATACCTCGTTTGATGCGCCGTCGGTCACGCGCGAGCCGCTGGCGGCCAACTATGGCTTGCGCCTGGGCGAGATCACCCAGCCGCTGAATGTCTATATCGGCCACAAGGTGCGTCTGAGCTTCACAGGGCAGATCCACTGCAGCCATTGCGGTCGCAAGACCAAGAAGAGCTTCGCCCAGGGGCATTGCTATCCGTGTTTTCGCAAGCTGCCGCAGTGCGATGGCTGCATCATGAAGCCGGAGACCTGCCACTACGCCGAAGGCACCTGCCGTGACCCGCAGTGGGGCGAGGAGCATTGCTTCCAGCCACACATCGTCTATCTGGCCAATTCCTCCGGCCTCAAGGTCGGCATCACGCGCAAGACCCAGATGCCGACGCGCTGGTTCGATCAGGGGGCCATCCAGGCGCTGCCCATTGTCGAGGTGTCCAATCGCCTGCAGTCGGGGCTGGTCGAGGTGCTGTTCAAGCAGGCGCTGAACGACCGCACCAACTGGCGCGCGATGCTCAAGGGCGATGTGGCCGAGCTGGACCTGGAAGCCGAGCGGGATGCGTTGCTTGCCCAGATGTCGGAAGGCCTGGCGGCACTTCAGGCGCATTGTGGTGAAGGTGCCATCCGGGTGCTGGATACCACGGCGCTGGCCTTCGAGTTTCCGGTGCGCACCGCGCCGTCCAAGGTCACCTCGTTCAACTTCGACAAGACGCCTGTGGTCGAGGGCGTGCTCGAGGGGCTCAAGGGCCAGTATCTGATTCTTGATAGCGGCGTGATCAATCTGCGCAAGTTCACCGGCTATGAGATCGAGGCTCAGCTCGGCGAGCCATGAGCCACCGTTGAGTCTCCAGCACAGCACACACGACAGCGCCCACGCTCCTTCACGGAGGGTGGGCGCTGTCATTTCTGTCGTTTCAGTGCCTCTTGCGTCTTGCTACAGGCATGCAGACTCGGGGCGTGTCAGCCCAGTACAGGCTGGCGGCGCGCCTGCATGCGTGCCAGAAATACCTGCATCACGCGCCGGTAGAGCTCGCGTCCCAGCACCACATCCTCGACGCCGGCATCCAGATTCGGGTTGTCGTTGACCTCGATGACCACCACGCGATCCTCCAGCTGCTTGAGATCGACGCCATAGAGGCCGTCGCCGATCAGGCGGGTCGCCTTCAGGGCCGCCTTGAGTACAGCGGGCGGCACATCACTCGGGTCGACCGTGGCAAAGCCGCCAGAGCGGGTACGCGCGCCGCTGTGGTCGTAAATCTGCCAATGACCGCGCGCCATGTAGTAACGGCTGGCGAACAGCACCTTGCCGTCCAGCACGCCGATGCGCCAGTCGAACTCGGTCGGCAGCCACTCCTGCAACAGCAGCAGGGCGGAGTCATGGAACAGCCGCTCGGCTTCGCGCACCAGCGTCTCCGGGCCATCGATCTTGACGATGCCGCGGGAGAAGGCGCCATCCGGCACCTTCATCACCAGCGGGTAGCGCATGTGCTGACCGCGCTCGGCCAGCTGGCGCAGTTCGCCCCGGTGGATCAGGCGGCCCTGCGGGGCACTCAGGCCACGTGCCTTGAGAAGCTCATGCAGGAAGACCTTGTTGGTACAGCGTAAAATCGACTGGCTGTCATCGATCACCACCAGGCCTTCGTGCTCGGCACGCTTGGCCATGCGATAGGTGTGGTGGTCAAGACTCGTCGTCTCGCGGATGAACAGACCATCGAATTCGGCCAGACGGCCCTCGTCGCGTTTGGTGATCAGGCTGACATCGATTCCCAGTCGGCGCCCCTCGCGGATGAAGTGCTTGAGCGCGGTGCGGTTGGACGGCGGCAGCGCCTCGTCGGGATCGACCAGCATGGCGAGATCGAAGCGGTAATGGCGGCGTGCCTTGGGCGTGCGCCACACCTTGCGGGAATGGCGATTGAGCGCCTGGGCGAAGCGGTCTTCATCCGCCTCCGCCAGATGACTCAAGGACTGGGGGCGCACTCGCTTGAGCACCCAATGATCGCCACGGCCTTCGAGGCGCACTTCCAGCAGCGGACAGGGCAGGCGCTCGAACAGCTTGCGACCGAGTCGCGCAAGCGCTGGGGCATCGCTCTCGCCGAAGGTCAGCAGCAGGTCGAGTCGCGGCGGCTTGCCAGCCCCGTGCGCCACGCCTTGCGGGGCGGGCAGAGAACCCTTGCGCGTCAGCTCCTCGAGCAGCACGCGGATGCCGCCCAGCTCCAGGTCGATCAGCGACTTGCGTGACAGCTGATTGAGGGTCTCCACCGACGGCAACGCCTTCTGACCACGCGCCTGGGCCAGCAGCGAGACGTAATAGCCGATGCCCAGATAATCCAGGCCACCGCACAGATTGATGACATGAGTGGCAGGCTGCGGGGCATCCTCGGTACCCGATACGGGTACATCACTGGACAGCTCGGAAAGAAAGTCGTGGGCGCTGATGACATCATCACTGGGATAGAAGGCGCGCCAGTCACAAACACGGTCAACCACGATACGCAGGCGGGACATTGCGAAGCCTCGCAAGGCGGGCACCGAAGCGGTGCCGAATGCGCGCATGATGAGAAACAATCCCCGTCATCGCAATAGGCTAGAAAGTGAAATAATTTCATGCAAAGAGACCAAGACAAGACGCGCCTGCATGCCCAGAATGCAGCGCATTGCTACCGCCCCGCGACACGCTGAATCTCAAGCAGCGTCAGGGCGCTGACAGGCGGGAGAGCCTGCACCATGACCCCCATTCTGCGCCCGGCCATCCGGGCCGATCTCGACGCTCTGGTAGAGCTCGAAGAAGTCAGTTTCGATAGCGACTGGTTCAGTCGTCGTCAGCTGTCCCATCTGATTCTGCGTGCCCATGCCCGTACCCTGGTGATCATCCAGCCTGATGATGTCATTCCGTCCGCACCGGCGGTGGACGATGTCATGGCCGCGCTGTGGCCGGCCGGTAGCGTCGAGCATGATGACGCCACGCCGCTGCGCAGCGTGCTCGGCTACGGCACCGTGCTGTTTCGCCGCAATTCACGCCGCGCGCGACTCTATTCCTTCTGTCTGCACCCGGACTCGCGTGGCCGCGGCCTTGCCCAGCGCCTGCTGACAGCGCTTGAGCAGCTGGCCATCGCGCAGGGCTGTACCCAGTTCGATCTTGAGGTGCATACCGGCAATGGCGCGGCGATCGCGCTCTACGAGCGTCACGGCTTCGAGAAGTGTGGTCGCCTGCGCGATTACTATGCCGACGGGGCGGCCGCCTGGAAGATGCGCAAGGTATTGACGCTGGATTCGCCGGCATCGGTGGCTGAGGAACTCGCGGCAGGAGGTGCCAGTGAAGCGCACACCAGCATGCCCACAACGGTGAATGCCGGCGCCGCCTGAGCCAGGGGCATGGCGCGCGTGGCCCCCATGGGCTAGGATGCGCTGTTTATTCTTCATGGCTTCAAAGGAATCGCTCCCATGCCGTCATTCGATATTGTCTCCGAACTCGACAAGCACGAAGTACAGAATGCCGTCGATCAGGCCAATCGCGAACTCGCGACGCGCTTCGATTTCAAGGGCGTGACTGCCAGCTTCGAACTCGAGAAGGAAGAGAACGTCAATCTGGAAGCCGATGCCGACTTCCAGCTGCGTCAGATGATCGAACTGCTCAAGGGGCGTCTGATCGCGCGCGGCATCGACGTGCGCTGCCTGGAAGAGAAGGACGCCGACACCGCTGGTGTGCGTGCCCGTCAGCAGCTGGTGCTGCGCCAGGGTCTGGACCAGCCGACCGCCAAGAAGATCGTCAAGGCGCTCAAGGATGCCAAGCTCAAGGTCCAGGCGCAGATCCAGGGTGAGAAGGTCCGCGTCACCGGCAAGAAGCGTGATGACCTGCAGGGCGCCATGGCATTGCTCAAGGGCGATGAGAGCATCGAGCTGCCGTTGCAGTTCAACAACTTCCGCGACTGATCCGGCGCGCAAGTGTCTGGCGATCGCCATTCTCAGCACCGTTCGCTATCGGCGTGCGGTGCTGTATTCGTTTGACTCGCTGATTGGCGGTCTCGTTGGATCTACTGAATCCCTGATCCGCTTTGAAAGCGTCATGTCTCGTCGCTGGCGCTACGCTTGTCCAGCCCGGTGCTTCACTCGAGACGACTGGACGCGTCGCTTTCAAAGCGTTTCACCTAATTCGTACGTGATATCTGCGCCATGCGGGCCGCTTCGGCACCCGACAACGCGCAAAGAGAGGTTATATGTCTGCTCCGCTCGCTATCGGCCAGCGCAACACCCTGACGATCACCAAGCGGGTCGGCTTCGGCGTCTTCCTCGATGGTGGGGATCGTGGGGAAATCCTGCTGCCGACGCCCTTCATTCCGGCGGGAGCCGACATCGGTGATGAAGTCGAAGTCTTCGTCAGCCTGGATGATGAAGACCGCCTGCTGGCCACCACGCGCTATCCGCGTGCCATGGTCGGTGAATTCGCCGCGCTCAAGGTGGTCGAGGTCAATGATATCGGCACCTTCCTCGACAACGGACTCGGCAAGGATCTGCTGCTGCCCTACGGCGAGCGCAAGCGTGAGCTCAAGGCTGGCCAGTTCGCCATGGTGCACGTCGGTCTCGACAAGCACAGTGACCGCATGGTCGCCTCGATGCGTCTGGATCGCTGGCTCGACAAGACCCCGGCCACCTACGCGGTGGGTCAGGAAGTCTCCGGGCTGGTCGCTGCGCGCACCGACCTGGGCATGAAGATCATCATCGACAACGCCCATTGGGGCCTGGTGCACCACGACCGAATCTTCACGCGTCTGCGCATCGGCAATCGTCTGCGTCTGTGGGTGTTGAAGAATGACGGCAACGGCAATGTCGATCTGACGCCGCAGGCACCGGGGCCGGCTGGCCATCAGCAGCTGGCGGACCGCATTCTGGCCGCGCTGGAAGCCAGCCAGGGCGTGCTGCCGCTGGGCGACAAGAGCGAGCCGGAAGCCATCAGCGAAGCCTTCGGTGCCAGCAAGGCCAACTTCAAGCGCGCCATCGGTCACCTGAAGCGCGAAGGCAAGGTCACGCTGGCGCCCACCGAGACGCGTCTGGTCAAGTAAGCGTCGCTGTCAGCCTGCACTGCCACCCTCGGGAGACCGACGGGTGGCAGTTTGCGTTTCAGAATGCGGCATGGCACCAATGACAGCGTATCATTGGGGTATCTTGCACTGAGTCGCCCCATTCGCTCCTTCACTTCGACAAGGAATGTCTGCATGACTGTCTCTGCTTCCGCTGCCTCCTCCGCTTCTTCTGGTTCCTCGGCTTCTGCCGGTGCGCCGCGTCTGTTGATTGCCCCTGACAGCTTCAAGGAAGCGCTGGCAGCCAGTGATGCCGCCGAGGCCATGGCGCGTGGTGTTCGCAGGGTACTGCCCGAGGCACAGATCGATCTCTGCCCGTTGGGGGATGGCGGTGAGGGCACGCTGGCGGCGTTGTTGGCGGCGGCCAGTGAAGCAGACCCCATCGAGGCGCGCAGCGCTCAGGTGCGAGATCCGCTCGGGCGTGAGGTCACCGCCCAGTGGGGCTGGCAGCCGGGTAGCCGCACGGCCATCGTCGAGCTGGCCGAAGCCAGTGGTCTGCATCTGGTCAGCCCTGATGAGCGCGACGCGCGGGCCGCCGACACGCATGGCGTGGGCGAGCTGATCCTGGCGGCGCTGGACGCCGGTGCCGAGCGACTGATCGTCACCCTGGGCGGCAGCGCCACCAACGATGGCGGCAGCGGCATGCTGCGCGCGCTCGGGCTGTGTCTGCTCGACGCTGACGGCAATGAGCTGCCCGCGGGAGGCGTGGCCCTCGCGCGTCTGGCGAGCCTGGACGTCAGTGCGCTGGACCCACGCCTGGCCAACCTCAAGGTGTCTGCCGCGGTCGATGTCGACAACCCCCTGTGTGGTCCGCGCGGCGCGAGCGCCGTGTTCGGCCCGCAGAAGGGCGCCGATGCCGCGGTGGTCGAGGAACTGGATGCGGCGCTGGGCCACTTCGCGCGCCTGAGCGCGGAAGTACTGGGCGCAGACCAGCAGCAGTTGGCCGGTGCAGGGGCCGCAGGCGGCATGGGCTACGCGGTGGCGGCCTGGTTGAACGGTGAGCTGCGCCCGGGTATCGAGCTGGTGATGGAGCGCCTCAACGTGAGCGAGCGCCTGGCGGGCTGTGATCTGCTGATCACCGGGGAAGGCGGACTGGATGGCCAGAGCCTGGGGGGCAAGACCCCCATCGGCGCGGCGCGTGCCGCGCGTGCCGCCGGGGTGCCTGCCATCGTGTTGGCCGGACGACTGGCCGAGGGCTGGCAAGCCGCCCATGATGAGGGGGTCAGTGCCGTCTTCACGCTGTGTGACAGTGCCATGCCGCTTGAGCAGGCGCTGGCGCGCACCTCGGAGCTGCTGGCTGACCGCTGCGAGGCCATCATGCGTCTCTGGCAGTTGGCGCAGCCCGGCTGGTCGCAGCGCGGCTGATCGCAACCCGGCTGATCGCAGTCCGGCTGAGCGCAGCTAAACCACGTCCGGCTCGACAGATTGCGGCATCGAATCCAGCCGCAGACATCGGCCCACGGCCCCCATGGCGGGGGGCGTGGCCTTTCGCGATATCGGCAAGCCCGTTACCATGCACGCAGTTGCTATCAGGCGGATAGTCAGAAAGTACTTTTCCCATGAACGACTTGGCGTTTGACTGATAGCAGGAAGCACACGGTGTGTGACCGCAGGTGGTGAGGAACCGACATGATGATCTTTCGGCGTATGAAGCGTATCTGCTGGCTTGGCCTGGCCTGGTTGTTCTTCGGCATCGGCTTCGCTGGCATGTTTCTGCCGCTGCTGCCCACCACCGTCTTCATGCTGCTGGCGTTGGCCTGTGCCAGCCGAGGTTCGCCGCGCTTTGCGCGCTATATCCGTGAACATCCCCAGATCGGGCCGACACTGGTGGCGTGGGAGCGCGAACGCGCCATTCCGCTGCGCGCGCGCATCATGGCGGTCAGCATGCTGGCCGTCTCGATGCTGATCATCCTGTTCACCGTGTCAGTGCTGGCTGTCAAGGTCTCGCTGCTGATCTTCCTGTCGCTGCTGGCACTCTGGCTGGCAACGCGCCCGGAGCCCAAGGGCGAGGGGGCGAACCTTGCCGTCAGTGGCGAATCCCTTCCGCGCGAATGAGCGCTTCATCGCGGGCAGGTGAGGTGTCTTCTCCCTCGCTGTCCGCTGTCTTCCTGCCGTGAGGAGTCCTCTCCCGCGGCGCTGATTGCGGAGTCTTTGATGTCACAACCTGCAGCGATTCATCTTGCCGATTATCAGGCACCCGCCTGGCGTGTGCTGGACACCCGCCTGACGTTTGATCTGGCACCGTCCGCGACCCGTGTCACGACCGTACTGACCCTAGAGGCCAATCCCGATGCCGCCGTGGGCAGTGATGCCACGCCCCCGCTGGTGCTCAATGGCGAGCATCTGACGCTTGAGTCCGTGCGTGTCGATGGGCGAGCGCTCGCCAGTGATGAATACAAGCTCGACGAGACTCACCTGACGCTGGCTGGTCTGCCGGCCAACTGTGAGCTCGAGACGGTAGTGGTGATCGACCCGGCCGCGAATACCGCGCTGGAAGGCCTATACGTATCCTCGGGCATGTTCTGCACCCAGTGCGAGGCCGAAGGCTTCCGCCGCATCACCTACTACCCGGACCGTCCGGACGTGATGTCGGTGTTCACCACCACCATCATCGCCGACAAGGACAGCTACCCGATTCTGCTCTCCAACGGCAACCCCATCGAGCGTGGCGAGCACGAAGGCGGCCGTCACTTCGTCACCTGGCAGGACCCGCATCCCAAGCCGTGCTATCTGTTCGCGCTGGTAGCGGGAGACCTGGTCAAGCATGACGACAGCTTCACTACCATGAGTGGTCGTGACGTCGCGCTGGAAATCTGGGTCGAGCCGGAAAATCTCGACAAGACCCAGCACGCCATGAACTCCCTCAAGGCGTCCATGAAGTGGGACGAGGAAGTCTACGGTCGCGAATATGACCTCGACATCTTCATGATCGTCGCGGTCAACGACTTCAACATGGGCGCGATGGAGAACAAGGGCCTCAACATCTTCAACAGCGCCTGCGTGCTGGCCAACCCCGACACCACCACCGACGCCGCCTTCCAGCGCGTCGAAGGGGTTGTCGCGCATGAGTACTTCCACAACTGGTCGGGCAACCGTGTCACCTGTCGTGACTGGTTCCAGCTGTCCCTGAAGGAAGGCTTCACCGTCTATCGCGACCAGACCTTCTCCGCCGACATGAACTCGGCGCCGGTCAAGCGCATCGAAGACGTCGCCATGTTGCGTACCGCGCAGTTCGCCGAAGATGCCGGGCCCACCGCGCACCCGGTGCGCCCGGCGTCCTACATCGAGATTTCCAACTTCTATACCCTGACCATCTATGAGAAGGGTTCCGAAGTGGTGCGCATGGTCGCCAACCTGCTCGGCGAAGAAGCCTTCCGCCGTGGCAGTGACCTCTACTTCGCGCGCAACGATGGCAGCGCCGCCACCATCGAGGACTTCATCAGCGCGATGAGCGAAGCCTCCGGCCGCGACTTCAGCCAGTTCATGCGCTGGTACTCCCAGGCCGGAACGCCGAACATCGCCGCCAGTGGCACCTTCGATGCCCAGGCAGGCACCTATTCCCTCACGCTGCGTCAGTCCACGCCGCCTTCACCGGGGCAGGCGGAGAAGTTGCCGCTGGTGATTCCGGTGCGCATGGGGCTGGTCGGGGCCGATGGCAGCGATCTGACGCTGACCCTCGACGGCGAAGCGTTGGGGACGGAAACCGTGCTGGAGCTGACCGAGACCGAGCAGACCTTCGTCTTCACCGGCCTTGCCGGCGATGCCGAGCCGGTGCCGTCGCTGCTGCGTGGCTTCTCGGCGCCGGTCAAGCTGGCCTTTGACTACAGCCGTGAGCAGCTGGCCTTCCTGATGCAGCACGACAGCGATGGCTTCAACCGCTGGGATGCCGGTCAGCGTCTGGCCATGGCAGCGCTTGAAGACCTGATGGCGGCCTGGCAGCGTGGCGAGCAGGAGGCCCAGCTGGATGAGCGCCTGCTGGCCGCCTATCGCTTCCTGCTCCAGAGTGAAGCTTCCGATCGTGCGGTGCTGGCCGAGATGCTGACGCTGCCCTCGGAGGCCTATATCGCCGAGCAGCAGAGTGTCGTCGATGTCGATGCCATCCACTGGGCGCGCAAGACCGCCAAGGCACAGCTGGCCAGTGCGCTGCGCGACGATTTCGTGGCGCTCTATCACGCCAACGCGCAGCAGGGCGACTACGCGCCGACCTTCGAGCAGATGGCGCGTCGCAGCCTCAAGAATGCCGCGCTCAGCTATCTGATGAGCATCGAGGACGAGGAGGGCGTGCGTCTGGCCCAGGCCCAGCTGGCGGCGGCCCACAACATGACCGACGTGCGTGCCGCGCTGACGCTGCTGGTGCATTCCTCACGCACCGATCTGGGTGACCCGGCGCTCAAGTCCTTCGCCGAGCGCTGGTCGCATGATCCGCTGGTGATGGACCAGTGGTTCTCGATCCAGGTCACGCGTCCGCAGGCCGATGTGCTGGACCGCGTGCGCTTCCTGATGGAGCACCCGGCCTTCTCGTTGACCAATCCCAACAAGGTGCGTGCCTTGATCGGCGCCTTCGCCGGCCAGAACCGCGTCAACTTCCACCGTCTCGACGGCGAAGGCTATCGTCTGCTGGCGGATGTGGTCATCGAGCTCAATCGTCTGAATCCGGAAATCGCGGCGCGCATCATCACGCCGCTGACGCGTTACAAGCGTTTCGATGCCAAGCGTCAGGACTTGATGAAGGCAGAGCTTGAGCGTATCCGTGGCGAGAAGCTCTCGAACAACCTGTATGAAGTCGTGGAGAAGGCACTGGCCTGATCTTCTGAGCTGACCCTTGAAGACAGACGGCAGTCATCGCGCGCATGGTGATGACTGCCGCTGACATGAAAAAGCCCCTGCCGAATGCCAGGGGCTTTTTCATGTCACGAGCCTGGCGCAAGTCCCGTCAGGGCATCGCCTTCACGGTTATCGCTTTCAAGGCGTCGCTTTCAGGGTCATCGCTTTCAGGGGCATCGCTTTCAGGGGCATCGCGCGCGTCAGGTAATCATCCAACCGAGGAAGGTCAGGCCGATGAAGGTCATCAATAGTCCGCCGATGATGGAGCCTCTCAATAGCGACGTGATGCCCTTGAAGAGCAGATAGAGCCCCAATACCAGGCCCAGCAGGCTGAACAGTGATGTGCCAAGCCCCAGTTCGCCGGTCAAGCCATTGAAGAATCCCGAGAGGGCATCATCGAAGTTGGCGAAGAAACCACCCAGGCCTTCGACGATGAAACGAATGGCGGCACCGAGCTGTGTGCCGATCCAGTTGAAGAAATCTTCCATAACGCATGACGTCCAGACAGAAAAGAGGCCCCAGTGTGCCATGAAAGACGCGGATGCGCTGTCATCCCAGCTGATACCTGGCGGTGAATGCCTCGATCGACATGGGCTTGTCCATCAGGTAACCCTGCAGGGCATCACAGCCCATCTCCAGCAACAGCTCGCGCTGCCTGGGGGTCTCGACGCCTTCCGCCACCACGCACATGCCCAGCTCACGCCCCAGCTGCACCATGAAGTTCACCATGCGGCGATTCATCTCGTCGTTCTCGAGATCATTGACGAAGCTGCGGTCGACCTTGAGCTCATCGAAGGGCAGGTGCTTGATGTAGGTCAGGGAGGAGAAGCCGGTGCCGAAATCATCCAGTGACAGGCGCAGGCCCAGCGAGCGCAGTTCATGCATGCGTGCCACGGTGGCGGGCATGTCGGTAGCGAAGACGTTTTCGGTCAGCTCCAGCTGCAGATATTGCGGGTCCAGCGTGTGCTGGTTGAGTGCCTTGGCGACGTTGCCGACGTAGTGAGGGGAGTCCAGCTGCTTGACGCTGACATTGACCGACAGATAGAGCCTGGCGAAGGCGGTGTCTTTCTGCCAGTCCTCCAGCAGCTTGCAGGCCTGTGCCAGTACCCAATCGCCGAGGCTGTCGATCAGCTGGCTCTTCTCGGCAAGCGGAATGAACTCGTAGGGCGAGATATTGCCGAGCTTGGCGTGTCGCCAGCGCAACAGGCACTCGGCACCGACCAGCTTGAGCCCCCGATCGAATTGCGGCTGCAGTTCCACGTAAAGCTCTTCATTCTCGATGGCGCGGCGCAGGTCATTTTCCAGCTGAACGGCGCGCTCAAGCTCCACGCGCATGCTGGGATCAAAGCGGACGGTCTGATTGCGCCCGCCCTCCTTGGCACGATACATCGCGATATCCGCGCGCCGGATAAGCTCCTCCGCACTCAGATGGCGATCACGGAACATGATGCTGCCCAGGCTCGCCGAGCTGTGATGTTGCAGCGGCTGCGACTGTGGGCCCAAGAGCGAATACGGCTGGTTGAGCGCCTGCTGCAGGCGCTCCATCAGCTCATCCAGTTCGCGACAGGCAGTCTGTGGATCATGGCTCAGGGGTTGTACCAGGATGACGAACTCGTCCCCGCCGAAGCGGGCCACCAGATCGCTGTCACGCACCGTGGAGCTCAGGCGATGGGCCACCTCGATCAACAGATGGTCGCCTGTGGTATGCCCCAGCAGGTCGTTGATCTTCTTGAAGTGATCCAGATCGATGAAGATGAGCGCGCCGTGGGTGTCACGGGCGTCGGTGATGATGATGGCCTGCTGCAGGCTGTCGATCAGCGTGGCACGGTTGGCCAGCTTGGTCAGCGAGTCGAAGCGACTGTGCTGGTGCAGCAGGGCCTCTGATTCGACGATACGCGTGATATCGGTGATCGAACCGATCATGCGCAGCGGATTGCCTTCGCTGTCACGCTCGATGACATCGCCCTTGTCGATCACCCAGACGACGTCGCCACCGCGGGTCAACATGCGGTGACGATGATAATAGGCCGTCTTGCCCGCCAGGCAGTCCTGGATGGCGATCATCGCCTCGGGCTTGTCCTCGGGGTGCAGGAGGCTTGCGAATTCTTCCAGGCTGTTGCTGAGCTCGCTCTCCGGGATCCCCAGAATCTGTGACCAGCGGCGATTGTGCGTCACGGAACTGGTCAGGATGTTCCAGTCCCAGAAGCCTTCAAGAGACGTGTCATAGATGTGGTCGATCTGGCGGGTCTTGCGCTCATGTTCACGGACTTCGGTGGTGATGTTATGCGCCAGAACGGCGACCAGCGGCTGACCGTGAATGTCATGGAAGGGCTGCTTGATGGAGCGGAAGTGGTTGACCTCGCCGGTGGTGCCGTCGGTGGCATCCTCGAAGACCGTCTCGCACTCGAATCTGCTGATTACCTGCTCAACGCTGCGCCGGAAGAAGTGGCTCTGCTCGGTATTGCCGGTGTAGTGGCTGTCGTCGCGCCCGATGATGTCCTCGAGCGTGGTGCCGTAGAAGTCGGTCAGGGTACGATTGGCGAAGCGGAACAGCCCCTTGGCATCCTTGATGAACAGGATGTCGGGATGCGTGTCGACCAGAGTGCGCAGCAGATGGTTCTCGGCTTCCAGTGCTTCGAGACGTGACGACATCTCCTGCAGGCGCGAGTGCAGGCTCGTGTCATCAGGCTGGCGGGAATCGTCGGAGCCTTCTGTACGCGGAGAACGACGATCCCCGGCATCGGAAGGTGCGGTCATGGCAGGTTCCTGAGGCGACGGTCTGTGCTCTCAGTCTACGTTGCCGCTCGGTTGAATAGGCAGGGAAGCAGGGCCCATGTTCAATCAACGATCACGCATGCAGGTCACGCATGCAGTCCATGCAGGGTCGGAGCTTTCGCCAGGCGCCTGGTGATCAAGTTCCCGTCATCAAGCCCCTGATGATGAAGACGTCATCAAATCCTCGCGCCCCGAGGCGTTACAGGTCGACCTTGTCCTTGTACTCGCAGAGGTCTTCGATGATGCAGCTGCCGCAGCGCGGCTTGCGTGCCACGCAGGTGTAGCGGCCATGCAGGATCAGCCAATGGTGGGCGTCGACCAGAAACTCCTTGGGCACATGGCGCATCAGCTTGTGCTCGACTTCCAGCACGTTCTTGCCCGGGGCGATGCGCGTGCGGTTGGAAACGCGGAATATGTGCGTGTCCACTGCCATGGTCGGCTGGCCGAAGGCGGTATTGAGCACCACGTTGGCGGTCTTGCGGCCCACGCCGGGCAGCGCTTCCAGCGCCTCGCGGGTCTGCGGCACCTCACCACCATGCCGTTCGATCAGCATGCGGCAGGTCTTGATGACGTTCTCGGCCTTGGTGTTGAACAGGCCGATCGTCTTGATGTACTCCTTCAGGCCCTCGACGCCCAGCGCGAGGATGCTCTCCGGCGTGTTGGCGACCGGATACAGCTTCGCCGTGGCCTTGTTGACGCCCACGTCCGTGGCCTGCGCCGAGAGCAGCACCGCGATCAGCAGTTCGAAGGGCGTCGACCAGGCAAGCTCGGTGCGTGGTTCAGGGTTCTCGTTGCGCAGGCGAGTGAAGATCTCGAGGCGTTTCTGGGCGTTCATGGCAGCTCGATGTCAGGTCGGCGAGTTTCGGTCGAACCCCACCTGGAGCACGGTGAATCGCAGGCGGGGATGGGCAGGAGCGAGGCGCGGCTGCGCAAGTCAGGAAATCGTGCCGGTGACCCGCACGCGACGCGACACCTTGGGCGCATCGGCGTTGGCTGCCTTGCGGCGCTGTTCGAGGCGCTCATCGATGGTCTTCTTGCCCGCGATGATCAGCCCCATGCAGAAGAAGGCCCCGGGTGGCAGTACCAGGAACAGGAAGGAGTAATCCGGGAAGATCGTCAGCTGCCAGTCGGCGGCCATCGGCCCGACGAGCAGTTCCATGCCCGCAAACAGCGTGCCCTGGCCGAGCAGCTCACGCATGCCGCCCAGTAGTACCAGCACGGCCATGAACCCCAGACCCATCATCAAGCCATCGGTGGCGGCCGGCAGCACGGGGTGCTTGGCGGCGAAGGCATCGGCACGCCCGAGAATTGCACAGTTGGTGACGATCAGCGGAATGAAGATGCCCAGAATCTGATAGAGCTCATAGGTGTAGGCCTTCATCAGCAGCTCGGCACAGGTCACGAACGAGGCGATGATCATCACGAAGGCCGGCAGGCGTACCGCCGACGGCACCAGATTGCGGATCAGTGACACCGCCACGTTGGAGCCGATCAACACCAGCAGCGTGGCAAGCCCCAGCCCGATGGCATTGACGACGCTGGCGGTGACGGCCAGCAGTGGGCACAGGCCCAGCAGCTGCACCAGCGCCGGGTTGTTGTCCCACAGGCCGTCGCGGCTGATCTTGCCAAGTGAGATATCACTCATGAGGGTCGTCTCCGCCATGTTCAGAAGGCGCTGATGGCGTGAGCGTGCCTTCAGCGCTAGGAGCTTGCGTGCCTTGCTGGGTCTTGGCAGCGCGGCGGGTCGCGGTCAGCGTCTCGCTATCGCCGGCCAGCAGCGCCGTGCGATGCGCCATGAAGTAGATCAGCGCCTGACGAACGGCACCCACCACGGCGCGCGGGGTGATGGTCGCACCGGTGAACTGGTCGAAATCACCGCCATCCTTGTTCACCTTCCACTCCACCGAGCTGAGCGTCTGGTCATCGAATTCGTGAATCCAGTCGGACTTGCGCGCCTCGATCTTGTCGCCCAGCCCCGGGGTCTCGGCGTGCTTGACGGCGCGCACGCCAGCCACGCTGCCATCGGCACGGATACCGACCAGCAGACGGATATCGCCGCTGTAACCCTTGCCGGTCACCACCGGCAGCAGTACCGCGACGGTCTCGCCATTTTGGGTGGCGCGCCAGCCGGTATCGGCACTCTCCAGACCCAGTACCTGGGAAGGCGGCAGGACGAAGGCCGCGTCGAGCAGGTCATTGTCGTGCAGCGACGGCGGGATGATCTCGGCCAGCGCCGCGCTCTGGGCGGCACGCTCGTTGTCGGCGATGGTCTCGGCGGTGGTCATCTGGGTCATGGCGACCACGCCGGCGGTGACGATGGCGAAGACCGCCAGGCCCAGCGCGGCCCGCGCGATGGTGTGCTTCAGGCCCTGGGCGGCCTGAGCTTGCTGTTCGGGCTGATCAGGCGTGAGGCTCATGCCTTGTCCTCCAGCTTGATGCCACGGCGGGCCTTCTTGTGACCATAGCTGCGTGGTTGGGTGTAGTAATCGATGAACGGCACGCTGAAGTTCATCAGCAGCACCGCGAAGGCGATGGCGTCAGGATAGGCGCCGAAGGCGCGAATCAGGTAGATCAGCACGCCGATGCCGACGCCATAATAGAGCTTGCCTTTGTTGGAGGTCGCCGCCGTGACCGGGTCCGTGGCGATGAAGAAGGCGCCGAAGATCGCCGCACCGCACAGCAGGTGGAACAGGGGGCTGGCGTGCTGTTCGCCATCCACGAAGGCGAAGATGCCGGAGATCACCGCCAGGCTGCCCAGCATCGCCACCGGGATATGCCAGGTGATCAGGCGGCGCGCCAGCAGCACCAGGCCGCCGAGGCCCCAGGCAATGGCCGTCTGCTGCCAGGCCAGCAGGTTGGCGGCGGGCAGCAGACTCGGGTCTGCCCAGAACTCGCTGCTGGAAAGCTCGCCCTTGTTGCGGAAGGCATCCAGCGGTGTGGCGCCGGTCAGGGCATCTGGCGTGGCGATCATGCCGAAGAACTGCTTGAGGCTGTCAGCGAAGCCGAGTGCGAAACCATCGGGGGATGACCAACGCGACATCTCGACCGGGAAGGAGATCAGCAGCAGTGCATAGGCGACCATCGCCGGATTGAACGGATTCTGGCCCAGGCCGCCATAGAGCTGCTTGGCGACCACGATGGCCGCGATCACGCCGGTCAGTACCAGCCACCAGGGCGCCAGCGGCGGCAATGACACCGCCAGCAGCACGCAGGTCACCAGTGCCGAATTGTCCTTGAGGAAGAAGCTGACCGGACGGCCACGCAGCTTGAGCAGCAGCGCCTCGAGCGCGACACCGGCCAGACAGGCGAAGACGAGGTTGAACAGCACACCCCAGCCATAATGCCAGCACAGCACGGCGATGCCTGGCAGCGTCGCGGCCAGCACCCAGGCCATCACGCGCGAGGTGGCGGTTGGCCCATGGGCATGGGGGGAGCTTGCATGCATCAGGCTCATGAGACGGTCAGATCCTTGCGGTAAATGGGCAATGACACGAGGCGTGCTTCAGGATGCGTCGCCATTGGCGCGCTAGAGGGGCTCAGGTCACTCATTGGGCGTCCACCAGTGCCTGCACCTCGGCCAATGACTCGCGGGCGTGTTCCAGATTGCGGCGCGTGCGGTCGACCTTGGTCGCCAGGCGCTGACGGTTTTCGTCATTCGCCTCGCTCAATGCCGCCTCGGCCTTGCGGTGGGCCGCCTCGGCCGCCTTGACCGCGATGCTGACCTGCTTGTGACGCTTGGCGAGGTTCTCGGCGCGTGATGCCTCGATCTCGGCCTGGGAGAGCGTCACGTTGCTGGCCATGCTGCCGCGCCCCACAGAACCCGCGTCGGGCGTGGGCGCTTCGGGAATCAATTCGCCCGTGCCCTTGGCGGCAGGCGGCGCGTCAGCGCCGTCAGCTTGTGCACTGGTCAGACGCACCTCGGCGGCACGCAGGTTTTCCTGTGCCGTGGCCAGCAGGGTCTGCAGGTCCTCGATATCGCCTTCACCGCTTTCGCTGGCGCGGGCCAGGGCCTTCTCGGCCTTCTTGACCGCGATATTGGCTGCGGCACGGGCCGTCTTGAGTGCCTTGAGATCGGCAGCCGGCGCTGCGGCTGCGGGGGCAGCCGCGCCTGTCGAGGAAGTACTGGCCGGCGCAGGGGCAGCGGGCTCGCTGGCGGCCTTGAGGTCAGCTTCGGCCTTGGCAAGTCGCGCCCTGGCGTCCGTGACGCTGGCCTCCAGCGCCGCGATGTCACCCTCACCGCTATCCTGTGCCGTCTTGAGGGCCTTCTCGGCCTTCTTGACCGCGATATTGGCGGCGGCACGCGCCGTCTTGAGTGCCTTGAGATCGGCAGCCGCACCTGTGGTGGAAGTGCTGGCCGCCGCAGTAGCAGCTGACTCGCTGGCCTCGCTGGCAGCCTTGAGGTCGGCTTCGGCCTTGGCCAGTTTCGTCTTGGCCTCCGTGACGCCGGCCTCCAGCGCCGCGATGTCGCCTTCGCCACTGTCCTGGGCGGTCTTGAGGGCCTTCTCGGCCTTCTTGACCGCGATGTTGGCGGCGGCACGCGCCGTCTTGAACGCCTTGAGGTCGCCAGCCGAAGCTGCGGCAGCCGAAGCTGCGGCAGTCGGGGCTGCGGCGGCGGGGGCGGATGTGTCAGTGGCAGCAGAGGCGGGGGCCGCAGCGGCGGACTCGCTTGCCTCACTGGCGGCCTTGAGGGCGCTCTCGGCGCTGGCAAGCTTGGCCTTGGCCGCGGTCACGTTGGCCTCAAGCGCCGCAAGATCACTGGCGCTGCTCTCGCCACTGTCCTGAGCGGCCTTGAGCGCCTTCTCGGCTTTCTTGAGGGCGATGTTGGCTGCGGCACGCGCCGTCTTGAAGGCCTTGATGTCGGTGGCCGGTGCCGGCTGGGCAGCCGCGGTCGCTGTGGAGACCGAGGTCGACGTCGTGTCTGCGCTGGCACTGGCTTCGGCGCGGGCGGCAGCGGACTTCTGGGCCGCCTGGGCGCGCTGCTGGCGCTTGGCTTCCTTCTCGGCTTCCTCGCGCGCCATGCGCGCCTGCTTGAACTCGAAGCGGTGACGGGCGCGTTCGGACTTGCGCGCCTCATGCTGAGCACTGCGAATCTCGCCCTTGGCGAAACGGTAATACTGCACCAGCGGAATCTGGCTGGGGCAGACATAGGAGCAGGCGCCGCATTCGATGCAGTCCGCCAGATTGTAGAGCTCGGCCTTGTCGAACTCGCGTGCCTTGGAGAACCAGTAGAGCTGCTGCGGCAACAGCTCGGCCGGGCAGGCCTGTTCGCACATGCCGCAACGGATACAGGGTTGCTCGACCGCCGGTGCCGGCAGTGACTCGGGGGAGGAGGCCAGCAGACAGTTGGTGGTCTTGATGATCGGCAGGGCGTCGCTCTCGAGGGTGAAGCCCATCATCGGGCCACCCATCACCAGGCGTGCGATGCCGCTCGCAGAAGGAGCGGCCAGGCGCAGCAGGTCTGCGATGGAGGTACCCAGGCGCGCCTCGACGTTGTGCGGGTGCTGCAGGGCCTCGCCGGTCAGGGTGACGACGCGCGAGATCATCGGCTCGCCGAAGCACACCGCGCGCTGCACGGCGCGTACGGTGCCAGGATTGTGCACCACCACGCCGACATCGGCGGGCAGGCCACGGCTGGGCACTTCGCGGTCTGTCAGCAGCTTGATCAGCTGCTTCTCGCCGCCGGAGGGATACCTGGTCGGCACCACCACGACTTCGAGGCGTGAATCCAGCGGTGGCAGGCGCTTGTCGGCGCGGCGGGCGCGAATCGCCTGTTCCAGCGCGATGACGGCCTCGGGCTTGTTGTCCTCGATACCGATCAGGATGCACTCGGGGCCGATCAGGCTGGCGAGAATCTCGAGCCCTTCGATCAGCGCTTCCGGATGCGTGCGCATGGTCAGGTCGTCGGCGGTGATATAAGGCTCACACTCCGCCGCGTTCAGAATCAGGGTATCGATGGCGTGGCGCTCACGTACGCGCGCCTTCACCGCCGAGGGGAAGCCGGCACCGCCCTGACCGACCACGCCGGCGTCCTGCAGGCGTTGGATCAGGTCCTGGGCTTCCTGCTGACGCCAGTCGCGCCAGGCTTCCAGGCGCGCCCATTCATCGATCTCGCCGTCGCGCTCGATCACGATGCACAGGTCTTCCAGCCCCGAGACGTGGGGAATCCGGCGTGGCTCGATGGCGGTGACCACGCCGGTGATGCTGGCATGCACCGGGGCGGAGATCATGCCCTGGGCGCGGGCGATCAGCTCGCCCGTCTTCACGCGCTGGCCGATCTCCACCAGTGGCTGGGCGGGCGCACCGATATGCTGACTGAGCGGCAGCACCACCTCACGAGGCAGCGGGGCGGCTACCAGCGGGGCGCGGTTGGAGAGCGCCTTGTGCTCCGGCGGATGGATTCCGCCGTGGAAGTCGAATACGCGGGGAGCGTGGTCACTGCCTGTCGCGCGCGGGGCAGCAGTGCTCGTGGCAGAACGGGAAGTCACCATGGATTTGAGCAACGACAGAACCATCAGGCGACATTCCTTGCAGATGTGGCAGTAGAATCGGCGGCATCGGTCACGATCAGATTGCCGCTGAAGCGGGCATTGTCGCGGGTCGGGCCCGCCGGTTGCGGCCAGTGCCAGCTGCGCACGTCAGTGGCGACCGGCACCATGTCGATGCAATCGACCGGGCAGGGCTCGACACACAGGTCGCAGCCGGTGCATTCGTCGGCGATCACGGTGTGCATGTGCTTGGCGGCACCGAGAATGGCATCGACAGGGCAGGCCTGGATGCACTTGGTGCAACCGATGCACTCGTCCTCGCGAATCACTGCCACCTTGGGGGTGTTGTCGGCATCGCCATCCAGCGGCGTGGCCTCGCGGCCCAGCAGGTCGGCCAGCGAGGCGATGGTGCTCTCGCCGCCCGGCGGGCACTTGTTGATCTCATCCCCTTCGGCGATGGCCTGGGCGTAGGGCTTGCAGCCCGGATAGCCACACTGGCCGCACTGGGTCTGCGGCAGGAGCTGGTCGATCTGCTCGACGATGGGGTCGCCCTCGACCTTGAAGGCCACGGCGGCAAAGCCGAGCAGACCCCCGAAGACGACGGCCATGGCCACCAGTGCGACGATGGCAGAGATCAGCGTATGGTCGTTGAAGAATTCGAGCATGTCAGATCTGCACCAGTCCGGAGAAGCCGAGGAAGGCCAGCGACATCAGGCTGGCGGTGATCATCGCGATGGCTGGGCCCTGGAAGGGGCGCGGCACATCGGCGACGGCCAGACGCTCGCGCATGGCGGCGAACAGTACCAGTACCAGCGAGAAGCCGACGGCCGCGCCGAAGCCGTAGAGCGTGGCTTCCATGAAGCTGGAATTGCGGTTCAGGGTCAGCAGCGCCACGCCAAGCACCGCACAGTTGGTGGTGATCAGCGGCAGGAAGATGCCCAGCACCTGATAGAGCAGCGGGCTGGTCTTCTTGACCACCATCTCGGTGAACTGGACCACCACGGCGATCACCATGATGAAGGCGATGGTTCGCAGGTACTCGAGCCCCAGCGGCGCGAGGATGAAGTGATAGGTCAGGTAGGCGCACATCGACGACAGCGTGAGCACGAAGGTGGTGGCCAGCGACATGCCCATCGCGGACTCCAGCTTGTTGGAGACACCCATGAAGGGGCACAGGCCGAGGAACTGCACCAGCACGAAATTGTTGACCAGGATGGTGCTGATCAGGATAAGAAGGTATTCACTCATCAGGGGCGTCGCTCGGTCAGGGTGTTTCGAAGGCGCTTCCGTGTTCGCGGCATGCTTGAACCGGCACTCGCAGGCGATCAGGGCCATGGCTGCCGCAAGCTGTCAGGAGGCTGCGGGGCAGGGGATCGTCGAGCGCGGCGGTATTATACGCAAGATGCTGCTGGCCGACAGCCTGTAGCGTGGCAAGCCAGGCGGAGTGTTGCCAGCATGAGACGGCCATTGTTTCGCGTTTTGCTTGGTTCTTGAAGTAATAAAGAAGAATTCCTTTATTACTTTTATTGATTGTGACGTGATCAGAGACTTTCACGTCACTCGGAGGTGGCACAAGGAGTGGGATATGCGCAGGACAGGAACACGCGGCCGTCGGCCGTTATGGGTCATCATTCTGGTGGTGGCGATGGCGGGCATCTCGCAGCTGACGGGCAATGGCAACTTCTCGCTTTCCCAGCTGTGGAATGACTTCCAGTCGCCGCAGGCCGAGGCGACGCAGGGGGAAGGTGCCTCCTCGGCGGACGAAAGCCGACTCAAGCGCGCCATCAGTGCGCAGCAGAGTGATGTTCAGGTACGTGGCACGGGGGAGGTGATACGTCTGCTCCGGGATGATCTCAAGGGCAGCCGTCACCAGAAGTTCCTGATTCGGGTCGCGGGTGGCACCACCATTCTGGTGGCGCACAACATCGATCTCGCGCCGCGCATCGACAGTCTTCAGGTAGGTGATCGCATCGGCTTCTACGGGGAATACGAGTGGACCGACAAGGGCGGCGTGATCCACTGGACGCACCATGATCCCGGTGGCCGCCATGTGGATGGCTGGCTGGAGCATGCCGGTCGCCGTTACGAGTGATCGCGATACTGCCAAGTCCTGAGCCAGATGCTGAACGACAACGCCCCGCCAGAGAGTCTCTGGCGGGGCGTTGTGCTGAAGAGCCTTCAGCGAGGTTGAATCAGTGCATCATCACTGTATCAACACTGTATCAAGTGACGCGCTGACCCGGCTTGGCGCCGGTGTGCGGCTCCAGCAGGTAGATGCCTTCGTCGTCACCGGCGGCCAGCACCATGCCTTCGGACACGCCGAAGCGCATCTTGCGCGGTGCCAGGTTGGCGACCATCACGGTCAGGCGGCCTTCCAGGGCTTCCGGCGCGTAGGCGGACTTGATGCCGGAGAATACGGTGCGGGTCTCGCCGCCGATATCCAATGTCAGCTTGAGCAGCTTGGCCGCCTTCTCGACGTGCTCCGCCTTGACGATCTTCGCCACACGCAGGTCGGTCTTCATGAAGGTATCGAAGTCGATTTCCTCGGCGATCGGGTCGGCATCGAGCGGACTCGGCGCGGCAGCCGCTTCGGCTTCCGCCTTGGCGGTGCCGTCCTTGATCTTCTGTTCCTCGACCAGCACTTCACGCGAGGCTTCGAGCATCTTGTCGATGCGCTCCGGCTCGACGCGGGTCAGCAGCGGCTTGAACTTGTTGATGGCGTGATCGGTCAGCACGTCTTCACGGCTGGCCCAGTCGAGGCGCTCGAGGTTCAGGAAGTCGCGTGCCTTGTCGGTCAGCTCCGGAATCACCGGCGCCAGATAGACCATCAGCTGGCGGAACAGGTTGATGCCCACGGAGCAGACGTCGAGTACTTCCTGCTCGCGGCCCTCTTCCTTGGCCATCGCCCACGGTGCCTTGTCGGCGATGTAGGTGTTGGCTTCATCGGCCAGTTCCATCACCTTGCGCATGGCGCGAGCGAATTCACGGGCTTCGAAGTCCGCCGCGATGCCTTCGCCAGCGGCGATGAAGCGCTCGACCAGCTCCGGCTCGGCGCAGGTGGCGGACAGCTTGCCGTCGCCGAACTTCTTGACGAAACCGGCACAGCGGCTGGCGATGTTGACCACCTTGCCGACCAGGTCGGAATTCACGCGGGCGGTGAAGTCGTCGAGGTTGAGGTCGAGGTCATCGACGCCGGAAGTCAGCTTGGCGGCGAAGTAGTAGCGCAGGTATTCCGGGTTGAGGAACTGCGCGTAGGTATCGGCCTTGATGAAGGTGCCGCGTGACTTGGACATCTTGGCGCCGTTCACGGTCACGAAACCGTGGCAGTTGACGCCGGTCGGGGTGCGCATGCCGGCACCTTCCAGCATCGCCGGCCAGAACAGGGCGTGGAAGTAGACGATGTCCTTGCCGATGAAGTGATAGACCTCGGCATCGGAATCGGCCTTCCAGTAGCTGTCGAAGTCGATGCCCTGCTTCTCGCACAGGTTCTGGAAGCTGGCGAGGTAGCCGATCGGCGCATCCAGCCACACATAGAAGTACTTGCCCGGCGCGTCGGGAATCTCGAAGCCGAAGTAGGGCGCATCGCGGGAGATGTCCCACTCGGCCAGACCCGCCTCGAACCATTCCTGCAGCTTGTTGGAGATCTGGCTCTGCACGCGGCCGCTCCTGGTCCACTCCTTGAGGAACTCGGCGAAGTTCGGCAGCTTGAAGAAGTAGTGGGTGGAGGTGCGCATTTCCGGCGTGGCACCGGAGATGGCAGAGACCGGATCGATCAGCTCGGCCGGCGTGTAGGCCGCGCCGCAGGCTTCACAGTTGTCGCCGTACTGGTCTTCGGTCTTGCACTTCGGGCAGGTGCCCTTGATGAAGCGGTCGGCCAGGAACAGGCCCTTGACCGGATCGAACATCTGCTCGATATCGCGGGTGGCGATATGGCCGGCATCACGCAGCGCCAGATAGATGCGCTCGCTGTGGGCGCGGTTCTCCGGCGAATGGGTGGAGTGATAGTTGTCGAAGCCGACGCCGAACTTGGCGAAGTCGGCCTGGTGCTCGTCACTCACACGCTGGATCAGCTGCTCGGCGGTGACACCTTCCTGCTCGGCACGCAGCATGATGGCGGTGCCGTGGGCGTCATCGGCGCACACGTAATGGCATTCGTGGCCACGACTTTTCTGGAAGCGTACCCAGATGTCGGTCTGGATGTACTCAAGCAGGTGACCCAGGTGGATCGACCCATTGGCATAGGGCAGGGCACTGGTGACCAGAATCTTGCGCGCTGACATGAGGCCTCGTCTTGACGGTAAAGGGCGCCTGCTGCGTGAAGGGCAGCGGCTCGCCGGAATGACACGTGATAGGGGCGAACGCGTCGCCCCGTCGGGATGAGCGCTACTATATCGCGAAGGTGCGGGCGGCGCGAAGGGCGCGTCGCGTCACCAGCAACGCCGCCATGCGCAACTGTGCGGTTGCATCCCTTCCCGGCGCCCTCATGAAGGATGCTATACGCCACTTTTCCCGTTTCTGGAGGTCAGCATGGCAGCTCAACTATCCGTCGCCGGTCAGATCAATCGTCTCATCCGTCAGGTGATGATGCCCGGCAGCAACGCGCGCCCCAACGATGAACCTGGCCCCGAACTTGCGATGGCCGTGCTGATGTTCGAGGTGGTGCGCGCCGATGACCACCTCGACGTGCGCGAGCGAGAAGCGCTTGCACGCCAGCTGGCCGAGCGTTTCTCGCTGGAGAAGGATGAGCTTGCCAGCCTGTTGTCCCAGGCCGAACAGGATGCCGAACAGGCCACGGATCACTACCGCTTCGTCAAGCAGCTCAACGAGCACATGAGCCTTGAGGAGCGCACCGAACTGATCGGCATGCTCTGGGAGCTGGCCTACGCCGATGGCGAGCTGGACCCTCAGGAGGAGCATCGCATCCGCCGTCTTGCCGGGCTGCTGCATGTCAGCCACAGCGAGTTCATCCGAACCAAGTTGGCGGCCCAGCCGGACAAGTAGGCGACAACCCGCTCTCATGCAGACGCCCCCGCTGCCAATGGCAGCGGGGGCGTCGTGTTTGTGGCTTCTGGTCGCAGGGTTTATGGAGCAAGTGTCGGTTGGCTCTCAACAGCGGTCATCCAGCAGCAGCGACTCGTGCTCAGTTGCGATAGAACAGGTGCTGACCGATACGCGCGGTGCGCACGAAGCGCTTGGCCCAGTAGGGCGTGGCGTAGCGGGCGTGGAAGTAGAGGGCGCCGTCGGTGACGTCTTCCAGCTGATGGTTGAGTGCCTGACGGGCCACGTCGCGTGCCTCGGCGTAGGCTTCCGGCTCGCGGATCCTGTCCGAGCGCCCGTCACACCACCAGGAGAATTGGCAGCTGCCGCTCTCGCCGCCCTGCTTGACCACGCCGCACAGGCTATCGGGGAAGCGCGGATCGGCGGCGCGGTTGATCACCACATTGACGATGCCCTGCATGCCGCTTCTGCCTTCGCCCTTGGCTTCCCAGTAGGCGGCCCGCGCCAGGCAGGTCAGCGGGTCGTCCACCGGACGTTGGCCATTGGGGTCGATCGCCTTGGCGCCGGCCTTGCTGAGCAGCAGGTTCCTGGGCACATCGCTCTCGCCTTGCACCAGCAGACTTTCCAGTCGTTCGGCCTTGACGGCTGCCTTGGCCGCGGTGGTCGGCGCGGCAGGCGCGTCCGAGGCGTGTGGCGCAGAGCAACCCGCGGCCAGCGTCAGGCCGAAGATCAGTACCAGATGACGAAGAGTACGTGCACTGCTGATGGCGTAGCGCCGCGTGTGAGTCAGTGGACGGCGCGATGTAAGGGGTAAACGCATGCAAGATACCTGTGAACGTGGCCTGGGAAGCGCAGCAAGGCGTGATGGCGCGCAGGGTCAATCCGGGTTGATCGCACACCTTTGGCTGGCGAGTCACTGACTAAGACTGAAGCGTTGGCCACCGGCTTCCTCGGTAGCGACAGTCGACGCGCAAGCGCATCAGTTTGCCTGACCCTGACCTTCGATGGTCCAGAGTGAGCTTCAACGCAACTCTGACGCTTTGCCGCGCAAAGGGTTCCGCAAGTGGCATCACGCGGTTGCGTGGCGATGACGCGGGCAGTGCAGCATGCCTGTCAGCGCATGATCAGGCTTGTCAGAGGCAGTCAGTTGGCTTGCTCCAGCGGGGCAGGTGAGCCGGCGCAGTGGATCAGTTGCGCTGGCAGAGAGCGTCAAGGAGCTTGGTAAAAAGCGTCAAAGGACTTGGTGAAAAGCATCCAATGATCTGCTGAAGCAAGCCGCGCCGATTTCCGGCCACGCAGCCTAGCATCTTCAGCGCGTCTCGTCCGTGCCATCCTCGGCGCATGCCGTTATCATGGCGGGCCAGCCTTGATGACCCTGTCAGGCGTCCCACTTCTTTTCTATCTGCGCTTCTGCGTGCTGCTGCTCTGCCTGTTGCCTGCGTCGCTGCCTCGAGAGTCCCCATGACCGAACCCGTCCGTCTTTCCAAGTTTCTGGCCCATCAGCAGGGCATCTCGCGCCGTGAGGCCGAGCATCTCATCGCCAAGGGGGTGGTTCGTGTCGCGGGCGAGATCGTGGAAGCACCTTTTTTCAAGGTCACCGATGAGGAAGTCACCGTCGATGAAGGTGCCAGCATGGCCCCCATCGAGCCGATGACCTTGGTCTGGTATCAGCCGCCGGGCACGCCGCTGCCGGACCCGCTGACCCTGCGTGACGGCGCGCCGCGCAGTGCGCTGGACAACAGTGGTGCCGACTGGCTCAAGGTGCATTTCCTGTCTCAGCAGCCGCTGGCCGAGCTCGGCGAGGATGAATCCGGTCTCGCGGTGTGGTCACAGAATCGTGGTGTGATCCGCAAGCTCGGTGATGACCTGGACCAGCTGGAGCAGGAATACGTCGTCGAAGTGGAAGGGACGCTTGATGACGACGGCCTCAAGCGTATCGGCTTCGCGCTGTGCGCCGACATCCGCGGGCGCAAGCCCAAGGTCAGCATCAGCTGGCAGAGCGACACCCGTCTGCGCATCGCCATGAAGCGAGTGCCGGTGGGCGGTATCCGCGGTGCGGTCGAGGAGCAGGGCCTCAAGGTCATCGAGGTCCGCCGTCTGCGCCTGGGCGCGATTCTGCTGGGCCGCATGGCGCCTGGCGAGTGGCGCTTCCTGCCGGTCGACGTGCGCTTCTGATTGCCCCCGGGGGCATGGTTTCCTTGGACATGGTGCATCGGCTTGGCCCGTATCGCGGTGGCAGGCATACTGTGCCCATCGTGTTCCACGGCTTTTTTCGCTGACAGTTCAGACGCCTGCGCGCCACGTTCATCGCGCCGCGCAGGCCGTCACAGGAGTTTCAAGGTATGGAAGGTATCAAGCACATTGTCGCGGTCGCTTCCGGCAAGGGTGGCGTCGGCAAGTCCACCGTCACCGCCAATCTGGCGCTGGCATTGGCGGCGGAAGGTCTCAAGGTCGGTTTGCTGGACGCCGATATCTACGGCCCGAGTCAGGCGCAGATGTTCGGCGTGCCGACCGGCCAGCGTCCGGAGATGGCCGGTGAGCAGGTCTTCAGCCCCATCGAGGCGCACGGCATCAAGACCATGTCGATGGCTTATCTGGTCGACGTGAAGGACCCGATGGTCTGGCGTGGCCCGATGGTCGCCGGTGCCTTCCAGCAGCTGCTCAACCAGACTGCCTGGGGCGAGCTGGACGTGCTGCTGATCGACATGCCGCCGGGCACCGGTGACATCCAGCTGACCCTGTCCCAGAAGGTGCCGGTCTCCGGTGCCGTCATCGTCACCACGCCGCAGGACATCGCGCTGCTGGATGCCCAGAAGGGCATCGAGATGTTCCGCAAGGTCAAGGTGCCGGTGCTGGGCGTGGTCGAGAACATGAGCACGCATACCTGCAGCCAGTGTGGTCACAGTGAAGCGGTCTTCGGTGCCGGTGGCGGTGAGCGTATCGCCGAGGAATACCAGACTCGCCTGCTGGGCCAGCTGCCGCTGACCCTGAGCATTCGCGAGAATGCCGATGGCGGTCGTCCCAGCGTGATCGCGGAGCCGGACGGCGAAGTGGCGAAGTGCTTCCTCTCCATCGCGCGTCAGGTCATCGAGACGCTGGACACCGCCGGCGCGGACGAAGGCCCAAGCATCAGCTTCAGCTGAGCCCGGCGCGACAGTCGCAAGCCGCGCGTCCCGAGGTTTCCAGCGACACAGCGGGCCGGTATCATGCTGGCCCGCGTTTCATGGCGCTCACGCGTCTCTCCCCATCAGTCAGTCAGGTACGCTCGATGAGCATCAAATCCGACAAGTGGATCCGTCGCATGGCCGAAAGCCACGACATGATCGAACCCTTTGAGCCCGATCAGGTGCGCTTTCACGATGAGCGCCGTGTGATTTCCTACGGCACCTCCAGCTACGGCTACGATGTGCGCTGCTCGGATGAGTTCAAGGTCTTCACCAACATCCATTCGGCGACGGTGGACCCCAAGCACTTCGACGAGAAGAGCTTCGTGGACGTGAAGGGCGACTCCTGCGTGATTCCGCCCAACTCCTTCGCGCTGGCCCGCACCATCGAGTACTTCCGCATTCCGCGTAACGTGCTGACCATCTGCCTGGGCAAGTCCACCTACGCGCGCTGCGGCATCATCGTCAACGTGACGCCGCTGGAGCCGGAGTGGGAAGGGCACGTCACCCTCGAGTTCTCTAACACCACCAACCTGCCGGCGCGTATCTACGCCAATGAAGGCGTGGCGCAGATGCTGTTCCTCGAGTCCGATGAAGTCTGCGAGACCAGCTACAAGGATCGCGGCGGCAAGTATCAGGGCCAGCGTGGCGTGACACTGCCGCGTACCTGATACCCCTTGCTGCGCGCCTGGGGACTGCATCCACGCAAGTGACCTGCACGCGGCAAGACAAGAATGTGGAAAGCCAGGAGCGCCTCCTTCGGGAGGCGCTTTTTTGTGCCTGCTCGAGGCGATGTGTGCCGAGCTGTGATGATGGTAGCAAGAGAGACGCCGATACCAAGTAGCGAGAACGTGACACGCTCGCAAGGCGCTGAGTCTTAGCCGGAAGTTGAACGAAACACGTGATTCAATCACCTGTTTTATTGCCTATGCTTGTCTGCAGGCCACCCCCAGAGTGGCTGCAGGACGGATACCTCCCACAAGCAAGGGGCACGCCATGCCATCGCGTTCACATCGCGCTGTATTTTCTCCGGCCAGCGCCAGCGGTCTGGTCCGACGGTTCACCCTCAGCGGTCTCGCCCTCGCCATCAGCACCACCTTGCTGGCGACTCCCGCGCAGGCCTATTCCAATCTCTATCTCTTCGGCGACAGCCTGAGCGATTCCGGTCAGTTCCCCGATACCACCCTGGGCGGCCTCAACAGCCTGCGCTTCACCAACCGCAGCGGTCCGGATTACGAGAACTCGGCCTATGGCAGCGTCTCGACCCAGTTGCTGGCCACGGAACTGGGGTTGGCGGCAGAGCCTTCCACCTCGGTGATCTATCAATTGGCCGGCTTCAGTGACGGCACCAACTACGCGGTGGGCGGCTATACCACGGCGCAGATTCTGGCCTCGGTGACAGATGAAGATGGTTCCGAGGTGGTCATTCCCGCGGGCAGCCCGGGCGCCGGTACGGTGCTCAGGGTCGAGAATGGCTATCTGGTCAGCACCGGCGGCAGTGCCGACCCGGACGCCCTCTATTACGTCAATGGCGGTGGCAATGATTTCCTGCAGGGCGTGATCACCTCACCGGCCACGGCGGTCGCCTCCGCCGGCAATCTGGCCTCCGCGGTGGAGGCACTGGCAGCGGCGGGTGCCACCACCATCATGGTCTCCAACCTGCCGGATGTCGGCAGCACGCCGGCCGGTCAGTCGGCGGGTGCCGCGCAGGCGGCGGGGACCTCCGCGCTGGTAGGCGTCTTCAATGATGCGCTGGGCGCGCGATTGGCGGCACTGGATGGTCAGGTCAACATCATCCGGCTCGATACCGTCGGCATTCTCGAGGAGGTACTGGCATCGCCGGCCGAGTTCGGCTTTGCCAGCGACGTGCCGCTGACCCAGGTGTGCTTCTCCGACAGCTGCAACGTCACGCCCTACGGGCTGGGCGGCGTCGCGGAAGATCCCGACAAGCTGCTGTTCAATGATGGCGTGCACCCGACCACCGCTGGCCAGGAGATTCTCGCCGACTACGCCTATGCGATGCTCGCCGCGCCCTCGGTACTGGGGCTGGCGCCGCAGCTGGGCACGGGGGCGCTCAATGCCAGTCAGCGCTCGATCTCCGATGAGCTGCGCCCCGGCGCGCAGAATCAGCGCTCCGGCGAGGGCGTGCGCGTATTCGCGATCGGCTCGGCCAGTGGCGGCACCGGCGATGGCGAGACTTCCAGCGGCCAGCAGGGCTTTGACAGCGAACAGCGCGGTGCGGGTGTCGGCGTGATGCTGCCGCTGGACAACGCACTCGGCCAGGCCTGGGGCGGTGTTGCGGTCAGTCAGCGCAATGCGGACTTCGATGTCGATGATGGCAGTGAGCTTGAGCTGGAAGGGCAGGTGTTCAGTCTGTTCGCCCGTCAGCAGCTGGGCAGGTTTGGCGTCCAGGCGGTGGCCAGCTACGGCGACTTCGATTACGACCTCGATCGCCATGTCGCGCTGGGCCAGTCATCGCGCACCCTGTCCGGTGAGACCGATGGCGATGGCTTCAGCGCCGAGGCGCGTCTCGATTATCGCCTCACCGCCGCCGATTCGCTGTGGTACAACGCGCCATTCGTGGCCTATCGCCACACCGAATCTGATATCGATGGCTATCGCGAATCCGGCTCTGCCGCCAACGCCCTGAGCGTCTCGGATCAGACGCTGCGCGATCGCCGTGTCGAGGCCGGTTTCATGGTCGACCGCGCCATCGCGGAGGGCTTCGGCCTCTATGGTGAGCTGGCCTACGGCAAGCGACTGGATGATGACGCCGACAGTGCCGAGGTGCGACTGGCGAGCCTGTCGACCAACAGCTATTCCACGGATGATCTGGATCGCGGCAGTGACAACTATCTGCGTGTCGACGGCGGCTGGCGCATGCAGCTGGGCCGCAATGCCATGCTGCATCTGGGCGCCGGCATCGAGACCTGGGATGAGGTGACGGCGCGCGGGGAGGTGGGGGTGAGTTACACCTTCTGAACGCGAAGGCCGCCGAGAAAGAAGTGAAGCTTTAGAAACAAGAAGACCCCGCGACATCTGCATGTCGCGGGGTCTTCTGTTTTCAGCTCGCTGTCAGCGCGCTATCAACTTGCTATCAGCTTTCTATCAGCTCAGTCGGCCTTGCCAGCAAGGCAGCGTCACTTGATCAGTCTTCTTCGCCTTCCGGCAGCTCATCGCTGAGCTCTTCTTCCACATCGGCGTGGGAGAGGCGCAGGCCGCCCACCGGCAGGCTGTGGCCGTCGAGCTTGGCCACTTCCCCGTCGAGCGTCAGGCGGCCTTCGAGGAACCAGCGCACCGCGATCGGGTAGATCAGGTGCTCACGCGTGTGCACGCGCTCCTTGAGGCTGGCTTCGTCATCGCCTTCCAGCACGTTGGCGACGGCCTGGATAGCGACCGGGCCACCGTCAAGCTCCTCGGTGACGAAGTGCACGCTGGCACCGTGTTCCTTCTCGCCGGCTTCCAGAACCTTGCGATGGGTATCAAGGCCCGGCCAGGCCGGCAGCAGTGACGGATGGATGTTCATCAGTCGACCGAAGAAGCGCTGCACGAAGATCGGCGACAGGATGCGCATGAAGCCGGCCAGCACGATGAGGTCCGGTTCGTGGCGTTCGATTACCTTGATCAGGGCGCCATCGTAGTGCTCGCGGTTCTCGTACTCATCATGCGGCAGCACCACGGCATCGACGCCGGCTTCGCGCGCACGTACCAGGCCGTAGGCATCGGCCTTGTTGGAGATGACCGCGACCACATCGCCGCCCAGCTCGTCGTGTTCCTGTGCTTCCAGCAGCGCCTGCAGATTGCTGCCGCTGCCGGAAATCAGTACCACGACGCGCGGGCGAACCGGTGCATCGTCTGCCTCGAAACCGTTGCCGAAGCCGCCGAGAGTGTCACCGTTGGAGGCGTTGGTATTCGGTTCGATCATGCGGACAGATTCTCCAGCTGGACCTGCTCTTCCATGCCGTTGCGGGCGCGGATGCTGCCGAGGGTGAAGACGGTCTCGCCCTGGGCTTCCAGGTGAGCGCGCGCGGCGGTGGCGTCGGACTCAGCGACCACCACGACCATGCCGACACCGCAGTTCAGCACGCGGTGCATCTCGTGTTCTTCGACGTTGCCCTGTTGCTGCAGCCAATCGAAGACCGCCGGACGCTTCCAGCTGGCGACGTCGATCTCGGCGGTGCAGTCTTCCGGCAGCACGCGCGGGATGTTCTCGAGCAGGCCGCCACCGGTGATGTGGGACATGGCGTGCACGGACAGGCCGCTTTCCTTGAGCAGCGACAGCAGTGGCTTGACGTAGATGCGCGTCGGCGCCATCAGGGCGTCAGCCAGCGGCTGGCCGTCGATTTCCTGCTCGAGCAGGGAGGCATCGGCGACTTCGAGAATCTTGCGGATCAGCGAGTAGCCGTTGGAGTGCGGGCCGGAGGAGGCCAGACCCAGAATCACGTCGCCTGCGCCGACCTTCTTGCCGTCGAGGATCTCGGACTTCTCGACCACACCGACGCAGAAGCCGGCCAGGTCGTAGTCGCTGCCCTCGTACATGCCCGGCATTTCAGCGGTCTCGCCGCCGACCAGCGCGCAGCCGGACTGCAGGCAGCCTTCGCCGATACCGGTGACGACGTCAGCGGCGATGTCGATGTCGAGCTTGCCGGTGGCGTAGTAATCGAGGAACTGCAGCGGCTCGGCGCCAGCGACCACCAGGTCATTGACGCACATGGCGACCAGATCGATGCCGATGGTGTCGTGACGGTTGAGGTCCATGGCCAGGCGCAGCTTGGTGCCCACGCCATCGGTGCCGGTGACCAGCACGGGCTGGCGGTAGCCTGCCGGCAGTTCGCACAGGGCGCCGAAGCCACCCAGACCACCCATCACTTCCGGGCGGTGAGTGCGCTTGGCGACACCCTTGATGCGTTCGACGAGGGCGTTGCCTGCATCGATATCGACACCTGCATCCTTGTAGCTCAAGGAAGTCTTGCTGGGCGAGGAGTCCTGGGGGCGTTGCGTCATGTGAGGTTCCTGTCGGTGCGGCCTGGGCGGTGAGACACGATCGATCGCGGGAAAAGAAAGGCGGCCATTGTAGCATTGCGCTTCGCAGCTGACACTGTGCCGATTCACAAAACCGCATCAAAATGTGAAAAGGCCGCCACGCCAGTCATGGCAAGCCTTGTCGCACCTTGGGTGGCGCCGGGTAAGGCAATGTCAGACGCGTGAGCGGCGCGTGTCTTGTGGGTGACTCGGCGACAGGCAACAATGGGTGATGCGTGCGCCGTCGGCAGTCAGCCGTCACGAGTGCCCCACGGCTTGTCTCAAGGAGTGAAGATGCAGCGTAAATGGTGGTTGCTGGCCGCAGGTGTGGCCTTCCTCGGCCTGTTGGTGATGCTCGAACCGATCCTGATGCCGTTTTTCATCGGCATGATTCTCGCCTATCTGGGTGACCCGCTGGCCGACTGGCTGGAAGACAAGGGCCTGTCGCGCCATCTGGCGGTCACGCTGGTGTTCAGCGTGCTCTCGCTGGTGCTGTTGATCGCGCTGCTGGTGCTGGTGCCGCTGCTCGGGCGTCAGCTGGCGCAGTTGATCAGCTTCATGCCGATGGTCTTCAACTGGATACGCGAGACGATATTGCCGGAGGTACAGGCGTTTACCGGGCTGGATTTCAGTGCCGACTTCGATCAGGTCCGCTCGCTGCTGCTGGGCAACTGGAAAGAGACCGGCACTTTCGCTGCAGCGCTTCTGGGCACCGTCTCCAAGTCCGGGCTAGCGATGGCCATCTGGCTGGGCAATCTGGCGCTGATTCCCGTGGTCACCTTCTATCTGCTGCTGGACTGGGACCGCATGAAGGAGAAGCTGCAGGGCCTGCTGCCGCGCCATATGGAGCCCACCGCCACTCGTCTGGCGCATGACTGTGATGAGGTGCTGGGCGCCTTCCTGCGCGGGCAGCTGCTGGTGATGCTGAGTCTGGGCATCGTCTACGCCATTGGCCTGGCGATCATCGGGCTCAAGTTTGCGCTGTTGATTGGCCTGGTGGCGGGGCTTGCCAGTATCGTGCCTTATCTGGGCGTCATCGTCGGGATCCTGATCGCGGCCACGGTGGCCTTCTTCCAGTTCGGCGAGTGGTGGGCGCTGCTGGCGGTCGGTGGAGTCTTCGCGCTCGGTCAGCTGCTGGAAGGCGTGGTGTTGCAGCCGCTGCTGTTGGGCGACAAGATCGGCCTGCATCCGGTCGCGGTCATCTTCGCGGTGATGGCGGGCGGCCAGCTGTTCGGCTTTACCGGCATTCTGCTGGCCCTGCCGGTGGCGGCCGTGATCATGGTGCTCTTGCGTTATCTGCATGATCGCTATAAAAACAGTACTTTATATGACCAACAGCGTGATTCTCGCCCCGCGGTGGCTGCCGATCAGCCAGCACCGCCGGCGGCAGAGGATACCCAGTGATCGAGAGACGAGATCACGGCAACAACAATCAGCATGACGGATGGCAATGACTCAGGGACAGATGGCACTCGGCGTCGGGGTACGTGACGCCGCGACCTTCGACAACTACCACTTCACCTCGACCTCGCTGGCGGAGGCCCTCAAGGGGCAACTTGCCGACGGCGGGGAGCCCTTCGTCTATCTGTGGGGCGGCGAGCAGAGTGGACGTAGCCACCTGTTGCAGGCGGCCTGCCATCTGGCGGGCGAGCAGGGCAAGCGTGCCTTCTATCTGCCGCTCAATGAGCTGGGCCATTTCCCGCCGCACATGCTCGAAGGGCTGGACGAGATGGACCTGGTCGCCATCGATGATCTGGATGTGGTGATCGGTCGCCAGCGTTGGGAAGAGGCGCTGTTCCACCTCTATAACCGCCTGCGCGATGGCGGGCGGCATCTGCTGGTCAGCGCCAGCTGCGCACCGCGTCTGTTGCCCGTCATCCTGCCGGATCTCGCCTCGCGCCTCTCCTGGGGCGTCACCTTCCATCTCTCGGGGCTGGATGACGCCCAGCGCCTCGAAGCGCTCAAATTGCGTGCACGTGACCACGGCCTTGCACTGCCCGACGAAGTCGCCCGCTACATTCTGCATCGCGGGCCGCGTAGCCTGCCGGGCCTGTTCGCGGCGATGAGCGAACTCGACAATGCCTCGCTCTCCGCCCAGCGCAAGCTGACCATTCCCTTCGTCAAGCAGACGCTCGGCTGGTAGGCAGCGCCTGCGCGGGCCCGGTGGCCCAATCTTGCCTTCATCACGGCCGCGGCACCGATATTGCAGTCTCTTTCTCATCATCTCTGTCTGAGGACACGCGGCATGAACAGGCTAGACAAGCATCGGGAGCGCATGCACAAGCAAGCCAACTCGATCGGCAACTTCCTGGTCGAAGGCTTTCACTATCTCGGCCTGTTCGCCATCGGCGGCGCGATTGCCATTGCCTCGGTATCGGCCTTCTTCGAGATGTTCGCCAAGGGCTCGGCCAGCGTCGATGACATCCTGCTGCTGTTCATCTATCTCGAACTCGGCGCGATGGTCGGTATCTACTTCAAGACCAATCACCTGCCGATCCGCTTTCTGCTCTATATCGCCATCACCGCGCTGACGCGCTATCTCATCGGCGATGTCTCCCATCACAAGGCCCCCGATATCGGCCTGCTCTACCTCTGCGGCGGCATCTTCTTCCTCGCCCTCTCGGTACTCGCCGTGCGCTTCGCCTCCTACAAATATCCCTCCAGCCGCGCCATGGACCCGATGGGCGGTACGGTAGTGGACGAGGACTCGACGCGATAAGCCCGTGTTTCATTAGCATCGGAAGACCTAAAAGGCCGCGATCACTCGCGGCCTTTATTCATTCTCCACTCAGCGTCAAACACAGCCTGCGACTGCCGCCGTGGTCGCGGTGTTCACCGAGCCAGATGCCTTGCCAGGTGCCGAGGACGAGGCGGTTGACAATATAGTTGTGGTGAAAGCGAAAGACTATTTGTGACTGGACTTTTTATTTCTCTGATCTTAGATTCAAGAAACTGTTAGTGTGCTCACGCTTGAAAATGTGTTCTATGGATTATGCTCAAAGCGTTGAGCTGCTATCATTCTAGAAACGTTTAAAGTTTTTGGATTAAGCTGGCTGCTGTAATAAAACAACTCTAAGGTTTAAGGGATTAAACATGCCATCAAAAGTATTTATTAGTTACTCTCATAAAGATGAAAAGTTTAAAGATGAGCTGGTTGAGCATATATCAGGGTTGGTAAGGAACGGAGATATAACAGAGTGGAATGACCGAAAAATTATTCCCGCCTCCGATTGGTCGGCGGAAATATCTAGCCAGCTTTTAGATTCAGACTTGATATTATTTCTTGTCAGTTCATCTTTCTTGAGTTCTGACTACTGTATAGATATAGAAGCTAGCAAAGCTATTGAAATGCATGATGCTGGGCAGGCTCAACTTATACCAATTATTGTCCGCTCTACAGATTGGTCAAGCTCCCCTATAGCTAAATTCCAAGGCTTGCCTAAAGATGCTAAGCCTATTGACACATGGGGTAATTTAGATGAAGCTTGGTTAAATGTTGTTTCTGGTATACGAAAACATATTAATGAATTTGTTCCAAAAGCAGATAAGTCGCAAGCTTTTATTTCAAGTGATGAAGACGGCCTTGTTGTTAGTCCTTATATAAATGAATGGATCGAAGATACCGAAATCACTCTTACCCATCGAAATGTTAAAAAAGTCAAGCTCTCAGATGTGTATGTAGTACCAGATGTAGAGTTGTTAAACGAAAATAATAAAGAATTAAAGTCTTTTAGAAGTGCTGAGGATGTTATAAACGATTGCTCTCGCATTGTTATTTCTGGAGATGAGCAACAAGGGAAAACCTCATTGTTGAAGTATTACTATAAAAGCTTGCTGATTTGCTCAAACTTACCATTGATAATTAATGGTGAGGAAGTTAAAGATTCGAGCGTCCTAAGCTTGATTGCTAAAGAGTTAGCGCGTCAATATGAAGGCATAACTCTAGACAACTATTTGGAAACCCCTGACAAGGTTGTTATTATTGATAACCTTGATAAGGTTCCTTTGAATAAAAAATTCCGTGACAAGTTTATTTTTGAACTTTGTAGTATTTTCGAAAAATGCATATTTACAGTTCAGTCGTCATTTTCTTTGCTTATGGACGAGATCCCAGCCTTAGATGACTTTGACAAAATTGACATTCTGGTTTTTGGTAATAAAAAGCGCGAAGAATTAATTCGTAATTGGATCTCACTCGGTGTAATTGAGACCATATCGGATGAAGAGCTATACTCTAAATGTGACGAGCTGAAAGATGCTATTAACTCTGTAGTAAAGAAAAACATAGTTCCGCCAAAACCAATCTACATACTCATGCTTCTGCAGATGTTCGAGGCTAACTCTAAGCTGAGTCTAGAGCTTTCATCACACGGACATTGCTATCAACAGCTAATATATCAAGCATTTTCCAATGCTAAAATACATGATAATGAATACGATAAATACTTAAATGTATTGACTGAGCTTGCTTGGAAAATCTTTATTAATGAAGGCGGGCTTAATAATCAGCAGCTGAGGGTATTTTTCAACGAATATTGTGATTTGTACTTGGATATAGAACAAGAAGTCGTAATGCCAAAATTGGTCAAGCACTCTATATTGTGCCACAAAGATCTCGGTATAGATTTTAAATATCCATATATATATTATTTTTTTGTGGGTAAGAAGATCTCTGAGGCGTATTCTGAATATGAAGAAGTTCAGCTTAAAGTAGACTATCTGCTTGATAACATGCATCGCGAGGATTGTGCGAATATACTGATATTTGTGACTCATCATACAAAAGAAACATGGGTCATAAATAAGATTCAAGATGTACTTTCAAACTTGTTTAGTGAGCATCTCTCGGCAACTCTTGATAGACGACAGCTTGCCTTCATGGATGACTTCATGCGTCAAATACCTGAGTTGATTATTGAGCAACGTGAGATACAGCGAGAAAGAGATGAGTATAATGAAAAGCTAGATAAACATGAAGTTACATCTGATGAAGAATTCCAAGATGAGTCGCCGGATCTTCTGGCAAACATCAATAAAACATTTAAGGGGATGGAGGTTGCTGGCCAGATAATTAGAAATAGACATGCATCTTTACGTAGGGACTCACTAACCCTATTGGCAGAGTCTGGAATCAATGCTGGGTTAAGATTCTTGAAATATTTTATTGTAATCTCAGATGCATCTAAAAAAGAAATTGTTAAGGTGATATCTAGTCATTTAGAAGAAAATCCTGAATTAAGTAATAGTCAGGTTGAAAAATTTGCGGAAAATGCATATCTTCATTTAACTTATGGGGTTATTAATGCTGTAGTCAGAAAGATATCTACTTCTGTCGGTTCTAAGGAAGCCATGCAAATATATAGAATGATTGAAGATCGAGAGCCCACACCCGCATTACACTTGTTGAAGTTGTCTATAGAGTTATATTTTTTCAAGAAGATTAATATTGATAGCATTGAGACTTGTATGACTAAATTAAGCGATAATACTGTCTGTGCTCGTATAGTAAAAGAGCTTGTTGTGCGCCATATTTATATGTTTCCGGTCAACTTTAAGGATAAGCAAAAATTGTCTTCATTGCTAAATATTTCTGTTAGAGGACAAAGCCAAATAGAAATGAAGCGAAAAAGAATAAGTTGAAGTATTAGTTTTAATGTAGATTTATATTGCTGTTTGAATGTGAGAGGGGGGATAGTCAGTCTATTCTCCACTCAGTGTCAGACACAGCCTGCGGCTGCCACCGTGGACGCGGTGTTCGCCGAGCCAGATGCCTTGCCAGGTGCCGAGGGCGAGACGATTGACGCCGCGGCGGGCTTCGACGGGCAGGGTGAGCTGAGTGCCGAGCAGGCTGGCGAGCACGTGGGCGGGCATGTCGTCATCGCCTTCAAGCGTGTGGCGGAAGTAGGGCAGGTTGCCGGGTACCAAGCGGCGCAGGAAGGCGTCCATGTCGTGGCGCACGTCGGGGTCGGCGTTTTCGTTGAGCGTCAGTGAGGCGGAGGTGTGCAGCAGCTGCACATGCAGCAGGCCGACACTGACCGGCGGCATTTTGGCCAATGCCTGCTCCACCTCGTCACTGATGAGGTGAAAACCGCGCTTGCGGGCGGAGAGGGTGAGCGTGTCGCGTTGCCACATGAGAAGCCCTGCCTGTCGTTGATTCAGTACATGCTAAACATGACAAGCCAGAACGCAAAAGGCCAGCCCCTGAGGGCTGGCCTTTTTGCTGTGGGCTGCGCTGGTTCATCTCAAGCGAGAGGAGGGCGACAGCATGGCATCGCTGCCATCAACCGGTGGTGGTGGTGGCTTCGCTGACGGTGCGACGGGCGGCCTTGGCGGTGACGCGTTCCGGTTCTGTCTTGCCGATCTCGCGGGCGAGCCAGTCGGCGAGCATGCGCACGCGGGTCGGGATCGGGCCACGCGGCAGCAGCATGCCGATCTCGACCGGCGGGATCTCGTCGCATTCCAGACGCTTGAAGGACTGGCCGTTGCGCTCGCTGAGCGTATTGACCCAGTCGGTCGGCAGTACGGCGCGAATCAGGCCATCGGCCACGTAGTCGGTGAGGACTTCGAGGTCATCTGACTGGATGTGATTCGGGCGCGGGTCTTCCGGGTGACGCGAGAGGGAGGTACCTGACACCAGCGGCTCCAGCTCGCCCCACGGCAGTTCTTCCGGGTTCTCGACGTGAGAGGCCGCGTAGGCCGCCTGATGCCAGTGGGTCAGCGGGCGGAAGACATGGGTGCTGCCGGCCAGATGCGGGAAGCCGATGACCAGGTGCGGCTGGTTCTCGAGAATCTCGCGGCCGTTGTGCCACAGCTTCAGCTTGATATCGACGCCTTCGTGTTCCGACAGGAAGCTGGTCAGCGCGTGACCCAGGAAGTGACGACCCAGTGATGGCGTGGCGTGGATACGAATGGTACCGGTGAGGTCTGACTGGCGGTCTTCGATGGCGCGGTGCGCTTCATCATCGAGATTGGCCATCGAGCGTGCGTAACGGTAAAGGGTCTCGCCGGCTTCTGACAGGCGAATGCCACGATGACCACGCTCGACCAGGCGAGTGCCGAAACGGCCCTCAAGGGCGTCGAGGCGACGGCTGACGGTGGACTTGGGCAGGCGCAGACGTTCTGCTGCGCGGGAGAGGCTGCCGAGGTCTGCGACCATCAGGAAGGTGTTATAGGCGTCGATATCGCTCATCGAATAGGTCCGGTTGTTCAGAGGGTCGGGGTGTGCCGTCAGGGAAACACCCACCTTGTACGGGCCAAACGGGCCCGTTGCAGCGCCAGTCGCTGCACAACGGATTGCCTGTCGATGACCGTGCCCCTCAGGCCGCAGGGGGATACCCCGGGCAAAGACGCGCTCATCGATCAACAACCGTCACTGCCAGCCGAGCACCTCAGCGCGCGGCGACAGGTCTTGCATCTGCTGCAGATGTCTTCAGGGCCGAGGCCATGAAGGGGCACTGTCCTGGCGTGACAGCAAGCGCCCTTAATCTGAGCACGCTAACTATATCACTCTGCCCGTAGTGTTGCATCCAAAGTCGCACACATTGCGCAAATCCGATCTCCGCAGGACGAAACCCTGCCGTGAAGCGAGAAATTTGCGTGGGCCAGCACTTGTCGAGGCATGTCGGCTAAGACGTCAGTGGCTGGCGATGGTTCCGTATCTGATGACAGACAGGTGATAAAAAAGCGAATCTGGTGGCTGCACGGGTGAAAAAATGTGCAAATCGGACCGTTCCTGGCAGTCCAGGCACCATCTGCCGCTGCAGAAGGCGAGAAGTGACGCGCATTGATTGCAGAAATTGCAGAGCGGCGTTGCAGGGAGTGTTGATGACGCAAATGTGCAAACGCGTGCATTATCTCGTTCGCAAAAAGAATCATTATTATTATTACTCTTGGGAACTCTCCGCTCATGACCGATCGCCTCTCTCCGTGCGTGGCAGCCAGCGCTTCCCGCGCCACTGCTTTCACTCCGCGTCCGCTGGTGGCAGCCATTGCGCTGCTGTGTGCCAGTACTGCCCATGCAGAGACGCTGCAGATGGACACGCTGCAGATCGAGGACGATCGCCTCAATGCCACGGCGGTCATCGATAGCGACGAGATCGCGCTGCATCAGGCGCATGATCTCAAGGATGTGTTCCGTGATACGCCGTCCGTCACCGTCGGGGGCACTACCGCCTCTTCCGAGAAGATCTACGTGCGTGGTCTGGAAGACACCAACCTCAACATCAGCATCGATGGTGCCAGCCAGAACGGCTACCTCTTCCACCACAGCTCCAGCTTCAACATCGAGCCGGAACTGCTCAAGCGTGCCGAAGTCCAGGCCGGACCGGGCGCCGCCGACAATGGCCCCAACGCCCTGGGCGGCAGCATCAAGTTCGTCACCAAGGATGCCCAGGACCTGCTCAAGCCGGGCCAGACCTTCGGCGGCATGGTCAAGGGCAGCACCGAGTCCGCGGCAGATGCCGTCAAGGGCACGCTGTCCGTCTACGGTGAAGTCGCGCCGAACGCGGGCCTGCTGTTCTCGACCAGCGCACGCAACAGCGATGACTACCGCACTGGCGGCGGTGATGAAGAAGAGGGCACCGGCGGCCATCAGCGCAGTTACTTCGGCAAGTTCAGCCTGCTGGATCAGGGGGCTCACAGCCTGCGCATCAGCGCCGAGCACAACGAGGACACCGGCATCTATTGCGTGCGCCCCAACATGGAGTGTCAGGAGTTCAACAATGCCAAGGTCGATACCGACCTGAGCCGTGACACCTATACCGCCAACTATGACTTTGATCCGGGCTCGCGCCTGGTCGACGTGCACACCAACGTCTTCCATACCAAGACCGAGCTGGAACGCACCACTGTCTCCACCGGCGCCGAGCTGAACGCCGATGTCGAGAGCTATGGCGGCGATCTGAACAACACCTTCCGTTTCGGCCCCGAGGATATGGACAACCGTCTGACGCTGGGTAGTGATTATGTCTACGACGAATCCAGCACCGGCGGCTTCGACGAAAAGGCCCGCAACCTCGCGCTCTACGCCCAGCACCGCATGACGCTTGGCGCGGTGGACCTGTCCTTCGGCGCGCGTGTCGATGACTACAAGACCGAATACGCCAATGGCGAGACGCTGGATGACACCGATGTCAGCCCGAACGCGAGCCTCAACTGGCGTGTCGGCGGCGGTGTCGAGCTGTTTACCGGCTACTCCACTGCGGTACGCGGCAACAAGGGCCGTGAAGCCATCCTGGTCGATGGTGGTGTCGGTCCCGGCGAGAGTCTGGTGGTTGAGCCGGGGCTTGAGGCCGAGACCTCGCGCAGCACGGAAGTCGGCGCGCGCTGGGAGGGCAATGACCTCCTCACCCAGCGTGACCGCGCTGGCCTGGAAGTCACCTACTTCGATACCCACTTCGACAACTACATCACCGAAGAGAGTTCGGGCGGTGTGACCACCATCACCAACATGGAAGGTATCGTCACCAGCAAGGGTGTCGAGGCGCGTGCCACCTACGGCATCGGCGGCTGGGACATGACGCTGGGCTACCTGACCATGGACCTGGAGGACAATCAGGGCGAGACCGTGGTCGATGACATGGGCCTGGGCAACCAGACCGGTGATCGCTGGAGCCTGGACAACCGCTACACCTTCGCTGACCCGCAGATGACGATCGGCTGGACCGTGACTGCCTACGAACGCCTCACCGACCTGCCGGATGATCAGAGCGAGCGCGCCGGTTATGCCACGCACGATGTCTACGCCAGCTGGGTGCCGCGTGACATGCAGGACCTGACCCTGACTGCCGGCATCTACAATCTGTTCGACAAGGAATACAGCGACCAGAACACCTACTTCCTGGAAACCAACAGCGCACGCGGCATCATGCCGGGCGCCATCACCAGTCCGGGGCGTGACGTGCGTCTGTCAGTGGCGTATCGCTTCTGATCAGAGGCTCTGAGCCAGCAAGTTCGCAATTGACAGGGTTTCATCGCCAGCGGTCGTGATCCAGGCTTGCAACGCAGGATGCTTCACTGGCAAGACCCTCGCCTCGCAGCGCCATCGTGTTCTTCACGGTGGCGCTGTTTCGTTTGCGGGGCGCACAGAAGGGCTCTGCCAGCTCCTGCTGCCTGCGTCTCGCAGGCGCGCTGTGCTACCATCGCGACCAAATGTCGGAGAGCGTCTGCGCGACTCTTCGCACTGCACTCACGTTCCCGCCACTGGCGGGTGATCGTTCGAATAAGGAAGGATGCATGGCGCTTCTGAAGATTTTTGTCGGCACGATGTATGGCGGTTCACTGGATGTGGCCGAGCAGGTGCAACCGTTGTTCGAGCAGGCCGGCTACACGGTCGAGGTGCTCGACCAGCCGACACTGGCCGACCTGACTGACGCGCGCCCTGATCTGGCGCTATTCGTCACTTCCACCACCGGCAGTGGCGATGTGCCGGGCAATCTGACCGGCTTCCTCAATGCGCTGTCTGCCGAGTCTCCGGCGCTGGATTGGCTGCGTTATGGGCTGATCGCCCTGGGCGACAGCTCCTACGGCGAGACCTACTGTGGCGCGGGGCGTCATCTGGACGAGCGTCTGGCCGACCTGGGCGCGACGCGCCACGGCGAGCGTCTCGAGATCGACGCCATGGAAACCTTCATGGCCGATGACGCGGCACTGCCGTGGGTCGAGAGCTGGATTCCGACCCTGCCGGCCACGGCCTGATCCTGCGGCGGTGGGTTGGCCCGCCGTCTGCTTCTTCTGTTGTCCGTTCTTTCATCGAGACTGCTTCACATGCCGAAACTGAATCCTGATCATCCGCGTGCCCGCAACCTGACGCCGCAGCGCGTCTCCGTGCTGGCGGGTCTGGCGGTGGTAATGGTCGCCAATATTCCGCGTTTCCTGATCAGCGGCGAGAATACGCGGCTGATGCTGATCGTCGGCTTTGCCGTCGCCGTCAGCGCGCTGGGCATCTATATCTATCGTCAGCTGTCAGACACCGCCAAGGCCAAGGTGCCGACGATGATGCGTCGTCTGCTGGTCTGGCTGGTGGTGGGGCTGGCGGCGATGGCGGCTTTCAACTTCGCCGCGCCGATGCTCAACCGCCCTCAGGAGGGCGCGCTTGAGGTACTGGTCGATGGTCTGACGCTGGGGCTGCTGGCGCATGTGATCAGCATGTGGATGCAGCGCCGTCGTGGTGAGGAAAGCTGAGCCTCGATTCTTGATGCCCTTGAGATCCTGTCAGCAAGATCATCCTTACCAACAAGAACGCCCCGATCAGCGATGATCGGGGCGTTCTTGTGATGGCTTGTGAAGTGACGGCACGCCTGGGCGTGCCATCAGCCGGCCATTACTTGCACAGGGTGTAGCAGGGCACGTAATCGCTGCCCGGCAGCTTCATGCGGCCCTGGGCGACGAAGGAGGTGAGCAGGGCGTCGAGACGCTCCATCAGCTCGGCCTCGGCGGTCAGGCGGAAGGGCCCGTCGCGCTCGATCTCCTCGATGCCTTCCTTCTTGACGTTGCCGGCGACGATGCCCGAGAAGGCGCGACGCAGGTTGGCCGCCAGTTCATGTACCGGCTGGTTGCGGTGCAACGCCAGGCCCGACATGTTGGCGTGGGTCGGCGCGAAGGGCTGCTGGAAGTGCGGGGCGATATGCAGGCGCCAGTTGTAGTAGAAGGCATCCTGATGCTGGCGACGGAATTCCGCCACCTCGTCGATGCCACCGCGCATGGTGCGTGCCACCTCGACCGGATTGTCGATGATGATGGTGTAGCGCGAGCGCGCTTCCTCGCCCAGGGTGTAGGCGATGAACTCGTCGATCTGCCTGAAGTACTCGGCGCTGGACGCCGGGCCGGTGAAGATGACCGGGAACGGCAGCTCGCTGTTTTCCGGGTGCAGCAGAATGCCGAGCAGATAGAGAATCTCTTCGGCGGTGCCCACGCCGCCCGGGAAGACGATGATGCCGTGTGCGGTGCGCACGAAGGCTTCAAGGCGCTTCTCGATGTCCGGCATGATGATCAGTTCATTGACGATCGGGTTGGGCGATTCGGCGGCGATGATGCCCGGTTCCGAGATGCCCAGATAACGGCCCTGCTTGCGACGCTGCTTGGCGTGCGCGACGTTGGCCCCCTTCATCGGGCCTTTCATGGCGCCCGGGCCACACCCGGTGCAGATGTCGAGATCACGCAGGCCGAGGTGATAACCCACGTCCTTGGTGTACTCGTATTCCTCGCGGTTGATGGAGTGACCGCCCCAGCAGGTGACCAGACTCGGCTCACGCGAGGACTTCAGCGCCCCGGCGTTGCGCAGGATATGGAACACCGCATTGGTGGTGCCTTCGGTGGTCGAGAGATCGAAACGCGGAGTGTTCTGGATCTCGTTGGCCACGTAGACGATGTCACGCAACACGCTGGAGAGATGCTCGCGAATGCCGCGGATCATCTTGCCGTCGACGAAGGCATCGCCGGGCGCATTGTCGAGCTTGAGGCGAATGCCGCGGTCCTGCTGCAGCACCTCGATCTCGAAATTCCTGTGTGCATTGAGCACCGCGACGCTGTCATCGGTCTGGCTGCCGCAATTGAGCACGGCCAGCGCACAGCGGCGCAGGATGTCATGCAAGCCGTTGGAAGAGGTATCGCGCAGGCGATTGACCTCATCCTGGGAGAGCACTTCCAGGCTGCCTTCCGGCGAGATGATGGTCGAGACCAGCATGGAGCTGGCATCACGTGAATAGGTCGTCGCTTCGCTGGTGACAGAATTCATGACTGTCTTCCTTGTGTCAGGCGCCCACGGTGGTCAGGGCGCGTTTCCGGGCTTCTGCCCAGAGTTCAGCAATGCGCTCGCGGTCGTCCACGCTCATGCTGTCCTGGGCAAAGGCGTGCTGCATCCACTCTTCAAAGGTGGCGTCAAAGTCTTCCGCGACCACATCCTCGGGATCGTAATCGGCGTTTTCCAGCACCAGTTCCACCTGGGGAATCATGTACCCCAGCGGGAACAGGTCATTTTCGGCACACTCGCTTTCCATGGCGAGCAGCGCCTTGTGAATGGCTTCGCCGCGTGCAGCCAGAGCATCAGACATCTAAAGCATCTCGTGTTTCGGGCCAGTGCTGAGACCGGCCAGGACAGGGGTAAAGCGCCGGGCCCTGGCGCGTCGCCGTGGCGTTGAACACGGCAGACGCAGCCAGGGTGGCAGCTGGCATTGTCCCTGATGCTAACACGCGAGAGTGGCGGGGCGCAGCGCTGCGCATGGCGGCCAGCTCTGGTAGAATCATGTGCTTTGCGGGTCGGTGGCACCTGTGCAGACATGGCAGTTGCGTCATGCAGGTCGTCGCCGGCAACACGATGCGCCGAGTCGCGTCCCCCGTTCGTGAGTGGTCAGTGCCTTCATGTTCAACGCCCAGTATTTTCGTACCTTCATCACACTGGTGGAGACCGGCAGCTTTACCCATACCGCGCGCAAGCTGGAGATGACCCAGCCCGGCGTCAGCCAGCATATTCGCAAGCTGGAGCAGTATCTGGGCCGCTCGCTGCTCAATCGCCAGGGACGCAAGTTCTCGCTGACCGCAGCGGGGCGTCGCTGCTATGACTACTCCATCAAGCTGTTCGCCGAGCACACCCAGTTCATGCACTCGCTGGATGACGACTCCCCGGACAGCGGCGAATGCCGCGTGGCCAGTCCCTCAAGCGTCGGGCTGATGTTCTATCCGTTCACTCTGGGCTATCAGCAGCAGCATCCGGGGCTGACGGTCAGCTACAGCTTCGCCTTCAATTCCGAGATCGTGCAGGACGTGCTGGCGGGTCGCTTCGACCTGGGTATCGTCACCGAGCCGGTCAAGCATCCGGATCTCAACTTCGAGCTGTGGCATCAGGAGCCGCTGTGCCTGGTGGTGCCCGCCGACTTCGCCGGCAACAGCCTCAACGAGCTGATGGCGCTGGGCTTCATGAATTACGCCGATGGCGTCAACAATGCCAGTGCCTTGTTGCGTGAGAACTTCGCCGGTGAATTCCGCTCCATGAGCCACTTCCCGCAGCAGGGCTTCACCAACGATATCGGCATGGTGCTGGACGCCGTGGCACGTGGTCTGGGCTTTACCGTCGTCTCGCGTACGGTACTCGAGACCTCGCCGTGGCAGCGTCAGGTGCGCGAGATGCCGCTGACCGAAGCCGTCTATGAGAATCTTTACATCGTCACACGTGACAATGCCGAGGTGCCGCGCCGCTACGAGCAGCTGCTGGGCGAATTCCGCCTGCAGCGTCGCAACACGCTCTACGGCTACGCTGATGCGCCGGAAAGCTTCGACAACATGGACTTCGACAGCATGGTGTAACGCCTCGCGTCATCATCTGCACTTCCCGAAAGCCCGCTCCTCATGAGCGGGCTTTTTCGTGTCTTGCCGTCGCCATTGGCGCCACGCGCAGCGTCGCCCTTTATGCACCGTCTGGTTCCAGTCGCTGCCCCTGCCTTGCGACCAAGGCCTGATGCGGGGGCGGCGTACTGCGTGGGATGCTGAAAGCCAACGCCTGGTTCTTGAAGACCTGGCTATTGCAAGCTTGGCTATGCTTGTCCTGGTCAGCATCTTGCCAGTGCCTTGCTTGCTTATTTCGTGGTGTCTTGCCCTTCAGGAGGTTCTGCCGTCGTGTCTTCATCCGGTTCTCGCTCCAGTGTCACGCCTCATGTCCAGGCGGTCTTTGCAGAGCATGTGCCAGCCTCCGCAGCTGCCGAGGCATCAGCCGCGTCTGCCGCAACAGCTGCATCCAGTGAGGTGTTCTCGCTGCTGGCGCGCATGGAGGTCGGCGAGCTGACCCCGGAGCAGCACGCCGAGATCGCGCGTCGCTGTCGCTGGACTGACTGGCAGTCTCGCCAGATGAGTGCCAGCCAGGCCGCCGAATTGATTCACGATGGCATGACGGTGGGCATGAGCGGCTTCACGCGGGCGGGGGAGGCCAAGGCCCTGCCGCTGGCGCTGGTCGAGAAGGCGCGTCGCGAGCCGTTCTCCATCACGCTGATGACCGGTGCCTCGCTGGGCAATGACCTCGACGGCCAGATGGCGGATGCCCACATGCTGGCGCGGCGCATGCCGTTTCAGGTCGACCCGGTGCTGCGGCGTGCGATCAACGCCGGTGAAGTGATGTTCATGGACCAGCACCTGTCCGAGACGGTGGAGCTGTTGCGCAACCACCAGCTGAGCGACATGGACATCGCGGTGATCGAGGCCAGCGCCATCACTGCCGATGGCGGCATCGTGCCGACCACCTCGGTGGGCAATTCGGCCAGCTACGCGATTCTCGCCGACAAGGTGATCATCGAGCTCAACCTCGAATCGCCGGCAGCGCTTGAAGGGCTGCACGACATCTACATTCCGCAGATGCGCCCCAGCCGCCAGCCGATCCCGGTGGTCGCGCCGGATTCGCGCATCGGCACGCCCTATATCCCGATTGACCCTGCCAGGATTGCCGCCATTGTGCTGACGCGTGGCAGTGATAGTCCCTCGACCTGTACGCCCCCCGATGACGATACTCGTCGGATGGCGGATCACCTGGTCGAGCTGCTCAAGCAGGAAGTCGCGCTGGGGCGTCTGACACCGGCATTGCTGCCGCTGCAGGCGGGCATCGGCAGCATGGCCAACGCGGTGATGAGTGGCTTGAAGGAAGGGCCCTTCGAGCACCTGACCATGTACTCGGAGGTACTGCAGGATTCCACCTTCGATCTGCTGGATGCCGGCAAGCTCGATTTCGCCTCCGGCTCCTCCATCACCGTCACCGAGGAACGTGGCCGCACGCTGTGGAAGGACCTTGAACGCTATCGTGACCGTCTGATCCTGCGTCCGCAGGAGCTGTCCAATCACCCGGGCATCGTGCGGCGTCTCGGCGTGATCGCGGTCAATACCGCGCTTGAGTTCGACATCTACGGCAACGTCAATTCCACCCACGTCTGCGGCACGCGGATGATGAACGGCATCGGCGGTTCCGGCGATTTCGCGCGCAATGCCCAGCTGTCGGTGTTCATCACCAAGTCATTGGCCAAGGGGGGGGATATCTCGAGCGTGGTGCCGTTCGCCAGCCACGTGGACCACACCGAGCACGATGTCGATATCCTGGTCACCGAGCATGGGCTGGCGGATCTGCGCGGTCTGGCGCCACGCGAGCGGGCGGTGCAGGTGATCGAGAACTGTTCGGACCCGAGCTATCGCCCTGCGCTGCGCGCCTATTTCGAGGAGGCGTGTCAGCGTGGTGGCCACACGCCACATTGTCTGGAGCAGGCGCTGAGCTGGCATCGCGAGGTAGAGGTGAAGGGGCATATGCGCGCCATGCGCACGGCAGCCGAGCCAAGCCCAGGTCTTGCAGGAGCGGCCCCGTCGCTGCCGAACGCCACTGCCTGATAGCACATCAGCCAGAGCGCTCTCAGACAGGACACTCTCAGCCAGGACACTCTCAATAAGAACACTTGGGAGAGACAACCAGTAGCGACAACCAGGACGAGCGCTGGAAGGCGGCCTACTGATCGAGGCCGTTTTCCAGGCGCTCGTCTTCGCATTCCGGGCTGCCCATCTCGTAATCGCGGCACAGCTGTGGGCGCCGGTCGTAGATGGTGCACATCAGCGTCTCGCGGTCGACGGCGGCACACCAGCCATCGTCGAGGCGGCGCATGACTTCGCCGCCCCATTCATCCTCGTCGATCAGGTAGTCCGGCACGCCGGTATCGGTGAGCAGGATGACCTCTAGCCGGCAGCAGCAGGCCTGGCAGTTGCTGCAGGTGATCTCGGGGTTCACGGGTATCGTATCGCCGCCATGGAACGGCGATACGTCGGTAATCGGAATATTCATCAGGTCAGGGTCAGCCACAGTGAGTCAGGCGCCAACATCGGCACGCTTCAGCCGGAAGTGAAACACACTCACGCACGGATTACTTGTAGACCTTGTCGATGCCATCCCAGTACGCCTCGGGGTCCCGATCACTGGTCATGTCATACAGCTGATAGCGGCGGTTGAGGCGTGCGCCACCATCACGGGTCAGCGGTGCCCAGGCAAAGCCGGTGCTGCCCTTGCTGGAGGTGGTGAAGAAGGCATCCAGCGGGATGCTGACGTAGAGCCCCTTGTCGAAACTACCCTCGCCGTAGTCATCGCCGGCATCGGTCATGGTCGCCCAGGCGCCGACACTGACCCCGTTGGAGAAGCTGCGCGACAGGTCCAGCGTCGCGCCGACATCGCCGGCCAGATAGCGCCCCACTGAGCCCTTGACCAGCACATCGTGCCAGCCGGACTGCCAGTAGGCAGTGGCATGACCGGTGGTGACCGAGTAGTCACGCAGGCCGAATTGCTGGTCGAACTCGCGCTGGCGGACGCGGTTGATGTCCAGCCCCAGCGCCAGCGAGCTGTTCATCGGGCGATACAGTACTTCCGCGCCGACACCGGCATACATCATCTCGAGAATGCCGCCGTAGGCCTGGCCATACCAGTCGCGCCCGAACTGGTGGGTGCGGTTGTACTGCAGGCTGGTGATGCCCAGGTCGGTTTCCTTGATGTATTCCCCGACATAGGTGCGCACGCGCGGCAACTCGGAGTCGGCGATGTACTCGTAGCTGTCGAAGTTGTCGGCGAGCTGATAGGTCGCCACGCCGGTGAACCAGCCATTGCGGTCTGTACGCCACAGGGCGTCCAGCTGCAGGTTGAGCTGATAGAGGTAGCCATCGGGGCCGCCGAAGTTCTGCTTGAGGCTCGGCGAGAAGCCCCAGCTGAAGCCGAACGGCTCGCGTGCCAGCTTGACGCCATCCCCTGACGCCCGGCGTGCCGCATCATCGGCGCCATTGGGCGAGCTGGCATGGGGCGAGCTGGCACGGGGCGAGGCAGCATGGGCGGTGATGGAGTGCTCGTATTCGGCGCCGAAGCGACGGTCATTGGCGGCGGCCACGAAGGGCTGACGCGGATGCTCATCTTCGCGCAGCGCCAGTCCATTGCTGCTCAGGCGATAGCGGAAGGTGGTGATCTCGGCGGGCAGGCGGTTGTGCAGTACGCGGTTGGCGCGGCCTTCGGCCTGCAGATCATCACGGAAACGCGTCGCCTCGGCCTCGACGATCAAGGTGTCGCCCTCGACCCGCAACTGTGACACCTCAAGGCCGCTCTGGGCACGCAGGGTATCGGCCAGCGCGTCCCAGTCGACCTCGGCAAGACGCGGGAGCTTTTCTGCCTGGGAGCCATCAGTCGTACCCGGCTCGAGCGGGGAATCCGCGGGCGCGCCGCCGAACGAGCCGAGTGTCAGCAGGGTGCCTTGTTGTTCAGTGGAGGGCTCTTGACCTACTGACGGCTCTTCATGGGCCGACGGCTCTGCCGCCACGCCTGCCGGTTGGGCGGCGCTGGCGGTGTAGGCGGAGGATGCCGTGCCCGAGGAGGCGTCCGCATTGAGCGAGCGCACGCGGAAGGCCTCGGGTGTTTGGTCGTTGCGATAACGGCTGTGGGTGCTGGGGGCGACCGCTTCCGGTGTGCCGTCGTCCTTGGCCTGGGCGAGCCCGGCCAGATTGGTCGACAGCGATAGCCCCAGCATGGCGGTGTTACCTCGCTCCCAGCCGCCATGCAGCGACAGGTTGTCATTGACCTTGACGGTCGCGCCCAGATTGACCGGCGAGTCCTGTTCGATCTCCACCGTCAGTGGCTCGTCGGAATAGTCGTTGCCTTCGTATTCCAGCATCAGGGTCAGCGGGTCCCAGGGCGTCTGGTATTCGATGCCGCCGAAGACGGCCGGGCTGCCGCTGAACATGCTGCCGAGCTGGAAGTCACCGCCGTCATCGCTGGTCGAGTCGCTGCGCGTCTCGAGGCTGCTTCTCACCACTGCCAGCGGATTGCTGAAGTCGCCACGCGTGCCCAGATAGCCCCAGCCGAGGCCCAGACTGAAATCGAAGTCGCCGTAGCGCTTGCTGGCGACCAGATACTCGGAGCTGAACAGGCCCGTACCGCCGAGATCTCGCAGGCCCACCGCGACTTCGGGCTGATAGCGGCCTTCCTGCATCAGGCGGAACTTGGTGTCGAAGGATTTATCCAGATAGTCGCGATCCGGGGCGGCCGCGCCATAGCTGACGGTCTCCACCGAGACATAGCGAAAGCCCAGCTCCATCCAGTCGAAGGGCGCCGCGTTGACGCTGAAGCGCTTGTAGGGCTGGGTACGGCTGTAGGTGAAGCTCAATTCGCCCTGGGGTGCAAAGCGCGCCGTGGGCGTCTGCAACAGACCCACACCACCGAAGTCGCTCTGGGATTCGCCGGTCGCCGCATGGGCGATCTGCGCGCCCAGCAATCCACCCGCCATGCCGAGTGCCAGCCAGCCATTGCGTGCCAGGGCAGGGCGCTGCTCGGGGCTTGAGTGCGTAACGTGATTGGCAGGGCGAAAAGGACTCGACATGGGCGTCTCGCATGCACGCAAGCCAGGGGCTCACGCACGTGAATAAGGGATTGGTTTCGCGGGGCAGGCGCAGTGTGCTGCGCCGGGGCATCCTCGACGGCTAGCGCGGCGGCGTCGAAAGCTTCGCGGCGTCCAGCTGCCAGCTCTGGCAGGCATGGCCCGGCAGGCGGCTGGCAAGCCAGGCCGGTAGCGCCTCGTTCACCCACTGCTGCGCGGTGTCGATGCCCGGTGTGCTGATCACCACGCTGGCGCCGGGGGCGACGGGGAGGTCGGCATCGCCGCTGGTCAGACGATTCCAGCTTGCCACCGGGCGGGTCAGTACCTGGCCCTGCGGCGTCACCAGGCTGACCTCGACGGCTGGCCCGATACCACCGGCAGCGGCGCGCTCGTCGATCAGCGCGTCCAGACTGAGGTTCGGCGTCCACTTGCGCTCGTGAACGCCGGTGGCGTCCAGAATCACCACGCTGCGCGGCGCCTGACAGGCCCCGACCACCATGCCCGGAGCGATGCGGATCGCCTGCGGGCCATCGCGCATGTCGCGGCGCGGGTCGAGCTGACCCGGCAGGCGCGCCAGCACGGCGTCAGCATCAGGTGAGTGGGTGCCTGGCGCGCGGCCCTGCTCGACATAGGCCTGCCAGGCCTGCAACGCCTCGGCGTAACGCGCCTGAGAGCTATCTTCCTTCGCGCCGACGGCGTAGCGCGCCGCGATCAGTTCGAGCTCGGCGCTGACGCGATTGGCCCGCGCGGCCATCTGCTGGCGGACCAGCGGCGTGCTGACGAAGCTGTAGCGCCAATCCAGCGCTTGGGATGGCGCGAGGCTATCCCATTGCGCCTGCAGCACCTGACTGGCCAGCGGCGTACTCGCGGCGCTGAACGGCAGCGGGGTGTCATCAGCGCTCGACAGGGCCGCGGCCAGCAGTGTACTCAGCCCGAGTGGCAGCAGGATGGCGGCCCTGTTCAGACGGGCCAGCGATGTCAGACGGGCCAGCGATGAGAAGACGGGAATCACCATGCCTTGGCGACCTCCCAACCGAACCGCGGGCCATCGGGCCAGGCCGTCATGTCGGCCGCCCAGACGCGATTCTCGTCGCGCCACAGGTCATTGCGTGTGGTGCTGCCGTCGTCCCAGTTCAGAATCTCGCGGCAGTGCTGCAGCGGCAGTTCTGCCAGCGGCAGCGAATAGGGGGCGGCGGCCTCGCATTCGAGTCGCGCCGTGGCCTCGTGTACCTGCATCACGGCGACATCGTCCTGGCGCTGGCTGCCGGTGGAGGCGGCATCCTGACGCTCCAGCCGACGCGGGTAGGGGGACAGCGCACTGACACTGACCTGATAGGTCGTGCCACTGGCCATCAACCAGGCCGGACGCGCCAGAGCGCGCCCGGTAGTACTTTGCTCACGCCTGTCCGCCACATCACGCGCAAAGCCTGAAGTGGCGGACAGGACGCCATCACGCAATTCGAGGATGCCGCGGTCGCGACTCTCGAAACGCGCGATGCGCCCATTGCCTTCAAGCGTCGCCAGCACGACCAGCGCGGTGCTGTTGGCATGCTTCAGCTTGAGAGAGGCATAGGGCAGCTCGCTGGCACGTGTGGCGTCAAACTCGTCCTTGCCCATCACGTCACCGAGCGAGCTCGAGACGATCTGGGCACAGCCGGAAAGCGACACCAGACACGCAAGGGTGCCGAATGCCGCCAACGACCTGCTGCGCAGGGCACGGGAGACCACCGAGGTGGCCGCCGTGCCCTGCGCAGGGCTTGAGAACGTGAAGCGTTGCGTCGCACGTGCCGTCTTCATCAGCGAGTTCCGGTTGAACCAGTGGTGCCGGTTGTTCCGGTGGTACCGGTGGTACCGGTACCACCGCCGACGGTGCCGGTGGCCGCACCTGCAGCGACGCTGCCGCTGCTGGCGCTCGGCGTCACGCTGCCGGTGGCATTCTGGCTGGCAGTACCGGTGCCGGCTGCGCTACCTGTCGGCACAGTGCCGGTAGTCCCGGTGGTACCAGTAGTCCCAGTCGTGCCGGTGGTACCGGTCGTGCCGGTGGTACCAGTCGTGCCGGTGGTACCAGTCGTGCCGGTAGTGCCAGTCGTACCAGTTGTACCGGTTGTACCGGTAGTCCCAGTCGTGCCGGTCGCACCTTGAGGTGCTTCTTCTTCCGCGATGGCATTGCCAGCGAGAAGCAGGGCACCTGTCAGGCCGATGATGGCTCCGAGATGTGTCTTGCGCATGGATAACTCTCCTTGATGAGCATTGTCGGCGGTCAGCCGACCAGGAAGGGATGTCAGACCACGACGTGATGACTCAAGGACTGAGGCATCGGCGTCGAGGCTGCCAGCAGATGCTGGCGATCATCCAACCTGCTGCTGAAGATATCGATAGAGGAGAAGAGCGCCGTCCCTGACGCCATCCCTGGCATCCTCCGTGGCGCGACCTCGTCCTGAGGTGTTCCTGTCATGACCGTATTCCCTGGTCATGTGCTTGCCGACATTCATCGTTGCGCCTTGCTGTCTGCGCCTGACAGTCCTGTCAGGTGTCAGCCACTGAGTGGTTGATGCAGGAAGTCCTTCTCCGCACAGACATGAAGCCGATGAGTCACGGCAAAGCGAGGCTCATGTTAACGAGAATATGTGAACTGTCTAGCGGGAAGCCTTGCGTATTATTCGCGTTGATCGCTTGGGGATTATTTATGTAAAAAAGAGTAATTGGGGTGTGGATGATTGGCGACGTGACTGTCGATGATCCACCGAGCGCTACGCCAGACGGGGTCCGCATGGCGACTGGAATCTTGCGCTTGAGTGTGTCGCATTGCCGACGAAATGGGGGTTGGGGTGTCTGTCATCGGCAACGCGTCTTTCGTGGAAGTGGCGACATCGAGCGTACTTGAGGCGCTACAAACCAATGTTTTTATTGGATTTTTGTAACAGAGCGCTGATTGGCGGGAGGCGTGTATCAGGTAAAATGCACGGCAGACAGGGTTTGGTCACCTTGTCAAAAACGCCACGAATGGCGTGAACCAATGCTCGGCGATACCACGGCATTGGTGTTACCGATTCATCGGCAAATCCTCTGGCAGCTCCATGGGTCGTGGGGTGTGGTCGAAAGAGGTGTGCCGAATTTCGGTAAAAAAACTACAGAAAGTTCGCTCTGCAATGGCGTTGAAGATGTCGCTCAAATGACACCAAGAGTGGCATTAAGGCCGCCATGCAGAGAGTGATGTCAGAGCCGCAAGTGGAAAGCGCATTGAATGCACACGTTCTCTGAGAATAGTGGGTTGTGGTTCAGGGGCGTACTGCGTGCCTCTGCTTCGTACGTCATGAGCAGTACGTCTATATCCTTACTGGGGATGACGGCGGGATACGACAAGCCATGTGCATGATTCATATGGTGGAAATATCGCTGTAAGCGTTGCGGATCACACTGGTGCAGCGTGGATGAGATCGCAGCAGTCAGTCGCAAATCGCCAGTCGCAAGACGCCGAGACCGCCAGGGTCCGGTATCCAAATGCACGAGGGTCCACCCTCGGCAGCCGCGTGAACGCCAGGCAAGGCCGGCGACACGCATGACGCAGCAGGAACTGAAGACGTTATCGAATCCATCCCGGCGGCCATGTGCGGCGGGGGAAGGCGCGATGATCATGGCACTGGGGTGCCGGGTCGTCGGGCCTGTCGACTCAACGGACTTCAGATGAAAAATGCACTGATAGCACGACTTCTGGGCGCCAGCTTGAGCATCGGCGCCCTCACCGGGCTCGCCGGGTGCGTCTTCGCCCCCGGTGGCAACATCGACTACGACACCAGCGCTGCGCCGGTGGACGACATCGTCGATGTGGAGCCCATCACCTTTGGCCTGATCAAGGCCCAGGCGCGCGCAGACGCCGAATCACGCCAGTCCAATGGCGATGACAGGCAGCGTCGTGAGCTTGAAAAGGCGCTGACCCAGGAGCTCAACAGCAGCACGCGCGCCAGCCTGGCACCGGACTATCAGTACCGTGTCGGCCCCGGCGACATCCTGACCATCATCGTCTATGACCATCCCGAGCTGACCTTGCCGACGGGTTCCGAGCGCAGTGCGCAGGAAGCCGGCAACGTCGTGCACGCCGATGGCACGCTGTTCTATCCCTATGTCGGTCGCGTCAAGGTCAGTGGCATGACGCTGGACCAGATTCGCCGTGATCTCGGCGAGAAGTTGCAGCCCTACCTCAATGCGCCGCAGATCGACGTCAAGGTCGCCGCCTTCCGCAGTCAGAAGGTGCGGATCACCGGCGAGGTCCAGTCTCCCGGCGTGCAACCGATCAGCGATGTGCCGCTGAGCCTGCTGGATGCCATCGCGGCGGCGGGCGGTCTGTCCGAAGACGCCGATTGGCACAACGTGGTGCTCAAGCGCAATGGCGAAGAGACCACCATCTCCCTCTATGAGCTGCTGGCCGAGCGCAATGGCGCCACCAATGAGGCGGGCAATGACCGCCTGCTCAAGGATGGCGACACCCTCTACGTGCCGGATGTCGGTACCCAGAAGGTGTTCGTGATGGGCGAGGTGGACAAGTCCATCAGCCTGCCGCTGGGCAGAAGCCCGATCTCGCTGACCGATGCCATCGCGCGTGCCGGCGGCATCAAGGAAAACTCCGCCGATGCGTCGGGCATCTTCGTCATCCGTCGTGATCGTGAAGACCCCGAGAAGCTGGCCACCGTCTATCAGCTGGATGCGCGCAATTCCACGGCGCTGATTCTGGGCGCGGACTTCGGTCTCAAGCCGCAGGACGTCGTCTATGTCACCGCCGCACCGGTCTCACGCTGGAATCGTGTGATCACCCAGCTGCTGCCGACGGTGAGTTCCATCTACTACAGCACCGAAATCCAGGACAACCTCGATACCCTCGGCCAGTAAGGCGAGGGGTCGTCAAGGCGTCCCTGCCCGGCACCGCCGTGGCCGGGCAGGACACCAGGAGAGTGACCCAACGATGTCGAACCGCAATTCCCACACCACGCGTCAGGCCTCGGCCAGCGAGTCGTCAAGCGTGCCCGCGCGCACCAGTCTTGATCTCGGCCGCATGCTGGGCCAGCTGTATGACAGCCGTCTGACGCTGGCGCTGATCACCGGCACCTTCACCGTGCTGGCGGTGCTCTACGCGCTGCTGGCCACTCCGATCTACAAGGCCGATGCGCTGGTGCAGGTCGAGGAGGGCGGCGGCAACATGAACCCGCTGCGTGATGTCTCCAGCCTGCTGCGTGGCGAGGCGCCACCGTCCGAGTCCGAGATCCAGATCATCACCTCTCGTCTGGTGCTGGGCGAGACGGTCAAGAAGGAACAGCTGGATCTGGTGGTCAAGCCCTATCAGTACCCGCTGATCGGCACCTTCCTGCGCACCCACGAATTCACGCGCCCGAGCTGGCTTGCCGGTTCCAGCATGGTCTGGGCTGGCGAGTCGATCGACGTGGATAGCCTCGAAGTGCCGGCCGCCTGGGACGATGTGCCGCTGACGCTCGTGTCGCTGGGAGAGGGCGGTGAGTACGAATTGCAGTACGACGGCGATGCGCTGGGCACCGGTGTGGTCGGTGAAGCCTCACGCTTTGATGGCCCGCTGGGCGAGGTGACGCTCAAGGTCAGCGCATTGGACGCGGCCAGGGGCGCTGAATTCACGCTGATGCATCAGTCGACTCTGGAAGCGACCAACGCGCTGCGTTCGCGCTTCGCGGTGGCCGAGATGGGCAAGGAAACCGGCGTGCTGGGCCTGGCGCTGGTCGGCGAAGACCCGCTGCGCACCCAGCAGACCCTGCAGCGCATCACCGATACCTACCAGCAGCAGAACATCGAGCGTCAGTCCGCCGAAGCCGAGAAGTCGCTCGAGTTTCTCAAGAAGCAGGTGCCGACGGTGCGTGAGCGCCTCGAAGTGGCCGAGAACCGTCTCAATGCCTATCGCGGCAAGAGCGATAGCGTGAATCTGGATCTCGAGACCAAGTCGGTGCTCGAGCAGCTGGTCAATATCGACAATCAGATCAACGAGACCCAGCTGGAAGAAGCGGAGCTGTCCGGCAAGTTCAATCCCAGTCACCCCAATTACGTGGCGCTGCGCAAGAAGCGTGCGGACCTGCAGCAGACCCGCAAGGAGCTGGAGAAGCAGGTCGGTGATCTGCCGGACACCCAGCAGGAAATCCTGCGTCTGGAGCGTGAAGTCGAGGTCAATCAGCAGATCTACGTGCAGCTGCTCAACAAGACCCAGGAAATGAACATCGCCCAGGCCAGCACCATCGGCAATATCCGTATTCTGGACGAGGCTGTCGCACAGCCGCATCCGATCAGCCCGCGCAAGGCGATGATCGTGGTGATCGCGACCCTGCTGGGCGGCATGCTCGGGGTGGTCTTCGTGCTGCTGCGCTCCATGCTGCATCGCGGTATCGAGACGCCCTCGGAGCTGTCTGATCTGGGCCTCAACGTCCACGCTACCCTGCCGCTCTCCGAAGAGCAGGCACGCCTCAACCGTCGTCTGGCGCGTGGCTTCAAGCGCTTCACTGGGCGTGGTGTCGCCACAGCGTCCAATGACAATGTCGCGCCGGGACTGCTGGCGATCCGCAATCCGGCGGATCTCTCCATCGAGGGCCTGCGCGGTCTACGCACCAGCCTGCACTTCGCGATGATGGAAGCCCCCGACAATCGCCTGATGATCTGTGGCCCCAGCCCGGGCATCGGCAAGAGCTTCGTGTCCGCCAACCTGGCCGCCGTCTGCGCCCAGGCCGGCAATCGGGTACTGGTCATCGATGCCGACATGCGCCGTGGCCATGTCCACCAGAGCATGGCTGGCGTCCAGCACAGCGACGCCGCGCCGGGCCTGAGCGACTTCCTGCTGGGCAAGGCCGACCGCGACAGCATCGTGCGTGGCATCACCGATCCGAGTCTGGCGATGTCCGAGCCCGCCTTTGCGGCGCTTGGCGAAGGTGTGGCCGCCAATGGCGCGCCCAGCAACCTGTGCTACGTGGCGCGTGGTACCTCGCCCTCCAATCCGTCGGAGCTGCTGCTGCAGTCACGCTTCAGCGACCTGCTGTCGTGGGCCAGCGCCAACTTCGACATGGTCATCGTCGATACGCCGCCGATCCTGGCCGTCACCGATGCCGCCATCGTCGGCAAGCAGTGTGGTGTCAGCGTGATGGTGACGCGCTTCATGCATAACTCGCCCAAGGAAATCGAAGCGGCGCTGGAGCGCTTCGCCTCCAGTGGCGTGCATGTCGATGGCGCGATTCTCAATGCGGTCGAGCGCAAGGCCACCACGACCTATAGCTATGGCTACAGCTATCACGATTATCAGTACCAGGGTGGCGCCAAGGGTTAGCAGCCACTTGCAAAAGAGCCCGCGAACCCGATGTCTGAGACTGCGTGCCTCGTTGGCAGTGGGGATCGGCAGTCGAGGCGAGAGTCGAGGCACTACGGGTGAAGCATCGGGTAGCACGCCGTCGAGCGACGGCGCCAGCGGCTCCGAGCGTGATGAACGGAACCACAACACGAACGCAAGCCAAGGGGGTAACGGCATATGAATACCACGACGAACCATGCAAGCTCCGGGCTGGAAGGGCGTCAGCGCCACTCCCGCATGTACGAGCGACTGATGTTCAACTCACTGTGTCAGGCCATCGTCGGTCTGATTCTGGCAGTGGGTGTCCCGCTGCTGCTGATCAATGGCCTGCGCCCGTGGGTCAGCGAGATGCGCATGCACAGTGTCATCGCCGCCAGCGGCGGTTTCCTGCTCGCATTGCAGGCGATTCGTCACATGTCGCGCTACCCCGGTGCCAAGGCCTTCGCCTACGTGCTGCCGGCCATCACCATCAGCTATCTGCTGGCGATGAGCGTGCTGATCGCACTCGATCTCCGCTTCAGCCGTATCGTGCTGGGCAGCTCGTGGCTTGCCGCGATGCTGATCTGCTCCGTCGGTTTCTGGGCCGAGCAGCGCACCCGCATCCGCAAGCTGGCCGTGGTGCCCTTCGGTGACTATCGCAGCCTGTTCACCACCCGTGGGGCACGCTGGAACCTGATGCGCGCGCCGGACCTGGGCGAAGAGCGCTACAACGGCGTGGTCGCTGACCTGGAAGCCGACATGCCGGCAGAATGGCAGCGTTTCCTGGCCAACTGCGTGCTGCATCGCATTCCGGTCTATGACGCCAGCGAAGTCCGCGAGTCTCTGACCGGGCGTGTCGAGCTCGATCAGGTGCGTGAGAACAGCTTCGGTCAGCTGGCCCCCAACAGTGAATATGAGCTGTTCAAGCGTCTGTTCGACATGCTGGCCGTGCTCGCCGTGGCACCGTTCGTGCTGCCGATCTGCCTGGTGACCGCCGTGCTGATCCGTCTCGATTCGCCGGGTGGCGTGTTCTTCGTGCAGGAGCGTGTCGGCCAGGGCGGTCGTCCGTATCGCATGTTCAAGTTCCGCAGCATGTGCCACGACAGTGAGAAGACCGGCGCCCAGTTCGCCCAGGCCAATGACATGCGCGTGACCCGCATCGGTCGCGTGATCCGCAAGACCCGCATCGATGAGCTGCCGCAGTTCATCAACGTGCTCAAGGGTGAGATGAGCCTGATCGGCCCGCGTCCGGAGCAGGTCAAGTTCGTGAATGAATTCGCCGAACAGATTCCGTTCTACAACTACCGTCACGTGGTCCGTCCGGGCATCACCGGCTGGGCGCAGGTCACTCAGGGCTATGCTTCTGACGCCGATGAGACCCGCGAGAAGCTCGAGCACGACTTCTACTACATCAAGCGCTTCTCCGTGTGGCTCGACCTGCTGATCGTCGGCCGTACCATCAAGACCATGCTGACCGGCTTCGGGGCACGCTGAGCATGCTGACCGTCAGTGGCTATTACGTCGGCTTCATGGCCCTGCTGGTGGCAATCCTGCCGCTGGCCGCCAACGAGCGCACCCGCCTGGTGGGTGCCTGGTTGGCCGGTGGGCTGTGTCTGGCGTTCATGGCATTGCGTTACGACGCAGGGTACGACTACTTCTCGTACCGCCAGATGGCCACCTGGCAGGTCGACCTGAGCTTTCTCGAGCCCGCACCTGCTGCCTTGGCACGCATGGCGCGGGCCTGGGGCGAGCCGCAGCTGTTCTTCATCATCACCGCCATCCTCTACGTGTCGTGCTTCGTCTCGGCACTGGTGATGAGCCGTCGCAATCTGGCCTGGTGTCTGCTGTTCTTCGTCTGCCTGCCGCTGATCTATCTGTCGGCCTTCGGGTTCGTGAAGCAGCACGTGGCGATTGCGCTGTTCATGCTGGCGATGGCGTGCCTGGAGCGCGGCATGCGGCTGCCCGCGCTGGTGCTGATGCTTGTCGGCACCAGCTTCCACTACACCCTGGCACTCTATCTGCCTCTGCTGGTGATCTATCCGCTGCTGCGCCGTGCCTACCCGTTCTGGCTCTACCTGGGGCTGCTGCCACTGTGTTTCGTGGCCGGGCCGTTGGCCAAGAGCATTCTCAGTGCGCTGGGCCTGTATGCGCATTATTTCGAGGATTTCTCTGGCGGTGGCGAGAAGCTCTACGTCATCTACCTGTTGATCTGTCTGGGCACCCTGGTGCTGTGGAAGCATTTCCGCCTGTCACTGGACCCCTGGGCCTTCAACCTGATGTTCATCGGCGTGGCGCTCTACACCCTGTTCATCACCTACGGTGAGCATGTAGCACGTGCCAGCTATTATTTTCTGCCGTTCGCCATCTTCGTCATCTGTGACGTCATCGAGCATTTCCGCGACAAGCTGTTGCCCAGCCTGATCAGCGGCATGCTGATGATGGCGCTGTTCTTCATGTCGCTGAAGGTGGCGGCCGGCAATCAGGACCACGATTTCTTGAACAACTACGAGTTCTATTTCCTGAGCGATGAAGCCCTGGTCGTCGGCAACGGAGGCCAGTCATGAGCGAAGCGCTGATCTTCTCGCTGTTCAATCTGATGGCGCGCGGCCTGTCCTCCGCCGCGGGCCTGCTGCTGGCGCGTGCCGTGGCGCCGGAGGCCTTCGGTGAATATGCCCTGGCCCTCAACTACGCGGTATTGCTGGGCGTACTGGCGCGCATGGGCGGCAACGAGGTGTTGCTGGTCACCCGCGACGGCGCCAGTGGCGCGGCACTGCGCCGCTGGATGGGCGTCGGTATCTCGCTGTATGCCTTGCTGGCGATCGGCTTCGCCGTCGGCATCGCACCGCTGCTGGGCCTGTCGGCCTTCATCTTCGCCTTCTGTGCGCTGCGCGCCGCGGCGGAGCAGGTCGGTCTGCAGATGATCAACTCACGCCTGCAGCGTCAGGAACGCCTGGGTCGCGTCAATCTGATGACGGTGCTGATCTCGCTGGCGGTGGCGATCGCGGTCGCCTGCGCCGCGGGCCCGGCGCTCTACCATCAGGGCGTCGCGCTTGTGACCGGCGCCGAGTTCAGCGCTGACCTGACTACCCCCGCCGGCATGTTCGGCCTGGCGCCGGTGCCGACCTTCGTGATGGTCAGCGCCATCGCGCTGGTCATCGTGATGCTGCTGGGCATGTGGTTGTCACATGATGCAGCGGCAGATGCTCAGGCGGTCGATAGCGACGCCGCGAGCCAGCGCCGCCTGCCATCCAAGGCGGACTTCGCACGTGGACGGGGGTTCCTCTACAACAACCTGATGTCGTTCGCCTACCTGCAGGCGTGGGTGATTCTGGCCGGGCTGGCGTTTGCGCCCGCTCAGGTGGCCAGTGTCTCGGTGGTGACCTCCATCGTGTTCGCGCTCTATGTCTTCCCCACCAGTCTGTATCGCTACTACCTGCCCAAGCTGACCCACGGCGATGCGCGCCTCAAGGAGTACCTGGTCATCGCCAGTGGCTTCGCGCTGCCGGTGGCAGGTGGCCTGGCGCTGGTCGCGCCGTGGCTGGCGGAACACTTCCTGAGCGGTGCCTACCCGCGTCTGACCCTGACGCTGCGCGCCTTCGCGCTGGTCTATCTGGTGCACGCCTTCGTCACCTGCGCCTTCACGCGTCTGGCGGCGCTGCGCCTCAACGGCAAGCGTCTGCTGTGCCAGAGCACCGGCGCCACCCTGGTGGTCGGCGGGGGCCTTGCGATCGCGGCACTCAATCACTCGCTGGGCAACGCGTCCGGCGACACCGGCAGCCTTCTGGGCGTCGATCTCTACAGCCTCTTCCTGTGTGTGCCGGTTGCTGCCGAAGTGGTGATGCTGGCGATGGCGATCCTCTTCCAGCCATCACTCTCCCGCAGTGGCAAGGCACACGAAGACAACGCTGCGGCGAGTGCCTGAGCCTGACAAGGCCTCACGCGCAGCAGGAATCGGAAGGTCAGCACCTGCGCCTTCCGGTTGATGACATGACGGCGATGCCAGGCGTTTGGACACAGCCTCAGGCATCGCGCGTTCCGAATCGCGACATTACGGACAGAAGGACGAACAGCATGGCCAAGATATGCATGACGCACGGATGGCATGACGACAACAAGGGCGACTCCGCCATCCTGATGGGCACCATCGACTTTCTCGATCAGCTGATCGATGCCGAACAGGGCCGCAGCGATGTCTCCGGTGCCGGTGTGGCCAAGGCCGAAGGCCACCGCATCGACATCCTGCCCATCGACGATCAGGTGTTCGCCACCGAGCGCGGACCCTTCCGCCATATCCGTCGCCGCTACCGTGAGCGCGTCACCGTCGGCCAGCCACTGATGCCGCCGATGCGTGACAAGCTGCGCTTCGTGACCTCGCTGCTCGGCCTGGGCGCCAAGATGATGTTCGGCAAGCAGGGCAAGAGTGGCAACGACATCATCGACGCCGCGGACCTGGTGGTCGTGAAGGGCGGTCATATCTTCCACAACGGCAGCTTCAAGAAGACGTTGTCCTCATGGCTGGCGCTGATCGGTTATCTGGCGCCGGTGATGCTGGCCCGCAAGGCCGGCAAGCGCGTCTTGCTGCTGGGTCACTCCTTCGGCCCGTTCAAGACCCCGGCCCAGGAGCGCTTCTTCCTGCGCACCCTGAGCGACTGCCTGGTGGTCTCGCGTGAGGAGATCACCCACGCCATGACCCAGAAGGCCGACCCCAAGCTGCCACATGCGCTGCTGGGCACCGACATGGCCTTCGCCATGGCGCCGCGCCCGAGTGACGAGCACGGTGAGGTCAAGGCGCCGAATGGCGTGGCCTCGCCGTACGCCGTGATCACCCTGCGCGACTGGTGGGGCCTGGATCAGCAAGCCTTCGCCGAACGTGTCGAGGTGCTGTCGCGCTCACTGCTGGAATCCCGCGAGCGTCTGGGCATCGAGCGCCTGCTGGTGGTACCGCATGTGCTGGGCCCGACCGATATCGAGAATGACCAGCGCATCTCCCAGCTGGTCTTCGATCACCTGCAGAAGGCATTGGCTGCCGCTGACGGCGGTGAAGACCTGGCCAAGCGCATCGAGCTGGTGCAGGGCGACCCGAGCCCGGATGCGCTGGTTGATCTCTACCGCGATGCCCAGTTCCTGGTCGGCACGCGCTTCCACTCGGTCATCTTCGCGCTGATGTCCGGCACGCCGGTCTACGCGCTGTCCTACTGCGGGCCCAAGGCGCCGGGCATCATGCGTGACTTCGGACTCGGCGACAGCGTGCAGGACATCGAGAACTTCGACCCGGCGCGCATCGTGGCCGATATCGAGGCGCTGGTCGCCGACAAAGCCTTCCCGGCGCTGGCCGAGCGCGTCATCGCCGAGAAGCTGGCGATCACCGCCGACATCACGCGTGACTTCCTGCGTCGTGCACCGGGACGTGCCGGCGTCTGGGGCCAGCGTGAACTGAAGCTCAACGATGCTGCCTTCCCGACGCCGGCGACACCCAGGTCAACCACCCCTGAGGCGGCCGCTGACACGGCGTCCGCTGCCGTGGCCGCAGATGCACCGGCCTCGGAGCACGACACGGCGGACAACGAGCCTGTCGTGCGAGGAGCCTGATATGGCACATGTCGCTCTGTTGATTCAGGACATCAGCGCCTGTGGTGGCGTCGAGAAGGTGATGCATGGTCTGGCGCGGGACCTGAGCGCCAGCCACCGGGTCACGCTGGTCTCGGTGCGCGAAGGCGAGCCCTACTGGGGACGTCTGGAGGGTGTCGAATATCGCACCCTCGGGCTGCCGGCCACCGGCACGCGCCAGAACTTCCGCCATTGGGTGACGCATCTGCGTCGCCTGATGCTGGAGGAGCGGATCGAGGTGATGGTCAGTGGCTACTTCGCCTTCCATCTGGCGGCGCAGCTGGCGGCACGCGGCACCGGTGGCGTCGATGCCGAGGGGCGCCCGCGTTCGCGCACGCGCATCATCGCCCAGGAGCACAGCGCCTATCATCACGATCGCCGTGCCAAGCGCATCGTCAAGCAGCTGGCCTATCGCCACCTCGATGTGCTGCAGGTGCTCAATGAGGTCGATGCCGAATGCTGGCGTCGCCGCGGCCTCACGCCGACGGTGATCCCCAATTATCTGGATGACCAGCGGGCGGACGAGGCACGCAGCGGCTGCGAGCATCAGGTCGATGTGGTGATGGTCGGGCGTCTGGCGCCGATCAAGCGCCTCGACCTGGCGATTCGTGCCTTCGCGGATTCCGGCTATCGTCGCGGTCGCCTGGTGGTGGTCGGCGACGGCCCGGAGCGTGAACGTCTGCTGGCGCTGTGCAACGAGCTGGGCCTGCGTGCCTTCCAGGGCGCCAACGACAGCACGGTGCCTGCCGGCACTCAGGTGCTGTTCACCGGCGCGCTCAGGGATGTCTCCCCCGAGCTGCGGCGTGCACGCCTGCTGCTGCTGACCTCGGAGCGCGAATGCCTGCCGATGAACGTGATCGAGGCCAAGCGTGAGGGACTGCCGTGCCTGTCGCGCCCGGTGCGTTCCGGCCCGCTGGCGCTGATCGAGCATGGCCGCGACGGGATGCTCAGCGCGGAGGCGGATGGCAGTGAGGATGCCGCCATCATCGCGGAGCTTGCCCACGAGCTGGCGCGCCTAGAGTTCGATGACGAGCTTCTGCTGCGCCTCTCATGCGGTGCCTGGCAGAGCTTTGACCGCTGCAGCGCACACGCGGTGTTGCCGCAATACCAGCGTCTGATCTCGCGTCTCGCGCCGCCGACGCCCGGCGATGCGCTGGATAGCGAGCAGGCGCGTCAGGACTCATCCGCAGACACGCGCCCAGACACACACTCGCGTCGCGTTCAGCGACAGCCGCTTGAGGAGAAGGCCCATGGCTGATGTCTCCGTCATCATGCCCAACTACGGCTATGACCGCCGCCTGCATGCCGCCGTCGATTCGGTACTGGCCCAGAGCGAGCCGGTACGCGAGATCCTGATCAGCGACGATGCCTCGCCGGATGGTGCCGCCAGTCGTCTGCGTGACGACTTCGCGGCGCTGGACACCGCTGGCGTCGAGATCCGCGTGCTGGAAACCGACACCAACGGTGGCCCGGGCCGGGCACGCAACCGTGCCATCGCCGAGGCCAAGGGCCGCTACATCGCCTTTCTAGATGCCGACGATGCCTGGCTGCCCGAGAAGATCGAACGCCAGATCGCCTTCATGCAGGACACCGGCGCCGGGCTTTCCTACACCGGCTACGAGATGGTCGATGAGCAGGGCGAGCACGTCTCGTACTTCGCGCCGCCCGAGCGTCTGACGCGTGACGACATGCTGCGCTCCAACTCCATCGGCTGTCTGACCGCCATCTATGACGCCGGTCGCTACGGGCGCTTCTACATGCCGACGATCCGCAAGCGCCAGGACCTGGCGCTGTGGCTGATCATCATCGGTCAGCTGGGCCCGGCGCAGGGCATGCCGGAACCGCTGGCGCGCTATACGCGTCGCGAGAGCAGCGTGTCGTCCAACAAGTTCAAGGCCGCCGCCTATCAGTGGCGCCTGTATCGTGAGGTGCTGGGGATGGATGTGATCAGCGCCAGTCGCAACTTTGTCCATTACGCGGTGAACGGTTATGCAAAACATCGTTGAACAGGATGTCGCGGCGTCCGCGACACCTTCCACCGAGCCCACGGCGGCTTCCCGCCACGCCGATGCAAGCGCGCAGCCGACCCTCGATTCACGCCCGCGTGTGCTGGTCGGCGCACGCCAGGTGGATGACAGCGCGCGTCGCCAGGTGCCGGAGCTGACCTTCCTGATCTCGACGCTGGATGACGGCCTTTACAGCGTGCCGCGTCATGATGCGCTGCCCGGGGCGCGTTTCCTGATCGTGCATCAGCTGTCAGACTCCGCGCGCCGCGAGCAATATCGTGAGTACGCGCTGGCCAATTTCGATAGCCGTTTCGAGTACCTGGCGATCGACGGGCGAGGGCTATCGAAGAGTCGCAACACGGCGCTGGCCGCCTGTGCCACGCGTTACGCCTATGTGCTGGATGACGATATCGAGCTGCATCCCCAGGCCGTCGCGCTGGTGATGGAAGCCTTCACCTGCACCGAAGCGGCCGCGATCAGCTTCCCCCACGTCAAGGCCTTCCCGCTGCATGAGCGGGACCCGGATCGGCCCGCGCCGCCGGTGTCTTTCAAGACCCACAGTCTGATGTCACTGGCACGCGTGCGCTCGGTGGACATGGCGCTGGATCTCTGCCAGTTCCATGCACGCTTCGATGAACAGTTCGGGTTGGGCACCGATCAACCCTCCGGCGAGGAGTTCATCGTGCTGAGCGATGCGCGTCGTCAGGGCGCGCGTCTGATGCGTGCCAATCTGGGCATCGTCGCTCATGCGGGGGTCACCTCCGGCAGCGACTTCTACAGTACGCCGGCCAAGGCGCGCACCAAGGGGCGCATGTTTGCCCGCGCCACCGGCAGTCGTTTCTCGCCGTTGTCATTGGCCTTTTTCCTGCGCAAGGCGCCGGTCGCCATGAAGCATGGCCACCTGGCGACCTTCGCGAAGCATTACTTTCGCTGATGGCCGCCGCACCGCTGATGGCTCTCATCGGCTGATGGCTCTCATTTGATGACTGCTCTAGCGCGAAGGCATGGCCATCCATGAGGTGGCCATTGCCGCTCGGGTAGTCAATTGATCGAGCGACATATGAGGGAGGTTGCGACAGGCAAGATCAGAAAGATAAGTCACAAGTTATCTAGGGTCATGTTTTGGATCATATTGCGCCCGACAGGATGACTTTTCACGAAGTTGCTTTATAACAGAGCCACACTTAGGGCAGCGATGACTGCCCGTCACTGACTCAAGCAGCGCGTCTTATCTCTGCGAGCTAACTGCAGTCTACCTGCAATCACCCTGCGAGCCGCATGGCCCGTGGGTTGGGTAACCTCGCGCCGCTGTCACGAAATATCGCGGTTCAATGGGGGTTGAGTTCCTTGCACAGGACATTGTCGGCATTTCATTTTCGGCAAAGAAAGGCGAGATATTCCGCCTGCGAAGACATCTCTTGAGAGAGACCCGAGAGAGAGCTGAGAGAGAGCCGAGAGAGCAGGAATTGATGGCGAAATGCCATTGGAGTCCGCCTCGATTGTCGCTGGAAAGCCGTCAGATGTGCACAGGATTCAGCCGTCATTATCTCGTTTCACTTCAAGTATCACGACACGATCTGGCGACAAGGCCAGCAAGGATGACATCAATGAAGATCACGATTTTTGGAAGCGGTTATGTCGGTCTGGTCACGGGCACCTGCCTGGCCGACGTCGGCCACGACGTAGTGTGCATGGATGTGGACGCCGCCAAGATCGAGGGTCTCAAGCAGGGCGAGATTCCCATCTATGAGCCGGGCCTGGAAGGCATGTTGCTGCGCAACGTGGAAGCCGGTCGCCTGAGCTTCACCACCGACGCGCGTGAAGCCGTCGAACATGGCGTGCTGCAGTTCATCGCCGTGGGCACGCCGCCGGACGAAGACGGCAGTGCCGACCTCAAGTACGTGCTGTCCGTCGCCACCACCATCGGCGAGCACATGAATGACTACAAGGTCATCATCGACAAGTCCACCGTGCCGGTGGGCACGGCGGACCGCGTCAAGGCGCGGGTCAAGGACGTGCTCAAGGACCGTGGTGCCAGCGTCGATTTCGATGTCTGCTCCAACCCGGAATTCCTCAAGGAAGGTGCGGCACTGGACGACTTCACGCGTGGCGCGCGCATCGTGGTTGGCACCGATTCCGAAGCCGTGCGTGAGCGCATGCGTGAATGCTACGCCCCCTACAACCGCAACCATGAAAAGCTGATGTTCATGGATGTACGTGCTGCCGAGCTGACCAAGTACGCCGCCAACGCGATGCTGGCGACCAAGATCAGCTTCATGAACGAGATCTCCAATCTGGCCGAGCGCCTGGGGGCGGACATCGAGGAAGTGCGTCGCGGCATCGGCAGTGACCCGCGCATCGGCTACCACTTCATCTATCCGGGCTGTGGTTATGGTGGCTCCTGCTTCCCGAAGGATGTTCAGGCGCTGGCACGTACCGCCAGTCAGATCGGCTATGAAGCCGAGCTGCTGACCGCCGTGGAATCCGTCAACAAGCGCCAGAAGGTCACGCTGTTCGACAAGCTGTCGCGGGCCTTCGATGGCGACCTCAAGGGCAAGACCATCGCCGTCTGGGGGCTGGCCTTCAAGCCAAACACTGACGACATGCGCGATGCGCCGAGCCGCACGCTGATGGAAGCGCTGTGGGCGGCGGGCGCGACCGTGCAGGCCTATGACCCGGAAGCCATGAAGGAATGCCGCCGCATCTACGGCGAGCGCGATGAGCTGGTGTTGGTCGCGGATCGTCAGCAGGCCGTCAAGGGCGCCGATGCGTTGGTGATCTGCACCGAGTGGAAGGAATTCCGCACCTTGGATGGCGAGTGGCTGAAGTCCCAGCTCGGCTTCCCGGTGGTGGTCGATGGCCGCAACCTGTTCGAGCCCGCCGCCATGAAGGCCGCTGGCCTGATGTATTACGCGGTCGGCCGCGGCGACACCCTGCTGCTGAATCAGGCTTGAGCTTGCGGCCTGGCATCACAGCCCAGGCGTCAGTGCTCAAGTGCCAGTGCTCAAGTGCCATTGCTCAAGCGCCATTGCTCAGACGTCAATGCTCAAACAGGCATTGAACGTCGCTGAAAGATTCAGCACGCGTACCTGATCTGCGTACGCACTCCCTGAAAGACATCCATTCAGTCATGCCACCCTCTCTCATGAGGGTGGCATGCAGTAGAGGAATTTCTCATGTGTGGCATCGTTGCCGGTCTGGCTCAGCGTGATATCAGCAAGATTCTCATCGAGGGGCTGCATCGCCTCGAATACCGCGGTTATGACTCCGCCGGTGTGGCGGTCATCGACCCTGCCGGTGAACTGCGTCGTGCGCGTGCCGTGGGCAAGGTGCGTGCGCTGGAAGACGAGCTGCGCGAGGCGCCGCTGTCCGGCGCCATCGGCGTGGCGCACACCCGTTGGGCGACCCATGGGCGTCCTGCCCAGCACAATGCGCACCCGCATCTCTCCAGTGAGCGGGTCGCCGTGGTGCACAACGGCATCATCGAGAACCACGAAGCGCTGCGCGGCGAGCTGGAAGGCGCTGGCTATGTCTTCACGTCCGAGACCGACACCGAGGTGGTCGCGCACCTCGTCGACCGCGAACTGTGCAGCGGCCTGGCACTGCCCCAGGCCGTCAATGCGGTCACCGCACGTCTCGATGGCGCCTTCGCGCTGGCGGTGATGGAGCAGCGCAACCCCGAACTGCTGGTCGGTGCTCGCCAGGGCAGCCCGCTGGTGGTCGGCGTCGGGATCGATGAGCACTTCATCGCCTCCGATCCGCTGGCGCTGCTGCCGGTCACCGATCGCTTCATCTATCTCGATGAAGGCGACATGGTCGCCATCAGCCCCAGCGGCATCCAGGTGCTGGAACGTACCGGCGACCGTGATGAGCTGACACCGGTCACGCGTGAAGTGGTGCGTTACGAACACAGCGTCGAAGCTGCCGGCAAGGGCGAGTATCGCCACTTCATGATGAAGGAGATCATGGAGCAGCCGCGTGTGCTGTCGCGCACGCTGGCCGAGCGACTGGACCCGAAAGGCGTGCGTCTGGAGGCCTTCGATGTCTCGCGCCATTCCTTCCTCGCCGCCAGCGCTGGCAACGAGAGCGGCGCCGAGAAAGGCAAGCAGGTCGTGGATGTGGCGCGTCTGACACAGCTGTTCGCCGATGTACGTCAGGTACAGATCATCGCCTGTGGTACCAGCTATCACGCCGGTATGGTAGCGCGTTACTGGCTGGAAGAGGTCGCCGGCATTCCGGCTCAGGTCGAAGTGGCCTCGGAATTCCGTTATCGCGAGCGCGTCGCGGCGCCGGGCACGCTGTTCCTGACGCTGTCCCAGTCCGGCGAGACCGCCGATACACTGGCGGCGCTGCGCGACATCCAGAAGCTCAACCGTGAAGGCCCGCAGGCCGGTCACTATCTGGCAAGCCTTGCCATCTGCAACGTGGCCGGAAGCTCGCTGGTGCGTGAATCCGACCTGTCACTGCTGACCCATGCAGGGCCGGAAATCGGTGTCGCCTCTACCAAGGCCTTCACCACCCAGTTGGTAGCGCTGATGCTGACCACCCTGGCGCTGCGTCAGGCCAGGAGCGACGGTCAGACGGATGACCTGTTGAGCCGTCAGCTGCTGATGCGCCTCAAGGACCTGCCGCATGTGATCGAGCAATCCCTGGCGCTGGATGGGGAAATCGCGCAGCTGGCGGAGAAGTTCATGCACCGTCACCATACCCTGTTCCTCGGGCGTGGCAGCCAGTATCCCATCGCCATGGAAGGGGCGCTCAAGCTCAAGGAAATCTCCTACATTCACGCCGAAGCCTACGCGGCAGGTGAGCTCAAGCACGGCCCGCTGGCGTTGATCGACGAAGACATGCCGGTGGTGGCGGTCGCGCCGATGGATGACCTGATGGAGAAGCTGAAGTCCAACCTGCAGGAAGTTCGCGCCCGCGGCGGCCAGCTGTTCGTGTTCGCGGACCCGGAAGTCAGCCTCAAGGCCGGTGAAGGGGTTCACGTCGTCACCGTGCCGGGCGTGTGCCGCTTCCTCGCACCGATCGTCTACGCGGTGCCGCTGCAGCTGCTCTCCTACCACGTCGCCGTGCTCAAGGGCACTGATGTCGACCAGCCGCGCAACCTGGCCAAGAGTGTCACGGTGGAGTGATCGACTGCGTTTGAGGCCATGAAGTAGACAACATGCAGAAGACAAAAGGGACTGCCCATGGGCAGTCCCTTTTTTGTTGCAGGCTATATCGAGAGCTTTGTCGCGAGCTTTCTCGAGAACTGGATCTCTGGAAATGCTCGTCAGCGTTTCACATGAGCCAGCAGACGCTGCCAGAAGCGCATCATCGGTGACTGGCGATGCGCGTCGGCGTCTGGTTCTGACTCTTCATCAGAGTCGTCATCAGAGGCTTCATCAGCCTCTTCATCAAGGGCTGAGCCGGAATGCCGAAGTCAGAAGCGCTCCCCTGACGGTGCCATCATCCAGCGCGAGCTGCCCGCCGGGAGGCGTCCCGCCTGCACGTCCTCATCGAGCTTTCTGCCCGCCGCCTTGATGGCCTCAAGCGTGCTCTCTGACAGTTCGATGAAGCCTTCATCGTCCGCGGGATCAGCCGCATCCTGTGCGGGTGGAGGCTGAGACATCAGACCAGGCCCTTGATGATCAGATTGACACTCGAGACCAGCAGAATGGCATAGGCGACCTGACGCAGACGATTGTCACTCAAGGGCGGCGGGAAGCGGCGCGCCAGCTCGGTGAAGAGCATCACCACGAGGGCACCCGACAGACCCACGAGCAGCAGCTGGGGCAGGGTGTCGCCGATACGCCCCGGGGCCGCGATGCTGAGGCCCATGCGCACGATGCCGGTAACGATGAAGACACCGAACAGCGTGCAGCGAATGGCGATCAGGGTCATCGGCTGACGATAGAGCACGACCACCAGCGGCGGGCCATTGGCCGCGAACAGCCCCCCCATCAGGCCTGACAGCACACCCGCAGTATGAAAGTGCCAGCGTGGCGATGTCGTGGCACGCGGGCCCGGTTGAGCCAGCAGGGCGAGACAGGCGATCAGGATGACGATGCCCAGCAACATGCCCAGCAGCGGGGCTCTCTCGCTACCCAGCCAGACCGCCAGGAAATAGCCCACCGGCAACATTGGCAGGCTGGTGACAAGCAGGCGGCGTGCCAGACGCGGATTGATCTCTCGCCAGTGCCCACGCATGGCCATCCCGTTGTTGAACAGGCCCAGCAGGGTACACAGCAACGCGGCGCTCTCGATGGGCAGCACGTCGAGGGTCGCCAGCAGGCCCATCACGATCAATCCGAAGGCAAAACCGGTCAGGGTCTGGATATAGCTGGCGAGTGCCAGACTCATCATGATGGCGACAAGTTGCCAAGGCTCCATGAAGTCTCCGTGGGCAGGGTGGGATAGAACGACAGGGCACGGCGTCTCTGGCTCCATCATGTGCGACGCCGTGGCGTTGGCAGGCAAGGGAACTTGAGAATAGGGCCGTGTGCGTGCGGGCAGGCCGACCAATGCCTGCCATCATAGCCTGCATCGCGCTCTGGCAGTATGACACTCGTGCAAGGTGCTCACGTTGATGTGCGTCACATCGGATAGCGAGCATGATGGTTTTGGTCGCGCTGGCTCAATTGGCTCAGTGGGCGGGGCGTATTTCAGTAGTCACTGATTGTCAGTATCTGGCATGAGTTGCCGGAGGATTGGCGCATAAACGCTCATGATTTCGGCTTTTGGCAACAGCGCAGCTTGTTTGGGCTGGGGGGGATTATTAGTCTGTGGTCAACGGCGGGGCAGGAAGTGTCGCCATTTGCTGCCACTTTCTGCCACCACCTTTCTCACGAGCGGTCATCTCTCCAGTGTCCACTCCTCAGGGCGACGTCGCTCACCTGTCATCTTCAGGGCAGGTTCAGCTTCTGTCAGATGATCGAGCATCAAGCACTAAAATATAAGAAATTGCGAATAAAAGTCAGTCGCAAGAACTGACCCACTCTTCAGTGCAGTGTGTGCTCTGCTTCGCGGGCGCTGGTCGGCTGTGCTGGTCAATGACAGTGAACAATAAAGAAGGCAGGGCATGGAACGCTATACAGGGAAGTCGCCTTACTTTTCCATCGTGACGCCAAATCACAATTCAGGGGATGGTCTCGCGCGCTGTATCAACAGCTTGCGTGACAACCAGGCATCCTATGAACACATCATCATTGATGATTGCTCGACGGATGATGGATTCCTGTGGGCTGAGCGACAGGCGCAGCAGCAAATGGAGCAGCAATCCTCAGTGTCCACGCCGCCCGGCGATACGCCTGACATTCCCGGGCGGCTGGTACTGCGCCGCAACTCCCGCAACATGGGGCCGGGTGGCACGCGCAATCATGGTCTGAGCCTGGTTACCGGCCGCTATGTGCTGTTCTGTGACGCCGATGATCATTTCGCGCCCGGCGCGCTGGATATTCTGCAGGCCCGCATCGAGGCGTTCGACTCGCCCGAGGCGGTGGTCTTCCGTTATTGCCTGCAGGGCCCCAAGGGCGATCATGACAGCCTGGCGTTCTGCCAGCAGGCCGAGGAACGCCCGCTGGCCCGGGCCTTTCGTGACTTCATGCATGACACCATCGTGTCGTCCCCCTGGGGCAAGGCGATCCGCGCCGATCTGGCCTGCTCGCTGAGCTTCCCTGATCTGCCCGTGTCGCAGGATGGCCTCTATAACCTGGATCTGTTCGGGCGTGCGGAGCGCGTGCTGTATCTGCCCGAGGTGCTGTATTACTTCGACAAGCGCAGCGATGGTTCTCTGACGCGCAAGCCGTTCAGCAACCAGGAGCTGGACAAGTTCCACCGCAGCTGGCGGGTCTTCGCGGAGCATTATCGTGAGCATTTCGCCGCGACGCACGGCATGGCCCTGCTGGAAATCCGCGGCCTGCGTTTCGTCGGCGTCAGCTTTATCATGCGCCAGGCGATCAACAAGACGGCGGATGATTCGCGGGTGCGCAAGGTCGTGCTCGATCAGGTGCGACAAGCGTCCTGGTCATCTCTGCGCCAGCTCTCGCTGAAGGAGCAGGCGCTGCTGATGAGCTATGCAGTGAGCCCGGCCTTGTCCCGGCAACTTGTCCGCCGGAGCCAATACGCCTCATGAGCACTCACAGACATATCCTGTTCTATACCGGTGCCCAGTCACGTACCGGCGGCACCGAGCGTGCCTGCGCCGATACCGCCAACATGCTGGCCGCCAGTGGCGATTATCAGGTCGAGATCCTCAGCGAATATGGCCCGGCGGAGAGTCCCTATCCGCTGCATGACGATATCGTGCACGAATCACTCTATCCCGAGCGCTCGCATCTGGGCGCCGTGCGTGGCCTGTGGCTATTCCTGCGTCTGCTGTGGGTGGTGCTGCGCAAGCGCCCGGATGTGGTGGTGGTGGTCGAAAGCATCGGCTTCCTGCCCTTCCTGCTGCCGACGCTGCTCTGTCGCCGCACGCGCTACCTGTGCTGGGAGCATTTCAATGCCACCTCGGATCTCGGCGTTGCCCGCCGTGATACGGCGCGGCGTCTGGCAGCGCATCGCGCCGACCGCATCGTGGTGCTGTCGCATGAAGATCGCCAGTACTGGGAGCGGCTGCATCCGGCGGCGCGCGAGCGACTCAGCGTGGTGCCCAACCTCAATCCGCTGGAGCATGTCGTCGCCGAGCGCCAGACGTCCCAGGGTCGTGGTGGCAGTGCTGAGCAAGAGGCGGAGTCACGCGGCGCCAAATCACCCAAGGTGGCGGTGGCCGTCGGTCGCCTGGAGCCGCAGAAGGGCTTCGATCTGCTGCTCGAGGCCTGGGCGGCGTTGCCTGAGGCGACCCGTGATGGCTGGGTCTTGCGCATCGTCGGCGAGGGGGCACAGCGTAGCGCCCTGATGGCGCAGGCCGAGCGCCTGAAGATCACCCATCAGCTGCAGATGCCGGGCCAATGCCGGGACATTCAGCGCGAATACGCCGCGGCGGACCTGTTCGTGCTCTCGTCGCGCTTCGAGGGCTTTGGCCTGGTGCTGGTCGAGGCGCTGAGCTGTGGCGTGCCCTGTGTCAGCTTCGCGTGCCCGGCCGGGCCAGGCGAGATCATCAAGCATGGCGTCAATGGCTATCTGGTCGCGCAGGGCGATGTAGACGCCATGACCCGTCAGCTTGATGAGGTGCTGGGGGATGAGGCGGTGCTCGAGAGGCTGCGCGCCAATGTGGATTACGGGCTGGACCGTTTCTCCCGCAATACCGTCGAAGCCAGCTGGCGCACGGTACTTGAGGGTCTGGAAGCCCCGGCGCTGTTGAAGGTGATCTGAGCGGCTGGCCGCCGTGTTGGCGCCTGGATGACGGTGGCAGGCAATACCGATAGTGGACAGACAAGTGAGGGCAGCCGCCCTCACTTTTTTCATGAACGACAGCAGGAGGCTATCGCCGTGAGAATCATGCATGTCATCTCGACTCCCGCCTCTGGCGGCGCCGAGGTCTACGTCAAGGACCTGAGTCTGGCGATGGTGGCCGCTGGCCACAGTGTGCATATCACCTTTCTGGAAACCGCCGCGGAATGCGGTCGTGACCTCGAATACGAGCATCGCTTTCTGAGCCAGCTGAGTGCCGGCAATGTCAGCTACTCGTTTCTAGGCATCGAGACACGCCGCCGCCCGTGGCGAGGCGCGACGAGGCTGCGCAGGGAAGTGACGCACTTTGCGCCGGACGTGGTGCACTGCCACCTGTATTACGCGTTGATGTTCGCCTTTGGGTTGCCGCGTCAATTGCCGGTGATGATGACGGTGCACAGTATCGAACTGGGTGCACCGGCCTGGATGTTCCGGCTATTTGATCGGCGTGTGGCGGCCTACGTCGGTATCTGTCGCGCCTGCACCGACAAGCTGGCACCGATTGCGGCGCGTCCGGTGGTGCAGATCGACAACGCCGTCTCCGGGGCGCGCCTCAAGGCCAGTGGTTGGCGGGAGGCGAATCAGCAGGCCCCGGTGCAGCTGGCGGCGATCGGACGTCTGACCGATGCCAAGCAATACCCTCTGATGCTGGAAAGCTGCGCCAGACTCAAGGCGCAGGGCCTGGCGTTCACGCTCAGGATTGCCGGGGAGGGGCCACACAAGGCGCAGTTGGTGGCGCAGATCGAGGCGCTCGGGCTCAATGATGAGGTCAGCTTGCTGGGCAATATCTCGGATGTAGCAGGCCTTTTGGCCAGCGCCGATGCCTTCATCATGTCATCCGCCTGGGAGGGCCTGCCGATCTCGCTGCTGGAGGCGACGCTCAGTGGCCTGCCGGTACTGGTCACCGATGTCGGCGGTTGTGCCGAGGTGGTGCATCGGGTCGGCAACGGCTTGGTGGTCGACCAGCACACGCCCGTGCGCTACGCCGAGGCATTGGGCCGACTGGTGGGGGATGCTGAATTGCGGCGTGCCTTCGCCCGCAACGCGCGCCGCTATGGGGCGAGTTACCATATCGATACCGCTCTCAGTGGGCATCTGGCGCTGTATGGCAGCCACCAGCCAGCGCAGGACACCTCAGGGCTGGAGGTGACGCCCTGAATGTCCGCAGCGGACACCCAAGTGACGGAAAGGCATGTTCAGGAAAGCCGGCCACGTTGAGCAGGTCATGAACGCAATTGGAAAGGCCAGGGGGTGCCGCTGACACCACCCCCTGGCCTTTTCGTTTTTCAGGAGTTGATCGGGGCGTATCCGGGCACCTGCGTGGCATGTGTGAGGTGTGTGCAAAGTGAGGTTGGGGTTTCTCATTCTGCAAAGATGAGTCAGATGATGAGTTGCTGCTGAATTAAAGTAGTTTGATTTCGCAATTTGCATTAGATGCGCTAAGGGTAATCTGCCGTCTGTCAGGTACCCGATTGCCAATGATGAGGATTAGGGGAAGCAGCTTAAAGTTACCACCGCCAGTACAATCGTCTCGACGACATGACAAGTCCTTGCTGTTGAAGTCAATTGATTTATTATCAGCCCTGTTGAAGAGGGGACAGTAATGTCGCTTATTGGCGAATCAAATGTCGTCGGTAAAGCGCCAGGTGCTTTTCGGTGCGACGTGCGTCATGTGCAGATCTGTCGAGGTCGTCGGACATGGCCAAGGGAGACAGTATGCGCACATACGCAAGAGTCGAGCGACACAAGGGTGACACAAGAGCAGGACGGGCCTCGCAGATGGCCAGTCAGGCGGGGTGAGGTACCTCTCCAGCGTGCGACACCGGGGTTGGCGAAATGCCTCATGAGAAGGCATCAAGTCCGGGGGGCAAGTCTGGAGTCAGGGCATTGCCGCCGAGTGGTCAGTCAGACCCGAGCTTGCCGGAAGACGTGCAGGATAGTGCGTCAGATCAGGCAGAGAATGTCAGTAACTTATTGTATTAAATGGATTTGATATATCAGGCGTGATTGACGAAGCCGTCGGTGCCTCACGCGAAAGCGGCGTGTTCCTGGCCTTTCGGGACTCTGGGCGCTCGCCTCATTCGAGGTCGCGCGCTGCCTGCCAGGTCGGGCAGGTTGCGCAGGCACATCCGGGCAATCGAGCGTTGCACCTCTATCATCGCGCCTCTCCATGGAATGCATGCGGGCATGAATTCTCATCCCGTTCTGACGCTGCCGTGGCAGCTGACTCGCCAACGAGATCGTCAGGTCTCACCTGCTTGAAGGGGCTGCACAAACCTTCAGTCGACTGTGGCCTCTGACAGGTTCAATCAACGAGGCGCTTGAACTGAAATGTCAATAAAAGTGCAAGAAACAAGTCATCAATAGTGTTGGTGCGATCAAACTTATAAGTATCGGTTAATCAAATGAGTCATATTGTCTTGATTGATGAGAAAGTCAATCAATGCAATATGTTTCGTGTGTTAGATGACTGGTAGTGAATTACTAAAATACTAATAAACGTTCCATTTCGGAGTTCGGTCATGGGCATGTGTCATGGACACATGCCTGACGTGTGTCCGCGGATATCGCAGGGGTATCGAAGGACAGGCGTGACCACTCCATGACAGATGACATGTACGCCAACAGGGCGCCGCTATCGGCAGCAGGGGAGAACGCCAGTTCCTCAGGGCGGTAGCGTGCCGAAACAGCGCCTGGCGGTAGCGGTCAGGATCACAGGGGAAGAGACAGGATATGGATATACCGGTCAGAACGACGCTCCGGGCGTTCTCATTTGCCGCCGTGATATTGGCGATGAGCGGGTGTGCCTTCGCACCCGGTGGGCACATGGATTATGAAGCCGAGGTCGCGCCGCTGACCGACCAGGTGGAAGTCACGCCGATCACCCCCGGGCTGATCTCCAACTATCGTGCGCGCCCCGCCCGGACCGCTCCCGCGCCGCCCGAGCTGGTCGATGACATCAAGCAGTATGTCTACCGCGTGGGCGGCGGCGACATTCTGGCCATCAATCTGAGCACGCCGCTGGACCTGGCCCAGGAAAGCGGTGTGCAGCGTCAGACGGTCGAGGCGCTGACCTACATCGTCCAGCCGGATGGCACGCTGTTCTACCCCTATGTCGGGCGCATCAACATTCGCGACATGACGGTGGATGAGGTGCGCGCCGCGCTGGTCGCGGGGCTGTCCCGTTATATCACCGAGCCGCAGGTCAATGTCTCGGTGGCGCAATTCCGCTCCAAGCGTGTCTATCTGAGTGGCGCCGTGACCGAACCCGGCTTCGTGCCGGTCACGGATGTTCCGCTGACCTTGATCGATGCCATCAGTGCCAGCGGCGGCGTCACGGCACTGGCCAATACCCACAACATCACGCTGACGCGCGACGGCCAGCAGGAGCACCTGAGTCTCTATCAGCTACTGCAGCAGGGCGACATGCGTCAGAACCGTCTGCTCAAGGATGGCGACGTGATCAATGTGCCGGTGGCGGAAGACCAGAACGTCTTCGTGCTCGGTCAGGTACTCAAGCCCGGCAACATGCCGGTGGGCAATGAACGCCTTAGCCTCACCGATGCGCTGTCGCGGGCCGGCGGGGTCGATGAGGACCGCGCCAATCCGTCAGGCGTCTTCGTGGTGCGTGAAAATTCGCCGGAGTCCGACAAGCTGGCCACGGTCTTCATTCTCGATATCTCGGATGCGACCTCGCTGATGCTGGGCGCGCGCTTCCCGCTGCAACCGCGTGATGTGGTCTATGTGACCGCCGCGCCGGTCAGCCGCTGGAACCGTGTGCTAAGTCAGCTATTGCCGTCCGTGACCAGCACCGGGGCCTTCGTCTCGGTCATCGATGACATTGAGGATTGAGGTCATGTCCCACTCCCGCATGGCAGGTCGCGTCGCGACCTGCCGTATCACCTGCCTGCCGGGCCTGAATCGTTTACTCAAGGCGGCGTCATGAATCAGTACACCTCTCCCATGCCATCCTCTTCTGCACAGCCTGGCAAGGACACCACGCGCCGACTCGATTTCAGCACCATTCTCGCCTTGCTCTGGCATCGACGCTGGTGGCTGATCGGCAGCACGCTGCTGTTCACCCTCTTGGGCATCTATCTCGTCGGTAGCCAGCAACGCATCTACCTGGCCGATTCCCTGATCCAGATCGAGGACAAGGGCGGCAGCGCCAGCTTGCTGGGGCCGCTGGCCGGTCAGGCGACCGGCAGTGATGAGAGCAGCACCAGCGATGAGCTGGAAATCCTCGCCTCACGACTGGTATTGGGCCAGGCCGTGGAACGCGAGCGTCTCAATATCGTGGTCTCTCCGGTGCGCTACCCGGTCATCGGTGACTGGCTCTCCAACCGCCATCTGCGCCTGCCGGCAAGCCTCGGCGGCCAGGATTACGCCTGGGGTAATGACACTCTCAAGGTCACCACACTTGAGCTCGGCGGCCCGTGGCAACAGCAGACGCTGACCCTCGAGGCACTGGGCGATGAGCGCTACCGACTGCTGGATGCCGAGGGGCAGCCGATCGTCGATGGCAAGGTGGGCGAGAACGCGCTGGCGGAGGGCATCAAGGTCTTCGTGCGCGAGTTGTCAGCCGAACCCGGTGCACGCTTCACCCTGACCAGCATCTCGGACCTGAGCGCCATCAACTCGCTCAAGTCGCGCTTCACCGCCGTGCGCAATGGCACCGACACCGGGGTGGTCACGCTGAGCCTGTCCGGCAGTGACCAGGCCGCCATCGTCAATACCCTGGACACCATCACCAATGTCTTCCTGCAGCAGAACATCGAGCGGGAATCCGCCGAGGCTGACAATCAGCTGGGCTTTCTCGGCGACCAGATCCCGACACTGCGTGGCCAGCTCGATGAGGCCGAATCGGCACTCAACGACTATCGTCGCCGTCGCGACTCGGTCGATCTGACCGCCGAGAGTCAGCAGGTGATGGAAAATCTCGTCGGACTGGACAACCAGCTGACCGAGATCAAGCTGCGCCTGGCCGAGCTGTCCCGTGCCTACACCAGCGAGCACCCGGCCTATCGGGCGCTGGTGGCACGCCGTGATTCGCTCAATCAGGAGAAGGCACGCGTGCAGAAACAGGCCGAGCAACTGCCGGCCGCCCAGCGCGAGGCGCTCAACCTGAATCGCAATGTCACCGTCAGCCAGGAAATCTATGTCGCGCTGCTCAACAAGCGCGAGGAAGTGCGCCTCAAGAAGGCCGGCACCGTCGGCAACGTGCGCATCCTGGATCCGGCGGTTCTGCAGCCAGTGCCCATCTCGCCGAAGACATCCCTGATGCTGGCCGTGTTCTGCATGATCGGCCTGATGCTGGGCGCGCTGGCCGCACTGCTGCGTCATGCGATGCGCAAGGGCATCGACACCGCCGAGCAGATAGAAGCACTGGACCTGCCCGTCTACGCCACGGTGCCGCTGTCACCGCAGCAGCACAACATGATGCGCCGCGTGCGCCTCAAGGGCGAGAAGGGCGGTCGCGAGATCTATCAGGGGGTGCTGGCCACCTCCCAGCCGTCGGACATCAGTATCGAGGCCCTACGCAGCCTGCGCACCAGTCTACATTTCGCTCTGCTCGACAACCGCCGCAAGTCGGTAATGTTCACCGGACCGAGCCCGGGCATCGGCAAGAGCTTCGTCAGCCTCAATCTGGCGGCGGTGAGTGCCGAGGCCGGTCAGCGCGTGCTGCTGATCGATGCCGACATGCGCCGTGGTCACCTGCATCACGCCTTCCAGCGTACCTCCGAGCAAGGCGGTCTGTCGGATGTGCTCAGCGGTGCCAGTCCGCTGGACAGCGTGCTGTATCACTCGCGCATCGACAATCTTGATTTCCTGGGCCGTGGTGTCGCACCACCCAACCCGTCGGAGCTGTTGATGCAGCCCAATTTCGCCGAGCTGCTGGAGCAACTCGGTGAGCGTTACGACCTGATCATCATCGACACGCCACCGGTACTGGCCGTGACCGAAGCGTTGATCATCGGTCGTCACGTCGGCGCCAGTCTGATGGTGGCGCGCTTTGGCATGAACCAGGTGCGCGAACTCGAGCATGCGCGCAAGAAGCTCGAGAACAATGGCATTCACGTCAAGGGCGCCATCCTGAATGCCATCGAACCGCAAGCCGGCGACAAGCATGGCTACGGCTATTACAACTACAGCTACGCCTGACATCGTCTCGCTTGGCAGCTCTCATGACGCTTGAATCACGGAGGAGGTAAGCACGATGAGCGGTATACCCTTGTCGATGGAGCACCAGCGGCGTTACTCGCATCACTACGAGCGCTTGCTGGCCAGCAAGCGCTTGCAGCTGATCTTCGGGATGCTGGTGGTGGTCATCGCGCCGGCACTCTACCAGGCAGGGTTGAACCAGCTGATGCAGGGTGGCACCCACTGGTGGCTGACCAGCGATGATCAGTGGCATGCCCTGCTGGGTACCGGCGTGGCGTACACCCTGTCGGTGACGGCGGTCAATCGCCTGTCCCGCCTGCCGGGCACGCGCTCCTACCTCTATGTCGTACCGGCGATCGTCATCTCCTACCTGACCTTGATGATGGTGCTGGGGGTGCTGGGGCTTGAGTATTCGCGTCACCAGGTCGGTCTGTCCTTCCTGCTCGCGGTGAGCCTGTGTACGGCCTACTACTACATCGACACCCGGGTGCGCCGGATGCGCTTCGCGGTGGTGCCCTACGGCAAGGCACCGAGTCTGTGCACCCGCCCGGGCGTCGAGTGGCTGTCGTTGCGCGGGCCTGACCTGGTCGGCCTGCCGCGTATCGATGGCGTGGTGGCGGACCTGCGCGGTGAGCTGCCCAGCGAGTGGGAGAGCTTCCTGGCCGACTGCACCATCCACCGTATTCCGGTCTATCACGCCACCCATGCCCACGAGATGATCACCGGTCGCGTGCTGCTCGATCACCTCTATGCCAACGAGTTCGGCTCGCTGACGCCGCGGGAAGACTATGAGGTCATCAAGCGCTGGATGGACTTCACCGTCGCCGCGCTCATGCTGCCGCTGCTGGCGCCCGTCATGTTGCTGACGGCGCTGGCGATACGCCTCGACAGTCCCGGACCGGTGATCTTCCGCCAGCCGCGCATGGGCTTTCACTGCCGTCCCTTCACCGTCTACAAGTTCCGCAGCATGTATGACGGCATGAAGGGCGCGGGCTTCACCCAGGAAGGCAGTGACCCGCGCATCACGCGAGTCGGGCGCTTCATCCGCAAGTGCCGTCTCGATGAGCTGCCCCAGCTGTTCAACGTGCTCAAGGGCGACATGAGCCTGATCGGCCCGCGCCCCGAGTCGATGAACCTGGCCGACTGGTATCGCAAGGACGTGCCGTTCTTCCACTACCGCCATGTCGTGCGTCCGGGCATCACCGGTTGGGCGCAGGTCGAGCAGGGCTACGCCGCTGAAGTGGAAGGCATGATCCGCAAGCTGGAATACGACTTCTTCTACATCAAGCACTTTTCCTTCTGGCTCGATCTGCTGGTGGTGATCCGCACCATCAAGATCGTGATCAGCGGCAACGGCTCGCGTTGAGCGGCCTGAACCATCTGTAGACGAGTGTCTCCGCAGGCGAGTGTGCGGCCATTCTCTGAAACGTGTACCGAGTCGCTGCCAGAGGAACCCGGCAGCGAAAGCGCTGCACCGGGCACTCGCCTGCTCTCAGAGCCAACCTTCATATGATGTACGAAAGGAGTCGATATCATGATCACGGTGACGCGTCCCTACTTCCCGGAGCGGGAGAATTTCGACCGCTATGTGGATTCCATCTTCGAGGGGCGCTGGTTGACCAACCACGGCCCGCTCGAGCAGGAGCTCACGCGGCGCCTGGAAACCTACCTGGGTGTCGAGAACCTGCTGCTGGTCAGCAATGGCACCCTGGCGCTGCAGATCGCCTATCGCGCGCTGGGCATCGCCCAGATGCCGGGCCAGTACGAATCGGCGGAGGTCATCACCACGCCCTTCACCTTCATCGCCACCGCCAGCAGCCTGAAGTGGGAGGGCATGCAGCCGGTGTTCACGGACATTGACCCTGACACCCTGTGCCTGGACCCCGCGCGCATCGCGTCGGCCATCACGCCACGCACCCGTGCCATCGTGCCGGTGCACGTGTTCGGCAATGCCTGTGATGTCGAGGCCATCGATGCGCTGGGCGAGGCGCATGATCTCAAGGTCATCTATGACGGTGCTCACGCCTTCGGCGTGACCTATCGCGGCAACAGCCTGCTGTCACATGGCGATGCCAGCACCCTGAGCTTCCACGCCACCAAGCTGTTCCACAGCATCGAAGGCGGCGCGATCATCTTCAAGCGCAAGGAAGACCTGGAGCGTGCCCGCAAGTTGATCAACTTCGGCATCACCGGCCCGGAGTGCATCGAGGAGCTGGGCATCAATGCCAAGATGAACGAATTCCAGGCGGCGATGGGGCTGTGCGTGCTGGATGAGATCGAAGGCAATCTGGAGAGCCGGGCGCTGGTCTGGCATGCCTATGCCCAGGCGCTGCGCGGCAATGTCCAGCTGCAGACCCGCCAGACCGGCGCCAGCCTGAATTACGCCTACTTCCCGATCATTCTCGAAAGCGAAAGCATGCTGCTCGAGGTGATGCAGCGCCTGCAGCAGGAAGGCTATCTGGCACGGCGTTACTTCTGCCCGTCGCTGGAATCGCTGTCCTTCCTCGGCCGGCCCGCCGCCGAATTGCAGGACGAGGGTGTCGTCACCCCGCAGATCGTGCATTCCACCGATATCGCCAGTCGTATCCTGTGTCTGCCGCTCTACTCGGGGCTTGAGGTCAGCGAGATCCTCGGCGCGGTGCGCGTCATCGTCAATCGCCACGTCAAGGCCGCGTGATCATGAACATCGCGATCATGCAGCCCTATCTGTTCCCGCATATCGGCTATTTCCAGTTGATGCATGCCTGTGACGAGTTTCTCGTCTATGACGACGTCGCCTTCATTCCGCGTGGCTATATCAATCGCAACAATGTGCTGCTGGGCGGCAAGGCGCATCGCTTCACGCTGTCGGTGCCCAAGGCGTCGCCCAACCGCCTGATCAGCGAACTCGTCTTCGGCCCGACACCGGACAGCCTGCTGACCACGCTGCATCACGCCTATGCCAGGGCACCGTATTACGCACAGGTCATGCCGCTGTTGCAGTCGGTGTTTCAGCATGAAGATCGCCGCATCGGGGCGCTGTGCAAGTACAGCTTCGAGCGGGTGTGTGACTACCTGGGGCTGGAGTGTCGCTTTCTGCTCACCAGTGAGCTTGAGCACGACCGCAGTCTCAAGGCCCAGGACCGTCTGATCGAGATGTCACTGATGCGCGGGGCCGAGGGTTACATCAACAGCATCGGTGGCCGCAAGCTCTACCAGGCGGCCCCCTTTTCGGCCAAAGGCATCACGCTGTCATTCCTCGCAAGCCAGCCGAGTGGCTATCGCCAGACTCCGCTTGATTCGCGTGGCGAGGCGGGGGCTGACATGCGCCGCTCAGGGCGTCAGGCGCAGTTCGTTGCCGGCCTGTCGATCATCGACATGCTGATGTGGTGCTCACCGGGCGAGGTGCGCGACAGACTCGCCGAGTACCAGCTGCTGCCGGAAGACCCGCAGCTGCTGCGCGCCACGGGCAATGCCACTGATGAGGTGGCCCCTGTAGCTGGGCCGCTGGCGCGCAATGTCGCGGCCTACTTGCATCAGGGGGGCCTCGCCTCGTGTCACTGAGCAACAAGACCGCCATCGGCATTCTGTGGAATTTCTCCGATCAGCTATTGCGGCGTGGCATGGCCAGTCTGGTCACGCTGCTGCTGGCGCGGCTGCTGGTGCCGGAAGATTTCGGGTTGCTGGCGATGGTGCTGGTCTTTCTGACCATCGCCTCGGCCATGATGGATTCCGGTCTTCAGCAAGCCATTCTGCGCATGCCGACCCTCGGGCCGCGTGATGCCAGCACCGCCTTCTTCAGCAATATCGCCTTCGGGGTGCTGGCCTACGGCCTGCTGTATGCCAGCGCTCCCCTGATCGCCGACTTCTATGCCGAGCCACGCCTGATCGTGCTGGTACGTATCGGCGGCATCGTGGTGCTGATCAATTCCTTCGAGGTCATTCAGGGCGCGATGCTCAACCGCGCGCTGGATTTTCGCACGCGCATGAAGGCTGGCATTCCCGGCAGCGTGGTGTCGGGCGGGGTGGCGGTGCTGCTGGGCTGGCTGGGCTTCGGGGTCTGGGCGCTGGTGGGGCAGATGCTGACGGCAGCGCTGGTCACTACCGCCCTGATGTGGTGGTGGGGGAGCTGGCGGCCGCGGCTGGAATTCGATGTGGTGTCGTTCAAGGCGATGTTCCGCTTCGGCTACAAGATGTTCCTGTCGCGCATGCTGGATGTGCTGTTCGTCAATCTCTATGTGCTGCTGATCGCCAAGCTGTTCTCCGCGTCGGTGGCGGGGCTGTTCTTCTTCGCCGAGCGTCTCAAGGAGCTGGTGATCAATCAGCTGGTGACGGCAGTACAGAACGTGACCTTCCCGGCGCTGGCGAGCATCCAGGAGGATCCGGTGCGCCTCAAGAGTGCCTATCGTCAGATCCTTCAGGTCATGGTCTATCTGCTGTTCCCGGCGATGCTGTTGCTGGCGGCGCTGGCCGAGCCGCTGTTCCTGACGCTGTTGCCCGAGCGGTGGCTGGCAGCGGTGCCCTATCTGCAGCTGATGTGCATCGCGGCGGTCATGTATCCCCTGAGCACGCTCAATCTCAATGTGCTCAACGTCAAGGGGCGCTCGGACCTGTTCCTCGGGCTCGAGATCATCAAGAAGGTATTGATCTGTGCGGTGCTGGCGGTGACCTGGCGCCATGGCGTGATGGCGATCCTGATCGGGCAGATCGTGGTGGCGGTGGTGTCCTACATCCCCAATGCCTGGTTCTCGCGGGAGTTGATCAACTACAGCATCCGCGAGCAGCTGGCCGACTTTCTGCCGGCTCTGCTGCTGGCCACTGCGGTGGCGGGCACGACCTGGTGGGCCGTGCCTGCACTGTTGGTCATCTGGCCGGCGCCGGTGGTGCTGGTGGTATCAGGCCTGCTGGCAGGGGCGGCCTATCTGTTGCTGTCCTGCTGGCTGCGCTTCGCGGCCTGGCAGTTCGGCGCAGGCTGGATCCAGGAGCGTCTTTCACAACGGAAAGTGGGGAATACTGCATGTTAGAACTGAGTTATGCCCGGGCACTCGCGACACCCCTCATGGATGGCACCCCGCAGTCAGGCCCCTTGCCTGTGCCGCCGGCGCCCGCCGAGGAAGCCGCCATCATGGCCGAGTGGGAGGGCGATCTCAGCGCCCCGCGCGTCTCGGTGATGTGCTTCGCCTTCAATCATGGCGACTACATTCGCATGGCGCTGGATGGCTTTCTGATGCAGCGCACGCGCTTTCCGTTCGAGATCGTCGTGCATGACGATGTCTCCACGGATGGCACGCGGGAAATCATCGAGGAATATGCGGCCCGTTACCCGAACATCGTGCGGCCGATCCTGCAGGAGGTGAACCAGTACTCTCAGCATATCTGGCCGATCACCTTCTGCATGCCAGTGATGCGCGGCGACATCATTGCCTATTGCGAAGGTGATGATTACTGGATCAAACCCGACAAGCTGGCCCGTCAGGTCGCCTTGTTCGACGCCTATCCCGAGGCGACGGTCTGTTTCCACCCGGCGCTGGAGTTCAATGAAGCGACCGGCCAGCATTCGCTCATCTGCCGCTATGCCGATAGCGTGAAGAAGATCTCTGCCGAGGCGGTGATCGGGCTGCGCGGCGCCTCCATTCCGTCACCGGCCTTCAGCTTCCGACGCGTCGACGCCACCGTCGATGCGATGATGGCGTCCTATCGCGGCGCCCCGATCATGGACTTCTTCCTGCAGTCCTACATGGCACTGCAGGGCGAGACGCTCTATTACGAAGATGCTGCCTGCGTCTATCGCCGCAACGCCAAGGGTTCCTGGACATCGCAGCAACAGGAAAGCGAGGCCGAACAGCGCTATCAGCGCGACATGATCTCGGCCATCGACGTCTTTCATGCCAACACCCGACACATGCCGCATTCCGACAGCCTGTACATCCCGCTCTATCACTATTTCAAGCAGTACGTGATGGCGCCCGCTAGCCCCATGCAGCGCCTGGCCAACTTCCGCCAGGGTGTCGCGCTGCTCTCGCATATGGACCGCAGTCGGCTGCTGCGTCTCGTGCGCCAGGATGTGATGACCAGATTGATAGGGACTCGTCGCCGTCGTGTGTCATCCGACCGCGCAGTGCAGGAGCGTAAAAGCGCCTGAATGCCCCGGTTATCGGGGATGATGAGGGCAAGAGAAGCGTTTGATGACAGGACGTCGTCAATGACATCAAAACAGCGCTGCAACACACAAAGCGCGAAGGAAATCGGCCTTGGGCCGCCGTGAGTCGCAAGGGGACCGCAACATGAATTATCGCAGTTATGCCGACCTGAGTTCGGATATCGCCAGGCAGTTGTCGCGCCTGCAGGCCGGGAATTTCGATCTGATCGTCGGGATCCCGCGCAGTGGAATGGTGCCGGCCTACATGATCAGCGCGATGCTCAATCGGGCCTGCACGGATCTCGACACCTTCATCGCCAATGGCTCGCCCGGCAAGGGTATGACGCGCAAGGTCCGGGGGGCGGCGCAGAGCGCCTGGGAAAACCAGCGCGTGCTGCTGGTCGACGACAGCTTCAACAGTGGGGCCTCGCTCAAGGCCTCCCTGGCGCGTATTCCGCAAGATTGCCCCTGTGAGATCACCACCTGCGTCATCTATGCCAACCCGGCGCCGGTAGTGGGGGTGGACATGTATCTGGTCGAACTGGAGCATCCACGCGCCTTCCAGTGGAATCTGTTTCATCATCCGGCGCTGGCCGATAGCTGCCTGGATATCGATGGCGTGCTGTGCCTCGACCCGACGCCTGAACAGAATGATGACGGCCCGCGCTATCGCGACTTCCTGACCAATGCGGCACCCCTGCATATCCCGACCTACCGTGTGCACTCGCTGGTCACCAATCGTCTGGAAAAATATCGTCCCGAGACGACCGACTGGCTGGCCCGTCACGGTGTCGAGTATGAGCATCTGATCATGCTTGACCTGCCCAGCAAGGAAGAGCGCCTGCGCCAGAATCGTCATTCGAGTCACAAGGCGGATTACTACCGTGACTCGGGCTGTCGCCTGTTCATCGAAAGTGAGGTGGGGCAGGCCACCAACATCACGCGCATGACCGGCAAGCCCGTCTATTGCGTGGATGCCCACCAGATGATGACTCCCGAGTGGGCCTCGATGTCAGCGCAGAAGAAGGGCCAGGTGCTGGTGTGCACGTTCAAGCGCATGGCGCGCCGGATCGTCACCTGGTTGCCGGCACCGCTGGCTCGCCAGGCGCGCAGTGTCTATCAGCGACTGGCCTGAACGTAGAGAAGGAAGTGGGGCTGACGATGACCGTCATGCGCAGATGACATGGCGGTCATCGTGAATTGTCTCGATCGAGCCTGGCTCAAGGCAAACACTGGCGAAGGAGTGGCAATGAAGACGCATCGGATGGCGCTTTTGGTCGTGGCACGACAGATGACCCTCGAGACTCGCCAGATGCTGGCGTTGGCGGCAGGGCTTACGCGCCTGGGGCATGAGGTGGATCTCATCGTGCCCCAGGCCCATGAGGAGTTGATCGAAGGTCTTGCACACGGGGTGCGGCTGGTAGAGCTGGGCGTGCACAGTGAGTTGACGGGCGTGCTGGCCCTGACGCGCTATCTGGCGCGTCATCGTCCGTGTGTCCTGATGTCCAGCGGTCTGGAAGCCAACCTCAATGCGCTCAAGGCACGCCGTCTGGATCGTTGGCGTGTGCCGGTGATTGCGCATCATGCCGTGACGCCGGCCAGTGAACTGGTGGCGGCGGGCAGCAAGGCGCGGGGCCTGAGGCGCAGAATGGCGCTCAAGTATCCGCATGCGGCACTGGTGCTGGTCGAAAGCGATGAAGCCGGCTGCCAGGCACGCCACGAGGGCGGCATCGAGGCAGCGCGAGTCGTGACGCTGCCGTTGGCCCCTGATGAGGAGACGGGCGCGCTGAGCGAGCATCAATTGATGCAGTGCCTGTCGCTGATGCTGTCGGCAGCCGAGGTCGAGGGCGCGTCACCCTTCTCGTCCCAAAGCTGGCAAGTCAGCAGTGGGGAAGCTGCGGCCAGCCTCGCGCAGCCTTCGTCGTCCCTCGACACCTCTGGCGTGGTGAGTCGCCAGGCCATCAGCGCTGATACCGGCGCGTCCGCGCCCCTCATGTCATCCGCCAATCTGCAGGCCGAACTGGCCAACAGCGGCGCGCGAGAATAAGTCTTTTCATGGAACACATTCTGCTCGACCTGCCCAACCTGCTCGTCTGTCTGGTACTGGTGATGGTGGGCTTTCTGCGTGGCTGGGTGACACGCAATGTCGCGATCATCCTGAGTCTCAGCAGTGCGGTGCCGTACCTGTTGAACAATGTGCTGTTCGATGCCGAGTACATGCCGGACCAGTTCCGCTACTGGGAGCAGGTATTGGCCATGCGCAGCATGGACTGGGGGGCGATGGACCACTCCCTGACCGTCTCGGTCTCGTCGGGATTTCTGGCGCTGTTGCCGTTGCCGCTGGCGGAAACCATCACCAGCCTGGGCTTCTTCAACAAGTTCCTCTATATCGGCGCGCTGATGGTGCTGATTCGCCGCGGCATCATCTCCCATGCGGTACTGCTGTTCGTGCTGTGCTACCCGAGCCTGGTGCTCTACAGCTCACTGAGCCTGCGCGACACCCTGGTGACAGGCTTCATGCTGGGCAGCTTCCTGCTGGCCATCGAGCGTCGGCCGATGTGGGCGCTGATCTTCCTGTTGCCGTTATGGGTCATCAAGTTCCAGAACGCTTTGATCATGTTGATCTTCCTCGGCATCTATCTCCTCTACGACGTCAGCCGTCAGGGCCTGTCGACCAAGCGTTTCTGCTGGTTGCTGGTCGGGCTGGCCGCAAGTGTGCTGGTCATCTATCCGCTGGCGGTGGACCAGATCAACTTCTTCCGCGCGGCCATGTATCTGGAGGATGGAGGCAAGATCGAGGATGTGGAGGTCATCCAGGGCTTCGGGGACTTCGTGGTGACGGGGATCCAGGGGGCGCTGTACTTCCTGATCAAACCGCTGCCCTGGGAAGCCGCCAATGCGTTGCAGCTGATCCAGTCGGGAGAGAACCTGCTGGTGGTCGCCTTCCTTGTCTGGCTGACCCTCAAGTGCTGGCAGGTCCAGCGTGAGAAGACGCTCTTCTGGCTGCTGTATCTGATCGGCGCCTTCACCATCTATGGGCTTGTCGTCTTCAACTACGGCACCGCGGTGCGCTATCGCTTCCCGTTCCTGGTCATCTATGTGGTGTGCATGGCGCATGACACAGGACTGGTGCGTCTGTGGCAGCAGCAACGCCGGCCTGCGTTGCTGGACTGAGCTGGTGGACCGAGCTGCTGGACCGAGCTGCTGGACTGAGCCACGACGCCTCTCCTTTCGCGCTGATGTCGCTTCTCGATCGTTTCTCTTGTCGAGCGTTTCTCATATCGATGGTCTCTCTTCCGGATGCCTCCGGTCGCGCGCGCGCAAGCTCGCGCATGTTCTTCTTCGCATGACACGCAAGGAATGCCCCATGCCAACACGTGACGCCCAGCCCTCCACGGTGGTGCTGGTCTCCAACTCGTCGTTCTTTCTCTACAACTTCCATCGCGGCGTCATCGAAGGGCTGCGTGACTCGGGCTATCGCGTGGTGTGCCTTGCGCCCACCGATGCGCATAGCAAGTACCTGGTGGATGAGCTCAAGGTCGAGCATCGTGCGCTGGGCATGGAAGGCAAGGGCACCTCGCTGGTCGGGGAGGGCAAGAGCCTGCTGGCATTGTTGGGGACATTGCTGAAACTCAAGCCGCGCTATGTTCTCAACTTCACCATCAAGGCCAATGTCTATTCGGGACTGGCCTGTCGGCTGCTCAAGATTCCCTATACCAACAATGTCTCGGGGTTGGGCACCGCCTTCATACACGACAGCTGGCTGTTCCGTCGGGTACGGGCGCTGTATGGCTTCGCCAACCGTGGCGCGCGTTGCGTGTTCTTCGAGAACCGCGATGACCAACGCCTGTTCATGCGCCTCGGATTGCAGAAGTCCACGCCGTCTGTCGTGTTGCCCGGTGCCGGTATCGACCCGCAACGCTTCGCCTTTGCGCCGCAACCGCAGACGCCACCACTGACCTTCGTGATGGTTGCTCGCCTGATCGGCGACAAGGGGGTACGGGAATACGTGTCGGCGGCCGAGCGTCTGCATGAGCGTTACCCGCAGGCACGATTCTGGTTGATCGGCCCGTCAGGAATCAGCAACCGCACCGCGATCAGCGACGAGGAAATCGCTGCCTGGCGCGAGCGCGGCGTATTGCACTACCTGGGCGAACAGCGGGATGTGCGTCCCTTCCTGGCCGAGGCCAATGTGCTGGTGCTGCCGTCGTATCGGGAGGGCATGCCGCGCACGGTACTGGAGGCGGCCTCGATGGGGCGTCCGGCGATCGTCAGTGATGTGCCGGGATGTCGCAGCTCAGTCAAGCCTGGCGTCACTGGCTGGCTGTGCGAAGCGGCCGATGTCGAGTCCCTGGAGCAGCAGATGCAGGGCTGTCTGGACATGCCGCAAGCGGCGTTGATCGAGGCGGGGAAAGCGGCACGTGTGCGCATCGAGCGTGAATTCGATCAGCAGATCGTGGTACGTGCCTATCTGGGCTGTCTGCAGCACACACTGGATATCGAGTTGCGTAAGTCAGTACTCGCTACTGCGTGAGGTAGGTCGCTAACACATTGACACCGTTGGATTTTCGTCAGGAAGATGAAGAAAATCGTTCTCGACAGTTGGGCAAATATCAGGAACTGCTGCTGGATTTAACGCGCATAATGGCCCCGCGAGTGAGAGTGACAGGCGCCTGCCTGGAGAGCTCAATCGGTCGGGACAGTGCTTCTTCTTGCCATGACACACCGTGTGTCGCTGAACAGGCCGTCTCGCTGGAACGCGATCGATCGTTATCAAAGGGAAGGATGCCCGTGAATACCATCAACAGAGAGCAGAATGTCGTCATGAGTGGATATCGTTTCTGCGCCCAATGCGGGGGCGCCAGCGTACATCGCGTAAAACGCCATTGGTGGCAGCGACTGGCCGGCAAGGCGCCGCTCTATCACTGTGAAGACTGCGGCATCATTCATCGCGTCTCGACTGAAGCCATCACTGCCAGCCGGACGAGCAAGCAGGACGCTGAGTCGTCACACTCGATTGCTGGCCGCTGATCCTGTTGGCAGGTGCCAGCATTGAGCCAGTGAGCTGATGAGCTGACAAGACGAGCCTGGCGCGCCGGCATTGGATTTACCTTTTTATCTCCCATGCCATGGCGCGCGTTACAGGCCCACCTCGACTCGGTGCGAAGCGTGCCTCTCGGAAGGCGGGATGGGCAAGACACGTTGCGCTTTCATTCCGCATGACGCCTGGCAGTGTCCGTTCAGCGCTCGGGCCGCTTGCCACTTCCGCATCGCAAGATCACTTCCCGTACCAGCTCCCCGAGCCCGGTTTCCAGGCACGCCCCTCTTGCCGTTCTGTCTTGCCGACGTATCGTCTTTTTGACGAATCGTCCTTCACAAAGTGCCTGACACATTTTTCTTCCTGAAGCGGTCAAGACGTGCTGCCTGGCGGTAGTCCTGCTTTCAGCAAGTGTACGCGAGCGTTCTGTGCGTTCGATCTGCACTGGATCGTCCCGCTTCATGTCATACCCCCTATCTCCCGCCATCGACCCTCGTCGGTGGCGGGTTTTTTCTGCGCCGCAGTTGAGCATTCCGATCAAGCAAGGCGTTATCGCGCCTGCGGGCGGGTACCTCGCGGCGAGCATTTCCCTTTGGAGCGCATGAGCCAATGAAGATTCTGTTTGTCGTCGGTAATCTTTCCAGCGACGGAGGCACGGAACGTGTCACATGCGAAATTGCCAGCGGACTGGCGCGCTCGGGCCATGACGTGATGATCGCGAGTCTGTTCGGGCCTGCGACCAGCTCGTTTGCCCTGGAGGACAGCATCAGGACCTGTTGCCTGAATCTGAAGGAGGCCAGAGGCGGGGCCCGACGGTCGCTGGGCATCAGTTCGGCGCTGCTGACCAAGGTCCGTCACCAACAGGCCGATGTAGTGGTACTGGTGGATTCGATCCTGTTCGCCTTCTGTGCGCCGTGGGCCCCGTTCCAGCGCGCGCGGATCATCTGCTGGGAGCATTTCAACCTCGCTACCGATCATGGTTCACGCCTGCGTTCGGTGGGGCGCTCTACCGCCGTGCGTCTGGCCGATGCCATCGTGGTGCTCACCGAGCGGGATGCCGATGCCTGGCGAGCGCGCTACCGCATCCGCGACAAGGTCGGCGCGATCTGGAATCCGGTACCGCACTTCCCCAAGCCCAGCGAAGAGGGCGCAGCGTCGCGTACCGTGCTTGCTGTCGGCCGCCTGACGAAGCAGAAGGGCTTCGATGTACTGCTGAACGCCTGGCACAAGGTCGTGTCGGTCCATCCTGACTGGCGACTGCGCATCGTCGGCTGGGGAGAGGATGAAAATGACCTCAAGGCCCAGGCCTGGACGTTGGGCCTGAGTGACAGCGTCGTCTTCGTGGGCCGCACCTCACAGGTGGAAAAGGAGTATCAACGCGCGGCGCTGTACGTGATGAGCTCACGCTGGGAGGGGCTGCCGATGACCCTGCTGGAAGCGCAATCCTTCGGCTTGCCGGTGGTCTCGACAGATTGTGAGACAGGGCCGGCCGAAATCCTGGCCGGCGGCAGCGGTGTGCTGGTGGATGTCGAGGACGATGAGGCACTGGCGCGCGAGATCCGTGATCTGATCACGAATGAAGCCCGCCGCCGCGAGATGTCCTTGCTGGCGCGCGAGAATGCCACGCGCTTTGATGCGGACACCCTGTGCGGCGAGTGGCAGCAGTTGCTGGAGCGCCTGACCTCCGGTCGAACCCGCATCGCGGATGCCTCGTGATATGACGCCCTGACATCAGAGCTGTAGCCTAGTATCAACATGGTATCAAAAACGGGCTGGAGAGCAGGGCGTGATCCATTCTGGTGAGCCTTTGGCTAAACATTCGCTGACCAGGCGTCCAGTCACGCCTGCCAATGTCACCCCGATATGCTGATGGCCAAAGGCATGGATCACGCGTGGCTCATTGGGTGATGGGCCGATCACCGGTATGGAATCGGGCAGGGTGGGACGAAAGCCCAGCCAGCGCCGGGCCACCGGCGCGTCAATTCCCAGCACCTTGCGTACCCGGGTTTCCAGATAGTCGAAACGGGCCGGGTTGGCCGGCCCCGCAAGCGAACTCAGCTCCACGGTGCCGGCCACGCGCAGGCGTGTGCCTTCGGTGCCCTGCAACGGCGTCATGTAGAAGGCGCTTTCCACCGGGCAGGTGGGGCGATTGAGCGGCGAGTGCTCGAGATCGAATTCGATGTGGTAGCCACGCTCGGTATCCAGCGGAATCCTGTCGCCGATCTGGCGGGCGAGATGTGCCGACCAGGCCCCGGCTGCCAGCACCACGCGGTCCGCCCTGAGTCGTCGGCCGTCGGCGTACTCCAGCAGCATGCCGGAGGCCTGAGAGCTCAGGCGGATGACTTCGGCGGTGACGAGCCGGCCCTCCTCGCGTAGCGGAGCGGCCAGGGTATCGATGAACACCTGCGGGTCATCCAGATGACAGGAGGAGGGGAACAGCACACCGCCGGCGGTATGACCTTCCATGGCAGGTTCCAGCGCGATCAGCTCATCCGCTGTCAGCACCTGCTGATGGATACCGAGCTGGTCACGCAGCCGGATGTCACCCTGCGCGGCCTGCAGGTTCTCGGCCTTGCCATAGGCATAGAGGCAGCCCTTGCGCTGAATCATCGCGGCCGCCGCCGGGGCATCGTCCAGCAGCGGCTGATAGTCCGTGTAGGTATGGCTGAGCAGACGCGCCAGCATCTCGCTGTTGGCCCGAAAGCGCGTGGCATTGCACTGGCCCATGAATCGCATCAGCCAGGGCGAGAGCCTCGGCAGGCATTTCCAGTCGATGACGAAGGGCGAGTCAGGCGATAACAGCAGTGAAGGCATGCTGCGCCAGATCTCGGGGCGGGCGATGGGCAGGCAGCCATAATCCGCCAGGGTACTGGCATTGCCGAAGGAGGTGCCGCTGGCGATGCCCTCGCGCTCGATCATCGTCACCTCATGGCCGCTGCGCCGCAGCCACAGGGCGCAGGCGACACCGACGGCGCCCGCGCCGATCACGGCCACTTCCGTGTGTTCGCTATCACTCATCGAATGCTCACCATGTTGTCTTGTCGTTGTTGTCGGGGTGCTTGCGCCGCAATGCATCGCGCCCCGGAGTCAGCCGGGGCGCAGAGTGGGGTCTGTCGAGCATGCCTCGCGGTGATTGGCTCGGCAAGGGCGTCATGCGTCTCGACAGCGTGTCCGCCAAGGCGCAAGCCGATGAGCGACTCACGGCAAGCGGTTCAGGATCCGCTCGGCTCCTCGAAGGGCAGCGGGATGTCATCGCCACGCCGCACGGCGAAGACATTCAGCGTCATCGCCACCAGGGCGTAGTAACCCAGTATGCCAACCAGCTCGACCACGACCGTCTCGCCGAACATCGCGACAGCCTCGGCATACAGCGCATCATCGATACGTCGCTCGGCGTAGAGCGTACGGGTGACGCGATGGATCAGTCGTTCATCGTCTTGTTCAAACGCGGGCTCACGCTCCTCGCGCAGTGCCGTGATGACGTCCGGCGAGAGACCGGCCTGCTCGGCGATCGGCGCGTGGATCTGCCATTCCGCCTGGGACTTCCACCACACCGCCGTGGTGAGAATCGCCAGCTCGCTCAGGCGCAGCTCAAGGCCGGTAGCGTAGCGGCAGAAGGCGCCGAGGCGCTGGGCGTGATTGGCAAGCTCAGGACTGTGGACCCAGGCCAGGAAGGGCCCATCGAGGTTGCCGCGCGGGCCGCCGAGAATCTCGGCGATCACCTCGCGTTGGGCTGCACTCATGCTGGCCTCATCCAGTTCGGTCAGGCGCGATGTGATCGCCATGAAAGTCACTCCATTCAAATCCATTCAAGGATCGTGGGTAGGCAATGCGCCTGCAGCTGAGCCGTCACAGGCTGGCAAGGGTGGTGTCGATGGCACGCCCCAGCCTGTCGGTGATCTCGTCCAGATGCGATTCCTGCAGAATGAACGGCGGTGCCAGCAGGATGTGATCGCCCTGGCGGCCATCCAGGGTGCCGCCCATCGGGTAACACATCAGGCCTTCGGCCATGGCGGCCTTCTTGAGACGCGCGTGAAGCTTGAGGGAGGGATCGAAGGGCTTTTTGGAATCGCGATCCGCCACCAGCTCAAGCCCCTGGAAGAGACCGCGACCGCGGATGTCGCCGATGTGAGGATGGTTCCCGAAGCGCTCGCCCAGGCGTGACTGCAGTCCCTCGCCGAGGACGTTGACACGTGTGAGCAGGTCGCGGGCTTCGATGGTCTGCTGGACCGCCAGTGCTGCGGCACAGGCGGTGGCATGGCCGATGTAGGTATGGCCGTGCTGGAAGAAGCCGGAGCCATTGGCGATGGCGCCACGAATGCGTTGGCTGACCAGAGTCGCGCCGATCGGCTGGTAGCCGGCGCCCAGGCCCTTGGCGATGGTGATCAGGTCCGCCGTGACACCTTCCTGCTCGGCGGCGAACAGGCTGCCGGTACGCCCCATGCCGCACATCACCTCGTCGAGAATCAGCAGCACGCCGTAGCGATCACAGACCTCACGGATGCGCGTGAAGTAGCCCGGCACCGCCGTGACGGCCCCCAGGGTGGCACCCACGACGGGTTCTGCCACGAAGGCCATCACGTTCTCGGCGCCCAGGCGCAGGATTTCCTCTTCAAGCTCGGCGGCGAGACGCACGCCCATCGCCTCGGGCGTCTCGTCGGGCTGCTGGTCCCTGTAGGCGTAGCAGGGGCTGACGTGGCTGACATTGATCAACAGCGGCTCGAACTGCTGACGCCGCCAGGCATTGCCGCCGGTAGCCAGCGCGCCCAGCGTATTGCCGTGGTAGCTCTGGCGCCGCGCGATCAGATGTTTGCGCTGGGGCTGGCCGATCTCGACGAAATACTGACGGGCCAGCTTGAGTGCCGCCTCGACCGCTTCCGATCCACCGGAGACGAAGTAGACGGACTCGAGCCCCTTGGGGGCGCGCTCGATGAGGAAGTCGGCCAGCTGCTCCATCGGCTCGCTGGTGAAGAATGAGGTATGCGCATAGGCCAGTTGGCTGACCTGGTCCTTGATGGCCTGTGACACAGTCTCGTCGCTGTGCCCCAGGCATGACACGGCAGCGCCACCGCTGGCATCCAGATAACGGCGACCCTCTCGATCGACGATGTAAGGGCCATCACCCTGCACGGCGGTGGGATAGTCCTGATTGAGGTTGCGATGCAGTACGTGGCTCATGCGGGCTCCGAGGGGGCAGGGGTGCGAGGGTGTTATGCAAATATGTAGTGCATTTATAGTTTATGCAATAAAATAGTTGCATATAGTCGCCTGTGCCTTCGGATTCGACCCGCCAGAGATGCTACCGTTGCCGCCATCTGTCCTTTCCCTTGCCAAGGAGGCATCCCATGCCCCCATCCTCCCGAGCCCCCGGGCCCGCATCCCCTGACTCGCCGCCGGAGACCCTGGAAGGGTTGAAGCAGCTGCTGGTGGCGATCGATCGTCGTGAGGTGGCGATCCGCCTCGGCGCGAGTTCCCGACGCGTGCTGGCCGTGCTGATCGAATCGCCGCAGCGCACGGCGGTATCTTCCATCAGCCAGCTGGCGGAGATGACCGGCGTGAATGCCTCGACCTTCTCGCGTCTGGCGCAGCGCCTGGGCTATGAGGGCTTCAGCCGGTTTCAGGCTGTCTTCCGTCAGGCAGTGACGGACGGCGAGCATTTCTACAGCGCCCAGGCGGCGCGACTCTCGTCACGTGATGCCGACAGTGGTGCCATGGCACAGCTGGCACGACTGGGGCGCCAGGAAAGCGCCAATATTCTAGGCATGTTGGAGAGGGTGGACGCCGCGGCCTTCGAGGCCGCCACCACCTTGCTGGCAGAAGCCCCGCGCGTGCGCCTGCATGGCATGCGCCAGTTCAATTCCTTGGCACTGTTCATGGCCTATGGACTTGGCATGCTGCGCCCGGACGTGGCGCCGCTGGATGCCAGTCGTCAGGGCGTGGCGGATGCGCTGGCCCAGCTGACGGCCGGCGACGTGCTGGTGGTGGCCAGCTGCTTCCCCTATACCCCAAGCGTGGTGGCCTGTGCCGAGGTCGCAATGAAACGCGGAGTCGTGGTGATCGCGTTGACCGATTCGGCCAGCTCCCCGCTGGCGCCGCTGGCGCGCCACAGTTTCCATGTGCCCAATCACAGCCTCTTCTATAGCAACAGCATGAGCGCCTTCATGTTTCTCGCTGAAGGCCTGCTCAGCGAGGTGGCCAGCAAGCTGGGAGGGGCAGGCGTGGCCTCGCTCAAGCAGCGCGAGGCGATCATCACGGAGCTGGGAGGCACACGTCGCTGATCCGGCGCCGATGCACTTGTCCCATCTCACGCGGCATGACTGGGCGGGCGCACCAATTGGCAGTATCTGTCTGCTCGCATCCGTTCGTGAATGACTGAAAGCGCGCCAAACTGGTGCGAGGGGTGTCACCGCGGCGATGTTCACTCTCGCCGTCTAGGCGTGTCAGTCATGCAGACACGTCTCGCAGCGTGGGGCTTGCAGGCCTATGCAGGACCAAAGAGGGGCCTGAAGAAATTGGCGTGATTCCTGCAAACCGACTGAGATGAAATGACATCTGTCAGTGCAAGGAATTTCCCATGAGCCGCGAGTACCGTTATACCCTGGGCAGTCAGGTCCATCGTTTCGCCAGTCTGGCGGAGCTGATGGCCAAGGCGACGCCCGCCCGCTCCGGAGATCGTCTTGCTGGCGTGATCGCGGAAACCGCTGAGGAGCGAGTCGTCGCTCAGCTGTGTCTGGCGGAGTTGCCCCTCAAGACCTTCCTCGAAGACGTGCTGATTCCCTACGAACAGGACGACATCACCCGCTTGATCATCGATGAGCATGATCCGGTGGCGTTCCTGCCGATCGCGCATCTCACCGTCGGTGACTTCCGCAACTGGCTGTTGAGTGACCTCGCGACGCCAGCGGTGCTGGCGCGGGTACGCGCCGGCATCACCCCGGAAATGGCCGCGGCGGTCAGCAAGCTGATGCGCAATCAGGATCTGATTCTGGTCGCCAGGAAGTGCGAGGTGGTCACGGCCTTTCGCAATACCATCGGCAAGAGCGGCCATCTCTCGACTCGCCTGCAGCCCAACCATCCCACTGATGATGTCACGGGCATCGCCGCCAGCATTCTCGATGGGCTGCTCTACGGCAATGGCGATGCGGTGATCGGCATCAATCCGGCCACCGACAACGTGGCCCAGAGCATCAAGCTGATGCGTCTGATGGACGAGGTGATCCAGAAGTATTCGATTCCCACCCAGTCCTGCGTGCTCACCCACGTCACCAACACCATTGAATGCATCGAGCAGGGCGCCCCGGTGGATCTCGTCTTCCAGTCCATCGGCGGCACCCAGGCCACCAACGAGAGCTTCGGGGTCGAGCTTTCCGTGCTGGCGGAGGCGCAGCAGGCGGCGCTGTCACTCAAGCGCGGCACGGTGGGCGACAACGTGATGTATTTCGAGACCGGCCAGGGCAGTGCGCTGTCCGCCGATGCCCATCACGGCCTGGACCAGCAGACCTGCGAGGCGCGCGCCTATGCGGTGGCCCGCAAGTACTCGCCGTTGCTGGTGAACACCGTGGTCGGCTTCATCGGTCCCGAGTATCTGTTCAATGGCAAGGAGATCATCCGCGCGGGGCTTGAGGACCATTTCTGCGGCAAGCTGCTGGGGCTGCCGATGGGCTGCGACATCTGCTACACCAATCATGCCGATGCCGACCAGAACGACATGGATACCCTGCTGACGCTGCTCGGGGTGGCGGGCTGCAACTTCATCATGGGCATCCCCGGCTCCGATGACATCATGCTCAACTATCAGACCACCTCCTTCCACGATGCCCTCTATGCGCGGCGGGTGCTGGGCCTGGGCCCGGCGCCGGAATTCGCCGCCTGGCTCGAGGAGATGCAGATCTTCACCGATGTCGCCCAGCAGAAGCTGCCCGCTGACATGCCGTCCTGCTTTGCCGACTCCCTGCGTCAGGTATCCGGAGGTGAGGCATGAGCCACGACTCCTCCCCCAGTGATGCGCCATCCGCGGCTCGCGAGGGCCAGCAGGGAACGGCTGTCAGCGAATCGCCCGCCATCGTCACGCCCAATGCCTGGCAGTTGCTGGGGCAGTTCACGGATGCGCGCATCGGCCTGGGACGTGTTGGCATCAGCCTGCCGACCAACCGCTCGCTGGAGTTTCAGCTGGCGCACGCCCGCGCGCAGGACGCCGTCCATCTGCCGCTGGAGATTCCCCGACTGATCGAGGATCTCCAGCAGCTGCCTGCCCTCGAGAACGCCCCGGACATCCAGCATCTGCACAGTCGCGCCGTGGATCGCACCACCTATCTGCAACGCCCCGACTATGGGCGACGGCTCGATGAGGCCTCGTGTGAGCAATTGTCGAGCCTCGCACCGGAGCCTGCGGATCTGGCCATCGTGATCGTCGATGGGCTGTCGTCTCTGGCGGTACAGAACAACGCCGCGCCCTTCATCGCGGCATTGCTGGAAACGCTTGCCGAGGATGGTCCGGATGCCTGGACGCTGACACCGATCAGCGTGGTGGAGCAGGGACGGGTCGCGATCGGCGATGAGGTCGGTGAGCTGCTCAAGGCGCGGGCGGTGCTGGTGATGGTCGGCGAGCGCCCCGGTCTAAGCTCACCGGACAGCCTCGGGCTATATCTCACCTGGCAGCCGCGCGTCGGCCTCAGTGATGCCAGCCGCAACTGCATCTCCAACGTGCGCCCGGCAGGGCTCGACTTCGCGATGGCTGCCCAGCGTCTGCATTACCTGCTGCGCGAGGCCCGCAAGCTCGGCCTCACCGGGGTGGGGCTCAAGGACAGAAGTGGCGACAACTCGCTGGAGAGCGGGGGCGGTATCCAGAACTTCCTGCTGTCCTGACGGGATGACAGCGCATCAGCGGGAATCTCCCGATCCAACAATGACAATGCTTGACGGCAACAAGGCGGCACCATGACTCGCGACACGAATCACGACATGAATCACGACACCAACGAGCAGGACTATCTGGCCAGACGGCAGTTGAAGAAGGGCACGGCGGGCTGGATTCTGCTGGCGGGACTTGGGGTCTCCTATGTGATCTCCGGCGATTTCGCTGGCTGGAATTTCGGTATCGCGGAGGCGGGCTGGGGCGGCTTCGCGATCGCGGCGCTGCTGATGGGCATCATGTATCTGGCGCTGGTGCTGTCGTTGGCGGAAATGTCAGCGGCGATACCGGCCGCCGGTGGCGGTTACAGCTTCGCGCGCCAGGCCATGGGGCCTGCAGGCGGCTATCTCACCGGCCTTGCGGTATTGATCGAATATGCGCTGGCACCCGCGGCCATCGTCATCTTCATCGGCAGCGCGGTGGAGTCGTTGCTGGGCATCAATGGCCCGATCATCTACGCCATCTTCTACCTGGTGTTCATCGGCATCCACCTGGCGGGGGTCGGCGAGGCGCTCAAGGTGATGATGGTGATCAGCGGCCTGGCGGTGTTCGCGATCATCGCCACCGCGGTCGCGCTGATCGGTGATTTCGACAGCAGCCGCCTGTTCGACATCGCGCCGACGGATGCCTGGGGCGCCAGCGATTTCATGCCCAATGGCTGGTATGGCATCTGGGCCGCGCTGCCCTTCGGCATGTGGCTGTTCCTGGCCGTGGAAGGGGTACCGCTGGCGGCAGAGGAATCGCGCAACCCGGCCCGTGATGTCCCGCGTGGCATCATCGGCGCCATGCTGTTTCTGATGTTCACCGCCGTGCTCGTCGTCTTCCTGCTGGCCGGTGCCGCCGGTGCCGAGGCGATCGGCAGCAGTGCCGTGCCGCTGGTGGATGCGCTGAACGCGACCGGCAGCGAAGGGCTGGCGACGCTGGTCAACGTGCTGGCACTGGCCGGGCTGGTGGCCTCGTTCTTCTCGATCATCTACGGCTACAGCCGTCTGGTGTTCGCGCTGTCACGGGCCGGCTATCTGCCCAAGACGCTGTCGCTGACCAGCAAGCGCAAGGCGCCGACCTGGGCGCTGGTGGTGCCGGGCGTCTTCGGTTTCCTGGTCTCGCTGACCGGTGAAGGCGATCTGATCCTAGGCATGGCGGTGGTGGGGGCGACCGTCTCCTACGCACTGATGGCCGCCAGCCACATCCTGTTGCGCCTGCGCCAGCCGCAGATGGCGCGTCCCTATCGCACGCCGGGTGGCATCGTGACCTCCTCCATCGCGCTGGTGCTCTCGCTGATCGCGCTGACCGGGGTCTATGCCTTCGATCCGCGTGCCTTCAACTACACCGTGGTGCTGTTCGTGGTGGGCATCGCCTACTACGCCATCTTCAGCCGCCATCAGCTGGTGGCGAAGACCGCTGAGGAAGAGTTTGCGCTGGTGGCCAATGCCGAGAGTGATCTTGCGGCCAGCTGATCCGCTCAGGCAGAACCTTTGGCAAAGACGACAACGCCCGCCATGGCTGACCATGGCGGGCGTTGTCGTCTCTAGCTGATGGGCAGGATCAGATCAGAAAGGATACTGCGCCAGAAATTGCTGGGCGGCGGCGGCGGGGTCCTCGGCACTGCACAGCGCCGAGACCACGGCGAGGCCGTCAGTGCCGCTGCTCATGACGTCTCCCGCATTGGTCAGCGAGATACCGCCGATAGCCACCGTCGGCAGCGGGCTTGAGCGCACCAGCTGAGTGAGTCCCTCAATGCCCAGCGGTGCGGCGTGATCGGGCTTGGTCGCGGTGGCATAGACCGGGCCGAGGCCGAGGTAGTCGATGCGCTCGACATCGACGGCCTTGAGCTGCTCAAGCGTCTGGACCGACAGGCCGATCAAGGCATCTTCACCCAGGCGGCGACGCGCCTCGACCGGGTCGCCATCGCTCTGGCCGATGTGCAGGCCATCGGCGCCACTGGCCAGCGCGACCTCGATGCGGTCATTGATGATCAGCGGCACCTCGTACTCGTCCAGCAGCGCCTTGAGGCGGATGGCCTGGGCGATCATCTCCTCATCGCTGGCGTGCTTGTCGCGCAGCTGCACGACACTGACGCCGCCGCGCACGGCGGCCATCACGGTGGCTTCCAGGCCGCGCTCGGCGCACAGCGCGGGGTCGGTGACCAGGTAAAGGGATAGATCAAGTGACATCGGTCAGCTCCAGACGAGAGGCAAGCAGGGGGGAATCGGCGTCGAGAGTATACAGGGCATCCAGGAAACGTGGCACGAAGCTGCCCGGGCCTTGCGCCGACTGGCCCGCCGTCTCACCGGCCTCGGCGTAGCAGGCCAGTGCGGCGGCGGTGGCCTGCAAGGTGTCGTCATGTCCGTCGAGTGAGGCGGCGAGGAAGGCGGCGACCACGCTGCTCAGTGCGCAGCCCATGGCGGTGACGCGGCCCATCAGCGCATGGCCGCCCTGAATCGTGATTTGCCGCTGGCCATCGGTGACGACATCGACGTGGCCGGTCATCGCCACCACGCAGTTCTGCGTGCGTGCCAGGGCGACGGCGGCGTGGCTGGCACGCTCCAGCGCATCTTCGCCGTCATCGCCGCTGTCCACGCCACGGCCCTGATTCATTTCACCGGCCAGCGCCAGTACCTCCGAGGCATTGGCACGTATCACGCTGGGGTGATATTCCAGCAATACGCGGCAGGCATAGTGGCGCAGGCGCGAGGCACCGATGCCGACGGGGTCCAGCACCCAGGGTTTACCCTCACGTTGGGCATACATCGCCGCCAGCTGCATGGCCTCGATCCAGCTGGGCGACAGGGTGCCGATATTGATCGACAGCGCCGCACTGATGGCGGAGATCTCCTGGATCTCCTGCTGCGCATGCGCCATCAGCGGCGAGGCGCCAATGGCCAGCAGGGTATTGGCGGTCGGCGTCATGGCGACATGGTTGGTGATGTTGTGCACCAGTGGCGTGGTCTGGCGCAGACGGCGCAACGCGTTGCCGGGGGAGAGGGATGGCGATGTGGTCATGGGAGCTCGTGGTGGAAGACAGGAAAGGCAGGGAAGACGCTGTGAGTCGAGGGTAAGAGCTTGCGCTGCAAGGTCAAGCGGCGACCGTCGTGAGCCTGTCGATGACCCGGTAATCATCGAAAGTCGCGTAAAGGGTAATAAATAACATCATGGTTCTATAAACCTTGACGACAAGTCCATAAGATACAGGGCCTTACGGTCTTTTGTGTACGAGTCATCAGTCAAGGGTCATGCAGTGATACGCACAGGTCATCGCGGTAGCGTCAGCAATTCGAGCAGCAGCCACTCAAATATCGCTAGCAACACCAGCATCAGCAAGAACACGCGCGGCAGGCAGCCCTCTGATGGCTCTCGGCTTGAACGGATTGTCAGACGGGGGGTGACGGCGCTGGCAGTTCCCGTGCTGTTGGGTGCTGCGGCCACCAGCCAGGCAAATGCAGTGATTGCCAGCTGGAACCTGAAACATGCCGGTTGGAACAACGGCAAGCATCTCGAGCAGGTCGCGGCGGTGGCCAGCCACATGGACCTGATCGGCCTGCAGGAGGTGATGAAGGAGGAGATCGTCAGCGAGCTCGAGCAGCAGCTGGAAGCGCTGACCGGCGATGAGTGGGACAGTCTGGTCAGCCATGCGGTGGGGCGCAGCACCTATACCGAGCGTTACGCCTATCTGTATCGCGACAAGACGATCGCCTATCAGGGCGGGGCTACCGTCTACCTTGATCCGCAGGATGTGTTCTCGCGCGAGCCGCTGCTCGCCACCTTCGTCGAGAAGGACACTGGCCGGGCCTTCAGCGCCGCCAACGTGCATATCGTCTATGGCGACAGCAAGGATGATCGCTCGCCGGAGATTCGGGCGCTGGCCGATATCTATGACCTGATGAAGGAAATCTCGCCCGGCACGCCAGCGATCATCATGGGCGACTTCAACATGGCTCCGACCGAGCCTGCCTGGGGAGACCTGCGCGCACTTGGCCTGCGCCCGTTGATCACCGAGGGTGCGACGACGCTCACCAAGACCGATGGCCGCTATGCCTCGCTCTACGACAACATCTGGTATGTGCCGAGCGAATGGCCCAGCGCTAGCGGCGATGTGTTCCGCTTCCCGGACTATCTGGGTATCAGTCATGAGGCGGCGCGTGCCGATGTCTCGGACCACGCGCCGATCTATCTGTCGGTGACCGGCGAGACACTGGCACTGCTGCCGCTGGAGGGTGGTCAGCCGCAGGCAGCCGGGGCAGAGGTCGCCTCGCGAAGTGCCTCAGGCAACACCAGCTCGGCGAGCCAGACCTGCATCGACCTCAACACCGCCAACGCCGATCAGCTGGATCAGCTGCCCAATATCGGGCCGGCGCGCGCCGCCGACATCATTCGTCAGCGTCCGTGGAGTTCCAGCGGTCAACTGACCCGTATCAGCGGCATCGGCCAGGGCACCGTGAGCAAGATCGTCGCCAGCGGGCTGCTGTGCAGCTGAGAGATGGCCCGATGGTGTCCTGACATGCCCATGACAAGGCCCGCCCCCCATGGATGATGCATGGGGGGCGGGCCTTGTGGTTCAGCGAGGAGTCACATTGCGTCGAGCGGATCAGGTCAGATACTTGGCAAACCACTCAAGGGTTCTGTCCCAGGCAAGCTTGGCGGCCTGTTCGTCATAGCGTGGGGTCGAGTCGTTGTGGAAGCCGTGGTGGGTGCCGGGGTAGATATAGGCCTCGTAGACCTTGTCGTGCTCCTTGAGCGCGGCTTCATAGGCGGGCCAGCCGGCATTGACGCGCTCGTCATGCTCGGCGTACTGCAGCAGCAGCGGCGCCTGGATGGCCGCGACTTCCTCGGCGCGTGGCTGACGGCCGTAGAAGGGCACGGCGCAGGCCAGTTCCGGGTAGGCGACGGCGGCTGCATTGGAGACGCCCCCGCCGTAGCAGAAGCCGGTGATGCCGATCTTGCCGGTGGTGCGGTTCTCGGCCATCAGGTATTCGATGGCGGCAAAGAAGTCGTTCATCAGCTTTTCGGGGTCGATCTGCGCCTGCAGCTCCTTGCCCTTGGGGTCATTGCCCGGATAGCCGCCGACCGAGCTGAGTCCATCCGGTGCCAGGGCGATGTAGCCGGCCTTGGCCACCCGCCGTGCGACATCCTCGATGTAGGGGTTGAGGCCACGGTTCTCGTGCACCACCACCACGCCGGGCAGCAGGCCGGTCATGTTGGCAGGGCGCACCATGTAGGCGCGTACTTCGCCGTGGCCCTCGGGGGAGGGATAGGTGATGTATTCGGCGACGATGTCGGGGTCGGTGAACTCGACCTGAGAAGCCAGCGCGTAGTTGGGGCTGAGGCTTGCCAGAATCGAGGTGGCCGTCATGCCCGCGACGGCAAAGGCCGCCGCGCGATCGAGAAACTGGCGGCGGGTGATCTGGCCATGAACATAGCCGTCGTACAGCTCCAGCAACTCGGGGGCAAAATCCTTTGCAGTGAGGCGGGTCATGTCAGACTCCTGGGCAAGAGAAGGGACGAGCGAATCTTGAACATAGCAATCCGCCATGACGCTACCAAGTTTTTGCCGCCTTGTTCGCTGAGTCTGTCATTTTCCGAGCTGCTCTTTTCCTGAGCCTGACGGTTGAATGGACGTGAGCCGGGACGCGCATGTTGCCAGTCGGGGCCGTGTGCATTGTGACTGCAGGCGTCAATCATTATCATCTGCGCATTCCTCATGCTGGCAGGCGTGTTCCATGACCTGTCGTGACAGCCGCTGGCTGGCCTTCCTGGCATGCATGCTTCTTCCCTCTCCCGATTGGCAGACCTTGCTGGTGATTGAAAAAAGTCCGATGTCTCCCCCCGCGCACGCTCAAGCCTCAGCGCCTGATTCGTCGCCTACGCTCGCCCAGCAATATCGACGCTTCGCCTGGAAACGCGTGGTGATTCTCTCCGCACTGGGCCTGGCACTGTTGCTGGCCATCTTCGGCGACATCATGACCGGGCCGGCGGATCTCGCGTTGAGTGATCTGCTGGGGGAACTGCTCAGTCCCGGTTCCCACGGCCCCATCAATGAAGCCATCGTCTGGCAGATTCGCCTGCCGACCGCCGTGATGGCGGCGCTGGTCGGTGCCGCGCTGGGGCTTGCGGGTGCCGAGATGCAGACCGTACTCAACAACGCCCTGGCCAGCCCCTTCACGCTGGGCGTGGGCGCGGCGGCGACGCTTGGCGCCTCGCTGGTCATCATCATGGATGTCAGCCTGCCGGGGCTGCCGCCAAGCTACACCATCGCGCTGATGGCCTTCGTGTTCGCGGCGCTGTCGATTCTGGCCATCGATGCCGTGGCATCGCTGTATGGCGCCAGTCGCGAGGTCATCGTGCTGTTCGGCATCGCGCTGGTCTTCGTGCTCAATGCCGTCAATGCGCTGGTGCAGTTCGTGGCCAGTCCCGATGCGCTGCAACAGCTGGTGTTCTGGACCATGGGCAGCCTCTCGGAAGCCTCGTGGGAGCGGGTCGCGATCATCGCAAGCGTCCTGGTCGTTTGCCTGCCCTTCGCCATGCGGCGTGCCTGGGCGCTGACCGCGCTGCGTGCCGGGGAAGACCATGCGCGCAGCTTCGGCGTGCCGGTCACTCGCCTGCGTCGCACGGCACTGTTGCGCGTCAGCCTGCTGGCGGCAGTGGCGGTGGCATTCGTCGGCACCATCGGTTTCATCGGCCTGGTCGGGCCACACATGGCGCGTCTGGCGCTGGGGGAAGACCATCGCTTCTATCTGCCCGGCAGTGCGCTGGCGGGGGCGCTGGTGCTGTCGCTGGCCGCCACGGCCAGTGAGTCGCTGGTGCCCGGGCTGGTGCTGCCGGTGGGGATCGTGACGTCCCTGATCGGCATTCCGTGCTTCCTCGCCTTGCTGCTCGGTCAGCGCAGGGGGCAGGCATGAATCATCACGTCTTTGATTCGCAAGCGGCGCTGAAGATCTCGCAGCTGACCACCGGCTATCAGCGTCGGCTGATCTTCGATCGTCTCGATCTGCCTGCGTTGCCGGCGGGTTCACTGGTCGGGGTACTCGGGCCGAATGCGGTGGGCAAGTCGACCTTCCTCAAGGCGATTGCCGGCATGTGCCCGGCCAAGGGCGACATCCACCTCGGCGAGCTTGCGCTGTCCTCGCTGCACGGGGCGAACCGCATGCGCCATGTCGGTTATCTGCCGCAGACGCTGCCGCAGCCCACCAGCCTGGTGGCCTACGAAGCCGTGGCCAGCGCCTGTCGCGCGGCGCGTGCCGAACTGAGCCGCGAGGCCACCGACTCGCTGGTCGAGCAGGTCTTCGCGCGCCTGTCGCTGCATTCGCTGGCCTTCCGGCGCATGGATACGCTCTCCGGTGGCCAGCGTCAGATGGTCGGTCTCGCCCAGGCGCTGGTGCGCCAGCCGCAACTGCTGCTGCTCGATGAGCCGACCAGCGCGCTGGATTTGCGCTGGCAGCTGGCCTTGATCGAAGGCGTGCGCGGCGTGGTGCAGGAGCAGCAGGCCATCTGCCTGATCGCGCTGCATGACATCAATCTGGCGCTGCGTTTCTGCGATCAGATCATCCTGTTCGCGCCCTCCGGCCTGCTGGCCACCGGGGCACCGCGGGAGGTAATCACCGCTGAGCATCTGCGTGAGGCCTACGGCATCGAGGCGCGGATCGAGAGCTGCTCGCTGGGGCATCCGGTGGTGATGACCGACCGCGTCGCTGATTCGGCCCAGGCGGATATCGGTCAGATCACCCGTGATCTCGGAGTCCGTCGATGAACGTAGGGGCGATGACGACGATGCGGCGTGGCGGCAGGCACTGGGCCAGGGGTTGCCTGCTGGCATTCACGAGTCTCTTCGCGGCGGGGCTCGCAAGCGCCTCGGACAGTGCCGCCCGTGCGGCCGAGCCGGTTGCCAAGGTGCCTTTTGCTACTGAACAGGCTCAGGCCAGCTTCCCGCGACAGGTCACGGATCTCGCCGGGCGCAAGGTGACGCTTGAGGCCTCACCGCAGCGCATCTTCCTGGCCCAGCCGCGCCAGTTGTATGCGCTGCTGACGCTGCTGGATGCGCCACTCGAGCGTATCGTCGGCTGGGCCTATCCCCTGTCGGTGTTTGATCCCGCGATGACCGAGCGTCTCGAGGCGCGTTGGCCGCAACTCGCCACGCTGCCAGCGCTGAGTCGCGCCTCGACGCCGAGCCTCGAGGGCGAAGCGCTGCTGGCGCTGACGCCGGACCTGGTGCTGTTCGATCTCTCTCAGCGTTCGCGTATCGAAGGCTCGCCGCTGGCAGCGCTGCTGGACGAGGTCGGCACTCCCTGGCTGTATGTCGAGTTCAATCATCATCCGCTGCAGGATGCCCCGGTCAGCGTGCGCCTGCTGGGCGAGGTGCTCGGTGTCGAGGCGCGTGCCCGCGAGGTGGATGACACCATGGCGGCGCATCTGGCGCTGATTGACGAACGTCTGGCGACGATAACCGAACGGCCGCGCGTGCTGATCAATATCGCACCGGGCGTGAAGGTGGATTGCTGCCGTACCAATCTGCACAACGGCGTGGCGGACCTGGTCACGCGGGCCGGTGGGCGCAATCTGGCCGCTGAACTGGCGCCGGTCAGCGGTGCCACTCTCAGCAAGGAGTGGGTGCTGGCACACCCGCCCGAGGCGATTCTCAATACCGGCGGCCAGTGGGCCAAGGGCGATGGCCTACGCGCCGGCATCGGTATCTCGGGTGAGGATATCCAGCACGATCTGGCGCGCATGGTGCAGACACTGCCCGGCTGGCAGTCGCTGGATGCCGTCAAGCAGGGCCGGGTGATGGCGCTATGGCATGGCTTCCATCAAGGGCCCTATGCCATCGTCGCGCTGGAGGCCATCGCGCGCTGGCTGCACCCGGAGACCTTTGCCGATCTCGACCCCATGGCCACCTTTGCCTGGCTGATGAATGACCCGACGCTTTCACGCAACAGCGGCCACTTCTGGGGACAGCTGGCCATCGACGAGGAGACCAGAGGCGCTGAGTGAGTCTGTCGACAGCCTGGCGCCAAGGTTCGGAAGTCGTATTTCCTGATTGAGGCTTTCCTGAAACGATGGAGTCATCGTGATCAACTGACTCGTACGTCAGGCCCGTGGGGGAGTCTGCATGTCCGAACCCGATGACCATGGACCGGCCTCGACGATCAGCCCGGTGCGCAGTGCGCAGCTGGTGGCGATCGTCCTGGCGCTGATCGAGCTGTTCCAGGGAGATTGGCAGGGCGCCCTGCTGCTGGGCGGGACAGGTTGGGTGATCGGACTTTTCAAGCATCCGCGCTGAAAGGCGGCGCGAGTGGTACGTCTTTTCCGTGACAGGAAATCAGGGGGTAATGTGGCCAAGACACGCATGGTGACCCAGTTCGGCATGGGCACTTCCATTCGCAGCCAGAACTACACCGAGGCGGCGGCCCGCGGGATTCGAGATGCCCTGTGGCACAACTCCCTGAATGTGGCGGATGCCTTCGGCTTTCCCAAGGAGGCGATGCTGATCGAGGTCGAGATCGGTGTGCAGCAGCCCGACAAGGTCGACAGTGACGCCCTGCTGGGTATCTTTCCCTACGGTCAGCCCAGTGTGCGTGTGGTCAAGGGCGGGCTGGACGTCGCCAAGCCGGATGGCAGCGGTGTGAGCGTGATGGCCAATGTCGCCATCATCGTGTCCTTCGATATGGTCGCGGCTGGCGATGGTGCTGAGGCGGCCATGCCCGTGCAGGGCGCAGGAGGTCAATCATGAGCGAGCAACGCATCATTCTCGAGATGGGCACCGGCAATGACCTCTACGGTCAGGACTACACCAAGGCGGCCTGCCGTGCGGTGCAGGACGCCCTGCATCACTCCTCCATCGTGATGTTCCAGTCACTTGGCATCGATCACCAGCAGATGCGCGTCGAGGTCACCATCGGTGTGCAGCAACCCGACGCCGTCGATGTGGATGTCGTGACACGAGAGCTGCCGCGTGGGCGCGCCGAAGTGACGGTCGTGCATGGCGGTCTCGACGTGCATGACGAAGCCAATGGCCAGACACATGTCGTGGCCTCGGCCGCCATCGCCGCCATGCTCGATATCGACCACGACGCCTGGCAGCTGTGTCAGTCGTAGGCGAGTGCGCTGTCTGAGGTCGTGTCGGTCAACAAGGAAAGCCCCTGTGCGTCAGTGACGTACGGGGGCTTTTCGGTTCAGGCCAGGTGGCGCAAGTGCTGACTCCGGACTCGTGCGGCGACATGGGGATGGCAGCTCTGGTGGCCATGATACGTGCCAGAGTTGCATGGCCCGGAAGTTGCCAGCGCAATCACCTGTTGGGCTGGTGTCGAATCAGGACTGCTGCTGGGTCGTGACATGGGCGATCACGGACATGCCGATGCGTACCTTGTCGAAGTCGGGCTGGTTCGGGTCGAATACGATCTTGACCGGCATGCGCTGGGTGATCTTGGTGAAGTTGCCGGTGGCGTTCTCGCTGGCCACGGCCGAGAAGGCGCTGCTGGAGGCCGGCGCGATGCTGTCGACATGGCCAGTGAAGGTCTTGCCCGGCAGGCTATCCAGCGACATCTCGACCGGTTGGCCCGGCGCCATCTCGGCCATCTGGGTCTCGAGATAGTTGGCGATGACATAGGCTTCCTTGTGCGGCACGATGGCCAGCAGCGAATCACCCGGTTGCACGTAGGCGCCGACACGCAGTGAGCGCTGGGTGACGATGCCATCCTTCGGCGCACGAACGACGGTATAGCCGGTGTTCAATTCCGCCTGCTCGAGCGCTGCACGTGAGCGTTCGACCTCGGCCAGGGCTTCCACGCGCTGGGCTTCAAGGACGCCGATCTGCTTTTCCGCCGAGCGCTGAGCCGCCTGGGCCTGCACGAGATTGGCTTCCCAGATGCCCTGCTGTTCATCGGCCTTTTCCTTGTCCTGTTGGGAAGCGGCGTTGGTCATGCGCAGGCTGCGGTAACGCTTGGCATCATTGCGCGCATAACGCAGCGAGGCCTGGGTGGACTTCACTTCGGCGATGGACTGCTGCACGACGGCGTGCTGACGCTCGATGTTGGCATCCAGATCACCGACCGCCGCCTGCTGGGCGGCGAGATCGGCCTGGGCGGAGTGAAGGGACGCCTGGTAATCGCGGTTATCCAGCGTGGCCAGAATCTGGCCTGCCTTGACCACTTCGTTGTCTTTCACCAGCACCTTGTCGATCTGGCCCGCGACGCGTGTGGTCACCATCACGCTATCGGCGCGCACATAGGCATTGTTGGTGGCTTCGCGGCCATCGTGGCCCTTCCAGTAGAGGCCCGCGTAGGTCGCGACCAGCAGAAGCGCCAGAACGCTCAGCAACAGGGTGGTACGTGTCTTGTTCATGTCGGTGTCGTATCTCGTCGTCTATGTCGAAGAGGGAAGTCGTTGGAGGTTGCTTAGCTGGAGGGTGCTTAGCTGGAGGTTGCTTAGCTGGCGGCTGGCGCCGGTTGGGGCGGATAGGCGCGGATCGGCAGCACCATGACCAGTATCAGCAGCGCCACCACGAAGGGGATGATGGCGAGGTAGGCATCCGCATAGCTCATCACGGAGGCCTGCTCGGAGATGCGCGTGGTGATATCGCTTGCCGCATCGACCTGGATGAGTCCGGCGGGCTGATGGCCCTGCAGGCCGAGTGCCTCGCCCAGGCGGGTGGTGTGCAGGGCTTCACGCGTGACTAGGAAGCTTGCGTAGACCGTGGAGGCCACCACCGTGAACAGGGCGCGCAGTGAGTTGACCATCGCGGTGGCGAAGGGGCCGTCCAGCGGACTGATGGCGCCGGTGGCATTCATCAAGAGCGGTACCACCACCATCGGCTGGCCCAGGGTGTTGAGCACCTCGATGAGATAGAAGTTGTCACGATTCCAGTCGCTGGTGAGCTGTGAGCCCAGCAGGCAGCTGATCAGGATCAACATCAAGCCCGTGGCCATCACGTAGCGGCTGTCGACGCTCCTGCGATTGATCAGTGTCGCCACCAGCGGTGCCAGCAGCAGCTGCGGCAGGGCCATGGTCAACATGACCGGGAACAGCTGCATGGGGCGATAGCCCTGCACTTCCCCCAGGAAGGCGGCAGGTAGGGTGCCGGCGGCAAGGGTCAGGAACATGAAGGTACACAGGGTGATGATGCCGAAGGCAAAGTTGCGGCGTGCCAGCAACTGCAGCTTGTAGAGCGGCATCGGGTGGAACCACTCATGGATCAGGAAGGCCACGAAGACCAGACCACCCGTGGTCAGCAGGGCGACGATCAACGGCGAGTTGCCCCAGTCGAGTCGCTCCCCCTGGGTCATGCCGGCGACCAACGAGCACAGGGCGGTGACGCCCAGCAAGGCCCCGAGCCAGTCGAATTGCTTGCAGCGCTCCAGCTTGAGCGGGTCCTGAGGAAGACCCCAGGAGATGAGCGCGGCGGCGAGAAGACACATCGGTGCGGTTTCCCAGAACACCAGATTCCAGTCGCCCAGGTCGCCATAGAGAGCGGCCAGCGGTGCCGACAGATAAGGGCCGAAGGTGGCCGTCATCGCATAGGCCGACAGGCCATAGAGCTTGCTGTGCCACGGCAGAAAGCGCAGCGCCGACATCATCAACAACGGCAGGATGCTGCCGGACGCCAGGCCCTGGGCAACGCGCAGTCCCGCCATCAGCGGAAAGCTGTCGGCCAGTGGCACCAGAAGCGAGAACACGGCCAGTGACAGGCAGGCACCGATGGCGAAGCGGCGCAGGCTGAAGGTCACGGCCAGCCAGCCGACCAGCAGCATCATCGAGACTTCAGCAGCGCTGTAGAGGGTGGTCAGCCAACTGCCTTCATCATGGGAAAAGCCGAAATGACCGATCACATCCGTCAGCACCGTCTGAGTGACTCGCTCGCCGACACCGGACATCAGCGAGGCGAGCAGGATACCCACGAGGCCGAGAGCGATTCTGAGATTGAAGGGGTGAGCAGCAGCCACTGGCAGGTTCTCGCGTCTGACGGAAAGGACAGGAAAATATCGCGGTAGGTGTTTCGTTGTGCGGTACACTGTACCATTCAGTGGTTTTGTTGAGCAAGTAGTTAGCTTGTTAAGGAGATGTGACTTGACCACACGTGAAGGCGGTGGCGTACAGGTCGTGGCCAGGGTCGCGGCGATTCTCAAGAGCCTGGAAGGCAATGAGCGGGGCATGAGTCTGGGGGAGATCGCGCAGCGCAGTGAGCTGCCGCGCTCCACCGTCAAGCGGCTGGTGGATGCGCTGGCGCAGGAGGATCTACTGGAAATCCACGGCCATGGCGGTATCCGGCTGGGGCCTGCCTTGATGCGACTGGCGCGCCATAGTCAGCTCGACATCACTACGCACGCCAAGTCATTTCTGGAAGCCTTGAGTGTCACCACCGAAGAGACGGTGGTGCTCTGCAGCCTGAGCGGCAACGAGTTGCTGATACTGCACTCCGTGTTGTCCCCGCAGCCCCTGCGGGTATCGCCGATGGCTGGCAACTTCCTGTCATTGCATGCGACAGCCAGCGGCAAGGTGCTGCTCTCGCATCTCGAGGACGTGCAGGTAGAGCGCTTGCTGGGCCCGGATCTCACGGCTTATACGGACAAGACCGCGAACATGTCCGAGCTACTTGAGCAGCTGGCGGGGATTCGTCGTTGCGGATACGCGTACGACGCCGGTGAGCACACCCGTGGGGTCGCGGCCATCGCCATGGGGCTCGAGACCAGTCAGGGGCATTACGCCATCTCGGTACTGGGGCCGGAGTGGCGCATTACCAGCCGGCATGCCGAGATCAAGACGGCCCTCGACCAGACGCGTGACGAGATGCTCAAGGCCTTTCGTTCACTCAAGTAAGCCTGTCCCGACAAGGCCGCCGGACTGTCATGTGCGGCGGCAGATCGAACGGCGAGAATGCGCAGAGCGCAAAGGTCGAAGAGGCGGCGAAGAAAGAGCGAACAGGAAGGCAGGCACGGCAACGCTGCCCGTCCGAATGGGCGGGCGGCGTGTTGTCATGAGGCAGCACTCAGAGACAGAGCTGAGAATCTGAGCCTGGAAAGGGAGTTAGAGAGAGTCCAGAAAGAGAGCTCAGCGGCTAATGCCCGCTCAGGACTCTCTGGCCGCGATCAACTGGTCCGCCAGGGTCATCAGTTCCGCGGCGATGAAGTCCGGGGTCGGCACATTCTCGGCAGGCAGCACGGCATTGTGCGGGCGCGTCAGCAGGGCGCCCTGCATGCCGGCGGCCTGGGCACCGATGGTGTCCCACACATGGCAGGCGATCATGCACATGTCGCCCAGCTCGACCTCGAGCTGCTCGGCCACATGCTGATAGGTGGCTGGCGCCGGCTTGAACTGCTTGACGCTGTCGACGCTGAAATGCTGCTCGAAGGCGTCGCTGATGCCGGCTTTCTCCAGCGGTGTCGGTGAGGCACCCGCGGGGGAGTTGGTCAGGGTCACCAGGCGGAAACCGGCCTGCTTCAAGCGCTCGAGCGCCGGTGCAACGTCGGGATGGGCCGGCATCTCGGCCATGCGCGACTTGAGCTCATCGATATCACTGTCCTTGAGCATGACCTGATGGATGTCGGCGACCATCTTGAGAGCGCCCACGCCGAGCGCACCGAAGGGCGTGTAGCGTCCGGAGAGCGTCATGGTCTGCGAGTACAGCACCAGCTGCGCGAACCATTCACGCAGTACGCCGTCATCGCCGAACACGCGTGTGAACAGCGGTGAAAGGGTGGTGATGTCGAGCAGGGTCTCATTGACGTCGAATACCAGTACGTCAGGAAAGGTCGTGTCAGACATGGTGGCTCCCGGGAGGATTTCAGGTAGAGGAAGGGCGCGAAGCGAGGTGGCAGACCGACGGGGACGCCAGGGGTTCAGCGCCAGTGGATCAGCCTCGAGACGTCCGGGCTGGCAAGCTCACACCCTTCCCTTCATGGCGTCAGACTACCTGTTGTTGAACGATTGCTCAAATCATGGCCGGTGGCAGTGCGATGTCACCTGTCAAAGGCCGGAAATGGTACCGGCGACCGCAGCGCCTGCTGCGGTCGATATTTTCATGATCAAATGTTGTACAAATATTGAATTTGCGCCATATTGCGTCGCAGAAGGGCTGAATAAACCAAGAAAACAGCAAGGGGAAGGGACAATGAGCAATATCGCTATCTGGATGGGGCTTGGCTTGGCCGTCACCTTTGTGCTGTTGGCGACTGGCGTCTTCGACAGGCTACTGACCCGTATCGAGCAGGATGATCCGGCGCGCAGGATGAAATGATCTGCTGGCGATCACGGTCGAATGGATTCCCGCAAGACCCACCCTCCAGGGTGGGTTTTTTCATGCTCGTTTGCCGAAGAAGCTTGCTGAGTAAGCGTGTCTTGTCGTTACGCGAGTCTGAAGCTGGCCCTCCATGAGGCCAGAAAATGTAGCCTTGGGTATCGCTGTGTAACTATCGCGATGTGATTTGCTATCGGGATGTTCGTCGCGGCCAGGGTGGCTGGCAACTCGAGATCAGATCAACGTATTGAACACGCCAGCAAGTTACCCCTCGTTACCATTTAGAGAAATGATCCCGGCAAGAGAGTTGTACAGAAATCACATCACAGGTAGCGTAAGTTGGGTGGGTTTTACAGAGCATGGGCGATATTCACACCCGTAATGATTGACTGAACGTGTGTGATCATCGCCGTGAATTCCATCAGTGTGACGCCAGGGAATCGAATCATGGAAGAGAAAGCCAACGCCGTTCTTTCCTGCCCGGTATGTAACTGCCTGAGCATGGATTACCAGTATCATGATCGCGCTGATGATTACCTGGTGCATTGTGGTGATTGCGCCGAGTTCATTGGCACCTGGTCATTGTTGCAACGTGAGCTTGCAGTGCAAAAGGCACGGATTGCCTTGCTCAGTCCACAACTCGCCAGTCAGAGTCTTTACCGTCGTGTGCGCAGCATGCCCGTCATTCATTGAGGCTCAAGGGTAGGGCTTTCACTGAATTCGCCCGGCAACGGTCATCGTGTGTCGTTGCGAAGGCCTTTCGAGATGTCTCGAGCGTATATGTCAGATACAGCAAGGCCCCGCCATGGCGGGGCCTTGCTGTATCTGACATTGGCGGCCGTGCTCAGTTCTGATAAGCGCCGGCGGCGTAGGTCATTTCATAGCTGTGGCTGTAGACCTCGAGGATGTTGCCGAACGGGTCTTCCATGTAGACCATGCGGAACGGCTTCTCGCCCGGGAAGTACTCGCGTACCGGCATGCGCTGCTTGCCGCCGGCGGCGACGATGCGCTCAGCCAGACCTTCGACATCCGGGTCCTGGACGCAGAAGTGGAAGATGCCGGTCTTCCAGTACTCGAAGTTGTTTTCCGGCGTCTCGTGGTTCGGGAATTCGAAGATCTCGACACCGATACGGTCGCCGGTGGACAGGTGGGCGATGCGGAAGCTGCCCCAGCCCGGACCGAAGACATCGCTGCACATCACGCCGATGGCGGAGTCATCTTCGGTAATGGTGGTCGGCTCCATCACCACGTACCAGCCCAGTACTTCGGTGTAGAACTTGACCGCGGCTTCCACATCACCGACGGACAGGCCGATGTGGGAGAAGGTGCGCGGATACGGTGTGTTCTTTTCGTTGCTCATGAGTCACCTCGATATGTGAGTTGTGAAGGAATGGCTCGGTCACTGCCTGCGTGACGTTGGATGCCATCTTGGGCGTCATGAGCAATAATGAAAACTACGTAGCTGTTATGATAATGATAAGACTTGCTTATGGCGATATGTACTCACCCTTGCAGTCTTGCTGACGCTGCCATTCTGATCCTGTCCACTGGCTCTGCCCCCTGACTCTTCTCTCCAGGAGCTTGAATGCTGCAACCCCAATGGCTTCGCACCTTCCGCACTCTGGTGAGTGTCGGCAACTTCACGCGCACCGCGGAGCGGCTCGATCTGACCCAGGCCGCCGTCAGTCAGCATGTACGCCAGCTGGAAACCCGGCTTGGCACGCTGTTGATCCGCCATCCGCGCATGATCGAGCTGACGCCGGCCGGCCATGCACTGCTGGATTTCGCGCGCGAGATGGAAACCGCCGAACAGCGCCTGGCCCAGCGTCTGGCAGGCAATGAAGACAGTCATGGCGACATTCGGCTGATCACGCCGGGCAGCATTGGCCTGGCGATCTATCCGCGCTTGCTGGCGCTTCAGCAGGAGTCGCCGGGTCTCAATGTCCACCATCGCTTCGCGCCGACGCGCGAGGTGGTGGAGGCCGTGCTGGAGAATCGCTTCGAATTGGGGATCGTCACGCTCAAGCCCGATGACCCGCGCCTGAGCGTGACGGAGTGGGCGCGTGAGCCCCTCGAACTGGTGGTGCCGGCGGGAGTCGAGATCCATGACTGGGGGGATCTCGAGACATTGGGCTTCATCGATCACCCGGATGGTCAGGACATGGCATCGCGCCTGTTGAGTCGGCGCTTCCCGGGTAATCCGGGCATCAGCTCACTGCCGCGCAGTGGCTCCACCAACCAGATCAGCCTGATTCTGGAACCGGTCGCCCGAGGGCTGGGCTTCAGCGTCGTGCCGCGTCATGCCCGTGAGGCCTTCCAGAATCCTCAGGCCATCAAGGTGGTGGCACCCGCAGATGGGGATGTCGAGGTGGTGGATACGCTGTGGTGGATCACGCGAGCGGAGTGGCCGCTGTCAGCGCGCGCCAGACGGGTACAGCGCGATCTTCAGGCCGGTCTCTGAGACCAGATGAGTGAGGAGGGCGGGCGTCAGGAGTCAGGCAATGTCAGGCCGGAAAATTCGCGTGTCAGCCAGCGGGTGATGGGTTGGATCACGGCGCTGTTGGGATGGCGGACACTCATGCGATAGCCATGACGGTCACGCGAGATATGCGGCGTCAGGGCGATCAGCGAGCCGTTGTCGAGCAGGTCCTGGATGACGTGACTCCAGCCCAGCGCGACCCCTTGATGGTTGACGGCAGCATTCAGCGTCAGCGGGAAGTTGTTGAAGGGGAAGGCCTTGTCCAGACGCGGTGCCGGCAGTCCGGCATGACGACACCAGGTGGCCCAGTCCAGCCAGCGGCTATCGCGCATGTCCAGATGCAGCAGGGTGATGCGCGACAGTGCCTCGGCATCCAGCCCTTTCTCCAGACCATGACGCCGCGCGTAATCCGGCGAGCAGACCGGAAAGGCGCGCTCCGCGACCACCAGCGTATCGCGATGGTCGCCCGTCAGCGGCGGGCCGAAGCGGATCGCGATATCGGCCTGCTGCATCTGCGGGTCTTCATCGCGATCGATCGGCAGCAGCGTGAAGTGACACTCCGGAAAGGCCTGCTCCAATCGCTCCAGCCGCGGGCGCAGCCAGACGTGGGCGAAGCCGGCACCCGCAGCGATGGTGATGCGCGGTGTCGGCTTGTGCACCTTGCGACGTGCTTCGTCCACGGCGCTGCAGACCTGGCCAAGTCCGCCTGCCAGTTCGGCATGGAAGGTCTCGCCGTAGTGGTTGAGTATCAGCCTGCCGCCCTGACGATCGAACAGCGGATGGCCCAGGTGCTCCTCCAGCGCGCGGATGCGCTGGGAGATGGTGGGCTGGGTGGTATCCAGCTCATTGGCCGCAGCCGTCATCGAGCCCAGGCGAACCGTCACGTCAAAGGCGACCAGCCCACGCAGGGAGGGCAGGTCATCCAGGCTACTGGCGGTATCGTCTGGCGCAGGGGAGCGTGTCTTTCGGGCCGGCACGGGAGTCCTCGCTGTGATGCACTGTCGCGGCGACCCTGTCCTGGAATATCCGGGCCTGCATGTGGCTTCACGCCGTACACCGTGGATATCAGGCAAGAGCGCCACCTTGTATAGGCGGCACTTATACGCGACGCAGCGAGTGACATCAACGCTCAGTCCGGCGGATCAGGCCGCGAGGTCGCACCTGAGCCTGACCAGGGTCGCATCGGATCCTGTTGGAGGGCGTTCCTGAGCTTACCGAGTGCCGCGCTCGGCAATCCGCGCATGCCAGGCCGCGATGCTCTCGTCGGGGTACTCGGCGTGATGGGCATCACGCGGCTCGTGCGCGACTTCCACCCAGTTGGCCTTGCTGTCGAGCATGATGTGGACATGCTCCGGTGGCACGGGCAGCGGGGTGTCGATCGCCCCCGCCTGCGGGTGGATCAGCTCTGGCCAGCGGGCATCGTAGAGCCATAGTGCACTGCCGCAGCGCTTGCAGAAATGTCGTTCCGCCGGGCTTTCGACGCCGTCGATCACCGCGTGATAGATCGAGATGTGCTCGCGGCCTTCCACCTTAAGGGTGCCGGCGTCGCCCGCCAGGTTGATCGCGTAGCCACCGCTGCCTGCCGTCTTGCGACAGATCGAGCAATAGCAGCGCTGGTACGGATAGGGATGCGGCGAGTCAAGCTGGAATGTGACGGCCTGGCAGTGGCACGAACCTTCAAGCTGCATGAGACATTCTCCTTGTGATACTTGGGCAAGGGCGCTGGCAAGGCTGGGGGCTGAGAGCTGGGGACTGAGAGGATGACTCGATCCAGAGGCAGGCTGATCGCTCCGTCACTTGCCGCTCTGCCTGCCCGGCCGGAGCTTCTCACATCGCCAGCGCATAGACATAGGCCTCGAGCTCCCGATTGTCATCGAGAATGACGGTGGTCAGGGTGCGCTGATAGATGGGGCCCTCGAAGTCATCGAGAGCATCCCAATGCTCGGGCAATTGCGCTGAGGAAAACACGTGGCCGCGTATCACCTGGCCCGTGTTGTCGACCACCAGTCCAGGGAAGTTGTGCTCATCGCCATGATCGGTGTTTTCCAGTCGACCGCGTAGATAGGCCGAGCTCCATTCGCCATCGATATTGGCGATGACATGTTCGTTGAGGCCGCCGGGGCCCAGTGGACCGTAGATGAAGAGATGTTCCATGCGTCTGCCTGTCGGTTGGGGAAGGGGGGATCCGCGAGGGAAGGACGGCCGTATCGGCACCGTCTTCATTGACGCTGACGTTAGCCAATGATGATGAAGGTTGAGTGGCGAGGTTCAACCCCTTGGTGACGTGGGGCGCTCAACGCAACGCCCACAAACCAGATTGCCCCCACTGGGCAGGCCAGTGAGGGCAATGGTCAAGCGGGGGAGCGCAGCAGGTCAGGCGCGTTCCACGCCCCTGCCTTCACAGGCTCAGACGCGGCTGTCGAAACCGCCGGCGGGCTCTTCGCCGATCACGTCCGGATCGAAAGGCTTGCGCGCGAAGACGCGACGCAGTGCCGGCTCGAAGTGCTCCAGCGGCGGGGTCGGATAGTCGGGATCGAAGGCCGCCTGATCGTAACGCTCGCAGAAGTCCACGCACTTCTGATACCAGGGGTGGTCCTTGTAGATCTCGCGCTCGTTGCGGTCCTCGCCGTAGAAGTGACCGTAGTAGTACTTCTGGAACAGTCCGTGGTGATGGATGATCCAGGTGACCTCGGCACGCACGTAGGGACGCACGATGGAAGCGGCCAGCTGCGAGTGGTTGTAGGGTGCCAGCTCGTCACCCAGGTCATGCAGAAGGGTCGCGACGACCAGGTCATCATCGCCACCGTCGGCTTCGGCACGTGCCGCTGATTGCAGGGAATGCTCCAGACGGCTGACCTTGTAGCCACTCAGGCCATCATCGAGCTTGCGCAAGGCAAGCTTCAGGCGCTCTACCAGCCCCTCATTGAACTGATCCTCAAGACGTTCGAGCAGCGCATAGTCTTCCGCGGTGCCGTCCTTCATCTGGATGAATGAAACCTGATCCATTACGCCATTTCCTCACGGTTTTCTTGTTGTGCCTGCTGCTGACGCTGACGCATCAGGGTAGTGGCGAAGCGCTCACGCGGGCCGTCGCTGTCCATGTAGCAGCCCTGCAGGTGGCGATGCCCTTCATTGGTGTCAAATGCCGTACGACCATGCAGTACACGGGTATTGTCGAACATCATCAGCTCACCGGACTCGAGCTGGAAGCGAATCTCGTTGGCCGGGTCCTGGAACAGCTGTCCAAGACGCTGGCGGGCCTGATGGTAGCGGCGCGTATTTTCCAGCGACATGTGCGGCAGATGATCGAGACGCGGGCTGTAGTTGACGCCGATCGGCTCACCATCGGCGCTCTCACGGATCACGCAGCGACGGGTGGTCAGCTCGGTACCGGCATCCAGGAAGCGGAAGCCCACCGGGGTGGTGCGCAGCAGTTCATAGCCTTCCGGCATCTCGGTCTTGAGCTGCTTGAGCGCATTGAGGCTGTCGACCAGCGTGGACAGGCCGCCAGTGGTCTCGTTGACCAGGCAATGCAGCATCTGGATGCCCGGCACCGGATCACGATACGGATTATCGGTGTGCGGTCCAAGCGCCACGCTGCGATAGGCGAGATCGTTGCCGGTCGGGCGCGAATACACCTCGAAGTAGCTGCCGAAGTTGGTGTCCTTCACGTAACCGAAGTGACCGGCCACTTCCAGAATGCGCTCCGGATCGGTCGGCACGTTCTGCACGATGATGTAGCCAAAGCGCAGATAGGCCTCCAGTGCCTTCTGGAAGTCCTCATTGTTTCCCATCTTCTCCCAGTCGACGCGCTGCGCCTGCTGATCGATGCCCGCATCCCAGCTCTCGGCCTCGGGGAACGGCGTGATGCCCTGCAGCTCATGCGCCAGCAGGGTGAGGTCATACACCTCGCAATGCCCGTCACTGAAAGTGAATTCCACATGCGTCTCATCGACCGGGCGCGCCGCGGTCAACTCGAGATTGACGTCGATGGCATGCGAATCGAACAGACGCTGGGTGGTGACCTCATCGAGCTGCTCCGGGTCCTGGGTGCGCTCGCGCAGCCACAGCGGGCTGACCGGCTCATGGCCTTCGGCAGTGATCAGGTTCAGTGACAGCGGCGACTCGCTCAGGGTCAGCGGCAGCGCGTCGGACAGGGCATTGGTCAGGGACATGCAGGCATCTCTCCATTAGCACGGTTGTATATCGTGGCCATTATGGGAGCGAGGCATGGGACCTAAGTAGGGGGTGAGTGTTATCGGAGGACATGCATTTTTCTTATGGGATTGAGGGGGGAAGGCTCGCGGCCGTTGCACGACCGTCATTTCGCTGGGGGTAGGGACTGCCTATATATGCTAAATGGATGATTTATAAATTGTTTTGGCTTTTTTGTTACCATCGTCGCGTACAAGGCGGATGGCGGTGACGAATTGGCCCTAAATCTGCAAAGCGAATCAGTGACACCTGCCGTCAGTGAGCCAGTCGTGCCCTCGGGGTCGCATGGGGCAAGGAGGATCACTGTTCTTGATAACTGGCATTTTGCATGCTCATCCAAATCGATAAATAACTGCTATCTCGCTTTGCTAAGCTAAGCAGATTCCCGCATCGACCGGCTTCCGTCGTGCCTGACGACTCTGACCTTGTTGCACTGATCTTTCGGGCTCTGATGCTTCGAGCTTTGATCATCAGGCGTGCGTCACGGTGTGGAATCTGTGCAGAACACAATAAAAGCAAGGAGATCTCGCTTGGAACTGATCCAGTATGCTCTGGACAATCTGGAGCTCTTGACCACACGCACGCTTGAGCACATCTCGCTGGTCGGGGTGGCGGTGGGGATTGCCACCCTGACGGGCGTGCCCATCGGTATCGCGATCACCAAGAACGAGCGAGCCGCCAAGACCGTTTTGTATATCGCCTCGATCATCGTGACGATTCCTTCCATCGCGTTGTTCGGCATCATGATTCCGATCCTGTCGTTGATCGGGCAGGGCATCGGTTATGTGCCGGCCGTGATTGCCGTGTTGCTGTATTCGCAGCTGCCGATCATTCGCAACACCTACACCGCGATCAACAATGTTGACCCGGCACTGCGTGAAGCGGCCAGAGGGGTGGGCATGAGTCAGAACCAGCGCCTGTGGATGGTGGAGATTCCGCTGGCGGTACCGATCATCATGGCCGGTGTACGCACCGCCGTGGTGCTGAATATCGGGGTGATGGCGATTGCGGCCTATATCGGTGCCGGGGGGCTTGGCACCTTCATCAGCCGGGGCATTTCCCAGTCAGATCCACGGCAGCTGATTGTCGGGGCGGTGGCGGTCAGCGTACTGGCCATCCTCGTCGACTATGCATTGTTGGCGCTGCAGAAGCGCCTGACGCCCAAGGGCATGGACCGCACGACAGCGGCCGCCGCCTGACGCGTCATTCGCGCGCCATTCTGCCAACACGACAAGGAATGCTTCATGATCGAACTCGACAACCTGACAAAAGTCTTCGATACCCCGAAAGGCGCCGTGACGGCGGCCGACCATATCAGCATGAAGGTCCCGAGTGGTGAGATCTGCATCCTGCTCGGCCCCTCCGGCTGCGGCAAGACCACCAGCCTCAAGATGATCAATCGCATCATTCGCCCGACTTCCGGGCGAGTACTGATCAACGGTGAAGATACTACCAACCTCAATACCCAGGACCTGCGCCGCAATATCGGCTACGTGATCCAGCAGATCGGGCTTTTTCCGAACATGACCATCGAGGAGAACATCACGGTGGTGCCCAAGCTGCTGGGTTGGGACAAGACCCGCTATCGCGAGCGTGCGCGCGAGCTGATGCGAATGATCGCGCTGGAGCCTGATGCGTTTCTCAAGCGTTATCCAAGCGAGCTGTCCGGTGGCCAGCAACAGCGTATCGGCGTTGCGCGTGCTCTGGCGGCAGATCCGCCCGTGATGCTGATGGATGAGCCCTTCGGCGCGATTGACCCCATCAATCGTGCGGTGATCCAGGATGAGTTCCTCAAGATGCAGCAGGACCTCAAGAAGACCATCATGTTCGTCAGTCACGATATCGATGAGGCGATCAAGATGGGCGATCGCATCGCCATCTTCCGCGGCGGCAAGCTGGTGCAGTATTCACCACCCGATGAATTGCTGGCCGCGCCGAAGAACGAGTTCGTCGAATCCTTCCTGGGAGAGGATCGTGCCCTGAAGCGCCTCAATCTGGTCAAGGTGCGTGATCTGGCCAGCGAAGGTATCGGCATGGTCACGCCCGATGACACCCTGACCACGGCGCTCGAGCGCATTGAATCCTATGGCTACCAGAACAGCATCGTGATGGTGAACGACAAGCGTCAGCCGGTCGGGATCATCAGTGCTGCCATCGCACGCACCTCCAGGGGCCATTGCCGTGATCATTTCCAGAGCGTGCCCGTCGTGGTCACCCTGGATGATGACCTGCGCAAGGTCGCCTCACTGATGTTCGCCAACGACATGACCTGGATGCCGTGCGTCGATGATGAGGGACGAATCGTCGGGCAGATCACGCAGCGCGCCATCACCCACCATCTGGGGTCTCGCTATCGGGCGCATTCAGGTGGCGGGGCTGCGGGCCAGCAGGCTGAGATGTCCGCGACCACGCTGCACAAGGAGTAAGCCCATGCCGACACTCAAATTCATGGGCTTGCTGCGGCTGGTGGCCGTGGCCGCGATCTTCATGGCCGGGGTCTGGAGCCAATCGAGTGGCGTGATCGAAGAGTTCCTCTTCTATATACCTGACATCCAGTTCCTGACGGTACAGCACCTCTGGTTGACGGCACTCTCAGGTGGACTGGCGATTCTGGTCGCGGTCCCGCTGGGCATCATCCTGTCGCGACCCAGCATGACGCGCTACGCCGAATCCGCCATGCAGGTGCTCAACGTGGGCACCACCATCCCGACGCTGGCGGTGCTGGCCCTGTCGATGAGCTTTCTGGGCATCGGCACCGTGCCGGCGGTCTTCGGCTTGTTCGTCGCGACCCTGCTGCCCATCACCCGCAATACCTACACGGGGCTCAAGGGAGTCTCACCTGCCCTGAAGGAAGCGGCGTCCGGGATCGGCATGTCGCCACTTCAGCGCCTGGTGCGGGTCGAGTTGCCCAATGCGCTGTATGTGATGTTTGCCGGGATTCGCACCGCCCTGGCGATCAATGTCGGCACGGTACCGTTGGCCTTCCTGATCGGCGCCGGTGGGCTGGGGGAGCTGATCTTTACCGGGATCGATCTCTATGACCCCATCATGATGCTGTCCGGTGCCATTCCCACGGCGCTGCTGGCGATCGGGGTGGATGTGCTGGTGGCCTTGGTGGCCTTCCTCGTGGTGCCGCGGGGCGTCAACCCGGCGCGGGCATGAACGAAGACCCACGAGCCGGCCCGCTCGGCGCGTGGTGACAGGCTGCAATACCTGAACAATAACAACCAGCTGGACCGACTTTTCACAGGATAGGAGAACACCATGAAGACCTTGATGACTCTGCTGACCGGCGCGGCACTGGCCGCTTCCCTCTCGACGGCGCACGCCGAAGAGATCGTGGTGGGGGGCAAGAACTTCACTGAACAACAGATTCTGGCGAGCATGACAGGGCAGTATCTGGAAAGCCTGGGCTATGACGTGGAAGAACGCTCCGGCATGGGCTCTGCCGTACTCCGTCAGGCGCAGGAAAACGGCCAGATCGATCTCTATTGGGAATACACCGGCACCTCGCTGATCAACTACAACGATGTCAGTGAGCGCCTGAGTCCGGAAGACACCTATGCCCGCGTCAAGGAGCTGGACGCCGAGAAGGGCCTGGTGTGGCTGGAGCCGTCTGCGGCCAACAATACCTACGCACTGGCGATGCGTGAGTCGGATGCCCAGGAGCGCGGTATCGCCTCATTGTCGGATCTCGCGCAGGCGGTCAACGACGACAAGGGGCTGTCCTTCGCGCTGAACGCCGAATTCTACGCGCGCGATGATGGCTGGCGTCCGCTGCAGAAAGCCTACGATTTCCGTGTCGGGCGCGCCGACGTCAAGCGCATGGATTCCGGTCTGGTCTACCAGGCACTGCGTGATGGTCAGGTCGATGTCGGCCTGGTGTTCGCTACCGATGGCCGTATTCCGGCCTTCGATTTCACGGTGCTCGAGGACGACAAGGGCTACTTCCCGGCCTACGCCCTGACGCCGGTAGTGCGTGAGGAGTCGCTCAAGGCCAATCCGGAACTCGAGTCGCAGATGAATGCGCTGTCCGCCGAGCTCAATGACGACACCATGGCGAGTCTGAACGCACAGGTCGATGTCGAGAAGAAGACCATCGAGCAGGTCGCCGAGGAATTCCTGAAGGAGCATGGCCTCAAGTGACCTTCAGGTACGCCTGATCCTCTGACAGCGAGGCTCAGGGGCCACGCCAGCACGACAAGGCCGCCAGCGGGCGGTCTTGTCGTCTCTGGCGGGTGCGTCTGCCTCGCTCGCGTCTGTCGCCATCCCGTTCGTCACTGCCGTGTCTGCCACCGTGGAGAAGTCCCATGTCTGCACCGGATTGTCTGCCTCATGCCATGCCTGCCACTCCTGCATCTGGCAAGGCCTGCGTGGTGCCTGAGCCGCTGTCCCTGATCCATGCGTACGACTGCACCCGTCTCGACGCAGAGCAGCTGCACCAGGCCAAGCGCTGCCTGCTGGATCTGCTGGGCGTCGCGGCAGGTGCGACGCGGACTCCCCTGGCCGCCAAGGCGGTGCGCTACGTTACGCGTCAGCACGGCGGCGACTTGCCGCTGTTGTTCGCCAGCGGTACGGCCTCTTCCAGCGGTGTCGCCCTGCAGGGTGGTTGGTTGATCGATGCGCTGGATGCCCACGATGGCCAGGTGCTGACCAAGGGGCATGCGGGGGTGGCCTTGTTGCCCGGCCTGCTGGCACTCCCGGAAGCCCGGCAGCTCAGCGGGCATGCGTTTCTGGCGCTGCTGGCCTATGGCTATGAAGTCGCCACGCGCGCGGGCATCGCCTTGCATGCCCAGAGCCCCGATTACCATACGTCGGGGGCCTGGAATGCGCTGGGCGTGGCCGCAGTGACTGCGCGCCTGCGCGGCTTTGATCGTGAGACGTTGCACCATGCGCTGGGCATCGCCGAGTTCTATGGGCCGCGCAGCCAGATGATGCGCTGCATCGATCACCCCACCATGCTCAAGGATGGCTCCGGCTGGGGGGGCGATGACCGGCATATCGGCGGCGTTGCTGGCGGAAGATGGCTTTACCGGAGCACCGGCATTGACGGTCACGGCGCCGGAGGTCGCCGCGCTGTGGCAGGACCTCGGCCAGCGTCATTATCTGTTCGAGCAGTACTTCAAGGCCTATCCGGTGTGTCGCTGGGCGCAGCCGGCAGTCGAGGCGGTACTGTCATTGGCGGACGCCGCTCGTGAGCCTGACGACATCACGCGTATCGAGATCATCACCTTCCATGAGGGCAAGCGGCTGCATGTCACGCACCCCGCCACCACGGAGCAGGCGCAGTACAGTCTGCCGTGGTCGGTCGCCTGTGCCCTGGGGCGGGGCAGTGTGGATGTGGAAGGCGTCTGCGATGCCCTTGACGATGCCGGACTCAAGGCGCTGGCGAGCAAGGTGATGATCGAGGAGGATGCCGTATTCAATGCCCGTTTCCCTGCCGAGCGGTGGGCCCGTGCGCGAATCGTCCTGACAAATGGTGCTGTGCTGGAAAGCGCAGACCATGAGGCGCTGGGCAATCCGGACAAGCCGCTGACGGACGCTCAGGTGTTGGCCAAATATCAGGCCCTGGCGGAGCCGGTGCTGGGAGATCGCGCAGCCAGGTTGCGTGATGTCGTGATGGATCTGGAGTCACGGCCGGTCTCCGAGCTGCTAGCGCTGCTGGGCGCACCGGCTTGAATATGGCGGACGCGGCTGACATTCTGCGCGGCGCTTGATTCTCATTGGCCTGCTTCCTGGCCCTGGCCCTGGCCTTTTGCCTGGTTTTCTACCTAGCCCTCACTCTGATCCTGACCCTGGCTTCTGCTGTTCGTTGCCTTCTCTTTTCATTACCGAGACATGCCCATGCACCATCAAGATCACCTGCACGTTGGCGCGGCCCAGATCAACGCCACCCTCGGCGATATTGAGGCCAACCTGGAACGTCATCTCGACATCATCCATCAGGCGCGGGATGTCGATCTGGACCTGCTGGTCTTCCCGGAGCTTTCTTTGACGGGCTATGGCATGGGCAGTCGGGTCATTGATCTGGCCTTTCCGCCGCATGACCCGCGCTTGCTGATGCTCGCGCGTGCCGCGGGCGACATGCAGCTGGTAGTGGGCTTTGTCGAGGAGGCCAGTCCGGGGGAGTACTACAACGCCCTGGCGATTCTGCAGCATGGCGCGCTGCAGGCCGTGCATCGCAAGCTGAATCTGCCGACCTACGGCGGGCTGGAGGAGGGCAAGCTGTTCACCCACGGCAGCGACCTGACCCAGAACGATGTGCGTGAAGGCTGGTCCGCCACCTCGCTGATCTGCGCGGACCTGTGGAATCCGGGCCTGGTGCACGCCGCCATGCTCGCGCGTCCCACCGTGCTGTGCGCGCCGATCAATTCGGCCTCGGGTATCGTCAGCGATGATTTCTCCAACGAGCAGAACTGGGCGATCAACCTCCAGTTCTACGCCATGACCTACGGCACGCCGGTCATCATGGCCAATCGCTTCGGGCCGGAAGGCGGCAGTCATTTCTGGGGCGGGTCGCGAATTCTAGGCCCGCGCGGGGAGACGCTGGCCCAGGCGGAAGACCGCGAGATGCTGATACATGCCGAGCTGTCGCGCACCGCGATCGCCAAGGCCCGCTTCGAGCTGCCGACGCACCGCGACGCCGATACGCCGCTGGTGCGTGACTTGATGCTGGGCTATCGCTGAGCGATTGGTGTTGATCAATAGGCGCTGAGCGATTGGTGTAGAGCAACAGGCGCTGAGCAGCAGGCACTGAGAAAGCCCAGCAGCAAGACAGATAAGCCTGTCGAACAACAAGACGCCCGCGCCAGAATTCTGGCGCGGGCGTCTTGTTTGTACCGCGGGCGTCTTGTTTACGTCGCGACTCAGGATGGGAAGCTGAATTGAGCGGCTTCCTGCGCACTGCGCTGCGGCCAGCGCTGGGACACGCTCTTGCGCCGGGTATAGAAGCGTACCGCGTCGGGGCCATAGGCGTGCAGATCACCGAACAGCGAGTCCTTCCAGCCGCCGAAGCTGTGGAAGGCCACCGGTACCGGCAAGGGCACGTTGATGCCGACCATGCCGACCTCGATCTGGTCGGCGAAGCGGCGTCCGGCCTCGCCATCGCGTGTGAACAGGCAGGTGCCGTTGCCGTACTGGTGGTCATTGATCAGCGCAATGGCATCCTCGAAGCTTGCCACGCGCACCACGCAGAGTACCGGACCGAAGATCTCGTCACGGTAGATGCTCATGTCCGGCGTGACGCGATCGAACAGCGTTGCGCCCAGGAAGAAGCCGGGCGAGCTCTCGACCAGCGGGTGAGTGCGACCATCCACGACCAGCTGGGCGCCAGCGCTGGCGCCTGCCTCGATATAGCCGGCGACCTTGTCGCGCTGCGAGGCATTGATCAGGGCACCCATGTCGTGACCGGGTTCGGTACCCGGGCCGATACTCATGGCGCGTGCCTGAGGCGCGAGGCGTTCGATCAGGGCATCCGCGGTGTCATCCCCCACGCAGACGGCCACCGAGATGGCCATGCAGCGCTCGCCTGCGCTGCCGAAGGCCGCGCCGATCAAGGTGCTGGCGGCATTGTCGAGATCGGCATCCGGCAACACCACGGCGTGATTCTTGGCACCTCCCAACGCCTGGATCCGCTTGCCCTGACGAGTTCCCCCTTCATAGAGGCTCCGCGCCACGGGCGTTGAGCCGACGAAGCTCATCGCCTTGACCTCCGGAGCCGCGATCAGCGCCTCGACGGCTTCGCGATCGCCATGCACCACGCTGAAGAGTCCATCGGGCAGTCCGGCTTCGCGCAGCAGATGGGCCATCTTGTTGGCCGCCGACGGGCTTTGCTCCGACGGCTTGAGGATGAAGGCATTGCCGCAGGCCAGCGCCATGGGGAACATCCACAGCGGCACCATGGCCGGGAAGTTGAACGGCGTGACACCGGCCACGATGCCCAGCGGTTGATGGTTGGACCAGGTGTCGATGCTCGGCCCGGCATTGTGGGAATACTCGCCCTTGAGCAGCTCCGGCACGCCGCAGGCATATTCGACGTTCTCGATGCCGCGCTTGAGTTCGCCCATGGCATCGTCGAGCACCTTGCCGTGCTCTTCACTGATCAGGGCGCAGATTTCCTGAGCATCCCGTTCCAGCAATGTCTTGAAGCGATACATGACCTGAGCGCGCTTGGCGGGCGGCATGGCGCGCCAGGCGGGCAGGGCATCCCTGGCGGCCACTATCGCGCGTTGCACGATGGCGGCATCGGCTAATGGCAGACGGCGCACGGCTTGCGCGGTAGCCGGATTGAGCACATCCAGGGTGCGTTCGCCAGTCACGGCGTCACCGCCAATCATGTGAGTCAGGGTATCCATCGGTCAGTTTTCAGCCTTGTGTTCAGTCGCAGAGAATGTGGTGAGGAAAGTCGCTGTCTTTTTCTGTCTTGAGCTGAGGTTGCCGTAAGCCTGGATTGACCAGTACTCAGAATTGACGCCCCAGCAGTGCCTCATCGAAGGGATAGCGCGAGATCTTCTCGATGCCGGTCTCGGTGATCAGCACCTCTTCCTCCAGCTTGACGCCATCGGCCGCGCCGACTTCGCCGATATAGCTTTCCACTGACACCACCATGCCGGGTTCCAGCACGCCATCCTTGGAGAAGCGGTCAAAGTCCATGTGATGCGCGACCAGCGGTGTCTCGCCATGCATGCCGACGCCGTGAATGATCGAGGGGTAACGGCGATCAAGGAAACGCTCGGGGATCTTCCAGGCGCTCTCGGCGATCTCGCGATAGCTGATGCCGGGCTTGAGGATCGACATGTTGTGGTGCACCTGCTCGTGCGCCATCTGGTACAGACTCTGCTGATAAGCGGTCGGACGGCCCGGCCCGACATGGAAGGTGCGTGAGAAGTCGGAGTAGTAGCCGTGGCAGCCGATGGTGTCGGTATCCAGCGCGACCAGCTCGCCGGGGCGAATCACGCGGTCGCTGGCCTCGTTGAACCATGGATTGGTGCGCGGTCCGGAAGACAGCAGGCGCGTCTCGATGAACTCACCGCCCTGGCGGATGACATCGCCGTACATGATGGCGAACAGCTCATTCTCGGTGACGCCGGGCTTGATGGCGGCTTCCACGGCGGCAACCGCGGCCTCGCTACCGGCCATCGACTGGGCCAGGCAGGCAATTTCCTCAGGTGTCTTGAGGCGACGGCAATGCAGGGTGTCCTGCATGCAGTCGAAGACTTCCAGCCCCTGCGCTTCCAGCGAGCGCGCCAGATTCAGGGTGCAGCGATCCAGTCCGACCTTGCGATTGCCACCACCATGTTCCTCGACCAGCTGGGCGATCTCGATGCCGAACGGGTCGCTCGAGAGGTTGTCGCGCTGGTTGACGGCGGACCACACCACCTTGGACGTGCGCGCCTCATCGATGGTTTCAAGCCAGGTCGAGACGTGGGCGCTACCGGGGTATTCGAACAGGATCACCGGCCCCTCGAGGGGCACATAGATGTAGCGGGTGGAGTTGCGCAGGAAGTAGCCGAACATGTTGCGCGAGCCGGTGGCATAACGCTGGTTGTTGGGATCAAACAACACCACGGCGGCGTAGCTCTGCTCCGCCATCATGGCGCGCAGGCGGGCCAGACGACCACCGCGCAGCTGCACAGGGTCAAAGGCCGTGGGAATGCTGTCGCCATTGGCCATTGGCGCGGACGGCACGATCGGGAAACTTGCGGGTTCACTGTCGGTCAGGCGTTCAAAGTCGACGATGCTCATGGGTAGTCTGGGCTCACGGTCTGATGAAGAAGGGCAGAAAAAGCGCTGGGCAAAGGTGAATCACGTACGTCTTCTGGCGCGTCAGTCCGCCAGGTTGTCGCTGCGCTGCATGCCTTCCTTGAGCAGGCGCTCGTGGATAGGCGCCATGCGGCCGAAGATTCGCTGGGCGCGCTCAGGGCGACCGATGAAGCCGGGCTCCTTGGCGTAAGCGAAGATCACGGTATGGCGTTCTCGCTCACCACGAACCGGGGTGACGCGATGCAGGGAGTAGCGGCCGAAGAAGATCTGCAGGTCGCCCGGCTTCAGGTCGATGGCGGTCAGGCGCGAGCGATCTCCGTCGAGCACCTTCTCGACGCCTTCGAAGTTCTCGCCCTCGGGACTGCGGATACCGGCGGCGTACTCAAATCGGCCACCCGCATCGGACTTGCGGGTCATCATGGTGACGATGAATTCGTTGGTGTCGTAGTGCCAGGGATGCTGGCAGCCATCGCGCAGCACGTTGACGACCAGGTCCGCGAGCGGGTCGGCATATTGGTGAATATCGTCCATGCCGACGACACTGGCGATGAAGTGCTGGAAATCGGGATGCGTGTAGACCTGGCGAATCAGGGTGTCCGAGCCGATCCGGTCGCCCGCCACGAAACCGTTGGTGCGATCATCGAAGCGATTGCGCGGATGTGATGCAGGCAGTGAGTCATCACCGTCGCTGTTGTAGGGGTTGGTGACGGTCTGGTTATAGTGCGCCAGCGGTGAAAGGCGTTCCGTTTCCTGCTCCAGACGTGCCAACGCCTCCTGAGGCACGAAGCCCTCCAGCACGACGCAGCCATCCTGCGCGAGCTGTTCGCGACATTGGCGCATCAGTTCGCGACCCCGCGCTTCTGTCAGTCGATGGATGGGGTAGTGTTCAAGATCTATCAGCCCATCGAGAGAGGTATCACTGTCCTGCTGCTGGATTGCGTTCATGCCCGGCCTCCTGTTCCCTGATCGCTAAATAACGTAGGAATAGGTTAGAGGGCGTGTTTTGATAATAGAAATGAATGGTCAAGATCAAATGCATTGCGAGGGCTCATAGATCATGGATACCGACCTGCTTCGTGCCTTTGTCACCGTGGCCGAATGTGAAGGGTTCAGCGCCGCCGGCAAGGTGCTGCATCGCACCCAGTCTGCCGTCAGCCTGCAGATCAAGCGGCTGGAGGATCAGATGGGCGGAGCGCTGTTGTCCCGCACCAGCCGTCGGGTAGAACTCACGGCGTCGGGAGGGCGGTTGCTGCCCTATGCGCGGCACATTCTCAAGCTGCAGGATGAGGCGCGGCAGGTGCTCGGGGTCGATCGCAAGAATGAGCTCATCCGGCTGGGCACGTCGGAAGAACAGGCCAGTACCTACCTGCCCGAATTGCTGTCGCGCTTCGCCGCGGACCACCCCGAAGTGCGTCTCGAAGTGACCTGCAAGATCAGCGCGTCGCTGGTGCATGATTTTCAGGAAGGCTTGCTGGACGCCGTGCTGGTGGTGCGTCACGGGCCGACCCAGACCGGGCGGCTGTTGGGGCGCGAGCGCATGGTGTGGGTGGTCGCCGAAGACCAATCCCTTGCAGACTGGGAGGTACTGCCGCTCGCGCTCAATCCGGAAGGCTGCATCTTCCGCGCGCATGCCTTCGCCGCCTTGGGGCGGGATGATCGACAGTGGGATGTGCGTTACTCGAGCCAGTCACCGACGGGCATCAATCTGCCGGTGAAGGCCGGACTGGCACTGACCGTCAAGACACCGCGCAGCGTACCCTCCGGCTGTCGTATCGTCGGCGATGACGAAGGCTTGCCGCCGCTTGGCCATGTGGAAATCGAGCTTCATCGCTCGCCGGGCCATGTCAGTGATGCGCTGAGTGACTTCTGCGATCACCTGGAAGCCATCGTCACCGGCAAGGGCAAGCTTGAGAAGGTCGAGGCATTGGAGGCGTGTTCTCAGGAAAGTCCAGAGGTCAGCCCTCAGGCTGGCGTTGAGCCAGATATCGCGACAGCGCGCGAGACAGCGACCGCTGGTTGAGCAGTAGTGCCATGCCAGCGTTGCGAGCAGGTTGAGATGGTGAGCCTGGCGGGATATCGATTCATGGATTTGACCCGGAGACATATCAGCCAATGGGCGATGTAGCACCCGGCGTGGCTTGCGGCGTGTATGGCCTACGCGCCCCCAGAATGCCCGAGCGCTGGATGATCTCGGGCACGAAGGCTTCCTGACGATGCGCCATGATATGCACGCCGCTGACACCCTCGATCTCCCGTAATTGCTGGATCATCTCGATGCAGATATCACGGCCCTCCGCCTTTTGATTCTTGGCGCCCTTGAGGCGTTCGATCACCTGGTCCGGGATATGCACGCCGGGGACGTGTCGACGCATCCACTCGGCGGTGCGTGCCGAGGCCAGTGGGCCGACGCCGGGCAGGATGAAGCATTTCTCCACCAGGCCCAGATCACGGGCGCGATGCATGAAGTCCTGAAAGCGCGGCAGGTCGAAACAGTACTGTGTCTGGATGAACTGGGCGCCGGCGGCAATCTTCTTGGCCAGTCGATGAGGGCGAAACGCGAAGGGCGGGGCGAAGGGGTTGGCGGCGGCGCCCAGAAATACCTGAGGCGCTGAGGTCAGTGACCGGCCGCTGGCGAAGGCGTGCTTGTCACGCAGCCCGGCGATGATTTCCAGCAGCGACAGGGAGTCGAGGTCGAACACCGGCTTGGCCTCGGGGTGATCCCCGACCTGCACACCATCGCCGGTCAGACACAGCAGGTTGCGGATGCCCAGCGCCGCGGCGCCCAGCACATCGCCCTGGATGGCGATGCGGTTTCTGTCACGGCACGAGATCTGCATCACCGTCTCATGGCCTTCGCGCGCCAGCAGAGCACACATCGCCATGCTCGACATGTGGCAGTTGGCGCCCGAGCCATCGGTGGCGTTCATGGCATCCACATGGCCGGCAAACAGCTGCGCGCGTGCATGTACCTCTTTTGGATCGGCCGAGTCGGGCGGCGCCAGCTCGGCGGTGACGGCAAACTGACCGCTGCGAAGTACTCGCTCCAGGCGACCGACGTTGCCGTCGCGCTCGGCAGGTGGCAGCTGGGAGCTGTCCGGGATAGTGAGTCTGGAGGTCATTTCAGGCTCTCTCGGCGTTCAGCGGCTTGCCGAGCCACGCGCAGCCAGGATGAGGTGCCCTGCAGGCGGTGGTCCACCGGCAACTGCACGATCTGGATCGCGTCGCTGTCCTTCATTTGCTGGCTGCCTTCCCAGGCTTCCACCCAGACGCAGCGCTTGTCCGGTTCGACTTCACAGTTGCCATTCTGCATGACGCCGCCGCAGGGGCCGTTGCGCAGATTCTTGGGGCAGTTCATGGAGCAGGACATGCCGGTCGAACTCAGAATGCACTGGCCACACATCTGACAGTCAAACAGCAAGCCCTTGCAGGCTTGCTCCAGCCTGGCAACGGGCTTTTCGGCGCGTGCGTAACCGACGGACTTCCACAACGGCTGCAGTTTGATGATCACCGGCTCGACGGCCTGATAGGTGAGCTCCAGCAGTCGCGCGTGACGTGCGGCCCACAGACGAATCGAATACAAGGATGTCTCCTGTTAAAGCCTTGCTGATACGAAGTGATAGGGAGCGGGAAAGGACCCTGAGCATGGGTAATCGCCAAGCCCGGAATTCTCATCGCGAGATCAGGAAGGCGCTCTCTTTCTGTCTCTCTCTTCTGGATATCTTCGCATGACGTGGCCGCCGAGCTCGACCGATAGCGCTCATGAGTCGCCATCATGGGGGCGGGCTACTGAATTTTTCCGGAAAATCGTCGGAGCGCCTACTCGCGTAGGTGCCGGGATCTTGCGCTGCAATGATGCATGAACTTCGTGAAGGACGGGCTTTCAGTGGCGTACCCCGGGAGGATTCTCCTCAGATAGGGAGGGAGGGCGACATTCTGGCGGCTATCACTGATTTGAGCATCCAGAGGGTGCAATACATGGTCGTCGGCAGTCCCGGCGCCCCCTTCTTGGTGCATGCGTTATTTCACCGTTTCCTGGATATCCCGGTTCTTAGCGCCTGGGGCCTGTCGTGAGTGACTGGCACATCAATTGCACTACACGAGGAGGGATAACAAGTACAACAAGACACGAGGGAATGTCGTGAACAAGAATATCGCTGCCGCAATGCTGTCCGTCTGTGTCGGTTTCTCGCTGGTCAATGTCGCCCAGGCGGAAGAGGGGCCGATCAAGGTCGGCATCCTGCATTCACTGTCCGGCACCATGGCGATCAGTGAATCGACACTGAAAGACACCATGTTGATGTTGATCGAGAAGCAGAACGAGAAGGGCGGGCTGCTGGGACGCAAGCTGGAGCCCGTCGTGGTCGATCCGGCCTCCAACTGGCCGCTGTTCGCCGAGAAGGCACGTGAACTGCTGGCGCAGGACAAGGTCGACGTGATCTTCGGCAACTGGACGTCCGTCTCGCGCAAGTCGGTGCTGCCGGTGGTCGAGGAGCTCAACGGCCTGTTGTTCTATCCGGTGCAGTATGAGGGCGAGGAGTCCTCGGAGAATGTCTTCTATACCGGGGCGGCGCCCAATCAGCAGGCGATTCCGGCAGTGGATTATCTGATGAACGACGTGGGCGTGGAGCGCTGGGTGCTGGCGGGTACGGACTATGTCTATCCGCGTACCACCAACAAGATCCTGGCCGCCTACCTCAAGTCTCACGGTGTGGCCGACGAGGATGTGATGGTCAATTACACGCCCTTCGGTCATTCCAACTGGCAGTCCATCGTCTCGGACATCAAGTCCTTCGGCAGCGCCGGCAAGAAGACGGCCGTGGTGTCCACCATCAACGGCGATGCCAATGTGCCGTTCTATCGCGAGCTGGCCAACCAGGGCATCGATGCCGAGGACATTCCGGTGGTGGCCTTCTCGGTGGGCGAGCAGGAGCTATCGGGCATCGATACCGCACCGCTGGTCGGGCATCTCGCGGCCTGGAACTACTTCATGAGCGTGGACAGCGACACCAACTACGACTTCATCGATGAGTGGATCGCCTACACCGGCAAGGAAGATGCGGTCACCAATGATCCGATGGAAGCCCACTACATTGGCTTCAACATGTGGATGGAAGCCGCTCGCAAGGCGGGCAGTGTCGAGGTCGATGCGGTCAAGGACGCCATCATCGGCGTATCCGTTCCCAACCTGACCGGCGGCTACGCCACCATGATGCCCAACCATCACATCACCAAACCGGTGCTGATCGGCGAGATCCAGGACAACGGTCAGTTCTCCGTCGTCTGGCAGACCCCTTCCACCGTGGCAGGCGATGCCTGGTCAGACTATCTGGAAGGTTCCAAGGACCTGATCAGTGACTGGCGCAAACCGATGGAGTGCGGCAACTACAACGTCGTGACCCATTCCTGTGGGGCTCAACAGAACGTCGCCACGCAATGAGGCGTAGCACGTTCTGAGAGTGAGGCGGCGCGCATGTGAACCTGCGTGCCGCCTCGCTGAGTGTCGGCTCCGAGGTCGCGACGCCCTCGGAGACCGATGACGCCTTCGCGCGTTCACCATGGATGGCCTTCTTGATGTCTATCTCCGTTGCAATGATGTTCCGCTGGTGCTGGCAGAGGATGCTGCTGATCTGTCTTCTGTCATTCCCCCTGTTTGCCGCTGCCCAGTCCGAATCCGCGACTGGGCAGTCAGCGCGTCTGTCTGACAGCGCTGCCCAGACCTTGCTGACCCGACTTGCCGAAGCGCGCAATCCCGCCAAGCCGGCCGTGATCGATGAGATCGCCGTGAGCGGTGATGCGCGCGCGCGTGGCTGGCTGGAAGCCTTCTCCTCAAGCAAGCTGGCTCGCCTCAAGAGCGGCGAGCGTTTCCTGATCATCGACAACAATCGCGGCCGTGAATGGGCCGTCTCTGATGCCCTGTCGGGAGAATCGGCGGGCAAGGTCTCGCGGCGTGAACTCGAGACGCTGCGCAGCAACAATTCGCTGCGTGGTCATATCGATGGCGTGCTGTCGATGATCGACCTGTCGTCCCCGGATGCCGAGGTCCGACTCACGGCGGCGCGCGGCCTGCGCGGGAGTGTCGATGAGGCCATGGCCGAGCGGCTGCCGAGTCTGATCGAGCAGGAAGCCGATGCTGATATCCGCGACACCCTGGCGGAGGCACTCGCCATCCAGCAGCTGGAAGCCAATGGCGACCCTGCGGCGCTGGAGACGCTGTCCGGCAGCCTGAACGCCGCCGCGATCGCCGCCATCAATGGTGCCGCGGCGAGTGATGACCCGCAGCTGGCCAAGGCCGCCCGGGTAGCACTGGCCGGTATCGAGCAGAAGCTCAAGCTCAACAGCGGGCTCGAGACGCTGTACTTCGGCCTCTCGCTGGGCTCGGTACTGGTGCTGGCTGCCATCGGGCTTGCCATCACCTTCGGTGTCATGGGCGTGATCAACATGGCGCATGGCGAACTGATCATGCTGGGCGCCTACACCACCTGGGGCATGCAGCAGCTGCTGCCCGGGCAGCCGGGGCTGGCACTGCTGCTTTCCATTCCCGCAGGCTTTCTGGTTGCGGCGGCGGTGGGCGTCATCATCGAGCGCAGCGTCATCCAGCACCTCAAGGGGCGTCCGTTGGAGACCTTGCTGGCCACCTTCGGCATCAGCCTGATCCTGCAGCAACTGGTGCGTACCACCATCTCGCCCCTGAATCGCATCGTGGTCACGCCGGAATGGATGAGCGGCTCGTTGATGATCAACGAGGCGCTTTCATTGACGCTCAATCGCCTCTACATCATCGGCTTCGCGCTGTTCGTGTTCGCCGGTCTGATGCTGATCATGCGCCGCACCCGTCTCGGGCTGGAAGTGCGGGCGGTGACCCAGAACCGTGCCATGGCGCGCTCGATGGGCATCAAGGCGACGCGTGTCGACATCATGACCTTCGCACTCGGCTCCGGCGTTGCCGGCCTTGCCGGTGTCGCGCTATCGCAGATCACCAACGTCGGGCCGAACCTGGGCCAGAACTACATCATCGATTCCTTCATGGTGGTGGTGTTCGGCGGGGTCGGCAATCTGTGGGGCACGCTGGTGGCCGGCATGTCGCTGGGGCTGCTCAATCAGTTCCTCGAGCCCTGGGCGGGTGCGGTCCTCGCCAAGATCGTGGTGCTGGTCTTCATCATCCTGTTCATTCAAAAGCGCCCGCGGGGACTCTTCCCGCAGAAGGGCCGTGCCGCGGAGGGTTGATCCATGCCTGATTCACGTTCCTGGCTGGCGCGCCCCTTCACGGAGCGCTCCACCCAGATCTTCCTGTCGGTGCTGACACTGTCGGTACTCGCGATCACGCTGCTGCATGTGCTGCTGCCCGAGAGTAACCCGCTGCATGTCAGCACCTTCACCGTCACCTTGCTGGGCAAGTACCTGTGCTATGCGCTGCTGGCGGTGGCGGTGGATCTCGTCTGGGGCTACCTGGGTATCCTCAGCCTGGGCCACGGCGCCTTCTTCGCGCTGGGCGGTTACGCCATGGGCATGTATCTGATGCGCGAGATCGGTGATCGCGGCGTCTATGGCAATCCGGAACTTCCGGATTTCATGGTCTTCCTCAACTGGCAGGAGCTGCCGTGGTTCTGGCAGGGCTTTGACATGCCCGGCTTCGCCTTCCTGATGGTGCTGCTGGCACCGGGGCTGCTGGCGCTGGTGTTCGGCTTCCTCGCCTTCCGCTCCCGCGTCACCGGCGTCTATCTCTCCATCATCACCCAGGCGCTGACCTTTGCCTTGATGCTGGCGTTCTTCCGCAATGAGATGGGCTTTGGCGGCAACAACGGCCTGACTGACTTCAAGGACATTCTCGGCTTCGATCTGCGCACGGATGCGGTACGCATCGCGCTGTTCATCGCCAGTGGCGTGGCGCTGGGGCTCGGTTATCTGCTGTGTCGCGGCATCGTCGGCTCCAAGCTCGGGCGCGTGAGCATCGCCTGTCGCGACGCCGAGGCGCGCACGCGCTTTCTGGGCTATCGCGTCGAACGTGTCCAGCTGTTCATCTTCGTGGTCTCGGCGATGCTGGCCGGAGTGGCGGGAGCGCTGTATGTGCCGCAGGTCGGCATCATCAATCCCGGCGAGTTCTCGCCGCTGTTCTCCATCGAGGTGGTGGTGTGGGTGGCGCTCGGTGGCCGTGCGACGCTCTACGGCGCCGTGCTGGGCGCGCTGATCGTCAATTACGCCAAGACGGTGTTCACCGGCATCATGCCGGACGCCTGGCTGTTCGCTCTCGGCGGTCTGTTCGTGCTGGTCACCGTGCTGTTGCCCAAGGGCATCGCCGGTCTGTTCGCCCAGCGTGGCTGGGGCAGACGCTCGTCGTCCAGGGCGAAGATTGATCCGACGAACGCGACTCGTCCCACCGAGCAGGAGGCCACTGCATGAGCCTGTTGAAAGAGATGGCCACGCGGGATCGCGTGTTCGACTTCCTGTCCCCGCGCGTCTCGCCGGTGGATGTGACCCACGGGCCGATCCTCTACCTGGAGGATGTCAGTGTCAGCTTCGATGGCTTCAAGGCGATCAACGACCTCAACCTGACTATCGACGATGGTGAGCTGCGCTGCATCATCGGCCCCAACGGCGCCGGCAAGACCACGATGATGGACATCATCACCGGCAAGACCCGCCCCGACAGTGGCTCGGTGTGGTTCGGCAGCCGCCACGACCTGCTGCACATGAGTGAGCCGGAGATCGCCACCCTGGGCATCGGGCGCAAGTTCCAGAAGCCCACCGTCTTCGAGGCGCTCAGCGTGTTCGAGAATCTCGAACTCGCGATGGCCACCGACAAGCGCATCTTTCCGACGCTGGCCGCGCGCATGAGCGGTGAGACCCGCGCCAGGATCGAGGAGGTGCTCGAGACGATTCACCTCAAGGAGTGGCATGCGCGCGAGGCGGGCATCCTGTCCCACGGCCAGAAACAGTGGCTGGAGATCGGCATGCTGCTGATGCAGAAGCCGCGTCTGCTGCTGGTCGATGAGCCGGTGGCCGGCATGACCGAGCAGGAGATGGAGCGCACCGCGGAGCTGCTGACCAGCCTGGCGGGCCGCCAGTCGGTGGTGGTGGTCGAGCACGACATGGGCTTCGTGCGCTCCATCGCACGCAAGGTCACGGTGCTGCATCAGGGCTCGGTACTGGCGGAAGGCAGCATGGATGCGGTATCGACCGACCCGAAAGTCGTCGAAGTCTACCTGGGAGAGAGTGACGGATGACGAAAGCGCAGATGTCCGATACCCCGATGCCCAACGCATCGACGAGCCATGACCCGGCGACGAATGACACGGAGACGAATGACCCGGTGACGAACGGCGAGTCGCCGCTGCTGAGCATCGAGTCGCTCAATCAGTTCTACGGCGAGAGTCATACGCTGTGGGATCTCACACTGGAGATTCCCGCTGGCCAATGCACCTGCGTGATGGGCCGCAACGGCGTCGGCAAGACCACGCTGATGAAATGCATCATGGGTGAGGAGAGCGTCCGTGACGGCAAGCTCCTTTACCGCGTCGAAGCTGAGGGCGGTAGTGGTGAGAACAGCAGTGGCGATGCCAGTGGCCACGAGCCGCTTGATCTGACGCGCCGCAAGCTCGAGGAGCGCGCCCGCCTGGGCGTCGGCTATGTCCCCCAGGGACGACAGATCTTCCCGATGATGACGGTGGAAGAGAACCTGCGCACCGGGCTGGCCGTACGTCGTGATGGGCTGCGTCAGATTCCCGAGCGCATCTATGAGCTGTTTCCCGTGCTCAAGGAGATGCGTCACCGGCGCGGGGGCGACCTGTCCGGCGGCCAGCAGCAACAGCTCGCCATCGGCCGCGCGCTGGTGGTCGAGCCGCGCCTGCTGATCCTCGATGAGCCCGGCGAAGGCATCCAGCCCAATATCGTCGCTCAGATAGGCGAGGTCATCCGCCGCCTGATCAAGGAAGACGGTCTGACGGTGCTGCTGGTTGAGCAGAAGCTGCCCTTCGCGCGCAAGTACGCCGATCGCTTCGTGATCATGGATCGCGGCCGGCGGGTGGCTGAAGGCGAGATCGCGGCGCTGTCCGATGAACTGATCAGGCAGCACCTGACCGTATGACGATCCAGCGCATGATTTCCGCAGACGGCGCGACGGATGTCGCGTCCGGCCATCGCTTCGATGATCAGCGTCAGTGGCAGGCCTCGCTGGCGCTGCGCTTCGAGACCGACACCCGCGATGGCGCAGGCCCCATCACGCGATTGACGCGTCGCCGCCATCACGGCCCGCTGCGCGTGCAGCGGCCGTTCTATCCGGAAGGCCGCCACGGCTGCTGCCATGTCTATCTGCTGCACCCTCCCGGCGGGCTGGTCAGTGGTGATGCGCTGCATATCACGGCAGAGGTCGAGGAAGGCGCGCAGGTGCTGTTGACCACGCCGGCGGCGGCCAAGCTCTACAAGGCGGATCGCAACGGCGTGGCCTGGGGCCAGCATACGCACCTCAAGGTCGCCGACGGCGCCACGCTGGAATGGCTGCCTCAGGAGACGCTGGCCTTCAATGGCTCGCGCGGCGAGCAGACCACCACCCTCGAGCTTGAAGGCAATGCCCGCTGTCTGGGCTGGGAGGTGCTGGCACTCGGCCGCCCGGTCGGCGAGCTGCCCTTCGTCAGCGGTCATCTCGAACAACGCTTTCGCCTGACGCGTGACGGCAAGCCATTGTGGGTCGAGCGCCAGTCGCTGGACCCGCTGCATCCGCGCTTCACGGGGCGCTGGGGGCAGGGCGGCTGCAGTGTCCAGGCCACGCTGTGGGCGGTCGGGCTTGCAGATGAAGCGGCGGCCATCGAGGCCCTGCGCGAGGCGATGCCTGCCACTCCGCGATGGGCGGTGACACGCCGCGAGGGCGTGTTGCTGTTGCGCTATCTGGGCCATGAACGCAACGAGGCCTGGGCGCTGTGCCAGCAGGCATGGCAGATCCTGCGCCCACTGATGACGGGGCGTGAGGCACAGGTACCACGTATCTGGCTGACCTGACCTCGAGAGCCCCCACGCAATGACAACCACAAGAGCCACGACATGGAACTGACGCCAAGAGACAAGGACAAGCTGTTGCTGTTTACCGCAGCACTGCTGGCCGAGCGCCGCAAGGCCAAGGGCCTCAAGCTCAACTATCCGGAATCCATCGCCTTGATCAGCGCCGAGATTCTGGAAGGCGCACGCGAAGGATTGAGTGTGGCTGAGCTGATGGGACGCGGGGCAGAGGTGCTGACCCGTGATGACGTGATGGAAGGCATCGCCGAGATGATTCCCGAGGTGCAGGTCGAGGCGACCTTCCCGGATGGCACCAAGCTGGTGACCGTTCACAACCCCATCGTGTGAGGTAAGCAATGATGATTCCCGGGGAATATCAGGTAGCGGACGGCGAGATCTCTCTCTGCGAAGACCGCCTGCGCACCACGCTCTCGGTCGGCAATACCGGCGACCGACCGATCCAGATCGGCTCGCACTATCACTTTTCCGAGGCCAATCCGGCGCTGGTGTTCGATCGCGAGGCCGCTCTCGGACAGCGGCTGGACATCGCCGCTGGCACGGCGATTCGCTTCGAACCCGGGCAGACGCGTGATGTCACGCTGATCCCCTTCGCCGGCAGTCGCCACATCTATGGCTTCCGTGGTGAGGTGATGGGACAGCTCAAGGATGACGGCAGTGTCGAGCGCTGAGCGAGTGACAATCTTTCCGTCAAGGCGTCAGGCAATGGCACCGACAGGCATTTACCTTGGAGCTCATTCAGAGACTGCGGCTCAGGGATCAAGAGGCAACCCATGAAGATAACGCGACAGGCCTATGCTGACATGTACGGCCCGACCACTGGTGACCGCGTACGTCTGGGCGATACGGCACTGTGGATCGAGGTGGAGAAGGATTTCACCCATTACGGGGAAGAAGTGAAGTTCGGCGGTGGCAAGGTGATCCGCGATGGCATGGGCCAGAGTCAGCGCGCTGATGAGAGCGTGATGGATACCGTGATCACCAATGCGCTGATCCTGGACTGGTGGGGCATCGTCAAGGCGGATGTCGGTCTCAAGGCCGGGCGCATCGCGGCCATCGGCAAGGCCGGCAATCCCGACACCCAGCCTGACGTGGACATCGTGATCGGCCCGGGCACCGAGATCATCGCTGGCGAGGGCAAGATTCTCACCGCTGGCGGTGTCGACCCGCATATCCACTTCATCTGCCCTCAGCAGGTGGAAGAGGCGCTGATGAGCGGCATCACCACCATGCTCGGCGGTGGGACGGGGCCGGCCACCGGCACCAATGCCACCACCTGCACGCCGGGGCCCTGGCATATCGGCAAGATGCTGCAGGCGGTGGACAGCCTGCCGATGAACATCGGCTTTCTCGGCAAGGGCAATGCCTCGCTGCCCGAGGGGCTGGAGCAGCAGATCGAGGCTGGCGTGATCGGCCTCAAGCTGCATGAGGACTGGGGCACCTCGCCGGCCTCCATCGACAACTGTCTGACAGTCGCCGATGCCTACGATGTGCAGGTGGCGATCCATACCGACACCCTGAATGAATCAGGCTTCGTCGAGGATACGCTGGCGGCCTTCAAGGACCGTTGCATCCACACCTTCCACACCGAAGGCGCCGGTGGCGGCCATGCGCCGGACATCATCACTGCCTGTTCGCGGCCCAATGTGCTGCCGTCCTCCACCAACCCGACGCGGCCTTACACCATCAACACGGTGGATGAGCATCTCGACATGCTGATGGTCTGCCACCACCTGGACCCGAGCATCCCCGAGGATGTGGCCTTCGCCGATTCGCGCATTCGCCGCGAGACCATCGCCGCCGAGGACATCCTGCATGACCTGGGTGTCATCTCGATGATGTCCTCGGATTCCCAGGCGATGGGCCGCGTGGGCGAGGTGATCTGCCGCACCTGGCAGACCGCGCACAAGATGCGCGAGCAGCGCGGCCTGCTGGCGGAGGATGCCGAGCGTGGCACCGATAATTTCCGTGCCCGCCGCTATATCGCCAAGTACACCATCAACTCGGCCATTACCCACGGTATCGCCCATGAGGTCGGCTCCATCGAGGTCGGCAAGCTGGCGGATCTGGTGCTGTGGTCACCGGCGTTCTTCGGCGTCAAACCGGCCTGCATTCTCAAGGGCGGCATGATCGCCGCCGCGCCGATGGGCGACCCGAATGCCTCGATTCCCACGCCGCAGCCAGTGCATTACCGCCCGATGTTCGGCGCCTTCGGCAAGGCAGCCAGCGCCACGCGCCTGACCTTCGTCTCTCAGGCGGCGCTCAAGGCCGGTGTCGGCGAGGCCCTTGGACTCGACAGCCCGTTGTCCGCCTGTCGCGACGTACGCCAGGTGCGCAAGCGTGACATGAAACTCAACGATGTTTGCCCGGAGCTCAAGGTCGACCCCGAGACCTACGAAGTCTTCGCCGACGGTGAGCTTCTGACCTGTGAGCCTGCCACCGAGCTGCCCCTGGCCCAGCGCTATCACCTGTTCTGAAGACCTGTTCTGAGGGCCTGTTTCAAGTGCTTGTTCTGATTCCCCATTCGAGATTGACGCCATGATGGAACTGATACATCGCCTGCCAGACGCCAGTGGCTCAGGCGGCCCAGCGAGCGCTCACACCGAGGTGGAGCCTCTGGATACCTTGACTCTGCCGCTGGAGCTGCGCATCCGCGGGCGGCTGCGTGCCACCACGGACGGCGGGCGCGAGGTCGGCCTGTTTCTGGATCGCGGACCGGTGCTGCGTGATGGCGACCGCCTGGCCTCACGCGAGGGTGAGGTGATCCGCATCCGCGCCGCGGATGAGCCGGTAGTGACTGCCTACATCGCCGCAGGGCGCCCGATGGCAGCGCTCTGCTATCACCTGGGCAATCGCCATGTGCAGCTGGCGATCGGCATGCAGGAAGCCGAGACCGGCTGGGTGCGCTTCCCGCCGGACCACGTGCTGGAAGCGCTGGCCGAGCGACTGGGCGCGACTCTCACCCATCACGAGGCGCCCTTTGATCCTGAGCCGGGCGCCTATGCCCAGGCGGGACAGGGGGCTCATTCTCACGATCATGGTCATTCGCACGGGCATGAGCACAGCCACGGTCATTCTCACAGCCACGCCCATGAGCACACGCATGAGCATTGATGCCATGGCGGGCCTGCCGGCTCAGGAGGACCTGGCACTGCTGGGGCTCCTGCAGCTGGTGAGTCCGGCCTTGCCCATCGGTGCCTTTGCCTGGTCCCAGGGGCTGGAGAGCGCCTTCGAGCTTGGTTGGGTCACTCAGGAGCGCGAGCTTGGCGAATGGATCGACGGCGTGCTGGAAGACGGGCTCGGCCGTTGCGAGCTGCCGTTGCTGGTGCGCCTGCAGCAGGCATGGGCCGAGGAGGATGCGGCGGCGCTCAATGAGTGGGATGGCTGGCTCAAGGCGACACGCGAAACCGCCGAACTCAGCGATGAGGACGCGCGTCTCGGGGCGGCGCTGCTGCGTCTGCTCAGAAGCCTCGAGCTTGAACCGCCAGCGGCGCTGATGCCCGAGACACCGGGCTACGTCACGGTGTTTGCCTGGGTGGCACACCAGCGTGGGGTGCCATTGCGCCAGACCTTGATCGGCTTCGCCTGGGCCTGGCTGGAAAACCAGCTGGCGGTGGCCTGCAAGGCCATGCCGCTGGGGCATACTGCCGCGCAGCGCCTGACCGAGCAACTGCGCCCCCGCGTGGTGGAGGTCGTCGCACAGGCGCTTGAGCGCCCGGATGTAGCACTTGGCCCGATACTGCCGGGGCTGGCACTCGCCTCCGCACAGCACGAAACCCAATATTCCCGTCTGTTCAGGAGTTGAGCGAACGCCGCCTGTCCTGAGGCGGCGACGCCTGAACCGACCGACACGAACGCCTGATATCTCACGAGAAAGGAAGCTGTCATGAAGCATTGTCTACGCGTAGGAGTGGGTGGGCCGGTGGGCTCCGGCAAGACGGCGCTGCTGCGCCAGCTGTGTCTGGCCCTGCGCGATCACTACGACATCGGGGTGGTCACCAATGACATCTACACCCGCGAAGATGCCGATTTCCTGCTGCGCCATGAAGCGCTGGAGGCAGACCGCATTCTCGGCGTCGAGACCGGCGGCTGCCCGCATACCGCGATCCGCGAAGACGCCTCGATGAATCTGGCGGCCATCGATGATCTCCAGGCGCGTCATCCGAACATGGAGCTGGTGCTGGTGGAATCCGGCGGTGACAACCTGTCCGCGACCTTCAGTCCCGAACTTTCCGATCTCACGCTCTATGTGATCGACGTCTCGGCAGGCGACAAGATTCCGCGCAAGGGCGGGCCGGGCATCACCAAGTCCGACCTTCTGATCATCAACAAGATCGACATCGCCGAGCAGGTGCATGCCTCGCTTGAGGTGATGGACCGCGACTCGCGCAAGATGCGTGGCGAGCGGCCCTTCGTGTTCGCCAACCTGTATGACGGCGTCGGCCTGGAAGAGATCATCGCCTTCATTCTGGATCGCGGCATGCTGCCGGAGCGCCGCCCGGAAAAGCTGGCCGCACAGGCCTGACGGCTCAGCGTTTTCTGCCACTTGCCTGTCGCCCATTGTCTCCCGGTAGTCGACACATGACGGATATCGGGTGAATTCATCATCATCTTGTTCAGGAATGACACATGAAGCGTTCTCACTCTGCACTGCTGGCCACCTCACTGTTGCTGGTGGCGACCTCGGCCTCCGCACATCCGGGCCATGATGCCCAGGGACTGATGGCCGGTTTGACGCATCCCTTCACCGGGCTGGATCACCTGCTGGCCATGCTGGCCATCGGCATCTGGAGTGCACGCCAGTCACGGGCCTTGAGGCTTGGCACGCCGCTGCTGATGGTCATCGGCATGCTGGCGGGAGCGGGCATTGCGCTTCTCAGCGGTGGACAGGCGCTGCATGCGCTGATCGCGGAACAGGGCATCCTGCTCTCGGTGCTGGTGTCCGGTGCTCTGGTGGCATTGCTGCTGCGTCTGCCGACTCTGGCTGGCGCCGTCATGGTGGCCGGCTTCATGACGTTTCATGGTTTCGCCCACGCCATGGAGATGCCAGCGTCAGGTAGCGTTACGCTCTATATGGCAGGTTTTGCGGTCGCCACAGTGGTACTGGCGTTGCTGGGCCGTGCAGCGGGTCAGCGTCTGATGGGCGTGCCAACCATCGCATCTCGTCTTGTGGGCGGGGCAGTGATGGCCTCTGCTGTGATGATGGCGGTCTAGGAAGATTTCAGATTGAGGGAATTCATGACGATGATATGAACTCTCGCATTGGATTCATTGCGCTATCGACGCCCCGCTGACCTGTCAGCGGGGCGTTTTTTGTCTTTTGGAGGAAGGGGGTAAGGGATTGCTTTATAGAAATGTTATAACGTATCATTTTTCGATTCGTTGGATGATGGCGCATCCAAAGGCTTACCACCCAATCATGATGACGTGACTTAATGCGGCAAGACCGCCGCTGAGGCCGTGACGCTTTGGTGTGGTGTGGTAACCACCCTGAATTCGAGGCTATGACTGATGACAACTCTGACACCGGCTCGCTCTCCTGACTTGCCGCCGGCGCTGCCTGTAACCGTACTTTCCGGCTTTCTGGGCGCTGGCAAGACGACATTGCTCAACCACATTCTGGCCAACCGCGAAGGGCGGCGAGTCGCAGTGATCGTCAACGACATGAGCGAGGTCAACATCGACGCCGCCATGGTGCGTGGTGCACCCGGTACAGGCGGCGAGGTGGCGCTCAATCGCGCCGAGGAGCAGCTGGTGGAGATGAGCAATGGCTGCATCTGCTGCACGCTGCGCGAGGACCTGCTCATCGAGGTACGACGATTGGCCGAGGAAGGGCGCTTTGATTGCCTGGTGATCGAATCCACCGGCATTTCCGAACCCCTGCCAGTGGCGGAAACCTTCACCTTCGAGGACGAGGATGGCCAGTGCCTCTCCGATGTCGCGCGTCTCGACACCATGGTGACCGTCGTGGATGGCGCCAACTTCCTCACCCAGTATCGCGAGGCGAAAACGCTGGCTGAGGCCGGCGAAAGTCTGGGCGAAGATGATGAGCGTAACGTCGCAGACTTGCTGGTGGATCAGATCGAGTTCTGTGATGTGCTGTTGATCAGCAAGACGGACATGATCGAGGCAACCCAGCTGGATGAGCTGAAGGCCGTGCTGCGCTCGCTCAATCCCGAGGCTGACATCCAGTCCATGGCCCACGGCGCAGTCCCGCTGGAATCGGTGCTCAATACCGGTCGCTTCAGCTTTGACCGGGCACAGCAGGCACCGGGCTGGCTGAAGGAGATGCGCGGTGAGCACGTGCCGGAGACCGAGGAGTACGGCATCTCGAGCTTCTCCTACCATGCGCGCGTGCCGTTCCATCCCGAGAAATTCCATCAGCTGCTCCACGGGGACTGGTTCGGTGGCAAGTTGCTGCGCTCCAAGGGCTTCTTCTGGCTGGCCACGCGGCCGCAGTTTGCCGGGCAGTGGAATCAGGCCGGCGGCATCGCCCACTATGGTTTTGGCGGCATGTTCTGGAAGGCCGTGCCGCAAGTCGAGTGGCCGGATGACCCCGAGTATCTGGAGTCGATCCGGGAAAAATGGCAAGAGCCGTTCGGTGACATGCGCCAGGAGCTGGTATTCATCGGTCAGAACCTGGAGGAAGCCCGTATCCGCCAGGCGCTGGACGACTGTCTGCTCGATGACGCCACGCTGCTGGCGGGCAAGGAAGCCTGGCGTGACCTGCCAGACCCGTTCCCCGCCTGGGAGTGAGCGACGGCATCTGAGTCTCTGAACTGCTGACACTCACCAAGACACCCCACTGATTCGCGCTCAGTGGGGTGTTCTGTTTCTACGTTCCTTGCAGAGATGGCTTTCCCGTTGAAGGCCGGCTGCCCATGCACGTCGGGTTTCCCCGGTGGGTCATCGAGTCAATTCATGACGGCTTGGCTGAGCGCTACATCGCTTGAGCGATACCCAGAGGGGGAATGTCAGGGCAGAAGCGATGCAGAAAGTGCCAAGCCATTGAAGGGGCCCGAATGATTCGCCCATCCACGCAAAGCCCAGCACCGTTGCCGTCAGCGGGCTGAAGATTCCCAGCAGTGATGCGGAAAAGGCGGGCAGTCGCTGGATGCCGGCAAACCAGAGGCCATAGCCGAGTACCCCACCCGGCAGGATCAGGTAGCCATAGCCCAGCAGATGTTGCGGCTCGAGACTGGTCGGTATGCCTTCCGACCAGGCGGCCAAGGGCAGCAACAACAGTCCACCGAAGATCAATTGCCAACCCGTCAGACTCAATTGACTGACATCGGGCGGACGTTGCCAGCGCTTGCTGAGTACGATGCCGGCAGCCATCGATACAGCTCCGAGCAGTGCGATCCCGCCCCCTGTCATGTCCAGCCCACCCTGGCCGGGATTGAGCAGCAGCACCACTCCCACCATGCCCAGTCCACACTGCATTGCGGCTGTCATGCTGAAGCCTGTCCCCAGCCACCAGCGGCTCAGCAGTAGAACCCACACCGACTGACTTGCCAGCAGCAAGGCGGCCATGCTCCCGGGGATGCGGTAGGCAGCGGCAAACAGGCAGGTAAAGAAGAGTCCGATATTGAGAGTGCCCAGCACCATGGCTTTCACCCACCATCCTCCTGACAAGGTCTGTCGTGTCCAGAGCAGAATCAGCATTCCCGCGGGAAGGGCGCGAATGGTGGCTGCGGTGAGAGGGGTGTCGGCAGGGAGAAGCGTCTGTGTCACCAGGTAAGTACTCCCCCATATGATCGGGGCCGTGGCGGTCATGGCGAGAACCTTCAGGTGTGAAGATGGCATATTTGTCTCTCCTTGAAGTATCTTTCTAAAAAGATAGATGTGAGAGTACTCGTAAAACCGCCGTCATCAAAGTATCTTTTTGGAAAGATAACTAGGAGGTTTCATGATGACGGATGCCGTGGATCGCATTCTTGCGCAGTGGGAGAAGGCTCGCCCCGATCTGGATTGCCGGCCGATGGGCATATTCGGGCGTATCAGCCGAGCAGGTCGCGTGTTTGGCTCGAGGATGGAGCAGGTATTCGAGAAGGAGGGCCTGTCGACTGTCGAGTTCGACATCTTGGCGACGCTGCGACGTTCACAGGCGCCTTTGACACCGACGCAGCTGTATCAGACGTTGATGCTCTCTTCCGGTGCCATGAGCACGCGGATAGATCAGCTGGTGAAGCGAGGGTTGTTGCAGCGACAGGCCAGTGATGAGGATCGGCGCAGCAATCGGGTCGCTCTGACCGAAAAGGGGGCCCGCCTGATCGACGGTACGCTGGAGGCGCATGTGGAGAACATGCATCGTATGGCGAGTGCACTGGACAGCGATGAGCAGCATCAGCTTGCCTGTCTGCTGCGCAAGCTGATGCTGGAAGAAGAACGCTAGTCAGGTGTTATGCCGGCCCAGGCGGCCGCTGCCTGGGCGCGCACACGTCAACCTCGAGCAGAGGTTCCACTGCCGGCCTGTGAGCCACGGCGGATGAGACGGGCTGATACGCTGCTCAAGGCAAACAGCGAGGCGGCGAGACACACGATGGTCGGGCCGGTGGGGGTATCCAGCCAGTAGGCCGCCTGCAGTCCGCCGGTGGTGGAGATACCGCCGATGATCGCTGCCGCCACGGCCATGATTTCCGGTGTGCGACAGAAGGGACGCGCCGTGGCCGCGGGGATGATCAACAGCGCGGTGATCAGAAGCGCCCCGACCACCTTCAGGGCAACCGCGACCACCACGGCCAGCGACAGTGTCAGCACCAGCTGCTCGCGTCGTGGGTTGATGCCGCTGGCACGCGCCAGGTCCTCGTTGAGCGTGGCGGTGAGCAATGCCGACCAGCGCCAGCGGATGAGACCGATGACCAGCAGGCCACCTGAGGCAATGATGGCGAGATCCGTCTTGCTGACGGCCAGAATGTCGCCGAACAGGTAGGCCATCAGATCGATGCGCACCCCAGGCAGGAAGGAGACGGCGACCAGTCCGAAGGCAAGCGCGGAGTGCGCCATGACGCCAAGCAGTGTGTCCATGGCATAGCCGCGCCCACTGAGCAGCGTGACCAGTGTTGCCATGATCAGCGAGACGGCGAGCACGCCGATCAGAATCGAGGTGGACATCAACAGCGACAGGGCTACGCCGAGAATCGCGGCGTGGGCCGTGGCATCACCGAAATAGGCCATGCGTCGCCAGACGACGAAACAGCCCAATGGTGCTGCTGCAAGCGCGACGGCAATGCCTGCCAGAGCGGCGCGTACCATGAAGTCGTCCATGAAGGCGTCAAGCATCAGTGCAGTCTCTCTGAAACGGGAGTCGTGGAGGTATGTGACGGGATACCATCATCCAGCGGCGGCGCCGAGTGGCTGTGGTGATGGCTGTGTCGATGGTCATGACGGTAGAAGGCGAGGACGTCAGCGGTGTCGAGTCCGAACAGATCCTGATAGGCCGATGACGCCATGACGCGCTCGGGCGTGCCCTGACAACAGACGTGCCCATGCAGGCAGACGACGCGGTCCGAGGCGCGCATCACCACATGCAGCTCATGACTGACCATCAGGACTCCGCAGCCGAGGGTGTGACGGACACGGTCGATCTGACGATAGAAATCCGCGATGCCTCGGTGATCCAGCCCCTGAGTCGCTTCATCCAGCAGCAGGAGATCAGGGGAGTCCAGCAGTGCGCGGGCCAGCAGAATGCGCTGGAACTGGCCGCCGGAGAGGCTGGCGACCTGTTGCACCTCGGCACCGGGAATACCGGCCTGCAGGAGGGCATGGGCCACGGCATCCAGCGAATGCCGATGTGGCAGGTTCAGGAAGCGTTCCACCGTCATCGGCAGTGTTGGGTCCAGACTCAGACGTTGAGGGACATAGCCGATCTTGAGTCCGGGCTGTCGCGCTATCTGGCCACGCGAAGGGGTGATGGCCCCGATGATGCTGCGAAGCAGCGTGGACTTGCCCGATCCATTCGGTCCTACCAGGGTGACGATTTCACCGCGCTCCACCTGCAGATCGATATCCTCGAGAATGCGGTGTTTGCCAAGGGTGACGGTGAGATTCTCGATCGATAACAGCGGCATGGAGTGGCCAGGGCCTCCAGGTGATGAAGTGTTGACGGTTCAATGACACAAAGTGTTATGTTATAACATATTTTGTCGGGGCGGTAGCGTCGCCGACCTTCCTTCCGTGTCATCGCATCTTCTGGAGAACCGTCATGCGCAATCGGTCGCTGCCCTTCCTCTCGCTGCCTTTGATGATGGCTCCGGTCATGGCCATGGCTGACGTGCCCTCGGTCGCAGTGGACATCCCCCCGGTGCATTCATTGGTCGCGCGCGTCATGGGAGAGCTGGGCAGTCCCGAGCTTGTCATTCAGCCGGGTGCCTCTCCGCATGGATATTCCATGCGGACCTCCGAAGCCAGATCACTCGCCGACGCGGATGTCATATTCTTCGTCAGTGATGACCTGACACCCTGGCTTGCCAAGGCGCGTGCGTCGCTGGCGGCGGATGCCGATGCCGTCGAGCTGATGGAAGTGCCCGGCACCCTTCATCTGAGCTATCGCGAGGGGCCCACCTTCGAAGCGCATCATCATGATGACGAGGCGTCTTTTGAACATGATGAAGCGCATGGCGATCACGATGGTGATCATGACGAGCACGGTGACCATGACGAGCATCATGATGGCGGTCACGAAGCCCATGCGGAGCACGACGAGCATCACGACGACCATGACGAGCACCATGAGCATGCCCACGATGGCATGAACCCGCATGGCTGGCTGGACCCGATGAATGCGCGTCTCTGGCTGGCGGCGATCGCGGAATCGCTGGCAGCGCAGGACCCGGAGCACGCGGCGACCTATCGCAGCAATGCCCGGGCCGGTCTGCAGGAGCTAGAGGCGATGACGGACGCACTGTCTGCGCGTCTGGCGCAGGTCCAGGGCACTCGCTATATCGTCTTCCATGATGCCTACCAGTACTTCGAGCACCGCTTCGATGCTCCGGCCTCCGGTGCCATCTCGCTGGGGGATGCCTCCACGCCCAGCCCGGCGCGCATCAAGGAGATCCAGGCGCGTGTAGCGCAGGACAACATCCAGTGCGTCTTCCATGAGCCACAGTACAACCCGGCGTTGATCGAGAGTGTCTTCGAGGGGACCGGCGTCAAGACCTCCATCGTCTTCGAGCCGCTGGGTGTCGGGCTGCCGCTGGGCGAGACACTCTATCCGCAGCTGATCGAGCGCCTGGGGCAGGGCATCCTGCAATGTGCCGACGCCTGAGCGATCACGTGACATCAGGGCGGGGAGGCCGGCAGGTCCCCGTCTTTCCTTCCAAGTTCTCAAGAGCCTCATCCTCAAGGGAGAGCCACAGCATGCCTCATCCGACGTCCCCTCCATTGACGGAACGTGACGCTGAATTCTGCATCAATGCCGCGACGCGCACGCTTGAGCGCTGGGCGATCGCCGTCACTCGCGGCGAAAAGGAGACGCTTCTCTCGCTGTATGCCGAGGATGCGATTCTGGTGCCGACGGTCGCCGATGACGTGCGTGAGAATCGCCAGCAGCGGCAGGCCTACTTCGATGGCTTTCTCGCCAATGAGGCACTGGCCTGCGAGCTGGGTGAGTACTCGCCACGGGTCAGCCGCAAGCTGGGGACCGTCGTGATCGGCGGGCACTACACCTTCGAGTATCGCGCCGCTGACGAGACGGTCACGATACCGGCCCGTTTTCTGTTCACCTTCGAGGAGATCCTCGGCGAGTGGAAGATCACCGGCCATCACTCCTCGCGACTGGCGGGATGAACCTGCGCTGATGTCGAGTCGTCCGCGCTGTGTTCTTCACCTCTCCTGACACTCCTCACACTTCGGCGGAACTCAGTGCCTGCCTCCCACCGACGTGAGGGCGGCGGCGCTGTTGAGAGCCGCTCTGGATATCTGACGAATGACCGCAATACTCCCCGACGTTTCCCTGACCGAGCGCTCCCGCTCCCTGAGCCCCCTGGAGTGGGTGGGCATGCAGGGCATCGATCTACCCGTACTCATCGAGGAGGGCGATTATCGCCGCGAATTGCATGCCCATGTGGATGCGCAGGTCGACCTGCCGATGCCGCACACCAAGGGCATTCACATGTCGCGCCTCTACCGCCTGCTGGATGGGCTGGCGGAGGGCAAGGCGCTGACCCCGGGCAATCTGCAGGAGGTACTTGCCGCGATGGTGGCAAGTCACCATGACTGCGCTTCACGCAATGCCCGCGTGAAGATCGCGTTCGCACTGCTGGTGAAGCGTCCGGCGCTTGTCACGCCGGAGCTATCTGGCTGGAAGTCCTACCCCGTCACGCTGGATGCCAGGCTGCAGGAGGGTAGGTTCACGTTGCAGGCCGGTGTCACGGTGGGCTATTCCTCCACCTGTCCCTGCTCGGCGGCCCTGTCGCGCCAGCTGATCGAGCAGGCATTCCTGGAGGCTCACCGCAATGACGCCACGCTGACCCCAGAGCAGGTCGCCGAGTGGCTCACCTACCACGCCACCCTGGCCACGCCCCATAGCCAGCGCAGTGAAGCGCTGGTTCAGGTCACGCTCAAGCCTGAAGCCGAGGGTCTGGGGCTGATCGCACTGATCGATGCCATCGAGCAGGCCGTGGCCACGCCCGTCCAGACAGCCGTGAAACGCGCCGATGAGCAGGCGTTTGCGGCACTCAATGGTCAGAATCTGATGTTCGTTGAAGATGCCGCTCGTCGCTTGATCAATGGTCTGGCGATCACCGGCGGCGAGGCGCATGTCCATGTGCGGCATATCGAGAGCCTTCACCCCCATGACGCCGTCGCCTGGGGACGCCGTGACTGAGTGACGCCCCGTCGGACTGTCAGACGGGTTTTTCAAACTAGCGCTTCAGCCGGCTGTTCAGTCGGGCTGTCCAATCGTAGTCTCCGCCCCCTTTGCCGTCCCCTTTTGCGGAGACGTTGATATCTCTGCCCTGTCGGAAAGCCCTGCCGAGGATATCGGCGGGGCTTTTGGTTCTGGAGGGCTGAAAATCCTTTAAAGACCGCGGCTGACGACATCAGATGATTGATGTCGGTATGTGGTTTGCCATCCAGTCCAGATAAGATCGGGGAAGGGGGATTGTTGCGTGTTTCGCTAGACAAAGGTCTATTTCTGCGGTGGTGTGATTGACCTATGCGGCAGTGGACGACTAAGTTTTGCTTCATCTGGTATGGTTTGCAGTCCACTTAAGGGAGTGGCGTTTGAGCGTGAGTCACCTGGGTCTGCCTCGCCAGCACAGGCTCAGGCCCGAAGCGATCAAGCGACAAGCCAGACCCGATACGCCCATCTCCAGAATCATAACAATCAAAGGGATTCGACAATGAAGCGAGCCATGCTTGCCGCCACGCTGTTAGCCGCCACCCTGGGTACCACTTCCGCACATGCCGACAAGATCGTGTTTGCCATCGGGGGAAGCCCCAACAGTCTGCAGGGCCTGACTGCACAGCATTTCGCCGATAGTCTGCAGGCGCGACTCGGTGATGAACATCAGGTCGAGTACTACCACAGTGGTCAGCTGGGTGATGAGCGCCAGCTGATCCAGAAGCTGCGCCTGGGTACGGTCGACCTGGCCGCGATTTCATCGGTGATGTCGTCCGTGTCACCAAGCTTCGCGCTCTTTGACATGCCGTTCATGGTCAAGGACCGCGAGCACCTCAAGCGCATCGATGATGAGATCGTGATGACGGACCTGGCCGAGGATGCCAAGTCCAAGGGCCTCAAGCTGGTCTCCACCTGGGAAAACGGCTTCCGTCAGATCACCAACAACGAGCATCCGATCGTTGAGCCAGAAGACCTGGATGGACTGAAGCTGCGCACCCCGCAGAGCGAATGGCGTACCGGCATGTTCACGGCGTGGGGTGCCAATCCGACACCGATGGCCTTCTCGGAAGTCTTCGTGGCGCTGCAGACCGGGGTGGTCGACGGTCAGGAGAACCCACTGTCCAATATCGATGGCGCCAAGTTCCAGGAGGTGCAGAGGTACCTGTCACTCTCCAATCATGTCTATTCGCCCATCTGGCTGACCAGCAGTCAGGCTGGCTGGCACAAGATGCCCGAGGACGTGAAGGCAGCGATTGCCGAGGTTTCCGCCGAGACCCAGAGCTGGGCCTTCGCCAAGGGCGCGGAGCTTGATGACAAGCTGCTGGCAAGCCTCAAGGCGGGCGGCATGGCCGTCAACGAGGTGGACCGTAATGCCTTCGTCACCGCGAGTGCGCCGGTCTATCAGGCGTTCTCCGACAAGGTCGACGGTGGCCAGGCCATGGTCGACCGAGCCATGGCACTGGCCAAGGAGTAAGTCATGAGCTCGCATTCCCATGCGGCCAAGGCAACCTTCCCCACCGAGAGTGGGGAAGGACTGACGGCCACGGCTGATATGACCCTGCTGGACAGAGTCAACAAGGTGGTGGAACGCTGCCTGGAAGTGTTCACCGTCGGGTTGCTGCTCTCGCTGACGGTGATCGTGCTGGCGGCGGTGGCCTTGCGTACCTTCGGTGGCTCCTTGCCCTGGTATGACGAAGTCGCCTCGATCAATCTGGCCTGGCTCAGCTTCTATGGCGCTTGTCTCGCGGCCTTGAAACGTTCGCACATGGGCTTTCCCGGTCTGATCACCAAGGCGCCCATCGCACTGCGCAGTACGCTGTTCATTACCTCTGAGCTGATCGTGATCGGCTTCTTTGGCGTGGTGGGCTGGTTCGGCTATCAGGTGCTGGACGTGCTGGCCTGGGATGCCTTGATCGCCTTGCCAAGTATCGGCCTGAACGTCACCCAGTCGGTGATTCCGATCAGTGCGGCGCTCTTCATTCTGTGTGAACTGCTGAGTCTGCCTCATGCCTGGCGCAAGATGTGCGCAGGCGCCAACAGCGAAGAGGAAGAGATCGCGGAAGCCATCCGTCTGGCCGAGCAAGACCTCAAGGAGCACCGTTCATGACGTTACTGATCATTATCGCGGCGCTGTTCGCACTGGTGTTGATCAACGTGCCCATTGCGGTCGCCATTGGTACCGTCGGGGTCGTCGGTGTGGTGATCTTCATGGGCGTGGATGCGCTGGTGAACGTGCCGCTGACGCTCTTCAATGGCGCGACCAAGTTTCCGCTGATCGCGATTCCGCTGTTCATCCTCGCCGGTGCGCTGATGAACACGTCAGGCATCTCCATGCGGCTGATCAATCTCGTCACGGCGATGGTGGGGTTCGTGCGCGGTGGCCTGGCCATGGTCAATGTCGGGGTGTCGCTGTTCTTTGCCGAGATTTCCGGCTCGGCGGTCGCGGACGTGGCAGCCACGGGGTCGGTACTCATTCCCGAGATGAAGAAGCGCAAGTACACGCCAGAGTTCTCGGCGGCGATCACGTCATCCTCCGCGTCATTGGCGATCATCATTCCGCCGTCGCTGTCGATGATTCTCTACGGCGCCATCGCGGACACGTCCATCGTCAAACTGTTCGTCGCCGGCATCATCCCGGGAATCCTGGGTGGTCTGGGGCTGGCGATGCTCTGCTACTACTATGCCCGCAAATACGACATGCCGCGTGAGGCTGCCTTTTCGCTGTCGACGCTCGGCAAGGCGTTCCGCGAGGCCTTCTGGGCGCTGACGCTGCCGGTCATCATCCTGGGCGGTATCTTCGGCGGCTTCGTGACCGCCACCGAAGGGGCGGGTATCGCCGTGCTAGCGGCGCTGGTCATCGGGGGCCTGGTCTACCGTGAGCTGAACCTGCAGGTGCTGTATCGCGCGGTGATCGATGGCGTGATCCAGACCTCGGTCGTGATGCTGCTGGTCGCCACCTCCGCAGTGCTGGGGCTGTTCCTGACCGAGATGCAGCTGCCGCAACAGCTGGCCCAGGAAATCACCGCGATCACCACGGACCCGGTGGCGGTGCTGGCGTTGCTCAACATCCTGCTGCTCCTGCTCGGCATGTTCCTGCATGGTGCCGCTGCCATCATTCTGGTGGTACCGATCGTGATGCCATTGATCCAGCAGATCGGCATCGACCCCATCCACTTCGGCCTGATCCTGACCCTCAATCTGGCCATCGGTCAGCAGACGCCACCCGTGGCTTCGGTGCTGGCCACCTCATGCTCCATCGCCAAGACGGACATGTGGGAAACCACCAAGGTCAATCTGCCGATGATCTTCGTGCTCTTCCTGGTGCTGATGCTGGTCACCTACGTGCCGGCGATTCCCATGAGTCTCGTCGAGCACTTCTATGGGTGAGTGTTTGATTGATAGGTAGAGAGGTAGGGAGATAAGTGGGGCAGTGATGGAGACTGCTCACCAGACACGCCAAGGCCGCCCTTTGAGGCGGCCTTGGCGTGTCTGAAGCCAGCAAGCGACCCCCGAGGTGCATGCCCCTCAGGCAATCCACGCTGCATCAAGCGGGGGATTTCACTTTTCTGGTCCAGCAACCGGCACGCCTTGTGCTATCTGGCGGGGGCCGGACACATGCTGTTCGGCACGGAGAATCCAGGTGACACCTCCAGGCATCAGCAGCATGCCTAGCACTTCGTTGATCTTGGGCCATCATCGAAGCTCAGGACATATAGTGCGACGGGGCAGGATGTCTTGGCAGCAGCCCTGAATGTGAAAGAGCCACCCCGTGGGGTGGCTCTTCTAACAGGCGTGGACTGCACTACATCTTGTTCGATGGCGAGGCATCACCCCTCCCGCACCCCATCCACCAAGCGGCTGATGCCTTCTGCTGGAGCATGCTTGAGCTCCGGCGGGAGCAGGGCATCCGGCAGGTCCTGATAGCAGACCGGGCGCAGGAAGCGGTGAATCGCGGCGGTGCCGACCGAGGTGGTGCGGCTATCGGAGGTGGCGGGCCAGGGGCCGCCGTGGACCATGGCGTCACAGACTTCGACCCCTGTCGGCCAGCCATTGACGAGGATGCGTCCGGCGCGACGCTCCAGCACCGGCAGCAGCTGGCGTGCGGCATCATGATCGGCGTCATCCAGGTGCAGAGTGGCGGTCAGCTGGCCTTCCAGCGCGCTGCAGACCTGCTTGAGCTGAGCGAGGTCATCGCATTCGATGATCAACGAGCTGGAGCCGAAGACTTCCGCCTGCATGGCTTCATTGGCCAGGAAGTCGCTCGCCGGGGTGCTGAACAGCTGGGTCTGGCAGGGGCTGGCGATGGGCGAGTCGCTTTCGCCACTGGCCAGGCAGGTAATGCCGGGCTGTGAGGATAGGCTCGCCACGCCTTCGGCATAGGCCTTGTGGATGCCCGGCGTCAGCATGGTCTGCACCGGACTTGCCTGGATGGCGGGAATGGCGGCTTGCTTGAAGCGCTCCAGTGCTTCGCCCTTGATGGCCAGCACCAGTCCCGGGTTGGTGCAGAACTGACCGGCGCCCATGTTGAGCGAGCCGACGAATGCGCTGCCCAGCGCTTCGCCGCGGGCTTCCAGTGCGGCCGGCATCAGGATGACCGGGTTGATGCTGCTCATCTCGGCATAGACCGGAATCGGCTGCGGGCGCGCCTGAGCGAGGGCCAGCAGGGCGGTGCCGCCACTGCGCGAACCGGTGAAACCGACCGCCTGGATCTCGGGATGCTTGACCAGTGCCTGGCCGACCTCATTGCCCGGGCCGAACAGCAGCGAGAAGACACCTTCCGGCATCTCGCAACGCTTGGCGGCACGCGCCACGGCCTGACCGACCAGTTCCGAGGTGCCCGGGTGGGCCGAGTGTCCCTTGACCACCACCGGGCAGCCTGCGGCCAGCGCGGAAGCGGTATCTCCACCGGCCACCGAGAAGGCCAGCGGGAAGTTGCTGGCCCCGAAGACGGCCACCGGGCCAAGCGGGATCTGACGCTGGCGCAGGTCTGCCCGCGGCAGGGGAGTGCGCTCCGGCAGCGCAGGGTCGACGCGCACATCCTGCCACTCACCGCGGCGCAGTACCTTGGCGAACAGCTTGAGCTGCCCGCAGGTGCGGCCGCGCTCACCGTTCAGGCGTGCCTCGGGCAGGCCGGTCTCCTGCATGGCGCGCTGGGTCAGGGTCTCGCTGAGTGCCTCGATTTCCTCGGAGATGGTCTCGAGGAAGAGGGCTCTTTCTTCGGGCGACGTGGCGCGATAGGCATCGAAGGCCTGGCTGGCCAGTTGGCAGGCCTCTTCCACCGTGCTCGCGTTGGCACCCGGATAGGCGGGCTCCAGACGCTCACCCGTGGCCGGATTGATGGCGTGGATCGCCTCGCCCTGAGCGGCGAAGCTGCGTTGTCCGATAAGCTGATGACCGTTGAGTGTCATGGTGCCTCCTGTCTGGCATGTTGGGTGGGTCTGGCATCGTGGGTGATAGCGGCAATCGGCAGCCGATACCAGTGAATGGCGTTGTCGTGCAGAACCTGGTCAAACGCGATCTGGCGGTGGCCGTGAGACGCCGTCTGCGCGATGGCACCCGTCACCAGCGATAGCCAGTCGCCATAGCTGACCTTGAGTCCGGAAACCGGGAAGTTGCTGGCGAACAGGCAACGACGGGGGCCGAAGATGTCCAGTACCTCGCAGAGCAGCTCGTGATTGGCGCTGGTATCCCAGGCATGCCAGGGCGTGCCCAGCTCCGAGAGCTTGACGGCGACATTCGGGTTCTCGGAAAGCGCCCGCATGCCTGCGCGCCACTGGGCGAGGCCTTCCGGCGTGCGATCCCACGGCAGGCCGCTGTGATTGAGAATGACGCGCAAGCCGGGGTAGTCCTGAAGCGTCGTGGCCGCCTCTTCGAGATGCCAGGCGGGCACGCGCAGGTCCCAACTCAGGTCACGCTCCGTGAGCAGCGCCAATCCCTCGCACCAGCGTGGGTCCTGCAGACTGCCGCGAGTGCCCGTGACCGATTGACGGGTCTGAGGCGTGGCGGCGGTGACTGGCTTGGCACGCACGCCACGAAACAGCGGTGAGTCACATTGCGCGTCCAGCTGTGCGGCGCACGCTTCAGTACCAAAGGCCGCCCAGCCGACATGCGCACTCGGCAGGCCATGAATGGCTGCTTGCTCGGTAATCCAGTGCGTCTCTTTCTCAGCCTGTGGGCGTGACGCTTCGGCTTCGCAGTGCACGCTGCCTACCAAGCGATAGCCCGCGGGGATCAAGCGCTTGAGATCCGCGACCTGAAAGGGCTGGCGGATCGCGGCGTAATCGCCGAGAAAGAAGTTCTCCACCGGCGAGTCTTCCAGCCAGGGATACGCCACCTGGCCATCCAGCGCCCAGAGATGATGGTGCGCATCGATCAGCGACTGGCTTTGTGAAGGTTCGCGCTGTATTGGGGTATCCGTCATGACTGGCTTTTATCCTGGCAAGAAGAATCAAGTGCTGACTGGCTCAGTGGTCACATTCCCTATTGGCAGCCCTCGAAGGGCGATCAACATCGAGCTAGCAAGGAGCGCCTTGTCCCTGAGGCATTGAGTGACTCTTTTGTTGTCGTTGTTCTTGGTGTTGGCGCTGAAGAAGAGTGGAACTCTGGGTCAGTCGGTCATCCAGTACAGGGGCGCGGTGATGATCTGCGGGAAGGCCACGAACAGCAGCAGGATCGCGACATAGGCGAGCGCGAAGGGCGCGACGCCACTGACCGCCTTCTCGAACTTGAGGTTGCCGACGCTGGTAATCACGTTGAGCACGTTGCCGACCGGTGGGGTGATCAGGCCGATGGCACAGTTGAGGACGAACATGATCCCGAAGTAGACGGGGTCGATACCGGCCAGTTTGACGATGGGCATCAGGATCGGCGTGAGTACCAGAATGGTCGGCGTCAGGTCCATCACCATGCCGACCACCAGCACGATGCCCATGATGGCGAGCATCAGGATGCGCGGGTCATCGGCCAGCGGCTGCAGCAGGCCGGCGACCATCAACGGCAGCTGGGCGATGCTGATCAGCCAGGAGGCGACCATCGCCGCAGCCACCAGGAACATCACGATGGCGGTGCTGCGCGCGGCCTGGGCGAGGACGGCGTAGAGCTGGCTCAGATCCAGTTCGCGGTAGACCACGGTGGCGACGAAGATGGCGTAGACCGCGGCGACCACGCCGGCTTCGGTGGGGGTGAAGATGCCGCTCTTGATGCCGCCGATGATGATGACCGGCAGCATGATGGCCCAGAAGCTGTCCTTGAGTGCCTTGAGGCGCTCACGCCCGCTGGCCTTCTTGGTGACGACCAGATCTTCCTTGCGGGTCATGAACAGCCACATCACCACCAGGGTCACGCCCATGATCAGCCCCGGCACGATCCCGGCGAGGAACAGCTTGCCGATCGAGATGCCACCGGCGACCCCGATGATGATCAGCGGAATCGAGGGCGGGATGATCGGCGCGATGATCCCGCCGGCGGCCATCAGGCCGGAGGAGCGGCCCAGCGGATAGCCCGCCTTGCGCATCATCGGCAGCAGCATGCTGGCCAGCGCGGCGGTATCCGCGACCGCGGAGCCGGACAGACTGGCCATGACGATGGCGGCGAAGATGGCCACGAAACCCAGTCCGCCCTTGCGGTGACCCACCAGCGACATCGCCAGGGTGACGATGCGCTGGGAGAGCCCGCCGCGCGACATCACTTCCCCAGCGGTCAGGAAGAAGGGGATGGCCAGCAGGGTGTAGCTGTCGGCGCCGTTGACGAGGTTCTGGGCCAGGATCTGCGAGTTGAACAGATCCAGGTGCAGCATCAGCACGATGGCACTGACCAACAGAGCGAAGGCGATGGGGAGGCTCAGGCCGATGGCGGCCAGCAGGGAGCCGAGGAAGAGCCCGATGGTCATGGCGTGTCTCCTTGCTGATCAGATGAGGGGCTGGGGGCATTCGGTGGCGTGATGCCATGCAGGGCAAGGGGCGTCAGTAGTCGCCACAGCAGGATCAGCGACATCAATACGCCTGCCATCAGGCCGGCGAGATAGAAGACGCCGACGGGAATGCCGCTGATGGGAGAGAGATTGCGCCAGTTGAGCACCGTCTGATCGAAGCTGCCCTTGAGCAGCATCAGGCAGCAGCCGAGCATCACCAGGGTGACGACGCGATCCAGCACCCTGCGACATGCCGCCGGCAGCTTGTCGGCGAAGGTGTTGACGCTCAGGTGCTCCTGTCGGATCAACGCCGTGACGGCGCCCATGAAGGTGACCCAGACGAACAGGAAGCGGGACAGCTCGACGCTGATCGAGATGCCGCTGTTGAAGCCGTAGCGCAGCACGACATTGACGAAGACCAGCGCGATCATCGCCACCAGTGCCAGCACCATCAGCAGAGTGAGGGCCTTCTCCAGTCCCTTGAAGATCGTCGTGATGCCGGTGGCAGTGCGGGTAGGCGCCGCTGACGCCAGCGGGGTGGCGTGGCTTCCCCGTGACTCGGCGGATGGCGCGATGGATGGTTTGATCGACATGGATAACGGCATCTCTTGGGTCAGTTTGTTCATGGTGTTATCCCCGAAGGAAGCATCTCGATGACGGCGCGACAGTGCGACGCTGTGGCGGGGCGTGGCAGCACTGCCGCGGGTCGTTTTCTGAGACTGGTCACCGGAACTGGTTGCTCAGACTGGTCGCCGGGACGGGTTGTGTTGACTAACGGGTGTCGGCCAGCGCTGCCTGGAATTGCTCCACCACCGCCGGGTCCAGTGCCTGGGTGTGCTGCTGGATCACCGCTGCCAGTGCCTCACGCATGCGCTGACGTTCACTGTCCGCCACCACGTTGACGGTCATCTTGTCCTGCAGCTCGCTCAGCAGTTCCTCGTTCATGGCACGGCTCTGTTCACGCTGATACAGCGTGGCTTCACGAGCGGCCTCGCGGACCAGCTGGCGTTGGGCGTCATCGAGTGACTGCATGAAGCCCGCCGAGGCGACCAGCACCTGGGCGTCATAGGCATGCGCGGTACGCGACAGGTACGTCTGGACCTCGAAGAATCGCTTGGCGTCGATCACGGTGTAGGGATTTTCCTGACCATCCACCGTGCGGGTTTCCATGGCGGTGAACAGCTCATTGACCGACATGGGCACGGCGTTGGCGTTCAGTCCATTGAAGAGGTCGATGTAGAGGGCGTTCTGCATGGTGCGAATCTTGAGGCCCTCGATGTCCTCGAGCGTCTCGATGGGACGGCGGCTATTGGTCATGTGACGGAAGCCATTCTCCCAGTACTCGAGTGCCACCAGCTGCTTGTCATCCAGGCTTGCGAGCAGGGCGCGGCCAGCCTCGCCATCCAGCACCGCATCGGCGTGTTCACTGTCATCGAACTGGAAGGGCAGGCTGACGATGTTGAAGTCAGGGTTGAGGCTGCTCAACGTGGCAGTGGAGGGTGCGGTGAAGTCCAGGGTCCCGGACTGCAGCATCGAGGTCATGTTGACGTCATTGCCCAGAATGCCGTTGGAGAACACCGTGATGGTGATCTCGCCGTCTGATTTTTCCTCGACGAGCTCCGCAAACTTCCTGGCGCCCAGCGTCTGCGGGTGGGCATCCGGCAGACTGGTGCCCATGCGCGCGGTGATCTCGGCGTGGGCAGTGGTCGCGAAGCTCAGCATCAGTCCCAGGGTGGAGACCGTCTTGAGCAGAGCGTTCGTGCATTGGGCTTTTTTGAGCAGCGTTTTGTTGAGCAGAGCGTGGCGGATGGACATGGCGAATTCCTTGCAGGTTGTTGTTATAGGGACTGTTGTTATAGGGACTGTTTTACAGAGCTTGTTGTCATTGGGACGGATGTAATGACGTCGAACGAGCGCTAGGTACTGATGTCCAGCGAGTAGCAGCGCACGGCGTTGTCACAGAACAGCTTGAGGCGGTGTTCGGGACTCAAGGCGCGACTGAGGTCCTTGAAGGCCTGCCACAGCGTATCGAGCGAGGTCACCAGCCCATCGACCGGGAAGTTGCTGGCGAACATCACGCGGTGGACCCCGAAATGGCGCAGCACGATCTCGAAGACCTCGCGGTTGTCTTCCAGCCGCCAGGGCTGGCCCGCGATGCCGAGCCCCGAGAACTTGATCATCACCTGTGGCCAGGCGGCGACCTTGTCCAGGGCCCGTGACCACTGACGCAGGGTGTCGGGATGACGATCGCCGGGCACGCCGGCATGATTGATCACCACCGGCATCTCGGGATGGCGTTGCAGCAAGGGCAGCAGTTCCTCGAGGTGCCACCAGGGCACCTGCAGCTCGAAGATCAGGCCACGGCGCGCGACTTCACTGACGCCGTACTGATAACGCGGGCAGCGCAGCGAGCCGGGCAAGGCGTGGGTGGCAAGCCTCGGATCGTGACGCTCCAGTGCGGCTGGCTTGTGACGGATACCCTTGACCAACCCTGACGTGCAAAGCCTCTCGAGCTGCTCGCCGATGTCATCCTGATCCAGCCAGGTCTGGGCGATCATGGCGTTGGGCCAGCCGCTCTCGCGGGCAGTCTCCTCGATCCAGCGCACTTCCTTGAGCGCATCGCCCCGCGACCATTCCGCCTCCATGTAGACACACCCCAGCACCCGGTGCGCCTTGCCCGCCGCCTCAAAATGCTCGGCGGGCAGGTAAGGGCGACGGATCGCGGAGTAGTCGCCGTAGCGGAAGGGGATCATCGGCTCATCACACAGCCAGGGGTGGTAGTTGTGCGTCGGGTCCCAGACATGCATGTGGGCATCGATGATCGGCAGATCTTCCTCCTGCTGAGTGGCCAGATAGCGCTCGCGCTGCTCGCCAAGTTCGGCAAGAGGTGCAGGCATTACCGGAAATTGGAGTGAGTCAGAGAGCATGGCGGGCTTCCTCTGGTGGCGAGTCAGGTGAGCGTGATCAGCGCGCGAGGGCGGTGTCGATGCGATCCAGCAGCTCGCTGCCGTGCTTTGCGGTGAACTCGGCGCGTACCGGCTCGGCGACCTTGGCACGCATGCTGGCGGTATCGGGCTCACGTACGACCTGCATGCCTTGCTCCTCGAGGAAGGCCAGATCGCCCTGCTCATTGTCATGATTGAGCTGACGCTGATAGCGGGCCGCTTCCTGAGCTTCTTCCTTGATCAGCGTCTGCAGTTCGGGCGCGAGGCTGTCGAACGTCTGCTTGTTCATGATCAATGGCGCGGCGGTGTAGGCGTGTGCAGTGAGCGACAGGTGCTCCTGCACGGAATACAGGTTGGCGGAGCGGATCAGGCTGACTGGATTCTCCTGGCCGTCCACGGTGCGGGTTTCCAGCGCGGTATAGAGCTCCGCGAAGGGCATCGGGGTCGGATTGGCACCCAGTGCCTGGAAGGCGGCGATATGCGCCGGGTTGGGCGTGGTGCGCAGGGTCAGGCCGCTGACGTCATCAGCGGTTTCGACGGCGCGTCGCGAGTTGGTCAGGTTGCGAAAGCCGATTTCCCAGAAAGCCAGTCCTTCGATCTGTTGCGGCTGCATGGCGGTCAGCAGGTCCTGGCCGATATCGCCATCCAGCACCTGATAGGCCTGCTCACGGGTGTCGAACAGGAAGGGCAGATCGAGCACGTTGAGCTCGCCGACCAGCCCGCTGAAGTAGGGATTGCCTGAGAGCTCGATATCGATGGTGCCGCTGCGTACACCCGAGATCATGGCCTGATCATTGCCCAACTGGCCGTTGGGGAAGATCTTGACGGTCAGCTCGCCGTCACTGCGTTCAGCCAGACGTTCGGCAAAGCGTTCGGCGGCTAGGTGCTGCGAGTCGGTGACCGGATGCGCATGGGCGAAGGTCAGCGAGGTGGCGGCGTGTGCGGGTCCTGCCATTGCCAGACTGAGCAGGGCGGTGGACAGGAGGGTGGCGGTGGCGTGGCGGGTCGAGAGTGTCATGGCGAAGCCCTTTTCTCGTTATTGTCGTGATGCTTCTCGTGCGTACAGGCGTTATTGACGCCGGTGCTGCTGGTGGAGGTGCTGCTACTGCTACTGCTGGGTTCAGGGCCGTAGGAAGGCGGAATTCTCAAGACCCTGATCCTTGCTCTACTTCTTGTGTTGATCGGTGGCCTTAAAGCACAGCCATGGCGGACGGCTGCTCAGCTTGGTTGGCGTGAGACTCGAACGCGACCGGGTTGCGTAGCGCGCGCCCGAAGGCGGGTAGTTCGATCTCGAAGCGATCGCCTTCCTGCACCTTGATCTGATCGGCGAAGCTCAGGGTGGCGGTACCGAAGAAGTGCACGTGCAGATCTCCCGGCGCACGGAACTGGGCGTACTTGAAGTGGTGGTGTTCCAGGTTGGCCAGACTGTGGGCCATGTTGGCCTCCCCAGTCAGGAAGGGCTTTTCCCAGACCGTCTGCCCGGCGCGAGTGATGCGGCTGGTGCCTTCCAGGTGCTGGGGCAGCTCGCCGATCAACAGTTCAGGGCCATAGCTGCAGGCGCGCAGCTTGGAGTGGGCCAGCCATAGGTAGTTGGCGCGCTCGGTGATGTGGTCGGAGAACTCGTTGCCTACCGCGTAGCCGATGCGATGCGGCTGCCCGTTGGCATCGTTCAAGTACAGGCCGACCAGCTCGGGCTCTTCGCCGGCGTCTTCGGCAAAGGCCGGCACGCTGATCGCGGTTTCCGGTGCCACCACGATGCTGCCGTCACCCTTGTAGAACCACTCCGGCTGCGCGCCGACCTGGCCATCGGCGGGCTTGCCACCTTCCAGGCCCATGCGGAACATGCGCATCGAGTCGGTGACGTTGGCGTCATCCTGTGCCTGAGCGGCGGCATGCATGGCGTCGCGGGTATCGGCGCTGCCCAGGTGGGTCAGGCCGGTGCCGGTGACGGTGCAGCGTGCGCGGTCAGGATGGGTGACCGGCGGCAGCAGTTCGCGGCGGTCGATGGCCTGCTTGTAATCGACCAGGGTGTGGGAGTAGTGCTGCTCGATCAGCGCGCTGAGCCCGATGCCCAGCTCGATAGCGCGAGAGGCCAGCTCATAGGTGCCGCCCGGGAAGTCGAGCAGGCGCAGCTGGTCGCGGCTTTCGACCACGGCGACCCGTGGGCCGTTGGCGGTGCGAAGTTGGACGAGTCTCATGATGGCTTCCTCACTCGATGATGTTGAACTGATCGAAGTAGTCGCTGTTCAGCTCGAGGCCCAGACCCGGGGTTTCTTCGTCGAGATCGATGAAGCCATTCACCGGCTCCGGATCGCCCTTGAAGATGTAGTAGAAGAGCTCGTTGCCGATCTCGACATCGTGCACCGGGAAGTACTCGCTCATCGGAGACGCCAGTGAAGCCATGGTCAGGTGGTAGTTGTGCATCTGGCCGGCATGCGGAATGACCGGCACGCTGAAGGATTCGGCCAGCGCATTGATCTTGCGCGCCGCGGTAATGCCACCGACCCGGTTGGTGTCGTACTGGATGACGGAGACGGCACGCTTTTCCAGCAGCTGGCGGAAGCCGTAATGGGTGAACTCGTGCTCGCCACCGGAGATGGGAATGCTGGTCAGCTGATTGAGTTCGGCGTAGCCATCGATGTCATCGGCGATCACCGGCTCTTCCAGCCACCGCGGCTGGAAGCGCTCGAGCTTCGGCAACATGCGCTTGGCGTAGTCCAGGTTCCAGCCCATGTAGCATTCGAGCATCAGGTCGACATCTTCGCCGATGACTTCGCGCACGGCGGCGACGCTATCGAGGTTGGCACGTACGCCCTCGACGCCGTCACGCGGACCGTAGCCGAAGCGCATCTTCATGGCGGTGAAGCCTTGATCCAGATAGGACTGGGCCTCTTCCTGCATGCCCTTGAGGTCGGTGCGGTAGAGCTTGGAGGCGTAGCAGGGGATCTTGTCCTTGGTGCGCCCGCCCAGCAGCTTGAAGACCGGCTTGCCGACCGCCTTGCCCATGATGTCCCAGATGGCGATATCCACGCCGGAAATGGCGGCCATGCCGATGCCCTTGCGGCCCCAGGCGTGGGTGGAGCGGTACATGCGCTGCCACAGGTATTCGTAGTCGAAGGGGTCCTGACCGATGATCAGCGGCGCGAGGTACTGATCGATGATCGCCTTGGCGATGCGCGGGGCCAGTGCCACGTTGCCAAGCCCCACCAGCCCGTTGTCGGTCTCGATTTCCACCACCGTCCAGCCGTGGAAGCGGAAGGTGCCCATCGAGTCGCCCTTGTCCCACAGTTCATCCATGGCGTTGGAGCAGAAGTGGGCAGTGGGAGGAACGGTATGGCCTTTCCATTCGAAGACGCGGGTTCTGACCTTGGTGATCTTCATCGAATTATCCTTGTTGTGGATGGCGTTGATTCAGGTTCATGAGCAAGAGGTGCAGGCGCATCAGGCAGACGCGGTCTCGAGACGCAGCGCACGCAGGTTGGTGCCCATGCGCTTGGCGATCGCGAAGGCATTGCGGGTCGGGTTGACGTCCGCCTTGCCAAGGCCTGCGATATCGAAGGCGGTGCCATGGGCCGGCGTGGTGATGGGGATCGGCAGGCCGCCCTGGACGGTGACGCCGGACTTGAAGCCCAGCAGCTTGATCGCGATCTGCCCCTGGTCGTGGTACATGGTCACGATGGCGTCGTACTCGCCGTCGCGTGCCTTGAGGAAGATGGTGTCAGCCGGGAAGGGGCCTTCCACGGGATAGCCCTGGGCGCGGCACTCGGCGACGGCCGGCGCGATGACATCGATCTCCTCACGCCCGCAGGTGCCGCCCTCGCCACCATGGGGATTGAAGGCGGCCACGGCGATGCGCGGGCGCTCGACACCGGCCAGTGTCAGCGAGTCATGAATCAGCTGGCTGGCGGCGATGATGCGTGGCTGGGTGACGTATTCGGCGGCATCCTTGAGCGGAATATGCGACGAGATACGCGAGGTCCACAGCGTCCCCAGCGTATTGAACTCGCAGAAGTAGCCGCTGACGCCAAGCTTCTCGGCGAAGAAGTGCAGTTCGTCTTCATGGCCCAGGCCGCCTTTCTTCATCGACAGCTTGTTGAGCGGCGCGAAGCAGATGGCGTCGACGTCCTCGTTCTGGGCCGCCTCCAGGCAACGAGACAGCACCGCGAGGGTCGAGGCACCACAGGCAGCGCTCTCCTCGGCGATGGTGACGTCGGCCTTCGCTACGCTGTCCATGGTGATCATGGTCAGGCCCTCATGCTCGCGGGCAGCTGCAAAGCTTTCGACACGGGGGACATCACTGAACAGGCCGGCCTGCTGCTGGCCCTGTTCCCACAGCCATTGATCGCCGATCAGCACCGTATGGGTGTCCGCGAACTGTTCGCGCTCCGCGATCAGGCGGGCGATCAGTTCGGGGCCGATGCCGGCAGGGTCACCAAGGGTCAGGGCAATGACGGGGCGTGTTGCGGACATGTGAGTTCCAGCCTTGTGAGAGTTGGCGTTGTTGTTGGTATCTACAGTGAATTCGCATCTTATGGTCTGCTGGTTGGTTTACCGGACCAGTTGATGAAAAAGCTAGCTGACAAGTTCTCTTCTGGTCAAGGTTTTTGGTGAATTTGCGACTATGGTAGGTTTTCTGGTGCGGCATACGAGCGTTTCAGTTATGCTGGTATGAAATGTATACCAGTGGGGGCCGCATGAAGCAGACGCCTTTCGCCTTCGAGAAAGCGCTGAAGAATCAGACCAAGAAGGAAATTCTCGCCGACAAGCTCATCGAGATGATCCTGACCGGCCTGCTGCGCGATGGAGATGAGCTGCCCAGCGAGCGTGAGCTGGCGCAGCTGTTTGAAGTGAGTCGCGAGACCGTTCGTGGGGGGCTGGCGCTGTTGACGGGCTATGGCCTGCTGAATGTCTCGCATGGCAGCAAGTCACGGGTCTGCGCGAGCGAGGCGGTGATCGACAGTTTCCGCAATCATCCCGCGCGTCAGCAGGGCGATGAGCTCAACAACCTGGATATCGAGAGCGTCTTCGAGAGTCGGATCGTGGTGGAGTCGGCCATTGCCCGTCGTGCCGCACGACATATCGATGAGGCAGGGCTCAAGAAGCTGGACGCCTTGCTGGATGCCCAGTCCCAGCACTTCGATTCACCGGTGAACTTCCAGCTCTCGGATCAGAACTTCCATCACGTCATCGCCGAATACTCGCGCAACGAGATCCTGATCCGCTATGCCGATGAGCTGTATACCTACGCGCTCAACATTCGCCGCCAGGTCATGGCCGAGCACGGCTCGATCAAGCGCAGTTATGAAGAGCACGTACGCATCGTCGAAGCGCTGCGCGCCGGTGACCCTGACGCCGCCGAACGTGCCATGCTCTCGCATATCGACAGCGTCTATTACACGACGCGGGACAAGATGAAGCGCTGATGGATGGTGATTTTAACGGCTAATCCTGGCAGGCGGAATCGACTGACATAACGCAGTGCTAACTCGCTCACTGGCTATTGCTGAGGTGCCAGGCTCGCATGATTTCTTCTGGGGATATGGCGGTCGCATTGAGTCATGTTTAAAGCTAAAGCCTCACTAGGCACTCAGATGATGTTCAGACCTTTTCAAGGGAAGAGCTCACATTAGTTGGGAGTCAGCGAGACAGGTCGATGACTTCCCTGTGGGTGCTGATTTCACAGTTGGGTAATGTCTTCCACACCAACTTCGTAAGTCTCTTGGGTGCGGCCAATGTGTGCATCCAGTAGCGCGCGCAGAGCGGTGATGTCCTTGGCTTGAACAGCGTCCACTATCTCGGTGTGTTCTCTGAGCGAAAGACGGGTATGGTCCGGCCGGGTTGCCAGGTGAGTGCGTAGGGCGGCGACCTTTCCAGCGTATTGCTCGTAGGAACTCTTTAAGTAGGCGTTTCCACAATGGTTGAAGAAGGCCATGTGGAAGGCCGAATCCAGGTCCAGATAATCGGTTATGCGCCCAGATCCGTGTGCCACCTGCATCTGGCTTTCTACCTGTCGGAGCTCGTGATAGAGGCCAGGCTGATCAAACTCGATTGCCAGTGCCAGTGCGGCTGGCTCCAGCGTACGGCGAAAGGTACAGATGTTACCGACTTCGCGGGCGCTCAGGGTGAAGACCTGAGCACCAGATTGCGGTTTTATGATCACCAGGCCCTCGTGCTTGAGCCGAGCCAAAGCTTCACGCACCGGTGTCTTGGATACGTTCAGCAATGCCGATATACCGCGTTCAGAGATAGCTTCGCCCAAGGCGAGTTCGCCGCGTACGATCATGTTACGTACGTGATCGGTGACGAGGGTTCCTAGGGAGGGGGGGCGTTCAAAGTCCTGCATCTCGGTCCTTGTAGACTGTGGTTCAGGCCCGAGACGGGCCCTGGGATTTAGCCACAGAGTAGCACAGGCGACTGGAATACCAGATGCCTATGTCATTGGGAAGATTGATCAAAGATTTTAGACCTATGGCAGCAGGGCCGAGCAAGCATGTGAACTTGTTTTCCAACCCGTGTGTCAGTATGGACGGGCGTGTTCACGCAGGAAATCACGATCGATGGTAAACCCGAGGCCATCACCTGTGGGGACGGTGACCCAGCCTTCACTTTGAGTGATCGCTGCGGTGACCAGGTTGGAGCGGAAAGGATGGCTCGAGGTGTCGTATTCGAAGATCGGACCGCTGGCCGCCAAGGTGGGATTGACTAACGGCATCGCGGCGATTGCATGCAGCGATGCATACTGACCGATCGCGGTCCCCCAGACATGGGGGTTCACCTGGATACCGTTGGCGAGGGCCAAGGCAGTGATATGCGTCATCGCGGTCAAGCCGCCGGCCATGGCCACATCTGGCTGGGCGATATCGATACAGCGTCCGGCCAGTAGGTCGCGGAATCCGAAGAGAGTGAATTCTGCTTCGCCACCTGCCAGGGGTATCAGCGTCTTCTGCTTCAACAGACGATAGCCCTCCTTATCATCAGGATTCACCGGTTCCTCGAACCATCGTAACCCGTATGCCTTGAGGCCATCTGCCAGCTGCGCTGCTTCGCTGACGGTATAGGCGTGATTGGCGTCAATCATCAGTTCGACATCATCGCCCACAGCATCACGTATATCGGTCATGACTTTGATGTCATTGGCCACCCCGAAGCCCAGTTTTATTTTCATGCTGGCAAAGCCTGCGTCACGGTGGCGACGCGCTTCTTCGACAAGACTGGCGGTGTCTGTACCAAGTTCGATGCGAAAGAAGCCGGTAGCGTAGGCTTGCACCTGTTTGCGAAAACCACCGCCAAGTAGCTCAAAGACAGGTCGTTGCGTGATCTTGCCCTTGAGATCCCAGAGAGCGATATCGAGAGCACTGATGGCGGCGATCACGACTCCCTTGCGTCCGTAGTCTCGAGTGTGATTGTAGAGCTCGTGCCAAATGACCTCGCTTTCGAACACTGAACGGCCGATCACCAATGGCGTGATTATGTGCTTGAGGACTGAAGCGGACAGTTCCGGTTCCAGCAGCCCTGCGCACAGCGCTTCCCCCCAGCCGCTTTGTCCATCCTGAGTTACCACTTCCACTAGCGTTGCGGATCGACGGGTGATCCATTGCTGGGAGAAGGCGAAGGGGCGTGGCAGCTCGGATGTCATTGTGTAGATGTTGACTTGCTTGATGATCATGGAAGTACTCCAGCGGAGGTAAGGAGCTTGCAAGCGCGTCGTGCTACCTATGTCTTGGCTGTAGCAGCCCAGCTGGCGTGGGCTGCGATAAATGCTCTTGCTCGCCTGGCGACCTCTGTATTGGCGATGCCAGATTGATAGAGCGCGCCACCGAGGCCGAACCCCCGTGCTCCTGCCTCGAGGTAACCTGCCATGGTGGCTGGCGTGATGCCTCCCACCGGCAACAACGGCGTTGTCTCGGGTAGCACAGCACGCATGGCCTTGACTGCCGCAGGCGAGATCGCCTCGGCAGGGAATAGTTTGAGAAAGTCGGCACCGGACTCGATGGCAGTGAAAGCCTCACTGACAGTGCCTACGCCGGGGCCGTAGATCAGCCCTCTGACCGAGGCTTCGCTTGCGATCCGGGGATCCAGGTTAGGGGCAATGATCAGGCGCCCCCCTGCCTGCTCAACATCGGCTACGCTATCTGGCGCGGTGACTGTTCCTGCTCCCACTAAGGCATCGTCCCCGACATGGGCTGCCAAGCGGCGAATGCTTTCCAGTGGGTCGGGAGAATTGAGCGGGACCTCGATCAGCCGGAATCCTGCCTCAAGCAGGGCATCGGCTACCGGTATGACTTCCTGGGGTTTGATGCCGCGAAGGATGGCGATGAGAGGGCAGGCGTCGAAGGCCTGATGCCAGTTCAGCATGTAATCAGCTCCGCGGCTCTTGCGATGGCCAGCTGCCCGTGACGTGACAGGCCGGGCGTCGCCATAGTGGAAGGTAGTGACAGAAAGTCGGTGGCAATACGGTATCGTTCCGCAAGATCATGGCGGCCGATGATGGTGACCTTGCCAGGGGCTGCCCCCTGTTGTAACTGGCCGAGGCATTCCTCGCCGATCAGCAAGCCGGAGAGGTAGTCAGCGCTTTGCTCTGGGGATAGCTGGTCGAATAGGTGAAGCGCGCGAGTGGTGAATAGGGTCGCTAGAAGTTGTCCAGGATGCTGGCGGGCGGTCTGTAACCCACGCTGAAAGGCTTCTGGTGAGAACTCGCCTTGGCGTATGGTGCGGCCAAGCAGTGAGTGCTCACGAAGAATCGCATAGAGTTCGCCGGTCATGCAGGTGACAAAACGGGTGATCTTGCCGTGCTCGACCGTCAACCATTTGTTGTGTGTCCCGGGCAGCAGGAAGGTGCCATCGCTGACACCTTGGGTAGACAGATACCCGACTATCTCGGTTTCTTCGCCACGTATGACATCGGGGCGCTCGCCATCGGGCGATTGCACCGCGCCAGTGACGAAGTGCACCTGGCCGAGGTCGGGAACGGTTTCGCAGACCAGAGCATTGGCCAGCTCATTGATCCCCAGAGGGAGAGGTTGGTAGGGCGTCTCAATCCAGCCATTACGGCTGGTTATCATGCCCGAGGCAAGAATCGGGATGCCGGGGAAGTCGGTCAACCAGCTTTTGATGCTGTAACGAAGGAAACCTGCAAAGTCCCTGTCGGATACCGCGAGAATCCCGTTGGGACTCTCGCGGGTATCGAGGGCCTCGCCGTGACGATCGACGAGGCTTGCACGAAACGATGAGGTTCCCCAATCGATGCCAATCATGAGGGGGCGCGACATCCTAGATTCTCCCGAACTCGGCCAGCAGGTCCTCGACGGTCTTGCCTTGCTGAACCCATGCGCGGGTAGCTTCCTCACGCTCGGCCTGCTCCAATGCCAGTTCGACTACCTCGGCTGCTCGGGCCAACGGAATGACGGTTACCCCCATCACATCGGCCACGATGAAATCACCAGGATTGACCGGTACGCCGCCACAGGCGATAGGCACGTTGATCGACAGCTCCTCCTTGCGATCGGAGAACATGGTGTGGGTACCACGCGGAGTGATGGCGCGTGTCCAGATCGGCCATTGGATATCTTCGAGTTCATCGGTATCACGCCCCGCGCCGTCCACTACCATGGCTCGAATGCCACGATTCTGGGCCAACGCGCCCATCAGGCCACCACATACCGAAGTGTTGGGATCCCCACCGGCGTCGACAACGATGATGTCACCTGGCTGACCCATCTCCAGTGCTTTGAGGGGATCGACCAAGTCACCTTTTGATAGCTGCACGGTAATTGCCTGGCCACAGACCTTGGCGCGGAAAGCCGGCTTGATGCCGCTGTCCATCACGCCAGTTCGGTACTGGGAGTCGGCGAAGACAGCCGTGGCGGAGTAGTAGGACAACACCTTGTCGAATTTCTCGAGCAGTGCCGGATCACGCTTGAAATCATTGAATTGCTTGAGCATGGGTTAGTTCCTCTGATCGTTGTGTTTTCGTGTTTCAGCGAGCCGGCGTGTTGACCGGATTAAGTGGTGCCTGGCCGGTCAGCACCCGGGCGACTTCCTGGGCAGCGATAGTGCGGGCCGCACGCAGTGATTCCTCCGAGTAGTAGGCCGCATGAGGGGTCACGATGACGTTGGGGAGTGAGAACAGAGGGTTGTCGTTGGGGGACCAGTGTTTACGTTTGGCTGGCTCCTCCTCGGGATCATCGAGTCCCGCCCCAGCTATCCATCCCTCTGACAACGCCTTGTAGAGCGCGCGGTTATCGATGGTGGGGCCACGGCCAGTGCAGACCACCAATGCGTTGGGTTTCATTGAGCGAAATTCCTCCTCGCTCAAGAAGTGACGAGTTTCCGTTGTCATAGGCACCTGCATCATGACCACGTCGGACTCTGCCAGTAGTGCACCCTTGTCCACTGCCGCAACCTGATGGGCCGCGATGGTGGCGCTATCGACGTAGGGGTCGTGAATGATCACCTGGGCGCCGAATGCCTTGGCACGCTGTGCTATGGCCTGGCCGATGGCACCAAAGGAAACGATGCCAACAGTCTGGCCACGAAGACGATTTAGAGGAGCCGCGCTCTGCCAGCGCCACTCACCACGATGGGTGGCCCGGTCGTAGGCGAACAGCCCGCGCGCCAAGGCCAGCCAGAGACTGATGGCGTGGTCAGCAACTTCCTCGGTGCAGTAATTGCGCACGTTGGTGACCTGGATCCCCTTGGCGGTGGCTGCCGCCACGTCAACGATGTCCGTGCCGACGCCGTAACGGGCGATGACCTTGCAGCGCTGCATGGTGGCGATGGTGCTGGCACCGATGTAGGCGTATTGGTTGATCATGGCAGCGCAGTCGGCAGCGTGTTCTAGCAGGTCCTGCTCCGATTTGGCTTGCAGGGCTATTACTTGGGCTCCCGCCTTCTCGAGAATTTCGCGCTCCAACTCGATATCGGCGAAGTCGTGATCAGTGATGATCACCTTCGGTCTGGTGGGCATGGCACTACCTCGTAATTGTTCGTTGCTGTCTTTTGTTCAACTGGTGTACCAGGCACCAGATGAGCTGAAATATACAAGCTAGCGGTGAGCTGTCAAAGAGGATTGGTCGATAGTGTCATTAGACATTGGTCGTGTGAACTAAAGTAACCACGGTGCCGAAGTCGCTATCTTAAGGTGTTGGAAATCGATGCTTCGTGCGCTTTCTAACCTAATAATTATTCATTTAAAACAATGTTCTAGGTGTGTCTTTCGGAAGGCGTGACGCTACCGGTTTGGCGGGGAAGTAAGGCAATGCAAAACAGAGGTAGATCAGAAGAGGGGCGATAGCGCCATGGCGCTTTCTTGACAGATCCTTTTGGCATCAATCAATCTTCATTTCGAGATCTGGAATACCAGTTCCGAATTGACTACTCAATAACAATAGTGAGAGTTCGCCATGATCAAGAAATGGATGCTTATCAGCCTGCTGGTCGCCGCCACGCCGGCTCAGGCCACCACCATCATCAAGCTGGGACACGGGACCAATGAAAATTTCCATATGGCGCGAGCGATGGTGGAGTTCGAGCGTCTGGTGGAAGAGGGCTCACATGGCGAGATTGACGTACAGATCTTCCCGTCGTCCCAGCTGGGGGGGGATCGATCCATGATTGAAGGGGTGCAGACAGGCATTCTTGAAATGGCGGTGTCGCCGTCATCGTTTTTCACCAACTGGGACCCGGCTTTTGGCGTGGTCGAGCTGGCCTATATCTACCCGGACAAAGACACTGCGCTTGAGGTACTCGACGGCCCAGAAGGCGATGCCTTGTTGGGACGACTCGATCGGATCGGTCTGAAGGGACTTGGCTGGGTCGAGAGTGGCATGCGCCACCTCACCAATAATGTTCGTCCGATCAACACTCCGCAGGATCTGGAGGGCATCAAGCTGCGCACCATGAAGGTGCCTGCCCATGTCGATACCTTCAAGGCGCTGGGGGCCAATCCGACTCCGATGAACTTCGGTGAAGTTTATTCCGCTCTACAGCAGGGAGTCATCGATGGTCAGGAAAACCCGCTTTCGTTGATCGACACGCAGCGCTTCTATGAGGTGCAGAAGTACCTGACACTTACGGGGCATATCTTTACGGCCTATACGCCGGTCATTTCCCAGACATTCTTTGACTCTCTGCCTGAAGGTCAGCAGCACTTGATTGAGCAGTCGATGGATCAGGCCATCGCTTACGATCGTGAGCTGGTAGCTGAGGAGGACGCCGATCACCTGGCGCATATCCAGAGCTCTGGTGTTGAGGTAAACAACCTGTCCGATGAGCAGCATCAGGCCTTTGCTGATATCGCCGCAAGCGTCAACGCCCAATATCGGGAACGTATTGGAGTTGACGTCTTTGATGGATGGATGGCTGCCATCGATCGTGCCTCTGAACAGTGATTAAGCACAGAACCGGCACGCCAACCGCGAGAGGCGCCCAATTGGAAGAGGTCTCTCACTCAATGCGCGAAGCCGGAAATTCGAGGACATGCCGATGATTCGTTGGCTGAATGAAAGCTTGGAAGAGTGTTTGTCAGTTGTGCTGCTAGCACTGATCGTCGCACTGGTATCTGCCAATGTGCTGGCGCGCTACGTGTTCAACGCGTCCCTGTCCTGGGGGGAGGAGCTGGTGGGTTGGCTCTTTATCTGGTTTATCTGGATAGCGGTAAGCTACGTCTTTCGTCAGGACAAGCATATCGAGATTACCTTTTTGAAGGAGCAGCTGCCTGAAGCGATCCAGCGTTACTTGACACTGGTGGTTAGGCTGGTCGTGGTGGCATTTCTAGTCACCATCAGCCTCTACTGCATCCAGCTGATGCTCAATCCCATGGTGCGGTATCAGGTATCGGTGGTGCTCCAGATGCCGATGCCCCTTTACTACGCCTCTGCACCCGCCGGTGCGCTATTGTCGGCGTTTCGCATTCTGCAACATTGTTGGCTGGCGTGGAGATTGCCTCGCACCCGCCTTGAAGGAGGTGCCCTATGATCGCTGTTTCACTGATCGGCATGTTATTCGCCTTTATCGCTGTGGGCATGCCGGTGGCCATGGGGATGGGGCTTGCTACGCTACTGGTGATATTGCTGATCGATGGTGCGCCACCAGTGGTGCTTCTAGCGCGTTCGCTGGTGACGGCAGCGGACTCCTTTCCGTTGATTGCCGTTCCCCTCTTTGTACTGGCCGGCGATCTGATGCAAATGGGGGGCATGTCACGACGTATCGTCGGTTTTGCTCATTCGCTGGTAGGGCACGTCAAAGGCGGGTTGGCCTATGTCAACGTGCTAGCTTGCTGCTTCTTTGCCGCCATTTCCGGCTCGTCACCGGCTACCGTGGCAGCGATTGGGTCGAACATGGTGCCGGAGATGGAAAAGGTCGGTTACTCACGCCGCTTCTCGTCTGCTTTGACGGCAGCCGGAGGCATGGTAGGGGTGATGATTCCACCGTCCATCCCCTTCATCATCTATGGCGTATCCGCGGAGGTCTCGATCGGCAAGCTATTCATGGCGGGGATCGTCCCTGGCATCATGTTTGGTATTGCCTATATGCTGACCGCACGTCTGATGCTCAGGCACAATCGTAAGTTGTTGGAGGAGAGCACCAGCTTCTCGAGAAAGGCGATGACCACTTCGCTGCGCGATTCGATCTGGGCGCTGCTGGTCCCAGTCATTATCCTGGGTGGGATTTATGGTGGGATATTCACGCCTACCGAAGCGGGTGGGGTAGCCGTCATCTACTCGATCATCATCGGCGTCTTCGTCTACGGTGATATTCGCTTGTCGGAGTTGCCCAAGGTGTTTGCGCGTAGTGCCTCGACTAGTGGACAGATCCTGATCCTGGTAGTGGTGGCCGGTGGCTTTGGCCAGTTACTGACCATTGCCCAGGTGCCGAAAGATCTGGCAGCTGCCATTACCGGGTTCTCGACCAATCCTTTGGTACTACTATTGATGATCAACCTATTGCTACTGATCGTCGGCATGTTCATGGAGACCATTGCAGCAATCATCATCTTGACACCACTTTTACTACCGGTGGCGATTGCCGCGGGCGTCGACCCGATCCACTTCGGTGTGATCATGACCGTTAATCTTGCCATCGGCTTCTGCACGCCACCTTTGGGGGTCAACCTGTTCGTCGCCTCATCCGTATCCAGCGTCAAGATCATGGATGTATCGGCGGCAATCATTCCCTACTTCGTCGCAATGATAGCGCTGCTGCTGACCATCACCTATCTGCCGGGCATCTCGATGTTCCTTGCAGGCGGCTAGCTGTACCAGCGGATATTTCATACCGTTGTTTGTACTCTTCAACCGGCGCTTCGATCCTGTATCGTGTGCCGGTTTTTTGTATATGGCCGCATATCGGTACTTTGTTGCTCCTCGATGTAGCTTATGGAATCAGCATTTTGGATCAGTAAGAGCTTGCTGTGCGGAGAACTTTCGTAAAGGAGTGACGTTCGTACGGGGTACAGCGTCGGGCCTAGCGAGGCGACCCCCAGCTCCTTTTTCAGAACTAGCCTGTTACCCCATTGCATCAATACTCCACGCCCGTCATCACCCAGACGATGCGGGTCTCGGTCTCGCCGGGGTTGCGAATCCAGTGGGGTTCCTCCCCGGTCAGCGAGAAGCTGTCGCCCGGGTTGAGCAGGAAGACCTGCTCGCCGATGGTCAGCTCCAATTGGCCACTTTCCACATAGCCCGCTTCCTCACCGCGCCGCTCACGAGGCGTCTCACCGCCGCTGCCGCCGGGCTGCAGGCGGGTCATGATCAGGATGAGCTGACCGCTCAGGCGGGGGGAGAGCAGTTCTTCCCGTGCACCGATGGCGCTGAGATTCATGGCACGGCGTTGATCCGCGCGCACGATAGTTTCCTGCTCGGCCGCCGAGTCACTCCCGCCCGGCTGGAAGAACCAGCTGACGCGCACACCGAGGGCATCACTCAGGGCCTGTAGTACCCCGATGGGGAGGGATGAGACGCCGCGCTCCACCTGGCTCAGATAGCCGACGGATTTTCCGACGCGCTTCGCCAGCTGGCTGAGTGTCATCTGCCGGGACTTGCGCAGGTCGCGCAGCTGTCTGCCGATACGACGGTCTTCCTGTTCTGCATTGCTGAGTGCGGTGCTGCCGACTGATGCCTGTGAGGAGTCTGTCTCCGTGGTCATCCGGTTTCCTCTTGGCAATGGGAACTGGCGGTCAATGCGTGGCGTTTCATGTGGATGAAAAGCATGCTGCAGTTTTCATCAGCAAGATTATCAGCATGCGGCGTGAAGAGATAAGCCTGTGTCGTTATCAAATCGTCGTGTTGAAATAGGTATTGATAAGCAAAAGGCCAGTCATGATGACTGGCCTTTTGCTTATGCGCTGCGCGTTACCCTCAGGCAGCTGGAGTGAAGGCCGGTCGTTGCTTGCGGAAGGCCTGTTTGCGGGTGATCTTGCCCTTCTCGATGGTGAAGAGATCCACGCTATCGGCCTCGACACGCAGGCCATCGGGCTGGGTCGCCATGAAGGTGCATTCGGAGACGACGCGCTGATCGGCGAAGAAGAACTCGCCCTTGGTCCACTGCACATCGGGCATGGTCGTCCAGGTGTTCACGAAGGCGTCGCGCACGGCGGCCTTGCCGACGATTCGCGTGCCGTGCGCCTCATCGCCGGACACGGTGTCGAAGACCACGTCATCGGCGAAGTACTCCATGACGGCATCGATGGCGTGGCGATTGAAGGCATCGAACATGGCGGTCATCTGTTCACGGTTCATGGTACGGGTCTCTGGTGCATGCATGCCGCGAGTGGCATGCCAGTGGGAGGTGCCGCGACGTCATTCGGGAGCGCCGCGGCGTGTTGAGCAACATGAAAGACGGTGGTCGGTGAGCGAAGAGAGCGAGTCGAGGCTCAGCTCACCTTGTCCAGCACCTGGAAATACTTGTAGAGCAGATGCTGCCCCATGCGCCGGATCGGTCTGAGTGGATGGGCGGGCAGCGGGGAGTTGAAGATCGGCAGGTGGCGCTCGGGCAGTGACTGGCCGGCGATCAGCGCGGCGAGTTGTCTGGAGGCATAGGCCGAGAACGACACGCCGTTGCCGCTGTAACCCTGGGCATAGAAGATCTGCTGCTTGGGGTCCGGCTGCACGATGCGCGGCATCATGTCGTGGGAGATATCCATCCAGCCATGCGAGAACCACGGTGTCTCGATGCCGGCCAGCGCCGGGAACTTGCGTGCAATGGCGGCATGCACCACATCCAGATGACGAGCATTCTGCGCATCCGCGCCACTGATGGCGCTGCGCGTGCCGATCTGCAGGCGTTTCTCGGGCAATAGTCGATAGTAATAGCGCAGCTTGCGGGTATCCGTGGTCAGGATGGTGGAGTGCAGGCCGCAAGCCTCGATCTCATCGTCGGTCAGTGTGCGCGTCCACACCGAATTGGCCATGATCGGCATGTTGCGATAGGCGGTCAGCGAGTGAAGATTGGGACTGGTATAGCCCGCCGTGGCGATGCCCACCGCACGTGCCTTGACCGTGCCACCCGGCGTCTGCAGATAATGGATGCCGTTCTCGGTCGTCCAGTGCTGCACCGGGCTGCTGGTGTGGATTCTGGCGCCATGGCGGCGTGCGATACGCGCATAGCTGTAGGCCAGCTTGAGCGGCTGCACGGCGATGCCCTCGGGCTCCAGCATCGCGCCGTGACTTTCCTGATCGCCCATGAAGTCCCGATGCACCGTCGCACGGTCCAGTGTCCGGGTCCGGTAACCGAGGATGTTGTTGCACAGGCGTGATTCGGCCTCGAGATGCTGCATGGCCTGTGGGCTGTGGGCGATCAGCAGATTGCCCAACGGTTGAGGCTCGCAATCCACTTCCGGGTCCTGGGTCAGAGACTTGAAGACCTCGAAACCCTCGAGGCTATTGGCGTGCAGCTGGCGCGCCATGTCGACCCCCCATTTCCTGACCCACTGGCTGCGGCTCAGGCGTCCCCAGGCCAGATGCCCCTGGCCGCCATTGCGGCTGGTGCAGCCCCAGCCGATCTGATTGGCCTCCAGCACCACCGCCTTGATGCCGTGCTCGCGCGCCAGGAACATCGCCGTGGCAAGGCCGGTAAAGCCAGCGCCGATCAGCACTACGTCTGCCTCCATGTCGTCAGTGACGGGGCCATCATCCTCGGGAGGCGGGCCGGCGTGGTAGCGCCAGTAGCTCGGCGCATAATCCACGCCTTCGCCCGGGGAGCTGTCCTTGAGAGGATCGTAGTGAGGGTTGTAAGGCTGCTTGACAGTCATCGTGGGTCACCATCCGTGTTGTTGTTGGCGATCGTTGTCATTGGTGATCGTTGTTGTCGGTGATCAGTGTCATTGGCGATCAGTGGCGGTGCTTGTCCAGGTGCGCTGCGCTCTGGGGGCTCTGCCTGACCGAGTCGACGTGAGGCGCGTCATACCGCTCAGGTCGCGCCCGGGATGGGTTGGCTTCCCGATCCAGGGAGGGCGTGCGGCGTTGGCGTGGCTGTAGCACTTGGCGAGATACTGGACGTACTAGCTGGCGTGGCGGGTGTGGCAGCGCTCGAGGCTTCTGGCTCGGCAATGTCGGCAGGCATCGGTCTGGCCTGAGAGGCCGGTTGCATGGCCGTCGCCGGCTGCTCGTGGGTCGCCTTGAGCATGCGATAGACCGAGAACATGTAGGCGATGCTGACGAGGAAGAAGGGCGCACCGACCACGATCGCCAGGCTCTTGATGGCGTTGAAGCCTCCGGCGAGCTGGAAGACGATGCCGGTGACACCGATGATCACGCCCCACAGCAGGCGCATCAGGATCTTCGGATTCTCGTTGCCATTGGAGACCTGCATGGCCGAGAAGAACGAAGCCGAATCCGAGGTGGTGACGGCGAAGACGACGATGTTGAACAGCACTGCGAGGCATAGCCACCAACCGCCGGGCATGCTCTGCAGCAACAGGTAGATGCCGGATTCCGGGTTGCCCTGCACGCTCTCCCATAGCGGCACGATCTGATTGACCTCGGCATAGCCGGCCGAGCCACCCCAGATGCTGAACCACACGATCGACAGCAGCATCGGCACCACCACCACGCCGAACACGAATTCGCGCAGGGTACGGCCACGGGAGATACGCGCGATGAAACCGCCGCAGAAGGGGATATAGGAGATGTACCAGAGCCAGTAGAAGATCATCCACCAGCCCACCCATTCGCGCTGCTCGAAACTGCCCGCGTCGGTCCAGAACTGAGTGACGAACACCGAGCCGAAGTAGTCACCGAACTGCTGGGTGATCATGTTCAGCAGGTACTGTGCCGGGGCATGACCGAAGGCCAGCAGCGCCAGCAAGATGGCGCCGGCCATGACCATGTTGAGCAGGCTGAGGTACTTGATGCCGCGCTCGATGCCGGTCGCCGCCGATGCCACGTAGGCGATGATGATCACCAGCATCACCATGGCCTGACCGAAGGCACCGAACTCGAGCCCGAACAGCACCTTCAAGGCATAGCTGATGGAGGTGACGCCCAGGCCGATCATGGTGGCATTGCCGCCGATGGTGCCGATCACGCCAAGCCCGTTGGCAAGCTTGCCCCACAGACTGCTGTTGCAGCGCTCCCCCAGAAGACCGTAGAGACCGGTGGCGACCGTCAGCGGCTGCCCCAGGCGATAGGCCGGAAAGGCGATGGCCCAGGCGGCCACGGCAAACAGTGCCCAGCCATTCATGCCCCAGTCCATCAAGGTGTCGAGAATCGCGGTCGATACCCCGGCCTGCTGGCCGACTTGATTGAGGTCCTGCACATGCGAGGAGGTGTAGAGATGCGTCAATGGCTCGGCGACGCTGAAGAACACGAAGCCGATGCCCAGTCCGCAGCTGAAGATCATTGAGATCCACGCCACATAGCTGAATTCAGGGCGTGAGTCGTCCGGCCCCAGCCGGATGCCGCCAAAGGGGCTGAGCAACAGATAGAAGCTGAAGATCAGTGTCGCGGCGACACCAAGCACGAAGCTCCAACCGAAGTTGAAGATCAGGAAGTCACGTATGCCGGACAGCGCCGCGCCGGTCTGCTCCGGTGCCGCCAGGGCGTAGATCATGATCAGGGTGTAGATGCTGAGAACGGGCCAGAACAGCCCCTTGTCGTAGTCGCCAAGCAGACCGGACGAGCGCGGAACGCCATTGCTGCCAGCGCGCTCAGCCGCTGCGGGATTGCGTGTTGCTGTCACTGGGATGCCTCCAGGAAGGGGCCCTGATGCTCCAGCCAGATCTCGTCAGGCACCTGACAAGCCGACAGGAATATCGAGAGCAGATTTTATTGTTGTCATGGGAGCGGGGGCTGGGACTTCGCCATTCATCGAAGCGACAAGGTCCCCATCCATCGTCAGTGAATGCGCTGTAGCTCATACAGCACTCGATGAATTTTCTCGCGTCACAAGTGAAAATAGACGACGGAATGAATCACACAAGTGAAATTTCAAGTTATTTTTTCATTCACATGTAAAGTGATTCCGTGTCGACACCAACTCATTGAAATACAGCGAAATTAACGCCGGTACGCAGCCCGGTCCGATGGTGGCAGCTCAGTGAACAGAGGTCGGGATGGGAATAGAAAGGGAGGGGGGGGAGAGAGCAGGGAGCAGGGAACAGGGAGAGCAGCAGGGGAATCGGCGTGGAGGTGGAAGAAAACTTTGACTCCGGCCCCACTGCACGCAACGCCGTGTGCCACTTGTGTCTTGTGCCCTCACCATTGCAATTCCTCGGGTCATCCCAACGTCTTATGTACTGTTTATTCGAATGAGTGAATGCATTGCTCATCCTTCACCGCAACTCCACGGAAAAGGAAAGCGCCCCCATGTCCAAGTCCCATTCTTCGGCCCACAGCGTCTCCGAGATCATCACCGAATCCCTGCTCGAGGCAGGTGCCAAGCGCTGTTACGGCATCGTCGGCGATACCATCAATCACTTCACCGACGCCATCCGCCGCTCCGAGATGGAGTGGGTGCATGTGCGGCATGAGGAGGTGGCCGGCTTCGCGGCAGGGGGCGAGTCCTTCATCAGCGGGGAGCTTTCCTGCTGTGCCGGCACCTGTGGCCCGGGGAGTACCCACTTCCTCAATGGTCTGATCGAATCGCATCGCAATGGGGCGCCGGTGGTGTTCATCGCCTCGCAGATCGATACCGCCGAGATGGGCGTAGGCTTCCCGCAGGATGTGGATCAGAAGGCGCTTTATTCCCAGTACAGTGTGTTCTGTGAATACCTGACCAATCCCGAGAATGCTCGCCGCATGGTGGCCATCGCGGCGCAGAAGGCGCTGGCGGAAGGTGGAGTCGCGGTGCTGATCGTCCCGGGGGACCTATTCTCGCAGAAGCCCAAGGGCTCGCTGCCCTGGCGCGCCCACCGCTTCTCGCCGGTGATCTGTCCGAGTGAGCAGGAGCTGGCCGCCGTCGCCGAGGCGCTCAATCAGCCGGGCAAGGTGTCGATCTACGCCGGGGTCGGTTGTCAGGATGCGCAGGAAGAAGTGCTGGCATTGGCACGTCGCCTCAAGGCGCCAGTGGCGTGGACGTCGCGTGCCAAGGACTTCATCGAGCCCAACAATGAACTCGAAGTCGGCATGACCGGCGTGTTCGGCCTGCAGGGCGGCTACGAGGCCGTCGCGGAATGTGACACCTTGCTGCTGCTGGGCTGCAGCTTTGCCTGGTCCCAGTTCTATCCGGACAAGGCCACCGTGATCCAGGTGGATCTCGACCCCGGCAAGATCGGTATCCGTCACCCGGTGGATCTCGGTGTCGTCGGTAGCGTCAAGGACACCTGCGACTCGCTGCTGACCCGCGTGGACCCGCGTGACGATAGCGGCTGGCTGGACAGCTGCCGCAAGCAATATCTCGAGGCACGCGACGAGGCCGCCGTCACCTCCGACGATGAGCATCTGATTCACCCGCAGGAGCTGACCCTGGCGCTGGACCGTCATGCCAGTGAGGACGCCGTCTTCACCGCCGATGGCGGCAGCCCCATGGTGTGGTGCCTGCGTCATATCCGCGCCAACGGCAAGCGCCGCACGCTGCCAAGTCTGATGCATGGCACCATGGCCAATGCCTACCCTCAGGGCATCGGCATCCAGAAGGCTTACCCTGAGCGTCAGGTGATCGCCATGTGCGGTGATGGCGGTCTGTCGATGCTGATGGGGGACCTGCTGACCCTCAAGCAGGAGAAGATTCCGCTCAAGATCGTCATCTTCAACAACAGCACGCTGGGCTTCGTGGAGCTCGAGCAGAAGGTCGAGGGCATCCTGGATACCTACACCGAACTCGAGAACCCCGACTTCTCGCTGGTCGCCCAGTCCATGGGGCTGTGGGGGCGTCGTGTCGAGGAGAAGCACGAGCTGGATGAGGCAGTGCAGAGCCTGCTGGCCCAGGAAGGCCCCGGCATTCTCGAGGTCAAGGTCAACCGCATGGAGCTGGTGATGCCGCCACATATCGAAGCCGGGCAGGTCGCCTCCACCGCACTCTACTCCGCCAAGGCGGTGCTCAATGGGCGCATGGATGATGTGGTCGATCTGGTGCGCAACAACTTCACCGGTCGGTGAGTACGGCGCGAGAGATTGTGGTCCACTCATGCCTTCACTCAAGAAGGCATGAGTGAAGGCGCAGACCAGAAGGTGCCAACGACAAGGCCCCGATCCAGAGGATCGGGGCCTTGTCGTTGGCACGGCAGATGACGGAAGGAAACTTCAGCACGACCGGACGTTGTCTGCGAGAGCAGAAGTCAGCTCGCGGCCAGGATCACTTCCATACCTGTGAGGCGAAGCCACGCCAGTAGTCGTCCATGTCGCGATAGCTGGTCATGTCATACAGGCTGAACTTGCGATTGAGGCGAGCGCCACCATCGCGGGTCAGCGGGTTCCAGGCCAGGCCGACAGTGTCGCGGCTGGAGTGCATGAAGAACGCATCCAGCGGCAGCACGATGTAGAGACCCTTGTCGAAGCTACCCTCGCCGAAGTCGTCGCCGGCATCGGTGAAGGTGGCCCAGGCACCCATGCGCGCGCCATTGGCGAAGCCGCGTGAGACATCCAGCGTCATGCCGACATCTTCTGCCAGGTAGCGGCCGAAGCTGGCCTTGGCCAGCACGTCTTCATAGCCGGTATCCCAGTAGACGCTGGCATGTCCAGTGGTGGTCGAGTAATCGCGCAGCCCGAACTGCTGATCGAACTCGCGCTGCTTGACCCAGTTCACATCGACCCCGTAGGCCAGTGGTGAGCCCAGCGGGCGATAGAGCACCTCGGCGCCGACACCGGCATACATCATCTCCAGAATGCCGCCGTAGGCCATGCCATACCAGTCGCGCCCGAACTGGTGAGTGCGGGTGTACTGCAGGTTGTCGATACCGACGTCGGTCTCTTCGATATAGCGACCGATATAGGAGCGAACCCTGGGTAGCTTGGAGTCCGAGATGTAATCGAACTTGTCGAAGTTGTCGAACAGGGTCAGCTGTGCCGAGCCGGAGAGCCAGCCGTGGCGATCGGTACGCCAGGCGGCGGAGCCGCGCAGGTAGGCCTGATACAGATAGCCATCCGGGCCGCCGATGTTCTGGTTGAGGCCGGGGGAGAAGCCTGCGCTCCAGCGATCATCGGGATTCTCGAGCAGCACCTTTTCACCGGTATAGCGGGCCGCACCTTCGCCATCCCCATCAGTCGGCTCGGTGGCCGCCAATGCATAGACGCTGTGGGTATAGCGCAGCTGCTGGCGGGCATCGTGACCGGCGTTGACGATATCGGCGCGCTGGTGGACATCTTCCCGAGTATCCAGCCCCCCGGAGCGCAGGCGGTAATGGAAGCTCTCGAAATAGTCATCCAGTCGGTTGTGCAGCACGCGGTTGGCACGGCCTTCGGCCTGAGCGGTGGAGCGGAAACGCGTACTCTCGCCACTGACGATCAGCGCCGTGCCTTCGCGGGACAGGCTATCGACACGAATGCCGGATTGCGCCTGGATCTCGCGGGAAAGCTCAGGCCAGCTGACCTGATTGCGCGTGGGGGCTTCGGCCTTCAGGCGCTCCGGCGGGCTATCCAGCTTGGCCTGCGAGAGCCCGGCGAGATCCACCCCGAAATTGACGCCGAACATCGCGGTATTGCCACGCTCCCAGCCGGCCTTGACGGTGAGGTTGTCGGTCACGCTCAGGCGGGCACCCAGGTTGATCGGGCTGTCCTGCGCTTGATCGTTGTCCTGTGGCTCACTCTGATAGTCATTGCCATCAAGCTCTGCCATCAGCACCAGCGGGTCCCACGGTGTCTGCCATTCCACACCGCCGAAGATACCGACATCGCCCTTGAACAGGCTGTTGAGTGAGAACTCACCGCCCTGGTCACCGCCGGTCTCGCCACGGCCGGGGCGGTCGTTGTAGCTGTCACGCACCCAGCCGAGCGGGTTGCTGATGTCACCGCGTGATCCGAGATAGCCCCAGCCAAGCCCCAGCGTGAAGTCAAGGTCATACCAGCGCTTGCTGGCGACCAGGTATTCACTGCCGAACAGGCTGGTACCGCCCATGTCGCGCAGGCCGACCGCGACTTCAGGCAGATAACGGCTCTCTTCCCAAAGTCGGAACTTGGCGTCGACCCCCTTGTCCAGGTAGTCGCGGTCACCGGCGATGGCTTCGCCATACAGGCGGTTGGTGACTTCCGTGTAGCGAAAGCCGACCTCCAACCAATCGAGCGGCTGCAGGCTGACGTTATAGCGCTGGTACGGTTCGACCTGGCTATAGGAGAAGTGAATGCTGCCCGGCTTCTGCATGCGCGCGGTCGGGGTCTGCATCAGACCGACACCGCCGAAATCCGATTGCCCGTGTCCCAGGCCGCTGAGACGCGTCTCGATCGGCTGCGGGCCATCCAGCAGGCCGGCGTAGCTCATTGGGGCCAGCAGCATGCCCGCACTGAGCATGGCCAGTTGCCGGATGGCGCGCGTCAAGGGAGTGAGCCGGGCACACGCCGGCGCCATGGGAGTGAAGTGCGAATAATCCATGCTGTCTGCTGCCATCCTTTGCCTGCCTGAGCACGAGGCGTCCTGCTGTGTCATTGTCGCGTCGCTCATGGAGTATCGCTCTGAGGGTGCGCGCCACTGTCCGTGTCATCACTTTCATTACTGTCATCACCCTCAGCGTATTGCCGCGCTACCTGCAGATAGTCGCGCTGCTGGGGCTCACCGGTGATGGCGTCCACGCTGCGGCACTCCTGGCCCGGCCATTGCAGACTCAACCACTCGGGCAGGCTGCGATTGACCCAGGCGGCGGCCGCCGAGATACGCGGCATGTTGACCACGACACGGTCACCCGGCGCCAGCGTATAGGGCTGATCATTCCAGGCGCTGATGCCGCGGACGATGATTCTGCCGCCCAGCGTGATGACGCTGGCGTGTTCCGAGTCCGCCTGCGCGCCCGGCAGGCCAGCGATGGCGTCATGCAGCGTCAGGCCGGGGCGCCAGTCCAGCTGGCGCACCCCAACGGCACTCCAGAGCTGAATGCGAGTCTCTGTCTGGCATTGGCCTATCCAGTCGCCCGTCGTGAGCGGGATGTCCAGGCGCGGAAAACGCCACAGAGCGATGGGATCGATCCGCCCGACCTGACGTCCCTCGACCGGTGTGCGACCGATGATGCGCATCCAGTGCTTGAGCCCCTCAGCCGACAGTCGATCATCAAAGACGGCCTGCGAGCTCAATTGACGCAGCTCGAAGAACAGGCGGCGCCCAAGCTCACGTGTCCTGTCGCGCGTCTGCTGGGTGGCCACGAACGCATGCGGCCACTCGATACCGTTGGCATTGGTCAGCACGCCGAGCTGGCGCGATAGCGCCTCACTGATGGTCAGTGTCTGGGCGCTGGCCTCCTGGTCTTGGGATAGGCCTTGCGATGCTGTCGGAGTCTCGCTGGCCAGCGCTGCGCCAGGCAACAGGAGTGCACCGCAAGTCGATGCGAGCACCGCAGCGCCAAGGGCGGCCTTCAGACGTTCATGCAGATAGCGTTTCACGACACCTCGGCGGACAAGAGAAGCGACACCTCGATGGACAAGCGATACACCGCCGACTCGTGCAGGCGGGGCGACATGATCCTGGCGCTGAAAGAAAAATTCTTGGCACTTACCACCAGCCACGCGCCACCTCCCAGCTCCAGTAATGGGAATCCGGCCAGGGTTGAACATCCGCCGCCCAGATTCTTGGTGCCGCATTGGCATCAGTCGCGGAGGGATCAATCACAGCAGCAACCGCATAGCGATTGACGCTACGCGAGCCATCTTGCCAGAGGATGTTTTCCTCACACTGGGCCACTGTCTGATCACCCAACGGCAAGGCCTGCACGGAGGGAGGCGCGCATTGCCAGCTTGCCTGGCCCTGGGCGTAGCCCTCTATGCCATCAGCGCGCTGCCAGCGTGAGTGAATCGCATAGCTGGGTGTGGATTCACCCCTTTCCAGCGCTGACATCAGCGTGGCCAGTGATGCGTCGCGTCGCATGTACAGCAGGTCGGTGTCAAAGCCGGCGGTACCGCTCAGCCAGCCGTTCTCCAGGCGCACGAAGGCATGATCCGCGGTTTCGAAACGTGCCAGCTCTGTCGTGCTCGAAGGCTGGTTTGCCTTCGATTCAACAGGCGTGGCGGAAGAGGGCAGGGCTGCCAGTGGTGTCAGCCCTGTAGGTTCTTGCTGATAGGTCGCGTCCGTTGCGTCCATGTCTTTGCGGTTCGCTGTCTCCAGCGACGCCAGCACCACCATCCCGGTGTTGCCGTCATAGCTGAAGCGCAGCGTGGCATAGGGCAGGGCGCGCGCGCGCTCGGCATCGAATTGATCGCTGCCGAGTATTGCGCTGGCCGTCTGCCCCAGCTGCCCCTGCTCAAGTGCGGAGCAGCCCCCAAGCATCAATGCGCCGGACACAAGCAAAGGGGCCGCCAGGCGGCCCCCCATCATGATGGATGTCGGCTTCATGGTGATCAGAAGGTACCTGTGGTGCCGGTGGTGCCAGTCGTACCGGTAGACCCTGTGGTGCCAGTCGTTCCGGTTGTACCCGTTGTGCCAGTGGTACCGGTGGTGCCTGTCGTGCCCGTTGTACCATCGCCATCACCCGGCTCGCCGCCTTCATCGGGGTCACTGCCGTCATCGGGATCGGTGGTGCCGGTAGAGCCTGTGGTGCCGGTGGTACCAGTCGTGCCGTCGCCGTCACCCGGATCCGTGCCATCGCCCGGATCAGTACCGCCGTCGCCACCATCACCCGGATCAGTACCGCCGTCGCCGCCGTCACCCGGATCAGTGCCGCCATCGCCGCCGTCGCCCGGATCAGTACCGCCGTCGCCACCATCGCCTGGATCAGTACCGCCGTCGCCACCATCGCCTGGATCAGTACCGCCGTCGCCACCATCACCCGGATCAGTGCCGCCGTCGCCACCATCACCCGGATCAGTGCCGCCGTCGCCGCCGTCACCCGGATCAGTGCCGCCACCGTCACCCGGATCAGTACCGCCATCACCGCCGTCACCCGGATCAGTACCGCCGTCGCCACCGTCACCCGGATCAGTACCGCCGTCGCCACCGTCACCCGGATCAGTGCCGCCGTCGCCACCGTCACCCGGATCAGTGCCGCCGTCGCCACCGTCACCCGGATCAGTGCCGCCGTCGCCACCGTCACCCGGATCAGTACTGCCATCACCGCCAGTGCTACCGCCACTGCTGCCGTCACCACCGGAGGCGACAGTAGCAGCGACACCGACTGCCGCCGCCAGACCAGCAGCGACAGCTGCAATGGTGCCAGCGGCCATGCCACCAGCGGCACCAGCGCCTGCTGCCGTACCCCCAGTACTGCTGCTTCCTGTGCTTGAAGATGCCGAGCCAGTCTGAGCCGGTGCTTCACTTTCGGCACGGGCTATCCCTGCAACCAGAGGGGATAAAGCCAGTCCGGCGATGACCAATGTTGTAGCAGTGCGTTTCATTTACGTTCCCTTGTCTTCCCGTGTAGGAAATTCTCACGCTCTCTGTGTTGGCACAGGCGCTGATTATGACTAGCTGGGTGATTGATTCTATTTTTGCAACAATGGCGAGTGTTGGTGACTTTTCGTGCACAACGTTCTATCGCCTTGTGAGACAGATTTCAATACGCGAATGTTGTGAAAATTAACAGAGTTCAGGTTGTGGGTCGACTGACATCTAACCGTAAACAATCATCGAATATGATGATCGCGCCACCATGCTCGACAAGAATGACCTCGGTTTCTCGACAATAATCCCAAGAGATACCTGTCGGCAAAAAATCCGGCAATCTACGAAGAGAGCTTCTGGATTTCAATGCTGGGTCGGGAAACTCATTATCATGACCTGCAAGTTCATTTCGTGCTTATGGATTATTCTATGATGGTTTGGATAATCAATTGGTAATTGAATGACTAATGCTTTGTGTAACTAAACTGTTTCAGTTTGAGTGCATGGAGTAACTCGATGGTCTTGGCACAGGTCGTGCGTCTCCTTTTGGCTACGCACTGATTCATGGTCTGAGCCCATGTCATGCGGCCCCTGGCGATCAACTTTCCGTATAGTGCTATTAATATCAGTGATTTAGATGCCATCATCACGCTTCGATGCACTGCCAGGTGACAGGCGAATATGAATAAAGGGTGGAACGAGAGTCCCAGAATGCAGTATCATGCGTCCCTTATTGAAAAGGCTGTGTTTCTTTTTTGCGACACAGATAGGATGAGTCGCCGGTTGAATGACATGCCGTGTTGACGACACGCAGGAAGGATCTTGCGCTTGCGGTGCTGGTGTCTCTACCAATGCCCGATAGATTCTCTCCTCAGCAGTGTCGGTTACAGGCTGTCATGGCTTGTCTGCCGTTTGATTCGTGGTGACTGGCCCCGTCCAGACAGTATGAGTCGATAGGGTTGTACAAGTCTTATTGGCCCGAAACCTGAATCCTGTACTCATTTGAACAAGAACAAGTCCTTATCTGATAGCACTGGCGATCTACAAGACGATTGCCCTGCTAGGGTTTGCTGCGTCTTGAGTATCGGAATTACCTTTCTGGTTGTTAAGTATTAGCTAATTGAATTTTGTGCTCGATATCTGCCCACGAGTTCAGAGCGCCGGATTTTCCTCAAGAAGAGTGATCCTGCCTTGAATTCGGGTTGCCACTCGCAGCAAGGATGTCTTGCGCCAGTGAAGGATTGATGCTGCCAGGGAAACAGGTGGCCAAGCGCGATATAAGCTGGAAGACATCAATATCTTCATGTCAGGGCCTCAGGGATGCGCCGTCAACCACCCTGGGGCGGTAGCGTGCCCAAATTCAGGTCGCGTTCCCGAATAGTCGATTGGGGTGGAGAGGCTTGTCACAGGTCTTGCGCAATGCAGGCCGATATCAGACAGCTTCCTGGCTGTCCTCGAGATTCACCCAGCGCCACCTTTCTCTACATCCTGTCTCTTCACCCTGACTGACACGTCGGGCTTCAGCTGCTGAGCCCATTTTCGGCTGACGGCTTTCGATCGACTACGTCGCGGCCTGACCACGACGCCTTATCTTTCAGGGCAGCATGAGGCTGCCCATTTCATCTTGCCGTTTTCGGGGGTTTTACATGATCAAGGTCACCATGTTTGGCAAGGGCTGCGCGCTGTCGCCGCGCCCCCGCCTGGCAATGACCACCGCGCTGTTGATTGCCATGCTGTCTACTACGGGTTGTGCTTTCGCCCCCGGTGGCGATATGGACTATCAGACAGAAACGGCCCCGCTGGATGATGCGCTTGAGGTCAAGCCGATCACCTTCGGCATGGTAGATGCCCTGAATGACAGTCGTGGCCAGGGCCAGCGTGACAATCAGCTGCTTGAGCAGCAGCTGGCCGATTACGATTACCGCATAGGTCGCGGTGATGTGCTCAATATCATCGTCTATGACCACCCTGAACTGACTATCCCAGCTGGCTCCGAGCGCAGCGCCATCGAATCAGGCAACAGCGTTCACAGCGATGGCACCATCTTTTATCCCTATATCGGGCGCGTCAAAGCGGCGGGACTCACCGTCAAGGAACTGCGCGCCGTCATAGAGCGTCGCCTGTCCGGTTATATCGCCTCCCCGCAGATCGATGTGCAGGTAGCGGCATTCAAATCCCAGAAGGTCTATGTCACAGGGCAGGTGGAAACGCCGGGAATCCTGCCGATCACCAATGTGCCGCTGACCATTCTCGATGCCGTCAATCAGGCAGGCGGCCTGTCGCCGCTGGCCAACTGGCACGACGTGGTACTGACGCGTGATGACAGTGATGAGCACTTCTCGCTGTATGACCTGCTGCAGAACGGCGCGCTGAGCAACAACCGTCTGCTGCGCGACGGTGATGTCCTGCACGTGCCGGATGTGGGCAATCAGAAGGTCTACGTGATGGGCGAGGTGCAATTGCCGGGCAGCCTGGCGATGGGCAATTCGCGTATCTCGCTGACGGATGCCATCGCTCAGTCTGGCGGTATCGATGAAGGCCAGGCCGATGCCAAGGGCATCTTCGTCGTGCGTCGCGCGGACACCAGCACCGGCAAGCTGGCGACGGTCTACCAGCTGGATGCACGTGATTCGGCGGCCTTCGTGATCGGCGCGGAATTCATGCTGCAGCCTTCTGATGTGGTCTACGTCACGGCCGCGCCGCTCAGTCGTTGGAACCGTGTCGTCAACCAGCTGATGCCGACGCTGACCGCCGTCTATCAGGTGACACGCTCAGCTAACGATTTCGATGACCTGCGCAGTGATGATTGATCCGCGTCATCTACCCGTTTCCCTCTTCATTACCAACTACCACTGGTTCTCACGAGAGCCGCAGCACTCGAAGGGTGTTTCATGAATCAGACCCCCCAAAATCCGGCCACTGGGGCGATGCCAGCGCCTGCCACTCGCGACAACGATGACGATGCGATTGATCTGGGGCGCCTGTTCGGCATCTTGATTGATCACAAGCAATGGATCATCGCGATCACTGGTCTGTTTGCTGTCATCGGGGTGGTCTACGCGCTGTTGGCGACGCCCATCTACAAGGTGGATGCCCTGATCCAGATTGATGATGCCCCTTCGACCAATCCACTGGCTGACGTCAATTCGATTCTGGGCAAGGAGCCGCCGTCCCAGTCCGAGATCGAGATCATCCGCTCGCGGATGGTACTTGGTCGCGCGGTGGACCTGCTCAACCTGGATATCACCGTCACGCCGAAGCGATTGCCGCTGCTGGGGGATTTCCTTGTGCGCCGCGGGGTGGAACGTCCGGATTTCGCTCAGGGCTGGGCAAGTACCTGGGCAGGGGAGAGCATCACTGTCAGTGAAATGCCTGTCGGTGACGCCATGCTGGGTAGCACCATTACCCTGCGTGTCGTTGATGATGCACATTACGAGCTGATCCAGGACGGTGAGTTGCTGGGCAAGGGGCGCATCAATCAGCTGGACAGCTTTGCCGATGGTCAGCTGAATCTGCGTGTCACTGCCTTGAATGCCGCCACAGGCGCGGAGTTCGCGCTGACACACATCAGCCGCATGCAGGCGATCGAGAATCTGCGCAAATCATTCTCCGTCTCGGAGCAGGGCAAGGAGACCGGCATTCTTTCCTGGTCGATGACGGGCGAGCAGCCGCGTGAGCTACAGCGCACGCTGAACACCATCGCGGATATCTACTATTCACAGAACGTTCAGCGACAGAGTGAAGAAGCACGCAATAGCCTCGAATTCCTCGATAATCAGGTGCCCAAGGTGCGGGCGCAGCTGGATGCAGCGGAATCGCGCCTGAATGAATTCAGGACGTCACGTGACAGTGTGGACCTCTCACTGGAGACCCAGTCCGTGCTGGAGCGCATCGTGAATCTGGAGGCACAGGTCAATCAGCTGGATCTGACCGAAGCCGAGATCGCCAAGCGCTATACGCCCAGCCACCCGACTTACAAAGCCTTGCTCGAGAAGAAGGCTCAGCTCAAGCGCGAGATGGACAAGTTGAATGCTCAGGTGAAGAACCTGCCTGAAACCCAGCAGGAAGTGTTACGTCTTACACGCAGTGTGGAAGTGACCCAAGCCATCTACGTGCAGCTGCTGAATAAAGTGCAGGAAATGGAGATCGCCAAGGCCAGTACGGTGGGGAATGTCCGTATTCTGGACGATGCCGGTATCTTGCCGCAGCCCGTCAAGCCGAAGAAGGCCATGATCGTGGTCATCATGACACTGCTGGGTGGCATGCTTTCCGTCGGTGTCATTCTGCTGCGTGCGGCGTTCCGGCGTGGCGTGGAATCGCCGGATCAGCTGGAGGCGCTGGGCCTGCCGATGTATGCCACCATCCCGCTCTCGGATGAGCAGGGCAAGCTGAGCCGCAAGGTGAAGCGTGCGACAGACAAGCATTCACGTGAAATCCCCAATGGTTTGCTGGCCGCGCGCAATCCGGCTGATCTCGCGATTGAAGCGCTACGCGGTCTGCGTACCAGTCTGCACTTCGCGATGATGGAAGCCTCTACTAATACGCTGATGATTACCGGCCCTAGTCCGGGCATCGGCAAGAGTTTCGTTGCTGCCAATCTGGCCGCCGTCTGCGCCCAGTCTGGGCAGCGCGTGTTGGTGATTGACGCTGATATGCGCAAGGGCCACATGCACTCCATCTTCGATGAGCGCTCCGAGTGTGGCTTGAGTGACTACCTGGCAGGCAAGAAGTCGCTGGAAGATATCATTCGTCCTGTTTCCGCACTTCAGACACTTTCCTACGTCGCGCGTGGCATTGCGCCGCCCAATCCTTCGGAACTACTGATGAGTGCACGCTTCCAGGACTTCCTGAATATGGTCAGCGAGCGTTATGACCTGGTCATCATCGACTCTCCGCCCATCCTTGCCGTCACCGATGCCGCCGTCATCGGCAAGCATGTGGGCACGACACTGCTGGTCACGCGCTTCGAGGTGAATGCCCCCAAGGAAGTGGAAGTCTCTCTCAAGCGCCTGGCAGCTTCTGGGATTGTCGTGAAAGGGGGAATCCTCAACGCCATGGAGCGCAAGGCCGCCGGTGCCTATGGCGAGAATTATGGCTATTACAACTACAGCTATAAATGATCTCGCTGTATTCCGTCATCAGTCATATTGAATTCGAAGGGAACCAGACATGAAAGACATGAGCTCTACCATGGAGCACCAACGGCGCTATTCACGTCATCACGAGCGCTTGCTTGCCAGCAAGCGCCTGCAGACATTCTTTGGCGTGTTGCTGGTTGTCGTTCTGCCTGCCATGTACCGCTGGGGATTCGATTTCTGGAATACCTCCACCTTGGCACAATGGAATGCGATTCTGGGTACTGCAGCTGCCTTCACCTTGTCCCTGACACTGATTAACCGTCTTTGCCAACTGCCGGGTACGCGATCCTTCACGTATGTCATTCCGACAGTTGCGGCTTCCTATACCTTGCTCATCATCATCTGCGGTGTGCTGGAAATTGAGGTGTCACGTCTGCAAGTCGGGATTTCCTTCGTACTGGCGATCATTTTCGGTGGGGCCTTCTATTATGTCGACAGCAAGCTGACCACCAAGCGCATGGCAGTGGTGCCCTTCGGCAAGGCGCCGGCGTTGTGTGATGACCACAGCAAGTCAGTCTATTGGTATCAGTTGGAGGCCCCATCACTTGCGGGTATGAAGCGAATCGACGCAGTAGTCGCAGATTTACGAGCAGATCTGCCGGAAGAGTGGCAGCGTTTTCTCGCTGACTGCACGATTCACCGTATTCCGGTGTATCACGCCACCCAGGCCCATGAAATGATTACCGGCAAGGTACTGCTGGATCACCTTTACGCCAATGAATTCGGCTCTCTGACGCCACGTGAAGACTATGAAGTGATCAAGCGCGGCATGGATATCTGTGCGGCGTTGATCCTGATTCCGCTGTTGGCCCCTGTCATGTTGCTTACGGCACTTGCCATCCGCTTGGATAGCCCGGGCAAGGCACTGTTCTGTCAGCCGCGTATGGGGTTCCACTGCCGCCCGTTTACGGTCTACAAATTTCGTAGCATGTATACCGACATGAAGGGCACTGGCTTTACCCAGGAAGGGGATGACCCTCGTATCACGCGCGTCGGGCGTTTCATTCGCAAGTGCCGCCTGGATGAGCTTCCGCAATTGTTCAATGTCTTGAAAGGCGACATGAGCATGATTGGCCCACGACCTGAATCCATGAGCCTGACAGAGTGGTATGAGAAGGATGTGCCGTTCTTCCACTACCGCCATGTTGTTCGTCCAGGGATTACTGGTTGGGCACAAGTTGAGCAGGGTTATGCAGCTGAATTAGAGGATATGAAAGTTAAACTTGAGTATGATTTTTATTATATCAAGAATTTTTCCTTTTGGTTAGATATATTAATCTTGTTAAGAACAGTACGTACAGTGTTAACTGGTAATGGAAGTCGTTAATGTTTACATTTAAGCGAGATCGACTAATGAAAAAATCACTTAAAAAAACTGTGTATAATATTCTAGGCCCTATAAATTATGAAAGGCTGATAGGACTTAAGAACTTAGGGTATATTCCTAATATAAACAATCCAAAGAAGTTTAATGAAAAGATATCTCGCAGAAAATTTCAAAATAATCGTGATGTTATTGCTCAGCTATCCAATAAGATTCAAGTTCGTAAGTATGTTGCCGAGAAAATAGGCAATGAATCACTGACCCCTTTACACGGCGTTTATTCGTCTAAAATAAGCCAAAATGAATATTTAGCCTTACCAGATAAATTCGTATTAAAAAGTGCTAGAGGTTCTGGCGCCAATAAGTTCTTTGATAAATCGGCCCATACTATTCATGATTTTAACAAATTTGTAAGCGACAACTTAAATAAAGAATATTTATCAACAAATAATGAGCTGCATTACAATGAGACAACTGATTATATTTTTGCTGAGTCATTATTAAAAGATGATGAACATGGAATACCGTATGATTTCAAGTTTTTTGTATTTCATGGCAAAGTGAAATACATACAGGTGGATATGAATCGTTTCGATAATCATACACGTACTTTTTATGACAGCAAATGGAACAAGCAACCTTTTGGTCTTAAATTTCCCGCTGGCAAGTCAATTAAAAAGCCTTGTTTACTAGATGAGATGATATTAAAAGCGGAACTATTATCAGAGGGTTTTGATTTTGTGCGCGTAGACTTATATAACATAAATGATGAAGAGATTATTTTCGGAGAACTAACTTTTATGCCAGGGTCAGGGCGCGAAAAATTTTATCCTAGCAGATGGGATCTTGAATTGGGAAATTTATGGTTAGAGGTTAAACCATGAGGACAGGAGTGGTCAACTTTATAGGTTTATACACTATAAAATTTGCTAATATGCTTGCTCCGCTAATTTATATACCATTGTCAGCAGAGTATTTATCAAGTATAGAGCAGGATATATTTTTTATAGTTTTATCGTTAATTGGATTGAATTTTATATTTGTGGAGTTTTCAGGATCTATTACTGGTTATAAATTCTTTCATGAATATTCAAAAGATAAGAAAGAAGGTCAAATTTTTTATGAAGTCCTTTTTTTTAGAATAATAGTCTCTGTATTGGTATCAGTTATATCTTGTGTTTATATGGCTAGTTTGTCAAATTCTAGCTCATATGCATGGTTTTTATTATTTATGCTAAATAACATGGGCTATGCGCTTTACTCTAGCTGGTTTTGTTTAGTAAAAAATAATCTAGTACATAATAGTTTGGTGATATTGTTTGCCAGAGCGTTACCTATACTACCAATGTATATTGGATTATTTGAAAGCTCTGCTTTTACTTTCTTCACTTATATATCTTTTTTCTATTTCTTATTATCTTTGCTAGAATTTAGAAAGCTAATAGCTACATACTCACTTAGGTTAAATTACCCTGTAGACTTTACTACTTATTTTAAGAAAAGTTATTCTGTTTTTATTGCAGATACAGCACCTAATCTATACAATAATATACCTATTATTATTGCTCCGGTGATACATGGCCCTAGTGGCTTTGCCGCTTTTTTTATTGCTAATAGAGTATCCAGCTTTCTTATCCAAAGCTGTTCAATATTAGCAAGATCCTTCATGCCTACTATTGATCCCCTAAGAAAGATATCTTTCAATAAAGCCGGTTTTGTTATAGTCGCTCTAATTGTAGCAGCAATGATAATATATTTGCTATCAAAGTTAATAACTGATGTAATTTCTGATGTTGAGTTATTTGATAAAAGTTATTTCCAATGGCTAATTGCAAGTATAATACCCGTTTGTATCGTTCATTTTATAAATTTCCTTATTTTAATCCCGGGGAATGCAATAGGAATTTATAAAAAGTCTAATGTAACAGCATCTTTGATTTTTGGTTTAATTTCTATCTTAATGGCATACATATATGGTGTGGATACATTAGCCATTATGTTATTTTTTTCAAGACTTGGACTACTAGTGATTACTTTATATTATGCTAAGAGAAAAATATTTGAGAAATTTGTTTAATGTTTTAGTCAGCTTTTGTTTACTACTGCCTATCTACTATTTGGCTAACTATGACAAAACAATAAATCCAGATATATTGAATTATCGTGCAGATTACGTAAACTCCAACTGGACTTATGATATTGGATATGAGTATTTTGCTAACTTCATAAAAAATATATTTAATTTATCGTTCGATCAATACTGGGATTTCCAGTTATTATTTCAAACGTTTTTGCTGTCTATAATATTTAGGAATAAGTATATTTTACTGATAGCTTATCCTAATTTATTGTTTTTATCTGACACCCTATTTGGAACTCAAATAAGATATGCTATTAGCGTACAGATTTTCTTGATTGGGTTGTTCTGCTTAAGCAAGCGGAAATCTATAATGACTTTTCTGATCGCTTGTACCTTTCATTATGGTGTGGTGATTATAGCCGCTTTGTATTTATATAAAGAATACTTTCTTAAATATAAAAGTAGAGTTGGCGTAAGACTGTTTATCCAGCTGTCACTTTTCTTAGTGGTAATAGTGTTCTTTTCTTTATTTATTGATACTATAGCAAATCTTACCCGCTATTCTTATTACGTAGATAGTCGTTATTTTAAAAGTAAATCAATTGTATCAATAATTTATGCAACAGTTTTCTTAGCTATTACTGGTTACTACTTTTTCGTCTATAAAGTCAAAGACGAATTGTTAGAGTTTTGTTTTTTTTGCGCGTTATTAGTTTTAAGCACATCGTCTTTCGCTGTAGTATCTGGGCGAATGCAAATATTTTTCTTCTTGCTTGAACCATTCTTAATATATAAAATTTTTAATTTAAAAGAAAATCGCAAGGAAAATAAAATTATTGCTTGCGCAGTTTGGTTAGTATCTCTCACTAAATTTATAGGATTGTATATATAATGAAGATAGCGCACATTACTGGGGATGTTATTGAGGATAAAATCACTGGCCCTAAAGAATCTCTCACAAATCTTTCTAATGGCTTAAGGGAACTTGGACATGAGGCAGATATATTCTCTATAAATAACGATAAGATATTTTTCTACAATAGTAACATAATCGAAAAAATTGAAAAATTTGATGTCAGAAAATATGATGTTATCGTTTTGGTAGGTATATATTACCCGAAATATTTCAAATTAATATTAAAGGCTAAGTTACACAAAAAGAAAGTTGTTATCTCTCCACGTAGTAACCTTATGTATGATTCAATCAAGCATTCAACTAAGAAGAAAATATATGTAAAGTTATTCCAGTTTTTAATGAAAAGATGTGTAATGCATTATTTATCTGACGCAGAAAAAAATAACAGTAAGTTCGGTAGTTGCAATTACTTCATTGCTGGAAATGGTGTTAGCGAGAACAAGGTCTATGACTTACAAGGTTATAATAAAAACGAGAAGGTTAATACACTTACGATAGGCTACATGGGTAGGCTAGATATTACCCATAAGGGTATAGATATTTTATTTGAAGCGATTAAAATGCTGGCTACAAGAATTTTACCAAGTACAGAGGTGAAATATAAGTTTATTTTTTACGGCCCTGCTAAAGGCGACTTCGATGTTAATAACTTTATTAGCAGGATTCCTAATAATGTAATCATTGAATACAATTCAAAGCCTTTAGTGACTGCTATTGAGAAAAGCAATTTTTTTTCTGAAATTGATTATTTTATTCATAGCTCTAGGTATGAAGGCTTACCTCAATCCGTCCTTGAATCTATTGCTAATGGTATACCTGTTATTGTTTCTAATACTACAAATCTAGGTGAAATAGTAACGGAAAATGAATTAGGATATGCATATTACGGAGGAGTGATGGAGCTATGCGAAACACTCACTGCATTATCGAACCCGGTACTTAAGGACAAGCGAAAATTTCTTCAGGAAAAATGTAAAGAATACTATAAAGGCAATTTAGATTGGAAAAACGTATCAAAACAATTTATTAACGGCCTTGAAAAATACGATGAAAAGGTTGTATAAATATTGACTTGATTTCATGAGATGGCTTAATTGTAATACTTTAAATAAATTTATGACTTTATATAGCCTGCGTAGCTGAGTTCCTGAAAATAAATATTCGTAAGCTTTACTTAAAAATACATACTTAGAGATAAATAATTATGAGTGCTTTCAAAAAGCTTTCTTTACTCCTGAACAACACCTTATTAACTTATTTGATGTTTGTTATGAAGCATAAGTATCTACCTTCATTCAGGTCACCTAAAACTTTTAGCGAGAAAGTCAATGCAATTAAGTTATATAGTAGCTATAAGCTTCGTGAGCTAGTAGTAGATCGTGTTAAAGTTAGAGACTACGTTAAAAAATTATCTCCAGGATGTGATTTAATACCTATACTTTGGTCGGGAACTGAAATTAATGATGAAGTATTTGTAAATTTGCCAAATAAGTTTGTAATAAAAGCTAATCATGGTTCTGGCATGGTTAAGCTTTGTAATAAAGAAGAAACTAATCTGGATGAGTTGAACTCGATATTTCAAGAGTGGCTCGATATTGACTATTCTAAGCTGGGTAGAGAGTGGTTTTATAAGGATGTAGAGAGACTAATAATTATTGAGGAAATGCTAGACTTCTCGGGTGAAGCTCCGCCTGATTTCAAATTTTTTACGTCTAGAGGAAAGGCCTTCTTGGTTCAATTAGACCTTGATAGATTCAAGGGACATAAGCGGAATATATATGATGAGCATTTTAACTTGCTTAATGTAAAAATAAAAAGAAATAATGGGCCGTTATTAGAAAAGCCGGCAACATTCGATAAAGCGAGAAAAATAGCTGAAGACTTAAGTGTAGATTTTGATTTTATTAGAGTGGATTTGTATCTTGTAGGAGATAAAATCTATTTTGGTGAATTAACTAATGTTCCAGGTAATGGATTTGAAAAAATATACCCTAAAAAAGCAGATTATGATTTAGCTAAATACATTCCCGTCTTAGATGAGTGCAAATAAATGTATGACTTCTCGGTACTTATCACAGTATATTTTAAAGACTCACCTTTAGCATTTGATCAAGCGTTAACTAGTATATGGTATGATCAAGAGCTTAAACCGAAAGAAATTGTGCTGGTATGTGATGGCCCTTTATCAGAGTCACTTGATGCAGTGGTCACCAAATGGTCGTGTAAAGCTGATGTGCTACTCAATGTCATTAGATTAGAACAGAACCAAGGATTACCTATTGCATTAAATACAGGCCTCTCTGAATGTAAATATAATATTGTTGCAAGGATGGATTCTGATGATATTTCTCTACCTGGGAGATTTTTGAAGCAAATTAGTTTCCTTAAAGATAATCCACACTATTCGGTGGTTGGTTCATGGATACAAGAGTTTTCATCTTCAGATAATTTACATGGACCTATCAGAAAACTGCCGGTCAAAGATCGCGACTTAAGTGATTTTGCCAAATATAGATGTCCACTTAACCATATGTCTGTGATTTATAAAAAAGAGCATGTATTGAACTGTGGTGGTTATTCTAATTTGAAAAACTCCCAAGACTTTCATCTGTGGGGGCGTATGTTAGGAGCAGGGTATAATATAGCTAACATCCCGGAAGTGTTGGTGCTGGCTAATGCTGATTATAAGATGTATCAGAGAAGAGGTGGGCTGCATTTTATAAAAATTGAATATAAGATACAAAGAGATTTTTATAGATGTGGATTTTTAAGCTTTTCAGAAGCAGTGAAAAGCTTCATTCTAAGAATTCCTATTAGGCTAATGCCTGGTGCATTAAGATCAGTTGTTTACAAGCATTTATTTCGGAGCTTATAATTTATGGGAAGCAAGATTTGTGTTACAGGCGCTGCCGGTTTTATCGGTGCTGAAGTAAGTAAGCGGCTGCTGGAAGCAGGAAAAAAGGTCATTGGTATTGATTCCCTAAACGATTATTACGATGTCTCGTTGAAAGAGGCTCGCCTCGAGATTATTCAGCAGTTTCCTGAATTTACGTTCCTGAAGCTTGATCTTGCGGATCGTGATGCAGTAGAGAAAGTCTTTGCTGACAACGAGATCTCTCATGTCATTCATCTGGCCGCTCAAGCAGGAGTACGCTATTCGCTGGAAAACCCGCATGCCTATGCCGATGCTAACATGCTGGGTTTCTTGAACATCCTGGAAGGCTGCCGTCATCACAAGATTGAGCATCTGGTCTATGCCTCCTCCAGTTCTGTATACGGATTGAATGCGAAGGTGCCATTCTCTACCAAGGATGGTGTTGATCACCCTGTCAGCTTGTATGCGGCGAGCAAGAAATCCAATGAGTTGATGGCGCACACCTACTCTCACCTCTATGGTATTCCGACGACTGGCCTGCGCTTCTTTACCGTATATGGCCCTTGGGGTCGTCCGGATATGGCGATGTACAAGTTTACCAAGGCCATTTTCGAAGGCAAGTCCATCGATGTGTATAACTACGGCGATCTATCGCGTGATTTCACTTACATTGACGATATCGTTGAGGGGATCATTCGCATCAAGGATGTCGTTCCCCAAGCTGGTCAGAAATCTGCAGCGGAGGGCCTTGCGCCGGATGAAAGCCCTGCACCCTATGCCCTCTACAATATCGGCAATGGTAGCCCGGTTCAGCTGATGGACTTCATCAGTGCCGTCGAGAAAGCGACGGGTATCGAGGCCAAGAAAAACTATATGGATATGCAGCCGGGGGATGTTTCTCAAACCTGGGCGGATACTGAAGATTTCTTTGCTGCGACAGGCTATCGTCCGCAAGTCGGCGTAGAAGAAGGGGCCCGTCGTTTTGTGGAGTGGTATCGTAATTACTTCTCCATTTGATAGCGCTTGATGATTTCTCGTCTGTTGAATGTCTCCTGTTTCGTATATTGACGACTCCAGCCAGTGTCTATCGTCATGACATCATCTCTCTTCGATAGATATCAGGCTGAGCTCTTAGCGCTACGTTTCTGCAAAAGATAATTTGTACAATGAGACGTGATTCATCACCATGACTGGCCTTGGGGGAACTTCATCTCTCTTCAGCAGTCGTATATCCCCAGTATTTTTAGCTTTTGTTACGGTAAATACAGGAAACATTGGAAATGAAAATTGCCATCGCAGGCACCGGTTATGTCGGTCTCTCCAACGCCATGCTGCTGTCTCAGCATCATGAAGTCGTCGCGTTGGATATCGTGCCGGAGAAGGTGGAGGGCCTGAACCGTGGTATCTCACCTATCGTCGATAATGAGATTCATGAGTTTCTGGCGCGTGGAGATCTGAATTTCCGCGCTACCCTCGACAAGGAAGAGGCCTACCGCGATGCCGATTTCGTGATCATCGCGACGCCGACGGATTACGATGCCACCACCAACTACTTCAACACTAAGAGTGTGGAAGCGGTGATTCAGGATGTGCGTGACATCAATCCAGACGCGGTGATGGTCATCAAGTCCACCGTGCCGGTGGGCTATACGGCTGAGGCGCGTGAGCGTTTCCAGACTCAGAATCTGATGTTCTCGCCGGAATTCCTACGTGAAGGCAAGGCGCTGTACGACAACCTGCATCCGTCTCGCATCATCGTCGGTGAGCGCTCCGAGCGTGCCGAGGTGTTCGCTGGGCTGCTCAAGGAGGGTGCCATCAAGCAGGGTGTCGATGTGCTGTTCACTGACAGCACCGAGGCAGAGGCCATCAAGCTGTTCGCCAATACCTACCTAGCGATGCGCGTCGCCTACTTCAATGAGCTGGATACCTACGCCGAATCACATGGCCTGGACGCCAAACAGATCATCGAAGGCGTGGGGCTGGACCCGCGCATCGGCCAGCACTATCACAACCCGTCCTTCGGGTATGGGGGGTACTGCCTGCCGAAGGATACCAAGCAGTTGTTGGCCAATTATCAGGAAGTGCCCAATAACATGATTCAGGCCATCGTCGATGCCAATACCACGCGCAAGGATTTCATTGCGGAATCCGTGCTCAAGCGCAACCCGCAGGTAGTGGGGGTGTATCGCCTGGTGATGAAGTCCGGCTCTGACAACTTCCGCGCCAGTGCCATGCAGGGCGTGATGAAGCGCATCAAGGCCAAGGGTGTGGAAGTGGTAGTGTACGAGCCGGTACTGGAAGAGGACACCTTCTTCGGTTCACGCGTCATGCGAGACCTCGAGGCGTTCAAGCAGGAAGCTGACGTCATTCTGAGCAATCGTATGGCGGAAGAGCTCGCCGATGTGGTCGACAAGGTCTACACCCGCGATCTGTTCGGCAACGATTGACCCTGAGCGCCGGTTCTTGATCGAAAATACAACGCCGCATCCTCGTGATGCGGCGTTTTCATATGGGGTTACAGGGCACCAGGTAGAGAGGACATAGGTGAAGACTTTCATGCTGCTTGCCTGATGCCAAGGAGGAGGGCAGTTGTGTCAGGCTATCCCTCCCACGGAGTCCTCAACAGTCCTTTGCAGCATGCGCCTGAGTGGCTCGTGCCATCCTTCATAGAGTCATCACTGGGTCAGGAAGGCCAGGTATGCCGTCATACGATTCCCTCGCTCGATCAGCTTCATCCCCCATTGACGCCGATGCTTCCTCGGTGACGTCGCGCCCCGTGTCCTGCGGCGTTTTCCTGTTCGGTCTGCTCAGTCTGGTCGTGCCCTCTGGCTATAGCATCGGGCCGGCATTGCTGGTGTTGATCAGTGGCTATTGTCTGCTGCGCAAGCCGCGTACGCTGCTGCGCGCGCCTCGCAAGGAGGATGTGACCGTCATCGGTGTGATGGCGGGCCTCGCAGCCTTGTTGCTGGTGAGCATCTTGCTGCAGGGGGATGCGTGGCAGACGACGGGCGTGCCCATCCGCCTGTTGCTGGCTGTGCCGGTGCTGTTGCTGGTGTTGTCGTGTCCTCCGTCGCTGGGGGCGATGTGGGGTGGCTTGATCCTCGGCAGCGTGCTGACCGGCAGCTGGGCGATGTGGCAGAAGCTGGTATGGGGCGTGCACCGCGCCGGTGGCTTCACCAACACCATCAACTTCGGCGATATCTGCATGTTGATGGGGCTGATGTGTCTGGCCGGGCTTGGCTGGGCCATGAGTCAGGCAGGTGCTCGGCGGCGTTATTGGATACTGGCGCTGCTGGTTGGTGGGGCGTTCGGCATCATCGGCTCGTTGATGTCGGGGACACGCGGCGGTTGGATCGGTTTTCCCTTCGCGGCCTGGGTGCTGTATCGCAGTTATGGTGAGGTGATTTCACGCCGTGTGCTCAGGCTGGGCGTCTTCATGTGTGCCGGGGTGATCGCCTTGATGGTGATGACGCCGGCCACCGGTATCCAGCAACGTGTCGAGGCCGGCGTCTCGGATGTCACGAAGTACGTGGAGGACCGCAATGCCGGCACCTCCGCGGGGGCACGACTCGAGATGTGGCGGGGCGCTCTGCTGATGATCGCTGAGCAGCCGTGGCTGGGCAGGGGCGAGACGGGGTATGCCGAGGCGCGCGATGCGATGATCGAGCGGGGAGAGCTGAGTCGCCACGTCCAACCTTACGAGCACCCCCATAACGAGTTTCTCGATGCGTGGGTCAAGCGCGGGGTATTGGGCCTGCTGGCGTTGCTGGCCCTCTACCTGGTGCCACTGCGGCTCTTCTACCGACGCCTGGACAGCGACGACCTGACGTTGCGCTCACTGGCTGTCGCCGGTGTGCTGCTGCCGCTGACCTTCCTCGACTTCGGGATGACCTGGGTGATGTTCTCCCAGGCCAGCGGCGTGATGGTCTATGCCTTCTGGTTGGCGATCGTGTGGGGCACACTGCGCGCCCACGAGCGTCGCCTTGAGATGCAACAGGCAAGGCCGCGCTGAGCGACAGCCTCCCCATCCATTGGCGACGGTCTGTACGGACCTGGTTGCACCGCTGGCCTGCGCCCATGATCTCAAGGGGGGCCTGACCGTGTCGCCACTTTGACCTTGGCTGGCGAGAGGGCTACAGTACGCGCAAATTTGAGCAATCGCTCACGAATATTGACGTGCGGTGAGGAAGGTTGTTTCACCGCTCAGGAGAATGGACATGCAAGACAAGCTCAAGATCGACATCGTCTCCGACGTGGTGTGCCCGTGGTGCATCATCGGTTACAAGCGTCTCGAAAGCGCCATCCAGTCACTGGGCCTGGAAGACAGGGTCGAGATCGAATGGCAGCCCTTCGAGCTGAACCCGGACATGCCGGCGCATGGCGAGAACCTGCGCGCACACTCTGAACGCAAGTACGGTACCACGCCCAAGGGCAGTGTCGAGGCGCGCCAGAACCTGGCTAACCTGGCAGCTGAAGAGGGGCTGGTCTTCAACTACTTCGACGACATGCGCATGGTCAATACCTTCGAGCTGCACGTACTGCTCGAGTACGCCGCCGAACAAGGCATGCAGCATGACCTGATGATGCAGTTCTTCGCGGACTTCTTCACGCTGCAGAAGGACATGTCGGACCGCGCCGTGATGGCGGACTCCCTGGCAGCGGTCGGGCTGGATGCCACGGAAGGCCTCGCGCAGCTCGATGACGTCGAGGCGCGTGAGCAGGTCGTGCAGCATGAGAACCACTGGAAGCAGATGGGGATCTCCAGCGTACCGACCTTCGTCTTCAACCGCCGCAGCGCCCTGAGCGGTGCTCAACCCAAGGAAGTGTTCGAACAGGTGCTGAGAGAGCTGATGGCAGAGCAACAGGCCGAATCCGGCAAGTGACACGCCCGGCTACCTCTCCAGCGATTCACCCAGATGAGGGAGAATGATCCATGAGCAAGATCATGATTACCGGTGCCAATTCCGGTCTCGGCAAGGAATGTGCGCATCAGCTGGCGCAGCATGAGGATGTCGACACCCTCTATCTGGCCTGTCGCAACCCGCACAAGGCGGAGGCCGCGCGCCGAGAGCTTGAAAGCAGCACCGGGCGCAGCATCTTCGAGATCGTGATCATGGATGTTTCAGACCCAACCTCGGTACGCGAGGCGGTTGCAGCCTTCGATGGCACTCTGGATGGCCTGATGATGAATGCCGGTGGCCTCGGGGGATCGACCTTTCTTGATCAGACGCCCCAAGGGGTGACCCAGATGACGGCGAGCAATCTGCTTGGGCATGTGCTGCTGGCAGAAGCGTTGCTCTCAGCGAACAAGCTGCGCGGTACCGTGATGTATACGGGGTCCGAGGCGGCGCGCGGTGTGCCCAAATTTGGCATCACTCGACCGGAGCTCAAGACGGGTTCTTTGGAGGAGTTCATCTCGATCTGTGATGGCAGTGACTTCGAGAGCGCCAATGACCCGATGCCTCCCTATGCCTACGTCAAGCTGATGGGCGCGCTGTGGATCTCCTCTCTGGCTCGCCAATATCCTGACGTGCGTGCAGTCACCGTCAGCCCTGGCCATACCGCCGGCACACGGGTGGGGGATGGTCTGCCACCGCTCAAGAAGGCGCTTTTCAAGTCTGCCTTCAAGATTCTGCCGTTCTTCAAACTGTCACATGACCTTGAGTTCGGTGCCCGTCGTCTCGTTGAGGTCATGCGTGATGATCAGTACCGCAGCGGCATCTTCTACGCGAGCAAGGAGAAGGTGCTGACCGGCCCCATGATCGACCAATCCACTCTGTTCGCGGACCTGGCCAATACTCAGTATCAGGACAATGCCCGCGCGGCGCTCTGGCACTTTCTGAAACGCTGATCGAGGTACGCTCCATAACGCACACGGCCCCGCTTTTCAGCGGGGCCGTGTGCGTTATGGAGCGTCGAATAGCTGGGAAATCACAACCCCGCCTTGATATTGCTCAGTTGCTGCATGAGCGTGTCGAGGACGGCGTCGACCTGCGCTTCGGTGTGCTCGCATGAGAGGAAGAAGCGCAGACGGGCGCTCTTCTCCGGCACGGCGGGGTGCAGGATGGGTTGGACATTGAAGCCGGCCTCGAACAGCTGATTGGAGAGGCGTGCGGCCACCAGGGAGCTGCCCAGAATCACGGGTACGACGGCAACGCCAAGGCTGTCGCCGACATCGAGTCCCAGTGCGCGGGCGCGCTTGAGGAAGTAGCCGGAGACGGCGTGCAAACGCGCGATACGCTGTCTGGCATCGTCGCCCTGGAGCAGTTCGAGAATCTTCAGCGACGGGGCGGCGACCTGGGCTGGCATGCCCACCGAGTAGAGGAAGCCCGGTGCGAAGTAGCGCAGCATGCTGACCAGCTCCTTGCAGCCGGCGATGTAGCCGCCGCAGCCGGACAGCGTCTTGCTCATCGTGCCCATCCAGATATCGACGTCACGCGCAGCGATATCGTAATGCTCTCTCAGGCCGAGACCGCGCTCGCCGAGTACGCCGAAGGAGTGGGCTTCGTCGACCATCAGCCAGCAGCGGTACTTCTGCTTGAGGGCGATCAGGCGCGGCAGGTCCGGCACGTCGCCGTCCATGCTGTAGAGACCTTCGGTGACGATCAGCACGCGCTCGAACTTGCCGCGCTGACTGCTGAGCAAGGCTTCCAGCGCGTCCGGGTCATTGTGCGCGAAGGGCATGCGGCGGGCGCCGGACAGCTGGGCGCCGACCAGCGAGCTGTTGTGGATCCACTCGTCATGCAGGATCAGGTCCTTCGGCCCGAGCAGATAACCCAGCGTGGAGACATTGGTGGCGTGGCCGCTGACGAAGACCACCGCATCCTCGACGTCGTAGGTGCGCGCGACGGCAGCTTCCAGCTGTTGATGGATCGGACGTTCGCCGGAGACCGCGCGGGAGGCCGACACCGAGGTGCCATAGTGCGCGGCAGCCTCAGCCGCGGCCTTGACCACTTCCGGATGGCGCGAGTAGTCGAGGTAGTTGTAGCTGGCGAAGTTGACCAGTTCACGCCCCTCGATACGCGTCGTGGCGCCGGCGCAGCCTTCATGCACGCGGAAGAAAGGCTCCGGCACGCCAAAGGCGGCGCCGGCCTGCTGCATCATGCTGAGTTGCTGATAGCCGGGTTGGCGATCGAAACGCACGAAATCATCGCTGATCTGAAGCGGTTCAGTGCTCTTGTGGGCGAAGATATCCTCATCATTCGACTGCGTATTGGCCGGGCGAGTGCGGCGCGCACGCGCCTTGTCGAGCAGTTGCTGCTTCATGTCACTGGCGGATGAACCGGGGGAATTGCGGGTTGCCAAGAGTCGAGTTCCTTACACATGTGATGCTGACCCAAAAACGGGCGCAAGAGCCTTGGCTCTCCGCCCGTCGGGTATCTTCAAGCTGATCGTGTGCGCTGACGAGGCATGGGCCTTGGCGAGAGCGGGGGACTGCTGTCAGGGCCCGATCCGGCAAGTTCCGTTTGCCTGTCACCGTCGCGCGAATGGGTCGACGTTACGCCAAGATGGCGCACGGCACCAGCCCACACCTGCCATCCGGCATCACGGCGTGGGCTGGGTGCCGGAGGGATGGCTACTTGCTGACCATCTCTCCCCGCTCTGTCACCGTCGCCGTCTCGCCGCCATGCTGCTTCACCAGCTGCGCCATGGCCTGGTCTTCCGAGCGGCTTTCGGCTTCCTCGCCGTCGGCATTGCCCATCTTGTGCATCAGGCGCTCCGCGAGTCGCCACAGGGTGGCGGCTTCGCTGATCATCATCACCGGGATGCTGATACCCAGGCGCGCCTCGACCGCCGTCATCAGCTCGACTCCCATCAGTGAGTCGAAGCCCATGTCGTAGACGCTTTTGTTGACGTCGATGGCGTCTACGTCGATCAACAGTATCTTGCTCAGCTCGCCCTTGAGAATCTCGACGATGGCGGTCTGCAACGCTTCGCCGCTCAAGCCCGCCAGTGCCGCGGCGATATCATCCTGCTGCGCCTGGCTGGTGTCGTCATCACCGGCGCGGCGAGCGATTTCCTCGAAGCGCGGCGTGGCGGCGGTCGGCAGGAAGCGTGCCAGCGCGCCCCAGTCCAGTTCCAGCACGCCCAGTGAGCGACCCGACAGGCCGAGCGCCTGGGCCTGCTGATCCGCGCTGATCATCTCGCCGAGACAGGCCAGCGCGTGGTCTGCCATCAGCGCATCACCGCCGAGGCGATTCTTGAGCGCTTCACGGGTCTTCTCGTTGCGCGCCAGGAAGCCGGCATCCTCGATCGCGCCCCAGCGTGCGCAGGTAGCCGGCAGGCCGCGCGCACGACGGTTGGCGGCAAGCCCCTCCAGCCAGTGGTTGGCCGCCACGTAGACGCTCTGCCCGGGATTGCCGAACAGCGTGGTGGCCGAGGAGTAGAGCACGAAGAAGTCCAGCGCATGCTCACCACTCAGGCGATCCAGCAGGCGCGCGCCTTCCAGCTTCGGCGTCATCACGCGCTGGATACGCTCGGCATCGAGGTGGCGAATCAGCGCATCATCGATCACCGCGGCGGCATGGATGATGCCCTTGAGCGGTGCGATGGTATCTTCCGTCTCACAGACATCAGTCTCACTGGCTTCAGGGGTCTTGGCGAAGCGTGCGAACACCTTTGATAGCGCGGCTTCATCAGCGACATCACAGGCCAAGGCATGCACTTTCACCCCCTGGGCCTCGAGACGCGCGACACCTTGCTGCGCTTCTTCACTGGTCGCACCGGAACGCCCGAGCAGCACCAGCTCACGCGCGCCCATCGCGGCCAGCCACTCGGCGCTGCGCAGGCCAAAGCCGCCCAGTCCGCCGGTGACCAGATAGCTGCCAGCCGGGTCGAGACTCAGCTCGCCGGACAGGGCAGCCGGGGCAGAAGCCTCCGAGACAGTCCGCGCCTCGCTCAGCGATGCAGTCAGGGAGCGCTGAGTGACCACGACCTTGCCGATCTGACGGGCCTGCTGCATATAGCGGAAGGCTTCCACCACCTGGCTGGCATCGAAGGTGGTGTAGGGCAGCGGCGCCAGGGTGCCATCCTCGAACAGCGCCATCATCTCGCGGAACAGACGCGTGGTCAGGCCCGGGCATTCCTTCATCAGCTGATCGGAATCGATGCCGAAGTAGCTCAAGTTGTTGCGGAACGGACGTAGCCCCATCGGGGTATTCTCGTAGAAGTCGCGCTTGCCCAGCTCACAGAAACGCCCGAACGGCTTGAGTACGCGCAGGTTCTGGGCGATGGCTTCACCGGCCAGCGAATTGAGCACCACATCGACACCACGCGCATCCACGCTCGGATCGCGCTGCTGACGCTCGGCAAGATCGGCCAGGATATCCTCAGCGAAGCCGTGGCTGCGCGAGTCATAGACGTTCTCGATACCCATCAGCGCGAGGAAGTCACGCTTGGCCGGTGAGCCGACGGTCGCGAACACCTCGGCGCCCAGCCACTCGGCGATCTGCAATGCCGCGATGCCCACGCCGCCGGCGGCGCCGTGAATCAGCACCTTCTCGCCTTCTTCCAGCCGCGCCAGATGCTTGAGGGCGTAGTAGACGGTGAAGAAGGTGGTCGGGATGGTCGCCGCGGCTTCCAGGCTGACGCCGTGGGGCACATGAGCCAGCGCGGTATCCGCGATCACCAGACGGTCCGAGAAGCTGGCCGGGCCGAAGCCGACCACGCGCTCGCCGACCTTGAATTCGGCATTGGCGCCAGCCTGAGTGACGACGCCTGAGAACTCGAGTCCCAGGCTCGGGCCGGAGAAGCCGTGTTCGATGGCCTCATCCGACAGCAGGCCGAGGGTGTACATGACATCGCGGAAGTTGAGGCCGGTCGCCTCGACACGCACTTCGACTTCGCCGGCTGCCACGGCGGGCAGCACACGTGGCTGCCATTCCAGATTGCGCAATTGGCCGGGCTGGCTGAAGCCGAGGCTGACGCCGTGTCGCTGAGTGCCTGATGACTGCATGCGGGCACTCTCGCTACCAGCGGCCTGCTGAGGTGCCGCTACCTGGCGCAGGCGTGTCGCGAAGCGCGCGCCAGTGGCATCCAGCACCACCTCCTGTTCGTGGTCCGGCGATTCGAGTTCCTGCACCAATGCGTCCACCAAGGCCGACGTGCTGACGGCGTCGTGCTCCAGCGTCGGCGTATCCAGCAGGCGAATGGCGAGCGACTGGCTCTCGTTGGCCAGACTGCGCGCAAAGCCCCAGCTCGCCGCATCCGCCGGCGGCGACGCTGCGGGCGCATTCTCTGTCTGCCACAGCGTCGCCACGTCATGAGTCAGCACCCACAGGGTCGGGGCGGGGCGGCTGTCATCCTGCTCTTGGGCGCTGTCAAAGGCTTGGGCGACCTGTGTCAGCAGCTGTTGGCGAGCGCACTGGAAGACATTGGTGCTATCCGTACCGTTCTGCTCATCTGTCGCCGCAGCACAGGGCAGCGCGATCAGATGAACAACGTCGCCAAGCTGCTCGATCAATGCGCAGGCGTCCGCGGGCAGGCTGGCTGACAGGCGCTGATGGCTTACCTGATGACCGCGCGCGGCCAGCGAGTCGCTCAAGCTTGTCAGCAGTGCCTGATCCGCCGGTGCCTGCGGGCTATCCAGCAACGCGATGGAGAGCGTGGCGGCTTGGTTTTCCAGTGATTCACCTGCCGCCGTATGGTCTTCAGCGGTTTTCGCAAGAGCCGCGAGCGGTGCCTGAGCGGCAAGCGCCGCGGACAGCCACCAGGCGCCTGATGTTTCAGTGCCCAGGTGATCGCTGGCCAGGCTATCGCTGGCAGGCGCCGGTGAATCGATGTCGAGGCCCAGCTGGGTCAGGAGACGTTGCCATTGCGCGATGCCCGGATGACTGCGCAGCTGCTCGCCATCATCGAGGGCCAGAATCGGGCCAGCCCAGGCCGCCGGTTCACAGCCACACAGCAGCAGCTGCGCGCCGGGTGCCAGACGGGCGATCAGCGCTGTCAGCAGCTCGCGCGCCTGTGACGGTGCCTCGAAGTCCAGATGCACGATGGCGAGCTGAGTCTTGCCAGTCGCGGCGGTGTCCTGGTAGGCCTCGCCCGTGATCACGTCGATCAGCGGCAAGTCATCCTGCAGGCGATTGGCTTCACTGAGGGCGCCGGTACTGGCGGCCACGAAGCGGTAATCCAGCGCCGCATAGCAGTCGTTGCGCGCATCCGCCTCGCGCAGTGTCGCGAGGCGCTGGCCCAGCCAGGGGCCGCCGGCACCCAGCTCCAGCACATCGAGGCGCTGGCCGGCCGGCAGAGCGGCAAGTGCGCTGCTGATGCGCTGATCGAGCTGGGCACTCAACCACTGCCAACCGGCATTGCCGACCGCTGTCTTGAGCAGCGTCGGGATCAGCGGCTGGCGCAGATATTCGAGCGCGGCACTGGCGTCCGTCGAGAGCAGCGCCTCGCGATTTACATCGACTTCACCATCTGCATCGTCCAACTGAGCACCGTCCAACGGGGTGCCGTCCAACGGAGTGCCGTCCAACGGCATGCCGCGATTGAGCCATTCATCCAGATGCAGGTGCAGGCGACCGGCGGCATGCGTCAGCGGAAACTGGCCCGGATAGTCACGTACCAGCAGCTGCCAGATGTCATTGGCGGCGGGCAGGTCCAGCGAGTTGATCTGCCAGTCGCCGCTGTCGAGTGCTTCCGTCAGGCCTTGTGATTCAGCCCAATCGAGCAGGGCACGGCTGAACAGCGGACAACGGCGCTTCCAGCGCGACAGCGCCTCGTGATCGAGATGAGCCAGCTCCGGGTCGCCCGGCGCGGCGTGACGCAGCAGCGTTTCGTGGACGCTGGCGAGCATCAGGCTGTCGAGCAGCGGCTCCAGCTCATCGCGGAAGCATTGGCTGTCTGCCAGCGGATGAGTGGTGTCGTCGCTGCAGGCAAGCTCAGGCGCCATCGCCTCGGTGACCAGCGACTCCAGCGCCAGGGCGGCGGCAGGGCGCGGACTCAGCGGATGCGGTGCGGCAGTCAGTTCGATATCCAGGTAATCCAGATGCGCCGTGCCATCACGTCCCAGGCGTACGGCGCGGAAGCGGGCCTCTTCGGCAACCGCTACGGCGCGGCCTTCGGCGTCGAACAGCTCGAAGTCGGCGCACAGGGAGTGCGGGCCACGCGAGCGCAGCACCACACGCGCCGTGACGATCTGTGAGGCGCGTACCTGCTCACGCACCTGCAGGCGTCCGACGCGTACCGGCACGAAGGCCATGCCATTGCTTGCCGCCATCTGGCCCTTGAGCACGCCCAGCAGCGGAATGAACAGCTGGAAGGCGCTGTCGAGCACGCCGGGGTGCAGGTGGAAGTCGGCGTCCTGGCTGGCCATTTCCTCGGTCAGCGCGAAGCGAGCCAACACCTGTGGGCGAGCCGTGCTCGGTGCATGTGTGTCGGTACCGGCGTCGACCCAGATCTGCTCGGCGGCGCGGAAGTGCGGGCCGTAATGCAGGCCGAGTTGCGCGGCAGCCGCCACGTGCTCATCGCGACCGAAATCGGCGGCGCGAGTCGGCATGACCGGGGCGGCTCGCTCCAGCAGGCGTCCACGCGTGGCAGTGAAGGCGCGCGCCACGGCGTGCAGATTCCACTTGTCGGCATCTTCCGCGCGCGTCTCACGACTCTCCAGACGCATGGCGCCATTGGCGCTGTCCAGTGACAGACGGGTCAGACGCAGTGTGCTGTCATCGAGCAGCAGCGGGGCACGGATCTCGAAGTCTTCCAGGTCCAGCACATCAGGCAGATTGTCTGCGTCGGCGCTGGCGGCCTGCCATTCGTGGGCGGCGGCCAGGCACTGTTCGAGATAGCCGGCCCCCGGGAAGACGGCGCTCTCGCCGACCTGGTGATCGGCCAGCCACGCGACCTTCTGGGTATCGAGCTGGGCTTCCCAGGTCAGGCGTTGCTGGGCGAGACGATAGCCGAGCAGCGGGTGAACGTAATGACGGTCCAGCAGCCGCTGGCTTTCGCTGGTGGTCTGGATCCAGCATGGGCTGCGTTGCCACGGGTAGCCTGGCAGCTCGACGAACTGACCGGCGACCGGGAACAGCTCGGTGATCTCGACGGCGCCGGAGAGCAGTACGCGACCGCGCAGATGCTCCAGGGCGTCTACCCCGGCATGGCGACGGTCGAGACTGGCGAGTACCTGGCCGGCGGGCGCCTCTTCACTGCGCGCCTTGAGAATGTCGTTCAGATAGCTGCGCAGGATCGGGTGAGCGCCGATCTCGACCAGCAGGCGATGGCGGCCGAGGGCAGCGTTCTCTTCCGTCTCGGCGTGCCAGTTGACCAGCGACGTGACGGCGGCCTCGAACATGACCGGCTGACGGATGTTTTCCCACCAGTAGCGCGCATCCAGCTGCTCGCCGGCAATGACGCTGCCGGTGACGGTGGAGATGAACGGGGTATGCGTGGCGCGGGGCGTCAGGCCGTCGAGGGATTCGAGCAGGCCAGGCTTGATCGGGTCCATCGCCGGGCTGTGGAAGGCGTAATCCAGTCCCAGCACTCTTGCGAAGGTGCCCTGGGCGGAGAGCTCCTTGCTCATCGCTTCCAGCAATTCACGATCCCCAGCGAGGGTGGTACCGCGCGGGCCGTTGATGCCTGCCAGTGACAGCGAGGCCCATTGCGGCTGCTCCAGCCATTCGCGCATCTCGCACTCGCCGAGACCGACGGCCATCATCGCGCCAGTGCCACGGGTGCGCCCCTGATGATAGCTGCGCTGGAAGATGACGCGGGTGGCCTGTTCAAGCGTCAGCGCGCCACTCGCCCAGGCCGCAGCGACTTCGCCGACACTGTGACCGGTGACGGCAGCGGGGCGGATGCCGCGCTCGATCAGCCATTCGGTGACCGCGACCTGCAGCGCGAACAGCGTCGGCTGGGCGATCTCGGTAGCGTCCAGGCGGTTCTCGCCTTTCTCGCTCAGGCTGCCGTCCAGCTCCTTGAGCAGCTCGAAGCCATTGAAGTCGCGGAAGGCGGCATCGAGGCGCTCAAGACAGGCGCGCACGCTGGCGGATTCTTCCATCAGGGCACGGCCCATGCCGGCCCATTGGCAGCCATTGCCGGAATACACGAACACCGGGCCGCGCTCCTGTACGGGAGTCGGGGCATTCGGCGTGGCGCGCGGAGATGCACCATTGTCGCTGGCGCTCGGCAAAGCCGGCAGACGGTCCGCCAGGGTGATGCGCGGATGGTCGCCGAGATCCCCTTCGCTACCGAGGGTATTGAGGTCCTCAAGCAGGGTGGTGAAGTTATCCGCACTGAGCAGGGCACCATGCACATGGTGCTCACGGCGGGCAGCCAGCTGCCAGGCGAGATCGTAGAGGCTGGGTGCCATGTCGTGGGCGGCGAGCTCACGCAGATGCTCTGCCAGTTCCAGCGCGGACTGCTTGAGCGCTTGTGGGGAGCGGGCGCTTAGGCGCAGCGGCGGGGTCTGTTCACCTTCAGCAGTCGGTTGCGCTACCGACCGTTCGGGGGCACTTTCCAGCAGCACATGGGCATTGGCGCCACCGAAGCCGAAGGAGTTGACCCCGACCACCAGACGCCCGTCTGCCTTGAGCTTGCGCGGCTGGGTGACGATATCCAGATTCCACTCGTCAGTGCGAATCTTCGGATTCAGGCGCTGGATCTTGATCGTCGCCGGCACTTCACGATGCGCGATCACGCCCAGTGCCTTGGCCAGGCCTGCCACGCCAGAGGCGGTTTCCAGGTGACCCATGTTGCTTTTGATCGAGCCGATCGGCAGTGGGGTAGTCCGCTTCTGACCGATGGCGGCGCCGATGGCGCGGGTTTCCAGCGGGTCACCGACCGCGGTGCCGGTGCCGTGGGCCTCGAGATAGTCGATCTCGTCTGGGCTGATGCCGGCCTGCTCGCAGGCCTGTTCCATCAGCTGGATCTGCGCCGCCGGGTTGGGCACGGTCAGGCCGGACTTGTAGCCATCGGTATTGACCACGGAAGAGGCCACCACGGCGAGGATACGATCGCCATCGGCGATGGCCTGGTCGAGATCCTTGAGCAGGAAGACACCGCCGCCTTCTGAACGCGCGTAGCCATCACCGGCTTCATCGAAGACCTGACAGCGGCCGGTCTTCGACAGCATCGTGGCCTTGGAGAAGATCAGGAAGCCGTACGGATGCAGATGCAGGCTGATGCCACCGGTCAGCGCCATGTCGGTCTCACCGCTTCTGATCGACTGGCAGGCCTGATGGAAGGCGACCATTGAAGAAGAGCAGGCGGTATCCAGCGACAGGCTCGGCCCATGCAGGTCGAAGGCATACGACAGACGGTTGGAGGCCACGCTGGAGGTATTGCCGGTGGCGGTATTCGGGCCGATGGCGCTCAGGTCATCCGCCATGCGGTAGGAGTAATCCAGGCTCGCGATGCCCATGAAGACGCCACAGCGTGAGCCGCGCATCTTCTCGGCGGGGATACCGGCGTGCTCGATGGCTTCCCAGCTCATCTCCAGCAGCATGCGCTGCTGGGGGTCCATGCTGGCGGCTTCGCGCGGGCTGATACCGAAGAAGGCGGGGTCAAAGCCTGTGATGTCGCCCAGCGAACCTGCGGCGAAGCTATAGCTCATGCCCGGCGCTTTCTTGTCCGGGTGCGAGAGAGACTCCTTGCTCCAGCGGTCGTCGGCGACTTCGGTCACCATGTCCTTGCCGGCCAGGAGGTCGTCCCACAGGGTGGCCTGAGTGGTGCCGGGGAAACGGCTGGCTGCGCCGATGATGGCAACGCGTCGGGTCATGACAAGCTCCTGAACTTCTGAGTCACGGCACTGTGGCGAGCATGTTTCGCAGTCGCCTTCAGCAGCGCACTTCCTAATGTATCGATATTGATGACGCGCGGGTCGCCCTTGCGGCATTGCTCGTCAGTCTTGAAGGGCCCTTCACAATCGAGGGCCCACTCCATCAGCTCCGGGTCCTTGTCGCGCACGGCCGCCATGGTTTGGCGGGCGGTGTCGTCGGACTCCGGCAGGGCGCTGGACCAGATGAAGCTGTCGGTCACGCCATTGGGCTCGCCCAGGGTCGTGTAGACCTCGGGCATGATCGGCACATGGTCTCCATAGAAACACAGCAGCCCGCCGCGCGGCAGTCGCGCCAGCGCGGTGGTGAGCTGATCGATCATCGCATCGGCATTCACCAGATGCCGCAGATAGATGCCCAGTTCCTGGCACTTCTCTGGCAGGTCTCCGTCATACCACTCCGGCAGACGTGCGCTGTCGAAGGTTTCCAGATGCAGCGGGCCATGATTCTCCATGGTGATCACCTGGATGAACAGCGGGGTGTCGCCGGCCTCCAACAGGCAGTCTTCCACCTTGGCGGCCACGGCGGCATCGCTGATGTACTGGCCGCTCTTGTCGGCATCGCTGAAGTGGGCGATGTCGAGGAATTCATCGAAACCGAGCTGTTTCAGCACCTGGTTGCGCAGGTAGAAGGTGCCGGGATAGGGATGGATGCACAGCGTGCGATAGCCCATTGCCTTGTAGCTGGCGGCGAGATTCGGCACGGCGCGACGCGCCAGTTGATGATAGGGGTTGAACTGGTGTACGCCGAGTTCCTCGGCGGTCAGGCCCGTCAGGAAGGCGGTTTCGGTGCGCACGGTGTTGGCACCCCACGCTGGCACGGCCAGACGACCGCACGGCAGCCCCTGGGCCAGGGCCGTGAAGTGGCAGCGGTCCAGGTTCGGCAGCAGGTCGTCACGTACCCGAGGATAGACGCGGCGGGCGTCGAAGAAGGATTCGCTCTGCACGCTGATGACATGGGGCAGCGCCTTGATGGCATTCTCGTCATCGAGTTCGCGCAAGGTATCGCCGAGTTGGCGCTGTGCCTCCTCCAGGGGATTTCGCAGTGGCGCCAGTGGGCGCCGCGCCAGACGCGCATAGGCCAGCAGGTAGGGCACCATGCCCAGCTCGCTCAGGTCGAACTCGGGTATCAGCATCACCTTGCTGGCCAGACGGTTGCCCAGGGCGTAGACCAGGAGGCTCGCGCCGAGCAGTACGCTGATCAATGGCACCAGCCATAGAGCGGCATTGCCTGAGTAGGCGGCTGAGAAGCCCAATGCGGGTTCGAGCCAGAGCCCCAGGCCGATCGCCAGCGCCCCTGCCGCGGTCGCGGCGATGGTCAGCCCGATGCCGAAGAAGGGGATGTACAGGCGCGGGTGCTTGATGGCGTCGGTGAAGTACTCGAAGTCCTGGCTGAGGAAGGGTTCACGCAACGACACGTACTTGGTGTGGCTGACCTGCAGCACCACCAGCCACAGCGCATTGACGACGATCAGCGAGAACCAGGGCCGCTGGGTGATCAAGGTGCACAGTGACCAGCTGGCGCACCAGTACCCGACATGTGCCAGCCTGGCACTGACGGGGCGACGCCAGAATGCGGCTGGCGGTGTCGTCATCTGTTTCAGCAGCAGATGCTCAAGCCCCAGCGTCAACCCGAGGCCGACCAGCAGTGGCCCGGCCATGAAAGACACAAACGCAATGACAAACTCCATGTAATGCCGACCTCGTTAGCCTCTGCCGTCGCAGGGGCTGTGTAGTGTCCGGTCGAGTACTCGACCCTGATCAAGATCCATGGCGACGAGGGGAGTGACAAGTCGGCCCCTCGCCGCAGTATTTTCAGGTGCTCTGGTGTCCAGATCCTGATCGTTCCAGCGTGTTCAACTATCGCTATGGCGTTCCCATCACTGTCTATCCCATCGATTCTGCACGATGTACTCCAGTGGCAGGTATTGGGCTATTACGCTAACTCATTGTCATGACAATGGAAAAACGCTGAGCCACCGCCTGCTGCTCATGACGGCCTGGCTCACGGCTCAGGTGCATGGTTAATGAAGACGCAAGCCTGCACCGTGGCGCGTGGGAAGCATGCCCCGATCAATGAGTGTAATTGAACCACCCGAGCAGGCGCTGGGAGATTCCGGCAGGCAGGACACTCAACCACCAGCACCCGAAGTTGAGCGGGAAGGGGAAGCTGATACGCGCCCGGTTACGCGCCGCGCCCTTGAGGATGCGGCGTGCGGCCTTCTCGGGTGGCATCTCGAAGGGCTTGGGCCCTGGCATGGCCTCACACATCGGCGAGGTGACATAGCCGGGCATGACGACAGTGACCCCCACTCCATGGGGCTTGAGCCAGCTGCGCAGGCCTTCGCCATATGCCTTGACCGCTGCCTTGCTGCCGCTGTAGCTGGGCGTCAATGCCAGGCCATGCCACGCCGCCAGGGAGCTGAGCAGTACCAGCTGCCCACTGCCGCGTTGCTTCATCGCCATGGCCAGATGATGGGCCATGCCCAGCGTGCCGATCACGTTGGTCTGCAGCAGGCGGCGTGAATCCTCCCAGCGCTCTCCGTTGCCCTGGGGGCCGATATCGGTATTCATGCCGGCATTGGCGATGGCGATGTCCGGCACGCCGCGCGCGCAGACTTCATCCAGCCAGGTGAACAGGGTCTCTTCATCACACAGATTGAGTACCGTGCATTCCACCTCGGCACCCAGCTTGCGGCAGTCGCTTGCGATCGCATCGAGCTTGCGCTGCTTGCGGCCGGTGAGGATCAGCGTAGTGCCCGTCTCGGCATAGGCGCGCGCCAGGGCGCCGCCGATCTCGCCCGTGGCACCGGTGATCAGGACGCGCCGCAGGCGGCTGGCATCCTGCGCTGCTTTCGCACTGGAGTCGCTCTCTGCAGGTCGATGATCTGCTGGTCGATGATCCGCTCGGCGAGTGCCGGCGGCGCGCTCAGCGTCGGTAGGCTCTGGCTGCTGGGGGGGCATGGCCGTCATCTTTGGTCTCCTTGAATCCCGACACCGAAGGTCGGCAGTTCCCTTGCGTTTCTCGTTATGGTCGGGTGAGAGAGGCTGCCATCATTGGCGTGTCTCACCGATGTTGCGTGGTCCAGCAGTCTTTTCGTTTGTTCAGCAGCGGCTCAACATGTTCTCCAGTGGCGAGCGTTCGGCGCAGAGTATCTTGGACGCGCCCAACACGGCCAGTTGCATACCCGGCTTGCAGTAGAAGCCGCCATTGAGCTGCACGGTATGAATCACCGTATTGCGGAAATGTCGGAAGAGCGTCGTGTCGGGGCGCTGGCCCTGGGTCCAGAAATCATGCAGCGAGCCCTGGAAGGTCAGGCCGGGCAGGTTGAAGATCGGGTCGCCCATGCAGAAGGTCGGGCAGCGATACTGCAGTGCCACGTTGCCGGTCGTGCTGTTGACCGTGATCATGCCCTTGGCCTGCTGCAACAGCTTCTCCAGGTTGCCGCTCTCCAGGTAGACGATACGCCCGATCAGGTCGTAACGGCGCTCCAATGAGCGAATGAGCCCGGGGTAATCCACCAGCCCCATGTCGAGGGGGTGGTTCTTGATGACCAGGCGCGCACCGCGTGGCGCATTCAGGGCGAAGCTCTTCATCACTCGCTGGATGACTTCCTGCATGTTGGCGAAGCGTGAGTGATGACGTATCTGGGCATCGGTATTCAATTGCAGCGGCAACATGTAGTAGGGCGCGCCACTGCCCATCAGCTGATCGATACGCTTGGCATCACGCCGCTTGTACCAGCGCATCAAGGGCAGCCGTGTCGCGTAGCCCGCGTATTCCTGCACGGCGTGAATGCTGTGTGGCCGATAGCGCGGGAAGAGCAGCGGATTGGCCGCACCCGCCAGATGGTAGGTGATGTCATGGCGCGCACGCTCGCTGAAAGGCGCCTGGAAACGCTGCGGCGTGGGGGCATCTTCGAGATGCTTGCCTGCCTCACGGAACCAGTCGGGGTCGCGTGGCAGCAGGGAGTGGCCATTGACGCCTTCGCGTTCCAGTGTCACCCAGTAGGGGCGGAAGTAGCCCTCCTCGAACACGTGGGTACGAATACCGAGATATTCCGCCTTGAGCACGGCATCACGATGTACCGGGCGACGGTCGCCGAACAGCACCTGATCCGTGACGTGATGCTTGCGCCAGAGTTCTGCGATCCAGTCACCGAGGTCCTCGAGCTTGCCGCGATAGGCATACGCCTTGTCGTGGCGCCAGTAGAAGCTGTCGCCGCTGTTGAAGTTGACCTTGATGACCTCATGGCCATCCTGCTTGAGCTTTTTCGCCAGCTGCAGGAAGAAGGGCGAGCACACCCCCTGGAGCAACATGAAGACGCGCCGGCGGCCGCCCTCACGGGCACGCAGCTGAATATCGGGTGCCTTCGATGCTGCCCAGCCATCACTGATGAGAGGGGCTGGTGGCTGACCCAGCGGGGGCGTCAAGACGGCATCATCAGACAGCTTTGCAAGAGGGCCGTTGCCCATGATCCGCTCCAACGCCTGGCCCAGCCTTGAGCTGACAGGCATGTCGGCACCGGTTGGTGACGTGAGGCTGAGGATTGGTGTCAGACGTCCATGTTCCATGAGTCAGTGCTTCCCGATGAACAATGCTCGATAGCCGCGATATAGCCGAGTTTTCCAGGGTAATGAAAGTCGCATGGTGCCATTCCTGAGCATGGTTCGTTGGCGTTCAAGTATCGTGACGACTGTTTCGGCATTGCATAAGTCCCCCCGATCGGGATCCACGTAGATCGGATATTCGATCAGCGCACCAGCCACAAGGGCATCCACGCTCAAGGTGCGCGTCCGTCTTGGACAGTCGATCTGGTCATCGGTCAATCCCCAGCCGGCATAGAAGGGCAGGCCATGGGTCGTGACGGGCACTCCACGTATCAGGGCTTCAAAGCCGGCCAACGAGCACAGCGTATGCAGCCGGTCGATCTGTGTGAACAGATCGCTGATATTGCCTTTTGAAAGCTCAAGGTCATAGGTGCCGGGCGTTTGCGTCACTTCTCCCACGCGGCCTCCTGATACAACGTCAGGATGCGGCTTGTAGATCACGTAAGCTTCAGGATGCAATTCCCGCGCCGCCTCAAGTAAAGCCTGGTTGGTACGAATGCCGGGGCAGGCATGGCGAATGGAGGCGTCCGATTCCACCTGTCCCACCACAAGGACAATCTCCCGATCCTCAGCAAGCTCTCGCAAGTCGGGCAATGTCTCGTCCTGGGAATTGTACTTGCTCAACCCCAGCGAAATGATGCGCTCTCTCAGTCGTCGTGCACGGGCCAGCTCTGCATCACTTGGCTCATGATGCTCCAGCCATTCCTCAAGCGTACTGGCTCGGCTGGCATCGAAGTGCATGGCCTTGTCGTCAACCACCAGAGACAGGGGACGGGTGAGGTCGACACCCAGGCCGACTGAGCGCAGAAAGCCGTCTTCCATCATCCAGAGTTCACCACCTGCCTCCCTGACCTGAGCCCGGCGCTCTGGCGGCGTACGACCAGCCCAGCTCAATATTCTCTGAGGGGGCGAGCCGGTGTCCTGCAGAGAAAGACGTTGCAGCGCGCGTTCAGGCTTCTTCTCGAAACGCAGCTGAGACCAGGGGCCAAGGAAATAACCGATGAACTTCTGCTTCCAGCCAGAAAACTCGAGCCCCTGCCAGTGTCCGGCGAGTCTGGTAGCCATTCGCTTCTGGTCTGCAATCAGTTGAACGATCTCTTCGAGCGTCGCGGCCTGCTGGGTATAGGGGTTGGCATAACGGCTGTATTCGAGATAGGCCGCGGCAAACACCTGATACAGCGTGCGTGACTGGCCTCTGCGCGGGGATTGCTGTCGGTCATCCGTCAGGCCCCAGCCGGCATAGAACGGCATGCCGTGGCAGGTCACCGGCAGGCCTGCCATCAGGGCCTCGAACCCAAGCTGGCTGGTCACGACATGGACGCCATCGACCTGTTCGAACAGGCACCAGGGATTGATGTCGTCACTCAGCAGCGTGCAGCCAAGCTTGCGTGCTTCCTCCAGTAGATAACCGCGCTTCTTGCCGGCGATCACATCCGGATGCACCTTGACCCATACCTCGGCTCCCTCGATGGCGCAGGCCTCCCTCAGCATGGCAAGGAAAGTCTCCGGGCTGGCCATGCCGCCCACGACAGACGCATCCTCGGCAGTCTGGTCCACGACCAGAAGTCGCTGCATGGCAGGCTTTCGGGCTGGCAACTTGCGCTCTGGCGCATGGTTGTACTTGCTCAAGCGATGCATGCGCAGGCTTTCGATGGCCGCGTGTGCTCGGGCCAGCAATGCCTCTCCCTGGCGCGTCGGCGCTTCCTTGATCAGTTGCTCGAGATCGCTCGGTTGGCGCGCATCGTAATAGATGCCCTGGTGGTCGACCACCATCGCCATGCCAGGGTAGTCGGCGCTTGCCAGAGTCAGAGAACGCAGGAAACCATCCTCCAATGCGACGTAGGGCAATCCATGTTCAAGCGCATATTGGCGCGCGCGTTTTGCCGTGGGTTTATGTCCCCATCCGACGACACGCATGATAGTTGTCGAGGAGTGTTGGCCCGCGAATTCCGGCGCGGTATTTATCCCTTTCGATGTTGCGAATTCTGTCAAGGAATCGGTGCCAGTTGTCGCAGGATGTTGTTCTTTTCCTACATTTTTTTCGCTCAGTGTGCCTGTTCGGGCACGTCGCTTGGCAGCGGAAGATAAAGTCTTGAAGGCGAGTGAGTTGTCATTGTGCTGACATGAAAGGGGTGTACGCCCTCTTGTCAGTGGCAGCAACTCGGGAATGAAGCAGGCAAGAAGAGGCTGGCGAAAAATACCGGAGGAAAAACAGAGTGATGCCCCAGAGGTCGCGTCATTCGTGACGGCTGGTGTTTCCTTCCGCGCGTGAGAGGCGCAGGGCAGGGCACGCATGAGAAGCTCCCATCCTTGGTTCATTGCCGCCTTCAGCATGCAGGGTGTCCGTTTCAGATAAGAAAAGTGACTGCTTACTCGTGATGCTCAGCACGCCTGGTGAGACCGTCGTGTGAGACCGTTGACTCAGAGTCCGCAAATAGGGAAAGTACGCAAAGTGACGAACGAATTCAATCAAGTCTTTGCTCGCGATATTGGTAGCAGGCAAATGATTAACCTGTGCTTTATTTTGTTTGTCAGCTTTTTCACTGCATGCTTCAGCAGTAATAACTTTACTGCTAAAGTGCCACGTTCTGCGATGCATTTTCATTAATGCTTGAGCTTCATATGAATGTGAAGCGCAGGGCTTGACCAGTAAGAAGCGGCAGGACGCCAAGGGAACGCTAGTAGATGGAAATCGCGCAGCACATGGATGCTTTTGTCACCCTGGTGGTGACGGTAGGAGTGTTGGCAGGGCTTGTCTGGAATCGTTGGCCGGCGGAGTGGCTGATGATGGCCGCTGCCGTGTCGTTGATTCTGCTGGGCGTCATTTCTCCGGCGACCTTCCTGGCCGGGTTTGCCAATCCGGGCATCATGACCATCGGGGCGCTTTTCGTGGTTGCCGCCGGCGTACAGGAAACCGGTGCGCTGCGCTGGATGCTCGAGCGCCTGCTCGGGCGCCCCAGCTCTCCTTCTTCAGCATTGGCACGCCTGATGCCGATCACCTCGCTGCTCAGCGCCTTCCTGAACAATACTCCTGTCGTCGCACTCTTCATCGGCCTGGTGCAGGGCTGGTGCGCGCGCATGAAGATCTCGCCTTCGCGTCTGCTGATGCCCATGAGCTATGCCGCCATTCTCGGCGGTACCTGCACTCTGATCGGCACCAGTACCAATCTGGTCGTCGACGGTCTGCTGCAGTCCCAGGCCAATCTCCCAGGGCTCGGCATCTTTGATATCTCGGCGCTGGGCGTTCCTGTCCTGATCGTCGGTACTCTGTGGATGGTGCTGATCGGTTGGCGTTTCCTGCCCCAGCGCAAGGGTCTGGTCGAGCAGCTCGGCAATGGCCGCGAGTACTCCGTGGCCATGCGAGTGGCTGACAAGGGGCCGCTGCACGACAAAAGCATCGAGGAGGCGGGCCTGCGCAGTCTTCAATTCGGCTATCTGGCCGAGATCGAACGCTCCGGCAAGCTGCTGTCCATGGTCGGCCCTGACACCATTCTCCAGTCCGGTGATCGCCTCATCTTCGTCGGTGTGGCAGACACGGCGCATGAAGTGCGTGTGTTCCGCGGCCTGGAAAGTGATGCGGCAGGCCTGGATCTGGATCATCACCAGCGCCGCATGGTCGAGGCCGTCATCGCCCCTAGCTCCCCCGTCGTCGGCATGAACGTGCGTGAAGCGCGGTTCCGTACTCGTTATCAATCCGTGATCCTCGCCGTGTCACGTGATGGTGAGCGCATCAACAGCAAGGTCGGTGACATCGTGCTGCGTCCCGGGGACACCCTGCTGCTGGAAGCCGCTGCCGATTTCACGCGTCTGCATCGTTATAACCGCGAATTCCTGCTGGTCAGCACCCTGGACGGCAATGGCATGCCCAACCTCACCAAGGCGCCCATCGCGCTCGCCATCATGAGTCTGATGATCATCACGCACCTGGCGGGGATGGTCGAGCTGGTCGAGGCCGCCGTGGCAGCCGCCATTCTGATGGTCTTTACCGGTTGCCTTCCGGCCTCGCAGGCGCGTGCCAGCATCGATGGCAGCGTGCTGGTCGTCATTGCCGCTGCCCTGGGACTGGGCCAGGCGATGACCGACAGTGGTGCCGCCCAGATGGTCGCTGATCAGCTGATGCAGTTCGGCGGTGGTTCTCCCTTCCTGATGCTGGTGCTGGTCTATCTCACCACGACACTATTTACTGAAATCATCACCAACAATGCCGCCGCGGTGTTGATGTTTCCGATCGCGATGGCAGTCAGCGAGCAGTTGGGGGTCTCATTGATGCCCTATGCGATCGCCATCATGTTCGCGGCTTCTGCGAGTTTTCTCACCCCGCTGGGTTATCAGACCAACCTGATGGTGATGGGCCCCGGGGGGTACAAGGTCTCGGATTACATGAAGGTCGGGTTGCCGATGAGCATCATCGTCGGCGTCACCTCGGTCGCTCTGATTCCTCTTATCTGGCCGTTCACTGGCTGACCCTCGCTCCGCTGCGTCTGGCCGCTGCCGGCGAGCGTTACTCTTTTCATCGTCAGCCTGGCTGGCGAATTCACACTGACAGGAAGGCACATGACGGATACGACAGCGAGCACGACCGACAGCACGACACGCGCCATGTTGAATGCGTTGGAGGCCATTGCTCGCAAGGCGGGCGCTGCCATCATGGAGATCTACGAGAGCGGTGACTTCACCGTCGACATGAAGTCGGATGATTCCCCGCTGACCACGGCAGACCGCGCGGCGCACGCCGTCATCGTCGACGGTTTGAAGGCCATGGATGCCGAGTTCGGCGCCACACCGATCCTGTCCGAGGAAGATGCCGATATCAGCTGGGATGTGCGCAGCGAGTGGTCCCGTTACTGGCTGGTGGACCCGTTGGATGGCACCAAGGAATTCATCAAGCGCAATGGCGAATTCACCGTCAATATCGCCCTGATCGAGCAGGGTGTGCCGACCACGGGCGTCGTCTACGCACCGGCCATCGAGACGCTCTACGTGGGTGCCCAGCAGGGCGAGGGTCAGGCGGCCATCGCCGAGAAGCAGGTTGGCGAGGGCGAGCGTCAGGCGATTTCCGTCAGCCAGGTGCCCGGTGAGCAGGACAGCTGGCGCATCGTTGGCAGCCGCTCTCACCAGACTGAAGAATTCAAGGCGTTCGTCGCCGACTTCGCTGCCTGCGATATCGTCGCCATGGGCAGCTCACTGAAGCTGTGTCTGGTGGCGGAAGGGGCGGCAGACCTCTACCCGCGCCTCGGCCCGACCTGTGAATGGGATACCGGTGCCGCGCATGCAGTGGTCGAAGCCGCAGGGGGGCAGGTGCTGAATGCCGAGACGCGTCAGGCGCTGCGTTACAACCAGCATGACAGCGTGCTCAATCCGTACTTCATCGTGTGTGCCAAGCCGGCCGCTCCCTGGGCATGAACCAGGCGCAAGGCAGAGGGTAGGCAAGCGTCACCGGATTGACGCCATAAGGTGTCAGTCTCGTGGCAAGGACACTATGTCTTCTTCGCAGTGAACTTCGTGTGTCAGTGTATGCGGAGAGGATAAGGACAACTAGCAGAGTGATCTCAAGGAACCTGTAATGACTGCATCATCTACGGCCGACAAGCTCGGCATCACACCGGAACGTCAGACCCACCTCAAGCAGCTTGAGGCCGAATCCATCCACATCATCCGTGAAGTGGCAGCGGAATTTGCCAATCCGGTCATGCTGTATTCCATCGGCAAGGATTCCGCCGTCATGCTGCACCTGGCGCGCAAGGCCTTCGCGCCGGGCGTCCCGCCGTTCCCGTTGATGCACGTCAACACCACCTGGAAATTCCAGGAAATGATCAAGTTCCGCGACGAGATGGCCGCGGAAGTCGGTATGGAATTGATTGAGCACATCAACCAGGAAGGCGTCGCGGCGGGCATCAACCCGTTCGATCACGGCAGCGCCAAGTACACCGACATCATGAAGACCGCCGGCCTCAAGCAGGCGCTCGACAAGCACGGCTTCGATGCTGCCTTCGGCGGTGCGCGTCGTGATGAGGAAGCTTCACGCGCGAAAGAGCGTGTCTACTCCTTCCGTGACCAGTACCACCGCTGGGACCCCAAGAATCAGCGTCCGGAGTTGTGGAACATCTACAACTCCAAGATCAACAAGGGTGAGTCCATCCGCGTCTTCCCGCTCTCCAACTGGACCGAGCTGGACATCTGGCAGTACATCTATCTCGAGTCCATCAAGATCGTGCCGCTGTACTACTCCGCCGTGCGTCCGGTGGTGAAGCGTGATGGCCTCGACATCATGGTCGACGACGACCGTCTGCCGCTGGCAGAAGGCGAAGTGCCGGAGATGAAGTCCGTGCGTTTCCGTACCCTTGGCTGCTATCCGCTGACCGGCGCCGTGGAATCCACCGCCGCGACCCTGCCGGAAATCATCCAGGAAATGCTGCTGACACGTACCAGCGAGCGCTCCGGGCGTGCCATTGATCACGATCAGGCAGGCTCGATGGAGAAGAAGAAGCGCGAAGGGTATTTCTAGGATTGATCTCGGGAAATTCATCCCCGGAAATGGCTTCAACCGGCCCGTAACGGCCATGACGCGCCTCAAGGCATGCAAGATTCTACAAATTGACAGGACGAGGGATGTCCGTATCGCTGGAAGCGTCGCGCCTCATAGGCCACAAGACGCTCGCGCCGGACAGACCGGGTTCAGGGAGAATGACAGTGTCACACCAGTCGACGATGATCGCGGAAAATATCGAAGCCTATCTCAAGGAACACGAGCAGAAAGACCTGCTGCGTTTCATCACCTGCGGCAGCGTGGATGACGGCAAGTCGACCCTGATCGGTCGCCTGCTTCACGACTCCAAGATGATCTATGAAGATCAGCTGGCCGCCATCACCCGTGATTCCAAGAAGAGCGGCACCACCGGCAAGGTCGATCTGGCGCTGCTGGTCGATGGTCTGCAGTCAGAGCGTGAGCAGGGCATCACCATCGATGTCGCCTACCGCTACTTCTCCACCGACAAGCGCAAGTTCATCATCGCCGATACCCCGGGGCACGAGCAGTACACCCGTAACATGGCGACTGGGGCTTCCACCGCGAGCCTGGCGATCATCCTGATCGATGCCCGCTATGGCGTGCAGACCCAGACCCGCCGCCACAGCTACATCTGCTCGCTGCTGGGGATCCAGCACTTGGTGGTCGCGGTCAACAAGATGGATATCGTCGATTACTCCCAGGAGCGCTTCGACGAGATCGTCGCGGACTACCAGGAGTTCGCCAAGGACCTCGAAGTTCCGGATATCCGCTTCGTACCGCTGTCCGCGCTGGAAGGCGACAACGTCGTCTCCATCAGCGAGCACACTCCGTGGTACGACGATGCCGCCTACGAAGCGCGTCCGCTGATGGATATCCTCGAGACCGTCGATGTCACCGAGGACAGCAACCTGACCGACCTGCGCTTCCCTGTGCAGTACGTCAACCGCCCGAACCTCAACTTCCGTGGCTACTGCGGCACCCTGGCCGCCGGCACCGTCACGCCAGGTCAGCAGATCAAGGTGCTGCCCTCCGGCAGCACCTCCACCGTTGAGCGCATCGTCACCTTCGATGGCGATCTCGACATCGCCTGGCCGGGACAAGCCGTCACACTGACCCTGACCGACGAGATCGATATCTCGCGTGGCGACATGATCGTGGCCGTCGATTCCGATCTGGAGCCGTGCACCGCCTTCACCGCAGACGTGGTGTGGATGCACGAGGACCCGCTGATCGTCGGCAAGGAATACGAGCTCAAGCTCGGCACCTCCAGTGTCATCGGTCGCGTCGGTCGCATCATCCACCAGACCGACGTCAACACCATGGCGCGCAATGAAGCGGAGAACATCCCGCTCAACGGCATCGCCCGCGTGCAGGTCGAACTGACCCAGCCGCTGGCCATGGACAGCTACCAGCGTTCACCGCATACCGGCAGCTTCGTGTTCATTGATCGTCTGTCCAACATCACCATCGGTGCGGGCATGGTCAAGGAGACCCTGAGCGCCAGCAACATCGTGTGGCACGACATGGCGGTCACCAAGCAGCGCCGCGCTGACCGCAACAAGCAGAAGCCGTGCATCATCTGGTTCACCGGCCTGTCTGGTGCCGGCAAGTCCACCGCCGCCAATGCGCTGGAACGCCAGCTGTTCGCCATGGGCTACAACACCTACCTGCTGGATGGCGACAACGTGCGTCACGGCCTGTGTGGGGATCTGGGCTTCAGCGAAGACGATCGCGCCGAGAACATCCGTCGTGTCGGCGAAGTTGCCAAGCTGATGGTCGATGCCGGCATGATCACCCTGGTCAGCTTCATCTCGCCGTTCCAGGCAGACCGTCAGACCGTGCGCGACATGGTCGGCACTGACGAGTTCATCGAAGTCTTCGTCAACACGCCGATCAGCGTCTGCGAAGAGCGTGATCCCAAGGGCCTGTACCGCAAGGCGCGTGCCGGTGAGATCAGCGACTTCACCGGCATCAGCTCGCCGTATGAAGCGCCGGAGAACCCGGAAATCGAGATCAACACGGGCGAACTGAACCTCGAGCAGACCGCACTCAAGCTGGTCAGTCAGCTCAAGCACTACAACGTCATCGGCTGATGCATTCACGCCGATCAGCCCTCGCCGCAAGGCGGGGGCGTTTGCCGTTTCAGGACTTCCATATGACTTTATCCCGATTCAAACAGCGCTTGCCGCATGTCGTGCGTCTCGCGGCAGTCGCAGGCCTGACACTGGCCATCACCGGTTGCGCAACCTCCTATCCGGAATCCACCGGTGCCGGCAGCACCAACCTGGCCAATCTGACCGGCGCTGCGGCGCTGCCGGCGGATGTCTCGTCATTTCTCGACAGCGCCGCCCCCGGCAGCGTGATTGCCGTGCCGACCAGCCCCTGGGGCAGCAATGTCGAGGTGGTCGCCCATGAGCGCTACTTCGCGGCCAGCGGGCGTATCTGTCGCGAGCTGACGGTCTCCAACAGCCGTGACCTGCCGAGCAAGGAGCTGGCCTGTCGTACCAGCAATGACGGCAAGGCCGGCGAGGGCACCTGGGTGACCCAGCGACTGGTGACCGGCCTGCTGGAAGAGGCGCGCTGATGCGCTTGCGGCACCTTCTCGCTGACAGGCCCGCCTCGGGCTCAGCGTGATCCGACGACAACAGGGGCAGGCTGGCGTGACCGGTACTGACATTCCTGATCAACACTGCACCATTTCTGCACTACGAGGGGCCTAGCCCGATGACAATTTCCAGATTCTTGCTCCGGGCCGGGTGCCTGGTGGCGGTAGCGTGCCTGAACGCCAGCCCTGCCATGGCCGTCGGGCTGGACAGTGGTTCCATCCTGTCCAGTGGCGACCAGGCCTCCAGCATTCCGCAGAAGACGGACAGCGTGGAAGACAAGGCACGTGCCGATTGGCGCAGCGGCACCTATGGCCCGCTGACCTCTCGGGAGCAGACCGACCCCGATACTCTGCCGCCGTTCGGCGAAAACCTCTTTACCGGTGGTTTCCGCGGCATGATGGCCGATGGGCTCAACAGCAGCTACACCATCAAGCCGGGTGACCAGATCACCCTGCGCGTGTGGGGGGGCGTCGAGATCGAGTCCGTATTGCCGGTGGATGCGCAGGGCAATATCTTCCTGCCGGGCATCGGCCCGGTGATGGTGCAGGGCACCACCAATGCCCAGTTGGATGGCAAGGTACGCGCGGCCATCCAGGAGGTGTATCCGGAAAATGTCAGCGTCTACACCAACCTGCAGGGCGTGCAGCCGGTGGGTGTCTTCGTTACCGGTTACGTCAAGAATCCGGGCCGTTACGCCGGCACGCCGAATGACTCCATGCTGTATTTCCTGGATCAGGCCGGCGGTATCGACCAGGCACTGGGCAGCTATCGCAAGATCAAGATCAAGCGCAATGGTCGTGTCATCAATACGGTCGATCTGTATGACTTCCTGATCAACGGTGAGATTGCCCGTCCGCAGTTCCGCGATGGCGATACCGTCGTCGTCGAGGAGCGTGGCCCGGCCATCAGCGTGGTGGGAGATGTCGAGCGTGATTACCGCTATGAACTCACCGACTCGCGCCTGAGCGGGGAAGACGTGCTGAATCTGGCGCGCCTCAAGTCCGGTGTCTCGCACGTGCTGCTGCGCGGCTCGCGCTCGGACGGCCCCATCTCGCGCTATCTGCCGGTGGCGGAATTCCGTGGCGCTGACGTGCGTGCCGGGGATGAAGTGTTGTTCAGTGCCGACCAGCGTGACGAGACCATCGTCGTGCAGCTGGAAGGCAGCTTCTATGGCCCCTCACGCTATGCATTGCCGCGGGATGCTCATCTGGGCGAACTGCTCAATGCCGTCGGGGTGCCGAAAGGGCTGACCGATTATCAAAGCATTTCCATCCGCCGTGAAAGCGTCAAGGAACAGCAGGCGCAGGCACTGCAGGACAGCCTCAAGCGTCTTCAGGCCACCTATCTTGGCGCGTCTTCCTCGACCACCGAAGAATCCGAGCTGCGTGTCAAGGAAGCCGAGATGATCGAGAAATTCGTCGAGCAGGCCAAGAAGGAAGAGCCGACCGGGCGTCTGGTTGTGGCACGTGACGATGGCAACATCGCCGACGTGCGTCTGCAGGACGGCGATGTCATCACCATTCCGGAAGTCAGCGATTCCCTGCTGATCAGCGGCGAAGTCGTGGTGCCTCAGGCCGTGGTCTACACCCAGGGCATGACGGTGATGGACTACATCAATAGTGCCGGTGGCTTCACCCAGCACGCGGATGAAGACCAGATTCTGGTCGTGCGCCAGAACGGCGCCGTGCGTCGTGCCGAGGAAGTCGAGCTACGCTCGGGTGATCAGATTCTGGTACTGCCGGAACCGCCGACCAAGAATCTGCAGCTGGCCACCAGCATCACGCAGATTCTCTATCAGGTCGCCGTCGCCACCAAAGTCGCGATAGATCTCTGATCATGGCCAGTGACATGAACGGTGACATGAGCACTCCATCGAACCGCGCGACAGGTGACAACAAGAGCGGGCCCAGGGCCCGCTCCGCCTGGGCCGTGACGCGCAGTGTCTGGTACGCCATGTTCATCCGTGAGGCCATCGGTCGTACCATGGCGGATCGCATGGGCTGGTTCTGGATGGTCGCAGAGCCGATAGCACTGATCGGCATCATGGTGTTCATTCGCTCATTCGTTAAAAACAATAATCTGGTGGCAAACGCTGAATTCATTCCCTGGCTGATCGTGGGGCTGATGGGATTCCATCTTGTCCGTGAGGGGATGATGCGTGGCATGGGGGCTGTCAACGCCAATCAGGCGCTGTTTACCTATCGGCAGGTACAGACATCAGACCCGGTCATCGTGCGTAATTTCCTGGAAGGCATGCTCAGGACCTTTGTCTTCCTGCTCTTCATTGCCGGGGGCTTGCTACTGGGAATACCGCTTGCCCCAGATGATGCGCTGTTTGCATTATTCAGCTGGTTCTCACTGTGGGGCCTGGGCCTGGGGTTGGGGCTGACACTTTCAGTGCTCGCCACACTGGTGGAGGAGGTGGAGAGGGTCGTCAAGATAATCAGCCTGCCATTGTTGATCATTTCGGGAGTCATCTTCCCCATCAATCATCTGCCGCATTGGCTGCTGGAATACTTGATGTGGAACCCGATCCCTCATGGGCTGGAGTTGCTTCGCCTTGGATTCTTCGAGGGATATCACGTGGTAAAGGGAACGAGTCTTCTCTACCTATGGTTCTTCATCCTGTCATTGAATGCGCTGGGTCTGATGTTACATATCCGTTTTTCTCATAAACTCAAGGCGAAGTAATCCATGAAAGCCTTTATGACTCGTCAACCCCACTGGGCCTTGGCACTGATCGCCATCGTGTTGGTGACCTTGTACTGGAGCCTGTGGGCATCGGACCGTTATGTGTCCAGGGCGACGGTAGTGCTGGAAAGTCCACAGATCGCCACGACGGATTTCAGTGTCTCCTCTCTGCTGACTGGGGGGAGCACTGACAAGGACCTGCTGCTGCTGCGTGAATACTTGCTATCTACGGACATGCTGAAGCTGGCTGATGAAAAGCTGGGTTTCAGAGAGCACTACAGCCAGCATGGTGACCTGTTCTCGTCACTGATGAATCAGGATGCTCCGATCGAAGAACTGCATGATTATTATCTTCGTCGCGTCAACATTGAAATGGATGAATACGCGGGCGTACTGGATATCGAAGTCCAGGCGTATACCCCCGAATTTGCTCACAAGATGACTGAGCTGCTGCTCTCGGCTGGCGAAGCTCACATGAATGAGATGGGGCGTAGGCTGGCCGAAGAACAGGTCACGTTCCTAGAGAAACAGTTGGGACGGCTGGAAGGTCGCTTGGATGACGCTAGAGAAGCCCTGCTGAAATTCCAGAACAAGGAAGGGCTGGTCTCGCCGACGAGCACAGTGGAAAGTATCAATCAGGTAGTGGCGACCCTGGAAGGGCAATTGGCAACCCTGCAGGCTCAGCGCAAGGCACTGGGGAGCTTTCAGAGCAATCGTGCCTCCGATATGCGCCGCATTCAGGCGGAAATAGAGGCGATGCGAGAGCAGATCACCAAGCAGCGTGATCGCCTGGCACAGGCAACAGGTGGTTCACTCAACAGCATTTCATCCCAGTATGAAACGTTGGAACTCAAGGCCAAGTTCGCTCAGGAGACATATTCCAGTGCGCTTTCAGCGCTCGAAAACACACGTCTTGAAGCGGCTCGCAAGTTGAAGCAGGTCAGTGTGCTGCAAAGCCCTCTGATGCCAGAATATTCGACTCAGCCTGAACGCCTTTACAACATCACGGTCTTTGCTCTGATCACCATCTTCCTGGCTTTCATCGCCAGCATGTTGATGTTGATCATCAAAGAACATCGGGACTGAGTCATGATAGAGATCAAAAATCTCTACAAGCGCTATCACAACCATCATGGTAGCGATTGGGTGCTGCGAGATATCAATCTCACGATTCCGTCTGGTGTGAGCGTTGGCCTCATCGGAGCCAATGGTGCTGGCAAGTCGACCTTGCTCAGATTGATCGCCGGGATGGACACTCCGGAACGTGGCGAAGTGATTCGCCATAGCCGAGTTTCCTGGCCAATCGGCCTGTCTGGTGGGATGCAAGGCAGTATGACCGGGCGGCAGAATGTCAAATTCGTGGCACGCGCCCAAGGGCGTGCCACGAATGTGGGCGAAATCGTCGATTTCGTGGAAGAGTTCGCGGAAATCGGTGAGGCCTTCGATGAGCCCGTCAAGACATACTCCTCCGGGATGCGTTCCCGCCTCTCCTTCGGACTGTCTTTCGCGTTCGACTTTGATGTCTACATCTCGGATGAGGCGACCGCTGTAGGGGACAGGGCTTTCAAGGCCAAGGCACAGGAATTGTTCCAACGTCGGGTTGGCCAGGCCTCTTTGATCATGGTGTCCCATGGTGAGGGAATGCTGCGTGAACTCTGTCAGGCGGGAATCTATATCAGAGAAGGAGAGGCTATCTGGTATGACGATATCAACGACGCCATTCTTGCCTACCATCTCGACACAGACAAGCAGAGTCGGGTTTCAGATTCGAACGAGGATATTTCGCTCGATGGGGTGGATCCAGCCACGTTGACGGCAGATAGACTGGCTAGCTTGCAAAAGGCGGTTCAACAGAAACAGCCCAAGTTAGCGGGGCTGTGGCAGGTGATTCGCCTGGCTAAGGAAGCCGGTTGGCAACAGGATGAAATCAAGGTGCTCAACCAACTTCACCGCCACTGGAAAGGGGAGTTGGAGGCACTGAAGACAGTCGTAGATGCTACTCCGCAAGTGCAGCGGAAGCAGGTCAAGCAGCAGGTCAACCAGATACGCAAGCGCCTGGAAACACTTCAGTTAGGAAAGCAGCAGGTTGAATCAGGCAAGGTACCTTTGGCGATAGAAGATTCAGAAGTTTTCGACAAGGCGTTGCGAATGCTGCGCGAGCAGCAGGCGAATCTAGAAGCCAGGCTAGATGTCCTGGATGGATTGGATTGACGTCTTGTTGCAATCGCTCCATTCATCCTTATTGTCCAGCCTTAGATACCGGGCCTAGCTCCGCAATCCTCTTGGTATCGCATCATATCGTGAATCATCTTCTTCTTCGCCCGCGAGTCTCACCATGTGTGCAGCCAGTAACAATAGTCTCATTGCCAGCATCATAATTCCTGTTCGTGCTGTTGAAATAGAACAACGTGAAATACATCGACTGAAAAGACTGCTGAGCACTATCCCCAGTGGCTATGAAGTCGTGGTGGTGGATGATGGAAGCCCTTTTTCTGTCAAGCGCTACCTCAAACAGCTGGTGTCCAACTGTTCGCATTATTCGGCAAAGATCACATTGGTATCGTTGCAGACGCAATGGAGACGCTTTTCTCTGGCGCGGGCTCGAAACCGGGGGGTCAAAGCGGCAAGCGCTCCAGTCGTCATCTTTCACGATGTGGATTTTATCGGCTGCGCTTCTGTCTATGAGCGTATCCAGCAGCATATCCTCCAGACCAGACTGGCTGAAAAACCGCAGAACTTCTTCTGCATTCCAGTCGCCTTTCTGACCGAAGAGGGTAGTAATGAGTTCCTGCATGCATTTTCGAAGGGTCAGGAAGCATGGTGTTTCCGGGAAAGCCACGAGCATTTGGCTGGCAAGCTGCAATTTCTAGTACAGGGGAGTTCTGCCATTGTCTCACAGCGCCAGGATTTGCTTGTCTTGGGAGGGCACGATGAATCCTTCAAGGGGCATGGAGCGGAAGACTTCGAGCTGTTGCATCGCCTGGGCAGACGTTACCCCATAGCCCCTCTGCCGCCTGAATATCTGCGCAACATGGGCAGTGGAGATATCAAAGAGTATCGTGGTTTTCGGGCCTATTTCTCGCTATATGGGATAGAGAGCCGTCAGGCGGGGACTACACTGGTGCATCTTTGGCATCCCAAGCGTGCAGTCAAAGGCTATTATCGACATAAACAAAACTTTGCTCGCTTGCGTCAGACTATGGAATCTATAGATATTTCTGAGAACATTCTAGATGTTCGAGTCAAGATACCAGTAACCTCTGACTACTATTCTGAAAATTATGCTGACTCGGATTTAAATCCTAAACCAGGAATTGCTGATGAGAAATAGTCCTCAAGTTACGGTCAGCTACCTTGTATTATGTCATGACAGTCCAGAGCGCATCATACGCTTGGTAATGAAGATTCTTTCCGAAGATGAGACAGGACATGTCCTTATACATTTCGATAAGAACTCTCCTGAGTCATCCTATGAAGAACTTTGCGTAAACCTGAAGAATACGTCTCGTTGCACGGTACTAGCGAACAGAGTTAAATGCGGCTGGGGACAGTGGAGCTTGGTAGAAGCAAGTCTAAGAATGCTAGAGCATGCAATATCCAACTATATGGATGATTATTATTATTTGTTGAGCGAATATTGTTATCCTGTAAAGCCTTTGTCCGAGCTGAAATCTTTTCTAACTAAGAATAAAGGCACAAGCTTTATAGAATGTGAGCCTAGTTCATGGATAAAGGGTGGGATAAAAGAAGATAGATATTTATATAAACACTTTTTTAATAAGCGAAAAAATCCAGTTCTTCATAGACAATCTTATCGGTTACAAAAAAGATTAGGTTTAAAAAATAAAAACTTTAAGTATCTCGATGTCAAGTTTGGCAGTCAATGGTGGTGCTTAGAAAAAAGTGCAGTTGACTATATTTTTGATTCTAGCTTATCACTTAAGAAAATGTTCAAGTATGTATGGATTCCCGATGAATGCTACTTTCAAACATTGATTGATATAAGTGGTTTACCGAAAAAAGACTCTCTTACCTACTATTGTTTTGATTCTGTTGGTGCCCCTTCGTGTTTTACCTATAGTGATGCAAATGAGCTTGCTACTAATAACAACTTTTTTGCTAGGAAATTTCATTAATGATTTTTACGGAGTCTATTGCTAGTGAAATTTTTTCTACTAATAAAACTCGTGTCCAAGTCACTGTCTTTGATTGGGATGAGCCTGTTGTTATAACTTTTTCTATGATGGGAAAATACGCACCAATAAACATAGAAGAAAGTTGTGAGTTGTGGGGGCATAGCTTCTTAGCCAAGAAAAAAATAAATGTAATATCATTTGAATGTATTGAAAAAGCCCATTGGTATCTCGATGAAAATTTACCTCTATTAATTAATGAGATGTTGGAGCCTATATTATGCAGATTTCCTGAGCGACTAGGCTACGGGGGAAGTATGGGAGGTTTCGGATTGTTAGCATTTCATGACCTTCTTAAAATAAATCGTTTGTTAGTTGTTAATCCTATTACAACACTTGATGAGAACAAAGTCTCTTTTGAAACTAGGTTTAAAGTTCATCGAAAAAAACTTAACTGGAACTTTGAATTTTCTGATATTGCTCCTAATGTCAAAAATGGATATGTAATATTTGATCCTCTATTTGAGTTAGATAAGAGACATGCACATCGTATAGAGAATCTAGAAAAAATAAAGCTATACGGTCTTGGTCATTCTCTTCCGTTGCATTTACAAAAAATGAAATTTCTGACTTGGTTGTTTTTGGAGTTTTACAACAATACCCTCAATGTTGTAGAAGTCCTATCTAAAGAAAAGAGGAAAAGAAACTATTTACATTATTACAAGTGGCTGCTTAGCAATGAAAATAAGTATTTAACATCTCGAAGAGAGCAGGTTATCGAACGTTATTATCTAGCTCATAAAGTAAAGCTTGGACTGATTGATGTAGTACCAAAAGGTGTTGTTGAGGGAATAAGAGATTATGCTATTAAAAAAGAAGATTCAGACATTGAGTTAAGTTTAAATATTATGCAGTTTGCTCACATGTTAAGACCTGATGGCCCATTTATTAATCGTAAAATTAATTTATACCAGAAATTATTAGATAGGAGAAAGTCTTGAAAAAAACACCTAGTTTCTTATGTATAGGAGCACAAAAGGCTGGTACCACATGGCTGGATCAACAGCTAAGAACACACCCTGAAGTGTGGCTACCACCTATGAAAGAAGTACATTTCTTTGACTATGTACACAGGCCAGAATTCCGTAAATGGATTAGTTGGCACCTCCGCTCAACCACGAGACGTGAACTGAATAAACTTATCGAACAGCCAGGCCAATTAAATTGGAAAGACGTAAATTATTTGTCTAATATTATGACAAAGGAAAAGTTTACGGACTCGTGGTATGAATACATTTTTAGTGCAGCTGAATCAGGCAAAGTAACTGGAGAAATTACCCCAGAATATAGTACACTGAGTAATAGTGCCATCAGACATATTGAGAAGCTTTGTCAAGAACCAAAATATATATACATCATACGTGACCCTGTAAAGAGAACATGGTCTCAGTTAAAGATGAACATGGTACGTAATGGTGATTATTCTAAAGCAGTCAAGAATAATAAAGTGGTTGATATAGATCTTTTCTATAATAACGTTCGACATGATTCTATATTAGATAGAGGAAATTATTTTAAATATGTACCAAATTGGGATCAATTTGCTGATAGGATAAAGTATATTCCCTTTGGTGATATTAAAGAGCGCCCCAAAGACCTTTTAAAAGAAGTGTGTGATTTTATCGGCGTATCTACAGAGATAGATTTTTCTTCTGCTTCTACTCAGGTACATAAAGGATCAGGTATGAAGATCCCTCAGTCGGTACATGACATGCTAAGCGAAGTTCTTGAAGAGCAATCGACTTTTATAACTGAAAGATTTGGCAAAGATTTTTATTCTAAAATATAGGATTAATCATGAAGAATGTCGTACTTATCGGCGGTGCTGGTGCTCCTAACTACGGTGATGAGCTGATAGTTAAGGGATGGATAGATTACTTTGATAATATTAAAATAGATGCTAATATTACTTTTTATGAAAATATTGCTAGCAACGAAGTAAAACTTCATAAAAATGATAATGGATATGTTTTCAAAGACGATTTAGTAAAAGTTGCGAAAAGCTTTACGAATATCGGTTTTTGGGAACAAGTAATTCGAGGTTATAGATTTATAGATAATGGAGGGTTGGAGAAATATCCACAGTATGATTTGTCTCCCATGCTGAAGGCTGATGTTATTCAATTGCATGGTGGTGGATACTTGAATAATTACGATCCCGAAAAAGGGTTCTTCATAGGGTTGCTTGCATCAATCAAAGAGAAATATGATGCTAAAATCTATGCCACCGGTATAGGTTTTGGGCCTGTGAGCACTCCCTCTGATGATAAACTGGAACTTATTGATAAGATATTTTCTCTCTTTAATTTCTTTGAGCTAAGAGATGTTGATAATTTCAGGGGGTTGAAGAAGTTTGCCCCAAGGGGTAGCTTTATTAATGGTATAGATGATTGCTATCTCTTTAATATTAATGATCTAGTCGATCCGACCAGTCGTTCTAAAACTCTGTACCTTTCTTTCTTGTCCTATAATATAGAAAAAATTGATTCTCAATACTGGCAGTCTTTATCTGGGTTCGCCAAAAAGTTTGATAAGATAGTATTTGTAGAAAGCTATCCTTGGCAAGATAATAAGGTATTCAGCTTCCTTAAGGAAAAATTGCCAACTATTACTAAGCTGGAAATCGCAGATAGCTTACATAAGAAAATCCCTGTCAGTTCTGATGACTTTGTGATCTGTTCTCGCTTCCATGTGCACTACATCTTATCCCGGGCGGGCGTCAAAGGTTATTATTCTAAAGATAGTAAATATTATAATGTAAAGCATCAATCGATTCTAGATAGGGGATCTGAGTTGTCTTTTACAGATTTTACTGATCTGAATGATGCTTCAAAGTTAAGTTCCAATTCTATACTGCGTGATTTGGATAGCGTGTATCACCAGTTCAAGCTAAATCTATGTAATCAGATTTATTTATAAAGGGATTCGCTATGAGCTTTCCAAACTTTGAGTTGACAAGATTGTTAAAAAAGGAAAATTCATACATCCAGAAAGCTCGTGAGTGCGAGCCTGATCTATCCCTGGTAAAGACTGGCTCGCAAATTCAGCCTTCTGAAATCATTCTTTTCAGTACAATGAAGAATGAAGGGCATCGACTAGAATACTTCTTGAAGTATTATCGTGCGCTTGGTGTAAGCCATTTTGTAATTGTGGATAACGACTCGGATGATTCTACCGTAGAGTATTTATCTACACAGGCCGATGTTACTTTGTATCACACAAAAGCCAGTTATAAAGATTCCAATTTTGGTATGCACTGGTTGAATTTCCTTCTTTCCAAATACGGAGAGGGGCATTGGTGTTTAACATGTGATCCTGATGAGTTTATAGTCTATCCTCATATTGAGACCCGTGATTTAATAGATCTCACGCAGTACATGGATTCTATAAAGCAGGAATCTTTTTTTACTACCATGCTGGATATGTACAGCGATAAGCCAGTTAGCCAGACAAGATATCAACCGGGCAGTGACCCATTGGAAGTCTGTAAATACTTTGATGGATATGGTTATTCTAAATCCTATAATCATGATATTACAAACCTGTTTGTACAAGGAGGGGTAAGAAAAAGAATTTTTTCGAGAAATTCTCCTGCCTCTTCTCCCGCATTGAACAAGGTGCCATTGGTCAAATGGAAAAAAGGCTATACCTATATTTCATCGATGCATATGATACTCCCCAAGAGGCTCAATCGATGTATTGATGAGAGGATGGTAACTGGTGCCTTGCTTCATTTCAAATTTATCAGTCAACTCGATGATAAAGTGAAAGAAGAAATGGTAGCTAAACAGCACTACAATGACTCAGCTGAATATAAACAATATGGCGATGTCATCAATGCCCAAGGGGTATTGTTCAATTCGAATGTTTCAATACCATTCACTGGTTGGCAGGACTTGGCCCGTCGTGGTTTATTGAATATTGGAGGGTGGTAAAATGAAAGTTTCCTTTATTCTTTTGGCACATGAGCACCCTGCGCAATTAAAGTCTTTGATCGAGCCTCTGCTGAAGGCTGGTAGTAACATTTATGTCCATCATGATGCAAGCTCACCTGGTGATTTAAAGAGTGAAGTTGTAAAGTGGGGTTTCGATATTTATCCCGGTGATATTTACCATGCTGATAGGGTCAAGGTGGTATGGGGGGAATGGTCTATAGTTCAAGCAACTTTGAATTGCCTTGAGCAAGTCAAGCTTCATGACACCGATAGCGATTACTTTATGCTGATTTCAGGCTCTTGCATGCCTATAAAGCCAGTTGAGCTATTGGAAAAATACCTACAGCGGAGCGGTAAAGATCATATTGAAGCGGTCAACGCGCAAGAGAACAAGTGGGTCACTGCTGGATTGCAGAAGCAGCGATGGTCCAAGTTTCACTTTTTCAATTGGCGCTACCAGCAATCGCTTTTCGATAATTCGCTCAAGGTACAACGTAAGCTCAAGATCAATCGCAATATTCCCTTGGGGCAGACTCCTCATATGGGGTCTCAATGGTGGTGCCTGCGGCGTTCCACTATCATGCGTGTTCTCTCATTGGTAGAGAAAAAATCGGTGCTCAAACGCTTTTATCGATTCACTTGGGTACCGGATGAGCTTTTCTTCCAGACCTTGGTAGCAAATCTGGTGCCAGAGGATCAGCGTGACAGCGAGCTATTGACACGCTACACCTTCAATTCGTGGGGAATACCCAGAGTCTATTATGATGATGATTATCCTGAATTGTTGGGGGAGAGTAAGTTCTTTGTCAGGAAAGTCTCACATCGTGCTGGGGGGGTGAGAGCGAAATTGGCTGCCATTGCTCCCATGCAGGCTGCTGATTATTCTGAGCTGCTATTGAAAGCTGATGAAGAGAGAGAAGCCTATCGCGAGCGGCTTGAATTACAATCCTGGATAGAGCGGAATCGCTGGCATAGTCTCGAGTCGCACCAAGAAAATCATTATGATTACGTCAAGTCCATTCCCAACAAAATGTTGGTACTAATTGGTGATGATACCTTGGCGAAGCAGGTTGCTCTGGCTGAGCTGGATAAGCTTGACAGCACCGTAGTCTATGGCGATCTCTTTGATGACGAGGAAGTCGGTGCGGGCTACCCCAGCAAGTCATCATTGCCAGTTTCAGCAGATGCCACGACGCTGATGCAGCATAAATGGCACCAGCAGCTCGGGGATATCGCTTATCAGCATCCAGACAAGATCATCGTCTTCTCTCTGGGAGCCAATGCACTCGATTATATCGAAGTCTTGCGCTGGCATTCCGGCTGCAACCTGCTGATGGTCGATCGTGACAATATTGACCACATTGACAAGCCGGTAACCAAAGATCTCTATTTGAAGAGCAAGGTGCTACACCTGTTGCAAGATAGGGCATGTGAATTGAATCGAGTCTCCACCGGTATCATCAAGCGTGTCGTGGAAGAGTTTCTCGACAAGCCCTGGAGCGTGCGTTCCTTCAAACGTACACTGTCGCATCACCAGGCGCGTGTTCGTTGGCCTGCATTGCTGACGGACAATTTCAATCATTGGGATTTCCTGAAGGCGATCTACTCAAAGATCATCGTTCTGGTTTACGACAAGGCCGAACATGTCACCCCCATCAAGACATACCTCAAGGATACTCATGGGATCGAGCTGTATCATGATGCCCTGGGCGTGATCCCTGAAGGGGATGAGACACTTGATTGGCACTACTATCTGGCTGATCTGGCACACCTGAACGCCAAGGTCGGCAATGGGGTCCTTGTCATTACCATGGACCATGCCTCCATCAAGCGCCTCGATACGCTACGCTGGAAGCGCCATCTTCTGGTGCTGGCGTTGGAAAGTGAAGGTGATGACCAGGCAGACCATCTCAAGATTGAGTTCCAGCCTGAAGGAGCCAAGGTGGAAGGCCGTAGTTATTCTCATGGAGAAGTATTGCGTGAGGTGGATGCGATCATTTCCGATCGCCGTTGCAGTTACTCTGCTGTGCCCTATCACGATGACTTCTGGCTGGACGAAGTCATTACTGACTTTATCCAGATTACCCCTGTTCCCAAGGCTTCATTGGCCACGGCTCAGAGCTTGAGAGCTGACAAGAGCGAGAAGCCCAAACCGACCATGAAGTCGCAAAAGGCGAAGGCGCCAGCACCAGCCCTTGCCACCAAGCGGTTGTAGAAGAATTCTCCCGACTCCTGTGTCATTCGCAGACGCATGAGTGGAGAAGCACTCACGAGATGTAAAGAGGCCATTTCATGTCGAGCCACCTCAAGACATTGTCTGCCGGCCTTGCTGCACTGACAGGTGCCAAGTCCTTCGTGGCCAACCCTGTTCTGGGGAACCCAGGGCTGAATCGTCGTGGTCTTCATCTGGCACGCCTGCGCGCCGCGCATTGGATGATGCGGGTACGTCAGCTCTGGTTTGCCTATGGGGTGCCGCGAGAGCAGCGCAAGGCCTTTCAGCGCGATGGCTACCTCATGCTGGAGGATTTTCTGCCTGAGGAGCAGTATCAGCGGCTGCTCACTGAGACCGAGGGGGCACGTGGCGAGATTCGTCAGTGTCGTCAGGCAGATACCTTGACCCGTCGCCGGGTGATGTCACCGGAAAATGTTGAAGCCTTGCCGGAAATGCAGGCCTTGATGCGTGACAAGCGGTTCCGGCGACTCATGCGTTACTGCAGTGGCCATGCTCGCCAGCCCATCATGCATCTGGAGCGCATCCACAATGGTGTGCTGGAAAGTCACGAGCGCGATCCTCAGAAATCCCTGCACGTGGATACCTTCCAGCCCACCATGAAGTTCTGGCTGTATCTGCAGGATGTGACGCCTTCTCAGGGGCCTTTCATGTTCGTACCTGGCTCCACGCGCATGTCGTCAGAACGTCTGTCATGGGAAAAGCACATGAGCCTGATCGCACGCGACCATCCCAATCGATACACACAGCGTGGGTCTTTCCGTGTGGATGAAGGGGATCTCGAGCGGTTCGGGCTGGGCGAGGTCAAACACTTTGCCGTCAAGGCCAACACCCTGTTGATCGCCAATACCTATGGCATGCATGGGCGTGGTGAAGCAGAGCGGGGCAGTACACGCTTTGCACTGTGGGGGATGAGTCGCACGACTCCCTTTTCCCCCTTGCCGGGACTTGGCTTCGAGTGGATCAATCGGCTCCAATACCGTGTGCTGGATGCGGAGCGTCAGCGTGATGATCGCAAGGCCGCCGCTCGTGGTGAGAAGGCTTCCTGGTTCGTGCCTGCTGACAACGGGGATCTTTGACCCGGGCACATGAGAAAGAGCCTTGTAACAGGGCGTTGTGACAGCGCCAGGAGTCAGTGAGCTTTATTGCTGACGTCAGATTTTGCGTGTCATCAAGCCCTGAGGCTCATCCTTTAGCCACCTTGGCAAGCCAGGCCTCTCTCATGATGGACGAGAGAGTGAAAAGCCCCGTTCGCTACGCGTACGGGGCTTTTTTGTGCCTGTCATACTGGAGACGGAGTCATCTCGCTCTCTATATCAGCTGGTTCTCATCATATGGGTATGACGTTCGGGCGAGGAATTTCAGCTGTGGTACTGCACGCTAATCGGCCAAGGGCGGGTGGGGCAGTGGCGTATCATCAGAGAGACAACAAGGGACGAGCCTGGGGACGTTATGTGGCAGCCCCATGACTCTGACCCTTGATTCTCTGCACTCTCAATTTTCTTTCTGCGCCGAGTGCGTGGCTGAGGTGAAGCATGAAGTTCCTGATTACCGGCGGTGCCGGGTTCATCGGCTCTGCCGTGGTGCGCGAGCTGATTGATTCGACGTCCCATGAAGTGGTCAACCTCGACAAGCTGACCTATGCGGGCAATCTGGATTCGCTGGAGTCCGTCAGTGATCATCCACGGTATGTCTTCGAGCATGCGGACATCTGTGATGCCGAGGCGCTGGCACGAATCTTCAGTGTGCATCAGCCGGATATCGTCATGCATCTTGCTGCCGAGAGCCATGTCGATCGCTCCATCGACGGGCCGGAGGCCTTCATCGAAACCAACGTCATGGGCACCTGCCGGTTGCTGGAGGCATCACGCCGTTATTGGAAGCAGTTGGCATTGGTGAACCCTGCCAAGGCTGAGACATTCCGCTTCCATCACATCTCGACCGATGAGGTGTTTGGTGATCTTGCAGAGGATGACCCCGGCTTCACGGAGCAGACACCCTATGCGCCTAGTTCGCCCTATTCGGCCAGCAAGGCGGGGTCGGACCATCTGGTAAGAGCCTGGCAGCGGACGTTTGGTCTCCCGACAGTGATGACCAACTGCTCGAACAATTATGGCCCCTATCATTTCCCCGAGAAGTTGATCCCCCTGACGATCCTCAATGCCCTGGCGGGCAAGCCACTGCCGGTGTATGGCAATGGCCATCAGGTGCGTGATTGGTTGTACGTCGAGGACCACGCGCGAGCCTTGATCAAGGTGGCGTGCGAGGCGCCGCTAGGGGATAGCTACAACATCGGTGGGCATAACGAGCAGCGCAATATCGATGTGGTACGCCTGATCTGTGAGACGTTGGAAGCGTTGGTGCCGCAAAAGCCTGAAGGCATTGCGCACTACCGTGACCTGATCACCTTCGTGACCGACAGGCCCGGGCATGATCTGCGTTATGCCATTGATGCCGACAAGATAGCGCGTGATCTGGGGTGGCGGCCGCGGGAGACCTTCGAGTCGGGGCTGCGCAAGACGGTTCAGTGGTATCTGGATAATCCTGAGTGGTGGCAGCGGATTCGTGATGGCCGCTATCAGGGAGAGCGCCTGGGAGCCGAGATCTGACCCGGGTAGCGTGCAGGAGCTCAAGTGACTCAACGGCCTGGCGTGTCTTGGCATGAGTCACATCATGCTCCTGCCTTGGCCGGCTCTGAGCTATATATATTGATTTAGTGATATTTTGATGATCAGTATAAATAGCAATAAAATGCGCAATATTGCGGCGAAAACCATGCTGCAGGCGACCTTCGTGCTGTTTACGCTATGAGCTGAATCAGATGCTGCGTCAGGGAGCCCGGTGAGCTTGTCAGTTCACCGGGCCGGTGAGCGTAGGCACTGACTGATCCGCGACGACAGCGGAAATTCAGCAGGGACAGGGAGCGTAACATGGCACGGAAAGGCATCATTCTCGCAGGGGGCTCTGGCACTCGCTTGCACCCGATCACGTTAGGCGTTTCAAAGCAGTTGCTGCCTATCTACGACAAGCCGATGATCTTCTATCCCGCCTCGGTCCTGATGTTGGCCGGTATCCAGGACATCATGATCATCTCGACGCCTGAGGACTTGCCGCAATATCAGCAGCTGCTGGGCAGTGGTGAGCAATATGGTGTTCGCTTTGAATATGCCGTGCAGCCTAGCCCGGACGGGCTGGCGCAGGCTTTCCTGATCGCCGAGGACTTCATCGGTGGTGATGATGTCTGCCTGGTGCTGGGGGATAACATCTTCCATGGCCCCAACTTCACGGGTCAGCTCAAGCATGCCGCGTCACGCGCCACGGGGGCGACGGTCTTCGGCTATCTGGTGCAGGACCCGGAGCGCTTTGGCGTGGTGGAGTTCGACGAGCAGGGCAAGGCGCTTTCCATCGAAGAAAAGCCTGCCCATCCCCGTTCGCCCTTCGCGGTGACAGGCCTTTATTTCTACGACAACGATGTCGTGGAGATCGCCAAGCGCGTCAAGCCTTCCTCTCGGGGGGAGCTTGAAATCACCTGCATCAACAATGCCTATCTGCAGCGAGGCGACCTGCATGTCGAGCGCTTGGGACGTGGCTTCGCCTGGCTGGATACCGGCACGCATGACAGTCTGCTGGAGGCAGGGCAGTACGTGCAGACCATCGAGCATCGTCAGGGGCTCAAGATCGCTTGCCTGGAAGAGATCGCCTGGGGCAATGGCTGGATCGACGACGATGAGATGTTCGCGCTCGGCCAGCGTCTAAGCAAGACTGGCTATGGCCAGTATCTGCTCAAGCGTCTGGAGGATGTGCGCCGTGCCACGGCACTCGGTGAAGACCGCCACGAACTGATACGCGTGGCGTGATGAGAGCCAGCTCCATGCAAGGAAAATGACCCGGTTCGGCATCGGGTTCATCAACCCACAAGGCCCGCAGCTAACCCTGCGGGCCTTGTCGTTTCCGGGTCTGGAGCCTTCCAATCCGTCACTGCCAGCGGCGATTTAGGGTCCAACGCAGTTAACACGTTGATTACATCCGCTACATGCCAGCAAAATTTGAGTGGTGTGATGCCCAGAAATCATTAAGCTCAAAGTAAGCGTCCCAGAGTCAGTGTGTGCTCTCGCTCGCGCTTGTTTGGCGGTAACGCCGAACGTGCCGGGACCATGAATGCCTCGAGTAAAGGAGACTGACATGACCGCCTTCCCGACCACTCCTCGTTGGATCGTACTCAGTGATGAAGCCCAGGCGCTGGAAGATATCTACTTCTTCCTGCCTGCCATGGCCGCGTTGCGCAAGGAAGGCACACGTGTCGAGCGTTTTGAAACCCGCCGCTGGAAGTTCTCGCCCAAGCTTGCCCAGGCGCGTCTCACCGGCGCCTGCCTGCTGATCGCGCGGAGCCTGGGGCGAGAATGGATCGAGATGCTGGAAGCACACCGTGAGCAGCACGGTCGCATCTGCTACCTCGTCGATCATCTGTATTCACCTGAGCCCTTGGCAGCGGAGCAGGGCACCTCCACCCCTGAAGCAGGCGCTGAGTCTGAAGCGGCTCAGTTGCAGCAGCGTTTGTTCGCGCTGGCGGATGAGGTCGTCGTGGTCAGCGAGCAGCTGGAGGCCGCTCTGGGGAGTCTGCGTCCCAAAGTCAGCCTGTTGACGCCGCCACTGACCGGCAGGCTGCCGGATCTTCACCATCTCGAGCAAAGTGACTGGTGCATCGGCTTTCATGGGACTCTGGCGCATCGTGAGGACATCCTCACACTGGCCCCCGTGCTGCGCGATATCCAGACCCGGCATTCGGACAGTGAGGTGGAACTGATGATGGGCCGTCATCTGCCGCTGGCGCTCAGCGATATTCCCCGCCTCAAGACGATGGAGGCCGTCAGCTGGGAGGCCTTTCAGGATTATTGCTCGCGGCGCAGAATCGCCATCGGCTTGGCGCCCTTGATGGAAAACTCCGACAATCGCGCTGCCTCCTGGCTGCGATTTCTCGATATCACCCGCATGGGTGGGGTAGGCATCTACAGTCGCCGAGCGCCCTATGCCGATCTGATCGAGGATGGCGTCGATGGCCTGTTGGTCGGGGATGATCCGGTAGAATGGACAGCCGCCCTCGAGCGCCTGCTGGGCGAACGTGACGCAACACGTGCCATGGCGCACAACGCGCAACATAAAGCCCATGAAGTAGGTGACCCGCTGCGGGTGCTGGATTTCTGGCGCGCGCGTTCGACGGTGGCGCGCCCACGCTAGAGTCATGTTGTGGCCTGCTTCAGATAGCTGAAACGAAATAGCCCAGACGAGAAAGCCGAAACGAGATGGCCTGATCGAAATCGCCCGACCCAATCACTGTTTGCTCAAGCGCCGCGCCCCTCAGGGGCGCGGCGCTTTGTTATGATCTAGCCACTGGATTCGTTCTGAGTCATTTGTCCTGTTGAAAGGAGTGCTGCATGGCCACCCCCGAGTTACCCGATGACTTGCCTGGCGAAGCGGCGCGCTCGTCGCAGAAGGATGTCGAGGCGGCGCACAGCCAGCGTCTCGCGAGCCCAGCGGTCGCCCGCAATCGTGACGTAATTCTCGATGTACTGCGGGATGTGCTGGCACAGCGGCGTCAGGTGCTGGAACTGGCCAGTGGCAGCGGCGAGCACGCGGTGCATTTCGCCCACGGGCTCCCCCACCTGGAGTGGCAGCCCAGCGATGCCAGCCCGCGTGCGCTGGAATCCATCGCGGACTGGCGCGCCCAGGCCAACTTGCCCAACCTCAAGGCGCCGATCCCGCTGGATGTGCAGGCTGAGTGGCCTGAGGTAGCCTGCGATGCGCTGGTGGCGATCAATCTGATCCATATCTCCCCATGGCGGGTCACCTCCGAGTTGATGTTGCAGGCCGGTCGCCATCTCCCGAAGGACGGCGTGCTGTATCTCTACGGTCCCTACAAGCGGGGAGGGCAGCATACGGCACCGAGCAACGAAGGCTTTGATGTGCAGCTCAAGAGCCGCAACCCGCTATGGGGCGTGCGTGACCTGGAAGCGGTCATCGAGGAAGCGGAGCGCAACGGCCTGACCCTCGACAAGGTCGTCGAGATGCCGGCGAACAATCTGAGTGTGGTCTTTAGGCATCAAGGGTAGAGGCGCGATCTTGCTTGCCGAGCGAGCCGATAGTGTGCAAATCAAAGGAGTGAGGGTGGTGAATGCAACGGCCCCTGTGATCAATGGATACAGGGGCCGAAGTATCAGGGATGAGAGTCAGTATGGTCAGGGCTCTAGCCCATGCGATACATGATTGATCCTGATGGAATGCATCAAGAACAGTTACTTGTCCTGATAGCGTGTCAGCAGTTCGCGGAAGCCTTTACCGAAGGTCGGGTGACGCTTGGCGAAGGATAGCGTCGCTTCGAGATAGCCCAGCTGGTGGCCACAATCGTAGGTGTCACCCGCCATGCGGTATGCCGCGACTGCCTTGTCGTCACGCAGGGTGTCGATGGCATCGGTCAGCTGGATCTCACCACCAGCACCGGGCGGAGTGTTCTCGAGCAACTCGAAGATGTGCCCCGGCAGCAAGTAACGACCGATGACGGCAAGAGTCGAGGGCTCGGTGCCCGCTGGCGGCTTTTCGACCATGCCAGTGATTCTTGCCGACTCGCCTGCTTCCGGTGCATCTCCGTCGAGGGCGACGATACCGTATTTGTAGGCCATTTCCTGTGGGACATTCTCGACCATGATCTGCGCAGCCTGGGTGGCTTCATAGGCCTCCATCATCTGCGCGAGATCGTTCTTTTGCAGGCCTTCTCCATCAACCAGCACGTCAGGCAGCATGACGACAAAGGGTTCATCGCCGACAATCGGTTTGGCACACAGGACGGCGTGTCCCAGCCCCAGAGGTTCAGGTTGGCGCACACTGATGATCTTGACGTCATCCGGGATGATGTTGCGCAGTTGTTCGAGCAGCTCGAGCTTGCCCTTGGCTTCCAGAGTGGTCTCCAGCTCGAAGTGTTTGTCGAAGTGGTTCTCGATGGCGCTCTTGCTCGAGTGCGTCACCAGGACGATTTCCTTGATACCAGCCGCGACTGCTTCTTCCACCACATATTGGATCACCGGCTTGTCGACGATGGTGATCATTTCCTTGGGGATGGCCTTGGAGGCCGGGAGGCAACGGGTGCCCAGGCCTGCTACAGGCAGTACTGCCTTACGTATCATGAATCATCTTCCTTGTTGGTATGTCCTGACGGCGCTTGGCGCCTGATGAAGAGGCTCCGGTAGCGAAAGTGACGTCACCCCGTGCACCGCATGAGGTCGATTATGCCAGCCCGAGGCTTGCGGGTGAAATCAGTGTCCCTTGAGGTTCGGGGCTGGGCGCAAGGCGATGCCAATAGCAGCATATCCAATCTATGGTGCAAGAAACTACTTTAATCTCCTTGTTAATCCAATAATCGCCACTTTTTATCTATGTGTTTATATATCTATGTATTGATGCTGCCGTTATGATTGACCTCATAAGAGAATATTACAGCCCCCGTTGCGCAGCAAATATTAATAAGTAATCTTACTTGCGTAAATTACGTGCAAAAAGAAGCCACAAGCGGAAGTGATCGCGCTGACCTGGCAGGTGGTTCAGCAGGCAGGGGCGAGGAAGGTGGCGTTTACCGAGGCAGACGTTTCCGAGCGAAATTTTCACGAAAGGCCGCACATCAAGCTAGCCCGACGTCAGTGACTCATGCGTCGGGCGTCTCGTTACCGTCGTCTTCCTCGAGCGAGCCTTCTACTAGAGGGTATGAGAAAGGTTGCGGGTCGTGAGTGGCAGACCTTGCGTCACTTTCCATGGTAAAGGGCAGGAGGGCTGACAACAGGACCGCCGCGAAAAGCGAGAACAATGAATCGAAGTGTTTCATGCGCATACCCCTCTAGACCGTGAGTGTGTCTACAGAGCCTATGCCGCCCGAGGCGTGATTGCCTTTCGATAATCTCGATATGGGCTAGTGGCGCAGCCGATGTCATCCCCCCTTCAGGCGTAGTGGTCGAGGTGTCAGCGAACGTCGGGTTCCCGCTCGGTATCATTCCAGTCGATCACGTGGCTGATGATCTTCCAGCCGGCCTTGCGTGCCGCCTTCTCGGCATGGATGCGCGCTTCCATTCGCGAGATGCTGTCGGTCTGTACCGTGAAGGGCACTTCCAATGCCAATCGCTTCTGCTTGACGCCAAGCGTTACTCGCAGTCCCTTGAGGGGAGTGGTGGTCTCTCTGGCGCGTGGTGCTTCAGGACGCGCACGAGTAGCGGACTCTCGGGAGGTTGAGCTGGCGGCTCTGTTGGTACTGCGCACGAACTTGTCGAGTTCGCGTTTCATGCTTTCTTCGAATTGGTCGACTGACATGTCACTCATCTGGGTAACCCCGTTTGATCAAAGGAATTCACATCTGAAGCAGCAGGGAGTCAACACACATAGGTGGTGATGACTTGCGAGATTTCGGTAAGGCGTGTCTTGCCGGTAAATTCAAATCTCACCGTACCGAGTGCCGAGAAATAGATCGTGAGCTCTGAATCAAGATCAAAGGTGCCGGAGGTTTCGATGGAATAGGTTTCAATCTTCTTGTACGGGAGGGAGGTGAAGTCTTTCTTGCTGCCCGTCAATCCTTGTACATTGACAGCGATAATACGCTTGTTGGTAAACACGACCCCGTCACGCATTGATTTATAGGCTGAAATGATTTCTTCGCCATCGATCAGCAGGTCATTGACGCGTTCGGCATATTCATCGTTCTGTTTGAGTTTAAAAAAGCCTTTATTATTGAAATCTATCATTGTATTACCTTGTGATTCGACGGTGCTGCCATCTGGGGATACTTCGCTAGCGCATGAGCAGGGGCCTTCCCTCGGCCTCTGGCGGGACATGCGGCTTTTTCGGTATCACGACTAGAATAATCCATCCCGCGCCAACGGAGTAGCCCCGCGCCCTGACACCAGAGCTCCGAGGCGATCAAGAGTGCTGCATGGCAGTGCAAGAAGGGAGAACGCCGGAATTCACACCTGCCGCTCTGGTCAGCATGACGCTTGCTGTCCGATTTCTGGAGTCCTCCTTCCTTCACTCAGACGGCCAGACCTCTTCGAGACTTTGCAGAGCGGCTTCGACACAGGGCTCGTGTTGCTTGTCGTGGCGCCATACCACGCTCAAGGCGCAGGGCAGGCGGGTATCCGGCACGATATTGAGGCCACGTTCCTGGCGCTCGGCCAGCGCCAGTACATCGCGGGCCAATGTCAGCCCGACGCCGGCGCGTACCAGGTCCAGCATGCAGACTTCCTGATCCACCTGCGCGACGCGATGGGGAGTGCACTGACTGTCGCGCATGGCATGCGCGAGCAGGCGTGAGTGGACGGAATTTTCCGGCGTCACGATCCACGGCAGGGCGGCCAGGGAAGGCCAGTCAGTGTCCGTCAGGCGCGCTGACCAGCCGCTGGGGGCGAGAATGAAATAGTCGAAGAATGCCAGCTCGCGATAACAGAGGGAGTCATCGCGTGGGCCTTCACCGGGGGGAGCGAGGTAGAAGCCGATTTCCAGCGCATTCTGGCGCAGCGCCTTGAGGACGCAGCCGCTCATGCCGTGGTGGAGTTCCGTCTCCAGATTGGGTGCACGCTCCAGAAGATGGCGCAGCAAGCTGCCCAGACGGATGAACTCCGGGTCGACGATGGTACCGATACGCAGCTTGCCGCGCACTGTGCTGTGCAGTGCCGCGGCGGCCTGCTCGAAACCACGTGCGCTGGCCAGGGTCTTCTCGGCACTGGGCAGCAAGGCCTGGCCATCGGCCGTCAACAACAGGCCATGGGGGTGACGCTCGAACAGGCTCAACCCCAGGCCTTCCTGCAATTGCTTGAGTTTGAGGCTGATCGCGGGCTGGGTGAGGTGCAACGCCTGCGCCGCTCGCGACACGCTGCCGGTGCGCGCCACGGTGACAAAGGCATTGAGTCGGGACAGATCCTGCATCAGTGACATCCATGTGTTGGGATTTTCTGGCTGGCGAGAGACGTGCTGCTGGCCCTGCATGACGCATTGTGGTCTGAATGCGTTCGCTGTCACCTATTGGCCATTGGTCGCGGTAAGCCGCCTTCACCCGGGACAGACCTGGAGATCGAAGCGCCTGCCGCTGTCGGCACTCTTTTCCTTTTTATCGTTATAACTGATTAATTCACAATGTTTAACTGCTTCTCCGGTTCTCAAGGAAAGCCGAGAAGTTTCTGAGCGCAATCGGATATCAGCAATCGTTATATCTCACCCAAGAATTACTCAATTGCACCCTGCGCATGGCGGCGTAATTTCATGAACAGCTGCTGATGGCATGTCTTCGTTCGTCGTTGACCAGGCGAACGTCATTGACCAGGCGAAGGACCTTCAGCGCCAGACATGTGCATGACACAGACTTATTCCTATAAAACACCGCCAGCGGAGATCAGCACCATGACGACAGCAGCCAACGCTATCCAGCATTTCATCAACGGCCAGGTGACCCGAGGCGATTCCAGCGCCACTCAGGATGTCTTCAATCCGGCCACCGGCAAGGTGACCGGTCAGGTCGCGCTGGCACGCAACAGTGATGTCGATGCTGCCGTGGCTGCTGCCGACGCCGCCTTCGCGGCCTGGGCCGACACGCCGCCGATTCGCCGCGCTCGAGTGATGTTCAAGTTCCTCGCGCTGCTCAACGAGCACAAGGATGCGCTGGCGGAGGCGATCACCCGCGAGCACGGCAAGGTATTCACCGACGCCCAGGGCGAAGTGGCACGCGGCATCGATATCGTCGAATTCGCCTGCGGTATTCCGCAGTTGCTCAAGGGGGATTTCACCGATCAGGTCAGCACCGGCATCGACAACTGGACGATGCGCCAGCCGCTGGGCGTCGTCGCCGGCATCACGCCGTTCAACTTCCCGGTGATGGTACCGATGTGGATGTTCCCGGTCGCCATCGCGGCAGGCAACAGCTTCGTGCTCAAGCCGAGCCCGCTGGACCCCAGCGCCTCGCTGATGATGGCGGACCTCCTCAAGCAGGCGGGCCTGCCGGATGGCGTCTTCAACGTGGTGCAGGGCGACAAGGGTGCCGTCGAGGCGCTGATCGATCATCCCAAGGTACGTGCACTGTCCTTCGTGGGCTCGACCCCGATCGCCAATCTGATCTATGAGCGCGGCGCACGCCACGGCAAGCGCATCCAGGCGCTGGGTGGCGCCAAGAATCACATGGTGGTGATGCCGGACGCCAACCTCGACAAGGCGGTGGATGCCTTGATCGGCGCGGCCTACGGCTCCGCCGGCGAGCGCTGCATGGCCATCAGCGTGGCGGTGATGGTGGGCGATGTGGCGGACACCCTGGTGCCGCGTCTGGCCGAGCGTGCCCGCGAGCTCAAGATCAAGGATGGCATGAATCTGGACGCCGAGATGGGCCCGATCGTCACCCGTCAGGCGCATGAGCGTATCTGCGGGTATATCGAGAAAGGCGTCGCGGAAGGGGCCGAGATGATCGTCGACGGGCGTGAGTTCACCGGCAACGACATCGGCGGCGACAGCACTGAAGGCTTCTGGATGGGCGGCACGCTGTTCGATCACGTCACCCCGGACATGACGATCTACAAGGAAGAGATCTTCGGCCCGGTGCTGGCCTGTGTCCGCGTGCCGGACGTCGCGACCGCCATCCAGCTGATCAATGACCACGAATTCGGCAACGGCGTGAGCTGCTTCACCGAGAGCGGCAGTGTCGCGCGTGAATTCGGGCGGCGCATCCAGGTCGGCATGGTCGGCATCAACGTGCCGATTCCGGTCCCGATGGCCTGGCACGGCTTCGGCGGCTGGAAGAGCTCCCTGTTCGGGGATACCCACGCCTACGGTGAAGAGGGGGTGCGCTTCTATACCAAGCAGAAGTCCATCATGCAGCGCTGGTCGGATTCCATCGATGCCGGTGCCGAATTCGCCATGCCGACGGCCAAGTAAGTCGCTCGCGACTGCGGTCATCTGCACTGTCGCCATCTGCATCGTAGTCATCTGCATTCTGGTTACCTACCAGCATACGCCAGCTGTCTGGAGAGGGACGCGCCATGTCAGACAACAAGAACAATCAGCATCGACCCCCGGGGGGCGAGCAGGACGCTCGCCCCGCCAAACCGGGCGACGATCTGTCGGAATTCGATTTCATCATCGTGGGGGCCGGTTCCGCCGGCTGCCTGATGGCCAATCGCCTCAGCGCCAATCCTGATCACCGCGTGCTGCTCATCGAGGCGGGTGGGCGGGACAACTATCACTGGATCCACATTCCGGTGGGCTACCTGTACTGCATCAACAATCCGCGCACCGACTGGCTGTACCGCACCGAGCCGGACAAGGGGCTCAACGGACGTTCGCTGATCTATCCGCGCGGCAAGACGCTGGGGGGATGTTCCAGCATCAACGGCATGATCTACATGCGCGGTCAGGCGCGGGATTATGACCACTGGGCCGAGGTGACCGGCGACAGCGAGTGGCGCTGGGAGCAATGTCTGCCGGCCTTCATGCGCCATGAGGATCACGCGCGCCTCGACGAGGGCGGGGATGCCGGCCCCGAGCATCGCCAGTTCCATGGTCACGGTGGCGAATGGCGAGTCGAGCGGCAGCGCCTCAACTGGGAGGTGCTGGACGATTTCGCCAGTGCCGCCGAGCAGGCCGGCATCCCGCGCACCGAGGACTTCAATCGTGGCAGCAACGAGGGGGTGGCCTATTTCGAGGTCAATCAGCGTTCCGGCTGGCGCTGGAATACGGCCAAGGCCTTCCTGCGCCCGGCGCTCAAGCGCAGCAACCTGACGCTGTGGCATTCCACCCAGGTCAATCGTCTGCTGTTTGCGGGCGGCGAGCAGGGCTTCACGAAGGGCGCAGCGAAGGAAGCGTCCAGCCTGCGCTGCACCGGACTGCAGGTGGTGCGTGATGGCAAGCTCATCAATCTTGCGGCGAAGCGTGAGGTCGTGCTGTGTGCCGGCGCCATCGGCTCGCCGCATCTGCTGCAGGTCTCGGGCGTCGGGCCCAGGGCATTGCTGGAGCAACATGGCGTCGAGGTGGTGAAGGACCTGCCCGGCGTCGGCGAGAACCTGCAGGATCACCTGCAGATCCGCTCGGTCTACAAGGTCACCAATGCCAAGACCTTGAACGCCATGGCCAGCACGCTGCTGGGCAAGATGGGCATCGGCATGCAGTACCTGTTCAAACGTTCCGGGCCGATGAGCATGGCGCCATCGCAGCTGGGGGCCTTCACGCGCAGCAGCGAGGACTACGCCCACCCCAATATCCAGTATCACGTCCAGCCGCTGAGTCTCGAGGCCTTCGGGCAGCCCTTGCATCCCTTCCCGGCGATCACCGCGAGTGTCTGCAATCTCAACCCCACCAGCCGTGGCTCGGTGCGTCTGCAGAGCGCCGACCCGCGCCAGGCCCCGGCGATCGCGCCCAACTACCTGAGCACGGAGGAAGACCGCAAGGTCGCGGCCGACTCGCTGCGGGTCACGCGGCGCATCGCCTCCCAACCGGCCTTTGCGCGCTACCAGCCCGAAGAGATCAAGCCGGGGGTCGAGTACCAGACTGATGACGAGCTCGCCAGGCTCGCCGGCGATATCGGCACCACCATCTTCCATCCGGTGGGCACCACGCGCATGGGGCGCGCGGATGACCCGATGGCCGTGGTCGACAGCCGCCTGCGAGTGCGTGGCATCCAGGGATTGCGAGTGGCGGATGCCGGCATCATGCCGACCATCGTCAGCGGCAATACCAACTCGCCGACCCTGATGATCGCGGAGAAGGCCGCTGACTGGATTCTGGAGTCTGCTGTCAGTACCGATTTGGCCGAGCCACTGCCGAGATCGGCCTGACAACGGCCATCTTCCTCCACCCATATCACGGCCTTGCCGATACGCCATGCATGGAGACCTTGCGATACGCCAATCGCAGGGAACTCCCCGTGTCTCAACACCGAACCGCATAACCACAATAACGGTGATCAACATGAGCAGTTCTGCGCCCAAGGCGGCTTCCGGTAGCGAAAGCCAGCCACGCGATTCCCGCGCCTCCCATACGGCCCGCGACGAGATTGACTGGCGGGTATTCCTGCCCTCGGTGCTCGTCATCGCCGGCCTGATCATTCCCATCATCCTGTTTCCTGAGTCCGGTGAGGCTGCCGTCAATACGGCCTTCGCCTTCGCGACCGGCAATTTCGGCTGGCTTTACCTGCTGGCGGGCTTCTCCGTGGTCGTGTTCCTGATCGGTCTGGCGTTCAGCCGCTACGGTAACGTCCGTCTGGGTGGCCCGCAGGACACGCCGGAGTTCTCGTATTTCAGTTGGGTGGCGATGATCTTCGCCGGCGGTATCGGCATCGCCATCGTCAACTGGGCGTGGGTCGAGCCGATCTACTATTTCACCGGCCCTCCCTTCGACGTCAAGGCCGGCAGCGATGCGGCGGCCGAGTGGGCGCTGGCCTATGGGCAGTTCCACTGGGGGCTGACGCCCTGGGCGTTCTACTGTCTGCCGGCGATTCCCATCGCCTATTCCATGTATGTGCGCAACCGCCCGGGTGTGCGTCTTTCCGTGGCCTCAAGCGGCGTGCTCGGCAAGCGTGCTGAGGGGTGGTGGGGCGTGCTGCTGGATGCGGTGGTGGTGTTCGGCATCGTCGGCGGTGTCGGCACCTCACTGGGACTGGCGGTGCCACTGGTTTCCCGACTGGTCAGTGATCTGCTTGGCATCGAGCCGTCCTTCGCGCTCAATCTGGGGGTGCTGCTGATCTGGACGGCGATCTTCTCGGCCAGCGTGTGGTTCGGCTTGGCCAAGGGCATCAAGATTCTCTCCGATATCAACGTGATTCTGGCCATCGCCTTGCTGGCCTTCACCTTCATCGCCGGGCCGTCGCTGTTCATGGTCGAGGGCTGGGTCAACAGTCTCGGCACCATGCTGTCGAACTTCGTAACCATGAGTCTGTGGACCGACCCGGTGGGCGATTCGACCTTCTGGAAGGATTGGACCGTCTTCTACTGGGCCTGGTGGATCGCCTACGCGCCGATGATGGGGCTGTTCGTCGCACGCATCTCGCGGGGACGCACCATTCGTGAGCTGATCATCGCTGAGCTGGTGTTCGGCTCGCTGGGCTGCTGGGTGTTCTTCGCGGTCTGGGGTGGCTATGCGCTGGATCTGCAGGTCAGTGGCACTCTGGATGTCGCGGCCGTGCTCAGCGACGGCGGTATCCCCGGTGCGGTGTCCGCGATTCTCGCCACGCTGCCGTTCTCAGAGCTGATCACCGCAAGCTTCATCCTGCTGTGCTTCATCTTCCTCGCCACCACCCTGGACAGCTCGGCCTATGTGCTGGCGTCGGTGACCACGCGTGAGCTCTCTGGCTATCAGGAGCCCAGGCGCAGCGTGCGTCTGATCTGGGCCTTCCTGATCGCCGGTGTCGGGGTGGCATTGATCCAGCTGGGCGGCCTCAAGGCGGTGCAGACCTCCACCATCGTGGTCGCGCTGCCGATGATTCCGGTGCTGTTCATCCTGACCTGGTCGCTGGTGCGCTGGTTGCGCCAGGACTTCGCGCGCAAGGTGCTGGAACCGCATCTGGTGCTGGAGACCCCCAGCCCGCGCGATGACGCCAAGCCTCGCTGAGTGCACTTTTTCCTGTCTCTCTCAACACATGCTCTCAACACATGACGCTCACCGGGGCTGACGCGACCCGCAGCCCCTCTGGCCAGAAGGACCGCACCGATGACAATTCACTCCGAAACCCGCCTGCCGCTGACTGACGTCAAGGTCATCGATTTCGGTCAATACATGGCGGGCCCGGCCGTCGCCATGATCCTCGCCGACCTGGGCGCCACCGTGGTTCACGTCGACCCACCCGGCGGACCGATGTGGCAGTCGCCGGCCAATGCCACGCTCAATCGCAACAAGCTGATCGTCTCGCTGGATCTCAAGTCCGCGGAGGGAGTCGAGCAGGCACTGGCGCTGATCGAGGAGGCCGACATCGTGATCGAAAGCTTCCGCCCCGGGGTCATGAAGCGGCTGGGCATCGACTTCCAGGCCCTGCGCGAGGATCGCAATGAGCTGATCACGCTGTCGATTCCCGGCTTTGCCTCCAATGACACCCTGCGCCGCGACTGGCGTGCCTTCGAGAGCGTGATAGCCGCCAATTCCGGCGTCTTCACCGATATGGGCCTCAACCGGGTGCTGATGGGCATCAACCCGTCCTTCTCGCCGCTGCCGCTGGGCTCGGCCTACGGCACCATGCTGGCGGCCTCCTCGGTGGTGCTGGCGCTGCAGGCCCGCGAGCGCACCGGCATGGGCGACGAGATCGAGGTGCCGTTGGTCTGCGCGCTGATGGAAGGGCTCTGCTACAACTCGATCAAGATCGAGGGCCTGCCGGAACGCTACAAGACCCAGCGCGAGAAGGAGATCGAACGTCGGCGTATCGAGGGCCAGCCGATGAATCTCGACTACGACGAGCTGCAGGAGCTGCTCGATCCCTTCTATCGCAGCTACAAGTGCAAGGATGGCCGCATGTTCTATGTGGTCTGCCCGAGTCACCGCGAGCACGCCAAGCGCTGTCTGAAGGTACTGGGCCTCTACGACGAGCTGGTCGCCGAGGGCATGAGCGAGGAGCCGGATACCTATCGCCCGAGCAGCGAATGGCAATCCGACATGTCGCTGGGCGTCTATCCGTTGCCCAAGTCCTGGGCGGACCATATCGCGACGCGCATGAAGGAAGTCTTCCTCACGCGTACTTCCAAGGAATGGGAGAAGATCTTCGGCAAGGGCAAGTTCCCCGGCGCGCCGCAGCGCTGGCTGCAGGAGTGGATCCACGATGATCACGCCGAGACGGCGGGACTGATGGTCGAGGTCGAGGACCCGGAATTCGGGCTGATGATCCAGCCCGGCCCGATGGTGTGGATGGCCGACAGCGGCCAGGAGATGCTGACGCCCAGGCCGCGGCGCTGGGTGAGCGTCACCCATGCGCTGTCGGTGCTGACCCGCATCGAGACCAAGCTGCCGCGGGTGCGGGCACGCAATGCCCGCGATGGCTGGCTGGAAGGCGTCAAGATTCTGGATCTGTGCAACGTGATCGCCGGGCCGCACTCGGTGGCGTATCTGGCGCGTTTCGGTGCCGAGGTCATCAAGGTCGACCCGGCCAAGCCGTTCTATGACTGCTGGAATACCGTCATCTTCGGCCTGTCGCACATGCGCTCCAAGCGTTCACTGCTGACCGACGTCAGACAGCCCCGCGGGCGCGCCATCCTGGATGAGCTGATTCGTCAGAGTGATGTGGTGGTCTGGAATGCCACCGACCGGCAGGTGGCCTCCATGGGCCTGAGCGAGGAGGCCATGCGCGAGCTCAACCCGGACGCCGTCTTCTGCCAGCTGGACTGCTTCAGCGGTGTGCTACCCGGGCCGCGCACCAACTACCTCGGCTATGACGATCTGGTACAGGCCACCACCGGCATCATGCTGCGCTTCGGCGGCAGCATGGACACCCCCGAAGAGCACGCCCATGTCGGCACCATCGATGTCATGTGCGGCTTTGGCGCGTCGCTGGGGATTGCCACCGCGCTGTATCGCAAGCTCAAGACCGGCCGCACCTCGCGCATCAAGACCTCGCTGTCGGCGCTGAGCGGTCTGGCCCAGTTGCCGTTCTGCTATGACTATGAGCGCCGTGGCCTGTTCGACGAGCCCTCCGGTCGTGAGGCGACCGGCTACGATGACCTGGCGCGTTTCTATTCAGCCTCCGATGGTATCCTGCTGGTCAGTGCCTATGAGTCGGAGCTGGAGAAATTCCGCAAGGTCGAGGGGCTGGAAGAATTGCCGGAAATCCCGCGTGAGGAGCGTGCTGCCTACCTGGCACCGCGTTTCATCAGCGCGCGAGCCAATGACTGGGTCGAGCGACTGCAGGCGGCGGACATCGCCGCGGCCGTGTGCGAGAACCTGGAGACATTGCGCTCCTATAACGTGCACCCGGCTGGCAAGCGGACCGGGATCGATGCCGGCAGCTATTCGTTCTCGGTCTACTCGGATCATCCCAGTGGTCACGAGATCACCCAGCTTGACCCCTACGCCATCCGTCCGCGGCGTGGGCGCATCTACCCGCTGTCGCCGGCCGAGAAATACGGCGCCTCGACACGCTCGGTTCTCAAGGGACTTGATCACAGTGATGAAGAGATCGATCAGTTGATCGAGGAGGGCGTGGTGTCCGAAAGCTGGAGTGAGGAGTACCTGCCGAGCTGAACCCACCCTACGGTGCTTGTTCACTGAGGGCCGCCGACGGCAGGCAGTCGATAGCGCCCGCGTCCTCTAACGCCCTATCTCGTGATTCACGAGATGGGGCGTTTTTGTGACCCAATGCGTCAGCCAGTGCTGATCGCTCAAGGCCGACTTGTTTGACCCTGAATTGGCAGGGGGCAGCTTCCGGCGCATGAGAAGTGCTCAAGCGCTGAGCGTCTTGTGACATGAGGTGAACGTTGAGGTTTCTGCTCATGAGAGTAGCGCATCGTCTGACGTGACCCTCGTGATGCCAGGGGCGTAGGGACTGCCGCGTCAGGTGCTGGCTTCTGCGTGACAGTCGCCGCTCATGAGCGCTTGAGACCCACAGGCCGCCGACATTGACGTGTCGGCGGCCTGTTCACGTCGGGCGGGAACCTGGTCGAGGAGGGCGCGAAGAAGGCACGAGGAGGGCGCAGAAGAGATGAAAGCGCGCGCTATAATCATGAATGAAATTCATGTTTGCATGAGAAAATACCGTGTCGCGATTCATGCTTCCCGCGGTTGTCGGGAAAGTATAATGCGCGTGGAATAAAAAAATGTATAATACCGCGCTCTTTTCATTACGAAAAATTATTGAATACAGCGAACTGCCCGAGCAAGAGCGACGTCTCGCCCCTCTTGCTCGGGCTTTCTCACTAAGGTGGTAGTCGTGCAAGAAGCAGTTCCCCCCGCCAGTGATGGCGATCATCTGGACCCGCGTGTCTTCATCCCCGCCGTATTGGTCATCCTGGCCTTCATCGGCCCGGTCATCCTGTTCCCGGAGGCCAGCACCGCGCTGATCAATGCCGCTTTCTCCTTCGCCACCGGCAAGTTCGGCTGGCTGTATCTGGTGGCCGGCCTGAGCGTCGTGGGCTTCCTTATCTGGCTGGCCTTCAGCCGCTACGGCAACGTCCGTCTGGGCGGGGCAGAGGACACGCCCGATTTCTCCTACTTCAGCTGGGTGGCGATGATCTTCACCTGCGGGATGGGGATCGCGATCGTCAACTGGGCGTGGGTCGAGCCGATCTACTACTACACCTCGCCGGCCTACCACGTGGCGGCCAAGAGTCGTGAGGCTGCGGAGTGGGCGCTGGCCTTCGGTCAGTTCCACTGGGGGCTCACGCCGTGGGCCTTCTACTGCCTGCCGGGCCTGCCGATCGCCTACTCCATGTACGTCAAGAAACGTGATGGCGTGCGTCTTTCCGTCGCCTCGCGCGGTGTACTGGGCCGTCATGCGGATGGTGCCTGGGGCGTGTTGCTGGATTCCATCGTCGTGTTCGGGATCGTCGGCGGTGTCGGCACCTCGCTGGGGCTGGCGGTACCGCTGGTCTCGCAGCTGGTCAGCGGCATCCTCGGCATGGAAGCCAACTTCGGGCTGGAAGTCGCGGTGCTGTGCATCTGGACGGCGATGTTCTCCGCCAGTGTCTGGTTCGGCCTGGCCAAGGGCATCAAGATTCTTTCCGACGTCAACGTGATCCTGGCGATCTTCCTGCTGGCCTTCACCTTCATCGTCGGTGACTCGCAGTTCATGGTCGAAGGTTTCGTCAACAGCCTCGGCAAGACCCTGGGCAACTTCATCCCGATGAGCCTGTGGACCGACCCGGCGGGGGATTCCACCTTCTGGAAGGACTGGACCGTCTTCTATTGGGCCTGGTGGATCGCCTACGCGCCGATGGTGGGGCTTTTCGTGGCGCGTATCTCGCGCGGTCGTACCATCCGCGAGCTGATCATCGCCGAGCTGGTATTCGGCTCGCTGGGCACCTGGGTGTTCTTCGCGGTGTGGGGCGGTTACGCGCTGGATCTGCAGATCAGTGGCGCGCTGGACATCAAGGCGCTGTTGGACAGTGGCGGTATCCCGCTGGCGGTGGAAGGTATCCTGCAGACCCTACCGTACGCCAAGCTGGTCACGGTGGCCTTCATCCTGCTGTGCTTCATCTTCCTGGCAACCACGCTGGACAGCTCGGCCTACGTGCTGGCTTCGGTGACCTCACGCAAGCTGTCCGGGTATCAGGAACCCAAACGCTCGTTCCGTTTGATCTGGGCCTTCCTTATCGCGGCCGTCGGCGTTGCGCTGATCCAGTTGGGAGGCCTGCAGACGGTACAGACCTCGACCATCGTGGTGGCGCTGCCGATGATCCCGGTGATGCTGATTCTGGCGCTCTCGATGCTGCGCTGGCTCAAGAATGACTTCCCCAAGGAAGAGCTGAATCCGGTGCTGGTCATCGATGACATGCCGGCCTTCCAGCGCAAGCCGAAGAAGACGAATCGTCAGGCGTAACCGCGGGATGTGCTGACAGATACGTCACAAGACTTCACGAGAACGGCTCCTCACTCACGGCTCCTCAACATGAGGGGCCGTTGTCGTTTCTGGCCTATGGACATGCCTGACAAGGCGTGACAACGCGGAAAGTGGGGGAGTGGGTTCACGGTGGGCCTGCGTCCGTGCGGATGGATGGTGGTTGAGGGGCAGCATCGAGTGTGTCGAGCCGCGCGGATTGGATGACAGGACGCAACAATCCTGGCCTGAACGTCTGGCCCTCAGGTCTTGAGTTGGCGGTCTCCCGCTGGGCGATTGATGATGGAGGAGTTTACATCTGACCTGAAAACCGCAACAGAGAGACCCCTGTATGCATGAACATGCAGAAAGACCAGTTCATCGTGCCTGACGCCATCTTTGATTCCTCTCGGCAGGGAGTAATCAATTGTTGCTTATATTGCAGCGCATTAGGTTTTCGCTATTCCCTGGTTAGTTATTATTTATTTTTGCTATGGGAACTTCTCGCCAATACTCCTCGCCCCGTTACTCCCTGATTTAACGAGGAATTTGCGAGATGCTGAACGTACGTTTTCCCATGAAGACCCTGACGGCCGTGATGGCGCTGGGCCTTTCTGCCAGCAGTCTGGCACAGCAGGAAGTGATGACTCGCTCCAATGGTGCGCCGGTCGGCAACAACCAGAACTCCCTGACCGCCGGCCCGAACGGCCCGACACTCCTGCAGGACCACCACCTGCTGGAGAAGCTGGCGCACTTCGAGCGCGAGCGCATTCCTGAGCGTGTCGTCCACGCTCGCGGTACCGGTGCCTACGGTGAGTTCCGTGCCACCGCGGACCTGACCGACCTGACCGTCGCGGCACCTTTCCAGGACGAGGGCCAGGTGACGCCGGTCTTCGTGCGCTTCTCCAGCGTGATCAACAGCAAGGGCTCGCCCGAGACCCTGCGCGACCCGCGTGGCTTCGCCGTCAAGTTCTACACCGAGCAGGGCAACTGGGACATCGTGGGCATCAACTTCCCGGTGTTCTTCATCCGCGATGCGATGAAGTTCCCGGACATGATCCATGCGCTGAAGCCGGACCCGCGTACCAACCTGCAGGACCCGAATCGCTACTTCGATTTCTTCAGTCACATCCCGGAAAGCACCAACATGCTGACCTATCTCTACTCGCCGCTGGGGATTCCGACCAGCCTGCGTGAGATGGATGGTTCCGGTGTGCATGCCTTCAAGTTCGTCAACGCCGAAGGCGACTGGAAGTACGTGAAGTTCACCTGGAAGTCGCGTCAGGGCAACCACGGCATGACCCCGGAAGAGGCGGCCAAGGTGCAGTCCACGGACTTCAACCACCTGACCGATGATCTCTACACCCATCTGGATGCCGGCGATGATCCTGTCTGGGATCTCTACATCCAGACCCTGGACCCGAGCAAGCTGAACAGCTTCGATTTCAATCCGCTCGATACCACCAAGATGTGGCCGGAAGACCTGATCCCGGCGCGCAAGGTCGGTGAGCTGACGCTGAATCGTACGCCGGACAACTTCTTCCAGGAAACCGAGCAGGCGGCCATGTCGCCGGCCAACCTGGTGCCGGGTGTCGAGCCGTCCGAAGACCGCATGCTGCAGGGGCGTCTGTTCGCCTACGCCGATGCCCAGCGTTATCGCCTGGGGGCCAACTTCATGCAGCTGCCGGTGAATGCGCCCAAGAATGAGGTGCACAACAACCACCAGGACGGCGCGGGTTACTCCAAGCCGCGTTCCGGCTCCATCAACTATCAGCCGAGCCGCAACGCCGACTCGCTGGTGGATGACAGCCAGTACGAGTACAAGCGCTACACCCTGAATGGCACCACCCAGCAGCAGCCGATCGGCAAGCAGCAGAACTTCGCTCAGGCCGGTGAGCTGTATCGCTCCTTCTCCGAGCAGGATCAGGACGCTCTGATCCAGGCGCTGGGGACTGACCTGGGCAAGGTCAAGAACGAGGAGATCCGCGAGATCATGGTCAGCCACTTCTACCAGGCCGACCACGAATATGGTGAGCGTCTGGCCAAGGTGGCAGACGTCGACATGGACGACGTGGAAGAGCTGATCGAGGACTGAGGCATCTGAGGCAGCGGGCTGACAGTAGAGTTCAGGAAGCTGAGCCCAGAAAGCTGAGCTCAGGAAGATAAGCGTGATGCGATCGCGATCAACCGCTGCCCGGAAGTCCAAGGCCTGTTTCACCCGGCAGGGGAGCTTGCGCTCCTCTGCCGGCCGCAACACGAGAGCAATATCAGAGCATTATCAGAGAGGAGCGCAAGATGCACCATGCGATGCGAGCCACAGACCACAGCGGGCCGCAACACGGCCTGGGCAGAAGATGGCTGGCGGTGTTGGCCAGTCTGCTGCTGATGGTCATGGCGGGTCAGGCTGTCGCGGCAGACGACATCGATATCTTCGATGCCGCACGCGACGGCGACAATGCCGCGATCCAAGAATATGTTCAGCAGGGCGGTGACCTTTCCGTCACCAACTCGCGAAGCTATACGCCGTTCATTCTCGCGGCCTATTACGGGCATACCGACACCCTGGCGCTGCTGAAGACCGCCGGTGCTGATGCCTGTGCACTCGATGAGAAGGGCAGCAATGCCTTCATGGGCGTAGCGTTTCGCGGCTTTGACGAGACAGCCAAGTGGCTGCTGGCCAATACCGACTGTGATGTGAATCATCGCAATTACAGTGGCCAGACGGCACTGATGATGGCCTCCCTGTTCGGCAACGAAGACATCATCAAGCAGCTGCTGCAGGCCGGTGCGGACCCCTCGATCAAGGATGCGCGTGGCAATACCGCGCAGTCATTGGCAGCGGCCCAGGGTCTGTCACGTATCGTGACGCTGGTGAAGTTCAATATGTGAGGCAAGGCGTGGCCAAGGCTGACCGGTGAAGTCTGTTCGGGGAATCTATCGGCTGACAACGCAACTGGCTCACAGGCCTTCAGTGCCACGAACCTGACGTATCAATTCCGCATTCCATCAATTTTACGTTCTAGCAATTTTACGCTCTACCAATTCTACGTTCTATCAATCTGGCGTTGCATCAATCTGACGTTTGGAAAATCGCAAGTTTGATAGATCTGACCTACCCATCAAAAAGACGAGAAGTGACATCATGAAAGCCATGAAAGTACTGTGTGTGACAGCTGCCCTGTGTGCCGCGAGCAATGCGGCGCTTGCCGACAATGGCGAAAGCGACACCCGTGTCCGTGAGGCATTGAGCGAGAGCCGTATCATGGGGCAGGCGCAGCCAGCCGAGCGTAGCACGCAATTTTATGTGGACAGCGGCATGAGCGTGGCGGCAGGCAGAGTGCAGCATGCCTTGAGTGAGGAAGGCAGCCGCGGACATGCTCGCAAGTGGGCCATTGAAGACACGAATCACGCGACGGATTTCGTGAATGATGCCGGCAAGAGTGTCCCTGCTACCCGCATCGAACATGCCTTGAGCGAGAGCGCCTGACAGCCGATATCACCTCCGGGATGGAGGTGCGTGACACCCTGGTCGAGTCTTTCTGAGCGCTAGCTGCCAGCCTGCAATGATCAGCACGATACAATAACGTGAAGCCCGCCATTTGCGGAAAGACGCTTGACCACGACGATGTCATCTTGCGCCCGGAACCGGCAGGAACCCTTCAGCAAGGACTTTCATTGAATCACGCTTGCAATCGCTGATGCCCGAATGTCTTCCATCAGCGTGACTCAGCGGCCCAGAGTCCTTGCTCAAGCGCTCCTTGCGCCTATCTCGCTACCGACTGTGCCCCTCCACCTACCCCCAGTGCTGTGATCTGATCACTCCTTTACGCATCTCACCGAGAACATGCCATCCTTGCCCAGTGTCGCTCGGCGGATCTCGCCCTTGTGGGTATTCCACCAGGAGTAGGCCAATGTTCTGGCAAACGCTTTCGCCGGTGTGGCCTCCGTGCGGGTCCAGAATTCCGTGTACGCCCCCTGGGTGATATACCAGCCCTTCCACTTGACGCCCGCCGGCCTGGCAGAAAAGCCGGTGAGGTTGATGCGTGCTTGATCAAAGGACCTCAACAGGGAGTCAGGTTGAGCCGCCTTGAGCGTGATGGCGATATCGTCATCGCCACGCCATTCCGTCGACTCGATATCCTTCTCCGCAATGCCAATGGTGCGTTCCAGTGTCTTCCAGTCTTCATCCGAGGCGACTCTCCAGCCCACCGGGCATAGATTGCGTTCATCACTGACATCGTGCCAGTCATATAGACGGCCATATGGCAGCAGATTGTCGGGATCATCCTCGGGGATGAAGGCCGTCCTGATGAGAGAGCCATCCTGGTAGCGAGTCGTTCTGAGGTTGTCGGCAAGCCAGGTCTGATCGCCGATCTTCACGGTGCGATAGAGATTGCCTTCACTGTCCTGAATGGACGTCTCCGGGGCATGCATTTCCTCGTAAAGGCTGTCGGCAAGCGAGAGGTTCGTGTGCAACATGAGGGCTCCTGCCAAGAATATTGCCGCGGTCATCGTTTCGACTCCCAGGGTGTCACTTCCCATTGGTACACAGCTTATGACTACGCGTCCCTGAAGATGGGCGGGAAGGGCGGTGGTCGGCAAAAGATCAGATTGACCAGCTAAACCGCGTTGCCTGCTCGGAGACTTGCCAGAGCCGGGTCATGGTGCGCTTATCGAGAACGAATTCCCCCAATTCACACTCGCCCACCGGACCGCCAAAATTCATGAGCCCTGTCGGGCCGTAGTAGGCTCGCTGCTTGAGGGGCTCCTCGGTGGCGCACATGACCTCCGGGTAAGCGCCTTTTTCTGCCGTCTGCGCCATTCCTGTCTTCACCATCAATGCCCAGCTGAGTCGAGTTGCCAGATTGGCGTTGTCTCGAATCAGTGAGGTGTTGGACGCGCCTGGATGGCAGACAAGGACTTCTACCTGGCGGTCGGCCGCCTCAATCCTGTCCTGCAATTCATAGGCGAACATCATCTGTGCCAGCTTGCTGTGGCTATAGACCTTGTTCGGGTGATAGTTGTGCTCCCAGTTCATGTCGTCGAACTGGATGGTTTTGAGGCCCATCTTGTGGCCTTCACTGGAGACCACGACGATCCGCCCGCGGGAGGCATCGATGCGCTCGAACAGCAGCCCGCACAGCAGGAAATGCCCGTAATGATTCACGCCCAGCTGACTTTCGAAACCATCGACGGTGAGTTGCTGTCGGGAAACCTGAGCGATGGCGCCATTGCAGATGAGGGCATCGATCTGCGGGACCTTCTCCAGCACTTCCGCGGCCGCGCTACGTACGCAGGCCAGCTCCGCCAGATCCATGTGGATATGCCTGACATTCGCCGCGGGGCCAAACTCCCCTTGCAGCGCCGCGATGGCGGCCTCTGATCTGGTCGGGTTGCGATTCAACATCACGACGCCCGCCCCCTTGCTCAGCAAAATGCGCGTCGCCTGAAAACCCGCGCCGCTGTTGGCGCCGGTGATGACATAGGTCTTGCCGACAAGCGAGCCGATTCTGTCCGGGGTCCAGCCCTTGGGGCCAAAGGGGGTATTGCGAGTCATGGTCATGATCCTGATATCAGGTGTGCGGCGGTTGCGCTCTGGTCACGTCAGGGACGCGCATGACAGCTGCGTCTGGCTGTCCGTGCGGTCGTGTCCTGCGAGCCTTGCGTGTCTTGCGCGGGTTTGCTGTAGAGGCACTATAGATATCGGGAAGGGTGATATATAGGCGCTTTAGTCGCTAAAAATTGCCTATTTGTATCAGGAGGGCGGGTTGCGATATTCGCGAACGGGCGTGCTGTTAGCTGTGACAGGCAGGGCGAGTCACACCATGAGCAGCCTGTCTTGTGCGCCAGGCATGAAAATCCCGCCTCGAGGGGCGGGATTTTCATGGAGCGGGAGCTGAGGGAGAAGACGCGACGACGACTAGTACTGCGCAGCGAGCCGTTGTGAGATCTGCGCTACCAGCCTCGGCAGCTCGCGCGCGTGATGCATGCGCAATGCACCATGCGGCGTTTCATGGCCGTCGTCGTGGTGGGCGAAGTGGATGACCTGCATGCCGGCATCCAATCCTGCCTGTACCCCGACGATGGCGTCATCGATCACCACGCAATGTGAAGGCGCAAAGCCCATCTGCTCGGCGGCGAGCCGATAGATTCGCGGGTCCGGTTTCCACACTCCCAGGGTATAGGCACTGAAGATATGCCCATCGAAGAAGCGTGCCAGCCGCGTCGTGTCCAACGCCAGACGCACCTTGCGCTCGGGCCCATTGGACACCACGCCACAGGGATAGCCTTCAAGTTCCATCAAGGCGGCTGACATGCCGGGCATCGCTGTCAGGCGCGCCCTCATCAACTCTTCCAGCAGCGCTCGCATCTCCCGCTCCATGCGCAGTGTGGGCTCTTCTTCCAGAACGCCATGAGCTGCCTCCAGCGTGCGCACGATACTCATGAAACGCATGCCGCGAAACTCGTTCATATAGCGGTCGCTGGTAAACGGTAGACCATAGCGGGGCAGGGTGCTGGACATGGCCTCGGCGAGGAGGATTTCGCTATCAACCAGGGTGCCATCGGAATCAAACAGCAGGCAGAGTTCAGCCATCGATGCCTCTCGGGGGCTTCAGGAATGTGTGGTCTTCGACCTTAGCAGGTTCCCGCTGGCTGTCACCATGTCACGCAGGAAGAGTTGCCGAAAACGCGCATGGCAATGGGAAAAGGGGTGATAGGAATATGAGACATTCGGGAATAAGATGAGAATGCTTCTCGGTCATTTTTTGTTGACAGTATCAACCATCTGTCAATATAGTTGACCTATACCAACCATATGGCGAGTGACGCATGAGTCAGACATCACTCAATGATGTGCTGCATCAGCTGATGCATGTCTATCGCAGACAACTTCGTCTTGGCATCCAGCGCTACCAGCTTGATCTGCCAGTCACACACATTCGGGTGCTGAAGGGCATTGGCCGTACGTCCGAGTGCACGGCGCACAAGATCGTGCAGCATCTGGGTCAGGACAAGGCACGCGTGACGCGGGTGCTCAATGAATTGATGACGGCGGGATTGATCGTCAAGACGGAAAATCCGCAGGACCGTCGCAGCCTGTTTCTCGCCCCTACCGAGGCGGGCCACGACATGCTCAAAGAGATCGAAGCCCTGGAACATGAGACTGCACAGCGGATGGCGGGAGACCTCAGCGATGAGGAGGTCGCCACATTCCTGAAGACGGCATCTGCCATGATCCACAATACCAGCGAGTGTGAAGCACGCGATGCTGAACAACTTGAAGGCGTTTGCCAGAGGAGTGCGCAAGATGGGTAAGCCCGCAATGCGAGAGCTTGAAGTGATTCGTTCCACCCCGGTGACGGAGCATATGCTGCGCGTCACCCTGGGCGGTGAGAATATCGGCACCATCCCCGAGGGGCAGGAGAGCGCCTATATCAAACTGGTGTTTCCGCGCGGGGAAGGCGAGCGCCCGATGATGCGCACCTATACCATTCGTCATCAGCGTGCGACCGAGATCGATGTCGATTTCGCGCTGCACGATCATGCCGGGCCGGCATCCTCCTGGGCCGCCAATGCGCAGCCGGGGGACCGCATCACCATCGGCGGCCCCGGCCCGAAGAAGCTGATCAACATGGAGGCCGACTGGTTCCTGCTGGCGGGTGACATGACGGCCTTGCCGGCGATCAGCGTCAATCTGGCCGAGCTACCGGCCCAGGCGCGCGGCCACGCTGTCATCGAGGTGACCAGTGACACTGATATCCAGACACTGGAGCATCCGCCGGGGATCGAGTTGCATTGGCTGGTCAATCCACAGCCCGACCCGGAAGGGCGGCCGCTGCTGGAGAAAGTTGCCGCACTGCCTCGACAGGAAGGTCAGATCTCTGTCTGGGCGGCCTGTGAATTCGGCAGCATGCGGGCGCTGCGTGCTCACCTCAAGCAGGCCTACGAGATTCCCAAGTCCCACTTCTATGTCTCCAGCTACTGGAAGATCGGGCAGTCAGAAGACGGCCACAAGCTGGCCAAGCAGCAGGATGCCGAGGTGGAAGAGGCCAATTGATCCTTGCGTCAACCATGATCAGCGACTTGTCTCGCCATGAAAAATGCCCCGCAGGCCAAGCCTGTGGGGCAATCTGACAGTCAACATGTTGCGAGCATCAGAGGACTGGGTCAGAAGCTGTAGCTGGCACCCAGGCGGATGTCGCGGCCCGGCTCCAGCATGCTGTCACCGCTGCTGAGCAGGTAGCTGCTGTGGTCGCTGTAACGCTTGTCGAATACGTTGTTGACCGCCAGTGTCAGCGTCAGGTCCTGATATGAGGCGGGTGTCCACTGGGCGCGGATGTCGTGCGTCACGTAGCCCGGCTTCTCCTCGTCGCCTTCTGCCACGCGCTCCAGACGTTCCACCGCATTGAGGGTGTAGCCCAGGGTGACGTTGTGGTTCGGCAGGCGATACTGGTGATCCCAGGTCCACTTGTCGCCGGTGGAAGCACCGATGTTCATCTCGTCGCCCAGCGGGTCGCCATCGTTGTTCTTCATCACCACCTTGGCATAGCCCAGGCGTGTGTCGTAGCCGCCGACTCCCCAGTTCAGGCTGGCCTCATAGCCACGGCTCTCGACTTCGCCATCCAGGTTGTAGAGCACTGCCGGGTCACTGCCGCGATCATAGGCCTGATAGTTCTCGATATCGGTATGGAAGCCGGTCAGCGCGAAGCCGAGACGATCTCCCTCCATCAGGGCATCTCGCTGATGCCAATCCAGACCGATTTCACGTTGACGCGCCTTCTCCGGCTCAAGCCCCTGTGCGATGGAGACTTCATCGCCGATCAGAATCACTTCCCGCGCCTTGGCGCCGCGAATGGCTTCGCCATAACCGGCATGCAGGGTCAGGTTATCAGTCGCATCGACACTCAGAATCGCGTTGGGGGAGACCTCGCTGCCACTGACGCTGCCGGCCTCGCCGTAATCACTGTCGTAATCATCCAGGCGTGCACCGACGGACAGGGCCCACGGGCCCAGTGTCATGCGGTTCTGGGCGTAGACTCCCAGGTTGCGTGAAGTGTCTTCGTTGTTGGGGCCGGAGCTGCCGGCATCATCGGAACGACGGGTGTCCTGATCGTAGAAGTCCACACCAGTGGTCAGAGCATGTGCCACATCACCCGTCTTGAGACGGAAGGTGTTGCGCACATCCGCGCCGAATTCGCTGGAGCGGCTGGTGCTGCCCGCCTCGACACGATCCAGTTCCTGAGTGGTGTGATAGAGAGTGGTCTTTGTGTCGATCAGATCATTGCCCGGGTGCCAGGCATGATTGATGGTGAAGGTCTCACGCTCCATTTCCTGATAGGTCGGCTGCTGACTGCTGAAGCTCGGCATGTGCGGACGCGTGAAATAGGTGCCGTGATCGGTAGTGCGTTCGGCACTGATGCGCAGGTCCTGATCATTGACGTCCAGCAGTGACATCTTGAGCAGATAGCCACGCTGCTGGCCTGCGGTCTGTTCCTGCTCACCGCCACCGCCAACTTCATAGTCATCGCTGTTGCGGCCGCTGACATACCCCATCAGGCCGAGATTTTCCCCCAGACGACCATAGAACGCCGTGGTGCCGGAGGTGGCGTCCGCCGCACTTTCGGTGCCGACGGAGACGCGTGCGCCCAGGTCCTGACCGGGCTTGAGCAGGTCCTGGGCATCCTTGGTCTCGAAGCGAAGGCTGCCGCCAAGCGCACCCGGGCCGTCATCGGCGGTCGCCGGGCCTTTATCGACTTCCGCCTGCTTGAGCAGTGCCGGATCAATGGTCAATCGGCCGGTATGGTGGAAGAGGTAGCCGCCCTGACGCGCGCCATCGATGGTGACGTTCAGGTTGGTGTCTTCCAGACCGCGTACATAGACCTTCTGGCCGATGGCGATGCCGCCGCCGACACTGACGCCCGGTTCGGAGCGGAACAGGTCTTCCAGATCGCGTGCCTGACGCTGATCAATCTCTTCAGCGCTGATCACGACATTCCGTTCGAGGCGGTCTTCGCTGATGACGAGGGTGGACATGTCGTCGGCCGAGGCGTGGCCCGAGAGGCTCAGAGTCAACGCACTGGCGGAGAGGACGGCTGCGGTAAGCGGATGGAGACGGAGGTGCACGTGGATTCCCTTGCTTGAATAGTTATATCTTGCGGCTGGCAATGCTAATCGTTCTCAACAATGAATTGCAAGATTCTTGCACAGTTTTTGCCTGCAAGGTTTGCTGGCGTCGTATCGGGGAAGAAGGTCGCGATTGAGTTGCTCGCGCAAGGCATTGCCACGTGCAAGCCGATAGGGTGGTGGGTCAAGGGGAGCTGGATAAGGGGGGAGATAAGGGGGGGCTGGACAAGGGGAGCTGGACAAGGGGGGCGGGTATCGGTGCACTCTTGGTCGTGCTCGGTTATCGTGGCCAGTATCTCCCTCCCTTTTGGACCACCGTCACGTGAGGCCCCAGAGTGGATCAAGCAGAAGCGCTGTACGAGGCCGTCAATCAGCTCATTCGTGTCCATCAGTTTCGCGACAGGGAAAGCATCTGCCATCACAACGTCTCCGTCGCTCAATGCTATGCGCTGGAGACGTTGGTCAAGCGCGGGCCGCTGAGACTGCAGGCGCTGGCAGACGAGATGTACCTCGACAAGAGCACGACTAGCCGGGTCGCCGACTCGCTGATCCGCAAGCATTACGTGCGCAAGAGCGAAGACCCCAACGACCGGCGTGCCGTTGAGCTCTCGCTGACCCCGGAGGGCAGAGCGCTGTACCAGCAGATTCACGCCGAGCTGGTCGCGGAAGAGGCCTCCATGATCGAGGGCCTGTCGCCGGAGGTCGTCGAGGGGGCAGTGACGTTGCTCAACAAGCTGACCCTTGCCGCGCGACAGCGCCTGGGTGACTGATTGAGCGCCTGGGTTACTGATTGAGCGTGTGGGTGAGTGTTTGAATGTCTGGGTGAGTGGATGAGCCACCCTCGCAAGTTCCCTCGGGAGTAGACATTAGCGTGGAGTGATACTAGGTTTGTTGTTACTGACAACATATTGCTGCGAGAGACTGCCATGAGTCGTGATATCACAAGCTTGCCGGTGGCCATCATCGGCGCCGGGCCGATAGGGCTGAGCGCTGCCGTCAATCTGCTGGAGGCAGGGTTGGAGCCGATTCTCTTCGAGTCAGGCGCATACGCAGGCGCCAACCTGGCAAGCTGGAGCCATGTGCGCATGTTCTCGCCCTGGTCATGGAATATCGACGCTTTAGCGGCTGAATTGCTGCAGGAACAGGGGTGGCGTGCACCGGACGTCGCTGCCTATCCCACCGGGGCAGAGTTTCTCGACCGCTATGTTGCGCCGCTCGCCGCGCACCCGTCGATAAGCTCGCGGCTGCATGTCGATAACCGCGTCACCCATGTCAGTCGTCAACAGCATGATGTGCTGCGCAGTGGCGGTCGCGATGAGGCGCCCTTCGTGCTGCGTGTCGAGGCCCCTGACGGCCCGCGGGACGTACTGGCCCGTGCGGTGATCGATGCTTCCGGCACTTACCAGACCCCCAACTGGATCGGCGCGCACGGCATTCCCGCCATTGGTGAGCAAGCGGCGGCCGACGTCATCGCCTATGGCGTGCCGGACATCCGCGGTACACAAGCGGCTGAGTATGTCGGCAAGTCGGTGCTGGTGATCGGCAGCGGTCACTCGGCGCTGAATGCGCTGCAGGACCTGATCACGCTGGCAGACCACGAGGAGGGGATGCGAATCGTCTGGGGTGTTCGCTCCGCCGATATCGAGGAGGTCATCCGCCCGGCGCCCAATGATGAGCTGGAGGAGCGCAAGGCGCTCGAGCTGCGCATCAAGTCATTGCTGGAGGAAGGCCGGATCGAGGTGGTGACCGAGCTCGCCGTCGAGGCAATCGATCATCAAGCGGGGCGCTGGGTCGTGAAAAGTGGCGAACACAGGCTGCCAGCGGTAGATCGCATCATCGCGGCCACCGGCTTCCGTCCCTCTCTGGGGTTGCTGTCTGAATTGCGTGTCTCGCTGGACCCCGCGACGCAAAGCCCTGTGAAGCTTGCGCCGCTGATCGACCCCAACCAGCACAGCTGTGGGTCGGTGCCGGAACACGGCGCTGCCGAACTGCTGCATGCCGAGCCAGGCTTGTTCATCCTCGGCATCAAGAGTTACGGCAGAGCGCCGACTTTCCTGATGCGCACCGGCTATCAGCAGGTCAGATCCGTGGTGGCCGCGCTGGCCGATCCTGCCTCCATTCGCCCGGCACCTGTCTGTAATGCGGCGGCTACCCGCAACACCTGTTCTGATCCCGCCTGATCGAGTGGTGGTGATCGGTCAGTCCGCGCGACAGAGAGAACATGAAAATGCCCGTTACCTTCCGGTACCGGGCATTTTTCGTTCAAGCATGTGGCTTTCAGATGGGCTTATTCGCGGGAGCTTGTGGTTGAGCTCATCCCCGGGAGCTTATTGATAGGCACGTTCCCGGGGCCTTGTGGGAGGTTCATCCCGTCGAACCTGCCTTCTCGGGGGCTGCCTGCTTCAACTGCACAGGCTTGCGGATACCGAGGAAGTAGACGAAGACCACTGTCAGCACGACGAAGAACAGGCTGTCCGGCGTGGTGAGGAAGGTCATCGGATTGCCATTGGACAGCGTCAGCGCACGGCGCAGGAACTCTTCCAGATTCGGGCCGAGAATGAAGCCCAGCAGCAGCGTGATCACCGGATAATCATGCTTGCGCATCAGGTAGGCGACGATGCCCAGCACCAGCGTCATCATCATCTGGAACACGGAGTAGGTGGCCACGAAGCTGCCGACCACGGCCAGCAACGCGATGGCGCCATAAAGCACGTCCTTGCGGATGGTGACGATGCGCAGGAAGTAGGGACCCATCAGATAGAGCGTCAGAGGAATCAGGATCAGGGCGCTGAACAGCAGCGAGGCCAGCATCGGCGCGATCAGTCCGGATTGTGACGCCATCAGTTGCGGCCCCGGCTGGATGCCGTTGATCACCAGTACGCCCAGCACGATGGCCGTGACCGGATCGCCCGGAATCCCGAAGGTCAGCATCGGCACCAGAGCGCCACCACAGACGGCATTGTTGGCACTTTCGGCAGCGGCGATGCCCTGGGGATTGCCCTTGCCGAAGCTTTCGGGCTTCTTCGAGGTGCGCACGGTTTCCACGTAGGCGAGAAAGCCGCCCATCGAACCGCCCGCGCCGGGCAGGGTGCCGACCATGTAGCCGATCAATGTCGACTTCAGGTAGCAGCCGATGCCGATCTCGCGAATGGCGCTCAGCGGCGGAATGAAATCACGACGTTTGAGCTGTTGGCTGGCCTTGAGCTGCTGGCGGATGGCGGCGTCCTTCTTGCGATTGCCGACCTGGATCAGCAGCTCGCTGATGGCGAAGGTACCGATGATGACGGGCATCAGGTCGATCCCGGCGGTCAGCTCACTGATGCCGAAGGTGAAGCGCGCCAGTGGTTGCATGGCGTCCAGCCCGACGGTCGCCAGCATCAGGCCCAGGCAGGCGGTGATGCCGGCTTTGCGGATGTTGCCGCGTTGGGCGACCACGATCACGATCAGCGCGAAGGCGATCAGAGCGCACTTGCCGGTGGTCTTGACCAGCAGTGAGGCCTCGGCGATGAACGGCGCCAGCACGATCAACAACAGCGCGCCGAGGCTGCCGCCGATCATCGAGCCGAAGGAAGCGTGGCCCAGTGCCAGGGCGCCTTCGCCACGCTGCTGCATGGGATAGCCTTCCAGTGCCGTCATCATCGAGGACGGCGCGCCGGGGATGTTGATGGTGGTGGCCGTGATGCTGCCACCACACATGCCGGCCATGTAGATGCTGGCACACGCCATCAGGGCGGTGGTGACATCGAGGCTGTAGGTCAGCGGCAGCAGCAGGGCGAGTGCCAATGTTGCGGTCAGTCCCGGGATGGCCGAGAAGATGGTGCCGATGACGAAGCCGGCAACCACATAGAACAGGATCACGGGGTCCAGCAGCAGCGCGAAGCTGGAAAATACCTGAGCGATGAATTCCATGGATCAGCCCCCGTTGCCCAGTCCGAGCGCTGAGAGATCCAGCGCAGGGAGATGGACGTTGAACAGTTGCTCGAAGAGCCCATAGCCCAGCGCGGAGATGGCGCAGGCGATCACTGCCTTGCTGACCCACTTGTCGCGCCCCGCGAACAGCAGCATCACGACGAAGACATAGAGTGCTGACGAAAGCAGGTAGCCCAGGTGCGAGAACGCCAGGATATAGAGCGCGGTCACCAGCATCAGGCGCAGCGCCGGTGAGAACAGCGCTGCGCTTGCATCGCCGTCCGTCGTGGAAGACTCCTTGGCGTCATCCGCTGCAACGCCGCGACTGGCACGGTGCTGGCTGACCAGCTGAGCCACGCAGAGCACCAGGGCGATGATTCCAATGAGAGCGGGGAAGAACGAGGCCGTCAGGCGGCCATTGTCCAGTGGCGGCGTCATCTGGAAAGCACTGACCAGATAGAGCGCGCTGATGGCGGTCATGGCCAGCGTCAGCGGGGTTGCACCACTGATCAACCAGTGACGTCGGGGAGGGGAAGCGGATGAAGACATGACAGAATTCCTTGGCGGCGCCTGTCGTCAGACGCCGCGTGACGATGGAGGTGAGATAGGTCAGTGATGGGCAGATGGCAGGGGCGCCAGAGAGACGCCCATGCCAGCGCATTCACAGACCGAGTTCATCCATGGCAGTGAAGGTCTTCTGTTGATAATCCTCGATCCAGGCATTGACCTCATCGGCCCCCAGCCAGCTGGGCGTGACGCCGACCCCCGTGATCCACTTCTGGAATTCCGGTGTCTCGTAGGCGCTGTGGTAGGCGCTTTCCAGGGTGCTGACCACTTCATCCGGGGTGCCCTTTGGCACGGCCAGCACGATGAAGCTGCCGGTCTCGAGATTGCCGCCCAGTTCGCTCATCGGCGGGACTTCCGGGTAGGCCGGATTCTGTTCGGAAGAGAACTCGACAAGACCGTGAGCGTCGCCGGATTCCAGAATGCCGGAGAAGTCACCCAGGCTCGAGATGGCTCCGTCGATCTCGCCGGACAGCAGTGCCTCGGCCTCGGCGGTGGAAGAGCCCGGATAGCTGATGACATTGAACTCGACACCCGTGGCAGCTTCCAGACGGCGGACCGCCAGATAGGGGCCGGAGCCCTGCGGAGCCACCCCGATTCGCACGCTGCCGGGGTTCTCGCGAGCGGCCTCGATCAGCTGCTCATAGCTCTCGTAGCCGGACTGCTTGGATACCACGATGGCATCCGCTTCCTTGGTGATGCGGGCGAAGGGGATCATGCGGTCCAGCGAGTAGCCGGGTACCAGATTACCGCGTGGCAGGGTGATGATGCTGTCATAGGTCATCACGCCGACGGTATGGCCGTCCGGACGCGCCTTGCTGAGTTGCATCAGGCCGGTGGCGGTGATGGCGCCCCCGATGTTCTCGACGTAGATCGATTTCGGCAGGTCCTGCTCGGCGAGATTGCTGATCTTGCGGCTGATGGCATCGGCACCGCCACCGGCCGGCCATGGCACGATCAGGCGAATGTCACGCACGGGATAGTCGGCCTGCACACCGGTGCTGACGAAGGGCGAGGCCGCAACCATGCCGGACAGGGCCAGCGGAGCGAGCAAGGCCAGCAGTGGGCGACTGCGCCCCTTGCGGCTTGTGCGGGATGGCTGACGGTCGTGAGAGTTGGCGTGCACGTTGGCCTGACGGCTGTTGAGACGGCTATTCAGATGGGTCATGGCATGACTCCAGTGTTGTTATGGTTGTGGTCACTCGAGGCGCTTTGAGGCAGGAGGGATGGCGGACGACAGGTCGGCGTGGCCTGTCGTCCGGGGCCGCCGTGGACAAGACGGCGGCTGGCGAGCCGATTACTGCTTGGCGGCCATATAGCGTTCGAATTCTGCGCGTGCTTCGTCGGTCGGCGGATACAGGCCGATCACGGGAGTCCCGTTGCGCACCTTTTCCAGTACGTAATCCTCGAAATCTTCCATCTGACTGGCTTCTTCGGCGATCTCGTCGGCAAGTTCGAGCGGGATGACCATCACGCCATCGGCGTCGCCCACCAGCACGTCGCCCGGGAAGACCGGCACGCCGCCACAACCGATCGGCACCTGCAACTCTACCGCATGGTGCTTGGTCAGGTTGGTCGGGGCGCTGGGCTTGGCGCAGAAGATCGGCAGGTTCATCTCGGCGGCGGCGCCGGAATCCCGGATACCGGCGTCGGAGACGAAACCGGCACACTGACGATATTCCAGACGCGTCAGCAGGATGCTGCCGGCGCTGGCGGCCGAGGCGTCCTGACGACAATCAGACACCATGACATGCCCGGACGGAACGGTTTCCACCGCCAGGCGCTGCGGGTGCTTGGGGTCGCGGAAGGCGGCGACGGTGTCGATGTCTTCGCGTGCCGGGATATAACGCAGCGTGAAGGCCTGGCCCACCATATGGGTGGTTCTGTTGTTCATCTGCACCACGTTCTGGATGAAGGTGTTACGCAGGCCGCGCTTGAACAGCAGGGTGTGGAGAGAGGCGGTGGAGGCGCGCATCAAACGCTCACGGGTCACGGAGGAGAGCTCGGCGTAGCTGGGATGCTCTGTGGAGGTAATGGCAGTCATATGGCGTCCGTCGTCAGTATAGGTAGGGAGTCTCGGCTCTCGGCAACGTGCCTGGCCCAAGTGATCAGTCGACACGTGCGTCTGATCTGTTTTCGAGAGTCACTATAGGGGGGAAGGGATGACTGATCAAACAAATATTGACAACTTTTGATGAGCAATAAGTCTAGTATCGAGCGTCATGAATCGTGCCTTCAGAGCCAGATATCGACAGGGTATTGACGTCTCGACAGGAAAATCTGTCTGGCATCTCTCGTGATTTTTCGTATTGTTTGTTCTGTATGTCACTGTTCTTGTTGCGATTTTTGTCAGAATTCTGCGGGTCGCCAGATGAGGGCTTCCGTTGTCTTGATCCGGCGTGATGATCCGTCTGTTTCGCGAGCCGACAGCCAGGTCCGCTTGTGTCGCGCTGCCAGCGACATAGGTCGCATGGCAGTAGCTGACACAAGTTGTCATATTTTGTCGGTAGGTGGTGCTTGCCCCCTTTGACCGTCAAGGAGATGACATGGAAGCGACATGGCGCTGGTTCGGTCCCGCGGACCCCATCACGCTCGAGGAAATCCGGCAGACAGGCGCGACAGGTATCGTCACGGCGCTGCATGAGATTCCCAATGGTGATGTCTGGCCATTGGACGCCATCCGAGAGCGCAAGGCGCAGATCGAGGCAGCTGGTCTACGCTGGTCGGTGGTCGAGAGCATCCCGGTACACGAGAGCATCAAGCAGGCTGCTGCGGGGCATGAGCGACATATCGCCAATTACCAGCAGTCGCTGCGCTATCTGGCGGAGTGTGGTATCACCACCGTGTGCTACAACTTCATGCCGGTACTGGACTGGACGCGCACCGACCTCGCCTGGCAGCTGCCGGAAGGGGGTACCGCCCTGCGCTTTGATCAGGATGCCTTCGCGGCCTTTGATCTCTATCTGCTGGAGCGCCCCGGTGCCGAGCGTGAATACACCAGCGAAGAGCAACAGGCTGCACGGCAGCATCTCGAGACGCTGGATGAGGCCGGTCGCGAGAAGTTGATCCGCACCATCATTGCAGGACTGCCCGGTGCAGAGGAGGGCTACAGCCTGGCGGAATTCCGCGCCGCACTGGCAGCCTATGACGGAATTGACGCCGCGCGCCTGCGTCAGCATCTGGCCGCCTTTCTCAAGGCCATCGTGCCGGTGGCGGAAGAGGTCGGCATCCGCCTGGCCATTCACCCCGATGATCCGCCACGGCCGATGTTCGGCCTGCCGCGCGTGGTCTCGAGCATGGTCGATGCTGATTGGCTGCTGGGTGTCGTACCCAGTCCGGCCAATGGCCTGACATTCTGTACCGGCTCCTACGGTGCCAACCCGGATATCGATCTCAGCATCATGGCGCGCCGCTTTGCCTCCCACATCCACTTCGCTCATCTCAGAGCCACCGGGCGTGACAGCGAGGACAAGCGCTCCTTCCATGAAGCACAGCATCTCGAGGGCGACCTGGACATGGTGGAGATCATCCGTGTGCTGGTGGCAGAAGAGCGCCGCCGCCTGGCGTCTGGTGGAGCCCCCCTGCCGATGCGGCCGGACCATGGCCACCACATCCTGGACGATGCACGCCGCGAGACCCGCCCGGGGTACCCGCTGTATGGGCGCATGAAAGGGCTGGCGGAAATCCGTGGCCTCGAGATGGCGATCCAACGTCTGGCGACCCAGCGGCTGGCCTGACGGCGGGTACGCGACCCAAGCATGAACACAAACACGAACGGCCACCCGCGGTCTTGAGACCGGGGTGGCCGTTCGTGTTTGCTGCAGGTCGGAATGTCTGCTGATTCAGATCTCAGAGTTCAGATCCCAGAGCCAAGCGTTCAGACGACCTCAGCCCTCACTCTTCACTCCTCGACGATGTCGAAAGCCCCATTGGTGCGCACGTAAAGTAGGGTCTCGCCGTCGGCACCGGTGGTGATGTCATGGGTAATCTCGCCCTGAGAGCCGAAGTAGCTGCCGGTCGCCAGGCGCTGGCTGTCGTCCTTGCCTTCAGTCTCGTGGGTCAGGTCGCCCTTGATGACCACGGCGCGGAATTCGTCGGCGTGGCTTGTGATCTCACCGGAGAAGTCTGCCGGCAGTTTGACCAGGCGGCCGCTCAGCTGGCCGACGTCCGGGTTGCCCCACAGGAAGGCGGTCTTCGGGCCTTGCTCGGCGTCGTCGCTGCCCGGCAGGTTGATCCAGCGGATGTCGTTGGCATCCAGCCACACCATGTTGTTCTCTGCGACATTCAGCGGCTCTTCGTCATTGTGGAAGGCCTCGGATTCCGGCTGTACCAGATAGGGCCCTTCATTGATCTCGATGTAGGCCATGTTGACCTTGTCTCTGGCCGCGGTGATGTGGGATTCCCCTGCCGGCTGGATCCAGAACGAGCCAGCGGGCAGCCACTGCTCATCGGCGTTCTTGTCATCGTTGTGGACTTCGCCCTGGATGACCACGCCACGGTAGGTGATGTTGTGGATGTGGGGCGGTGAGGAGAAACCTTCGTTGAACTTCACTAGGAAACCCGAAGCGCCATCCTTGGTGCGGTCGCCCCACAGGTCGCCGGCGGCCGGGCTCTGGTCACCGCGCAGCGGGTTCAGGTAGCCCCAGTCGATGTCGGACTGCTGCACGACTTCACTGGTCGGTGTGAGCGTGGAGTGGTCATCGGCGTGGGCGGTCATGCTGGCGAAGGCGACCGAGAGGCCGAGCAGAGCAAGGGAGACGGGACGTTTCATGGTGGCTGCCTATCTGTCTGATCATGGAAAGTAAGGGAAATCGCCGATGCGCTGGCAATCGACGCCGTGAATCCTGGAACGGGCAGGCAGCGGGATATAGCGGCAGATGGAGAAAAGACTTTCAATCAAAGCTTGATAATCAGTCGTTCATCCTGGGCGTGTTATCGGCGTCAGGCCCCGAGGCGATGCCATGGCATGCGGCGTGGCGCTCACCTTGAGGTGAGGAGAATTTCTCGATATTCCGAGACGTCAGGGGATTTTTGGCACTTGTTCGCGCATGCCTTCCAGCCCGGCCAGGTGGGTCGAAATGGCCAGGAACCAGATGCGAGCGGAAAACAGAGGGGTTGCGAGGCAACAGATTGGCAGTTCCGGACATTCCTCAAACAGTTTTCGGAATGTCCGGATTATGTGCCAGGTCAGACGAAATCGGGAGCGATCAGGCGCGGGATCGCCAGCACGAATTCCGGGAACAGGATCATCAACACGATCACGGCCAGCATCACACCCAGGTACAGCATGGTGGTCGCCATGGCCTTGAGCAGGGGAATGCCGCCGATCTTGGCGGAAATCATCAGACACAGGCCGTAGGGCGGCGTGATCAGGCCCAGGCCCAACGCCATGACGCCGATGACACCGAACTGCACGGGGTGCACGCCTGCCGCCATCGCCAGCGGATAGAAGATGGGGGCCATGATCGCCATGGCGGGCAGGGCATCCATGAAGGTGCCGATCACCAGCAGCACGATGGTCATCACGATGAGCAGCACGGTCGGGTCCGTGATGCTGACGCCCGCCATCAGCTTCGGCGGAATCTGATAAAAGCTGATCAGATAGCCGAAGATGGCCGCGCCCACCAGACTGAACAGCGACAGCGAGCACAGCCTGACGGTATCGGTTGAGGCATTGAGCAGCTTGGTGAGATCCAGCTCGCGATAGATCACGAAGCCCAGCACCAGCGCGTAGACCACCGCGATCACGGCGGCCTCGGTGGGCGTCACGATGCCCAGGGTGATGCCGCCGATGATCACGATCGGAATCCCCGAAGCCAGCAGGCCATCCTTGCCGGAGCTTGCCAGTTCCTTGAAGGAGGCGCGCTTGCGCACCGGCACGTTGTAGCGACGCACGTAGCGGGTATTGAGCAGCAGCTGGGCCACGCCGATCATCACGCCGGGCAGAATGCCACCGAGAAACAGGCCGGCGATCGAGGTGTTGGTCAGCGCACCCCAGACGATCATGTTGATCGACGGCGGGATGATGGTGCCCATCACGGAGGACGCAGCGGTGACCGCGACGGCGAAGCTGACCGGATAGCCTTCTCGCTTCATGGCCGGAATCAGTACCGTGCCCACGCCGGCACTGTCAGCGGTGGAGGAGCCGGAGACCCCGGCGAACAGCATGCTGACCAGCACATTGACGTGAGCCAGCGCACCACGGAAGTGGCCGACCAGGCGCATGCACAGCGTGATCAGGCGGTCGGTGATCCTCGCGGCATTCATCAGGTTGCCGGCGAGCAGGAACAGCGGTACGGCCAGCAGCACGAAGGAATCCATGCCGTTGTACATGCGCTGGAACATGATCCAGTAGGTCAGACGCGGGTCCAGCAGTATCAGTGTGGTCGCCGTCAGCACCAGTGCCATGGCGATGGGAATGCCGATCACGATCAATACGCCCAGCACGCCGAACAGCAGCCAGGGCATCAGGTAGAGCCAGTCCATTGGCATCATGGCAGTGTTCTCCGGTCAGTCACATCATGCGCATGGCCGGCGATGGCGGGGGACAGAATGGCCTGTGTCTCCTCCGGCGTCGCCAGTTCTTCCGCCTCGTTGGGCGTATTGAGTGCCGCCTCCATGGCGGTCATGCCGTACAACCAGGCATGCAAGAGTCGCTGCAGGCTGAACAGCACGATGAAGACGCCACTGACGGTGAACACCGAATAGACGTAGATCATCGACAGCCCCGAGGCCATGGCACTGCGGCGCAGGCCCGACAGCGCGAAGTCCTTGCCGTGGACGATGAACAACACCCCCAGCAGCAGGCAGGCGAGATCACGGATCCAGCGCGTGACGAGGTCGGCACGACTGCCGCGAGGGAAGGCTTCGAGCACGAAGTGATCGGCATGCAGCACCCCGACGGCGGTGCCCAGCATCACCATCCACTGGAAGGCGAAGCGACTGAATTCCTCGGTCCAGAACAGGCGAGGCAGGAAGGCCAGGTTGCGACTGGCGATCTGATAGATGATGAAGACGATGAAGCTTGCCAGCAGCACCAGCAAGACGAGATAGAGCAGACGTTCGAGCGCCCGGTTGAGACGCGAGAGCCCTGTGAGCACAGAAGGCATGGCACTGTCCTCGAGAAGAGTGCGAGGGAAGGAGAGCGACGGCACGAGAGTGATGACACGCGAGGTGACGTGCGCCAGGGGCTGAGGAAGGTGGCGGGGCGCCTGTCCTGAAGCCAGAGATGGCTGCAGGTGAGGCACCCCGCCTGATATGCCTTACTTGACGGCGCGTACCTTGTCGTAGATGTCCTGCAGGCCCATCTCGGCGATCACTTCCTTGAGCGGCTCAGCGACGATCTCCTGCATGCGCTCACGGTCGATCTCATGCAGCTTGGCGCCCTGCTTCTCCAGCTCCGCGAGGGCTGCCGCGTCCTGTTCCAGCTGCACCTTGCGGGCGTAGGCCGCCGCTTCGTGCGCGGATTCCATCAGTGTCTTCTGCTGCTGCTCATCCAGATTGTCCCAGGACATCTTGGACATGGTCAGCAGGCGCACGGTGATGTCGTGCTCAGACAGCGCGATGTTGGGGGCGACTTCGTGGAAGCGCATGCGCAGTGTCCATTCCGGCTCATTTAGCAGGCCGTGGATCGCGCCCAGCTGGATGGCGGTGTAGATCTCCTTCCAGGCCACCACGCTCGGCTCGACCCCGAGTGCCTGCCAGGCCACGATCAATGGCTTGGTCGGATTGGTGCGCAGCTTGAGGCCCTTGAGGTCATCGAGTGAGGTGACCTCGCGCGAGCTGACGATGTGGCGCTTGCCGCCACCGAAATAGGCCAGCACCTTCACGTCGGTCTCGTCACTGATCTTCTGGGCGATTTCCTGGCCGACCTCGCCATCCAGCACCTTCTGCCAGTGGTCGACATCGCGATACAGGAAGGGAATCGTGAACACATTGGCCGTGGGCGAGAAATCCGTGATCAGCCCGGGGCTGACAATGGACATGTCCAGCGCGCCGGCCATCTGCTGCTCGAACATCTCGGTTTCATGGCCCAGCACCGAGTTGCCCATGATGGTCATGGTGATGTCGCCATCGGTCTTCTCGGCGAGCAGATCGCGCAGGCGCTCGGCGCCGAGCTGGTAGGCGGTATCTTCGGTGCCGGCGTGGCCGAAACGCAGCTCCATTGCCTGGGCACTGGCCGAGAAGCCGAGCGTAGCTCCCAGCAGGGTGCCGGTGGTGGCTGCGACGGCCAGGCCCTTGCTCAGCCCTCTGGACAGTCGGGCGCCCACCGGTGAGCGCTGGGAAATGGCAGGGGTGGACGTAGTTGGATTGATCCAATTCAGCATGATGGCGTTTTCCTTGGCGTTGTTTGTTGTTGTGCCTTGCGTCTTTGCGTCTTGCAGTCTTTCTGTCTTGCGCTTGCCAGACCGGCAGTCTCCAGACGGCCGGTCCATGCTCGGGTGCTGTGCGGCCAGTCGATGCTCTCCAGGCATGACCCGCCGTTCAGAGAAAGCGTTGGCGTCAGTCCGGGCGAGGTGTCTCGACGATGGCGTCATCAGGACTCCCGCAGGAGCGGCGTATCTTGAGTTCCGGCGGCATGATGACGCTTTCTCGCTCGCCGCCGGGATTGGCGATCCGTCGCAATGCCAGTCGCGCCGCCTGCTCCCCGATGGCGTAGGGGTGCGTGGCGATACTGGTCAGGGGCGGGTCGCCCAGTTCGGCTTCCTCGACGTCATCGGTGCCGATCACGGCACAGTCGCGACCGGGTTCCAGCCCCATCTGGCGCAGGCCCAGCATGGCACCGAAGGCCACGAGGTCGTTGTGGCAGACCACTGCCGTCGGGCGAGGGCTTTCCTGCATCAGGGTCTTGATCAGCTCATGGCCGACGCGCCGCGTCACGCCATTGCCGCGCACCAGGCGGCGATAGCTCAGGCCGTGATGATCCAGCGCGGCCTGATACCCCAGCCAGCGGTCATGACTGACCGAGTGGTCCGCGCCGCCGATGAAGGCGATGCGCTGATGGCCCAGGCTGACGAGGTGATTGACGGCCATCTCGGCCACGCGCCGGAAATCGGTGCCGGCGTAGTCGAAGGGCGGGGCGTCCAGATAGCGCATCACCTGGATGCAGGGCATGCCCCAGTCGGCCAGTTGATGGATCAGGTTCGGGTCCGAGTGTTCGGCGGGGCACAGCAGCAGGCCATCGACACGATGTTCACGCATGCGCTCGATGAAGCGCTGCTGGCGCTCAGGGGAATCCTCGCTGTTGGCGAGAAAAGACACATAGCCTTCCTGGTGGAGGGCGGCATCGATCCCCGCGACCATGGAGCCGAAGAAGGGGTTGGCGATGTCATAGACCACTACGCCCAGGGTGGCGGTGCGGCTGCCGCGCATGGCGGCGGCGCCACGGTTGTAGACATAGCCCAGCGCCTTGATGGAATCCTGGACCTTCTCGCGGGTGCGTTTCGCCACCAGCGGGCTGTCGCGCAGCACCAGCGAGACCGTGCTGCGCGAGACCTTGGCGTGGGCCGCGATATCCTGGAGCGTGATGCTGCTCGAGGCGCGCTGAGATGACGAGACCTGCGATGACGGGACCTGTGATGACGGGGCCTGCGATGACACCGTGGCATCTGCCTTGGCCGGCGCTGTCGTGATGGGATCTTTCATGGCGTCTTCCCTGGGCGTTTTCTTGTTGTCATCCCGAACTCATGGCTGGGGCGGAGACGTTTTTTGGATGGTTCCAAATCCATGTCCAGAGCATAGAGCAATTCGCCCGCGCTCCCCTCAGCACTTTGGTCTGGCAGGCGGACACGTGCTACCGGCGCGTCCAGTGGGCCTCATTGACCGCGCTCAAGGGGGATTCCCCGGCCAGTGCCAACAGCAGGTTTTCCAGCGCGCGCTGCGCCATGGCGCGGCGAGTCTCATGGGTGGCAGAGCCGATGTGCGGCAGCGCCACGACCTGAGGCAGGCGCGTCAGCGGTGAGCTTGCCGGCAGCGGTTCCTGCTCGAAGACATCCAGTCCTGCACCGCGAATACCGCCACGCTCAAGACACTCGATCAAGGCGCTTTCATCGATGACACGCCCGCGGGCGATGTTGATCAGGATGGCGCTGGCGGGCATCAACTCCAGCTCGCGTCTGCCGATCAGACGCTCGGTCTGCTCGCTGAGCGGGACGGTGACGCAGACGAAATCGCTGGTCTTGAGCAAGGTGTCCAGTTCGACGCGGTTCGCGTCAAGCTCTGACTCCAGCTCAGGCTTGGGGGAGGCATTCGAGTACTGGACCCGCATGCCGAAGCCGAGTGCACCGCGTCGCGCGATCGCCGCGCCGATACGGCCCATGCCGATCATGCCCAGCGTCTTGCCGTGCACGTCCGTGCCGAACTGGGGCGGGGTGAGGCTTTGCGTCCATTGCCCCTCACGTACCATGTTGGCCAGCTCCACCGCGCGTCGTGCCGTGGCCATGATCAACAGGAAGCCGACATCGGCGGTCGTCTCGGTCAACACGTCCGGGGTATTGCACAGCAGGATGCCGCGCGCGTTCATCGCCTCCAGCGGGTAGTTGTCATAGCCCACCGAGACCGAGCAGATCACCCGCAGCGCGGGGGCGGCATCCAGCAGCGCTTCCGTGATCCTGTGTCCAGAGCAGATGAGTCCGTGGGCATCGTGCAGGGCATTGTGCAGTGCCGCATCCAGCGCCTCGGCGCTGTCATGCCCCTCCAGCAGCACGACATCATGCTGCTCGCGAAGGATGGCCATCTGCTCATCATCCAGCGCCTTGAGGACCACGACCTTGAGGCGTGTCACGCCATCGTCGGCATCACTTGTCATATGGCTGGCACCTTGGGCTGAGTAGTGCTGTGCGTGCATCCTTGCTTCCTCGAGAGCGTAGGCTATCCGCTGACAGGCCGTCGGCTGTCAGGCATCGTATCGCCGGCGATGGCATCACCACCCTCCGGGCCGGGCTCAAGACACGTTGTCGGCAACCTGCGCTTCAAGGGCCGAGAGCGTCTGGCGGTCCGGAAGGCCTTCCATGTCGCCGCGTACCTGGACTGCACGGCTGCCCAGCAGGTTGGCACGCCGCATGGCGTCTTTCGGGGAGAGCCCCTCCAGCAGGGCGCTGACGATGCCCACGGCGAAGGCGTCGCCTGCCCCCACGGTATCGATGACCTGGTCGACGCGTTGGCCGGGCACGCTGAAGGCGGCTTCCTGGCCACCGATCATGCCGCGGTAATAGCTGCCCTCAGGACCCAGCTTGACGATGACGGCCTTGGCACCCTGTTCAAGGTAGTGGCCGGCAATGGCTTCGGGCGTCTTGTGGCCGGTCAGGCGCTCACCTTCGGCAAGCCCCGGCAGTACCCAGTCGGCGCGGCTTGCTAGCTGATTGAGGGTATCGCGCATTTCCTGCTCGCTTGACCACAGGGTAGGGCGCAGATTGGGGTCGAAGGAGATGCTGGCACCGGATTGACGGGCCTGCTCGAAGAGATGGAACGCTAGTTCACGGCAGCTGGAAGAGATGGCCGGGGGGATGCCGGTGGCATGCAGGTGGCGCAGGGCGCTGAAATCGATGCCATCGGCATCGCGGGCATTCATGCGGCTGGCGGCGCTGCCCTGGCGGAAGTATTCCACATGCGGGTCTTCGCCCTGACTGGCGCGCGCCTTGAACATCAGGCCGGTGGGGGCTTCGCCATCTCGTGTGAGGTGGCGGCAATCCAGCCCATTGTCTTGCAGGGTCTGGCGCAGATAACGCCCGAGGCTGTCGTCACCCACACGGCTCAGCCAGCCGACATGAAACCCCAGACGGGCGAGGCCGATGGCGACGTTGGTGTCAGCACCGGCGATGCGGCGCTCGTAGTGTGAAACGTGTGCAAGATCTCCCTCGCTTTCGGCGACCAGCAAGGCCATGGCTTCCCCAAAGGCGAGAATTTCCAGCGGCGAGGAAGCATCAAGAGAGGGCGGCGTCGAGGACGCCTTGGCATGTTCAGACATCATGGCATGTCCTGTCGTGGTAGAGACTTTCCTTGTAGTTGTCGCGCATGACGACGCGGCTGGCGAAGCCGCGTCGTCATGGATGTTGCCGTACTGCATGTCGTCAATCAGACGTCACTTGCTGCATGTCCTCGTGCGATGACTCAGAGCTCGCGCTTGCCGTCCACCAGACGCGGCAGGCCCTGGGTGCTGTCACGCAGGGTAGGGCTCAGCAGTGCCTCGGGCAGATCCTGATAGCACACCGGACGCAGGAAGCGTTCGATGGCCGCGCTGCCCACCGAGGTGGTGCGGCTGTCGGACGTGGCCGGCCAGGGGCCGCCGTGGACCATCGCCTGACAGACCTCGACACCCGTCGGCCAGCCATTGGCGAGAATGCGACCGGCACGACGCTCGAGCACCGGCATCAGAGTGCGGGCGGCGTCGATATCGGCATCGTCCAGGTGCAGGGTGGCGGTCAGCTGGCCTTCCAGGTGCTCGCAGACTGCACGCATCTCATCCAGATCGCGACAGGCGATGACAAGCGAGCTGGCACCGAAGACTTCTTCCTGCAGTGCGGCTTCGCTCAGGAAGTCACTGCCGGTGGTGCGGAACAGCGCGGTCTGGCACGGGCTTGCGTTGTCGCCATCCAGTGCGCCGCGCGCGACTTCCTGTACCTGAGGCAGGGCGGAGAGCTTCTCCACGCCACCCCGGTAGGCGTCGTGGATGCCCGGGGTCAGCATCGTCTGGCAGGCACTGGCCGCGACGTTGTCAGCGGCGGTCTTGAGGAAGCGCTCCAGCGCTTCGCCTTCCAGCGCCAGCACCAGTCCCGGATTGGTGCAGAACTGGCCGGCGCCCATGTTGAGCGAGGCAATGAAGGCCTGTCCCAGCGCTTCGGCGCGGGCTTCCAGCGCAGCCGGCATCAGCAGTACCGGGTTGATGCTGCTCATCTCGGCATAGACGGGGATCGGCTGCGGGCGGGCCTGGGCGGTCTTGAGCAGCGCCGTACCACCACTGCGTGAACCGGTGAAGCCTACGGCCTGGATGCGCGGGTCATTGACCAGCGCCTGTCCCAGGGTGTTGCCGCTGCCGTAGAGCAGCGAGAAGACGCCTTCGGGCAGGTTGCAGCGTTTCACGGCGCGCTGGATGGCACCACCGACCAGCTCGGACGTTCCCGGGTGGGCGGAGTGTGCCTTGACGATGACCGGGCAACCGGCTGCGAAGGCCGAGGCGGTATCACCGCCGGCCACCGAGAAGGCCAGCGGGAAGTTGCTGGCCCCGAAGACGGCGACAGGGCCGAGGCCGATGCGACGCTGACGCAGGTCGGCACGTGGCATCGGGCTGCGTTCCGGCATGGCCGGGTCGATGCGCACATCCAGCCATTCGCCGGCACGCACGACACCGGCGAACAGGCGCAGCTGGCCGCAGGTACGGCCGCGTTCGCCTTCCAGACGAGCCCGCGGCAGGCCGGTTTCCTGAAGGGCGCGCTCGGTGATCTGCTCACCGATGGCCTCGATCTCCTCGGCGATGGTCTCGAGGAAGCTGGCGCGACTCTCGGCATCCGTCTCCCGATAGTGGTCAAAGGCGTCATGTGCCAGCTGACACGCCAGCTCCACCTCACGGGCTCCGCCGGCGGGATAACCCGGTGTCAGGCTCTCGCCATTGGCAGGATTGATGGCATGCACGGGCTTGCCGTCGGCCAGCAGACTCTGCTGTCCGATGAGCTGATGGCCGCGCAGTGTCGTCTGATCGGAAGGTGACATATGGCGTCTCTCTTTTCGTGGGGCGTTCTTTTCGCGGGCATGTTCGGGAATGTCCCGCTGCCCACCTCGACGAGGGAGGCGGCGGGACATGGGGATGGTCGTCTCATGTGTCCGAGGCGGTGCCATCCAGGGGATAGCGCTTTATTTCACTCCATCTCACGGCACGTCAGGGACCTGTCAGTGAAATGACCATTCCGTCGGTCTCGTGCCTTACGGGCACATCTGGCCGCCGTTGATGTCGATCACCTGGCCCGTGATGTAGCCACTGGTGGCGTGGGAGGCGAGGAACAGGAAGGTCGGTGCACATTCCTCGGAGGTGCCGAAGCGGCCCATGGCGATGCTGCCGGCGATCTTGGCACGCAGCTCTTCGCTCTTGTCGGCGTGGAAGACGGTATCGATGGTGCCCGGCGACACGATGTTGAAGCGCACGTTGTCCTTGGTGAATTCCTTCACCCAGTTGCGGTGCAGGTTGTGCAGCATGGCCTTGGTGCCGCCGTACAGGGAGGCGCCGAGACCACCGCCCTCGCGACCCGCGATGGAGCCGGTGCTGATGACGCTGGCAGTGGTGCCGGAGTCCTTGGCGGAGGCCTTCAGGTGCGGCATGGCGTACTTGGTCGTCATGATCGCGGAGCGCAGGTTCAGGTCCATCACGAGATCGAAGGCGGCATCGTCCAGGCTCTCGAGTCCGGCACGCACGCCCAGGCCACCGGCGTTGTTTACCAGAACGTCCAGGCCGCCGAAGGCCTTGGTGAAGTCCTCGACCAGGGCAGCACAGCCTTCGCTGGTGGACAGATCACGTGCGAAATATTCAAAGCGGGCACCGGTGGCTTCCATCTGGGCGATGGCGTCGCGCGCCGCGTCATCCTGCTGGCGGCTGTTGATACCGACCAGCGCACCTTCACGGGCGAAGGCCACGGCAGCTGCCAGACCAATACCCTTGGTGGAGCCGGTGATGAGAACTTTCTTCTGCTTGAGATCAGTGAACATGTGGGATTCCTGGTAGTGGAAAGCCGTACGCTCTTGGAGGCGGCATGGCGGAAGTGAACAATCAGGAGGGAGCGGTGGCGAGCCTTGGCTCCCTCTCGGCACGAGTCACCTTAGCCCAGGCAGACAGGATCGACAAACAAATAATTACAACTAGTGGATAGTGCTTTAGTGCAGTCTCATGGTCTCGGGCGGCAGATGATCTGATCCTGGAGACGCCTTCGGCAGGTGAAGACGTCCTGTCGTGATAGTAGGGCTTCAGCGTGACAAGGAGAGGTGAGAAATGTCTCAAATGGAGAGATAAATTATGCTAAACAATGAGTTATGTCTTTGTTTCGGTGTCGCTATCCCTGTTTGTCTCGCATGGGTTACGGCCATTGGATAAGGGTCATGATGGACGGTGTCAGCTATCCTGAGGGTCGGTTTCACCTCAATGTCTCGACATTCGACCCTCGCTTCCTGCCCACGCTGCATTTTTGGATTGGTCTAAAGTTCAAGTTGTCATAACTTGTAAAATTCGTGCATCCCGATGACACTGATTCCAGTGCTCGGGGCAGCCAACGCCAATCATTGAAACGCCTGTCCCACGCTGTAGCGCCGCAACAGACACAGCCACGCAACGCCTCCATAACAAGACAACGAGAGAGTCTTCGCCATGCGTAAATTGTCACAAGTCCTCTGTGCATCCGTTCTGACCCTGTCCGCCTCCGCGGTGATGGCAGCTGACTATCCCTACAAGCCCATCACGTTGATCGTGCCCTGGTCTGCCGGCGGTGGCAGCGATGCGGTCGGTCGGCAGCTGGCAGCAGGCCTGCAGGAAGAGCTCGGTCAGCCAGTCAACGTGGTCAACAAGACCGGTGGTTCCGGAGTCGTGGGGCACATGGCCATGAAGATGGCACGTCCCGACGGCTATACCCTGGGGCTTGGCACCGCCGAGATCGCCACCTACCAGCATATCGGCACCGCCCAGCTGTCCTACGAGGACTTCACGCCGATCGCGCTGCTCAATCTGGATTACGCCTCCTTCACGGTAAATGCCGATTCCGAGTGGGAGACGCTGGATGATGCACTGGCGGCCCTGAAAGCCAATCCGAGCGACTACACCCTGTCCGGCTCCGCGCCGGGGGCGGCTTACCATCTGTCCTTCGCCGGCTTCCTGGATCAGCAGGGCATCAACCCGAATGACGTGACACTCGTCCCCAGTGAAGGCGCGGCACCGGGCCTTCAGGAACTGGCGGCAGGTGGCGTGGACATCGTGTTCTCCTCACTCCCGGAAGTGGAATCCATGCGCAAGTCCGGTCGTGTCAAGGCGCTGGCGGTGTTGGCCAATGAGCGCGTCGACTCCTTCGAGGATATTCCGGCAGTCAAGGAAGTCACCGGTGATGACTGGAGTCAGGGCTCCTGGCGTGGTCTGGTCGGTCCCAAGGGGCTGCCGGAAGACGTGACCGCTCGCCTGTCAGAAGCCACCGAGAAGGTCTGGAAGTCCGAGCAGTTCCAGGACTTCATGGCCAGCCGCGGTTACGGCACCGTCTGGGAAGATGCCGAAGGTTTCCGTGCCTTCATGAAAGATCAGGATGAAAAGAACGCAGCCACCATCGAAAAGCTGGGCCTGGCCAACTGAGCAGGTCCCATCGCCTGGTGTTCGATCGTTTCCTCCCGAGTCTTCATGAGTAACCGCACATGCGTACCAACGACAAGGTGACGGGTGTGGTGACGGCAGCCTTCGGGGCTGCCGTCATATATGCCTCCCTCGACCTGAAGAACCTGCCGCGCCAGGAATATGGGGCCGGTACCTTTCCCACCGTCATCGGCGCACTGCTGATACTGTTCGGGGCCATCCTGCTGGTCCGTGGGCTGCGCAATCGTGAAGTCTGGTTTGCCTGGCAGCACCCCGTGCCATTGGTCACCTTCATCATGACACTGGCCGCCATCTGCGCGTCTATCGTGGCCTACATCTACCTGACACCGATCGTGGGCTTCCCCGTGGTGTCCTTCGTGCTGCTCACGCTGCTGCTCTATACCTTCCATCACCGTCGCTGGTTGCCTGCCGGGGGTATCGCACTGGTGGCGACAGGCGTGATCTGGGAAGTCTTCGGCCAGTTGTTGCACGTGCCGCTTGAACTGGGCCTGCTGGAAAAGGTGATCTACTGATGAGTGACTTACTGCAAGCCGCCACGATGGTATTCACGTGGGAAGTGATGCTGATCATTCTCGCCGCGTCGCTCTTCGGGCTCTTCATGGGGGCGATTCCGGGACTCACCGCCACCATGGCCACGGCCCTGCTGGTACCGGTGACCTTCTTCATGGACCCGCTGCCCGCGATTGCCGCCATCGTGTCCGCCACGGCCATGGCCATCGTGGCAGGGGACATCCCCGGGGCACTGTTGAGGATTCCCGGAACCCCGGCCTCGGCGGTCTATACCGAGGAAGCCTATGCGATGGGCAAGCAGGGCAAGGTCGGCCTGGCGCTGGGTCTGAACGTGACCTGCTCGATGATCGGTGGCGTGATCGGGGTGCTGATCCTGGCCTTCTTCGCACCGCGCATCGCCGAGTTCGCCATCCAGTTCACCAGTGACGAGTACTTCTGGCTGGCGCTGCTGGGGCTTTCCTGCGCGATTCTCGTCTCCGGCAGTGACCCGCTTAAGGGGGGGATCTCGATGCTGGCGGGGCTGGTCATCGCGATGGTGGGCATGGACAGTGTCTCGGGTCAGATGCGCTTCACCTTCGGCAACTACGACCTGCTGGCCGGTATCTCCATTTTGCCGGTGCTGATCGGGCTGTTCGCGATTTCCGAGCTGATCCGTCGCATGCCGGAAACCCGCAATGCCGCACCGCTGGTGCCGCCTGTCATCAAGCGTCCCTTCGAAGGCGTCGGCGCAGCGCTCTGGAAATACAAGGGCGGTGTCGTTCGCGGCGGTGCCCTGGGAACCGTGATCGGGGCCTTGCCGGGTGCCGGTGCCGATATCGCGTCCTGGATCAGCTATGCCGTGAGCCGCAAGCTCTCCAGGACACCGGAGAAGTTCGGCAAGGGCCATCCGGAAGGCCTGGTTTCGGCCAGTTCCGCCAACAATGCTTCGTTGTCCGGGGCCTATATTCCGGCACTGGTCTTCGGTATCCCGGGGGACACGGTCACGGCGATCATCATCGGCGTCCTGATGACCAAGGGCATCACGCCGGGTCCTGACGTCTTCGTCGAGCAGGCACCGCTGGTCAATGCCATCTTCATGGTCTTCGTGCTGGCCAACCTGCTGCTGCTGCCACTGGGCTTCATGGCGATCCGCGGCGCGCGCCACATCCTGTCGATTCCCACCGGCATCCTGTTCCCGCTGATTCTGATGTTCTGCATCGTCGGGGCGTTCGCGGCCAACAATGCCATGTTCGATATCTGGATCATGCTCGGTATCGGTCTGGTGGGCTTCTTCATGGCCGAGAACGATTTCCCGGTCGGGCCGATGATTCTGGCAGTGATTCTCGGGCCCATCGTCGAGAGCAACTTCATGCGCTCGATTCTCAAGTCCAATGGCGACCTGATCGCCTTCGTGGATCGTCCCATCGCCATGGTGCTGGCCATCGCTGCGGTGGCAGTCTGGACCATGATCATCGTCAACGGGGTGAAAGCAGGGCGTCGAGTGCCGCAGACACCGGCATCGGAACTCCCTCAGGATGCCTGAGTGAGATGACGCGTCGGATCGAGAGGGACGTGCGGGGGAGTGCCCATGGAGGGGACTGCCCCGCAGCCTTTCCTCATGCGGTCAGGTTTCCGGTAGAATCGCACACCATTCGACATGCCTGAAGGTGGACCCAGAGTGATGAGAAAGGGCGACATGACACGATGAGTGAGGCAGCCAAGCATTCACTGGCCCTGGTGGTCTACGAGAAGATTCTCGCAGCCATCATCAGTGGAGAGTATCCCGTCAACAAGAAGCTGCCGACCGAAGCACGCCTCTGCGAGCTGTATGAGGTATCGCGGCCGGTATTGCGAGATGCCCTGGCGCGTCTGCGCGAGGACAATCTCGTCGTCTCACGGCGGGGGTCCGGCAGTTTCGTCATCAATCGACCTGACAGTGCGGTGCTCGAGTTCGCACGGATTTCCAGCATTGCTGACATCCAGCGTTGCTTCGAGTTTCGCACCAATGTCGAGGCCAGTGCGGCGGGGCTTGCCGCACAGCGACGCACCCCGGAACAGCTGGAGCAGATCCGCCAGCGTTTCGAAGCCATCAACCAGGCCAATCTCAATCATGACCGGGCCTCGGATGAAGACTTCGAGTTCCATCTGGCGATCACCGAAGCGGCCAGCAATCATTACTACGCCACCGTGCTGCGTTCGCTGAATCAGAGCATCAAGGAAGGCATGAATCTGACGCGCGGCCTGTCGCTGCGTGCCTCCGAGGAGCGCCTGCGCATCGTCCAGGATGAGCATCAGGCGATCATCGATGCGATCGCCGGCAAGGATGCCTCCGCCGCGGAAAGCGCGATGCGTGCCCATCTCGAGGGGGCGCGTCGGCGCATGTTCGAGGGTGTACAGACGCCCTGACGACTGGCTTGCCAGGCGATCCACTGTCTACGACAAGGCCCCTGATCGGTGACGATCAGGGGCCTTGTCGTAGATGGGCTCTGACAACACGCAGATTGGCCTCGCGTCGTCACATCCTGCCGTTTGCCTTCCGTTGCCTCAGGCGATGTCGATCTGGTAGCGGAAGTCACTCGCGATACCGTAGGAGCGTCGCAGCTCCAGTGGCGTGCCATCAAAACCGGTGGCGATACGGTCGATCACCATGACCGGTGTCTCGACGGGAATGCCGAGCATCGCGGAGGTCAGCGCATCGGCAATCCCCACCGAAAGCGTTTCCTGAGCATGGGCGATCAACTGGCCACACAGCGCTTCATAGGCGGGGTAGAGCAGGTCACCCAAGGCGTCCTTCGGGGTGTCGAGCAGGGCAGCGAAGCGCTCCTCGGATAGCCAGATGCGCTCGTGAAAGAGTGGCTTGCCATCGATGCGCCGCACGCGTTCCAGGTGGATGACGCGTGCCCTAGCCTTCAGCGCGAGGGCCTGGCGAACGTGCTGACTGGCGGGCTCGCTCTCCAGCGACAGGATGTCACTCTCGGGAATGCAGGTGTTGCCCTGCTGATCGACCTGGCGGAAGAAGCGCGACAACGAGCGCGTGAATTCCGGACGGCGCACGAAGGTGCCTCGGCCTTGCTGACGGTCCAGAATACCGTCCTGCACCAGGGTGTCGATGGCCTTGCGTACCGTACCGATGGCGACCTCGTATTCACGGGTCATCTCGGCTTCGGTGGGGATCGGTGTGCCCGGTACCCAGTGGCCTTCGGCAATCTGCAAGAGAAACTCGTCGCGCAGACGCTGGTAAAGCGGAAGGCGAGAGTCCGATCCATTGATGCCCCGAATTGACCGTGCTTGCGGCATGTATTGCTCCTTTGGTCGCGGGTCACTGCTGTCAGCGTGTTTTTTACGCTAACCTGTCACTCGATAATTCATATATATGTTTGCATGAATGGGTGCGAGTCCCTGCGCCCATGCCATACGCCAGATAGTGAGTGACGTTGATGACTGCGGATTCCCCGACAATGTTGTGTAGCGGCGTCGATACCCACGCCCATGTCTTTCTCCATGACCTGCCGATGGCCCAGGGCCGTCGTTACAGTCCCGAGTATGATGCCACGTCCCAGGCGTATCTGGCGCAGCTGGATGCACAGGGCCTGTCGCATGGTCTGCTCGTTCAGCCCAGCTTTCTGGGCACGGACAATCACTTCCTGCTGGAGGCGCTTGCCGCCTCTCCTGAGCGCCTCAAGGGCGTGGTGGTGGTCGACAGTGCCATTTGCATGGCGGAGCTGGACCGCATGCAAGCGGCGGGCGTGGTCGGCATTCGCCTCAATCTGATCGGCGCGACACCGACGGACTATCTCGGTGAGGAATGGATGTCGCTCTATCGTGAGCTGGCGCGCCGCCAGTGGCATGTGGAAATCCAGCGCAGCGTGGCCGATCTCGCCGATTTTCTGCCGCGCTTGATCGAGACTGGCGTGACGCTGGTGATCGACCACTTCGGTCTGCCGAAGGAGGGTGAGCTGGTCCCGACACTTCCTGAGCATCAGCGTTTTCTGACACTGCTGAGCTCGCCGCAACTGTGGGTCAAGGTCTCTGCCCCGTACCGCTCGGGCGCAACGCTTGAGCAATCGCGACGCTCGCTTGCCGTGCTACGCCAGGCCATGGGCGATGACCAGCGATTGCTCTGGGGCAGCGACTGGCCGCATACCCGTTTCGAGCACGTGACCGATCATGCCGCCCAGACACAGGGCATGCGCGATCTGCTGATAGACCCGCATCTGATCGAACAGGTGATGATCCGCAATCCGGGCCGCCTGCTGACGCTATAGCCACATCTCTCCTGTCCCCACATAACAAGAGTGTTCGCCATGTCGAGTCTTGTCGTCATACTGGCCATCGTGGTCTCGATCGTTCTGGGCTATCGGTTACGCCTGAACATCGGCCTGTTCGCCATCGCCTTCTCCTATCTGATCGGCTGCTTCTGGTTGGGGATGTCGCCCAATGAGGTGATCGGCCTGTGGCCGCTGAAGATCTTCTTCATCATCTTCTCGGTCTGTCTGTTCTATAACTTCGCCATCGTCAACGGCACGCTTGAGAAGCTGGCGGAACATCTGCTGTATCGCTGTCGCAACGTGCCTGCCTTGCTGCCGTTCGCGATCTTCTTCTCGTCGGTGATCATCTCGGCGCTAGGGGCGGGTTACTACACGGTACTGGCCTTCATGGCCCCGATCACGCTGCTGCTGTGTGACAAGACTCGCCTGTCGCTGATCGTCGGTGCGATGGCGGTCAACTATGGCGCGCTGGCGGGGGCCAACTTCGTCTCCAGCCAGAGTGGCATCATCTTCCAGGGCTTGATGACGGGTGCAGGCATCACCTCTGGCGATGCCTTCCATTACAGCCTCGGCATCTTCTTGGCGACCATGGTCGTGCCCATCGTGGTGCTGGGGATGCTGGTGCTGTTCTCGCTGCGCAACCACTCAGGCGGCGTGCAGATCACCGATGTGTCCCAGCCCTCGCCGATGAACCGTGAGCAGCGACTGACATTGCGTCTGACGTTGCTGTTGATGGTCACTGTATTGGCACCGCCGATCACCGCGATGATCCTGCCGGATAATGCGCTGGTGGCTTACGTCAACGACCGCATCAACATAGGCCTGATTGCCAGCGTGTTCTCGGTGATCGCGTTGCTGATGAAGCTGGGGGATGAACGCAAGGCGATCGCTTCGCTGCCGTGGGGCACCATCATCATGATCTGTGGTGTCGGCATGTTGATCTCCATCGCGATCAAGGTCGGCACGATCGATCTGCTGGCTTCCTGGGTGAGTGGCAATATTCCGGTCTACGCGGTACCGATCGTGTTCGGAGTGATCTCCGCCATCATGTCGCTGTTCGCCAGCACGCTGGGCGTGGTGACACCGGCGCTGTTTCCGGTGGTGCCGGCATTGGCCGCTCAGCTGGGGATCGACCCGATGATCCTGTTCGTCGCCATCGTCATCGGTGCGCAATCCACCGCCATCTCGCCATTCTCCTCTGGCGGCAGCCTGATCCTGGGCTCATGCCCCAGTGAAGAGCGTCGCAACGATCTGCTGCCCAAGCTGCTGTTCAAGGCCGCGCCGCTGGGCTTCGGGGCTGCGCTGATCTTCAATTTCCTGTTCGCCTTCATGTATTGAGGAACGGAAATCTTCTCTTCACCTTCTGTAAGCAGAAGCTCTGGCAAGCTGTAACGCAAGAGACAAGAAGCCCCTGACAGGTTCGCCTGTCAGGGGCTTTCGTCTTCAGAGGCAAGGGTGCCGTCCTGCTCACTCAGGGAAGCGGGATCATTGGCAGAACCTGGCGGGCGACAGGCTGCGCGCGTATTCCGGCAGGGGTTCGTGCGCCACCGTGCGGGCCACCAGATCGCCCGTCTCGGCCGAGAGGGTGAGCCCCAGATGGCCATGCCCGTAGGCGAGCAGCAGGCCGGGGCAGCCGGGCATTTCGCCTACTACCGGCAGGCCATCGGGGGTGGAGTGGCGAACGCCCATCCAGTGGCGGGCGACGTCCAGCGGCTGACCGAAGAGTGTCTCGCCCCATTGCTTGAGGGCTTGCCAGCGTTGTGGCGAGGCGGGGCGCGATGGCGCGCAGAATTCGGTGGTACCCGCAAGGCGTATGCCTGCGGCCATGGGCGAGGCGTAGAAGTGATGCGCCAGCCAGCCCACCGGGCGTGAGAGTGGCAGCGAGGTGGCGAGTTCGATGTGATAGCCGCGCTCGCTGACCACCGGCAGACGCTTGCCGAGTCCCGCCAGCAGCGAATTGCTCGCGATCCCGGCGCAGATCACCACATGCGAGACCTCGTGGGAGGTGGCGGCGGTGTCGATGCGCCATCCTCCACTAGCAAGCGGCGTGAGGGCGTCGACCTGCTGCGCCACCCACTCGAGGCCGTCGTCTTGCAGCTGTGCGAAGAGCTGGCGGCTGAGTGACAGCGGGCTGGTGAGGTGGCGGGTGTCAGGGTAGTAGAGGCCGCCTGCCAGTCCCTTCGGGTTGAGCGATGGTTCCAGGTCACGCAGCTCGCTTGCACCCAGTGCCTGACATTCGACCCCGTCATGGCGCCTCGCCCGGGCCATCGTCTCCAGCGCTGCCGGGGTGATGGCGGTGTCGCGCTGGATCTGCAGGCAGCCATGCTGCAGGAAAAGCGGCGCGGATGTGTGGGTCTGAAGATCATCGATCAGGGCATGCTGTCGTTCGACGGCATTGGCCAGCAAGGCGATCAGATCCGCCTTGTGGCGCTGGAAATTGGTGGGCATTGCCGCCTTGAGGAAGCGCCAGCCGAACTCCGCCAGGGCCGGCGTGTGGCGCAGGGCGATGCCAAGGGAGGGCTGTCTGCTCAGCAGGTGGCCCGGCAGTTGACGCAGGGTATCGCCGCTGGCCATCGGTGAGGTGGCGTAGTTGGCGATGAGGCCGGCGTTGCCGAAGGAGGTGCCTTCGCCGATGGGATTCGGGTCATACAAATGAACGTGATAGCCACGTGCCTGCAAGGCGCGGCAGGTCGCCAGGCCGATGATGCCGGCGCCGATGACGGCGATGCTGTCGTGGCTCGCCACTCGGGCGGCGGGGGATTGCGTGGTCATCGCGCGGACTCTCTTTGCCGAGCATGCCGGACGGGTTGCCCGGCATGCTCGGCGTGATGAAGACGGTGGCAGGGCCGTGACAGAGCCATGACAGAGCTTGGGAAGACTCATGGTCGAGCGGCGCAGACCCTGCCGAGGGCTCAGTTGTCGCGGTAGAACTTCCAGGAAGCGATGGCGATACCCACGGCGGTGAGGATGCTCAGCAGGCAGATCACATACAGGGTCAATCCGAACATGGTCAGGTCCTCAGGAGTGGGTGGGCTGGGTCGAGGCGTTCTTGCCGTTGTGGTCTGGCGCCGCGTTCAAGAACTGATAGACAAGGGTGAAGACCACGATGTTGGCGATGACGCCGGCGATCAGTGGTGTGAGCCCGGTGAGGGCTTCCAGCTCCAGGCCACTCCATTTCCATATGCTGGTGGCCAGGGCCCCGGCGATCATCGCGGCGATGCCGGCACGCTTGCAGCGGATCTTGAACAGCACGGCGAAGATGAACGGCAGTAGAATGGTCGGTGCCCACAGGGCGTAGCTCAACAGCAGCGCATCGATGATCGAGGTGGCGTAAAGCGCGAAGACGATGGCGCCCAGGCCGATGGCCAGATTGACACCGCGCTCGATCCATAGCTGCTGCTTGCCGGACATGGCGGGATTGATGAAAGGCTTGTAGATGTCGGTCACGAAGATGACCGCAGCCGAGTTAAGGTAGGAATCCGCCGTCGACATCACCACCGCCAGCAGTGAGGCGAGCACCAGACCGGTCAGCCCCAGTGGCAGGGCGTCACGAATCAGTTCCGGCATGGCTTGATCCGGCGAGATCTGCGGATAGAGCACCAGCGCGATCAGGCCGATGGTGGAGCTGACGGCATAGAACAGCAGACCGAAGCCACCGGCCAGCGAGTAGCCGATCCTGGCATGACGGGAATCCGGTGCCGACAGGGCGCGCTGGGTGTAGGGCGGGACGAGGGTCTCGCCGAGCAGGAAGGCGATGAAGATGCTGATGAACATCAGCGGCGTGTAATCGCCCATGAGGCTGAAGTGTTCGCTGGGGAGTGCGGCGATCAGGGCATCCGGGCCGCCGATCTTTTCGAGCCCGACGATCATGGTGATGGGCAGGAAGACCGCGAGCATCACGAACTGCACCACGTCAGTCTGGATCACGGCCCACATGCCGCCGGCCGTGGAGTACACCAGTACCACTGCCATGCCGATCAGGATGCCGGTGCTGATCTCGATGCCCAGGATGGCATTGAAGACGGTGCCGATGGCCAGCGCCTGGGCGCCGAGGATGCCGATGCAGAAGATCAGCGAGAAGATGCCGGTCAGCAGGCGGGCGCTGCGACCATAGTGATGCGCCATGATGTCACCGACCGTCTGTGCCCCTGCATAGCGCTTGAGGCGTGGCGCGATGTAGAGGCCTGCGATGATGGTCGCGATGGGGAAGGCGGAGGCCGCGAACATGAAGGCGTAGCCTTCATCGAAGGCCTTGCCGGCGCGTCCCATCGAGGCACCCCCGCCGAGGAAGGAAGCGGCGAGCGTGGCGAACAGCACCGGCCAGATGATCTTGTTGCCGGCGACGGCGAAGTCGGCACTGCTGGACGTCTTCCTGGCACTGCGATAGCCGATGTAGAGCAATATCGCGAAATACAGCAATAGCCCCATGAGGTCGATCATATGCATTGTCTGTGGCCCTTTGTTGTTGGTTATGAGGGTCTGGTCAGCTTCCTCCCGCAGGGGGTATAAACACAACTAAAGGCGATCTATTAAGTCATAAGAACAATTTAGAGCCTGCCCGCGAGAGACTAGTCTCGAGACTCCAGACATGAGTGCCCCCGCGAGCTCTGCCCTTAGAGCTCTGCCACCAGAGCCCTGCCACCAGAGCCTTGCCACCAGAGCCCTGCCAACAGAGCCCTGCCAACAGAGCCCTGCCATGCGATGAGAGCCAGTCGTCATGAAACTCAGACACAACCTGCGTCAATTGCAGATCTTTCAGGAAGTGGTACGCACGGGCAGTCTCTCCCAGGCCGCGCGTCGCCTGGCCATTACTCAGCCTGCCGTGAGCACGGCGATCACCAATCTGGAAAGTGAAGTCGGCTTTCTGCTCTTTCGCCGCAACCACTACGGCACCCAGCTGACGCCGGAGGCCGTCCATCTGGCCGAAGGGGTCGACAAGGTACTGGCCTCGGTGGGCCACCTTGATGAGTTGACCGATGGGCTGCGTGACGGCCATGCCGGCAAGCTCACCGTGGCCTCGATGCCGGGGTTGTCTCCCACGGTGATGCCCCGAGTGATGGCGCGCTATCTTGGCGACTTCCCCGACAGTCGCCTGTCGTTGCAGACGTTCAGCTCGCGCAAGATCGCCGAGTGGGTTGCCGAGGGCCAGTTCGATCTCGGCGTGATCGAGTCGGACGCCGCCATCGAAGAGCTGGTGCTCGAGGAGTACCGGCTGTGCATGGCGCTTGCGGTACCCGAAGGCAATCCTCTCGCCGAGAAGGCGTCACTGAGCCCTGAGGACCTGGCCGGGGAGACCATCATCACGCTGGACCAGCATCACCAGAGCACTCTGAAACTTGCGCGTGCCTTCCAGCAGGTCGGCATGACATTGCAGGCGAGCATCGAGACCCATCTGTTTCCCTCGGTCGCGATGCTCGTCAATGAAGGGTTGGGGATCGCCCTGATCGACCCTGTGACGGCGGAGGCGATGCTGGCGCGCCGTGATTGCCATCTTCGCATCGTGCCCTTTACACCGACCATCAACCTGGACGTCGCGCTGGTCACCTCGCGCTTTCATCCCGTCTCGCGTCAGGGGCAGCGCTTCATTCCCTATCTGACGGCGGAGCTGGCGGCCTGGCAGCAGCGCTCTCATCGCCTTCATGGCCTGCCCCTTGAGGCGGACGCTGCCCCAGCAGCCACTGGCGAAAGCGCTGCGCGGACTGGGTCATGTGGCGGTGCTGAGGGGTGAGCAACGAGAAGGTGCCGGGGCTGGGCATGGCGTGGGGCAGCGCCTTGACGAGGCGACCCTGTGCGATGTCCTCACCGAGCAGGCGTGACCAGCACAGGATGACGCCCTGGCCGGCGAAGGCGGCATGGATCAGCAGCTGATAGCTGTTGGCGCGCAGGCTATGGGCGGGTGACTGCCAATCGAGGCCGAGCGATTGATACCAGTGCTGCCAGGTCAGCCAGTCCTTGAAGAAGTCCTCGACCACCAGCAGGGTGTGGTTGGCGAGCATGTCCTCAGCGTCGTGAATGGGGCCGTAGCGGTCGAGATAGGCGGGGCTACAGACGGCAATGACATCTTCCTCATGGAAGATGGCCTCTGCGCTCAGGCCGGGCGGGTCGATCTCGTTGCTGAGGTGGTAATAGATGCCGAGATCGAATTCGGCGAGGTCCAGGCGGTAGGGGTCTTCCACCGTCAGGATGCGCAGTTCGATGTCGGGGTGGGCGTCGCGAAAGTCGGTCAGCTTGCGGGCAAGCCAGGTGGAGGCGACGGTCGGGCTGGTGGCGAGGGTGAGCTGACGCTCATTGCCACGGCGGCGCTGACGAGTGGTTTCATCGGCGAGTTCGCGCAGCACGCGCCGAATCACACGGTAATAGTCTTCCCCGGCGGGAGTGGTGCGCAGGCCATCAGGATCACGCTCGAACAGCGGACGGCCGAGGTCATCCTCCAGACGCTTGATCTGGCGGCTGATGGCACTCTGGGTCAGGTTGAGCTCGCGTCCGGCCTGCGTGAAGCTGCCGTGACGGGCAGCGGCCTCGAAGGCGCGCAGACATTGCAGCGGAGGGAGGGCATCACGGGCCGGCATGCGAGTCCTTTGAGCAGAGCGTGAAATGGCTCGGCCAAGGATAGCATGACGACCCGTGAGGCTCGTGGTGCGTTCAGCTCATGACGCAGTCCGCTTACACCGCGGTTCTCGGCACCGTGCGTTGCCAGTCACGACGATGGACTTCCCTGTCATCTTCCCAGGCGATCTGTTCGGCCTCGAGATAGAAGTTCTCGGCATCACAGCGCATGCGGTAGTGACTCTCGACACGGATGTCGAACTGGCCCGGGGTGGTCTCGCCCAGCGCCGTGTCGCGCCCGTGCTGATCGCGTCCGGCGCGGTAATGCCAGACGATCTCGGCACGCGTGCGATCGGCATCTTCCGGATGCGCGGTATAGCGCTCGGTACAGCGATGCTCGACACGCATGCCGGTATCCTCGAAGGTCATCGCCCCCAGGTCATCCGCGACGATGGTGGTGATTTCTCCGGTCGCCACGTCCTCGACCACGCTGCGGCTGGGCTTGGCCTCGCGTTGCTCGCTGATGTTGGCCGGTGGCGCGGACTCCGGTGCCTCGAAGGGATTGGCCACGGCCTCGCCGGTGAAGACCGGCAGGGCGAGTGACTGCAGGCCCGGCTGAAGGGTCAGTGCCGCACGTCTGGCCGCCGGCCATACCATCGGGAAGTTGGCGGTCGCGAGCGCCACGCGTAGGCGGTGACCGGCCGGAATCCGGTAGCCCGCCATGTCCAGTTCAAGCTCCACCTCGATGGGCTCGCCCGGTACCAGTGTCTGCGGAGTGTCGTGATCGCGCAGGGTGAGGTTGAGCACGCCGTAGGTGATGCGTGCGACCTGACCATCCGGCTGCACGTCACTCAAGCGCACTGCCAGCTGGCCGCAGGTCTGGTCACTGGCCAGGGTCAACGTGACCTTGGGCTTGCCAAGGATATCCAGCGGCGCTTCGAGCGGTTCACTGTCAAAGCACACGGCCAGCGCATCATCGAGACGCTGGTCCGCCGGCAGGTCAGGCCCGAACCAGATGGCGCAGTACTCGCCCTGATGACGGCCAGCAGTGAGCGGGGAATCCACCACGACCGGCCTGGCCAGCGCCTGCTGGCCCTGGCGTGCATTGTCGCTCAGGCCTGACTCGCTCAGAGACATCTGATGTATCTCGACATCGCTGGCCGGCCAGCCATCCGTCTGCACCCAACGCCCCGGACGCTCGGCATACATCGTCTTCGGCGGCAGGGAGTCCTGCAGATAGAAGGTGGCGGACGGCTCGTCCATCACGCCGTTTTCCTCACCCTTCAGCCAGTGGTCCCACCAGCGCAGCGCTTCCTGCAGGAAGCCGATGGCCGGGTTGGGCACCGCGAAGTGCGGATACTTGTGAATCCACGGACCGATCAGCGCCTTGCGCGGGCAGCTCAGGTTTTCCATCATCCGCCCGACGGTGTTCTTGTAGGCATCGCCCCAGCCACCGATGGTATACACCGCTGCTTCAATGTCGGTGTAATCGGTGTTGATGGAACCCTGCTTCCAGTACTCGTCGCGGTGCTGATGCGACAGCCAGGTCTCGGCCAGCAGCGGCATCTCGTCGAGACGCTCCTGCCACATGGCGCGCCACTCATCGCCGACGAGTCGCGGGTCCGGCGGTGCCGCCGAGAAACTGAGCATGGTCGCGGCCCAGGCCAGATTCTCGTTGAGAAGGCACCCTCCCTTGTAGTGGATGTCATCCGTGTAGCGATCATCGGTGGAGCAGAGGGTGATGATGGCCTTGAGCGGTTCCGGCTTGTGCGCCGCCAGCTGCAGCGAATTGAAGCCGCCCCAGGAGATGCCCATCATGCCGAGCTTGCCGGTACACCACGGCTGATTGGCTATCCAGTCGATCACCTCCAGCGCATCGGACTGCTCCAGCGGCAGATATTCATCTTCCATCAGTCCATCAGACTCGCCGTTGCCGCGCATGTCGACGCGCACTGAGGCATAGCCGTGGCCAGCGAAGTACGGGTGGGTGAGCGCATCGCGCGGGGCGGTGCCGTCACTCTTGCGGTAGGGCAGGTATTCGAGAATGGCCGGTACCGGCGCCTGTTCCGCCCCTTCCGGCAGCCAGATGCGCGCGGCCAGTCGGGTGCCGTCCGAGAGCGGAATCAGCATGTGTTCGATTTCGCGGACGGGATACGGGAAGTCGGTCTTGACCTGCATGTCACTGAGCCTTTTGGTCGAGAATGGCGGCGGAGTCTTTGCTGTCGTGCGATGTTGCAGCACAAGCGTCGCGACACGGATTGGCCTCGACGTTCAACAATTCAGGATTGCTCAGCCAGCGCCAGATGGCGCCACTGGCGAGCAGGATGATGATCAGGGCCGGCAGGCCGCCCAGATTGGAGAGCATCTTGACGCCATCGATGCCCACCGAACTTGTCATGACCCAGGCGACGACACCGACCATGCCTCCCCAGATGACCTTCATCGGCACCCCGGAATTGCCTTCGCTGTCGGCGGTCAGGCCACGGGTGCACAGATTGCCGATGGCATCGGTGTTGGAATCGGCGGCGGTCACGTAGGAGACGAAGGCGATGAACAGCAGCAGCGGAATCCAGACGCCGGACAGCGGCAGCTGATCGAACAGCGAGTAGAGCACATGCTCGACCCCCTGGTCATTGAGCACGCTGTTGAGATCGACATCGGTGTGCAGCTGGAAGTAGAGGCTGGCGCTGGAGAAGATCGTGATCCACGCGACGGCGAACAGTGCCGGATAGAACAGGTTGACGCGCAGGAATTCACGCACGGTATAGCCACGCGAGATACGACCGAGGAAGAGTGCCGTCACCGGCGCCCAGGCGAACCAGATGGCCCAGTAGAAGATGGACCACCAGTACGGCCATTGGTCATTGCCCGCCGCGCCGGTGAACAGGCTGCGCGTGAAGAAGGTGTCCAGATAGACACCGAAGGATTCCACGCCCAGCTTGAGCATGAAGATGGTCGGGCCACACACGAACACGAAGACGCCGAGCACCAGCAGCAGGCCGGCGTTCAGGGATGACAGGCGTGCGATGCCCTTCTGCAGGCCGCTGGCGGCGGACAGCACGAAGGTGACCACGATGACGGAGATGATGATGCCCAGCAGCAGGGGAGTCGTCTCACCATCGGTGTACTGACCGATGCCACCGGCCAGGGTCAGGGCGCCGGTTCCCAGGGTGGAGGCCATGCCGGCGACCAGCGAGTAGAGTGCCAGCGCATCGATCAGACCGCTGTAGCGGGTGATGCGCGGGCCGAATACCGGTTCCAGCATGCTGGAGATGGAGAACTTCTGGCGGCGATTGTAGAAAGCCAGTGCAAAGACCAGCGCCGGAACGGCGTAGATGGCGTAGGGCGTGAAGGACCAGTGCAGGAACATGGTCGATATGCTGAACAGGATGGCGTCAGTGGAACCGGCTTCCAGTCCCAGCGATTCCGGCGGACCCATCAGGTGATAGAGCGGCTCTGCCGTGGTCCAGAACAGTACGCCCACCGCCAGGGTGGTGCACAGGGTGATGGAGAACCAGCGCGCCTTGCTCAGCATCGGCTTGGCATCTTCACCGCCGATGCGGATGTTGCCCAGGCGCGAGAAATAGATGATGACCGCCAGCACCAGCAGATAGACACTGCCGAGGGTGAACAACCAGGAGAAGTGGTCCAGCACCCAGTTGTTCATCGCTGTGGTGTTGGCAAGGAAGCTGTCCTTGTCATGGACACTCAGGCTGACCGCCGTGATGAGTATCAGAAAGGTCGGCCAGAAGACCAGATGCCGAATGGAACGCGCCATACGCCGTTACCTCGGTTTGTTGTTGGGTGAGTGATGACATGCAAGATGGCTCACTACCTTATCGGCTTGTCGGGGGGCAGCCGCAAACGCGGGTTGTGTATGGGGGTATGACGCTGGCGCATATCCTCCAAACGTCGCAAGGCGCCAATGAGCGGATCATTGGCGCCTTGCGACGAGGTGAGTGCTGAAGTTGTGGGCACCGTCATGCGCCCAGTGCAAAGCGCAGGGCTTATTCCAGGCTGGCACCGTAACCGAAGCTGGCGGCTGGTTCCGCAGCTGTCTCGACCCACACGCTCTTCACTTCGCTGTATTCGCGCAGCGCATCCAGTCCGGAGGAGCGGCCATAGCCACTCTCGCCGTAGCCCCCGAAGGGCGAGCTGACGTGAATGGTCTTGTAGCCATTGACCCAGAAGGTGCCCGCACGCACCTGACGTGCCACACGATGGGCGCGGCCGACATCGCGCGTCCAGACGGCGCCGGCCAGCCCGAAGCGGCTGTCGTTGGCGATACGCACGGCGTCTTCTTCAGTCTCGAAGGGAATGGCGACGACGACCGGCCCGAAGATCTCTTCCTGCGCGCAGGTCATGGCGTTGTCGCCCAGCAGCACTGTCGGCGCGACATGATAGCCACCGGTGTCCGGGATGGGGTCTGCTGAGCCATCCGCCAGGCGCGCGCCGTCTTCGATGGCACCAGCGAGCATCGACTTCACATGCTGGTATTGCTTGGCGTTGTTGATCGGGCCGATCTGGGTCGCCGGGTCCTGCGGATCACCGAGGGTGAATTGCGTGGCGGCCTCGGCCAGTGCAGTGGTGAACTTCTCGAAGATCGAGGCCTGTACCAGCAGGCGCGAACCCGACACGCAGCTTTGACCAGCGCCGGAGAAGATGGCCGCCTGGGCGCCACGCAGGGCGACCTCGAGATCGGCATCCTCGAAGACGATGTTGGCCGACTTGCCGCCCAGCTCCAGCACGCTGGGAATGCAGCGCCGCGCCGCGGCGGTGGCGATGTGGCGGCCAGTCGCGGGAGAGCCGACGAACACCACCTTGCGGATGTCGCCCTCGGCGATGAAGGCCTGGCCAATGGTATGGCCGTAGCCTGCGATGACGTTGACCAGTCCGCGTGGCACGCCGGCACGCTCGATCAGCACGCCCAGCGCCAGCGAGGACAGCGCCGTCAGCTCCGAAGGCTTGAGGATCACCGCATTGCCGGCGGTGATGGCCGGGGCTATCTGCCAGCCGGCGGTGAAGATGGGCGCATTCCACGGCGTGATCTGCAGCACGGTACCCAGCGGCTCATAGGTCACGTAGTTGAGGTGTGAGGTCGGGACCGGAATTACCTCGCCGTGCAGCTTGTCTGCCCAGCCCGCGTAGTACTCGAACATCTCGGCGACCTTGGCCACCTCGACACGCGCATCGCGAATCGGCTTGTTGGCGCTCAGCGCCTCGAGTTCGGCCAGCGTCTCAGCCTGTTCGCGAATCAAGGTCCCCACCTGATAGATGACGCGCCCACGTGCCTGGGCGGTCATGGCGGCCCACTGCGGTTGTGCCTGGCGCGTGGCGGCGTTGGCGAGCGCGACCTGAGACGCATCGGCATCCGGGAAGGACAGCATCAGGCTGTCATCATGCGCGTTGCGCACCTCGATAGGCTCACCCGTACCGGTGACGAACTCGCCGCCGATCAGGCTGCTGACGATAAAACCGTCGTCATAAGATTGGCTGCCGTTCTGAAAATTCTGCATCAACTCGGCGATACGCTGAGACGTCGAGGATGCCGGGGTCATGTCCTGGGTCAGCATGGCTTATTCTCCGTGGCCAAAGAGGGTCGGGTCAGTGCGTTGCACGATGGCGCAGAAGTCTTCACTGTCATCCAGGCTCGCGCGGCTCTCATCCCAGAGCTTTGCGACGGTACTGGAGAGCGGAAGCGCCAGTCCCAGTTCTGCCGTCAGATCACTGGCCAGCCCGACATCCTTGCGCATCAGGCCCATGGTGAAGCCGGAATCGTAGGCCTGGTTGATCACCCAGCTGGGGAACATGACCTGACTTGCACCACTGCGACCCGAACCCGCATTGAGCCCTTCCAGCAACTTCTCCGGTGATACGCCTGCCTTGGCGGCCATGGAGACGGCCTCCGCCGTGCTGATCAGATGACAGGCCGCGAGCATGTTGTTGGCGATCTTGGCGACGTTGCCCGCCCCACAGCTGCCAACGTGTACGCGGCTGCCGCTCATGGCTTCCAGTACCGGCATGGCGCGGGCCAGCACTTCCTCCTCGGCACCGATCACCATCGACATGCTGCCACTCGCCGCGCCCTTGGGGCCGCCGGACACGGGGGCATCGATGAAGTCGATACCACGAGTCGCCAGCGCTGCCGCCACCTTGCGGCTGGTCTCGGGAGTCGAGGTAGTGGTGTCGATCACGATCAGGCCGGGCTTGCCCAGCGTAAGGAGACGTGTGGCGTCTTGATCCTCTTCCTGTGCGCCTTCCTTGCCCAGACATAGCTGCTCTACCTGCTCTGCCTTGGGCAGCGAGAGGATCACGACGTCGATCCTGTCCAGCAGCTCTGCCAGTGAACTGACCGGTGTGACGCCTGCCGCAGCGGCCTTGTCACGCGCAGCCTGTGAGAGATCGAACCCGAAGACGGGGAAGTCATGGCGAGCAAGTGTGGCGGCCATACCGCCACCCATGTTGCCCAGGCCGATGACACCGACGGTTGTTGTCATTGTGTGGTTCCTGTCGTGGTTGGAATCGTCATGCAATTGTTGTGGAAAGGGGCAGCCGACGGGGGAATCGCCAACTGATGTGGCAAGCAGGAGGCGTCATTCGGCGCCGACGAATTCGAGCAACACGTTGCCGGCTGCGTGGGCATCGACCACGGTCCGCTCATCAATCTGCTGATGGGGTACCGCATTGCGTGTCAGAAGCTCGCGCAGAGCGTGCGGGTTGCGGGTATTGAGGCGGATCGCGATGGCATGCGGTCGTGAGGTCGGGCCTTGCGTGCTGGCGGGCAGTGCCATCTGCGGGAACTCTCGCGCTGCCTGGGCGGCATCCACGGCGCGCAACATGCCGCAGCCGGTGTCGGCTTCCAGTACGCCATCGCGCCAGGCCACCGCATCGCCATAGATCGCTCGCCAGCGTGTTTCCAGCGGATGCGGTGCCTTCAGGTCGCTTGGCTCGGCGAGATAGGTGATCGCCGTGATGCCATCGACCTCATTGGGATGCTGCTGCCAGTCCACGACCCAGATGAGCTCGGGACGATGCTGATGGCAGAGGAAGTTGGAGGCATCCGGCAGTGTCGGATCGATGAAGAGTGCCAGCGAGACGACTGCTTCATCATCGCGACCATCCGGCAGCGTCATCTTGCGCCGAAAATCGATGCGCCCCTGGCTTGGCAAGCCTGCAGCCGTCAGGCGTTGATGGTCGGCGTCCGCGTCACGGCTATGCAGTGCGACCAGTGACACGCCTTCCTCGCCACGCGCCAGAAACTCGCCCAGCTGGCGGCCAAAGCAGAAACGCTCACCGTCACAGGTCACGCTGGAATTGGTGCCGAACTTGCTGGCATCGTCGATGCCGATCACCTCGATGAAGTTGTCTCGGAACATCATCAACGAGGTGACACTGCCCCAGGGGTGATAGCTGACGGGCGAGGGCGCGAAGCCCATCCTGCGATATAGCGCCAATGCCTCTGCGTGATCACGTACGGTGACCAGCGGGTGGTCGATGCCTTGCGGTGACTGACGGGGAAGACTCATGACGATCACTCCTTGAGTGAGATTGGTGTCATTGGCGGGCTTCAGGCTGGGTCATGTCTGGTGAATGGCAGAACGTGGCGAGCGAGCTGGGTGCCTGTCCGACGACTCGAGCCGGTGTACCCGCCACGACGCTGCCGGCGGTGACAGGCTTCAGCACCACGGCATTGGCGGCCACGATGGCGTTCTCGCCGACCTCGATATTGCCCAGTACGGTGGCTCCGGCGCAGACCAGCGCCCCACGGCGAACGTGAGGATGGCGCACTCCCGCCTCGCCGAGCGTGCTGCCCAGTGTGACGCCATGCCACAGACTGACCTCATCCTCGACGATGGCGGTCTCGCCGATCACCAGCCCGATGCCATGATCGACGAAAAGTCCCTTGCCCAGGCGGGCTGCCGGATGGATATCGATCGCCCAGCAATTGGCGGCCCAGTTCTGCAGCAGCACCGCACTGGTGGCGTCGCCATGTGACCACAGGCTGTGCGCGATGCGATGGGCCTGCACGGCCTGGATACCACGAAAGGTGAGAAAGGCTGACAGGTGGTTCGGGCAGGCAGGATTGAGGGTAACGACGCGGGTGATGTCGGCAGCCGCGCCTGCGCAGATGCCGGGTGTCGCCTCGATGAGTGTCGTGAACCATCGTGACAAGTCGACCTCACCGGCTTGCGGCTGCAGTTGCAGGGCGAGATGGCTGGCCAGTGCCTCGGGGAAGGAGGCGTGACGCAAGACACGCTGCTCGAGATGGGTCTTGAGAATCGGGTTGCGCTCGCTGAGTGTCAGCGCCTGCTCGCGTAGTTGCTGCCAGAGAGTGTCCATCGCCTGCGCCTCTAGTAGTCGCTCAATGTTCGCCATGCATGTGTCATCGCGCTTGAGCCGATGGCGGTTGCCAGCCAATGACCCGAGTATGGACAGCGCTTCTGTGTTCCAGCAATAATCCCGAATTCACTTTAATGTTGCTTTCAAAGCAATGCTGGGGGCGTGATGAGTCTGGTGCAGGAACGACGTATCCGTCATTTCCACGAGGCGGCCAGACTGGGCAGCGTGAGAGCGGCGGCGGATTTTCTGAATGTGGCGCCGTCTGCGGTCAGTCGACAGATCACCCAGCTGGAGCATGAGCTGGGCATGTCTTTGCTTGAGCGCCATCGCCGTGGGGTCAAGCCGACGGAAGCCGGGGAGCGGGTGCTCGAATACTACCGGCAGCGACTGGCGCAGCAGGAGGTATTGCTGGAGTCATTGCAGTCATTGAAGGGCCTGCAGAGCGGTTCGCTGATACTGGCGATCGGAGAAGGCTTCATCGAGGGGCTGGCGGGGCCCTTGAGCCGTTTCTCCGCGCGCTATCCGGGCATCGAGCTCAAGGTGAATCTGTGTGGCAGCAATGAGGTGATCCGTCAGGTCGTCGAGGACGAGGCGCATCTGGGGCTGGTGTTCCATCCGCCTCGCGACCCCAAGATCCGCACGCATGTCTCACGGCCTCAGCCGGTATGTGCTGTGGTCAATCCCGAGCACCCTCTGGCGCGTGAGGCCGAGGGGGGGCGCGAGCCACTGACGCTGGCGGCGCTCGAGGGCCATGCCCTGGCGCTGCCGGAGGTGTCGTTCGGCATCCGTCAGATTGTCGCCCAGGCGGAGCATCAGGCCGGGGTGATGCTGAGCCCGACGCTCACCTGCAACGCGCTGGCGATGCTCAAGCAGTTCGCGCTGCAGGGCGGCGTGACCCTGCTGCCGGATTTCGTGGTGGCCGAGGAGATCGCAGTGGGCAGGTTGTGTCGGCTGTCGCTTCAGGAAGCGCCTTTCATCACGCCGCATGTGCAACTGATCAGCCGACTGGGCCGGCAACTGAGCGTCGGTGCCGATCGTCTGCTTGGTTTGCTGCGCGAGGACATGACGGCCTTCAGTCCGCCGGAGGTAGGCTCAGTCGGTCAATCGCGCTGACGGTGCGGGATTCAGCACCGGGTCGGCGCGCAGGCGTTCGGCGGCAAAGTCCAGGAAGGTGCGGACCTTGGCCACCGCGCCACGACCCTCGCTGTGCAACAGGTGGATCGGCAGCGGCGGTGGTTCGAGCGCCTCCAGTATGGCCTGCAGGCGACCCGCCGCAAGATCTTCGCCGACCTGATACGAGAGCACGTGGGTGATGCCCCAGCCACTGCGTGCCGCCTCGATGCAGGCAGCAATGCTGCTCATCGTTAGCCGTGGGCTTACGCGTACGGAGTATTCTCCTTCACGGCCGAAACGCCACTCCTTGCCGTTGCTCAGCGTACTCGAAGCGATGATGCGCTGCGTGGCCAGCGCTTCCAGTGAGGCAGGCATGCCTTCGCGGGCGAAATAGGACGGCGAGCCACACATCACGCGCCGTACGCTGCCGACTCTCAGCGCCGTAAGCCCCGAGGACGGCAGGGAACCGATGCGCACGGCGATATCGAAGCCTTCCTCGATCATGTTGACCACGCGGTCCACCATCACCACCTCGGCGCGCATTTCGGGATAGTGCTCCAGATACTCCATCAGCAGCGGCATCACGTGAATGCGACCGAACTCGGTGGGGCAGGTGATGCGCAATACGCCGGTAGGGCGTGTCGCGGCGCCGCTGACACCATCCTCCGCTGCCTGAAGCTCCGCCAAAATGCGCCGGGCATCCGCCAGATACCGCTCACCGATCTCGGTCAGGCGTACGCGACGTGTGGTGCGTGTGAACAGGCGCGCACCCAGGCGGGCTTCCAGGGCATTGATGCCGCGTGTCACCGAGGGAGCGCTCATGCCCAGCGCGCGGCTGCCTGCCGCGAAGCTTTCGGCATCCGCCACGGCCACGAAGACCTCCAGTGTCTGCAATCGGTCCATTGCTGGCTCCTGTTCACAGCGATTATTGTCATCGGTTGGAATAATGAATTGTGTTTGCTGAGGATTCTAGCAGCCAGGTGAGGAGAGTAGTGTGGGGATGTGTTTGATCACCCCAACCGCTGGAGCCTCTTTCATGTCAGCCAATCTCCCCCGCCATCCCTTGCCACCGTTCACGCCAGACACTGCGGCATACAAGGTGCGTCTTGCCGAAGATGGCTGGAACAGCCGTGACCCCGAGAAGGTAGCGCTGGCGTATTCGCCGGACACCCGTTGGCGCAATCGTGCCGAATTCGTGACCGGCCGTGATGAGGTGGTGGCCTTCCTGACCCGCAAGTGGGCAAGCGAGCTCGACTATCGCCTGATCAAGGAGCTGTGGGCTAGCGCAGGGAATCGGATCGCCGTGCGTTACGCCTATGAATATCGCAATGACAGCGGGCAGTGGTTTCGCGCCTACGGCAATGAGAACTGGCAGTTCGATGAGCAGGGCCTGATGACCCATCGCCACGCCAGCATCAATGAGCACCCCATCGCGCAGAGCGAGCGCAAGTTCCATTGGCCATTGGGGCGCCGACCGGATGACCACCCCGGGTTGAGCGATTTCGGCTTCTGAGTCGTCATCGCCAGCCACGTTTCCTGCAGCGCACTGCGCTTTGCCGCTCTCGGCTCTTTCCCCTTTGCTCTTTCCTCACATTGTCAGGTGAATCATGAACTCACGCCTTGCTGCCGCGTCAGCGCCCATCCGTCTGTTCCGCAATCCCAAGTCCGGCCACTGTCACCGCGTCGAGCTGATGCTGGCGCTGCTGGACATTCCCTATGAGACGGTGGATCTCGACATGGCCAACGGCGCGCACAAGGTGCCCGAGTTTCTCGAGATCAGTCCGTTCGGGCAGGTGCCGGCCATCGAGGACAATGGCGTCTTCCTGAGTGATTCCAACGCCATCCTCGTCTACTTGACCCAGCGCTATGACGGCGAGCAGCGCTTCATGCCCAGCGATGCGCTGGCGGCGGCCGAAGTGCAGCGCTGGCTCTCGGTGGCGGCCGGTGAGATTGCCGCTGGCCCCTGCACGGCACGCCTGGTGACCGTGTTCGGTGCTCCCTTTGACCACGAGCAGGCCATCGCTCGCGCACATGCACTGTTCGCCGTCATGGAGTCCCATCTGGAACAGCGTCACTACCTGGTGGGGGAGCGCCTCACCTTGGCCGACATCGCGGGTTACAGCTACATCGCCCATGCCCCGGAAGGTGGTGTCAGCCTCTCGCCTTATCCCAATATTCGCGCCTGGCTTGCGCGTATCGAAGCCGAGCCGGGGTTCGTGGGCATGGCGACGAGCCCGGTACTGGCCTGAGCCTCCCTGTCATCCTGAGGGTTTGCCCATGAATGAGCAGCGGCAGGTGTTTCATGCAGGTGAGCGACGTGTCCAGGCGCGCGCAGGCGTGCCAGAGCATTATCTCGAGCAGGTCGCTCCCTATGTGCGCGACCGGCTGCCTGAACAGCATGTCGCGTTCTTCGCGAGCCTGCCGGTGCTGTTCATGGGCGTGCCTGACAGCGACGGTTGGCCGTGGGCGGTGGTGAGCTTTGCGCCGCCCGGGCAGCTCTGCGATGCCACGCCCGGTGAGCTGCAGGTGCATGCACGACCGGCGCTGGAGGATTTGCTGGGACTGGATTTTACTCCCGGTACCAAGGTCGGCGTGTTGGGACTGGACCTCGCCACTCGGCGGCGCAATCGTCTGAATGGCACCTTGCTTTTCCCTGACGCGGTGGCAGACATCGCGCCCGATGGGCTGCGGATCGGGGTTGATCAGAGCTTCGGCAACTGTCCGCAATACATCCAGCAACGTGAGATCGACTGGGCTTCCGAGCAGACCAAAGCGATCGCCAGCCGTGAGGTGGCACTGAACGATGAGGTGTCGCGTGCCTTGCTGGCCCAGGCAGACACCTTCTTCATCGCGACTCGCGCAGGTGAGCTGGATGACGCTGCGCCCAACGGCGTGGATGTCTCGCATCGTGGCGGCAGGCCAGGCTTTCTGTACATGAATGCCGATGGCAGCCTGTCGTTTCCCGATTTCGCCGGCAATCGCTTCTTCAACACCCTGGGCAATATCGAGCTGGATTCGCGGGTCAGCCTGTTGATTCCTGACTTCATCACGGGCGAGGTGTTGTTGCTCAAGGGGCATGCTCGGGTCGACTGGAACCCTCAGCGGGCAGCTCTGGTCGAGGGCGCCGAGCGGATCGTGGATGTGGTGCCGGAGCAGGTACTGCATGTCGCACATGTCCTGCCTGCCCAGGGGCGTTTGATCGAGCGCTCGCCGTCGCTTGCGCTCACCGGTGACTGGCCGGCAACGCACGATGAGCCATCGGCACTGCGACGTCTGCGCGTCATCGACAAGGTGCGCGAAAGCGACACGATCACCTCCTTCTATCTGGCGCCGTGGTCGGAAGCGGGGCCGGAGCATGAATCGGCGGAAATCGCGGCCTATCAAGCCGGCCAGTTTTTGACCCTGCGTCTGGCCTCCACGCCACAGCATCCTCTGTCGTCAGGCGTGATTGCGGTGATGCGCAGCTACAGTCTCTCCCAGGCCTGGCGGGCGGGGCAGAATGCCTACCGCATCTCGGTACGCCACGACCCCAAGGGGCTCGCCTCACGACTGCTGCATGATGAATTCGCGGTGGGCGATGTGCTGGAAGCGACACCACCGGCGGGGGATTTCATGTTGCAGGACTCCCCCGCGCCCATCCTGCTGCTGTCATCGGGTGTCGGCATCACGCCGATGATCGCCATGTTGGATGCCCTGATTCAGCAGGCAGACGCGGGGCATCCTCCGCTCGGCGAGGTAGCCTTCGTACACGCCGCGCGCAATGGGCGTGAGCTGGCGTTTCTCGACACGCTGGAGCGCTGGTCGCACGTGCATGCGTGGTTGCGGGTACATATCGCCCTGTCACGCCCGAGCAAGGCGGATCTCGTGGCCGGGCGGCATCAGTCAGTGGGCAGGCTGGAGCTAGCGAGTCTGGCGGGCAATCTGCCGGGCCTTGCCTTGAGCCATGTCTATCTGTGTGGCTCCGAGGGTTTCATGCGCACGCAATATGCCGCCCTGATGGCGTTGGGGTTGCCGCGTGCGCAGCTGCATCACGAATTCTTTGGCCTTGGCTCGCTTGAGGAGGGGGAGGCAACCGCAGTTGCGCTATCGGCAGACTTTCAGGCGAGCTTGCCGGAACGTATCCAAGTCACCTTCACGCCGCGCGTGGCACCTGGCCAGCCGTCCTCCAGCGATGCGGGCATTACACGACAGTGGACGCCCGAACAGGGCAACCTGCTGGAGCTGGCCGAGCTGTCAGGCGTGAATGCCCTGTCCAGTTGCCGTTCCGGGCGCTGTGGTAGCTGTGCCCTGCGACTCGTCGAGGGGCAGGTGCAGTATCCCGAGCCGCCACAGGCCGCCGTGGCTCAGGGACAGGTGCTGATGTGCTGTGCCTATCCGACGGGAGAGGCGCCTCTGGTCATCCAGACGCTGTGAGCTGTGTCGTCAGGCGCGAATGGCTCGGTGTGAATGGCTGAGCTTGAATGACTGGGCTCGATGACTCGCGCGGCTGACAAGCTTGAGAAGAATCAGTGAGATAGCGCCAGCGAGGTTCATGGTCCTGACAAGTGGGCAGCGGTATAGTGGACGATGCATGTCATTTGTTCCGCGCCCCTGGCGGCTCACGACTGGCTCGGCGTCATAGACAAGGATCTCTTCGATGGCTTCATTTCGTATTCTGACCCATCCCCAGCACGGCACACGTGCCGTCAAGATCGGCTGGTCCTGGCCGGCGTTCTTCTTCGGCATGTTCTGGGCGCTCTACAAGCGCATGTGGTTGCTGGCGGGCAGCCTGTTCGGCTTCATCGTCCTCAGCTCGGTCTTCATTCCCGCGACGATGGAAGGGCAGCTGATTTCCAACGTCCTGTTCCTGGGCTTGAACCTGACCATCAGCCTCAAGGGCAACCAGTGGTACGCGAGCCTGCTGGAAACCCAGGGCTATCAAGAGCAAGCACAGGTCTCGGCGCGCAATCCCGATGATGCACTGGCCGTACATGCCAACTCGCAGAAAGCCTCTGCTGCCGATATCCGTGATCATGAACAAGGCGCTCACTCACAGCATCAGGATCCTGTGGGCGGTCAGCGTGACGGGCGGGAAACCGAGCATGAGCGCAAGGATGGCAGGCATGACGGAGATGATGACGAAAACGGTGATGGTGGCGGTGACGGTGGTGCCGGTGGCAAGGGCAGCGGCAATGCCACGGGTACCTTCATCGGCTAAGGGCCGGACCAGGAAGAGATGAGACGATGAACCTTCAAGGACGATTGACGCGCTGGAACGATGACAAGGGCTTCGGCTTCATTACCCCGGCGTCGGGTGGCAAGGATGTCTTTGCCCACATCAGCGCCTACCAGGGGCGCGGGCGACCCAAGGCCAGCGCGCAGGTGCACTATCAGTTGGGTATGGATGACAACAATCGCCCACGAGCCATCCGCTTTCGCACCCATGGGGCCGGAGCTTCCACCACCTCTACCGGGGTGTGGCTTGCATGGTTGGTGGCGTTAGCCGTGATGGTCGTACTCGGAGCGGGCTGGTGGCAGGAGCGTCTGCCATGGATGTTGCCTGCAGCGTATCTGGGCATGAGCCTGGTGGCGTACATGACGTATCGGGTAGATAAATTGGCCGCTACTGAGAGTGAACAGAGAGTCCGCGAGAATACCTTGCACTTCATGGAGCTGCTGTGTGGATGGCCGGGCGCGCTGATCGCCCAGCAAAGCCTGCGCCACAAGACGCGCAAGACAAGCTACCGGCTCGTGTTCTGGTGTGCGGTACTGCTCAATATCGCCGCCGTGAGCTGGCTGACGCTCTCGCCGGATGCCGCGACCCTTCGTGACCTGCTCGGCTTTCCCGTCATGGCAGGCGAGGCCATGATCCGATGGTCATGAACGGATGATCGAGCGGTGTTATCGATCGCATGACAACGACAAAGGGGGCCTGAACCAGGCCCCCTTTGTCGTTTTTTCTCACTAGCGATAGCCATCAGAACGGTGCGTAATCATCCTGTTCGGCACCTGTGGCGACCCAGCGCTCCTTGGCAGGTATCGCCCGGCGTTGCGCGCCCTGTGGCGGTATCTGGCCTCGCTCACCATACAGCCACAGCACCAGGTTGGAGCGCTGGCCGCTGGTGATCGGCTGTGCGGCATGCGGCACATTGCCTCGATGCAGCATGGCCGAGCCGGGCGTGAACGAGAAGCGCACTGCGTCTCCGCTGGCGGCGTCCAGAACATCCAGTTCAGAGCCCTCGAAGGTCTCGTCGGGCAGGTTCATGTTGATGTTGAGGGTCACGGACGAGGCATCGGTATGCGGCCGAATCGAGGCGTCAGTGGTGGGCTGATAGTGGATCGAGAAGCCGAAGGACTGGCTATCGTAGCCCATGATTTCCGGGAACAGCAGCCGCGAGATCGGGCGCATGTAGGTATCCAGCAGCTGCTGATAGAACGCCTGGAAGCTCGGTGCCGCCAGATAGCCCTGTGAGCGACGGTCGAGCATGGCGCCGCGCCGATTGAGCACGATGCCGTATGGCGGGCGCAGCGGAATACCGGCATCCCATGCCTTTTCCAGAAGGTTGCGCAGGTCAGCAATGCGCTCGACATCGAAGAGCTGGAACTGATAGACGTCAGTGGCGACTTCTGTCATCAGCGCCTTGACGTCCGTCTCGCGCTCGGGATTCTCCCACGCCTGCTTGACGGCAGTGCGCAGCGCCTTGTCGATCAATCCACTGTCGAGGATGGCGAGGTCGTCTTGCTCAACGGCTTCCCATTCACGCCAGGCGTCACTCAGCAGTTGACGGTGGCTGTCCCAGAATTGCTGGACGGAGGGGGCGCGCCGCAGCATGGCTTCGCGGGAAGGCAGTTCGAGCTCGCGGGCTTGCTGCAAGCGGGTCTGCTGTAATCGGGTGGGGTGCAATACAGAGTGAGTCATGGGGTGTCTGCTCCAGAAACTTGCGGCATGAAGGCTGCCGTTTCGGTGATATGGGGCAATTTATTACGCCATACCTTGTTGATAAACAGGCCCCTGGAGTAAACACATTCAATATTCTGTTGATGATCTCCCTACGACAGCAGGCCTGCACACAATGCGGGCCTGCTGTCGTATGTCACAGTGATTCGTGGCGCTCTGTCAGCGCATCAAACCATCGACCACCCCCAGGCCGTGGAAGGCGATCATGCCGATGATGCCAGCGAAGATCACGTAGTAGAGCGTCGGCAGGATCGTCTTGCGTAGCGTGACGCCTTCGCGCCCCAGGAGGCCGACGGTGGCCGAGGCGGCTACCACGTTGTGGATGGCGATCATGTTGCCGGCAGCCGCGCCGACTGCCTGGAGGGCGACCATCATGGCGCTGGAGATGCCCAGGGCCTGGGCGACGTTGAACTGGAAATCAGCCAGCATCAGATTGGAGACGGTGTTGGAGCCGGCGATGAAGGCCCCGAGGGCACCGACACTCGGCGCGAACAGCGGGTAGATATCGCCCACGCCATCGGCGATGAACTGCGCCATCGCCACCGGCATCGACACCAGATCCGCCTCGTTGACGCCGGAATTGATCAGGATGCGCACCATCGGAATCGTGAACAGCAGCACGAATCCGGCACCCAGAATCGTGCGGCTGGATTCGCTGATGGCAGCACTGACATCACGCATGCGCATGCGGTGCAGCACGATGGTCAGCAGTACCACGACCACCAGAATGCCGCCGGGCAGGTACAGTGGCTGCAGACTGCCGGAGATGTCGCCCTCTCCGAGAATGCCGCTCCAGCCGAAGCTCCACGAAGTCAGTGTGTCCTTGATTGGCGTAATGACGCGTGACATCACCAGCAGTACCGCGAGCAGCACATACGGCAGCCACCCCATGCCGACCGACAGCGGTTTACGACCCTCGACGGGCTCAAGTGTCATGTCCAGCTTGCCGATCCACTCCGCGGGCCAGCTGTCAGCGTGCGGGAAGTCCCAGGTCCGGCTGGGCAGCAGGAAGCCCTTGCGCGCCGCCGGTACCACGATGGCGAGCCCGACCATGGCGCCGATCATCGAGGGGAATTCCGGTCCCAGCAACAGGCCCGCCAATACATAAGGCACCACGAAGCAGACCCCGGCGAACAAGGCGAAGGGTGCGACCTCCAACCCTTCACGCCAGGAGCGATTGGCGCCGAAGAAGCGCACCATCACCGCGACCATGATCAACGGCATGCAGATCCCGATGATGCCGTGGGTGATGGCGACTTCAGAGGTGATCAACTGGAAGTAGCTGTCCCAGTTGGAGCCGTTCGCGGCCAGAGTCTCGCTGACACCGGCCTTGTCGAGGCCACCGGAGACCCCGACCACGATGGGCGTGCCGACGGCACCGAAGGAGACAGGTGTCGACTGCACCATCATGCCCACCACGACTGCAGCCAGGGCCGGGAAGCCCAGCGCCACCATCAAGGGGGCTGCGACGGCAGCGGGTGTGCCGAAGCCTGAGGCACCTTCGATGAAGCAACCGAACAGCCAGGCGACGATGATGGCCTGCACACGGCGGTCTGGACTGATGCCGGAGAAGCCGTTGCGTATCGCGGCAATGCCGCCGGAATGCTTGAGGGTATTGAGCAGCAGCAGGGCGCCGAAGATGATCCACAGGATCGCGACCGTCAGTATCAGCCCCTGGAGTGACGAGGCCAGGACACGAGTGAAGGTCATGTCCCAAGCCAGCAGGGCGATCAGCGCCGTGACCACGAAGACGATGGGCATGGCGAGGCGGGCGGCCATACGAAAGCCGATCAACAGCACTCCGGCGAGCAGCAATGGCACAAAGGCCAACAATGCCAATAGCGACTGATTCATGTGCAGCACACTCCCTATGTTGCGTGGCGAACGTCGTTTATAAGTCGTTGTTGTTGGATGGGTGCGTTGTTCTGTCGCACCTGACGCTAGCTCAAGGTAAGAGAGTCCATTTGTTTCTGCTACTTGAGATCATCTGGTATTACCAGTGATGATCATGAGGTTTGTTTACGCCAACTCATTGATAGTCAATGCCTCTGTGAGGTGTTGCAGCTCCCCCGTCACGCGCAGCAGAGCAGTTTATTAGACTAAAAGGCGGCTGTTGACCGGGGGCAGGCACCGCTTGCCGGGGCTGAGTAGGGTCCGCTGAGTGTGGAGGCCAGAATGTCAGACCCATGACATCCGCATGTCCAATGCTTCACGTGCCCGAAGCGCGGGGGGATGGTCAACACAAGCTTGTGGGGGCGGCGCTGTCTTGCGCGTCAGGAGAGCGGGATCGCACCTGGCTGGCTTGCTTGAATCCCGACTGCAAGGCGGTCGTCATTATTTCAAGATAATGGGCGAAATGAAGAGGTATTCAAGCAAGGTAATATTACATGATCATTCAAGAAGTCGCGCTCACCCCAGTATCAAGTGACTTGTCGCCGTCATGTCTGTCATGTGTTGGCGACAGGGTGGCAAGTTTATCTTTCGTTGGCTGATTGAAGATAACAATTGGATACCATTTAAATAAAAGAAAGTACAAATAAGCCTGCTGTGTATATTTACAGGCTCCGGGCGTGTCTTGTTACGCTGTTTTTCCTCAATCAATCACGTCTATGGAGAGCGCATGGCACAGTGGGGCACATTATTGGTCATTCTGGCAGCCCTCCAGTGGGGGATTACCGGTGGGCTGGGAAGTCAGTTGATGTCGTGGGGCTGGCAGGCCGAAGTCATTTCGTTCTGGCGCGCCATGGTGGGGTTCATCTGCATGCTGGGCTGGATGGTTCTGTTGGGGTATCACAAGCGCCCGGCTGACTCCAAGCGGGGGCTACTGTTGTGGTCATTGCTGGCAGGGCTGGGTGTCGCCGGCAATTTCATGTTCTATTTCAAGAGTGTCAATGAAAGCAGTGTCGCGGTCGCTGCCACCCTGATGTACAGCGCGCCCATCTTTGTCTATATCGCCTCTTTCCTGGCGCGTGTCGAGAAACCGACGCCGACCAAGTTGGGGGCGATCGTGGTGGTGATGATCGGCATCGTACTGCTGACGGGCGTGCTGCAATCCGGCTCTGCGTCCGTCACCCCTCTGGGTATCGCCTTTGGCTTGTTGGCGGGCGTGTCTTATGCAGTATTCATCTTTGCCTTCAAGTCCGCTTCACGGCATGGCAGTGTGCCGGGGATCCTGGCCATTGCGCTGGGCTTGAGCACCTTGATCATGGTGCCGTTCACGGACATGGGGCAGGCAATTGCGGTGCCTTTCGCCGATGAGTGGTGGGTCTTCATCCTGTTCGGGCTGGTGGGCGGTGGCCTGTCCTTCTATTGCTATATTGCCGGGTTGCGCCATAGCTTGCCTTCGGTCGCCTCCATCGTCGCCATGATCGAGCCGATCACCGCCACCCTTTATGGCCTGCTGATCCTGAATCAAGGGCTGGATGCCATGCAGATAGGCGGCATGGTGTTGATTCTGCTCGCGATCACGGTGCTGAGCCTGGCGCAGAATCGCCCGGAGGTACTGCTGCGCATGCCGCTCGGGTTGCGCAAGGACACCTCAAGAGACGCGCAGACCAGTCAGGCGAAACAGACAAGTCAATGACGGCTTGTGAGTCCTGCACCAGCACCTTCATTCTGCTCGCGAACGTGATGATTGCCGCGAGGCACACGATGCAAAAGTCTCGATGGCACTAGCGAACTGATGAAGGGGGCTGAACACGACAACGCCTCGTCAGCATGGCTGGCGAGGCGTTGTCGTGTTCACGGTTGTCATGAACTCGTGTGTCATCAGCATACATGATGCCGGTGCGTGCTGGATCTGCCTCGTTGTCAGCTATCGCTGAGCACGGCGGCAAGTTCAGGGCTCGGGCGACTGGCATTGACGAAGAAATCATTCATCGTCAGCAGCAGGTACTTCTTCATCATGTTCTGGGCGGGCAGGAAGATGCGATCGCCGAAGTCGAAGTTGCCTGCCTGGTGCGGCACGGAGTCCTGAACGGCGTAATCCTTGCTGAACAGCAACTGCTCGTTCTTGTCGTAGAGACGGTACTGGACATCGAAATCGGCAATGATATCGAAATCCTCGTTGGCGACCCCGAAGGTCAGCAGATTCTTGGTCAGGTTCTGGGCGATCAGGTAATCAAGATAGACAGGGCCACGATTCTCATGAGCCTGGATTTCCACCTGCAGACGGTAGTCGCTGGCACGCGCATCATGGGTGATGCGTGAAGACGCGGGCAACTGCTCACGCAGCAATTGATCGAAGTGGGTCATCGCCGGTGAACAGATACGCGACAGCTTGATGTTGCCCAGTGGTTGCATGGCCTGCTGGGCTGCGCCGGAAAACAGGTTGCCCTGTGGCTGGCTGTAATAGACGTCGGAATAGAACACCTTGTGCTGGTAGGCCTGCGCCTCCACCGGCGTTACCTTCGGGACATCGATCTGCGCGCGCGACACGCAGCCGGCCAGCACCATGAGGGCAGCGCCCGCGACAGCGAGTTTCATCAATGGCTTGGGCATTCGAGTGACGGGCATATGACGAATTCTCGGGCGTGGCGAAGTTGTCGCTCACCGTAACATGCGCATGTCATAAGGCTAAACACGGGCCAGACAACGCCTTTCAACCATTGTTAACTTTTGTTGAATATTGTTGCAGTTGTATATGTGAAAGCTCGCAAGAGGCGCCAGCTCAATCGAACCAGCGCTTGAGCACCTTGTCCGCGCGTGCGCGATGTTCCGGCTTGATATGGGCCGCCACGATGGCCACCGCGCCCGCCATCAAGGTGATGTCGTCGGTGTAACCCAGCAAGGGGGTGAAATCCGGCAGGGCATCGATGGGGGAAATGAAGTAGCCCAGCGCGCCATAGATGGTGGTTCTGGCCCAGACAGGGGTATCGGAATCCTGCGCCGCGAAATACATGCGCAGGGCGGGATTGAGTGCTGTCTGGCCGGCCTTGCGGGCGACCGACGAGACCTTGTGCCAGAAACCTTCCTCACTGTACTCGGAGGCGTGGGCCGTGAGGGGCTGTGCATCCGGTGCCGGCAATCGGGGTGTCTCGGGTGGAGTGGACGTGATGGTCGTGTCCTTGCTCATGGGATTTCCTCCGTCAGCTCACGAGGATGGCGATGACGGCCAGCCTCGCGCTTGATCGTATCATGCCTCCCTATGACAGATGTCGCCCAGCCACGTTCCCTGCCAGGTGTCCTCCCATGCGGACGTGCCATAACGACGCCTCCCCGCCGACAGTGATATGGGCGGGGAGGCGTCGTGGGTCTAGAGGCCATCGGAGGCCAGCTCAAGCGGGCAGGTCAAACAGCAGCGCATGCAGACCTCGCGCCTCAGCGAGAGTGGCCTCGGGTTCATGATCCAGCGTGACGGCATCCCCCGCGGACAGGGGCAGGCTCTGCTGATCCTTGCCCTTCAGTGTTGCCGTCCCGTCGATGACGTGCAGGTAGTAGCGGCGCTTTGCGTCCAGTGGCAGTTCCAGTGCTGTGGGCTGCTCGTCATCCCCTTGCAGGCCGATGCGAAACATCCGGGCATCCTGATTGATGGACAGGATGCCGTCCACGGCCTCTTGTGGCGGGGCGATCAACAGGACGAGTCCCTCGCGTGCCGTGAAGGGTTGCTGCTGATAGCTCGGCGTCAGGCCCCTGGCATCCGGGGTGATCCAGATCTGCAGGAAATGCAGTGGCTGGCGAGTCGAGGGATTGTACTCGCTGTGCTCGATACCGCTGCCGGCACTCATCAGCTGGACTTCGCCCACTCCCAGGGTGCGATGTGAGCCCATGGTGTCACGATGCTCGAGGCTGCCTTCCAGTACATAGCTGATGATTTCCATGTCACGGTGCGGATGCGTCTCGAAGCCTGCGCCGGGGGCCACGGTGTCATCATTGAGCACGCGCAGTACGGAGACGCCCATGTGATTCGGGTCATAGTAGCTGGCGAAGGAAAAGCTGTGGCGGCTCTCCAGCCAGCCGAATCGAGCATGACCGCGTTCTGCCGCTGGACGTAACGTGAACATGGCAACCTCCTCAGAGTGTCGTGGTATCTGCCGGTGAGTGAAGCTGGCTTCAGTCTTCGCGCACGGCGTTGCTGCCCGGTTGCAGTACTCGGTCAAGGGACAGCTTGCCGCCGCCGGTGATCATGAGGCTGGCCGCGATGGTCAACAGGGCCAGCGCGTACTCGAAGCCGTTGTTGCTCATGAACAGGCCATTGCCGATATGCACGGTCAGGATGGCGATCAGCATCGTGAAGACCAGCACGGCAGCCGCCGGGCGCGTCAGCAGGCCGATGAGGATGGCCAGTCCGCCGAAGAATTCACCGCTGCCGGACAACAGTGCCATCAGGTAGCCGGGCTCGATGCCCATGGAAGCCATCCACTGCCCCGTGCCTTCCAGACCGTAGCCGCCGAAGGCGCCGAACAGCTTCTGTGACCCGTGGGCCATGAAGATGATGCCGGTGGGCACGCGCAGCACCAGGCTTGCGAGGCTCGTGTCAGTGGACATCAGGCGAGAGAGGGCGGATTTGAACATGAGTGGCTCCAGTGATCAGGTAAGGGGTGGGTTTTCAAATCAGTGTGTCTGATCGATGGCGCTACTATAAAATGAGGTATCACAGAAAAATAACGGAGGATTCTGGTCTGATTGATCAGAATTTTTGAATCATGGTCTCACCCATCACGCTGGACGCGCTGCGCGTACTGGATGCCATTGACCGACGTGGCAGTTTCGCCGCGGCCGCCGAGACACTGCACCGCGTGCCCTCGGCGATTTCCTACTCGGTGCAGAAGCTGGAGGAAGAGCTGGGCGTGCCGCTGTTCGACCGTTCGCGCCGCAAGGCCGAACTGACCGATGCCGGACGCTTGGTGCTGGAGCATGGGCGACGCATTCTGCTGGCCACCGATGAGATGACGGCGCTGGCGCGTCAGGCGGGGGCGGGCTGGGAAGTCGAGCTGCGTATCTGTGTCGATACCATTCTTGATCCGGACGCGCTCTATCCGCTGTTGGAGGAATTTCAGGCCATTCAGCCGCGTACCCGGGTGGTACTCGGTGAGGAGGTGATGGGGGGCGCCTGGGAAGCGTTGCACGACAACCGCTGTGATCTGGTGATCGGAGCGCCCGGCGAGGCACCCGTATCGGGGTTGTCGAGCCGAGTGTTCGGGGCGATCGAGCCGGTCTTCGCCGTGGCGGCCGGCCATCCGCTGACACATCTGCCACAGCCGCTGTCTGCCGACGCCCTGCGTGACTATCCCACCGTCATCGTGGCCGATAGTTCGCGCAGCTTGCCCGGGCGCTCTTCAGGGCTGCTGGATGGTCGCAGTGAGATCATCGTCAAGACCACGGCGCAGAAGATAGACGTCCAGCGCAAAGGGCTTGGCGTCGGCTATCTGCCGTTGCACCGGATTCGTCAATCACTGGAAGACGGCAGCCTCACGGTGCTGCAACTGGAGACGGATCGCGCGCCGATCGATCTCTCCCTTGCCTGGCGCAGTGGCCGTCAGGGCAAGGCGCTCAAGTGGTTCCTCGAGCGCCTGGCTGCCCCCGGCATGGGCGAGGCCTTCGGCCTGTTGCCGCGCAAGGCGACGATTGACTTGCGTGAAGATTGAATCGCGCAAGCGCCCTCAGTCCCAGTCGAGCACCACCTTGCCCGACTGACCGGAACCCATGATCTCGAAGCCCTGCTGGAAGTCATCGACGGGCAACCGGTGCGTGATGATGGGCGAGAGATCCAGCCCTGACTGGATCAGGCTGGCCATCTTGTACCAGGTCTCGAACATCTCACGGCCATAGATGCCCTTGATGGTCAGGCCCTTGAAGATGACCTTGGTCCAGTCGATGGCCATTTCGCCGGGGGGGATGCCCAGCATGGCGATCTTGCCGCCGTGGTTGATGACATCGAGCATCTGACTGACGGCAGAGGGGACGCCGGACATTTCCAGCACCACATCGAAGCCCTCATGCATGTCGAGCTCCGCCATCACTTCCTTCAGGGATTCGCGGCTGACATTGACGGTGCGGGTCGCGCCCATCTGCTCGGCCAGTGCCAGTCGATAGTCATTCACGTCGGTGATCACCACGTGGCGAGCGCCGATATGGCGGATGACCGCCGCCGCCATGATGCCGATGGGCCCGGCGCCGGTGATCAACACGTCCTCGCCGACCACATCGAAGGCCAGCGCCGTATGCACGGCATTGCCGAAGGGGTCGAAGATGGCCGCCAGGTCATCGCTGATCTCATCCGGCAGTTTGAACAGGTTGTAGGCGGGTAGAGCGAGATATTCGGCGAAGGCACCTGCACGGTTAACGCCCACGCCCTCGGTATTGCGGCACAGATGACGACGCCCCGCGCGGCAGTTGCGGCAATGGCCGCAGGTGATGTGTCCTTCGCCTGAGACCCGATCGCCTATCTCGTAGCCGCGCACCTCGCTGCCCAGTGCAACGATTTCCCCCGCATACTCATGACCGGTGACCATCGGCACCGGCACAGTCGCCTGTGACCACTCGTCCCATTGATAGATGTGCATGTCCGTGCCGCAGATCGCGGTCTTGCGGATCTTGATCAGCACATCGTTGTGGCCGATTTCCGGCACGGCCGTCTCGGTCATCCAGATGCCGGGTTCGGGCTTGAGCTTGGCCAGCGCCTTCATGCATCACCTCCCCTCACAGACTCGATCACGCCCATCTCGCGGCCGATGCGCGTGAAGGCCGAGACGGCCGCGTCGATCTGCTCCGGGGTATGCGCCGCCGAGAGCTGGGTGCGAATGCGCGCCTGTCCCCTGGGCACCACCGGATAGGAAAAGCCGATCACGTAGATGCCGGCCTCCAGCAGCCGATTGGCGAAGTCGCCCGCGAGGCGTGCATCGCCGATCATCACCGGAATGATGGCGTGGCCGGCACCCGCGAGGGTGAAGCCGGCGGCCTGCATGCCGGTACGAAAGCGTTCGACGTTCTCCCACAGCTTGTGGCGCGCCTCGGCGCTGTCCTCGATTCTGTCCAGCGCCTTGAGGGTCGCCGCCAAGATGGGCGGTGCCAGCGAGTTGGAGAATAGATAAGGGCGTGAGCGCTGGCGTAGCCACTCGACAATGGGGCCACGCGCGGCCGTCACACCGCCCGAGGCACCGCCCAAGGCCTTGCCGAAGGTGGTGGTGATGATGTCGATCTGATCCATCACGTCATGGTATTCGTGGCTGCCACGCCCGTTGTCGCCGACGAAGCCGGTGGCGTGGGAGTCATCCACCATCACCAGCGCGTCGTAGCGTCTGGCGAGCTCGCAGATGCCCTTGAGGTTGGCGATCACGCCATCCATCGAGAAGACACCATCGGTGGCGATCAGCTTGAAGCGTGCGCCAGCCGCGTCCGCCTCCTTGAGACGGGCTTCGAGTTCGCGCATGTCATTGTTGGCATAGCGATAGCGGCTGGCCTTGCACAGGCGCACGCCGTCGATGATGGAAGCGTGATTGAGCGCATCGGAAATGATGGCGTCTTCGGGGCCGAAGAGTGTCTCGAACAGGCCGCCATTGGCATCGAAGCACGAGGAATAGAGGATCGCATCGTCCATGCCGAGAAAGGCCGCGAGGCGTTTTTCCAGCACGCGATGCTGGTGGTGAGTGCCGCAGATGAAGCGTACCGAGGCCATGCCGAAGCCATCACGCTCCAGCGCCTGCTGCGCGGCCGCGATCAGCACGGGGCTATCGGCCAGGCCCAGATAGTTGTTGGCACAGAAGTTGATGACCTGGGCGCCTTGTCCCTCGTCCTTATCGCTGGTGGAAACCTGGATGCTGGCACGCTGGGGCGAGGTGATCTCGCGCTCCTGCTTGTAGAGGCCCTCTTCATGCAGCGCATTGATCTGACGGCTGAGGTGGTCGTGGAAACTGGCTGGCATGCGTCGCTCCTGTCTGTCGTGATCCTGTCGCTTCCGATGGACGCTGTACGCCTGACGGAAACGTGGTGACACACACTTCAGCCTAGTAGGTCGTTGTCAGCACAGCAGGGCTCTGTCCGCGTCGAGGGCGCAAGCCCCGCCATTCCATTCCTGGCAGATGACGAAAAAGACGTGCATCAGACGTGACACGGCCCTGCACCTCATTCGAGGACAGGGCCGTTGTTTTGGTCAGATTGCGTTGCGCCAGATCGTTGTCCCGGATTGCGTCGACACGCGCTGCGACGCATTTCACGCCATGACGGTTCAGCGCTGGGCGAGTGGCGCTGATGTCGGGATTGCCTGGGAGACGCGATCACGGCGTACGCGGATCACGAAGGCGATCACCAGGGCGAAGATGCCGAAGGCGACCGGGATGGCGGCGACCGAGATCAGGCTCAGCAGGGTCTTGTAGACATCGCCGCCCAGCCAGCTGACCACGATGGCCAGGGCGGCCATGGCGATGATCCAGAAGGCGCGTGAGCGCTTGACGGTCAGCATCTCGCAGACCAGTCCTGCCGAGTCGGCACTGGTGATGAAGAACAGCAGGATGTTGAGCGTCAGTATCACCGAGAGGATGCCGGTGGTGTCGATGGTATCGATCAGCTTGAACACGTCCTCGACGCCCAGACTGAGGCTGCCGAGCCCGAACACCACGAACCACAGGCACGAGAACAGGGTCGGTACCAGCATCACCCCCAGCACCATGCCACGCAGGGTACGGCCCTTGGAGATGCGCGCCACGAAGACGCCGGTGAAGATGAACCAGCCGTACCAGGCAGCCTCGAAGGCATACAGCCAGTCGGCCAGCCACGCCTTGCGCTCCGGATCACCCAAGCCGATGTCGGTGGCCATCGCCGGGTACTTGAGCAGGTATTCCGGCACCAGACGCACGAAGGTGGAAACGATGTCGCCGGGGACGGTCAGCACCAGCACGCCGATCATCAGAATGATGGCGAACAGGGTGTTGTAGTTGCTCAGCCACTTGATGCCGCGCTTGAGGCCAGAGGCGGAGGAGATGATGGCGCATACGGCCAGTACGCTGATGATCAGGGTCGGGCTGAATTCGATACCGACCAGCTTGACCAGTCCCTGCTGGATCGGGGTGGTCGCGTAGGTGAAGGACAGCGACAGGCCGATGACGGTGGAAACGACGAGGCTGACCAGGTTGAGCTTGCTCCACAGGCCATTGCCCAGCAGTTCCTCGGCGGGCTTGGTCATCTTCATGTTGTACATGGCATGCGCGAACAGCGCGCCGATGGCCAGATAGCCCGCCCAGGCAAGCAGGCCCCAATGATTGAAGGCATTGAGCAGTGCCATGTCGGTGCTCTGTCCGGCATCGGTATGGTACTTGGGCTCCAGCACGCCCCAGGTGAGCAGGCCGATGCCCATGCCGGTGGCAAACAGCATGCCCATCCAGCTCAGGGTGTGGAATTCCGGTTCGCCTTCACCGAAGCGCAGCTTGCCCAGCGGCGTGAAGCACACCGCGACCATCACCAGGGAGATGGCGAAGGCCGGCCAGGTGAAGATGAAGCCGAGATTGCCGATCACCGAGGTCTTGACGGTGTCGAGGGCTGCGAGGAATCCCGTCGGGAAGAGGGCGGCGGCACCGATCAGCAGCATGATGACCGCGACGGTGGCGATCGAGGTCAGGTACTTGCCCTTGGCGGAGTCCGTGTCCCCCAGGCCGCAGACGGCATTCGTGGTGGCTTCGGGCTGGCGAGAGGAGGAAGTGTCGGTCGTCATGTGAGCGCGATTCCTGAAGTTATTGTTGTCGAACTGGCAAGCTGACGGCAGCAAGAAGTCGTCAAGAGAGGGCAGATATCGATGGCTGACTCCTGTGGGTGGCAAGGACCTCATAAGCCTATCTTGCCCTCTGGTTAATTTTTGGTTATTGACGACCAGTATTTGCCATAACACGACATTATGTGTCTCGTGGAACGCCTGACGTGAAAGGCATGCTTCAAGGCCCGCCGTTGCCTGCTGGCACGACGGGCTCGGGTCGAGTGAGGGGCTTTGAGCGGGCTCAGGGGCCTGTGTGATGCTGGGCGGGTTTCTTGAACCTTTTCAGCGCGTTGCCGGATTCCTGATAGAGCGCCACCAAGAGGCCCAGCGTCATTGCCACGATCACGAAGCTCATCGGCAAGGCGGCGGCCATCAGGATGGTCTGCAGTGCCTTGAGTCCGCCCGCCATCAGCAAGGTACCGGCCACCAGTCCGATGCAGATGCCCCAGAAGATGCGGTGACGCGCCAGCGGCTCCTCATCGCCCAGCGACAGGATGGTGGTAACCACCAGGGTGCTGGAGTCGGAGCTGGTCACGAACCAGCTGATCAGCAGGAAGATCAGCAGAGACGACAGGATGACGCTCAGCACGCTGTTGCCCGCCAGGGCATCGGCGGTGGCGAACAGCGCTTCGGGCAGATTCCAGTTGCGTACCAGCGCCATCAGTTCACCGCTGCCGGCCCCCATGGTGGCCGTCAGCTCCTGATGCAGACCGGTACCGCCGAACAGCGCCTGCCAGATGAAGATGATCAGCGGCGGTGCGATCAGCACGCCCAGAATGAATTCACGCAGGGTGCGGCCCTTGGAGATGCGGGCGATGAACAGACCGATGAACGGTGCCCATGCCAGCCACCAGGCCCAGTAGAAGATGGTCCAGCCGACCTGCCAGCTGTTTTCTCCCGCGGTCTCGGCGACCCACAGCCCCATCGGCACCACGTCGCGCAGATAGGCCAGCAGCGTCTCGCCGAACAGTGAGATCAGCCATAGCGTCGGGCCACCGATCAGGAAGCTGCCGACCACGAGGACCGACACGCCGATGTTCAGCTCGGAGATGAAGCGAATCCCGCGTTTGATGCCGGAAACCGCCGAGGCGATGGAGATCGCACTGATCGCGACGATCAGCGCCAGCTGCGTGCCGATGCCGGCATCCAGTCCGGTAAGGCGATTGAGGCCGACCGCGATCTGGCTGACGCCCAGACCCAGTGAGGTGGCGATACCGAACACGCAGCCCAGCACGCCCATGATGTCGACGGCATGGCCGATCGGGCCGTAGATGCGATCACCGATCAGCGGATAGAGCGCCGAGCGCAGCGCCAACGGCAGTTTCTTGCGATAGGCGAAGTAGGCCAGCGTCATGCCGACCATGCCGTAGATCGCCCAACCATGTAGCCCCCAGTGGAAGAAGGCCACCTTGAGTGCCTCGACGGCGCGGGCGTGATCCATGGCGATCGCGCCGGCCAGGTCCGCATGCGGGTTGTTGGGATAGCCGAAGCCACCGGAATTGTCGAAATAGAACATCGGCTCCGCGACACCGAAGAACAGCACGCCGATGCCGACACCTGCCGAGAGCAACATCGAGATCCAGGTGAAGCGCGAGAATTCCGGGACACTGTCCTTGGGGCCGAGGCGCAGGCTGCCCCAGGGCGAGCACACCAGTACCAGCGACAGGGCGATCATCGTGACCACCAGCACCAGGTAGTAGGTGCCGAAGGTATGCTCGATCCAGCTGCGCGCGGCACCGAAGATGGCGGCCGCTCCATCGGGTGAGAGACCGGCCCCGACGACGAACGCCAGCAACAGGCCGGCCGAGGTCAGGGTCATGCCCTTGTGCATGCCCTTGAGCGGGCCGCTGGTTTCCACCTGGAGATGTGCCGTGAGGGCATTGTCTTGCGAAGGGTGTCGTGCGGGATCACCGAGTGGATCATGGTCTGTCGCTGCCATGAGAAGACTCCTGAATTGTTGTAGTTGTTGTGTGAGCTGTTGTTTCAATTGCTGTTTGAGCTGTCGCTCCTGCTGCGGCCTGAGTGTCTAGAGGCCTTGAGAGCGGAATCGATACGGGTAAGGCCGGTGGCTGAAGTAGGGGGATGGTATTCACGATCAGGCCAATGCCGGGGGTGGCCAATTTCGAGAACGCAGAGTGCGTGATGCTTGCCTGACTGGGCACTTTTTCGGTCAATGTCCTGTCAGCAATGCAACCGGCTTTCAGGCAGATAGTTGCGCCCTCCCAGACTAGTCAGGCGCGGTGTATGGACGTTGTAAGCAAGCGACGCCTGTTTGCCGCAACGCGACGTCAAGAGCATGCAAAAGACGCCAGAAATGACAATGCCCGCTCAGGTGTTGGCCTGAGCGGGCATTGGTGATGCTGTGGTCACACGCATTCTGAAAAATGCGGGCCAATGAGTCTGTGATTCCGGTGCAAGTGCCGAGAGCGCCACGCTGCCCTCTCTACGCTTGCGTCATGGAGCCTTGCATTACGAAATCACTGGCAGCTGGCCTAGCCCGCGTTGGTCTGGCTGGCCGTTCGCGGCGTGGCTTGCGGGCCGGTCTTCGGCTGACGACGCGATTTGATCACGCTGCGCGATTCATCGACCAGTGCGACCAGCAGGCCAAGCGTCATGGCGAGGATCACGAAGCTGACCGGCAAGGCAGCAGCCATCAGGACCGTCTGCAGCGCCTTGAGCCCGCCTGCCATCAGTAGCACCGCCGCGACGGAGCCGATGCAGACACCCCAGAAGATACGGTGACGCGGCAGCGGGTCTTCATCGCCCATCGACAGGATGGTGGTGATGACCAGGGTGCTGGAATCGGAGCTGGTGACGAACCAGCTGATCAGCAGGAAGATCAGCAGCGACGTCAGCACGGTGCTGAGAATGTCGTTGCTCACCAGCGCATCGGCGGTGGCGAACAGTGCCTCTGGCAGATTCCAGTCGCGAATCATGCCCATCAGCTGGCCGGTGCCCGGGCCCATGGCCGCGTTCAGTTCCTGATGCAGAGCGGTGCCGCCAAACAGGGTCTGCCAGATGAAGATGATCAGCGGCGGGGCAATCAGCACGCCGAGGATGAATTCACGCAGGGTGCGGCCCTTGGAGATACGCGCGATGAACAGACCGATGAACGGTGCCCATGCCAGCCACCATGCCCAGTAGAAGATGGTCCAGGCATCCTGCCAATCGCGCTCGACCGGTGTGCTCGCGACCCACAACCCCATGGGAATGACGTCACGTACATAGGAGACGACCGTCTCGCCGAACATGCTGATCAGCCACAGGGTCGGGCCGCCGATCAGGAAGCTGCCGACCACGATGACGGACACGCCGACATTCAATTCGGAAATGATGCGGATGCCGCGCTGGACGCCGGAGACCGCCGAGGCGATGGAGATGACACTGATGATTGCGATCAATACGACCTGGGTGCCGATACCTGAGTCGATACCGGTCAGGCGGTTGAGGCCGACGGCGATCTGACTGACGCCCAGTCCCAGCGAGGTGGCGATACCGAACACGCAGCCCAGTACCCCCATGATGTCGACGGCATGGCCGATGGGGCCGTAGATGCGGTCACCGATCAGCGGATAGAGCGCGGAGCGCAGTGCCAGCGGTAGATTGCGGCGATAGGCGAAGTAGGCCAGCGTCATGCCGACGATGACATAGACCGCCCAGCCGTGCAGGCCCCAATGGAAGAAGGCCAGCTTGAGCGCGTCGACGGCGCGGGCGTGATCCATCGCCATATGACCGGCGAGGTCTGCGTGCGGATTGTTGGGATACCCGAAGCCGCCGGAGTTGTCGAAGTAGAACATCGGTTCGGCGACGCCGAAGAACAGGATGCCGATCCCGACGCCTGCCGAGAGCAGCATCGAGACCCAGGTGAAGCGCGAGAATTCAGGGCGGCTATCCGGCGCGCCCAGGCGCAGCTTGCCCCAGGGGGAGAAGACGAGGGCAATGCACAGGCCGATCAGACCGACGATGGTCACCAGGTAATAGGTGCCGAAGGTGGATTCGATCCAGGCGCGTGCGGCGCCGAACAGACTGGAGGACAGCTCGGGGGCCAGGCCGGTGGCGAGAACGAAAAGCAGCAGCAGGCCGGCGGAGGTCAGGGTCATGCCCTTGTGCATGCCCTTGAGCGGGCCCGAGGTCTCGACGCGCAGGCTCAGGTCCGGCGAATGGTAGCGCTGAGAGCCGACGACTGGCGCGGCGCTGCCGTCAGAGGTGGTGGTGTTGTTAGAGGTAGTGTCTTTCGCGGTGGCGTTTTTGGTACTGGAATTGTCAGGTGAGGCGGGATCAGGCTGAGGTGGGGTCACGCAATATCTCCTGTTCGAGCTGGTCGTAGGGCCAGCGTTCCCTGTCGCGGTCACGGCGGAATGACCGTCCATCTGTCGCGAAAAATTGTTGTCGATAAGGCAACGAGATGAAGATGTAAATGCTTGTCGAGAGACGAGGGAAGACGCTAACTCCTTCAAAGCATTACAATATATTATGTATGGAATTGATTTTGATGGCTACAGCTTCTGGAAAATTGGCTGTGTCGCAAGAGCGCGTTCGTCAGCGAGTCCATTTGGTCACGCCGACTCATTGGCAGGGACTATCGCGCAGGGGTGTCGCGGCTGCCTGAGAGGCATAAATCACGCAATGATATTCTTGACGTGATACGACCCATGCTTGCCCGAAAGCGACAATGTTGGCCGCCTGTGAGACGCTTTCGGGATAACATTCAAGCAATGTGGGGTCGTGAGCGGAACCTGTACCCCGGACGCTTGCCCTCATGACGTCATTGACTCTGCTTGCGCTCAGCCGACGAGCAGGGCGGATTACCCCTTTCATTCTCTGGAGCCACTGCACGATGCGACTCGATTACATCGGCCCGCTACCGGAAACCATCGGTTTTCTCTTGCTGCCACGCTTCTCGATGATGGCGTTCTTCGCGGCCGTGGAGCCTCTACGCATCGCCAACCGCATCAGTGGCAAGCCGCTGTTTCGCTGGTTGCTCATCAGTGAGGATGGCCAGCCGGTCACGTCTTCCAGTGGCATGACGCTGGTCGCCGACCACAGCATTCTCGATATTCGCTCCCTGCCTTCGCTGGCGGTGTGCAGCGGTTTCGAGCCCGAGGCGCACCTCAATCGTGCCCTGACGGGCTGGCTGCATCGTCTCGATGGGGGAGGCTGTGTACTGGGCGGCCTGGATACCGGCTGTTTTCTGCTGGCGGCAGCAGGACTGCTGGACGGTGAGCGCGTCACACTGCATTGGGAAAGCCTGCCGGCGTTTCGCGAGCGCTTCCCGACCATCAGCACCTCGGATGAGCTGTTCGAGCTGGGCGCGCGCCGCTTTTCCTGTGCCGGTGGGGCCGCCGCGATGGACATGGCACTGGATGTGATTGCCCGCCGGCACGGCACCGCGCTGGCAGTGGATGTCTCGGAGCAGCTGGTGCACGACCGCATGCGCACGCGGACGGACCAGCAGCGCATGACGCTGGCGCGCCGCCTGGGCACCCACAAGCGCCAGCTGGTCGATGCGGTCGCCCTGATGGAGCAGAACCTGGACACCCCCTTGTCGCTGGAGGAGCTGGCGAAGCGTTGTCGCATCTCGCTGAGACAGTTGCAGCGCCTGTTCGAGCAGGAGCTTTCCACCTCGCCGCGAGCCTGGTACCTGCGACTGCGCCTGGAGCGGGCGCGGCACCTGCTCAAGGAAACCGACCTCGATATTCTCTCGGTCGGGCTGTCGAGCGGTTTTACCTCCAGCTCCAGCTTCTCTCGTGCCTACCGCAATCACTTCGGGCACTCACCGCGCCAGACGCGCTGAGGTCTGGCCGAAGATGCTGCTTTCAACACAAGGGCGCTGCTTTCAACAATTGCTGCAAGTTCGTGCGCCACCTTGCGTGCGTTCGGCTCTCACCACTGGCTTTTGTCGGTGGTCCTCATGCGGCTGTCATACCCGCGTGTCAAAAGCGTGACAGATGGGAAAGGCTGTTAGATGGCGGGTATCCACGCCTTGAGATGCCATGCTGTCTGGCAGGGTGCGTCTTGTGCTGGAGGAAGTACGAGGTTTCAGCCGGCGTTTGCCGCGGGTGAGTGACAGCTGCGTGTGGCCTGCAGAGGCATGAGAGCGACTTTCGCAATGACAAGGGGGTGGGGAATGAAGCATCTGACAAGCAAGCTGCTATTGGGGAGCGCCATCGCCTTGATGGCCTCCACGACCGCCGTGGCCCACGGCACCGACATGAGCGAGCGCCTGGCAACCATCAAGACGATGTTCGATGCCGACAGCGTCGTGGCAGGCCCCGAGGTGGTGGATTGCACGCTTTCCGGCGGCACCGAGACCCAATGCTTCAGCATCACGCTCAAGAACTCGCTGGCCGCCGACGAGATGGGCCCCTGGTGCCCGGGCAATATCTCGGACACTGCTGATGAGGGCGGTATCTGGGTGCGTGACGGCACGCAATACGACGTGGATGGTGCCTTCATCGAGAATCTGGCCACCTTCTATGATGACCCCGAGTGGCAGCTGTTCGACAAGGACACCGGCAAGGTTCACGTCACCGATACCAGGACCGCGTGTGATCAGGCGGCGCGGCCGGATGTGGCCGAGGAGTACAACAACTACTGCGTGGAATGCCGCACGGAATACATGGATGAGGTCGTCGAGACCACCTATGTGCTGCCCTTGATGCCTGCCCCCCGTCAGGGTGAGTCGGCAGGGCGCACGCCTGGCCCACGGGGTATCGCCTTCAATGGCGTCAGATTCGATGCCGCAGCGCCGCAGGATGCGATTCTCGCTGCCCATACTCTGGCCCCGTTCGACGATTGCGGGGGGCATGTGAATCTGCACGTGGGCTATCACTACCACGGTGCCAATGGCTGTAGCCCCAAGCAGGAGAAAGCGGATGCCCCGATGATCGGCTTCGCGATGGACGGTTACCCGATTCTGGCCAGGCTGACCGGTGAGGAGGCTGAAAAGGCCGATCTGGATGCCTGCAGTGGTCACGTCGCCGCAGGAATCGGCTATCACTATCACGGCAACAGTGCCGAGAAGAACGAGATCCTGGGCTGCTTCAAGGGTGAGATCGGCTGTGCGCTCGACTCACCGGATGCGGTCTGCAAGGCAGATGAACGCCCGGCAGGAGGGCCGCCCGGGGGCGGGCCTGAAGGGCAAAGGCCTCACGACGAGGCGTGAGGCCGAAGGTTTCTCTTGTGTGCATGGGGGAGCCCTTGCGAGTGCAGAGGGTGCCCCGGGTTGTCGGCGTGGTTGCGGCTTTCTGACATATTGCCTGCACACTCTGGCGGCACCCTGCGTTCATCCGCACGAATACACAAGGAACGAGCATGATGAAGCTTTCTGGTCTCTCTGGCGCAAGTGATGCCATCGTCCGCAGGGGCGCACTGCTTGCCATCACCGGCGCCCTGCTGGCAGTCAGTGCCGTGAGTGCGGCGCAGCAACCGCCGCGCGGCAAGCCGCCTCAGGAAGCATTGGAGGCATGTATTGCCAAGCAGGTAGGAGACCAGTGTCAGATTCAGGTGCAAGGTCAGCAGGATCTGATCCCCGGTCAGTGCATCGCACCGCCCGAGGGCGGCCCTGGCCCGGGTGCATCAGGTGACGCGCCGGCCGATGGCGGTGAAGGTCTTGCCTGTCTGCCCGAGGGTGCCAAGCCGCCGGGCGGCCCAGCGGAACGCTGAGGCTGAAGGCACCTGCGCCGCATGCACCGTGAATGCTTCGCCCGCCACTCTGATGATGTTGCATGCAATCAGAGGGCGGGCGTTGCTGTCTGTGGGCTGCCGCTTGTCATTGCTTGATTGTTGAATGAAGCGCTGCTCTTTTGCCTGCGTTCTGATTGATTCACCCTTTCTGTCGCGGTGACATCTTGCGCTTACCGCGATGCTCAAGCGTCATCTCAGGAGTCATTGAATGACCTTCACACCTCCACATCGTGCAGCTGCCTTGCGGCACAAGGCACGCTTGCCCGCTTCAGTACTGTCTGCTTCAGTACTGTCAGCATCGGTCGCGATGCTCATGGCCGGCGCGGCTCACGCTGAAGTCGTGCCGAGCCAATTCTCTTCGGGCGCACTGGTGAAAGCCCCTGAAACGGTGAGCTGTACGCTGGAAAATGGCACGCAGACCCAGTGCACCCGTCTGGTGGTCAAGTACAAGCCGGATGGCCTCAAAACCGGCCCGTTCTGCCCGCCATCTCTGGATGATGAGGGGGGTATCTGGGACTGGGATGGCGAGAATCCCGGTCTCTATCGTCTGGATCGCGCCTTCTTCGAGATGCTCGATACGCTCGGTTTTCATTTCCATGATGATGACGAATCGCTTCACATCATGACGGATCTGAGCAAGACGCCGGTCGAGGCCAACAACTGTCTCAACGTGGCCGAGGATGATAGCGTCGAGATGACCGTGCTGCTGCCCCTCGAGCCGGTCGAGGCTGCCAAGCCCACGCCGCTGGGCACCGTCGCCAAGATCGGTCTCGCCCTGGATGGTGTGCCGATCTTCGCTGACGCTCCATCAGTGCTGGACACCGGCAACCTGCCGGCGCTGGATACCTGTGGCGGGCATGTCGATCCCGGTGGCTGGTATCACTGGCACGCCACGGCGACCGATATCGACACCCTCTATGACGAGCATGGTGTCGATGCCCACTGTCAGCTGCCACAGAGCCATACCGCTCAGTTTGCCTACGCCTTTGATGGCTACCCGATGTTCGGCACCCAGGATGCCGGCGGCAGCGTCCCGACGGACCTCGACAGCTGCAATGGTCACTTCGGCCCGACCGAGCGCCACCCCGAGGGTGAGTACCATTATCACGCCACCGACGAGTTCCCGAATCTGCCCAAGTGCCTGAAGGGCGTGGTCGCCAAGGGCAACTTCGTGACCACGGCCAGCATGGGCATCGGCTCGCCGCGCATACCGGGCCAGGGCCCCGGCCCGGGTGGGCCGGGTGGCCCGGGTGGGCCGAAGAAAGGCACGTCTGATCGCCCGGAGTCTGATCAGCCGTCAGAGGCCCCATCTCAGGCATCCAGCGAGCAGTAGAAGCGGATGTTCATCAGGCTGCCGAGTGGAAGCTTGGGGCGGCGGCTTGGAGTGGCAGCCTGGCCCGCCACCTTGCCGACAGTCGCGCGGACTGCCTGAGCACAAGTGCTGTATGACATAGCGTGCTGTATGAAGAAGCCCTGCGGCCGTGCGAGAGATCTGCATTGCCGCGGGGCTTCATGCTTTTCACCGAAGGATTGTTACCTCATGACGTTCACCTGCTTTTCGGCGCCGCGACTCACGCGGGCAGCCATCTCCCGCCTGGGCCTGTTGCTGGTCTTGTTTTCCGGGGCTGCGCACGCCCATGTCGATACCGACTCCGTCGGTGGCTTTGCCGCGGGCTTTCTGCATCCTCTGACGGGGCTTGATCACTTCACGGCCATGGTGGCGGTGGGCCTGTGGGGCGTGATTCTCGGTCGGCCCGCCACCTGGCTGCTGCCGGTCGTCTTCCCGATGATCATGGCGCTGGGCAGTGTGATCGGCATCGTGGGTCTGGCGCTGCCAGGCATCGAGATCGGTATCGCGCTTTCTGCACTGGTCCTCGGCGCCTTCATCGTATGGCGGGTCGCACTGCCGCTATGGCTCGCCTGTCTGGTCGTCTCGGTGTTCGCGATCTGTCATGGCTACGCCCACGGGGCGGAATTGCCCCTGGCCTCCGATCCCTTCGCCTTCGCGATGGGCTTCATGTTGGCCACCGGCAGTCTGCATGCCGCCGGTATCGGCGTGGGCGTAGTGGCAGAGCGCTTTCGTCAGGGCGTATTGCTGCGGGTACTGGGCGCACTGACGGCGCTGTTGGGCGTCTACTTCCTGATGGAGGCCCTGGCATGATGATGTGGGATCAATGGCTGTTGGGTGTTCGCGCCGCCACCGGAAGCCCGGTGATTCTTTATCTGCTGCTGACGGCCAGTCTGGTGGGCGTTGCCTGTCAGAGCCGCTTCACGACTGGTGAGTGGCTGCGCGGTGTCCTGCGTCTGATCAATGCCATGGTGCTGGGAATCGTGGTGTCGCTGTACGCGCCGGATTCGCTGGTGATGGCGGTTGTGGGCTTTGCGATCGTCATGGCCTTGCTGGTGTCGATTCATCTACCGTTGCGCACGCTATGGGGGAGGGCGCTGATGGCGCGTGTCCCGGCAACGTTGTCGGCGCTGGTGGTCGCCCTGCTGTTCGTCGGGCATGACGTGGCCACCACGCCCGTGGCAATACTGCTGGGCGTGATGACCGCCATACTCCTCATCGTTGTCGCCGGGTGGGGGATTTTTGCACTGGCCGGGCGCTTGCTCCCCGAGTCGGCTTTCGTCATCGCCCAACGCGTGCTGGGTGCCTGGTTGGTCGCCATCGGCGTGATGACGCTCACATTCATCGTGATGCAGTGGTGAGTCTGGTCTCTTGCATTATCAGGCTGCTCGCCCCCATTGCATGAGGATGCCCTCAGTAAGCCCCAAGGAATGGAGCGCGTATGCAGTTCATGAAATATGCCAGGCAGTTGGCGCGAAACCCGCTGGGGATCATCGCGTTGTTCATCTCGTTGATCTATGGCTTCGCGAGTCTGCTGCTGAATTCGGCGGCCGAGACGCTGACAGTGGCGGAGCGTTGGCCATTGATCGGTTTCATCGTGGTGTTTCCGCTGCTGGTGCTGGCGGTGTTCTATCGACTCGTGACCAAGCATCACGGCAAGTTGTATGCGCCGGGAGATTACGACAAGGACCGCTCCTTCATGCGCACGTTGTCGCCAGCCGAGCAGGAGCAGCGTCTGACTCGCGAGGTGCATGAATTGCTGGGGGAGAGTGGTTGGCAGCAAGGCGGAGCAGACGCCGAGGCTCAGGTGTCAGCCACCGCTGAGGATAGCGGGCAGGCCGTCGACGATGCCGACGTCGCTCAGCTGTTGAGTCCGCAGGACAGCGCCGATGAGAAGATGCCGTTATCGCGTATCGAGCATCTGGACCATCATCGCCAGCAGATGACCCAGCTGAAGGGTGCGGTGCTGCGTCAGATGCAGGAATCCTCCGCTGCCGGTGGTGGTGCGAGCGGCGAGATGACGCGGCATGTGCGTGTGGGCGAAACCGATGCCTGCTTTGATGCGCTGCTCGAGGGGGAAAGCGCCCCCTTCACGTTCATTGAAGTGAAGGTGTTGAAGCACTACGCCAGAGCGCAGACGATGCTGCAAAGTCTGCTCTACGAAGCGCTGCTGGCGGATCGCACCCTGGAGGCCAATTTCAGGTTGATCGTCGTGGTCGTGCTGACGGATGATTCGCCTCAGGACATGACGCGGGAGCGGCTGGAGCAGGAGTGGCATCAGCGTATCCGTCAGTGCCCGGTTGCCATCGAGCTGCGCTTCACGTCACCGGCCAGCCTGAAGACTTAGGCCACGGCTTGACGCTCGCGCGGTGATCACCGAGCCTTTTCACTCAGATATCTGTCACCAGCTACGCAAACGCCCAGTCACGACTCTCGTGGCTGGGCGTTTGCGTGCGTGAGGGGCTGCGCGCTAGTCCAGAGCACACAGGCGCCGATCGAGAGCGTGACAGAAGGCCTGCCAGGCGATGCCCATCTCAGGCAATTCATGATGAGCGTGCAGGGCGGCGTGGACCATGCCCGTGGCGCAGTGATAGCCGACTTCCGCCCCCTCGGCTTCCCAGGTGGCGACAGCCGTCTCCAGCGGTGCCGTCAGAGGGTCATGTTCGACCGAGAGCACTTCGATGACCTGCGCCGGTGCCTGACGAGAGTGAGGCGGCGTCATGAGGTAGCTGCGTGAGGGATCGCCCTGGGCCACCAGCTGCCACATGCCGACGATTTCTTCACGGCTGAGCAATGGCGCCGTCGGCCCGAGCGTGGTCAGATCATCCGTGGTGATTTGCATGATCGGGTCGAGTGGCGGGTAGATGAGGCCGAGCACATAAGGCGAGCGTGCCTTGCCAGTCCTGTCTGTCTCATCCGATAGCTTGTCGATCAGGTCCTTGTGATGCAGGCGAGAGACATCCATCACCAGACGCCCCCCGGCGCTATCTCCTACTATCGCGACAGGCGCCAGCTGGCGCACGGCAACATCACAGTCCATCAGCGCCTGTTGGTAGGAGGCTTCCGGCAGCAGCCGGTAATCCACGCTGATCACTTCCCGATTGAGCAGTGCAGCCAGACTTGAAGCGACGCCTTGATGGCTATCCAGTGAGCCTATCTGCCAGCTGCCACCATGCAAGTAGACGACACAGCCGTCCTTGCGCGGCTCATCAAGCGTCGGACTGAAACGTCGTAAAGCAATGACGTGGCCATCATCGGAATGCAGTGTCTCGTCGCTTGCTGTGACGCCATCTGCGAGTGGTGCGGCCAGTCGCGCGTAGAGCGCTTCACAGTAGGGGCGACTCTCGGCGACCGACAGCCCTTCGAGTTCCGCCATGCCTTGCGCGAATGCCTCGATGAAGTCATGGCAGCGCAGCGGGGAAAGCGTCTCTGTTGTCATGATATTCAGCCTGGTAAAGAAAAGGTCATGCATACGATAACACCCCGCCAGCAACTGACGGGGTGTCGGTCTATCCCTTGGCAATGTCGGTGCGCCCGTGTCAGGCCGTCTTGCGACGGATCCCGATACGGCGGCCGGCCGCCTTGGGCCAGTCATCCTCTCCAGCCGGTTGGGGCAGGGCAGCGATGCGCTCTGCGACCGCTTCCGGGCAGGGGGTCGGACGACCGCCACTGATGCTCATCGCCATCAACATCTGCTCACTGGTGGCAATCTCGCCGCCGTCGGCATCGGTCAGGGAGAACAGCACGTGTTGACGCTTGGCGTCATGGTCCAGCAGCAGCACCTTGACCTTGAGTGTCTGGCCTTCGTGCGCTTCCGCCAGATAGCACAGATGCGTTTCCAGGGTGTAGATGGTCAGGTCGTGTTCGCGACGACCGTCGGCATCCAGGCCCACGTGCTCCATCAGCGCTTCGACGGCCATCGAAAAGGCGCGCGCGTATTCGGCATCGTTCATGTGGCCGTTGTAGTCGACCCACTCATGCGGCACCGTGATCTCGAGCAGGTCCATCAGATACGTCCCTCAAGGCCTTCGGCTTCCGGCCAGTACTTGCGGGTCAGGCTCAAGAGCTCGACCAGGAAGTCGTCGCGACGACGATCCAGCTCGGCAACCGGGCGACCTGCCGCCTGGTATTCGCAGCCTTCCACGACCTTGTCGATCAGCTCGTCGGTCAGCTCCGGCGCTTCGAGTTTGGTCCACGGCAGTTTCAGGGCCGGGCCGAACTGTTCGAGCATGTGACGCATGCCCGGCTCACCGCCGGCGAGGTGGAAGGTCAGGAAGGTGCCCATCAGTGACCAGCGCAGACCACAGCCATAGACGACAGCCGCGTCGATCTCTTCGGTGGTGGCGACGCCATCGTTGACCAGGTGCAGGGCTTCACGCCACAGCGCTTCCATCAGGCGGTCCGCGATGTGACCTTCGATCTCGCGACGCACGATCAGCGGACGCATGGCCAGTGCTTGATAGTCTTCGCGTGCGCCTTCCAGCAGCGCCGGGGAGGTGTGCTCGCCACCCACCAGCTCGACCAGCGGCAGCAGATAGACCGGGTTGAAGGGGTGGGCGACGATGACGCGCCCCGGCGCCTTCTTGCAGTCCTGTTGCAGATCGGTCGGCTTGAAACCGGAGGTGGAAGAGCCGATCACCACGTGCTCTTCGGCCGCGGCATCGATGGCGCTGAGGATTTCCTGCTTGAGCGGCAGACGCTCCGGCACGTTTTCCTGGATCAGATCAGCACCGACGACAGCTTCCTCGAGGGTCGCGGCAAAGCGCAGCCGCTCGACGGAAGCACCTTCTGCCAGGCCATCCTTTTCCAGCGCATGCCAGGCATTCGCGACGAAGGCGCGTGTGCGGGCTTCGGCGTCCGGGGCCGGATCAAAGGCGACCACGTCCCAGCCATTGGCGAGTGCACGGGAGATCCAGCCGTTGCCGATGACACCGGTTCCTACGACAGATAACTGGCTCATGCGACACCTCCAGCGGTTTCGAGGGCTGCCATGTCGCCGGCGGTCTTGCCGGTGGACGGATCACGCAGCTTGAGGAAGGCGCGAGTCTCGGCCGGCGTCATCACGCTGGAGCCCAGGTTCTCGATGATGCCAGAGGACTTCTCGACCAGCTGCGCATTGGTCGCCATCACGCCCTTGGACAGATAGAGGTTGTCTTCGAGACCGACGCGAGCGTGACCGCCCAGCAGCACGGCCTGTGCGACCATCGGCATCTGCATGCGACCGATACCGAAGGCTGCCCAGTTGGAGTTGGTCGGCAGCTTGTTCTTCATGGTCAGCATGGTTTCGGTGTCGGCTTCGGCGCCCCACGGAATGCCCAGGCACAGCTGGAACAGCAGGTCGTCGTCGAGCAGGCCTTCCTGCTGCAGCTGACGGGCGAACCAGACGTGGCCCAGATCGAAACATTCGAGCTCCGGCTTGACGCCAGCCGCCTGCACCAGACGAGCGTGCTCGCGCAGCCAGTCAGCGGTGTTGATGTAGACCATGTCGCCGAAGTTCAGGCTACCGCAGTCCAGGGTGCACAGTTCCGGCAGCAGTTCCTGGATCGGCGCGTGACGCTCGGCCGGAGTCTGGATGTCAGTGCCCGGGCCGCCACGGGTCGGGTCGTTGACGTCCGGAATCCAGTCGCCGCCGCCACCTGCGGTGATGTTCATGACGATGTCGGTATCGGCTGAACGCACACGGTCCATGACTTCACGGAAGTGTTCGGTAGAGTGGCTGATGTCGCCAGTCTCCGGGTCACGCACGTGAATGTGGGCCACGCTGGCGCCGGCCTTGGCGGCCGCGATGCAGTCATCGGCGATCTGCTTCGGCGTCACCGGGACATTCGGGTTCTTGCTGGCGGTATCACCCGCGCCAGTGATGGCACATGTCAGGATAGTCTTGCGATTCATCGTCGGGCCTCACGTGTCAGGACACTTGTCAGTAGAGACGTCGCACATCGTCATGCGATAACGCTGGCTGCGTCTCGGTTGCACACAGTGTCGAGAAGAAGGGGCTGACGCTATGAGCAAAACACGTCGATTTATGTGCCTTTTACGCCAATGTCGCGTTTGTATGATGCTGATGTCGTTATTGCATGCATCCAGGCGGTAGTGACAGGAGGGGTGAATGGCAGTGTCAATCATCAGCCCAAGAGTCCATGCAAGACCTGTCACAGGAACCAACGCAAAACCCCGGACTGACGAGAAGGATCGCTTCTGTCAGCCCGGGGCGAAGATGGCGAGGGTAATCGCCAGACCATGATGGGCAGGCTGATGCTCAAGAGATCTGTCTTTTGCTGAGTGTCTCAAAGTGTCTTTGAGTGCCTGCCCTCACTGAACATCTTTCATTGCGTCCCTTTTACTGCATGTCTTTCGTTACATGGCATTCACTTCTTGTGCGGTCGTTCATTTCACGCCCGGATATCAGTCCGTCTTGCCGCTTTCAAGCTTGGTGAAGACCACCTTGGCGTAGTCGCCATTGGCCTTGTCGGTTTCCCATACGCCCGTGCCTTCACAGGCATTGGAACTGGCCTTGGTATTGCACTGGTTGTAGGAACCCGCCTTGAAGTACATCCAGTCACCGGCGTAGCCCGCCGGAAGGTCATCTGTATCCTCCTTGCCGTTGGCATCGACATTGTCGGCAAGATTGATCTCGAAATTGCGTGTCGGATGGCCTTGCGAATTGAAGGTCAGATGCATGATGTCGCCCTTGACCTCGACCTTGTAGCTGAAGGTCTCGCCCAGCGAAATGCCTTCCTTGCCGGGATCAACGTTGCTGCTCCAGTCGTTGCCCCATACCGCATAGCTGACATCCGTGCGTTTGGGATCTTCCTTGGCGAGATTCTTCTCGTAGTTCCAGAACACCGAGCCAGTGTCCTGATCCGGCAGCTTCTTGTAGAAGATCTTGAGTGGCTCGTTGCCATGCCCAAAGCCCTCATTCGCCTCCATCAATGCCTGGTCCTTGCCAGCATGTATCTGGCCGATGACCACCGAATAGGCTGACTTCCTGTCTGGTTTCTTCGAGCGTTCCGCAACATGTTCCACGCGCAACGTGGCCTCTAGATAACCGCCAATCTGCGCGAATTCATCGGCCTTTCCATGCGATGCGAGTGCGAAGTTGTTCTTCGGGTCATGGGTACCGATGCTGGTGTCGGTACCACGTAGCATCTGGCGCAGTTCCGTGCGGGCATTGCTGGAATTCGGGGTCGTGAAGGCACTGTTGGGTGTCACGAATACCATGTTGTTGTCGTCATCGAGATAGAAATAGTCAGAGTGACGATAGCTCTGAAGGTCTGACACCTTGATTTCATCCACCTTGCCATTGCCGTCGGCGTCCATCGGCAGTGTCAGCTTCCAGGTGCTGAGATCGAATGTCTCTCCGGGGGGAGTGTCATTGGCAGTACTTGGCGATGAAATGATACCTGCACTGGCAGCAAGGAGAAATGCTGTCACCAAGGGGTGGCGTACCCGAGTATTACGCATGGTCTCAAGCCTTTTTTATGCTTATGGGGTGAGTGCCAAGATGGCAGTCGAAGGCTAGAGCCAGTTGATCATGACTGTCAAGACGATTGTTAGCTGAAATGAAATAGCGTTTTGAAAACTGGATTTCCAATATTTTACAGAGGGTTATGTGGTGATCTGAGAGGTAGGGTCGTGCTTTCAGTCATGAGAGAGGAAAGGTATCGCTGTTGGCATCTCAATGATTGATAAGGAAAAAATCATATCAATGTATTTTCTTGAATTTCCATATCATACATTGGTCATGCATGGTGGTTTCGCCATGGTGGACGCTGAATGAAGACAAGGCTTGACCGCCTCACGCAAGAAGAGAGTGAGCAGTTGCCTGAAGAGAATCGAGAAGGGGAGGCACTGAGTGTCGATACGAATTGCTGGCATGGAGTGCTGGCATGCCGACAACGGTATGGCAATGGAGACTCTTTCACGCTGTGACATCCATCCATGGATGTCAGGCGATTGGCGAGCAATGACTTGCACGCTGCGTGTCGGATAGCGAAGCGCTACCTGTCGTCATTCAGGGGTGATGCGTGTCTCAATCCGTTTCCTTCCAGCCCAGTTGGCGTGAGATATTTCGCCCAGCTTCACACAGGTTGTCCTTGTACGTCAGGGTAATGTCCTGGTGGTAGCGAATGGTGGGGATCGACATGCTCAGGGCTGCAATGGCCTTGCCGGTATGATCGAGAATCGGGGTCGCGAAACAGCACACTCCGGCGTCCATTTCCTCGAGATCTTCCGCCAGGCCGCTATCACGTGCCTGGGCAAGCTGTTCATCCAGCGCCTGACGCGAGGTCAGCGTGCGCTCGGTACGCGGCGCCAGTGGTTGCAGCGTCAGAAGGTGCTCAAGCTGGGCTTCGGTCATGCGCGACATCAGCGCCTTGCCCATGGCGGTGGTATGCGCGGGGCAACGGTCGCCGATGCGGGTATTCATGCACAGGTTGAAGTGCGAATTGTATTTGTGGACATAGACGATTTCCCCGGTGCTGGCATCCAGAGTGCCGAGGTGAACCGCTTCCCGGGTCAATTGTGACAGGGCGGCCATGTCGGGGTCCGCCATCTTGATCAGGTCCATGTTCCCCAGCGCAGAGCTACCCAGCACAAAGGCTTTCATGGTCAGGCGATATTTCTCGCTCTCGCCATCCTGGGCGACATAACCAAGATTCCTGAGTGTCTGAAGAAACCGATATGCGGTGCTTTTCGACATCATGGCTCGCTGGGACAGCTCGGCAAGGCTGGATTCATGGTCGATGTCCAGCCCCTCCAGCACGGCCATCGCCTTCATCACCGCGGTGACGTTGTCGACCTTGGCTTCGGAAGCCCGGGTTTCTGAAGACATGAGATCCCTTATTCTGAATTTATTGAAACTCGATTTTAGAACACCTGCCATCGCTTTTACACCCTCGGCCCCCGCAGCCACAACGCCTGTCGTCCATTCTGGCTCCGGGGCTGCTCCCGGAGATGACGACGGCCCATCATTGTGGAACGGTCTAAAAGTCTAAAAGGGAATGAAATGCTGTTTCAAAAATAAAAATCCCCTGCTAGGTTTTCAAAACACCATTTCAGATTGATGTCTCAATCGACGGTGTCTCCCCGAAATGGCGTGACAGTCAGGTCAGGGGGAGCGTCCAAGGATGGGACAACCAGCCAGCAGGGAGCGACAGCGATGAACGCAGGCAGTTTCTTCATCGACGATGAGCATGATTGGCAGGATGTCGAGCCGGGCATCCAGCGCAAGATCGTCGCCCACACCCCGGACCTGATGGCCGTATGCGTCAAGTTCGACCTCGGTGCCGTCGGCACGCCCCATCAGCACGAGATTCATGACCAGATCGGCTACGTCGTGCAGGGCGCATTCGAGATCGAGCTTGACGGCGAGAAGCGCCGGCTCGGGCCGGGCGATGCCTTCGTCGCACCGCATCACACCCTGCATGGTGCCGTGGCGCTGGAGTCTAAGAGTGTGGTGATCGATCTCTTCTCGCCGCGCCGCGATGACATGCTGACACCGTGACGTTACGCCGCTCTCGGGCTCTGGCCCGGGTCGGCACTCTGGCGCCCTAAATGATGCGATTTATCTAAATAAGACTTTATTTATTTATGGGTGATGGCCGTTGTGCCGGGGCCACCGATGCCCACCATACCCCCGATTTCATTCCACAATTTCAGGAGTGTCGTGATGTTTGAAGATCTCAAGGACAGACGTGTATTGGTGACCGGTTCCACTGCAGGCATCGGGCTTGAGGTGGCGCGAGCCTTCCTGGCGGCAGGCGCCAAGGTCGTGTTGCACGGTAGTCGGAGCCCGTCTCAGGCCGAGTCATTGCTGAACGAACTTTCCGCGCCGGGACGCGTGTTCTATCTGCAGGCGGACGTACGCGAGACGGCTCAGTGCGAGGCGCTGGTGAAGCAGGCCGTCGAGGCCATGGGCGGGCTGGACGTGCTGGTCAACAATGCCGGCGGTCTTGGCGGGCGCCAGGGGCTCGAGAGCATTGACGATGACTTCTTCGACAATGTCATCGACCTCAACATTCGCTCGGTGGTGATGGTGACGCGCTTCGCGATTGAGCCGCTGCGCGCCTCGGCCCGCCAGTCCGGACAGAGCAGCAGCGTGATCACGACCGGGTCGATCGCGGGGCGTGAGGGCGGTGGTCTGGGCGCGTGCCTCTATGGTGGCAGCAAGGCGATGGTGCACAACCTGCATCGCAACTGGGTCAAGGAATTCACCAAGGACAGCATCCGCTTCAATACCGTGGCGCCGGGCACCATCGATACGGCCTTCCATGCCGACAAGAGCGATGCGCTCAAGCAGACCATCGCCGGCAGCATCGCCATGGGGCGCTTCGGCGAGTGCCAGGAAATGGCACCGACCTACCTCTATCTCGCCTCGCATGCGGCCAGCGGTTATGTCACCGGCCAGGTGATCGACGTCAATGGTGGACAGATGTGTCCGTGAGTTCGTCAATCCGTGCTCAGGCAATCTCTGCGCCCTCTGGCGTCGCGGGGCCGGACGAGACTGTGCCAACCAGGGACGCCCGACGTGCTGTCGGGCATCAAGACGACACGCCAACCATCATCACGAGTGGCCACGCCATGGAACAGACATTGCTATTGGATCGCGCAGCACTGACGGCGCTGCGCCAGGCCCATCAATCGCAGGACAGGAGCGGACTGCTGGCACGCCGGCTGGCACAAGCCGAGACGAGCCTGGCGTCGGTGCTCTCGGCACCTCTGTGCATTCCCGGGCAGGGTGAGGCGGGCGGAGAAGAGCATGCACGCCACAAGCTCAACTATCAGCACGTCAATCTGGCCTCTCAGCTGTGGCTGGTGACACATGATGAGCGCTATCTCGAATTCGTGCGTGGCCTGTTGCTGGGGTATGCCGAGATCTATGAAGCGCTGCCCGCCCACGTCTCCAGGGACAGCAATCCGCCGGGCAAGCTGTTTCACCAGTGTCTGAACGAGGGGATGTGGCTGCTGTACGCCGCGGATGCCTACGGCAATATCCGCTCCGAATTGCCTGAGGCGGAGCGTGAGCAGATCGAAGCGCATCTGTTGCGTCCGATGATCGACCTGCTGGTGGTGCAGAACGCTCACGATTTCGATGTGGTGCACAACCATGGCATCTGGTCCGTGGCGGCGGCGGGGATTGCCGGGCTGGTACTGGGAGACGAGGCGCTGGTGGAGCAGTCATTGCTCGGCAATGCCCGCGATGGCGTCAGCGGTGGCTTTCTCGCCCAGCTCGACCAGCTGTTCTCGCCGGACGGCTATTACCTGGAAGGCCCCTATTACCACCGCTTCGCCCTCAGACCGATGGTGCTCTTCGCCGAGGCATTGTTGAACAGTGGCGTGCGGCCGGACATCCATGATCATCGCGATCAGATCATTCGCAAGGCGATCCTGTGTCTGCAGGAGGTCGCGTTCCCCGATGGCCGCTTCCTGGCGCTCAATGACAGCTCAAGAACCATGGGGCTGATCGATGAGGGCGCGATGCTGGGCGCCGCCACGCTGCTCAAGCATTACGACGACACGCGACTCAATCCGGCAGTGGCGGGTCTGATCCGCGACAAGGTCGAACGCCTGCCGCTGTGTGGTGGCAGTCAGTCGCTGGCAGAATTCGCCGAGACGGCGTCACGGGCCCCCGGCCCACGCGCCAGTCAATTCATTTCCGATGGTCGCGAGGGCAATGCGGGCGGTCTGGCCATCCTGCGTGCGCCTTCGGCGAGCGGTGCGGAAACCATGGTGTATCTGGCCTTCGGCCAGCATGGCAGTGATCCCACGCTGCACTCGGCGCTCGACCATGGTCACTTCGATGGCCTGCACTTCGGTTATCACAACGGCCAGCACGAAGTCCTGACCGACTATGGCTTCAGTCGCTGGGTCAATATCGAACCGAAATTCGGTGGCCGCTACACGCCGGAGAACCGTTCCTACGCGAAGCAGAGCGTGGCGCACAACACCCTGGTCGTGGATGAAACCTCACACCATGGACTGGACACCGCGCGCGCCTGTGAACATCACGGGGAGCTCGACGCCTTTGACACGACTGATCCGCGTCTGCAGATGGTTCGGGCGCGTCTTCGGGATTACGTGCCGGGCGTGGTGCTCACCCGTAGCCTGCTGCTGGTCTCGCTGCCGGAGATGGCCGAGCCGCTGGTCGTGGACCTGATGCAGGCACGCAGTGATGGCACGCATCGCTATGACTACCCCTTGCATTATCAGGGGCAACTGATGATGGCAGAGCCGGCGCTCGAGCAGCAGGCCTCACCCACGGCATTGGGTGCAGCCAATGGTTACCAGCATCTGTGGAAGATGGCGTCCGGCGCGGAGCAGGCGGCGGGCGTCTCGCAGGCGGTCACCTGGTTGCAGGAAAACCACTTCGTCACCGCGCGCATGGTGTGCACCGCGCCTGCCACGCTGGTCCAGGGCGCCATCGGGGCGAATGATCCCGAGCGCAATCTGCGCGATGAGCCCTACCTGTTGCTGCGCTCTCAGGCCTCTTCGCAGACGGTGGCCTGTGTCATCGAGACACACGGTGTCTTTGAGGAAGCGCGTGAGATCGCCAGTGAGGCGCGTCCCCGTGTCCTCAAGCTTCAGCTGCTTCAGGAGTGTGACGAGGCCTGTGTGCTGGCGCTTGAGCTGCGCGATGGCACTCGACACCGTCTCGCCGTCGCGCTGGCGCCCGGCCAGCAGCATGCGGTGAGCGTGGCAGGCGAGCGTCTCGAATGGCAAGGCGGGTGCGCCTTGCTGTGATGCACCGCCACCTGCCTCGTGAGGCTATCAGTGTCGGTCGCTGCGAGGTAGGGGCCAGGCAACAGGCAGGATCAGTGAACGCTTCATTCAGTGAGAATTCTATCTATGTCGGCACAAGGTGATTACCTGCTCTGGACCCGTGAGGAGCTTGACGGGATTCGCAGGCAGCAGGGACAGGACAATGCGATGGGGCGCAGCCTCGCCGCGCTGGAGGCCAGAGTGGCGGCCAGCATGGCGCGCGGTATCGTGATTCCTGGGCAGGGCGAGGCGGGTAGCTTCGAGCACAATACCCACAAGGAGAATGCCCGCGTGATCGAGGGGGCGGCTCTGTGGGGGCGGCTCAGTGACAACGCGCAGGCCCTGGCGCACGCCGAGGAGCTGCTGGCGGGCTACGCGGCCTGCTACCGCGACATGCCGTATCAGGTCGCGCGCAATACCAATCCGCCCGGCAGGCTGTTCCATCAGATTCTCAATGAGCATATCTGGCTGCTGCATGCCTCGCTGGGGCTGGCGTTGCTCAAGCCGTCCCTGAGCGAGGCGCGGTATCAGTCGCTGCTGGATGGGCTTTTCCAGCCGATGCTCGAGATGTTCACCGAGACCTACCGCCACGATTTCGACCGCATTCACAATCACGGCCTGTGGGCCGTGGCGGCAGTCGGGATCTGCGCGATGGTGATCGAGAGTCCTGAGCATCTGGCGATCTCCATCGATGGCCTGGATGGCAGCGGCGAGACCGGTGGCTTTCTCGCCCAGATCGCGCTGCTGTTCTCCCCGCAGGGCTATTACGTCGAGGGTCCCTATTACCACCGCTTCGCCATCCATCCGCTGTGTCTGTTCGCGGAGGCGATCGAGCGTCACCACCCTGAACGCAAGGTGCTGACACATGCCGACGGACGCATCGAGAAATCGCTGCACGTGCTGCTGTCCACGGCCTATCCGGACGGACGCTTTCCGGCACTCAATGACGCCTCACGCAGCATGGATCTCGATGATGAGGGCGCGCGCTGCGCCATGTCGCTGCTGGCGGCACGTTATGAGGCGCCCCGGGAGCTGCTGGCCCTGGCGCGTCAGCAGCAGGGCTGCTGGATCCATGCCAATGGACTGGCGCTGCTGAACGCGGTGCAGGATGTCGACACGCAGGTGGAAGCGACCAGCCAGCTCTTCCGCGATGGCCCGGATGGCCAGTCTGGCGGGCATGCGCACCTCAAGCGTGGGCAGGGACTTGCGGCACAGCACGTCGTGCTGACGGCCGGTCAGCACGGCATGGGGCATGGCCACTTCGATGAGCTGGGACTGAGTTTCTTCTCGCGCGGCAAGGAAGTGCTCAAGGAATATGGCTTCGCACGCTGGGTCAATGTGGAGGCCAAGTTCGGTGGACGCTACCTCAAGGAAAACGAGGGTTATGCCAAGCAGAGTGTCGCCCACAACCTGGTCGTGGTGGACATGCAGTCGCAGCACGCGGCGAACCACGCGCTGGCGGACGAGCGACATGGCGAGATCTCATTGCTGTCTGGTTGCGCGGCTGGTGCGCGTGCCCGATGTGACAACGCGCATGACGGCGTGGCCATGCAGCGTGAGGTGCTGCTGGTGGAAAGCCGCCATACCGAGACGCCGATTCTGCTGGATATCTTCACGCTGACCTCGGAGCAGCCGCACGTCTATGACTACACCTTCCATCATGGTGGCCATGTCGTGCGCTGGTGGGGAAGTGAATTCACCGCGCTGGATGCCCTGGAAGTGATGGGGGATCGCCACGGCTATCAGCACCTCTGGAAGCAGGGGCAGTGCCGGCCCGCCACCGGACACAGCATGACCTGGCTTGAGGGTGACAGTTTCCATAGCTGGCATCAGATCACCCAGGCACCTGCTGAAGCCTTCCAGCTGCGTGTCGGTGCCAATGACCCTGATCACAACCTGCGGCCAGACGCCAAGGTGATGACGCGCCTGACCGCCACCTCGCAGACCTTCTATTCCCTGTTCGAGAGTCACGGGCATTTCGATGAAGCTCTGGAGCAGTGTGGCGGGGCGCGTCCGCAGGTGATCAATTTCTGTGTGCTGCCGAGTGTGGATGGCCTGACGATTCTCGAGTTGACCTTTACAACCGGACGACTGCTGGTGGTGCTGGCCGAGCCAGCCCGGCAAGGGGAAAGCCTGACGCTCGAGGCTGGGGAGCGCCCCCTGCGAATCGAGCAGGATGTCACGCTCATTGATCTTCCAGACAAGGCGCGGGTGTTACACAACGCCTGACCCGCCGTCAGTGTCCGAGGTCTGGATGGCGTCGTCCGGGAGTCGAGTCAGGATGTGAATTGGACCGATCCAACAACGGCCGGGATCTCTCCCGGTGATAGAAGGCGCTGCCAGCGACAGATGAGACAGCGGCCCCCGTGGTCAGGGAAAGGCGGCGGGGAAACGTGCACTGCCGGGTGCGCAACAACAATGACAAGACAGATAAAGACAAGAGTGCATTGCCATGAACCTAGATCTGGATACTGCCGTCATCGGCATCTATTTCCTCTTTCTGATCGCCATAGGCTGGCTGTTCAGAACCTTTACCTCAAGCACCAGTGATTACTTCCGCGGTGGCGGCAAGATGCTGTGGTGGATGGTCGGTGCGACCTCTTTCATGACCCAGTTCAGTGCCTGGACCTTCACCGGTGCGGCAGGCAAGGCCTACAACGATGGCTTTGCCGTGGCGATCATCTTCATGGCCAATGCCTTCGGCTATCTGATGAACTATCTGTATTTCGCACCACGCTTCCGGCAGCTGCGGGTCATCACCGTGATCCAGGCGATCCGGCAGCGCTTCGGGGCCGTCAACGAGCAGGTCTTCACCTGGTCCTCCATGCCCACCAGCATCATCAATGCGGGCATCTGGCTCAATGGTCTGGCCATCGTGACCTCCGGCCTGTTCGGCTATGACATGGAAACCACCATCATCGTGACCGGTCTGGTCGTGCTGGTGATGTCGGTGACCGGCGGTTCCTGGGCGGTCATCGCGTCCGATTACATGCAGATGGTCATCATCATGGCCGTCACCATCACCTGTGCCATCGTGGCCGTGATCCATGCCGGCGGCCCGAGCCATGTCGTGGAAGACTTCCCGGTGAACTTCCTGATCGGGGGAGACATGAACTACCTGTCGCTGTTCGCGCTATGGGGGTTCTTCATCTTCATCAAGCAATTCAGCATCACCAACAACCTGCTCAACTCCTATCGCTACCTGGCGGCCAAGGATTCGAAGAATGCGCGCAAGGCGGGCCTGTTGGCCTGCGTACTGATGACCATGGGTCCGTTCATCTGGTTCATGCCCAGCTGGTTCATGGCCAGTGAAGGGGTGGATCTGTTCGCGATGTATCCCGAGGCAGGTGCCAAGGCGGCTGACTTTGCCTACATGAGCTTCGTCAGCCTCTACATGCCTGCCGGGATGCTGGGGCTGCTGGTGGCGGCAATGTTCGCCGCGACCATGTCCTCGATGGACTCCGGCCTGAATCGCAATTCCGGGATCTTCGTGAAGAACTTCTATGAGGTCGTGCTGCGCCCCAAGGCGTCTGAAGGTGAACTGCTGCTGATGTCGCGCCTGTCCTCCACCGTCTTCGGCCTGGCGATCATCGGGTTTGCCCTGTTCATCAACTCACTGAAGGGCCTGAGCCTGTTCGACGCCATGATGTATGTCGGTGCTCTGATCGGTCTGCCGATGACCATCCCCGGCCTGCTCGGCTTCTTCATCCGCAAGACGCCTGATTGGGCGGCTTGGGCGACTCTGGTGGTCGGTGGTCTGGTGTCGTATGTGGTCGGCTTCTTGATGACGCCGGACTTCATCGTCAACACCTTCGGTCTCGACGCGGACCTGACCTCGCGTGAATGGAGTGACATGAAGGTGGCGGTCGGTATCATGGCGCACACCGTGATCACGGCAGGCTTCTTCGTGCTGACCACGCTGTTCTACCGCGGTCTTTCCGCCGAGCGCGAAGCGGAAGTCGCGACCTTCTTCACCAACCGTGACACGCCCGTCATCAGCGATGACGAGGAACATCGCAGCGTCGACAACCGCCAGCGTAACATTCTCGGTTATCTGATCCTGGTTGCCGGCCTGGGCGTGATGCTGATGTTCCTGGTCCCCAATCCCTTCTGGGGACGCATGGTCTTCGTACTGTGTGGCGGCATCATCGTGGCGATCGGTCTGCTGCTGGTGACCTCCATCGACAAGACGTCACATTCCAAGGAAGAGCGCCTGGTCAGCGATGGCAGTACGCGCTGACGCGGCGTGATGGTGAGCGGCGCTGGCACCTTGTGCCTCGTCGCTCACTTGGCTCGCCATTCGTGCGCGCCACTCGCTCCGTGACCCTCTGATACCCCGAACCCGAATCCCCACTCCTGACTCGGTCAACGCCAATGACCACATCAGCAGGAGAGTCGATGCGCCTTTGCGCCATCGGCAGGGGATTCTGCGGCCTGCATCTGGCGTCTGGATTGATCCAGTACGCCGATGCCAACACAAGGCAACCCACGCGCTAGCCAATGCCGGGCACGCGACAGGACGCAGGTTGCCTGCAAGTCAATTGACTGACTCCCCATAAAAACAATGAGGTACGCCATGAAACACTACAACAAGATCTCCCTTTCGATTGCCGCACTGGTATTCACTACCAGCGCCCAGGCCGTGACACTGGATATACGTCATGAATACAAGCATCACGCCAAGCAACATGCCACCCGAGTCAAGGTGAGCGATTCCATCGACAACTTCTATTATGGGCTGGAATCCAAGTTTGCCTCGGAAAAGCGCGATGATGGTTCGCAACCCGCGATGGGAAATCTTCAGCGCGGCGACAGCGAGATTGATTGGGGCTTCAAGTTCAAGCTGGATAAGAACTGGTATATCCAACCAGGCATGCCCATTGCCTTCGGGGACGGCAAGTACACGATCAAGCCTCAGCTACGCATCGGCTACAAGGCCAGCAGCATCCCGCTGACCACGGCGCTGCGCTACCGTCGTGAATATGCCAACTACAGTGAAGACTTCAATGATGATTATGAACAGAACAAGATTACTTTCACCATGTCCTACAATCATGGCAAGAATAAATATTGGCTAGAGGCCAATTATTATCGTAATGAAGACAAGGATATTTACAACAATACTCGCGAGAACTACGACTATATCCTGAGTGCTGGGCGGCGCATGGGATCATGGTTCCCATATATGGAGTTGGCGGATGTCAGCTCCAGCTCCAGCTCCGATACGCGTCAGCTCAAGACGCGTGTCGGCTTGAAATATTATTACTGATCATGAAGTGCTAGACAGATGAGCGCGCAAGTCTTGCGCGTCCGGCGTCAGTATCACGCATCATGACGAGGAAGGGCACTCTCGAGCCTTTGAATACTCGGGTTCGAGAGTGCAGGAATGTGCGTTGGCACGGGAATGATCGGTAGGGAGCCACATGACACAGCTGGATAAAGTCGCACTGTTCTTCTCCATCATCCTGATCGTGCTGACGATCCTGGTCTATCGTCGTCGCAGCCAGACCCCGGACAGCTTCATCCGGGGGAGTGGCAACGTGCCCTGGTGGATGGCGGGGAGTACGGCGTTCATGACGCAGTTCTCCGCCTGGACCTTCACCGGGGCCGCCCAGAAGGCCTACGAGGATGGCTTTGCCGTGCTGGTGATCTTCTGGGGCAATGCGCTGGGCTTTCTGCTGGCGGCGCTGTATTTCGCGCCGCGTTTCCGCCGGCTGAGAGTCAGCACCTATTCCGACATTCTCGAGTTGCGCTACGGCAAGACGACACAACTCGTGTATGTCATCAGTCAGATCTTCCTGACGCTGATGACCGCCTCGATCGGTCTCTATGGCGTCTCGCTTTTCCTGAGCGCGGTCTTCGGCTTCCCGGTGGTCGGCATTGCCGTGCTCATCGGCAGTCTCATCATCGCCATCACGCTGGTGGGCGGCGTGTGGATCGTCTCGGCCAACAACTTCATCCAGATGATGCAGCTGGCGATTCTCACCCTGGTCATCGGGGGCTTCTGTCTCGCGCTGCTATGGACCGGCACGCTGAGCTTTCCGGAGCCGAACAAGGACTTCTGGGTCGGCAGTTCTCACAACAGTCTGCTCATCATGGGAATCTGGTCGCTGGCCATGCTGGTCAAGCAGTGCATCAGCATCAACAATGCCACTTCCAGTTATCGCTTTCTGACCACGGCAGATGACGGCGAAGCGCGCAAGGCGGCAGGCCTGGCGTCGGTGCTGTTCGTGATCGGGCCCGTGACCTGGTTCCTGCCGCCCTGGTTGCTGGGCACGGCTGGCATCGACCTGGCGGCACGTTATCCCGCGCTCGGCAACGATGCGGCCAACGTGGCCTATGTGCATTTCATCATTCACTACCTGCCGTCCGGCGTGCTGGGGCTGGTGATTTCCGCCATGCTGGCGGTCACCATCGCGCCCATCACCACGGCCTTCAATCGTGATGCCGGCGTGATGATGCGACTCGTGATGCCACTGCTCGAGCAGACCTCCGGCATGGCGACGCGACTGGTGAGCCTAGGGCGGATGTTCGGTGTCGTGCAGGGCGTCATCGTCGTCCTGTTCGTCATTGTCCTGAGTCGCATTGAACTGGTCAGCCTGTTCGACATCATGATCATGTTCGGGGTGCTGCTGCAGATGCCACTGGCACTTCCCGCACTGATGGTGCTCTTCAGGACGGGGGCGCCTGACTGGGCGGGGTGGGGCAGTGTACTGGTCGGAGTGTCGGTCACGCTTGGCAGCTATCTCTGGCTCGACATGGCGACACTGCAGCGTATGCCGTGGATAGCGGGCTTCCCGGAATCCCAGCTGGTCGACATCAAGCTGGCGATATCGCTGGCCATCCAGATCGTCACTGTCGTCGGCTTCCTGTTCCTCGCCCGTTATCTGTACGCGCCAAGACGCCCGTTCTCACGCGCACGACGGCTGGCGGAATTCTTCGCCAACCTCAAGCATCCCGTCATTGCCCGCCGTGAATCCCTTGAGCCTCGCCGCATGTTCAGCCTGCCATCGCGTCTGCTGTGCGTCGCGGCACTGCTGTCCGTGGCGCTGGCCAGCTTCTCCTCCACGCTGGCTGGCCTGAGCGTCTTCGTGTGTGTCGCGCTGGGCCAGCTGTTGATGGTGTGGGTGATGCGCTGAGCTTGTGTGTGCTCAGGCTGTGTTCAGGTGCTATCACCGACCCGCAGCGTGAACCCCAGGTCGTGGCTCAGTTCTCCGACGGGTTCACCGTTGATGCGTGCCAGCAGCTTGCGCGCTGCCATGCGACCGATCTGCTCCCGCGGTGAGACGATGGTGGTGAGACGCGGGGTGACGTGCTCTCCGATCGGCAGACCATTGAAGCCGGCGATGGCGATATCCTCCGGGATGCGCACCCCAAGCCGCGCGGCGGCGAGAATCGCGCCACAGGCCATGTCATCGTTGGCGAAGTGGATGGCGTCGCAGTCAGGGTGGCGCTCGCGGATGCGCTCGAGCGCCTGCGCACCGCTGGTCATCTGCTGACGCACGGGCAGGTCGAGCAGGGGAGCCTCCTCGATACCGGCGGCGGCCAGCGCCTCACGGTGCCCGGCGTAGCGCATCGCCGCACGATAGTCGCGATCGAGTTCGGCACCGGCGAAGTGGATCGTGCGATACCCGCGTGCCAGCAGGTGCTCGGTCATGGCGCGTCCGGCGGCGACATGATCCATCCCCACGTTCAGATCCAACCCTTCCCCCAGCTCCATGATCTCCACGATCGGCTGATTCCAGTTCTCCAGTATCTGGCGCGTCGCCTCGTCATGGCGCAGTCCCGTCACCACCAGGCCCGCGGCCGACCAGCCCAGAAAGGTACGGATCAGCTGGGTTTCGCGAGCCAGATCGTAGTCCGTCTTGCCCAGCAGCAGCTGATAGCCGTGTGCCTCGAATTCCTCCTGCAGGCCCTTGATCACGTCGATGAACACCACGTTGGACAACGAGGGCACGATGACCGGAATCACGCGACTGGAGGCCGAGGCCAGGCTGCCGGCAATCAGGTTGCGCACGTAGCCGACCTTCTCGATGGCCGCTTCGACCTTGATGCGTGTCGCTTCACGTAGGCTGTCGGGGCTATTGAAGTAGCGCGAGACGGTGATCGACGAGACCCCGGCTTCTCGGGCCACGTCATTCAGGGTCGGCTGCATGGCGCCCTTGCGGCTGCGGCGAGGAGATGATGGTGGATTAGACATATGTCGCGTTTTCTCATTTGCCGCTTGTCGTGGCTTGGAGCCTAATCTATTAATGATGTTAGCGCTAACATGGTAGCGCTAACATTCAGGAGAGTGTTGATTGGTGTGCCGCATGAGGTCGCCTTGATCATCACTTGAAACAGCTTCCGCGGGAGATGTGAGATGACAGCAGCAACGACTTCACCAGTGATCGGCCTTGTCGGCCTCGGCGCGATGGGAATGGGCAGTGCGCGCGCCATGCTGGAAGCAGGCCTGGACGTGATCGGCTGTGATATCTCGCCCGCCGCCTGTCAGGCCTTCGAAGCGGCGGGTGGCCGCGCCGTTGCCTCGCCGTTGGAACTGGCGGCCGAGTGTCAGGTGGTGGTGCTGGTCGTGGTGAATGCCGACCAGGTCGAGCAGGTGCTGTTCGGGGCCGAGGGAGAGGGCGGTCTGGCCGAGCGACTCGCGCCGGGTAGCCTGGTGATCCAGTGCGCCACCGTGGCGCCGAGCTTCGCGCGTGATCTCGAAACCCGCCTGAACGGCATGCAGCTGGAGCTGCTCGACGCCCCGATCAGCGGCGGCGCCGTCAAGGCACGCAGTGGTGAGCTGTCCGTGATGTCCTCCGGCAGTGAAGAGGCTTACGTCAAGGCGGAACGCGTGCTGGCGGCGATGGCAGCCAATGTCTATCGGCTGGGCGACTGCGCCGGCCCGGGATCGAGCGTCAAGCTGGTCAACCAGCATCTCGCCGGCGTACACATCGCGGCGGCGGCAGAAGCCATGGCGCTGGGCATGAGCATGGGGATCGACCCCGACACCCTGTATGACGTCATCACCCATTCCGCGGGCAATTCCTGGATGTTCGAGAATCGCGTGCCGCACATCCTCAAGGGCGATTACACGCCGCTGTCGGCTGTCGACATCTTCGTCAAGGACCTCAACATCGTGCACAGCACCGGGCGCGAGCTGAAGCTTGCCATGCCGGTGGCCGGCAGTGCCCTGCAGCAGTTCACCGCCGCCAGTGGGGCAGGCTTCGGGCGCGAGGATGACTCAGCCGTCATCAAGGTCTATCAGCGTCTCGGCAGCTTCAACCTGCCGGCCGCCAATGATGAAGGAGCGCAGTGATGCCGATCGTACTGGGCGGAATCGCCGATGACTTCACCGGCGCGACGGATCTTGCCAACAATCTGGTACGGGCCGGCATGCGCACCGTGCAGGTGATCGGGGTCCCCCAGGATGCGCTGCAGGAAGGGGCGGCGAACGCGCTGGATCTGACTGAGGTCGACGCCGTGGTGGTCGCGCTCAAGTCCCGCAGCTGCCCGGTGGATCAGGCGATCGGTGAATCCCTCGCGGGGCTTGAATGGTTGAAGGCCCAGGGGGCTCGCCAGCTGTTCTTCAAGTACTGCTCGACATTCGATTCCACGCCGGAGGGCAATATCGGCCCGGTCGCCGATGCGCTGCTGGAGGCGCTGGACAGCACACAGACCGCCTTCGTGCCGGCGTTCCCGATCAACGGGCGCAGTGTCTACCAGGGGCACCTGTTCGTCGGTGACCGCCTGCTCAATGACAGCGGCATGCAGCATCACCCCCTCAACCCGATGACCGATGCCGACATCGTGCGCGTGCTGTCACGCCAGACGCCCCATGGCGTGGGGCTGCTCAACCACGCCATGCTGAGTGAGGGAGCGCAGGCTGCTGGTGAGCGACTTGCCACGCTGAAGGCGCAAGGAGTGCGTCATGTGGTCTGCGACAGCCTCGATGAGCGTGATCTCGAGGTACTGGCCGAGGCGCTGGTGGAGCACGCGCTGGTCACCGGTGGCTCTGGCCTCGCGCAGGCCTTGCCTGCCCAGTACCGCCGCAAGGGCTGGCTTGCGCAGATCGATGATGCGGCGGTCTTGGCCCCGGCGCAGGGCGCCGCGATGGTGCTGTCCGGCAGTTGCTCGCGCATGACGCTCAAGCAGGTGGCGCACTTCACCCAGCAGCATGCCGCCTTCGCGCTGGACCCCGTCAAGCTCAACGCGAGCGATGCCCACTTCGAGGCGGCACTCGACTTTGCCCGTGAGCAACTGGCGGCGACGGACCCCCGGCCATTTCTGATCTACGCCTCTGCCGAGCCCGAAAGCGTCAAGGCGGCGCAGGCGTCACTGGGTGTCAAGCAGGCCGGTGAACTCATCGAGTGTGCCCTGGCCAGTCTGGCCAGCACGCTGATCGCGGAAGGGGTCGGGCGCCTGCTGGTGGCGGGGGGGGAAACCTCCGGCGCGGTGGTCTCGGCACTCGACATCCGTGAGCTGCGCATCGGCGGTCAGATCGACCCTGGCGTGCCCTGGACACAGGCACCGCACCCGGCCGCCGGCCCCTCGCGGCCGGAGGCGATGCTCTCGCTGACCCTAAAGTCCGGCAACTTCGGCGGCGAAGACTTCTTTACCCGGGCATTCGATGTACTGGATGCCATGAATCCTCGCGAGGAGACCGCATGAGTCAGTCACGGCACGACATCAACGTGTTGCGCGAGCAGATCGCCACCTACGGCAAGTCACTGTTCGACCGCGGCCTGACCATGGGCTCCAGCGGCAACATCAGCCAGCGGCTGGACGATGGCGGCTGGTTGATGACGCCGACCAATGCCTGTCTGGGGCGCCTGGACCCGGCGCGCATCTCGCGTCTCGACGCCCAGGGCGTATTGATCGATGGCGATGCCCCGACCAAGGAGCACTTCCTGCATCGCGCCATGTATGACGAGCGCCCGCAGTCCGGCGCCATCGTTCACCTGCATTCGACCCACTCGGTGGCGGTGTCCTGCCTGCCGGATGTGAATCCGTGTGAGTGCATTCCGCCGCTGACGGCCTATTACGTGATGCGGGTCGGCAAGCTGCCGCTGGTGCCTTACTACATGCCGGGTGACCCCGCGCTGGGTGATGCGGTGCGTGGCCTGGCCGGCAAGCATTGTGCCGTGCTGCTGGCCAATCATGGCCCCGTCGTGGCCGGCAAGACCCTGGAAGCGGCGGTCTATGCCACGGAAGAGCTTGAGGAAACCGCCAAGCTGTTCCTGCTGCTGCAGGGCAAGAACCCACGTGGGATGACCCCGGAACAGGTGGCGGAACTCGAAGCCAGATTCGGCCGCCCCTGAGTGATGACCTCTTCGTCTGTGACATCCAAGGATCTGACATGACACGATTGGCCGCCAATCTCAGCATGCTGTTTACCGAGCATGATTTTCTCGATCGCTTCGCGGCTGCGGCCGACAGCGGTTTTCGCGGGGTCGAATATCTCTTCCCCTATGCCTATTCCCCGGAAGAACTGCGCGCAAGGCTCGATGAACACCAGCTGTCGCAGGTGCTGTTCAATCTGCCGCCAGGCGATTGGGAGGCCGGTGAGCGCGGCCTGACCTGTCTGCCGGGGCGCGAGGAGGAGTTCCGGACCTCAGTGGCCGAGGCGATCCGCTATGCCGAAGCGCTCGACTGTCCGCGTGTGCATGCCATGGCGGGGCTGGTACCAGAAGGGGCAGATGACGCCATGCGAGCGCGCTGCACCGAGACCTACATCAGCAACTTGCGTTACGCCGCCAGCGAGCTGGAGAAGGTCGGCAAGACACTGCTGATCGAACCGATCAACCCGCGCGACATGCCCGGCTTCTATCTGAGTGGCCAGGCGCAGGCACGCGAGATTCTCGCCCGGGTCGGCGCCGCCAACCTCAAGGTGCAGTTCGATCTCTACCACTGCCAGATCGTCGAGGGCGACCTGATCCGCAATCTGGAGGCGCAGTTCGCACACATGGGTCATGTGCAGATCGCCGGCGTGCCGGACCGTCACGAGCCGGATGTGGGGGAGGTGCATTATCCGGCGCTGTTCGCCCGGCTTGAGAGCCTGGGATATGACGGCTGGATCGGCTGTGAATATCGGCCGCGGGGTGAGACGCGCTCAGGCCTGGGGTGGGGGCGCGAGCATGGTCTGACGCCCTGAATCCGATTCAGAAGGCTCGCTCGGCGAAAACCAGAGTTTCGGGGAAGGTGACTGCGCCGGGCGAGTGTTCAAGGATTGGAAGCAAAAATTAGTGGTATGTCTTTCAGACCAGAACATGCAGAAAAGATGAAAGAGTTGAGTGACTGACGTTCTTTTAGTCGCATATACCTTCTTGTCATTGCTGCTGAAGAGCGTGAAGCGCTATTTTCTCATCCCATCTGGTATGGTTGTTGTACCACTTGAGGGCTGCTGCTGAGTGATCTGCCCATGCGGCAAGCCTACCTACGCCAGAACACAAAAGTGGAGTCCACACGATGCACGTCATGATTACCGGTGCCGCCGGATTCCTCGGTCAGCGCCTGACCGAGGCCCTGATCGACAAGGGCAGCCTGAACGGCCAGCCATTGTCACGCCTGACCCTGCTGGATCAGATCGAGGCGCCACATCCCGAGGCGGCTTCAAGTCTGGCAGTCGAGCCGGCCACCTCGCTGGATATCGAGATCGTCGCCGGCGACATCGCCGATGCCGAGGTGCTTGATCGCTGCCTGGCGGGCGAGCCTGCGGTGATCTATCACCTGGCTGCCGTGGTCAGTTCGGCGGCCGAGGCGGACCTGGCACTCGGCATGCGCGTCAATTTCGATGCGACTCGCCTGCTGCTGGAAGGCTGCGCGGCACGCGGATTGAATGGCACTCGACTGGTGATGGCCAGTTCGGTCGCCGCCTACGGCGGTGATCTCCCCGAGACACTGAGCGACATGACCGCCCTGGTGCCGCAGAACTCCTACGGTACCCAGAAGGCGATGTCGGAACTGCTGATCAATGACTACAGCCGTCGCGGGCTGGTGGATGGCTGCGTGCTGCGCTTGCCCACCATCATCGTGCGCCCGGGGCGTCCCAACGCGGCAGCTTCGAGCTTCGCCTCCTCCATCCTGCGCGAACCGCTCAATGGCGAAACCGCCATCTGCCCGGTACCGACCGAGCTTGAGATGTTCGTGATGTCGCCGCGTCGCGTGGTCGCGGCCCTGATCAAGGGCGCGGAAGTGCCGGCGGCTGATTTTGGCCTCTCGCGCTGCTTCATGCTGCCGGGCATCACTGTCAGCGTCGCCGAGATGCTCAAGGCGCTGTCAGACATCGCCGGCGAACAGGCGCTGGCCCTCGTCAAGCATGAGCCTGACTCGCGGATCACCGCCATCGTCGGCAGCTGGCCGGCGCGCTTTGACACCCGCAAGGCGCGTTCGCTGGGCTTCCTTGGCGATGCCGACCTGCACGAGATTCTCAATGCGTACCGCGACGAGAGCGCCATCGCCTAGCCAGCGTTCGGGTATCTCATCCAGGACGAGCTCGCCAGACACCTTTGCCAGACTTGCTCGTCACACCAGTACGTCAATAACAACGATCGGCGTCATGCCAGCCGGTAGCGCCGACACCCTACGCCACACAATAACAAACTACAGGAGTCGCACCCCATGACAGACGCCGCCGTCGCGGGGCCACAGGTCATCATCGGCCTGGGTATCGCCATCTTCGTCATGATCTATCTGGTATTGAAAACCCGCGTGCATGCCTTGCTGGCCTTGATCATCGCCGCCTCGCTGGCGGGGTTGATCGGTGGCATGCCACCCAATGAGGTGATCAGTGCCATCACTACCGGCTTTGGCAAGACGCTTTCCACCATCGGCCTCGTGATCGGCTTCGGGGTGATGATGGGGCGTGTGCTGGAGGTGACCGGTGCCGGACAGCGCATGGCCTACGCCATCCTCAACCTGCTGGGCAAGAACAAGGAAGAGGCCGCGATGGCGCTGACGGGCTACATCGTCTCCATCCCGATCTTCTGTGATTCGGCCTACGTCATCCTCAATCCGCTGGTGCGTTCACTGGCGCGCAACAGTGGACGTTCGGTGATCGGTCTGGGCATCGCGCTGGCGGCTGGCCTGATCATCACCCACTCGAGCGTGCCACCGACCCCGGGTCCGCTGGGCGTGGCGGGTATCTTCGGTGTCGACATCGGTCTGATGATCGGCTGGGGCCTGGTGATCACCGCCCCTGCGCTGATTGCTCTCGTCATCTATGCCCGTATCATGGGCCCGCGCATCGAGGCGATGCTGGAGGCCCAGCCGGGTGGTTTCGAAGGTAGCGTCAAGCATGACACCGACAGCATGATGCCTGAATCGGAGCTGCCTTCCCTGCTGATGTCCTGCATGCCGATCGGCCTGCCCATCGCGCTGATCTTCCTCAACACGTTGGTCAGTGCCGTGATGGGCGATACCAGCAATGCGATCACCAGTACCATCGCTTTCATCGGCAACCCGGTAATCGCCGTGGGGATCGGCGTGCTGGTCGCCATCTATGGCCTGATGCCAAAGACCCCCAAGCAGGAAGTGTTCGATCATCTGGAAAAGGGCGTCGAGACGGCGGGTATCATCCTGCTGGTCACCGGTGCCGGTGGTGCGCTGGGCTCGGTACTGCGCGCCAGTGGCGGTGGTGATTATATTGCTGCTCAGGTGGCCGCTCTGGGTCTGCAGCCGCTGCTGATCCCGTTCATCATCGCCACTCTGGTGCGCTTCATCCAGGGCAGTGGCACGGTGTCGATGATCACCGCTGCCTCCATCTCTGCGCCGATTCTGATGGGCATGCCTGATGTGAACATGGTGCTGGCAGCTCAGGCGGCGTGTATCGGTGCCATGTTCTTCAGCTACTTCAATGACAGCTATTTCTGGGTCGTCAATCGCATGCTCGGCGTCAAGAGCACCAAGCATCAGATGCTGGTGCTGACATTGCCGACGACACTCGCCTGGGCCATTTCCATCATCACGCTGCTGATGCTCAACGCCATCGTCGGTTGAGCCAGTCAGGACAGTCTGCGGCAACACGAACGCCGGGCCTCGTCGAGGCCCGGCGTTTTCGTTGGATTTTCGTCCATCAGCGAGGTATCAACGCGAACCTGCGGCGCTTGTGATTTCCGTCAGCGTGGCTTTCAACATCTGCGCATGTGATAAAGAAAGCAGGGCGATTGAAGGGAAATCAGACATGCCTTCACGAATGGCAATATTGGAGCAACACCTGAGTGTTACGACTCCTGCGATGCTGAGCTTTGCCCCTGAACTCGAGAGGGACTTTGAACAGTTCGAGCATCGTCGGCGCATGAGCCGTGCCGTAATGGGTTGCTGGAGCCTGATCATCTTTCAGCTGATGTTCGTGCTCTATGACACCGTCTATGCGCCGGTCGCGATGCCGGTGACAGAGAATCTCGCCGTGATGCTGCGCCTGTACGTCTGTATCGCGCTCGCGATTCTCGTGCTGGTCCTAAAGAGTGAGATCTGTCGCGCCGTCGGGCGCGAGGCGTTGCTGGTCGCGACCCTGTGGGGCGTGATCGGCCTGGCGGCGTGGCTGGCGGTTCGCGAGAATCACCTGCGCTGCTTCCTTGAACTCTATGCGCTGGGCGTGGTGCCACTGGTCGGTATCGTCTTGATGCAGCTGCGTTTCGTCACGGCTCTGGTGCTGTCGGCAGGAGGGATGGCCATCGTGATGAGCGTAGTGCTGGGCGTATCGATGCCCTATGCCCATATGGACTTCGCGATCGCTTTCGTCTTCATGGCGTTCTGCCTGTTTTCGCTGATTGCCAGCTTCCGCATCGAGTTCTCGGCCCGCCATGCCTATCTGATGACCTCCATCGATCAACTGCGCCTGCAGGACGTGGAGTCACGCAATGCCGAGCTGCAGGAAATGGCCTGTCTCGATCCTTTGACCCAGCTCTACAATCGCCGTCATCTGATCGAGCTGCTCAAGCAGCACCATGATGATGCTCGGCGGGCGAAGAGCGGCGTGTCAGAGGCTCATCCAGCGCCACCGCTGCCTTGTCTGGCGCTGATGATGATGGATGTCGATCACTTCAAGGCCTTCAATGATCACTACGGACATGTGGCGGGCGACAACTGTCTGTATCAGATCGCCCAGGCCTTGCAGGAAACATTGGACAGGGAAAGAGGTACGGGCATCGCGGGGTCTCTCGAAGCGCACGACGCTACGCTGGCCAGCGTCGTGCGCTTCGGCGGCGAGGAATTTACCGCCCTGGTGGCCGTGCGGGATCTCGAGCATGCGCGCAGTCTGGCCGAGGCAATGCGCTATGCCGTCAAGTCGCTCAAGTTGCCCCACCGCGAGTCGGAACTTGGTGTCGTCACCCTCAGCGTGGGGCTTTGCGTCATCCCCTTGTCGCGCCTGCTCGAGGGCGAGGGGATGGAGGATGAGATGACGCAAGACATGGCGATCGAGACGCTCCTGGGCCGCTGGGTCGATCAGGCCGACAAGGGGCTCTATCGTGCCAAGCGACAAGGCCGCAACCGTACCTGCGTGCAACGTGGCAATGGCAAGGCGCGCGCCCAGAGCAGTGATGAACTGCGTGATGAGCGGCAGGGTGAGCAGAAGGCTGAGCTGCCAGATCACAGGCCGCCAATGGGCGGAGCGGGCCTGTCATGAGAAGTCAAAAGCGACTCCCCGGCGGCCGCGAGGCGATGATGCCGGCGGCGGTAGCCGCCGAGCGCGGTGTCGTCGAGAGGCTGATTGACGGGCGCGGCTCGTCACGCTGGCGGCTCATGTTCCCCGACACCCTCGAGACCCGGTATGTGGAAGAGTCGCGCGCCTCGCGCACGCGCGGCCTGTTGCATTCCGGCATCTTCGCCTTCGTGATGTATGCCACCTTCCTGATCAGCGACACCATTCATCGTAGTGAGGACCTGGCACTGGCCGCCATGCTGCGGCTGGGCTGTGTCTGCGTGGTAGCCATGCTGGTGCTGCCTCTGGTGAAGCTGGCGTCATCCATGCGGCTCAAGGAGTGGCTGATGACCGCGCTGGTGATCAACACCATGCTGGTCAGCGCCATCCTGTTGCAGCTGTCACGCACCGAGCTTTCGCATGTCGATACGCTGTTGTTCGGCTTCTTTCCAATGGTCGGCAACATTCTCTTTCGGCTGCGCTTCCCCCAGGCACTGACGGCGTCGCTGATCTGCATGCTCATCATGGCCGGAGTGATCGCGTTGGAGCCTGCCGGTCAGGAGGGGCTGGAGCTGCTGGCGATGGTGATCTTCGTCAGCACCACCGGGCTCTCGCTGTTGGCCAATCATCAGCTGGAACACAATCAGCGTCAGGTGTGGTTGCTGCATCAGCGTGAGCGGCTGTTGCTGGAGGAGAAGCGGGCTGCCGGTCAACGTCTTTCCCGAGAGGCCAACTGCGATGCGCTGACGGGCGTCTTCAACCGACGCCACCTGGAGCGGGATCTGGCGCAGCGCTGGGCGGAGCTGACCCGTGAGGACGGGCTTGCGATCCTGATGGTGGATGTCGACCACTTCAAGACCTACAACGACCATCATGGCCATGTGGAAGGGGATCACTGCCTGCAGCAGGTCGCCGGCGCGCTCCAGGCCGCCATCGGCCCGCAGCCGGGCATGGTGGTGCGCTATGGCGGTGAGGAATTTCTGGTCCTGCTGGAGTCAGTGACCGAGCGGCAATTGCGGGCCTGCGCCGAACGCATCCGTCGCAAGGTGCGCGCGCTCAAACTGAACCACCCCGATAGCTCCGTGGCCAACGTGCTGACCGTCAGTGTCGGGGGGGTGAGCTACAAGGCCGAGCAACACACCAATCTGACCGACCTGGTACGTGCGGCGGATTCGGCGCTCTATGACGCCAAGCATCAGGGGCGCGACTGCTGTGTCGTGAGTTGAGTTTCAGACGCGAAGGGGCAGGGCAACAAGAAAAAGGATAGAGAGAAGAGAGAAGGAAGGCAGAAATAGAAAAAGGGAAGAGGGAAGAGATGAAGACAAAAAGGCGCGTTCTCGGAAGGGGACGCGCCTTATCTTTATGCCGGCATCAGGGCGCACATTCCTGACTGGGCAAGGGGGCGCACCACGGCAGAAATCAAGATAAACCGCGCTCGATGGCCCTGGGTGTTGGGCGTATTCGAGGCTCGGCGTCTGGTTATCTTGATGTACGTCAATAAAGGCGGATGTGCGGCGAAATATAGATGGCAAGCCTGAGCATGCCGAGTGGAAAATACGTGGAGGCTGCCATGCAACATGGTGGGCCTGATCGATCACCCGCCGAGCGGTTGGCCGGATGGCCGGGCCTGCGGCAAAGCGTCATCGTGCACGATAGCCTGGTGTTTTCTATGCTCTTTGGGTCAGCTGGTAGAAAGATGACAGCCATGATCGATGGAGTTTGGTGGTATGCCTTGTCGTCACGGACCTGACCGTGATATCGCTGCGACTGTGCGTCCCACAGCGGGATGAACAGAGAGCAACCCCCGGAGTTCTGAGGAGTCGCCCATGGAACTGGATCCCGTGATCCTGTCACGCATACAGTTCGGATTTGTCGTGTCCTTTCATGCCGTCTTTCCGGTGTTCACCATCGGTCTGGCATCCTACGTGGCCTTGTTGCATGGCCTTTTCTACAAGACAGGCAATGCCGCCTGGGAGCGTCTTGCGGCGTTCTGGGTGAAGGTATTCGCCGTGGTCTTCGCGATGGGCGTGGTCTCCGGCATCGTGATGGCCTTCCAGTTCGGCACCAACTGGAGCAACTTCAGTTATGCCACCTCCAACTTCATCGGGCCGATGCTCAGCTATGAGGTGGTAACAGCCTTCTTCCTCGAAGCCGGCTTCCTCGGCGTGCTGTTGTTCGGGCGTGGCAAGGTGCCGGAAGGCGTCCACCTGTTCGCGGCGCTGATGGTGTCGTTGGGCACCTTCATCTCCTCCTTCTGGATTCTGTCCTCCAACAGCTGGATGCAGACACCGGCGGGCGTCGACTTCATCGATGGTCACTTCTTCGTGAATGACTGGAGCGCGGCCATCTTCAATGCTTCCTTCCCGTATCGCTTCACGCATATGGCGATCGCCTCCTTCCTGACCGGCGGCTTCGTGGTGGCCGGGGTAAGTGCCTGGTATCTGCTGATCGGACGTGATGTCGAGGCCAACAAGCGCGCGCTGTCCATGTGCATGTGGCTGCTGCTGGTGTTGGCGCCGGTGCAGGCGGTGGTGGGTGACATGCACGGCATCAACACGCTGGAGCATCAGCCGACCAAGGTGGCGGCGATGGAAGGCAACTGGGAAACCCGGTCGGGTGCGCCTCTGCTGTTGTTCGCCTGGCCGGACAAGGAAGCCCAGATGAACCACTTCGAGATCGCGATTCCGAAGCTGGCCAGTCTGATCCTGACCCATGACCCCGATGGCGTGGTACCGGGCCTCAAGGAGGTCGAGCCCGACATGCAGCCGCCGGTGTGGTTCGTGTTCTGGTCGTTCCGCGTGATGGTGGCGATGGGGCTGGTAATGATCGCGGTGGCGTTCATCGGCCTGTTCCTGCGTCGCGATGGCAAGCTCTATCGCTCGCGCCCCTTCCTGCAGGTGCTGCGTCTGATGTCGATCGCGCCATTCTTCGCCGTGCTGGCCGGCTGGTTCGTCACCGAGGCCGGACGCTCACCGTGGCTGGTCTACGAGATGATGACCCAGCAGGAGGCCGTCACGCCGTCACTGACCGGCTGGATGGTGCTTGCCACCCTGATCGGCTACTTCCTGGTCTATCTGGTGGTCTTCGTGACCGGCAGCTACTACCTGACGCGCGTCATCCGTGGCGGCATGCAGCCCGAGCTGCCGCACGACGATGTCGAGACCGCAATGCGCCCGCTGTCCGCCGCGCATGAGAGTCTCGACGATGATGCCAGCCGTACAGTGAGGAGTTGAGTACATGGAACTGATCAATCTGACCATGATCTGGGCGCTGATCATCGGCTTCGGCATCATGATGTACATCCTGATGGATGGCTTCGATCTCGGGGTCGGCATCCTCTATCCCTTCGCCCCGGATGAGCATGCCCGTGACGTGATGATGAATTCGGTCGCGCCGGTCTGGGACGGCAATGAAACCTGGCTGGTGCTGGGCGGGGCCGGCTTGCTGGCGGCGTTTCCGGCGGTATATTCCATTCTGCTGCCGGCGCTGTATCTGGGGGTCTTCCTGATGCTGGCCGGGCTGATCTTCCGCGGGATCGCCTTCGAGTTCCGCTTCAAGTCCACGCGTAATCGGCATTGGTGGAATGTCGCCTTCAGCGGCGGTTCCTACGTGGCGACCTTCTGTCAGGGCGTGGTGGTCGGGGCCTATATCCAGGGCTTTGCCACCGAGGGCCATATCTATGTCGGTGGCGCCTTTGACTGGCTGACTCCCTTCACGGTGATCACCGGGCTCGCGCTGGTGGCGGGCTATGCTCTGCTGGGCGCCACCTGGACCATCCTGAAGAGTGAAGGCGAGGTTCAGGCCTGGGCCTACCGCATCACGCCCAAGCTGCTGATCGCCGTACTGGTCGGTTTCGGGGTCATCAGCCTCTACACCCCGTTCGTCGATGAATACGTGCGCGAGCGCTGGTTCAATCATATCGGCATGTTCTGGGTCTTCCCGGTACTGGCGCTGTGCTGCGCGGCCTTCATCTGGCGTGCCGTCAGCAAGCGTCTGGAGGGCCAGCCCTTCGTCGCGACCCTGGGACTGTTCCTGTTCACCTATCTGGGGCTGATCTTCAGCAAGTGGCCGTACCTGGTACCGCCGGACATCACCATCTGGGATGCGGCGTCAGACCCGGGCGCGCAGCTGTTCCTGCTGATCGGCGTACTGTTCGTGATTCCCATCGTGCTGGGCTATACCGCCTGGAGCTACTGGGTCTTCCGCGGCAAGGTACAGGACGGTGGCTATCACTGATCTCACGCAGGTGGCAGCGCAGAGGGCAGCGCAGAACGCCCCGACCAGCACTGCTGGCAATGATACGCAGCGCGTAACCGTCAGCGATGCCAGTGTCACTGGCAAGGAGCGCGACAAGGCCAGACGCAAGGCCGCCGGCAAGTGGCTTACCCAACAGGCGACGCGGGAGCGTCGCCTGTTGGGTATGGCGGCGCTGTGCGGCGCACTGGCGGGCCTTGCGACCGTCGCACAGCTGGTGTGGCTTGCCTGGATTGTGGCCGAGGTGATCGAGCAGACCGAGGCGTTGGCTCGTCTGTGGTGGCCGTTCGCGGGTCTGATCGCGCTGCTGGGGTTACGCGCCATGCTGAGCGCCGCGCAGGAGCTATGCGCCCAGATGGCCAGTCAGCGTCTGCGCCAGCGGGTACGTCGTGATGTGCTCGATCACCTGCAGTCGCTGGGGCCAGTGCGGGCGGCGCAGTTTCATGGCGCCGATGTGGCCCAGCGCTGGGTCGAACAGGTCGAGGCGCTGGAAGGTTACTTCGCGCGTTTCTACGTCCAGCTGCGCCTGGTATTGATCAGCCCTTTGGTGATTCTGGCCATCGTGGTCAGTCAGGACTGGCTGGCGGCGATTCTGCTCGCGCTGACCGCGCCGCTGATTCCACTGTTCATGGCACTGGTCGGCATGGGGGCCGAGTCGCTCAATCGCGAGCAGTTCGTCGCGGTCGCGCGCCTGTCGCGCCACTTCGTCGATCGCGTACGCGGAATCACCACGCTGCGGCTGTTCGGCCTGGGCGAGCAGGCCACGCGTGAGGTCACGCTGGTCGCCGATGATTATCGTCGCCGCAGTCTGCGCACGCTGCGCCTCGCCTTTCTCTCATCAGCAGTACTGGAGTTCTTTTCGTCGGTGTCGATCGCGGTGGTCGCGATCTATATCGGCTTCGGCCTGCTGGGCGACATTCCCTTCGGGCCCGCCCAGTCGCTGACCCTGTTCAGCGGGCTGCTGATCCTGCTGCTGGCACCGGAATTCTTCCAGCCGTTGCGCACCCTGTCTCAGCACTATCATGATCGCGCCTCGGCGTTGGCCGCCGCAGACTCGCTGTTGGAGCTGCTCGACACGCCCATTGCGCCGGCACGTCAGACCTCCACGACAGCGTCGGCCAGTGCCACGCTGCCCGAGGATGTGATGTTGCAGCTGGAGGCCGTCACGCTGGCGCATCCCGGGCGGGGCAGGGTGCTTGGTCCGCTGGATCTCACCCTGAAGGCCCACGAGGTGCTGGTGATCAGCGGCCCTTCCGGGGCCGGCAAGTCATCGCTGCTCCAGCTGATGGCGGGATTCGTGGCGCCTGATGATGGCCACTGTCATCGCCATGCGGCCACACGCCTTGCCTGGATGGATCAACGCCCGCTGCTGATGCAGGGCAGTCTGGCCGACAACCTGCGCATCACCGCGCCAGACGCCAGTGATGACGACATCGCGCAGGCGCTGACGCGCGCCGGCCTTGCCGAGGTGCTGGCCGCCTTGCCGCAGGGCATCGACAGCCCGTTGGGCGAAGGCGGGCGTGGGCTGTCCGGCGGCCAGGCTCAGCGTCTGGCGTTGGCGCGAGTCTTCCTGAGTGACGCGCCGCTGGTGTTGCTCGATGAGCCGACCGCCAGTCTGGATGCCGAGACCGAGCAGCGCCTGATCGCCGGTTTCCGAGCATTGGCCGAAGAAGGCCGTACGCTGGTCATCGCCACCCACCATCCGGCCTTGAGGGCCATGGCGACGCGGCAGCTGCATCTGACCCGTGATGGGGTCGTTGGCACCGCTGGAAAGAAGCAGGATGTTGGGGAGGGTGCATCATGATCGACCCCGCTCTCATTCCCTCAACGCGCGAGGCACTGACTGCGCTGGCGCCCTGGTGGCGGGTGCATGAGCGCTACCGCCGTCGACTGCTGCTGGGCGTGGTGCTGATGACGATGACCGCGCTGTCGGCACTTGGACTGCTCGCGGTCTCGGGCTGGTTCATCACGGCGTCGGCCCTGACCGGGGCGACGTTGGCTGCCGGTGCCGTTGCGGTGCTGGATGTCTACACGCCGGGCAGCGCGATTCGTCTGTTTGCCGTCTCGCGTACCGTCTCGCGCTATCTGGAGCGTCTCTACAATCACGACACCATCCTGCGACTGCTGGCCAGCCTGCGTGGCAGTGCCTTTGCTTCGCTGGTCAGCATGGACCCCGCACGGCTGGCCTCGCGTCGCTCCAGTGACTGGCTCAACCGACTGACGGCGGATATCGACACCCTCGATGCGCTCTATCTGCGTCTGGCGGCGCCTCCGGTGATGGCCTTGCTGCTGATCATGGCGCTGCTGGGCATCACGCTGGTCTGGCTACCGACCGCGACGCCATGGCTGGCGCTCTTGCTGCTGGCCGGCTGGGCATGGCTGACGCTGGGGCAGGCACGCTGGGGGCTGATGGCCAGCCGTCGGCGTGTGACCACTCTGGAGACATTGCGTTCAAGCCTGATGGAGGCGCTGCGCGGGCATGCCGAACTCGAGGCCTACGCGGCGCTTGGCCATGTGCGTGAGCGGCTGGAGGCGGTGGAGGCACGCCTGCTGGCGGACCAATGGCGGCTGGCGGTCATCAGTGCCGTCGGCAATGCGCTGGCCGTGCTGGTGATCGGGCTTGCCTGGTTGCTGTTGCTGGCACTGGGCATGCTCGCCCTGCGTGATGGTCAACTCAGCGGCCCGATGATGGTGATGCTGCCGCTTGCGGCGATGGCGCTGGGTGAGGGGCTGGCGGGGCTACCGGCCGCCTTCACCCAGGCTGGCGCGACATTGGGGGCCGCGGAGCGCCTCAATGACATCGAGCACGCCGCGGGTATCGTGCATGGCGATGCTCGCCTGTCAGCAGGACCGATCACAGTGACGCTGGAGCACGTCAGCTACCGCTATCCGGGCGCCTTGTTCGCTGCATTTTCAAACGTCTCGCTTACTGTCGAGGCCGGTGAGCAGGTCGCGATCTGCGGCGCTTCCGGCGCTGGCAAGTCGACGTTGGCGGCGCTGCTGACCGGACAGACCAGCCTGGCCTCACGCGGCCTGCAGAACAGAACAAGTGAAGAACCGAAAAGTGACGAGCAGAGCGGGCGGGTACTGCTCAATGGCCAGCAGGTGCATCACTACGCGCCGCTGGCGATTGCCGATGGCGTCGGCTGCCTCACCCAGCAGGTCGATCTGTTCGATGCCAGTCTGGCCGACAACCTGCGACTGGGGGCCGCCGATGCCGATGATGCCGCGCTGTGGCGGGTGCTGGCCGCGGTGGATCTCGCCGACTGGGTCGCGAGTCTGCCACAGGGGCTGGCAACGCGTGTCGGTGAGGGTGGTCGTCAGGTATCGGGTGGTCAAGCCCGGCGCATCAGTCTGGCGCGCCTGGCGCTGACCAACCCCGGCCTCGTGTTGCTGGATGAGCCCTTCTCGGGGCTGGATGCCACGACGGCGCAACGCGTCGCCCACGGCCTTGCTGATTGGCTGGCGGGCAGGACGGTAATCTATCTGCTGCATGAGCATGACCTGGCTGCGCCACGGCCCGGCACCGAGGGCGTGACCAGGGTGTGGTGGTTGGATCGCTGAGCCGCTCCGCAGATGGGGCAAGGCGGGGTGGAAAGCTGAACAGGGTAGAAAACTGAAAAAGCCTCCCGGGCAGGGTGCCCGGGAGGCTTTCGTTGTCACTGGCCCCGTCGATCAGGTTCAGTCAATCAATTCAGTCAATCGGTACCAGTCGATCAAATGCCAGACCATCAGTCCCAGTTCGGGGCGAAGTCCGGGTTGGCGATACGCTCGCCGCGGTCCAGCTCGGCAATCTTGGCCATGTCCTCGCCGGTCAGCGTCAGCGAGAAGGCCTCGATATTGCTGCGGATGTTCCTGGGCTTGGTGGAGGACGGGAAGGTCACGATGTCCTGCATCTTGAGCCACGCCAGAGCGATCTGCGCCGGGCTTACACCGTGGCGGTCCGCGATGATCTTGAGGGTCTCGTCTTCCATCACCTTGCCGACGGCCAGCGGCATGAAGGCGCTGACCTCAAGCCCCAGCTCCTGACACTTGTCGAGCACCTTGCGGTTCTGCAGGAAGGGATGCACCTCGACCTGATTGGTCAGCAGTTCATCACGCCCCAGAATGCCGACGGCGCGTTCCATCTGCTCGCAGGTGAAGTTGGAGATGCCGATATGGCGTGCCTTCTCCTCGGCCTTCATCTTGGCGAGCGCCGGCAGGTAGTCCTCCATGGCGACTTCGTCATTGGGTGACGGCCAGTGGATCAACAGCAGGTCGACATAGTCCATCTGGAGCTTCTCGAGGCTTTCCTCGACGCTCTTTTCCAGGTCACCTGGCTGGAGGCGGTCGTGCCAGATCTTGGTGGTGACGAACAGCTCGCTGCGCGGGATGCCGCTGTCGGCGAGCACCTGTCCCACTTCGGCTTCGTTGCCGTAGAACTGGGCGGTATCGAAGTGGCGATAACCGGCGTCCAGCGCTGCCTGCATGCTTTCACGCAGGGTGTCGCCTTCCAGACGGAAGGTGCCAAAGCCGGGATTCGGTAGGGTAGTCGACATGCGGTAACTCCTGTTGACGTTCCCGTAGAGCGCGGTGGGAACGATTCCATGTGTGGTGTCATCTTTACTGGGGCTATGAAACTGACGCGACAATGGCGTACCTACGCATCAGTCATGTGCCGGTTGCGCAACAATCCTGCGCCTCCCGCCATGCGCCTCATTCGTTGGCCGTGATCACGAATTTCAAGGCGCGACGCTCACCGCGCTTCAGTTCGGCGAGGCAGGTCGGCAGTGCCGTGAACGGCTCGATGCAGGGCGCCGGCTGATTCATGGAGCCATCGGCGATCGCTTCGAGCAGACTTTCCCCCGCCTCGACCAGGCGTGCCCAGTCCTCGTCGTCACCCGCCCAGTGCAGCGCGCCCAGCGCGACTTCATGCTGCGAGATGGCGCGATCGAAGGCAGGCGCGGCCGCCTGCTCCAGACGGTCCTGGATACAGATGATATGGCCGTTGGCCCCCAGATGGCGGGTCATCTTGCGGGCGTGATCCCCATTGACGGTATCGATCACGGCGTAGACCGGGGCATCCAGCTGCTCGGCGTCCGCAAGCGTCTCGTCGGCGCCCAGCGCCTTGAGGTCCGCGTGGCGCTTCTCGGAGGCAACACCAATGACGTGGAAGTCGCGCTGTCTGGCCAGCTGGATCAGCCAGCGGCCCACGCTGCCGGAGGCACCGGTGATCAGCAGGCGTCGCCCGGCCTTGATGGGCAGCTTGTCGATGGCAAGCCAGGCGGTCAGCGCCGGGCACGGGAAGGCGGCGGCGTCATTGAAGCCCAGGGTGACGGGCAGGCGCATCACGGCGCGCGCCGGAACCCGCAGGCGTTTGCTGAAGGTGCCCGGCCCCGCCAGGGTGGTGTGGACCGCGATGCGATCGCCCGGCGATACGTGACTGACATTGGCACCGCAGGCAATCACCTCGCCGGAGGCATCGACGCCGGGAATCTGGCCGGCTTGCCACAGCTCGCTGTCCATCGCCATGAACTTCCAGTCGACGGGATTGAGGCCGATGGCACGCGTGGCGACCAGTACCTCGTCGTCTCCCGGGGCGCCGATGTCCACCTCTGACTGCTCGAGCGCCTCAGGCTCGCCCGGGCCTTGCCATACCCAGGCGGGTGCCCGGGTGGCGCTGTGACTGATGTCTTGTGTGGTGGTCTCTGTGGAATCTGACATGGGATCTCCTTGCAGCGTGAACGGTGAATCCTTTCCGCCATGGCGGGGGCAGGTCGCGCGACCCGCCCGGCTTACCAGTGCGTTCAGTCAGCCGGGCAGATCAGTGCAACCCTTGCGCCCTCATGAGAAGTGCGGCAGCACCTCACGCCCCAGTTCCTCCAGGGTTTCCGTGAGCGGGCGGCGATTGCGACGCAGGTGGAAGCCGATGTGATTCACCCCGGCATCCTGCATGGCCGACAGTTCTTCCATGAGGGCAAGGCGGCCACTCGACAACCCGAAGCGATGACGACGCACTGGGGCGTGCGGATCTTCTTCCAGATTGAGGTGGATGAAACTGACGTAGGGCTTGTCGCCGGCGACCTGTCGCCAGAGCGCCACGCGGCGGATGTGGTCCTCCGGTGTGCCCGGGTAGGCCAGCCAGCCGTCCATCTCGCGACCGATCCACTGGGGCGTCTGCTGGGAGAGCCCGGCACTCAACAGCGGCGGACGCGTCGCGGCAGGCAGGATGGCCTGACCTTCGCTCAGGGCGTCGTCCGCCTGGCCCTTGATGACATCCACCGCGTGACGGAAGGCGGCACCACGGGTCGCGAACTCCTCGCCGAACAGCGGGTATTCCGCCGGTCGGTCGCCACTGGCGACGCCCAGCAGCAGGCGGTCTTCGCTCAGGGCCTGCACGCTGGCGGCGGCCTTTCTCACCAGCCACGGCTGGCGCAGCGGCAGCACCGCGGCGGCAGTGCCCAGCAGCAGGTTGTCGGTGTGACTGGCCAGATAGCCCAGGTAGGTGAACAGCTCGAAGACCTGACCGGCATCGCCGAAGGCGGGGTCGAACAGCGGCACGTCACGCAACCAGGCGGCGCGGAAGCCGAGCCTGTCGACCTGGCCGATCAGCTCGGCATGGGCGCGCATGTCAGGCACGCCGAAGGGCGTGGAGGGGGCTCTGTCAGTGCGGACCCAGTCATTGTCGAGGGGCAGTTCGACGCCCAGGGTCAGGGGGCCTTCAGTGAGGCGATCCAGCGGGCGGGTCGGGGAGATCATGATGGACTCCATCAGCAAGCAAGTGGGTAGACGACGGTGCCCCCGAGCCAGCAAGCTGAGCTGTCGGAATCGGGGGCACGTCGTGATGGCGGGTGGCTTCGCGGTGGATCAGGCGGTCGCGATGGAAGACGCGTGACGCTTGTCGAGGCGGCCGGCCAGCAGGGTCAGCAGCAGGGCGGCGGTGACGATCAGCGCGCCGATCCAGGCGGTGTCGGTCAGTGCCATCCCGGAGACCACCTGGCCACCGACGATGGAGCCCAGCGCGATGCCGATGTTGAAGGCGGCGATGTTGAGGCCGGAGGCCACGTCAACGGCCTGCGGCACGAAGCGTTCGGCCTGCTGCACGACGTAGACCTGCAGGCCCGGCACGTTGCCGAAGGCGAAGGCACCCCAGATCAGGATGGTGATCACGGCGGTGATCGGGTTGGCGGCAGTCAAGGTCAGCACGCCGAGGATGACGATCAGGCCACCGAAGATCAGGGTCAGGGCGCGGATCGGGCCCATGCGGTCGGCCAGCTTGCCGCCCTGGATGTTGCCGATGGCGACCGAGACGCCGTAGACCAGCATGATCAGACTGATGGCGCCTTCATTGAAGCCACTGACGTCCTGCAGCAGCGGGGCCAGGTAGGTGAAGGCCGTGAAGGTGCCGCCGTAGCCGAGAATGGTGATCAGGTAGACCAGCAGCAGACGCGGATGGGTCAGAACCTTGAGCTGTTGGGCGAAGGTGGCCGGTACGCTCTTCTTGAGATTGTTGGGCACCAGGATGGCGCTGCCGATCAATGCCAGCAAACCGAGGACCGAGACCACGAGGAAGGTGGCGCGCCAGCCGAAGTGCTGACCGATCCAGGTGCCCAGCGGCACGCCGGTGACCAGAGCCACGGTCAGGCCGGTGAACATGATGGCGATCGCACTGGCTTCCTTGTCCTTGCTCACCAGGCTTGTCGCGATGGTGGAGCCGATGGAGAAGAAGACCCCGTGGGCCAGGCCAGTCAGGATGCGTGCCGTGATCAGCGAGCTGTAGCTGGGTGCCTGCCAGGCCAGCAGGTTGCCGGCGATGAACAGTGCCATCAGTCCCAGCAGTACCAGCTTGCGATTGAAGCGGCCGGTCATGGCGGTCAGCACGGGGGCGCCGATGGCGACACCGACGGCATACAGGCTGACCAGCAGGCCAGCGGAAGGCAGAGAGACGCTCAGGTCCTGAGCGATGGTGGGTACCAGTCCGACGATCACGAACTCGGTGGTCCCGATGGCAAAGGCGCTCAATGTCAGCGCCAGCAGGGCAAGGGGCATGGCAGTTCTCCATCAGCAATGGGTGGGTCTTGGATGCTGTGCAGTCTGCCGTGAGATACCTTTGTGATAAACGCACGAAATGATGAAAGACTTTTGCAGTTTTCGTAAAGATTGCCTGTGACGGCGTCCTTTCTCCCATCCTTGCAGCGCCTGTCTCTGTCCCTGTCGGCTCGTGTCGCCATCTCGATCTCGTGTCACATGGCGTCACTGGCTGATTCAACAGGGCGACTCAACCGGGTAACTCAACAGCGTGATTCACCAGGGCGACTCCACAGGGCAGGGCGCAGCGGCTACACTGCGCGCCGAGAATTTTCATTCACTCCCTGTTCACATCGGAGATCGTCTTGGCCGCGCCTGACACCCCGTCTTCCTCTCAGCCTGATGCCCGGACTGCAGAGACTCCCTGTTCCTTGCCGCGCCTCGTCATGCCCTCGACCTGGCGAGGGTGGAGCTTGCTGGTGATCTTTGCACTGCTGGTCGTGATGGGTATCTGGCCGGTGATCGGCTGGATCAATCAGCAGACCCTGTTGTGGGGCATGCCGTCATTGATCATCTGGAGTTACCTGATCATCTTCGCCTGCAGTGGCGCGATGTTGCTGGGCAATCGATTGCTGACCAGGCGTGGTGATGCACAGCACGAGGAGGCCTCACGTGATTGATCCGCGTGCCTTTTCGTCCGTGCATGACAGCGTGCCCTTGCTGGTCACCCTGGGCTATGTCGTTCTCGCCATGGCCATCGGTCTCGGCGCGCGGGGCGGCCGCCGCATGGACACGCTGGAGCAATGGGGTGTGGCGGGACGCTCGATGGGGCCCGTGACGCTCTATCTGTTGATCGCCGCCGGCAGCGTCAGTGCCTACACCTTCATGGGCGCCCCGGGCTGGGCCTACAGCAAGGGCGTGCCGGTGTTCTATGTTGCCATCTATCTGGCCTATCTGGCGCTGGTGGCCTGGTACTTCGGCCCCAAGGTGTGGAAGTTCGGTGAGCAGTTCGGGCATGTCACCCAGGCAAGCGCGATCGCGGACCGCTATCAGAGCCCTCTGCTGGGCGCATTGTCGGCGCTGGTGATGTCGATTGCCTCCATCGCCTATGCGGTCCTGCAGACCATCGGCTCGGCCTACATCCTGCTGGTGATGAGCGGCGGACGTATCCCGCTCTGGGCTGGCGTGTTGCTGGTGCTCAGCGCGATCGCCGTCTATCTGTTCGTCAGCGGCCAGCGCGCCATCGGACGCACCAATGCCTTCCAGGGCGTGTTGATGCTGGTGGTTGCCTGGGTAATCGGCCTGTGGGCGGCCTATCTCTCCACTGGCGAATGGGGCTTCAGTGGCGTGTTCACGCGTCTTGAAGCCAGCCATCCAGAGTATCTGCGTCTGCCCGGCGCCGGCGGCGATATGAGCTTCAGCTTCTGGACCACCTCGATCATCGTCTCGATGCTGTCCTTCATGCCGCCGGTGTGGACGCAATGGATGAGTGCCGCCTCCGCGGGCACCATCCGCCGCAGCGCCAGCTGGCTGCCGACCTACTATGTGGTGATCCTGCCGCTGGTGGTAGTCGGCTTCATCGGTATCTACAGCCTGCCGGAGCTTGCGCGCGCCGACACCGTGGTGCTCGAATACGCGATGGCCAACATGCCGGTCTGGCTGGTGGGCCTGTTGGGCGCGGGCACGCTGGCGGCCTCGATGTCCTCCAGCGAGCCCTTCATTCACTCGGTGGCCCTGAGTCTGAGTCGCGATGTGCTGCAGCCGGGCCTCAAGCTTGATGACCAACGCGCTGGCAAGCTGGCGCGCTGGCTGATCTTCCCGGTGATGTTCCTGATCGTGGCACCCCTGGCGATCTGGGAGCCGGGCAATCTGGTGATGATCCTCCTGATCGGGCTGGGCTTTGCCTCTCAGGTATTGCCGGCATTTCTGGGCATGTTCTTCTGGCCGCGTGCCTCGGCGGCAGGTGTCATCAGCGGCATCAGTGCCGGCTTCGTGGTCACGGTGCTGTTTACCGCCGCATGGCCGCATCCGTATGGCCTGCATGCCGGTTTCTGGGGGCTGATGCTCAATCTGCCGGTCTTCGTGCTGGTGTCACTGCTGACACGGCCGGTGAATCAGGCGGTGACGTTGCGCTTCTTCCGCATCGCCGCCCCCTGGAGTCTCAAGCGCTGATAGTCAGCAGGGAAGATCATGAGCGGAGTGATGTCGGGGGAAGCACTCCGCTCTGCAAGGCTGCGTTCGGCTCGCCAACACGGTTGTCTAGAATTTGGACAAGCGTTTGACAAGGTTGTGAACGATTGTCACGTTTGCGCGCGAGCGCTTATTGATCCGTGTCGCCTTGTATAGAGTGTGATCATTGATTGGCTGTCCTCAAGGGAGGGGACGTGAATGAATGATCTGATGGTGCAGGTGGACAGACAGATACAGCGTGAGGGCGGTCTGGGAGTGCATTTCCCGGCCGAGATTGAAGCGCGCTTCGAGCGTGACATCCATGTCGCGCGCAGCCACAAGCTTGCCTGCATGGGGGCGGTGGCGATCAGTATCTATGTGTTGTTTCTGCTCAATGACTGGCGCTTTCGCCCAGACCACATGCTGGAGGCCATCGTCATTCGCGTCGGTATCATGACGCCCATCGCCCTGATCTGTATCTATATGCTCAAGCGGGGTATCTCGCCGGTATTGCGTGAGATGTTGATGACTGCGCTGGTGTGCTTCGCGATGATCTTCACGGCCCTCTTGATCCAGTTGTCAGTCTCGCCACATTCCTTCCTCGACCTGTTCGCACTCGGGCTTATCGTGCTGGTGGGCAATGTCCTGTTTCAGCTGCGTTTCTGGTATGCCCTGTGCTCCTCTGCCTTCCATTTCGGCGTGATGCTGTATCTGGTCAACGCCCATCCTGCGCCTTATGCCTCGGCGGGTTTCATGGCGTTGATGGTGTTTTTGTCCATCACGCTGTTTTCGATCATTTCCAATCTGCGCAGCGAAAAGGCCGAGCGCCTTTCCTACCTGCTGTTGCTGCGTGAGCAGCTCAGGGTCGAGGAGTTCACCGAAAAGAATGAAGAGTTCCGACGTCTCGCCTCGATCGACCCCTTGACCGAAGTGTATAACCGGCGTCATTTCGACAGCCTCGTGAGTTCGCTGCTGGGCAAGCAGCTGGATAGCCGTCTTCAATACGGTGTGGCCATGATCGATGTCGACCATTTCAAGGCCTACAACGATCACTATGGTCACGTGAAAGGGGACCTGTGCCTCAAGCGTATCGCGACGGCCATCTTCGAAAGTGTGCACCCCGATGTCGATATCGTGGCGCGTTTCGGAGGCGAGGAATTCGTGGTACTGCTGCCATCCTGTACACCGCAACAGGCATTGGCGCGCGCAGAAGAGATTCGCCGCCACGTTCGCGACCTGGCACTACCCCATGCGGGAAGTTCATGTCATGGCATCGCCACCATCAGCATTGGCGTCTCTGCCACCGGTACTGGTCAGGACTGCAGCTTCGAGGCCATTCTCAAGCAGGCCGATGAGGCGCTTTATCATGCCAAGGCCTCGGGACGGGATCGCTGCGAGTTGTTTGCTCAGCAGGACCAGCAGGCACTGGGCCGAGCCTCTGCCGGCTAGCGTCCTGGTCGTGGTGGTTTCGTGATGGTGTCGTGGAGTCTGCGACGAGAGCCCGCGGGCGTGCTCACGTCTCATGCGACAGTCCCAGCTGCTGGCGAAGCCACGGCAGCATGATCTGCTCTGCCTGATGCGCTCGCGCCCCGGGGTAGACCAGATAGAATCCCTGGCCCTGATCCGGCAGGCCACACAAGGTGACCAGTTTCCCCTTCGCGATGCCTTCCGCCGCCATCAGGCGCGGTGTCAGCGCGACACCCTGATCCGCCAGAGCGGCATCGATCGCGAGACTGGTGTGATTGACCCAGAGGCGATCGGCTTTCTCAAGTCCCGAGAAGTGCGCCGCAAAGGTATGCCACCCCTGATGACTGTCCTCGATCAATACGCACCCGCGCATATCGAGCCTATCCAGCCGCTCGCCCAGCTGTTCCCGATAGCCGGGACTGCAGACGGCGATACGCTCAAGTCCCGTCAACCATATCGCCTTGAGTCCGGCGTCATGCTGGCCGTAGCCCTGACGAATGGCGAGATCGATCCCGTCCTGATGTAGATTCGAAAGTCCCTCGCTGGCGTGTACCCGCAGCTGCCATTCGGGGTGTGCGTGGCGAAAGCTTGCCAGCCGGGGCATCAGCCACTTGGCGGCAAAGGAGGGCGGTACGCTCAATGACAGGGTGGTGTCAGCGGGGTCATGGCTGGCATCGCGCACGGCCTTGTCGATATTGCCCAGCGCCAGGGCGATCTGTTCATGGAAACGCTGGCCAGCGGGAGTCAATGCCAGACCACGCGGGAGACGATGGAAAAGCTTTACTCCAAGCTGTGTTTCCAGTTCGCGAACACGCTGCGCCACGGCGCTCTGGGTGAGCGACAGCTCTTGCGCCGCGCGGCGGAAGTTGAGATGGCGCGCTGCCGCATCGAAGGCCGGCAGCGCCCCCAGGCGCAGTTTCTTGCTCATGTTCAGGCTCATGTTAAGCGCTATGGGCGATGGGTCGGCAAGGGGTGATGATGCCCCTCTGGTACCGGCACGCTATCTGAGCGGGAAGTGGCGCACCGCGTGTATCGCCAAGTGGCACGAGAGTGAAGATTTTCTACAGAGTAGTGCAAAAATGCTCGCTTGTCGCGGCGCGGAGCACAGCCGAACATGGCGCTATCGACCTCACATGGTGCTATCGCTAAGAGCACCATGTGGTTGGCTCCCCAAGTATCCTCGCCACAAGGAGTACCCCATGCCTCGCTCACGATTCTCGGCACATCTTGCCTTTCTGGCGCTCGGTATCATCTGGGGCAGCAACTTCCTGTTCATGAAATGGGCGGCGGAGTGGATCACTCCGGGTCAGGTGACCCTGTTGCGTGTCGTGGCAGGCTTCATCCCCCTGGCTCTCTATGCTGCCTGCCAGGGTGTTCTGTACCGGGCGCACTGGCGCCATCTGCATCACTTCGTTGTCATGGCTCTGCTGGCGACGGCCCTGTACTACCTGGCATTCGCCTATGGCAGTTCAGTATTGCTGTCGAGTGTCGCGGGCATGCTCAGCGGCGCCATCCCGCTCTTCACCTTCGTGGCGGCGGCATTGTTCCTGCGCAACGAGCCGATCAATGCACGTTCGATCACCGCGACCTTGCTCGGCATCATCGGTATCGCGCTGATTGCCCGCCCATGGCAGGGGCTGCAGGCAGATGTCTCGTTGGCAGGCGTGGCCGCCATGCTCGGCGGCGCGATGTGTGTCGGCTTGTCATTCGTCTATGCCAAGCGCTTCGTGATGCCGTTGGCGATTCCTTCGCTGGCCCTGGCTACCTATCAGACGGGGATTGCCACTCTGCTGCTGCTCGCTGTCATCGAGCTTGAGGGTATCCAGGCGCTGAGCAACGATGGCGTTGCCTTGACCGGGCTGGTAATCGGCCTCGGGGTGTTGGGAACCGGCGTGGCCTATGTGCTTTATTACTTCATCGTCGGCGAACTCGGTGCCATCAAGGCCTCCGGCGTGACCTACCTGCCCCCGGTGGTCGCCGTCATCATCGGAGTGCTGCTGATAGGGGAGCCCATCCGCGGACTCGACCTGCTGGCAATGGCGATCATTCTGGTAGGCGTCATCCTGTTGCAATCCGCGCGTCAGAAGCAGGAGGTTGCGTCTCCCAAGGCAGGCGGCAGCGAGACTGGACAGGCACTGCCTCGCTCAGGTGGACTCGAGGCCTCGAATCACTCGGCGCGATGAACAACACTGGGGATCACGACTGAGGGCCGCAGCTGAGACGCACAATCGAGAACCGCAACTGAAGCTCGCGATAGTGATGGTTTAATTATCGAACGTCTGATGATGCACCCTGCCCGTGAGCGGGGTGCATCATCAGGTCTGAGCCGTTGTACTTATCTCACCCCCGTGCCACTTACCTCGAGTGCCTGACACGGGTAAGGTTGAGGCAAATGGCCACAGGTTGATGAAATTTGCCTCATGTCTGAACCGCAGCCCGATCCTCCTGAATTCTCTGAGCTCTCAGCATGGTCTGAATTGTCAGGGGACTCTGAACGGCCCGCGCCATCCCGTATGCCCCCGCAAGGGGCGGCGACGGCGTCGGACCCCCTCTCTGCGCCATATCCGCGCCCGGATTCACCGCCGCTGCTGGCACCCGGGGCTGCCGAGCACACGCTGAATGTCTGGTTGGTGCCGCGCTTCTCTATGTTGACGTTGTTCTGCCTGCTGGAGCCGCTACGGGTCGCCAATCGCTTCGGACGGCCGCTGTTTGCCTGGCGCCTGCTGTCCAGTGATGGTGAGGCTGTCGTGGCCAGCAATGGCGTGCGTATCGACGTCGATGGTGCCTTGTCGTCTCTGGTCAATGAGCTGCCGTCGGGTTGCCAGAATGGGGCGCAGACTCGCTTGATGGTGGTGTCATCCTACGGACCGGAAGTCAGCGTCGGCAGCCAGGCGCGTGGCGTGATTCGCCATCTGGCGGCTCATGGCGCCTGGTTGGGAGGCTTGGATACCGCCCCCTTCATTCTGGCGCGCGCCGGGGTGCTGGCCGGCCATCGGGTCGCCCTGCATTGGGAGAGCGTGCCGGCCTTTCGCGAGGAATTCCCTCAACTCGAGATCAGTCGGGCCGACTATGAATGGCAGGGCGAGCGGCTGACGGGGTCTGGCGGCGCGGCCAGTATCGACATGATGCTGGCGTGGATCGAGTTTCTGTACGGGCCGTCGCTGGCGGATGCCGTCGGGCGTCAGCTGGTGCATCAGCGCGGACATCTGGCTACGCCTGCTGCTGTCAGTAGTCGAGACGATTCGCTGCCACGCGGTGTGGTCAAGGCGCTGGCCGTGATGGAGGCCAATCTTGCCCAGGTGCTGACGATCCCCGATATCTGCCGTCTGGTCGGCCAATCCCAGCGCCAGTTGACGCGCCTGTTCATGGCGCATCTTGAGGAAACCCCCAAGCAGCGCTATCTCGGCATGCGCCTGGATCATGCACGGTGCGTATTGGCCGACAGCAGTCGCAGTGTTTCCCAGGCGGCCCTCGGCGTCGGATTCACGCATCTGGCGCACTTCTCGCGTGCCTATCGTCAGCGATTCGGTGAGCCGCCCAGCGCGACCGCGCGCCGTGGCCAGGCCACGACCTGAGACGGATCATTTCTTTTGCCGCTCAAGGCCTCGCGGATGACACGAGGCCACAAAAATCGCCGCAAAAGGGAGTATGATCGCGCCGCGCCGCCGTAACGGAATCGCAGAAGACGACTTGGCAGAAGGTGCCATCACGGTTCGCGACAAGCATATTCGCCATTGTTTCATGCGCACGCCAGCGCACTGCAGGAGGCTTCACGAGAATGAACTGGATAACCTGGCTCGACCTGGCCGGTGTGATGATCTTTGCCCTGACCGGTGTCGTCGTGGCGTGCCGTTCACGCATGGACCCGATCGGCATGCTGGTGCTGGGGGCCGTGACCGGTATCGGCGGCGGTACCTTGCGCGATCTCGTGCTGGGGATCGGCCCGGTGTTCTGGGTCGAGCAGCCGATCTATCTGTGGGTCATCCTGTTGACGGTGCTGGTGGCGACGCTCGGCTTTCATTATATCCACCGCCTGACGCGAATCTTCCTGCCGGTCACCGATGCCTTCGGGCTGGCGCTGTTCACGGTATTGGGCGCACACAAGGCGCGCATGCTGGGCGTGGATGGCATCGTGGCCGTCTTGATGGGCACCATGAGCGGTGTCGCGGGTGGCATGATCCGCGATGTGCTCGCGCGCCGTGTGCCGATGGTGCTGCGTCAGGAAATCTACGCCTCGGCGTCGCTGGCGGGTGGCATTCTCTATATCACGCTTCTCGAGGCTGGCGTTGGCCTGGCGTGGGCCACCGGTGCTGCCATCGTGCTGATACTCGCGATTCGCCTGCCGGCGATCTATTGGCACCTGACCTTGCCGACCTTTGCCTGGGTGATCATTCCGCCACCTCCGCTGGCTTCGCAGCCCACAGGGCATGAGCATGATCCATCCCCATCGAGGGCACAGGGCAATGGCCTCGCAACTGACGATAGCGGCGGTGGTACGGCGGCCGAGAAAGATGGGTCTCCGTCCGCTCTGATCGAGGGCAAGCCTTCCCGGCGTTCAGAATTCGCGACGACGCTGGGTGGCTCGATCGGCACTAGCGATGTCCCCCCTTCGGATCAGCTGGAGACGCCTCCTGCGCCACCCTCATTGCCGCGGCGCACGCCCAAGGCACGCGTCAGGATGCTGCGCCCCGGAGAGCGCCGCCGTGGTGGGTTCTAGAGGCCGTGACCCGATCGTCAAGCAATATCGCGGAAGTGAACATGAAGCGGATGATCATTGTGATTTCTTCAATGATGCATGGGACCATGCGTCCTGAACTTTCCAGGAGATCACAGCATGCGCAGCCGTTCGGATGACCTCGAGTTGCTACTGGCCGTGGTGGATAGCGGGGGCTTCAGCGCCGCCGCCAATCGATTGAACATTCCGGTGGCCAAGGTATCGCGGGCCATTCAACGCCTGGAGGGAGAGCTGGAAACGCCGCTACTGAATCGCACCACACGCAGCGTGGCGCTGACCGATGAGGGGCGCGGCTTCGTCGAGCGCGTGCGCGAGGGTTTGTTGCTGCTTGGCAGTGCCGAAGAGGCCCTGTTGCAGCAGCGCGATCAGCCCAGCGGGCGACTGCGCGTCGATGCCGCAAGTCCCTTCGTCCTGCATCAGCTGGTGCCATTGGTCGCGGAGTTCTCCCGATGCTATCCCGGCATCGCGCTGGAGCTGTCAGCGGCCGATGACATCATCAATCTGCTGGAACAGCGGACCGACGTGGCCATCCGCATCGGCGAGCTGGATGACTCCACACTGCACGCCAAGGTGCTGGGCCGCTCCACGCTGCATCTGGTCGCAAGCCCCGCCTATCTGGCCGAGCATGGCGTGCCGTCCAGTGTCTCGGCGCTGCAGGCCCATCAGCTGCTGGGTTTCCTGCCCCCCAGTCGCCTCAATCGCTGGCCGCTCAAGGGGGCCGCAAAGGGATTTGACACGACCCCTCATCTGCCGACCACCAGTGGCGAAGTCATGCGTCAGCTGTGCCTGGCCGGACATGGTATCGCGCTGATATCGCGCTTCATGCTGGGCAATGACCTCAAGACCGGTGCTCTGGTGGAAGTGTTGCCCGGCCAGATCCAGAGCCCCAATCCCCGCGAGCAGATCCAGGCGGTCTATTACCGCAACAGTACGCTGTCGCCGCGCATCAGCGCCTTCGTCGAGTTTCTCGCCACCCGCTTGACGCTGTGAGTGGCTGATGTCTGGCGCTTCAGACTTGTCCTGACAACAGCGGATTAAGGGGCGCTGATTTGTCCTGGCACAGAGTTTTAACGATTACCCCGCTCCAGAAACATGGCAGTGGAGCCGGACTGATTTAAATAAAGTTTATAATCTCTTGATGGAATCTGGTTATTGGCGCATGTTGCATGGCGTATTTTACGTGCAATAGCGATATATTGGGCTGACAAGGGTGTAATCAGCGCTTCAGGGACGAGCAGATGATAGCCAAGGAAAAAGAGGCCTACAGTGGCGACGATGAGCGCGCCAGGTACGGTCACCGCCAGGAAGAGGATGTGGCCTTCCATCTACGGCGTGCCTTCGGGGACGACCCCGAGGTCGTGATCTTCAATGATCTGCGACTGAAACACGGTGAGGAGAATGCCCAGATCGATCATTTGGTCATGCATCCCTTCGGCTTCATCATCATCGAGTCGAAAAGCATCACTGGTGAAGTCAGGGTCAATGCGGCAGGTGAATGGCAGCGCAGCTATCGAGGCAATTGGACTGGGCTCAAGTCACCACTGCGTCAGGCGGAATTGCAGCAGGATATTCTCAAGCGCCTGTTGATCGAACATCGCACTCATTTGATGAACAAGACCTTCGGCCTGCAAGGTGGCTTTGCCGGTCGGCAATGGAAAGTGCTGTGCGCCGTCTCGAGCAATGCCATCGTGCACCGTGACGATATGGACAAGGGTGTCTCGGCTCAGGTGGTGAAGCCGGAGTTTCTCCACGAGCAGGTCAGTGGTCTGATCGGGGCGCGCTCGATGGTCAAGCGTGCCTTGCTGTTCGATACGCGTCCGGAGTTCACCAAGGATGAGCTTGAGCGTGTCAGCGAGTTCCTCCTCAAGCAGGACGCCCGTTCGCGTCGCGCGCATGCCGTCGAGACCGTTCGTCGCGAGGTGAGTCGCCGCCCGCAGCCTGCAGCGAAGACGCCTGACGCCGCTGACAGTGCCGCGAGTCGATGGACGATCAACGAGGGGGGTATCCGCGAATCTGACGGCAAAGCCCTCGCCAACAAAGACCTCGGTATCGAAGCTCTCGGTATCAAAGATCTCGATAACAACGGCGCGGGCTACAGTGCTCATGGCGACAATGGCATTGGCGACAATGCGCCTGGCAACCATGAGCGTGGCGCCCAGAAGCGCGGCAACCATGAGCGCTGTAAAAAGAGGCAGGGAGGCGATTCGAGTGCAATGGCAGTTGCCGTCTCCGCCGCGGCAGTCAATGAGGCGAAGGCAAGCGCCGAGAGCGTCGCTGCGCCCAACGCTGAACCCAGAGCCGAAACAACAGCGGCGCCAGCCGAAGTACCTGTCGAATCGCCAGTGCCTGCAGCGTGTCTGACCTCGCCACAGTTGAGCGAGCATCTCGACAGAATCACCGCATGCCTGAAGGCTTCCGCCTCTACGCAAGCGCCACCGGAAGTGCGTGTCCAGTGCCAGAAGTGTCAGGAAAAAGATGCACTGCTGGGGCGTTACGGTCCTTACGGTTATTACGTCAAATGTCAGGTCTGCAACGCCAATACATCACTCAAGCAGGGCTGTCCGGCCTGCGAGCATCACAGTGTACGCCTGAGCAAGTCCGGGGCGGTCTATTCGGGGCATTGCCCGCAATGTGAGCACGAGTTCGTGATATTCCTTCAGCCTGATTGATGTGATGCCTTGCAGAAAGACAACGCCCGCACTCCTTTATCAGGAATGCGGGCGTTGTCTTTCAGGGGGGCGACTCGACGGACCTCTTTATTTCAGACTCAATTGTCGACTCAATTGTCGACGGGCCAGACCTTGAAGATTCGGTACGGCGCCTTGCCGCTGTCCTTGCCGTCATTGAAGGGCGGCGTGCTGTCGAGCTGATTGACGGTGACATAGAGCCAGCCGTCGGCCGCCATGCGCACGCCATCCGGCCAGTCGAGACGCTCATCGCGCACCAGCGGCGTCAGCTTCCCATCGGCACCCAGCACATCCAGTCCATGCTGGTTGAGATTGGTGAAGTAGTGAATGCCACCGGCGGTGTCCGCGCCATCGGAAACGGGCTTATTGCCGACGCGCGTGATGGCAGCGGCGATAGTGGCGTGATCGGCGCCTTCGCGCAGCAGTCTGGCCGGTACGCTGTACCAGCTGTGGCCGTTCATGGCGCCGAAGAAGACCGTTTCGCCATCACCGGACAGAGTGATCGGGTCGACGCCGACCTTGGCAGGCTTGCCATTGAACTGGATGTCCTTGCCATCGATCTTGAGCTTGGCACCGGGTTCTGCCTCAAGCGCCGGGTGCTCGCTGAAGCGGGTGGCCTCGCCGCTCTCCAGGTCGACGGTGATCAAGCCCGGATTGGCGATGTCTGCCAGATAAGCCACGCCACGGCTGCGGTCCACTGCCAGGTCCTGCACGAAGCTGCCCTCGGGGGCGATATTCTCAGGCAACGTCAGCTTGGTGATCAGCTTGCCCGAGGCAATATCGAAGCCCCACAGGCGGGTCTTGCCCAGATGCAGCCCCATGTCGGTAATCCAAAGCCCGCCCTGGCCATCCTGATAGATGCCCAGCGGGGAATCGATGGTGGCGTCGCTGTAGCGTCCGGCATGCGTCTGCAAGGCGGGAGAGGGCCAGGCGCGATAGCTGTTCTGACCGGTGATCTCGACCAGTTGCACGTCGTGATCCCCATCCATCGGGTGAATGGTGGCGAAGACCTGTCCATTGGGCGTCACTGCCACATTGCCGGGACGAATCTGCATGACGGCGACAGAGCGCATCTCACCGTAGGCAGGTCCGGCCTTGAGCGCTGAGGTGGTGGCCGGCAGCGTCGTATGGCCGTTGGCACAGCCAGTCAGCAAACTACTGACCAGGGCGATGGCACCCAGAAACCGAGGGGAGCGTTTGACGCCAATGACTGCTGTGTACATCGATGCTTCCTTGTTGCTGTGAAGATAGCGCGCGGCATGCCATGAAACCTTCGGACATGTCTGGCTCGGGAGCGAATGGGCCCCGGGCCCGGTCCCGGGCCCGGGCGGGGGCGGTGTTGTCATGCCCCCGCGATTGCCCACCTTGAGCATGCCAGCGACTCTGCACAAGTACACATAATAAAATCATGTGAATCAATCGGTTGTGCAAGGTTTCCTGAGATTGATGCGAGCGCCTTCCCAGTCAGTCGGTCTGGGGCTGTAGAGGGTGTGTTCAAGCGGTAGGAGTGCCGCGGCATGCAGCTATTCTGGATCGAGTGATCCAAAAGTTGTTGACACTGACTGGCTGGCTCAATATCTTATGGATCAATTGATCCACAACATGCGTTTTTCATCGCCATGCCTCTGTCGATTACTGGTGTGTAGCTGGTAGTCGTCAAGATGATCGAGCACGCTCGCCCCATGTTTTTGGCCACTGACAAGTGAGCGAGTGGCAGGCCACATGATGGGTTGATGGATCGCCACAGACCTATTTATCAGGAGTCAGACTCATGACAACCAACGTCGTCAATCTCAACGAAAAGGAATTTCAGTCTCTCAGCGATAAAGGCGTGACCTTTGCCGTGCGGCTCTGGGCTGAATGGTGCGCACCGTGTCGCATGATGTCACCGATATATCATCAGGTAGCCGAGGCCATCGCGAATGATGACCTGGTGATGGCAGAGCTGAACATCGATGATCATCCGGCCATTGCGGAAAGACTCGGGGTGCGTAGCATTCCGACCGTCGTCATCTTCAAGGATGGCAAGGAGGTCAATCGCTCTGTTGGCATGCTACCGACTCCTGAGCTTCAGAAGCTGATTACACGCTACGCATAGGGCAAGGGCTCATCATGAGTACACACCGAAAATTGATAATACTCGGGTCCGGGCCGGCGGGTTACACTGCAGCCATCTATGCGGCCCGTGCGAATCTTTCCCCCATGTTGATTACGGGAATGGAAGTGGGTGGTCAGCTGACATCGACGACGGACGTCGAGAACTGGCCCGGTTATCCCAAGGGAGTGCAGGGTCCTGAGTTGATGTTGCAGCTCAAGGAACATGCGGAAAGTTTTGATACCGAGATCGCTTACGATCATATCACCGAAGTGGACCTCGACAATCGACCTTTCATCTTGAAGGGAGAAGATACCTATACCGCAGATGCGCTTATCATTTCGACCGGAGCATCCGCGAGATATCTCGGTCTAGAAAGTGAGCAGGTCTACATGGGGAAGGGGGTATCAGCCTGCGCTACCTGTGATGGATTCTTTTACAGAAACAAGGAAGTTGCGGTCGTAGGAGGGGGCAACACTGCCGTGGAAGAGGCATTGTTCCTGTCCAATATCGTTTCTCATGTGACCCTTGTGCATCGTCGTGATCAGCTGAGTGCAGAGAAAGTGCTGCAGAAGCGTCTCTTTGACAAGGTTGAACAAGGCAAGATCACGATTCGATGGGACAGGCAGGTAGAGGAAGTACTGGGTGATGACACCGGTGTCACGGCGGTCTCCCTGACTTCCACGCTGACGGGGGGGGTGGAGGAGGTGCCTGTGGCGGGAGTTTTCATCGCCATTGGTCATGATCCCAATACATCGATCTTCAAGGGCGCATTGGCCATGACGGACGGGTATATCAATGTCTATTCCGGTATTGGAGGAGGCCAGACCTTGACCAGCAAATCAGGCGTCTTTGCGGCGGGAGATGTCAGTGATAACCACTATCGTCAGGCTATCACGTCTGCCGGTACGGGGTGCATGGCCGCACTGGATGCAGAGCAGTATCTTGCAGAGCTCGAGGGGTAGTCTGATATTCTCGTGATATAGTATCCGCCGCCGATAATGAAACATGCCTGAGGATAGTGAATATCCAACGACGGAATGACTATTCTCAGGTATGACGACGGTGGTATGTCATGGCGAGTATTATCATGTGTAATACTTGCTTTCACTTTGCAGGTTGCTATCGAGATTATGCTATGGCTAGAACAGGTCGTCCACGTCAGTTTGATCGCGAAGATGCTGTTAGAAAGGCCATGGAGCTATTCTGGAAAAATGGCTTTGAAGGCACTTCGCTGGCCGAGCTGAGAAAGGAGCTGGGCAATTTGTCTTCCGCGAGTTTCTATTCGGCATTTGAATCGAAGCAGGCGCTTTATCGCGAATGTCTGGAGATGTATACCCGGACCTGTGAACAAGTGTTTGTGGAGCTCGAGAATGAAAAGGTATCTGCTAGAGATGCCATCAAGAACATGTTGATCAAATATGTCACCATGCAAACGTCCTCAAGCCAGCCCTCGGGGTGCATGATCGTGCTGTCAGGATTGAACTGTGGTGATGACAACAAGGACGTCGAATACATGGCACTCTCGGTGCGCAATGATATTCGTGCTTCCCTGATGACGTGCATTGCGCGAGGGCAGGAAAGGGGGGAGTGGCGTTATGAAAAACCATTGGATCAATTTGTTCTGATGCTGGATACCTTCGTCAATGGAATTGCCATCCAGGCGAGAGATGGTGTGCCTGGTGACAAGCTCAAGGAAGCCTGTGATCTCTTCATGGAAATCTGGTAGTCCGCCCGCGCGCACCACTCCATGATCTGTTGTAGCAATGAAAAAAACGCCCCTATGGAGGCGTTTTTTCATTGCAGCGTCTGTGTCTTGCGGCCAGACCCTGTTTCGATCAGGCGTGACGCGAGATCATGGCGTCGAAGTTTTCCTTCGGCTGGACGCCGGTCAGGGCTTCGAGCTTCTCGCCGGACTTGAACAGCGCGATGGTCGGCAGGCCACGGACGCCATTCTGGGCGGCGAGGTCCGGTGCATCATCGACATTGATGGCAACGACCTTGAGGGCATCGCCCTGTTCTTCGGCGATGGATTCGACGATCGGGTCGAGCATCTTGCACGGGCCGCACCACGGTGCCCAGAACTTGACCAGCACCGGCTGCTCGCTCTCGATGACTTCCTGGGTGTAGTTGCTGTCGACGACTTGTGCGAAATCCGCCATTTGACTCTCCTGTGCATCTCCGTGGATGCGTAATTCAAAAGGGCACTGGGTGTGCTTGATGGGCACACACTAACGCTGCTCGACTTTTGTTCGCAAGCGCATTCGCTTTTGAGCCCAGGCAACATATGCGTGCCGTTTGCGCAACAGTGGCGATGGTGTGGCCACCTATCCGCTGCTACACCCAGCCAGGCGATGCTCTGATCGCTCTACATTCGTCCTCAATCCTCTCTTCACTCGTCCTCCATCGCTGCCATCGCTGCCATCAATTCCCGCGCCTGCTGTCATCCAACTGTCATGCATGTGTCACTTGATATATGGAAAAACACATATATGATATTTCGTATGTCGCCGCGCTTCCGCTGGCTGGCAGGCAACCTGCCTCGCCATGCGTCAGGTGCCGGTGAGAGGGGGAGGGGCGGAGAGGCGGAGAGGGGATCGAGAGGGGAGCAGGATGGCTCAGGCATACGCGAGGACATCGCCATGAAACCGTCAACCAATGACGTTATTGATGGAGTGGGAGGCATGGCGGCCTGCCTGACACCGTTGCAGGTCTTCAAGTGCCTTGCTGAAGACACTCGCCTGACCATCGTGCAGCTGTTGGCCCGGATGGAAGAGTTATGTGTCTGTGAACTCATCTGGCTGCTGGAGCAGCGCGCCATGCCCATCTCCCAACCCAAGGTCTCGCGGCATCTCGCCCAGCTGAGAGATGCTGGCCTGCTGACCAGTCAGCGGCGTGGTCAGTGGGTGCACTACCGCCTGGCACCTGATCTGCCGGCCTGGTGCCATCAGATTCTCGCGACTCTCTGTCAGGCCAACGCCCGCGAGGTGTCGCGCTGGGTGGCGTGGCTGGAGACGATGCCCAACCGGCCTGTGCGCTGCTGCTGAGCGTACCGGCCGTAGAACGTTAGCCGAATCTTTTCGAACACTCTCAAGGAAATGCCCATGTGTCCTGCTCATAGCGCTCCGTCCTATTCCTCGTCCATCAGCGTGCCGGAGGGCATGCCGGCCCTGCGCGTCGGTATCAACGGCTTCGGGCGCATCGGTCGTCTCGCACTGCGCGCGCTGTGGAAGCTGCGCGAGGATATCGCGCTGGACGTGGTGCGTATCAATGACCCGGGTGGCGATGCCGCAACCTTCGCCCATCTGCTGGAATTCGATTCCGTGCATGGCCAGTGGTCGCCGGGCGCGGGAATCACCAGTGACGAGGATTCCATCACCCTCGATGGTCAGCGCACGGCGTTCTCAAGCCAGCGTGAGATCGGTGACACGGACTGGTCGGGTTGTGACGTGGTGATCGAGGCCTCCGGCAAGAAGAAGAGCACCGACGTGCTGAATGCCTATCTCGAGCAGGGCGTCGCGCGGGTCGTGGTCTCTGCGCCGGTCAAGGAAGAGGGTGTGCTCAACATCGTCATGGGCGTGAATGATCATCTTTACAGCGCTGATGAGCATCGCATCGTCACTGCTGCCAGCTGCACCACCAATTGCCTGGCGCCGGTGATCAAGGTGATCCAGTCGCAGTTCGGTATTCGTCATGGCTCCATGACCACCGTGCACGACATCACCAACACCCAGACGATTCTGGATGCGCCGCACAAGGACCTGCGCCGCGCGCGTGCCTGCGGCATGAGCCTGATTCCGACGACCACCGGCTCCGCCAAGGCGATCAGCGCCATCTTCCCGGAGCTGGAAGGCCGCTTGAACGGCCACGCCATTCGCGTGCCGCTGGCCAATGCCTCCCTCACCGACATGGTATTCGAGCTCAACCGCGAAGTGACGGTGGAAGAGGTCAATCAGGCGCTCAAGAGCGCGGCAGAAGGCGAGCTGGCCGGCGTGCTGGGCTACGAGACACGCCCGCTGGTATCGATCGATTTCCGTACCGATTCCCGCTCCAGCATCATCGATGCGCCCTCGACCATGGTCGTCGCGGGCACCCAGCTCAAGCTGTACGCCTGGTATGACAACGAGTGGGGCTATGCCAACCGCACCGCGGAGCTGGCCTTGAAAGTTGGCCTGGGCGATCTGACCAAAGCCGCCTCACAGGAGCGCTGAAATGCTTGCCCGCCTGCGAGAGCTGCCCCATGAGGTGCGCCAGTACCTGCTTGTGACGGGGAATTACTGGGCCTTCACGCTGACGGATGGCGCCCTGCGCATGCTGGTGGTGCTGCATTTCCATTCGCTGGGCTATTCGGCGCTGGACATCGCGCTGCTGTTCCTGTTCTACGAAGCCTTCGGTGTCGTCACCAATCTGGTCGGCGGCTGGTTGGGAGCACGGCTCGGTCTCAACCGCACCATGAATGCCGGGCTTGCGATGCAGCTGGTAGCGCTCGGCATGCTGTTGGTGCCGGAGCCCATGCTGACGGTGGTGTGGGTGATGATCGCTCAGGCACTGTCGGGCATCGCCAAGGACCTCAACAAGATGAGCGCCAAGAGCGCCATCAAGGTGCTGGTCCCCAAGGGGCAGCAGGCAGCGGAATCGCAGAGCGCGCTGTATCGCTGGGTCGCGCTGCTGACCGGCTCCAAGAATGCCCTCAAGGGGCTGGGCTTCTTCCTCGGTGGTGCGGCGCTCAGTCTCATCGGTTTCCAGGGCACGGTGTTGGCCATGTGGCTCATGCTGGCCGTGGTGCTGGTGCTGTCACTGCGCAAGCTCTCGGCATCGCTGGGGCAAAGCAAGGCCAGCCGCAAGCCGGCGTTTCGTGAGATGTTCTCGACCTCTCGGGCGGTCAATGTGCTGTCGGCGGCGCGCATGTGCCTGTTCGCTGCACGTGATGTCTGGTTCGTGGTCGCCTTGCCGGTCTATCTGGCCGAGGTACATGGCTGGAACTTCTGGACGGTCGGTATCCTGATGGCCGCATGGGTGATCGGTTATGGCGGGGTGCAGACCCAGGCCCCGCGCATCACCGGGCCGATCTCGCGTCGCTTGCACGGTGATGCCGGCGTGCGCTGGATGACGGTGCTGCTGGCGGCTGTTCTGGCCTTGTTGCCCGCGCTGATGGCGAGCATGTCGCTGGATGCGCCTCAGGCCGCCGATATCAGTGGTGCCATTCTATTGGGGGTGGAGCCACTGGAATGGCTGATCATCGGTCTGTTGGTGTTTGGTGTCATCTTCGCTGTCAATTCCAGCTGGCACAGCTACCTGATCGTGCGCTTCGCGCGCAGTGAGGGCGTGTCGATGGATGTCGGCTTCTATTACATGGCCAATGCCATGGGGCGCCTGCTGGGCACCTTGCTGTCCGGTTGGCTCTATCAGGCCTATGGTCTGGAAGCCTGCCTGTGGTGGTCTGCAGCGCTGGTGGCGGCAAGTGCCGTAATGGCCATCGCATTGCCCTCGGACACGCAGCATGCCTCCACTCAGGAGACGTCGGCCAACTGATGCCCCATGACCCAAGGCGCCATGCACTTGATAGGCAGGTGCCAGAAAGACATGTTGCTGACGTCTGAGCCCTTGTGCAGGAAGCCCGTCCCATCATTGGGGCGGGCTTCCTGTCATCTGGCAGCGATAGTCTAGTGGGTGATGCCAGTGGCGAGAGGGGCAAGTGATTGTGCCCTCACCTGATCTCACCGTAGCGTAAGCAACTGAACGTTCTTTCGTGTAGCTCTTATATAAGCCCTTCTTATATAAGCCATCGCTGGATTCCTGGTCGTTAGCCTTTCCTTTCCGTTCCAAGAGAAACGTCATGTCACATCCGGATGAAACTGCAAGGCGTGAACGCGACCATGCGACGCGTGATGCTCCGCTTGCAAGTGACAAGGCGCGGCGCAATGAAGTGCTGCGTACCTTCCTCAAGCTTGGGTTGACCAGCTTCGGCGGCCCGATTGCCCATCTGGGGTATTTCCATGATGAGCTGGTACGCAGGCGTGGCTGGTTGAGTGACAAGGCCTATGCCGAGCTGGTCGCGCTTTGCCAGTTCCTGCCCGGGCCTGCCAGCAGTCAGGTCGGCTTTGCGCTGGGCATGGTGCGTGGCGGTGGGGTGATGGGCGGGATACTGGCATGGATAGGCTTTACCCTGCCGTCCGCGCTGGCGTTGCTGATCCTGGCACTGGTGGCGGGCAGTCTCGAAGGACCGCTGGCGTCGGGTGTGATTCATGGCTTGAAGCTGGTGGCGGTCGCCGTGGTGGCGCAGGCGATCTGGGGCATGGCGCGCAAGCTGTGCCCGGATCTGCGGCGTACCTGTCTGGCACTGTTGGCCATGCTGGGACTGGCGTTGGCGCATACCGCCTGGACGCAGGTCGCCTGGGCGCAGGTCGGGGTGATCGCGATGGGGGCATTGCTCGGCAGCCTGCTGTGTCGCGATGACAGCGCGACCTCCATGAGCCACCAGGACGCTGCGGCGGGGTTGTCGCTCCCCGTGTCGTCCGGACTGGCGCGCAACTGCCTGATCGCGTTCTTCGTGTTGTTGATCGGCTTGCCGCTGGTGGCTTCCGGCAGTCTGGTCGATATCTTCTACCGCGCCGGGGCGCTGGTCTTCGGGGGCGGACACGTGGTGCTGCCGCTGCTGGAGGCCTCCACCGTCGAGACAGGTCGTGTCGCGGCGGATACCTTCCTTACGGGATACGGTGCCGCCCAGGCGGTGCCGGGGCCTCTGTTCACCTTTGCCGCCTGGTTGGGGGCTGGCATGGCGCAGGTAGGAGGTGGGTCGATAGTGCTGGGTTCCGCCGTTGCGCTGTTGAGCATCTTCCTGCCGGGGATTCTGCTGCTGATCGGTGTGGCACCACTGTGGGGGCGTCTGCACGCCCGCGCGGGGGCGCGCGCTGCGCTCGCCGGCGCCAATGCAGCCGTCGTGGGCGTGCTGGGCATGGCGCTCTATGACCCGTTATGGACCACCAGCGTGCTGAGCCGCACGGACATGGTGATCGCGCTGGCCGCCTTCATCGCTCTGACACGCTTCTCGCTGGCACCCTGGAAGCTGGTGCTGGGGATGGTGATCCTCGGCGCGCTGCGTGGCGTGATCTAAGTCCCGACGTCGTATCTGACAACAGAACGCCCCCGTCTGCCGTTGGCAGGCGGGGGCGTTCCTGTTCTGTAGAGCCGTTCATGTAGAGCAAATCATGCAGAGCAATTTCAGTCCGAGCATTTCATGCCGAGCATTTCATGCCGAGCAGCTCGCGGTTGGCGTCACACCAGCGACAGCAGCGCGGTGACCAGCAGCTCGTTGTCGTAGTAGGGCGCGCTCTGCTCACTGATCAGCTTGGTGTCGATCACGGTGATGCCCATGCGTTCGAGCGCCTCGATGCAGGGGCCGCCGGGGTAGTCGCCGCGTTGGCTATCGAGGAGCACGATGTTGAGCAGACTCTCGGTGGGGCAGTCTTCCATGCGGCCGGTGAGGTCGGCACACAGGGTGTCGAGCAACATGCTGACCAGCTCATCCATGCGCTTGCCGGTCTGCTCCGGGTCCGGGCAGCAGTTGGGGATGTAGACCTTGGGGCAGGGGTTGGCCAGCACCGCGCGCCCGACCCCCTTGGGCAGCAGATTGGCGAGCACGCTGGAATAGAAGCTGCCGGGAGGGAAGCAGATCAGTTCGGCCGACTCGATCAACTGGCGATTGTTGGCGTGCAGCTCCGGCACCACGGGCACATGGTGGTCACCGTCTGCCGCGGCCAGACGCATGCGTGCGATGGGCGAATCGAGTGGGGCGACTTCCTTGCCGGTGATGCGGTGCTGACCGATGATCTCGCGACCATCTTCCAGCGTCACCGCCAGATGACAATCGGCATTGACCACGGCGCGAACCGTGCCGCGCACGTGTACCAGCTTGGAGAACAGGAAGATGATCTGATCCAGTTGCTGGTGATGGTTCAGATAGCCACCGGCAATGATCAGGTTGCCGATGCTGGCGCCGCGCAGATCGAAGCCTTCCGGCATGGCATCGATGAGAAAGCCCAGCTGATGGCAGATCAGGGTGCGCATCGGTTCCGCGACCGCCATGGTCAATGGATGACGCCCGGCAGCCAGCTCGCGCAGCGTGGCGTGCAGCATCTCGGGGCGCGCTTCACGCGGCAGGCGGTGAGTAAACAGGCGATAGATATCGGGATGGCCCAGGACGCTGTCATCGGCCAGCGCCATCAGGCGTGAACGTAGATCGCCGATGGCGGGCATCGAGAAGGCGTCGCGCAGTTTGGCCGAGCTGCCGCCGGAGTCGAATGGCGTCACCAGATGGATGCTGTGGTGGGTATAGCGGGTCAGGGTGCGCGAGACCCCGGTCAGCGCGGTGCCGCCACTGAAGAACAGCACCCGCGGGCCGACTTCGGGGGCTTTCAGATAGCGCCTGACGCGCATGGGATCGGGGACTCGTGCGGTCCGACTGACCCTGACCTTGGCCATTGCATGGCTTCCTTTATGCTTGCATTTTTGGCATAGAGTGCCTTTTTTTACGCCCAGCGTCGCCTATTATGCACTTTCTCTCAATTTCAGTGCAGCGGTTCTCGATTCCGTTTCAGTCTCTCGATTTCAGGGCAGTCTCTCGATTTCAGGGCAGTCTCACTCGATTCTAGCCCAGCATCTCTTGTTGCCAACCCGGTTGCCCTCATTGCCAACCCGGTTGCCCTCATTGCCAACCCGGTTGCCCTCATTGCCAACCCGGTTGCCCTCATTGCCAACCCGGTTGCCCTCATTGCCAACCCGGTTGCCTTCATCGCCAACCCGGTTGCCTTCATTGCCAGCGTAGTGTCTGCCAGGCGCGCTGCTGTGCCAGGCTGGCGAGGGTCGGATCCGGGTGGACGGCGAAGGGGTGATCGACGAATTCCAGCAAGGCCAGATCATTGCGTGAATCCGAATAGCCCCAGCTGGGCACTCCGATGCTGTGGCTTGCGTGTTGCTGCTGCCATGCCTTGAGCGCCGCGAGCTTGCCCTCGCGGAAGGTGCGAATGCCACGGGCTCGCCCGTTGTAGCAGCCTTGCTCGGTCTCGAGGGCCGTGGCCAGGGCCGCGTCCAGCGCCAGGCGCTCGGCGAGTGGTGCGACCAGATGCGCCGTCGAGGCCGAGATGATCACGACCTGATGGTGCTGCGCGCGGTGCCAGTGAATCCGCTCCAGGCCCTCACGATACAGGCGCGGCATCAGTTCGGCATCGAGAAAGCGTGCCACCTCGGCATCGACCTCACTGACGGCGCGCCCTGCCAGCGGGGCCAGCAGGTGGGTCAGATGCGTCTCCATGTCCAGCTGACCGGCCGCGTAGTCCAGCATCTGTTGTGCCCAGATTGCGCGATATTCCTCGCCATTGGCGATCCAGCCCTGCGCGATCAACCAGTCGGTCCAGAGTCCCGTGGCATCGCCTTCGAGCAAGGTGTCATCGAGATCGAATATGGCAAGCCCCGCGATGTTATCCATGGGACACCCGCGACGTGGCGACGGTCTCGTTCCCGCCCAGCGCCTGAACCTCATCCAGATCGGCATGCAGCATCACGCGCAGATGGCAAGGCAGTAGCTGCCGAGCACTGCGATTGAGGACATCCACATTCAGGCGAAGTCCCTGACAGTCCACCTCGTAACGCACGATATTGCCGAGCAGCTGGTGGCGGCGAATCACGCCCGGGCAGCCGGGACCGGCATTGTCCGGCAAGGGTTGGATCGGGAAGTTGACGCATTCATCCTGCTGCCCCTGGGAGCTGGTGTCCGGTTGCAGATACAGCGCTTCCGGACGCAGTGCCACGCGCGGGCTGTCGCTTTCGTAGCCAAGCAGCGGACGCGCCAGCTCGCGACCGATCAGATTGTAATGCCCCATGAAGCCTGCCGCGGTGGCATCCACCGGGCGGGTATACAGCGACTCGGCATTGCCCTGTTGCAGGATGCGCCCCTGATGCATCAGGAAGATGCGGTCCGACAGCAGCAGCGCTTCTTCCTGATCGTGGGTCACGAACAGGGTGGTGAGGCCGAGGCTCTTCTGGATGTCTCGGATCTGATCGCGCAGATGGCGTCGGATACGCGCATCGAGTGCCGACAGCGGCTCATCCAGCAGCAGGATCTGCGGCTCGACTACCAGCGCACGCGCCAGTGCCACACGCTGACGCTGGCCACCCGACAATTGGTGCGGGAAGCGCTGCGCCTGATCGGTCAGCTCCACCAATCTGAGCACCTCGCTGACACGCCGTTCGCGCTCTTCCGGGCGCACCTTCTTCATGCGCAGCCCGAAGGCCACATTGTCCGCCACGCGCATGTTGGGGAACAGCGCATAGTGCTGGAAGACCATGCCGATGCCACGTCGCTGCGGCGGCAGCTGCGTGATGTCGTGACCATCGACGATGATCTGGCCGGCATCGACATCATTGAGGCCGGCGATGGCGCGCAGCAGGGTCGACTTGCCGCAGCCGGAGGGGCCGAGCAGGGTGATGAATTCCCCGCGCGCGATCTCGGCCTCTATCTCGGCGAACACCTGGGTCTTGCCGAAGCTCTTGGCCAGGCCATTGAGCTTGAGGTAGTGCTGGTCGGCGGCGCGTTCGCGCAGGGCGCTGGTCAGAAGGCCACCGGCGCTCTGGCTATCGAATGTGGTGGCGGTGTCTATGGCAAGCATCAGCGGTCCCCTCGGGGTGCGGAGTCTGACGACTGGTGAATGGTGTGGCGCGGCTCGGGTTCGGCGCTCGGAAGCGGGACGGGCAAGCCGTCGGTCATGGTGGTGGCCAGTGCCTCGTCGGGGTCATCCGCGGGCATCTCCTGCTCGGCGGGCTGACGATTGCCGAGCCAGGTCAGGATCAGGGTGAACACGAACAGGGTGATGACCAGGGCGCTGGTGAAGTGGCCGCTGGCGCCGCGGATATTGTTCAGATAGACCTGCAGGGTCTCGAAGCGGGTGCCGACCAGCATGTTGGCGAACACGAATTCGCCGGCCAGGAACGAGAAGGCCAGGAAGACAGCAATCTGTATGCCGACGCGGATATTGGGCAGCACGACCAGGAAGAACGCCTTGAGCGGGCTTGCCCCCAGCAGTTGAGCTGCCTCCATCAGGGACGCTACATCCAGTGCGCGCAGGCTGTTGGCCAGGGCGCGGTACATGAAGGGAAGCACGATGGTGAAGTAGGTAGGGATCAGGATCCACGGCGTGCCGACGATGGCCAGCGGGCCGCCTGCGTAGAGCTGCAGCAGGCCAACGGATGACACGATGGGCGGCACGGCGAAGGGCAGCAGGATCAGCCCATTCATCACGCTATCCAGGCGCGGGTAGCGTGTATGGGCGAGAAACACCACCGGCACGATCAGCAGCAACGACAGTGCCAGTGCGCCGACGGCGACCAGCAGCGAGCGTCCGAATGCTGCCAGAAAACGCGGCGTGGTCCAGAGTTCCAGAAACCATTTCACGGTCAGGGCGTCGGGGGTCAGGCTGGCGCCCCAGCGTGTCGCCAGGGCGTAGAACAGCGTCGCGATCAGCGGCAGTGCCAGCAGCGCGAAGACACTGGTGACGATGAAGGTGTAGATGTTCACGCGGCGCAGGCGCGCCATCAGGCTGGGCAGCAGGGGCTTGCCGTGGCGATAGGGCAGTTCAGCGGGAAGTGACATGGTAGCTCCTGCGCATCAGCCATTGCTGAATCAGCGTGACGATGACGAGAATGACGACCAGCACCAGGGCCAGCGCGCTGGCCAGTTCCGGCTGCAGGAACAGGTCCCCGGAGACCAGGTTGGCGATGCGGATGGTCATCAGGTTGTAGCTGGTGTTCACCAGCGCATAGACGGTGGCGTAGGCACCCATGGCATTGGCGAAGAGTACGGTGAGCGTGCCCGCCAGTGACGGCCACAGCACCGGCAGGCCGATGTGCTGCCAGTAGGCGAGACGATTGGCGCCCAGCAGGCTGGCGGCTTCACGCCACTCCGTCTTCAGGGTGCTGAAGGCGGGATACAGCAACAGGATGCCCAACGGAATCTGGAACCAGGTGTAGATGACGATCAGGCCGGTGCGCGAGTAGAGATTGAAGTCCTCGAGCAGACCGAAGCGCTCCAGCATCAGGGTCAGCATGCCGTTGGCACCCATCAGGATGATGAAGGCGAAGGCCAGCGGGACACCGGCGAAGTTGCTGGTCATGTTGGTGAAGGCGATCATCATGCGCGTCAGGCGCGGACCACAGCGGTGCATGCTGTGACAGGTCACGGCGGCGATCGCCAGCCCCAGCACGCTCGACATGAAGGAGATCTCGAGGCTGCGCCAGATGGCCTGTCGGAAGAAGGCCGAGGAGGCGATCTCGTGGAAATTGGCCAGTCCCCAGCCCGTTGGGGTCTTGAAGGCGCTGACCATCACCCACACCAGCGGCGCGATCTGGAAGGCGCCGAAGATCAGCGCAAACGGCAGCAGCCACATGACGGGGCTGGTCAGGCGGCGCTTGAAGGCGGCAGACATCACTCTAGGCCTCGCGTGGCAGCATGGCTCGCCAGCAGCGACGGATTGCTCGCCTTGCTGTGCTCAAGCCCCAGCAGTGTGGCCAGGGTGCCGCAGAGCTCGCGTTGCCTGAGATCCGTCGCGGCGTCGTTGGCGAAGGCGTTGCCGAAGGTCCAAAGTGGCACGCGCCGCTCCTCTTCCAGCAGGCCGGAGTGTGATCGGTCGGCATTCATGCCGTGATCCGCGGTGATCATCACTTGATAGCCGGCTTCCAGCCATGCCGGCAGGTAGTCGGCCAGGGCGACGTCGGCATGCCGTGCGGCATTGCGATACTGCGGCGTGTCGCCGCCATGACGATGGCCGGCATCGTCGATGTTCATGCTATGCACCAGCAGGAAATCCGGGTCGTGACGCAGGCGCAGCATTTCGGCGTCACTGAACAGATGGTCATCCGGATAATGGTCCTGCCAGTAGAAGATGCCCGCCTGGATGGCGGATTCCGGGTTGTCGAGCCAGCGATGGCGGGCCGGCACGAAGGGGGCCGCGACATAGAGTTCGCTGACCCAATGATAGGCGGCGGCAGCCGTGCGCTTGCCCTGCTGGCTGGCAAGGTCGAACAGGCTGATGCCGCGTGAGCGGCGCACGATACCGTTGTTGACGATACCTGAGTCGACAGGCAGGTCGCCGGTCAGCAGGCATTCATAGAGCGGGCGCGACATGGCCGGCAGCTCGCAGTCCAGTGATTGGTACTGGCCACGGCCGGCCTCGATCAGGGCGCTCAGATAGCCCATGGCATGGTGACCCACGGCGTGGTTGAGGCCGTCGAGCACGACAAGAATGACACGCTGAGACATGGTGACTCCGTGAAGCTCAAGACGGCACCGCAAAGGCGATGCCGTCTGACAGGATGGTGCGCGCTCTGCTCGCGTGAAGCAGAAGCCGGGGATCACTGCTGGTGGATCAGTACCTGGGACTGCCACTGACGCGGCAGCTGCTTGGCACTGGCTTCCCAGCCCGCGAAGTCCTGGACCGGACGTGCATTGGCGTACTGCTCGTTGGGCAGCAGCTTGGCGGCGATATCCTCGGGCAGGGTGAGGTGCTCGGCGCGGATGGGACGGGCATAGCCCTTGGCCAGATTCAGCTGACCGGCATCGGAAAGGATGTACTCACGGGCCAGCTTGGCGGCATTCGGATGCGCGGCATGCTTGTTGATGATGGTGGCATAGCCGGAGGTGACGGAGGCATCAGACGGAATGACGACCTCGAAGGTGTCGCGGTTGATCTGATCGCGATAGTTCAGGGCATTGAAGTCCCACAGCAGGGCGACTTCGACTTCGCCCTTCTCCAGGTTGGCGATGCTCGGCTCTGCCAGTGACAGACGGCCCTGGCGTGCCAGTTCCGCGAAGACTTCCAGGCCCGGTGTCAGGTCGGATTCCTTGCCGCCATTGGCGAAGGCGGCGGCCAGAATGGCGTTGTTGGCCTGGGAGGCCTTGCCCACGGCGCCGACGGACACCTTGTAGTCACCCTTGGCGAGGTCGGCGAAGGAGGTCGGGCGCTCATCTTCACTGACCAGCGTCTTGTTGATCATGAAGGAAATGGTGCCGGTGTAGCCCAGTACCCAGTGGCCATCCTTGTCCTTGGCCCACTCCGGGATCTGCTCCCAGGTCGTTGTCTTGTAGGCCTGGGTCACGCCTTGCTGCACCGCGATCGGGCCGAAGGCGAAGCCGACGTCACCGATATCGGCGGTGGCATTCTCCCCCTCGGCCTTGAACTTGGCGACTTCTTCAGCGGAGCTCATGTCGGTATCGCTATGCGCGATGGAATACTTCGACTCGAGGTCTGCCCAGGTGTCCTTCCAGTTGGCCCAGCTGTCCGGCATGCCGACGCTATCGACACGGCCTTCGGACTGAGCGGCCTCGAGAAGGTCTGCCGGGATGTCGGCGGCACTGACGGAGGCACTGCCCAACAGGGCGGCCATGCAGGTGGACACCAGCAGGCCGGTGGAGCGGGATGAGGTAGTGGCAATCGACTTCAAGGAGATTTCCCCAGTAGATGATGAACAATCGCTGCGCTGAAGGTATGGCGTGACGGGTATCAGACACCCCATCGACGCGCTGAGAGCACATCCGGGTGCTCAGGTCATTGCTCAGGCCGGTTCTCGGATCATTGATCAGACCAGTGCTCTGCCAAGTGCTCAGGCAAATGCCGAGACAGCCGAGACTGTGTGGTCTAGTTCAGTTCGAAAGGCACGATCGACTTTAGCGCTCGCCTGTGACAGTTGCGTGTCGTCAACATGTCGTTGTCATGGCATGGGGTGGCAGCTCTGCCTCTGCCTCTTTCCTACCTTCCCCGTGCCTTCTTCGTGCCTTGTCGCAGGCTCCAGTCCTCACTATCTTCCACAGCTATAGGCGTGCAAGGCACAAGTCAGCGCGTGATGGCTGACCTGGCGTGGCAGCCAGAGCTGCGCTGTCATCGAGTTGTCATGCCGATGCCACTATTCTCCTCATGCGTGTTTCGGCATGCATGACTCGAAAAGTGACACTGAGCTTTGCGGGCCTTCTGAACTAGACCACAGAAATCGCTTTGCTCTGACCCTTTCCATCCTGGACGCCCTGGATGTCATGCAAGTGACTCGCCAGAAATTGCTGTCTTTCGTTATCTTTCAGGAACTTCGCATGCCTTCATCTTCGCTTGAGCCCCAGAGTGACGCCGCTTCAGCGGCAACTCCTGACTCGGGTGTCCCCGTGGCAGGGCTCAAGGGCAAGTTGCTGAACCATCTTGAGGCAGCGCCGCTACGCGCTTCACAGCGCCTGCCTTCCGAGCGCGAGATGATCGAACGCTTTGCCACGACGCGGGTCACCCTGCGCGACACCTTGCTGCAGCTGGAGGCGGAGGGGCGTATCTATCGCGAGAATCGGCGGGGCTGGTTCGTCTCGCCGCCACGACTGCGCTATGACTTGCTGGCGTGCCTGCCATTTCGTGACATGGTCGAGTCACAGCAGCGGATGGCCAGCACCGAGGTACTGGCGGCAGGAGAAGTCGCTGCCAACGCGGTGATCGCGCGGCGACTGGGGGTTGCGGAGGGCTCAGTGGTCTATCGCATCACTCGCGTGCGACGTATCGATGGGCGGCGCGTGCTGCATGTCTGCCATCACCTGCGACGTGACTGCTTCCCGGGTATCCTCGATTTCGACCTCGCTGCCCACTCCCTGACCGACCTCTACCGGCACGAATACGCCATTCGCGTCAGTCGCGTCAGCTTCGAACTGGCCTCCACGGTGTTCGACGCTGAGGCCGCCGCCGCGCTGAACGCCGCGCAAGGCAGCCCCGCGCAGCGCATCACTCGCATCAACTTCGATCAGAATGGCCGCGCGGTGGACTGCGATGATGAACACTGGCGCCACGATGCCATCGAATTGACGCTGAGTGCCGCACCACAAAGCTAGTTGGCAAGTTCGCGGTAAAGCCTGAATGACTCACAAGTCGCTGGCGGCCCAGACGAAAACGCCCGCACATCCTCCTGTCAGTGGAGGGCGTGCGGGCGTCTTTTGTGCAATGGGTAAGCTTCGAGCGAGGGTGAGTCGTGACTGATCGGTTTCAGCGCATCAGCAGGCTTTCATCGACTTCGCGAAAGTGATGGGCGCTTCTCATCAGGGCGAGGGCGGTGAGGGCTTCGACGCCATAGACGCGTGTGGTGATGGCGTGGCGGGTGGCGACATGGTCCAGCAGCAGGGCGAAGTCGCCATCGCCGGAGGCGAGGATGATCTCATCGACCTTGGGGGCGGCTTCCATCAAGTCGATGGTGATGCCGACATCCCAGTCGCCCTTGGCCGAGCCGTCGCCGCGCTGGATGAAGGGCTTGAGTTTGACCTCAAAGCCTATCTCGCGCAGACGCTGCTGAAATTGCTGTTGCTTGGGGTCGCCACGGTCGATCGCGTAGGCGTAAGCATGCTGAATCGAGCCGAGACGCTCGAGTTCTGCCCACAGGCGACGATAATCGAACTGCCGACCGAAGGTATCGCGGGTGGTGTAGTAGATGTTCTGCACATCGATGAAGACGGCCAGGCGTGTGCGTGCCCCATCCGCGTCGCGAGTGCCATGCGCGCTATTCTGGCGGGAGTCGAGAGAGCTGTCGCGCGAAGAGGATGCTGACATGGGCGTCGCCGTGGCGGGAGGGGCAATGGCAGGCAAGAGGCGGTTTTCCTCTCCCCAGAAAGAAGCCGGCCGCTACCTGATGATGCAGGGCAGCGGCTGGAGGTCTAGCGATGAACGTCGCTGTCACCGGTCAGTAACTCGATGGCAGATGCCAGTTGAGCGAGGCGAGCAGTGCGTTCGGGCACCAAGGCTTGATGGGCAAGCCTCAGCTCTTGGCAGCAGGGTTTGACGGCTTGGTCGGCTTGACGCCAATGACCTGGCCGCTGACACCGGATTCAATCACATCCACCTTGCCACCACGGTCCAGGAAGGCCTGCATCTGAGCTTCAAGCGAGGCTGAGGTTTCGACAGCAGCCGGTGCTTTTTTCTTTGCAGCAGTACGAGTATTCGCCATGCGGGACTCCGTTCCAAGACGTGAGGGGTGAAGTTTCATGATAACACAGTGACAACTTTGCTGCTTGATGGCGTCAATTTGGAATCAGAAGCGGGATGTTTTGCGTTGCGTTCCCTTGTGCTGGCAAGCCCTGCAAAGCTTGGTGGGGCGCTGTTGCGATCTGACCAACACAGTGATGCAGAGTGGCCCAGCCATTGAAAAGTCGGGCCGCCGGCAAGAGGTCAGTGGGCATGATCGTGAGTGCCGTATGGCATGCGAACCCTGTTGCGGGCGCTGAATCATCTTTGATGACCAGGCTGTCCGACGCTCAGCCAAGCAAGGAGAGACTCCATGACAAGCCCTTCCAACGGTGATTTTGACGGCCAGACACGCGCTTATGCCGTGGCATCCGAAACGGCAGACCTGGCGCCCTGGAACTTCGAGCGTCGCCAGCCGCGCCCGGATGATGTAGCGATCGAGATTCTCTACTGTGGTGTCTGTCATTCGGATCTGCACGTCGGGCGCAATGACTGGGGCTTTTCTCAGTATCCGCTGGTCCCGGGGCACGAGATCGTGGGTCGGGTGACCCAGGTGGGCAATGACGTCAGTCAGTATAAGGTGGGCGACATGGTCGGCGTCGGCTGCATGGTGGATTCCTGCCGTGAATGCAGCGCCTGTCAGAAGGGGCTCGAGCAATACTGCCTCGACGGCATGACCATGACCTACGGCAGTCCGGACCGTCACGACGGCAGCCTCACCCAGGGCGGCTATTCCGACAAGATCGTCGTCAGTGAACGCTTCGTGGTCTCCATTCCGGACAAGCTCGACCCGGCTGTGGCCGCGCCGCTGCTGTGTGCGGGTGTCACGACCTATTCGCCTCTGCGTCACTATGGCGTGAAGTCCGGCGACAAGGTCGGGGTGATCGGCATGGGTGGCCTGGGGCACATGGGCATCAAGTTCGCCAAGGCGATGGGCTGTGAAGTGACGCTCTTCACCCGTAGCGAGAGCAAGGTCGAGGAGGCGCGCGAGAATGGTGTCGATCATGTGATCGTCTCGAGTGATGACGAGCAGATGGCAGCCGCCACCGAAACCTTCGACTTCCTGCTCGACACGGTGCCGGTACCGCATGATCTCAACCCCTACCTCAATACCCTGAAATATGATGGCACGCATATCCTCGTCGGCCTGGTGCAGGAAGTGGACCCCGCACTGCAGGGCGGCAACCTGGTCATGAAGCGGCGTGTACTGGCGGGCTCGTTGATCGGTGGCATGCCGGAGACCCAGGAAGTGCTCGACTACTGCGCCGAGCACGACATTGGCTGCGATATCGAGATGATCGATATCGACACCATCAATGATGCCTGGAAGCGCATGCAGGAAGGCAAGGTCAAGTATCGTTTCGTGATTGACATGCAGAGCCTCAAGAACGCCCAATAAGCGCTGGCGCTGCTGCCGACCAGGCAGTCTGTCAGTGAAGGCTGAAACCCCCGCCAATGACGCATTGGCGGGGGTTTTGTCGTAAGGTATGTCACAAAATTGCTACAGGGTGATTCCCGATGTATCGCAAAACGCGTATAAGAACGCGATGAAAACGCCAAAGAGAATCCAGCCGCTCATAGATGACGGCCTGGTCGATGAAGTGCTCCGCCCCTTGATGAGTGGCAAGGAAGCCTCGGTTTACGTCGTGCGCTGCGGAGAAGAGATTCGCTGCGCCAAGGTCTACAAGGATGCTGCCCAGCGCAGCTTCAAGCAGGCTGTGCTATATCAGGAAGGCCGCAAGGTGCGTAACAGTCGCCGTCAACGGGCGATGGAGAAGGGCTCCGGTTTCGGACGCAATCAGCAGGAGGCCGCCTGGCAGAATGCCGAGGTCGATGCGCTGTATCGTCTGGCCGATGCCGGTGTGCGCGTGCCGCAGCCGTTCGGCTGCTTCGATGGCGTGCTGCTGATGGAGCTGGTCACCGATGATGACGGCAATGTGGCGCCGCGCCTGAATGATGTCTCGATGTCTGCCGAGCAGGCGCGGGAAGATCATGCGCTGATGATGCAGTACATCGTGCGCATGCTGCATGCCGGTCTGGTGCATGGTGACCTGTCAGAGTTCAACGTGCTGGTCGATGACTATGGCCCGGTGATCATTGATCTGCCCCAGGCGGTCGATGCCGCGGCCAACAACAATGCCAAGAGCATGTTGGCACGTGATGTCGCCAATATCACTGCCTACTACGCGATGTTCGCGCCTGAACTGGCACAGACACGCTACGCCGACGAGATCTGGGCATTGTTCGAGGCCGGCGACATGGACCCGGATGTCGAGCTGACGGGGCTCTTCGAGGATGACGGCGAAGCGCCGGACGTGGATGCTCTGCTCGAGAACATCATGGCGGCCATGGAAGAAGAGCAGGAGCGCAAGGCGCGCCAGAAGAGTGCCGAAGAGGGCGACGATGATTAGCGGCAACCCTTTAGCGGTGAGCCGGATCCGCTAGCCCCTGTTAAGACTCGAGCTCGCTCGGGAAGCTCTGAGGCGGGGCTCTCCACTGGTCAGTTGGACCACATGCTGCCGTTTCGATGGCCTGATCTCCCCACAAGCTGCCTGGGAAGATCAGGCCATTTCCGTTGGGGGCTTGTCTCGGTCGGAGGTAAAGCGGAGAGGGGAAAGGGGAAGGAATAAAGATAGAGAGACAAGGCAACTTGCGACAAGATTCTTCGCGTAGGTGTCACGCGACTGCAATAAAAAGATGCTCATATATGACTATGCGTATTTTACGATGTTGCCTGACGTCGAAATACGTGTGCAGCATGCCGAGGGTGATTCTCATCTCTGGCATGTGGCGATTGGCGAGGAGTCGCGTCAATCGGGGTGGCGGAGTCGTGAGGGATTCCGTGACCACACATATGCTTATTCATATAAATCAATGCATCGGAGCACCGCAATGAATCGCCCTCTCAAGCAGCTCGCTCTCGTGATCGCCTCTGCGGCCATCGTGTCCAGTGCCCAGGCGCGTGACCAGGTTCGCATCGTCGGTTCCAGCACCGTCTATCCCTTCTCGAGCTATGTGGCGGAAGAGTTCGGTGTCACCACGGATCATCCCACTCCGGTCATCGAAGCCACGGGGTCTGGTGGTGGCATGAAGCTTTTCTGTGAAGGTGTCGGCAGCAACACACCGGATATCACCAATGCCTCACGCCGCATGAAGGCCTCCGAATTCGAGCGCTGCCAGGAAAATGGCGTGACCGATATCACCGAAGCCTTCATCGGTTATGACGGCATCGCCTTTGCGCAGTCCAATACCAACGACGCAGCCGCCTTCACGCTGGAGCAGATCGCGCTGGCGGTCGCGGCCCAGGTACCGGTCGATGGCAAGCTGGTGGCCAACCCCTATACCCGTTGGAACCAGATCGATCCCAGCCTGCCTGACCGCAAGATCACCATCTATGGGCCGCCCAGCACCTCCGGGACACGCGATTCCTTTGAAGAGCTGGTGTTGGAAGCCGCCACTGAAAAGATGGACGGCTATGGTGGCGAAGGCTACTCCAAGGTGCGCAACGATGGCGTCTTCGTGCCGGCCGGCGAGAACGACAATCTGATCGTGCAGAAGCTGTCGGAAGATACCGAGGCATTCGGCGTCTTCGGCTATTCCTTCCTCGAGGAGAACGAAGACTCGTTGAGTGGCGCCACCATCGACGGCATCGCCCCGTCTCCGGAAGCCATCTCGGAAGAGACCTACCCGGTCGCACGTACCATGTTCTTCTACCTCAAGAATCAGCACGCGGAAGAAGCCCCGGTCATGTATGACTACGCGGATCTGTTCATGAGCGAGAAGATGGTCGGCAATCTGGGCTACCTGAAAGGTATCGGCCTGATTCCGGCGCACGAGGAAGCGCGCAAGGCGGCGCGTCAAGCCGTCGCCGACAGGAAGACCCTGACGCTTGCGGATTTGCAGGGCTGATGTCGTGAGCCACGCGGTGCGGAGGTCGAGCGCGTAGCGAGTGGCGATCTTCGCGGGCTGGCGTGGTGTGCCTGGCAGTTGCCGGACACTGCGTCGGCCCGTTCGCGTCTGTAGCGCGGTCTGTTGCAGGGGGGGCAGAAAGTGGTCTGAAGGTGGGGCGCAGAGCCCTGAAAGGCGACTGACATCAGTTTGTTATACAAGCGCGGTACTTCTGATATGCGACCCTATGGTAAGGTAAAATTGCATCTCTGGAGATGAGTCATGTCCAAACAGCGAGTGCTTTTTCTGTGCAATGCCAACTCTGCCCGCTCCCTGATGGGGGAAGCGTTGTTGCGCAACATGGCGGGGGACGAGTTTGACGCCTTCAGTGCCGGTGTCGCGCCTGATGCCCCGCAACAGCATGCGTTGGACGCTCTGGCGCGCGCCGGGGTGGAGACTTCGGGTCTGGCGAGCGAGTCGATCGATCGCTACCTCTCTCAGTCCTTCGATGCCGTCATCGTGCTGTGTCAGAAGGCGCAGCAGCAGTGTCGCCAGTGGGAGGGGCAGGCTGATGAGCTGTTGTTCTGGGACATCGAAGATCCGCGCAATGAGGATACTGCGGTGTCCTATGGGCGCGCCTTGAACGAAATTCGCACTCGCTTGCAGCTGTGGTTGGCGGCACGCTCACATCATTGAATCAGGTGGAATTCTGCATTGTCTCTTCTGACCCCGACACGTCTTTTCAAATGCCTCAGCGACGATACGCGCCTTGTGCTGATGTTGCTTATCCATGCAGAAGGCGAGCTTTGCGTATGTGAGATGACCTACGTGTTGCAGGAGTCGCAGCCCAAGGTGTCACGCCATCTGGCCCAGTTGCGCAATTGTGGTCTGCTGCTGGATCGCCGCCAAGGGCAATGGGTCTATTACCGTCTGATGCCTGATCTGCCGACCTGGGTATTGCCGGCGCTGGTCGCGGCGGCGGAAGGGAGTCAGCACCGCATGGCGCCGTTGATGGAGCGCCTGGCTACCATGGAAGGGCGCCCCAACCGCGAATGCTGAGCCGCTGTTGGTACCGCCACTGCCGTCATGCCACAACGCCGCCCCGGATTCCGGGGCGGCGTTGTTGTTGAGAGCCCTTCAAGGTCTGATCAGACCGGATCGACGGCGTGCTGCTCGGTCTCGGGGTCATGGCGACGATGACGCAGCTCGATGCCCTTGAGCAGGTTGCGCAGGATCTGGTCCTTGCACTCGCGGTAGTGGCGATGATCGGGCTTGCGGAAGAAGGCAGACAGCTCGGACTTGGTGATCAGCTCGAAACCGGCCAGTGCCAGCAGCTCGAGCATGTCGTCATCCTTGAGCTCGAAGGCGATCTTGAGCTTGCGCAGAATCACGTTGTTGTCGAGACGCTTCTCAGGCGCCGGCTGGGCGCCTTCGCGCTTGCCGCGACGCACGTTGATCAAGCCATTGAGGAATCTGGCCAGGTCGATGTCCTTGATGCGCTGCTGAGCTTCATCATCATCGCGCTTGAGCCAATCGCTGATCTGGGCACGAGAAACCTCGTGGTCCGCGGCAGCGAAGGTGTTGATCATGTCGGTGTCGGAGAGATTCAGCGCGTAGCGCAGGCGACGGATGATGTCGTTGTTGGTCACGGGCGTGGTTCCGGTCGTGAAAAGTGTCAGAGGGCGGCAGGCGGCTCAGTCGGCACAGGAGAACTGATGCACAGGAGAACTGATGCACAGGTGCCGGCCAGCCAGGCCGCGGATGGCGCGCAGCATACCAGATCAGGCGGGCGGTTCGCTCCACTGCAGGCGATGGGGATCGAATCCGGCGCACAGGGTGGGCTTGATGATGTCGAAGTAGGGCGAGATATCGAAGTCGCAGGGCGCATACAGGCTGTGATGGCGGATATGCAGCAACTCCTGATAGCAGTGCAGACACGCCGGGTCACTGGAAGGCAGGACGTCACTGTCTGGCAGAATGGGATAGCGCACGGCCTGGAAGGCTTCGGCGATCAGCGATGAGCAGATCGCACGGGTCGGGTCGCCGCTGCCTAGTGCCAGCATGCGGCGTCGATAGCGGCTTGGCACCGGAGGCGTGCGAATCAGATAGCGAGCCAGATCGACGATGTTGCGCAGGTCATATTGATGGCCCAGGCGCGCCTCGGCATGGCCGATCAACGCGCTTATCTCCTCTTCCGTGAGTCCGACCGGACGGCAGATGCGCGTGTGCTGATGCCAATAAACGTTGAGAGGGACGCGGCGCACTCCGGCGGTGACATCCGCTTCCAGCAGGCAGTCACCCCTCACCGGGTGACCTCTGCTGTCCAGCGGCGTGCGCACGCAGAGTGCGGCATGAGACCAGGTCGATTGGGTGAGGTAGCGAATGGCGGTGCTGATACGCGAGGAGCCCTCGACCAGCAGGACATCGCCGCGCCGCAGGGTAGCAGCCAGCTTTTCCGGTGATGAGGTGGCGCGATGTGCCGGCAGCTTGCCCGGCGCCGTGAGATGACTCGCCAGCCGCGCGCCCAGCCAATCGAGTCCTCGCATGTCTGTCTCCCGTATGGCTCAAGTCTCACAAGCCAGTCTGGGACCTTCCGGGGGATTCAGCCAAATGCCACCTCAGTCATGTCGCGCTCAGCGGCCCGGCTTCGGCACGTCCTGCTGGCTGACATTCTCGTCATTGGCGGTCTCGCTGGCCTCTGCCTGGTCGTCGGCGTCCGGCTCCGGGGCATCGAGCGTCTCGCCGGTGTCCTGGGCGGGTGTCAGTGCCAGTTCGGTGAGCAGCGGGAAGTGATCGGAGCCGAAGGCTTCCATGCGCGCTACGCGCACCACACTGAAATGCTCGCTATGGAAGAGGTGGTCCAGCGGCCAGCGCAGCAGGGGAATGTTGGCGTGGAAGGTATTGAACATGCCACGGCCCACGCGAGGGTCCAGCAGGCCGGACAGCTTGCGGAACAGGCGCGTGGTGCGAGACCAGGCCACGTCGTTGAGGTCACCGGTCACGATCACCGGCTGCTGGCTGTCGGCAACGCTGCGCGCCACGATGATCAGCTCGGCATCACGCTCGGATGATTCGTCATTCTCGGTCGGGCTGGGCGGTGCCGGATGCAGGAAGTGCACCCGTACACGGTCACCGCTGGCCAGTTCCAGTTGCGCATGCATCGACGGCACATCCTCTTCGACCAGGTAGTCGATGCTGGCGTCATGCAGTGGCAGGCGTGAATAGACATGCATGCCATAGAGGTTGTCCAGCGGGCATTTGAGGGTGTGGGTATAGCCGTATTGCTCGCTGTCCGCCTCGAGCACGTCGAGCCGCTGCTGCCACCAGTCATCGGATTCCAGCGTCACCAGCACGTCGGGCTGTTCGCGTTCGACGATGGCCAGCAGCTTGTCACTGTCATGGTTGCTGGTCAGGACATTGGCGGTGAGCAGGCGCACCTGACGCTGCCGGTCGTGCTGTTTCGTGTGCGCGGACTCGCAGGGGAAGAGGCGGGTATAGGGCATGATCCAGTGTGCCTGATAGACAAGTCCGGCCACGGCGATCACGGCCAGAGCCACCCTGAGCCCGAAGGCAAGCTGGGGCACTGCGAGATCGGCGATCAGCAACATTGCCCACAACGCGGCCAGCTGCAGGCGGGGGAAATCCATGATGCGCACCGACCAATGGCGAATACGCGTCAGTGGCAGCAGGGTGAAGGCTGCCATCAGCAGCGTCAGTACGCCGAGTAGCGTGGGTATCATGGTGGCTCCGGTGGCAGAGAATGGGGCGGGAAATCGAACGCTCAAGCGTCAGACATGGTGGCGACATGCCTGACACTCAAGTCAGTACGCTGTTCTCACGAGGCAACCCGCCGCTGACGCCACAGGCGTGAGATCCATTGCCAGCGATTGATCAACAGGGCGGTGAAGATGAGGCCGCAGCCGGTCATCTGGATCAGGGTCATGCGCTCACCGAACCAGGCAGCCGACATCAGGGCGGCCCAGACCGCTTCCAGCATCAGGATGACCGAGGCGTGGCTGGGGGTGGTGAGGCCTTGGGCGTAGATCTGCAGGAAGAAGCGCAGGGTGCTGGCGATCAGGGTGCTGGCCAGGAACCAGCTCAGGATGTCGAGACTGATGCCGGCGGGCCAGCTCTCGCTGAGTGCCGAGAGTATCAGGCAGGTGACGCCGGTGGTCATCAGCTGGATGGCCGTCAGCGGCAGGGCCGGGATATTGCGTACCAGGCGTGAATTGAAGTTGAACACCAGTGCGAACAGGCAGGCGGCACCGAAGATGAGCCACTGAGCGGGCTCGATGGTGAAGCCATCAGTCGCGCCGGGTTGCCCCATGCCGAGCAGGGCGAAACCAAGCAGGGCGGTGGGCAGTGCGATCCAGGTACTCAACGGTGGCCTGTCCTTGAACAACAGTCGCGCAAGTACCGGCACCAGCAGGATGCCGAAGCTGTTGATGAAGGCGATCACGCCCAGTTGATCCGACAGCGCGACCCCTAGCGACCAGCAGGCCATGGCACCCCCGAACAGGACACCGACGCCGCTGGCACGCACCTTGCGCGCGGTGGATAACTGGCCCAGTGAGCGCGCATCGCAGATGGCTAGAATGAGCCCCGCAAGCAGGAAGCGACTGCCGATGAACAGCAGAGGAGGCATGCCAGCCATCGCCTCCTTGGAGAAGATCCAGCCTGCGGCGGCGATGATGGTGACCAGCAGGAGAAGCAGGTCGGCCTTGAGGGGCGAGCGGGAGGGGGTCATCTCGGAGGAGAGGCTCATGGGGAGGGCTGGAATCCTTTATTCGTTGCTACACATGTAGTAACTATCCTACCAAGCTGGTGCAACGACTGCTGGTCTTTCTCGGAACGCGCAAATCCGCCAATGTATCTTGAAAGACGCGCGACTTTCGACGTTACGCTGCGCATCATGCAGACACGTTTCTTTCTTCAGAAGATGGCCGGAGGTTGAATGGCATCGATACCGCAAGATGACGCCCGCGATCCCTCTCATGGGCTACCCGGGCAGCACGATCATTCCCATGCCGACGACCCTTCAGACGGTCATTCGCATGGCCATTCTCACGGTCACTCACAAGATCATTCGCACGCTCACTCACAACATCATTCGCACAGCTACTCACATGATCATTCACACGGGCACCACCATGATCATGCGCCTGAGGTGACAGCCGACAGCGAGCGACGTGTCAGGCTGGCGATGTATCTGACAGGCGGCTTCATGCTGGCGGAGGTGATCGGCGGGCTGGTCGCGGGCTCACTGGCCCTGCTGGCGGATGCCGGGCACATGCTCAGCGATACCGTATCACTGGCATTGGCCTGGGGCGCATTCCGCCTCGGGCATCGGGCGGCGACCCGCAAGCTGACCTTCGGCTATGCGCGCTTTCAAGTGCTGGCCGCGTTCGTCAATGGCCTGACCCTGCTGGTGATCGGGGCGGCGATCGTGGTGGCTGCCATCAAGCGGCTCTGGCTGCCCTCCGAAGTACTGGCGGGGCCGATGCTGGCGATCGCCGTGCTTGGGCTGGTCGTCAATATCGCGGCATTTCGTATCCTGCATCAGGGCGATCAGGACAACCTCAATCTGCGCGGCGCGGTATTGCACGTGATGGGGGACTTGCTCGGCTCGGTGGCGGCCATCGTCGCCTCGCTGATCATCATGACCACCGGCTGGAATCAGGCTGACCCCTTGTTGTCAGTGCTCGCGGCGGTGCTGATATTGCGCGGTGCCTGGTCGTTGGTGAAACGCTCGGCGCATACCTTGCTGGAAGGAACGCCGGAGCAGCTCGATCACGCCGATATTCAGGCGGGCGTTCTGGCGCTTGAGGGAGTGGAGAGCGTACATGACCTGCATCTCTGGGGACTGACGCCTCAGTCGCCGATTGCCAGCTTGCATGTGGTTGTCGCCGCCACCAGCGTGCCCGGTGATGTGCTGGAGCGGGTTCAGCATTATCTGCGCGACGGCCATGACATCTCGCACGTCACGGTTCAGCTGGAAGGTGAGGCATGTCGGCAGGGCTGCGTGACGCGCTGACGTGATGGGCGCTCAGCGCGATGGTTGGGGAAGAAAATATCGCAAGGCAAGGCATGCGAATGCCTGACGCAAAACGCCCCGCTGAAAAGCGGGGCGTTGTTGATTGCAGCCCATGGGCTGCCCGACTTCGCGACACCGATGTCCCGAAAATTCTGCGCTCAGGGACATCGACGATGTGTCACATCAGTGCTCAGCGACATAGACGGTGCGGATGTTCATGAAGGCACCGAAGCCATATTCACTCTGCTCACGACCATAGCCACTGCCTTTGACACCGCCGAAGGGCAGTTGGGCGAAGGGCGTGGTCGGGCGGTTGACGAAGCTCATGCCGGCTTCCAGCTGACGAGAGACGCGTTCTCCACGTTCGTCGTCCTTGGCCACTACCGTGCTGCCCAGACCATAGGGGCAGTCGTTGGCGAGCTCGATGGCATGCGCCTCGTTGTCCGCGACCACGACGGAAGCGACCGGGCCGAACAGCTCTTCATTGAAGGCAGGGTTGCCCTGGGTGACGTTGGTCAGCACCGTCGGCGGATACCAGGCACCATCTCGATCCGGAATCTCGCCGCCGCATTCCAGCTTGGCGCCGGCCTTGATGGCACGCTGCACCTGATCATGCAGGTCATCGCGCAGGTCCTTGCGTGACATCGGGCCGATATCGACCCCTTCGCTGAGCGGGTCGTCCATGCGCATGTCCTTTACCTTCTCGATCAGGCGCTTGGAGAAGTCTTCGGCGATGGACTTGTCTACGATGAGGCGCTTGGAAGCAGCGCAGCTCTGGCCGGTATTGTCGAAACGTCCGGCGATGGCGAGATCCACCGCACGCTCGATGTCGGCATCATCCAGCACAATAAGCGGATCGATACCGCCCAGTTCCAGTACGCTTGGCTTGAGCGCCGCACCGGCCTGCTCGGCGACCTTGCGGCCTGCCTCCTCGCTACCGGTGAGGGTAACGCCCTGCACGACAGGATCATTGATGATGTCTTCGATCATCTCCGAGCCCACCGGCAGCCAGGTGAAGACGCCATCTTCAAAACCGGCCTCGTGGAACAGCTGGGTGATGAGCTCGGCACAGCCCGGAACATTGGAGGCATGCTTCATCAGGCAGACATTGCCACCTGCCAGTGCCGGGGTCGCGAATCGAATGACCTGATAGAGCGGATAGTTCCACGGCATCACGCCCAGCACTGCGCCGATAGGGTCCTTGACGATCTTCGCTCTGACGGCACCCTCGGCGTCGCGCTGCTCGGTTTCCATCAGCGTGGGGAGGTTGTCGGCATAGAAACGCGCGATGCTGGAGGAGATCTGTGTCTCGCTGATGCCTTGCTGATACGGCTTGCCCATCTCATGGGCGATCAAGGTGGCAATGTCCTGCTGACGCTGATCTATCCGGTCTGCCAGGGCGTGCAGACGTTTCGCACGTTCTTCGAGCGAAAGCTCGCGATATTGCGGATAGGCATTGCGTGTCTGTTCCAGTTTCTGCTGAACCTCTTCCTTGCTCAGCGTGGCGTATTCATTGAGAACCTTGTCATTGGCCGGGTTGGTCGCGGTCAGTGTCTTGTTGCTCATCTTGCCTCCCTATCTGGGTGCTGGTTCAGCGAGTGGCCGAGCGATGGATATCCCCTGAGACATCGACCTCGGATCAGCCACATCATTGGCTACACGACAAGATCTGGAGATATCGCCACTGACCTTCAAGAGTCAGGGGGAACGATCTGACGTCATCTCAGTGTTGCCATATAAGCACGCGCGTTCCCCTTGAAACGTCACAGGCTGCGTCAATCGAGCTTCACAAGCCTGCCGCACGGGCTGCCAGCATGCGACAATGGACCTCTGGTGTCCGGGCGCTGGAAAGCGTCTCCAATCCCGGGCCATCGACATGAGTGCAAGCGTCACAAGGAAGAGGAAGTCAGCGTGTTCAACAATATTCTGGTGGTGTGTACCGGCAACATCTGTCGCAGTCCGGTCGGTGAGGCGCTGCTGAAGCAAGCGTTGCCGGGCAAGACCGTGCACTCGGCGGGTGTAGGCGCACTGGTCGATCACCCTGTCGAACCCACGGCAGCACGCTTTGCCGTCGAGTCGAGCCTTGCAGTGGATGAGCATCGTGCGCGCCAGGTGTCAGTCGAGATGCTGACCGCGGCGGACCTGATTCTGGTGATGAGTGACGGCCATCGCCGTGCCATCAGCCAGATGGCACCGCAGGTCAGTGGCAAGACGATGCTGTTTGGCCGCTGGCTGGCGGGCGGCCAGGGAGAAGAGATTCCCGATCCCTATCGCAAGAGCGAGGAGGCCTTCCGCCACGCACACCAGAAGCTGGTGGAAGCGGCTGCTCTATGGGTCAAGAAACTGATGTAACCGATATATAGCCTCTGGAAAATATTTAAAAAAATTCTGTACAGCTTTGATGAAGAGACTGATTGCCATGCAATCAGTCTCTTTTTTTTGTAGATATCTAATTGATGGTGTATTAATAAAGTAGTGTTTTCGTATGCAAGTGTCTGAATTTTTTTGGTTCTCCCTGTGGCTCACCTCCTCTGTGTGGAATAAGCGTGAATTTTTGTCACATTTGATCTTGCGTAGGCTGTAACGTATCTTTGTGTAACTATAGGTTTCGTTAAAATTACAATGGTGACCCTCCCCATGCGCGAACTCGATCTTCAGGCTCTTGAGCCCCGTCTGCTGTTGGATGCCGCTGCTGCCGTGACCATTGCCGAGGGCGCCGATAGCAATGGCGACAAGGTGTCGGCCACCGATACTGGTGCTTCGCTGTCGGGTACCGAAGATACGCAATTCTCGCTCTCGAGCCTGAGTGTCACGGACAGTGGCAACGTGGATGATGAGGGCAACACCACGGACGAGTACTCGCTGACCTTGCAGCTGGATCAGGCAGCCGCCGATGCAGGAGCGGAGTTCAGTAGCGGCGGCAGCAGCGCGACCCTGACCGGCACGGCCCAGCAGATCACCGATCAGCTCGCTGGACTCGTGGTCACTCCGGGAGATGATTACACCGCCGATATCACCTTGAGCCTGAGCCTCACCGAAACCACGGACGGAGTGGTGGATACTGACCGAGGCAGCCTCGATTTCGTCGCCACTCTGACACCAGTCAACGATGACCCGGTATTCGGGGACAGCGGCGCGACGGTCACCGAGGCGGGGAGTTTCACCTTCTCCATCGAGGCCCTGGGGCTGAGTGATCCGGATATTGTCAGCGGCGAGCAGGATACTGACCAACTGATCATCGAGATCGACAGCCTGCCCACGGGCGGGTCGCTGACGTTCAATGGATCTCCGGTGGCAATTGGCTCAAGTTTCGATGCAGACCAGCTCAGCAAGCTGGTCTATACCCATGGCGGCAGCGATGTGGCCGTGGGAGACAGTGACAGCTTCGCCATCACAGTGGTGGATGGCGCGGGTGGTGAGGCCTCCAATACCCTCAATATCGAGCTGATTCCTGACAACGCCGCGCCGACCGTCACGGGCGACCCCCAGCAGTTCGAGGGCGAAAATACCTCGCTGGGCCTGAGCTACACCGATGAAGAATCCGGGCATGCCGATGCGGCGGCCAATGCAACGGTGGAAATCACCGATCTGGGCAATCTCTCGGAGCGTGGCACCCTCTATCTGGATCTCAACCAGGACGGTATCGCAGATGCTGATGAGATCATCTCGGACACGTCGGATGCGGCTGCCAGTTTCACTGCAGACAAGCTCGAGTACCTGTCCTTCGCCCATGATGGGGACGAGCCGATTGTCGATGACTTGCCCAGTTTCACCATCAAGGTGACTGACGCAGGTGGCGGTGAAGGGGCGGGGAATGAGCTTTCCAGTGAGCGTACCGTCGAGATCAGCATTCTCGAGAATGATGATGACCCGACGCTGACGCCCACTACCGATGTGCTGGACGCTACTGATGGGGCGGTGCTGATTGATGCATCTGCCCTGAACGCGCTAGACCCTGACAGCACCGATGATCAGCTGAGCTACAAGATCGACACCTTGCCGAGCTTTGGTGAGATCCAGATTCTCAATGGGTCTGACTGGGTCAAGCTGCCGGTGGGTGGCACCTTCTCGCAGGCGCAGGTCACGGCGGGCGAGGTCCGTTATCAACAGACCCTCGTGGATGGTACTGGTGGCACGGCGGACGACTTCACCTTCACGTTGGTGGATTCCGAATTCAAGGCATTTGAAGAGGCAGGAGACGCAGGGACCTGGGGCGGCGCGGATTCACCGACCGTCGGTACGCTGAATTTCCTGATTGACAATGTGGCCGGCGGCCCCGGGGAGCAGCAACAGGAAACCATCTACGCCGAGAAGGTGAACAATACCGGCGTCATCGTGAGCGAAAGTACGGCCGATCCTGCTTCCACCGCGGTGGTCATCACAGACGATATGCTCAAATATGGCGCCGAGCTGGACGGGTACGTGCTGCCTGCGACCCAGATCGTCTATACCGTGACGAACATACCGACCAACGGGACGCTATTCCTGGATGGTCAGGCGATTTCCGACTTCGGCAGCTTCACCCAGGAAGATATCGATAATGGGCTGGTCACCTTCCTGCACGATGGCAGCGAAGATCATGAGTCCAGCTTCACGTTTACCATCCTGCCGACGGACATCGACAAGGACCCCGACACGCTCGACCCCATTACCGATGTCTTCACCATCGACGCAACACCCGTCAATGATGCTCCTGTCGCAGGTAATTCCAGTGTCGGTTTGCTCGAGAAGACCGACACGACCGATGGCATTGTTCGAATCACCAATCTGGTGATGTCGGATGTGGATGGCAGTCTGGAGAATCTGGACGGCGAGGGGGAAAGTGATGACCTCTGGTTCCAGATCACCAGCACCGAGCTGAGCGGTGGCTCACTCGAAGTCTGGGATGGCGACAGCTGGGAGGTAGCCTCCACCGATGTCTGGTACTCCCAGGCGATTCTGACCGCGCAGGCGGATGGTCAGACGGGGGGATTGCGCTACGTTCACGACGGTGGTGAAAGTGTCGACTCCCTGAACGATAGCTTCACTTTCATCGTGCGTGATGATCTGACGGCGCCGTCTGATCCCTTCGCGACGGATGCTTCTACTCCGGTGGACGATGGAAACGATACCAGTGTCGTTTCCAATGTCGGCAACGTCACTATCGAAGTAACGCCTTTCAATGATGCCCCTCTGATCCCGCTGACCTCCGATGCTGCGAATCAGACGGTCATTGATGCCCTGGATCAGTCGTCCACTTCCGCCAACGATGTGCTGACGCTTGGGGAAGGGGAAGCGGGAGTCATCGACAATAGCCTGCTGCAGGCCGTGGACAGCGACAACACCACGCGTCAGTCGACCTTCGTGATCAAGAGCCTTCCGGAGAACGGCACTCTGACGGTGAATGGCAAGGTTCTGCGCGTCGGTAGCTCCTTCACCCAGGCTGATATCGACAGTGGGGCACTGTCCTATGAGCATGATGGTGGAGAAGGCCATAGCGACGAATTCACCTTCACTGTCAGTGATGGCCCGCTGACGACCGATGTTGCAACGTTCAGTATTGATATTACCCCGTTGGATGATTCGCCGGAAATCACGGCAACCCAGCCAGAAGACAGACTGATCCCGGCTTCCACAGCACTTTCAGCATTGGACCTTGGTGATGCCTTTGTCATTGGTGATGTCGATATTCTGGATCTCGACTCCAGCTCGGGTATTGATGCTGGTGAGACGGATAGCATCAAGGTATCGCTCTCACTCCAGGATGAAGATGGAGTCGTTGTCCCATTTACTACCGCTGTACTGACGGCTCTGCCGAGTGGGACAGATTCCACGGTCACCACTGATGCCAATACCTTGGTAATTGAAGGTACCTTGTCGGCTGTTCAGGCATCCTTGGAGACGCTGAGTGTCCAGATGGTTCTGGATCCTATCACTGGCGAAGCAGACCCTGACGCTCGTTGGAGCCTCGAGGCTGTCGTCGATGATCGTCTCTCTGATGGCACCTTGAATGGGGGGGATGCCAATCAGGATGGCGAGGCAATTGGGGAAGATTTCAATACATCGACGGCAAGCATAGAACTGTGGGCATCGACCGAGAACGATGCCCCAGCCGTGACGCTGCCGGATGCGAGCCAACTTGTTGTAACAGAAGATGGTGGCTATCAAGATATCGGCACTATCACGGTGACGGATGCTGACAGCTTCGATACCGATATCACCGTCGTACTGAGCGTTCCAAATGGCACGCTGCAGATCAGTGATGCCGGTGATACGGACATCAGTGGTGACGGTACTGCAAGTATAGTGTTGGTAGGCACTCAGGAAGAGCTTGCGACGGCATTGGCAAATGTACAGTACCAACCGGATGCCAATGATAATGGTGCCGTCGAGCTGACCATAACGGCGACGGATACTGACTTGCACGGGACCGATACCGCCATTGAAACTGTCGTGAAGGAAGACATCACCGTGACAGCGGTCAATGACCAGCCGGTCTTGACGGTGCCCGGCACGACCTTCGTGATCAATAACAATGGTTCTCAGACGATTGCCATCACTGGTGTATCGGTCGCGGATGCCAATGATGTTGGCCAGAGTGTCTATCAGGACGTACAGACCATCACGGTCAGTGTTGATGGCGGTGGTGCTGCCGGTACTCTGAGCATGGCGGGTGCCACCGCCAGTAATGGTGATACGCAAGTCACGCTGACAGGCACCCTGGCGCAGATTAATACCGCTCTGGGAACACTCGAGTTTACCGCGACAAATGTCGATGCCGATGATACAGCCACGCTGAATATCGTATTTGATGATGATGCCAATGGTGATCAGGCATTCGATGTTCTGACAGCCCTGACCGCCACTGCAGCTGTCAATATCAACATCTCTGCGGCCAATGATGCGCCGACGATATCCGCACCTTCAGGGACTACCACGCTGGTCGAAGATGGCAGTCTCACGCTGTCAGCGCTCGGGGTGACGCTTGATGATGCCGATGATTTCGGAGCCAATAATCTGTCGCTGACGCTGACGGTGGATCACGGCACCTTCAGCAATGGCACGAACACCATCACCTTCACGGGTACCGTCGCATCGCTCCAGGCCTCACTGGATAGCGAGGTCTATACCCCTGCAGCCGACTTCTATGGTGAAGATACCCTCAGCATCGTTTTCAATGATGCCGGCAATACTGGCCAGGGCGGTGTAGAGGAGGCGAGCAGTAATATCACTCTCACGGTCACCCCGGTCAATGACCGTCCGCTTGCCGCCGGTACAGCTGAAACAGTGGCCTCCGTTGCAGAAGACACCGCGGCAGATGATATCGCCGTCACGGATCTCTATACGCTGCTGGTCGATCAGTACGATGACACCACCGATGATCAGACCGATGAGAATGGCAATACCGCTGCCACCACCGAGACTGATCTCACCTATGTTGCCATCGTCGGGAATACGTCTACCGACGCGCAAGGGGAGTGGGAGTACAGCACTGACGGTGGTAGCACCTGGGAGCAGATTCCCGGCAATCTGCGTAACAATAATGCCCTCATTCTGCCTGCTGATGCCGACATTCGCTTTGTGCCTGCCGACGACTTCAATGGTGAGCCTGGTGCTCTGACCGTACGTTTGGGTGATGACAGCGCAGCACTGGTTGCCAGTACCGATGCCGATGATCTTCGTAATCTGAATCAAACTGCCAATGGTGACCGCGATCTGGCGACTGGCGTCTGGTCAAGCCGCACCATTGCCATCAATACCAGCATCACTGCCGTCAATGATGCCCCGACGACACCTGGTGACAGTGTGATTCTCGCGGCCATCAATGAAGACGATACCGATCCGGCTGGCGCGACCGTCGCTGATCTGGTCGGCGACAATTTCGATGACGCCTCCGCCGATGATCAGACCCTGGAGGCTGTGTCGGGTGGCAGCTCTGCCAATGCGCTGGCGGGTATCGCCATCACCTCCAATCCTGCTGACGATAGCGAAGGGACCTGGCAGTACTCCACCGATGGCGGTGCTAGCTGGACCGATGTCCCGGCTGATGTCAGCGCCAGCAATGCGCTGGTGCTGTCGGCGACTGACTCTGTGCGCTTCCAGCCGGCTGAAGATTTCAATGGCGACCCGACAGGCCTGACCTACGTCGTGGCCGACGACAGTAGCGGTGCCGTGACGTCTGGCTCCAGCGTGGATGTTTCCACCTTCGACGAGACGGGTATCTGGTCAAGCGTGGCCGATGCCGACACCCTCAACACGACGGTCAATGCGATCAATGATGCACCGGTACTCTCCGGTGGCACGGCGGCGCAAGCCTTCCCCATTTCAGCTGTCGAGGCTGGTGGTGAAGGCACCGGAACCAACGAAGTGTCGCTGGTAGCCGGGGCCTCGCTCTCCGATGTCGATACTGCACTGGTCGGTGACAACTTCGGTGGTGGCACCATCACGGTTACCATCGATGCCGCGACGGCTGCCGATGTGTTTGCCGTCGATGATTCTCTGGATGGCGTTGCCAGTACCTCCCTGGTAGATGGCACTCTGACGGTGACGCTTGACTCCGGCGCAACGGCAGCCCAGGTCTCGGCGCTGATTGACTCGCTGACTTATCAGAACACCAGCGATGATCCGGACACCGATACGCGTGCCTACACCGTAGTCGTCAATGACGGCAACAACGACGGTCTGGCCGAAATCGATGGTGTCGGGTTGGATAGCAATGTCCTGACCGGCTATCTGCAAGTCGTGGATACCAATGACGGCCCTGTGGCGAATGATGATGCCGATGCTACCGACGAAGGCGTGGTGCTGAGCACCGCTGATACCCCCAATCTGTTCGACAACGATACGGATCTGGATACCCCTACTGATGACTTCACCATCACCCAGGTGAATGGCAATGCTGGTGGGGTAGGCAGCGCGGTCTCGGGCAGCGAGGGCGGCTCCTTCACGGTCAATTCCGATGGCACCTGGAGCTTTGATCCGGGCGCAGATTTCGACGGCCTCACCGATGGCGAGAATGCCGTCACCACCATTACCTATCAGGTCAGCGATGGCGAGGGTGGTGTCTCGACCGCCACCGTCAGTGTGACCGTCAATGGTGTCGATGACACCCCGACGCTGACCCCGGACACCGGTAATGTCATCGAAGATACCAATGTCACCTCCGACAACCTGACCACCAGCGGTACGCTTGATGCGGGCACGGGCGGTGACAACGGGGAAGACAAGTTCACGCCTGAGACAGTATCGGGCTCCTATGGAGCGCTGGTAGTCGATGCCGATGGCAACTGGTCCTACAGTGCCGACAATACCCAGGATGTCATTCAGCAGCTCAATCAGGGCGCCACGCTGACGGATACCCTGACCGTCACCAATGCGGATGGTGTCACCCAGACCACCGTCAGCATCACCATCACCGGTGTCAATGATGCACCGGTCGCTGTCGCCGATACCGGTGAGACTGCGGAAAATCTCGAGCTGAGCGTCGCGGCTGAAGATGGCGTACTGGCCAATGACATGGATATCGATACCGGCTCCACCAGCACCGTCAGTCAGGTGGCCGGTGATACCTCAGGCGTTGGGGCAGCGGTCGCCATGGCAGGGGGCGGTACTGTCACCATTGCCGCGGATGGCAGCTATGTCTTCGCGCCGGGGACTGACTTCGATTATCTCGCCGAGGGTGCGACTGCCACGACCACCGTTGCCTATACGGTCATTGATGACAATGGCGCCGAGTCGAGCAATACGCTGACGATTACCGTGACCGGCACCAATGATGCGCCGACCGTGGTGGAAACCCAGGCTGCTCAGGACAGCTTCGATGGTCAGGCCATCACGCCCTTTGACGTGGTGGATCTGTTCGCGGATGCCGATGACGGCGCGGTGCTGACCTACTCGGCAACGGACCTGCCGGACGGGCTGAGCATTGACCCGGATACCGGCGTGATCAGCGGCACGCTGACCAGCGATGCCTCCCAGGGTGGTAGTGGGGGCGTTCACACTGTCACGCTCACGGCGACGGATGAGAACAATGTGCCCGTGACCACGACATTCACGTGGACCGTGGCCAATGTGGACCCCGTCGCGCAGGACAACAGCGACGCTATCTCTGAAGGACTTACCACTGATTCCGTCAGCACGGCCGACGGCAATGTCATTTCTGATGCAGGTACCGACAGCGATGGGGGCAATGACAACGATGCCATCGTCGTCAGCGGTGTCGGGGTGGGCGCCAATCAGGGCACGGACGAAGCGGCCGGTACGCCGGTTGCAGGTAGCTACGGCAGCGTGACCATTGCCGAGGATGGCAGCTACACCTATACGCTCGATAACACCGACCCCGTCATCCAGGCGCTGGATGTCGGCGACAGTCTCACGGACACCTTCACCTACGAGGTGTCCGATGGCCAGGGTGGCATCGATACAGCGCTGCTGACGATCACCATCAATGGCACCAACGATGCTCCGGTCGCGGCCGATGATGCTTCAACCACCGATGAAGACACTGCGCTGGCCACGAATGACACGACCAATGTGCTGGGCAATGACGTTGATGTAGACGCTGACTCTGCGCTTGTCGTCAGTCAGGTCAATGGCAGTGGTGCGAATGTCGGTCAGCCGGTTACCGGCAGTGAGGGTGGCGATTTCACCCTGAATGCTGACGGCAGCTGGAGCTTCGATCCCAGCGGCGATTTCGAAGCGCTGAAGGACGGCGAAAGCGCTGTCACCACCCTGACGTATCAGGTCAGCGATGGCCTGGGCGGTGTCTCCACCGCCACGGTCAGCGTGACTATCAATGGCGTTGACGATGTGCCGACTCTGACGCCGGCTGCCGGCGACGTCACGGAAGACACTGCGGTCAATGGTGAGGGCGACCTCGTGGCTGCCGGCACTCTGGCAGCAGGTACCGGCGGTGATGCAGGCGAAGACAAGTTCACCGCCGGTACTCTCACAGGGGAGTATGGTGAGCTTGCGGTCGATACCGACGGCAATTGGGCCTATAGCGCAGACAATGCGCAAGATGCCGTGCAGCAGCTCAACCAGGGCGTTGAGCTGACCGATACCTTCACGGTCACCAATGCCGATGGCGTGACCACCACGACGGTCACTATCACTCTCACCGGAGTGAACGATGCGCCGGTGGCCGAAGCGGACACCGTCACCACGGCCGAAAATGCCAACCTGGTGGTGGACGCCGTCGAGGGTGTGCTCAGCAATGACACCGATATCGACACAGGCTCCACAAGCGTCGTCAGTCAGGTCGCGGGCACCGCCGCCGGGGTGGATGCCGCAGTCGACATGACCGGGGGCGGCAGCATCACCATCGCCGAGGATGGCAGCTATACCTTCGCGCCGGAGTCCGATTTCGACACTCTGGCCGTCGGTGAGAGCGCCACCACCACCATCGCCTACACGGTGCAGGATGATAACGGTGCAGAATCCAGCAGCACCCTGACCATCACCGTGACTGGCACCAATGACGCGCCGATCGTCGTCGCGACCCAGGGCGATCAGACCCATGAAGATGGCGAGGCGATCACCGAGTTCTCGGTGGCCAGCCTGTTCGAGGATGTCGATAACGGTGCCGAGCTCACCTACACCGCTGCACAGTTGCCGGACGGCCTGAGTCTGGACCCACAGACGGGTGTCATCAGCGGCACCTTGAGCAGCGATGCCTCTCAGGGCGGCACTGATGGGGTGCATACCGTCGTGCTCACAGCGGACGATGGCAACGGTGGGGTGATCACCACATCCTTCACCTGGACCGTGGCCAACGTGGTGCCGGTGGCAGAGGACAACAGCGATTCTCTCGACGAAGGCGTGGCAGACACCAGTGTCAGCCAGGCTCAGGGGAACGTGATCAACGACGCCGGCACGGACAGTGATGGCGGCAACGACAACGATGACATCGTCGTCAGCGGTGTCGGTTTCGGCGAGAACGTCGCCACGGGGTCTGCAGCTGATACCGAGGTGTCCGGCACCTATGGCGCCGTCGTGATCGAAGCGGACGGCAGCTACACCTATACGCTGGACAACAGCAACGCAGCGGTTCAGGCGCTGGATATCGGCGACAGTCTGGTCGAGACCTTCACCTACGAGATTTCCGATGGCCAGGGTGGCGTTGCGACTGCTCTGCTGACACTCACCATCAACGGCACCAATGATGCCCCGGTATTGGTGGACAACGCTCAACCCGTCGAGCAGAACGATGCGGATGGCGATGAAGTGACGCCGGTGGATGTCTCCACCGCCTTCGCGGATGTCGATGGCGATGCCGTGCTGACCTATAGCGCAGCGAACCTGCCGGACGGCCTGACCATTGATCCGGATACGGGCGTGATCAGCGGAACGCTGACCAGCGATGCCTCCCAGGGCGGCACCGACGGCGCGCATTCCGTGACCGTCACGGCGACCGATCAACAGAACGCGACCGTCACCAGCACTTTCGTGTGGAATGTCGACAACGTGGCACCGGTGGCGCAGGACAACATCGCGAGCGTGTCGGAAGGGCTCGATACCACCAGTACCAGTGCGACAGGCGGCAATGTCCTGACTGACGCGGCGCTGGATGCCAGTGTCGATGCGGACGGGGGAAATGATACCGATACCCTGAGTGTCAGCGGTGTCGGGGCGGGTCAGACCGTGGTGGAAGCGGCAACGACTGCCTCGGGCACCTACGGCAGCCTCTCACTCGATAGTGCCGGAGATTACGACTACACCCTCGATAACACCAATCCGGACGTTCAGGCCCTGGCAGTGGGGGAAAGTGTCACCGAGACCTTCACCTACGCGATTTCCGATGGCCAGGGAGGCTCGGATACCGCCGAGCTGACCATCACCATCAACGGGACCAACGATGCGCCGGCCATCACGATTGCGACTGGTGACAGCATCAGCGCCGCGCTTTCAGAGTCGGATAGCGGCTTGACCGCGGATGGCACCCTGACGGTCACCGATGTCGATACCTCCGACAGCGTGACGCCCACGGTCGAGGCGGTGGTCGCCGATGGTGACGTCAATGGCCTGTCGGATGCCGCTCTGCTTGCGATGTTCAGCGTGGATGGTGGCGCCATCATCGATGGCACTGCCAACGACGGCACCCTGAATTGGGGCTTCGACAGCAGCGCGCTTCCTGAAGCCTTTGATCATCTCGAGCAGGGGGAAGTGCTGACCCTGACGTACCAGGTCGCTGTCGCGGATGGCAACGGCGGCACCGACACTCAGGACGTCACGCTGACCATTACCGGCACCAATGATGCGCCGGTGTTGGTCTCAGGCGCTCAGCCGCAAGATCAGTCCGACAATGACGGCGATGCGATCACGCCGTTCAGCGTCGCGGATGCCTTCGCTGACGTCGACAACGAGGCAGTATTGAGCTTTGCCGCTGGCAATCTGCCCCCGGGCCTGGTGATCGATGCCGACACCGGCGAGATCAGCGGCACCCTGTCACCGGATGCCTCCATCGGCGGAGACGACGGTGTCTATACCGTCACGCTGACGGCCACCGATGAAAACGGTGCCGAGGTTACGACGACCTTCACCTGGAGCGTGGCCAACGTCGCTCCGCAAGCCGAGAACGATGCTGCCTTCGTGACGGAAGGGCTTGATGCCGGTGACAGCAGTGACGTCAGTGGCAATGTCCTTGCCGCTGCGGGTGCCGGTATCAATGACCAGGCAGACAGTGATGGCGGCAACGACTCGGATGCGCTTGTCGTCAGTGGCCTGGCCTTCGGGGCGGTCCCGAGCGCCTTCACTGCCGCCGGCAGCGATGTCGAGGGCAATTATGGCGCTGTTATCATCAATGAAGACGGCACCTATACCTATGCCCTGAACAATGCCCACGAAGATGTCCAGGCATTGGCAGAGGGCGAGGTGCTCAGCGAAACCTTCACCTACCAGATCTCGGATGGACAGGGCGGCACGGACACCGCACTGCTTACCATCACCATCAATGGCAGCAATGATGCCCCGCTCATCGCGATTGAAGGCGATGACAGCGCGGCCGAAGCGCTGACCGAGACTGACGACACGCTTGCCACTTCTGGCACGCTGTCCGTCAGTGATCTCGATACCTCGGATATCGTCACGTCCAGTATTGATTCCGTGACAGCTACCGGCGACACCGACGGCCTGAGCAATGCCGAGCTGCTGGGCATGCTCTCCGTCGATGCTGACCCGATCATCGATGGCGAAGCCAATGACGGCACGCTGAACTGGAGCTTCGACAGTAACAGTGTCGCCGGTGAAGCGTTTGACCACCTCGCCGTCGGCGAAAGTCTGGTGCTCGACTACACCGTGGTCGTCACCGACAGCCAGGGCGCGACCGCCGAGCAGGTCGTCTCGATCACCATCAACGGCACCAATGATGCACCGGTCATTGCCGTTGAAGGCGATGACAGTGTCAGCGCCGACCTGACCGAGACCAACGCACCGCTCTCCGCCGACGGCACCCTGTCCGTCAGTGATCTCGACACCACCGACGACGACACCCCGAGCGTCACGGCTGTCGCTGCTGATGGCGACACCGACGGCCTGAGCAATGCTGAGCTGCTGAGCATGCTGAGTGTGGATGCCGACGCGATCATCGCCAACACCGAGAATGACGGCACCCTCAACTGGACATTCGACAGCGCGAATCTGCCGGAAGCGTTTGATCATCTTGCGCTGGATGAGACGCTGGTGCTGGATTACACAGTGCAGGTCACTGACAGCCAGGGAGCGACGGCGGAGCAGGTGGTGACCATCACCATCACCGGCACCAATGATGCACCGGTATTGGTTGCCGACGCGCAGCCCGATGATCAGGCCGATAATGATGGCGACCCCATCACGCCGTTCAGCGTCGCGGATGCCTTCACGGACATCGACAATGATGCCGTGCTGAGTTTCTCGGCTGACAACCTGCCGGACGGGATCGAGATTGATCCGACCAGCGGTGAAATCAGTGGCACCTTGTCGCCGGATGCCTCCATCGGCGGTGACAATGATGACGGCACCTACACTGTCATCCTGACAGCGACCGATGAGAATGGCGCCACGGTTACCACATCATTTACCTGGACAGTAGCCAACGTCGCGCCCGAGGCCTTCGACAACGTGGCGGATCTCGAAGAAGGTATCGCCACCGGCGATACCAGCACTGCCACAGGCAATGTCCTCGATGATGCGCAACCGGATGCCGACACCGATGGCGGCAATGACAGCGATGCACTGATCGTCAGTGGTATCGGTGCTGGCACCAACGCCGGTACGGCAAGTGCGGTCGATACTGACGTGACCGGTACCTATGGCAGCATCACCGTCGCGGAAGATGGCAGCTACACCTACACCTTGGACAACACCAATCCTGACGTTCAGGCACTGGCCGTCGGGGAAAGCCTCAACGAGACCTTTACCTATCAGATCTCCGATGGCCAGGGTGGTTTCGATACGGCACTGCTCACCATCACCATCAACAGCACCAATGATGCGCCTGTCATCGACATTGATGGCGACGATAGCGCGGCCGCGATTCTGACCGAAATAGATGCAACCCTGAGTGCCGCCGGAACCTTGTCGGTCAGTGATGTCGATACCACCGACGAAGTGACGCCGAGCGTCACCGCAGTGAACGCCACTGGTGACACCGATGGCCTGAGCAATGCCGAGCTGCTGGGCATGCTCTCCGTCGATGCCGACGCCATCATCGATGGTGCCAGCAACGACGGCACGCTGAACTGGACCTTCGACAGCTCAAGCGTCGAAGGCGAAGCCTTCGATCACCTCGCGGTGGGCGAGAGCCTGGTGCTGGATTACACCGTGGTTGTCACCGACAGCCAGGGCACCACTGCCGAGCAAGTCGTCAGCATCACCATCAATGGCAGCAACGATGCGCCGGTCATCGCCATTGAAGGCGACGACAGTGCGGCCGAGTCGCTGACCGAAACAGACGCCACCCTGACCACCGCCGGCACGCTCTCCGTGAGTGATCTGGATACCACTGACGAAGTCACGCCGAGCGTCACCGCTGTGACTGCAACTGGTGACACCGATGGCCTGAGCAATGCCGAGCTGCTGGGCATGCTCTCCGTCGACGCCGATGCCATCATCGATGGCGTCAGCAACGACGGCACGCTGAACTGGACCTTCGATAGTTCCAGCGTCGAAGGCGAGGCGTTCGATCACCTCGCCGTCGGCGAAAGCCTGGTGCTGGATTACACCGTGGTCGTCACCGACAGCCAAGGCGTCACTGCCGAGCAGGTCGTCCAGATCACCATCAACGGCAGCAACGATGCACCGGTCATTGCCATTGAAGGCGACGACAGTG